>ENA-OWNT01000006-OWNT01000006.1-seawater-metagenome-genome-assembly--contig:-NODE-6-length-738075-cov-10.019587_pt1 | contig 738075 bp, 592 predicted proteins | sample MGYA00238136_ERZ651165 | MGnify/ENA primary metagenome ERZ651165 (study PRJEB26861, sample SAMN08777766) | seawater metagenome | isolation source: coastal seawater | place: USA: Florida | collected...
GCCCGCGTAGGCATCGCCCGCGCCGGTGGTGTCGATCGCCTTCACCTCGTGGGCCTCGACCGGGTAGATGGTTCCGTGATGGCGGATGAGGCTGCCGCGGCGGCCGAGCTTCACCACCACGGTGTCGGCCCACTTGCCGACCTCGTGCAGCGCCAGGGCCGCGTCGCCCCCGCCGATGAGGCGGCTGGCCTCCTCCTCGTTCAGGAAGACGGCGTCGGCGTAGCGCCGCACCACGGTGGCGATCTCGTCCCGGAAGTGGTCGATGACGAAGGTGTCGCCGACGTCCAGGGACACGCGCGTCCCCGCGTGCAGGGCGCGGTCCATGGCCGCGATTGCCGCGTCGCCCACCGAGCCGCCCGTGAAGAGGTAGCCGGTGATGTGGAGCCAGCTGGCGCTCTCGATCGCGTCCATGTCGAGGTCGTCCGTCAGCAGCCCGGTCGTCCCCCCGAGGTCCGTGAGCATCGTCCGCTCGGCGTCGTCGGACGAGATGAGGCTGAGGCACTTGCCGGTCTGGACCTCGTCCCGCGAGACCACGTGGCTGCGTCCGAGCACGCCCTCGAGCTTGTCCCGGTAGACCCGCCCGAGCTCGTCGTCCCCGAGGAGGCCGCAGAAGGAGGCCTTGCCGCCGAGGAGCGCCGCGGTCGAGACGGCGTTCGCGCACGACCCCCCGGGGTGCAGCTCCACCTGGGACCGGTCCACCTCGGAGTACACCTCCTCCCAGCGCGCGTGATTGACGAGGTGCATCGTCCCGCGCGTGAGCGCGTGGCGCTGGATCAGGGGGCGCTCGTCCATCACGACGAGGGCGTCCACGAGGGCGTTCCCGAGACCGAAGACATCCAGGTGCATACAGGCTCCGCAGGCGCCGAGGAGGCCTCTGTCCACGAGGCCCTGGCTCGGGCGGTCCGCAAGGTACCGCCCGAGCCTCGCCCGAGCAATCGAGGGCCGGGCCGGGCCAGGCCGACGCCCGGACGAATCGTCGGTAACCGACCGGCGGCTATCGTCTAGAGGCCCTCGTACCCGGGCCCTCGCCCGTCGTTGTCTGGAGCGCTGATGAGCCGCAAGTTCGTGATTGAAGTCCCCCTGTTCGACCGCCGGACCGCCCTCAAGGCGGGCGCCGCGGTCCTCGCCGGCGCAGCTGGAGCCACGCTCCCCGCCTGCGACACCCTGGACATCCCTCCGCCGAAGGATCCAGGTCCCATCAGCGGGATCTCCCCCCAGTCCGAGTTCTACTTGCAGTCCTGCTGCGGCGTCCCCGACGTGGATCCCGCGACCTTCACGATGGAGCTCGTCAACGCGTCGACGGGAGCCACGATCGGATCGATCGATCGCGACTACATCGACACCATCGAGGAGCCCGAGCAGAAGGAGCACACCCTCCAGTGCATCGGGAGCAACCCGCGCTTCCTGTTCATCGACAACGCGGTGTGGACCGGTCTCCCCTTCATCGACATCCTCGACGACCTGGGCATCGAGGTCCCCGACGACGCGATCGAGCTCGTGTTCTTCGGGGCTGACGGGTACGACACGTCGATCCCCATCACCGACCTCGACACCCCCATCTGGCTGGTGTGGGAGATGAACGGCGAGCCTCTGACCCTCGCCCACGGCGCGCCCTTCCGCTTCCTGGTCCCCGGTCGCTACGGCACGAAGAACCCGAAGTGGGTGGAGCGGCTCGAGTTCTCCCCCATCGAGCACGTCGGCTACTGGGAGCGCGAAGGGTGGAGCAACGAGGCCACGTACCGCCCCAACGCCCTGACCCTGAGCCCGGCCGCGTACGCCGTGGTGAGCGAGGGGACGCTGCGCGTGCAGGGCTCCGCGTTCGCCGGGTTCGATCCCGTGACGCGGGTCGAGTGGACCGAGGACGACGGCGCCACCTGGCAGGACGCCGAGATCACCTACACGTCGGAGGCCGAGCACACCTGGCGCCTCTGGAGCTTCGACTTCTCGCCGAGCGGCCCCGGCGACCACTTCTTGCGGACCCGCGTCACCACCGAGAGCGGAGCCATGTCCGAGGACACCCCTGACGGGACGGACCGGCTCGGCGGCTTCAACGGAGGCATGGAGATCCGGGTGGTGGTGACGTGAGGCGTCTCCTCCTGGCGGCGACCGCCGCGGCCGTGCTCCTCCCCCTGTCTGCCACCGCCGGTCCCTGGACGAAGGAGCTGGGCCAGCACTACGTGAAGGTGGGCGCGGACCTGTTCTTCACCACCGACTACGTGGACGCCCGCAACCCGGACACGGGCGAGGACGCAGGCATCGAGCGGTTCCTCGGGACCAACATCACCGTCTACGGCGAGGTGGGAGTCTTCCCGCTGTGGCCCATCCAGCTCCAGGCGTCCCTTCCCCTGACCATCGGCGTGAGCACCTTCAAGGACAGCGCCCTGATCGGAGAGGGAGAGACCGGACGCACGACCGCGGTGCGCCCGGGGGACCTGCGGTTCACCGTCCAGACCTCCATCCTCCGGAAGGGCTTCCAGCTGGCGCCCCAGGTCGAGGTGAAGATCCCGCTGTACGGCAACGACTCGGTCGGTCGACGGTTGGGGCCCTACCGTCAGTGGGTGGCGATCCCGGGCGAGGGGCAGATCGACATCACCCCGATGATGTTGATGGGCGGCAGCATCCCGAAGACGAAGCTGCCCATGTGGGTCGAGGGCGGGCTCGGGTACCGGTTCCGCACCGAAGCGTTCATCGGCTGGGACACGGACCTGGAGTTCGTCGACAGCGTCGCCTTCTACGCCGCGTTCGGGCTCGCGCCCGGCAAGTCGTGGGTCGTGGTGCGGGTCGACGGGAACAAGAACTTCAAGGTGGACGAGGTCACGCGGGAGGCGGTCACGGTCGGGCCGTCCGTCGGGGTGACCGTGTGGAAGGGGCTGGCCATCGAGGCGCGCCTCGCCGGGGACGTCGTCGCGAACAACGCGCCCCGGGGGATCTCCGCCGGGCTCGGCATCTCCTGGCGCCATCCGCACCCGAAGTAGCGCGCTGACGCCTGGCAGCCCGGGGCAGCAGAGGTAGACTGCCGCGCCGTGCGCTGGTCCGTCGCCATCGTTGCTCTCTGTGTCGGGTGCGGAGCTCCGTCCGAGCCCGCGCCCGAGCCGATCGAGGTGCCTGAGGTGGTGGACGCGCCGACGCCGCCGCCCGTCGCCAACGGGGACGATCTGAGCGGCCTCCTCCCCGTGGAGCCTCCCCTCCCCCCTGGCGCGAAGCCCCCCGACCCGACGCCCGCCCCCGAGCCGGAGCCGGCCGGGGTGCCCGCGGGGGCGAAGCCGATCACGTTCGACCGCGTGGTGCTCGCCGCCGGCGTCGAGAACCGGGAGCCGAAGAACGCGGGGACCAGCTTTCGGGACGGGACGGAGGTCTACTGCTTCATGTCGGTCACGAACCCGGGGCCGAAGCGGCGACTCGCCCATGTCTGGTACTTCGGGGACACCCGGAAGAGCAGCCTCGGAGTGAAGGTGGGCGGGCCGACGTGGCGGACGTGGACGTCGCGGCCGGTGTACGGGGTCGGGTCCTGGCGAGTGGACGTGGTCGACGAGGAGGGCGCCGTGCTCGAGTCGGTGGCCTTCGAGGTGAAGTGATGCGCTGGCTGCTGATGATGCTGCTCCTGCTGCCCGGCGTCGCGCTGGGGCAGGACGACGCGCCGGCGGAGGAAGAAGCTCCCGCCGACGAGGAAGCTCCCGCCGACGAGGAAGCTCCCGCTGGCGACGCAGCGGACGAAGAAGCTCCCGTCGCCGAAGAAGAAGCTCCCGTCGCTGAAGAAGAAGCTCCCGTCGCCGAGGAAGCTCCCGCCGACGAGGAAGCTCCCGTCGCAGACGAAGAAGCGTCTTCAGCCGGGGAGGCGCCCCTCACCGAGGAGCCCGCTGCCCTGGGAATGGGCACCCTCGTGCTCATCCGGGACCGGACTGGCGGCGCACTGAACCTCGTCCGCCGCGTCTCGCGCGAGGTGGAGATCGTCCGCGCCGGCAACGAGCTCCGGGCCACCCCCGAGTTCGTCCTGTCCCCCGGGGACGCGATCCGCACCGGGCAAGGCGTCGCCGCCATCCAGGAGGCCAACGGCCTGCGCCTCGAACTGGACGAGCGCAGCCAGGCCCGCTTCGAGCCCGGCCGCGCCCTCCTCCGCCTGGGAACCCTCATCGTCGAGTCCCCCGCGCCCTACACCGTCGAGGTCGGGGAGAGCTCCGTCACCCTCCTCGGCGGACTGATGCTCGTCCGTGGCGATCTGCGCGGGACCGGGATCGTCCAGGTGTTCGACGGCGCGGCCACGGTCACCGGCCCCAGCGGGACCCTCGACGTCGCCGCCATGCAGACCACCGAAGCGAGCGCCACCGCGGAGGTCCGGGCCCTCGCCCCGACCGAACGTGACGCGCTCGTCGCGCGACGCACGTCCAACTTCACCGCCCCGGAGACGACCCGGGGCCCCCTGAAGTCCTCGGACCGGGTCCACGTCATCATCGCCGGCGGCCTGAGCCGGGTGGACCGGGCAGAGTTCGGCGCCGTGGACCTCGGAGCACGGGTACGGATTGCCGGGCCCGCCTGGTTCCACGCCTCGGTCGGCCTCCTCGCGCGGCCCGCGGACGAGGTCGCCGCCCACAACACCGTCCTGGCCCTCCCCACGCGCTTCGGCGTCCGCTTCCTCGCCGAGCTCCCACGTGCCGTCTTCATCCAGGGGGGCGCGGATCTCTCGCTGCTCTTCGGCGAGCGCTGCACGAGCATCGACGGCTGCCCGCGCGAGTTCTCCGTGGAGCCGGGCGGCTGGCTCGACATCGGCGTCGGGATCTACATCCACGAGCGGGTGGGGCTCCAGCTCGAGCTCGCTGGTGGCCTGCATCGTCGACGCCTGCCAGCTCCCAGCCCCGCCGGCGACCCCATCACCATCCCCGAGCTGCAGGCCCAGGGCCTCATCGGGGTCCTCGTGAGGATCTGATGCGCATCCACGCCCTGCTCGCCCTGGTCTTCCTCGCGCTGCCCGCCTCCGCACTCGCCAACGCGGGCGACGACGACGACTCGGCGGTCTGCGACGACGATGACTCGGCCGAGGCGCTCCCCGACGACGCGGGGACCTACGGCTGGCTCTGCGACGCGGCGCCCGGAGGGCTTCCGGCGCCCCTGGCGCTGCTGCTTATCGGCGGCGTGCTCGTCCTCAGGCGCCGCTGAGGCGCGGGACCGAGGAGGGGGCGGCTACTCGCAGTAGCCGTTGTTCCAGTCCGAGCCCTGCTGGAACCCAGCGGTGCACCAGTCCGGCGGCACGACCATGACGCGGGTCACGTCGTCCCCGAGGGTCGCGTGGGAGAAGGTGACCGTCATCTCGCCCGTGTCGGAGCCCGACGTGAAGCTGAAGCCACCGTCGTGGGTGGTGGGGTCCCCGTCGGTGTAGTGACCCGACGGGTAGCCGGGCGAGGGATCGACCTCGTCGACCGGCGTCCAGGTGCCGACCGTCACGGTGACCTCGTCCTCGCTCAGATCGCCGATGCGGACGTCGTCCTGGCCACCGCCGTCGTTCACTCCGTTGGGGCCGGGCAGGTAGATCCCCACGTTCGCGGTGTAGGTGTTCATGCCGTCCTGGCCGCCGCCGCTGGGGCGGAGCCAGATGTCCGACTGGCGGTACCCGGGCAGGTCCGTGATCTGCGTGAGCTGGTCGCGCTCGTGCCCGATGAAGGCGCCCTCGGCGGTGACCTCGATCGTGATGACGTCGAGGAAGGACTCGAGCTGCCGCAGGCCGCTGACCCAGACCTCCTGCTCGAAGGTCCCGATCTGCTCGGGCGTCCCGCTGATGAGGCCGGCCTCGCTGATCGTGAGGCCAGTGGGCAGCGCGCCATCACCCGCGGAGTACGCCGCCGGCCCGTCGTAGCTGGACAGCGAGCCGTCGTTCTGGACCTTCACCACGCTGAGTTGCGCCGAGTACGCCTCACCGAAGGCAGCGTCGCTGACCCCGGACGTGTCCAGCTGCCCGGTGTTCGCGGCGCAGCCGACGACGCCCAGGGGCAGGGTGAGGAGGAGAGCGAGGGGCAGGAAGCGAGACGTCACGGGCAGGACCTCCGAAGCTGGCGGGAAATCTATCACGCAGGGTGGCTCTGGTAGCCTCCACGTTCGTGGGAAGAACCGTCCTTCAGCTCCGAATCGGAGCGACGCGCGACCGGGGTTTCCTGTTTCGGACGTGCGTCCGTCCTCCCGCGACGGTCACTGTGGGCCGCTCCCCCGACGCCACACTGCACCTCGATCTGCCCACCGCTCCCGCCCACCACCCTCTGTTCAGCCTCGGGCCGACGGACTGCCTCGTCGATGCCCAGAAGGACTGGCCGCTGGCGCTCTACGAGGAGTCGGGGACGGTGGACGGCGCCTCGCTGCTGGCGGACGGCGCGGCGATGAAGATGGGGGCCCGGGTGCTGACCCGCCTGAGCCCCGGCTCCCGGGGGAGCGTCACGATCGGCCCCATCCGGCTGCTCTTCAAGTGGGAGGCGGTCCCCGTCTCCGAGGTCGGCGAAGTCCCGCTGGCGGACCTCGGCCGGGTGCCGCGCTGCCATGCCTGCGGTCTCGCGCTCCGGGACGCCCTGGCCCGCGAGGGGCTCCTCGCCCGGTGCGACGCCTGCCGCGCCATGAACCGGTTCGTGGATCCGGAGGCCCCCTACCGGAGCCTCGCCCTGAAGAGGCGCCTGTCCCTCGCTGAGGTCAGCCGCCTCGAGCCGCCCGTCGAGGACCCCCTGAGCCCCGAGGCGATCGCGGAGGAGCGGGACACCTTGCTCTCGGTGCCCATCTTCGCGCCGTCGGCGGCTCCCCTCCCCCAGGTCCTGCCCCAGCACGTCCGCCCCGCCGGACGTCCCGGCCGGGACGACACCCCCGCGCCCCTGCGGATCGCGCGCCATCCCGGCGCGGCGGTCGAGCAGATGCAGACCGTCATGACTCGGTCGCCGTTCGTCGCCCGGCCCGCCGTCCGGGACCGCGCCACGTCGACCGGGGAGATGGCCGCGCTGTCGGCCGCCCCGCGCCCCCCGCCAGAGGACGAGCTCCTCGCCGACGCCTTCTACACCGCCGAGCTGGAGGCGATGCCCCTGCTCCCGCCCGAGTCGATCATCACCGGGGACGGCGAGCGGCCCGTGGCCTGGAACACGGTCTCGGTCCTGTCGGCGGCGTCGCGGTACGAGGACGGCGAAGGCCGCGTGCCCCGGGGCGAGGTGGTGGACGCCCTCAAGGAGGCGAGCGTGGGCTGGATCGACGACAATGCCGCCCTGATCGTCGCGGTGCTCGGCGTGGCGGTCCTCGCGGTCGGCGTCCTCGTGGTCCTCACCCGCGGCGAGCGGCCCGCGCCCGAGGCCACCTCGGTGCCCGCGCCGGCTGAGGCAGAGCCCGCTCCCGCGCCCGCGCGGGTCGCCCACCCTGCCGCCACCTACGTCCGCTTCCTGCCGGGGATCGCGGATCCCGTCTCCGTCTCGGTGAGCGGCTTCGCCCTGGACGACGTCGAGGCCACCCGCGCCCGCGTGGCGCAGTTCGCCCGGGAGACCGGGACGCCGATGCCCTCGTGGGCACACCCCCAGCTGACCGACGACGTCCCCGCCACCGACCTCACCTTCGACATGGCCAGCGCCTTCTGCCGCTGGGCGGGGGGCCGCCTCCCCACCGAGCTCGAGTGGGAGCGGGCCGCAGTGGGGACCTTCGGCCGCATGTACCCCTGGGGGAACTCGTTCCGCGCCTCGCTCGTGGCGAACGGCCCCCGCGTGGAGCCCGTCCGCCGTCGCCCGGATGGCGCCTCGGAGTCGGGGGTCCTCGGCCTCGTGGGCAACGCGATCGAGTGGGTGAGCCCCCCCGCGGGGGAGCCTCCGTTCCTCAAGGGCGGGGGCGCAGGCAGCTTCTCGTCGCCGAGCGCCCTGACCGTCTTCGGTCGCACGGCCCCCGACGCCGCGTCCTGGGCCCCCGGCCCCGGCGTCCGCTGCGCCTACGACGACTGACTCCAGCCCCTGGATCCGACCGTCCGACGACGCTCGGGCGTCGACAGTCCCTTGTTCGGGCCTGGCGGGGATGCTAATTGGTTGAACCACTAAAGCGATGGCCCGCACTCCCTCCCGACACTCCTCCGCGCGCTTCTCCCGGCGCACCGCTCTGCGCGCCGTCGGCGTGACCGGCGGAGTGGCGGTCGCGGTGGGGACCGGGGTCACGCTGCACGGTCACGCCCGGCGCTACGACCCCGTCGAGCCCGCCTGCACGCTGCGCGCGTTCTCCCGACGCGAGTTCCAGATCGTGGCGGACCTCGCGGACGTGCTCTTTCCGGCCGGCAACGCCCTCGGGATCTCGGGGCGGCAGGCGCGCGTCCCCGAGTACATCGACCACATGGTCGCCGGCCTCGAGGACGACAAGGCCACCGAGATGAAGGCCATGTTCCTGCTCTTCGAGCACGGCACGCTCGCCTTCGGCTTGCGGACCCGCCGCTTCACGGAGCTGCCGCGCCCATCGCAGGAGCGGTACCTGCGCCGCTGGGAGCGCTCCCGCGTCTACTCGCGCCGGATGCTCGCCGCTGGGCTCAAGACCACGCTGGGCCTCGCCTACTTCGCCCACCCCGACGTCCGGGAGGCGATGGGGACGAAGCGCATGTGCGGCAGCGCGGCCGACGCCCTGCCCCGGGAGGAGTGGTCGTGATCCTCGAACCCACGGACGACGCCTGGGCCGAGCTCCGCGGCGCCACCACCGAGGTGGACGTGGTCATCATCGGGTCGGGCGCCGGTGGCGCGGCCGCGTCCATGTTCCTCGCGGAGGCAGGCCTCGACGTGCTCGTCCTCGAGGAGGGGGGCCACTACGACGAGCGCGCCTTCTCCCAGGACCAGGGGGTCGCCTGGCGCCAGCTCTACGCGGACGACGGCCAGCGGGTCATGGCGGGCAACCTCTACGTGCCCGTCGCCGGGGGACGCTGCCTCGGGGGGAGCACCGTGGTGAACTCCGCCATCTGCTTCACGATCCCCGAGTGGCGCTTCGCCGAGTGGGCCGAGGAGCACGACCTCGCCTTCGGCTGGGAGGACCTCGCCCCCTGGCTCCGGCGGACCGAGCGGTTCATCAAGGTCACCGCGTCCCGCCCGTCCATCTACGGGAACAACAACGCTGCGTGCCAGCGGGGACTGGACGCGCTCGGGTGGTCCGGCGGCCCGATGATGCGCAACGCGCCCGCATGCATGGGGTGCGGCGCCTGCCAGATGGGGTGCCCGTCCGGGGCGAAGCTCTCGGTCGCGAAGACCTACATCCCCCAGGCGCGCGCCGCCGGAGCGCGGTTCGTGACCCGCGCGAGGGCCGAAGAGGCCGTGATCGAAGGGGGGCGGGTCGTGGGCGTGCGGGCGTCACTCCTCGACCCGAAGACCCGGCACCCCGTGGGGACGACCACGGTGCGGGCTCGTGCGGTGGTCGTGGCCGCCGGGGCCATCCGCACCCCGTGCTTCCTCCTGGACAACGGACTCGGCAACGAGCACGTGGGCGAGCACCTGCACGTCCACCCCGGCTCGGGGGTGATCGGGGTGATGCCCGAGGAGGTCCGGGGGTGGCGGGGCATTCCCCAGGGCTTCTACTGCGACGAGTTCCACCGCAGCGAGGGGGTGATGCTCGAGTCCTTCTGGGCCACGCCGGAGGTGTTCTACATGTCGTTCCCGTTCGGGCACGACGGGGTCCAGGGCATGGTGGACTTCGCGCGGATGACCGCGCTGGGCGGCATCGTGGCGGACACGAGCGAGGGGTCGGTCAAGCCCACGGGGACGCCGGGACGGGCCCGCGTCCGGTACGAGGTGAACGACGACGACCGGCGGAAGCTCGTCCTCGCCCAGCTCCGCTCGACGCAGATCCTGCTGGCCGCAGGGGCGGACTCGGTCCGCGTCGGGGTCTACGGGCTGCCGGAGATCACGACGCCGGACCAGGCCGAGCGCTGGCTGGACCCGGACAGCATCCGCCTCAAGCAGCTGATGGCGGTGTACTCCAGCCACCCCCACGGCACGGCGCGCATGGGAGAGGATCCGGCGAAGGCGGCGGTGGACAGCTGGGGGAAGGTGCACGGGGCCGAGGGGGTCTGGGTGATGGACGGCAGCCTCTTCCCCGAGGTGCTCGGCGTGAATCCCCAGGTGACCATCATGGCCATGGCGTCGATGCACGCCGAGAAGCTGGCGGCAGAGCTCACATGATCAAAGCGTTTGTGCCCTGAAAACAAGGACATCCCATGGATGCGCCAACCCTGGCACAAATCTCCGAAAGGTCCTTGCAGACGATCGCTGCGCGTCCTACAACCACTGTGCGGACGATGAAGTCCACTGCGCCTAGGACGAGCCAGCTCATGATTCGATTCAATCCCGCCTCCCTCCTCAGCCTCGTCGCCCTGGTGGCCCTGTCTGCCGGGTGCCCCCCGAAGACCCAGACGGTCGTCGCGACGTACAGCGGCCAGGCCCAGCCGGAGGGCGCCGACGCGGCGACGAGCGAGATCACCGATGAGGAGCTCGAGACGCTGCGCGCCAACTTCAACCGGGTGCATTTCGAGTACGACCGCTCGTCCCTGACCGAGGACACGCGCAAGGCGCTGCGGGAGAACGCGGAGATCCTCCTCGCGCACCGTGACGTGGCCGTGCAGATCGAGGGCCACGCCGACCACTGGGGCAGCGACATCTACAACCTCGCCCTGGGCCAGCGCCGCGCGGAGACCGTGAAGAACTACCTCATCGACTTCGGCGTGCTGCCGGGGCAGCTGAGCATCATCAGCTACGGCGAGGAGCGGCCCCTGGTGGGCGACGGCGACCGCATGACTGAGGCCCCGAACCGCCGCGCCGAGTTCACGGTGACGACCGGCAACGAGAAGGCCGCGTCCAGCTACTAGCTCGCAGCCCCTCGACGCCGAGGGGACGACGACTCGACGGACGAGCCGCCCAGCGATGGGCGGCTCGTTCTGCTCACGGGGTCCAGGAGAACTGTTCGGGGCGGGAGAAGGCCTCGCCGCCGGCGTGGGCTTCGAACACCGCCCCCACCGGGGCGTCGCCGCCGAACCACACGAGGGCCAGCCGCTCGTGGAGCGCGAGGCGCGCGCCGAGGACCTCCCCCACACGCGCGCTGTCGCGCAGCGGCAACTCCGCGAGGGACGTGACGCCCAGGACCTCGGCGGGGGGGCGCCGCAGCAGCGGGTGCCGTCCCGGCGTGAGGGTCCCCGACTCCAGGGTGCCCGCCCGCGCCGTCGCCTCCCCCATCGCGACCTGTCGGGTCCATGTCAGCGTCCGCGCCGGAGCCGCGTCCCCGACGCGTCCCGACAGCGCCGCGCCCTCGATCACCCCCACCGCCCACGCCGCCATGTCGAGCAGCGTCGGTCCGCCCGGGGACCCCAGCGGACGCAGCACGTCGCCTCCCACCGCGAGCACCACGCCGTCCTCGGCGCGGACGACGACGAAGCCCCCGGCCTCGCCCAGGGAGGCCGCGAGCTGCTCCTGGATGGGCCAGTCGAGCGCCGTGCTCACGCTGACGCGGCGCGTCTCGTTCGAGCGCCCGAGCTGATGACGCGGCCCGAGCGCCACCAGCTCCGCCCAGGCCGAGCTGCCCGAGGGCCGGGGCACCGCGACCCCCCGCGCCGTCTCCGCCGCCGCCTCCAGCCCGTCGAGGCGCCCCCGCACGACCAGCGTGTCGAGCACCAACCCGCGGCGCGCCTCGAGCACGTCCCGGTCCGCCGCGAGGTCGAGCCGGGCCGACGCGGCCGCGGCCAGGGTCACGCGCTCGCCCAGCGTCAGCGTGTCGAGGGGGCGCCCCAGGCAGACGCGGGCGGCGCGCTCGAGCCCGCGCCGACCGAGGCAGAGCGGCACCCGGTCCATCCAGGCGACGACCCGCCGCGACAGGGCGACCCGAGCGTCCAGCGAGGTGGACAGGATGTCCTCGCGGAGCCGGCGCGCCGGCCCGGGCGGCTCGGACGAGAGCATCCACCGGGCGAGCTCGATGGAGAGCGGCGAGGCCGGCGGCGCAGCGCCGCCGAGGACCCGCTGGAGCGCCGGCCCGAGCGAGGTCGCCGCGAGGGCCCGGGGTTCGTAGAATGAAGGCGGAGAGGCGGCGAGGAACGCCTCCACGAGTTCGTCGTTGTCTCCGCCGGGCCACGACGACGCCTCCACGAGCCGGAACGTCGCGCGCTCAGCTCCGCTGGCGTCGAGGATCCGCGACTCGATGGGGGAGGCCCAGGCGCTGAGGGAGGACAGATCCGCGGTCAGGCCGCTGGTGGCTCGGGACAGGCCGAGCACCCCGACGAGGGCCACGCACAGCAGACCGCCGAGGATCCCCACCATGACGCGCAGAGCGGAGCTCATCGCCTTCCTCCTCACCGTGGCCTTCGCCGGCCTGGCGCTGGCCGCGTTGCTGGTGTCCCTCGGGGGGCGCGCCCCCACGGCCTCTCCGTCGGCTGACCAGCCGTCAGTCTACCGGCCCCGGGGAGGCTCGCTGGACACCGCCCCGCCCGACGCGGGCCCCTCGGTCGTGGTGCTCCAGGGAACCCTCCGCCAGGACACTCCCCGGACCCGGGCCCTGGAGTCCTTGATCCGTCTGCACCTGTGGCTTGCCCTGCGGGACGTCCACCCCACGGGGCCCACCCTGAGCTGGCAGCCCGCCACCACGGCGCCCGCGTCCGATGATCCGGTCGCTCGCCTGTGCCTCCCGAGCACGGTGTCCGCCGAGCGCACCCTCGGCCGGGACGACCCTCCCCTGCTCGGCCGCGGCCTCCGCGACCGGGGCCAGCGGCGGGTCTTCGTGGTGGCCGACACGGAGATCGGGCTCGCCCGCTACGTCGTCCACGTCTGCGCCCCCGGCTCGCGGGGCAGCTCGCAGGTGTTCGTCAGCGAGGTGGGCCGGGAGGGGCCCGCCATCCGCGAGATCATGGCGTGGCTGACCGGCGTGCTGGGCTCGCCCGAGGTGGAGCCGTGGTTCTCCACGTGGTCGCGTCCGCTGGCGCCCGACGTGGTCTCGCTCCGGGCCTTCGGCGAGACGCTGGCCGCGTCCATGGAGGACGGCGGCGCCCAGACCGACGCCCTTGTGGAGGCGGCCTCGTTGCTCCCCGAGGCCGCGTGGGTCGCCTCCGCGCTCTCCGAGCAGGACCTCGATCGGCGGCGCCTGCTCGAGCGCGCTGCCTCGCTGCGGCCCGGCTTCACCGCGGCCCTCGAGGATCTGGCCTGGGAGTGGACGCGCGCTTCCCGGCCCGATCTCGCCCTGTTGACCCTGTCGCGGCTCCGCGCTCCCGAGCGCGTACGCCCGTCGGAGCTCCTCCTCGCGGCGCGGATGCTCGAAGACGGCGCCCACACCGACGCCGCCGGGCTCATCGACCGCCTCCCGCCGCGCTGGCGAGGCACGACCGCAGCGCGCCGCCTCGAGGCCCTTGCCCACCTCGGGGTGGGAGCGCCCGCGCGGGCCCAAGCGGCGGCGCGGCGCTGGACGGACGCGGACCCGGAGGCGGCAGAGGGCTGGCTCCTCCGGGGAGCGGCAGCCCAGCTGCTCGACGACCCCATCGCCGCGGAGGACGCCTACCGGCAGGCCCTCGCCGAGCCGTCGCGCCTCCGGGCGGAGATCCTGACGCGATGGGCCGCGCTGCTCCTCGACCGTGCCCGCCCCGAGGAAGTGGTGGAGGCGCTGACGGGCGACGACAGCGAGCTGCCCGAGCGGACCCCACCGCTCCTCGCCTTGCGCGCGTGGGCCCACTGGATGAGCGGGGACGCCGCGCGAGCCGCCGAGGACACGGAGTCGCTGGCCGCCCTCGAGCCCGACCGAGCGACCCACCGCCGCAACCTCTGCGTGATGGCCCTGTCCGCCGGGACGACGGAGGCGCCGGCGGCGGAGTGCGGCGAGCCGGTGTTCGCCGATCTGTTCGGGACGCTGTTCGAAGCGGTGTGGCTGAGCCGCCGCCCGTTCCGCACCCCGGACGAGGGAGGTCTGCTCGACCGACGGGTCGAGGAGCTCGCAGCGGCCGCGCCCCTGGCGCCGCCCGCCTCCGGGGCGGCGCTGCGGGTGCTCGGCCCCCGCGCGGAGGACGAGGAACTCGAGGCCCTCCAGGCGCGCTGGCAGCTGGCCCGGGGGGCCGCGCTGGCGGCCCAGGCGCCGCGCAATGACGATGAAGGTCAGGAGCCGTCAGCGCCCTGAGGGGTCACTCGGCGAGGTCGAACGCCGCCGCCGCCGCCGCCGTCACCCGGACTGCTCCTGCGCACGTGTCTCGGTCCGGCTCGGCCACGCAGAGCTCGACGGCTCCCACGCCAGCCACCAGCACGGCCCAGCCCCCCGTCCCGGTCACCCCCGCGGGGATCCCGTCTGCGAACACCACCCGCCGGGGCTCCTCCCCCCGCACGAACACCACGATCCGGTCCGCCACCGGCTCCTGCTCCTCCGCCGGGAGCCACACGGTCGGCGGCGCATCCATGGCGGCACAGCGCGCGCGCAGCGCCCGCTCCAGCGACGGCCAGGCCTCCGTCACGACCACCGCCTCCCTCGCGGCCGCCGATCTGGCCCGCTCGCGGCGCGGCTCGACGACCTCCCCCTCAGGCAGCGTCGCGAGCTCCGCTCGGGCGGTCAGGGCGGCTTCGGACGAGGCGCTGCGGGAGAGCGCGATCGCCGCCTCGAGGGTGGCGAGCGCCTCGCAGTCCGGCGCGTCCGCGTCGAGGAGCCGTCGCGCCTGGCGAGCGAAGCGCGCCACGAAGGCGTCCAGCACCTCGGCGCGCTCCAGCAGCAGGTCCGCCCGACGGATCCGGTCGTCGTCCTCGAGGAGGAGGTCGGGAGGAGTGGGCTGCGGCGGCAGGACGACGGAGCCCCCGGGCCCTTCCACCGACCGCCCGGGCCAGTCGATGGGGAGCTCCTCGGCGTGGGTGGGAGCGGCGACCAGGACCACGGCGAGGGCGAGGATGGCGAGGATGGCTCTCATGGGTGCGTCGGGCAGCATGCCAGCCGCGGATTGCAGCGGCGCTGGTTCGGAGGTATCCCGAGCCCATGACGCGCCTGCTCGCTCTCGCACTGCTGCTGGTCGGTTGCCCGTCGGCGGAGCCGTCCCCCGAGCCGACCCCGGGCGCCCCCGGCTTCCCCGACAACTTCCTGTGGGGGACCGCGTCCGCGTCCTGGCAGGTGGAGGGGGACTTCGACCCCGACCCCACCGATGCCTTCCCTGTCCGCTCCAACTGGAGCGTGTGGGCGGAGCGCGGCTGCGTCGAGGGGGGCCAGACGAACCCGGAGGGCTCGGGCTTCTACACGCGCTACGCAGACGACTTCGCCCTCGCCGCGTCGCTGGGCACGAACGCGTACCGCCTCGGGATCGACTGGGCGCGCATCGAGCCGGCGGACGACCAGTGGAACCAGGCGGAGCTGGATCACTACGTCGCCGTGCTCCAGGCGGCGCGCGACGCCGGACTCCAGCCGATGCTCACGCTCCACCACTGGGTGGTGCCCACGTGGATCCAGAACCCGTCGGGCGACGGCGACGAGGTGGACGCCCTCGCCGAGGCGCCAGGGCCGGACAGCCGCTTCGTCGAGGAGTTCGAGGAGTTCGTGCGCTACGTCATCCCCGCGGTGGCCCCCCACGTGGACCTCTACCCCATCCTCAACGAGACCTTCTCGGTCATCAGCCTCGGCTACCTCAACGGCGAGTGCGGCAGCGGCGCCTTCCCCCCGGGCGGGTTCCTGGACATCACCCGCGCCCGCGCCGTGCACACGAACTACCTCTTCGCCCACGCCGCGGCCTGCCATGCGCTGCGCGAGCTCGACACCGTGGACGCGGACGGCGACGGGATGGCCGCAGGCTGCGGGGCGGCGGCGAGCACGAACGTGGTCCGGCCCCTCGATCCGACGAGCGAGCTCGACGCAGCGGCCGCCGAGCGGATCGACTGGATCTACAACCACGCCTTCCACGTGGCCTTGACGGACGGGAACGTCGACCTCGACTTCGACGCGGCGTTCGACACGGCCGCCGCCGAGGCGAACATCCCCATCGACGAGGGGCACTACCCGGAGCTCGCGGACACGATCGACTGGATCGGGCTCAACTACTACGGACCCGTGCGGGTCGCGGGCACCGGCGGGGGCGCCCTCGGCGGGGTCCCCTTCGTGGACGTGGACGACTACGAGCCATCCCTGCCCGCGAGCACCCTGGGGTTCGCCATCGACGCCGGAGGCTTCGGCGAGATCATCGACGCGTTCGATGCGCGGTACGGGCTGCCGATGTACGTCACCGAGAACGGCATCGGCGACGACGAGGACGACGACCGGCCCATGTTCCTCGTCGAGCACCTGGACGTGCTCCAGAGCCGCGTCGCCGCCGGCGCGGACGTCCGCGGGTACTTCCACTGGAGCCTCACCGACAACTTCGAGTGGGCGCACGGGTTCGGCGAGCGGTTCGGCCTGGCTCACGTGGACTACGGCTCGCCGGAGCTGACCCGCACGACCGGCGCCTCCGCCCAGGCCTACCGCGAGATCATCTCCGCCGGCGGGGTCACCGAGGCCCTCCGGGACGCCTGGATCCTCGACCGGTACCCGAGCGACGGGCGTCCCTGATGGGGGTGTGGGCCAACGTCCGCGCCGAAGCGGAGGGGTTCGCCGCCGCGTACGAGGCCGCGCCGGAGCCGGAGATCGCCTGGGACGTCCTCGGCGTGCGGCGGATGCTCCGGAAGCTCGGACACCTGCTCCTGCGGGAGCACACGGAGCCCCGGTCGCTCGGGGTCGCGGTGTTCGTCGGCGTGATGATCGGCGCCTCGCCGTTCTACATCTTCCACACGCTCCTGGTCCTCGTGTTCGCCTTCGCCCTGCGACTGAACAAGCTCGCGGTCTGGGTGGCATCGAACATCTCCATGCCGCTCTTCGCCCCTCCCCTGACGTTCGCGTCGATGCAGGTGGGGAACTACCTCATGAAGGGGGTGTGGCTCCCGCTGACCGTGGCGGGGATGAAGGACCTCCTGGCGAGCCTCGGGGGATTCGAGCTGGGCCTCGATCTGTGGCTCGCGTGGCTGGTGGGCTCCCTGCCGGTGGGGGCGGCCCTGGGCACGGGGTTCGGGACGGTGACGTGGTGGGTGGCCCGAGCGCGGGCGGCGGCGGCGGCCTCCGACGAGAGCGGGTGACGCGCGGGACCGCGGACGTCGCCCCTCTCCGTCGAAATGAGTGAGCACTCACTTTCTTCCTTGACTCGGGATCGGTCGTACCTAGACTCCGAAGTGAGTGACTACTCACTCACAAGTCGAACACCGACCAGGAGACCGACATGCAGCAGGTGATCGCCGACCAGGTCCAGAAGACCCGCGACCAGATGAAGAACCTCGCCGACGAGGCCCGCAAGGGACTCGACGCCCGCCGGAACGCCATCGAGGGGCGCGCCGATGAGGCCCGCAAGACTGCCCAGCGCTTCATCCGTGACGCGCAGCTCACCGTCGTGGAGACCACGCGGGACGTGGTGGCGCGCGCGGCCGATGTCGTCGAGCCGAGCGAGGACACCACCGGCCTCCTCGCCAAGGCCACCGCCCTCGGCAAGCCCGCCCACGACGCCCTCGCTCGCAGCGAGGAGGCCCTCAACGAGCGCCTCGTGTCGCTCCGCGCCTCGTCCGAGGACACCCTGCCCATCGCCGACTTCGACGAGCTGTCGGTGAAGAAGGTGATCGCGGCCCTCGACGGCGGCGACTTCGACGCCCTGGCCCTGCGCACCCTGCGCGCCTACGAGGCCGCCAACAAGGACCGGGTCACGCTGCTCCGCGAGCTGGACGCCCGCCTCGATGAGCTCGGCACCGCCGACGAGGCCGAGTCCATCGTCCCCGCGGACACGGCCGCCGCGAACGACGAGGGCTGAGCCGGACGGAGGGGGCGAGGGCGCCGCGGCGGGCGCGGGTCACTACACTTGCCGCCATGCTCTCGCTCCCCTCCTCTTCCTTCGCCGCCCGCCGCGCCCGCGTGCTCGAGGCGCTGCCCGTCGGCGGCGCCCTGCTCCTGCCGACCAACGTCGAGCAGAACCGCAACAGCGACGTCTACTACCCCTTCCGGCCGGACTCGGACTTCTACTGGCTCACCGGGCTCGACGAGCCCGACGCGTGGGCGCTGCTGAAGCACGGCGAGCCGAGCTACTCCCTCGTCGTCCTCCCGAAGGATCGAGAGAAGGAGATCTGGACGGGGATCCGGGTGGGCGCCGAGGGCGCCGTGCAGGACTACGGAGCGGACGCGGGCTTCCCGCTCGAGAAGCTCCACGACACCCTGGGCGAGCTCCTCGCGGACGTGGACACGCTCTACTACGCCGTGGGCCGCCGCCCGGACCCGGACGCGGTCGTCCACCGGGTCCTCGGCGCGCTGCGCAAGGGCCGCAAGCCCAACAAGGGCCCCACGGCCCTCGCCGAGCCGGCATCCCTCCTCGACCCGCTCCGGATCCTCAAGACCGACGACGAGCTGGCGCTCATGCGCACGGGCGCCGCGATCACCGCCGAGGCCCACACCGCCGCGATGCGGGACGTGAGGCCCGGGATGCGCGAGTACGAGATCCAGGCGCTCATCGAGTACACGTTCCGGCGCCGGGGCGCCTGGGGCTGGGCGTACCCCTCGATCGTCGGCGGCGGGGACAACGCCTGCATCCTCCACTACCGGGCCGGCGACGCCGAGCTCACCGACGGGGCGCTGATGCTGATCGACGCCGGCGCCGAGATCGACGGCTACGCCACCGACGTCACCCGCACCTCACCGATCAACGGGCGCTTCACGGGCCCCCAGCGCGAGCTCTACCAGCTCTGCCTCGACGTGCAGATCGCGGCATGCGAGGCCACCCGCCCCGGCGCATCGCTCCAGGGCATCCACGACGAGGTGGTCCGCAGCCTCACCGACGGCTTCATTCAGGTGGGGCTCCTCTCCGGCTCGGTGGATGAGAACATCGAGAGCAAGGCGTTCCGTCGGTTCTACATGCACCGCACGTCCCACTGGCTCGGCCTCGACGTCCACGACGTGGGTCGCTATCAGCTCGGAGATCAAGCCCCGGGCGAGGGAGACAACCGCCCGCTGGAGCCGGGCATGGTCTTCACGATCGAGCCGGGGATCTACGTGTCCCCGGACGACGAGGAGGCGCCCGAGGCGTTCCGGGGGATCGGGATCCGCATCGAGGACGACGTCCTCGTCACGGCCGACGGCCACGAGAACCTCACCATCGCCACCCCGAAGACCATCGCCGACATCGAGGCCCTGCAGGGCTGAGCCCCCCTCCCGCACCGAGGCTCCGCATCCGGCAGCAGAAAGCCCCGGGCCTCGCGGCCCGGGGCTCCCGGTGAAGTCGGTTCCTTGACTGCGCGTGGCGCCAGGGGCGCCGTGCCCGTCCCTCCGAGGACTCATCCTCGCGGTCTGCGCCGTCGCCGGCGCGCGCCTCCCTCGGAGTTCGTGTGTCCTTCAGAGCATCAGCAGCGTCGTAGCGACTCGGTTGGCCTTCGCCGCTCCGCCTCCAGCCTTCAGGGGACGCATCCCCCTGGCTCCTGACGTCTTCCGCCCGCCGCCTTGGCTGGAGCGTGTGCTCCAGCCGTGTCCGTCTCTCGTGAACTTCACGCCTCCCTCGGAGTCCGTCCCGTGATGAAGCTCCCGCCCGCGGCGGGTGCCCTCCCTGGGGTTGTCGGCCTCTTCGACACATCAAGCGGGCAGGTCCACCCACGCGAGCTTCCACCCTCGCTTCGTTCCGCCTTCGCCGTTTCCACGACCTTGACGGCTTGCTCCCTGCGTCGCCGTGCCGGCTTGTTTCATCCGGCGGCGTCCTTGAGGTTCCTGGCTCCGGGCGCTCCCGCCGGTGGGCTTTCACCCGCAGCGGAGGCACACCAGAGCCCCGTTCCGGCGCGAGCGACCGCAGTCGCCGCGCCTCGGCATCTTCGCGCTGTCAAGGAACGCAACCTTCGAGAATCACGATAGGAAGGGGCCGCGACGGCGATCAAACACCGGTTCTCCGCCTCGCCCAGGGTCGCCGCAAACCACCCTGTGATCAGGCAGTTGCAGCGACACTTTTCTCGGCTGGCGATCTGCGTGGGGCGCGCCCGGGACGCCGGGCCCGGCGAGATCGTCGGGATCGTTGGAGATCCTTGACTCGACGCACCGAACGATCAGCGAACGTTCGCGAGCCTGCGGAGGAGAGTTCCCTTCAACCTCCGGAGATCGCCGCGCAATCGGAGACCGTGAGCGACAACGCCGACCCGGAGGGGTCGGCGTCGCCGGACTCAGCTCCGCAAAGGAGCGAGGCTCAGAGGGCCTGGCAGCTGATGTTGAGCTGAACCGAGGTGTTGTCCGTCGCGCCGTTGCAGTCCTTGACCTCGACCGAGATCTCGAACAGGCCCGACTCCGTGGTGGCGCAGGTCGTGTTGACCTCCATCTCGGTCGTCGACGTGCCGGCGCCGGTCACGGTGACCTCCGGGTTCAGCCCGTTGCCGCTCACCTTCTGGGCCGACCAGTCGTAGTACAGCGGGTCGCCGTCGGCGTCGCTGCTCACCGTGGCGTCCAGCGGGTGGTTCACCACGCAGGCGGGGCAGGTCGTGCAGTTGGCGTAGGCGTCCGTGTTGCAGGTGCTGGTCTCGAACAGGTTCTCGTTGCCGGTCGTGAAGGCCGCGACGGGGTCGTTGTTCCCGGGACGCGCGTTCACGGTGAACCCGACTGTGGTCGGGGACGACTGGAAGTAGCCGTCGGTGACCTGGAGCGCGACCGCCCAGTAGCCGGCGGCGTCGGGAACGAAGGACGGGGTCATCCCGAAGCGGTCCAGGATGTCGTCGTCGGTCAGGTCCGAGTTCGGCGGCTGGGTCGTGAAGAACCAGGTGAAGTCGAGCGTGTCCCCGTCCGGGTCGTAGGAGTTCTCAGCGGACAGCTGCAGCGGCGAGCACGCCTGCTGCTGGCCGACCACCGTCGCCACGGCGACCGGCGGGCTGCTGTAGCCGAGGCCGTCGCAGTCGTTGTCGATCCCGTCGTCGAGCTCGATCGCTCCGGGGTAGATGGCGCCGTTGCTGTCGTTGCAGTCGCCGTCGGCCTCAGAGAACCCGTCACCGTCGTTGTCGGTGGTGTCCATGCCCTCGTCGATGACGCCGTCACAGTCGTTGTCGAAGCCGTCGGCGTACTCGGGGGCCGCGGGGTTCGTGTAGGGGTTCGTGTCGTCGCAGTCCCCCGCGAGGTCCGTGAACCCGTCGCCGTCGTCGTCGGTGATGAAGGAGCCGTCGTCGATCTGGCCGTTGCAGTCGTTGTCTTCGCTGTCGGGGAGCTCGGGCGCGCCGGGGTAGGTGTCCGTGTCGCCGTCGTCGCAGTCGCCCTCCAGCTCGGAGAACCCGTCGCCGTCGTCGTCGTAGCCGACGGTCGTCTCGTCGATGACCGAGTCGCAGTCGTTGTCCTCACCGTCGAGCAGCTCGGGGGCCGCGGGGTAGATGCCCTCGTTCGCGTCGTCGCAGTCGCCCTCGTCCTCGGAGAACCCGTCGCCGTCGTCGTCGTAGGCATCGGTGTTGTCGTCGATGAGGCCGTCGCAGTCGTCGTCGATCCCGTTCAGCGCCTCGGTCGCGCCGGGGTAGATCGTGGGGTCCGTGTCGTCGCAGTCACCGGCGAGGTCGCTGAAGCCGTCCGCGTCGTCGTCGACCTCGTCGCTGCCCTCGTCCACCTGGCCATCGCAGTCGTTGTCGATCGCGTCGGGCAGCTCGGGCGCGCCCGGGTAGATCGTGGGGTCGTTGTCGTCGCAGTCGCCCTGCACGACCGCGTAGCCGTCCTGGTCGCCGTCGACGCCGGGGCCCACGAGGACGGGGACGGTCGTCGTCGCCGTGCCGCGGGTGTCGCGAACGGAGACGGTGATCTCGACCACGCCGTCTTCGAACGGAGCGGTCCAGGTCGTGGCGTCGGCCTCCGGCTCGGTGAAGGAGCCCGGCTCGCCTTCCTCGTTCAGGGAGACGGCCTCCCAGGAGTAGACGATGTTCCCCTGCCCGATCACGTCGACGGACAGGGCGATCGTCAGGCCCTGGGTCACGTTGGTCGACTCGATGTTGAGCCGCTCGATCGTCGGCGCCTCGGCGACCAGGCTGGTCGAGGGCCCGCACGCGGGGGCCCCCAGGACCACGAGCGCTCCCAGAGAGAAGAGCGCGGTGGAGAGAACGAGAGCGTTCCGGTTGGTGGTCATCCTGTCAGCGCCTCCCGCCGCAGAGCGGCGTCGCGATGTGTTCCCGGTGCACGGTGCCACGCCCGAAAGTGGCTCCGCGCGATCATTCGAGTCCGCAGCGACGATTTGGTCGCGACGAAATCGACCTCCGTAGCTACGTCAGCACCCCGACCCGGAGGTCACGTCGAGAGTGATGTTGGCCGCCGCGCTGTTGAACAGCCCGTCGTTCACGATGAGAGAGACCTGCCAGACCCCCGGAACGTCCGGGAGGAAGGAGGCGTTGGGGCTCGTCCCGCCGATGATGTCGCCGTTGATGGCGTCCGAGTTGATCGGCTGGAACGAGAAGTACCAGTAGTAGTCGAGGGCGTCGTTGTCCGGGTCCCAGGAGCCGGAGCCGTCGAGCAGGACGAGGGTGCCGCACGCGACGGAGGTCGCGCCGGTGGTCGCCGCCGCGAAGGGCGGGTTCACGAAGTACCAGCCGTCGCAGTCGTTGTCGAAGTCCGGCGTGTCCGCGATCTCCGGGGCGCCGGTGTACACGGTGTCCACGTAGTCGTCGCAGTCGCCGTCCGCCTCGGTCTGACCGTCGCCGTCGTCGTCGACGGTGTCCATGTCCTCGTCGATGCTGCTGTCGCAGTCGTTGTCCTCCCCGTCGGCCCACTCGGGGGCGCCGGGGAAGGTGTAGGCGTTGTCGTCGTCGCAGTCGCCCGCGAGCTCGCTCCACCCGTCGTTGTCGTCGTCGATGGCGAAGGGCCCGTCGTCGATCACGCCGTTGCAGTCGTTGTCCGCGCCGTCCGGCACCTCGGTGGCGGTGGGGAACGCGGTCGCGTCCTCGTCATCGCAGTCGCCGTCGAGCTCCGAGAGCCCGTCGCCGTCGTCGTCGTGGGCGGCGGTGCCCTCGTCGATGGTGCCGTCGCAGTTGTTGTCCACGCCGTCGAGGAGCTCGGGCGCGCCGGGGGCCACCGCCGAGCTCAGGTCGTTGCAGTCGCCGTCCTGCTCGGAGAAGCCGTCACCGTCGTCGTCGTACGCCTCGGTGCCCTCGTCGGCCCGGCCGTCGCAGTTGTCGTCGATGCCGTTGATCTGCTCGACCGCGTCGGGGTTCACGTCGGGGTCGCCGTCGTCGCAGTCTCCGTCGAGGTCGGCGTAGCCGTCACCGTCGTCGTCCGACTCGGGGGCGCCTTCGTCGAGCTGACCGTCGCAGTCGTTGTCGAAGCCGTCCTGCACGTCCGGCGCGCCCGGGTAGATCGCGGAGTTCGTGTCGTCGCAGTCGCCCTCGCGGATCGTGTAGCCGTCGCCGTCGTGGTCGATGCCGGTGCCCACGACGAGGTCGAAGCCGACCGACGCGTCCCGATCCTCGTCGCCGCTCACCACGAGCTCGAGGCGCACGAGCTGGGCCACGTCGGGGGCGGTCCAGGTGGTCTCGGACGCGGACGCGGCGGAGAGCTCGCCGGCGTCGGCCGTCCAGGCGTAGGAGAGGTCCTCCCCGTCCTGCCCGGTGGCCGAGGCGACGATCGTGATCGTCTCCCCGGGCTGCACGACCGTCTGGGAGAGCGAGACGCTGTCGATGTTGATCGGGGTCGACACGCCGCCCGTCGGGCACCCCGCAAGGAGCAGCGAGAACAGCAACGCGAGCGGCGGGAGGCCGGTGCGGTCAAGGGTCGAGTTCCGAAGCATGAACAGTCCTCTGGGTGCAGGCATACGCCTGATCCGTGCCATCTTACTTTGGCCTACCCCGTATTCAAGCAGTCCCGAGCGGGCGCGCTCGTGCCCCATCCTCGCGATGCCTCCAAACGACACCGTCATCTGCATCCCCGCGCGCTGGGCCGCGCGCCGACTGCCTGGCAAGCTGGCCCGCGATTGGCGGGGCCGGCCGGTGCTGTCCTGGGCGCTTTGCGCAGCGCGGAACGCCGAGCTGGGGGAGGTGGTGCTCCTGGCGGACGACAACCGCCTCTTGGAGATCGGGGCCGCCATCCCCGGGGTCCGCTGCCTGCGCAGCACGGCTCCGGCCCGCAACGGTAGCGAGCGGATCGCGGCTGCGCTGGCCGCGGGAGAGCTGGGGAGTCCGCGCCGGATCGTCAACGTCCAGGGCGACGCCGTCGGCGTGACACCGGCAGCGATCCGCACGGCCGCGGGCGCCCTGGGCACGTCGGGGTTGCCCCTCGCGACGGTCGCCGTCCCCGCCGTCGACGACGCGCACGGCCGCACCACCGTGGATGTCCGCCCCGGGCCCCCCGTCCATGCCGCCGCCTTCTCCCGCGATCCCCGTTGGCCCTTCCTCCATGTGGGGATCTACGCCTACGACCCCGGGATCCTCGCCACGGTGGCCGCCCTCCCTCCCGGTCCCCAGGAAGCGGCGGTCTCGCTCGAGCAGCTGCGGTGGCTGGAGCACGGCTACGGCGTGGCTGTGGCGGTCCTGGACGCGCCTGCCGCGGTGGCGGACGCGGTGGACGTGGGGCGGGATCTGAGGGACTGAGCCGCGGCGGCGAGCTCTACGCCCCCTCCAGGTGCCCCAGGATCGCCCGCCCCAGCCGGTCGATCGTCGTCGGAGAGTTCCCTTCCAGCCGGTTGTTCACGAGGACGATCGTGTCCGCCCCCGCGCCGAGCCCCTCGAGCGCCAGCTCCACGGCCTCCTCCCGCAGCTCCGGCGACTCCCGCACCAGGCGGTCGTACGGGGAGAACAGCTCGACCGACCGCGCGTACTCCATCCCGGGCGGGGTGAGCAGACGCAGGAGCCGCACGTCCCCACCGTCCCCTCCCCCTTCGCGGGCGATGCGCGCCTGCTCGCCCAGCGGCGGCATGCGGTGCCAGCTGTTGAAGCAGTGCGCGATCCCGTTGGCCCGCAGCATCGCGAACCACTCGGGGACGAGCAGCTCGGGCGTCCGCAGCTCCACCGCGTAGCGGAACCGGCTCGGGAGCCCCGCGAAGAAGCCGTCGAGCCGCCGGAGCAGCTTGTCCGCGTGGGGCAGCACCCGCGGCGGGAGCGTCTGGAACTCGAAGAGGAAGGGGCCGCACCGCTCGCGGATCCCGTCGCGGTCGAACGGCCGCAGCACCTCCCGCTCGAACAGCTCGACGTCCAGGAAGTGCGGGTTCAGCTGCCCCGCCTTGTCCCGGTAGCGCGGGTGCGTGGGGAACCGGGGGATCGTCACCTCCTCCCACACCTTGCTGACCCAGCGCATGCCCAGCGGCATCTGCGCATGCATCCGGTCCAGCGTCGCCTCGGTGGGAGGCCCGTAGAAGCTCGCGTCCAGCCCGACGGCGCCGAACCATGGCCAGCGCCCGTACTCCACCAGGGACTGCTGCCGAAACGCGGTCTCCGAGCGGTACTCCCGGCGGTAGACCTGTCCCTTCCAGCCCTCGTAGACCCACGACGACGTGCCGAACGCCAGGTTGCCCGGGAGGCGCGCCGCCGCCGCGAAGTCGAAGCCGGGCGGCTCGATCGGCCCCGGATCAGGGGGCGGAGCGAAGAGGCTCTGCTGGTCGGAGGTGGTCACGACGGTCACGGAATAGACTAGCGCCGTGTTCACCCCTCCCCTTCCGCCCTCGCCTCCCCCGTTCGGTCGCCCCATCCGGTCCCTGTGGACCCTCGAGGAGGGGATGACCTACCTGAACCACGGCGCCTTCGGGGCCACGCCGCGCCCGCTCCTCAAGGTGCAGACGGCCATCCGTGACCGCTGCGAGCGGCAGCCGCTCCGCTTCTACGTGGACGAGACGCCGCCGCTGATCCGGCTCGCCGCCGAGGCCGTCGGGCAGCTCCTGGGCGCGCGGGGCGAGGACATCGCGCTCGTGGAGAACACCACCGTGGGGGTGAACGGGATCCTCCGGAGCGTCCCGCTTCAGGCCGGGGATCGCGTCGTCACCTCGGACCACGTCTACCCGGCGGTCCTCAACACCCTGCGACGAGTCTGCGCCGCGCGGGGCGCTGAGCTCGATCTGGCCGGACTGCCGATCCCGCTCTCCGGACCGGACGAGGTTGTGGCCGCCTTCGAGGACGCCCTCACCCCCGCCACGCGCCTCGTGGTCGTCGACCACATCGCCTCGGCGAGCGGCCTCGTCTTCCCCGTCGAACGGATCGTCGCCCTCGCTCACGCGCGCGGGATTCCGGTGCTCGTCGACGGCGCCCATGCGCCCGGCATGCTCCCCCTGTCCCTGCCCGCCATCGGCGCCGACTGGTACGTGGGCAACTGCCACAAGTGGCTCTGCGCACCGAAGGGGGCGGCGATCCTCTGGGCCAACCCGGACCGGCCCGACACGAAGCGCATCGGCCACCCGGTCACGTCCAACCTCGATGGTCACGGCTTCCCCACGGAGTTCGACTGGACGGGGACCCGGGATCTCTCGGCCTGGCTCACCCTGCCCGCGACGGTCGCGTTCCACCGCTGGCTCGGCCCGGAGGCCGTTCAGGCCTGGAACCACGACGTGGCCGTCCGCTGCGCCGAGGCGGTCGCGGCGGCCACCGGCGGGGAGCTCATCGCCCCGACCTCGATGATGGGCTCGCTGGCGGCGACCCGCCTGCCCGGGTTCGCCGGCGTGGACCAGTCCGTCGGCGACCGCCTCCGCAAGCGGCTGTGGGAGCACGAGCGCATCGAGGTCTTCTGCCCCGCGCTCCACGGCCACCTTCTCGTGCGGGTCTCGGGGCAGGTCTACGTGGAGCCCGGAGCCGCCGAGCGCCTGGCCGAGGCCCTCCCGCGCCACATCGACGCGGTGCACTGACCCCGCCGGAGCCCCTCTCGCCGGCCCGCGGCGTCCTTGCGTCGCCCAGAGGCTCGCCGGTATAGCGACCCGCAAACCCGGAGAGCCCATGCCCCGCCTCCCGCTGCTGCTCCTCGCCTCCGTCCTCGCGCTCCCGGCCACCGCCGGCGCGGTGCAGGTCTTCGACAAGCCCATCCCCGAGCGCAAGATCTCGCGGCTGCACCTGTCTGTCGGCGGGTTCGTCCAGCCCCGCTTCACGCTCATTCAGCAGGACGAGGACGCGGGCTTCGAGGGCGAGCTCGGGTTCGAGGTGCGACGGGTGCGGCTGGAGATCCAGGGAGGGATCGACGTCCCGCTGGCGAACCAGCCCTTCAACCTCGAGATCGACCACAAGATGAGCGTCGAGCTCATGCCCGAGCCGCGGCTCCAGGACGGCTGGTTCGAGATCGGCCTCGGCAGCTTCCTGCGCCTGCGCATGGGCCAGCAGAAGACCCCCACGAGCCGGTCGCTGCTCGTCTCCGACAAGAACACGATGTTCCCCGAGCGCGCCCACATCGACACGCTCTCGCCGCGGCGGGACATGGGCGTGCAGTTCCACGGCACCATCGGCGAGGGCAAGTTCATCGAGTACGGCGTCGGCGTCTTCAACGGCGAGGGCCGCAACCGCCTGAGCAACGTGAACCGCAAGTTCCTGTACGCCGCGCGCCTCGCCGTGAGCCCGCTGGGGACGCCCGGGACGAACAAGGAGGTGCTGAGCCCGAAGGACGGCTGGCGCTGCAACAAGGAGCCCGACAAGCACGCCTTCACCTTCACGCTCGGGTACGCGTGGCACTTCAACCAGATCGGGCCTCCCGGCGCGGAGGAGGCCTTCATGGGCCACAACGTGGAGCTGTTCGCCCACTACCGCTGGGTGAACCTCCAGTCCGAGTTCCTCTACGTGGTGACGGACTTCGAGGACAAGACACTCGTCGACTTCAACACCTACGGCTGGTACGTCCAGCTCGCGCTGTTCCCGCCGATGGTCCCCTGGGTGCAGGACCACTTCGCGTTCGTCTTCCGGGTGGAGGAGTACGACGAGTTCATGCAGACCTTCCACTCGGACGACGACGTACCCATCGCCCTGGCGGGCCCCACGGACCCCGCGCAGAAGCAGCGGAACGTCGCATTCGGCCTGACCTTCTACTCCGGCTCGCCCCTGTTCCTTGGCATCGGCGACCTGCGGATCCAGGCCATCTACTCGGTGAACACCGAGGCGGAGGACCAGCCCTACCGGAACGACATGTTCCAGCTCGCCGCCCACCTGACCATCTGAGACCGCGGGACGGCTTCGGGCCGAATCCACCCTTTGCAGCCCCGGCCCGAGTGGCCATTCTGACGCTCCCGAGATCGGAGTCCTCCATGCGCCGCACTGCCTCTGTCGCCGCCCTCCTGCTCCTCGCCGGCTGCTCGTTCTACGACGACACCCCGGAGACGACGACCGGCCCCATCGGGTCCGAGGGCGACCCCACGTGCAGCGAGGAGATCACGGCTCCCGCGAGCCCCCAGGGCATCCCGGGCAACCCTCCCGAGGCCCACGCGGACACCTACGGCGACAGCCCGGACCCGTACCAGGTGCGGCTCCAGTGGCCGTCGAGCAACCCGCACCTGTCGGCGGCGTTCCTCTGGCGGACCGACTTCGACACCCTCGCGACCGTCGTGGAGTGGGGCGTGGACGGGGAGCTGACCAACCGCACCGAGGGCGCCTCCCTCGTGTGGGGGGACACGGCCAACTTCGACGGCTTCCGCATCCACGAAGTGAAGCTCTGCGGGCAGCTCGCGCCGGACACGACCTACAGCTACCGGGTCGGCGGCGACGAAGCCTGGTCCGACACCTACGAGTTCACGACGCCCGCCGCGCCCCGCACCTTCGACACCGTGACCATCGGCATCGCCGGCGACTCCCGCGGCGCCTACACGACCTGGGCGACCATCGTCGAAGCCATGGAGGCCCACGACCCGGACTTCTACATCTTCCCCGGGGACATGGTCGACCTGGGCGTCGTCCAGGCGGAGTGGGACCAGTGGTTCGAGGGCGGCGGGGACGTGTGGACCCGCAAGGTGGTCGTGCCGTCCCACGGCAACCACGAGTTCCTGGCGACGAACTACTTCGCCCAGTGGTCGCTGCCCGGCAACGAAGAGTGGTTCAGCCTCGACTACGGCCCGATGCACATCGTGTCGCTCAACGACACCGTGCGAAGCCAGAACGACCTGTACACCTTCCAAACGAACTTCCTGGACACCGATCTCGCGGACAACGACGCCACCTGGACGTTCGCCCAGCACCACCAGCCCATCTACTCGGCGTGCACCCGCCACGGCAGCCACGAGCAGCTCCGGGATGCCTGGGGGCCGAAGTTCGAGGACAACGGCGTCGACGTGGTGTTCGCGGGGCACAACCACATCTACGAGCGGTCCGTGCGGATCAAGGGCGAACAGGAGGACCCGAACGGGACCCTGTACATCGTGACCGGGGGCGCGGGCGCGCCCCTGTACGAGGAGTCCGAGGAGACGTGGTTCAACCTCGTGGCGGACCCAATCGAGCACTACATCATCGCGGAGATCAGCGGGGACACCGCCGAGTTCGTGGTGCGTGACCTGGACGACAACGTCCTGGATCAGTTCACGCTGACGAAGTAGCGCTCCGCAGAGATCTCACCAGCCCGGCTGGGCGATCGAGGCGACGAAGATCCCGAGACCGCCCGTGGTGACGGCGCAGATCCATGCCGCCAGGAGCAGGGCGCGCGCGGTGCTCCGTCCGGCGTCGGTGGCGCCAGCGCGGCGGAGCGTGACGGCCCCGGCCACAGCGAGAGCGGCGGCGCAGAACGCGAGGTGCTCCTTGGTCTCGAAGGCGGCGGCGACGCGGGGCGCCTCGGCCAGGAGCGTCGGCTTCACGAACCCCCGGTACTCCGGATAGACGAACCAGCCGAGGCCGAAGCTGGCGCCCAGGAGCAGGGCGGCGAGCTCGGCGCTGCGCACCGTCCAGCGGGTCAGGAGGCGGCGGGTGGTCAGGGTGATGACGGGATGGAGCAGCAGCGCCACCGCGAGGACGGCGAGGTGGCCGTGGACGCGCTCCAGGAGCCCGAACAGCGCGGCGCTCATCAGGGCACCAGGAGCGACGCGGCGATGAGCGCGGCGGTGACGGGGAGCACGAGGCGGCCGAGGCGAGGGAGCCAGCGGGCAGCGGTGTCCCGAGGCAGGGCGAGGTAGAGGATCCCCGCGACGATGATCCCCTGGAAGCAGGACAGCCCCACCCGCCAGAAGAACGGGACGTGGGCGCTCATGAGGACGGTGCTCGCGGGGGCCTCCCCGCCGACGAAGCTCGCGAGGCGCTGGACCACGTAGCTGATGGCGGCCACGAGGCCGAAGGCGGTGGCGGCGAGGCCGGCGCGGACGTCGTCGCTGGCGTGGCTCATCGCGTGTGGGCCTGGACGCGGGGGCACTCGGGGTCCGGGGCGAAGGGGTCGCCGCCCACGTGGCGGGCCACGACCCGGCAGCCCCCCCGGCAGACGGACCGCCAGGCGCAGCTCGCGCAGGGCTCGGGCGGGGCGTCGGCCCAGGAGCGCCAGCCCTGGAGCGTCGGGGAATCAGACCAGAGGGCGGCCATGGGGCCGCGGTCGTCGCTGGAGAGCTCCGGGGCCTCGGCGAAGGAGCACGGCGTCCAGGCGCCGTCGGCGTGGCGGGTCCACAGCGACTCGCCGCCCACGCAGCCCTGCACGCCGAGGCGGTTCATGAGATCCGGCGGGGGCTCGTGGGCAGCGAGGAACGGGACGAGGGCGCAGTCCGTGCGGAGGACGAGCCCGGTGCGGGCTTCGATGGCGAGGGCACGGGGGAGGATCTCGGCGGCCTGCTCGGGGGCGAGGGCGAGGTCGTCGTAGGCGTCGCGGCCGCGGCCGGCGGGCTTGAAGCGGACCCACTGCCACTCGGAGACGCCGCGGGCGACGAGCGCGTCGGCGAGGGCGTCGAGGTGGTCCCAGTTCCTGCGGGACAGGACGGTGTTCACGCCGGTGCGGAGGCCAGCCGCGCGCAGGGTGTCGAGGGCGCGAAGGCCGACGGAGGCGCCGTCCCAGCCGCGGACGGCGGCGTAGGTGGCGCCGAGTCCGTCCAGGGACACGTTCACCTGGCCGAACAGCGCGGCCATGCGCTCCGCGCGCTCGGGGGTGACTCCGAAGCCGGAGGTGGTGAGGTTGGGGACGAGGCCGAGGGCGCGCGCCTCGGCGGCGAGGTCGAGGAGATCGTCGCGCAGGACGGCCTCGCCTCCGCCGAAGGCGACCTCGAAGACCCCCATCTCCGCGGCTTCGTGGAGGGCCGCGCGCAACGAGGCGTGGGACGGCTCGGGGGGCTGCTGGTCGGGGCCAGCGCCGAGGTAGCAGCCGGTGCAGGCGACGGGGCAGCGCTCGCTGACGGCGAGGTGGACCTCGGTGGGGGCGCTCAGGGCTCCGGGAGGTGCCGGGTGGCCGCCGATGGGGGCCGCGCCGGCAGCCAGGGCGTCGGCGGCGCCTTCGTGATCGACGTAGAGGAGGGCGGCGGGATCGGGCCAGGCGACGATGCCGCCGAAGGCTTCGCGGCGGACCCGGGCCTGGGAGGCGGGCGTGCTCTGGTCGGAGCGGGGAGTGCCTTGGCCGGCGAGTGAGGGGCCGGCGTCCCCCTCGCTCCCCTTCGTCCCCCGCAGGAACCGCTCGGCCCAGGCGTTCACCACGGCCGCGCCCACGATCGCGGAGACGATGGCGATCCCGACGACCGACCCCACGGCCGAGCAGTTCGGGGACCGCCCCCGCCGCACCTTGAGGACGCGGCTCACAGCCCGACCCAAGCGAGCGTCCCGCTGGCCTGCATCGCCAGGTAGCCGCAGGCCACGGTGGCCAGGGCAGCCAGGAGACGCAGGAGCCCGCGCCCTCCTTCAAGACGCAGCGACAAGGCCGCCACGACATGCACCGCCGCGAACCCCGCCGCCATGGTCCACCCGAAGCGTCCCGCCCCCGGCTCCCAGCCCCTCCCGATGGCGCCGGCGGTCAGGGCGAACCCCGCCACGAGCGCGGCCCCGACCATCGGCTTCGGAGCCTGGAGCGCATTTCCTCCCCTCGCGCCGCGAACCGCCCGGGGCAGAGCCACCAGCGCGAACACGGCCAGCATCGCCCAGGAAGCGACCCCCAGCCGGCTCCGCCAGCGAGCGATGGTCGCTTGTCGTGCTCGATCCAGGGGCGTGTCTTTCGGGCCCGGCGCCGCCACCGAGGCGGGCGTCCCGGTCCGCGCCCGGTCGCGCTGCTGGAGCGCCACCTCGATCGCCCGCGCCTCGTCCGTTCTCCCCACCCGGGCGAGGGCCCGGCTCAGGATGTCGGCGGTGCGGGTCTCCAGGCGGCGTCGGGTCCGCAGATCGTCCCCGGGGATGTCGTCGGCGAGGACGCGGTCCCACAAGGGTCCGCAGCGCGCGACGGAGCGCTCCGGCAGCTCCTCGTGGACCTCCAGGTCCGAGCAGCGCCACAGCAGCGCATCCCACCGGAGCGCGTCGTCGGGGGCCGTGGCGATCACTTGCTCGACGAGGGCGCGCGCCTCTCCGCGGTCCTGGTAGGCCACGGACCGCGCCCGCGAGAGCATCTCCTTCGGGGTCTCCCCGGGGAGCGGACCGGGGATCTGGTCGGCGCCCGCCGTCGCCGCGATCAGCGACCCGATCGCGAGGAGGCACCAGAGACCGAGGGACGCGCGCACCTCCCCCGTGTAGCGCAAGTGCAGCCCACGCCGCACCATCGGCGCCGACGCGGCGCCCTCCCGAGGTCAGCGCACCACGCCCAGGACCGCCAGGCACATCTCCTCGAGGCTGCTGTCCCCGAGGGACAGGTCGACGGGGGCGGCGAGGCCCTCATCGGACAGGGCGTCGCGGATCCGCCCATTGTCGAGCGTGTTGTCGTAGGTGCACTCGAGGATGAGCGTGTCCGCGCCCGACAGGATCGGCAGATCCTCGATGGGGGTGTCGTAGCGATACAGGCGCTGCCAGTAGAAGTCGTAGGCGTCCGCCTCGAGCAGGCACTGGCGCACGCCCCCCGGGCGCTCCACCGAGACCTTCATCGACACCCCCGCGAGGTGCATGTGGGGACCGACGAGGAACAGGCCGAGGTTGGGCAGGCCGGGGAGCGGGACGCGGATCGTCTCCTTGTGCGCCTCGGCCCCCGCGGGGACGACGAACTCCGGGGCCAGCTCGCCGGGCTGGAGCTGCAGGCCGCCCGCCGCGGACCCCGCGTTTCCCCGCAGCGCCATGGTCACCTTGCGCGCGGGCTCGGCTTCGACCCACCGCAGATCCAGGGCGCTCGCGTCCGGCGTGTCCGTCCCGTTGCCGAAGTAGTGGTACTGCACGACGAAGCGGGAGCCGGCCGCGATCTCCAGGCCGGACCCCTCGGGGTACTCGAGGGCGCCCGCGCCGGGCACCCAGCCCCCCACGAGCTTGCCGCCGTCGAACCCCGACCCGCCGAAGCACGGATAGCCGCCCGTCTCATCGGCGAGATCCGCGCTCGCCCCGTCGCTGTCCACCCACACCAGGGCGTGGTGGACCACCTCGGTGGCGTCCGGGACGACCTCCATCCCGGTGAGCCACACGGGGCTCGCGAGCTCGGGATCGAGGACGACGCAGCGGAAGTCGTCCTCGTCGCCGCGGACCACGTAGGGCTCGTCCGGCTCGAGCCGCCGCGTGGGCTCGGTGAGCGACCAGTCGGGGCCGGAGGGCAGCGGCGCGGCGGTCGCGGGGTCCCCCAGGGCAGCCCCGGTGTCCGCCCAGTTCCGCAGGGTCTGGATCTGCGCCTCCGACAACGAGGGGTCTTCGTGCAGCGGCCGAAGAGAGCCGCAGCCGTCGTCGGTCACCCCCCAGGGCGGCATCTGGCCCGACTCGGTCACGCCGGCGAGCCAGCCGGCGATGGGCGCTGCGTCCTCGTAGGTCTGGAGCGCGAAGGGCCCCACGCCGCCCGCGCGATGGCAGCCCGCACAGGAGCCGACCACGATGGGAGCGACGTCCTGGTGCCACGTGGGCTCCGCGGGGGCGTCCGAGGTGGGGCATCCCGCGAGGGCCACGATCAAGGCGGCGGGTCCGAAGAGCGTGCACCGGAAGTCCATGGTCTCTCCCAACGGGGCACGTCTCCGCGCGCCCCCAGTATGGGACACGCGACCTGGGCCAGGGGGAAACGAAGAGGCGTCCGCGGGTCGCCTGCGGGACTCGTCAGCCGGGCACGGGCCCGCCGCCATCGACCGGATCGCAGCCGGGGATCGACCAGAACCAGATCCCGTAGTTGCAGGTGAGGATCTCGTCCTCGTAGGCCCGGAGCAGGTCATCCAGCTCGTCGAGGACCGCCGGCGGATTGCCGTACTCGTAGGCGGTCGTCGTCGGCTCGCCGAACTCGAAGATGATCTCCCGCGCGCCGCCGTCGTCACAGTCGGGGCAGCCGTAGACCTCGTTGAAGTCGCTCGGATCGACGCTGTCCATCACCTCGAGCAGCGTGTCCACGCCATTGGGGGACAGGGAGCCCCACCGCTCCGTGTAGGTCTCCCCTTCCCACCCCTCGGTCAGGATCCAGCCCTCCTCGAACATCGGGTCGAGGGTGAGGGTCGAGATGCACTCCCCCCAGCACATGCCGAAGGTCGCCCGGAAGGTGATGGCCCCTCGCGTGGTGGGCGTCGCGTCGTCGTCGTCGCCCCAGGGGGTGCTGTCGTCGTCGTCGTCGGCCACCGCATCGTCGTCGTCCGCAGCGAGGTCGTCGTCGTCGGAGGCGAGGTCGTCGTCGTCGGAGTTGTTCAGGGAGGGCGCGCAGCCCACGGCGAGCAGGAGGAGCAGGAGGCGGGGGTCGAGTCGCATGGGGTCGATTCGAGCAGACCGCGCGCCGGATGAGCGGGCGCGGGAGTGCCCGGCCCGGTCATGCTCGCGGGACGGCTCCTCTCCCCCGTGCGCTCGCGGTAGTCTTCGCGGTCCGTGGCCTCGACCTCCACCAGCCCGAAGACGACCCAGCTCGCCCGAGCCCAGGTGGTGGGCACCGTGATGGAGAGCCTCCTGGACCAGGTGGACTTCGGGCGCATCGGCGCGGACCACGCCCCCGAGCTCGAGAAGCTCTGCGCGTCCCTCATCGCGGAGGCGGTCACTCCGGCCGTGCAGCGCCAGATCGGCGGCGCAAAGGGGGTGGCCGAGGCAGCGCAGGAGCTCGCCGGCGACGTCGTGAGCACCCGCCAGTTCCTGTCGCTGCTCCAGCACTCGCGGGTCTCGGACATCCTCGTGAACGGCCTCGCCCAGGTCTACGTCGAGCAGGACGGGCAGCTGCACGCCACGGGCATCGTCTTCCCCGACGAGGCCACGCTCGAGAGGACGGCGCTGTGGATGACGGCGCGGGTGGGCCGGGCGGTGACCCAGGACCGCCCGATGGTGGACGCGCGCCTGCCCGACGGGTCCCGCCTCAACGTAATCATCCCGCCGCTCGCGCTGGACGGGACGGTCATCTCCATCCGCCGCTTCCACCACCAGGGCCTCGATCTGAAGGGCCTCGCGCGGGCGGGCGCCTACCCCGAGGCCTTCGAGCCCTTGCTCGGGGCGATGGTCGCCCAGCGGCTGAACATCCTGGTCTCGGGCGGGACGGGCGCGGGCAAGACGACCTTCCTCAACGCCATGTCCCAGTACGTCCCCGAGCGGGAGCGCGTGGTCACCATCGAGGACTCGGCGGAGCTGCGCCTCCGACAGACCCACGTCGTCCGCCTGGAGACGCGCCTCGCGGATGCCTTCGGGCGGGGCGAGGTGACGACCCGCATGCTGGTCCGCAACGCGCTGCGCATGCGGCCCGACCGCATCCTCGTGGGCGAGGTGCGCGGCGCCGAGGCCCTCGACATGCTCCAGGCGATGAACACGGGGCACGAAGGCTCCATGTCCACCATCCACGCGAACACGCCGCGGGATGCGCTCGAGCGCCTCGCCACGATGGTGGGGATGAGCGACGTGTCCTTCACCGAGCGAGGGATCCGCGGGCAGATCGCCCGCTCCATCGACGCGATCGTCCACGTGCGGCGCCTCCCCGACGGCCGACGCGTGGTGGACCGGGTCACCGAGGTGGGCCAGATGCAGGGCGAGATGATCGCCATGCAGGACGTGCTCCGGTTCGACGACCCCGGCGGCGTCGGCAAGCAGCGCTTCGTGGCGACGGGGGTCCGGCCTTCTTTCGTGGACCGGCTGGAGCATCGAGGTGAGCGGGTCGACCCGCGCCTGTGGCGGCTCGAGAGCCCGCTGCCTCCGCGGTGATCCGGTGAGCGCCCCCGGGCTCGTCCCGTGAACACCGTCGTCCTCGTGGCCCTGTTCGTCGCGGCCCTGGCCCTCGCCCAGGCAGCGATGTGGGCATCGGGAGGGCGCTCTCCGGTCCACGCCCGCGTCCGCGCCCGCCACGACGGCGACCCCGAGTGGGATCGGGAACCTCCCCTGGCCCGCAGCCCGGCCCTCGCCGAGACGCTGGAGGCGCTGCCGGGGATGCTCGCGCTCCAGCGCCTCCAGGCCCAGGCGGGCAATCAGATGACCGCGGTGACGTTCGTCGTCGCGTCCCTCGGGCTCGCCATCGGCGCGCAGGTGACGACCTGGCTCCTCGGCGCGCCGGTGCTCGCCGGGGCGCTGATGGGGATCGCGGGCGCCTCGGCTCCGTTCATCTACCTGTTCCGGGCGAAGAAGCAGCGGGCGGCGCGCATCACGGACGATCTGCCCCGAGCCCTGCGCGCGCTGGCCCGCCTGGCGAACTCCGGCCAGGCCCCCACCCAGGCCATCCGAGAGACTGCCCTGGAGCTCCAGGGACCGCTGGCGCGTGAGCTGGGGCGGGCGTTCGCCGAGCAGCGGGAGGGGCGCCCCCTGGCCCAGGCGCTGGAAGCCATGACGGACCGGGTCCCGGACAGCGTGGACCTGCGCATCCTCGTGGTGGCCCTGGTGATCTCCACCGACGCGGGCGGCGACCTCGGCTCCCTGCTCGAGCGCATCGAAGCGACGCTCTCGTCCCGCATCGCCCTCGCCCAGCAAGCCCGCGCCCAGCAGGCCCAGGCCCGCCTCGCCGCGGGGATCCTCGCCGCGCTGCCGCCGCTCGGCGTCCTCGGCGTCGCCCTCGTGCAGCCGGACCACTTCCTCGAGGGCTGGGCCGACCCGCTGGGCAAGGTCCTGTACCTCGCCGCAGCGGGGTGGATGTCCATCGGGATGGTGATCGTGCTCGTGCTCCTGCGGAGGATCCGGTGACCGACGACCCGACGCTCCTCGGCCTCCTCGCCCTCCTGCTGTTGGCCGGGGCGGTGGGGCTGTTCGTCTCCACCCTGGGGCAGCAGACGGAGCCCGAGACGCTGCGCCCCGAGCCCAAGCGGCCCGAGCACCCGATGCGGCTGTCCCTCGCGCGCGCCGGCATGCGCGGACGGGACATCGGAGCGTGGTACTTCGCGAGCAAACTCGGGCTGTCGATCCTCGGAGCCCTCGTGGTGCTCGCATCCATCGACGAGGTCACCCTGCCGGGCCACGGGCGCACCGTGCTGGCGCTGCTCGCGGCGGCGGTGGGGTTCGTCGGCCCGTCCGGGGTGGTGCGCATCATCGGGACCCAGCGCCAGGACGCGCTCCAGCGCGGACTGCCCGACCTCATCGACCTCATCGTGACCTGCCTGGAAGCGGGGATGGGGCTGGAGGAGGCGGTGCGCCGGGCGTGCGGACAGGTCGCGCGCTTCGGGAGCCCGCTGGCCCAGGAGCTCGAAGCGACGCTGGAGGACTGGGCGGACGGCCGCTCGCGCATCGGCGCCATCGAGGAGCTGCGCATCCGCACCGGCGTGGACCCGCTCGCGGAGTTCATGGAGGCGGTGGAAGAGGCCCGGCGCGACGGGACGACCATCACCGACACCCTGCGCAGCCAGGCCACCGCGATGCGGCGGGCCGAAGCGGCGCGCGCCGAGGAGCGAGCCCGGCGCGTCCCCCTCCTCGTGGCGGTCACGCTGGCGATCTTCATGCTCCCCGCGGCGTTCATCGGCGTGCTCGGCAGCTCGGTGGTCACCGCGATCCGCACCCTCGGGTCGCTCTGACAGGCGGCAGACGAAGTCCTGTCGCCGCCCGGTCGTCGGGTCGCTTTTTCCGCGCGCGCGTGGATAATTGCGCCCATGGCCGACCCCACCGACGTCCCCGAGCCCGGCAGCGACGAGACCCCCGCCGCTGACGCATCGCCGAAGAAGAAGACCACCCGCCGCAAGACGAGCACGAAGTCCTCGTCGAAGAAGGCGGCGTCGAGCAAGGCAAAGTCCGCCAAGGCGAAGGACGAGCCGAAGGTCGAAGAGGGCGAGCCGCCCGTCGCCGAGGAGCCGGAGGAGGCGCCGGCGGCGGAGGAGCCCGCGGCCGAGGACACGAAGGACGCTGCGGACGCAGGCGAGGACGCCGAGGACGCGGCCGCTGCTGCCGACGAGGCTCCCGGTGACGACGAGGCCCCCGAGGAGCCCGCCGAGGCCCCGAAGGACGCCCCCGCCGCGAACGAGGGCGAGTCCAAGGACGACGACTCCGAGCGGGCGACCACGGATCCCCAGGCCAAGGCGCCGAAGGCTCCGCCGAAGACCGCCGACGCCCCCAACAAGGCGGCCGGCCCGACGCCGGTGAAGCCCGCGGCCTACACGAAGGACACGGAGAGCGGCCTCGACCCGATCTCCATCGTCCCCCTGGTGCTGGTCCTCCTCATCCTGGTGTTCACGTTCTACGCGAACTGCCTGTCCGACAACCAGACGACGACCGCGGAGACCGACGCCCCGGCGACGGAGGAGCCCGCCGAGGCCCCCGCCGCCGAGGAGCCCGCCCCGGCCGAGGCCGCCGCCGAGGAGCCCGCCGAGGGCGAGGAGGCCGCTCCCGCCGACCCCGAGGGCGTGGCCGCCGCCATCGCCGAGGCCGAGGCCGGCGTGACCCCCGCCCCCGTCGAGGGCGCGGACGCCCCTGCGCTCGCGGAGTCCGCGAAGACCAAGCTCGCCGCCTCGGACCTGAACGGCGCGCGCGCGGACATCGACGCCGCCCTCGCCCAGGCCCCCGGCGAGCCCACCTACGAGCGCCTCAAGGCGCAGATCCTCGTGGCCCAGGGCGACCTCGCCGGCGCCAAGGCCCAGCTCGACGCCGCCGTCCAGCACGACGGTCGCAACCCCGACGTGTACCGGGAGCGCGCGGCCGTCCTCGTGAAGATGGGCGACGAGGTCGGCGCCCGCCGGAACATGCGCGCCGCCGAGCGGCTCGCGGACGGGACCGCCCCCACCTCCCCTCCCTGAGGAGTCGCGATTGGCCTACGAGGTCATCCAGCTCCCGGTCTGGCGGGACAACTACGCCTACGTGCTCCTCGGCGACGAGGGCGCCGCGGTCGTGGACTCTCCCGACGCTGCCCCCGTCCTCGCCTTGCTCGATGAGCGGGGCCGCTCGCTCACCCACATCTTCAACACCCACCACCACTTCGACCACGTGGGCTCGAACGAGGCGCTGCTCGCGCGGTTCCCCGACCTCGAGGTGCTGGGGAGCGCCCACGACCACGCCGAGGGGCGCATCCCCGGCCAGACGAAGGTGGTCCGCGACGGTGACCGCTTCACGTTCTGCGGCGTGGGCTGCACGGTGCGGGACGTCCCGGGCCACACGCTCGGCCACATCGCGTACGTCTTCGACGACGGCAACGCGTTCGTAGGGGACACCTCCTTCGTGGGCGGCTGCGGCCGCCTCTTCGAAGGCACCCCCGAGCAGATGGACCACGCCCTGAACGAGGTCCTCTCCTCGCTGCCGGACGACACGCGCCTGTACTGCGCCCACGAGTACACGGCGAGCAACCTGCGCTTCGCCCTGTCGGTGGACGCCGGCAACGACGACCTCCTCGCCTACGCGGCCGAGGTCACGCGCCTGCGCGCTGCGGATCAGCCCACCGTGCCGTCCACCGTGGGGCTCGAGAAGCGCATCAACCCCTTCTACCGCGCCGACGAGCCCGCCCTGCGTGCCTCCGCCGGCCTCGCCGCCGAGGCCCCCCGCCACGAGGTCCTGGGGGCGCTGCGCGCGCTGAAGGACACCTTCTGATGCCCCGCGGCGTGGCGCCCCTGCTGCCCCTTGTCTTGCTGCTGCTCGCCCTGAGCGGCTGCGGGACGGCCCACACGGCGCGCCCGATCGGCAAGGGGAACCACGCCATCCACGTCAGCGTCGGCGGCCCCATCGGCGGCATCGGCAAGCCCGACACCTTCGTGCCGCTCCCGACCATCACGTACAAGTACGGGCTCACCGACCGGGCGGACGTCTACGTCGGCTGGCACGTGCTCGAGACGTTCCTCGGGGAGGGCAACCTCTTCTTCGACGTGGGGGCGTCCTACTACTTCCTCGACCAGAAGGGCGCGCGCCCGGGCCTGTCCGGCGCGTTCACCCTGTCCCCGCTCATCAACAAGCGGTCGGGCTGGGCGATGATGGACTTCCAGCTGACCGCGTCCTGGGCCCTGGGCAAGAAGGAGCGCCACCTCGTCTACGTCGGGATGCACAACATGTTCGCCCCGGCCCGCAACGAGGCCGTCCAGACGTCGCCGTACACCCTGAGCCCCTACGTGGGCGGGCAGCTGCGCCTCGGCAAGCACAACGAGCTGGCCCTCGGCCTCGAGGTGAAGTGGCACCGCCCCTGGGCGAACACCACGGACGCGGTGGTGGGCTACGTGGGGGTGGGCAAGCTCGGCGCCCTCGCCTTCGTCGGCGGGGTCACGATCGTGATCCGCAAGAAGGAGAAGCCGGTCCCTGACGACCCGATCCCCGCGCCCGCAGACGCATCCACCGAGGAGCCGTCATGAACCGCGTCGTGAACCGCGTCATGCAGCGCCTCCTCATTGCCCTGCTCCTCACCGTCGCGCCCGCCCTGTCCGGCTGCCTCGACCTTGCGTTCGTGTGGTTCAACCCCGTGACCATCGAGGAGTACGACCCGCTCCCCTTCCCCCAGGTCCCCGAGGAGTACATCGAGTTCGTGGAGCTGCCGGGGACCGCGGTGGAGGACGAGGAGGAGGCGCCTGTCCTGTGGGGGGTCTGGCTGCACCAGTGCCTCGACGACACGCCCGAGAGCTGCGCCGACCACACGGAGCACCCGGAGTTCGCCGAGGACCGGCGGGAGCGGACACTCCTGTACTTCCACGGCAACGGCGGCAACCTGCTGCACTACTGGGACCGAATGCAGATCCTGTGGCGCATGGGGTTCCGCATCTTCGCCATCGACTACCGCGGCTACGGCCGCAGCACCGGCGACCCGTCGGAGCTCGGGGTGTTCGCCGACGCCCAGACCGCCCTGGCCCACGTGAAGCGGCGCGTCGCCGCGGAGATCCCGCAGCTCGATCCCGAGGATCCGCCCGGCGCCGCCGTCCTCCGCCTCGGCTACTACGGCTGGTCCCTGGGGAGCACGGCGGCCATCGACCTGTCGACCATCGACCCCCCGTCGGCCCTGGTCACCGAGGCAGCGCTCGCGTCGGCCCAGGCCTTCGTCGACGACGCCATCGGGATCGGGATCGCGTCCGAGACCTTCATGAGCCCCCAGTTCGACAACCAGGGCAAGGTGGCGACGATCGTGGCCCCGAAGCTCTTCGCCCACGGCACGGAGGACACCTTCGTGAAGTTCACCTTCTCCGAGGTCCTGCTCGAGTCCGCGGCGGACCCGAAGGAGCTCTATCCGGTCCCGGGCGCCGGCCACGGCTCGGTCCCCTGCCCCAGCCGGGACACGGAGGTCCCGTCCACCGAGGCGCCGTGCGTCGCGACGGACGGCTACCTCGACCGCATCGGCACCTTCTACGACGAGAACCTCTTCTGACCCACGGTTCGGGTGGCGGTTTCCCCGCTCGCTCCCGGTAAGGTGTCCTCATGTCCGACCTCTGGCTCAAGGGACTCACGCGCGTGCTCGGCCTCGTCGGCGACGAGCTGCCGCCGGAGGAGCCCGTCGCGGAGGCCGCCCCAGCGCCTGCTCCCCCGGCCGCCCCGATCCCCAACCTCGCGTCCGGGGACTCCCTCCCCGCCATCTCGGCGGACGAACTCCGGGACGCGGAGCGGGCGGCGAAGCGAGCGCAGAAAGCGGCCGACGCCCTCGAGCGGCAGTTGGACGACGCCCGCCGCGAGCTCGCCACCGCCGAGTCCGACCGCAACGAGGCGCGCCAGGCCCTCGACCGCGCCCGGGCCGAGGTCGACGCCCTGCGCAGCCGCGCCGGCAAGGGGGAGGCCCAGCGGCACGAGGCATCCGAGAAGGCGGCCGCGGCGAACGAGGCCCTCGAGCTCGCGAAGGCGGAGCGCCGGGCGCTCGAAGACAAGGCTGCGGCGCTGGAGGAGCGGGCGAACACGGACCGGGCCGCGCGCCGGGACCTGGAGCAGAAGCTCGCGGATCACGCGGGGCAGGTCGAGGCTCTCGAGGCACAGCTCGATCGAGCCCAGCGAGACCTCGCCGCCGCGCGGCGGACCGCCGAGGGTGGGCAGCAGGGGCTCACCGTCGAGCTGGACGAGCTGCGCGCCGCGCGGGATGCCGCCGAGGAGACGGCCCGTCGCCTGGAGAAGGGCGCCCGGGACACGGACCGGGAGCTCGCGTCGGCGCGCCGGAAGCTCGAGGACCTGTCCACCGAGCTCGCCCAGGCCCGGACCCGCGCCGAGGACGCCGAGCAGCGCCTCTCGGCCCAGCGGGCCGCCGCGGAGGAGCGCCTCCGCAAGCAGGTGTCCGAAGCTGAGGAGCTGCACCGCACCCAGCTCGAGCACGAGGAGGAGCGCCGCAAGCGGGTGGAGGCCCAGCTCGTGTCGGCCCAGGCTGCAGCGGCCACGGCCCGGAGGGAGCTCGACGCGGCGAAGCGGTCGACGGAGGAGCTGACCCGCAGCCAGCGCTCGCTGGACGCCGAGCTGACCCAGCGCGGCCAGAGGATCGAGGAGCTGGAGAGCAAGCTCGCCCGGCAGGAGGCGCTCTGGGCGGAGGCCGAGGACGGGGCGCCTCCCGTGCAGGCCGACGAGGACGAGGTCGCCGAGCTGCGGCGCAAGCTCAAGCGCGAGCGGACGGTCAGCCTCGACCTCCGGGGGGAGCTGAACGCCCTCGAGGAGCGGCTCCAGGCCCGCAAGAGCAACGTGGTCGACCTCGAAGGCCGGCTCGCCACCGCGGAGGAGAGCGCCGCGGACCTGGAGCGGACGCTCGAGACGGCGCGCGCGGAGACCGCGAGCCACCGGGGCCGGATCGGCGCGCTGGAGGCGGACCTTCGGGACCGACAGGCGTCGCTGGAGGCCGCGGGCGAGGTCCAGGCGCAGCTCCAGTCCCAGATCACCGAGCTCGAGGGCGCGAAGGCCGCCGCGGAGACCCGCGCCGCCCAGATGCAGAGCCTGTCGGAGTCCGCGGCCGACGAGCGGGACCAGGCGCGGACTGCGCTGCGGGACCTGGAGTCCGAGCGGACCGATCTGCAGGCGCGCCTCAAGGACGCGAACGGCCAGCTCAAGCGCGCCCGCGCGGAGCTGGAGCGGGCGAACGAGGGCAAGTCGACGATCAAGGACCTCCAGGCGCGGACGAGCTCGCTCGCTGCGGAGCTGGCCGCGGCGCGGTCGAAGATCGAGGCGCTCACCGAGAAGGAGAGCAAGGCCGCGGAGCGGGTCTCGGCGCTGCAGGGACTCCGGGACGCCGCTCTGGCCGAGGCCGAGGACGCGAAGGCAGCGCTCACCTCCGCCGGCGCGAAGCGGGACGAAGAGCTCGCGGCGCTCCGGGCGGCGAAGGAGAAGGCCGAGCGTGAGGTGACCCTCGCCCGCGAGGAGGCGGACGCCTTCAAGGCGGCCCTGGCCTCCGGCGGACAGGAAGAGACGCGCATCTCGCCCGAGACCCACGTGGCGCCCGCCGAGCTCGCCGAGATGAAGAAGCGCATCGGCCGGCTGGAGCAGGCGCTCGAGGCGTCCGAGGCATCCGCGCGCCACCTCCAGGGGGATGTCTCCGCTGCCGAGTCCCTCGCCGAAGAGGCCGACAAGCGGGCGGCGCACCTCGAGAGGTCGCTCGTGCAGCTCGAAGACGCGCTGCGGGATCGGGAGAAGCACCTCGCAGACCGGGAGCGGCAGATCGACGAGCTCCGGCGCCGGTTCGCGGCCCTGGCCGCCTCAGCCAAGGCCCCTCCCCGCCGGGCCGACACGAGCCCCGCGTCCCGCAAGCCCGCCGCGGGACCGGTGCGGGTGGGGGCTCCCGCGCCGGCTGCACCCCAGGGGTCCCCGAGCCACGCGACGATCCGGCCGGTCTCGCCGCCGAGGCGGGTCGCCGCTCCCCCGCGGCCCGATCAGACGACTGGATCGCTCCGCTCCACGCCGCAGCCGCGCGATCGCGCCGGCGCCAGCCCTCCGTCGAGGGATCGCGTCCCAGCCGCTCCGCCGAGGCAGGAGCGCGTGCCCATCCCGCCGCAGGTCGCAGCCGCAGCGAAGGAGGCGGCCCCGAACACCGGGGAGAAGCCGGCCAAGGAGATGCGCGCCGCCTTCGACGCCCGCACCGGCGTGTACTCGGCGCGCAAGCCGAACGAGGACGAAGAGAAGAAGGGTCTGTTCGGCCGGTTCCGGCGCCGCTGAGGCCGCGCCCGACGCCGCGCCGAGGGCCGTCGAGCCGTCTAGCGGCGGCCGCGCCCCTTGCTCGATCCGCTGCCCGAGCTGTCCGACTCGCCCTTCGTGCTCGGCTTCGACGTGGACCCCGAGTCGGTCGAACCGGAGTCGGTCGTGCCCGAGTCCGTGGCGTTCGACGTCGCGCTCTCCCCCTTGCCGCCGGAGCTGGAGCCGCTGTCGCCCTTGCCGCCGGAGCTCGACCCGGAGTCGTCGCCCTGGCCGCCCGAGGTGGTGCCGCCGTCGCTGTCGCCCTTGCCGCCGGAGCTCGACCCGCCGTCGCCCTTCGTCGCGCCCTGCCCCTGCGGGGCGGCGGGCACGAGGTCGATCCGCAGATCCGCACCGCGGCCGTTCTTCGTCTTCGCGCTGCGGTAGTACTTCTGGAAGGTGGGCTGCTCCTCCTTGAGGCGCTCGATCCGCTTCGCGTTCGACGGGTGGGTGCTGAAGATCGCGATGGGGCTGCCGCCCCCGAGGGCGCTCATGCGCTCCCACACGGCCCAGGACTCGTTGGGCTCGAAGCCCGCCTTGGCCATGAAGATCCCACCGAGGTAGTCGGACTCGAGCTCGTTGGCCCGCGAGAACGGGAGCACGACGCCGACGGTCGCGCCCAGTCCGAGGAGCCCCATGAGCTCGTCGTGCAGCTCGGTGTTGGACAGGCCGATGTCCGCCGCGGTGAGCGCGGACTGGAGCGCCAGCATCCCCGTGATGCGCTCGGCGGAGTGCCGGGCGACCACGTGGCCCACCTCGTGGCCGAGGACGGAGGCGAGGCCGGCCTCGTTGCTGAGGACCGGCAGGATCCCCGTGTAGACGCCCACCTTGCCGCCGGGCAGGGCGAAGGCGTTCACGGCCTCGTTGTTGATGAGCTGGAAGTCCCAGGTCAGCCCGTTGAACGGCGCCGGAGCCCGGTCCGCGACCCCGGAGGCGACCGTGGCCACCTGGCTGTGCAGATCGCCCGAGGGGATGACCGTCTCCGCGGCGAGGATCTCGGTGAACGCGTCCGCGCCGAGCTGGGCTTCGGCGTCCAGGGACAGGGCCACCACCTGGCTACGGCCCGTGTACGGGACCTTGTTGCAGGCGCTGAAGCCCAGGGCGAGGGTGAGGCCGAGAGCCCCCAGCGCCACGAGCGGGTGGCGGACATCGATCGTCGACATGTGCTGCATCCTTCGGGCACCGACGACGCACAGGTCCCCGGTGTATTCTCGCGTGCCTTCGGCGGCCCCCGTGGGGTCGGACCGAACGCCGCTCCATTATGGCCCACCCCTCGCCACGATCGCGCCCCCGGGGCACTTCGACGCCCGCATCGGGCCCCGTGGTGCTCCTGCCCCCGACCCGCCCGGGCGGGGAGCCGCGCCGCTTTGCGGTGGCCCCGGGCCGCGTGTTCGCGCTCCTGTTCGCCATGTTCCTCGCGGGGGGCGCCCTGGCGGGCGGCGCGCTGTTCGTGGTGCTCGACGGGCAGCGGGTGAACGCCCTCGCGGAGCGCGATCGGGCGGTCCGGGACTACGAGGAGCTCCAGGCGAAGTTCGAGGCGATGCAGTCCGCGGGATCGAGCGGGAGCGCGTCGGCGGGCGCGGTGGCGCCGGACCCGACGTCCTCCGAGCCGGCCGGGATCCCCCTGCGCATCACCCCCCCCACGGATGCGGAGACCGCCCTGCGCATCGCCGTCTTCCGCAGCAAGGAGCCCATCCGCATGGAGGGCGAGGGCCTGATCGTCGCCAAGAGCGCGAGCAAGGGGATCCCCATGCCCGGCGGCGAGCTCCTCGCGCGGGCGAGCGGCAGCGGCGTGTTCATCGAAGGAGTGGGGACGCTCCCCGCGGGCACCCGGATCGAGAACCGCCTCGGTTCGATCAAGGTCGGGACCCGCGAGTACCCCGGCGCCATCGAGATCCAGAGGGAGGGCGACGGGCTGCTGCTCATCAACGAGCTCGAGCTGGAGAAGTACCTGCTCGGTGTCCTGGCGGGGGAAGTGCCTGCGAGCTGGCCCATCGACGCGAAGAAGGCCCAGGCGGTGGTCGCGCGCTCCTACGCGCTCATGCAGCGGGCGCAGGCGGAGGGTCCCTACCACCTCGAAGCCACGGTGGCCGATCAGGTCTACAAGGGCACCGAGTTCGACTCGACGATCACCTCGGCGGTCACCGCGACCTACGGCGAGGTCCTGCTCGAGGGCGGGCTCCTCGTCTCCACGTTCTTCCACAGCGCCTGCGGGGGCTCGACCGAGTCGCCCCGGGACGTCTGGCCGGACCGGGCGACCCACGGAAACGAGATCGTGGAGTGCGGGTTCTGCGACGACTCGCCCTACGACAGCTGGACCGTGGACCTCGGCCCGGAGGAGCTCGTGACGGCGCTCCAGGGGTACGGGCACCCCTCCGTGCGGGAGGTGACCGGGCTGCACGTCGCCGAGCGCACCGACTCCGACCGCATCCGCAAGCTGGTGGTCAAGACCGACGTGGGAGAGGTGCCCCTGTCCGGGCAGGAGTTCCGAGAGATGGTCGGGTACATGCGGGTCAAGTCCGCAGGCTTCGACGTGGACGTGGCGGGCAACGCATTCCGCCTGACCGGGGCGGGCTTCGGGCACGGGGTCGGGATGTGCCAGCACGGAGCGCGGGGGATGGCCGCAGCGGGCCAGGACTACCGCGCGATCCTCAGCCGGTACTACCCCGCCGCATCAGTCGCCAAGATCTACTAGGACCGCACTTTTGACCCCTGCTTGACGCGCGCGGGCGCGCGAGCCGGGATTTCCGGATGCGAGGTTGGTAGGTTCAACGGGATCGGCCGCAGGAGAACGGTCGACGATGGTGATCGGCCCTGACGGCCGCGGAGTCCCCCATGAAGAAGCTCGCCCCGACATTCCTCCTGGTCCTCGGCCTGTACACCCCCTTCGGCGTCTCGCTCGTCGCCTGCCCCGGCGGGAACGAGGTGTGCGACGACGACGTGGACAACGACAACGACGGTGACGTCGACTGCGACGACCCGGACTGCACCGCGGACCCGACCGACGCCGACGGCGACGGCTACCTCGTGTGCGACATCCCCGAGCTGTCCGACTGCGACGACGGCAACCCGGACGTGAACCCCGAGACCGACGAGGCCTGCGACGGCATCGACAACGACTGCGACGGCGTCGCCGACAACGTCGACCTCGACGGCGACGGCTTCATCTCCGACACCTGCAACGGCAACGACTGCGACGACGCCAACGGCGAGGCCTTCCCCGGCAACCCGGAGCAGTGCGACTTCGCGGACAACGACTGCGACGGCGAGGTGGACAACGGCTTCGACGCGGACGACGACGGCTGGACGTTCTGCGCCGGCGACTGCCGCGACAGCGAGCCGGAGATCAACCCCGACGCGGTCGAGCTCTGCGACAACATCGACAACGACTGCGACGGTGACACGGACGAGGACTTCGACACCGACGGCGACGGCTTCATCGATGCGAACGACCCCTTCTGCGAGGCGCTCTACGGCCCCGACGGCCCGAACGCCGAGCTCGGCGACTGCGACGACTCGACCGACCAGGTGCGTCCCGGCGCGATGGAGGACCCGTCCGACGGGCTCGACAACGACTGCGACACCTGCGTGAACGAGTGTGAGGACCAGGACGACGACGGGTACGACAACTGCTCCCCCGGCGACCCGGGCGACGCGACATGCACCGTGGACACGGACGGCTCCGGCCAGGCGAACAGCGGCGGGGACGACGGCCTCGACCAGGACTGCGTCGACACGTCCCTCGACTTCGACTTCCTGGCCCAGATCATCAACCCGGGCATGTCCTTCACCATCCCCAACATGGACATGATGCCGGTGCAGTGGCCCGAGCAGTGCGACGGCCGGGACAACAACTGCGACGGCCAGATCGACGAGGGCTTCGACCCGAAGACCTGCAACCCCCTCTTCTGATGGCCACCCGGATCGTCGGGATCGTCGGTGTCGGCAACATGGGTGCCGGCATCGCCCAGAAGATCGCCATGGAGGGATTCACCGTCCGCGTCGCGGACATGGACGGTGAGCGGGCGCGTCAGGGCAAGGAGCGCATCGCAAAGTCCCTGGAGCAGGCGGTGGAGCGCCGCGTCCTCTCGGATGTCGAGGCGCGCGCGGCGTTGGAGCGCGTGACGCCGGTGGAGTCCCTCGACGGGCTCGCCGACTGCGACGTCGTCATCGAGGTGATCTTCGAGAACCTGCTCGCGAAGAAGGAGCTGTTCCGGGCCCTGGACGCGGTGTGCAAGCCCGGCTGCGTGCTCGCCACAAACACGTCGAGCTTCTACGTGCACGAGCTGGCGAGCGTCACCCGGCGGCCCGGCGAGTGCGTGGGCCTGCACTACTTCTTCCACCCGGCGAAGAACCGCCTCCTCGAGGTGATCCCCGGCCCACTGACCCGGCCCGAGGTCACCGCCGAGATGGTCCGGTTCGCCGAGGCCCACGGCAAGACCGCGCTGGTGTGCAAGGACGCGCCGGGCTTCGTGGTGAACCGGTTCTTCGTGCCCTGGCTCAACGAGTCGGTGCGTCTCCTCGAGGAAGGCGTCGCCGACATCGCGACGATCGACGCCGCCGCGAAGGAAGCCTTCGGCATCGGGATGGGGCCGTTCCTGCTCATGAACGTGACCGGGGTGCCCATCTCGCTGCACGCCGCGAGCACGCTCGGCACCGAGCTGGGCCCCTTCTACGAGCCCTGCGAGCGTCTCCGCCATCAGGTCGAGGACGTGAAGGCCGACTGGGTCCTCGAAGGCGAACCGGACCCCAGCCGGTACGCGGCGGTCGCCGAGCGGCTCCTCGGGGTCACCTTCGCGGTGGCCGGAGCCATCGTCGACGAGGGCGTCTGCTCGCTCGAGGACGTGGACCGCGGCGCCCGCATCGGCCTGAAGTGGTCCCAGGGGCCGTTCGAGCTAGCCAACCGCGAGGGAGTCGACCGCGCCCTCGCGCTGGTGCGCTCCCTCGAGGAGCTGCACCCGGATCTGCATGTCCCGGACACCCTGATCGGGCAGACGGAGCGGGGGGAGCCCTTCGGTTTCTCGCGCGTCGACCTCTCCATCTCCGACGGCATCGCCCGGGTGACCCTCAACCGCCCCGAGGTGATGAACGCCCTGGACCCGGAGGTGGTCAGCCAGCTCGCGGCCCGCTTCGACGAGGCGCTCGCCCTGCCGAACCTGCGGGGGATCGTGATCGCCGGGACGGGCAAGGCGTTCGTCGCCGGCGCCGACGTGTCCTGGTTCGTCCGGCGCATCGAGGCCGACGACGTCGGCGGCATCGTCTCCTTCACCACGGACGGCCAGGCGCTTCTCAAGCGCATCGAGGACGCGCCGGTCCCCGTGGTGGCCCGCGTCCACGGCCTCGCCCTCGGCGGTGGCGTCGAGCTCGCGCTCGCGTGCCATGGGATCGTCTGCGGCCCCAAGGCCACCTTCGCCCTGCCGGAGACGGGCATCGGGATCTACCCGGGCCTGGGCGGCACCCAGCGCCTGCCCCGCATCGTGGGCGGGCCGCTCGCGCGGCGCCTGATCTTCACCGGGAAGCCCCTGTCCGCCTCCGCGGCGGTGCAGGCGGGGCTCGCGTTGGAGGTCGTGCCCGTCGCCGAGCTCGACGACGCCTGCGCCCAGTGGATCGACCAGGGCCTGCCCGACCGGTACGCCCACGCCCCCAGCGCCGAGCCCGCCCTCGCGGAGGCCTACGACGTCGAGAGCATCGAGACGCTCCTCGCGGGCGAGGTGCCGAAGGGGATCTCGGACGCGGCCGAGGCGCTGGTCGCGCGCGATCTCCGAGCGATCGGCCGCAAGGCCCCCATCGCCCTGCGCCTCTCGGCCGAGCTCCTGCGCGCCGCCGAGAGCACCGGCCTCGACGAAGGGCTGGCCATGGAGCTCGAGCGCCTACCCCAGATCTTCGGCACCCAGGACGCCCTCGTGGGCCTGCGCTCGGTGGCCTCTCGCGAGCGCCCCGCCTGGCAGGGCGTCTGAGCCGGAGCCATCCGTGCGACATCTGCCCCATCTTGGGCAGGGGAATCGGTTGCTCCGGCGCGCAGCCCGCCTCTAGAGTGGGCAGTGGAGGGGCTCCGCAGGCGACGCGCGTCCCGGTCGCCCTCCGCTGAAGGGACCCTGTGTCGCTCTACGAGTCCAGGCGCCAATACCGACTCCGGCGGCGCATCGCCGTGGGGGGCATGGCCGAGGTCTTCCTCGCCTCGCTCCAGGGCGCGGCGGGCTTCGATCGCGACGTCGTCGTCAAGAAGATCCACCCGCGCTGGTCCGACAACGCCGACGTGCTCTCCCTGTTCCGGGACGAGGCCCGCCTCGGCTCCCGCCTGAACCACCCGAACATCGTCCAGGTCCTCGACTACGGCCGGTCCGCCGGGTCGACGTACCTCGTGATGGAGTGGGTGGAGGGCTACAACGCCGCCGACGTCATCGCGACAGCCGAGGACGCCCTCGAGCCCCTCAGCCCCGCGATCTCCGTGACGCTGTGCAGCGAGGTCGCCCGGGCCCTGGAGCACATCCACACCGCGACGGACGACTTCGGCAGCTCGCTCGGGATCGTCCACCGTGACCTCAACCCGGCGAACATCCTCGTGTCGTTCTCGGGTGAGGTGAAGCTGACGGACTTCGGCGTCGCCGCTGGCGGCCACCGGGAGCTCAAGACGGAGCACGGGATCCTGCGGGGGACCTTCCCGTACATGAGCCCCGAGCAGACCCGTTGCCGGCCCCTCGACGGGCGCTCCGATCTGTTCTCGCTGGGGATCTGCCTCTACGAGATGCTGACCGGCCGGCACCCCTTCGCCGACGAAGAGGACTACCTCACGATCGAGCGGATCCAGGACGAGGAGCCGCCACGGCCCTCCCTGCTCCGGGACGGCATCGACCCCGCCCTCGACGCGATCGTCATGCGGATGCTCGCCAAGGACCCGGCGGACCGTCAGGACGACGCCCGCGCGGTGAAGGCGGACCTCGATGCCTGGCTCCGCAAGACCCACCCCCACCACGAGGGGACGTCGGCCCTGATCCGGCTCATGCTCCACCTGTTCCCCCGGGGCATCAGCACCGGCGACGAGGTGGAGCCCATCGAGATCGATCTGGGTCCCACCAACCCCGGCGTGGACGCCCCCCTGCTCGACGTGAGCAACCTCGGCGCGCGCCCGCGGAACCCGCGCCCGTCCCGCCTCGTCGATCGCCGCTCGATCCCCGCGGACCAGCCCGTCGAAGACCCCACGTCCGACAGCTCGGTGGTCCGGCTCGACGCGCTCCTCGAGGAGCAGCGCCCCCACGGCCTGCACCCCGACGTGACGATCCGCTCGCACCCCTCGCTGGACCTGCCCGGGCCCATGCGCTTCAACACGCCGTCGGCAGGCGTGCCCGACCCCTTCCATGCGCCCGCCCACCGGCCGCGCCGCACCCAGGAGCCCGAGCCCGCTCCGTCGGAGCCGGAGATCCACCTCAACGAGGCCCTGCCTCCTTGGGACCGGGCGAAGCTCCTGGCGGAGATCCGCTCCCAGCAGGTCCTCACGGCCCGGGGCGACGACCCGGCCGTGCCCGACACCGGCAAGTTCAAGGCCCAGAAGCCAAAGAGCCGCGCCCGGTCGCTGATGCCGTGGATCGCCCTGAGCTTCGCGCTCACGCTGCTGTTCCTGGCCGCGTACCTCTCCGCGATGGACTAGGGGGCGGCGGCTCCCCTCCTCAGCCGCCGATCAGCGCCCGCTGCACGAGCGCGCCCAGCCTCCGATCCGCGTCCTGGCGCCACTCGGGGGGAACCGCCCGCGTCAGGGCGTCCGCCGCGGTCAGGGCATCGGGGTAGCGACTCGCCGGGTGCGGCGCCATGAGCTGGTAGACGACGTCGGCGAGCTGCGGGGGCACGCCCGCCTCGGTGATGGGGGGAAACTGGCCGCGGACGATGGACTTCATGACCTTCGTGTCGTCGTGGCCCGGGAAGGGCAGCTTCCCCGTCAGGAGCAGGTACAGGAGGATCCCGACGCTGAACTGGTCCGAGCGGGCGTCGATGGGACGCCCCATCGCCTGCTCGGGGCTCATGTAGCTGCTCGTCCCCCGGGTGATGCCCGCCTCCGTCTCCGCGATCTTGAGGCGGATCCGGGCGAGGCCGAAGTCCGTGATGGCGACCCCACCGTCCTGGCTGAGGAGCACGTTCCCCGGGGTGAGGTCCCGGTGGACGATGCCGAGGAGGCGGCCCTCGTCGTCGCGACGACCGTGGGCGTAGTGGAGGCCGTGGAGGATCTGCTTCACCACCTCGATGGCCGCGGGGACCGGGATCCAGCCGCGACGGCGGCGCTGGGACGCGAGGAAGGTCCGCAGGTCGAGGCCGTCCATGAGGTCCATGAGCAGCCAGTACGCGCCGTCGCTCTGGCCGAACTCGTGGACGGCGACGATGTTCTTGTGGTGCAGGTGCCGGGCGATGCGGGCCTCGTCGGCCATCATCACCACCATGTCCTGAGTCGGCTCGATGCCGGGAGCGAGGACCTTGAGCGCCAGCTCCTTGCGGAACCCGGACCCGCCGAGACGGACGACCCGGTAGACGTGGGAGAAGCCGCCGGTGCCCAGCTCGCCGATGACCTCGTAGGGACCGATGTTGGTAGGGGCTGACACGCGCGCGCTCATTCGGGTTGCCCCGCCTCGGGGCCGTGCACAGCTTGCCATTGCAGCGTCTACGATGCGCGCCCTCCACCGGATACGCCCATGCCTGAGTCCTTTCGTGAAGCCCTCGCCAGCCGCGTCCTCCTCGCCGACGGAGCGATGGGGACCGAGATCTACCGCCGTGGCGTGTTCATCAACCGGTGCTACGACGAGCTGAACCTCAGCCGGCCGGACCTCGTGGGCCAGATCCACGGTGACTACGCGGCGGCGGGCGCCGACATCATCACCACGAACACGTACGGCGCCGAGCGGCTCCGCCTCCAGCGCCACGGCCTCGAGGACCGCATCGCCGAGATCAACCAGGCGGCGGTGCGCATCGCGCGGGAGGCGGCGGGGGAGAACCGGTTCGTGGCGGGGTCCATCGGCCCGCTTCCCCTCAAGATCCGGCCCGCCGGGCCCGTGTCCATGGCGAGCGCGCGGGAGACCTACGCCGAGCAGGCCGGGCTCCTCATCGAGGCCGGCGTCGACCTGGTGTTCCTGGAGACGTTCCACCAGATCTCGATGCTCAAGGAGGCGGTCGAGGCGGCGCGCAGCGTGGACCCGGACATCCCCATCGTCGCCTCGTTCGCGTTCAAGCCGATGCGCCACTACTTCGTGGGACCGACGCCCGAAGAGGTCGCCCGCGAGGTGGGGACCTGGGGGGTCGACGTCATCGGCACGAACTGCGTGAACGGCCCGTCGGTGATGCTCGACATCTGCGAGCGCCTGGGGGCGGTGAGCGGGACTCCCCTGTCCGCGATGCCGAACGCCGGGACGCCGGAGCTGGTGGACGGGCGGACGCTGTATCTGGCGAGCCCCGAGTACATGGCGGAGTACGCGCGGCGCTTCGTGCAGCACGGCGTTCAGCTCGTCGGTGGCTGCTGCGGAACGACCCCGGAGATGATCCGGGAGATGCGCAGCTTCCTCCAGAGCGTGGAGCCGGGACGCCGGCGGGTGCAGGTCCAGGTGGAGTCGCGGCGCGAGGTGAAGCTGCTGGACCCCATGCCGCTGGCCGAGCGCAGCCGGTGGGGATCGCGACTGGGGACGGAGTTCGCCATCTCGGTGGAGCTCGACGCTCCCCGGGGGCTCGACCCGAAGCGTCCGGTGGAGGGGAGCAAGCTCCTCGCCGACGCGGGAGTGCAGGCGGTCAACATCGCGGACGGGCCGCGAGCGACGGCGCGGATGAGCGCGCTCGCGCTGGCGATGCGGGTCCGCGAGGAAGTCGACATCGACGTGATCGTCCACTACTGCTGCCGGGACCGGAACATCCTGGGGATGCAGATGGACCTCCTCGGGGCGCACGCGCTGGGGATCCACAACATCCTCTGCGTGACCGGGGACCCGCCGAAGATGGGGAACTACCCCGACGCCACGGCGGTGTTCGACCTGGACTCGGTGGAGCTGGTGCGCGGGGTGCGGAACCTGAACCGGGGGGTGGACTTCGGCGGCGACCCCATCGGCGAGGCGACCCGGTTCGTCATCGGCTGCGGGAACAACCCCGGGTTCGAGCCGCTGGACAAGGAGGTCGACAAGTACCGGCGCAAGCTGGAGGCGGGGGCGGAGTTCACGTTCTCCCAGCCGGCGTACGACCCGATGCTGCTGGAGCGGTTCCTCGAGCGGATCCGGAAGTTCCCCAGCATCCCGTTCTTCGTGGGGATCCTGCCCCTGGCGTCCGCGCGGAACGCCGACTTCCTGCACAACGAGGTGCCGGGGATGCAGATCCCGGCGGAGGTCCGGGCCCGCATGCACGCGGCGTCGAGCCGCGAAGCCCAGCGCGCCGAGGGGATCCGCATCGCCGCCGAGACCCTGCGCCACGCCCGCGGTCTGGACCAGGTGTCCGGTGCCTACATCTTCCCGCCGTTCGGCCGCTACTCCGCGGTGCTCGACGTGATCGAGCTGAGCCAGAACATCATGGAGGTCTGACCGGGGGACTACGCAGGCCTTCGGCCTGCTGCGCGGCGCCTCAATCCTCCGCGGGCGCTCTCGGCATCAGGGTCCTGCGGGGCGGGGTGCGCTCCTGGCTCTCGTGCAGGCTCCCCCGAAGCAGGCCGCCCAGGTCGTCGTGGCCGAGCACCAGGCGCAGCAGGTCGTTGCCCGCCGCCGCCAGCTCCTCGAGCTCCTCCACCTTGCGGCGCCGGAACGCGACCCGCTCCTCGGCGTCGGCGTCCCCTTCTTCCTTCGCCTCGGCGAGCTCGCCGTCGAGCACCCGCTCGGCCCTCGTCAGCGCATCGCTCAGCTGGGACAGCTCGCGGACCTCGCGCTGGGCCATCACCCTCGACACCGTCGCCCACACGTCGTCCTCGACGACCCAGTGGTCCCGCCGGTCCCCCGCGACGTACTCCTTGCGGATCGCCCCCCAGCGCTTGAGCTCGCCCAGCGCCATGGACACCGACCCCGTCGACAGCTGGAGGTCTTCACAGAGCTGCGCCGACGTCAGGGGCTCCGGCGACAGGTACAGCGCCGCCCAGATCCGCCCCAGGTTCTTCCGGAACCCCCAGAACGCCATGATGCGCCCCACGGCGTCGGCGACCAGCTCTTCGGAGGGGGTGGGGGCAGCCATCGGCGCATCCTACCGAAGTCGCGGCCGAATCCCCGGGCATGACCGTCTACCCGGACCCGCGCGAAGCAAACCGCGCACGCAGCCGCTCCTCGACCGCGTGAAAGCCCGTCACCGCAAGCGACGTCCCCACCACGTAGACCAGGGCGCACCAGCAGACCACCGCCACCCACGCCGCCACCCGCGGTCCCCCGTCGAGCCAGGCCCGCGACGCGTAGAGCCCGAAGAGCGGGGGGAGCAGCAGCACGTACAGCACCTGCACCGCCAGCATCCGCCCCACCGTGACCCCGCACCCTGGCCGCTCGAGCCCGCCGTCCGCCGCCGCCTGCGCGGCGCGCGCCCCACCGGCCGCCGCGCGCGCACCGATCCAGGGCGCCGGCAGCACCACGGACACGAGGTTGCCGACCCCGAGCATCAGCACGAGGCCCACCGCCGCCATCGCGAGGTAGTAGGGGAACTGGTCCATCGCCCCGAAGATCCAGGCGGCCACGGCCATGAACGCGATGTCCACCGCGCCGAAGACCGCGACGAAGGCGAGGTTCTTTCCGAGCACGAGCTTCCACCGGTCGACGGGAACCGTGGCGAGGAACAGCAGACCCCGCCCCTCCATCGCCACCTGGTTGAACACCGGCTGCTGCTTCGCCAGCACGAGGAGCAACACGAAGAAGGGCATATACGCCCCCCAGGCGCCGTCGAGGGCCTGGGACCGGCCCGTGATCATCCCCGACCGGAACAGCAGGGGGATGACGAGCAGCAACACGCCCTGGGAGGTGAGCATCAGGAGCAGGAAGGGGTCCCGGCGGATGGAGCGCACCTCTTTGCCCGCCGCCGACCACACAGCCGGGTGCACCATCGACAGCGGCCAGCGGTCCGTGAGGGGGACGCCGCGCCGGCGCCCCCGCCGCAGTCCCCCGGCGAGGATCGCCTCCGCCTCGCCGTACGCCGCCATGTCCTGGAGCACGGCCCCGAACCCGAAGGCCCCGAGCACCAACACGGGCGCCCCCATCACCCCGAGCCACCGCGCGGCCGCCGTCACCTCGGGGGTCGTGGCGCCCGGGGTCACGAACCAGGCGGGGGGGAGCAGCCAAGCCCAGTCGGGCATCGCCGGAGGATCGAGGATCCAGAACACGAGGTCTGGACGCCCCGTCAGGGACGCCATCCCGATCCAGAGGCCCAGCAGCGCGAACGTGCTCAGCGCGAGCGCGAGCTCCCGCAGCGTCTTCCGACGGAGGAGCGCCGCCGCGCCGAGGCGCAGGATGAAGGACAGGCACAGCAGGAACGCCCCGAAGAGCAGCGCCGATCCCACCGCGATGGGCGGACTCGTCCCGGTCGCTACCTGGGCCGCCCCGAGGACCACCGCCGACCCGAGCACGAACGGCGACGCGAGGCCCGCGAGCAGCTCGCCCGCGTGGATGAGCGACGGGCTCAAGGGGTACTGGTAGAGCGCCGCGGCCATGCCCTCGCCCTGCCCGACCCGCACGAGGGACTCGGTGAGCAGGAACGCCGGGGCGACCGACGCGAGGAGGAACAGCACGCGGTTGGCCGCGCGAGGGCCGACGGACCCTGCGATGTCGTGGGCGAGGTTCGCCCCGATGGCGAGGACCACCAGGCCGGCGACGACGCCGAGCCACGAGGTGACGCGGATGAGGGTGCCCCGGTGCGCGAGGCGGCGGTCCCAGAGGATGAGGCGGAGGCTCGCCATCGCCCACAGCGACGACAGCAGCGCGCCCAACGCCCGAACCACGTCAGCCGAGCCAGGCGAGCACGTCGTCGGCGCGCTCCGCCGTGTCCCCCTGGACGAGGTCCGCGAAGACCTCCCCCAGCGGCGTCGACTCGCCCGCGCCGGCCGCCCGCCGCACCTCGTCCAGGGTCCCGGCGGCCCGGATCCGCCCCTCGTGGATGATCGCGAAGCGCGTGCAGAGGGACTCGGCGACCTCGAGGACGTGGGACGTGAAGAACACGGTCATGCCGCCCTCCGCGGCCCCCCGCAGGACGGAGTAGATGGCCCGCGACGTCACCGCGTCGATGCCGTTGAAGGGCTCGTCGAGGAAGAGGACGCGGGGGCGGTGCACCAGCGCGCACGCCAGCCCCACCTTCTTCCGCATGCCCATGGAGTAGTCGACGATCATCCGGTTGGCGTCGTCCTCGTCGAGGGCCATGAGCCGGAAGAGGTCGTCGGTGCGCTGGTCGATCGTGGCTCCGTCGAGCCCGTGCAGGCGTCCCGCGTACCAGAGCATCTCCCGCCCCGAGAGCCGCTCGTACAGGACCGGCTCCTCGGGCAGCACCCCGATGCGCCCCTTCACGGCCACCGGATCCCGCAGCACGTCGTGCCCGGCCACGCGCACCCGCCCCGCCGTGGGGCGCATGAGCCCGGACAGGATCTTCATCGTCGTGGACTTGCCGGCGCCGTTGGGGCCGAGGAACCCGAAGAACTCACCGGGCGGGACGCACAGGTCCACTCCGGCCACGGCGGTCGTGCGCCCGAAGCGCTTGACCAGACCCTGGACCTCGATCGCGAAGGGGCTCTCGCCCGTGTCAGCCAGCGGCGGGCTCGGGCAGGTCGGGGAGGACCCGCACGTACTGGGCCTTGTCCAGCTGGTGGCCCATTCGGGCGTGCTTCGCCGCGAGGTAGCCCGCGCTGTGGCTGTTCGCCTTGATGAGGACCGGGATGCGCCCCTCGATCTGGACGCCCTCGGCCTCCAGCCGCTCGACCTTGCGCGGGTTGTTCGTCATGAGCCGCACGCTGCGGACTCCGAGCTCCTCGAGGATGGCGGCCGCCTGGTCGTACCGGCGGGCGTCGTCGGGGAGCCCCAGGAGTCGATTGGCGTCGACCGTGTCGTGGCCGTCCTCCTGCAGGGCGTAGGCGGCGATCTTGTTGGCGAGGCCGATGCCTCGCCCCTCCTGGCGGAGGTAGACCACGACCCCACGCCCGCGGCGCTTGATGAGGTCCATGGCGAAGCCGAGCTGGTCCTTGCAGTCGCACTTGAGGGACCCGAGCACCTCAGAGGTGAAGCACTCGTCGTGCACGCGCACCGGGAGCGCCTCGGCGCCGTCGACATCACCGATGACGATGGCGACGGGCTCGGTGCCGTCGATGTGGTCCTTGTAGGCGCGGACGCGGAACGCGCCCTTCTCGGTCGGTAGCAGGGTCTCGGCCACGAAGGAGACGGGAGCGCCGTCCTTCGCGGGGAGACTGTCGGGCGGGGCCATCTTGCTCCTTTTGGAGGGTGCTCACATCTCGTGGGTGGTCCCCCCGGGATGACAAGTACCTCCGACAGTCGATATGTGACGCAGCCGCCGGCCGTTCCGGTGGGCTGACATCAGAAGGTTTAGAGTGGCGCCCCCCTGCCGTCAACCTGTCCGTTCGGAGAAGCGCCCATTTCGACCAGCCTCCCTCGCACCACCCGGCCCGAGTTCGGCGCCCTCGCCCGGTCCGGCACGCCCGGTGGCGGCGTGCGCGTGCCCGTGGTGCGGACGCTCCCGGCGGACCTGCACACGCCGGTGGGCGCCTACCTGCGCCTGCGCGACCGCTCCCGGTACACCTTCCTCTTCGAGAGCGTGGAGGGCGGTGAGCGCCTCGCTCGCTACTCCTTCGTCGGGTGCGCCCCCTGGGCGGTCGTCCGGTCCTGGGGCGAGCGCATCGAGTTCGAGCATCTCCGCGGTCCCCGCGGCGGCGTCGTCGAGCGATCGACGGGCGACGTGCGGGAGTTCCTGCGACGGCTTCAGCGCCGCGCACCCCTGGTGGAGGTCGACGGGCTCCCGCGCTTCCTGGGCGGTTCGGTCGGATTCTTCGCGTACGACGCGATGCGCCTCGTCGAGGACATCCCGCGCACCAACCCTGATCCCCTCCAGACCCCGGACGTGGATCTGGCGCTGCACGACACGATCCTCGCCTTCGACCACCTCCGCGCCTGCCTGCACCTCGTCCACATCGTGGAGCTGTCCCTCGAGGAGCGCGACGACGAAGGCGCCCTGGACCTCGCCTGGTCCCACGCCGAGCGGGAGCTGACCGCCGTCGCCCGGGCGCTCGCCGCCCCCTGCCCTCCCCCGCCCTCGGGCCGCGCCGACGCCCCCACCTGGGAGGAGGAAGTGGACAAGGACGGCTTCCTCGCGTCGGTCGCCACCGCCAAGGAGCACATCCTCGCCGGTGACGTCTTCCAGGTCGTCCTCAGCCGGCGCCTCACCGCGGACTATGCGGGCGACCCGTTCGCGGTCTACCGGGCGCTGCGGGTGCTGAACCCCTCGCCCTACCTCTTCTTCGTCGAGCTCGACACCCACACCCTGGCCGGCGCCTCACCCGAGTTCCTCGTCCGCGTAGAGCACGGGGTGGTGGAGACGCTCCCCATCGCCGGGACCCGCCGGCGGGGCGTGGACGCCGCCGAGGACGAGTTCCTCGCTGCGGATCTGCTCGCGGACCCGAAGGAGCTCGCTGAGCACGAGATGCTCGTGGACCTGGGACGCAACGATCTGGGGCGCGTCAGCCAGTTCGGCACCGTCGAGCTCGTCGACCACCGGATCATCCAGAGGTTCTCCCACGTCATGCACATGGTGAGCCGCGTCCGCGGACGCATGCGGGACGACAAGGGGGCCCTGGACGCCCTCTTCGCCACGCTTCCCGCCGGGACCCTGAGCGGGGCACCGAAGGTGCGGGCGATGGAGATCATCGAGGAGCTCGAGCCCACCGCCCGCGGGGTCTACGGAGGGGCCGTGGGGTACCTCGACTACCGCGGCGAGCTCGACGTGTGCATCGCCATCCGCACCGCGGTGTTCACCGGTGGCCGCGTCCACGTGCAGGCCGGGGCGGGCATCGTCTACGACTCCGTCCCCCTGTCCGAGTACGAGGAGACGAACAGCAAGGCGCGGGCTCTGGTGGAGGCGGTGCACATGGCCGCCGAGGGCGCCCTCGATCCGGAGGCGCCGTGATCCTCATCGTCGACAACTACGACTCGTTCACGTTCAACCTCTTTCAGATGATGGGCGCCATCTCGCCGGACATCGAGGTGCTCCGCAACGACGCCGTCACCGTCTCGGAGATCCGGGAGCGAGGCTACGCAGGGGTCGTGCTCTCGCCGGGGCCGGGGACGCCGGACGAGTCGGGGGTGTGCCTCGACGTCATCCGCGAGCTCTCCGGCGAGCTGCCCATCTTCGGGGTGTGTCTCGGCCACCAGGCAATCTGTCAGGTGTACGGAGGGTCGGTGGTGCGCGCGAAGCTGCCCGTGCACGGCAAGCCGAGCGAGGTGGACCACGACGGGCGCGGCCTGTTCACGGGCCTCCCCCAGCCGATGGTCTGCGGGCGGTACCACTCCCTCGTCGTCGCCCCGGACACCGTCCCCGACGTGCTCGAGGTCACCGCGAAGACCGCCGACGGCGAGGTCATGGGCGTGCGCCATCGGGACCTGCCGCTCTACGGGGTCCAGTTCCACCCCGAGTCGGTCCTCACGCCCGACGGCGAGGCGCTGCTGGCGAACTTCGTGGACCTCGTTCGGTAGACTCGGCCCATGCGCTGGCTGACCCTCTCCATCCTCTGCGCGCTCGTGGGCTGCCCCTCGGGTGAAGCGACGGACCCGGAGCCGCTGGCGACGAGCGACATCTCGATCCGCGTGCAGCACACGCAATCCGAGCTCCCGCTGCGGAACGTGCTCGTGACGATCGACAACGAGACGATCGCCACCGACGACGACGGACGCGCGACCTTCACCCTGATCCAAGGCCTCTCCTACGACGTCCGCGTGGACAGCGCGGTCTCCCGGAGCTGGAGCCGCCTCGCCGCCGGAGCCGTGGACCGGGAGGAGATCGTGATGCACGGCGTCTTCGACACGGACGCCGCCCCCCTGGTGGTGGTCCGACTCATGCGGGTCCCCCGCTCGGTGGATCTGATGGGCTCGGAGGTCGAGATCGACAAGGCGAGCGCGCTCTCTGGACTGGCCTATGAGAACCCCTGGGAAGTCCTGTTCGTGGCCGAGGAGGTGGAGCCCGGCGAGCTGACCGCGTCGGTCGTGCCGCCCGAGGGGATCGTCTGCGATCTGTCAGGCGTCCAGGACGGCCGCCCCACCGCGGTCCACGTCGAGGACGGCGCCTTGTCCTACCTTCCGGTGTGGTGTCAATGAGACACGCCGCACTCCTGACCGCAGTGCTCCTGCTCGGGTGCCCGAGCGAGGACGCCCCTCCTCTCGACACCGCGCCGGTGTGGGAGCCGGTAGCCGCGACGGGCTCGGAGGGCGCGTACCGCAGCGACATCCTCCAGAACTTCGACCCGGGGGCGCCGGACTACCGGCTCCCCTACCTGAACGGAACTCTGGCCATCCGCTTCACCCTGCCCGCGGCGGGGACTCCGCTGGAGGAGGTGCGGGTCGGGCACTGGCGGCACAGCTCCACGTGCGAGACCGTGGCGGTGGAGGTCCGCCTCGCGGCGGGCGGGTCCGAGCCTCCCACGGATCCGACGGTGGTGTGGTCCGACGCCAAGGTCGCAGAACCCGACGGGACCAGCGGTCGGAGGTGGATCACGTTCCGCCCCCGTGACGCCGACGGCGACCCTCTGGTCGTGGGAGACACGGACGTCGTCTGGGCCCTCGTCCGAAGCGAGGGGCTCTGTCTCCTCGCCAGCGACGGCGCCACGGAGGAGCAGACCGACTGGTTCGCGAGCGAGCTGGAGCCGCCCTACACCTGGCTCCGAGCACCGGGCACGGGACCCGACGAGTTCATCGAGTACTTCGTCGAGGCCCGCGTCGCGCTCTGACCGCGGCGAGCAGCAGCACCGCGGCCCATCCGAGCCGGTCGCCCTCGCCGCTGAGGCTCGCCTGGCAGCCCTGCCCGTCGTCGACCACGCAGTCCTCGTCCTCCTCAGCGCAGGACGGGTCACAGACGCCGTCGCCGTAGCGCTCGTTGATCGCGCACAGATCCCCTTCACCGAGCCGGTCCGCGGCCACGTCGCCGAGGAACTCCTGCGCAACGTCACCGCGGGTGTAGGAGAAGCTGCCTGGCTGAGCAGTCGTGTTGAAGCAGTTCATGGACACGAAGACGCCGTCGTGCCGGGCCACGCCGTCGTCGCCCACGACGATCGCGGGACCGCCCGAGTCTCCGGGGCAGGGCTGGGCGTCGTCGAGGCCGGTGAGGAACCCGATGAGGTGGGTGTCGCTGTAGGTAGCGATCTCGAGCTCGGCGCGCTGACGGACGGGCGGGAGCTCGTTGTCCTCATCCCGGCCATACCCGACGGCGAGGAAGGACCGCCCGAGCGCGTCGTCGTCCAGCGGCAGCCCCAGAAGACGCATGGGCGGCACCTCCGCTGGCTCCGCGAGCTCGACGACCGCGTAGTCCTCCGGGGTGTCGAGCTCGAGGAACGCGCCGCCGACCCACTCCTCGGGGACATAGGTGCCGGCTGCATCGATGGTCGCCCAGGGAGCCTCGGCGTCGGGGCCGAAGGAGACGGTGGCAGCGTCCTGCTCGGAGCCGGCGGAGCGGAAGCAGTGCGCGGCGGTGAGCACCAGGGTCGGCGCGACCAGGGTCCCCGTGCAGAGGGAGCCTGTCTCCATGTTCACCTGGACGACGTCGTCGTACTCGGCGTCGTCCTCCCCGTTCGCGATGGGCAGCTGAACCGACCCGGCGACGCCAGCGAAGGCCGGAACTGGGCAGAGCAAGAGGAGGCCGGCGACTCCTCCGAGGATCCATCGGTGTGCCATGGAGGAAGCGTACCGGAGGCCGCTCCCCGCTATGGTCCGCGCCCCCGGAGGCAGCGATGCTCAAAGACGCCCTGAACACCGTCCTCGACGGCCGCGACCTCACGCGTCGGCAAGCCCGTGAGGCCCTGCACGCCATCATGAGCGGTGAGTGCAGGGACGTGCAGATCGCCGCCCTCCTCGCCGGGCTCCGCACCAAGGGGGAGACGGGCGACGAGCTCGCGGGCCTCGCCGAGACCATGCGCAACCACGCGACGAAGGTGGCGGTGCGGCGCGACGGGCCGGTCATCGACACCTGCGGGACGGGCGGGGACGGCGCCTCCACCTTCAACATCAGCACCTGCGCCGCGTTCGTGGCGGCGGCGGGCGGCGCGGTGGTCGCCAAGCACGGCAACCGCTCCATCAGCAGCAAGTGCGGCAGCGCCGACGTCCTCGAGGCGCTGGGCATCCCCCTGGACATCGGAGTCGCGGGCGTCGAGGCGTGCATCGAGGAGACCGGCATCGGCTTCCTCTTCGCCCCGAACCACCACCCGGCCATGCGCCACGTGATGCCCGTGCGGCGGGCGATGGGGGTGCGCACCGCCTTCAACCTCCTGGGCCCCTTGACGAACCCGGCCGGCGCGCGGCGTCAGGTCCTGGGCGTGTTCGACCCCAACTACTGCGAGACGGTGGGGTGGGCGCTGGCGGGACTCGGCGCGGCGCACGTGCTCGTGGTCTGCGGCGAGGACGGAGTCGGCGGCGTGCTCGACGAGATCTCCACCTGCGGAGAGACCGTGGTGGCGGAGCTGCGGGACGGTGAGGTGCACCAGTACGTGGTCACGCCCGACGAGCTCGGAGTGCCCACCGCGGACGTGAAGGCGCTCAAGGGCGGCGACGCGGCGGAGAACGCGGCCGCTCTGGAGGCCATCCTGTCGGGCGAACCCGGCCCCCGCTGCGACGCGGTGGCGGTGAACGCGGGAGCGGCGCTGTACGTGGCCGGGCTCGCGGAGTCCCTGCGGGCGGGGATCGAGCGGGCCCAGGAGCTGCTCGCGTCGGGCGCGGCGAAGGCGACGCTCGATGCCCTGCGGACCGCAGCGCAAGCCCAGGCGGGGCCGGCGTGAGCGACATCCTGGACGAGATCCTCCGGCGGAAGCGCTGGGAGCTGGGCGTCCTGCGGGACGGGCTCCGCGGGAACCTGCGTGCCGGCCCGTCCGAGCCCTGGTTCTGCGGGCCAGCGGTGCTGGCGCGCGCGAAGGCCCTGCTGGACGCGGGGGGCGCGGAGCCGACGGAGCGGGACTTCGGAGGGGCGCTGCGGAACGAGGAGCGACTCACCGTGATCGCGGAGGTGAAGCGCCGCTCCCCGAGCGCAGGGGTCATCGCGTCGTGGACCGACCCCACCGAGCTGGCCGCCGCCTACCAGGAGGGAGGGGCCGATGCGGTCAGCTGCCTCACGGACCACGCCTTCTTCGGGGGACAGCCGGGCTTCCTGCCCCGGGTCCGCGACGTCTTCGGCGGGCCGGTGCTCCGCAAGGACTTCGTCACCGACGTGATCGATCTGGCCGTCGCGCGCGCCCTGGACGCGGACGCCGTGCTCCTCATCGTCGCGGCCCTCGGCCCCGAGACGGCCCGGCTTCAGCGGGAGGCGCGAGCCTTCGGGCTCCAGACCCTGGTGGAGGTCCACGACCAGCGGGAGCTCGACCTCGCGATGGTGGCCGGCGCGCCGATCGTCGGGGTAAACAACCGCGACCTGCGCACCTTCTGGGTCGACCTGGCGACCACGGAGCGGCTCGCCGAGCAGCTCCCCTCCCCCGTCGCGCTGGTGGGCGAGTCGGGGATCAAGCGGCCGGTGGACGCGGCCCGCATGCGCCGCGCGGGCTGCGACGCCGTGCTCGTGGGGGAGAGCCTGGCGCGCAAGGGCGGGGACGGCGTCAGTGCCTTGCAGATCGTGGGGACCCGCGGGCGGTGAGATCGGACGTGATCAAGCTCTGTGGGTTCACCGACCCGGAGCAGGCGGCGACGGCGGTGCGCGCCGGGGCGACCCACCTCGGCGTCGTCGTGTGGGCCGGGAGCAAGCGCGCAGTGAGCGAACCTGAGGCTGCGGAGATCTTCCGCGCGGCCCACGCGGCGGGGGACGTCACATGCGTCGCGGTGGTGGTGGACCACCCGGAGCCGACCGCTCTGCGCGACGTCGGCGCAGATCTCGTGCAGCTCCACGGCGACGAGCCACCCGCCGTGGGCGCCGCGCTCGCCGCCATGAATGTCCCCTTCTGGCGCGCCCTGCGCGTCCCCCCGTCCGCGACCGTCGAGTCCGCGCTGGCCGCCGTCTTCGCCGAGGCCACCCGCTGGCCCCACGCCGACGCCTTCCTCCTCGACGCCCATGTCCCCGGCGTGGCTGGCGGCACGGGCAAGCGCGTCGACCTCGCCCTCGCCGCCGCCGTCGCCGCGAAGCACCGCGTCGTCCTCGCCGGCGGCCTCACCCCGGACAACGTCGCCGCCGCCATCGAGACCGTCCGCCCCCTCGGGGTCGACGTGGCGTCCGGCATCGAGCGCGCCCCGGGCGACAAGGATCCCGCCCGGGTGCGGGACTTCGTCGCCCATGCCAGGGACGCGCTCGCCGCGATGCGCCATCCTCGCCCCGCCGCGCCGTGACCGCGCGCCCCCAGGAGACCTCGCCATGACCTCGCCCTTCGCCGAAGAAGGCCGCTTCGGCCCCTACGGCGGCGCCTACATCCCCGAGACGCTCGTCGCCCCCCTCGAGGAGCTCGCGGCTGCCTACGCCGCGGCCCAGGCCGACCCGTCGTTCCGCGCGACCCTCGCGGACATGCTCGCCACCTGGGGCGGTCGTCCCACGCCCACGACCTTCGCCGCCCGCCTCACGGAGGCTCTGGGCGGCCCGGCCATCTGGCTCAAGCGTGAGGACCTGAACCACACGGGGGCCCACAAGCTCAACAACGCCCTCGGGCAGGCGCTGCTCGCGAAGCGCATGGGCAAGCAGCGAATCATCGCGGAGACCGGCGCCGGCCAACACGGCGTGGCTACGGCGACGGTGTGCGCCCGGCTCGGCCTCGACTGCGTGGTCTACATGGGGGAGGTGGACGCAGCCCGGCAGGCCCTGAACGTCTACCGGATGAAGCTGCTCGGCGCCGAGGTCCGCACGGTGGGGTCGGGCTCGCGGACGCTCAAGGACGCGATCAACGAGGCCATGCGCGACTGGGTCGCCAACGTGGACGACACCTTCTACCTGCTCGGCTCCGCCCTCGGGCCGCACCCCTACCCGACGATGGTGCGGGACTTCCAGTCGGTCATCGGGCACGAGGCCCGCGCGCAGATCGAGGAGCAGGCGGGGCGGCTCCCGTCGATGCTCGTGGCCTGCGTGGGCGGCGGCTCCAATGCCATCGGCCTGTTCCACCCCTTCCTCGACGACGACTGCGCGATGGTGGGCGTCGAGGCGGGAGGCAGCGGCGTCGCCACCGGCAAGCATGCGGCGCGCTTCGAGGGCGGCAGCCCCGGTGTTCTGCACGGCACTCGCACCTACTTGCTCCAGGACGCCTGGGGCCAGGTGCTGGAGACGCACTCGGTGAGCGCGGGGCTGGACTACCCGGCTGTCGGCCCCGAGCACGCGATGCTCGCCGACGCGGGCCGGATCCGCTTCACCAGCGTCACCGACGACGAGGCCCTGGACGCCTTCCATCGCCTGAGCGAGCTGGAGGGGATCATCCCCGCGCTGGAGAGCAGCCACGCCGTCGCGTGGGTGCTGCGGGAGGCGAAGAACCTGGACCCCTCCGGGCTCGTCCTCGTGAACCTGTCCGGCCGCGGCGACAAGGACGTGCGCCAGGTCGCGGCGCTGGAAGGGGTGGAGCTGTGATGTCGGCGAAGAACCCGAGCTCCCGCATCGCCCGCCGCTTCGCCGCCCTCCGCGAGCAAGGCCGCAAGGGCTTCGTCCCCTACCTGACCGCCGGCGATCCGGACCTGGCGACCACCGCCGCCCTGTGCCGCATGCTCGACGCTGAAGGCGCCGACGTGATCGAGCTCGGCGTGCCCTTCACGGACCCTATCGCCGACGGCCCCACGAACCAGCGGGCCGCCCAGCGGGCCCTGGACCGCGGCGTCCGCCCCGACGGGATCCTGTCGATGGTGCGGGACCTGCGCGCCGACGGCTTCGAGCTGCCGATCGTGCTGTTCACGTATTGGAACCCCCTGCGCCGGCTGCTCGAGGTCGGCGGCGGATACGGCGCCCTGGACGGCATCGACGGGATCCTGGTGACCGACCTGCCCCCGGAGCACGCGAGCGACCACCGCGCAGCCTGCGCGGACGCTGGCATCGACACGATCTTCCTCGCGGCCCCGACGACCCCCGAGGAGCGCCTCCCCGCCGTCGCCGCCGCCACGTCCGGGTTCCTGTACTACGTGTCCAGCAAGGGCGTCACCGGCGCACGCAGCGCGCTGGCCGAGGGGCTCGAAGCGGACGTGGCCCGGGTGAAGGCAGCGGCGGGCGACCTGCCCGTGTGCGTGGGCTTCGGGATCTCCACCCGCGAGACCGCCGCGCGCGTCTGCGCCGCCGCCGATGGCTTCGTCGTGGGCTCGGCGCTGGGCAGCGTCATCGAGGCCGCCGCGGACGCAGGCGACGACGTGGTCGCCGCCGCACGCGCGTTCGTGAAGGGTCTGGACCCGAGGTAGCCGGGCCGGCGGTCAGGACGACCCGCGGCCCGGGCCGTCCCGGGCTTCAGGCGCGGCGCCGGCGTCCCACCACCGCGAGGCCCAGCAGGGCGATCAGCGAGACCGCCAGAGGCTCTTCGTCCGCCGAGGACGAGCACCCGCAGACGCCACCGCGACCGCTGCCGCCCCCGTCGTCGTCATCATCGTCATCGTCGTCGTCGGCTGCCGAGTCGTCGTCGTCCACCGCGTCGTCGTCGTCCGCAGCGTCGTCGTCGTCCGCGGCGTCGTCGTCGTCGCCGGGGTTCTGGCAGTCCACGTCGAGCGTGTAGCTGCTCTGGGCCCCGTCGTAGCCGTCGACCACGATGTAGTAGGTGCCGCCGCCGGACACGTCGAACACGACCTCTTCGGCCGCGGTCCCGCCCTCGGCGGACACCTCGAGGCACTGGGAGGGGTCGCAGACCCCGCCGCTGCCGGGGGCCACGAGCAGATCCAGGTCCTCGGTGTGCCCGGAGAGGTTCAAGCGCACCTCGCCCGACTCGGACGGGCGGAACTCGTAGACGTCCTCGCCGCCGCTGTTCGGCCACGTGACGCACGCCCACTGGTTCACGCCGTTCGTCGCCCCCACCGTGCTGCCGTTGATGGTGTCCTGGCAGCTGACGGAGCCGTCCTCGTCACAGTCGGCGTCCTGACAGGCGGGGTCGTTCGCGCAGTCCGAGTCGTCGCAGTCGATGTCGCCGTCGCCGTCGTCGTCCGCGCCGTCGTTGCAGACGGTCTCGGTCGACGAGGAGGGGCACGAGGCCTGGATGTTGAAGGAGGCGGTGTTCCCGTCCCAGCCGTCCACGACGACGTAGTACGTCGTCCCTCCCACAGCCGAGAACTGCACCTGCTCCGGGTCGAGGTTGTACTGCCCGGATGCGCCGATGCAGCCGTTGGGGTCGCACGCGGTGCCGTTCGCGCTCGTGACGAAGAGATCCACGTCGTTCGACAGGTTCGTCAGGTCGACGGTCACCGTGCCCGACGCGGGCGGCGTGAGCGCGTACACCCCCTCCGGCCCGGTGTTCTGCCACGTGCTGCACGACCACTGGTTCACCTCGTTGGTGAGGCCCGAGGTGTTGCCGCTCATGGGCGTGTTGCACGGCAGGATGTCGTCCGCCTGGCACACGGTCTGCGGGCAGGCCGGGTCGCCGGCGCAGTCCGGATCGAAGCAGTCCGTGAGGCCGTCCACGTCGTCGTCGAGGCCATCGGCGCAGTCGAGCTCGGTGGACGGGGCGTTGCAGTTGGGGTCGTTCGCGCAGTCGCTGTCGGCGCAGTCCACGTCCCCGTCACCGTCGTCGTCGAAGCCGTCGGCGCACGCCACCTCGGTGGCGCCGGTGGGGCAGCTCGCCGAGAGCGTGAAGCTCGAGGTCGCGCCGTTCCAGCCGTCGGCGACGACGTAGTAGGTCGTCCCGCCGGTGGCGGCCCAGCTGACCGACTCGCTGGTGAGGTTCTCGTTCCCGCTCGCGTCCAGGCAGGAGTTGGGCGTGCACGCGCCGCCGCTGCCCGTGGTCACGAACAGGTCCAGATCGCCGCCGAGCCCGGTCATGTCCACCTGCACGGTGCCGCTGATCGCAGGGGTGATCGCGTAGACGGCTTCGGGGCCCGTCGTGTCCCAGTTCGAGCACGAGTACGTCGTGACGTTCGAGGCGTTCCCCGCGTTCGACCCGGTCGTCGTGCCCCCGCACGTGAGCACGTCCGTCGCCGCGCAGGTGCAGCCGGGGAAGCCCGAGCAGTTCGAGTCCGCGCAGTCGATGTCCCCGTCGCCGTCGTTGTCGATGCCGTCCGAGCAGTTCGTCTCCACCGGCCCGCTGCCGGGGTACATGTCGCAGACGCCCGCCTGGTCGTCCGTGTGCAGCGAGCGCGCGCCGGTGCCACCGACGTAGCTCGCGTACATCGTCGCGGAGCTGAAGGGGCTGTGGTCGAGGCCGAGCCAGTGCCCGTGCTCGTGGGCGGCGATGGACTGCAGATCGGTGTCGTTGAAGCCGGGGCTGTTCGTCACGGTGAAGTCGAACCCGACGCCGTTGTAGATCTGGTCCCCGCGGATGTACTCGCAGCCCGACCACACAGGCAGGGTCACCGCGATCGTGCTGTTCACCCCGCCGTAGCCCGACGGCCAGGAGTTCTCGAAGAACTCGATGACGGGCGTCGAGCTGTTCATCAGCGCCTGGGTCGACGTGGTGCCGAGGTAGACCGACGTGAAGTCGGAGCTGCAGGTGGCCGGGTTGCTCCAGACGTCCCACCCCGCCTGCATGGCGTTGTAGACCTGGGTGTCCGAGAGCTGGCTGTAGAAGTTGTTCGCGCCCGAGAGCTTGTCCCGCAGGTGCCAGCCGACAGGGAAGGACTGCCACACCACCGGGTCGCCGTTGAAGCAGGTCGCGATGGGCACCCACGCGTCTGCGGTGGACGGGAGCGTCAGGAACGAGGAGGCGAGCAGGAGGGGGAGGAGACGCTTCATGGCTACTCCCCCGCCTCGGCCAGCTCGGCCTTCAGCTCGCGCAGCGTCTCAGGCCCGAGGACCGTCTCCTCGAGGGGGACGACCGCGCCGTCGTCATCGCGGGTGAAGAACACGAGGCCGTCGAGCTGCGGGCGGAGCTCCGCGTCCGGGCCCGCGCCGTGGACCTCGAGGACCGACTGGCCGAGCGCCGCGAGCCAGAAGTGGCCGTCGGCCTGTTGAGGAAGAGGACGACCCGCTGGCCGGGCTCCAGTTCCCCGTCGCCGGGGATGCGGAAGCTCATGCCCTCGACCGAGCCCTTGTGCTGCCGGACGACGAGGTCGCCCTTCGCGGCGCTCCCCCAGAGGACACCGTCCACCCGCACGGTGGTGTCCGTCACGGGGCGGCCCGTCGCCGGGTCGACCGACTGCTTCGCGACGCCGACGACGCCTTCGACGACCGCGGACGAGTCCAGCAGGTGCGTCGCGGTATCCACCCGAAGGACGGAGGTCCCGAAGGCGGGGACGGCGAGGCTGAGGGTGAGGAGGAGCGTCGTGAGACCGACGAGGCGAGTCCGGATGTGCGTGCGCATGCTGCCCTTTCGACGAACCGGGGCAATGTGCCGGTTTCGGGCCCCGCTGTCGAGGGTCGTCACGTCGTGATTCGGTCAAGAATCCCGTCGCCAGCGGGCAGATCGGCCGGCCGCTCGCGGCCGTCGCTTCGCGGATCGAGCGCGCGTAGTCCCAGGCCCTAGAAGCTGATCCCCACGGTCGCTCCCGGCCAGATCTGCAGCCGCGCCGGACCGATGTCGCCCTGGAGGGTCGGCAGCAGCGTCATCCCGCTGCCGTTGTCCCGCATCTGCCAGCTCTGCGCACCATCGGTCGCCCCGGTGACCGGGTTCCGGCCGGGCGGGCCCACCAGCACGTTCAGGGTCGGCCCCACGTAGATCCCGAAGCGCTTGGCGAAGCGGATGTTCAGGATCGCCCGCAGCTGGTGCCGGAACGCCGGCGTCTTCCAGCCCGTCATCCCGAAGACGAGGCCACTCCCGCCGTCGAGATCGAGGACCAGCGGTCCCAGGGCCGGCAGCCGCACCCCCAGCCCCAGATCAGCCGTCGCGTGGGCGTTCCCGTAGGGCGCGAACCCGCCGCCGAGCCGCGTGTACGTGTGCCGCGCCCCGAACTTGACGTGCACCTGGAGCAGGTTCGCGTCGCTCGCCGCCACGTCTACGTGGAAGATGCCGCGCTTCACGAAGTTCAGGAGCCCGATGGCCACCTGCGCGTCCTCGGCGATGTTCACGAAGCCGACCATCACGCCGTTGCTGACGCCGGCGATGTTCACCACGCCCACCTGCACGCCCTCGATGCGCGGGGCGATGTTCACCATCCCCACCTGCACGCCCTTCGCGTCGGGCGCCATGTTCACCATCCCCACCTGCACCCCGTCGAGCACCCGCGAGAAGTTGGCGATCGCGCCCTGCACGCCGCGCATGTTCCCCACGTAGCCGAACCCGAGCCCCCAGCTCACCCCCTGCACGGCGTGGCTCCGCCCGCCGATCGCGAAGAGCGACACGTGGTTCAGGTCGGGTCCCGGGACCCAGGTGTTGATGTCCAGCGGCGGGACGAGACCCACGTTGACCGGGACGAGCCTCACCTCACGGGGAGCACGCTTCGCCTCGGGCTCCGGGGCCTCCTGCGGCGCCGGGTGCACCCGCGAGCCCGGGTGCTGCTCGGACTGGGGCTCCCCGTCGATCACCGCGCCGCCGATCGTCTCCGTCGATCCGCCGCGCTCGACGGTCTGCTCCACGACCCGCTCGCTGAAGTCCCGGGTCTGCAGCTGCATGCCCAGGCCCTCGCCGAGCCACACGACGGCCTCGCGCAGGGTGACCCCGTCGTCCCAGGTGACCGTGTACGCGCCGCTCTCCAGGCCCAACGTCACGGCGCGCCCCGCGAACTTGCGCATCTCGAGCTCGAGGCGGTCGTCGCCGTTCCGGATGCTCACCCGTCCGTCGATCGCCTCCGCGAGGACGAGCGTCGACGACACCTCGCGCAGGTCCGTCAGGACGAGGTCCCCGCTGCCCGCGAGCTGGATGTCGAAGGCCGGGTGCTGGGGACCGCCCAGGGTGCTCTCGGTGCGGCGGAGCGTCTCGTGGAACGCGAACTGGTAGACCTCGTTGAGGCTCACCCGTCCGTCGCCGGTGTGGTCCGCGGCGCCCCGCAGCCCCGAGATCAGGGCGTAGGTGAAGAAGCTGCCCTGCAGCCGGTCGGACTCCTGGGACGCCTCGTCCTCGCTCGAGCTCGTGAGGAACGCGTGCCCCCGCACCTCCCCCGACTCGTCCACCAGGAAGGGAGTGCGGCGCACGCCGCCCTTGAGGCGGGTGAAGGCGCCCGACGCGCAGGAGTCCAGGATCGCGATGCGCACGTCCACAGGCAGCGCCGCGAGCGCCTCGCGCAGGTCCGCGTAGCCGACGCGCTCTCCTCCGAGGAGCAGGCCCTGCTCGTCGCTGTGCCCCGAGTAGTAGAAGAAGAGCTCGGTGCGGACGTTCTCCTCCGCCGACGCGAGCAGCGACGCGACCCGATCCAGACCGTCGGAGAAGCCCTGGCGATCCACGTCCAGCAGGACGACCGCGTCCTCGGGCTGCACGCCCCCGATCTGGGTGAGCACCCGGGACAGCGCCATGGCGTCGGTCCCCGCGTAGCGCAGCTGGACCCGGTCGGCCCCGCCGTCGTTCACGCCGACGATGAGCGAGTAGCGACGGACCTGGATCCCAGCCGCCTCCTCGAGGGGAGACCCCTCCACGATCTCGACCCCGTCGATGCGATCGCCGAGCTCGGCGTCCACGGCGGCGAGCGCCCCGCGGGCGCACAGGACGAAGGGAAGGGCGAAGAGGAGGAGCGCGAGCAGACGGCGGGGGTTCACGGCGCCGCTCCCTTCTCGAGGAGGATGGAGTGCTGGTGCAGATCGGAGGGCAGGTCGAGGCTCCCCGTCCGGGGGTCGCCGTCGGCGGCGAGGCGCTTCGCGGCCAGGAGCACCGCGTCCACATCCACGGGCTCCTGGGAGCTCACGAGCACGAAGCGCTCGAAGGAGGGGGCGTCGTCGAGCTCGTAGCTGTAGGGGAGGTCGACGCGTCCCTCGCCGTCGAGGACCGGGGGCAGCGTCGCGTACTCGGGGTGGTGCAGCGTGACGACGCCGGAGCCGTCGATGCTGAAGATGGCGCCGTACCCCTCGCCTCCCGCCACGTACGAGAGCTGGAGCACATCGCCGGCGACCACCTGCTCTCCGGGGCGCAGGCGCTCGGAGCGGTCGAGGCCGCGCCGGTGGATCACGACGTGGGGCTCCAGCCCCTTGAGGCGCGTCACCTCGGGGGTGACGGCGACGGGCGAGTCGGGGGCGTCCGCGGGAGGCAGGACGACGGCGAAGACGAGAGCCGCGGCTGCCGCCGCGAGCCCCACGGAGAGCCCGGCCCACCAGCCGCGGGAGAAGGCGCCGTCTGCGTCCCGATGTTCGGCCCGGGCGATGCGCCGCTCGATCCGCGGGACCATCACCTCAGGCGGGTACTCGCTGAGGATCGCGGCGTTGCTGCGCTCGAGGCTCCGCAGGCGCTCGATGCCGCCCGTCTCGGCCGCAAGGCGCTCGTGAGCGGAGACCAGCTCGTCGCCCACGATCTCGCCGAGCGCGATGCGCTCCAGAGTCAGATCCGACAGGGGATGCAGTTCGGGGTGGCTGTCGGTGGGGGTGGTCATCGGGCTCCCTCCAGGGCTTCCAATTGACCGCGCAGCTTGCGGAGGCGCTTGCGCACCCCGGAGACGCTCATCCCGACCGCGTCCGCGACCTCCTGGTGGGTGTGCCCTTCCAGGAGGTGCATCACGGCGATGGTCGCCGTGGAGTCGGGCTCGCTCTCGAACAAGCGGTCCAGCAGGTCCCTCGCCGCCGAGCGGTCCTCGGGGGCCGCCACGCGGGCGATCGCCACGAGCGTGTCGCTCGCGGGATCCTCGGGGCGACGCTTCCGGGAGCGGATCCGGTTGAGGCAGACGTTCGTGGCGATGCGGTAGAGCAGGCTCGACGGCGCCTTGCCGTTCAGCTTGTCCGCGTAGCGAATGACCTGGACGAACGTGTCCTGCATCGCTTCCACCGCCTGTTCCTCGCTCTTGAGCAGGGAACGGCATCGCCGGAGCACCATCGGACCGTAGGTCCGGTACCAGGTGTCCACGTCCACATCAGACCGCGCCCGCCCCATCAGGAGCGCCGCGACGAACGAGAAGAAGGAACTGCCGACCACCGCGGTCCGTCCTTTCGCCAGCTTGAACACCGCTGAGCCCCGCAGCTGTCACCTGCGCCGCGAGATCACCCTCACCCCACGCCCCCGGCACATGGGCCAACCGCGTAGATGCCAATTGAGACGGGGCTCTTCGGGGAATATTCAAAGAAAAAAACTTGTGACACCTCGTGCGATCGCCGGTGTTTGAACCCCCGGAACGTGAGGCTGCGACCGCAGGGGTCGCGTTTTCCTGGATCTCCCGTTCCGGAGGACGAACGACATGCGATGGAACCTGTGGATCAAGACCGCCCTTCTCTGCCTTGCCCTCCCCGCGGCCGGGTGCCACTTCGACTTCTGCGAGACGGAGGAGCCGTGGGATCGCTGGGGTGACGAGGACGTCGAGGGCGACGCGGACGGCGACGGCCTCACCGACGAGTTCGAGGACCTGTGCGAGACCTCGCCCAACAACCCGGACACGGACGGAGACGGGATCGGCGACGCCGACGAGGATCCGGACGGCGACGGCTGGACGAACGGTGAGGAGCAGGACGCCGGGACCGATCCGGGCGACGGCAACGACTCCCCCGGCCTGCACCCGCTCGGTGACGAGGACGAGGATGGTGTGACCAACGAGCACGAGATCGAGTGCGGCACCGACCCCTACAACTGGGACACGGACGGCGACAACCTCGGCGACGGCGAGGAGATGGACATCGGCCTCGACCCGCTCAACCCCGACACGGACGGCGACGCGTTCGAGGACGGCGCCGAGATCGACCGCGGCACCGACCCGCTCAACCCGGACACGGACGGCGACGGCTTCCCCGACGGTGAGGAGATGGACTGCAACAGCTCGCCGCTGGACCCCTACATCACCTGCGACAACACCCTGTGCGGCGACGACCCCTGCGAGGAGTAGTCCCGCGCCCCTGACGAGATCGCGGTCGGCTCCGCGGTCGCCCTTCCCGCCGTCACACCAGCCAGCCAACCAACCAGGCGGGCGGGGCGGTCCCGCCGCGGAGCCCACTTCGTCCCGAGCCCCCCGGACCACTGCGGTCCGGGGGGCTTCGGGGTTCCGGAGGTGCCTGCGCGCCCGGCACCGCCCTTGCTACTGATCGGCCCGTGCGCATCCCCCCCTCGCTGCTTCGGATCGCGGTCGTCGGCTCCCTGGTGGGCCTCCTCGTCACCGCGGGGCTGGCGACCTTCGCGGGCCCCCCCGAAGGAACCCTCGTCCCGAACGTCCCCCGTGGTTCCGACTTCCTGTCGTTCTGGGCGGGCGCGGTGGTGTTGGACGAGGCTCCCGAGCGCCTCTACGACCACACCCTCCTGTGGCAGCGGATGCGGGACGCCACAAGCTCGACGATCCGCTTCCAGAACCTGTACCCGCCGACGCTCTACCAGGCGTTCCGGCCGCTGCTGTCCTTGGAGTACGCCACCGCCGCCCGGCTGCACCTCATCGCCGGCGTGCTCCTGCTGGCCCTCGGTCAGTGGCTGCTCGTCCTCGCCTGTCCGACGCTCGGGGTGGGTCGACGCCTGACCTGGGCCGCGATCGCGGTGAGCCCGGTGGCCTACATGAACGTCCTCACCGGGCAGCTCGCCGGGGTGTGGCTCGTGCTCGTGGCGGGCGGGGTGCTCCTGATCCTGCGCGGGAAGCCCGTCGTGGGCGGGCTCGTCCTGGCTCTGCTGTGGACGAAGATCTCGGTGGCGGCGGCGGTCGCGGCGGCCCTGTTCCTGTGCGGACAGTGGGCGGCCCTGGGGGCGATGGCGGCGTGGGGCATCCTCCTGCTCGGTGGCTCGCTGGCCCTCGACGGGACGGTCCCCTGGCACGCCTGGATCGACCTCATGACCGGTGAGCGGATGAAGAACCTGTTCCAGGTACCCCAGCGCCAGCTCACGCTGTCCGCCCTCGTCGGCTGGCCCCTGGAGGAGACGGGGATCGGGCCCCTGGCGAAGCGGGCCGGAACCGCGGTCGGCGTCGGGCTCGCCATCCTCCTGTCCGCCCGCGCGCGGCGCACCCCCGTCACCGACGCACGATGGCCCCTGCGGTTCGGCCTCGTCCTGTCCGCGATGCTCCTCGGCCTGCCCCACCTCGTCGAGTACGACGGCTCGCTGCACGGGATCGGGCTGCTGGCGTCGGCGCCGCTCCTCGCTCGGGCCCGCCGACCGCGTCTGGGGCTGGGCCTGCTCGTCGCGTGCTTCGCGACGCCCGTGCTCCACCCCGCGTACGCCGCGGTGGGGGTGTCGGTGTCAGCCCTGCTGCTGCTCGGCTGGCTCCTGTGGGCCGCGAGCGAGGACAAAGAGGCCGCACATGCCGACGAACATGGCGAGGGCCATGTAGTTGAGGGCGAGGTACTGGGCCGCGTAGGTGCCCCATGAGTAGAAGGCCGCGAGGATCACGAGCAGGATGAACGGAGCCCAGCGGCCCACGAACCGAGGAGAGCCCCGGTTCGCCACCTGGGGGAGCGTGAAGAGCAGCACCCAGGCCGAGGCGTAGTACCGGCTCGACGTGGTGAGGATCCAGACGGCGAAGAGCAGCAGGAGCACCCGCTCCTCGTCGCTCCGCCCCCGCATGGCGAGCAGCAGCAGCAGCGCCCCGACCAGGGTCACGACCACCTTGCGCCGGTCCACCATGGCCTCGTGCTCGGCGGAGACCCACCGGGGAGCGCGCCAGAACTTGCGGGGGCTCGGCGTGTGGCGGGCGAGCTTGCCGAGGCCAACCCGACGCGCACCGCTCGTCGGGTGGTGGGCGGTGTGCAGCTCCATCTTCTCCTTCCACTCGGGCCAGGTCTGCAGCCCGCGTCCGGTGGTGTGGGACGCTGCGAGCAGCAGGGCGCAGGTGACGCAGAAGGTGACGGCGAAGCGGAAGCGGCGCGTGTTCGTGGTGCGCCGACGGAGGAAGTCCCAGGCGGCGGGGACGACGATCGCCATCGCCATCAAGCCCGGGAAGATGCGGAACATCCCCGAGATCCCCCAGGCGATCCCCGCGAGCACCGGTTTGTCCTTGTGGTACGCGACGTAGCCCAGCACGAGCCCGGCGAGCCACGCGAAGTTGAACAACCCACCGAAGACCAGCGTCTCGTTCAGCGGGATGCAGTGCAGCCACGCCGTGCAGAGGGCCCCCGTGCGCAGGCCGAAGCCCCACAGGAGCGAGGCGATGACGATGAGGTGCATCCACACGTCCGACGACGAGACGAGCCACCACCCCGCGTCCCCGGGCGAGAATGCCTCGGCGAAGGGTCTCCCCACCAGGAGCCAGGGCGGCGCCGGGTTGAACCCCATGTCCTTGACGACGTTGCCCGACCGCCGCTTGCCGAGGATCCGGCGGAAGAAGCGGGAGTCGCGACCGAGCTCCTTGAACCGGGCCTCACTCGCGTTCGCCCGATCCCAGTAGCCCACGATCGTCGCTCGGTCCTCCACCTTGTAGGTGTGCATGTCCCGGGCGCTCTTGATGTGCTCCCAGTTGAACTTCTTGCCGTTCGAGGTGCCCGACGCCAGGCGCTCGTCGTCCGCGGCGAGGACGGCCGAGTACAGGTCGAAGTAGCCCACCTCGGGGAAGTACTTCGCCCCGAGGTAGTAGTGGAACTGGCTCCAGTCCCGGGTGTGCTTGCCCACGAGGGCCTCGGGGCCCTTCGTCCCGTGGTGAAGCCCCAGGATGGCGATGGCGATCCCGACGATCGCGGCGGTCCAGATCGGCGTCCGCCGCCCGCGGACGGTCTCCTCGATGACCATCGCCAGCCAGGTGACGCCGAGGATGGGCCCCAGGATGGGGATCCACCGGTGGACTCGGTGACGCGTGACGATCTCGATCCCGTACTGGAGCACCGGGATCGCGAAGCAGACGGCCGCGACCACCAGCACGATCCCCACCAGCAGCCAGCGGGAGACGGGCGTATCGGGGCCACGCAGGGGCGGCGGATCGGGCAGGCCGGCCGGGGTCACTCCTTCGCCCCCCACGGGACGACGGCCAGCTCGCCCTCCATCGAGGCCATGGGGCCGAGGAGCTCCAGGAGCCGCCCACGCTCGGCGTCGTCGCAGGGGCGGGTGCGGTACTTCGTCACCTGGTTGTCCGCCTGGATGCAGCCGAGCTCCAGGCGCTCGAACCCGCCGGGGCCGAGGACCGCCGTCGCGACGATGGCCTCGCCCGTCGTGCCCTTGTGCTTGAAGCGCCCGGGGGTGTTGAACACGAAGTTGCCCAGGGACCAGAGGACCATGGTGTCCGCGACGCGGCCGACCGGGTGGGCGATGTGGGGCCCATGGCCGACGACGAGGTCGTAGCCCTCCTTCGCGAAGAGCTTCGTCGTGCGCTTCTGGCCCCCGTGGAGTCCATCGTACGAGCCGCGGAAGTGGACGAAGGCGATCGTGTACTTCGCGCCGGCCTGGGCGGCGAGCTCTCGGCCGCGGGCGACGTTCTGCGCCGTCGAGAAGACGACGCCGGCGGTGGTCTCGGTGGCCTCGGGGAGCGTGTCCTTCGTGTAGACGAAGGTGAGGATGGCGACCCGGCCGTGGGGGGTGTCCACGAGGATCGGCGCCTCGGCGGCGGCCCGGTCCGCGCCGGCGCCGCCCACCTGGACCCCGAGCGCCTTCGCGGCGGCCAGCGTGTCCGTCAGGCCCTGAGGACCGCGGTCGAGGGTGTGGTTGTTCGCGAAGCCGAAGGCGTCGATGCCCAGCCCGACGAGAGCCTTCGCGGCCTCGGGGGTCATGTTGTAGGTCCACTTCCGATCGGAGTCGGGGACGTCGTCGCGGCCGAGGGTGGTGATGGGCACCTCGAGGTTCACCATCACGAAGTCGCCGCGGACGGCCGGCTTCACCGGATCGAGGACGTAGGCGTAGCCCTTGTCGGCGATGAGCTTCTTGGCGCCGTCGCCCAGGAGGGTGTCCCCCGCGAAGGTCAGGCGGTAGGCGTTCGCGGACGGCTCGGCGGGGGGCGCGTCCTTCGAGGGTCCGCCACAGGCAGAGAGCAGCAGCGCGGCTGCGAGGGCGAGGAGGCGCATCGGGTCCTTCGCGGGACTACAGGATGAGGAGGCCGGCGACCCAGGCGGAGAGCCCGGCGGCGACGGGGATCGTCAGGTTGTCGTCGATGGAGCGGCTGAACAACTCGGCCAGGGCTCCGCTCACCCCCGCGATGGCGCAGAGAGCGATCAGGGACCCGAAGGGCACCGTGGAGTAGACGAGGGCACACAGGGGGACCGAGACGAGGAAGCCGGTGACCGCGAAGGTCACGCTGCCCTCCAGGGAGCGCCCGTTCACGAGACGTGTGCGCCCCCAGCGGCGACCGATGAAGGCCGCGGCAGGGTCCGAGACACCGAGGACGAGCACCGCGATGGAGCAGACGAGCGGAGAGCCGGTCAGCGCGAGGATGAAGAGCGCGGTGCAGTACCAGGTTCCCGAGTTCACCCGGTGCCACTCGTGGGGATGGGCGACGGGGCCGTAGAAGCTCATGATCCGGTCGTTGAACGCCGGACTGCGGCGGCGGAGGTACTCCATCGCCCAGGCGTAGACGAAGAAGACGCTGGAGATCCCCACGAGCCACGCGGTGCTCGGCAGCAACGCGATCACGGTGAAGGCGACGAAGCCGGAGCAGACGTGGAGCAGGCTGCGGCGGTAGTTCGTGGGACGCAGCGCCGGAACGTGGACCGCTTCGGTCTTCAGGAACCCGCGCAGGGCCTCGTAGCGGGGGAGCAGCGCCGTCCGCAGGGCGGCCATCTGGTCCCGGGACGCAGCGGCAGACCGGTCGAACTGATCGCCCATGGCCCGCTGGATGTCCGTGAGGCGCTCGCGGAGGGAGACGAGGTCCGCGTCCGGCGACGACGCCTTGAGGCGGGCCTCGAGGGTCGCGAGGGCCTCGTCGAGGGCGGCCTGGAAGCGCTGGAGGTGCGCGGCGGTGGCCGCGGCCGTGTCCTGGCGCAGGCGGCCGGGGTCCATCTCCCGGAGGAGCGCGTACAGATCCATCGCGAGCGGCTGGGCTTCCAGGGCGTAGGCGGACATGACCGGGTAGATGCCAGCCGAGGCCGGGATGCGCAAGGTCGATTCCCCCGACGAGTCCCGTGATCCGGAGCGCCCAGCGGCCCGTAGCATCTGACATGCGCGCTCTCCTCTTCCTGCTCGTCCTCGTTCCCCTCGCCGTCCTCGCGGTGGCCTGCCAGGCGGCACCCCCGCTCGAGACTCCCCCCGATGGCGGGATGCGCCTGACGGGGGCGCGCATCGCGGGGGGCGAGGTCGCCTCGGTGACCCTGAGCGGGGACCGCTTCGCGACCGTGGGGGACGACGGGGAGTTCACCGGCGCGACCTACGATCTGACGGGCCGCTGGCTCGCTCCTGCGTTCATCGACGCGCACGTCCACCTCGCCTACTACGCCGCGGGCGACGAGCTGGCGCGCGGCGGGGTCGCGGGGGCCGTGGACTGGGCGGCGCCCCTGAAGAGCATGGGCGTCCGGCCGATCCAGGTGGCGTGGGCGGGCCCCATCATCACGGCCGTGGAGGGGTACCCCACCCAGGGATGGGGCCGGAACGGCTACGGGCTCGAGGTGGCCGGAGTGGACGCGGCGCGGGCGGCGGTGACCCAGGTGCGAGCAGCGGGGGCGACGGTGGTCAAGGTGTCCGTCGGCGCGGGGGGGCCGGACCTGACGGACGCGGAGCTCGCGGCGATCGTCGAGGAGGCCCACGGCTTGGGGATGCTCGTCGGGGTGCATGCCCTCTCCGACGCCGACGCGCGCCGGGCCGCCGACGCCGGCTGCGACATCCTGGTGCATGCACCGGTGGCGGCCCTGTCGAAGGAGACGGTCCAGGCGTGGGCGGGCAAGGCGGTGATCCCGACGATCAGCGCCTTCGGCGGCTCCGCGAGCACCCGGCAGCTCCGCGAGGCAGGCGCCACCGTGCTCTACGGCACCGACTTCGGGAACACGCGGGTGCTCGGTGTGAGCGCTTCGGAGATCGAGGGGATGCTCGACGCGGGCATGACCGGCGCCCAGATCCTGGCGTCGGGGACGAGCGTCCCCGCGGAGGTGTTCGGGATGGCGGACCTGGGCGCCATCGCCGTGGGCAAGGAGGCCTCGCTCATGGTCCTCGACGCGGACCCCCTCGTGGACCCGGGCGCGCTGACCCGGCCGGTGGCCGTGATCTTCCGAGGCGCGGTGGTGGCGGGGTCGATGCCCGACTGAGCGACGTCGGAGAGATCAGGAGTCCAGCACCATCGTGAGCAGCAGGTCCAGGGCCTCGGGCTGGAGCGCTGGCCCCCCGTAGGTGCGCCACACGAACTCGCCGATCAGCGCCCGATAGACGAGCTCCGAGCGCAAGCGCGGCTCCGCCACCCCCTGGGCCTCCAGCAGCGACGCCACGTAGCCGATGCGCCGCTCGTCGACCCGCGCCACCACGCGCCCCGCGCCCTCGTCGGTCGACGCCCAGGCGCGGATCCCGGACTCGATCGCGTCGTGCTCGCCGCCATCCGCGAAGACCACCCGCAGCAGCTCCGCGGTCCGCGTCCGCAGATCCCCTTGGGCCTCCACCTGGTCGATCACCTGCTCCGTGGCCACCTGCTCCCAGGTCTCCAGGGCCGCGAGCAGGACCCCCCTGCGGTTGCGGAAGTGGTGGTAGTAGCTGCCCTTGGTGACCCCCAGCTCCCGGGCGAGGACCTCCACCCGAACCCCCGCGACGCCGTCACGCCCCAGCGCCCGCAGCGCGGCGCGAACCCAATCCTCAGCAGACACCCTGGCCACAAACAATACGGTAGCGTATCTTCACATACGCCACCGTATGTGAAGGACCTCTCATGCCCATCCCCTCGCTGATCGTCACTGCGTGCCTCGTCCTGCTCGCCATCGCCCACTCGGTCCTTGGGGAGCGCGAGATCCTGCGGCCGCTGTTCGCCGCCGAGTGGAGCCAACCGACGCCCCGCTGGGCGATGGAGCGGATCCTCCGCCTTGCGTGGCACCTGACCTCCTTCGGGTGGCTGGCCCTGGCGGCCATCGCCGCGGGGGCGCCCGTGGGGCTGACGATCGGCGTGTTCGGAGTCGCGTCCGGGGCCCTGGTCCTCGTGATGCTGCGGGGACACCTCGCTTGGCCCCTGTTCCTGCTGTGCGGGGCCGGGGGACTCGCTGGCGACGGGCTGCTGCCGCGCGAGGGGCTCCTCGGCTTCGTAGTCGCCGGTGCGGTCGTCGCGGTCGGCGCCGCGCTCCTCCACTTCTACTGGGCCGGCGGCGGGCGCTGGGGGATCGAGGTGGCGATCCCCACCCGCGGCGACGGCGCACAGAGCTTCACCCCCCCCGCGCCCGTGACCGCAGGGGTGGGGGTCGCCCTCCTGACGCTGGCGGGGCTGTCGGTGTGGGTGTGGCGAGGCACGGCCCCCTCGGTGGCCCGCTGGGGACTGATCGTGGCCCTCGTGCTGCTCGTGGGGCGCGCGGTGGGCGACGGCCGCTCCGTGGGGTTCTCGAAGAGCAGTCACAGCACGCCGTTCGAGCGGTGGGACGACCGGCTCTTCACGCCGCTGGTCGTCGTGCTCGCGTTCGGCGCAGGGGGTGCGCTGGCCGCCTGACGGAGCGGGCAAGGAGGCGGGACGCCGCACCGCGATCTCCCAGAGCCGGACATGTTGTGAAGTCGTGACCGTTCGAGCGGATCGAGCGGGCGGTCACTCGGGACCCCAGCGCGGGGTCTAGGGTCGCCTCGATGCGATGGCTCTCCCTGTTCGCGATCGCCCTGTGCGGCTGCACGCAGCTCTTCCAGCCCGAGTGGAGCTCCGACTCCCCTCCCCTGGCCGACGACGACGACGCGACCGAGCCGGTCACGGACGATGACGACGCCGCTCCGGTCCCCACCGGCGTCACCTGCATCGCACCGGAGACGACCTACTCCGTCCCCTTCCAGGCGCCGCCCCAGGTCCAGCTCGCCGCCGAGGTCACCTGGTCCGACGGATCGGTCACCGCGGGCGAAGACATCGCCTGGGTCCTCCAGGACGGCTTCGGAGGGAACATCAGCCCCGACGGCGTCTTCACCATGCCCTGGAACCACGGAGGGCAGGTGACGGTGGAGGCGTGGCTCGACTCGCTCGTGGGGACCTGCGTCCTCGACCTGCACATGACCATCAGCGAGGACCTCACGGGCGAAGACCAGCTCGTTCCGGCTCTCGATGCCCTCGCCGGCGCGATGGTCGACCCCACGTGCGCGCCGTCGCTCGTCTACCCCGAGGCCGACTCGGTGCTGCCCCGCAACTGGGCGCCGCTGCACATCCAGTGGTCGGCGGCGTCGGGCGCGACGACCTACGTGGTGCGCCTCACCGGCGACTACGTCGACGCCACCTGGGTGACCGACGACGTGGGCCTCGTCCCCTCCCTGGACGCGTGGCGGACCGTGACCGACACGTGGTCGACGGACGCGCTGTCGCTCACCCTGTACGCCGGCACCTGGGACGGGACGGCCTTCGTCGGACCGCTCTGCGCGACGGAGTCCGCTTCCTTGCCCCTGTCGGCGCTCGGACTCGAGGGGCAGATCTTCTACTGGGCGGCCGCCGCCGAGGGGGTGTTCCGCCTCTCCCTCGGGGCAGCGGCGCCGACGGTCTGGGCGGAGCCGTCGACCACCGGCTGGTGCGTGGGCTGCCACACGACGAACCTCGACAACCCGCGGAGGATGGCGAAGGTCTACGGCGGCGGGAATGGCTGGGTGGTGGTCTCCGACGTGGAGCAGGGCATCGGCGACGTGATGCCCGCGGAGGTCCGACCCGGCAACTTCACGGCGCTGGACCCCTCGGGCCGGTGGCTCGTGCGTTCGTTCCAGGGGGCGCTGTACCTCGACGATCTGGACACCGGCCAGCAGGTAGGCACGTTGCCCACCGCCGGGCACGCCACGCACCCGAACTGGTCGCCGGACGGGCTGTCGCTGGTGTACTCAAGCTGCGACGGGTCGGCCGAGGCCTACGACTGGGTCCAGCACAACTGCTCGCTGCGCCAGCTCGACCGCGTCGACGTGGACCAGTTCTCCGGGGACACGCTGCTGGTGGCCGGGGGCGGCGGCGTCTCGAACTACTACCCGAGCTACTCACCGGACTCGGGCTTCGTCGCCTTCAACCGCGCCTACGACGAAGACACCTACGACGCGACGACGGCGGAGCTCTGGCTCGTCGGCTCGGACGGGACGAACCCGGTGGCGCTCGATGCGGCCAACCGCGGCGCAGACCTCGGAAACTCCTGGCCTCGCTGGGGGGCGGAGCACGACGACTACGTCTGGCTCGCCTTCGCGTCGAGGCGAGACTACGGGTTCGTCACCAGCTGGCTCCCCCAGGTCTGGCTGGCCGCCCTGGACACGGACCTGCTGGGGACGGGGGTCGACCCGTCGCGCCCGGCCGTGTGGCTCCCCGGACAGGATCCGTCGGTGGGGAACCACACGCCGGCGTGGGTCCCCCGGTTCGTGGAGCCGGAGTTGCGATCAGGGGCCGGGGAGCAGGGGCCCGTTGAGCAGGTCGGTGCGCACCACCACCCACTCCTGATATTCCAGCCTGACCTTCGGACAGGTGTCCCCGTCGCCGCTGAACGCGAGGTAGACCGCCGCCGTGTAGGGCCCGATCACCACGGTCTCGGTGGGCATCAGCGAGGCGGTCCCCCCGGGCAGCGTGAACGTCACGGGCTTCGCGTGGCAGTCCGCCCAGCACTCGCAGCTCGGGTGGTTCCCGCCGACGTCCGGGCAGGTGGTGATGTCCCGGGGCGCGGTGACCGACCATCCGCCGGCGGAGCCGGTGGGCACGTTCCCGTAGAAGAAGTAGATGTCGTCGGGGTCGGTGGGGCTCGTCACGAGCAGGGTGCCGAGCGAGCCGTCCTTCGCGTCGCAGCCGCCGACCCAGGTGAGGGCGACCTCCCCGAGCGTCGACAGATCCGGCCACGCAGCGACCGTGGCCGCGGGGGCCCACACCTCGACCTGGTACGTCATGCCCCCCGTGACGACGAAGTTGTGGGTCCCGGTCCCAAACGAGGAGAACGAGCCCACGAGCGTCGACCCGTTGGGGACGCCCCACACCCAGGCGCAGGCCTCCACCGTGGGGACGCCGATGTCCGCGCACACCCCGGTGGCCGGGGGATCGGGGTCGTAGATGCTGGAGTCGTCGTCGTCCGCTGCGTCGTCGTCATTCGCGGCGTCGTCGTCGTTCGCTGCGTCGTCGTCGTCCGCCACCGCATCGTCGTCGTCGTTCCCGACCGAGTCGTCGTCGTCGGTGACCGCGTCGTCGTCGTTCCCGACCGCGTCGTCGTCGTCGCCGCCCACGCAGCCAACGAAGGCCGTGCAGAGGAGAGCGAGGGCCAGGAGGCGGCTGCGCACGGAGCGATCGTATCCAGCCACGGCGGCGGAAAGCACGGCGGAACGACGGCTCACCGGACCAGCCCGGTCCTGACCAGGGCCCAGCTCTCCCCCTCCATCGGCGCGTCGAAGCAGTTGTCCTCTTCGCCCGCCCACGAACCCCATACGAACGCGGTGAAGGCCCCCATCTCTGCAGACTGTCCCGAGAACCCCGTCCAGTCTCCCCGTGGTCCAGTGAAGGTGACCGGCTTCGGATGGCAGACGACACTGCACTTCCCGCACGGCTCGCCCGGGCAGGTCTCGATGTCGTGGGGCGAGACCACCGACCAGTCGCCGAACGACTCCTCCCGATCTCCGATGGCGGCCCACAGATCGGAGCGGTCGTAGGGGTTCGCGACGAGCGCGGTCGACCATGGCCCCCCTTTCCCGTCACACGCCCCAAGGAGGGTCAAGCTGATGGGTCCCAGGGAGGCGAGATCCGGGAGACGGGCGAGGGGCCCGTCGGTCGCGTGGACCGTGAGCTCGAACGCTCCCCCGTCGGCGGTGACGAACGTGCGCTCTCCGGGGCCCCAGCTGACGAACTGCCCGACGTAGGCCCGCCCGTACTCCCAGCTCCCGGGATCGAGGTCGTAGCTGCAGATGCTCGCCCCGCCCCCCAACGAGTCGGGGCAGGTGCCATCGACGGGCTCAGTCCAAGGAACGGAGTCGTCGTCGTTCCCGACCGCGTCGTCGTCGTTCCCGACCGCGTCGTCGTCGTTCGCACCAGCGCAGCCCAAGAGGAGCGCGAAGCAGAGCAGCAGGCGAGTGACCCCCATCGGCTACACCCTAGGCCATCACGGAGGCGCCGAGGACCCTCAGCACACGGAACACCCTGCCTCCTCGCCGTCCAGCAATGCCTGCACGGTCGCATGGAGGACCCGGTCGTCCACGTTGCCGAAGAGCTTCGCCCGGCCTCCGTCGAAGATCCAGGTGGGGGAGCCGTCGAGCCGCAGGGCATCGCGGGCGTCCCGCGCCTCGGACAGGCGAGCCCAGGCTGGACCCTCGTCCACCAGCGCCAGGACCTGCGCCACGGGCAGCTCGAGGGACTCGAGGACCTCCTCCTGCACCGCCCGGCGGGTGATGTCCTTGTCGTCGAAGAAGAACGCGTGGCGCAAGCCGTACATCGCCCGCTGCGTGCTCTCCGAGGGCAGCACGCCGCCGCGCACCAGGTGCGCCACGGCGGCGACCACCGCGGACGGTCCCCAGGACGAAGCCGGGGCGTGCTCCCAGCCAGCGCCGCTGACACCGTCGATGCCCTGCGCCTTCGCAACCCGGGCCGTCGCCGCCACCCGGCCGGCGATGCCGCTCGCAGCCCAGGACCCCGTGGCGAAGCGCTCGTCGATGCTCCCGAACAGGGGCAGGACCCGGTGGCGTACCTGCAGCTTGTCTCCGAACGTGGCCTCCAGACGGGCGAGCTTCGGCTCGGCCACCAGGGCCCAGATGCACATGGGGTCGGTGTAGAAGTCGGTCTCGATTGTCATCAGCTCACCTCCGTGATCTCGTACTCCACGACCCGCCGACCCGCGCGCACCTCGACGGCGTCGCCTTCTTCCTTGCCCACGAGCGCCTGGGCCAGTGGCGCCGACGGGGTCACCACCCGCACCGTCACCCCTCCGACGTCCACCGTCTGCCCGCCCGCAGCCGGAGCGAGGAGCACGACGAGCTCGTTGCCGTCGTCGTCCTCCAGGGCCACCAAGGCCGAGGCCGCGATGGGCCGGCCGTCTGCGAAGTCGAGCTTGACCAGGCTCCGGAGCGTCGCCCGGTCCACCTCGAGGTCGGCCACCCGCTGCGCCTGCCCGCGCGCGAGGTAGCTCTCCTCGGTCGACCGCATGTCGTGCTTGTCCTCCGAGCGCGACTCCTCGTGGGTCGCGGAGTCCGCCGCCGCTTTCGCCCGGCGCTTCGCGTCCTCGATCTGCCGCGCGAGCTCCGCATCCAGCGCAGAGCACACAGCGTCCTTGTCCGGCAGCATCCGCTCCTCCTCAGCGCGCCCGCCAGCTCGCCACCGCGAGCCAGGTCCACCCGGTGAGGAAGCAGAGCCCCCCCAGCGGCGTGATCGCCCCCAGGATCCCGATGCCCGTGAGCGCCAACGCGTAGAGCGAGCCCGAGAACAAGAGGATCCCCGCCACGAAGAGCCAGACCATCCCGCGCCGCCCCGCTGGCGCTGCCCCGAGCAGGCAGATCGCCAGACCGTGCAGCTGGTGGTAGCGGACGCCCGTGTCCCACACGTCGAGGAGGCGCTCCTCGGTCACCACCCGCTCGAGCCCGTGGCTGCCGAACGCGCCGAGGGCCACCCCGAGGGCGCAGACGACCGCGCCGACGACCCAGGCGACACGCGCGTGAGCGGAGGGGCTGGACGGATCCGGGGCCGCGCTCTCCGCACCCTCGGCGCTCACTCGCTCCGCTCGGCGCGGAACACCCGGCGCCCCTTCGTCCGCGTGCCGACGCGGTAGACGAGCCCGTTCACCTCGACGTCGTCGCCCTTCACCCGGAACTCGCCATCCCGCGGCTCCTTCCGCCCCGGGTACGTCAGGGGGACGGCCGCGCCGTCGATGAGGCCGGTCACGCCGCCGTCGCCGAGGAAGACCAGCTCCACCGGCTCCGTCGAGCCGTCGCACCGCATGCCCACCGGCGAGCGCGGCATCTTCGCCGCCCCGCGCACCGCGAGGCGGTCACGCTCGAGGATGACCTCCCGCCCGTCCTCGACCCTTACGATCACCACGCCCTTGTCGCGGCAGGTGACCTCGAAGGTGACCCGCACCTCCGCCGCGTCCTGCGTCGGCGGCAGGTCCCCCATCTTCGTGCGCTCGGTCACGGTGGTGCCCAGGGACATGTCCTTGAACTCGATGGGTGTCGTCTCGGACGACTTGCCGCCGAGGCCGCTCGGGATCCCCCGGCCGGCGAGCTCGCCCTCCCAGCCCCATACCTCGAGGTTCCAGGCGCGCGCGCGGTCGTTCAGGGCCAGGAACCACTTGCTCTCGCTCGTCGGCGCCCGCGCCTCGAACGGCCCGAGGGCCTCGCCGTCGACCCGCAAGGCCATGTGCGAGCCGTCGAACCAGAGCTGCACCTCGTGCTCGCCGCCCTCCTCGGGGAAGTTCAGGGTCCCGCCGCCGCGGGCCTTCGTCACGAGCTTCTCGCTGTCGAGGATGACGGTGAAGATGCGGTCGTCGATCTCCGGCTCGTCCCCGTCCCAGGCGATGGTCGCGAGGCCGAAGTAGAAGTCGTCCCCCTTGTCGTTCGACTGCGAGCGGAACTTCACGTAGGCGGGGCCCGCTGCGAGGACGTCGTTGAGATCGCGGAACAGATCCCGCTGGTTCTTCCGCGACAGGATCTCGAACTGGGCCGCCGGTCCCGACGCCGCCCCGCTCTTCGCGGTGGCCACGGGCGCCGGCGCCGGCATGGACGTCATGGACTCGGCCGTCGCCCCGATGAGCCTCTTGAGGCGGTCCAGGGCCGGCTGGACCTCCGGGTTCTGCTCCATCCCCCGGGTCAGCTCCTGGTAGGTCACCAGGAGCGAGTACGCCAGCATCGTCTCGTTCAGCTTCTCGTACGCGAGGCCCTTGATGACGAGGCCCTCGTAGAGCAGCGGGTTCAGGCGGAGGGCGGAGCTCGCCGAGTTCACCGCCCGCTCGTAGTTGCCGGACGCCAGGTCCTCACGCGCGAGCTGGATCTGGCGGGCCGCCTCCTCCTCGAGCTGGGCAGGAGCGTCGACGGGCGCGAGGGCGAAGAGAACCGCAGCCAGCGCCGCGAGCAGGAGCCGCTTCACTGGTCACCCCGGCGGGTGGCCCCGCGCTGGAGCTGGCGCTCGTCGGGGGTGATCGTGCCGCTCGTGTCGACCACGTCGGTGACCTTCGCTTCGAGCATGAAGTCCCAGGGATCGTCCTCGCCGCGGTACTCGACGACCATCTGGAACACGTAGTGCCCCGGCGCCACGACCTTCGCGAGGTACGTCCAGTTCTTCATCAGGGGGTAGGACTTCTGGCGGGCGCGCGACGTGAGCTCGGGGATCGTGAAGTTCCCCTCCGTGTCGGTCACCCCGACCCCCACGAGATCCTGCGCCGGGCGCTTGTCCTTGCCCCGCAGGGGCTCGACGGGCCGCAGCTCGATCGTGGCGGAGACGAGTGCCTCCTCGGCCCCTTCGGGCGTGTACCCCCAGACGGACCCCTTGATGACGGAGCCCTCCTTGTCCGCCCCGAAGGCGGATGCGGGGATGGCCACCGCGAGGGCGACCGCGAGGATCATGAGCTTCTTCACCGTCGACTCCGCGTCCACACCGGCCCCGAGCATATCCCGCCGTCGGCTCCCGCAGGCGGCCGGGAACGGACGCGCCCGATTCGCGCCTCGCCGACGGGCCTCGATCCGCCGCAGACCGCTCGCCGGGCGAACCGCTCCGGGCTACCCTCGCCGACCCCCATCCAAGGCAGAGGGACCGCATGGACAGTGACCTTCGGAAGAAGCTCCTCCGCGAGATGCTCTTTTCGCGTCGCTTCGAGGAGCAGTGCTACCAGGACTACCAGGTCCGCAAGATCGGTGGCTTCCTCCATCTCTATCCAGGACAGGAGGCCTGCGCCCACGGGGTCATGGCCGCCGCGCGTCCGGGAGAGGACTACGTCATCACCGGCTACCGGGACCACGTACACGCGCTCGTGTGCGGCGTGCCGGCGAAGGAGGTGATGGCGGAGCTGTACGGCAAGGCGACCGGCAGCTCGGGCGGCTTCGGCGGCTCGATGCACATCTTCGACGCCAGCAAGCACTTCATGGGCGGCTACGCCCTGGTGGGCGGCCCGTTCCCGCTGGCCGCGGGCCTCGCGATGGCGCTGAAGATGCAGGAGCGCGAGGAGATCGCGATCTGCTTCCTCGGGGACGCCGCGAACAACCAGGGCACCTTCCACGAGACGCTGAACATGGCGTCGGTGTGGAAGCTGCCGGTGCTCTTCATCTGCGAAAACAACCTGTACGGCATCGGCACCGCCATCGAGCGCAGCACCGCCGAGCTCGACCAGTGGAAGCGCGTCGCGCCCTACAACATCCCAGCCGCGTGGACCGACGGGCAGGACGTCGAAGCCGTGTACGCCGCCGCGCAGACCGCGGTGAACCACGTGCGCACCGAGCGCACGCCCTACTTCCTCGAGCTCAAGACGTACCGCTTCCGGGGGCACTCCATGTCCGACGGCGGCGCCTACCGCAGCAAGGACGAGGTCGAGGAGTGGCGCAAGAAGGACCCGCTGGAGGTCCTGCTCGACCGGATGGTGGACGACGGGCAGTTCACCCGGGAGGAGTTCGCCGCCTGGGACGAGGAGATCCTGAGCGAGATCGAGGACGAGATCGTCCCCTTCGCCGAGGAGTCGCCCCTGCCGGACCCCGCGGACCTGACCCGCTACGTGTACGTCGAGGACGACCCGTGGGTCCACGGCGGGCCCGACGCCCAGGGAGGAGCCTGAGCCATGGCGCAGATGCAGTTCTGGGATGCCGTGCGCCGCGCGCACGACGAGGAGATGGCCCGTGACCCGATGGTCATCGTCATGGGGGAGGACGTCGGCGTGGCTGGCGGCACCTACAAGGCGACGAACGGCCTCTACGACAGCTACGGCGCCGAGCGCGTCATCGACACGCCCATCAGCGAGAACAGCTTCGTGGGCATCGCCACGGGCGCCTCGATGCTCGGGGTCCGGCCGGTGGTCGAGATCATGTCGGTGAACTTCGCCTGGCTCGCCATGGACCAGCTGTTCAACAGCGCGGCGAAGATCCGGTACATGTCCGGCGGGCAGTTCACCTGCCCCGTCGTCGTCCGGTCGCCCGGCGGCACGGCCCACCAGCTCGCCGCCCAGCACAGCGCGCGCATGGAGAAGGTCTTCATGGGCATCGCCGGGCTGCGGGTGGTCACGCCGAGCAACCCGAAGCAGGCCTACGGGCTGCTCAAGTCGGCGATCCGCTGCGCGGACCCCGTGTTCATCAACGAGCACGAGCGCATGTACAACCTCGCGGGGGAGGTCCCGGACGAGGAGTACTTCCACCCGCTGGAAGGCAGCGAGGTCGCGCGCCCGGGTCGGGACATCACCCTGTTCGGCTACAACATCTCTGTCCACTGGTGCCTCGCCGCGGCCGAGAAGCTGGCGAAGCAGGGCATCGAGGCGGAGGTCGTGGATCTCTACGCCCTGAACCCGCTGGACCGGGAAGGCATCAAGGCGAGCGTCAGCAAGACGCACCGGGCCGTCATCGTCGAGGAGGCCGAGGCGCCCGTCGGCGTCGGGTCCGAGGTGATGGCCATCATCAACGAGGAGTGCTTCTGGGAGCTGGACGCGCCCCCGGCGCGCGTCTCCGCGGTGAACACGCCCATCCCCTACGCCCACAACCTCGAGGATCTCGTCATCCCGGACGAGGACGACGTGGTCGCGAAGGCCCTGGAGGTGCTCGGTCGTGGCTGATCCCAAGAACGGCAAGGCGATCCTGATCCCCCAGCTCACCGCGACCATGGAGGAAGGCCTCCTCGTGGCGTGGACGAAGGAGGTGGGCGAGGCGGTGTCCCGCGGCGACGTGGTCGCGGAGGTGGAGACCGACAAGGCCGTCATGGACGTCGAGGCGTTCAACAACGGCTTCCTGTCCGGGCCGCTGGTCGAGGAGGGGCAGACCGTCCCCGTCGGCCAGACGATCGGCTGGATCGTGAAGTCCGAGGACGACGTGGTGCGCGGCACGGCCGAGGTGTCGAGCGCGCCGGCCGCGGCTCCGGCGGACGACGACGGGGACGCAGACGAGGCGCCCCGTGCATCTGTGAGTGCCCCGGCGCCGGCTCGGGTCTCCGCCCCAGCCACCGGTGCGCCCGCCGCCCGTCCTGCCCAGGGCGCGTCGCCGTTCGCGCGGGCCATCGCGGGGCCCACGGGTCTCGATCTCTCCGGCATCCGCGGCACCGGGCCGGGTGGGGCCGTGGTCGCAGCCGACGTGGTGGCCGCGCTCCAGAGCAGCGCCGGCGGCGGCGGGCTGCCGGGTCTCGACCCGAAGCTCCTGAACGTCCCGGGCGACGGCCGCCCCATGACCCCCATCGAGAAGGCCACGGCGCACGCCATGACCGCCTCGATCACGCTCCCCACCTTCCGCGTGACCCGGAACATCCGCCTCGACGCCCTCATGCGGGCCAGCAAGTCGGCGGGCGTGTCGGTGACGGTGGCCATCGCCAAGGCCTGCGCCCTGGCGATGAAGACCCGCCCGCTCATGAACGCGGCGTACCAGCCCGGCGATCGCATCGTCGAGCGCGACCACGTGGACGTGGGCATCGCGGTGGACTCGGGCAGCGGCCTCGTCGTCCCCGTCCTGCGCGACGTGGGCAACCGCGACGGCGAGGAGCTCAGCGCCGACTGGAAGGACCTGGTCAAGCGAGCGCGCAACCGGCGCCTCAAGCCCGCCGACTACGAGCACCCCACCTTCACGGTCTCCAACATGGGGATGCTCGGCGTCGACTGGTTCGACGCCATCCCCACCGCCGGGACCAGCTCGATCGTGGCCATCTCGGCGACGAACAAGGACGGCGAGGCGCCGTTCACCGTCTCCGCGGACCACCGGGTGAACAACGGCGCGGACGTGGCCTACTGGCTCAACGCGCTCAAGGAGATCATCGAGGAGCCCAGCGCCTGGCTGGCGCCCGCCGGTCCCCAGATCCCCGAGGGCGACTGGGACTACGACGTCGTGGTCATCGGCGGCGGTCTCGGCGGCGAGGACGCAGCCCGGGATCTCGTCAGTCACGGGCTGAAGGTCGCCCTCGTGAACGACACCCCGCTGCCCGGCGGCGAGTGCCTGTGGCGCGGCTGCATCCCGAGCAAGGCGTGGCGCCACGCGGCGGATCGGCTGCGTGACCGGGCCGGCGACGCACGCCTCGGCATCCACGGCACGACCGACGGCACCCTGAACTGGGGCGAGCTCGAGGCCGAGCGGCGCCGCGTGCTCGAAGAGCGCGGAGAGATGGCGCTCAAGGCGGACACCGCCCTCAAGATCGACTACCTCCAGGGCTACGGGAGCTTCATCTCGGACCACCTGTTGCTCGTGAACCGGGCCGGCAACCGGGACGACCCCCACCTGCGCAGCCAGCAGTACACAGCGGGCACCACCGAGGCCGACACCGCCGGCGCCGACGCGCTCCAGCGCATCAGCTTCGGGGCCGCCATCGTCGCCACCGGCGCGCCCCCCTTCGTGCCCCCCATCCCTGGCGCGAACGACGGGCTCGCCACGGGCGCGGTCCTCACGTCGGACACCGTGTGGCACCTGAGCGAGCAGCCATCGCGGCTCGTGGTCGTCGGCGCCGGCGCCATCGGGCTGGAGATGGCCCAGATGTTCGCGGACTTCGGCGCCGAGGTGACCGTGCTCGAGGCCCAGGACCGCGTACTCGCCGAGGTGGAGCCGGAGATCGCGAAGAACCTCGCGGCCCTCATCGACGAGGAGGAGCGGATCTCGCTCCACGTGAACACGAAGGTGAGCGCGATCTCGGGGCCGGTGGGCGACGTGATGGTCCTGTTCTCCGACGCCGACGGCAACGAGCAGACGGTGAACTGCGACCGGGTCCTCATGGCGACGGGCAAGCGTCCGGTGACGGACACGCTGGGGCTCGACGCGGTGGGCGTGGCCACGGACCGAGGCGCGATCACGGTGGACGCGCGGGGGCGCTCGAGCGTCCCGCACATCTTCGCCGTCGGCGACGTGGTCGGGGGCTACATGCTCGCCCACACCGCGGGCCAGCAGGGCCGGGTGGCGGCGGCGACGCTCCTCGGCGAGGACCGCAAGTACGACCAGGCGCTCGACTCGGGGGTGATCTTCACCCGGCCGCAGGCGGCGTTCGTCGGTCTGAGCAAGGACCAGGCGAAGGAGGCCGGCTACGACCCCGTCGAGGTGAAGACCCTCGTGAAGATCGACGCCCAGGCGATGATCAAGGGCGAGGACCACGGGATGATCAAGCTCGTCGTGGACAAGACGAGCCGGGTCATCGTCGGGGTGCACCTCCTCGCCGACCACGCGGACACGCTGATCGGCGAGGCGGTGATGATGGTCACCGGCCGGATGACGGTGGATCAGGTGGCCTGGGCCATCCACCCGCACCCCACGCAGACCGAGATGTTCGGCGACCTCGCCCGGCGCCTCGTCTCCCGCCTCGACCGCAGCAAGAGGCGGAAGAAGTAGCGCTCAGAATCGGATGCCGGCGCCGAACATCACCCGCGCGTCCGACGCGGGCGCGCGCGGGTCGACGGTGACGCCGACGTCGAAGAACGCCGGCCCCACGTCCAGGCGCAGGCCGCCGCCGATGTAGGGCGACGCGCCCCAGGCGTCCCACTCGACCGCGCCATCCTCCTTGAGGCCCGTCCGAGTCACGGCGACGCCGGCGGCGAAGTACGGCTGGAGCGCCACCGTGAGCGGCCGCTTCGGGTCGAAGGGCAGCTCGAAGCGCGGGCCGACGCGCCCGCCGACCATCATTCGCGTCCGCCGCAGCCCCGCCTTGCGCCCCGCGCCCACCATCGACTCGATCTGGTAGTCGACCCCCACGACGAGCTTGCGGTCCACCGTCAGGTCCAGCCCCACGGTGAAGTTGAGGTTGTGGGCCTGGTCGGTCGGCTGCCCCGGCATCAGCGTGTACCCGAGCCCGTAGCGCCCCCCCAGCGCCACGGTCGGCCCCCGCGGCAGCTGGGGCTCGTCCGCCAGCAGGTCCTCGACGTGCTCCGTCCTCACCGCCGCGCCCAGCGGCCCCATGGACAGGCTCACCACGCCCACGACCTCGCCGTCGGCGTTCACCAACGGCCCGCCCGAGCTCCCGGACGCGACCTCGGCCGTGCTCTGGACGCTCGTCGGCCCCACCTGGCTGACGATGCCGTCCGTGAGCGACCACGCGAGCAGGCCCTTCGTCAGGCCCTCCTTCGGATCCGTCGCCGGGGCCATGGGGTGCCCCACGTGCCACACCGGGGTCCCCACCGCTGGGGCGTCGGGCGCCAACTCCAGCGGCTCTCCCCTCAGCGGCTCCTCCAGCGCCAGCACCGCCAGGTCACGCTTTGCGTCCCGGCTCCACAGGACCGCATCGACGAGCTGTCCGTCCGCTCCCTCCACCGACAGCGACGCCCGGGACCGGACCACATGCCACGCGGTGACCACCCGGTCGGGGGCGACGAGGAAGCCGGAGCCCCGTCCCTCCCGGGAGAAGACCCGCACCACCGCGGGCCGCACCCGCTCGTAGACCACCGAGGCGGGCGAGAGCCCAGCTCGGGCCTCGCTGTCCTCGGGCAGGAGGTTGTCGGGGGACGCGTCCGCGATCTGCGGACACAGCGCGGCCACGGCGGCGATCGCCGCGACCAGGTGCAGGTTGTTCATGGAACCCCTCTCCGCCAGCCGGACCAGCAACCCGGGTCGGGAGGGAGTTGTTCCCGCGAGTCAGCGGGGAAGGACGAGGACCCGCAGACGTCTCAGCGGAGCAGCTCGAGACCCCGCGGCCAGTCCAGGCCTGCCTCGGCGCCGTCGACGAGCGTGTAGAGCCCGTCGCCGTCGAAGAGCACCACGTCCGCGCGGTCGAGGAACAGCAGCTCCCCGCTCGCCGTCACCGTCACATCGAGGGGCGCGTCGACCCCGTCGTCGGCGTCGAGCACCGTCTCGAGCAGCTCGCCCGTGCCCGCGTCGAAGCGGAGGACGCGCGCGCCGAACCAGTCCGCCACGAGCAGCGTGCCGTCTCGGTCGAAGGCGAGGCCCACGGCGTCCAGCAGCACCTCGGGCAGCGCGAAGTCCCGGACCCGCTCGCCGGTCTCGGGATCGAAGACCTGGATCAGCCCCACGTCGTGCCGCCACGCCGCGTTCGCCACGTAGAGCAGCCCGTCGGGCCCGAGGGCGAAGTCGTGGGGCTGCCGCAGGAAGCCCTCGCCGAACGTGCTCAGCACCTCGCCGTCCGCGCCGATCCGGGCGACGTTCCCCGTGTCGTTGCCGAGCAGGAGGAAGCTGTCGCCGTCTTCGATGAGCGCCACGGGCTCCTCGATGACCGCCGTGTCCCGGAACAAGACCTCGGCGTCGTCGCCCCCGCCGGCCTCGAGGCGCAGCAGCTCGTGGGTGACGAAGGAGGTGACGAACAGCCACTCGCCGTCATCGGACGGGGCGATGCCCGCGGGCCCGGTCAGGGGCTCCCAGGCCACCTCGGAGAGCGTCGCGCCCTCGAACGACAGGTCGAACCGCTGGATGCGGTCCGCCTCGACGTCGGTGATGGCGAGGGAGATGGGGTCCTTTGTGGGGGTCGGGGCCGGGTCCGGTGCGCAGCCTGCGGAAGCAAGCACGCCGACCAACACCACAAGCCCTGTGACCCTCACATGACGAATATGGCATTTCTGTGACGCAAAGTCGAAGCGAGGGTGACGAGAGCCCCGATCGACCCGCTACCGACAGGCTCGCCGGTCACCTCGACGTCGCGGTTCCCGTCACGTAGGTGCGCGCCCTGTCGGCCACCACCTGCCCCACCGTCGCCCCGTTGATCCGCCCCACCCGGTCGTCGGCAAAGACGTGGATGCCCCCCCACAGCCGGGACTGGCCCGCCTGGTCCGCCGCGTCCGCGTAGGACGCCCACTGCAGGGTCACGTCCACGGTGGGGCCGGCCTCGAAGATCAGGGTGTTCCCCGCCGGGAGCGTGAAGCTGTGCAGGCCTCCGGGGAACCAGGGGCTGCCGGTGTACGCGGCCAGGGCCTCGGCGGCGGCGCGGCTGAACGTGGAGTGCCCGGACGTGAACCCTGGGAAGGCGGGGGTGACGAAGGTGCGGCGCTGATAGGGGATCCAGTCCTTCGCGCGCATCCAGCGCAGCGGCGTGTACTCGTTCTCCCGGTCGCCGGGCTCCCCCGGCCAGGACCACACCGCGATCTCTCCGATGTGCCAGCGCAGGTGGTGGTGCCGCCCCCCCGGAGCCGCCGACTCCTCCGTGATGAGCTCGATCAGGTCGGGGACGAGGGGCAGGCCATCTTCGTGGTAGCTCGGCAGGCTCGCATCGCTCCGCTGCCCGTTCTGACCCATCCAGCGGATGAGGGTGATGGGGCGAGCCCCGAGGCTCTCCCGCTTGAGCTCCCAGGCGCTGATCGCGGCGTCATGGACCGCCCCGGACACGGTCAGATAGAGGCCCACGTCCCAGGCGAGGCGGTCGACCGCGTCCCCCTCGCCGAACGGGACGAGTTCCTCTGCGCCCAGCTCGTCCGAGACCTCGTTCGCGAGGCCCATCCAGTGCCCCGGCGGGGTCGTGGACTTCGGGCCATCGGCCCAGATCTCGGCGACGACCCGGGTGAAGTCTCCTCGGGGCACCAGGTTCGGCGCGTACGGCTCGCCCGTGACCGGGTTGAGCGCGTACCCGGCGCCATCGTCCGCGCCGAGCGCGTTGTCTCCGAGGCTGCCGGGGCCGATGTCGATCTCCACCCCGTCGTCCACGTCCAGCTCGGCCGTCTTGCGCAGGACCTGCACCACCTGGTCGACGAGCTCCGCGTCCGACACGGAGGGCTCCTCGTCGAGGGAGTCCGAGTACAGGCCCGTGTCCGGATCCGGCGCGATGGCGAAGGGCTCCACATTCCGCCACTGAGGCCCGATGTACGGCTGCACGCTCGAGTCCAGGACGATGCCGTTCTGGGTCTCCGCGGTGCCCAGGTTCAGCTGCTGCCAGATGTCGGGGAGCTCCACGTTGGTGCCGGGGAGGTCGACGATCATCACGGGGTTGGCGGGCTCCCACCCCGTCGTGTCCTCGTAGGCGTTCGCTTCGTTGGCGCCGTCGTCCGCGAACCGCGCGATGACCGCGGCTCCGATGCGGTTCCCCACCGCGACCGGATCGTCGCCCGTCTCGCGCGTGTCGGTGGGGTCGAGGCCGAGGACGTCGACCATGAAGGCGTCGTAGCAGTCGAGGGCCGTCTCGGCGCCGACAGCGCCGGCGTACCGGTGGCTCAGGACGCGGTACGCCGCGAACGCCATGGCCGTCTCCCGCGCCGCGTCCACGTCCGCCGCCGTGATGCGCTCCGTGAACACGACCCCGTCGGACACCTCCTGGTAGGCCGCCCAGGCGTCGTACATCGCGACGCTGGTGTGGTGCAGGTTCCGGGCGTGGACCGGCGGGTGGGGGATGTCGCGCCGGATGCTGTCGAAGAGGAGCTCCATCCACCGACGCGCGATGGACTGGCCGGGGGCGATGTCGATGCGGTCCGCGGGGCAGGAGAGATCGGGCTCCTCGGGAGGCTCCGGCGCCCACTCGGCGGTGCCCTCCGGCCCGCAGATGACCCCGGTGTCGAGCTCGGGGCTGAGGACCCTCCCCCCGGCTCCCCAGATCCCCCCGTCCCCGTCGGACCAGAGCGCGTGGACCGACTGGGGCTCGGTCGCGAACCCCAGGTCCACGGACTCCCAGTCACGCCCCGGCCGCTGGCGGGCGGCGAACCCCCGCGCCCCCGCCACCCAGAGGGCCCCGTCCGCGTCGACCGTGACCGCCTGGAGCACCTGCGCTCCCAGGGGGGTGTCCTCCACGAAGCCGTCCTGGCCGCCGCGCAGGACGAGACCGTCCCCGCGGCCTCCCACGATCACGACCTCCTCGTCGCTGCCGGCGACCGTGAACAGCTGCTCGGTGGTGCCCGCGTCCACCCGCGTCAGCGACGCCCCGTCCCAGCGCAGGACCGTGCCTTGCCCGCCGACCATCCACACGTCATCCGGGCCCCGCCCCCACACCTTGAACAGCGCCGGGATCTCCCCCGTCGCGGTGCGCGGCAGGTCGGCGGGGAGGTCCACTGCGCTCCACTCGGCCCCATCCCAACGCCAGGCGAACCCGTCCCGCCCCGCGAAGCCCCCGACCGCCCAGACGTCGTCCGGCGTCGCTCCCCAGACCCCGTACACGGTGTTGCCGAAGAACGGCGGGGTCGGCGTCCGCTCGATGGCGCCCCCGTCGATGCGCAGCACCGTGGCCCCCGCTCCGCCGACGAAGACCGGCCCGTCTTCGAAGGCGTGCACCCACCACAGGTCGTGGAGCGTGTCGGGGACGGCCACCTCCTCCCAGTCGCCGTCCGCGAAGTGGAGCAACACCGGTGGCTCGAGGGGCGAGCGCTGGGCCCCCGCCACCCACAGATCGTTCGACGACGCCCCGCCCACGGAGAGGAACGCCGCCGCCGGATCCGCCCCGGTCTCGGTGAAAGTGGGGGACGGAGGGCAGCCACCGAGGACGACGACGGCGAGGAGCAGCGGGAGGGGACGGCGCATGGAGACTCCGTGGATGGAGGTGGAAATCTAGCCCCGGGCCGCGCCCTTGCCAGGCCTGCGACAACTCGTCCCCGTCGACCGACGGAGCGCCCATTTCGCCCAACTGAACTTTGTCCTGGGCGCTCACTTACTCCCTGGTAAGGTCGTCGACGCACTGGGGAAGGTGGCATGGGACACGCTCGGGTTCGACAGGACTCCACGCGGCGCTGGCAGTGGCTCGCGCTGGCCCTGGTCTGCGCGCTCGTGGCCTGCGAAGACCCGAGTGAGCTCAACGAGGCGCCCGCCCCCGTCGCAGACGACGACGACTCCGTCGAGGACGCCGAGCCCACCCCCTACGACGGCCCCGCGTATCGCTCCTGCGTGACCGACGCCCAGTGCCGCGCCGGGGACGCCTGCACCACCGTCCCCGGCTACTCCGGGATGTACTGCGCTCCGGCCTGCGACCCCACCGGCGAGGGCGAGGAGTGCGCGCTCTTCGGCCTCCCCTTCGAGACGATGTGCCTGGAGAACGGGCGCTGCGCGCGGACCTGCGGCTCGGCGGACTTCCCCGGGGGCATCCCCCAGGAGGGAGACGCCGACTACGCCCGCTGTCCCGAGTCCGTCTCCTGCCAGAACGTCGACGAGGCGCGCATGTGCGCGGGCGAGACCTACGGGCAGGCCGGCTACTACGGCACCTGCTACCACCCCCTCGCCGAGGGCACGGACTGCCCCCCCGAGTCGTCCTGCGTGGGCGGCGCCGCCATCGGGACCGGGGACGTGGGCATCTGCCTCCCGTGGTGCGACGACGGCCAGTGCCCCACGCCGCCGGGCCATGCTCTGAACACCACGACCATCTGTTACGACATCTTCCTCGACCACATGATGTGCGCGCTGCTCTGCGACGCCGGCTCCGACCTGACCACCTGCCCGGACGAAGGCCAGGAGTGCCAGGAGTTCTACGGCTACGGCCTCTGCGCCCCGCCCGGCGCGAACCCGCCGTTCTAGCCATGCGCGTCCTCCTCGCTCTCCTGCTCCTGCTCGCCGCGGCGCCCTCCGCCGCGCACGCCCGCGCGGCGGCGGCCGAGCTGTTCTGCGCGACGTACCCGGACTCGCCGCTCTGCGCTGCCGGCTCCACCGCCTGCACCACGTGCCACGTCCTGGCGGGCCCGCCGGCCCACAACCCGTATGGCGCCCACGTCTTCGAGGCGCGCACCGGCGGCCCCTTCGCCGAGGACCTGCCGCTGGCGCTGGAGGCCATCCAGACCCTCGACAGCGACGGCGACGGCGTCGACAACCTCGCGGAGATCCTTGCGGGCTCGCTGCCCGGCTTCGAAGCGTCCATCGAGCCCGAGTGCGGCACGCAGGGCAACCTCGACAACCCCTGGTATCGGGTCGGGACCTACGACCCCGCGTTCGCCTTCAAGCGCGTCACCCTCGACTTCTGCGGCCGCAGCCCGCGCTACGAGGAGCTCCAGGAGCTCGCGGCCCACCCCGACCCGATGGCCCGCTTGAGCGAGCAGCTCGATCTGTGCCTCGCGTCTCCCTACTGGGCCGAGGTGCTCCGCGAGCTCGCCATCGGGGTCGTGCGGCCCATCGGCCCCGCCACCGACATCAACCTGCTCGGCAACTGGGAGTGGGACATCCGCCTGTTCATCTACGCGATGAGCGGCGACCGGGACGCGGGCGACCTGCTCCAGGCCGACTACCTCGTAGTGGAGGAGCCGGCGGGCAGCGGCCGGCTGGTGGCCATCGAGGACCCGCGCAGCCCCGTCGAGGAGTTCGCGCAGCCCCTGGCCCGCGAGGACCGGTTCGGACTCATCACCACCCGGTTCACCCTGGCGATGAACGTGATGTTCGCGCCCATGCCGCGCACACTCGTGGCGCACGTCTACCGGGAGCTGCTGGGGCTCGACCTCGCCCGCTCCGAAGGCCTGTACCCCGTCGACGAGCTCGAGGGGCTGTACGAGTGGCCCTCGCCGCTGGACGTGGACGACAAGGCCGTGTGGCAGGAGGGCTGCGCCGGCTGCCACGCCACCCTCGATCCCGCCAGCTACCCCTGGATTCGCTACAACGGCATCGATCTCGAGGGGGACACCACCGGCTCGTACCTGCCGGACCGGGCGGTGGACATCGTCCCCACCGAGCAGGGCTACCTGTGGGGCCAGCCGGTGGACGGGCCCGCGGAGTGGGTGGAGGCCGCCCTGTCCACCGACGCGTTCCCGAAGCGAATCACCCAGCTCCTCTGGGAGTACCTGTTCCGGCGGCCGCCCTATTCCTGCGAGCAGGACGAGTACGACGCCCTGTGGCAGGCCTTCGCCGAAGACGGGCGCAACGTGGAGCGCATGCTCCACCTCGTCGTCGCCACCGACGCCTACGGGGTCCCCTGATGCGCGCCCGCGTCCTGTGCGCCCTCGCGGCTCTCTTCGTCGGCTGCCCGTCCGAGGACGCCCCGGTCGAGACCCCGCCCACCGCGCCGGTCTACGACCTCGGGGAGCCCACCTCGGTCAAGGCGGACCTGAAGATGAAGCGCTGGCGGCAGCTGCAGCTCGATCTGGAGGGGGCCCTGGAGCTGCCGCCCGACGACGTCTGCAACGAGACCGGCCTGTACGACTGCCGCATCCTCCACAACGTCCCCCTCGGGGGGGTCTCGATCGAGAACGGCCTCTTCCGGCCCATCGACGCGCTGTCCGCGACGACCGGGCTCGCCGTGGAGCGCTTCGTCATGCAGGCGTGCGCCACGCGCGCCGTGCGGGACGCCCAGGCCATCGCCGCCGGGGAGACCCCCCTCCTCTTCGCGCTCGAGCCCGACGGCACGACGCTGGACCGCGAGACCGCCGACCCGATCATCACGAGCCTGTACCGACGCCTCCTCGCCCGGGACCCGCTCCCCGACGAGCTCGACGCGGTCTACGCCACGCACTCCGGCATCGTCGAGGACGGCGGGCGCACCCTCGAGTGGGCCTGGATGGCCTGCTTCGCCATCGGGACCACCACGGAGGCGTTGCTCTACTGATGGCCGCCTCCCGACGCAGTCTGCTCAAGGGCCTCGCCGCGGCCGGTGTCGGTGCCGGCGCGTACGCTGCGTCGCGCGGCCGCTTCGTCGGCACCGCCCACGCCGACCCCACCGATCCCCGCTTCCTCATCGTGATCGGAGCCTTCGGCGGCGCCTCGATGCTCGACTGCTTCATGCCCGTCGACCGCGCCGACGCCCTGACCCACGCCCAGCGCGGCACGGTCATCAGCTACGAGACGACGCAGCCCGAAGGCTCGAACATCCGCTGCGTGGACCGCCAGATCCCCCGCCAGTACCTCCAGCGCCACGCCCACGAGTCGGTCGTCATGTCGACGCTGTCCTCGTCGGTGAACCACTTCGTGGCCCAGGCCCGCTCGGTGAACGGCCGGGACGTGAACGCCGGCCGGACGATGACCGAGGCGATCGCCGCGGTGTACGGGGACGCGTGCCCCCTGCCCAACGTGAACATGGGTCGTGGCGGCTACAGCGAGCCCGGCGCCGACACGTCCCTCGACCCGCGGTTCCGCGGCGAGATCGTCACGAACCCGGTCACCTTCCCTCTGTCCATGAGCGGCCACGCCGGCATCGTCCCCCTCGGCGAGCGCCCCGGGCAGGACCCCGCCATCCGCGCGGACCTCGTCGCCCGGGCCCGCGCCGTGCGCGACGACCAGCTGGAGACCCTGTCGCCCTTCGCCCAGACCTTCCCCGGCGCCAGGACGCGCCGGGACCTGCTCCAGGCCCGGCGCACGATCGAGCCCACCCTGGAGACGAGCGATCTCATCCAGAAGCTCCTCTTCGTCCCCGACCTCGGCGACGCCTTCCCCCTGAACGCCTGGGGCATCACGCCGTCGGACGAGGCAGGCCGCATCCTCGACCGCCTGCCCGGCGCCTTCCCCGCCAACGCCAACGGGACGCCGGACGACCGCCTCGAGGCCCAGGCCGCGCTCGCGTACCTGCTCCTGCGCACCGGCTCCTCGGTGGCGGTGACCATGACGCAGCCAGGGACGGATGGCTTCCTCGCCTTCGACCAGTCCCACCAGAACCACCGCACCGCCCAGCGCGTCCACTGGAACCGCGTCCTGCGCGTCGCCGACGACCTGATCGACCTGCTCGCCACCGCCGAGTACGTCGGCCCCGACGGCCCCACGGGCACATCCATCTGGGACCGCACGATGATCGTGTTCGCCACGGAGTTCGGTCGGGACAAGTGGGACGTGGGCGACGGCTTCGGCACCGGCCACCACCTGAACAACGGGCTCCTCGTGACGAGCCCGCTCCTGCGCGGCAACCAGACCCTCGGCCAGCCCGACCCGAACAACGGCTTCCTCTGCGGCTGGGACAGGGAGACCGGGGCGCCGACTCCCTTCGACGGCCTCGAGCCGGGCGAGGATCCGCTGTTCGACGACGTGCGCCAGCCCCCGAGCGAGGAGGCCGTCTACGGGACCCTGCTCCAGGCCCTCGACGTGAACTTCGAGGGCCAGCAGACCCTGCCCGCGGTGCTGAAGCGGGCCTGATCACCGGGGCGCCCGGCCCGAACGACCGCGTGCCGCGCCGTTAGACTCCCGCGCGTGAGCGTGCTCCACCGACTCCGCAACACCACCCGCGTCGACCGCAGCGATGCCTCCGAGGGCGCGCGCCAGCTCCTCCAGGAGCGCCTGCTCCGCTCGATGGCGATCATGGGCGGGATCGGCCTGATCGTCGTGCCGATCGTCACCCTGTCCGGCGTCACCGGCCATGCCCCGGGCGCAGCCCAGGACTACGCGCTCGCCCTGGGGATCGCGCTGATCCTGTCCGGCGCCGCGCTCCTCAAGCTCGTCGACCTCCCCCTGCGGACCCTCAACGTCTTCGACGTGCTCATCCACGTCGCGGTCGCCTTCAGCCTCGCGGGGCTGTCGTGGGTGGGCCCGAGCGCCCAACAGGGCCGCTTCGGGGGGCTGATCATCGCGGTGATCGGGGTGTTCTGGCGGGCCACCCTGGTCCCGAGCCATCCCCGGCGCACCGCGTTCGTGTCCCTGGCCATGTTCCTCCCCATCGTGATCCCGGCCTGGATCCCGCTGTCGTTCCTCAACCAGGCGCCGGTGATCCGCCCCTCGCTCGAGCGGGCGATGTTCGTGATCTGGCCCGCGATCACCACCTTCCTCGCCATGTCCGTCAGCCGCACGCTGTACGACCTGCGGCGGGACGTCTCGCGCGCGCGTCGCCTCGGTCGGTACGAGCTGAGCGGCCTCCTCGGCTCCGGGGGCATGGGCGAGGTCCACCTGGCCCACCACCAGATGCTCCGGCGCCCCACCGCGGTCAAGCTCCTCCGCCCCGACCGCGCCGGCGAGGTCGCCATCCGCCGGTTCGAGCGGGAGGTGCAGCTGACGGCGTCCCTGTCCCATCCGAACACCATCCACGTCTTCGACTACGGCCGGACGGTGGACCGGGTCTTCTACTACGCCATGGAGCTGCTCGACGGCTTCGACCTCGACGAGGTCGTCGCGCGGTCGGGCCCGATGCACCCCCGCCGGGTGGTGCACGTGCTCGGCCAGGTGGCGAGCAGCCTCGCCGAAGCCCACGACAACGGCCTCATCCATCGGGACGTGAAGGCGGCGAACGTCATGCTCTGCCGCTATGGGGGCATGCTCGACTGGGTCAAGGTGCTCGACTTCGGCCTCGCCCGGCAGGCGGACGGCCCCGAGGTGGCGGGGACGGCGCCGGGGACGATCAGCGGGACTCCTGCCTATCTCGCGCCCGAGGGCTGGCACGGCGGCGAGCACGTGGACGCCCGCTCGGACCTGTACGCGCTGGGCGTCCTCGCCTGGTTCCTCTTGCGGGGTGAGCTCCCCTTCGGAGACCACGGCAACCTCGTGACCCTGCTGCTGCGCCACCAGGAGGAGGTCCCCGAGTCCCCCACCGGCGGACCCGGCACGGTGCGGGCGCTCAACGAGCTGGTCGCGAGCCTCCTCGCCAAGTCCCCGGACGAGCGGCCCCCCACGGCCCGGGCCGTGGCCACCCGCCTGGAAGAGATCGCCCGCGACCTGGGCCCGTGGACCCAGCTGGACGCGGCCGCCTGGTGGGACCTGTACGGCCGCGACGAGCCGGCGACCCCCATCGCGGACTCCCTCCAGAGCACGCTGGACATCGACGCCGCGGAGCTCGCCGAGTCCACCCCCTGACGGCCCTTGATAGGGTCGACGGCGCACGCTGGAGACCCCGATGCGCCGACTCGTCCCCGCCCTCGCCCTGCTCCTCTGCGCCTGCCCGTCGTCCGAGCCGGACCCGGAGCCGACCCCCGCCCCCGAGTACGAGGCATCCTGGCCCACCCTCGGCTGCGACGATCTGGCCCCGTCCCACTGCGCCTTCCCCTTCCCCAACAACGTCTACACCCGCGGGGACGCGACCAGTGACACCGGCCTCCGGCTCGCCCTCGGCGGGGACATGCTCCCCACCACCCAGGCCGGAACGCTCGATCCCGAAGCGTGGAACCGCGGCGACGGCTTCTCTCCGGGCGGCCCGCTGCTCGTTCACCTTCCGGGCGTGCGTGAGGCCGACCTCGTTCCGGACTCGGACATCGCGGCGTCGCTCGGCGCCGAGGCGACGACCGCGATCCTGAACACGGCGACCGGCGAGCTCGTCCCCCACTGGGCGGAGCTCGACCGCACCGGCGACGACGACGGCACCCGCACGCTGCTCCTCCAGCCCGCCATCCGCCTCGACGACGGCACCCGCTACATCGCCGCCGTGCGCGGCCTCTCGAACAGCCTCGGCCAGCCCCTGCCGCCCTCTCCTCTCATGGCGGATCTCATCGCCGGGGACGGACCTGCGGACCGCCAGGAGCACTACACGCGCGACATCCTCCCCCGCCTCGCAGACGCCGGGTGGAGCACCGACGACCTCGTCATCGCCTGGGACTTCACGACGGCGAGCACCCAGGACATCACCGGCTGGCTGCTGCACATGCGCGACGTCGCGCTGGAGACGGTGGGGGCAGGCGGACCGACGTTCACCATCGACGCGGTCGAGGACGACTGGAACCTCGACCACATCGCGTACCGCCTCCAGGGCACGATGCAGGCGCCGCTCTTCCTCGACGATCCCGGCCCCGGCGGACGCTTGCTCTTCGGGGACGACGGCCTGCCCGCGCTGAACCCGGACACGCCGACGATGGACCTGGCCTTCACCGTCCTGATCCCCCAGTCCGCCGTCGCCGACGGACCGAAGCCCCTGCTCCAGTACGGCCACGGCCTGTTCGGCGAGGGGACGCAGGTCCAGTCCGGCCACTTCCGGTCGTTCATCGACGAGTACGGCTGGGTGTTCTTCGGGGCCGACCTGAAGGGCATGGCGAGTGACGACGAGGACTGGGTCCGCGACGTGCTCCTCAGCGGCGAGCTGACCCGCATCTCCGGCATGTACGACCGGCTGCACCAGGGATTCGTGAACTGGGTGCTGCTCATGGAGCTGATGGCGGTGGGCATGGCCGCCGACCCCACCTACGGGCAGTACATCGACACCTCGATCACCCGCTACCACGGCATCAGCCAGGGCGGGATCATGGGCCTCGCCTACGCCGCCCTGTCCCCCCGCGTCGACCGCGCCGCCCTCGGCGTGATGGGCCAGCCGTACTCCTTGCTGCTGAACCGCAGCGTCGACTTCGACGAGTTCTTCCTCGCACTCCAGCTCGCCTTGGGCGACGCCCGCGACATCCAGCTGGTCCTCGCCCTCACCCAGCTCCAGTGGAACCGGGTGGAGCCCCAGGGCTGGTCGGCCCACATCGCGACTCCTCCGCCCGGCGGCGTCGACACCCAGATCTTCATGCGGGCGGCGATCGGCGACCACCAGGTCCCCACCCTGGGCGCCCACGTCATGGCCCGCACGATCGGCGCGCTGCACGTCCCCACCGGCCTCCGCGACGTCTGGGGCCTCGAGACGGCCGCGTCGGTGGACGGCGGCCATGCCTACGTGGAGTACGACTTCGGGCTCCCCGAGGTGCCGCCGTGCAACGTCCCCATGTCCCTGTGCGACGACCCCCACGGCAAGGTCCGCTGGCAGGAGGCGGCCCGGCAGCAGCTGGACGCCTTCTTGCGCACCGGCGCGATCACGAACACCTGCGAGGGGGGGATCTGCGCCTTCCCCGAGCTGTCCGGGTGCGCCGGGGAGACAGACGAGACAGCCGCCGAGCTGTGCGGCGATTGACTCCTCGAAGGGTCAGACCCTGATCGCGAGCCGTCTCTGAGACAGCGCTGAGACAGGGAGAGGTCTCCCCCTCCGGTATTCCTTCCCCTCGGGCAGTCCGCTGCCCGCTGGAGGAGACGTCCCGCGTTTCGGGACGAAAGGAATCAACACCCCTGGCCCTCGGGCCAACGGAGACCACATGACCCGTCCACTCTGTAATCCGCCGTCGAGGAAGGGCGCGCTGTTCGCGTCCCTCTTCGTCGGCTTCATGCTCGCGGTCCCCGGGTCCGCGCTCGCCAGCCACTTCCGGGGCGGCGACGTGTCCTGGGCCCGCACCTCGGGCAACAACGTCGACATCACCCTCACCTCGATGTGGCGCTCCGACTTCATCGGCAGCGGCAGCTTCCTCTTCGGTGACGGTGGATCGACCTTCTTCGACGCGAACGCTGGGACGAACCTCGGTGTGTTCACGGACAGCAACGGCCTCAGCTACGCCGTCCGCCGCAACTTCTTCAACCACACCTACCCGTCGAACGGCCCGTTCGTGGCCTACCACGAGTCCTGCTGCCGCATCGGTGGGATCCAGAACGCCGCCAACCAGAGCTTCCGCATCGAAGGTCGGATCGACCTCAGCGGCGGCGACATCGGCGGCCCGGTCACCTCGGCCCCGGCCATCTACCAGATCTCCGACGAGACGGTGACCACGCTGACGGTGCCCGTCGCCGACCCCGACTTCGACGCCCTGAGCTGCTCGCTGCTCACCCAGTCCAGCTCGCCGTCGGCCGTCGGGATCATCAACTCGATGCCCAACATCTCGGTCACTACCGGCAGCAACTCCTGCCAGGTCACGATCGACTCGTTCGGTAGCTCCATCAGCACCGGCCAGATCTGGGCGTTCGCGGTCCTCGTCCAGGAGACGAACGGCAACGACTACCTGATCGTCGACCGCCTGGTCGAGGTCATCAGCTCGGCGAACCAGCCCCCCGCGTGCGTCGGTGGCGGCAACTTCGCGCTGCTCCCGGGCCAGACGCTGAACACGAGCTTCACTGGCACGGACCCCGAGGGCGGCAACGTCACCTCCCAGATCCTCGGGCCGCCCCCCGGCTCGACCTTCAGCCCCACCGGCCCTGGCGCGCCGCTGACCAGCAACTTCAGCTGGACCCCGACGAACGCGGACGTGGGCTCCTACGCCTCGACCGTGATCATGACGGACCCGGGCAACCTGCAGGGCACCTGCTCGATGACCATCACGGTCAACCCCAACTGCTTCGACAACGACGCGGACGGCGTGACCACCTGCGCGGGGGACTGCGACGACAACAACCCGGACGTCTACCCGGGCGCTCCCGAGCTCTGCGACGGCCTCGACAACGACTGCGACGGCGTCCTCGGCGCCGACGAGACGACCGACAACGACAACGACGGCGTCACCATCTGCGACGGCGACTGCGACGACAGCAACCCGAACACCTACCCCGGTGCCCCGGAGCTCTGCGACGGCTTCGACAACGACTGCGACGGGATCCTCCCCGGCGACGAGATCGACGACGACGCCGATGGCTTCACCGAGTGCAACGGTGACTGCGACGACGCCGACGCCTCGGTGAACCCCGGCGCCCCCGAGGTGTGCGATGGGGTGGACAACGACTGCGACGGCGCGATCCCGGGCGACGAGCTCGACAACGACGGCGACGGGTTCTCCACCTGCGCCGGTGACTGCGTCGACACCGATCCCCAGACCTTCCCCGGCGCTCCCGAGCTCTGCGACGGCCTGGACAACGACTGCGACGGGGTCGTCCCCGCCGACGAGACCGACGACGACGGCGACGGCGTGACCGAGTGCAACGGCGACTGCGACGACGCGGACGCGAACAACTTCCCCGGCAACGCCGAGGTGTGCGACGGCGCGGACAACGACTGCGACGGGGCCGCCAACGCCCCCGACGAGGACACGGACCTCGACAGCGACGGCATCGTCGACTGCCTCGACACGTGCCCGAACGACCCGGACAACGACATCGACGGTGACGGAGTCTGCGGCGACGTGGACAACTGCCCGAACGTGGTGAACTCCGACCAGGCCGACGGCGACGGTGACGGCGCGGGCGACGTCTGCGACACCTGCCCGAACGACGCCCTGAACGACGTCGACAACGACGGGGTCTGCGGCGACGTGGACAACTGCGAGTTCGACGCGAACACGGACCAGTCGGACGTGGACGGCGACGGCTACGGCGACGCCTGCGACGCCTGCCCGAACGACTTCGACAACGACATCGACGCGGACGGCGTCTGCGGCGACGTGGACAACTGCGCCACCGACGCCAACAGCGACCAGAGCGATCTGGACGGTGACGGCGCCGGCGACGTCTGCGACGTCTGCCCCAACGACGCCGACGACGACATCGACGGCGACGGAGTCTGCGGTGACGTCGACAACTGCGTCACCGACGCCAACTCCGACCAGAGCGATCTGGACGGTGACGGCGCCGGCGACGTCTGCGACGTGTGCCCCAACGACGCCGACGACGACATCGACGGCGACGGAGTCTGCGGCGACGTGGACAACTGCCCGTTCGACGCCAACGCCGACCAGTCCGACGTGGACGGCGACGGCTTCGGCGACACCTGCGACGACTGTCCGCTCGACGCGGACAACGACATCGACGGTGACGGGGTCTGCGGCGACGTGGACAACTGCGTGACCGACGCCAACGCCGACCAGAGCGACGTGGACGGCGACGGCGCGGGCGATGTCTGCGACGTGTGCCCCAACGACGCCGACGACGACATCGACGGTGACGGCGTCTGCGGTGACGTCGACAACTGCGTGACCGACGCCAACGCCGACCAGGCGGACGCGGACGGCGACGGAGCTGGCGATGTCTGCGACGTGTGCCCGAACGACGCCGACGACGACATCGACGGTGACGGAGTCTGCGGCGACGTGGACAACTGCGTCGAGACGCCGAACGCCGACCAGGCGGACTGCGACGGCGACGGCATCGGCGACGTCTGCGACGCCTGCCCCGACGACTTCGACAACGATCTCGACGGCGACGGAGTCTGCGGCGACATCGATGCGTGCCCCGGCACGATCACCGATGTCGCGGCGGGCGTGCCCAGCCGCGGTCTCGGCAACAACCGCTGGGCCGACCTCGACGAGGACGGCACGTTCGAGCAGGGCAACCCGGGCAACGGGCCGCTGAGCGGCGCGCCGGTCACCCTCGACGACACCTACGGCTGCTCGTGCGCTGACATCATCGCTGCCGAAGGCCTCGGCAACGGCCACACCAAGTTCGGATGCTCCAACGGCGTCATGAACAACTGGATCAACAGTGGCGCGCTCGAGGCGCTCTACCTGATGGGCCCGACGGACTGCGGCGAGCCCCCGGTGGAGCCGCCGGCCGACTCGGACAGCGACAGCGACTCCGACTCGGACAGCGACAGCGACTCCGACTCGGACAGCGACTCCGACTCGGACAGCGACTCGGGCAACGGGAACGGCAACGGGAACGGCAACGGTGGCTGGGGCGGTAACGGGGGCGGTGACTCCGACTCCGACTCCGACTCGGACAGCGACAGCGACTAGCTGACCTGCTCCTTCGGGAGCGGATGGACGGAAGGCCCCCCGGCGCTCAGCGTCGGGGGGCCTTTCTTCTTGGGGGCCCGGCGCGCAGGACGGGCCGACGTCCGGGGACGTCCGCGGACGTCGGGGGCGCTCCAGCTGAGGAGTCCCTCGCCCCCTCGCGGCCCCGCCAGTCGGACCACTGCGCCCCGGCCGGTCAAGCCGCGCGGCCCCTGGCACGCACGTTGCTCTCGTCTCGGGTGCAGACGATCGAGGAGCGAGCGATGGATCCGGGACACACGGGACAATCGGGCAAGTTGGGTCCCTTACACCTACTTACTGAGACACCCCTGAGACACCAGGTCGAAAAGACCCGTTTCGGAGGGGCCTTCAGACCAACTCTGCCCCTGTAGTGCGTTTGTATGGCTCGGTAAGAAATTACCCAGTACTTACGCATCCTTACAGCACCTTTCATCGCCATCTTTCTGCTTGAGAGTGGCTTCCATGGGCCGCTATCTATTCCACGAGGGGCAGGAGTCTGTCCGTCTGCGCAAGTCCGGGAAGAAACGACGAGGGGCCCCCGGAAGCGCACGGACCGAGAACTTCACGAGACATGCGAAACGACGGCCACGAGCCAACGGAGACCTTGATGACCACCAACCCGACCTGTCCACGGCCACCGAAGAAGGGCGCGCTCTTGGCGTCTCTGTTCGTCGGTGTCCTCTTCGCGCTCCCGAGCACCGCCCTGGCGAGTCACTTCCGCGGCGGCGACCTCTCCTGGGCGCGGACCAGCGGCACCAATGTCGACCTGACGCTGACGTCGATGTGGCGCTCGGACTTCATCGGGGCCGGCAGCTTCCAGCTGGGCGACGGCAGTGCGGTGACGTTCGACGCGAACGTGGGCGCGGACCTCGGGCTCTTCACGGACAGCAACGGGCTGACCTATTCGGTCCGGCAGAACTACTTCAACCACACCTACCCGGCCAACGGTCCGTTCGTGGCGTACCACGAGGACTGCTGCCGGATCGCGGGGATCGCCAACGCGGCGAACCAGAACTACCGGATCCAGGGACGGGTCGATCTGGGCGGCGGTGACCTCGGAGGTCCCGTCACCTCGGCGCCGGCGATCTACCAGGTGGGTGACGAGACGGTCACCACGCTGACCGTGCCGGTCGCGGACCCGGACTTCGACACCCTCACCTGCACCCTCATCGACCAGACGAGCACGCCGGCCGCGGTCGGCATCATCGCCCCGATGCCGAACATCACGGTCGCCGACGGCACCAACTCCTGCCTGGTGACCATCGACTCGTTCGGCGCCAGCATCAACACCGGCGACATCTGGGCCTTCGCGATCCTCGTGGAGGAGGCGAACGGGAACGACTACCTCATCGTCGACCGCCTGGTGGAGGTCGTCCCCACCACGAACCAGCCGCCGAGCTGCGTCGGGGGCGGCAACTTCGCCCTCTCGCCCGGCCAGACGTTCAGCACGAGCTTCTTCGGCGCCGACCCCGAGGGCGGCTCGGTCACCTCGCAGATCCTGAGCCCGCCGCCCGGCGCGACCTTCGGCCCCGTCGGCCCGAGCACGCCGCTGACTAGCACCCTCGACTGGACCCCGACGCTGGCCGACATCGGCTCCTACGCCTCGACGGTCATCATGTCGGACCCGGGCAACATGCAGAGCACCTGCAGCGTGACCATCACGGTCAGCCAGAGCTGCTTCGACGACGACAACGACGGCGTCACCACCTGCGACGGCGACTGCGACGACACGAACCCCGGCATCTTCCCCGGCGCCGCCGAGCTGTGCGACGGCATCGACAACGACTGCGACGGGGTCGTCCCCGCCGATGAGTTCGACGGGGACAACGACGGTTGGCGCGTCTGCGACGGTGACTGCGACGACTTCGACGCGACGACCTACCCGCTGGCCCCGGAGCTCTGCGACGGCGTCGACAACGACTGCGACGGCCAGGTCCCCTGGGACGAGATCGATGACGACGCGGACGGCCTCTCCGAGTGCGTCGGCGACTGCGACGACACGGACACGACCACCTACCCCGGCGCCGCCGAGCTGTGCGACGGCATCGACAACGACTGCGACGGGGTCATCCCCGCCGACGAGACGGACGTCGACTCCGACGGCTGGGCGGTCTGCGCAGGTGACTGCGAGGACACCGACCCGAACACGTTCCCCGGCGCTCCCGAGCTCTGCGACGGTCTCGACAACGACTGCGACGGCATCGCACCCAACGACGAGATCGACGACGACGCCGACGGCTTCTCCGAGTGCGAAGGCGACTGCGACGACGCGGACGCGACGCTGAACCCGGCCGCGACGGAGGTCTGCGACGGCATCGACAACGACTGCGACGGGAGCGTGCCGACCGACGAGATCGACTTCGACGGAGACGGCTACTCCCTGTGCGCGGGCGACTGCGACACCTCGAGCCCCTGGACCTACCCCGGCGCCCCCGAGCAGTGCGACGCTCTCGACAACGACTGCGACGGCATCGTCCCCGCCGACGAGACCGACGCGGACAACGACGGCCAGGCCGAGTGCGAGGGTGACTGCGATGACGCGGACGCCGCGAACTACCTCGGCAACCTGGAGGTCTGCGACGGCCAGGACAATGACTGCGACGGGGCCGCGAACGCCGATGGCGAAGAGGCGGACCTCGACGGCGACGGTCTGGTCGACTGCCTGGACAGCTGCCCGGACGACCCGGACAACGACATCGACGGTGACGGCGTCTGCGGCAACGACGACAACTGCCCCAACGTCGTCAACGGCGGCCAGGTGGACACCGACGGCGACGGCACCGGCGACGTCTGCGACGTCTGTCCGAACGACGCTGACGACGACGTCGACGGTGACGGCGTCTGCGGAGACATCGACAACTGCCCCGCCGACCCCAACCCCTCCCAGACGGACACCGATGGGGACGGCGCCGGCGACGTCTGCGACGCCTGCCCGACCGACGCCCAGAACGACAGCGACGGCGACGGCGTCTGCGACAGCGGCGACAACTGCCCCTCCACTCCGAACTCCGACCAGGCGGACAGCGACGGTGACGGCAACGGCGACGTCTGCGACGTCTGCCCCTTCGACGCTCTGAACGACAGCGACGGCGACGGGGTCTGCGACGACATCGACAACTGCCCCTTCACTCCGAACTCCGGCCAGTCGGACCTCGACGGCGACGGCTACGGCGACCTCTGCGACGCTTGCCCGACCGACGCCGACGACGACGTCGACGGGGACGGCGTCTGCGGCGACACCGACAACTGCCCCTTCGCTCCGAACAGCGACCAGTCCGACGCCGACAACGATGGGTTCGGTGACGTGTGCGATGACTGCATCGCCGACGTGGACAACGACCTGGACGGCGACGGCGTCTGCGGCGACATCGACAACTGCCTGCTGGACCCCAACCCGAACCAGGACGACAGCGACGGTGACGGAGTCGGCGATGTGTGCGACTCCTGCCCCTTCGACGCCGATGACGACATCGACGGTGACGGCATCTGTGGCGACGGCGACAACTGCCCCCTCGTTCCGAACCCGCTGCAGGACGACGGCGACGGCGACGGCGTGGGCGACGTCTGCGACGGCTGCCCGCTCGACCCGGACAACGACGACGACGGCGACGGCGTCTGCGGCGACGTGGACAACTGCCCGCTCGTGGCCAACCCGGGCCAGGACGACGAGGACGGCGACGGCGTGGGCGACGACTGCGACACCTGCCCCACCGGCCCCGACACCGACGGCGACGGGTTCCTCGACGCGGACAACTACGCGGTCGTCTCCGCCATCGCCGACACGGCGGTCCACGGCGGCAACGGCAACCACTCCATCTGGCTGCCCGGCATCGCGGACTTCAACTTCCAGCCCAACGGCGCGTTCCTCGAGGACCCGGCCACCGGCACGGCGACCCTGACGGGCGTCGCGGTCCACGAGCACGACCCGAACCAGAGCTTCGAGGTCGACGTGACCCTGAGCGGTCGCACCTCGACGGCCACCGGCAGCAGCCCGAAGCTCGAGCTGCGCAGCAGCGCCTACCGCTCCAACGGTGGGCCGGTCGACCCGGGCACCTGGTACTACTACCCCAACTTCAGCGCCACGCTGACCGGCCTCGACGACCTCGACGGCGCGGTGCTCGAGCTCAGCCAGATGGGCCCGAACTTCCAGGTGGGCGCGGGGGCCAACGGCAAGAACACAAACTTCGGCGCCAGCTCCTGGTTCAGCGTGAACTTCGTCAGCCAGCCCTACAGCGGCCAGCCCCTGAGCCTCCGTGGCAGCCACGGCGACTTCAACCTGGACTTCAGCTCGGACTGCGTCATCAACGGCCCCTGCTCGACCAGCGGCGGCGACGCCGACGGTGACGGCATCTGCGGCGACGACGACAACTGCCCGCTGACCCCGAACCCCTTCCAGGACGACCTGGACGGCGACGGCTACGGCGACGCCTGCGACGTCTGCCCGAACGACGCGGACGACGACATCGACCTGGACGGAGTCTGCGGCGACGTGGACAACTGCCCGCTCGACGGCAACAGCGACCAGTTCGACGCCGACGGCGACGGAGCCGGCGACGCCTGCGACGTCTGCATCAACGACGCGGACGACGACATCGACGGCGACGGCGTCTGCGGCGACATCGACAACTGCGAGTTCGTCTCCAACCCGGCCCAGACCGACGCGGACGGCGACGGCGAGGGTGACGTCTGCGACACCTGCATCAACGGCCCGGACGTGGACGGCGACGGCGTCATCGATGCGGACAACTACAGCGTCGAGTCGGCCATCGCGGACAACGCGGTGCACGGCGGCAACGGGAACCACTCCATCTGGCTCCCCGGCATCGCGGACTTCAACTTCGAGCCGAACGGCCTCTTCCAGGAGGACCCGGTGGCCGGCACGGCGACCATGACGGGCGTCGCGGTCCACGAGAACGACCCGAACCAGAGCTTCGCGGTGAGCGTCACCCTCAGCGGCCGCACCACGACCGCCACGGGCAGCAGCCCGAAGCTCGAGCTCCGCAGCAACGCGTACAGCTGGAACGGCGGACCGGTGGACCCGGGCACCTGGTACTACTACCCCAACTTCAGCGCCACGCTGACCGGCCTGGACGACCTGGACGGGGCGGTGCTCGAGCTCAACCAGATGGGCCCGAACTTCCAGGTGGGCCCCGGCGCCAACGGCAAGAACACGAACTTCGGCGCCAGCTCCTGGTTCAGCGTCACCTTCGTGAGCCAGCCGCACTCGGGCCAGCCCCTGAGCCTCCGCGGCAACCACGGCGACTTCAACCTCGACTTCACGTCCGACTGCGGCGGGGTGGGAGCCTGCGCGGCGAACGGCAACGACGTGGACGGCGACGGAGTCTGCGGCGACGTCGACAACTGCGAGCTCATCGCGAACTCGGACCAGGACGATTGCGACGGCGACGGCATCGGCGACGTCTGCGACGCCTGCCCCGACGACTTCGACAACGACCTGGACGGCGACGGAGTCTGCGGCGACGTGGACGCGTGCCCCGGCACCATCACCGACGTGGCGGCGGGCGTCCCGAGCAGCGGCCTCGGCAGCAACCGCTGGGCGGACCTGGACGGCGACGGCGTCTTCGAGCAGGGGAGCCCCGGCAACGGTCCGCTGAGCGGCGCGCCCGTCACCCTCGAGGACACGTACGGGTGCTCCTGCGCGGACATCATCGCGTCGGAAGGCCTCGGAGGCGGCCACGAGAAGTTCGGATGCAGCAACGGCGTCATGAGCAACTGGATCAACGACGGCGCCATCGACGCCCTCTACCAGATGGGCCCGACGGACTGCGGTGTGGCCCCGGGGGACGATGACGACGACTCGGACTCGGACAGCGACTCGGACAGCGACTCCGACAGCGACTCGGGCTCGGGCGGCGACTCCGACAGCGACTCGGGCTCGGGCGGCGACTCCGACAGCGACTCCGACTCCGACAGCGACTCCGACTCGGACAGCGACAGCGACTCCGACAGCGACTCGGGCTCGGGCGGCGACTCCGACAGCGACTCCGACTCCGACTCCGACTCCGACGGCGGCAGCTGGGGAGGCACCGGGGGCGGCGACTCCGACTCCGACAGCGACTCCGACAGCGACAGTGACAGCGACTCGGACTCCGACAGCGACTCGGACTCCGGCTCCAGCAAGTAGCCCTCCGCTCCCCCAGGGAGCCGATCAGCCCGCGAAGGCCTCCGGCGCATCACGCGCCGGGGGCCTTCGCGCTTGGGGCCCGCCACGCCGACTCCGCCTGCGTTCGAGGGCGTCCGGGACACAAAGGGACATTTGATGTCTTGGGCGGGGACAGATGCCCCGGTACACAGATCCTGCGGACTGTTGCGAGGCTCGGGGAGAGCCTGCGCAGAGCGGGGGAGCCCTGACCGCAGAGACTCGAGACACGCACCGATCAACCGGCCATGAGCCAACGGAGACCTTCATGACCAAGACCCCGACCTGTAATCCGCCGTCGAGGAAGGGCGCGCTGCTCGCGTCCCTCTTCGTCGGCTTCCTCCTGGCGCTGCCGGCCTCGGCCTTCGCGAGTCACTTCCGGGGCGGCGACGTCTCCTGGACCCGCACGACCGGCAACAACGTCGACATCACGCTCACGTCCATGTGGCGCTCCGACTTCATCGGCAGCGGCAGCTTCCTCTACGGGGACGGTGCCAGCGTGTTCTTCGACGCGAACCTGGGGACGGACCTCGGGATCTTCACGGACAGCAACGGCCTGACCTACGCCGTCCGCCGCAACTTCTTCAACCACACCTACGCGGCCAACGGCCCGTACGTCGCCTACCACGAGTCCTGCTGCCGCATCGCCGGCATCCAGAACGCGGCGAACCAGAGCTACCGCATCCAGGGACGCATCGATCTGAGCGGCAGCGACATCGGCGGCCCGGTCACCTCGGCGCCGGCGATCTACCAGATCGCTGACGAGACGGTGACGACGCTCACGGTGCCTATCGCGGACCCGGACTTCGACGCCCTGAGCTGCTCCCTCATCGACCAGACGAGCGCGGTCCCGGCGGTGGGCATCCTCGCCTCGATGCCGAACATCTCGGTGACGACGACCCCCAACGCGTGCCTCGTGACCATCGATTCCTTCGGCGCGAGCATCAACACCAGCGAGATCTGGGCCTTCGCCGTCCTCGTCGAGGAGACGAACGGCAACGACTACCTGATCGTGGATCGCCTGGTCGAGGTCATCAGCCAGGCCAACCAGCCCCCGACCTGCGTCGGCGGCGGCAACTTCACGCTCCTGCCCGGCCAGACCCTGAACACGAGCTTCACCGGTACGGATCCCGAGGGCGGCAACGTCACCTCCCAGATCCTCGGACCGCCCGCCGGCTCGACCTTCGGCCCCACCGGCCCCGGCGCGCCGCTGACCAGCAGCTTCAGCTGGACCCCGAGCGCGGCCGACGTGGGCTCCTACGCGTCCACGGTCATCATGTCGGACCCGGGGAACCTGCAGGGCACCTGCTCCATGACCATCACGGTCAACCCAAACTGCTTCGACAACGACAACGACGGGTGGACCACCTGCGACGGTGACTGCGACGACAGCGACCCGAACACCTACCCCGGCGCCCCGGAGCTCTGCGACGGCCTCGACAACGACTGCGACGGCATCGTCCCCGCGGACGAGACCACCGACGCGGACAACGACGGCGTCACGGTGTGCGACGGCGACTGCGACGACAGCAACGCGACGGTCTACCCCGGCGCCCCGGAGCTGTGCGACGGCATCGACAACGACTGCGACGGCGTCGTCCCGCTGACCGAGGCCGACCTCGACAGCGACGGCTGGCTGCTCTGCGACGGCGACTGCGACGACAACGACGACACCAGCTACCCCGGCGCGCCGGAGCTGTGCGACGGCGTCGACAACGACTGCGACGGCGTCATCCCCGCCGACGAGATCGACGACGACGGCGACGGCCTCGCCGAGTGCGAGGGCGACTGCGACGACAACGACGCCAACAACTTCCCGGGCAACCCGGAGATCTGCGACGGCCTCGACAACGACTGCGACGGCGTCATCCCCGCCGACGAGATCGACGACGACGGCGACGGCTTCGCCGAGTGCGACGGCGACTGCGACGACGCGGACGCGAACGTCAACCCGGCCGCCCCCGAGGTCTGCGACGGCATCGACAACGACTGCGACGGCATCATCCCCGCCGACGAGCTCGACGTGGACGCTGACGGCTTCGCGGTGTGCAACGGCGACTGCGACGACCTGGACGCCCAGACGTACCCGGGCGCCCCGGAGCTCTGCGACGGCATCGACAACGACTGCGACGGCATCATCCCCGGTGACGAGATCGACGACGACGGCGACGGCGTCACCGAGTGCGCCGGCGACTGCGACGACGCCGACGCGAACAACTTCCCCGGCAACGTGGAAGTCTGCGACGGTCAGGACAACGACTGCGACGGCATCCCGAACGCGGTGGACGAGGACATCGACACGGACAACGACGGCCTCGTCGACTGCCTCGACACGTGCCCGAACGACCCGGACAACGACATCGACGGCGACGGCGTCTGCGGCGACGTGGACAACTGCCCGAACGTCGTGAACACCGACCAGGCCGACGTGGACGGCGACGGCGACGGCGACGTCTGCGACGTGTGCCCCAACGACGCCGACAACGACGTCGACGGCGACGGCGTCTGCGGCGACATCGACAACTGCCCCACCGACGCCAACTCCGACCAGTCGGACGCGGACGGCGACGGCGCGGGCGATGCCTGCGACGTGTGCCCCAACGACGCCGACGACGACATCGACGGTGACGGAGTCTGCGGCGACGTGGACAACTGCCCCACCGACGCCAACGCCACCCAGGCGGACAGCGACGGTGACGGCCTCGGCGACGCCTGCGACACCTGCCCCGACGACGCGAACAACGACGCCGACGGCGACGGAGTCTGCGGCGACGTGGACAACTGCCCCGATGACGCCAACGCCGACCAGACGGACAGCGACGGCGACGGCGCGGGCGACGCCTGCGACGTGTGCCCGGATGACGCCAACGACGACATTGACGGCGACGGCATCTGCGGCGACGTGGACAACTGCCCCGACGACGCCAACGCCGACCAGACCGACACGGACGGCGACGGCATCGGCGACGCCTGCGACGGATGCAACGACACGGACGGCGACGGAGTCTGCGACGACGACGACAACTGCATCGACGCGCCGAACCCGGACCAGGAGGACTGCGACGGCGACGACATCGGTGACGTCTGCGACGCCTGCCCCGACGACCCGGACAACGACCTGGACATGGACGGCATCTGCGGTGACGTGGACGCCTGCCCCAACGGCATCACCGATGTCCAGGCCGGCATCCCGACGCAGTACCTGAAGCCGAACCGCTGGGCCGACCTGGACGAGGACGGCACGTTCGAGCAGGCCGCTCCCGGCAACGGACCTCTGAGCGGGATGACCGTGACGACGGCGGACACCTACGGGTGCTCGTGCGCGGACATCATCGACGCCCTCGGCCTCGGCCAGGGGCACACGAAGTTCGGCTGCACGAACGGCAAGATGAACAGCTGGATCAACGGCGGCGCTCAGGACGCCATCGACGACGCCGGCCCGACGCCGTGCTCCGAGCCGGAGCCCGGTGACGACGATGACGACAGCGACTCCGACTCCGACAGCGACTCCGACTGCAGCTGCGGTGGGTGGGGCTGCGACAGCGACTCGGACAGCGACAGCGACAGCGACTCCGACTCGGACAGCGACAGCGACAGCGACAGCGACTCCGACAGCGGCTACGGCGGTGGCGGCTGGGGCGGCAACGGGGGCGGTGACTCCGACTCCGACTCCGACTCCGACTCCGACTGCAACTGCGGGAGCTGCGGTGGCGACAGCGACAGCGACAGTGACTCGGACAGCGACTCCGACTCCGACTCCGGCTACGGGGGCGGCGGCTGGGGTGGCAACGGAGGCAACAACAACTGCGACTCCGACTCCGACTCCGGCTACGGCGGCGGCGGCGGCTGGGGTGGTGACTCCGACTCCGACTCCGACAGCGACAGCGACAGCGGCGGCACCTACGGCTGGGGCGGCTGGTGGGGCTGGTGGTGGTAGCCACCACCTGAGCCTCGCGCGCTTCGCGCGATAGACGACCGAAGGGCCACCCAGGCATCGCGCTTGGGTGGCCCTTCGCGTTGGGGCATGGTCCCGCGGTGACCCGCTCGCCACTCCTGGTGCTGCTCGCCACCCTGGCCGGGGGCTGCGGGTCTCCGTCGCCGGCGCCCCCTCCGGAGACCGCGGACGCCCCCGCAGACGCCGAGCCCCGCTCCGCCGCGCCCGTCGACGAAGCCCTGCTCCAGGTGGAGCTCGAGGAGGAGATCCTCGTGGTCGCGGCCACCGAGCTGGGCAAGGTCGCCCACGGCCTGAAGAACCTGCGCCTCCCCGACGTGGGGAGCCAGCGCTGGTTCGCCGACACGGTGCAGGTCCGGGACGTGGTGGGGCTCGGCGAGCGCCACACGGCCCAAGGCATGCCGGACTGGCTGGGCATCGAGGAGTTCTCGGTGGCGGTCGACGCCGAGGCCCGCGCGCTCCCCCGCGCCGAGGTGAGCCTCCTCGAGCCCCTCCTGCGCACCCTCAGCGTGGTAGACGACGCAAAGCTCTCCGCCGCAGACGGGACGCTGCGCGACGACGGCGACTTCGTCGTGACGATCAAGATGCGCGTCCGGGGCCGGGAGGAGTCCGGGGCGCTGGTGGGCGTGAAGGGCTGGGGCACCGCCACGCTCCGGCAGGCGGGCGCCCCCGAGCAGGGAGAGCGGGCGGTGTGGCTCATCCACGCGTTCTCGTTCACCGAGCTGAAGGGGATCCGCCGCGCCGCGGGGCCCATCTTCGAGGACGTCCTGCCCCGCGCCGCCGCCCCGGAGCTCACTTCGGCGCTCCAGCGGTCCATCCACGAGGAGTACGTCGAAGCCTTCATGGCCGACCGGGCAGGGTTCGACAAGCCGACGAAGTTCTTCGACGTCGTCTCTCACGACCGACACCCCGCCCTGTCGGCCGCGGACGTGGACGGCGACGGGGTCGACGAGCTGTATGTGATGGGGCGCTGGGGCAAGAACCAGCTCCTCGACCGACAGCCCGACGGCACCTTCGTCGACCGGGCCCCCGCGCTGGGCCTCGACGTGGACGGGCACACCGCGGCCGCGCTGTTCCTCGATCTCGACGGGGACGGCGACCGGGACGCCTTCCTCGGGAGAACCCTGGAGCGCTCGCTGCTCCTCATGCAGGAGGACGGCCGCTTCGTCGACCGCACCCACCGCCTCGCGGAGCCCGCGCCCATGGCCGTCTCCGCCCTCTCCGCCGCCGACGTGAACGGCGACGGGTACCTCGATCTCTACGTCTCCACCTACTCGCTCCACTCGGGCATGAGCCTCGACCCCTCCCTCGCTCCCTCCCCGGAGGAGACCACCGCCCTGAGCAAGGCAGCCCACGTCGTCTACGACAACGTCGGGCCGGCGAACGTGTTGCTCCTGGGGGCGGCGGACGGTGGCTTTCGCCGGGCGCCTCGCGGCGTCGGGACGCCGTACCGGCACACCTACCAGGCGAGCTTCGCCGACATCGACGACGACGGGGACCAGGACCTGTACCTCGCCCACGACTACGCGCCGAACGACATGCTCCGCAACCGGGGCGACGGGACGTTCGAAGCGGTCACGGACGAGACCGGGACCGCCGACGTGGGCTTCGGGATGGGCGCCTCGTGGGGCGACTACGACGGCGACGGCGACCTGGACCTGTACGTGTCGAACATGTTCAGCAAGGCCGGCGGACGCATCACCCGCAAGCTGCCTGGCATCGACCCCCGCTTCGCGGCGATGGCCCGGGGCAACTCGCTGTTCCGCAACGACGGCGCCACCTTCGCCCGTGTCTCCGGCCAGGCGAAGGGCACGCTCCAGGTGGAGGCGTCCGGCTGGTCCTGGGGGGGCTCCTTGACCGACGTCACCATGGACGGCTGGCCCGACATCGCCGTGCTGAACGGCTACTTCACGGCGCCCGCCCGGTGGAGCCGCCCCGTCGACTTGTGAACGTCGTTCTGGCGCGCGGTCGTGCGCCACGACACCAGCGTGAAGGCCACTCCGCCCCAGGCGGAGGCCCTGAGCAGCAACGTCTCTCGGATCCGGGAGATGGCCGGCGGCTTCTGGTCGAGCGCGGGGGTGGAGGACGGCGCGTCTCAGTCCGGCAAGGAGACCAACGACCTGTTCCTCTCGGCGGAGGGGAAAGACTTCGCCAACTGCGGGCTCGTCTCGGGCTTCGACAGCCGGCTCGACGGACGGGTCCTCGTCCCCTGGGACATGGACGGGGATGGCTGGACCGATCTGGCCGCCATCAACGCGAACGCCCCCCGGGTCCAGCTCTTCCGCAACACCCTCGGCGACGGCGCCCCGAACGGGGTCCTGGCGATCCAGCTGCGCGGGAACGCGCCGAACCGGGACGCGGTGGGCGCGAAGGTGACGGTCCGGGCGGGCGACCGCTCCATTGTGCGACACCACGCGGCGGGCGAGGGCTTCGCGGCCCAGCACGGGAGCACGGTGCGGGTGGGGCTCGGAGCCGCGACACAGGCGGCCGTGGAGGTCCGCTGGCCGTCGGGGACCACCACCACCCACGGCCCCCTGACCCCGGGCGTCCTCGTCACCCTCTCCGAGGACGGGGCCACGAGCGAGCCGACCCCGCTGGTCCGATCGGCGCTTCCCCCGGCGCCTTCCTCCCCTCCCCTGCCCCCGGCGCTGCGCACCGGGGCGCCCCGCGCCGTCTACACGACCTTCGCCACCTGGTGCTCGGCCTGCGTGGACGAGCTGCCGGAGCTGCGGGCGCTGAAGGAGGCCCTCGGGCCCGATGTCCCTCTGATCGGCGTGGCGATCGACGCCGGAGACGGCGACGAGGCCCTGAATGCCTGGGTCACGGAGCACCAGCCGCCCTGGACGCCGTTGATTCCGTCCCCGGCGGAGCGCCAGGCACTCCGGACGTGGTTTGCGGATGCGGTGGGCTACGAGGCCGTCCCGAGCACGGTCGTGGGGGTCGATGGGCGCGTCGGCGCCGTATTCGCCGGCGCTGCGACCGTCTCCGAGGTCCGCCAGGCCCACTGAGCCGCCGGCTCCGTCTCTCCGGAGCGGTCCGGCCGACCCTGCACTAAGCTCCCGGCGGTCCGGGGGGCGACGTTGCTCTCCGCATCGATCCCAACTGGAGAGTTCATGCTGCGCATCACCACCCTGCTCGCCATCGGCGCCCTGTCCCTGACCGCCTGCTCGGAGCCCACCGAGGCACCCGCCGAGGCTCCGGAGCCCGCCGCCACCGAGACCGCCGCCGCCACGGAGACGAAGAGCGAGGCGAAGCCCGAGGCCAAGGAGGCCGAGAAGACCCTCGCCGAGACCGCGATGGACGACGTGGAGTCGGGCCTCGCGTCCGGCGACTGCCACGTCTTCGACGCGAACTCCGCGAACACGCGCACCGAGAACGGCGTGATCGAGGGAGCCGTCCTCCTCGACAACTACCGCGAGTACGACCTCGCCCTGCTCCCCGAGGCCAAGGACAGCAAGGTGGTCTTCTACTGCGGCTCCACGATGTGCACTGCGTCCGACAAGGCCGCGGACCGCGCCCTGACCGCTGGCTACACGAACGTCAGCGTCATGCGCGAGGGCATCAAGGGCTGGAAGAAGGCGGGCAAGAAGACCGTCGACTGGGCCGCCCCCGCCGAGGACAAGCAGGAGGGCTGAGCCCCTCGGACCCCGCGCGGGGCTCAGTCTCCGTAGCCGCCCGGGTGGCCCACATGCCACCGATGCGCGTCGGCCACGATGGCCCGCAGACCCCGCGCGGGGCTCCACCCCAACACCCGCCGCGCCCGCTCGGCGCTGGCCACCAGCGTCGGCGGGTCTCCCGCGCGGCGCTCCCCGTCGACCGCCGGCACGGCAGTGCCCGCCACCTCGCCCACGGCGGCGAGTACCTCGCGGACGGTCGACCCGGTCCCCGTCCCCAGGTTGAACGCGCCCCCCTCTCCCCCACCGAGGAGGTGGACGAGCGCCCGCACGTGGGCATCGACGAGATCGAGCACGTGGACGTAGTCGCGCACGCAGGTGCCGTCCCGGGTAGGCCAGTCCGTCCCGAACACGGTCAGCGGGGGACGCCGCCCGAGCACCGCCGCGATGGCGAGGGGAACGAGGTGGGTCTCCGGCTCGTGGTCCTCGCCCAGCGCCCCGTCCTCCGAGGCACCCGCGGCGTTGAAGTAGCGCAGGAAGACCGCCGGGAACGGGGCCGCCGCGAGCACGTCCTCGGCGGCCACCTTGCTTTCCCCGTAGGGGTTGCAGGGGCGACGGGGCTGCTCCTCGGTGATGGGCACGGGCACGTCGTCCCCGTAGGTGGCGGCCGTCGAGGAGAGCACGAACGCAGACACCCCCTGCCGGGCCGCCGCCTCCGCCAGGGTCCGCGTCCCGCGCACGTTCACGTCCTGGTAGCGCAGGGGCTCGCGGACCGACTCGCCCACGAGCGCCAGCGCCGCGAAGTGCAGGACGGCCTCGGCATCGACCATGGCCTCGGCGACCGCGTCCGGGTCACGGACGTCGCCGGGGATGAAGGAGGCGCGGGGGTCGACGGCGGCGTGGTGGCCCGAGTACAGCGAGTCGAGGACGACCACGTCCGCGTCGAGATCGCACAGCGCGCGGACGGCGTGGCTCCCGATGTACCCCGCGCCCCCCGTCACGAGGATCCGGCGCCGGGCCAGCGAGGTCACGGCTGGTCCTGCTGCTCGCGGACGGTGAGGAGGAAGGTCCCCGCGTCCGGGGGCTGGAGGCGTCCGTCGAACAGGGTGCTGAAGTCGACGCACACCTCGGTGGTGGCGACGCCGCGGACGTAGAGCGTCCCGCAGCCCTCGCAGAGCGAGTAGGGCTCGTTGGGGTAGGGGTCGACGGTCACGTCGTCCGTGAAGCGGGGCTGGAGGACGAGGTCGTACCAGACGGCGTCCTCGTCCCGCAGGCTCACCCAGCCCCGGGGCTCGGACGCGCACTCGTCGGGCAGGGCGGCGCCGGGGCCGTTGAGCTGCACATCGAGGGAGACGCTGTCGAAGCGGCCCGCGATGCGGTCCTCGGGCATGTGCACGTCACCCCGGGCGGTGAGCTCGGAGGTCTGGCCCCCCGAGTAGCTCAGCTCGAGGCCGAGCAGCGTCCCGCCGGGCGCCACGGACTCGGGTCCGTAGGCGAGCGGGCCGCGCACGCGACCGAAGACGCGGCTCGCGTAGCGCCACTGGAGGTAGCCGGCGGCCTCGGAGACGTAGAGCGAGTCGTCGCCTTCGCCCGTGAAGCCGTAGGCGAGCTCACCACCGTCGTCGACTTGGGCGGCCCCCACGAGCTGGCGGGCGCCGTTCGTGGTCACGCCGAGGGCAGTGTCCGGCTCGCCCTCGATGGACAGGGACGACGCCCACGCGAGGTCGCCCTGGTACTCGATCCCGGAGACGGTGGAGCAGTTGTCCTCCCACGCGGCGTCGAAGGGCGTGACCCAGAAGTCCGGGCACCCGGGCCGGGTGAACGCGAGCGTGGACACATGCCCGGCCCAGGCGGCGCGCAGGTCGGCCGCGAAGGTGACCTCGATACCCTCCTGGAAGGCGGCCGGGAGATCGATGCCGGAGACGTCCGGGACCACGAGGGCCGGCTGGTACGCGGAGTCGTCGTCGTCGCCGGCGGTGGGGCAGGCCGGGAGGGTGGGGATGAGGAGGGCAAGAAGGGCGGGGAGGAGGGCGATGGGGGGGCGCACGTACGGGGGTTGGGCGACGCGCCACCTGGGAACTGGGGACCGGGATTCGCGGGATTTTCGGGATTTCCGGGATTCGGAGGGTCGAAGAAGCGGGTGAGGGACTCGCCTCATGGAGGCGGCAGAATGACGAGAAATCCGGTCAATCCTGCCAATCCCGCGAATCCCGGTCCTGCTCGGCGGCCTACCCAACCCGTTCCCCATCGCCTTCATCACTCGAACTCCGGCTCGCAGACAATCACATTCCCCCCCGCCACCCGGAACGTCATCCCGTCCTCCGCCCCCTTGCGATGGGCGAAACGGACCTCGATGCGGTACTGCCCCCCATCGAGCGGGACCGAGACGATCTCGGGCGCGAACTCATCCGCGTCCACGATGCTCGCCACCTCTTCGTCCCCGATGAACACCCACACGTCGTCCTTCGCGCCGAGCGCCAGCTCCAGGGTCGTGTCCCCTTGCGCCCGGATCCACGCCGTCCAGCGCACCGCGAAGTAGGACGGGTCCTCGGCGAAGCCCTCGTCCACCGGCCACCACGCCGACCCGAAGTCGAGGGCCGCGTCGTACTGCTGGAAGACGAGCTGCTCCGGCTCCCAGTAGGGCAGCTGGTCCAGCGAGGGCGCCGCCAACTCCGGGTCCGGCTCCACCCAGTCGTCCGCCGCGGTCAGGTTGTAGTACTGGCCCAGCCACGCCGTGTCGCAGTCGGCCCAGTTCGGCGGGTCGCCGTGGGCGTCCTCGTCCGGCGTGGGGGGCTCGGCCACCGGCGGGGGCGGCGTCCGCTGGAACGTCAGGTCCGAGCAGCCGCTCGTCACCAGCGTCAGCGCCAGCAGCAGCTCCCTCACAGCCCGAGCTCCTCGGCGTCGGGCCGCACCGTGCAGTGCAGCCACTCCTCCAGCAGCGCCACCTGCTCCTGGGAGGGACCACCGGACGGCGGCATCGTCGGCTCCGGGCCCGTCGCCCGCGCCTCGATCCGGTCCACGTGCCGCATGATGTCGCCGTAGTTGTTCAGGTCGACGCCGATCGTCGCGCCTCGGCGCTCGTCGCCCTCGAGCAGGGCGCTGTGGCAGCCCACGCAGAACGTGGCCACGTAGGCCTCGCCCCAGTTCTCCCAGGTCACGGGAGGCTCCCGGTCGCAGGTGGGCACTTCACACCCCGCGAGCAGCACGCATCCCAGCGCCAACGAGAGCGCCAGCCGTCCCGTCCCCATCCGTGTCTCTCCGAGGTGCGCCCTCTCAGGCGATGAGCGCGTCCAGCACCTGCACGCCCTGCAGGAAGGCGTCGTGGTCGACCCCGCCGAGCTTGAGCAGCGCCGCGCCCACGCTCTCGCACCCGAGCAGATCGCCCGAGCCGGAGGGCAGGCCCGTCGAGTGGTCGATGGTCATCCCCACGAGGCCCGGATCGGTCGCGCCGATCACGCGGCCGCCGCGCACGCCGGGCCCGGCGACGAGCATCGAGCCGAAGGGCCAGTGGTCCTTGCCGCCGCCGCCGTTCAGGCGCGGGGTCCGGCCCAGCTCGCTCATGGCCACGATGACCACCTCGTCGAGCAGCGTCGGCGAGGTGTGCCCCGGCGTCAGGGCCATGTGGTCCATGAGCCGGTCGATCGTGTCGAAGAACGCCTCCTGCTGAGGCGCCTGGGGGGCGTTGTTGCCGTGGGTGTCGTAGCCGCCCGGGATGCGGAGCATCGCGCAGCGGGACAGGCCGAGGCGCATGAGCTCCGTCGCCCGGACCGCCTGGTCGTAGAAGTCCCGGGTCTGGGTCCGCAGGCCCGCCTCGAACTCGCGACCCTCCAGCTCCATCGCCCGCTCGAGCGAGGCGAGCAGCTCCTCGCCGCGCCGGCGCCCGAGGCCCTGCTTCGACAGGGCGAAGCGGTCGATACGCCCGTGGACGTAGGCATCCACCATGAAGTCGGCCGGCCGCGCCATCTGGGGCGTGGGCACATCGGCCTGCCCGGCGATGGAGCCGTCGATGAGGTCGATGACCCGCCCCCCGCCGCCGCGCACCAGCGCCGAGCCGCGGGTCCCCGCGAACGACGGCCCCCCGAACACGACGTGAGGCATGGAGAAGCCCACCTCGGTCTGGCTCGCCAGCAGGGTCGGCCAGTCCGACAGCGAGCTCGCCGAGCTCCCCGTCAGCATGAAGCGGGTGCCGGCGCCGTGGCCGATGGAGTGGGTGTCGATCCCGTTGATGATCGAGGAGCGCCAACCCCACCGCTCGAAGTAGCGGCTCACGCTGGGGCGGTCGTCCCCGGCGGTCCACCGCAGGTCGCCGGACTGGCCGAGGAACGTGTCCTGGTCCATGTCCACGCCGCCCGCGTCGTCGCCGAACTTCGGCTCGTAGACCGTGCTCGTGTCCCACCCGCCACCGGCGAAGAAGAACAGGAACTTTCGGTCCCGCGGCGCCGCAGCCATCGCGCGGCCCGGCTTGAGGAGGAGCCCTGTCCCGGTGGCGCCCATCGCCGTGGCGGCGAGGGAGCCCTTGAGGAAGGTGCGTCGGCTCGTGTCGTGCTTGCCCATGTCCGTCTCCTCAGTAGGTGATGACCGCGGGGTCGCGGAGCACGGCGGTGACGACGCCGGTCCATGCGGCGACGGGGGATGCGTCCACGGAGTAGATCTGCTTCCACAGCTCCACGAGACGCGCGGGGTCCTCGCTGTCCTCCGGCAGGGGGATGCCGGTGACGGTGAGGTAGAGGTACCGGATCTGGTCTTCGAACAGGTTCGCGCCAGGGCCGTCGGGGACGTCCTCGCGGGTGACAGCCGTCAGCAGCCGCGCGTCCCCTTCCCGGTCGACCGCCAGGTCGTTCGCGACGACGTGGGCCGCCGCCGCCGTGGCGAGGCGCTCGTGCACGAGCAGGAGGCTCACCGACGGAGCGCGCGTGGCCTGGGTCACCGAGTCGGCGTCGATGCCGCCCGCCAGGGTCACGAGGCCGGTGGACGGGTCGGTCAGGCCGTCGCGGCCGCCGAAGGACCAGCGGTACCCCGTCAACTGCTCGACGATGCCCGCGAGCTGCGAGGGCGAGACGACCTTGACGGTGGCGAGGCGCTCGGCGAGCTCACGCTCCTCGGCGCCGCCCGCCAGGTACTCCTCGCTGTTCACGATGCTGCGCACGAGGTCCCGGACGATGAGGCCCGAGTCCACGAAGGCGCTGCGGTGCTCCTGGACCTCGGCCCAGTCAGGCTCGCCGTAGGTGCGCTGGGTGAAGCCCTCCCAGAGCGTCTTGACCGCGCAGTCCACGAACCGCGGGTCCTCGGCGATCTCCCGGCCCAGGTCCACGAGCGAGCTGGTGGGCTGGCCGTAGTAGGCGGGCGGGGAGTCGGCGTAGTCCCGCCAGAGCTCCTCGTTCTCGGGGCGGTAGAGGAACGGGTCGGAGAAGTCGTCGTCCTCGTAGCCGAAGAACCCGAAGAAGTGGGCGGCCAGCGGGTCGAGCGAGCTGTGGCAGGAGTTGCAGTCCTCGCTCTCGCGGATGGCCTGCTCGGGGTCGATGGTCACCTGGTCGACCGCGTTGCGCGAGAACGCGATGGGCCGGTCCAGGTAGTCGTCGCAGAGCAGCAGCTTGCTGACGGCGTTGGCCCGGTGCCGGTTCGCGTTCTGACCCGCCGAGGGGTAGCGCTGCCAGACCGAGGTCATCGTCAGCACGCCCGCGTGGGGGCGGCCGTCGGCGTACCAGCCGGCCTGCCAGCCCGCGTCGCCCGCGAGCTGGATGTCGTACATCCCCGCCACCGCCTCGTTGGCGATGGTGTAGTCGGCGGTCACGAACTCCGTGAACGGCAGGTCGTTCTCGACGATGTGGGACAGTAGCCGCAGGGGCTCGTCCGCGCCGTCCATCCCATTGCGCATGAGCAGGCGGGCGTCGTAGACCTCGCGGATGCGGGTCAGGAAGCCGGGGTCGTCGAGGTAGCGGTCGACGAAGAGCGGATAGAGCTCCGGCTCCTCCTCGATGGCTTGAAGCTCCACCTCGTCGGGATGCACGCCCAGCAGGTCGACCTTGACCCGGATGAGCGAGCTCCGCGCGTCCAGCGGAGTGATGGGCTCAGCCTCGGGTTCGCTGCACGCGGTCAGCGCGAGCGAGAGTCCGAGGAGCGCGGGGGTGACTCGCTTCATGGGTCCTCCGAGAGTTGCTCCCGTAGCGGGAGCACGTAGTCGTCCAGGGTGCCGCTGGGCAGGCGTTCGGCGGTCCACAGAGAGGAGAAGTCCGGGCACGCCTCGCCAAGACCTACTCCGCGCACTTTCACGGTACCGCAGCCGTCGCAAGCCTCCAGAGAATTCTGGTCCGGATCTGTTCCCTCGGGAGGCGGCTCCCAGAAGGCCACGTCGATCCAGTCGCCCGGGGTGACGCGCATGCTCACGCGCCCGTGAGGCTCCAAGGCGCAGCCGCCGTCGTCGGCGCCGGGTCCGGGCATGAACATGTCCACGTCGACAGAGTCGAAGACCCCCGCGACCCGCTCCACGTAGAACGCCACGTTCGCGTCGATCGCGAGCGACCAGCGGTCCCCGCCGACCCACGTGGTCGTGTTGCCGCCGCGGAAGCCAACGACGGGCGCCAGATCCGGGTCCACCGCCGCGATCCCGTCCACCTCGCCGAGCAGCTCGCTCGAGTAGGTCCAGCGGGCGCCTTCGTTGTCGAACGCCAGGGAATCGGACGCTTCGCCGACGAAGGAGAAGAGGACGCTGTCGCCGTCGGTGACGCTGGCCGCGGCGGCGAGGTTGCGGGACCCCACCACACGCGCCTCGGGGGTGGCCACGGCCTCCCAGCCCACGGCGCCGTCGAACAGGGTGTTGGAGCTGCTGCACCGGTCCTGCCAGCCCTGCCCGTCGTCGCCGGCGTCCCCGTCCAGCGCGGACGGCGTCCCCTCCCACAGGGTGGGGCAGCCGCCGCCGATGCGGTCCAGTGACGCGACGTGCCCGGCCCAGGGCGCGCGGGTGGTGGTGCGGGTGAGGAGCTCGACGGCCTCCACGACCGCCAGATCCATGTCCACGCCCTCGAGCTCCTCCGGCGGAGCGAGATCCTCGGCCGGACGCCCCGGGTCGGGCGGGTCCTCGGACGGGCAACCCGCGAGGAGCATCCCCGCCGCGAGCGCTCCCCCCCAGAGCGCCCTAGTTGTCATCGTCCACCTCGATGCCCAGCGTGGTCTGCCAGGAGACGGCGATGTCGTCGCCCTGGTCGTTCGCGTGGTACCACCAGACCCAGGTGCCCAGGTCCTGGTAGTTCCAGTAGAGGGCCTGCTCGGCCTGGACGAAGCCCATCATCCGCACGTCGCCGTCGCTGGGCTGCTCGGGGCCCTGGCAGTCGGCCGGGTTGCCCTCGTCCACCGAGAACGTCAGCTGCCAGGTGGTGTCACAGGTGGGGCAGACATCTTCGGCGTCCGCCCGCGTCCCCACCACCGCGAAGAGCACCTCGCAGGTGGGCGGCGGCCCATCGTCGTCATCGTCGTCGTCCCCCGGCCCGACCACCTGCCCGTTCAGAAGCTCGCTGATGGTGAGCGTGCCGGTGATGGTCGTGTAGGGACCGCCCGCCGGGCTGCGGGTGAGCACCCCCATCTCGGAGACGGACAGCACGTTCTCAGGCGTCTCGTCGATGGAGTCGTCGTCGTCCACGGGAGCGGTCGCGTCGTCGTCGTCACCGAGCAGCGCCGGGGTCTCGTCGGGCAGATCGCCCGGGTCCGGCTCGGCGCTCGGGCACCCGATCAGAAAAATCGCTCCGCACATCACCAGCTCCCGTCGTTTCAGGAGGGTCGGAGGCAGACGGAACGAGTGCATATCCATGGCTGCTACCTTACAAGCCGCGCGGAGAGGACCGCCGTTTCGAATGACGGCGTCGCATCCGCTGACCGGAGAGTGTCCATGGAACGACTCGGGGCGGGCCCGCGCGGACAAATCCTCGCGATTTTTTTTCTCGCCATCTCGATGCTGCTCGGCGGGTGCCCCGGCGAGGGCACGTCGCCTCCCACCCTGGAGGCGTCGAGCGAGACCCTCGACTTCGGCACGGTGAACGTCGGCCTCGACGCGACCCAGTCCTTCACGCTGACGAACGCCGGCAGCGGCACGATCGATCTGTTCTCGCTGACCCTCACCGAGGGATCCGAGTCGATCTGGTCGGTCACGCGCGACCCGGGGGACGTCCTGGAGGCAGGCGCGTCGCTGACCGTCACCGTGGTCTTCACGCCGGACGATGAGGAGCAGTTCCTGGGGCGCATCCAGGTCCGATCGTCCGACGAGTCCAACCCGTCGCTGTTCGTGTCCCTGCGCGGCCTCGGCGGGCCCTCGGTGGTGGACAACGACGGGGACGGTTACTCCGCCGCCGATGGGGACTGCAACGACAACAACGGCGCGATGTTCCCGGGCAACCCGGAGATCTGCGACGGGCTCGACAACGACTGCGACGGGAGCCTCCTCGCGGACGAGACCGACGAGGACAACGACGGCTTCGCGCTGTGCGACGACGACTGCGACGACAACAACGGCGACGTCTACCCCGGCGCGCCGGAGATCTGCGACGGCCTGGACAGTGACTGCGACGGCGTGAACGCCGACTCCGCGGACAACGACAGCGACACCTTCACCCCGTGCCAGGGGGACTGCGACGACGACGAGCCGGCCGCGTTCCCCGAGAACCCCGAGGTCTGCGACGGCATCGACAACGACTGCTCCGAGGTCATCGACGATCTGGACGTGGACGGGGACGGGCACTCCCCCTGCTCGACGGGCGGCGACTGCGACGACGAGGATCCCCTCGCCTTCCCCGTGGTGGTGGACCCGGACGCGGACGGCGGCGGCGACGGCTCCGACGAGTTCCCGTTCCAGGACATCGGCACGGCCCTGAACAACCTCGACGACGAGTGCCGAACCATCGCGCTGGTCGAGGCGACCCACGAGTTCTCGGGGACCATCGACGGGTTCGAGGTGACGATCGTGGGCCAGTCGCGCACCGGCACGGTCATCAACCAGGACGGCGGGCGCTTCCTCTCCGTCGTCAACAACGGCGACCTGACCCTGTCCGGCATGACCATCACGGGGTTCGTCGGGACGGCCGATGGCGGATCCCTGTCCGTGACCAACGCGTCCCTGTCGTTACTGGACGTGCAGATCGAGTCGAACGAGACGAGCGGAGACGGAGGGGCGGTCGCGGTGTTCACCGGCGAGCTCAGCATCGAGGACACCACGTTCCTGTCGAACACGGCCGGCGACGACGGCGGCGCGATCGCGCTCGTCAGCTCGACGCTCACCGACGGCGGGGGCAACCACTTCGAGGACAACAGCGCGGTGCGCGGTGGCGCCATCGTGGCCGACGGCTCCCTCGTCTACCTCGACGGCTCCAGCTTCCACGCGAACGACGCCACCGACGACGGCGGCGCGCTGATGCTCGTGGGGCTGCCCACGATGGAGATCGGCGGCCTCGAGGTCTTCGACAACACCGCGGGGCTCACGGGCGGCGGCATCGCCGTGAACAACACGACGGACGCGGACGGCTGGCTGCGCAACTGCGCGATCCGCAACAACGACGCGGGCGGCAGCGGCGGCGGCATCTACGTCGGCGGCAACGTGGCCGGCTTCGTGCTCGCCAACAACACGCTGACCGAGAACTCCGCGGGCGAAGAGGGCGGCGGGATCCACGTGGACGCGGACAACGCGGCGAACCTGTTCGCGGCGAGCAACATCGTCGCGTACAGCGCGGGCGACTCCGGCTTCGAGGCGCGCACCGGCATCGGCGGGACCTACATGGCGAACACCGCCTTCGGCACGGGCGCGGTGAACGCCGACTTCGTGGGCGAGCTCAGCGAGGGGACCGACGCCAACACGGTCGTGAACCCGCAGCTCGCCACCTTCTCGCCCGACGGCGACCCGTACAACGATCAGGTCGGCCTCCAGGGCGGCTCGCCGATGATCGACAGCGGGCTGCACGAGGACGACGCCCCCACCAGCTACCCGACCTGGGACGACCTGGACGGCACGCAGAACGACCGCGGCGCCTCCGGGGGGCCCGGGGCCTGACGAAGGACGTGACGATGCGGCGCTCCCTCCTCCTCCTGCTCCTCCTGCCGGGCTCGCTCTTCGCAGCGGACCTCGATCTCGGACCCGGCAGCGATCTGCGCACGCTCATCGGCGGCGTGGCTCCGGGCGACACCGTGACGCTTTCCGGCGGCGAGTACGTCCTCGACGGGTCGATCGTGCTGCGCGAGCTGGCGGGCACGGAGGCCTCGCCGGTGGTGATCCGGGCCGCCGAGGGGGCAACCCCGGTGCTGCGCATGGACGCCTCGGCGACGATCTTCGACATCGACGTGTCCAGCTGGGTACGGATCTCCGGGCTCACGCTGCGCGGCGGCGACACGGGCAACCCCGACGACAACTACAACCACAGCGGGATCTCCATCAGCGAGGGGAGCTCGAACATCGTCCTCGAGAACCTGGACATCGGGTTCCTGCGGAACAGCGCGGTGGGCATCGGGGATGCGTCGGCGGTGACGGTGCGCGGCTGCGAGCTGCACGACCTGAGCAACGGCAACGGCGTCGTCGCGGGGTGCAGCGACGGCAACTGTTGGCTGGCGGACGGGCGCATCGAGGGGAACTGGATCCACCACCTCACCGAGAGCAGCGGGATCTGGATCCACAACGCCGGCCAGGGCAACGCGATCGTCGACAACGTGGTCCACAACGTGGGCAGCCGCGGGATCCGCGTCGGGAGCACGGCGGATGGTCCGGAGAACATCGTCGAGCGGAACGCGGTGTGGACGGTGGGAGGCAACTGCCTCGTGGCCGTGGGCCCGTCGACGATGCGGAACAACGTGGCGTTCGACTGCACCGGCAACGGGATCCGCACCGACGGCGACTCGGCGTCGGGCTTCGCAGACGTGCGCATCACCCACAACACGATCTGGGACACCGAAGACGACGGGATCGAGGTGCGCAACTGGGCGGGCAAGACCGGGTGCGTGCTCGCGAACAACGCGGTCGCGAACACGAACTGGTACGCGCTCCAGGCGGACGAGGGGCACATCGACGACGGGAACCTCATCGTGGGGAACGTCGTGACGGGGCTCGTGCGCGGGTTCGACACGCTGCTCGGCCACTACGCGGGCGGCTACGGCGAGGGCGACTTCGAGGACGCGATCAACTGGAACTTCTACCCGGTGGACGGCTCGGCGCTGGTCGACGCCGGCGACAGCTCCGGGGCCGCGTTCGTGCCGTCGACGGACTTCAACGGCGCCGCTCGCGAAGGCGACGCCCCGGACGTGGGCGCCTACGAGCGCGTCGAGCCGAGCAACCCGGGCTGGGAGGTCCGCGAGGGCTTCAAGCCCACGGGCCCGCTGGTGGGCGACGAGGTGGAAGTCTCCGGCTGCGACTGCGAAAACGACGGCGAAGGCGGCGGCGAGGCCACGGCGCTGCTGCCGCTGGCGCTGATCGGGTTCGGTCTGCGACGGAGGCGGGAGCTTGATTAGCCAAAGCCTGGCTACTTGAGCCGGCTCAGCATCGCGACAACTCTCCGGATTGCTTCCTGCTGGACCTCTCCGTCCGGCAAGTCGACGAGGTCGAGGACCTCGGGTCGGGCCTCCAGGGAGGCGTCCATCGCCTCCGGCTTGCCCGTCCCTCAGCGGGGGGTGCATCTCGCGTCAAGGGGATGGTGCGGAGACGCGCAGCGGCTCACGGTCCCCTTGATGCGGGATGCACACCCCGCTACCCACGGGAAGCTGCCGGAGTGGTGCGCGCCGGAGGGCACACGAGGTCGAGGCCGAGGCGACTCGCGATCGCGATCGGACCTCGCGTTCGACCCGCGACCTCGACTTCGACTTCGACCTCGACTTCGGACGGCGTGCGCTGGCATCGCCAGCCTCGGCCTCAGATCCCCCGCAGAAACTCCAGCAACGCCTCCCGCTCGTCGTCGCTCAGGCCCTGACCGTACGGGTGCCCGGCGTCCTCCCCGCGGTCACCGAAGAACGCATCCAGCGACTCGATCGACCCGTCGTGCAGGTAGGGGGCCGCTCGCCCAACGCCGCGGAGCGAAGGGATCCGGTAGTGGCCCGAGCGGCGCACCGGCGACTCTCCCGCCGACGGGTCCGTCCCGATCTCCTCAACCGTCACGTCGCGCGCCGAGGTGTACAGCGGCGGCGTGTGGCAGTCGTCGCACCCCAGCACGGCGAACACCGCCTCCCCCTCCTCGAACCGAGGCCCGGGCTCGTCCAGGGGCTCCGCCGGCGGCAGCGATCGCTGCCACATGGCCAGCGCCCAGCTCAGCACCCGCGGGATGCGGGTGCGACGGCCTGACGACGTCACGAACAGCGTCTCGCACCGCACCGCTAGGGTCGCCACCCCCCGATGCACCCAGTTCGCGTTGTGATGCAGCAGCGGCATGTCGCCCAGCCCCCCGAAGTCGGGGAACGCGTACGGGTTGAAACGCCCGTCCGACAGCACGTCGCCCCGTCCCGGCCCCAGCCGGTCCAGGTCCCCCACGGACGTGGACTCCTGCTCCGGTGGAAGGTCCCCCGGCACCAGCCCCATCACCAGCAGCCGCGCCGCCCCCACGTCCATCGCCCGGTTGCTGAGGACTCCGTCGAGCGCCGGCTCGTCCCGCCCTTCGTAGCTCGCATGGCACTGGGCGCAGGTGTTGCCCACGCGCAGCAAACCGTCGCCGTCTTCGAACACCCGCATGCCCACCCAGGAGTCGTCCTCGCCGCGCAGCCACCCGGTCTGCTCCAGGCCGTCCTCGATCTCCATCAGCGCCGTGTAGGTCGGGTCCGGGCGCAGCGGATACTCGAAGAACACACGCCTCCCCAGGGCGATCCACTCCTCGTCGGTCTCCGGCAGGTCCGCCGGGACCAGCGTCGTCAGCTCCCCGCCCTCGAGATCCTCGCCCCCGGCCAGGGCCTCCCGGTCCGCGTCGAACAGCGGCCGCGACGGCCAGTCCGCGGCAGGGAGCGCGTCCCAGCCCTCGTCACCGAGGCCGTAGTTGGCCAGCCGATCGGCGGCGTAGGTGTTCGTGGTGTCCGTGAGGTCTCGCTCGAGGATGGCCCGGCGGTACGCGGCGTCCCCGATGTACGCCTCCGGGTCGTCCGACAGGTCGAGGGGTTCGGGACCGACCGGGCACCCGACAAGGAGCAGGGCGAACGCAGGCAGCCAGCGGGACAGGACCATCATCGACACCCTTCCACGCACGCAGCCCCCGTGCCAGCGCGCCGGGCCAGCGCGGCCCGGTCCGCTTACAAACGCTTGCCTACCGGCCGGCAAGTCCCCCTGGAACCCCTCGTACTCACAGGCCACAATCCCCCGCGCCGGGGGACTGGAGGCACCGATGCTCAAGGAAGACAAGAAGGCGAAGTTCAAGCAGGGATTCACGAAGTCGACCGCCAAGGGCGGCATGGGCTACTTCATCGGGACCTGGGAGGCCGGGCGCCGCAAGACCGACGAGCCCAACCCCGCGCTCTGGTTCTCCGAGGAGGCCGTCAGCTTCGACGACATCAAGAAGCACTACGACCGCTCCCTCGCCACGGACAGCAAGATCGACGGCAAGGTCGTCACGGACGACAGCGGCAACTGGAGCCTCGTCATCTCGCCGACGAGCAAGGTCAAGACCAAGACCGCGCTGGTCAAGCTCGTGCGCTCCTTCGCGGAGTCGTACAAGGACGACGGCAAGCTCACCGCGATCGTCAAGAAGAACGACTTCAAGAAGATCACCGAAGGCTCCATCAAGGTGCAGCGCAAGCGCTCGGTGCGCCCGGTGGAGAAGGACGACATCGCCCCTCCCGGACCGATCGGGGAGAGCGTCGACGTCGAGGACGACTTCGAAGAGGGCAGCGAGATCATCGACGACGGGACCTTCGAGATCCCGGACACGATCACGCTCTTCCTCCCCAGTCGCTCCCAGGTGGAGAAGAGCAAGGCCGGCAAGCCGAACTCGAAGAAGGACGCGGACGCGAGCTCCTACGTCGCGTTCCTCGAGACGCTGCACCTGTGGCACCTCCAGTACCCGAAGGGAGTCGTGCCCTGGGAGGAGCGGGACAACGCGGCGAAGGCCCTGGGGACCCTCCGCACCTCCATCACGGACTGGGTGACCAAGCACAAGGTCTTCAAGAAGGACCGTCGCACGGTCCTCAAGGACATCCACTCCCAGATCGAGGAGCACCTCAAGACGCTCCAGAACCTGCAGGTCGAAGCGGCCATCGCCCGCGGGTCCGAGGCCTTCGGCGACCCGCGCACCGCGAACCAGGAGCTGCTCGCGCTCGAGCAGTCCCTCGAGGACGACGTCGAGGACGACCGGCTGTCCCAGGAGGACCGGCTCCTCGCCGAGGCGCGCCTCGAGGCCATCAAGCGCCAGACGGCGCGCCTCAAGCTGGACAAGGTCCGCAAGACGAACCTCGACACCCTCTCCACCAAGGAGAAGGAGAAGCGGTTCGACACCACGGTCGAGCAGGTCGACCTCGTCACGGAGCTCGTCCTGTCCGAGGGGGTGACCAAGGACTCGGGCAAGGCGGTGAAGACGGCCGTCCTCACGGTGGAGACGCTGCTGGGCTCCATGCGGGATGAGCTCTACAAGACCGAGATCTCCGAGCGCGACGAAGAGGACGAGAAGGAGGTCGACGACGGGGACAAGTGGTCGAGCCCGTCGCCGAAGTCCATGAAGCTCGGGGAGTCACTGGGCCACCTCCTCGACCAGATGGCATCCACCGGAGCGAAGAAGGACGCGAAGGACATCCTCGCCCGGATCCAGACCCTCGCCGAGGAGCTGATCGCGCTGGAGATCACGCAGGAAGCGAAGGCGAAGGGCGACTGGGCCGGCTCCATCATGCGCAACAACGACCTGGCGACGGTCGTCGCCCGCATCGTGCTCGAGCGGACGGACAACCAGTTCCTGTCGAAGCACGTGGACGTGGCGAAGAGCCTCGCCGGGATCGGCGACCTCACCCACAAGCGGATGATCGAGGCGAAGAAGTACCTCAAGGACGGCACCCAGCCGACGGATGAGACGAGGCACTTCAAGAACAAGGTCGAGGCCCAGACGGTCATCGACGACATTGGCAAGGCAATCCTCGCGACCGCGAAGAAGATCATGGACGCCACCCTGATCTCCCTGAACTCCTTGCCGACCACCGTCGTCAAGCTCGCCCAGGTCGCCTTCGACTCCGCCCTCGCGACCGGGGATCCTCCGATGGGCAACCAGGACGCGGCGGGGAACGCGGCGGTGAACATCGTGATGCTCCGCTGGCTGAACCCCCAGATCACCGGGTTCGGGCAGAAGGCGAAGCACCTCGACGTCCGGCTCATCAACCAGGTCCAGAACCTGATCCAGAAGACGTCGAGCGGAGCCCGGCCGAAGGACCACGGCTCGGACTACAAGGTGTTCCTGAAGAAGTACGAGGACTTCTTCGACGAGAACCAGGAGCCCCTGAAGACCGCGACGATGCTGGGCATCAGCCGGTTCGAGGCGCGCCTCATCTGACCTGGGCAGCGCGGCGGCGGCCCCGACCGGTCAGCCGCCGCGCAGCACCCGGCGCACGTAGTCCGCCTCGGTGAGGATGCCGACGATGCGGTTGTCGGCGTCGACGACGGGCAGGCAGGAGCGGCGACTCGCGAGGATGTGCCGGGCTGCGTCCGCGGCCGTGTCGCTGGGCTGGGCGGTGTTCAGCTCGGTGCGCATGACGTCGGCGATGGGCGCGGCGCGCCAGCCCTCCGCGTCCCCGTCGGTCGAGTACTGCCACGCCGTGCGGAGCAGGTCGCGCTGGGACACGAGCCCCACGAGGCGCCGATCGGCGTCCGCGATGGGGACATGCCGGACGCGCCGGGTCTCCATGAGCTCAGCAGCGTCCCCCACCGTCGCGTCGGGGGCCACGGTGAAGGGGTTCGGGGTCATCAGGTCCTTGACGAGCTCCACGGCGGCTCCTCCATCCGATCGGTGGCGTTGAAAGGGTATCAACTCCCGGCGTGTAGGATCCCGCAGCGACCGCGGGATCGGCGTCCCCTCCGAGGAGGGCCGACCGTGGACGGGAGGCGCATGGCGGCGGTCCGCAGCACGATCCAGACGATCCACGACAGCTTCCATGCCCCCAAGACCCGGGTGTACCGGGTGGTGCAGGGGTTCATCTGGGCGCTGATCGGGTTCTCGATCTTCTGGTTCGTCCTCGACACCCTCCTCCCGACGGACCACGCGTTCCGCCCCGTCCTCGGCGCCGTCGACAAGGTCATCCTCGTCATCTTCGGGATCGAGTGGGTGCTTCGGGTCGGGAGCTTCCGGCCCCGGGCGCTCCAGGTCTTCGCGCGCCCGCCTCTTGGCCAACTCCGACTGCAGCTCTGGCCCCGGGTCCGCTACGCGCTCGCGCCCATGCAGCTCATCGACCTGGCTGCGGTGCTCGCCGTGTTCCCGGGGCTGCGCGGACTGCGGGCCCTGCGTCTGCTGCGCCTCCTGCGCACGGCGCCGGCGTTCCGGTACGCGAACCCCTTCACCTCCCTCATCCAGGCGGCGGAGAGCAACGGCCTCCTCTTCACGTTCGCGTTCTCGGTCCTCGGGTTCGAGACGATCGTGGGCGGCCTGACGCTGTACCTCGTCGAGTCGCCGGTCCGCCCCGACTTCACCGTGGCCGACTGGCTGTGGTGGGCCTTGGTGACGATCACGACGGTCGGCTACGGCGACCTGGCCCCGATCACCGGCCTCGGGCGGGTGGTGGCCAGCGTCCTCATGGTCGGCGGGATGTTCACGCTCGCGCTCTTCGCCGGGATCATCGGCCACAGCCTGGTGAGCGCCCTCCTCACGATCCGCACGGAGCAGTTCCGCATGAGCGAACACGCGAACCACATCGTCGTCTGCGGGTGGGACCCCACGACCCACCTCCTGCTGGACGCCCTGCGCGACGAGCTCGACCTCGACGAGACCCGCACGGTGCTCTTCGACACCCACGAGCGACCGAACAACCTGCCGCCCGAGTTCCTGTGGGTCCAAGGGGACCCCACGAAGCAGAGTGAGCTCGACAAGGTGCGGCTGACCCACGCGAACGCGGTGATCGTGGCGGGCGATCGCACCAACAGCGCGTCCGACGCAGACGCGCGGACGATCCTCACCGTGTTCACGATCCGCGCGTACCTCTCCCAGCAGGCGGAGCAGGTGAAGTACCGCAAGGAGCCGCTCTACGTGATCGCGGAGATCCTGGACCGGGAGAACGTGGACCACGCCCGCACGGCGGGGGCGAACGAGGTGGTGGAGACGCGCCGGCTCGGCAGCTCGATGCTCGCCCACGCGACTCGCTTCCACGGCGCCGCGTCGGTGATGAGCCGGGTGCTCATGGCCGGGGACCACAACGTCTACATCGGGGAGATCCCCGACGGCCTCGAGACCTACCACGACCTGCTCCGGGCCGTGGGACCGACGAACCCCGGGGTGCTCTGCATGGGCGTCCGCCTGCCGTCCGGCGAGGACGTCATCAACCCGCCGAAGGCGACCCCTCTGCCCGACGGCGCGGCCCTCATCTACCTCGCCGAGGCCCCGGTCCTCCCCTCGCCGCGCTAGCGCGGCGGAGGCGCCCCACGAGTCCCCCTTCCGGTCTTCCGGTCTTCCGGTTCTGGCCCCTCCCCCCGAAGCCCAGCAAAGAGCGCCCCCCTCTTGCACTCACGCCTTCGATGCATAAAATGCACATAGAATGTGGCGCCAAGCACTCCAGACCCTGCTCCGCACCGGCGAGTTCCGCACGCAGTCCGCCCTCGTGGCCGCGCTGCAGGACGCCGGACACGCCGTCACCCAAGGGACCGTCTCCCGGGAGCTGACCTCCCGGGGCGCGAAGAAGGTGGGAGGCCGCTACGTCCTGCCCGCGGCGGCCGGTCTCCCCGACGGGCTCGATGTGTACGGCGCCGCTGTCGCTCGGGGCCCCCTCCTCGTCCTGCGCACCGGTCCCGCCATGGCTCCCCTGCTCGGTCAGGCCGTCGACGACGCCGACCTCGACGGAGTGGTGGGTACCGTCGCCGGGGACGACACCGTCTTCGTCGCCTGCTCCCCGGACGTCGATCTCGCCGCGCTCAGCGGCTTCCTCGCCCATCCGCTCACCGAAGGGGGCTGACATGCGCGTCCGCCTCGACAAGATCGCGTCCTGCACCCGCAACGCCTCGCTCCACCGGGACGTGGTGGTGGGCGCGCCCATCCCCGCCGTCGCCGGGACCGTGGTGGCCGTCCGCATCCTCGACAGCAAGGCGGTCTACAACAAGATCGAAGACCCCCACGGCCGCCTCGTCCAGGTCCAGGAAGGCGACGTGGTCGCCGGCGTCCTCGGCGCACGGGACGCGCTGCGTGGCTACGCGGGCGAGGTCCCGGACGCGGTCGCGCCGGGCGACGTCCTGCACCTCCTCAACCTCGGAGGCGTCATCGGCCGCTGCACCTCGGTGAACCCCGATGTGGGCCCGCCGTGCCGGGTCGAGGTGCTCGGCGCCGTCTTGCGGTTCCCCGAGCTGGGGCGCCGGGTCGGCGTGCCCGCCTCCATCAGCCCCGGCCCGGTCGCCCTTCGCGACGACCTGCCGGCCGACCTGCCGCCCCTGATCCTCGTCGCCGGCTCCTGCATGCACGCCGGCAAGACCGCCGCCGCCTGCGCCCTCGTCCGCGCCGCCACGCGGTCGGGCCTGAGCGTCGCCGCGACCAAGGTCACCGGCGTCGCGTTGCGGCGGGACTCCCTGGAGATGATGGACCACGGGGCCGTGCGCGCCGTCACCTTCGTGGACACGGGCATCCCATCCACCGCCGCGACCGCGGGAGTGGACGTGGCCGCGGTCGCCAAGGGCTGCATTGCCGCCGCGGCCGCCGGAGGGGCGGACGTCGTCGTCGTCGAGCTGGGGGACGGCTTGCTGGGGCGCTACGGCGTCGACGCGATCCTCGCCGACGCGGAGCTCAAGAAGCAGCGCGGCGCCCTCGTGTTCGCCGCAAACGACCCCGTCGCCGCCTGGGGCGGGGTGAACTGGCTCGCTGAGCACGGCTGGCGCCCCGTCGCCGTCACCGGGCCCGCGACGGACAACGAGGCCGGAAGCTCCCGGATCGTCGAGCTCTCCGGCGTGCCGGCCCTCAACGCGCGGACCCAATCGGCGGCTCTGGCCGAGGCCGTCCTCTCCGCGCTGGACGCCTCCGCAACGGGTCTGGGCGCCCCCGCCGTCGGGGCCGCATCGTGACCGCGCGGGTCGCCATCGTCGGGGCCACCGGGTACGCGGGGGCGGAGCTGTGTCGGCTGCTGGTTGGTCACCCGGGCGCGCAGGTGGCGACCGTGTCGTCGCGCCGGCAGCGTGGCCGCCTCGATGCGGTCCACCCGGCGCTCGCGGGCTTCTCGGATCTGCGCTTCTCCGCCGTGGACATCGCGGACCTCGCCGCCCACGACGCCGTCCTCCTCGCTGTCCCGCACGGCACCGCGACCGAGCTGGTCTCCGCCCTCGAGGACGCCGGCGCCCCCTGCATCCTCGACCTGTCCCGCGACCACCGGCACGCCCCGGGCTGGGTCTACGGCCAGGCCGAGTGGCATCGCGAACAGCTGATCGGAGCCACGCGGATCGCCGTCCCTGGCTGCTTCGCCACCGCCATCGCGCTGGCCCTCGCCCCCTTCGTGGACCGCGGCCTCCTGCAAGGCCCAGCCCGGGTCGTCGCCGCCACCGGCTCCACCGGCGCAGGCGCCACCCCGTCGCTCACGACCCACCACCCCGAACGCTTCGTGAACCTCAAGGCGTACAAGGTGCTCAGCCACCAGCACGGCCCGGAGATCACGACCTTCCTGGCGGGGCTCGGCGCGATGCCGGGGCTGCACTTCGTCCCCCTGTCCGCCCCGGTCGACCGGGGGATCCTCGCCTCGTGCTTCGTGCAGGTCCCCGAGGACGTGGACGCCGCCGCCGTCGTTCGGGACGCCTACGCGCACCACCCCGCCGTCCGGGTGCGCGCCGAGTCCCCGCAGCTCCGCTGGGTCCGGGGCACGGGCCTGTGCGACCTGTCCGTGGTGCAGGACGGCAGCGAGGTCGTCGTCCTCAGCGCCCTCGACAACCTCGGCAAGGGCGCCGCCGCTCAAGCCCTCCAGTGCCTCGAGCTGTCCCTGGGCCTCGAGCCGGCCCCTCGCGCTCCCGCCTCCCTCCCCTGAGCCCACGATGAGCCTCCTCAGCACCATCTCTCCTTCGTCCCTGCTTCCCGTGGAGATCGTCCGCGGCGAGGGCGCGCGCCTGTGGACCGCCGACGGCACCCCGCTGTGGGACTTCTACGGGGGGCACGCGGTCGCTCTGCTGGGACAGGGCCACGCCGGGTGGGTCCAGGCGCTGACGCAGCAAGCGAGCACCCTGTCCTTCGTGACGACCCTCGCGCCCCTGTCGCTCCGGGACCGCGCCGCTGCCCGCCTCGCGGCGTTCGGTCGCATGGATCGGGTGTTCTTCGTGAACTCGGGCGCCGAGGCGAACGAGGCCGCGCTCAAGGTGGCCCGCAAGGCGACGGGCCGGTCCGTCATCGTGGCGATGGAGCACGGCTTCCACGGCCGCACGATGGCCTGCCTCGGCGTGACGCAGTCGGGCAGCTACCGCGCCCAGCACTCTCCGATCCACGGGGACGTGCGCTTCGTCCCCTACGGCGATCTGGCGGCGCTGGACGCGGCGCTGGACGGCGACGTCGCTGGGGTCCTCGTGGAGCCCATCCAAGGGATCGCGGGGGTCGTCGAGCCACCCGAGGGCTTCCTGGTGGGAGCACGCGCCCTGTGCGATGAGGCAGGCGCCGCCTTGATCCTCGACGAGGTGCAGACCGGGGTCGGCCGCACGGGCGACGCGTTCGCCTGGCACCACGCCCCGGACTGCCGCCCCGACCTCGTCACCTGTGGCAAGTCCCTCGGGTCCGGGTTCCCCGTGGCCGCCCTCCTCCTGACCGAGGCCATGGCCGCCACGACTGCCCCCGGCGAGCACGGGTCCACCTTCGGCGGGGGTCCCCTCGCCTGCGCCGCCGTCCTCGCGGTGCTGGACGCCATCGATGACGAGGATCTGCTCGGTCGGGCCCGGGAGCTCGCCCACCGGGTCCACGGCTTCGCCCCCGGCCGGTCGCACCACATCCGCGGCGTCACCGCCGTGCGTGGCCGCGGCTGCCTGCTCGGCGTCGTCCTCGACCGCCCCGCAGGCCCGGTGGCGAAGCAGCTCCTCGCTCACGGACTCGTCGCCGGCACGGCCCACGATCCTCGCTGCCTGCGCCTCGCGCCCCCCGCCGCCACCCCCACCGAGGCCCTCGACGACCTCGAGCACGCGCTGCGCACCGTCCTCAGCGCCTCGCCGGAGTGACCATGGAACGCCCTCTCCTCCTCCTCGACGCGGTGCCCTACCTGCGCGCCTACTCGGACCAGACCTTCGTGGTGAAGCTCGGCGGCGAGCTCGTCGGCGACGCCGAACGGCTCGCGGCGGTGGCGCGGGACATCGCGGTCCTGCATCGCCTGAACATCAGCGTCGTCGTCGTGCACGGCGGTGGCCCCCAGCTCGACGCGATGAGCGAGCGCCTCGGCCTGCCCATCGAGCGGGTCGCCGGCCGGCGGGTGACGAGCCCCGAGGTGCTGGAGGCGGCGAAGATGGTCTTCCGGGGCCAGCTGTCCCTCGACCTGGTGACGGCCCTCCTCAAGCAGGGTGAGCGGGCCGTGGGGATCAGCGGCGTCGATGGGCGGACGGTCCAGGCGGCCCGGCGTCCCGAGGCGCTGATCACCGACGACAGCGGCGTCCGGCGATCCGTCGACTTCGGCGAGGTGGGGGACGTCACCGCGGTGGACGGCGACCTGCTGGAGACGACGCTCGCGGCGGGCGCGATCCCCGTCGTGAGCCCGCTCGGGGTGTGCGCGGACGGCGCCGTCGTGAACGTGAACGCGGACACGATGGCCGCGGAGATCGCCATCGCGATCGGGGCGGCGAAGCTCCTGCTGCTCACCCGCGCGCCGGGGATCCTCGCCGACGTGGACCAGCCCGACTCCCTCCTACACTGGGCGGATCTGGGGCAGCTCGAGGAACTCGAGAAGGTCGGCGCGTTCAAGGCCGGGATGCGGCCGAAGATCGCCTCGGTGCGTCGCGCCCTGCGCGGCGGAGTGCCCCGAGTCCACGTCCTGGACGGGCGCCGCGATGGCGCCCTCCTCGAGGAGGTCTTCACCACCGACGGGTGCGGCACCCTCGTGGTGTCGGCGGCCGACGAGGCCCCCGCCGAGCCGCTGGTGTGAGGCGAGCTGCTCCCCGACCGGGCGCCGGACGCCCCGAGCCCGCCGCAGCGAGTCCCCTAGACTCCCGCGATGCCTCGCCTCGCCACGATCTTGCTGCTCCTCGTCCTCGTCGGCTGCACCGACGTGGACGGCGACGGGTACTGGGCGGAGACGAACGACTGCGACGACACCACGGCGACGACCTTCCCCGGCGCGCCCGAGGTGTGGAACGACGGAGTGGACAACGACTGCGACGGCGAGGTCGACCGCTCGGACACCTACCTCTACTTCGCGGAGGCGGAGCCGAACGACGTGGTCCTCGCAGACTGCTTCGCGCCCTCGGGCCAGGAGCTGGGGGACGTCGCGGGCTTCGGTCTGCTCAACCAGCTGACGGGCCGCATCGACGAGGTCGAGGACGAGTCGTACGTCGCGGGCGACCTCGACTGCTTCCACCTGCGCTTCCCCGAGGGCATCGAGCGCTCGCGGATGGAGGTGTGGCTGAGCTGGGACAACCCCGACAGCGACCTGGACTTCGCGGTGCAGGGCCTGTGGGAGGGCGAGCAGAGCGGCTTCGCCCTCGCGGATCAGCCCGGACCGGGCCCCGAGGTCGCCGTGACCAGCTCGGGCTTCGACGCCGGCTCGCCCCTGTGGGTCTGGATCGTGGGCTACGCCGGCCCGCCCACCGACTACACCTTGGACCTCGTGCTGCGCTAGCCCTCGGCGGCGCCGCCGCCACCCCAAGAGAGACGCGATGAACCTCGTCAGCCAGCTGGTGGAGGAGGGCTACGTGCCCTTCGCCTTCGGGAACCGGAAGAACCTCGACCTGCTGCACCCGGCGCCGTTCGGCGTCGCGATGCACATGATCGCGGCCGACGACCCGGACAACCTCACCTACCACCACGCCATCAACCGCCTCAACGGGCTCGCCTACGGCGGCAAGGACATGGGGATGCCAGCATGGGTGCAGATCGACTGCGGGATCCTGCCGTCGGCCTTCGTGGGCTTCGCCCTGCCCGCAGACCGGCTTCCGGAGAAGCTCAAGTGGCAGATGGACGTCACCGACGACGTGGGCCTCGTGCCCGTCGCCGAGGCCATCTCGATCCCCACGGTGCAGCCCGGCAAGTACACGAGCTTCTCCATGTGCTCGGTCATCCCGGGCAAGGCGCTGGGGTACGCCGCGAAGCTGCTGTCGCTCAAGGCGTACGGCTGCCGGTCGACGCTCGGGGTCGCCCAGTTCGACAACTTCGCCCTGCGGATCCACACCCGGTTCGGCGCCCTGTCCATCGAAGAGCCCCACGTGCCGTACCACACGTGCCCGGAGAACACGTTCGTGTACGGGTGCGACCTGCGCGGCGGATCCGTGCTCGACGTGCTCGAGCGAGGCGGTACGGTCGACGACGCGCGGGAGCCCACCTTCTGGCTGGAGAGCAAGGACACGGAGCGGATGATCGCCATGGCCGAGAACGTCCGGGCGGGCACGCACCGCTACTACCTGCTGCCGCCCGGCGCGTCGCGGCGCGAGGACGGCGTGTTCTGCCCGATCCTCGAGGTGCCTGCGTGAGGGAAGACCGGTGAGGGCTCGGTCGACGGGCGTGCTCGGCGCCTTGGCGCTGGGACTGATCGGCTGCCCCGCTTCGGCGCCCGCGCCGGACCCCACGCCCGAGGAGCCCCCGACGTTCTCGGCGGAGACGAGCGAAGCGCTGCGCGTGGCTCTGGGGCGGGCGCGGGTCAACCCCGTCGGCAACGCGGTGGCCCCTCCCGGCGCGACGGCGGCGGTGATCGCTCCCGACGGGCGGATCTGGACCGGCGCGGCGGGGTTCTCGGACGACGGCGCCGCGCTGGAGATGGACCCCGCCGACCTCCTCCGCATCGGCTCGATCACGAAGACCTGGGTGGCCGCGGCGACGCTGCGGGTGATCGGCGACGACGCCCTGTCGCTCGACGACACCGTGGACGGCTGGTTCCCCGACATCCCCCACGCCGACGTGATGACGGTCAGGGATCTGCTGGCGCACACGAGCGGCATCCCCAGCTACACGGACATCACCGAGTTCCTGGAGGGCGGGTTCACGGACCCCGTGGAGCACGAGCAGATCGTGGACTGGTCCGTCGCCCACGGCCCGGACTTCGCGCCCGGCGACGCCTTCGCCTACTCGAACACGAACTACTACGTCCTCGGTCTGATCCTCGAGGACGTGACGGGGCGGGAGGCGCACGAGGCGCTCTGGGACCTGTACGCCACCGCGGGGCAACGGGGCACGTTCATGGAGGGCGAAGAGGAGGGCACCTTCGCGCCGGTGCGCGGCTACCTCGACGGGCTCGACGTCACGACCCGGGTGGACCCGAGCTGGACGTGGACGAGCGGCGGGCTCGTGGCGCCGGCCGAGGACGTGGCCCGCTGGATGGCGGCGCTGGTGGACGGGAGGGTGCTCGGCGAGGAGCTGACCGCGCTCCAGCAGACGGAGACCCAGGCGCCGACGGGGCCGGCGGGGTACGGGCTCGGCATGTACGTCGTCGACCGGGGCTGGGGACTCATGCGCGGCCACACGGGCTCGACGATGGGGTTCCAGTCCGACTGCTTCGTCCACGCCGGAAGCGGGGTGGTGGTGGCGACGCAGGCCAACGACTTCCTCAGCGAGGCGAGCGATCTGTCGGATGCGCTGTGGGCGGCGCTGGAGGAGGTGGGGGAGCTCTGAGCGGCGGCTACTCGATGGCGCGGCAGCCGACACCGTCCCAGGGGTCGAGGTCGAGCTCGATGGAGGCCGGGGGCTGAGGCCCGCTCCAGCTCAGCTCTGCGTGATCGAAGCTGCTTGCCCAGTACTCGCCATCGCAGACCTCGCCGTCGCCGTCGCTGTCGAGGTAGATGACGAAGTAGAAGGACGCGTCCTCGGGGTCCGCCGGGCGGACGTCCTCGTCGATGAGGGAGACGAGGTCGTCGGGCAGATCGAGGGACAGCTCCGCCGGGACGCCCGACACCTCCCGCGCGATCGTGGCGACTCGGGTCGCGCTCGCGTCAGCGATGAAGGCGTCGATGCCGTACAGGTGCGCGTGGAGGGTCCCGCTGGCGTCGCCGCCGTCGGCGGAGTCGACGGAGAGCTGGACGAGGTCGGTGCACCCGGGGAGGGCCGCACCGAGGAGGAAGAGGAGGAGGAGGCGTTGCATGCCCCCCCTCGCTGCAGGCCCGATGCCGCCAGCAGCGGGCATCGTCCGGCCCCGCCACGCGGAGCGCGCGCCCTTCACCCCAGGAAGCACTTCCCCTCGCCCCGATACGTGGGGGCCCAGCCGACGACGGCGTCGCCGCGGATGAGGGCGTAGCGGTCGACGTGCTCCGCGAGCTCGCCGCCCTTCGCGTGGCGGAGGAAGACGGGGTCGCCGATGCCCAGGGACACCCCCGCCGGCACGGTGATGGGGGTCTGGACCTCCCCGGCACCCTCCATGGGCACGAAGCCGATGCCATGGGGCAGCCAGGGAACCGGGAGCTTGTCCGGGCCGGCCTCCCCCGACGCCACGTACCCGCCGCCGTGGGCGGTGACGATGCCGGGCCCGGGGACCCGCACCACCTGGAGCGAGAAGCCGATGGCCGGGGTCAGGGGGTCGCGCTTCATGTGCGCGAAGTAGTCGAAGAGGTGGGGATCGATGAACCCCGAGCCCGCAGCGACCTCGGTGATGTGGGGCTCCTCGCTGGTCCAGGCCACGGAGCCGGTGCCCCCACCGTTGAACAGGCGCCCCCCGAGGCCCGCGGCGTCGAGACCAGCGGCGATCTCGGCCCGCAGCCGGGCGACGCGCCCCTTGTCGGCGGCCTTGAGCCAGCGCTTCGGCAGGTTCATGAGCGGCGAGAACGGGTTGGCGTCCTGCACGCCGGCGATGTGGCTCTCGTAGCCCATGACCCCGCCGAACCGGAGGTGTGCCCGGTCCTCGGCCTGGCGGGCGAGGGAGAGGACGCTGGCGGCGTCGTGCAGCGGGGACCGACGCGCGCCGAGGTGCGCCGCGCCTCCCAGGGGCCGGAAGGCGAGGTCGATCTCCACGATGACCGGCACGGTGCTTCCCACCTCGGCCGCGGCGGCGTCGAGGAGGTCGAGGTGGGCGGGGTCGTCGACGACGATGGCCGCGAACACGCCGTCCGGCAGGTTGGCCCGAGCCATGGCGAGGGCGTCGCTGCGCTGCCCGGTGGGATAGGCGACGAAGACGTCGGTGGCGCCGTGCTCCACGAGCCACTCGGCCTCGGCAGCGGCGTACGCCATGACCCCGGCGACGGCGCCGTCGGCTCGTTCCTCGATTCGGGTCAGGAGCTCCCGGCAGCGCAGGGACTTGCTGGCGGTGCGTACGGTCTTCCCCGCCGCCTGTGCGGGCGCGATCAGCTTGTCCACGTTCGCCTCGAGGGCGTCGAGGTCCACGAACGCACAGGGGCGGGGCACATCGGCCAGGGCGTGGCGGTAGCGGGCGTAGAGGTCAGTCACGGACGCCCATGGTGCCCCGGGGAGTGGGGGGATGGGGAGCGCGGCGGGCCGGGGCGATGGCTACTCGATGACGAAGACCAGCTCGCCCCCGTCGGCCAGGTCGTCCCAGTGGACCTCCCAGCCGATCTCGACGCCGTTCAGCTCCGCGCGAACGACGTTCACCACCCCGTCGTCACTCGCCGCGAGCGCCTCGTCGAGGCCAGGCGCCTTGATCGTCAGCTCGGCGTCCTGGACCCGCATCGTCACCTGGGGGAAGCGGGGCGCGCCCAGGACGAACCGCGCCGTGCCGGCCACCGGGTACAGCCCCAGCGAGCTCCACACGAACCAGGCCCCCATCGTCCCGCCGTCGTCGTTCCCCGGCAGCCCGTAGGGGCCCACGTCGTACAGCGTGTCCTCGGCCCAGCGCGACCAGCGCACCGTCAGGTCGTGGCGGCCCATCTGGGCGAAGAGGTAGCTCGCGTTGAGCACGGGCTCGTTGCCGTGCCAGTAGTAGGCGGTCGGGTACGACGGACCCTGCTCGGAGATCTCCGCCGAGCCGGCGCGGAAGAACGTCTCCAGCTTCGCGAGCGCCGCCTCGTGGCTGCCGAAGAGCTCCGCGTAGCCCTCGATGTCGTGGGGCGCCATCCACAGGTACTGCCAGGCGGTGCCTTCCACGTAGGCCGGCAGGTCCACGTCCGGCCACCAGGGCTCGGCCCACGCTCCGCTGCTGTCCATGGGGCGCAGGAACTCCGTGTCCCGGTCCCAGTGGTTGCGCCAGGACCGGGACCGCTCCCGCAGCGCCTCGGCCTTCGCGTCGTCGCCCGCCACCTCCGCGAGGACCGCCATCGCCGCGTCGTTCCAGGCGTACTCGAGCGTGTGCGACACGCTGCCCCCGCTCATGTCCGAGGCCACGTATCCCAGGTCGAAGTAGCTGCCCTGCCCGCTGCGCTGGTCCGCGGTGACCTCGAGCGCTTCGAGCGCCGCCGCCGCGCCGATGGAGTCGAGCCCGATCCCCTTGCGCATGGCGCCGGCGATCACGTTCGCGCCGCTGTCCCCGATCATCCCGCCGGTGGTGCCCGTCCCCAGCGGCCACCGCGGCACCTTGCCCACGTGCGCGTACATGTCCATGAGCGACAGGAGGAACTCCTCCTCGTACTCGGGCACCACGAAGTCGTACAGCGGGTGGACCGTCCGGTACGTGTCCCACAGCGAGAAGTCGCTGTAGAACTGCCAGCCGTCGGCGGTGTGCACCTCCTGGTCGAAGGCGCGGTACCGCCCGTCCACGTCGGTGAGGAGCGAAGGCATGAGCATCGCGTGGTAGAGCGAGCTGGCGAAGATGGCGCGGTCGGTCTCGCCGCCGCCACCGACCTGGACCGTGTCGAGGATCTCCGCCCAGGCATCCCGGGCCGCGGCGCGGGTGGCGTCGAAGTCGTGGAACCCCTCACCGGGCACGAGATCCGCGGCCACGTTGGCGCGCGCGCCCTCGATGTCCACGAACGACAGACCCACGGCGATCTGCACCTGCGGGTCCGCGCCCGCGTCGAAGCGCAACCGAGCTCCAAGAGAGCCGTCGGCGTCCTCGGGGATCCAGGACGCGACCTCGGTCGGCGCGCGCTCGAACACGTAGATCACGTGCACGGTCTCGCCGCCGTGACGCCCCGAGTACGGCCCGTCGAAGTGCATCCAGCCTTCCCACACCGCGCCGTCGGTCCCTTCGACCGGCGCGAGCTCGCCGCCGCCGAAGTCCACGTCGGGGATGGTGTGGGACAGGTCGAGGATCACCCAGGCCTCGTCGCCGGCTGCCTCGGGGAAGGTGATGCGGTGCAGCGCGGCCCGGAGCCCGGCCGTGTGTTCGACGGTGATCGGCTCCCCGACGTCGGGATCGCCCGATGCCACGTCGACGGTGTAGTAGCCCACCTCGCCCATCTCGCTGGCGAAGTCCTTCTCCGCGCGGTGGCCGCTCGCGGTGCGCTTGCTGTCGTCCCAGCCCACGGTGGGCATGAGCGCGATGACGCCGTAGTCCGGGACCCCCATCCCGTTGGGGCGGAGGTGGGAGAACCCGGCGATCCACGGGTCGTCGTAGGAGTAGCCGGAGCAGTGGGAGAAGGACGGCGTCGCCGAGCCCTGGGTGTCCGGTCCCGGCCGCGCCAGGCCGAAGGGCATCGCCGGACCGGGGAAGGTGGAGCCGATCCCGATCCCCTCGAAGCCCGTCCCCTGGAACACGTCCACCTCGTCCACGAGGGACGTGGGCTCCGGCAGCGGCGCAGGCGTGGGGTCCGCGGGATCGCCGGGCTCCGCGGGGCAGCCGGCGAGGAGGAGGGCGACGGGGAGGAGGCGCACGCAATCCATGGCGCGCAACCTAGCCCACCCCCGAGCGATCGGGCGTTCCGTTTCCCGTGCCGCGTTCGGGCGGTTTCCCTACGTTGAAGACGGAGGGGGACGACGTGCGCACACCGACACCGCTCATCGCAGCCGCGCTCGCCGCGGCCACGTTGACCCTCGCCGCCTGCGTCCCGGGATCCCTCGACATCCAGGACGGCATCCTCTGCTGGGCCGATCGGGACGAGGACGGCTGGGGGGACGCCGAGGCCGAGCTGGTCCTCTGCCACCGACGCTTCGCCTCCTTCTACCCCGGCGACTGCGACGACTCCGACCCCTTCGTCCGCCCGAACCGCGCCGAGCGCTGCGACGGCGTCGACACGAACTGCGACGGCGCCCTCTTCGCGGGCGAGGTCGACGACGACGGGGACGGGCTCTCCGAGTGCACGGGCGGCGACTGCGACGACCGCAACCCCCTCATCTCGCCGAACGCCCCCGAGCTCTGCGACGGAATCGACACCGACTGCGACGGCTACACGGACCCCCTCGAGCGCGACCGGGATCACGACGGGCACCGGGGCTGCAGCGCCCTCGAGTGCGACGACTACGACGAGCACGCGTACGTCGGCGCCCCCGAGCTGTGCAACGGCGTCGACGACGACTGCGACGGGATCGTCCCGCTGGACGAGGTCGACACCGACGGGGACGGGTTCCTCGAGTGCGAGTAGGCGCCACAGGCGGCCGCTCCCCCCTGCGCCACGGGCAAACGCCCGCCTCCCCGCGCCTGGTCTCCGGTAGGGTCGCCCCATGAAGCTCCCGCGCCACCTGCTCCTCGTGCTCCTTCTCCTCGCGGCCGTGGCCGCCTGCACCGTCGGCGGCCGGGGAGGGCGTGGCGGCGGCGGGGACGACGACGACTCCGGAGCGGACGACGACGACTCCGGCACCAGCGACGACGACGACGCGGCCGACGACGACGACGACGGCGCGCCCTGCTCCCCCGAGGGCGCCACCGCCTGCAACGGCATCGAGTTCACCGAGTGCGTCGATGGCACCTGGGATCTCGTCGAGCAGTGCCTCGCCCCCGTCCCCATCTGCCACCCGGAGCTCGGCTGCCTGGAGTGCAACCCGGGCCAGCGGACCTGCGACGGGAACGACATCGTCGAGTGCGACAGCTCCGGGTTCGGCAGCACCTACGTGGACACCTGCCCTGCCGAGTCCCCCTGCATCGCCGGCGTCTGCCAGGACCCCTGCACCCTGGCGGCATCCCAGTACAGCTACCTCGGCTGCGACTTCCTCGCGGTGTCCACCACGAACATCGTCTCCGGCCCCTTCGACAACAACTTCGCGGTCGTCGTCGGCAACCCGGACGACTCCACCGGCCCAGCGGACGTGACCGTCAGCCGCAACGGCAGCGTCGTCACGAGCCAGACCGTCGGCGTCGGCCAGACGGCGGCCATCACCCTGCCGATGGTCCAGGGGCTCAAGGCCGCCACCGGCTCCGTCATCGAGCCCGGCGGCGCCTACGAGATCCACAGCTCCGTCCCCGTCGCCGCCTACCAGTACAACCCGCTGGACTTCAACATCCTCGGCACGAACAGCTTCAGCAACGACGCCTCGCTCCTGCTGCCCGAGCACACGCTCACCGGCCAGTACATGGTCAGTCAGTGGCCCACGTTCGGGGTCGCCAACGGCTCGGGGAGCAGCGCATCGTGGTTCGCCTGGCAGCCGGGCTTCTTCGCCATCGCCGCCACCGCTGACAACACGAACGTGGACATGACGTTCACCGGGTCGACCGCGGCCGGCACCCCCGGCGCCATGTCCGCGGGGCAGAGCACCTCCGTGACGCTCAACCGCGGCGACGTGGTCCAGGTGATGAGCTACTTCGACTCCACCGCCTCGAGCAGCACCGCGTGCTCGTCCCAGGGGTGGACGCAGACGACGGGCACGAACAACGGCAGCACCTACAGCTACTGCCTCGCCACCACGACGGACCTGACGGGCACGATGATCGCCGCCGACCGCGCCGTGGCCGTATTCGCCGGCCACCAGTGCAGCTTCGTCCCCTACGACGCCTGGGCCTGCGATCACCTCGAGGAGATGATGTTCCCCACCGCCACCTGGGGAACGACCACGGTGATGACGTCGCCGCGACTGCCGGGCAACAGCAGCGCCGTCGCCCGCACGAAGTACAAGGTCATCGCGCTCAACGGCAGCACCCAGATCTCCTTCGACCCTCCCGTCACCGGGGCCCAGACGGTCTCCGCCGGCCAGGTCATCGAGTTCGAGACCGACCAGGACTTCGTCGTCGAGGCGACGGACAAGATCTACGTGACCCAGACGATGCTCGGGCAGGACGAGCTCGGGACGGCAATCGGAGACCCCGCGATGGGCTCGGGGATCCCGGCGCTCCAGTACCGCAACGAGTACTCGTTCCTCACTCCGAGCACGTTCACGGAGAACTGGGTGAACGTCGTGGCCACGTCCGGGACGTCCGTGCGGCTGGACGGCGCCGTGATCTCCGGCTGGAGCCCCATCGGGAGCACCGGCTACGACGTGGCGCGGGTCTCGCTCTCTGCCGGCTCGCACTCCATCTCGAGCGACAACGGCAGCGGCTTCGGGATCACCACGTACGGCTACGCGAGCTACACGTCGTACCTGTACCCCGGCGGCCTGAACTTCCTGCGCTGATCAGGCGCGGCGCGCGGCCACCAGCAGCGACTCGAGCTCCCTCGTGACCGTGCCGTGGTGCGCGTCGACGACCTCGGCCATGGCCGAGAGGAAGCGCCGTCGTACGTCTTCCTCGAGGGCGCGCACGGGTGACTGGGTCCGCAGCAGGTCGAGGTAGGTGCCGTCGGCCCAGGTGCGCGGCCAGGAGTGGCGCAGCACGTCCACGCCGTCGAAGTCCGGGTGCTCGGCCAGCCCCGCGATCCGCTCTTCGGTGATGCGGGGCAGGGTCCGCGGGGGCTGGTCCTTCGCGGACGGAAGGAACTCCTCGTAGATCGGCTGCGTGTCCCGCCAGAACGCCGTCCCCTCCGAGCGGTCCAGGGTCCAGACGAGCAAGAGCGGAGCACCGGGGCGGAGGAGGCGCGCGGCGCGGTCGAGCCCCTCGACGGCCGGGATCCAGTGCCAGCACTGGGCGGCGAGCAGCGCGGGGTAGGTGATCGCGGGGTCCCAGTGCAGGAAGTCGGCGACCTCGAAGGTCACGTCCGCGCCCGCGAGGCGGCGACGGGCCACGTCGATGAGGGACGCGCCGCGGTCGATGGCGTGGATGGGGACTCCCCGCGCGGCCAGCGGAGCAGTCGCCTGGCCGGTCCCGCAGCCGATCTCGAGGAGGCGCTCGCCGTCGAAGGACGGCAAACGGTCGGCCACCGCGTCGATCACGCGCGCTGGCTGGCCCGGGCGCATGCGGTCGTACAGATCGGCCACCTCGTCGAAGGTGCGGGCACGGACGAGGGGGTCGAAGTCGGTCACGGGGGAGGGTTGCCCTGGCCAGGGACGAGCTTGTTGCTCGACGTGTAGTAGAGGAACGAGCGGGGGATGCCGTCGTGGTCCTTCACATCGGCGTCGTCGAAGGTGGCGTTCTGCGTCTTCCCGCCGACGGTCACCTCCCAGTGGATGTGTCCGGTCAGGCTGTTCCCGACGTTGCCCACCTCGGCGATCTTCTGGCCCTTCTTGACGTCCTGGTCCTTCTTGAACTTGGCGCTGAACTGCTTGATGTGCCCGTACTGGACCTTGTAGCTCTTGTCGTGAGCCTCGATCTCGATCACGTTGTCCTTGGCGTCACCGCCGTGGCCGTCGTGTTTGTGGACCATCCTGGTCACCTTGCCGTCGGCGGAGGCCAGGATGTCCGTCCCGCAGGCGAGCCGGAAGTCGTACGCCGCGTCGTCACTGTGGTTCGCGGACGACCAGGCGCCCTGCACGATCCACGACGACGTCCCCTCGGGGTAGGGCAGGAGGAAACCGCCGATCGCGTCCTTCTTCATCGCATCGGCGCCCTCCTTGTTCGCCATGACGGGAATCATGATCAGCCAGATGAGGACGAAGAGCCCGCCGACAACCACCGTGGTGATCCACGAGCCCTGGGGGATGGCGTTGGTCATGGGCGGACGAGCGCCGACCTTGCCCTCGACCCACTTCGGGAGGAGGAAGTGGGCGAGAAACGCGAGGGCGCCAAAGGTGAGGCCCCCCCAGTGATAGAGGGGCGCGAGCCACGTGGGCCCGCAGGTCGCGAACGCGAGGAACCCGCACACCCAGGCCGATGACCAGGCGAGGATGCCGCCGCCAATGAACACGCCCTGGGCCCATCCGATCGCCTGACGGAGGTCCGTTTGCCCCCTGGCGAGGCGCTCAGCCACCACGGCTGCGTAGATCGCGAGCCCGCAGTACGTCCCCCAGCACACCAGGGACAGCACCGCCGCGAGAGTCATCTCCCAGTCCCCGCCGAAGCCGACGAAGGAGAGCGCGAAGGTGATGAACGAGTAGAGAATCGCGACGGAGTACGGAAACCTCAGGCCTTTGCCGACGTCGGACATGTGCCCCCCAGGAGATGTGGTCAGTTCTCCCAGATCATACGGGGGCGCTCCTCAGGTTCCGGAGCGAGGCGGCTCAGGTTCTCACCGTCGTACAGGTCGCCGTTCTTCATCACCCAGCGGATCGCCGCGGTGTTCTCGATGTCCTGTCGCGGGTCGGCGCTGAGGACCACGAGGTCCGCGAGCTTGCCGGCCTCCACGGACCCGAGGTGCGCGTCCATGCCGAGGTACGTCGCGCCCGAGATCGTGGCGGCGCGGAGTGCTTCCATCGGGGTCATCGCGTCGGGGCCGGCCAGCGCCCAGAGCTCCCAGTGCGCGCCGAGGCCCTGGAGCTGTCCGTGGGCGCCGAGCGTGACGAGGGCGCCCTCACGGGCGAGGTCCGCCGCTGCCCGGGCCAGATCCTCGTGGTACCACTCGCCGTCGGGGGCGGCGAGGCCCGGCCGGCGGGACTTCGGGTCGAGCTCCGTGCGCGGGGTGAAGCGCTGGAGCTTCTCGTCGGCCCAGACGTCCCGGCGTCCGTAGAAGTAGTTCTCGCCGAACGGTCCGCCGTACGTCACGAGGAGGGTCGGCGAGTAGCCGAGGCCGGTGGCGCCGAACAGCGTCAGGACGTCCTTGTACAGCGGGGCGACGGGCATGGCGTGCTCGATGGACGTGTGGCCGTCGAGAGCCATCGACAGGTTCGCGAACAGGTCCCCTCCCCCTTCGGGGATCACGAGGACGTCCTCCTCGCGCCCGGCCTCCACGATCCACTGGCGCTGATCCCGCCGGGGCTGCTGGTAGCTCTTCACGCTGATGGCCCCGAGCTGCTTCATGCGACGCAGGTGCCGGGCCGCGTCCTCCCGCTTGGCGACCTCGGAGCGGAAGTTGCCGCCCGCGCCGTACAGGATCTCCCCGGTGGAGAAGACGCGAGGGCCCCACATCGCCCCGGTCTCCACGAGCTCGGCGTTGGCGAACACGTTCTCGGAGAACGCGGACGGGTCGTGGACGGTGGTGACGCCGAAGGCGAGGTTCGCGAGGTAGCGCCACTCCTGGGCGGGCAGCACGTCCAGCGCGGAGAAGTGCAGGTGGGCGTGCACGTCGATGAGGCCGGGGATGATGAAGGTGCCGCTGGCATCGAAGCGCGTGGCCTCCGCGGGGATCGTCACATCGGCGCCCACGGCCTCGATCCGATCACCGACCACGAGGACCGTGACGCCCTCGAGCACCTCGTCGCCGTTCATCGTCAGCACCGTGGCGTTGGTCAGGGCGACGGAGCCGTCGGGCACGTCCCGGGGCGTGGTGAGCTGGAGCTCCCAGACCGAGGACGGGGGGACGGCCGGCTCCGGTGGGGCGGCCGAGTCGTCGTCGTCCCCCGCCGAGTCGTCGTCGTCCCCCGCCGAGTCGTCGTCGTCGCCGGCGCCGTCCGCGGACGCTGCCTGCGCCAGGGCCTTCGCCTGCCGCTCCTCCTCCCAGCCGACCACGTCCGCGATGGGGACACGGTGGATCTCCGGCCCGTAGCCCCAGCTCACGGAGTCGCCAACGAAGTCCACCCAGGCGCCAGCGTGCTCGCTGAGGCGCCATCCCGGCGTGGCCCCCATGCCCGGGGTGATCGCGCGCGTCTCGCGCCCGGCCTCCGGGACCGCGCTGAGCCAGACGTGGTGCTGATCCACGAACGCCACCCAGCGTCCGTCCGGCGAGGGGACCACCTCCACCGCGTTGCTCACCGTCAACACCGTCCGGCGGTCCGTGCCGTCGCGGGCGACCGAGATCAGCGCCCCCACCGCAGAGGACCGGGGCACGGGGTGCTGCTCGTCGGCGAACAGGATCCGGGTCCCGTCCGCTGAGAACCGCGGGCGCACCGCCCGGTGCAGTCCGCGCGTCCCCGTCACGATCTCCTCGGCGGACTGGGGCTCGGCCACGTTCAGAATGACCACGTCACTCCACAGCTCGGCGTTGAGATCCGCGTCCCGTCGATGCGCTCCCGAGCCCCGCAGCACCACGATCTCCGTCGCGTCGGCCGAGAAGCTGGGGTTCGTGTACTTGGGACCCAGCGCCGAGACGCGCTTCGCCTTGCCCGGTCCCCGGCTCGGCATGACCCACACGGCCCCACCTTCGGCGTCGTCCCAGGACACGAAGGTGATGAACGCGCCGTCCGCGGACCACGCGGGGCTGTACAGCCGGCGGCCGTCCAGGCCCTTGCCTGGAGCGAGGTCGGCCGGCACGCCGTCGGACCCCTTCTGCCGCCAGATCCGCCCGAGCGCCGCGAACAGCAGCTCGTCCCGATCCGGGGCGAACACGGGCCAGCGCACCAGCCGCGCCCGCACCTCGTCGGCCACGGGGCTGCGCGCCGGCCTCACGGGCTCGTGCAGGAACGCGTCCACCGTCGCCGTGAACGGAACCTCCGTGCGCGCCCCGTCCGCCGGGTCCACCAGCCAGAACCGCCCCTCCGCGGTGAGGAGGATGCGCCCGTCCGGCGTCCAGTCCATCCGCGGATAGAGCTGGTTGTTGCCGAAGCCCTCCTGCCCGTCCCGGTCGAGCCAGTCGGCGATCTCCCGCCGGTCGCCGGTGGCGAGGTCGTACAGCTCGAGGACGCTCTTGCCCCGGACCCGTCGGATGAGGGCGAGCGAGGCTCCGTCCGGCGACGGCGTCGGACGCACCGCGCCCCCGAACTCGCCGGTCAGCGGCCGCTCCTGGCCCGTCCGCCGGTCGTAGCGGCCGATCTGCCAGATGCCGCGGTTCGGATCCGAGTTGTAGTTGTAGCGACCGGGGCGTCGAGAGAAGTAGACGTACCGGCCGTCCGGGGACAGCGCCGGCTCCATGACCCCGCCGAGGACGTCCTTGTTCGTCAGCTGCACCCCGGTCCCCCCGAGCCGGTGGACCATCCACAGCTCGTTCACCCCGATCGAGCTCGTGTCCGTGATCCGCTTGCGGCCGATCACGTACTCCCCGTCCGGTGTCCAGGCTCCGTCCCGCATGCGCACCGCGGTCTCCGCCGTCAGGGGGCGGGGTCGGCTGCCGTCCGCATCCGCGAGCCAGAGGTTGTCGTTCCCTCCGCGGTCCGAGGTGAACAGCAGCGTCTCCCCGTCGGGTGACCAGCGGGGCTCCGCGTCCCAGGCGGCGCCCGACGTCAGCCGCCGCGCCGGTCCCCCCGCGAGCGGCAGCTCGTACAGGTCGCCGAGCAGGTCGAAGACGAAGCGATCCCCGTCCGGGTGCACGTCCACGGACATCCAGGTCCCTTCGGAGACGTCGAAGGAGAGCTCCCGGCCCGGCCCGTGGGGCACACCCACGTCCCAGGTCGCGGGATCGTCCGACGCTCCGAGGGGGGTGGCGGGAAGAGCGGCGATCGCGCAGATGGCGAGGACGGCAACGGGACGCATGGGACTCCGGGGGACGGGGAACGCCGGAGCGTAAACGACTTTCTCGGGGCCGGTTCCGGGGGTTCGTTCGGAGGGCGCGCCAGCGTCGTGCCTTGACTGAGAGCCCCCTCAACTGTAAACAGCGGCCGCCCAGTACAGCGATGAGGGAGTTGGGGCGAGGAGCCCCGCACGCGCGCCAGCGCCAGGGTAGGCACGAGAGGGAGGCGTCAGCCTCGCGCGCGTGAGAAGTAGAGCGATGACGAGAAGGTATGGTGCTCCCGTGGGTAAGGGACCCGCGGGCCGAGAGCTCGTGTTCGGATCGCTGTTGGCGGTCCTGACTGGCTTCGCCATGCCTGCGTTCGGCGCCATCGGCGGCCCCGACGCGTTCGGATACACCTGGGTCGACAACAACGACGGTGGCCCCGCGTACGACTACCAGCTCGCTCCGACGGCCGGCCTGCTCGTCCTCGACGACGACGACTCGACCGAAGTCGCCCTCCCCTTCCCCTTCGAGTTCTACGGCATCGAGTACAACGCCCTGCGCGTGCACAGCAACGGCGGCGTGACCTTCGGCTCGACGGAAGACCTCGAGGCCACCCACACCTGCCCCGTCACGACCGTCCCCGCCCCCTCGATCCTGCCGCTGTGGATGGACCTCGACCCATCGGCGGGCGGCGAGATCTACGCGGGGGTCGCGCCCAACAACGCAAACGTCTTCCTGGTCGAGTGGTTCAACATCCGCCGCTTCAACGGTGGGGGCGTGGTCAGCTTCGAGATCAAGCTGTTCGCTGACGACCACCACATCGAGTTCCACTACCAGGACCTCGACTTCGACGGCAGCGAGCACGACGACGGCAAGCAGGCGGTGATCGGCATCGGCCGCTCGTCCGGCGCGCTGATCTTCTCGTGCGACGGCAACCGGCAGCCCACCGGCGGCGAGGCCCTCGGCTTCTACCCTCCTCCGTGTGACGACGTGGACGGCGACGGTTCGTGCGCCGCGGACGACTGCGACAACGACGACCCCGACATCTACCCCGGGGCCGAAGAGGTCTGCGACGGCAAGGACAACGACTGCGACGGGCAGGGCTTCCCCGGCGAGATCGACGCGGATCTCGACGGCTGGATGGTCTGCGAGGCCGACTGCGACGACAACGACCCGGACCGCTACCCGGCCGATCTGGACGGCGACGGCTGGACCCCCTGCCTCGGCGACTGCGACGACAGCGACCCCGACGTGAACCAGGTCGACAACGACGGCGACGGCGTGTCGGGCTGCGACGGCGACTGCGACGACACGGACGCGGCGCTGAACCTCCTCGACGAGGACGGTGACGGCTCGGCGTCCTGCGACGGCGACTGCGACGACGAGGACGCGGCGATCTTCGCCGGAGCCCCCGAGCTCTGCGACGGCCGCGACAACGACTGCGACGGCCAGCTCGACGAGAACCCCAACTGCAACGGCACCGGCGACGACGACGACAGCGTCGAGACCCGCCCGGTGGCCTACGGCTGCTTCGTCCGCTGCGACGCCAGCGGCGACGACGGCGCGTCGGGCGTGGTTGCGGTCGGGCTGCTGGGACTCCTCGGGCTGCGGCGCCGGAGGGAGCGGCGATGAAGCTCCCCATCCAGCTCGATCGCTACACCCTCGTCGAGCCCATCGGGGCCGGCGCCTTCGGCCGCGTCTACCGGGCTGAGGTGCGCGGGGACATGGGCTTCGTGTCCGACTTCGCGGTGAAGGTGCTCGACGCGAACGTCGTGCAGACGAACCCGAACGTCGCCGCCCAGATGGCGGACGAGGCGCGGCTGCTGTCCCAGCTCGACCACCCGAACATCGTCAAGGTCATCGACTTCAAGCACGTGGACCACTTCGTCCTCGGCGACGTCTACATGATGGTCCTCGAGTTCGTGCGCGGCGTCGACGTGGCCGAAGTCCTCGAGCGCCTCGACACCCAGCGTGTGCACATCCCCGCGCACGCGGTGCTCCACATGGGGCTGATGGTCGCGGACGCCCTGAACCACGCCTACTCCATGACGGCCCGGGACGGGGAGGCGCTGCGCCTCGTGCACCGGGACCTGAAGCCCCACAACCTGATGGTGAACTTCCGGGGCCAGGTGAAGATCCTCGACTTCGGCATCGCGAAGGCGAAGTCGGCGCGCATGGCCGCGGCGACGCAGGAGGGGCAGACCAAGGGCACGGTGTTCTACATGAGCCCCGAGCAGCTCGCGGGCGAGGACCTCGACGGCCGCTCGGACCTGTATTCGCTGGGGACGATCCTCTTCGAGCTGCTCTACGGCCGCCGCCTCCTCGACGTCGAGGTGCACACCCCCGCCGATCTCGCGCGGGCCATGCACACCGCCTTCGAGATGGACATCGAGAAGCGGCTCCTCGATCTCAAGAAGCACCTCGAGAGCGGCGCCAATGGGAACCTGAGCGAGGAGGCGATCGACGGCTGGCTCGCCCTGCTGCGCGCGGTGCTCCAGAAGGACGCCCGCTACCGCCCGGACAACGCCCGCGTCTTCGCCGAGCAGCTCGAGTGGCTGCGGGCGAAGCACGACACCGACGACCGCGGCTTCTGGTCGCGGACGGTCGAGGACGTGGCCGCGGCTCGCGCCGCCCGCGGAGGCCCGAAGCTGCCGCCTCTCAAGGCGACGCCCCGGCGGGACAAGACCGTCGAGGAGCTCCCGCAGGCAGACATCTCCCTGTCCGAGTCCGCCCAGGACTTCTTCGGGATGGAGAGCGGGAACATCGAGGACGACGCCCCGGCACAGCTGTCCTCGGCCGAGGTGCCGATGACCCGCGCCATGTCGTCGGTGCGCGGGACGGTGCGTTCGTTCGGCTCGGAGAAGATCCAGCAGATCAGCCCGCTGACGGAGGTGATGAAGCAGGTCCAGGCCGAGGAGGTCGAGACCCGCCGCATCGACGACTCGACCGACTCGCTCAACGTGGCCGTCGTCCGCAAGAAGGACGAGCCGATCGAGGCCCCCACGGTCGAGACCGACGCGGTCAAGAAGCCCGCGAAGGGGGCCAAGGCCAGCAAGGGCGTGAAGTCGGCCAAGACCGCCGGCGGAGTCGCGTCCACGAAGGCGCTGCAGGAGGCGGACACCGTCGTGCCGGCGCCGCGGACCCGTCGTGAGCCCGACCGCAAGCCCCTGTTCATCCTGGGCGCCGTGGCCGTGGTGCTGCTGCTCGCCATCGTCTTCCTCGTGACGCGCGGGGACGGGCCGGAGCCCGTGGCCGAGACGCCGGACCCCACCGCCGAGCGCGCCGCGGTCGCCGAGCCGAGCGAGCCCGCGACCCCCGCCGAGCCGGTGACGGCCGAAGAGCCCGCCGCGGCCGAGGACGAGACCCCGGAGGACGAAGCGCCCCCCGAGGACGAGGTCCCCGAAGACGAGCCCACCCCCGAGGCCGAGGCGGCCCCCGAGGACGAGCCCACCCCCGAGCCCGTGGCCGCGGTGGATCCGACGCCCGCGGCCAGGCCGGACCCCACGCCCGCTCCCCGCCGGGACCCCACGCCGGCACCCGAGCCGAAGCCCGTCGCTGCGGACAAGCCCGCCGCCTCGGACACGGAGCCCGGGATCCTCCACATCTCGGCGCGCCCCCGCTGCGACATCGAGATCAACGGGGAGAGCCACGGCACGAGCGACGAGACCCGCCTCGGAGTGGTCCTGCCTCCGGGCAAGTACAAGGTCCGCTTCGTCTGTTCCGACGCGGAGCCCGAGTGCGCCCAGTTCTCCCGCCGCAGCGGCCGCAAGACCATCGAGGTCCGCTCCGGTGAGAAGTCCCGCTACCACGCGGACTTCTACAAGCTGAACGAGAAGTACCAGTGAGCGCGCGCGTCTCCCTCGGCGTCGCCCTCGGCGCGCTGCTCTTCGCGCTCCCCGCCCGCGCGGACATCGTCCTGCACGACGGCGGCGTCTCGCGGGATCGTGAAGTCGCGGACATCGTCCTGGAGCAGACGGGGCAGGCGCCTCGCATGGTGCTCTCGGGGGACGTCCTCGCAGGACCGACGCGCCTGCTGGCGAGCAACGTCGAGGTGGAGCAGTGCGAAGGCGAGCCCATCGCCCTCGGACTCGACCGCAAGCGCGAGGGCATCGTCGAGGCGGTGCTCAGCTTCGAGCTCGACCGCGCCATCGCCGAGCTGGACATCCTCGACACGCTGCTCCCCTGCTCCAGCGAGCCCGTGAGCCGCGGTGACCTCGCCCGACTCGCGTTCCTCCGGGGCGCCGCCCTGCTCGACCAGGGCAAGGAGCCCGAGGCGCGCCTCGCCATGCGGGACGCGATCGCCCAGCAGCCGGGCTTCGCGGGCCTCAAGGGCTTCCCCGCTCCCCACACGGACCTCCTGGACGCGGTGCGCGCCGAGACGAAGGACGACGCGGGCGGGGCCCTGTTCGTCTGGCACAAGCCCGGCGGCGTCTCGTCGGTCCTCGTGGACGGCGACGAGGTCGACAACCCCGAGCAGACCGGCGTGACGGTGCGCTCGGGGCGGCACCTCGTCCAGTCCCGCGGCGCGGACAGCCGCCTCCGGGGGATGTGGGTCCGTACGACCGGCGTGGCCGGCGTGGTCGTGCACCCTGGCGCCGGCCAGATCATCTGGGACGACGGCGGCCGGTCGCCCGGCGGCGAGATGGCCATGCGCCTCATGCTGCTGACCGAGTTCCAGGGCCAGGACGGCGACATCCACGTGCTCCGCTTCAAGGGGCGTCGCGTTGTGTCGGCGGCCACCTTCCCCGCCGACGGCGGCGTGCGCACCCCGTGGGAGAGCGGCGACGAGGGGGCCGAGCCCGCGCCCGAGCCCGTCGCGAAGCCCAAGCCGGAGCCGAAGCCCACGAAGGAGCCGCGGACCGCCGGGACGGTGCGCCCCTCGCGGGTCCGCTTCGCCATCGGGGGCGGCTACCAGTACGTCCACCCGTTCAACTACGGGATGGTGTCCGCGGATCTCGGCGTGCGGCTCGTGGGCCCCCTGACGGTCACCGTGTTCGCGCGCCCGGCCTACGGCGGTCGCTTCACCGTGGACCTCGGCGAGGGGGAGCCGGTCGACGGCGCCATCCTCCTCGTGCCCTTCGGCGCAGGCCTCGGGATCCAGAAGCACGACGGCCCGGTGGGGCCCTTCGTCTTCGGCGCGTTCCAGATGGCGATCAACCAGGTGAACCCGCTGGGAAGCGCCATGATCGGCGCCACGATCCAGGGGGGCGCGGACTTCGCCCCCGGGAACGGACCCTTCATCATCCGCGTGGAGGGTGAGGCGGGGATCCTCGGTTCGAGCAACACCGAAGGCGGCCCCTTCTACGCCGGCTTCACGGCTCGCGTGGGCCTGGGCCTGGGGGCGCGGTTCTGAAGGGTGGTTCCATGAAGGCTCTCGTGCTGCCGACGCTGCTCGGCGCTCTGCTCGTCCCCTCCGCCGCCCTGGCCCTCGGCAACGGCGTCGTCATCAACTGCCGTCACGGAGACGGGGCCTGCGGAGACGACTTCGAGGACTTCACGGACGTGCTCGAGGCGGCCGGCGCCACGGTGGAGCAGACCACCGACGTCCCCGAGTCCATCGCCGACGGCGACGTGCGACTCCTCGTGGTGTCCCTGCCGTCGGACGATTGGGACACGAACCCGATCATCACGTTCTACCTGCCCTCGTTCCTCTCCCAGGGCGGGCGCCTGCTCCTCCTCGGCGACGGCGAGACCAGCGAGCCGGACACGAACGACCGGATCCGCAGCATCCTGGGCTCGATCCCCAACCACGACCTGAGCCTCGGGACCGTCGAGGTCAACGCGAACAGCTCCTGTGCCGACGCGCCCACGACCCAGATCTTGGGCGACCCGCTGACGGCCGGGCTGAGCTCCTGGTACATCCACGAGGCGACGACGGTCAGCGGCGGTGACGCCCTCGTCCGCTTCGACCCGGATGGCGGCGCCACGGCGACGCTCGGGGCGGTGGCCCGGCTCCCGGCCGGTGGTGAGATCATCCTCTTCGGAGACAACCAGGGCTTCCTCGGTGGGAGCTTCCACGACACCTGCGCGGGCGCGGGCACGGACGTCCCGTCCGCCCACCAGGCGCTGTGGGAGAACCTGTACGCGGACCAGAGCGCGGCGGTGGACGGGGACGGCGACGGCTACGAGAGCGACGTCGACTGCAACGACAACAACCCGTCGGTGCACCCCGGGGCGACCGAGACCTGCAACGGGATCGACGACAACTGCGATGGGACGATCGACGAAGGCTGCGGGGACGACGACGACGCGGCCGACGACGACGACGCCGTGGACGACGACGACGCGGTGGACGACGACGACGACACCACGACCGGCTTCGGGGACGACGACGACTCCGACCCGTTCCGGGACGACTCGGAGTGGAACTCCTGCTCCTGCGGCAGCGGCGAGGCGGTCGCCGCTCGACCCGCGGGCTGGCTCCTCGCGGTCCTCCCCTTGGGAGGCCTGCTGGGTCGGCGCCGCCGCACCGACGCCTGAGCATCCGCTGACTGCTGACTTCGAACCCGACGCGGACACTGCCGCGCGAACTGAGACTGACCGCCGGCCCGTCCGGCCCCCCGAGGAGACCCCATGCGATCGACCCTGACCTTCGTGCTCGCGTCCCTCCTGCTCGCCGTGCCCACCGTGGCATGCGCGACCGCGAGCAAGGCGAAGCCCGTGACCCCCGTGGACACGATGAACCCCGACTCCGGCGAGGAGTCGAACGTTGACGGCCCGGAGGACGCAGTGGCAGCGAAGAAGGACGGCGCCAAGAAGGACGCCGGCAAGAGCAAGAGCGGCATGAACGGCCCCGCGGCCAGCGTGGAGAGCTTCCGCAAGGCGGTGGACGAGCAGGCGACGGACCCGTGGAAGGCCGCCGAGCTCTTCATCCACGCCCTCGGCGCCTACACGCTGAACCGGGAGCAGGGCCTGCAGATGATCGCGATGCTCCTCCCCGAGGACGACCGCATCGAGAAGGACGGGATGGTCGTCCCGAACCTGTTCCGCCAGGACGAGCTGTACCAGCTCGACAAGAAGCCCAACGTGATGAAGGGGTACTGCGGCGGGACGCCGGCCAACGGCTACAACGACGCGGACGTGCCCAACTGCAAGGTCGTCTTCGACAAGGTGTACAGCGCGAAGCGCCAGGGCGTCGGCTACCCCGAGGAGGGCAAGGCCAAGTTCTTCGTGGAGAACAAGGGCGCCGGCCGTCCGCGCCCCATCGAGGTCGAGAAGGGCCCTGACGGCAAGTACTTCGTCGACAAGTTCGGCCTGCTCAGCGGGGTCGCCGACCCCGAGTAGGACCGCGCGAGCTGCTTCGCGAGGGCGCGGCTCCTGCGGGGGCTGCGCCCTCGTGTGCTTGGGGGGAGTGGGCCGTCAGAGGACGGAGCGGCGGTCGTCAGAGGACGGGCTGCGGTCGTCAGAGAACGGCGCTGAGGCGCTCGACCGAGCTGACGCGCCAGGCCTCTCCAGGGCGGTGATCCCGCATCCACGCCGCGATCTCCCGAGCGCCGTCGCTGGCGGCGTCGACCGCGTCCTTCGCGGAGAGGAAGAAGACGCTGTCCGTGGCCCGGCTCGTGACCGTGATGCACCACTGGTGCAGCGGAAGCGCAGGCTCGGGGGTGACGATGGGAGCGGGCGCTGACGCGCGGGCCAGGGGCGGGAGGCGCGCGGGAGCCGGCTCGAGGATCGACTGGCGCTCCGGGACACGCAGCTGGGAGCGGGCCTCGGCGAGGCGCTTCTTGAGCTCCGCGGCCTGGGCGTCCAAGGCGACGGCGTCGCGCGCGAGCGTGTCCGCGGTGGACGGCAGCTTGGCAGCCCGGACGGCGTCCAGGTTGCGGACGAGGCGCGCGCGGCGGCGCGGGGGCTCGGGGACGGGCTCCGGCTCGAGGGGCTCCCCCTCCCGGGCCTTGTGGACGCGGGCAAGATTGAAGAGGTCTTCGGCCCGCCGCAGTTCGTCGCTCATGACGTCATTGTGCAGACGCGGGATCCCGCTGTCGATCACACGATGCGGAAGACCTCGTCCGGGGACGGCTCGCCCTCCCCCGCGGGGGTGCCGCGCATGATCGTGACCCAGTCGCGGAGGTGGGTCGGGGCGTCGACGCGGAGCCAGGGGCCCCAGCCGAGGAGCCAGGTGCGGAGCTCCCCGCCGGTGAAGACGTCGAACTCCAGGGGGATCCAGCCGTCTGGACCCGGAGGTGCGCTGGTCTGCGATGGATGCCAGCGGCGGCGACGGACGAGCTCCGCGAACGCGGGGTGGACCGCGAGGCGGACGCGCTCGGCGTCGCCGGCGTAGAGCCCCCACGACGAGGCGAACATCCTCTCCGGGTTCCACTGCCCCAGGTCGGGCATGCGGAATCGCTGAGTGCGCAACGCGATCTTGCGGATCCGATGCAGCGCGAAGGTGCGGATGGGCTCGTCGGGGACGGCGCGGCCATCAGGCGCGGGCTCGGAGGTGGCGCCGATCACGGCGAGCTCCGCTTCGCCCAGGAGGAGGGTGTAGGGGCGGAAGACGTAGTCCCGGGTGCCGCCCTGGCGACGCTCGTAGGTGAGCTCGACGACGCGGCGGTCGACGACCGCGCGCAGGAGGCGGTCGAAGGCGAGGCGTACGTCACCCGCGAGGGGCTGAGGGGCGCGAGCGAGGACGAAGCGTCGGCCCAGCCCGCGCAGGGATCGGTCGACGAGGTCGGGGTCGTCGGGGTCCTCTTCCTCGCCGGTGATCTCGAAGATCATCTGGTCGAGCAGGTCGGCGACGCCGCCGGGATCGAAGGCCCGGAAGAACCGCTCGGCCATGGCCAGGGCGAGGACCTCGTAGGGGGAGCCCTTGACCCGGTCGACGATCCGCACGTCGCGGAGGCGGTACTCGCGGGTGCCGCGCTCGTCGACCTCGCGGACCTCGAAGCCCTCCTGCTCCCCCTCGATGGCGGCCAGGTACCGCTTGACCGTGCGGTCGCTGACGCCGAGGCGCCGCGCGAGCTGCGCCTTGGTGTGCCAGCCCTCGCGGAGGAGGCCGCAGCAGCGGAGGACGAGCTGGACCGGCGTGGCGCTCTCTGGGGACGACATGGCCGTGAGGCTACCAACCCGGGACAGTTTCTGTCCCGGGTTCAGGTCATTGTTCACAGCGTCGATGAGGTCGAAGGAACGACCCGCCGAGGAGAGCCCGATGGACACCCACCTCCCCGTTTCCGCCGCCGCCAACGAGCCCACCACCCTGCCGCTGCCCTTCCCGGACCAGCCCAGCGAGCTGGGGGACCTCCCGGACGGTGCCGCCAACGAGCCGCCGGTCGAGCTGGACGCCCTGGCACCGCCGCCGGTGAGCCGCCCGCCCCGCGAGCCCCGCTTCGACTGGCAGCCCGGCTGGCGCGGCCAGGACGCGAAGCTCGAGCGTGAAGCGCTGTTCGCGCGCCTGAGCACCCGATGGCGTGAGGAGCGTCGTCGCCGCTACCTGGAGGCGGTGCTGACGGCCCAGCCCGCGCACGAGCTTCCCTACCGCCCCTACGGCGACCCCACCCCCGGTCCGCTGGCCGGCTGAGAAGAGTCGCGGCGCTGGCCCAGTCCCCAGGCCGGGGATGCCTCAGGCGCTACTCGCGCTCGATGGCGAACACCACCATGGAGCCTTCGGGCGAGGTGGCGATGACCAGGGCGCGCCGGATGTCCCTCTCCACCGGGAGGTGGATCCGCGACATGGCGTGCAGGGGGCGGAGCGGCTCGGACAGGTTGACCTGGGGAGGAACCCGTCCGTCACTCATGGCCTGCAGCGCGCCCACGAGGCCGAGGGTCGCGTGGCCGCCCTCGCCGAACCCGGAGACGCCGGTGTGCACCGCGAGGGCCAGCTCGGAGAGGTCAGCGCCGAAGACGGCGGCCAGGGCGGCAGCCTCGCCGATGTCCACCGACTGGAGACCGATGCCCGACGCGCCCACGTAGTCCACGTCCTGGGGGAGCCAGCCCGCCTGGGAGAGGCAGCTGCGGAGGATGCGGATCAGCGGCCCCGCATCCGACATGCCGCCGCGGGGGCTCGTGGGGGCGACGAAGGCGTCGTCCCAGCCGACCACTCGGGCGAGGGCCGAGGCGCCACGCTGCTCGGCGTTGGCCCGGGTCTCCAGGACCACGGCGGCGCCGACGTCGCCGGGCACGAGGCCCGTGGCGTCCGCGTCGAAGGGCCGGGCGGCGGTGGCCGGATCGATGCCCACCTTGGACAGGAGGCGGCTGCCGTGACGGAGCGTGCAGAGACCTTCGGAGGCGCCCGGGCCGGTGCCGCCGGCCACGAACTGGTCGGCGAGGCCCACGCGGATCGAGTCCACCGCCTTGCCCACCGCTTGGAGACCGACGGAGGCGTGGCCCAGCAGGGTGTTGGCCGGTCCACGCGCACCGGCCTGGATGGAGGCATGGGCGGTGGGCATGTTGTTCATGAGCTTGAGGAAGTCGAAGCCCGTGAAGCCCTTCATCCCCGCGCTGATCCGCGCGTCGTCGATGACGTAGTTGCCGCGGCTCGCCTCGTCCACGTCCGCCATGACGTGGGTGAGCTTCGTGTGCTTCTTGAGCTTGGGGAAGTTCGTGTACGAGCCGAGGTAGATCCCCCGGCGGTCCATGACCTCAGCGGGATCGTCCCCCGGGGCGTCGATCCCCGCGGAGGCGAGGGCGCGGCCCACCGCTCCACACGCGAGGAAGGTGAACTCCGTCATCGTTCCGGGGCGCAGGCCGCGGCCGCCGGGGAGGCCCCGCAGATCCTTGTGGGCGAAGTCCACCTGGGCTCCGTAGCCCGGGGGAAGCCCCTCGGCGTTCTTCTCGAAGGGGCGCACCACGGAGCGGCCCTCGAGCCACGCGGCGCGGAACGCCTGCTCGTCGCCCGCGCCCGTGACGGCGCCGTGGCCGGTGATCACGATGTCGGCGGCGCTCATGCCCGGCTCCCGTCGTAGGCCCCGATGATCACGGAGACGTTCTGCCCCCCGAACCCGAAGGAGTTGTTCATGGCCACCTGCACGTTCGACTGGCGGGCGACGTTGGGGACGTAGTCGAGGTCGCAGTCGGGGTCCGCCGTGACCTGGTTGATGGTCGGCGTGATCACCCCGTCCTGGATGGTCTTCGTGCAGACGATGGCCTCGGTGATGCCCGCCGCGTGGATGAGGTGGCCGAACATCGACTTGCTCGAGGACATGGGGATCGAGGCGGCGTGCTCGCCGAAGGAGGCCTTCACCGCCTTCGTCTCCGCCGCGTCGTTGAGCTTCGTGCTCGTGCCGTGGGCGTTGATGTAGTGCACGTCCGCCGGACCGAGGCCCGCGTCCTTCAGGGCCCGGCGCATCGCCTCGCCCATGCCCCGCCCGGTGGGCTCGGGGTCGGTCAGCCGGTACGAGTCCGTGGCGATGCCCACTCCGAGGATCTCCCCGTGGATCCGGGCGCCGCGGGCCTGGGCAGCGTCGAGGTCCTCGAGGACTATGAGCGAGCTCCCCTCCCCCATGATGAAGCCGTTGCGGTCGGCGTCGAAGGGCCGGGAGGCGGCCGGCGGGTCGTCGTTGCGGGTCGACAGAGCCGAGAGCATCGCGAAGCCCGGCATCATCGAGCGCGTCACGGGGGTGCAGACGCCGCCGGTCAGGACCCGGTCAGCCTTGCCGAGCTGGATCATGTGGACGGCGTCCATGATCGCGTGGCTGCCCGAGGCGCACGCCGAGGCGGCGGTGGAGACGCGATCCGCGCCGAACATCACCGCGAGGGCGGGCGCGGCGAAGTCGCAGAACCAGTCCTCGACGAGGTGCGCGGCCTCCGGGTGCGAGGCGATCGCGCGACGCAGCGCCACGAGGTCTCGCTTGGCGTCCGAGTCCGGCGAGCCCCACACGCCGAGCGTCAGCGGGCCGAGAGCCTCCATCGCGGTCGAGCCCACGCCGGAGCTGAGGTGGACCGCCCGACGGCCCCGCTCGGGATCATCGCTGGCGAGGTCCCCGTCGAGCCCCGCGTCCGCCAGCGTGCGCTGGGCGGCGGCGGTCACGAACTGCATCGTGCGCGAGGTGCAGGCGTACGGCCCGACCTGGCTCGGGCCGTCGACGGCGTAGCGGACCTCGGCGGCGATCTGGGCCGGCAGGCCCTCCGGATCGAACTGAGTGATGCGATCGACGGCCGAGACTCCTTCGCACAGCTGTGCGAAGAGCCGGTCCACGTCGTCCGCGTGGGGGGTCACCGTGCCCATGCCGGTGATCACGACCCTGCGGCGATTCATGTGAGCTCCTTCCGCTCCGCCCCCGCTCGATTGGGAGAGGCGTCCTCCCCTCCACCCGGAGCCGGCGCATCCTATATCCTGCGCGCCGCTCCGGCGAGGCCCCGAACGGGCCGCTGCGAGCAGGTTCCGCGCAGACGGCGGGCCCCGAGGAGTCCCATGAAGCATCCCCCTCCCGAGAACCCGGGCGATCTGACCGGCAAGGTCGCGCTCGTCACCGGCGGCACCCGCGGCATCGGCCTGGAGATCAGCGAGCGCCTGGCCAAGCGCGGCGCCGACCTCATCCTCGTCTACAAGAAGGACGTGGAGAACGCGAAAGCGGCGGAGGCGAGGCTGAGCGCGACGGGCCGCCGCATCCAGCTGGTCCAGGCGGATCTGCGCAAGCCCGAGGGCGTGGACAGCGTCTTCGAGCAGGTCGCCGAAGGCCTCGACCAGATCGACATCCTCGTGCTCAACGCTGCCTTCGGGACGATGGGCGAGGTGCACCGCATGGGCCGCGCCTCCTGGCGCGCGAGCTACGACACGAACGTGCTCTCGCCGATGCTCACCGCGAAGGGCGCCCTGCCCTGGCTCAAGCGCAAGGGCGGCGTCATCACGGCGACGTCCACGCTCGGCGCCCACACGGCGTACCCCACCTACGTCGCCATCGGCAGCAGCAAGGCGGCGATGGAGGCGTTGGTGCGCTTCATGTCCTTCGAGTGGGCGAAGTACGGCATCCGGGCGAACTCGGTGGCCGCCGGTCCCGTGGATACCCGGGCCATCGACTGGTTCCGGTACCCCGAGGCGGTGCGAATCTTCACCGCGAAGAAGGGGCTCGCCGGCCGCATGGGCATGCCCCACGACATCGCGGACATCGCGGTGTGGCTCTGCACGGACGAGAGTCGGTGGATCTACGGCCAGAGCATCATCGCCGAGGCGGGGATCCTGCTCGGCGTGGACTACGAGGAGTGGACCGGAGACGACGACGGCGAAGGCGCCGAGGGAGGTGCGGCATGAGCGACGTGCAGTGTCATCGCTTCGAGGGCCAGGTCGCCCTCGTCACGGGCGCGAGCCGGGGCATCGGCGCCGCGGTCGCGCTGCGGCTCGCGTCGGAGGGCGCGGACGTCGCGGTCGGGTACCACGAGAACGCCGAGGGTGCGCAGGAGGTGGTGGCGGCGATCGAGGCCATGGGCCGCAAGGCGGTCGCCATCGCAGCGGATCTGACGGACCGCAAGGGCGCCAAGACCCTGTTCGCCGGGTTCACCGAGCACTTCGACCGCCTCGACGTGCTGGTCCCCGCGGCGGGCAACGCCGAGATCAAGCCGCTCGAGGAGATGGACGTCGACACCTGGCAGCGCAGCTTCGCGATCCACCTGGACGCGGTGCTGGAGACCTGCAAGGCGGCGTACCCGATGCTCCAGGAGAGCAAGGGGCGGGTCGTGATGCTGAGCACGGTGGGGGCGCACGCGGCGTTCACCGGGTTCGCGGCGGTGGGCGCGGCGAAGGCCGGCCTCGAGTCCCTGCTCCAGTACATGGCGTCCGAGTGGATCAAGAACGGCGTCCGCTGCAACGCCGTGTCGTGCGGCACGGTGGACACGGGGATCCTCGAGCGCTGGGAGATCGGCCCCCAGGTCCGCAGCTTCGTGCAGCGCAAGACGGTGGGGCTGGGTGTCGCCAAGCCCGACGACGTGTCCCCCATCGTCGCCTTCCTCGCCGCGGAGGAGTCCCGCTACATCGTGGGCTTCACGGTCGTCGCCGACGGCGGCATGACGCTGGGCATCGACTTCGAGGAGTGGGTGCACGCCGCGTACGGCAAGGACGCGAAGCTGTAGCAGTGCCCCAGGGGCCGATCTCGGCGTCAGCTTCAGTCGTCGGTCGGTGCCACGTGCTTCAGCACGCCTCCCTCGACTCCTCCTTCGCTTCCTTGACCTCGGCCCCCTGGAGCCCTGCCAGGGCGCAGCTGCATTGGGTCCAGAGACCGGCAAGGAAAGCGCTCCCGCAGGGACGCGCCCACCTTGAACGGGACCTCCAGCACGATCGGCTCGTCGGCGCGCTCCCAGGTGACGTGGCGCGGCGCGGCGTCGTAGCCATGGCCACGCACTGACACGACGTAGGAGGTCCCGAGCTCCAGCGGGGCTGCGTCCTCTCCGTAGAGGTGGGCGGTGCCGTCCTCCTGCACCGGCCAGCTGACCGTCCAGGCGGAGGCGCCGGCCTTCTTCAGCAACACGGCCACCGCCGCCCCCTCACAGGGGTAGCCGGGGAAGCCGGCGAGGCGAACGTCCAGCCGTTGCCCCGTGCCACGACGGGCGAGCTGCTCGTCGAGGGGCGGGACGAGGATGCCGGCGGTCTTCGGCTCCAGGGCGACCTCTCTCTCGGTGCGCCCGCGCACGACGACCTCGGAGCGAAGGACGTAGTAGCCGGGGGCGAGGACCTCGATCGGGTAGCTGGTGTTCCGCTGCAGACCGCAGACCTCACCGTCGAGGGAGACGGAGTCCAGGGTGAGGCGCCCAGACCTGTCGGCCGCATGTCGGACGGTGTCCCGGCCCTCGCGGATCGCCGCCACCGCCTGGGCGACCGGCTCGCCCGTGGCGGCGTTCACGATCTCCAGGTGGATCGCCTGGCGGGTGACGGGCGGGCAGTCGGGCATCGCGGTGCTGGGTGGGGCGAAGCCAGCGGCGGCCACAAGGCCGAGCAGGAGCCCCGAGCTCCTCACGGGAGGATCCGGCGCGGCATTCGGTTCAGGGGAAGGTCCTTGATGCAGGGGAACTGGCCGCTGTAGTACCGGAACTCGACCTCGTCCGCGGGAACGTGGACGACGTCGTCAGTAGAGGCCCAGGTCACGGTCCTGGCCCTCGTCGCGCTGCCGTAGCTGAAGAGATCGACGAGGTACTCCTCGCCCACCTCGAGGTCGAAGGACCACGGCGCCTCGGTCCGTCCGTAGACGCGGACGCTCCCGTCAGGCTGGACCGGCCACTGGAGCCACGCATCAGCGGGCAGGTCCGTCGGGCGGATTCGGAGCCACAGCACCGCCCGCGCACACACGTAGCCTGGGAAGTCGTCCACCTGGAGCGTGAACATCGGTCCCTCACCGCGTATGGCGAGGGTGGAGGCGTTCACGCGATCCTCGGGAGCCAGTCCGGGGACGAAACGCGGCTTCTCTTCGAGCCCGATCCGTCGGCCGCGCCCATCGACCGAGCCTGGCTCCCGGTGTGAGGTGTAGCCCGGCGAGATGACCTCGACTTCGTAGCTCGTACCCTTCACCAACGGGCATGACTTGAAGATCCGGTCGTTGACCGCCTGGTCAAGCCGCGCCACTCCAGCCGGGTCCGTGACCCCCGCCGCGGTCCACTCCTCGTCGGGAAGCCACCACTCTTCGGAGTTGGCTCGACCTCGCGGCCATGGTTCGCCGAGACGCAGCATGATCACCGCGCCCTCGATCGGCTCCCCCGTCGCCCCGTCCACGACCTCGTACTCGGCGGCGAGCTTCCGCCCCTTCGGGCAGCTCTTGTCCCGCGCCGACGCCTCGACGGCGCCAGACACCAGCAACAAGACCACCACCCCGAGGACGCGGACCACCACGCGCCCATCATGCCAACCGCTCGCTACAGCGGCCGCACCGACTTCAGCGCTGCCAGGAGCACCGGCTCCATCACCGCCGCGCGGTCCGCGGGGACGGTGGCCACGGCCTGGATCACCTTGCCCTCGCGCACGGAGAACACCATCCACCCGTGCACCGGCATCCCTCGGTAGATCTCCGTGAACTCGCCCAGCGCCCCGGGAGCCCCGTCCGCCATCGCGACTTTCTCTTCCCGGAGCCACTCCAGCTCCCGGATCGGCCCGGCAGGGGGCCGCGCGACCACGTCCGTCAGGTAGGCCATGGGGTTCTCGTCCCGCGAGAGGCGCGCCGAGACGATCAGCGTGGCGAAGCCGTCCTTCGGCTGTTCGGGGGGCGCGATCTGGCTGCCGTCCCGGTCGTCGACCCGGTTCGTCCACCCCGGCGGCGGCTGGATCTTGAACCCCGCCTCGCCGTTCACGTGCCAGGCCGGCGCCTCGACCGTGTTCCGCGCCTCGGAGAGCGCGAAGACCCAGAAGGCCGCGGCGAGCAGCAGGCCGGACAGGATCACGCGCCAGTTGCTCATCGTCCGACCTCCGGTCGGAGGCTACAGCGCCTTGAGCACCAGCGCCGCGTTCACGCCCTCGCGGGTCATCACCGAGACGAGGACCGTCTTCACGGTCACCGACGTGGGCTCCGCGGAGGTGGGGCCCTTGTACTCGGGGATGGGGTTCTCGCGGTTCAGCGCACCGGGGACCGTGCCCGACTTCATGGCCTCGAGAGCCACCGCGGCCGACATGGGGCCGATGCCCGCCTCGCACGCGCCCACATGGGCCGTCAGGCTGAGCACCGGCACGTCGCCGACCCGCGGCCCGAGCAGCTCCGCGAGCCCGGCCGCCTCGATGGCGTCCACCCCCGCCTCGCTCTCGCCGAGCGTCGTCACGAGATCGATGTCCTCGGCGGTCACGCCCGCCTGCTTCATCGCCTTGCGGGCCGCCCGCAGCATCCCGCCCGGCCCCGGAGGCAGGCCCCGGTCGCTCGTGGGCGCCGCGAACCAGTCGCCGTAGCCTGCGAGCTCCGCGATGGGCTCCGCGCCACGCTCCCGAGCCGTCGACTCCCGCTCGAGCACGAGGATGCCGCCGCCCTCACCGGGGACGATGCCGCTGGCGCCCGTGTCGAACGGCCGCCCGGCCTTCGCCGGCTCCGCCGACGGGTCGCTGTTCATCCCGCGCGTGGCCCGGATCATCATCATCTGGTCATGGACCGAGGAGCCAACGCCGCCCGCGTACATCGTGTCCGCCAGGTCGTCCCGGATGGCCTCGAACGCGCGCCCGATGGCCTGCACTCCGCCCGCCGGCGTCCCGAGGAAGGTGTTCACCGGCCCCTGGCAGCGGGCCTGGATGCCCGCGTGCGCGGTGGGCATGTTGTTCATGAGCTTGAGGAACTCGAACGCCGTGAACTTCTTGATCGCGTCCGGCACCTGGGAGTCGTCGATGGCGACGGCCCCCTTCTTCCGCGCGATGACGTGGTGGGCGAACCGCACGTACTTATCGAACTTGTCGCTGTTCGTGTAGCTGGCGATGTACGCGCCGCGCCGGAGGCTCCCCTCCCAGGGCGGGATGAGGTCCTTGCGGCCCTCCTCGTTCCCCAGCGGGACCTTCGCGTCGAGCATCGCCGAGCCGAGGGCCGCCGTGGACAGGAACGTGTACCGGGTCATCGTCCCGGGGCGCATCTCGCGGCTGTTGGGCAGGCCGCGGACCACCCGCGCCGGGCGCTCGGTGATCTCCCCGCCGTAGCCGGGACGCAGCGAGGCGCGAGGCTCGGGGAGGGCCTCCACCTTGCTCTCGCCGGCCACCATGCCGTCGTAGAGGGCCTTGCTGCCGAGCCCGAACGGCGAGATGACGCCCGAGCCGGTGATGACGACGCGATCAGTGCTGCTGCTCATCTCAACCCTCGTAGCGGCGGTAGACCACGGAGACGTTCATGCCGCCGAAGCCGAAGGAGTTCTTGAGGATGACGTCGACCTGGGCGGGACGGCCCTCGTTGGGCACGTAGTCCAGGTCGCACAGGGGGTCCGCCTCGTCGTAGTTGATCGTCGGCGGGATGACCCCTTCGAGGATGGTCTTGACCGACAAGCACCCCTCGAGCGCGCCCGCGGCGTGGATCAGGTGGCCGAACATCGACTTGTTCGAGCTGACCGGCGTCTTGTAGGCGTGGTCCCCCAGGGCCTTCTTGATGGCCAGCGTCTCCGCCCGGTCGTTGTACGGCGTCGAGGTGCCGTGGGCGTTCACGTGGTCCACGTCCTCGGCGGTGATGCCGGCGGACTCCAGGGCGCGCGTCATGCACAGCGCCATCCCCACGCCCTCGGGCTGCGGGTCCGTCAGGCGGTAGGCGTCGCAGCTGTACCCCCATCCGGCGAGCTCGGCGAGGATCGTGGCGCCGCGGGCCTTCGCGTGCTCCTCGGACTCGAGGATGAGCACCGCCGCGCCCTCGCCCATGACGAAGCCGTCGCGGCCGGCGTCGAAAGGACGCGAGGCGTGGGCTGGGTCATCGTTGCGGGTCGACAGGGCCTGGAGCATCGCGAAGCCGGGGACCAGCACGCGGGTCACCGGGGTGCAGACCCCACCGGCGAGGACCACGTCGGCCTCGCCGCGGGCGATGAGGGCGGCGCCGTCGGCCACGGCGTGGGAGCCGGACGCGCAGGCCGACGCCGTGTTGTTCACGTGGGCCGCTCCGAGGAGCACGGCGCAGGCGGGCGCGGCGGTGTCCAGGTGGAACTCATCGAGCCCTTGGGCCTCCGGCTCGTCCGGCGCCTCCTTGTAGAAGCTCGCCATGTCCGACTTGTAGGGATCGCTCTCGTCGCCGTGGAGGCGGAGCGCGATGGGCCCGAGGAAGTCGATGTTCGCGGGGCCGACCCCCGTCGAGAGCACGATGGCGCGGCGGTCCTGGTCGTCGCCCTCGGCGGCGCTCAGGTTCGCGTACTTGATCGCGCGGTCCGCGGCGCCGACCACGTACTTGAGCGCCTCGTTGTTGGCGATGGGGTACGGCCCGACCGTCGCCGGGGCGTCGACCTCGTACTTCACCTCCGAGCCGATCTGGCACAGGAAGCCCGACGGATCGAACTTCGTGATCCGAGCGCACTCGTTCTCGCCTCGGATGATCCGCTGGTACACCTCGTCGATGTCGTCCCCGTGGGGGACCACGACTCCGAGACCGGTCACGACGACCTTCTGCCTGCTCATCGCCTACTCCGCATTGCCTGGCCCGCGCAGGGCCACGTAGAAGTTCTCGTTCCCCTCGCCCTTGACCTGCACGACGGCGACGGGGCGACCGCCCCAGCGGCCGTCCTCGAGCCGCACGAGCGCCGCGCACAGCGCGAGCCCGCCCCAGGCTCCGTGGGACTCTCCGAGGGCGGTCTTGTCCGCGACGATCGCGACGCCGCTCAACGCCGAGCCGTCCGACCCACCGCGCGCCGTGGCCCCGAAGGCCTCCCGCTCCTCGTCCAGCCGCGCCTGATCGGGCACCGCCAGGGAGATGAGGCCCACGTCCGCCAGATCGATGCGCAGCCGCCCGGCGACTGCCCGCAGGCCCTCGACGAGAGAGCCCCGATGCCTCACCACGCCGAGCACCTCGGCCAGCGGGGTTGCGCCCCGCGCCGTCATCGACTCCTCGTCCTCGACGAGCACCACTCCAGCGCCTTCGCTGAGGACCGCGCCCTGCCAGCGCGGCTCGCGCTCCCTCAGGACGAGGTGCAGATCCACGAACCGCTCGACGCCGCCGCACAACAGCCCCGGAGCACGTCCGGCGGCGATCTGGCGAAGGCCGGCCCACAGGGACTCGGCGCCAGCGCCGTCGCCGCTCACGAAGGTGGCGTTGGGCCCCTTGAGCCCCCAGGCCACGGCGATCCAGCCGGCGGGGGCGTTGTCGACGGTCCCCTTGAAGACCAGGGGGGACGCGCCGCGGAGCACCCCGTCCTCGACGCGGTACTTGTCGAAGCGCTGGTTCTCCTCCATGCAGCCGTAGGCGGTGCCGAGGAAGACGCCGTAGCCGGCGCGCTCCACGTCCCCGGCGAGCCCGGCCTGCTCGAGGGCGAGGCGGGCGGCGACGTAGCCGTAGCGGGAGTACGTGTCGACCTGGCCCCAGCGGCGGTAGGTCGCCTGGGAGGCAGGGTCCTTGATGGAGCCGACGCGGCCGACCGTGACCGGCGCACCGGGGACCGGCTCCTCGGTGGCGAACGCCTTGCCGTCCCCCGCGATGGCGGCCGCGATGGGCTCCAGTCCCAGGCCGCCCCAGGTCACCGCCCCGGCGCCGACGATGAACGCGCGGCTCACGACGACACCCGCTGGAGCAGGAGCGCCGAGTTGTTGCCCCCGAAGGCGGAGTTCGTGCTCAGCACGACGTCCACGCCCTTGGCAGCCTTGACCCCGTCGGGGTTGAAGTCCCAGTCCTCGAGCCCCTCGATGGGGGTCTCGTGGGCGACGGTGGGAGTGAAGACCTCGTGGCGCATCGCGAGGATGGCCATGGCGGCGTCGAGCGCGCCCGCGGCGCCCAGCGTGTGCCCGAACACCGACTTGACGCCGGTCACCGGAGGCATGCGCCCGTCTTCGGCGAGCTCGGAGAAGATGCGGGCGAACGCCTTGCTCTCCATGCCGTCGTTGAAGACGGTGCCGGTGCCGTGGGCCGAGATGTAGTCCACGTCCGCGGGGCCGAGGCCCGCCTCGCCCAGCGCCTGGCGGATGGCCCGCTCCAGGCCGCCGCCCTTCGGATCCGGGGCCGTCATGTGGAACGCGTCCGCCGCGACGCCCGCGCCGAGCACCCGGGCGAGGATCGTGGCCCCGCGGGCCCGCGCGTCGTCCTCTCGCTCCAGCGTCATGAGCACCGCGCCCTCGCCGAGGACGGTGCCGGTGCGGTCCTGATCGAAGGGCCGCAGCTCCTCGTCAGCCAGCGCGCCGATGCAGTGGAAGCCGGTGAGCACGAACTGGGTGAACGCCTCGAACCCGCCGGCGAGGACCCGACGGGCCTCACCGCAGCGGACCAGATCGACCGCGTGCATCAGCGCCACGGAGCTGGAGACGCACACCATCCCGACCGTCGAGAGCGGACCCTCGGCGCCGATGCGCTCCGCCAGCCGCGTCGTCCCGAAGCCCGGGCGGTACTCGGCAAACGCGCGCCGGTCGTCCGCGTCCCCAGCAGGGACGGGCCGCTTTGCGTACCTGCGGTGGATGCCGCCGGCGCCCTCGATGGCACCCTGGCAGGTCCCGAGGACGACTCCGGTGTCACCGCCGCGCTCGTCGTCGCCCCACCCGGCCGCCGTGAGCACCTCGTCGGCGGCCATGTCCAGGAGTTGGAGGGCGCGGTCGACCCCGTCCTCGCGAGCGATGGACAGCGCCTCCCCCGCGATGGAGAGGCCGTAAGGGGCGGGGTCGAAGAGAGAGAGGGGTCCGAGCGCCGAGTGGCCGTCACGCAGGACGGACCAAGCCGTCTCCGTGCCCTCGCCCGCGGCGGTGACCATGCCGAGCCCGGTCACGACGACCGGGACGCGCTCGCTGGAGCTCGCCGTCATGGCTCAGCCCTCGACGCGTACGCCGACGGCGGCGTGCACTCCGTCCACGGAGAAGCAGGAGGCGACCGCGGTGGCGCCAGCGCCCACGGCACCCTGCCTTCCCAGCGCGTCGCCGAGGGCGGCGGATGCGGGATCCACGTCCACGTCGAGGCCGCGCACCGGGGTGGCGTCCCCGCGCGCCGAGAGGAGCGCTGCGGCGAGCTGCAGCGGTCCCGTCGCCGGGCCCGCGAAGCCGATGTTGGGCGTCACCGCCACCGCGGCGAAGCCGGCGCCGAACGCCTGGGCGTGGGCCTGGGCATCCAGCCGATCCATGTCCGGGCGACCGAGGGCCGACGGCGCAACCCAGTCGGGGGTTCCGCCAGGCAGAGCAGCGCGCAGAGCCTCGGCCCGCACGTCCGCCTGCTCGTCCTCGGACGGGGTCAGCATCCGCTGCCCGTAGCCGGTGACCTCGGCGAGGATCGTGGCGCCGCGGGCCTCCGCGACGTCCCGGTCCTCCAGGTAGAAGACCGCACCGCCTTCGCCGGGCAGGTTGCCCGGGCGCACCGAGTACGGGCGCACCCGCTCCTCGGCCGGCAGGTCTGCCGAGCTCCAGAGCCCGCGCTGGCCCTGCCAGGCGAGGTGGACTTCCTGGAACGGCGAGAACGCGGCGCCCGCGATCATCGCGGTGGCCTGCCCTCGGCGGATGGTCTGGATGGCCATCCCCACGGCCTGCAGCCCCGAGGCGTCGCTGCCCAGGTACGTGCACGCCGGGCCCTGGTAGCCCGTCTGGATGCTGAGGTGGCTCGACGGCATGTTCGGCAGCGCCCGCAGGAAGTCGAAGGCGCTCGCGAACTTCATCGTCTCCGCGAGGCGCGCATCATCGAGCACGAAGCCCGCGTCCTCCCCCTCCGGTCGGTGGGAGAGGATACGGATGGCGCGCACCTGCTTGGCGAAGTCCGGCGGCACGATGAACGAGCCGAGGAACGCCCCCTTGTCGGGGTGCTTGGAGCCGTCGGGCACCATGTCCAGGCTCTGGAGCAGGTCGCCGGCGGCGATGCATCCGAGCTGGGTCTGGCGCGTCATGGTCGACAGGCGCAGGACGCGCGTGTCGAAGAACTCCTTGAACCGCTTGCGCGGCAGGTCGAGCTGCGCCCCCCAGCCGGGGGGCACGTTGCCCAGCCGCCCGTCCAGCGCGGCGAACCCGCTGCGCCCCGCGGACAGACCGTCCGCGAGCGCTGCGGGACCCACACCGAACGGCGAGGTGACACCGAGACCGGTGATCACCACACGGCGGGGCTGCTCGACCAAGGGCTCAGGCCTCGCTGCGAGCCGCGACGAAGTCCACGAGGGCGCCCACCGTGAACAGCTGGAGCACGGAGTCGCGGAGCTTGTCCGAGTCGAAGGGGTCGACGCCCTCGACGGCGGAGCGGTCGAACTTGATGTGGAAGTCCTTCTCGAGCGAGTCGAGGGCCTTGTTCACGTCGTCGGTCGTCGAGTTCTCACCGACCGAGGTGAGCAGGGAGCCCAGGTCGTCGGTCGGGAAGGGGAACCCGAAGTCCTCCTCCATGCGGAAGGAGATCTCGAGGAAGTCGATGGACTCGAGGCCCAGGTCGTCGAACAGCGTCGCGCCCTCGGTGCACTCCTCCTCGTCCACGCCGCGCGTGTCCACGATGATCTCGGTCAGCTTCTCCAGGATTTCGGCCCGATCAGCCATCTCATTCCTCCGTTGCGGCGCTTGCCGCTCTGCATTCACTCCCGGGTCTGCGCCCGGATCGGGTGGTTCGTCAGCCCTCCGCCGCGTACCGGCGAATGGCGAGGGTCGTGTTCTGTCCGCCGAAGCCGAAGGCGTTGACGAGTACGCCGTCGACGTCGAGATCCCGCGGGGTGCCCACGACGTAGTCGAGGTCACATCCGGGACCTGGGGTCTCGAGGTTGGCCGTGGGGTGGGCCTTGCTGTCGAGGATGGTCTGCACCGCGACCACCGCTCCGACCGCGCCCGCCCCGTGGATGAGGTGGCCGATGGTGCCCTTGCTCGCCGACACGACGAGGGCGTCCGCGTGATCGCCGAAGGCGCGGCGGATGGCCTTGCTCTCCGCGACGTCGTTCGCCGGGGTGCTCGTGCCGTGGGCGTTCACGTAGGTGATGTTCGAGAGCTCCATGCCGCCGTCCTCGACGGCGCGGGTCATGGACAGGGCCATCCCCTCGCCCTCGGGCTCGGGTGCCGTGAGGCCGTAGGCGTCCGAGCTGTACCCGACGCCGGCGAGCTCGGCGAGGATGGTCGCCCCGCGGGCCTTCGCCACGGACTCGAGCTCCAGGACGAGCGCGGCCGCACCTTCGCCCATCACGAACCCGTCCCGGTCCTTGTCGAAGGGGCGGGAGGCCTTCTCGGGCTCGTCGTTCCGAGTCGACATCGCCGTCAGGTTGCAGAAGCCGCCCATCATCTCGCGCGTGATGAGGGTGTCGACCCCGACCGCCAGGGCCACGTCGGCCTCGCCGTTGCGCAGCAGCGTCGTCGCGTCGCCGATGGCCGTGGGGCCGCCGGCGCAGGCGGTGGAGACGGCCATGGCCTGCCGGGCACCGAAGAGGTGCGCCAGGGCCTGCATGACTTCCACCTGGGAGTAGCGCGGCATGATCGAGAGGACGTCGTCCTCGGTGATGTGGGGGATGAGGTCGTCCGCCTGGAGCTCCTCGAAGGAGGACTCGCCGGCGGGCGTCGCCTTGTCCATCGCGGCGGCCAGGAGGCTCGCCATCTGGTCGTCGAAGCCGCCGGCTGCGACCACCACGCGCCGCCCGGGAGCCACGTCCAGGGAGTCGTCCACGCCAGCGCGGTCCAGCGCCTCCTTCGCGGCGGACACCGCGAACGTCATGGGCCGACCGACCACCTTGTAGGGGCCGACCGCGTCGGGCACCTCGGGCCAGCTCGGCACCTGGGCGGCCATCTGGCTCGCCATCCCGTCGGCGCCGAACAGGTCGAAGCGACCGATGGCGCTGCGCCCGCTGAGGAACGTCTCCCAACAGGCGTCCACGCCAACGCCCGCGGCGGTGACGATTCCGATGCCTGTGATGACGACTCGATCCGACATGGATCAGGGACCCCGGGGAGGAGGATTCTTCTTTGTTTGCGGCCTCTTGAGCCTGCCTGGCCCACCTGGCCGGCTCGCGAAGTGCGCTTTGCTACCACGCTGTCACAGGGGTGTCTACCTGATGACAGCGCGCTGATCGCCGCCTCGTAAGCGGATCGGGGCGGCGCTCGGGGGACTCGCTCAGGTGGCGGCCGGAGCCTCCGCCTCGAGCTCGTCTTCGTGGGCAGCCTCGCCACCCGCCGCCTTCGGCTTCTTCCGCCCGAAGTCGGTCTCGATGCAGTAGTTGAACAGCAGGTCGAAGTAGTCCGTCACCGCGACCACCGGGTCCACGCCGAGGCGCGCCGCGTCCTGCTCCGTGCTCGAGGTGTCGAACAGGGGGCTGCGGACGAAGTACGGCATGTAGACCGTGCCCTGGTTGATCAGCGTGCGCTGGGCGGGGCTGGCGTTCTTGTCGATCGCCGGCTGGTACACCTTCCAGAACATCTCCGGCGTCACGAACTTCGGGTAGCTCTGGTTGAAGTACGAGCTCGCCGCGGTCGCCAGATCGCGGATATGGCAGATCTTCTCCGGCCCCGCGGCCAGGTGGTAGTCCCGGCCGATGCACTCGTCGTCCAGGCTGAACTCCACGAGGCAGTCGGCCACGTAGTTCACGGGCACGACGTCCACCGGGGTGTCCTCGTAGCCGATCATCAGGTTCCACCACCCGCGCGCGTACACGCGGAGCGGCCAGTAGAGGACGTTGAAGTTGCTGGTCTCGCCGGTCCGCGAGTCGCCCACCACCGTGCTCGGGCGGTAGATGGCGACCGGGTTGCCCTGGCTGCGCCAGCCGCGCACGAGGCTCTCGGCCTCGAACTTGCTCTGCTCGTAGTCGTTCGCCCAGCCCAGAGCGTGGTTGCTCAGCTGGTTGGGGCTCACCACGTCCCGGCGGCTACCAGACACGTACGCGGTGGAGACGTAGTCGAGGCGGCGCAGGCTGCCCTCGCGCTGCATCTTCTCGCAGACCTCGAGGACGCGGCGGGTGCCGTCCAGGTTGAACTTGCGGGACTCGTCCAGGGGCATCGCGAAGTCGACGGACGCGGCGCAGTGCACCACGTGGTCGCAGTTCTCGACGATGGCGGCGAGGTCCTCGTCGGAGATGCCGAGGCCCTCCTTGAGCAGGTCGCCCTTGATGAAGGTGAAGCGGCCCCGCAGCTCCTCGGCCCGGTCCTCGAAGAGGAACTCCATGAGCTTGTTGGAGCGGGTGGCGAGGTGCTCCTCGTCCCGCGCGCGCACCATCAGGTAGTAGTGCAGGTCCGGGACGCGGTTCACGTAGCGCTGGAGCGCCTGACCGCCGACGAAGCCGGTGGCTCCGGTGAAGAACATGGCCTTCATGATTGTCTCCCTGTTCTTTCCGGCTACTTGCGGGCCCGCGCCATGGCGGACTCCCACTCGGCGGCCTGCTTGGCCTTCGCCTCGGTCTTCTCGTCTCCCTCGAGCCAGTCGAGGAAGTTCTCACCCATGGAGATGCCTCCGTCGGCTCGGATGGTCTGACCGACGATCCAGTCGGCGTCCGGCGTGCAGAGGAACGAGACGATGCCGGCGAGATCGTTGGGGCGACCGACGCGGCTGAGCGGCGACTTCACCTCGCCGTAGTTGTCGACGGCGTGGGGGAACTGGAACCAGTCGAGCGCCCGGGTCTTGATGGGACCGGCGCTGACCGCGTTGCAGTGGATGCCCATGGGCGCGAGCTCGAAGGCGAGGTAGCGGCAGAGCGACTCGAGGGCCGCCTTGCTGACGCCGATGCACGCGTACTCGGAGAAGGTCATGTCCGCGCCGATGGAGGACAGGCCGATGATGTGGCCGTTCCGGTCGGCGATGAGGGGGGCGAGCTGCTGCGTCATGCGGAGCAGGGCGGTGACGTTGATCGCCATCGCCGCGTTCCAGCTGAACAGCCCCATCCGCAGGATGTTGCCCATCGTCCCGAAGGCCGCGTTGTGGACGAGGATGTCGAGCTGACCGACCTCCTGCTTGATGGACTTGCACAGGCCCTTGATGGCCTTGTCGTCCTTCAGGTCCGCCTGGAAGACCCAGGTCTTGCGGCCGAGGGCCTCGATCTCCTTGGCCGTGGCGGCCGCGGTCTCCGAGTCCTTCTTGTAGTTGAGGATGATGTCGGCGCCGTCTTCGGCGAGCCGGAGGGAGATGGCCTTGCCGATCCCCCGCGAGCCGCCCGTGACGAGCGCGATCTTGCCTGCGTGCTTCATTTGCGAGTGCTGCTTTCCAGGTGACGCGGAGGACCCCTCCGCTCGGGCGCGCGGATGGTAAGGGCTGCCCCTCACCCGGTCAACCGAATCGGGCAGGGTCGATCCCCCCGCCGCCGCGGGGCCGGGCGGGTCCGGCGGATCGGGCGGCGGCACATCGGAGATCGCGAGGTTTGGGGCTGGCGCCCGCGCGCGTGGGGTCCCAAGATGGCGCTCATGCTTCGACTCGCTGCCCTGGCCGCCCTCCTGCTCGTCGCTCCAGCCGCGGTCGCCGAGGACGCGTCCGGCGACGACGAGGCCACCACCGCCCCGGAGGCAGCACCGGAGACTCCCCCCGCGGCAGAGCCGGACCCGCCCGCCACCGACACCGCCCCCCCCGCTCTCGACCTGACGCTGCGCCGGGACCCGACGGTGGGCACCGAGCAGGAGGTCTGGTGGGGCGCCGTCCGCGTCACCGCGAAGCTCGACACGACCAAGATCTACCTGGATGGGGAGTTCATCGGCGACGGCACCGCGCTCAAGGACCGGGTCCAGCCCGGCGTGCACACGCTCGAAGCGACGCTCGCGTCGGGCCGCCGCATGGTCTCGAGCGTCCTCGTGCGCCCAGGCGCGCTCGTGGAGTACGAGGTCCACATGGGGTCGAAGGAGGGCGAGAAGGCGTACACCACCCTGCTCAACGTCGCCGCCATCGCCCTGTCCACGGCGGTGGGCACCATCAACGCGGTGAACGGGGACCAGCCGATCCAGTCGGACATCCCCGGGCTCATCACGCCCACGGACGCGCTCAAGTCCGGGAACCGAAGCGTCCAGCGTCCCTGACCGCGCCCCTCACGCGCGGCGCCTCCCGCGGGATCCCCGAGCGCCTTCACCGGGTTACCATCCGGCGCCATGAGACTCCGCGCGTTCCTCATCCTCGCCCTGTGCACCCTCTTCCTCGCCGGCTGCGGCGAGCAGAAGGCCCTGTCCGCCGCTCAGGCTCAGGGCACGCCCGAAGGCTACGAGGCCTTCCTGGAGCAGTACCCCAACTCCGTGCACGCGGACATCCTGCGGGTCCAGATCGAGGACCTGCGCTACCAGGCCGCGAAGGAGGGCGAGGGCCCCGAGGGCTGGCGCGAGTACATCAAGCACCACCCCGACGGGAAGCACAAGAAGGCGGCGAAGCGGCACGAGGACGAGGCCAGCTTCATGCAGGCGGACCGGGAGCGGACGACCGAGGCGTACCAGCGCTACCTGGACTCGCACCCCGATGGGAAGTTCGTGAAGAAGGCCCGCGCGGAGATGGAGGAGTTGGCGTACGTCGCGCAGATCTCCATCGAGAACTACCGGGTCGAGAAGGTGAACCTGGCGAACGATCCGAAGGGTGACCTGAACGGGTGGGGCCTCTACGCGGACGTCACGAACAACGGCAAGCGGATCATCATCGAGCTCGAGGTCCGCATGGACTTCCTCAACGACGCGGGCGAGGCGATCGGCGACCGGACCTGGTGGGTCGTGGCCGAGCAGCTCATCGGGATGCCGACGCCGCCGCGGATCGTGCCGCCGCTCCGGGCCGAGTCGAGCCGCGAGTTCCAGTTCACGACGGGCGAGCCGCCCGAGGGCTGGAACGAGACGTTCAAGCTGACCGTGACGAACGTCCGCTTCCGGCAGTAGTCAGTCCCTGGCGGGCCCTTCGGGGGCCTGTTCGGCCGGGGCGAGGCCCTGGATCCGCAGGCGCTGCCCGTCGGCGCCGGGGACGAACCGCCAGATCTCCAGGCCCTCGTCCCCGGGGATGGCCAGGACGAGATCCTTCGCTCCCACGACGACGGCGCGCAGGTCCGCGGCCTCGGGCGGCGGTGACGGGGTGGCCTTCGGTGCGGGGGTCGTCAGCAGGACGCGCCCGTCGCTGTCGAAGCGCACGAAGTGGAGGCGGCGCCCCTCTCCCCGGTCTCCGGTCCAGGCGGCGAGCCAGCCCCGGTCCGTGAAGGTCCCCAGGGGCTTCGGCTCGGCGACGGGCTCCCCGTCGTCCCTCCGCTCCAGGACGTACTCCCCCGGGTCCATGCCCAGGACCTCCACGTCCTTCGCCAGCGGAATCCGCGCGAGCATCGCCCGGCGGGTCCCGGCGGGGCCGGAGCTGACGATGCCCACGAGCTCGTCCTGCTCGAAGCCGCGATAGCGCTGCTGGGATGAAGCGAGGACGCCGCGGACCGCGGCCCTGGCAGGGTCGGGGCGCTGGAGCGCGTCCAGGGTTTCCCAGCCTCCTGAGGGCAGCTCGCCGAGCCAGGTGCGGCCGGCGGCCATCGGCTGCCGGTCGAGGACCTGGGCCTCCCCGGGCACCAGCGCCACCTCGATGAGCTTCTGACTCCGCTGGCTCGCCACCACGAGGCTCGCCGCGGGGGCCGAGGACATGGGCTCGTAGAACACGAGGTCCGAGGCGATGAACTCGGGGGGCAACACGATGTGGGCGGTGGCCTCGCCGTCCGCGACGAGGGTGATCCGTCGACCACGGGGGCCGATGAGGGCCACGCGCGACCCGGCGCGGGAGCCAGCGATGGCGTCGGGGCGCCGTTGGATGGCGGGGATCGTGGCGACGCGGGCCCAGCCTTCGCTGGTGGGCCAGTCAGTCGCGGACTTCGATGCCGCCTCGGCCGGCGCCGGGGTTGGCTCCGGCGGGGTCGCGTCCGGTCCCGTGGGCTCGGGCGTCGGCGAGGGGGGACAGCCGAGCAGGAGCGCGGCGAGCCCGAGAGCAAGCGCCCCGAGAGCCCTGGGAGCCCTAGTCATTCGACGGCGTGATCGTCTCCGCGACCTCCTGGGCCAGGACCTCCCGCAGCCGCGCGAGCTCCGCCTCGAACGCCGCCTTCGCCTCGGCGGGGACGCTGCGGCGGGTGCGCTCGTGGACGCTCAGGGGGTTCTGGACCCGGCCGTTGCCGTCGACGATCTCGTAGTGCAGGTGGGGAGCGAAGGACCGTCCGGTGTTGCCCGACTTCCCGATCTCCTGGCCCGCGGTGACCTTCTCCCCTGCCTTCACCCCGGTGTGGTTCAGGTGGAGGAAGCGCAGGCGGCGGCCGCCGGACTTGAGCTCGATGGAGTTGCCGTTGTAGCGGTGGTTCCAGTTCGTGCGGACGACGGTGCCCGCGAACGGAGCGAGCACGGGGGTGTCCACGTCCACCTTGAAGTCCATCCCCGCGTGGCCCCGCCCGTCCCCCACGAGGGCCGTGATCTGCTCGTAGTACGGCAGCACGGGCGGGTCGAGCCGGGCCGGGACCTCGACGCCGTCGCCGTCGAACCAGGTCGCGGTCTCCCACCCGTCGGGCTGGAACCGGAACGCCTCGAACTTCTTGCCCATCTTCTGGCTGGTGTAGTGCAGCGCGTGGATGAGGATCTCGTTGGTCACGATGGGGTCGCGCTCGTAGAGGACCGCGGCCTCGTCGCCCTTGCGGGGGTCCTTGCTCGGGTCGAGCCACCAGCCCAGGAGCCGGCCGGAGGTGATGGCGACGATGCTGCCCTCGTCGGAGCCGAGCACGTCCGTGAACGCGGTGGCGACGGGGCCGCTGATGGTGACCTTCGCGAGGCGGGGCGCGTCCTCGGGGGTGGTGGGCTCCTCGGCCGGGGCCGGCGGGGGCGTCGCCTCGGCGGCCGGCGCGGAGTCAGCCTCGGGGGCGGCCTCGCCCCCTTCGGAGGCGAGCGCCTTCACGGTGTCTTCGAGGGTGCCGTCGCTGCTCTTGGGCTCCCACTGGCTCACGAAGAACGCGTTCGCCGCGAGCGAGAGCACGAGGAGGATGAGGACGACGGGGATCCGACGCTGTCGGCGATCGAGGCGGAGGTTCGAGTGGTTGCGCACGCCCGCGTGCTAGCAGATCTCCGCTGCGCGCGCCCGGATCCACTGCGCCACCTCATCCCAGACCGCAGCGCTGCCGGGATCGGTGACGAGCTCCATGTGGCCGGGGTCCCGGGTCAGGCCAAAGTCGCCGACGCCGAGGATGCGCACGTCCGTGTCGGCGCCGGTCATCGCCTCGGTCCACCGCCGCAGGTTGTCGGGGTGGGCCATGAGGCGGTCGCCCGCGCCGCCGAGGGCGAGGACGGGGCCACGGACGTGGGCGAGGTTGGCGAGGTAGTCGTGCTGCCCGTCGCGGCTGGTCCACCCCCCGGAGAAGAAGAACCGGGCCAGGTCGCGGACGTAGGGGGTCGCCTCCGACGTGGGGCCCATGCGCAGCGTCCTCGAGGGGAAGCGGCCGAGCACCAGCGCGATGAGCAGGAAGACGAGGGTGTCGCGCGCGCGCCGCAGGTCCCGCCACCAGCTGCCGTCGAACCCCCGCGCCCAGACGTTCACCGCGAAGAAGACGTAGCCGTCCGGAGGGTCCGCGAAGGAGCCGGAGCCGGCGGCGGCCGCGGAGCAGTGCCCGGCGAGGCTGTGCCCCACCATGAACACGGGGAGCTCCGGGTGGCGGGCACGCGCGTCGGCCACCAGCGCCGGCAGATCGCGGTGGACGATGTCGTCGTAGGACCAGGCGCCGCCTTCGTCCGCGGTGGGGCCGGACGCCCCGTGGCCGCGCAGATCACAGAGGTGGACCTGGATCCCGCGGGCGGCCAGGCGCGAGGCGAGGCCCTCTCCGCGCGGGCGATCCATCGAGCGGCGGTCGACCATCATCGCGTGGCCGAGGACGGCGACGGCGACGGGATCGGGGGCTGCGTGGACCTGCACGTCGAGGCGCCAACCGTCGTCCGTGTGCACCTCGTGGGACGTGGGTCCAGTCATCGCGCGGCATGATAGGGAGCAGGCCGACGCACGGGAGCCGCGGGCCGGGCAGGAGGAAGCATGAGCCAGCTACTGACGAAGGTGCTGCCCCTGGAGGGGCCGGGGCGTATCGGGCTGCTGACGTCGGGGGGCGACGCGCCCGGGATGAACGCGGCGATCCGCTCGGTGACGAAGGTCGCGCTGGCGCGCGGGCACCGCGTCTACGGGATCCGCCACGGCTACAAGGGCCTCCTCGACGGGAACCTCGTGCCGATGGACCACGGCGACGTGGACGACATCGTGCGGTGGGGCGGGACCGTCCTCGGCTCCGCGCGGGAGCTGCGGTTCAAGACGCCCGAAGGCAAGCAGCTGGCCCAGGACCGCTTGATGGAGTTCGGCCTCGACGGGATCGTGGTCGTCGGCGGCGACGGCTCCCTCACGGGCGCGCGGGAGCTGGCGAAGCTCACGACGTCCCGCGGTGAGCCCCTGCGGGTGATCGGGATCCCCGCCTCCATCGACAACGATGTGGGCTGCACGTCGCTGGCCATCGGCGTCGACACGGCGGTCAACACGATCGTCGGAGCCGTCGACCGCATCGCGGACACGGCGCGCGCCCACGACCGCACCTTCATCGTGGAGGTGATGGGGCGCGACTGCGGGTATCTCGCGATGGTGGCCGCGATCGCGAGCGCGGCGGACGCGGTGCTCTACCGGGAGTCGGGCCGCTCCCACGACGAGATGCTCGCCCACCTGGAGAAGACGGTGCGGCAGGCGTACCGGCCCGGGGGCAAGCGGTCGCGGGCGAAGCGGATGGTGGTCATCCTCAAGGCCGAAGGGGTGACCCTGACCAGCCAACGCATCAAGGAGCACCTGGACGCATCCCTGCTCTCGGAGATCCCGACCCTGGAGACGCGGGTCACCGTGCTCGGGCACCTCGTGCGCGGCGGCGCGCCGACGGCGATGGATCGGCTGATGGCCGCCCGGCTCGGCAACGTGGCGGTGCTGGCGCTGGAGAAGGGGCGCACCGCGATGATGACGTCGTGGCGGGCTCCCCGAGGCGGCGAGGAGACGATGGACAAGGACGTGCGCCTGTTCGACCTCAACACGGTGCTCGAGGAGACGGCGGCGCTGCGGGCGGCCACGTCCGAGGTGGCGAAGAAGCGGGTGAAAATGCTGCAGGCGGTCGAGGAGATCTTCGCGCTGTAGTCAGGGGATGGGCGGCGCGAAGGCGCGGAGCTTCTCGAACTTGGCGTCCCGGCAGAGGTCGTCGGTGGGGACTCGGCCCTCCACTTGGGGCGGGACCGGTAGACCCGCGAGGAACCCTCGGATCCAGACCGCCACGGTGCTGCTGCACGCCACCGTGAAGTGGCTGCGGGTGCGAACTCCGCGCCAGATGCGGAACTCCGCGCCTTCGAGCCACGCGGACTCCGCCATCACCGCGTTGTCGTGGGTGTGACGGGTGCCGTCGCCGTCGCCGTCGAACCCTGGCGCCGGCAGGAGGTTGGGGCGCGTCTCCACCCCGAACGTCAGGTACTCGGTCGCGACTCCATCAGGGACCTTCGTCCCGAGGGTCTGGAGGGTGGCCGACGACGGCTTGAGCTCACACGCGATCTCGCGCCACGGCTGCTTGTACGTGTCGCAGGCGATGCTGGCGACGCCGGTCCGCGCGCCCGCGTTCGGCGTGCTCAGGAGCACGAGCTTGTCGAGCTCCAGCGGGTCCTCGGGCGACTGCTCGACGAGCCACCGGAGGAGGAGGCCCCCGGTGGAGTGCCCAATGGCGTGGAGCGGAGCGCGGAGGGTCTCGTCCTCGAGCGCCTCGGCGATCGCTGGACGGAGCACCTCCTCTGCGACCTCCGGGATGGTCATCCCGGGCCGGCTGGGTTCCCAGCGGATGGGGAGCAGCCGGTATCCCTGCGCGTACAGGTAGGCGGCCTGCCCGCGCCACATCGCGGGCGACGAGTCGAAGCCGTGGATGAGGAGCACGGTTCCGCGGTCGCCAGGGAGGAAGGTCTCGGGGTCGGCTCGGACAAGCGCCCCCCCGCGCGGCGCTGCCCGGTCCCGTCGCAGATCGTCGTACTCAGCGACCTGGCCGTCTTCCGCCACGTGCGTCGGCCCCGCGGTCGCCGACGAAGCCACGAGGGCGACCGCCGCCACTGCCCCGCGCGCGCGTGTCTTTACACGTGAGAGAGCCGTCCCTATGGTCCGGCGCCCGTGAAGGACACCCTGCTCAACCCACCGCGCAAGCGTCGTCGGCTCCGCCGGTTCCTGCTGATCTTCGTGGTCCTGGGAGTCATCTGTCAGGGATGCTTCTGGGGGATGACCCGCCCGCCCGTCCCGGACGTGGTGGTGCCCGAGGTCGCCGCGCCCGTCACGGTGGGCACCCGCGCGTCCGTCGGCGGCTCCTCGCTGGAGCGCCGGGACGGCTACTGGTTCATGGTCCACACCGGCGACCCGGTGACGCTGGGCGCCGAGCACGCGCGCCTCGGCGGGTTCCTCACCCAACGGGCCGAGGACATCATGCGGGCCGACTTCGACCGGCGGCTGCCCGCGCCGATGAAGCTCGTCCTCCCGCCGGTGCTGATGTGGCGCTTCCGTCACCTGGGCTCATCGATCCCTTCGCCGCTGCTCGAGGAGCTCTACGGGTTCGGCCGGACCTACCCCGACCGCACGCCCTTCCCTCTCGACGCATACCAGCGAGGCATCTACTACCACGCCCTGCACGACATGGTGCAGGACCTCGTGGGCAACCCGTGGGTGGATCCCGGGGTTGCGGGGGCCTGCACCGGCTTCGCGGCCTCGGGGCCGGGGACGACGGACGGGCACACGATCGTGGGGCGGAACTTCGACTTCGAGGTCGTCCCCATCTTCGACAGCGAGAAGGTGGTCCACCTGCACGCGCGGGACGGGGCGATCCCGGTGCTGTCGGTCTCCTGGATGGGGATGTCCGGCGTGCTGACCGGCATGAACGCGGACGGGATCTGGATCGCACTGAACGCGGCCCGCTCCGAGGGGCGGAACCGGCGGGGGCCCCCGGTCGCGCTGCTGGTGCGGGACGTCCTCGAGCAGGCACGGTCCATCGAAGACGTGGAGCGGATGCTCGCCGCGAACGACCCCATCGTCACCGACATCTACGTGGTCGCGGACGGCAAGACCGGCGAGGTGGTGGCGTTCGAGCGCGGTCAGACGCGCATGGGGCGCCGGGACGCCGACGGCAGCGGCAAGCTCGCCATCGCCAACCACCTGTTGAGCAGCACGTTCACGGGCGACGAGGACGACCAGTCACTGCGCACCTACTCGACGACGCTGGCGCGGCACGAGCGGATGCAGGAGCTCGTGGACGCGCAGCCCCTGAGCGTCCGGCGCGGCGCGGAGATCCTGCGGGATCGGCGGGGACCCGGCGGCCGCGAGCTCGCTCCGGGCAACCGCAACGCCATCGACGCCTGGATCGCCACCCACTCCGTCATCGCGGACATGACGGACCGGGTGATGTGGGTGTCGACGGCGCCGCACGCCCAGGGCGCGTACCGAGCGGTGGACTTCTTCGCCGAGCTGGACGCGGCGGGGATCGACTCGGACGTCTGGCGCGAAGGCCTGGCAGACGGAGCCCGAGCCTGGGACGCGCCGGAGACACCGATGCAGGGGGGCACGGAGCGTCCGTTGCCAGCCGCACCCTCGGGCGCGGGCTTCGGCGAGGCACTGGACGACGTGGCCGCAGCGAGCTGGAGCCCGAGCGCGGAGATGGCGAAGATCGCTCTGGGTCAGGTGCCGTCGGCCCCGGTCCGTCCCCCGCCGCCGGGCGATCTGCCCGCCGGCGACCTCGTCCGCACCGGCGCGCACGAGACCGTGGCCCGGTACCTCGCCTTGCTGGCCGACGCCGAGGACTTCCTCGCGAACGGCAGCCCCGCCTTCGCGCTCCACAGCGCCCGGCGCGCCAAGGCGCTGTATCCGCTGTCGGCCGAGGCGGTGCGCCTGGAGGGGGAAGCCCACGCGGCCCTCGGCGACGAGCCCGCGGCGCAGGCCGCCTTCCAGGACTACTTCACCCGGTACCCCGGCATCGGCCCCGAGTACTGGCGGGCGAAGACCTGGCTGGAAGAGCGCGGGGTCACGGTCCAGTAGCCGCTACGGTGGTGGCCGGAGGGTCGCCATGAGAATCCACGAGTCCGCTGCCATCTTGCTCGCCGCGTTCGTCGCGGGGTGGGTGTACGGGGAGGGGGCCTCGAGCGAGGCGACCTCGCCGTCCACGCTCGCCGCCATCGCCTACGAGACGCTCGTCTTCGTCCCCACCGACCAAGCGGCTCCCCCCTCGGCGAATCCCGAAGACTGGACCCGCGTCGTCCTCGGCGCGGACGGCTGGGGCGAAGTGCAAGGCGCAGACCTCAGGCCCCTGGCGGAGGTCTGGTTTGCCTCGGTCCCGGAGACCCCATGAGGCGCATCGCCCTCGCCCTCGGCGCGCTCCTCGCCTTCGCCAGCGGGTTCGGCCTGTCGGCCTGCCAGTACCGAGAGCGGTGCAACGGCTGCAACATCCCCCTGGAGCCAGGCCGCTACGAGGTCCAGTCAGACCAGGACTGGCTCGACGGCACCACCCTCCTCATCCGGGAGCGCACCCGAAGCATCCGCATCGAGTGGCCAACGAAGGAGCCGCCGACGCCGTACCTGGAGGCGGAGCTGAGTTCGCGGGAGGAGACTCAGTGACCCTCTGCGAGCCCGCGGCGCGTCAATGCACCGGGGTATGCCGCTGGCGCGCGTCCCGGGCGGCGTCTCGGGCCATCACCGGCAGATCCGAATAGCCCCAGCTGTCCTGCGGGCCAGGGTCACCTCCACAGAGAGCCCGCGCTGCAGCCACCGCAGGTTCCGCCAGCGCTTCGCTCAGGTGCTCTTCGGCGCGGGGGTCCAGCGCGCCGAACGCCCCGAGCCCGCACCCCACCCCTCGGAACCACGCCTCCCGGAGCGACTCGTTCAGCTCGCCGAGCAGGCGATGCGGCCACGCATCCTCAGGGTCGTCGACGTACCAGGAGGCATAGTCGACCGCCTGCGTGAGGCCATACCCCTCGAGCACCGCCGCGCGGTCCTCTTCCGGGATGTAGGCCAGCAGGCGCCGCACGGTGCCGTGGCGCTTGCTCAGCTCCGGGGGCAAGGGCCGGTCCTGGCACCGGTGCCCGCCGAAGTGAGCGAAGGCGAACGCTCGGGGCGGGGGGACCGGAAGCACCTTCGGCAAGGTGATCGTCGACGCCACGCCGAGCACTCCGAGCGCTCCGAGCACCAGCGCGGGCCGCCGGCGCGCGAACGGAGCTGCGGCCACGCCGAACCCGACCGCCCCCAGCAGGACCGGGAGCATCCAGTGGCGGAACGCGTTGGGGTAGACCGCGAGCACCGGAGGGATCCCGAACACGCTCAGGCTCACCAGGAGGGCAAGCAGCGCGGGCCCGCGCCCCGCCGGCGACCGCCACGCCACCAGGAGCAGACCGAAGGGGAACGCCACCGCTGCTCCGTAGACGACGGCCGTTGCCGGCCCCGGCGGCACGAAGTCTCCCACCAGGCCGGCCGGCCACACGCGCAGCACCTCCAGCGCGACCCACTGGAACACCCCGCCGACCTTCGCGCTGAAGAACTGGGCCGACCATCCCTCGACGAGCCAGTGCAGCAGCCGCCCCCCGAGGCCCGAGAGCGCGAACGGAAGCAAGAACGCGCCGAGCGCGGAGACCGCGAACAGCACGGGAGCGAGCCACCCCCGCTCCACCGCGCGGGCCCGGAGGATCGAGACGCCGCCGAAGAGCGCTGCCACGGGCAGGGCCGAGGTGCTGAGCAACACCGCCAACCCCGAGAGAGCCCCTGCCACCGCCCACCCCGCGAGCCGACGGGTATCGAGCACGGATCGAGCCGCGATCAGGAGCGGGAGCAGAGCCTGCACCGACGTTCCGAGGACACCGATGGTGTGCAGGTGCAGGGCGCACCAACCGACCCCGAGGAGTCCCCCCGTGACCCCCGCCGCCCACGGGTCCTTGGCTCGGGTGCCGGCCCAGTGCGTCGCGAAGCCTACGAGGCTGACCCCGTACAGCATCGCGGCGAGGCGCCCCGCCGCCTCCGGGGCCAGGCCGAGGGCGATGAACGGAGCGATGAGCCAGGAGACGAGGGCAGAGCCGGACTCGTTGGGCCGAATGGCGCCGAGAGAGAGATCCAGGGGCTCACCCTGCGCGACGGCGACCGCCCCCACGAGGATGTCCCACTCGCCAGAGAGCGGCTGGCCCCACAGGCCGTCGGTCGCGACGAGGAGATGAACGAGCGCCCATGCCGCGCACGCGGCCGCGGTGACTGCGTTGGTGGAGCCGCCCCCCGCCGCCCCCGGACTGCCCCGCAGTCCCGAACGGATCGCGGACATCCAGGCGTCCGCGGACCTCAGGTCCGACCTCTACTGGTTCTCGGCGATGAACTTGCAGCGGTAGATCGCCACGCCCTTGCCGCCGCGGAACTTCGTCCGCTCGTCGACGATCTGGGCGCTGATCCCCACCACGCGGCTCCAGCCGAACAGCAGCGTGTAGTAGTCGCTGTCCGTCAGCCCGGAGGCGTTCAGCAGCGTGCCGCTGACCGCGTCCACGTTCGGGTACGGGTTCGCGATCTTCGGGTTCTCCTTGAGCACCTTGACCGCCACCGAGCGCATGTTCGCCGCGGTGCGGAAGAGCTCGTCATCGGGGCAGATCTCCTCGCCCAGGGCGTACTGGATCGTGGCCCGGGGGTCCTCGGCGCGGAGGACCGCGTGGCCGAAGCCGAAGATGAGCTTCTTGTTCGCCAGCGCGTCACGGATGAACGCCTCGATGTCCGCCGGATCGGAGCTGCCCACCGTCTTCACGAAGTTCAGGCAGTCCTGGTTCGCGCGACCGTGCCGCGGCCCGTACAGCCCGGCCATCCCGGCACCGATGGACGCGTAGATGTCCGCGAGGCCCGACGCCACCGCCTTCGCGCTGAAGGTCGACAGGTTCCCGCCGCCGTGGTCCATGTGCAGGATGTAGAAGGTGCGGAGCAGCTTCGTCAGCGCGGCCGTGTCCCCGCCCGGGACGCCCAGCATGTGCACGAAGTTCTCGACGAGGCCGAGCTCGGGCTTGCTCTCGATGGGGTCGCCCCAGCCGCTGCGGATGCGGAAGATCGCGGCCACCACCTCAGGCGTACGCGCCAGCAGGTTCAGCGCGTCCTCGGCGAAGTCGTTCGTCTTGCCCGTCATCCCCAGCAGGTTGAGCCCGGCGATGAACCACTCCATCGGGTGCCCCTCCTTGGGGAGCCCCTTGAGGAACTCGATGACGGCGGGGTCCACGGTCGAGCGGGCCTGCAGGTCCGCCTTGAAGCTCGCGAGCTCGTCATCGCTCGGCAGGTGCTTGTTGTGGAGCAGGAAGACGACCGCCTCCGGCTCCAGCTTCGCGAGATCCTTGATGTTCCGCCCGACGTAGGAGACGCCCTCGAGCGGGTCGACCTTGCTCGTCCAGCACGTGCCGACGGGGAAGCCCCGGAGCCCGGTGTTCAGATGCTTCTCGGTGATCTCGAACAGGACCTTGGACTCGTCGGACATCGCGTGCTCCTCGTGGACTGACGCTGGGAAGGCAGGGAGGTGAAGTGGCCCACCGCGCAGCCGCGCGCGCAGGGGCGCGCATGGTACTGACGCGACCGAACCGCCGCAACGCTGGCGGGGGCGACTTGACCGCCCCCCTCCCCTCCCCGACCATCCGCCGCCGTGCAGCCCCCCGCCCCCTCCGAGCGCCGCCCCTGCGTGCTCGTCCCGACCTACAACAACGCTGGCGCCGTCGGCAACGTCGTGCGGCAGGCCCGGGCGGCGTGTGGGCTCCCCATCCTCGTGGTGGACGATGGCTCGACGGACGGCGGTGGCGACGAAGCCCGCGCTGCGGGGGCGGAGGTCGTCACCCACCCCGTCAACCAGGGCAAGGGTCAGGCGCTCCTTACAGGGTGGGCCGCCGCCGCAGAGCGCGGGTTCTCCCACGCCATCTGCATGGACGCGGACGGCCAGCACCTGAGCAGAGAGCTGCCCCGGTTCGTCGCCGCGATCGAGGCCGAGCCCGACGCCATCCACGCCGGCACCCGCCCGCTGGACGGCCCGAACGTCCCACGGTCCGCCAAGGTCGGCCGCGCGATCTCGGACTTCATGCTCTGGGCAAGCTCCGCGAAGGAGCTCAACGGCGAGCGACCGGACTCCCAGTGCGGCTTCCGCGCCTACCCCCTCGCCCACGTCCTCGCCCTGAAGCTGCGGGCTCGGAAGTATTCGATGGAGATGGAGGTGCTGACCCGCGCCGCCTGGCTCGGGGTGCCCCTGAAGGCGCTGCCGATCCAGGTCTTCTACCCGCCGCCCGACGAGCGGGTGAGCCACTTCCACAAGTGGCGGGACAACGGGCGGATCGTCAGCACCTACACGCGTCTGATGCTGATTCGCCTGGTCTGGCCGATCTCCCGGCCGAGCAAGAAGCAGAAGCTCCTGCCCTGAAGGAGCCGCCCGCGGCGCTCTCGGGCCTCAGGCGCTGGCGGTCGCGTCGGCCCCCGGGACCGCGAGCCCCCGAAGCCGCCCCTTCTCCGCCGGCCGGCCCTTGCTGCCGAAGACCTCCTCGGCCCGGCAGCCTCGCCACTCGACGAGCTGGTCGCCGATCGCGTTCCGCACGGCGTGCCCGAGGTGCGAGGCGCTGGGCTCTTCGAGGTCCGTCATGTGGATCGGCGGCAGGACCTTGACCCGCACCGTCTTGAACGGGCTCGGCCCGGCCCACGTCCAGGACCCCTTCGGCATGATCTCCGCGGTGCCGTCGATGGCCACGGGTAGCACGGCCACGTCCTTGTCCAGCGCGACACGGAACGCCCCGGCCTTGAAGTTCCCCAGCCGCCCCGTCGCCGACCGCGTGCCCTCGGGGAACAGCCCGACGGAGACGCCCTTGTCGATCCACATGGAGCACTCGTCGAGGATCGCCCCCGCGGAGAACGGGTTCTTGAGGTCCGCCGCGATGTAGCCCGCGACGCGCATGTACATGGCGAGCATCGGGATCTTGAAGAACCGGACGCCCGAGACCCACTTGAAGTCGCTCCGCAGGGCCATGAGCGCCAGCACGTCCATCATCGACTGGTGGTTGCTGCACACGAGGAAGGGCCCCTCGCGCAGCCGCTCGGCTCCCTCGATCTCGAGGCGCCAGAACGGATTGAGCGCCCAGACCATCACGCCCCACCAGAAGACGCCCACGCGATGGGGCAGGGAGCGGGCCGGGTCGAACCGCTTCGGCACGAGCAGCGTGGGCATGCCGAACACGAACGACGCGAACGCGCAGTTCAGGACGACGTGCCAGCAGAAGACCGTGATGATCGCTCGTCGAATCGTGGAGATGGGCCGAGGCTCCTCGCGCGCGCGTCTTCCCTCCAGCCTCCAGCCGGTTCCGCGAGCGGCGAGAGGATACAAAACCACCTCGCCCGCGCCAGCGTTGGTTGCCAGACGGGTCGTCTCACGCCCTCCCGGTGCCCTTTGCGCGTCGGAATCAGCGGGATAGAGTGCGCCCGGCCGGGGAGGACCCCGGTCACTCGCGGAGGAACCGCATGCGCTGTCGCTCTCTCGTCGTTCTGTTGGCCACGCTCGTGGGCCTCGTCGGTTGCCCCGGCGAGCCGACTGCCCCCCTGGCGTTCTCGCCCGAGCCCCTGACCGCCCCCGACGCCCGGCCATTCTTCACGTCGTCCGCGACCGGCTCGCTGATCAACAACTCCGGCCAGACCTACCAGGTCTCCGGGATCACGGTGTCCGCGCAGGATGCGGGCCAGGCGAACGCGTTCGCGGTCACGCTGTCGGAGGCGGCGCCGATCATCCTCGAGCCCGGCGAGAGCGTCGGGATCGACATCGTGTTCTCCCCCACGCTCCTCGGCGACTACGCGGCCACCGTCACTGCCGTCACGCGTCTGATCTCCTACGACATCGGCGGCGGCGGCTGCTCGTCGGGCTGCGGCGGCGACGCCCCCTCGGACAGCGAGCTCCTCGTCCAGACCACGGTGCAGGCCACGGCTGACGCGAACGCGAACTTCGAGGACTGCGACGACGGCGAGGACAACGACGGTGACGGGCTCGTCGACTGCGACGACCCCGACTGCGCGGACGACCCGAACTGCCAGGGGGACGACGAGGACTGCAACGACGGCGTCGACAACGACGGCGACGGACTTGTCGACTGCGACGACCCCGACTGTGAGGACGACCCGAACTGCGGCGAGATCATCGGCTGCGAGCCCGGGGGTGAGATCGAGTGCGGCGGCGTCGTCACCGGCAGCACCGTCAACTCGGACGACAACTGGCAGAACTACTGCGGCTCCGGCGCCAACAACTGGTTCGGCGGCGAGGACATCTGGGTGTTCGTGCCCGAGGGCGACGGCACCGTGGAGATCGCGGCCCAGTCCTTCGGCTGGAACCTCGACCTCACGGTCCTCGAGGCCGAGGTCGAGGACGGGGAGATCTCCTGCGACCCGGACCGCTGCGCCGCGAACTCCTGGCAGTTCGGTGGCCCGGGGGAGTTCCTGGACTTCTTCGCCGACAGCGAGCTCGTCTACTTCATCGTGATCGACGGCCGCGGCCCGAACCCGGTCGGTGACTACACCCTGCAGGTCCAGTGCGCCGTCGGCGGCACCGAGGACATCTGCGACGACGGCCTCGACAACGACGGCGACGGCCTCGTGGACTGCGCCGACCCGGACTGCGCGGGCGACCCCTCCTGCGGGGAGGATTGCGAGCCCAGCCAGACGCTCCAGTGCCCCGCGACCATCGTGACCGGGAACACCGGCGGCGGCGACGCCACGAACGCCGTCCTCGACTGGTGCGACGAGGGCTTCGACGGCTGGACCGGCCCCGAGGTGGCCTACCTGTTCAGCCCGAACACCACCGGCGAGGTCCAGGTGAACGCCGGGGGCTGGCAGGGCAACGGGGACCTCGACTTGTCCGTCATCCTCGTGCCCCCGCCGGGCCCCAACGGCGAGATCGAGTGCGAGCCCGACTTCTGCGTCGAGACGTCCTGGAACCCGGGCGGGCAGCCCGAGCAGCTGACCTTCGACGCCTTCGCCGGTACCTCGTACATCATCGCGCTCGACGGCTGGGACGGTGCGGTCTCCGAGTACCAGCTCGTCCTCGACTGCGGTGGCGCGGGCGGCGAGATCTGCGACGACGGCATCGACAACGACAATGACGGCGACATCGACTGCGACGACTTCGACTGCTTCGGCGACCCCAACTGCCAGGGCGGCAACGAGATCTGCGACGACGGCATCGACAACGACGGCGACGGCCAGGCCGACTGCGACGACATCCTCGACTGCCAGGCCTTCCCGGGCTGTGACTACGGCGGCGGCGACTGCTGCGAGGACAACGGCACCGCCGGCTGTGAGAACGATCTGGGCGAGGACTGCGTCTGCGCCGCCGACCCGTTCTGCTGCGAGGTCACCTGGGACGCCATCTGCGCCGACGTCTTCCAGAACACCTGCGGCGGCGCCTGCGACAGCGACCCGGAGGCGGACTGCTCCAACGGCGTCGACGACGACGGCGACGGCCTCGTGGACTGCGACGACGCCGACTGCTTCAACGATCCCGTCTGCCTCGCCCCCCAGTTCGAGACCGACTGCGCGAACAACATCGACGACGACGGAGACGGCGCGGTCGACTGCGACGACAGCGACTGCATCCTTGACCCGAACTGCATCGCCCCCGGCAGCGAGATCTGCAACGACGGCATCGACAACGACGCCGACGGGGACATCGACTGCGACGACAGCGACTGCGTCCTGGACGCGGCCTGCGACGCGGGCGACGGCGAGTGCTGCGCGCCGGGCAACCCCTCGCCGGGCTGCGACGACGAGGTCGGCGAGGACTGCGTCTGCGCCGCGGACCCGTTCTGCTGCAACGTCGAGTGGGACGGCATCTGCGCCGACGCCTACGAGAACCAGTGCGGCGGCACCTGCGCCGGCACCGAGGACTGCGCCAACGGCGTCGATGACGACGGGGACGGCGCGGTCGACTGCGACGACGTCGACTGCATCAACGACCCCAACTGCATCGCCCCGCCCGTCGAGCTCCAGTGCAACGACGGCATCGACAACGACGGCGACGGCCTCACCGACTGCGCGGACGCCGACTGCGCGGCGGACCCGAACTGCCAGAACCCCACCGAGGAGCTCGACTGCGCCAACGGCATCGACGACGACGCGGACGGGGACATCGACTGCGAGGACAGCGACTGCACGTTCGACGCGGCGTGCGACGCCGGTGACGGCGACTGCTGCGTCGCCAACGGCACCCCCGGCTGCGTCGACGAGCCCGGTGAGGACTGCGTCTGCGCCCTCGACCCGTTCTGCTGCAACAACCAGTGGGACGGCCTGTGCGCGACCCAGTACCAGAACCAGTGTGGCGGCTCCTGCACCGGCACCGAGGTCTGCGACAACCTGCTGGACGACGACGGCGACGGCGACGTGGACTGCGACGACAGCGACTGCATCGGCGACCCGAACTGCTTCGTCCCGAGCAACGAGACGGACTGCGCCAACAACATCGACGACGACCAGGACGGGGCCATCGACTGCGACGACAGCGACTGCGTCCTCGACCCCAACTGCAACATCCCGCCGGTGGAGACCTCCTGCGTCGACGGCATCGACAACGACCAGGACGGGGCCACGGACTGCGCGGACAGCGACTGCGCCACCCACCCGTCCTGCGTGAACCCGCCCGAGGCCAACTGCGCCAACGGCATCGACGACGACGCGGACGGCCTGACCGACTGCAACGACTCCGACTGCCAGTTCGACCCGAACTGCGCCAACGGCGAGTTGGACTGCGCGGACGGAATCGACAACGACGGCGACGGCCTCGTGGACTGCAACGACGGCGACTGCTCCGCAGACATCAACTGCGTGGCCACCGGCGCCTGCAACCCGATCGGCAACCTGTCCTGCGGCGACGTCATCAGCGGCAGCAACAGCATGGCCGGCAGCACGAACATCCAGGACGAGTACTGCGGCTTCAACCCGGCCGGCTGGTCGGGCCCCGAGGTCAGCTGGCTGTTCACCCCGCCCGCCGACGGGTTCGTGGACGTGACCCTGACGGGCCTCACCGCCGACCTCGACATCCAGGCGCTCGTGCAGGACGGCAACTCCTGCGATCCGAACGACTGCGAGGCGAACGGCTGGAACCCGCCGCCCCAGCCCGAGCAGATGGACTGGTTCGCCTTCGCCGGCACCCCCTACTACATCCTCATCGACGGATGGCAGGGGGCCGTGTCCAACTTCACGATGACCATCACCTGCACGCCGCTCAACGAGATCGACTGCAGCGACGGCATCGACGACGACCAGGACGGCCTCGCGGACTGCGACGACATCGACTGCCTCGGCGACGCGGCCTGCCCGGAGACGAACTGCACCGACGGCGTGGACAACGACGCGGACGGGTTCATCGACTGCAACGACACGGACTGCTTCGGCACCGTGACCTGCATCCCCGAGTTCCTGTGCACCAACGGCCTCGACGACGACTCGGACGGGGACACGGACTGCGACGACAGTGACTGCGCGAACGACCCCGCCTGCTTCGTCCCGAGCACGGAGACCGACTGCGCCAACGGCATCGACGACGACCAGGACGGCTTCACCGACTGCGCCGACGCCGACTGCGCCGCCGACCCCAACTGCGTGGTCACCCCCGAGGTGTGCGACAACGGCGTGGACGACGACGGAGACGGCTTCACCGACTGCGCCGACGCCGACTGCCTGAACGATCCCAACTGCGTCCAGATCGAGGTCTGCAACGACGGCTTCGACAACGACGGCGACGGCGACGAGGACTGCTTCGACACGGACTGCGCCGGCTTCCCGGGCTGCGCGACGGAGACGGACTGCTCCAACGGCTTCGACGACGACGCGGACGGCCTCGCCGACTGCAACGACACCGACTGCTTCGGTCAGCCCGGGTGCCCCGTGGTGCTGTTCAGCAGCGTCGACGACGACCCGACGGACTTCGTCCACGTGCCCCTCGGCCAGAACAGCAGCTCCGTGGTCTGGGAGCTCGGGGTCCCGAACACCGCGCCCCAGAGCGGCAACGGACCGACCTCCGCCTTCGGCGGGACGGAGGCCTGGTGCACGGGCTGCTCCGTGTCCGTCGAGGACAGCGGCCGCTTCCAGGCCTACATGGTCGCCAACCCCACCGTGTTCGACCTGAGCACCTTCTCCGGCGGGCAGCTCATCCTGAGCTTCGAGCACTGGCAGGTGTCCCCGGGGGTCCCGTGGGTGGACACCGCGCGGGTCGACGTGTCGCCGGATGGCGGGACGAACATCATCACGGAGTGGGGTCCCAATGTGTCGAGCACCGGCACGTGGGACCGGGTGGAGGTGGACCTGTCCGCCTACCTCGGCGGCGACCTGACCTTCGGGTTCCGGTACGACACCCTGTTCGGATTCGGCCAGGGCCAGGACGACGACGGCTGGTACATCGACGACGTCGAGCTCATCTGGTTCCCCTGAGCCCCCGCCTCGGGCCGTGAGAGTCCTATTCGTCCACGGGCTCGAGTCGGGCCCGAAGGGGAGCAAGGTGGCGCGCCTTCACGAGCAGGGGTTCACGGTCGTGTGCCCCGACATGGGCATGTCGCTCCTGAAGCTGGACAAGCCCAACTCGGTAGCGCGGAACGTCCTCCGGCACTGGCTCGTGTGGGTAGGTGGCGTCGGCGTGGCCGGGTTCGCAGCCTCGTCGGTGTTCGGGGCGGGGTGGGTCAGCGTGGCTGGCGCGGCGGGGGTCCTGGTGGCGGTCCGCCTGCAGTGGGCGCGGATCGTGCGGGACGCGATGCGCCGAAGCCTGGAGAGCTGCGTAGCCGTGCAGGAGCGCGCGCTCGCGGACGAAGCGCCGGACGCCATCGTCGGGTCGAGCTGGGGCGGCGCGGTGACGCTCGAGCTGCTGCGACGCGGCGCGTGGACCGGCCCGACCGTTCTGCTCGCCCCCGCGTGGGGCAAGGTCCTGAGGACCGCGGCGCCGACGGAGATCGACGGCCGCCTCAGGGAGCTCCGGGTGGTTGCGGAGAAGGTGCCCATCCGCCTCGTCCACGACACCAGCGACGACGCGGTCCCGCACCGGGACTCGGTCGACCTGGCGGCGGCGACGGGGATCGAGCTGGACTCCGTCGACGGCGGCGGGCATCGACTCATGGGGTTCGTCGACGGCGGGCGCCTGGCTGAGGTCCTGCGCGGCCTCTCCTGAGCGTCAGGCCCCGCGGCCTCCGGGCTTTGCACTTCTTCACGCAAGGCCCTCGGCTCCCCACCCGTAACTCCCGGCATCACGCGGCGCCCCAACCCTCGCCGCCCTCGGAGTCCATCGGTGTCTCGCCGCTCGTACCGCGCCCCCGTCCCCTCCCCTTCCTACTCCGTGGCCCGCTCGGGCCCGCCCGTGTTCTTTGCGTTCGCCGGGCTGATGGCGCTCATGGTCGTCTCGGCCTTGCTCCACCACCCGTTCCTGGCCTTCCTCGGGTTCTGCTGGCTCGGCAGCCGCATCGCCCGACGGGCGCGCCGCTGGAGCCGGGACGAGTGGGACGTCCCCCACGATCTCGACGCGCTCCGCAAGGAGGCCCGGCACGAGGCCCGGCGGGTGGAGCGGGACCTCGCCCGCGCCCGGCGCAGCAAGAGCGACCGGCAGGCGAAGGACACGTCCCCGGAGCTCCCCGCCGCCACGCTCGCTGCCTGGCGCCAGGCCCGCGCTGCGGTCCAGGCATCGACGGCCCTGGCCGACGAAGACCGCGCCGAGATGCTCAGCACCCTCGACGCAGGACTGAAGGCGACGCGCGAGCTGCACGCCGCCCGTGCCCGCCTCGGGAGGCCGTCGGAGTCCCGCCTCGGAGCCGTCGCGGACGCCGCCGCAGCCCGCGCCTCCCAGTTCGAGGCGGACTGCGCAACGTTGCGCCAGTCGCTCGCAGCCCTGGAGATCCAGGAGGGCGACGACTCGGCCCTGAGCGCGGTCTCCCGCGCCGCTGATGAGCTGGCCCACCGCGTCGCCGCACGGCGCGAGGTGGACCGTCTCCTCTGAGCGACCGGTATGCTCCCGTTCCGTGGCCGACTCCCCCTCCATCCGAGGCGCCGACAGACCGCCGCTGTCCCCCCCGACGCGCGTCTCTCGGCCCCAGCCACGGGACGGGCTGCTCACCGACCTCACCGGCGCGGGCTTCGCGCTGCTCAAGGGCCCCGCCGGGGCGGGCACCTCGTGGCTCGCGATGGAGACGGCCCTCGCCTGGAACGGGCCCGTGCGATGGGTCCGCCCCTCGCTCTTCTGGCACCTCGGGGACATCGCCCGGAGCCTCTGGGCTGGGCTTCCCCCCGCCTCGGTCCACGCCGGGACGACACAAGCGGTGGTCGAGGCGGTGCTCGCGCGGCTCCGCGCCGACAACACCCTGCTCGTCCTCGACGACGGGGACGACGTCCTCGAGCCCCCGCCCGGCAAGGCCCACCCCCGGGACCCGGACGTGGCCGTGCTCCTCGCCGCGCTGACGGCGGGTGAGCTGGCCGACGGACCCGGCGCGGTCCTGCTCGTGTCCCGGCGCACGCCGGTCGGCAACAGCCCCCTCCTCCATCCGCTGCCGCCCCTGCCCCCCGAGGACGTCGTGCGCCTCTCCCGCCGGGACGACATCGACCCCCACTTCGGTGCCCGCCCGGCCGCGCTGCCCCTGATCGCGGCTCTCCCGCCGGATGCGCCGCTGCCGGACCCCGAGCATCCCTTCCGCGATCTCGTGGAGGAGCTGGCGACCCGGCGCCTCGACGCGGACGGCCGGGAGATGCTCCTCGCCCTGGCCAGCACCCCCGTGCCCGCCCCGCTGGAGGCGCTCGCCGCAGCCGCGGGCTTCGAACCCGACGAGGCCAGGCCCCAGCTGCTGCGTCTGCTGAACCACGGCCTCGCCCGGCACCGAGCGGGCGGATGGTGGATGCCGCGCGTCCTCGCGTCTGCTGCCTGGGACGTTCTCCCCTCCCTCCTCCCCGGGGTGATGCCCCGCGCCGCCATCCAGCGCTTCGCCGGCTGGCACCTCCGTCAGGGAGTCGACGCCGGGACCGACTGGGAGTCCACGGACCCCGCGGCCCCCTCTCGCCTCGGGCTGCGTCTCTGGGTACGCGCCGGCGACGGCCCCATGGCGATGCAGACCGCCCGCTACGGCCACTACCTGTCCGTCCTCGAGCGGCTCGGTGCCTGGCGGGCGGTGCGGGACGACCTGGGGATCGCGCTCTCCGGCCGCCTCGGCGACGTCCCCCCGGGAGACATCGCCTGGGCCCGTCACGGACGCAGCCGCGCCGCCTGGCGCATCGGGGACCACGCGGTCGCGGAGCAAGAGATCGTCCGCGCCCTGCCCGACGCCCAGCGGGCCGGCGACCCCGTGGTCCTGCAGGGGATCCACGCGACGCTCGCCCGCCGGGTGCTGCTGTCAGGCGATCCGAAGGCGGCCCGGCCCCACATCCGCGCTGCGCTGTCGCTCGCGCACACCCACGGCGATCGGAACGCCGAGTGCGATCTCGAGAACCAGCGGGGCGCCGTCTCGCTCTCGATGGGCGACTACGACGACGCCGAGGAAGCGTTCGCCCGGTCGCGGGATCTCGCGGAGGAGCTCGGCGACGAGCGGCGGGCGGCGGCGCGGACGGCAGCTCTGGGAGGCGTCGCCATGTACCGCGGGCGCTTGCGGCTCGCCGAGGAGCGGCTCTCCGATGCGGTGGGGGTCGCCCGGGCCACCGGGGATCAGAGCGGGCTCGTCCATCGCCTGTGCAACCTCGCCCTCGTCCGGTCCCAGCGCCAGGACTTCCGTGGAGCCCTCTCCGTGGTGGGGGAAGCCCTCGTCGCGGGAGGAGGGCTCGACCGACGCTCCGCCGCGCGCCTCCTGTCGCTGCGCGGGAACCTGCGGCGCCTCGCGGGGGATCTCGCCGGCGCGCAGGTGGATCTCCAGCAGTCGATGGAGCTCGCGTCCGCCGCGGGGGACCGCGAGGGTGTGGGGCAGACGGCCATCGCCATGGCCCACTGGCTGCGCACGGCCGGGCGCTTCGACGAAGCCGTCCTCACCTGCGAGGAGGCCCTCGATGCCCTCCCCGACTCCCGCGAGCCGGCGCTCCGGGCGTCCTGGCAGATCCAGCTCCACTGCGCGGTGGCCTGGGGCGCTGCCGAGCGGACGGCGGCCGGGACGGGAGACGGTATCTCCGACCTGCTCGAGTCGAGCGCCCGCGCCCGGGACATGCTCGACCTGATCCCCGCGGACCCGAGGACGGCCCGCTGGCTCGGGGCCTACCAGCAGGTCAGCGAGTGCAGCCTCCTCGCCGCCACCGCCACGGGCACGGAGCCCTACGGGCTGGCGAAGAAGCTCGAAGAGGTGTGGCGCGACGCGGACGCCGACGAAGAGCGGGCGAACAGCGGAGAGCCCGCCCTGCGCTGCAACCTGGCCTGGGCCCTGCGGCTCTGCGGCCAGCGGGAGCGGGCGGCGAGTGAAGCGCGGCGGGCGGCGATCGACGCCGGGCGCTCAGGTCTCGCGACCGTCCGTGGACGCGCCCTCGCGGTGCGCCGCGGCTCGGGCATCCCCGCCTGGGACCGCCAGGCGCTCCTCCTCGATCGTCTGCTGAGCTGACCTGCGCCCTCGCGGGCCGTCCTTCATCGCGTCGAGCTCGGCCCGGGCCTCGGCCACGTCCCGCAGTCCCTCGAGCACGGCGGCCAGGGCCGGCTCCCACCCCTGACCCAGCCGGTCCGGCAGGGTGGGCACCGCGTCACGCTCGTCCACGACCTTGAGCGTCTCGGTGAGGGTGGTCATCTGCCCGGACAGGGCCCGCAGACGGTTCACGATCTCGTCCCGCTTCGCGCTGCTGCGGGCGACCCGGTCGGCGTGCATCCGCGCCCCCTCCACGGCCACGGACAGGGAGTCCATGCGCACCTGCTCGCCGGCGGCCTCGGCCTCAGCCACGGCGCGCTCGAGCTTGTCGAGCTCACGCTGCACCTGCCAGGGATCGTTCTCCTTGCGGCTGAGCCAGCCGTCGACCGTCGACAGCTCCTTCGCGAGGGAGTCCACCTCCTTGACGACGCCGGCGACCCCGTCGAGGGCGGGCACCGGGTGTCCCTCCTTGCGGAGCTTCTTCCCCTGCTTGCGCAGGTCGTCGGCGGCGGACTTCGCCTCCTTGATCACCGACCGCGCAGCGACGGCCTCCGTCGCCGGGCGGAGCTCCCGTCCGGGACGCCGCAGCAACGCCGATCCCGATCCGTAGAGCAGGAACGCCAGGATGAGCTCATCCAGGAGCGGGATGAAGTCCGGCAGGAGCAGATTCATCCCCAGGGCGACGGCGAGGAAGCCCGTGAGGACGAAGAGCAGGGGGCGGGGCATGGCCCCGAAGATGGAGTCGGTGATGCGCACGGCGGCTGGCGTCTCGGTCATGTCCACGCGTACGCGCGCGCGGGCCGGACATTTCCTCCCAGGGCGAAGAACTCCGCTCGTTCCGTGGACGGAGCCTCAGTCCTTCTGTTGGAGCGCGTCCCGACGATCGAGCTCGGCGTTCACTTCCTCGTCGGTCATCTTCTCGAACCGGAGCCCGTCCTCCTCGGCGGCGCGGTCGAGCTCCTCGTCGGTGAGGCGGCGGTAGGAGGCGGCCTCCTCCTTCTGGCCCGCGTCCTTCACCTCGCCCTCCTTCGCCGCGTTCACGGACATGGGGATGTGGATCTCGCTGCGGGCGCCGTACGGATCGGTGGCCACGAAGACCGCCTCGCCGCTCCAGTCCTTGTCCATCTGCACGTTGCGTTGCTTGATCACCCCGTCCCGCGTGATGGTCACGCCCGGCGGGTCGCCCTCGACGGACCAGGTGATCTCGTCCCCGTCGTCGTCCGTGGCCTCCAGCCGCGTGCCGTTGAGGTAGCGGATGTTGCGCAGGTTCGTGGTGATCACGGGGGTGGAGTTGCCGATGACGACCTTGGCCGCTTGCGAGCGCACCGTGCGGCCCGTCTCGTCGGTGGCGACGGCCACGACCTCGATCGTGTCGCCGGGGGTCCACTTCCCCTCGCGAGCTGCGAGCTTCGGGCGCTTGTAGCCGACGAGCTGCTTGCCGCCGACGGACCACTCGAACTCGACCTCCGTGAACGGACTCGCCCCGGGCTGCAGCGTACTCCGCACCTGGAACTCCTCGACGTCCATCTTCGGCGCCTCGGGGCTGAGCGTGACCGTGTCGAACGCGAGGACCGACTCGGGCTTCTTGTGCGGATCGGTCTTCTGGACGCCCCGGCCGCGGGCGGTCTCCTGGAGCCGCGCGTCGCGCTCTTCCGCCTCCTTCTGCCTCTGGGCGACGGCGTCGAGCCCCTCGGGCTCCGCCTCCGGGTCGTCCCCCGGACAGGCGACGAGGGTGAGGGCGAGGGCGAGCAGGGGACCCCGGAGCGACGGGGCGAAGGGCGTGCGAGGGACCATGGCTTCTCCTGTGTTCCCGGGTGCACGAGAGGATACCGGGCGCGTCGCCGTTTAGACTCCCTGGGATGAGCGCCGTTCCCGAACCCGGCGCCCCGGTCCCCTTCGGCCGCTACGAGCTGCTGGAGCTCGTGGGCGAGGGCGCGATGGCCCAGGTGTTCCGGGCACGCCGCGTGGGCCTGTCGGGCTTCCGCAAGGAGGTGGCGATCAAGCGCCTGCGGCCGGGGACGATGGGGCGCGACGAGCACCTGCGCGAGGCTCTGATCAACGAGGCGCGCAACGGCGGTCTCCTCCGCCATCCGGGCATCGTCGAGATCCACGAGTTCGACCACGTGGGCGACGAGTGGTACCTCGCGATGGAGTTCGTGGACGGGTGGACGCTCGAAGAGGTGCTCTGGCGCGCGGCGTCCGAAGAGCTGCCGACCCACCTCCGCTCGGAGACGGGCGCGGCGGGCCTCGCCCAGGCGATCGTGCTCGACGTGGCGCGCCAGATGGCCCACGCCCTGAGCCACGCCCATGAAGCGCGGGACGAGCGGGGGCAGCTGCTCGGGCTCGTGCACCGGGACCTGAAGCCGGCCAATGTCTTCCTCGCTCGGGACGGAGTGGTCAAGCTCGCCGACTTCGGGCTCGCGAAGTCGCGGGCCAACCTGCGCCAGACGGCCGACGCGGACCGCACGAAGGGCTCGCCGCTCTACATGAGCCCGGAGCAGGTGTCCGGCGAGCCGCTGGATGCGCGCTCGGACCTGTTCGCGCTCGGGACCATCGTGGTCGAGCTGTGCGTGGGAACCACTCCCTTCGAGGGCGCGACGGTGGCGAACACGCTCGTGAAGGTGATGAGCGTGGACTGGACCGAGACCGAGGCGCTCATGGGGGCGCGGGCGCCGGCGCTGCTCCCGCTCGTGCAGCGCCTCCTCCAGAAGGACCCGGCGGACCGGTGGCCGTCGGCGCGCGCGCTGGCGGCTGAGCTGGACGACTTCGCCGCCTCGCAGCCCCTCGGCGCGGGGAGCCGGATGGTGGCAGCTTCGATGGCCGCGGACGACCCGACGATACGGCCCGATCCGGCGCCTGCGACCTCCGTGCCGCCGTTCGGAACGGGCGAGGTGCGGCCGCTCTCCACGGGAGAGACGGCGGCCCTGGCGACCGGGGAGGCGCCGGCGCTGGGCACGGGGTCCCATCCGCCGCTGCCGGGGGCGATCACGGATCCGGTGGGCGACGCGTCCACGGTGGACAGCCTCCTGGACGAGGGCGAGTCCTCGGGGACCTGGGCGATGGTGGCGGGGCTGGTGGCCCTGCTCCTCGTGCTCATGGGGGTCTTCGTGTGGGTGCTGCGGCAACCCGGGACGAGCGGGGACTTTGCAGGGATCCGCGAGCCGCTGGCGCGAGAGCTGGACGGGGGCCCGAGTCCTCTGCCGCCCGAGGACGGGGCCTTCGCCCACACGCCGCCGCGGGCGGCCCAGATGTGGCAGGACCTGAACCTGAAGGTGCTGCGGCGGGCCCGGGGCGCCTGGGAGATCTCGGTGGGCTACCGGACGCCCGGCGAGAGCTGGCGGCTCGTCCCGCTGACGTGCATGGACCGCGTCTGCGAGGCATCGCTGCCGGTCACCTCAGACGCGGGGCTCCAGTACCACCTGGACGCGCGCGGGCCGGACGGCGCCCAGTGGCGCTACGGCAGCGAGGGCGCGCCCGTGACGGTCCGGGTGCGGTAGCTCAGCGCAGCCGCGCGACGGTGCGGACAGCGGCCTTGGCTCAGCGCAGCCGCTCGACGGTGCGGACGGCGGCCTTGCGGACGATGGGGTCCGGGTCGGCGACGAGGCCTTCAGCGGCGGGGATGAGCTGCGCGTCCCCGAGGACGGCGGCGGCCCGCAGCGCCTCGAGACGGACTTCTGCGCTGTCGTCCGCGAGGAGCGAAGGCAGGGTCGGGACCACGGATGCGTCCGCGCGGCGGGCGGCGACCCGGGCGGCCTCCGCGCGCACATTGGACGACACGTCGGCGAAGGCGACAGTGAAGCCCGCCTCCGCGAACTCCGCGTCCACGTGCCGCAGACCGTAGACGAGGGTGGCGCGCACGGCGGACGAAGGCTCCTCGGCGAGGACCTCCACCAGGGCGTCTCCCCACCCGTCGGCGTGCCGGCCGAAGACGTCCGCCAGGGCGGCGCGGACGGGCTCGGGGTCCTCCCCGCGGACGAGGCGATCGAGCACGAGCGGGACCGCGGAGTCCTTGAGCATGTCCGGGTGGTTGAAGCGCAGGTGGCCGGCCCGGGTCATGCGGGGCTCGATGGTCTCCAGCGCGGTCCAGGCGTCCTTGTGCTGCTCCCAGCCGGCGCTCAGGGCGTCGTTGAGGCGGTCCTGCCAGTCGGCGGCGAACGCGGTGGACGGCAGGAGGAGGAGGGCGGCGAAGAATGCGGTGCGGTTCATGGCTCAGTCCTCCTCGATGAAGGGCAGCACGTGGTCGGCCCAGCCGGAGACAGGGGTGCGGACCACGTTCGTGCCGCAGTGCACCTCGCCGAGGCCGAGGTGATAGACGTAGAAGTCGTCGACGAAGTGCATCTCGAAGTCAGGCGGGAAGAGCTCGGTCACCCGCTCGATCATGGGGTCGGAGCTCTGGTCGTTGTCGTTCTGCCGCAGGAAGGGGTCGGCGAGGAAGATCTTCGTGGGCTCGTCGGCGACGTTGGCCACGATCAGGTTCGCCATCCCCGGGATGAGCGCCGCGGTGGCCCCGCCGCACTGGGGGGTGACCTCGAACAGGCCGGGGAGCCAGAGGATGTCCTCGTCGGTGACGCCGGCCTCCCGGCGGAGGATCTCGAGGTTGGGCTCGAGGTAGTCCTCCCAGAGGTCCTCGTTCAGGTTGCGCAGCGCCTGATCCTCGACGATCTCGCCGACGGTGTCGAAGCCGTGGCCGTCGTCGTACCGGGGGAGCGGGGTGTTGGGGTCCATGCCCTCGAGCACGTCCCAGGCCCCCTGGATGTCGGTGTAGACGAGGCGCCAGCCCTTGGGGGCCGACGGGTCCGGGATCCAGGACATGAACTCGTCGACGTGGCCCACGCAGAGCCAGCTGGTGTCGAGCTCGAACGGCGCCTGGACAACCTGGTCGCCGAACATGTCCTGGAGCTCCTGGACGACGTTGAACTGGCCGCCCGAGTCGCCCCAGTAGACACGCCCGAACGGGTAGTGCCGGCCGTCCACCGTGACCGGGGGGGTGGCCTCGAGGTTGCCGAAGGAGTCCTGCGAGGTGGGGAAGTTGGGCTCGCCCCAGGTCTCGACCAGGAACTCGGGGCCCTCGTAGTGGTCCTCGGGCACGTCATCGAGCCCGCGGTCGCGGATGGAGTCGATGACGAGGTCGATGCGGGAGCCGCCCCCGGCCATGGACGCGAACTCGATCTCGTCCTGGATCCAGACGTCGCCGCCGTAGTCGTTGCCGCGCAGGGTGAGGAAGCGATCGCCGAGGGCGTCCTGGTAGTCGCTGATCATCGCGGCGTTGTTGTAGGTGCCGCCGAAGCTGACCTCGACCGCCATCACCTCCTCGGCCGGCTGGAGGTGCTGGTTCATGACCAGCGGCGAAGCGACGGCCTCGAAGTCGACGCTGGAGAGCGCGTCGCCCCGGGCGTTGAGGAAGGAGACGTTGAAGGTAGCCCGGGCGAGGAAGGTGCGGAACTCGACCTGGTAGCGGACGTCGGAGTCGACGCGGGCGACGTCCAGGCTTGTGGTGCGGTCCTCGTCCTCGTTCTCGCCGAGGACGATGCGCCCCGCCTGCCAGACGCGGACGTCGCCGGCGCCCGAGTTCATGGTGATGCGCAGCGGGCGGCTGTCCCGGATCTTGCTCGCCACGTCGGCGGGGATGACGAAGGAGGCGAGGTCGTTGTCCTCCCGGATGTCCCAGTCTTCCCAGTCGGGGTCCCCGTTCTCGTTGTCGTCGTCGATGTTGGGGACGCCGACGATGCCCTGGAAGGAGCCCTCGACGAGGTCGGCGAACGAGGAGTCGTCGGGGCCGACGAGCAGGTTCACCTGGGGCTTGCAGCCGGCGGCGAGGAGGATGAGGACGGGAAGTCCGATGCGGCGAAGGAGCATGCGCTCTCCGATTGGGGTTTCCGAAGTGGACGGCACCCTAGCCGCGGGATCCGCTCAGGGTGTCAAGGCTTTGATGCGCCCCGGTCAAGGTCGGTCGCAAGGACGATTCGGGCAAGGGCGCCGACGGGCCTGATGAGGGTGGTTCGTGGAGGAGGCGCATGAAGGCCGGGGGCTGCGCAGCAGGGGGTGCTTCTGACGGAAACGACAGGAAGGCAGGGGCTGCGCAGCAGGACCGCGCAGCGGACCGCCACCTGCGGCGCAGGTCCCCCCGAGGTGCGCGCTGGACCGCGCAGCGGACCGCCACCTGCGGCGCAGGTCCCCCCGAGGTGCGCGCTGGACCGCGCAGCCCAACGCCACCTGCGGCGCAGGTCCCCCCGAGGTGCGCGCTGGGGGGCCTCTTTCTGACGGGAACGACAGGAAGGCAGGGGGGCTGCCCCGCAGGGGGTCCCTCTTTCTGACGGGAACGACAGGAAGGCAGGGGGGCTGCCCCGCAGGGGGGGCTCTCTTCGACGGGAACGACAGGAAGGCAGGGGGGCTGCCCCGCAGGGGGGCTCTTTTTGACGGGAACGACAGGAAGGCAGGGGGGCTGCCCCGCAGGGGGGACCTCTTTCTGACGGGAATGACAGGAAGGCAGGGGGGCTGCCCGCAGGGGTGTCCAGACGGGGCTGACGGTTGACCACCTGGACCGGGGTGATGGTTGGCCAGTCACGCGCCAGGTCGAGGTCGAAGTCGAGCTCGAGCCACAGAGCGATCAGCCCCGGCAAGGGCCCTCGGGCCCGCGCAGGCATCCCCGGAGGGGTGCCGCAGCCAACCGGTCGTCGGGGACCCGGGATCTCGAAAGGCACGTCAGATGCATGACGAGAGCGCCGCAGGCGACCCGAAGGGCGGCGGCTCGCCGCCGTCTCGTCGCCCAGCTGCCGGGCGTTTCGAGATCTATCAGGGTCCCCGCCCGCAAGGCGCCTCGGCGCCGCGCAGCAGGCCGAAGGCCTGCGTCGGCTCAGGGAAGGCCTGCGTAGTCTCAGGACCAGTAGTGCAGCTTCATGCAGAACACCGACCCGCCGGACTTGAGGAACTCCGAAGTGTCGATGTTCACGATCTCCAGCCCCCGGTCCTCGATGGCCGCCTCGGCCGACGGGCTGCCCGGGTGCACCAGGAAGTGCTGCCCGTCCGGGCAGTGGCCGTTGCAGACCATGTTCACCGCCTCGGCCTCCTGGACCTCGATCGCGTCCGGGTAGATCGCCCGGATCAGCTCGATGCCCTGCTCCGTGAACGCCCCGGGGAAGAACACCGCGCACCGCCCGTCGATGGGGCTCAGGCACGTGTCCAGGTGGTAGAAGCGCGGGTCCGTGAGCTCGAGCACCACCACCGGCAGCCCCGTCCACGCCTGGATCCGGTCGTAGGCCGCCGTCGACGACCGCGGCCCCACCCCACCCAGGAGCAGCGCCCGCTCCGGGTGCCAAGAACCGTCGCCGGTCCCCTCGAACGCCCGCACCGTGTACTGGTCCAGGTACTCGAGGTGCAGACCCCGCGACTCCAGCGCCGCCGCGAACGGCCGCACCTCGGGCTGACGCCGGGACGAGGACATGATCGACATCACCGCCGACGCACCGTCGCTCAGCACCCCCGGCGGGATCGGCAGTGCCTGGTTCGCGCAGAAGACGAAGTCCGGCAGGAACGGCTCTCCCGGCAGCACCTCCACCGGGATCGACAGCTGCTCGTACGCCTTGCGGAGCGCCAGCCACTGCTGCCGCGCCAGCAGCCGATCCACCCCCTCGACGTACGCCGCCATGTGGGGGTTGATCACGTACTCCACGTCGTAGAACTCGGGCTCGACGAGGAGGAGGCGGTCTGGCCGAGGCAGCAGCGGCAGAGCCGCCAGGTCCGGCAGCTGCGAGGCGTCGCGGATCAACATCGACGGAACTCCGGGAGCGCGAGCGGTCACCCTCGCGGCGACCTCAGAGGACGTTGAACGGGTAGCGCACCTGCTGCGTCTCGCCGTCGAACGGCGGGAAGTTCAGCGAGTTCACCTCCTTGCTCACGCACTGGTCGAGAGCCGTGCCGGCGAACCGGGAGGTGGTGATGCGCGCGCGGCTCACGGAGCCGTCCGGGGCGATCGAGAACTTGAGGTAGATCTTCCCGGAGATGTCGGTGCCGCGGGCCTTCTCGAGGGTGAAGCACCGATTGATGTTCGCGTTGTTGCGAATGATGGTGTCGATCACGAAGGGGCTCGGACCGGAGGCGCTGCCGCCGCTCGACTTGCCCTCGTCCGGCGGCGCGCCAGGGCCCACGGGCTTCTTCGGCCGGGACAGCTCGCGCGGCGTCGGGTCTTCCTTCGGCGCGGGCGTCGGGTCCGGCTTGGCCACCGGCGCGGGCGTCGGGTCCGGCTTGGGCGCGGGCGTCGGATCGGGCGCAGGCGCAGGCGTCGGCGTCTCCGTGAACTTGCGGGCCTCAGCCCGCTCTTCGGCCGTCAGGCCGTCGTCGGGCGTGGGCTCGCCGGCGTCAGCGACCGCCTCGGGCGTCGGCTCCGGGGTCGGCTCGGGCGTCGGCTCCGGGTCCTCGAGGGGGATCCCGCCGAGGGCGTCGGGCTCGGGCGTCGTGTCCGCCGTCGCGCGGGTGTGGGCCAGGAAGCCGAGGGCGCCGCCGACGAGGAGGCCGAGGAAGATCGCGATCCCCGCCTGGCCCTTCTTGCGGCCGCGCTGCGACAGGATCGGCAGGAACAGGCACGCGGTGGCGCCCAGGCCGGCGAGGGCGAGGCCCAGAGTGCTGATCGGCGGAGCGGCGAGCGTCGCCCCCACCCCGAACAGGGTCAGGGCACCGAGGCCGGCGATGACGCCGAGCTCTGCAGACCCGTCGGCCCCCGCCGGAGCAGCCGCGGCCGCGGGCTTCGCGGCGTCGGGCATGGCGGCGTGGGAGCCGGTCTGGAGCTCCGGGGGAATGATGGAGGCTGCGGGCTGGCCCTTCTTCGGCGGCGCCGGGGCGGTGGGCAGCGGCGGCGGCTGCACGGGCAGCTTCGGCGGCGGCTTCGCCGCAGGCGGCGGCGTGGGCTTGCTGTGCTTCGCCGGCGGCAGCGGCATCTGCGGCACGACGGCCGGCGGAGGCTGGCTCATCGGGCGCGTCGCGTCGTCCTCCCCAGACGGCGCAGGAGGCGCCGGGGGCACGCCAGGCTTGCGGGGCAGCGGCGGCAGATCCGGGCGCGGGCCGTGGTAGACGGCAGTGGCCGGGGCGTCCTTCGGCGGGATCCCCGGCGTCGGGGGAGCGGGGGGGACGGGCGGCGCCTGGCGAGGAGGCAAGGGCGGCACCGTGCTGCCCTGCTGACCCGTCGACGGGCTCAAGGAGGTGGGCTTGGGAGGAGCGACGGGCTGGACGCCCGGCAGGGAGATCGCGCGCAGCTCCGCCGTGAGGCTCCCGATCGTGGGCACCTTGCCGGTGCTCGTCCCGACCTTGTCGAGCCCCTCGACCGACTTGATGACGGTCCGCTCCTCAGCGGAGTCGGGCTTGACCGCCGCGGCCTGGGCCCGGGCGCTGCCGGGCTTGTAGATGACGATCTTGTGCCCACACCGCTTGCAAGTCGCCTTGTTGACCTCCTTGGTCAGCTTCGAATCGGCGATCTTGTAGACGGCGCCGCAGTTGTCGCAGACGACTCGCATGTCACTCCCACAAGGGCACGAAGAGCATGGGTTCGGCGGAGCTCGCAGCGACGTGGCGCAGGGCCGCGCAAGGGGAACCCCGCGCCGAGCATGCGTTTTACTGTCCCGCGGGGTCGGCCGTCAATGTGCAGCGCCCGAACACGGTAGTCTCGCCGCCGTGTCGGGAGCCGGGGCGAAGCCACGCAAGTTCATCGCCGTCGCCGGGAACATCGGCGCCGGGAAGTCCACCATGGTGGACTTCCTCTGCCACACGTACGGGTGGCGCCCCTTCACCGAGCCCAACCTCCTCAACCCGTACCTCGACGACTTCTACGGGGACATGGATCGCTGGGCGTTCCACTCCCAGATCAGCTTCCTCGCCCACAAGTTCCGGATCCACATGGACTTGATGCAGGAGCCGTCGACCGTCGTCCAGGACCGGACCATCTACGAGGACGCGGAGATCTTCGCCCGGTATCTGCACGAGGCCGGGCACATGAGCGAGCGGGACTTCGGAACCTACAGCGATCTCTACGCCGCGATGCGCAAGGCCCTCGCTCCCCCCGACCTCCTCATCCGCCTCGAGTGCTCGGTGCGCGCGCTCCGGCGCCGGATCCGCAAGCGCGGTCGCCCTGAGGAGCAGGACATTCCCCTCAAGTACATCAAGTCGCTCCAGGGGCTCTACGAAGACTGGTTCGACCGCTACGACCTGTCCCCCGTCCTCGTGATCAACACGGAGCGCCTCGACTACATCGGGGACATGGTGGACCGCCTGGAGGTCCGCCGGGCCCTGGAGCCGTTCCTCTCGTGACCCGCCCCGGCCCGTCGAAGGCCCTCCGCCTCGTGGCGGTCGCCTCCCTCCTCGTCGCCTGTCCCAAGAAGGCGCCCGAGCTGGTGCCTCCGCCCCCGGGCCAGGCCCCCCTCGACTCGCTCCTCGCCCTGGCCGAGCGGCCTCGGGAGGCTCTGACACTCCCGCGCGCGCACGAGGCGGACTACACCCTCGCCACCGCGCACCCGGTCGTGGACCGGGTCCTGGCGGATCCCCTGTCGCTGCCCGATCTCGGGCACCAGCTCGGAGCGTCCCTCGACGCCGCCACCGACGCCGCGGCTCTCTTCGCAGCCCTCGGACCCGTCGACGCCGCCGGAGACCTCCGCCCGTCTGATGTGGCCCCCTCCCCTCCCGGCGATCGCCGCCTCGTCGGGCTGCCGCTCCCATCGGAGGTCGTGACCTCGCCCCGCTGGCCCGTCCGCACCCAGCACCTCCCCGCCCCCTGGCCGGAGGCCCTCGCCGAGCTCCTCACCGCCCTCGAGGCCATCAACGATCGCTCCACTGCCTGGGACGTCCGGGGCCATGCCCCCACCCGGCCGGCGCGCGCCGCCGAGGAGTACTTCATCGACCGGGAGACGGGCGAGTACCGCTTCCTGACCCACCCGGTCGGCGTCCAGCTCGAGTTCCTCGATCACGCCGCCACGCTCGACCTCTCCGCCATGCAGGCCGACACCGTCGCGCTCCTCGCCGCCGTGGAGCGCTGGGCCCCGAAGCTCCAGGAAGCCGTCGAGCTGCTCCCCGAGTCCGACGGCCCGCTCCTTCAGCTGGAGACGGCGCTCGGCGAAGTGATCCTCGGCAGCCGCGGCGCCGATCGCTTCGAGGGGGACGCGCTCCTCGTCCTCGACCCGGGAGGCAACGACGCCTGGACCGGCTCCGCGGGCTCGAACGTCGGGGTCCCCGGGCGCGCCGCTCTCGCCATCGACCTCGGCGGGTCCGACACCTACACCGCATCCCGCGCCCACTCCCAGGGCGCAGGCTTCCTCGGCATCGGCGTGCTCTACGACGCCGGCCCCGAGGCCGACCGCTACCTCGCCATGAGCCAGTCCCAGGGCGCCGGGTTCATGGGCGTCGGCGTGCTCTGGGACGCGGGCGGGGACGACGGCTACACGGCGAGCGGCTACGCCCAGGGCGCGGGGACCTTCGGGCTCGGGCTCCTCGTGGACGCCGCCGGCAACGACAGCGCCGCCGCTCAGGCGCGGGCCCAGGGCTTCGCCAGCACCGGAGGCCTCGGCGCCCTCGTCGACCTCGACGGGAACGACGTCCGCCGCCTCGGCACCGCCGGCGAGTCGCTCTTCGGGCCCGGCGGCGGAGGCGGCCAGGGGGCGTCCTTCGGCACCCGCCCGTTCCCCTGGAAGGGTGACCTGTCCCTGCACGGAGGCGTCGGCCTCCTCTACGACCGCGCCGGCAACGACGCCTACTCCGGCCGAGGCTTCGTGCAAGGCGCCGCCTGGTTCCTCGGCCTCGGGATGCTCCTCGATCGGGGCGGAAACGACCGCTACTCCGCCGAAGAGTGGAGCCAGGGCGCCGCGAACCACCTCGCCGCGGCCCTCCTCCAGGACACCGCCGAGAGCGACATCTACAACGCCGGCGGCTTCGCCCAGGCCGCCGCCGCCGACCGGTCCGTCGCCATCCTCGATGACCGTGGGGGCACCGCGGACGGCTACCGCCTCGGATCCATCGGACCCGGCAGCCGGGGCGATGGCCGCTCTGGGATGGGCTGGGTCCGCCAGGCCCGGGCGCTGGCGCTGCTCGTGGACAACGGTGGCGACGACGTCCGCCGCGCGAACGCCGACGCCCTGGGGACCGGGGTGGCCGCCGCCCACGAAGGCCTCGACGGGCTCGCGGGCCTCCTCGATCTCGGCGGCGAAGACAAGTACGAGCTGGGCACCGTCCCCGCCGGCACGAACCCCGCCGACGCCGCCGCCTGGTTCTCGGGCGTGGTGGGCGTGGCCCAGGATCTCGATCCTGCCGCGGCCGGCGTCCTCCCCGTCCCTGGCTGGTCCCCGTGGGACGCGAGTCGCCCCGACCTCGCCTTCGGCCGCTCCGCAGAGCCCGTGCCGCCGCCGACCGGAGTCCTCCCCGACCCCGCCGGCGCCCCCCCCGCCCGCCAGGCCTGGGCCGAGGAACAACGCGTCACCTGGCTCGCCATCGAGCCCACCGACGACGATCCCGCCCTCGCCACCGCCCGCACCCTCGCCTCCACCGACCGCTCGGCCCGCGTCCGCCGGGCCGCCGGCCTCGCGCTCCTCGCCGCCGGCCTCCCCGAGGGCCTCGACGCCGTCATCGACACCCTCCCCTTCGCCTCGGCGGACAACGATCCTCAGCAGCCCACCGGCTCCCTCGTCGGTCGCCTCCAGGCCCTCACTGGCCAGGACCACGGCTTCGACAGCGGCGCGTGGAAGCTCTGGTGGCAGACGGCCCGGGAGAACGGACCGGTCGCCGCACGCCTCCCCGGCTGGCGCCTCCTGGAGCGCGCCCGCGTCGTCAGCGGCGACGGAGACCCCGAGACCGCAGCGCTGTTGTGCGACCAGGCCCTCGACCAGTCCGGCGGCGACCCGATCATCCGCCGCATCGCGGGCTCTCTCGTCGGGCGCTGGGCCTCGCTGCTGTCGGACCCCGAGGCCCCCCGACTCCACAATCCCGAGCTCGCCGCCGACCTCGCCCGTCGCGCGCTCCAGTGGGACCCCGGCGGCGCCAACCACTTCGCCACCCTCGGCCGCGCGCTGCTCGCTCTCGGAGAGGACGACCTCGCCCGCCGCGCCGTCCAACAGGGCACCCTCGCCGACCCGGACGACCCCGCCATCAACGCCCTACGCCGCCGCATGGGCCTCGAACCCGGAGCCGAATAGCGCGCGCTCCCACCGCTATCATCGGCGCCCGTGCCCTTCCTCCTCCGAGTCGAGCTCCCCCTCCCGCGCCTGCCCGCCCTGGGCTCGGTACTGGACCACCTCGGCAACGTCTTCGACGCAACCATCCGCCTCGACGAGGACAGCGAGCGCGCCTTCGAGCGGGGACAGCGCGCCGCGTCCTGGTGCCCCTGGCCGTCGCGCACGCTCGGTCTCTTCATCGAGGGCGCCTCCTCCCGCGGCACCGAGGTCGCGCTGAACCGGCGCAGCGAGGGCGTCGAGGTCCAGGTCTGCCAGCACGTGATGGGGACCTGGGTGGACTGGCGCCTCACTCTGGAGCTCGCCATCCACATCGCCGAGCACGCCGACGGCTACTGCGATCTGCAAGGAGGCGGTCGGGTCTCCGTGAGCGGGCTGCGCCGGCGCTACATCGAGGACAGCGAGCAGTACGACCGGGAGCTCCTCGCCGGCCTGGACGCCATCCAGCGCGCCGTCGAAGAGCAAGGCCGCACCGTCCGCCTCGGAGGCCCCCGCGGGACCGCCGCCGTCGGCCCCCGCGCCTGGACCCGCATCGCCGGCGCCCACGAGGAGCCCGAAGACCGCGCCGAGGCCGTCGTGGACGCCCTCCTCGCCTCCTTGGACGCCCGCGGCTTCGAGACCTTCTACCCCGCGAACCTCCTCTGTCTCGACGGCCGCACCGGGCGCGAAGTCCTCGCCTCCCTCCTCCCCCCGGACGTGGACACCCTGCTCCGGGACCCCGAGTACGTGCTCCTGAGCGCCGATCTCGAGGCCGGGCCCGCCGAGCCGCTCAAGGTGCTGCCGTTCGAGCGCCTGGACGACGCCTTCCCCGGTCGTGTCCACTGGATCGACGACTGCACCGCCGCCGTCGCCGCCATCCCCCGGTCTCAGTGGGTGAACCACATCGCTCGCCTCGGGGATCTGCTGACGCCACTGTCGGAGCTCCTCGACGGCCCCGACGAGGACGGGGAGACCGACGCCTGGCGCCGCTTCGTCCCCGACGACGACCCCACCTTCCGCCCGACCTGACCTTCACCGAGGACCGCCCTTGTTCACCGTCGCCAACCTGGGTCGCATCTGCGACATGCTCGTCGAAGACGGCCTCATGCACGAAGGCCAGGTCCGCGACGTCATGGCCCGCTACTCCATCCAGGAGAAGCGCCTGCTCATCAAGCGGCGCACGGAGCTGCGCAAGGCGATGGGGCGCCAGAAGGTCCCCTACCGCGTCGGCGAGATGGAGATCATCGCCAGCTTCCGGTTCCCCATGCCCGACCGGGAGGGGCCCCTGACGGAGCAGCTGATCACCGAGTGCGTGGCCCGGCACCTGTCGATGCCGTTCATGCTCCTCGACCCGCTCCAGCTCGACTACAAGATGATCACGAGCACGTTCCAGGGCGCCTTCGCCGAGCGGAACATGATCGTGCCGGTGGCGAAGACCAAGAAGCGCCTCACGCTCGCGGTGGCGAACCCCTTCGACAGCCAGATGGTCGAGAGCCTGCGCGGCTACACGGGGCTCGAGGTCGACACGGTGCTGTCCCCGAAGACGGACATCCTCCGCGTCATCATGGAGTTCCACGGGTTCAAGAAGTCCGTGGACTCAGCGGCGAAGCAGCTCCGGGGCGAGCTGACCGAGCTGGGCAACCTCGAGGCGTTCTCGCGGATGAAGGCGGTCGAGGAGATCGACGCCGCCGACAAGCCCGTCGTGCAGGCGGTGTGGTTCCTCTTCAACTACGCGTTCGACCAGCGCGCCTCGGACATCCACATCGAGCCGAAGCGGGAGACGAGCGAGGTGCGCCTGCGCATCGACGGGGTCCTGCACCGCATCCACGTCATGCCGAAGGCGGTGCACCGGGCGGTCGTCTCCCGCGTGAAGACGTTGGCCCGCATGGACATCGCCGAGCAGCGCCGGCCCCAAGACGGCCGCATCAAGACGAACTTCAAGGAGGCGGAGATCGAGCTGCGCGTCTCCACGGTGCCCACGGCGTTCGGGGAGAAGGCGGTCATCCGCGTGTTCGACCCCGAGGTGCTGATGCAGGAGGTGGGCAGCCTCGGGATGTTCGCCACGGAGCAGGAGCAGTACGAAGGGTTCGTCGGCCGGACGAATGGGCTCGTCCTCGTCACCGGGCCCACCGGCTCCGGCAAGACGACGACGCTGTACTCCACCCTGTCCTACCTGCACACCCCCCAGGTGAACATCACCACCATCGAGGACCCCATCGAGATGGTGCGGGAGGAGTTCAACCAGATCGCGGTGCACCCGCGCATCGGCCTCACCTTCGCCTCGGCGCTGCGGAACATCCTCCGCCAGGACCCCGACATCATCATGGTCGGCGAGATCCGCGACAAGGAGACCGCGGACAACGCGATCCAGGCGGCCCTGACCGGCCACCTCGTCCTCAGCACGCTCCACACGAACGACACCGCCACCAGCGTCACGCGCCTGCTCGACCTCGGCGTCCTCCCCTTCCTCCTCAGCTCGGTCACCGTGGGCGTAGTGGCCCAGCGCCTGGTCCGCACCATCTGCAAGAACTGCAAGGTGGACACGGTGCTGACGCGGGACCAGGTCCTGAACCTCGACATCAAGGGAGCCGAGGGGCGCAACCTCAAGGTCAGCTACGGCGAGGGGTGCCCTCGCTGCCGCGGCACCGGCTTCTCGGGTCGGACCGGGGTGTTCGAGGTGATGCCGATCAACGACAAGATCCGGTCGCTCATCGTCGAGCAGGCGAGCGCCGAGGAGATCAAGCGCGAGGCCATGTCCGAGGGGATGGTCACCCTGCGCGACTACGCCATCAAGAAGATGGCGATGGGCGAGACCACCTACGACGAAGTGCTCCGGGTCACCACGGAGTAGCCACTCCCTCGTCCCCGGGCGGGGGACCCGTGTCCTGGGCGTGTCCGGCGCGGGTGTCATCGGGTGTCAGAGGCCCACGAACGCTCGACGTCGCACCTGTCACTCGGTCGTCATTCCCCACGGGCATCCCAGCGGGCAGAGTTCTCCTGCCGCCGCTGCGGCGCTGGAGGACCCCATGGACCGCACTGCCATTCGCAACCTGAGGACCACGCTGGCCGGCATCCGCGCCGGCGTGAAGACCTACCGCTTCCTCGCGACGCCCGACGGCAGCGCAGGGCCCATCCTGATCGTCCGCCGCGGACGCGTGCCCCAGTCGGAGAAGCTCGCGCTGATCCGCCAGGGCTGCCGCCGCTTCGTCGAGGGGAAGGTCACCCGGCTCGACGACGGCACCGTCGCCTTCTCCGGCTCGGGGCTCGACAGCAAGAAGGTCAAGGCCATCACCGAGCCGCTGGTCAGCGACCTCCCCATCCTCACCGACGCCGTCGCGCAGAAGGGCTGAGACCATGACCGAAGAGCAGTTCGAAGCCATCAAGGACGCCTTCGCGGCGCTCAAGTCCGCGTCCAAGCCCTACAAGTTCGTCTACATCAACAAGGGCGAGGACGGGAAGCCCTTCGTCGCCGTCCAGCGGAAGCTGACGCTCCAGCAGGCGCTCGCCATGAAGCAGAAGGCCGTCGGCAACCAGCTCGCCTACGGCGACGCCGTGTTGACCGAGGACCGGAAGGGCATCTCGTTCCACCCCACCGAGGAACCCCCCGCCCGGTTCGGCAAGGACCTGCGGGAGAAGCTCGGGCCGCAGCTACCCCTGCTGAAGAAGAGCCGCGTCGCCCCCATCGAGGAGACCGCGACCGTGGCCAAGGTCACCGTGGACACCGAGGAGGCCGAGGAGCGGAAGCGCGAGGAGGAGCGCAAGGTCTCCGTGGAGAGCCGGGACCTGAAGCGGGGCGAGGACCAGTCGATCATCGTGGTCGAGAAGGGCCTCGACTCGGAGCAGAAGCTCGTCGCGATCCAGAAGCGCATGGACGAGATCGAGCGGCTGGCGCTGAAGCACCAGGAGCGCCGCAACGAGCTCGAGACCGAGATCGGCAACCTCGGCTGGTTCAGCGGCAAGACGAAGGAGGCCAAGCGGAAGGAGCAGAAGGAGGAGGGCAGGAAGATCGACGAGCTGCTCCGCGAGTTCGCCCGCCAGGCCGAGGCGGCGAAGCTCGCCAAGCAGGACATCATCAAGGCCCACCGGCTCTCGGGGTCGTACCTCTCGGCGAACGACCGCATGCACCAGGCCCAGCTCGGCGTGGCGAAGGCCGAGGCGGACATCGCCCACGCCAAGGCCATGAAGGCGGAGCAGGACCTGGATGAGGCCGAGACGGTCCTGCAGGTGGAGATCGGGTTCCTCGAGGACTCCCATCCTGAGCTGCATCGCACCCGGCTGGAGGCGGTGGAGGCGGACCGGGTCGCCGACGAGGCCCTCGCGACGCTGCTCAAGCTGAGCAACGCCCTCGGTCGACTCGAAGAGCAGCTCGAGGACCTCGAAGACCAGGACGGCGAGGACGCGAAGCTGCTCAAGGCCCAGATCGCCGAGGCGAAGCGCAAGGTCGAGGAGGCCGACAAGCAGGCCGCCGCCCTGTCGTTCAAGGCGCAGATCGCCCACTTCAACTTCGACGAGGAGGTCCGCGCGGTCGCGCTGGACAACGAGGCCCTGGCCCAGGCGCTCAAGGACCTGGACGCCGCCAAGGCCAAGCGCATCGAGGCGGCCGAGGGCGAGGACGAGGCCGACGAGACGCTCGAGCGCGCCGAGCTCGAGGCCGACAACGCCGCCCTGTTCACCAACCCCGACTTCGCCCTGAACCTGGGCTCCCTGTTCGAGGACTTCGTGGCCGCCGTCCCGATCAAGAACGCTTACGAGACGTTCCGCTTCGACTTCACGAACAGCCGGGTCGCGATGATCCAAGACGACATCACCGGGTGGTGCCGGTTCAACCCGGACCCGATGACCGTGGTGCGCAAGCACGGCCCCTACAAGGAGGCGCTCGGGGGGAACGCCGGGGAGAAGTTCGTCGCGGCCTACGCCACGAAGCACTACATGGAGACTCTGGCCGAGGAGTTCGGGATCGATCTCGAGGGCGACGACTCCCAGCTCATGAAGGACGCCATCGACAACGGATACGTCATCGGTGACGACGTGGGCACGGTCGCGGACTTCATCATCAACCTGGGCGAGCTCCAGCGCCGCAAGCAGTTCGACGTGACCGAGACGGCGTTCATCAAGACTTGGATCGAGACCGCGTTCGACACCCACATGCGGATCTCGGTGCTCGACCGGAAGAACGGTGTGCTGGTGAACATCCCGGAGCTGGGGACCCTGATCGAGAAGATGCCCTACGCGATTGGCGGCCTGCGGGCGGTCCGGAGCGAGCGCCAGGTCAGCCAGACCTGCTGGAAGAACATGATGCGCGGCATGAATGCCATCCAGCAGCAGGGCTACATGAACCTGAGCAAGGGGCTCGACCACTACAAGGAGTACGTCCAGGAGAAGGAGCTGCCGGAGTTCGAGTACGTGGTCACCGGCGACCCCACGGTGGTCAAGTGGGTCAAGCTGCTCGGCAAGTACGCCCAGAAGACGCAGGACCTGTCCCAGCGCGAGTCCCAGGACATCACGCTGGTCCACCTGCCGGCGCTGATGGACGAGTTCCGCCGGACGCAGCCCCAGGACAAGAGCAAGCCGTCCCTCGCCGAGTGGTACGACGATCTGGCGAAGGCGGAGAAGGTGGGCGCGACGGGCTTCCTGCACTACGTCGCGATGCGCCGGGCGGACATCCTCAACGGCAGCTGCGCCCACGAGAACACCAAGATCGTGCTCCAGCTGATCAGCAAGAAGGTGGAGCTGAGCAAGGAGTAGCCGCGCCCGACGGGCGGCGGCCCGGGCGGTGGTCCGCGGATGGTCAGCGTGGTGTCCGGGCAGTGGGTGACCCGAACGGGAGCTCTCGGCCCGGGCACTGCCTCCTTCGAGGAGGACCCCCATGCGCCCGTCCCTGCGCGCCGCCCTGGCGCTGACCCTGAGCCTGCCTGCCCTCGCGGCTGCGCCGGCCGCCGATCTCATCCCCGCGATGGACATCCCGCCGAACCTGCTGCTGGGTGGCGTGAGCACCCCGTGGAGCAATCCCCAGATGTTCGACGTCGTCCCGAGCTTCGGCTCGTTCACCCCGCAGGACGGCGGATCAATGGCGATGCTCTACACGGGAGACGTGGATCTCCTCCCCAGCCCCCAGGATCACGACTACCCCCTCCCCGGGTCCGTCGGCGACACCGCCACGCTGGAGTTCTCGCTGCAGGTCCCGCCTTGGGCGAACTCGTTCTCGTTCTTCTTCAACTTCTGCTCGCGCGAATACCCGAAGTGGGTGGGCTCCGAATACAACGACACCTTCGAGGTGTTCATGGACAATCCGGCCCACTCGGACCAGATCGTGTTCGACGCCTTCGGCAACCCCGTCAGCATCAACAACGCGCTGTTCGTGGTGACGACTGCTGCCCAGCTGGCGGGCACCGGGTTCGAGGGCGGCGGGTGCACGGGCTGGGTGCAGACGATCGCCCCCGCCACCGGTGGCTCCGTCCTCGATCTCAGCTTCGTGATCCAGGACGTCGACGACGGGATCTACGACTCGATCGTGACCGTTGACGGGTTCAGCTTCGGTGAGGAGGAGCCCCCCGACGGACCCTGGACGGGCAAGCCCACCCCGGTCGACCCCCTCGACGTCCACTACGCGAGCCCCAAGGAGGGGCCGCTGGACGGCGGCGGCCCCATCACCCTGCGCGGGGAGAACTTCAGCCCCGACGTGTCGGTGTGGGTCGGCGCCGCTCCGGTGACCGATCTGACGGTCGGCGCCGGGGGCGGCAGCCTCACTCTGGGGACGATGCCGAGCGCGGAGGCGGCTGGGGTCCCGGCCGGTGGGGCGGTGGACATCGTGGTCAGTCGCGCCGCCGACGAGGTCACGCTCCTCCGCGGCTACACGTACTGGGACGAGAGCGAGGGCGACATCCCTCCCATGATCGACGAGGTGAGTCCCCCCCGGGCGGGCCTGAACGGTGGCTACGACGTGCGGGTGCGGGGCGTGGGGATCGAGGTCGGCGCGGGGGTCGCGTTCGTCGTGGACGGCGAGGGCGGGCCCCAGGTGGTGGCCGCAGACGTCGTCGCCGTGCAGCCGATCGACGGCGGTCAGGAAGTCCTGATCCGGACCCCCGCGATGGACGAGGGCTGGGCGGAGCTGGTGCTCCAGAACCCGGGCGGCCTCCAGGCCGTGCCGCCGTTCCCCTTCCAGTTCACCGCGGACGCGGACACGGAGACGGTCGAGCCGCGCGAGACGGGCTGCGCCTGCGACGCGAACGGCACCGCGTCGCCCGGGTGGATGTGGCTCCTGGCGTTGATCTCGATCCGCACGCTCCAGAGGCGTCGCTGATCAGACCGTTTCGCGGACCGCCCACCAGCGGCCGTCGCCCCGCATGACGAGACGCGTCGGGCCCTCGATCGGGTGCTCGGACGGGTAGAGGGCATCGCCCGGCAGGAGCAGGGCCATCGCTCCCTCCACCTCCTCGAACCGAGGCATCACCGGGTGGATGGGCCGGGCAGCGGCCGCGCCGATCACGGACTCCACGCTGGAGTACCGCGCCAGGTCCCACAGCGTGTGCCAGGTGGGCGGCGCGAAGACCATCTCCCCCTCGCCGTACTTGTCGAGGGCGTCCCTCGGATCCACCCACGCGCTCGCGGTGACCTCGTAGTCGTCGTGGGTGGGGGCGGCCTCGGCCGGGAGGCGGGCGACGAAGAACCACGCGTCGAAGCGCCGGCTCTCGATCTCCGGGGTGATCCAGCGAGCGAAGGTGCGCAGGGCCGAGGGATCCGGCAGCCGCACCAGGCACTCCTCCTCCACCTCGCGCGCCGCGGCGAGCAGGTGCGCCCGCGCCGTGTCCCGATCGAGGGTCCGGGAGAAGCGGGCGAGGAGGGCGTCGTCGTCGAGGTCCACGGCGCCGTCGTGGTCCTCCGGGTCGACCTTTCCGCCAGGGAACACGTAGGCGCCGGGCATGAACGACGACTTCATGGAGCGGCGGACCATGAAGACGGAGAACCCGGTGGGTCCGTCGTCGTCACGAAGAAGAAGGACCGTGGCGGCGGGGTGGATGGGGCGGCTCATCGCAGGAGAGTAGTCGAGGCGGTCGCCGTTGCTCGGTCACCCGGCGGGCGCGGCCTCCCGCTCCCTCGCGATCCCGATCAGACCACCTTCCGGCTGTGTCCGACCCACGGGTCGGTGGCCTCGCCCGCGTCCGAGGGGAGGGTCGCGTTCACCCGGACGTCGTCCATCGACGGAGCAGCCGGCGCGGCGATGAGCCCCTCGTGGGTCCTGACGGAGCCGTCGCGGTTCGGCGGCCCGGTCTCCACGCCCCCTGTCCGGAAGGCGTCGAAGCGCTCCAGCTCGGCGATCGCCGCGCGGCGCACCTGCTGCACCGGGTCGCGCATGCTGATGTCCTTGAGCAAGCGGCGGGTCAGGGCGCGCGGCATGCGGGCCAGGGCAGCGACAGCGTAGAGGCGCACCCGGAAGTCCTGGTGGTAGGCCTGGGACTGAAGCAGCGGCAGGGAGCGGGGGACGCCGAGGTGTCCGAGGCCCTCGATCGCGCCGCAGCGGACCATGTTCGGGACGTCACGGGCCTCGAAGACCTCGAGGAGCGGATCGAGGTGCTCGGGGTCGCCGAGCTGGCCGAGGCACGCGAGCGCGGCCGCCCGGAGCTTGTTCGCCCGCGCCCCCTTCCGCTCCGTCACCGCGATGGAGTACAGCCGCTTGAGGCCTTCGGCCCCGAGGGACTCCCAGTCCTGGCGGGTCGCCTGGGGCCTGCCCTGGAGCCAGGAGAAGACGCGTCGCTCGATCTCGGCGGGGGTGAGGAGCAGAGGATCCATGCGCCGCTTATCGGAAGCGGCCAGGGCGCCCTTGACCGGCGAGGGCCGGCCATTGGGGTCTGGTGGACCGTTTGTGGGAGCGGTCGCGGGCCCTGCGAGGGGCCCCGGGGCGCTCAGTCCAGGCCCACCAGCTTGCGGAAGCGCTCGTGCTCGTGGAGTGACGCGAGGTCCGGATCGTGCTGGGCGAAGGACAGCTCGGAGAAGCCCAGGTCCACTGCCTGCTGGAGCATGTGCAGCGCCTTGTCCGACTCCTCACCGAGGGCGTAGAGGCAGGCGAGGTTGTAGGACGCGATGGCGTTCTTCGGCTCCAGCGTGAGCAGCTCCTCGAGGAGCGCGCGCGCGGTCACGAGGTCCTTGTTGCGGTAGGCCTCGATGATCTCTCCATCCAGCTCGTCGGAGCGGGCCCACAGGCGGAGCTCCTCGTCGGACGGGGGCTCCCAGCGCCGATCCCGCGAGGCGGCCAGCTTCCCCGACGGCGTCGCCACGCCCGCCTGGTACCAGTAGGCGACCGCCGAGATCCGATCCGTGCGCCCGTTGTCCGACCCGCGGTCGACCTGCACCTCGATGCTCTCGCCGAACGGGACCGGGTCGTGGACGTGGAAGCGGTACATGGACGTGCGGGCCTTCGCACGGCTCCCCTCGGCGAGGGTCGCGCCGCCGAACGAACCGGACCACTCGTTCACCCCGAACATCGAGCCGAAGTAGCGCTGGAGCCGCTGACCGCCGCCTCCGGCGCCGTCGACGTCGAAGCGGATCTGGCCCGAGGTCGCGTTCCCCGGCGCTGTCTGCTGCACCACCACCGACAGGCCCACGTAGTGACCCTTCCCCGACGTACGCAGGGCGGTGAGGCCCTTGCCCGGCTCGTCGCCGATCTGCTGGGTGTAGGCGGCGTGGAAGTGGAGCGGGGCGCCCCCGACGGGGCCCTTGCGGTAGTCGACCTCCCAGGCGAGGACGCGGGTGGCGTTCACGCCTTCGTTGTCGAGCGTGATCGTGGCGCGCTCGGCGAAGGGCATCCGCCAGAAGGACGTGAAAGAGCGGCCGCCCGACTGCACGACCATGGGGACCGAGTCGAGGTTCTGCCGGGCGCCGGGACCGACGGCGAACAGGTCCCCGATGGGCGCCTGCACGGACGGGGTGCTCTCCCCCTCCCAGCGGATGCTGACGACGATGTCGCGCCAGTATGTCTCGGAGCCCTCGATGGCGATCCAGAGCCGGTCGATGGTGCCGGGCCCCTCGAGCTCGGCGAGGACGAGCGAGCCGCCAGCATCCAGCACCGGCTCGGCCGCGAGGTCCGAGCTGGAGACCCGGGCGAACGTGCCGGCGACGGGCGAGGTTAGGGCGTCCAGCGCGCCGCCCAGGGCCGGGGCGGCGGGCGGGGGCGGGGGCGGACCGCGGCGCTTGGCTTCGGCGGGGGGAGCGAGGAGGAGGCACGCGAGGGTGCCGACGGTGGTGAAGGTGAAGAGACCACGCATGCGCTCACCTTACTAAAGGGCAGCGGAGCGACGGGGGCTCGGAGCCGAACGCGAACGCGCGCGCCGGCGGGACCGGTCAGTGCCAGGTGGGGTCGTCGTCGTCGGAGTCGGCGAGGTCGGAGGCGCCGCCCGCATCCGGGGCGCCGGGGTCCGCGTAGACGACGGTCTGGTGCCACGAGCCGGGCATCGGCGTCGACGCGACGCTCCAGCCGGACGCCATCGCGGGGGACATCATGGCGAGCTGCTCGGCGAGCACCCGACGCTCCTCGGCGGCGGCCGCCTCGCGCTGCTCCATCGCGTCCACCTTCGCGTGGAAGGCGCGGCGACGGCGGAACGCCGCGATCACGAAGACGAGCGCGCCGAAGCCCCAGGTGACCCCGGATCCGCCGATGACGGGGAGGAGCGCGTGCCAGAAGGTGATGCGGCCGCGCCAGTCGTCCTCGAGGGCCCGCAGGCGCTGCCCGGTGGCGCGCTCCAGGGCGGTGTCCACGTCCACGCCGGAGCTGAGCTCGGCGATGACCCGGGGCAGCACGTCGTCGCCGCGATCGGCGAGCCAGGCCACGAAGTCCGACGACTGGGCGTAGGCGAGGCGGGCGCGCCCGGGGCTGCGGGGCCAACGGCCGGTGATGTCCTCGAGGTCCAGGAGCGCGCCGCCCAGGGCCGCCTGAACGAGGGTGGCGTGGTCGGACGGGTCGAGCTCGCCGGCGAAGAGCTTCGCGGCCCCCTCGTTGAGCCAGCGGGGGATGGGGCGCTCGCCGAAAGAGCGCCCGAGGACGACGTGCACGAGCTCGTGGACGAAGACCTTGTCGATGGGATCAGCGCCCAGGTGCGGCATCCGCGAGCGGAGGTAGACCTCGCCGCGCTCCCAGTACGCAGTCCCCGCGGCCCACGACGGCGGGGTGCCCGGCTGGACGGCGGCGAACTCGGCGAAGGTCGGAGCCAACACGACGTCGATCACCCGCGGGCTGGAGACGCCGGTCTTCTCCGCGATGCGCTCCAGCGCCGCCGGCCCCTGCTCGGCGAGGGCCGCAGCGATGCCTGCGTCCTTGTCCCGGTAGTGGAAGCGGAGGCTGCCGGCGGTGATGGATTCGAAGCCGGGCGCGGTGGGCGGCGCCGCGAACAGCGACGTCGGCAGCGCGAGGAGGAGGAGCAGGACGAGGGGGAGGAAGCGGCGCATGGAGGAGTACGTGGTCACTCCAACGTAGCCCGGCAACGGAGCCGATCGACCCGGATCCCGCTGTCCGGAGGGACAGGTCGGGAGGCCCGCCCGCTACCCTGCGCACATGTCCAGCCTCCCCAAGGTCCATCTCGTCGATGGGACCTATGAGCTCTTCCGGTCCTTCTTCGGCGCACCGAAGCGCACGAACGCGGACGGCCACCAGGTGGGAGCGCTGCGCGGGATCCTCCGCTCCCTCATGTTCCTGCTGGGCCAGGAGGACGTGACCCACGTGGGCGTCGCCTTCGATCACGTCATCGAGTCGTTCCGCAACGAGCTGTTCGGCGGCTACAAGACCGGCGCCGGCATCCCCTACGAGCTGAGCTCGCAGTTCCACCCGGCCGAGGACCTGTGCCGCGCCCTCGGCGTCGCCGTGTGGCCGATGGTCGAGTTCGAGGCCGACGACGCCATCGCCACCGCTGCCGCCCGCTTCGCCGCCGACGACCGGGTGGGACAGGTCGTCATCTGCACCCCCGACAAGGACATGGCCCAGTGCGTCATCGGCGACCGGGTCATCCTGTGGGACCGCATGCGCAAGAAGACCTACGACGAGGCCGGGGTGATGGAGAAGTTCGGGGTCGCGCCCGCCTCCATCCCCGACTACCTCGGGCTCGTCGGCGACGACGCGGATGGCATCCCCGGCATCCCGCGCTGGGGCGCGAAGTCCACCGCCGCCGTGCTCCGGCGGTACAAGCACGTCGCCCAGATCCCCGACGCGGCGGAGGACTGGGACGTCAAGGTCCGCGGCGCGGCCACCCTCGCGAGCAACCTCGCCGCCCGGCGAGACGACGCGAACCTGTACCGGACCCTGGCCGTCCTCCGCACCGATGCGCCCGTCCCCGAGACCCTCGACGACCTGCGCTGGACCGGTGCCGACGAGGCCCGTCTCGCGGAACTCTGCGACTGGCTCGGCGACGCGCGAGCCATGGGCCGCCTGCCGCCGGTGAAGGGCTGAGCCCAGCGTGAGCGCCGCTGCGGTCGCGCGCCTGTTCTCGGTCCCCGTTCCCGTCGCGATCGTCGAGGCCGTGGTCCCGGTCGACGGGCCCGACCTGCTCGTCGAGGACGGGCTCGCGCGCCCGAACCCGCTGCTTCCCGGGGAGAGGTACGCCGACGTCGGGGCTGTCTGGAAGGCGTTCGCGGCGTGGCTGGCCGCCGCCGACGCCCCCGCAGAACGGCTCCTGGTCGATGGCGTGGTGCTGGCGCTCGACGCAGGAGAACGGGAGGCTGCGCGGCTGCTCCTGCGGCGGGTGGCCCTCGGCGCGGTGGTGGCGCAGACGACACCGGAGCCAGCGGACGCGTTGCTGCGCGGAGGACGCGTCGCGGACCTGATGGCGCTGGACCCCGACGCCGTCTGTCTCCTGCTCGCTGACGCCGGCCGCAGCGAGGTCGAGCCGCTCCTCGAGGCCGCTTGGCTCCGGGGCCGCCTCGCGCTGGCCCAGGGGAGGCCGGGCGACGCGGTGGTGGCGCCTGGCGACGCCTGGTCCGACGTGGTCGCGGCGGACGCCTTGTGCCTGACAGGGCGGGTGGACGAGGCCGAGGCGCGGCTGGAGCGCTGGTTCACCTCCGACGGACACCTCGCGGGCGAGCACCCTCCGCTGCTGCGGGGCGAGCTCCTCCGGGCCGGCGCCCGCGTGTTCAGCGAAGCCACCCGCTTCGAGGAAGCGGCCAACGCTCGCACCGATCTCGAAGATCTCGCCGCCGAGCTCGGGGAGCCGCGGGTCCAGCTCGCGGTGTTGCTCGGGCGGGTGGGCCAGGGGTACCGGCTCGGGCGGTTCGGGGACGCACGGCGGTGGTTGCGCGAGTTCGACGAGCTGGCGAGCCGGGTGCCATCGGCGGGGCTGCGGGACAACGCGGACTACATCGCCGCCGTGCTCGCGACCTACGGCGGAGAGGACCCGGACCTGGCCGTACGGGCCGCGCGCTCGACGAGCCGGGCGCTGGCGCCCTTCTTCGCCATCCTCCGGGGTGTCCTCAGGTTCCACCGCGGCGACCCCACGGGCAGCCGCGCCGCGCTCTCCGAGACCGGGCAGACCGTGGGCTCGGCCGTCGCGGCGGCGGCGTGCGAGGTGGCGCTGTTCCAAGGCGACCTCGACGCCGCCGACGCCTGGGCGGCCCGGATGCCTCCTGCCTGGCCGCTGATCGGCGCCATGGGGCAGGTCCATCGCGCGCGCCTCGCGTGGCTCCGCGGGGACGAGGTCGGCCCCCTTCCCCGCCCGTTCCGCAACCGGATGGTGGAGACGCTGGCGCTGCTCCTGGACGCCGAGCGCGCCGGGGCTGCGGGGCAGGTGGACGACCTGGAGCGGAGCGCCCAGGCCGCCCTGGGCCTGATCGAAGAGCACGGACTCGGGGCCTGGCGCGCAGAAGCCTGGGGGCTGCTCGCGGACGCCGCGGCGAGGAGAGGAGAGGCGGACGAGGCAGCCCGGCGACTCGACCGCGCGATCGGGCACCTCGTGCACGCCGAGGCGCCCACGGCGGGGTGGCTCGAGGCGGCACGCGCGGCCCTGCGCCAGACGCCGCCCTCGGAGCAGGAGTGGATCGGCTGGGTCCGGCGCACGGACTGGCGCGCTCTCGGCCTGGCGGCCCGCGACCACGAGCCTCCCGAGCACGCACGCGGAGTGCTCGCACGGCAGCAGCCCCGCCTCCTCGCCCTCGCGGCGGCGGCGTTCCCCAGGGAACCCACCGCGGCTCCCCTGCTCGTCGGCGAGGGCTGGTTCCGCGCCCCCGGTGCGGAGCGACGCGACCTCTCCCGGCGGCACACGCTGCGCAGGATGGTCGAGGCGTTCGTCGCTCGGCGCGTGGAGCGTCCCGGAGACCCGCTGACCGTCGACGAGCTCCTCGCCGCCGGGTGGCCCGGGGAGCAGGTGCTGCCCTTCGCGGGCCGCAACCGGGTGCACGTGGCGCTGACGACCCTGCGCGGGCTCGGCCTGCGTGCGCTGATCGAGTCCATCGACGGGGGCTACCGACTGGACCCCACCGTCCCCGTGGTCCGCGATTGAGGCCGGGGTGCCGACCTGCCCCCCGATTGGGCGACCTTTAAGTCGTCTTAAGGCGACCGTCGAAGCAGGCGCGCGTAGGGTCGAGACCAGAACGAATCACCGTCTGTCCCTTGGAGTCCCCATGCCCCGCATCCTGTCCTTCCTGCTCCTCCTCCTTGCTCTCCTTGCCACCCCCGCCCTCGCGCAGCCCTACGGCAAGCTCGTGATCACGGTCGACCGGCCCATCGCGGTGCTCGTGGACGGCCGCATGCTCGAGTTCGAGGACGGGACCACGTCGGTGGAGATGCAGGGACTGGAGCCCGGCCGTCACATCGTCGAGTTCCGCAATGCGTTCGGGAAGCTCATCGACGAGGGCGTGGTCGAGGTGCCCTTCGAGGGGCGCTCGGTGGTCCGGGCCCGCTGGGCCGGCAAGAGCTTCAGCGTCTACGACACCGTCATCCTCGACGACCGTCCCACCGAGGTGGTCGTGGTGGAGCACCACGCCCCGGTGGCCACCGAGTCGGTCACGGTGTCCACGAGCCTCGGCGGATTCGGCGCATCGGCGACGGTGGAGACCTCGGCGGGCGGCGCGAGCGCATCCGTCGGCACGTCCATCGGCGGCAGCGTCACCGTCACCGAGAGCTACGGCACCGGCGTGGTCCGCGAGGAGGTCGTGGTCACCGAGCGCCGCGCGCCGCGCCTGGTCACCTTCCGGGTCACGGACGACGAGTCCATGAACCTCTGGATCGACGGCAAGCGCGCCTGGGCCTACCACGTGGGCACGGCGGAGAAGGTCCTCGAGCTGCCCGCCGGCGAGCACCACGTCGAGATCAAGAACTTCATGGAGGACGCCACCGTGTGCGCCGGTCAGCTCTACGTCGACCAGGAGATCACGGTGGGCATCAGCGCCGACGGCTGCGTGCAGGTCTTCAACGATCCGACCGCATTCCAGCGCCTGCGCTGAGGCCCCGCGGCCTCAGGCCTCGAAGATCTCGCGGAGCTCGGGCGGCGGCTCCACCTCGACCTGGTCGAAGGTGCACTCGGCGACCTCCTTGTCCGGCCGCCACCGCTTGAAGTGGCCCGGGTGCCGCAAGCGCCCCCCGTCGAACTGGTTGAAGCCCACCTCGGCGACCAGGCCGAGCTTCAGGGGCTCCCAGGACAGGTCCTTGCCTGCGTTCCAGCGGGAGACGGCCCCGGGGCGGCGCTCGTCGTGGTGGGCCGTGGCCCAGCTCGCCCACGGGTGGCCGTCCAGCGCGTCGTCGCCGCGGTAGTCCGCGAGCTCCGCCACCATCGACTTCCGCTTCGCCGCGGTGAAGGACGCCGCCACCCCGATCTGCTGGAGCTTCCCGTCGTCGTCCCACAGGGCGAGGATCAGGGAGCCGAGCAGCTCACCCGGACCGTTCTTGTGCCAGCGGAACCCGGCGACGACGCAGTCGGCGGTTCGCGCGTGCTTGATCTTCGCGAGGATGCGCTTGCCCGGGGCGTACCCGTCCGCATCCCCCTTCGCGATGACCCCGTCGAAGCCAGCGCCCTCGAAGCGGTCGAACCAGTCCTGGGCCGTCGCCCGGTCTCGGGTCGCCGGGGTGATGTGGATTGGCTTGGAGACGTCGGCGCCGATCTGCTCGAGCATCTCCCGGCGCTGGACGAAGGGCGTGTCCATGAGGTCGGTGTCGCCGAGGGCGATCACGTCGAAGAGCACGACCTCGGCGGGGATCTCCTCCGCGAGAAGATCGATCCGCGACTTCGCCGGATGCAGTCGCATCTGGAGCGCGTCGAAGTCCAGGCGCCCGCCGCGCTGGATGACGAGCTCGCCGTCCACGATGCAGCGCGCGGGCAGCTGGGCGAGGAGCGGCGCCCTCAGCTCCGGGAAGTAGCGCAGGAGCGGCTTCTTGCTCCGCGACTGCAGGTACAGCTCGTCCCCGTCCCGGAAGACGATGACCCGGAAGCCGTCCCACTTCGGCTCATAGATCCAGGCGTCGCCCTTGGGCAGACCCTTGGCGTTCTTGGCGAGCATCGGCTCCAGCGGCGGGGCGTGGGGAAGATCCATGGGGCGGATCTACCAGAGCTGCTTGATGCAGAGGCCCGACGACGTCAAACGGGCGCCCATCGCGTCGGAGATCACGTGGGGGAGCCCCGTGCCGCTGACGGAGGCCACCTCGCTGCCTCCCATCGTCAGGGTCGCGGTGACGTCGCCGCTGACGGGGTCGGTCACCACCGCCAGCGAGGCCTCGGTCGGCGCGTTCTCCGTCGGGGTGAAGGCTGCGGAGTCGACGACCCCGTTGCCGTTGGGCTGCCACAGGGTCAGCTCACCGCCCACGAAGCCCACCTCGGTGCGGATGAGGTAGCCGTCCCCCGTGAAGGGGTTGCTCGCCGTGCGGTCGCCGTAGGCGATGAGGTCGACGCGGCTGCCGAAGTTGCCGGGATCGAGCGTGAACGACCAGCTCGAGGTCGCCGCGCCCAAGATCGGCCGGTCGTAGACCACTCCACCGACGGTGTCGACGGCCGTGGAGACGCAGCCCTCCTCGCCGTCGGTGAGGTCCGCGGACCCGTCGAGCGGGGTGTAGCCGTACTCGCCGCCGACCGAGTCGTCGTCGTCCCCCACGGAGTCGTCGTCGTCCCCCACCGAGTCGTCGTCGTCCCCCACCGAGTCGTCGTCGTCCCCCGGCGCGGTGCAGGTGATGGTGTGCTGGCCCTGCACGAAGTCGTCGTCCCCGACGAGGCCGAGCTGGTCGTCGATGTCCACCGAGCGGTCGAGGGGGGTCTCGCTGCCGCCCGGCCCGCAGGTCACCGTGATCGTCGCGGTGCCCTCGTTCACGCACCGCCACGCGCGGGAGACGGTGTGGGGGTTCTCCCCGATGGTCGTGACCTCATCGGCGGCGGTGGTTCGCAGGGCTGCGTCGGACCCGACCGTCCAGTCACCCTCTTCGTAGGGCGCGAGGGCTCCACTGGGGTCCTCGACGACGAGCCGCTTCGTGTCTACCTGATCGACCAGATCCCGGGTCGAGTCGGGCGCGGTGTCGAAGACCGCCGCCTCGTAGCCGACAACCACCTCGTCACCCAGGGCCGCGCTGATCGCCGGGGGCTCGATCGTCAGGGACGAGCCCACGTCCACCTGGCCGTCGATCGTCAGCCCGCAGCCGGCGCCAAGGAGGAGGAGCGCACCGGTCGCTCGTCCCCAGAAGACTCTGTCGTGCACTCGGACCTCCCCTGCCCCCGCGGGGACGCTAACGTCCCGCTCGTGTTTGCTTTTCGACTCTACCGTGGCCTCCTGGTTCCACCAATCGCCGCCCTGGCCCTCCTCGTGGCCGGCTGCCCTCCCTGCGACGACTGCACGGAGCTCCCGGCTCCAGCCCCGGTCCTGCACGACACCGACGCCCTCGTCGCCACCCTCGCAGCCCAGGCCGAGGTGCGGTGGGAGCCGTCGGACCTCTCGCTGGACTGGTCGCAGACGGTCCTCGCCTGGGGGTTCCTGCGCGCCGATGCGCGCTTCACGGACGCGGACTACGCCTCGTTCGGCACCACCTGGATCGACGGCGCGCTCCACGAGTTCGAAGGCCCCGATCCCCGGGCCTTCAACAGCTCGGACTCCATGAGCCCCGCGTCCGTCGCGGCCTCGCTCATGGCCGACGACCCATCGCGCGACTACTCCCTCATCACGGACGCGGCGGAGCTCTACCTGGACGAGGTCCCGCGCACGAGCGACGGCGCCCTCCCCCACTGGGGCCCGGAGCACCCTCTCTTCGGCGACACGCTCCAGGTGTGGGTCGACTCCCAGTTCATGATCGGGATGACCTGGCTGCAGGAGTACCGGCGCAGCGGTGACGGCGCCTACCTCGATGCCTGGGTCGAGCAGTACGAGCTGTTCAGCGACCTGTGTCGCGACCCCGGCGATCAGCTCTACCGGCACGCCTGGGACGACATCGGCGGAGTGAACATCCCCGCGTCTGCGGTCTACTGGGCCCGCGGGAACTCCTGGGTCCTCGTGAGCGCCGCCGAGTTCCTGCGCATCGCGCCGTCGGACCATCCGGCGCGGGCCTCCATCACGGAGCTCTTCCGCGCCCACCTCGACGCCACCCTCACCACCATCCGGGACGACGGTCGCTTCTGGACCGTTCTGAACGCGCCCTTCGGCGACGACGCCCAGAACTACCCCGAGACGTCGGCCACGGCCCTCATCGGCTACTCGATCGCGGCCGGCCTCCGGGCCGGTGCCCTGGCCAGCGACTACTTGACCCCCCTCGCCCGCATCGACGGCGGCATCCGCGCGCAGCTCGTCGACGAGGACGGCCACCTCACCCTGCTCGGCACGTCCCTGGGGACCAACCCCGGCGAGTACGCCAACTACGTGAACACGGGCACCATCCCCGACCAGATCGTGGGGGTGGGCGCCGCGATGATGTTCTTCAGCGAGATCAACGGCCTCGAAGACCCCACCGCCGAGCCCGAGGAGTGAACCCCGTGTCGTCCCCCCGCTCCCATCGCCCCCTCGCGGGTGCCGTGGCCATCGCCCTCGCCGCTCTCCTCGTGGCCTGCCCGTCCGCCTCCACGCCGGACCCGGACCCGACTCCAGAGCCCACCCCCGCCGCACCGACGTACCCATCGCTCATGGTCACCCCGGACCACAAGCCTCTCATCCTGTCCCGGCTCGACCGCGAGCCGTACATCTCCATCCATGCCGAGATCGAGGCCCAGGCGGACGAGGACTACGAAGAGGACGAGCCCGCCTGGAGCTCCTCCATCCACGGGCGCAACGCCGAGCGGGCGCAGGCCAACGCATTCCTCGCCTGGCTCCACGACGACGAGGCCCGCGCGAACAAGGCTGTCGAGGGCTTCGGCTACCTGAACGACCGCTGGGACACGAACACGATCTGGGACATCAACATCCGCATGCCCCACAGCCTCATGGGCTACGTGAACGCGCTCGATCTCATGCGTGCGACGCCCTGGCTGCCCGAGGAGGCAGAGGAGCAGCTGCGCCGCGACCTGCTCTCCATCAACAGCCAGTTCTACGAGCACTTCATCGTCGATGACGGCGTGCGCGGCCTCGTCTTGGGGCCCGCCCAGAACAACCACCCCATCCGCACGGCCGCCGCCATCGGCTACGTCGCCCTCGCCTTTCCGGACCACCCCGCGTCGGCAGAGTGGGCGTCCTGGGCCTTCAGCGAGCTCGACTACCTGTGGGGACCCGAGGGCAAGTACGTCCAGCCGGACGGCGCCGTCTCCGAGGGGCCCTTCTACTACGGCTTCGCCTGGGGGGTCTCCACCGCCATCTTCGTGGCCGTGGACAACCTCGGCGGAGTGCCCTTCGAGCTCGTCCGCGACTGCCGCAACCGCAACGACGTGGATCCGTGGGCTCCCATCGACTGCACGGACGGCGAACCCTTCACCTTCACGAACCCCCTGGGCACCGAGCTCTACGAAGCCGCCGTCGACTGGTCGCTGGGCATCGCGCTGCCCTGGGGCTCGCGCCCGCCCCTCGCCGACGCCTACTTCAACCCCTTCAACGGCGCCGCCATCCTCTCCTCCTTCGGGGGCGACGGCCGCTACGCCTGGGACTGGCTCGGCAACCGCGACCGCCCGCTCGAGATGCACCACGGGGCGGATCTCGTGGCCCACCACCTCGCGTACTACGACGACACCGTCACGCCGGCCCCCCCGGCTGAGACCCACCGGGTCTGGGAGGACGGAGGCAACGCCGTGCTCCGCTCGTCCTGGGATGAGGACGCCCTGTGGACCCTGCTCGTGGCCGAGTCCGGCGCGGCCCGCAAGACCTTGCACGACCACGTGGACGGCACGTCGCTCTCCCTCGCGGCGTTCGGCGAGTACCTCCTCGTGGACCCGGGCTACTACAAGCCGTCCCAGCTCGACAACGCCCGCACGGCGGACTCGCCCGCCCACAACCTGGTGCTCATCGACGGGGTCGCGGCGCCGAACAAGGGGCTGCTGACGAACTTCGGAGACGCGGACGCGGCCATCAGCGGCTTCGTCGTCCACGACGACGGGAACGCGGCCGCGCAGGCCACCCAGGACTACCAGGCGAGCACGGTCACCCGGACCATCGCAATGGTCGACGGCCGCTTCGTCGTCGTCTTCGACCGGGTGGACACCACCGCCGCGGAGGCCCGCGAGCACCGCTTCCGCCTGCACGGCTACGCCGGCCACGACAGCGGCGGGACCTTCGCCCTCACCTCTGACGGCGCCACCTGGGAGCGCCCGAGCGGGGTCGGCATCGACGTCTTCGTGACGAACACCGATGGCGCCGCCATCCACGAGGCCCCGCCCTTCGTGGAGAACGAGGCCCCCCACGTCCACAAGTTCGAGCTGAACCGGGAGACCGCCCACCACGAGGTCATGGACGCGGTCGTCACGGACCTCGCGCCGGACTTCCTCGCCATCCTCGCCCCCTACGACGCCGGTGGTGCGCGGGCCAGTGTGGCCTTCAACACGAACAAGGGCGCGCTGGCCGACGTGGAGATCGACGGAGCCTCCTGGACCGTCCTCTGGGACGGCGTCGCCGGTGAGATCCGGGCCGACGGCTGGACGATGCGCCTGGGCTCCGACGGCACGATCACGTACGAGTGAGCTGGATCTTCGGGTACGGCTCGCTCGTCTGGCGCCCGGCGTTCCCGGCCATCGCGCAGCGGCCGGCCGCCATCCACGGCTGGACGCGGCGGTTCTGGCAGGGCTCGGCCGATCACCGCGGCACCCCCGAGGCACCTGGGCGCGTGGTCACGCTGGTCGAGGACCCGGACGGCATCACCTGGGGCATGGCCTATCGGGTCGCAGCGGGCGAGCGCGCCGCGATCCTCGCCGCCCTCGACCATCGGGAGAAGGACGGCTACGACCGCCTCGAGCTGGCGCTCGACTGGGGGGAGGGCCCGTCCGAGGACCGCGCCCTCGTCTACGTCGCCGGCCCGTCGAACCCGCACTTCCTCGGTCCAGCCCCCCTGGACCGGATCGCGGAGCAGGTCCGGGCATCCGTCGGCCCGTCGGGGGCCAACCTGGAGTACGTTGTGCGTCTGGCGGAGGCGTTGCGCGCCATCGGTCGACCGGATCCCCACGTGGAGGCGGTCGCGGCGGCGGCGCAGGCCTGACGTCCGGCGCCTGGGTGGTTGGGGACGCGATGGACGAAGAGGACCGACTGAGCCGCGCGCTCGCTCGCGAGCGGGAGCGGAGCGGACAGGTCGTGGCGAACCTGCGGGCGGTGACCGCGGTGGCGCTCATGGCCGTGTCGCTCTGGTTCGGTGTCGTGCAGGAGCAGACCGGCTGGGGAGCCAACCTCGCCCCCCTTGCCGTCTACACCACGCTGGCGGTCGCGCTCGCCGTCGGCGCCGTCCGCGCCCCCCGCCTGAGGCGACACGCCGGCTGGTTCGTCCCCGTCTTCGACGTGCCCATGGCGATGCTCCTCCTCGGGATCGCCTTCCGCAACAGCCCCCACCCCGAGTGGATCGTCGGGCTGATCGGGATCTTCGCGTCGGCGCTGATCGTGGCCTCCGCGTTCGCCCTGGAGCGCCGGGTGACCGTCCTCACGATCGTGACGGCCGCGGCGGGGTTCTCCTGGTTCGTGATCCAGAGCAGGGTCCCGGCGAGCGAGCTCGCAGTGGCCCTGCCCATCCTGCTGGGCACCGGCGCGGCGGTGTCGTGGCTCCTGGGGCGGGTGCTCGCGCTGGCGGCGGCGGAGGCGACGCTCCAGCGGCTCGAGCGGTACTTCAGCCCCGAGGTGGCTCGGCAGCTCCTCGACCACACGGACGAGCGGGGCCCCACGGAGATGGAGGTCACGCTGCTGTTCTCGGACATCCGGGGGTTCACCCCGCCTCACGAGCGACATGCGGCCGCGGGACGTGGTCGCGCTGCTCAACGAGTATCACGAGGCCATGGTGGACGTGCTCTTCGCCCACGGCGGCACCCTCGACAAGTTCATCGGCGACGGGCTCATGGCCTACTTCGGAGCCCCTCTGCCCGACGCTCGTCACCCCCAGAAGGCCGTGGAGTGCGCGCTGGCGATGATCGAGCGCCTCGAGGCCCTGAACGCCCGCCGCGCCGCCCGCGGCGACGAACCCCTGCGCATCGGGATCGGCGTCCACAGCGGCACGGCGGTCGTCGGCGACATCGGCGCCCCCGACCGCCGCCTGGAGTACACCGCCGTCGGGGACACGGTGAACCTCGCGAGCCGCATCGAGACGCTCACGAAGACGCACCAGGCCGCCGTCCTCGTCTCCGACGAGACCAAGGTGCGGGCCGGCGACGGCTTCACCTGGGAGGAGCAGCCGGCGACGATGGTGCGCGGCCGCGACGAGCCCGTCCCCACCTGGGTCCCCGTCAAGACCTGACGGCGCCGGGCCGCGGCGTGCTCAGTGCTCCGCGACGAACGCGCGCCAGCGGGCGACGAGGGAGCCGGGCGCGTCCCAGTGGACGTGGTGCCCGGCGTCCGCGAAGACCTCCACCTCACACCGCGCGGCGACGTACTCGCAGCTCAACGGCGCCTGCCGGGCGAAGAGGTACGTGTCGTGCTCGCCCCAGAGCACCAGGGTCGGCACGCGGACCGGGGGGGCCGAGGCGATGGCGGCCTGCATGTCGCCCGCGTCCCGGGCGAGGTCCGCGTAGTAGCGCAGCGGCGGCCGCCAGTCGGCGACGGTGCGGAAGGTGGCGGCGTAGATGTCCACGAGCTCGTCCGGCATCACCTCGGGGCGGTGCATGGCCCCGTGGTAGGCCCGGGCGAGCTGGCGATGGGTGAAGGACGCGAAGACTCCCGGCGCGCCCGGGCTGCCGAAGAACCCCTGGTAGCCGGCCCGGCGCCGCTGCTCGCGGTCCTGGGCGAGGAAGTCCGCGAACGCCTTGGGGTGGGCGGCGGACGTGGCGGTGAAGGTGAGCAGGCGCTCCCCGTGCATCGTGGCGACCCACCAGCCGGTGGCCGAGCCCCAGTCGTGGGTGAGGAGGTGGACGCGGGTGTCGGCGGCGACGTCGTCCGCTTCGTTGGTGGCTGCGATGAACGCGGCGATGTCGGCGGCCAGGGTCGCGCGGTCGTACCCGGTCCTCGGACGGTCGGTCCCGGCGTAGCCGCGCATGTCCGGCGCGAGGACCCGGTACTCGGACGCGAGGGCCGGGAGCACGTCGCGCCAGCCGAAGGACGTGTCGGGGAAGCCGTGGAGGAGGACGACGCGGGGGGCGTCAGGGTCGCCGGCGGCGAGGTAGTGCATGCGGAGCGGCGCGCCGTCGACCCGGTCCGGGACGTCGACGTGGTGGTGCTCCCAGGAACCGGCCTGCTCCCAGGTGGGAGGCACGGGGGCGCGCGCGGCACAGCCCGCGACGAGGGCGGCGATCAGGACGGCGAAGGGGCGCACGGGCCGACGATGCCCCATTCGCCCTGTCCGCGGACGTCCGGACGGCCTCGCCGCGGCGGTCCGAGGCGGGGTGCGGCGCTCCCTCCGAACAGGCGAATGCTCGACGTCTCGCCACCGAGTGGAGTTGGCACGCGGCGTGCTCTCTCTCCGAGCGTTGTCACTTCAACCCTCGGAGCACGCCATGACCACCGCCGCCATCCCGACCCTCGACGCCACGACCCTTTTCGACATTGTCCCCGTCACCTTCGCCGAGCCCACCCCCCGCCGCGCCGCCCGTCCTGCGCCGTCCGCCCCGGCCATGTTCGGGATCACCCGCGCCGCTGCCGGCGTCGCCGACCGGGTCGTGAGCAGCCTCGCCGCCGTCATGGGCAGCGCGTTCGCGATGGGGGTCAGCTACCAGATCGCGACGATGTGGTAGCCGCAGTGAGCCTCAGCGCGCGACCGCGCCCTCGTCGCTCGGGTGCGACCCGCGTCGCCGCACTCCGTGCAGCGACGAGGTCGTGTCCCTTCGCTACGACGGCGCTGTCGCGCCCTCGTCGCTCGGGTTCCACTCCTGGAGGGAGCGGACTCGGAAGTCCTGCTCGGAGAGGGCCTCGATGCCCCGGACCATCGCCTTCGCCGCGTTGAGCGTGGTGATGCAAGGGATGTTCGCCTTCAGCGCGGCCATGCGGATGGGCTGCTCGTCGAACCGGGACTCGCGCCCGTGGGGCGTGTTGATGATGAGGTCGATCTCTTCGTTCTTGATGTAGTCGACGACGTTCGGCCGCCCCTCGTTCACCTTGTAGACCGCCTCGCACTTCACGCCCGCTTCGGTCAGCGCCTCGGCCGTGCCCCGCGTGGCGATCAGGTGGAACTTGAGCCGGCTCAGCGCCCCCGCCAGGCCGGTGATCCGGTCCTTGTCCTCGTCCTTCACCGACAGGAACACCGTCCCCGCCAGCGGTACGTGCTCGCCGGCGGCCATGCTCGCCTTCGCGAACGCCTCGCCGAAGGTGTCGGCGATGCCCATCACCTCGCCCGTCGACTTCATCTCCGGGCCGAGGATCGGGTCCGCCCCGAACATCTTGCGGAACGGGAGCACCACCTTCTTCACCGAGTACATCTCGGGGACGATCTCCGCGGAGAAGCCCACCTCGTCGAGCGTCTCGCCAGCCATGAGCCGCGCCGCCTTCTTCGCCAGGGGCACGCCGATGGCCTTGCTCACGAACGGCACCGTTCGGGACGCCCGGGGGTTCACCTCGAGCGTGTAGACCTCGTCCTCGAACACCGCGAACTGCACGTTCATCAACCCGACGACGCCCAGCTCCTTCGCGAACGCGATGGCCACCCGGCGCATCTCCGCCTGGGTCTCCGCGCTGAGCTCCGTCGGAGGCAGCACGCAGGCCGAGTCGCCGCTGTGGACCCCCGCCTCCTCGATGTGCTGCATCACGCCACCGATCGTGACGCCGCCGTCCTTGTCTCCCAGGCAGTCGACGTCGATCTCTGCGGCGTTCTCCAGGTACTTGTCCACGAGGACCGGCAACCCTGGGGACGCGTCCAGCGCGTCGGCGACGTAGCGCCGCAGCTCCGACTCGCCGTAGACGATGGCCATGCCGCGGCCGCCCAGCACGTAGCTGGGCCGGACCAGGACCGGGTATCCCAGGTCGTTCGCCTTCGCCGCCGCCTCGTCCGCCGACAGGGCGGTGCCTCCCGCGGGGACCCGGGCGTTGATCCGCGCCGCCAGCGCCAGGAACTCGTCCCGGTCCTCGGCGCGGTCGATGGCCTCGGGGGACGTGCCGATGATGGGCGCCCCGGCGGCCTCGAGGTCCTTCGCGAGCTTGAGCGGCGTCTGGCCCCCGAACTGCACGATGACCCCGTGCGGGTCCTCGACCCGGAGGACCTCGAGCACCGACTCGAGCGTCAGAGGCTCGAAGTACAGGCGGTCGACGGTGTCGTAGTCCGTCGAGACCGTCTCCGGGTTGAGGTTGATCATCACGGTCTCGTAGCCCTGGTCCCGCAAGGCGAGGGCGCCGTGGACGCAGCAGTAGTCGAACTCGATGCCCTGACCGATGCGGTTCGGACCGCTGCCGAGCACCACGATCGTCTTCTTGTTCGGGTCGCCCGCGGCCACCTCGGTCTCGCCGGTCTCGTAGGTCGAGTAGTAGTAGGGCGTCTGGGCCTCGAACTCGGCGGCGCACGTGTCCACCGACTTGTACACGGGGTGGATCCCCAGCTCCCAGCGGCGCGCCCGGACCTTGTGTTGCGTGGTGCCGAGGATGTGGCCGAGCTGGATGTCGGTGAAGCCGTCCTGCTTCGCGGCGAACAGGAGGTCCCGATCGAGTCGGTCCATGGAGCCGACCGCCCGGAGCTGTGCCTCGCGCTCCACGAGGCGCGCGATCTGGTCGAGGAACCAAGGGTCGACGCCGGTGTGCTCGCGCAGCTCGGGGACGGTCATTCCCAGCTTCAGCGCGTGGCGCAGGAAGAAGATGTTGTCCGACTGGGGGCGCGTGAGGCGGCGCCGGATGGCGCGGACCATCTCGGCCCGGGCCTCGGGGCCGCGGGTTCCCTCGACGTCGAGTTCGTCGCGGCCGTCGGCGCCGAGCCCGGCCCGACCCTGCTCGAGGGAGGCGAGGCCCTTCTGGAGCGACTCGCGGAAGGTGCGCCCGATGGCCATCACCTCACCCACGGACTTCATCATCGTGCCGAGCGTGCTGTCCACGCCGGGGAACTTCTCGAAGGCCCAGCGGGGGATCTTCGTGACGACGTAGTCGATGGAGGGCTCGAAGGCCGCCGGCGTCTTCTTCGTGATGGAGTTGGGGACCTCGTCGAGCCGGTACCCGACGGCGAGCTTCGCCGCGAGCTTGGCGATCGGGAAGCCCGTGGCCTTGCTCGCCAGGGCGGAGCTGCGGGAGACCCGCGGGTTCATCTCGATGACGATGAGGCGACCGTCCCGGGGGTTCACTCCGAACTGGACGTTGGACCCGCCCGAGTCGACCCCGATCTCCCGGATGATGGCGAGCGCCGCGTCCCGCATCTCCTGGTACTCGACGTCCGACAGCGTCTGCGCCGGCGCGACCGTGATCGAGTCGCCGGTGTGCACGCCCATGGGGTCGAGGTTCTCGATGGAGCAGACGATCACGACGTTGTCGTGCGGGTCGCGCATGACTTCGAGCTCGTACTCCTTCCAGCCGAGGATCGACTCCTCGACGAGGATCTCCGTGGTGGGCGACGCGCTCAGCCCGTACTCGCAGATCCGCTTGAACTCCTCGCGGTTGTACGCGACGCCTCCGCCGGTGCCTCCCATCGTGAAGGACGGCCGGATGATCGCCGGGAAGCCGGTCTGCTCCAGCAGCGCCTCGGCCTCCTCGTAGGAGTGGGCGAAGCCGCCGCGGGGCATGGCGAGGCCGAGCTTGTCCATGGCCCGCTTGAAGAGCGCCCGGTCCTCGGCCTTCTCGATCGCCTCCGGCTTCGCACCGATGAGCTTGACCCGGTACTTGTCGAGCACCCCGGACTTGTAGAGCTCCATCGTCGTGTTCAGGGCGGTCTGGCCGCCGAGGGTCGGCAGGAGCGCGTCCGGGCGCTCTCGCTTGATGATCTTCTCCACCGCAGACGCCGTGATCGGCTCGACGTACGTGCGATCCGCCATCGCGGGATCCGTCATCACCGTCGCGGGGTTGCTGTTCACGAGGATGACGCGGAAGCCGTCCTCGCGGAGCGCCTTGCAGGCCTGGACCCCGGAGTAGTCGAACTCGCAGGCCTGACCGATGACGATGGGGCCGGAGCCGATGATGAGGATGGACTCGATGTCCTGACGTCGGGGCACGGGACCTCCACTGAGGCGCGGTCCCCGGGTCGGCGGCGTGCGGCCCGGCCCTGCGCCGGGCGAGTGATAGCCGCCGAATTCCAAGGGGGCAAGAGCGGCCGGGGAGCACCTTGCGATGGGCTCGGGGGCGCCCACGGAGGGCCTGTTTGGTAGCGTGGTCCGGGAACGGGCGGGGCGCGCACCGACCCTTGGGAGTGATGGGCACCACCAGCACAGCCGAACTGGAGCTCCTGGACTCCGCCGTCGCCGCCTGGGGAGCGCTCGTGAGGGCCCTGCGCGGCGCGTCCCTGTACGCGCCCGACCACCCCCAGGTCCGCCCGTTCATCGAGACCTTCGCCAGCGGGATCCGGCTCTGCTGCGAGTGGGGCGAGCCGGTGGTGTTCACCGTGACCCCCCACAGCCTCGAGATCGGCGGCACGGACATCGCCCGCGTCACCCAGGTCCCCCCCCACCTGCTCCAGCGCCTCTACACCGACGGCGTCCGGCAGATGAGGTTCCTGTCCAGCTTCGTGCCCAACTCGGCCCTCACCCTCGCGAGCGCCCTGGCGCCCTACACCTCCGTCCACAACGCGCCGCTGAGTTCCTCGGCCGAAGAGCTCAAGTGGGCGGCGCTGGACGGCCTCACGTTCGTGATCCACGGCACCGGCAACCTCGTGGCCGATCCCACCACCCGGGCGCAGACGGCGTGGCGCGCTCGGGTGTTGTCCCCCCGGCCGATGCCCGATCCGGAGCACCTGCCGTCTGGGACCCCGCTCGCCGCCGTCTGGGACGGCCGACGCGGTCGCGTGCCCTGGCCACCCCCCATCGACGAGCACTCCGTCGCCGTCCTGCGGGAGGAGCTCGCCACCGCGAACGAGGTCGGCGTCCCCACCGTCCGCATCGGCCGGATCCTCGCGTACGTCGCGGACGGCTGGTCGGCCGACCCGCGGCTTCGCGACGTCCTCGACACGCTCGTCTACCTCGTAGACACGCTCCTCGAAGACGGCCTGCCGGACGAGGCGTCCCGACTGCTTCAGCCCCTGGCGCGGTGGACGGAGCACCCGAGCCAGGATCCCCACGTGGGCGGGCTCAAGCGCCACGTCCAGGCGCTCCTCGGCGTCCTCGCGGACGACAGCCGCCTCTCCGTCCTCATCGCCGGCGTGAACGAGGGACGCTTCACCCCCGATCAGATCGGGGCCTGGTTCGCGGCCCTGCCAGCCTCGGAGCTGCGCCACGTCCTCCGGTTCGGGGCCGCCGTCCCCCAGGGGCCCTACCGGGACACGCTGCTCGACGTCGCGGCCCGCTTCGCCACCCGGGAGCCCCGCGCCCTCGAGGCTCTGGTCACCCGCGGGAGCCCCGCCGAGGCCCTGTTGGCGCTCGACACCACCGAGCTCCTCGACGACCTGCGGGCCCACATCACGATGGGTCTCCGGGCCCTCGAGCGGGAGGAGGGGGCGCTGGTGGCGCGGGGGGCTCGGATGCTCCAGTCCATCGACGCACCGGAGGTGCGGACCCAGATGGCGGGGCTCCTCGCCCACTCCGCCCTGGAGCTCCGGTCGATCGCGCTCCGGTACGTCCGCCGCTTCAAGGCGAAGGAGGGCGCGCGGATGCTCGAGGAGCTCGCCACCTCCGCCTCGTTCTCCCAGCGGATGCGGGGGGAGCGGCTCCTGATCGGCCTCGCGCTCGGCGCCTCGGGCGGGGAGCGCGCGGCGGAGGTGGCGCGGAACAAGATGGGCGAGCGGTGGAAGGTGACGGACCCGGAGAAGGTCGCGCCCTGGATCCTGTGCCTCGCGATGACCGGCGCCCACGACGCGGACGAGCCGCTGGAGTGGCTCGAGGCGCAGCGGCTCCCCTCGCTGAACGAGGCCCTGACCGACGCCCGCAACGCCCTGCTCATGGCGACGCCGGGAGGCTTCGGATGAACGACGCCCAGGCCGCGCGCACGCTCGTCATCCGCCTCGCGGGGGCCATGCGCCTCACCCAGCTGCACGACACGCACAACGAGGCGGTCTTCGGGGCCGTGGAAGACCTCTGCCGACGCCACCAGGACCTGCACCACACGCTCGGGCCGCTGCGGGTGTCCTTCGAGGACGGCGTGCTCCGGGTGAACGGCTCGTCGCTGGCCGACCTCACCCGGCCGGGGACGCCCCAGGAGCTGTTCTACCTGCGCGAAGAGCTCATGGCGCGCGGACTCACCGCCCTGCACTTCGTCGAGCCGGTCCTCGACGCAGAGCTGCTCCGGTTCTTGGACGCGTGGGTGCGGACCGGGCCGGACGTGCACCCCGAGGAGCTCCAGGACTGGCTGTGGGAGATCGGGGTGCGGGCCATCGCGCTGGAGGCTCCGGGGGGCGAGCACCCGTCGTTGGGGTACGACCAGGGCGACGAGGGGCTCCAGCCGCGCGACGTGCTCGAGGCCTACCTCGCGCTCCTCGCCATCGCGGCGGAGCTGCACGCGCCCGGGGCCCCGCTGGACGCGGAGCTCATGGCCAAGGTGCACGCCGCGGTCGAGCACATGAGCGCGCTGACCGAGGCCGCCCCCGACCTGGTGCTGTTCACGTCGACGTACCGGGACTCGGAGTCCTACGAGCCGGTCCACGCAGCGAACACCGCGGTGCTCGCCATGCTCCTGGGGCGGCGGCTGGGGCTGGGACACGAGGCGGTGGCGGAGGTGGGCCGCGCAGGGCTCATGGCGGATCTGGGTATGCGGGGCCTCGCGACCGAGGTGCGCTACCAGGGTGGGGACCTCGACGACTCCATGACCGGCGCGGTCCTGGAGCATCCCCTCCGCTCGTTCCTGCTGGGGCTGCCTCTGGGGCGTCTGGAGCCAGGGCACCGGGCGCAGCTCGTGGTGGCGTGGGAGCACCACACGGGGATGGACGGCGGCGGGTACCCGATGGCGCCGCTGGACGGTCGCCCGCACCTCTACTCACGGATGGTGGCGCTGTGCGACGCCTACGACGCGCTCGTCCACGACCGGGGAGACCGGGCCGGGCTCGCGCGGCCCCTGGCGCTCGAAGCGCTCTACCAGGAGGTGGACCGGCGCTTCGACCGCGAGCTGCTGTTCGCGCTCTTCGAGCTGCTCGGGCGCTACCCGCCGGGATCGGTGGTGCGACTGCACGAGGGCAGCGTGGCCCTGGTCGGGGCGCCGTCCGAGGACCCGCGCCTGTTCGACCGACCGGAGCTGTTCCTGCTCTTCGACGCGTCGGGCCAACCGCTCCACGAACCGGTCCGGCTGGATCTGGGCCGGCAGCGGGGGGAGCACGCCACGCGGATCACCCACACGCTCGACGACCGGCTCTTCGCCGAGAGCCTGTTCCACCTGGTGTTCTGAAGGACGCTCTTCGGGACCCTCCGCCAGTCCCCCGAGGGAACCCGCGGCCCCTCACGGCGTCAGCGTGACACGCACCTCTTCGCCCATGAACACCCGGCGCGGCAGCTTCGACGGGAGCTGGAACACCGTGTTCACCCAGGCGGTGCCGCGGGCGAGCTGGCTCGCGTTCTCCCCCGTGGACAGCCAGCGCGCGCGGATCACCTGCGGCGTCCCCCCGCCGACGGCCGGCAGCTCCACCCACACGAGCTCGTTCGTCTGGAGCCGCTTCGCGCGGGACATGGGAATGACGATCTGCACCGTGAAGGTGGAGGGATCGACCATCTCGAACGCCGGGTCCACCGAGCGGGTGTTCCACTCCAGCCCGGCGACGGCGGTGCTGTTGACGATGAGGCCGTCCATCGGCGAGGTGAGGCGCGAGTTCTGGATGGCGTCCTCGAGCGTCCGCACCCGCTGATCGAGGTCGTCCACCAATGCGAGGGCGAGGGAGTCTTCGGCCGCGCGGCGGGACTGGCGGGTGCTCACCCGGCGCCCGCGGTTGTGGCGGGCGGCGAGCGCGATGGCCCGGTCGACCGCGGCCTCCTCGCCTTCCCGGCGCGCGGTGAACTGGAAGGAGCCCCGGTCCCCGGTGCGCTGGGCGGCGCGGGCCTCCGCCTCCGCCTGAAGGCGCTTGCCTTCGTCGATCATCCACTGGGGCGGCGGGCTGTCCGGCGTGGACCGGCTCGCGCCCGGGCGGGCAGCGCGGGCGTCACCGAGGCGCTTGCGGGCCTCGGCGAGCTTCGCCCGGCGGGATTCCGTCTCCAGCTCGGCGAGGAGCTGACCCTTCTTCACCGTGTCCCCCGTGGTGACCAGCACGGCCTTCACGGTCCCCGGGACCGGCCAGCTGACCTGGGCGATCTTCAGGGGCTCGACGAGGCCGAGGTAGACCGGCGCGCCCTCGGGCGCCCCCGCGATGGTGCGCTGGGAGCTGGCGAGGACATCCTCTTCGATGCCCGACTCGATCTCGAGCGCCGAGGAGCGGAGCTCCACCCCGTCGGGCTCGCCGCCGCAGGCGGCGAGGAGGACGGTGAACAGCAGGAGGGAACGCGCCATCAGAACCTCAGCCCGATCCGGGCGCCGGGGAGGGGCACCGGCACGCCGCTCGCGCCGGGGGCGACCCGCGCGGTCACGGAGAACCAGACCCGCTTGCGGAAGTCGTAGCGGGCCCCGACGGTGCCGAAGGGGACGACGCGGGCTCGACCCGCGGTGGTGGGCGACCACAGCACCGCGTCCGCGTAGGGGGCGCCGGAGCCGGCGAGGATGGTGACGCCGCCGCCGATCACCGGCGTGAGGCGCCAGGGCACCGGGGTCAGCTGGCCCTCCACCGAGAGGGCGACGGCCGGGACCGGGCGCCCTCCGTCGAGGGCGAAGAACCCGCCGAGCCCCACGTCGAGGGACCCGAGCCAGTGGGGCTTGAGCTGGACGACGCCGCCGACGGTCATCGTGGAGCCGCCGAGGGCGAACGCGGCGCCGAGCTTGCCCAGCGACCGCGGGTTGCGGCGGGCCCGGCGCTCGGCCTTGGCCGCGGGGGTGTTGCGGGCCGCTCTCTCGGCGGCGCGGCGGCGCTCCTCGTCGACCCGGCGTGCGTCCTCTTCTGCCCGGAGCGCTTCTTCTTCCGCCCGGCGCGCCTCCTCTACCGCCCGGAGCGCCTCCTCCCGCGCCCGGTTGCGGGCCTGGGCGGCGGCCTGGATCCGAGCCGCCTCCTCGCGCCGCGCGGCGGCTTCTTCGTCGGTCATGGGCGCGTCGGACTCGAGGGGCTCCAGCGGCCGAAGCTCTCCGCCGCCCACAGGCTCCGCTTCGCTGACGATGCCCGGGGACTCCGCCGCGGGAGCGCCAGGAGCTGGTTGGCCCCCCTGCGCGATGCGGCGCGCCTCGTCCACCTCGTCGAGGAGCACCAGGCACTCCACCAGACGGGACCGGGCGGGACCGTGGCCGGGATCGATGTCGAGGGCGGCGCGGAAGTGAGCGGCAGCGATGGGCACCTTGCCCTCGGCGAACCGCTCCAGGCCACGCTCGTACAGGGCGTCCGCTTCGGCCCGGACCTCGTCCCCCTGGGCGAACGCAGTCGAGGGCGCCAGCGGCGCGACGACGAGGGCCAGGGCGAGCAGGATCCACCTCACGGGCGCAAGCCTAAGTCGTTGGGGGGCGCGGCGCACGACCTCACCGCAGCTCCTGCCCGCCGCGCAGCGCGCGCCCGGTCACCAGCATCCAGGGCGCCGCGGCGTCCTGCCCGAAGACCCGGCGGGCCACCCGCTCCCGCCGCCGCGCAGCCGGCGCCGCCCAGGCTCCCGTCAGGCCGAGCCCTCCCGTCTCCAGCAGCCGCCGCAGCTCCTCGACCGTCCGCGCCGTCCCCTTCCCTTCTCCCCGGTCCCCCGCGGACGTCAGCAAGCTGCGCGACACCCGCACCGCCGAGCGGCCGTTGGGCTCTCCGAGGAGGAACGGCGCGTCGGGCGCGAGGAGCGGAGCCAGCTGGCGCAGCAGGGTGCGGAGCGCCTGGTCGGGCAGCGTCGCGCAGACTCCGGCGAAGACGACTCCGTCGATCGGGGTGGAGACGCCTTGGTGCTCGAGCCACTCCCCGAGCTCCGCCGGCCCGTCGAGGCCGTCCCCCGCCCCCCAACGCAGAGGCTGCTGGCGGTCCTGCCGCGCGGCCCAGGGGTTCCGCCCCGGACGCGGCCCGGCGACCGGCACCACGCGGACGGACGCCTCGACGACTCCTTCGCTCAGCTCCGTCCGCAACCCGGCGAACAGCGTGGGCGCTTCGGGCCCCGCGAGCCACAGCACGGTGCCGGTGAACGGCGCAGCCCAGTCCATGTCGGCGGGCGGTGGGTCCAGGCGGAGGCGGGGCAGGGGCACGGATTCCATTGTGACAGCCGCTCCCTGGTGTGCTTGGATGCAACGCGCCGAGGCAGGCCTCCCCTGCGCATCGGCCGGAGACCGCCGCCTCGTGTTTCGTCGCTTGCACCTCCTCATCGCCGGACTGCTCGCCATCCCGGCCTCAGCGTTCGCCTACGGCGAGGCGGACCTTCGCTTCGAGGAGCGAGCCCTGCACTTCCAGACGGACCGCGTGCGGGTCGACCCGGGCGCCACGGACGTGACCTTCGACACCTTCGAGCCCGTCCGCCCCCTGGTCTGGAACGACGAGCTCGGCGACGCGGCCCGGTTCTACGCCGACGACATGGGCGAGCACGGGTGCTTCCCTGCCGACCACAGCTCCTGCGACGGCACCTCGTTCCAGCAGCGCCTGAACTCCTTCTACTCCGGCAGCACCTACGGCGAGAACATCGCGAAGGGGCAGCCCAGCGCCGAGTACGCGGTCTTCGACTCCTGGCTCTACAGCACCTCGGGCCACCGGGAGAACATGCTGAACCCCGAGTGGAACGAGTTCGGCGGGGGCTTCGCCCTGGACGGCACGACGCCCATCTGGGTCCAGGACTTCGGGTTTGGCGGGGTCGAGGAGCCCATCGTCACCAGCGGGACGCACGAGCCGCTCCTCGCCCGGGAGAACGAGGAAGCGATGCGCTTCTTCGCCGCAGTGTACGACCCGGACGAGGTCGACCCCGACATGCACCTCGTGGTGACCAACCTGTGCGTGCCCATGGACGTGGACCGGGGCGGCTCCGGCATGACCACGTTCGTCGCCGAGGCCGACGCAGGCCCCGAGGGCTGCATGCCCTATTGGTTCCTCGCGGAGCGGGACAACGGCGAGGCCGTCTCCTTCCCCACCGAGGGCAGCCTCGTGGTGCCCGTGGGCGACGTCGAGTGCCCGTCGTGGATCCCTCAGCGGCGCACTGCGGACTGCGTGCCCGACGGGGTGTCCGGCTTCAGCGGCTCGGGGGCAGGCTGCAGCGGCGGCGGTGGCGAGGACGCCTACCCCGACGCGGTGGTGGGCCAGGACGTGGAGTACGGGACCTGCGCCCAGAGCCCGACGAGCGCGCCGCGCATGTGGTGGCTCGGAGCCTTGCTGCTGGGTCTGGGGCGCCGCCGGCGCTGAGCGACCTCGACCTCGAGGTCCACCCGACCTACGGGAACGTCGCCGCGAACACGTCCGCGATGGCTGCGCGCCCGGCGTCCGTGAGGAACCGGGTCCCCGTCCCCGCGAAGTTGGCCGCGATCAGGCGCGGGGTCCGCGACGGGACCCACTTCTCCTCGAGGGAGTTCCAGCGGAACCACTGCTCCTTGTCCTGATCGAACACCCACAGCGGCTTGTTCCACACCCGCGCGAGCTCCGCGCCCCAGCCCGTCCCGCCCTTGACCGTCCCGTCGTCCTTGATGAGGCCGACGACGATCACCTGCTGGGCCGAGTTGATCTGGTGCCAGATGCTCTGGAGCACCCGCCGGAAGGTGGGCGACGTGGTGAACGTGCGCTTCATGCGCTTCGCCACGTACGAGAGCGACACGTCCCCCTGGCGCAGCTTGCGCTCCCCGAGGCGGATGAGCCCCCGGGCCCGCGCCGGGTTGTGCCCCTCGAAGGTGTAGTTCACCTCCGCGAGGCCGTACTGCTCGGCGAGCTCCCCAAACGTCGCCTCCGCCCCCGGCGCGCCGCCGGAGAACAGGGTGAACCGGGCGCGGTCGATGTGCACCGCCGCGAAGTCACCGGTCTCCCGGTGGTCCACGAGCAGCATCGTGTCCGGGTGCAGCGCGAGCGGCGTCGTCTGCCGCTCGTCCGCGCCGTGGTCCCGGAGGATCCGCAGGTCGATGTGGTTCTTGCCGGGCCGCAGGTACACGACCACGTCGAGGACATCGGTGAGCGACGCCAGGGGCGCGGGCAGACCGCCGTCGGGCAGGTCCTCGTCGCCGGTCCGCGCCGAGCACCACAGGGCGCACCCGTGGGCCTCGACCACGTCCTTGAACGCCGACAGGGTCGCAGGGGTGATCCGGCCCCAGTCGAGGCCGTCGAGCAGCAGCACGTCGGGCGAGAACGCCGCGTGCTGGTCGAGCATCGTCATGACCGCGTCGAGCTTCGTCGACGTGAGCTCGACAGAAGCGAAGGTCTGGATCATGCGGTGACGCTCGATCACCACCCGCGCTTCGGGGACGTCGTCCAGGCTGGCCGCCCGGGCCAGATCGACGAACATCTCGTCGTACCAGGACCGCACGTCCTCCACAGAGCCGTCGACGGCCACGTGGAGCACCGAGCGCTGCCTCAGGGCGACGTCGAGGCCGACCTGGACGAGGAACGCGGTCTTGCCGACGCCGGGGCGGGCGAGCACGACGCCCACCTCGCCCGCGGCGACGCCCCCGTCCAGCGTCCCCTCGAGGACGCGCAGGGGGCTCCGATCGCCCAGGTCTTCTCGATCCATTCGGTCCGGCCTACTTGTCCTTGGCCTTCTCGAACTTCTCGATGAGCTCTTCCTGGACGCCCTTCGGCACCTGGGCGTACTTGGCGAACTCCATGGTGAAGCCGGCCTTGCCCTGGGTGGCGGAGCGGATGACCGTCGCGTACCCGAACATCTCGGAGAGCGGGACCTCGGCGGTCACCGTGGTGTACCCAGCCTCCTCCTGGCTGCCGACGATCTGGCCGCGGCGCTGCATGAGCGTGCCCACGATCTGACCGTGGAACTCGGCGGGGCCCTCGACCTCGACCTTCATCACGGGCTCGAGGAGCACCGGACCGGCCTTGGAGTAGAACTCACGGACCATGCCGCGGGCGGCGGCCTGGAACGCCTGGTCGCTGGAGTCGACCGCGTGGAAGCCACCGTCGTTCAGCTCGAACTTGACGCCCACGACGGGGAAGCCGAGGAGGCGGCCCTTCTCCATCATCGAGCGGAAGCCCTTGTCGACGGAGCCGATGAACTCCTTCGGGATGGCGCCACCCTTGATGGTGTCGGAGAACTCGTACTCGCCGGACTCGGACGGGCCCATGCTCCCCATGATCTTGCCGTACTGACCCGAACCACCCGTCTGCTTCTTGTGGGTGTAGGAGTACGGGATCTCCTTGGTGATGGTCTCGCGGTAGGCCACCTGGGGCGGGGACGTCTCGACCTCGGCCTTGTACTCGCGCTTCATGCGCTCGATGTAGACCTCGAGGTGCAGCTCGCCCATGCCGGAGATGATGGTCTCGGCGGACTCGGAGTCGACGTGCACGCGGAAGGTGGGGTCCTCCTTCGTGAAGCGCTGGAGCGCCTTCGACATGTTGATCTGGGCCTTGTTGTCCACCGGCGTGACGGACACGGAGATGACCGGGTCCGGGACGTGCATCGACGTCATGGCCATCTGGTGGGTGCCGTCGGTGAAGGTGTCGCCCGAGTGGCAGTCGATCCCGAAGAGCGCGACGATGTCGCCGGCGCCGGCCTCGGTGATGTCCTCCATCTCGTCGCTGTGCATGCGAACGAGCCGGCCCACCTTCACCTTCTTGCCATTGCGCTGGTTGAAGATGAAGGAGTCCTTCTGGATGGTGCCCGAGTAGACGCGCACGTACGTGAGCTGCCCGTACCGGCCGTCCTCCAGCTTGAACGCGAGCGAGACGAGCGGGCCCTCGGGATCGCAGGGGATCTCGACGCGCTCCTCCTCGCCTTCCTCGGTCTCGTTGTAGGCCTCGTTCACCACGTCCGTGGGGTTGGGCAGGTAGTCGATGACGGCGTCGAGCAGGGGCTGCACGCCACGGTTCTTGTAGGCGGAGCCCATGAAGACCGGGCAGATCTGCAGGTTGATGACCGCGTCGCGGACGGCCTTCTTGAGGGTGGCCGAGGTGACCGCCTCCTCCAGCATCTCCTCCATGAGGTCGTCGCTGAACATGGAAACCGCGTCGAGCATCTTCTCGCGGTACTCCTCGGCCTGGTCGGCGAGCTCGGCGGGGATCTCACCCACCTCGATGCGCTCCCCGTTGTCCCCGTGGAAGGTGTAGGCCTTCATCTCGACGAGGTCGACGACACCGTTGTGGTTGTCCTCGAGGCCGATCGGGATCTGCATCATCACGGAGTTGAGGTTCAGCTTCTCGCGGAGCTGGTTGGCAACCCGGAAGGGGTTCGCGCCCGAGCGGTCACACTTGTTGACGAAGGCGAGGCGCGGGACGTTGTAGCGCCGCATCTGCCGGTCGACGGTGATCGACTGGGACTGGACACCGGCGACCGAGCACAGCACGAGGATCGCGCCGTCGAGCACGCGGAGCGCGCGCTCCACCTCGACCGTGAAGTCGACGTGTCCGGGGGTGTCGATGATGTTGATGTGGTGGTCGTTCCACTCGGTGTGAGTGGCGGCGGACTGGATGGTGATGCCGCGCTCGCGCTCCAGCTCCATCGAGTCCATCTTCGCGCCGACCCCGTCCTTGCCACGGACCTCGTGAATCGCGTGGATGCGGTTCGTGTAGAAGAGGATCCGCTCGGTGAGGGTGGTCTTGCCCGAGTCGATGTGGGCCGAGATTCCGATGTTGCGGCGCATGGACAGGTCGACGGACATGGCGTCGGTACTCCGGTCTTGGTGCCCCCTCGCGAGGGCCCTGAGGACAGCTTCATGGTCCTGGGTTTGCCGGCGCCCGAGAGGGCGTCCGAGCCGCCCCTGCGGGACGGCGGCGCTCTAATACAGCCCTTTGGGGGATTCGGCAAGCCCCGGACGCGATCCGGGACCGCCGCGAGCGCTCAACGGCGACGGCGGAACACTGCCACCACGGGCAGGAGCGCGAGCCAGGAGGCGCCGGACCCCGTCACGCTGGACTCGCAGCCACAGGCAGGGCCGTCGTCCGTGTCGCCAGGGGCGATGGAGTCGTCGTCGTCCGCCGCGTCGTCGTCGTTCGCGGCGTCGTCGTCGTCCGCTGCGTCGTCGTCGTCCGCCGCGTCGTCGTCGTCCGCAGCGTCGTCGTCGTCCGCCGCGTCGTCGTCATCCGCCGCGTCGTCGTCATCCGCCGCGTCATCGTCATCCGCGGCGTCGTCGTCGTCCGCAGCGTCGTCGTCGTCCGCTGCGTCGTCGTCGTCCGCGGCGTCGTCGTCGTCGCTCGCCCCGCTGTCGTCGTCATCCGCCGCGTCGTCGTCATCCGCCGCGTCGTCGTCGTCCGCAGCGTCATCGTCGTCGCCGGCGGCGCAGTCGGCGTCCGCCCCGTCGATGTCGCCGTCGCAGTCCTCGTCGCCCCCCCCCGTGCAGACCTCGGCCGCGCTCGGGTTGATCGCCGGGTCACTGTCGTCGCAGTCGACGTCCGTGCCGAAAGCCGTCACGCAGTCGGGCTCACCCGCGTCGTAGTACCCATCGCCGTCGTCGTCGAACCCTTCATTCACGGTGCCGTCGCAGTTGTCGTCCACGGCGTTGCAGACCTCCGGCAGCCCGGGCCGCATGAGGTAGGCCCCGTCGTGGCAGTCACCCTCGCAGACCGTGTACCCGTCGTAGTCCGCGTCCGCGAGCTCGGGATCGACCTCTGCAAGGGTCATCGTGTACGGAGACGCTCCAGCGACAGTCCCGTCGCAGGAGATCACCTGGGTCAATGCGCCGTTCACGGTGATCGTGAAGCTGATGTCCGACCGCTGGGTACCCGCCGGGTAGGACACGAGAAGCCTCGCCTCGTCGGCACCGCCGGCGCCCGCGAGCGAGTCGAACCCCGCCTGGTCGAACGCGATGAACGCGGTGTCGGAGCCAGCCCCGCTCAGCTCCATGTTCGTGCCGTAGCCGGAGATCGACAGATCTCCCCCAGTCACGGAGAAGGTGGAGTCGAGAGACCTCACATCCTGGCTCCCGTTCGCGAACTGCACGACCCAACCGAGGGGCGTGACGCTGGAGGGGAAGGTCATCACGAAGTCGGCGTCGAGGCCGCCAGAGACCTGATTCCCCTGCCAGTTTCGCACCAGGATCGAGTGGACCTCGGTTTCGGGGCCGCCCGGCGTGGACACACCGACCCCCACGTTCGAGTACAGAGGGATCCCAGAGAGGTCCACGCTGTCCACGTAGCGCTCGATGTGGACCATGAAGGCGCCGCTCGCGCTGTTCGCGGGGGCTTCCAGGATCGGGAAGCTGTTGCACTGGACCGGGGTGGCACCCTGCTCGTCCACCTGCCCGTCGCAGTCGTTGTCGATCCCATCGCAGACCTCGACGTTGCCGGGGTTCACCGTGGCGTCCGCGTCGTCGCAGTCACCGCCGGCGGTCGTGTACAGGTCTCCGTCGGCGCCCGCCATGGCGGCAGCCGGGAGGCCGAGGAGGAGAAGGGACGAGAAAACGCAAACCCGCATGGTCGCTCCAACGCTGTCAGCAGTATCTTCCGGGCCAAACGTGCCACAAACCACGCGGGTTTCACTCATGCGAAGCATTCGAATTCCTCTCCTCGCCCTCCTCCTCGCGCTCGGGATGGGCTGCGGCGACGGCACCATCGGCGGCGAGGGCCTCGATCCGTCCGGTGACGAAGACGGCGACGGGACGATCAACAACGACGACTGCGACCCGCTGGATCCGCTCCTGAACGATCTCGACACGGACGGGGACGGCGCGACCAGCTGCGACGGCGACTGCGACGACAACGACGCCGCGCTCAACCTGCTCGACCTCGACGGGGACGCCGCCACCTCCTGCGATGGCGACTGCGACGACACGGACGCCCTGGCGAACCTGCTCGACGCCGACGGCGACGGCTCCACCACCTGCGACGGCGACTGCGACGACAACAACGTCGACCTGAACGCGGCCGACGCCGACGGGGACGGCGTCGACACCTGCAACGGCGACTGCCTCGACGACGACGCGTCCGTGTTCCCCGGCAACGAGGAGGCCTGCGACGGCGGGGACAACGACTGCGACGCCACCACCTTCGCCCCCGGCGGTGAGCAGGACGGCGACGGCGATGGCGACCTGTCCTGCAACGACTGCGACGACGCCGACCCCGACAACGGCCCCTCGCTCCCGGAGGTCTGTGACGGCGCGGACAACGACTGCAACCAGCTCGCGGACTTCGACGCCGAGGGCGAGGTCGACGCGGACGGCGACGGCTATATCTCCTGCGACGACTGCGACGACACGAACGCGGACATCAACCCCGCTGGCGCCGAGCTCTGCAACGGCCTCGACGACGACTGCAACGGCTCCGCCGACGTGGGCCCCGAGGGTGAGGGCGACGCGGACGGCGACGGCTTCCTCGCCTGCGAGGAGTGTGACGACGGCGAGGCCACCACCTACCCCGACGCCCCCGAGCTCTGCGACGACATCGACAACGACTGCGATGGGACCTCGGACGACGAGGACGAGGACGGCGACGGCGACGGCGTGAGCTCCTGCGACGGCGACTGCGACGACACGTCGGCGATCACCTTCCCCGGCGCCACCGAGGTGTGCGACGGCCTCGACAACGACTGCGACGCCACCACCTGGACGGACGCGGCCGGAGAGACCGACGCGGACGGGGACGGCAGCCTGTCGTGCATCGACTGCGACGACGCGGACGCGGCGAACTTTCCGGGCAACACCGAGGCGTGCGACGGCGCCGACAACGACTGCAACGGGAGCCCCGACGCGGACGGCGACGGTGAGATCGACGGCGACGGCGACGGCAGCCTCTCCTGCGACGACTGCGACGACGGCGACGCGACGATCCTCCCGGGCGCCATCGAGGTGTGCGACGGCATCGACAACGACTGCGATCCCACCACCTGGGCCGACGCGAACGGCGAGGCGGACGCGGACAACGACGGCTCGCTCTCCTGCGAGGACTGCGACGACGCCGACGGCGCCAACTTCCCAGGCAACGCCGAGCTCTGCGACGGGGGCGACAACGACTGCAACGGCGCCGCCGACGCGGACCCGTCCCTGGAGATCGACGGCGACGCGGACGGGTCCCTCTCCTGCGAGGACTGCGACGACGCCGACGCCAGCGTGTTCCCCGGCAACGAGGAGCTCTGCGACTCGTTGGACAACGACTGCGACGGCGTCGCCGACGACGCCCCGGAGTTCTTCGTCCACTCGTCCAACGACTCGGACATGGAGCTGTGGACCTCGACCGGCTTCGGCGGGTTCGTGGGGCCGTCGCTGTACAACCCCTCGGGGGCGGGCCTGGTGCGCACGAGCGTCGCCGGCGACTTCGACGGGGACGGCTCCCTCGACTTCCTCGTCGGCCGGTTCATCGACAACCAGTGGAGCGCGGACGACCTGACGATCCACGCGTACTTCAACGACTGCGGCGCCACCTTCGACGAGGAGGACGAGCTCGACGGGTTCGACATCCCCTCGAACGCGAGCATCTACGGCGCCGCCGACCTGGACAACGACGGCGACCTCGACGTGGTCGGCTGGGACCCCGACGGGGACGGCTGGGTCTGGCTCAACGACGGCACCGGCGAAGACTGGACGCGGCTGCCGTCGTCCACCCAGAACGCCCGGCCCTTCTATCTCGACTGGAGCCCGACGAGCGGTCAGACCCGGGAGATGGTCGCGCTGCCCCTCATCGACGTCTCCGGCGACGTCTACCCCGACATCGTCTTCTGCCAGAACGGGCAGGCCTCGCCGACGACCTGCACGATCCACCGCGGCCTCGGTGACGGGACCTTCCAGGACAGCTGGGTCACCTTCACCGTCGACCAGAACGTGAACGGCTTCGCGATGGCCGACTTCGACGGCAACGGCACCGTCGACTTCCTCGGCGGCTTCGACGACGACGGCGACGCCGGACAGGCGTGGATCTGGTTCACGGACCCGACGAACCCCCAGTGGCCCTCCGGCGCGGGCGTCGAGTCCATCGACGTCACCTCACCCGACACGGGCAACGACAGCGACGACGCCGGCTACGGCTGGCCGTACCCCTACGACTGGGACGACGACGGGGACATGGACCTCGTCCTGTCCATCCACGACCCGTGGAACGGCGACGACCGCACGCTGTGGGTCGGGCTCAACGACGGAACGGGGCAGTTCGTCCCGCTGGAGATCGGGACCAGCACCCACGGCTGGGGCACGTCGGGCAGCAGCGAGCTGATCCAGGACGTGATCGGGGTGCCGGTCTACCCCTGAGGGGACCGGCCTCGCGCCGGGCTCAGAGGCGGCGGTACAGCCGCGCCGGCCGGGTCGCAGTGGGCCGTCGGCGGGCGAGCTCCTCGACCTCGCCGTCCTTCACGAGGCGGCAGACGCGCTTGCGGAAGTTGGACGGGTCGAGGGAGACCTGGAGCATCGCCTCGTGCACGGAGCGCAGCTCCGAGACCGTGAACTCCTCGCCCACCAGGGCAAAGGCGACCTCCCCCAGGTCGAGCTGACCGGCGACGAAGGCGATGGCGCGGTCCACGAGTTCGCGGTCGGCGGGCTCCAGGGGGATCCGGCGGTGGTCGCGCCACGACCAGCCAGCCGCCGGGGACGGCGCAGGCTGGCGGGGATGGCCGGGGCGGACGAGGTGGACGTACGCCGCGACGAGACCGTCGGCGGGGCGACCGCGCACCTCCAGCTGCAGCGACCGGCCCGAGCAGCCCACCAGCTCGTGGGCGCGGGCGGTGGCCGTGGCGCTGATCTCGTCGTGCCCGCGCGGGACGACGACGGGCAACGCGCTGTCCTCGGCGCGTGGACGATGAAGGAGTTCCAGTCGACCGCTCCTCACGCGGAGCGCGACGAGCTGGAGGGCGACGGTCGTGTGGGCGACGACCGGCACGGGTTCCTGGTTCGCTGCAAGGTTCATGGCCGCTCCGGGGACAAGCCCTTCCGGGCGTGTCGGTTCCCTGTCATTAGCGGCGGACGAGGGCGGCCCTTTAGCGAACGGAGCGCGGAGGCGGCGGTGAGAACCCGCAGACAGAGTCCCCAAGACCGGCGCAGGCAGCGGCAGCGCGGAGGATCGGAGGAAAGGGGGTGGCCGGGACCTCTAAGGGCCCCGCGACGTCGTCCCGCCCGGCGAGGGGGGCCTCACGAGGCGGTGACCGCGCTCAGTTGAAGAGCAGCTCGGGGTTCTGGACGAAGTCGAGATCGCCCGGGGGGCGGGAGAACGCGGCGCCCACCGCTTCGGGCCGGACGAAGAGGACCCGCTGGGTCATGGCGTCGTCGTCGCAGAAGTAGCACTTCCCGGTGACGTTGCCGTCGCCGTCCCGGATGGAGCCGAACGTCTTCTTCTGGACCCAGTAGACCCGCGCGACGAGGGCGCTCACGTCGTAGTACCCACCCGTCTTCTTGATCCCCGAGGTGTTGGGGACGGAGCTGGGATCGGCGACCGCGGCCGCGGGGACGGTGCCCTGGTAGTGGTAGAGGATCACCTCCGGATTCGCGTCCTCGCCCACGATCCCGAAGACCTCGTCCTCCACCATCTGCTGGACCCGGTCACGGTCCTTGAGGATGTGCTCGTTGGACAGCGTCAGCAGCTCGTTCACCCGACCTTCGACCCGGGTGTGCTCCGCCAGGTTCATTATCGGAAGGACGAGCAGGGCCAGGGCGGCGATCATGAGCACGCCGACGATCTTCGTTTGCATCCAGCAACTCCTCCGGCGCCCCTCGGCGCACGTAAAGGAACCATAGCAACAGCGCGCAGTCGCTTGATCGCGAGCCCACGACCGGGTGCAGGCCGCGTGCTATGTGTCCCGCTCCTCCCGGAGAGCCACGATGACCGAGCCCGTCGACTGTCGCGCCCAGTTCCCCACCGGCGATGACGCCGCCGCCTGGCGAGCCCATGCGCTGAACCCCATGTCCACGGGGCTGAAGGGCAGCTCGATCCTCAAGATCGCCTACGAGATCCGGGCGATGCAGGACGAGGGGCACCCCGTCTGCAACCTGACCGTCGGCGACTTCTCCCAGTCGGAGTTCTCGATCCCCAAGGCGCTTCAGGACGCGGTGGCTGCGGCCTACGCCGAGGGGCAGACGAACTACCCGCCGGCCTTCGGAACCCCCGAGCTGCGCGCCGCCATCGTCGAGCTGTACGAGCGTGAGCTCGGCCTCAAGTACTCGGTCGACTCGATCATCGTCGGCTCCGGCGCCCGGCCGCCCATCTTCGCCACGTTCGCGCTCGTGGTGCAGCCGGGGGACAAGGTGCTGTTCTGCGCCCCGAGCTGGAACAACCACCACTACCTGCACATCAACGGCGCGGAGCCGGTGAAGGTCCACTGCGGGCCCGAGACGGACTTCCTCCCCACCCGCGAGCTCCTCGAAGGGCAGCTCGACGGCGTCACGCTCATCTGCCTCAACTCGCCGCTGAACCCCACGGGCACCGTGTTCGACGAGGAGCAGCTCGCGGGGATCTGCGACCTCGTCCTCGAAGAGAACGCCCGGCGGGAGGCGGCCGGCGAGCGCCCCGTGATGGTCATGTACGACCAGGTGTACTGGATGCTCACCTTCGGGGATGCCCGGCACGTGACCCCTCCCGGGCTGCGTCCTGCGATGGCGAAGTACACCATCTTCGTCGACGCGATCAGCAAGGCGTTCGCGGCCACCGGCCTGCGGGTGGGCTGGGCGGTGATCCCCGCTCCCTTCGAGCTTCCCTTCAAGGCGCTCGTCGGCCACATGGGCGCCTGGGCGCCCAAGCCGGAGCAGCTGGCGACGGCGAAGCTCCTCCGGGACCCGGCGGCCATCAGTGACTTCATGGGCACGTTCAAGCAGGACCTGTCGGATCGCTTGTTCGCGCTCCACGACGGCCTCCAGGCGATGAAGGCCAATGGCCTGCCCGCAGACTCCATCGCCCCTCAGGGAGCCATCTACCTGACCGGGCGCTTCGACGTGGCCGGCAAGACCTGGAACGGCAAGCTCATCGAGACCGACGAGGACGTGCGCTCCTTCCTGCTCGAGGCGGCCGGCTTCGGGGTCGTGCCCCTCGCCGTGTTCGGGCCGAAGGACGTGGTCGGCTGGGTCCGCCTGAGCGTCGGCGCCGTGAGCCTCGAGGACATCGCCGACGGCCTCGCCCGCATCGAGCACGCCCTGTCCCAGCTGGGCTGAGTCCCTCCGGTGGGCGTCCTGCTCCTGCGGGGCTGCGAGGTCGACCTCGATCGACGCGCCGTGCGGCGCCCCGACGGAACCGCCGCCCTGTCCGAGCGGGAGGTGGAGCTCCTGGCGTACCTCTCGGCGCGCCCGGGGCAGACCGTCTCCCGTGACCAGCTGCTCGTGGACGTCTGGGGGTTCCCCGAGCCGGTCCCCACCCGCGCGGTCGACAACACGCTCATGCGCCTGCGCACGCGGGTGGAGCGGGACCCGAAGCGGCCCGAGCACCTCGTGACCGTCCGGGGGGTGGGCTACTGCTTCGTTCCCCTCCCGGTGGCGCCGACCCCCGCCGCGCCGGGCGCCTTCCACGGTCGAGAGGCGCAGTGGAGCGCGGTCGTGCAGGCGCTGGACTCGGGCCAGCTCGTGACGCTGCATGGACCCGGGGGCGTGGGCAAGACCCGCCTCGCCCTGGAGCTCATCGCGGCGCGAGGCGGCAGGATGATCCAGCTCGGCGCCGCCGACGGGCGGGGACGGGCTATGGCGACCGTGGCCGCGGCCACGGGGGTCGCGCTGCCGCTCGGAGGAGACGACGACGCCGTCTCGGCCCAGCTCGCGCGGGCCCTGGCGCGGCGGGAGCCGGAGCTGCTCGTGCTCGACGAGCTGGAAGGGCTGCTCCCCGCCATCGCCCGAGACATCGCGGGGTGGCTCGCCGCGAGCCCCGCGCTGCGGGTGCTGGTCACCAGCCGGCGGCCCGTGGCGCTGCCGGGCGAGCAGGTCGTGCGGCTGGGCCCGCTGCCTCACGGCGACGCCGCCGCGATGCTGCGCGAGCGGGCGCCGGTGCCGGTCGCCGATGGAGCCGAGCTGCGGGCGCTCGTGGAGCAGCTCGACGGCCTCCCCCTGGCGATCGAGCTCATCGCACCCCGCCTCGCCCACCTCACCGCCGGGGACCTGCGGGAGCTGATCGCCGGCGCCGGGGACGGGACCGGGGCGGCCGCCGAGCGGTCCTGGCGCCTCCTCGACGCGCAGGGCCGACGGGCGCTCGTGGCGCTGGCTGCCTGGCCGGGGCGGATCGCAGCCTCGGACGCCCGGTGGCTCTGCGGAGACGACGGGCTCGCGCGCATCGAGGAGCTCTGCGCGGCGGCGCTCCTGCGGCCCACGGGCGACGGGCGCTTCGTGATGCTCGAGAGCACCCGGCGGCACGCGCTCCAGCAGGAGGGGGCACTCCAGGCGATCGCCCGGGCCGCGGATCGGCTGGTCGCGGCGGCGAGCGCGCTGGCGGAGGCGATGGGCGGCCCGTCCGGGATCGCGGCGGCCCACAGCCTCGATCGGCTCGCCCCGGCCGTGCTCGCCATGGCCCGAGACCGGCGAGGCCCCGCCGGGCTGCGCGGCCTCCTCGCCCTCGGCCCGCTGCTCCTCGTGCGGGGACCGGTCGACCGGACGCTGCCGGCGCTGCTCGATGAGCTCTCGGCCGAGGGGACTCCCTCCGAACAGAGCCGCGCGTCGGTCCTGCGGGGCGCGCTCGCCTGGCTCGCCGGGGATCGCGCGGCGGCAGAGGACGCGCTCTCCGCGGCCCTGGCAGCGGAGTCCCCGGACGTCCGGGCCGAGGCGCGGGCTCGGCTCGGGTTCCTCCTCGCCGCCGGGGGCCACATCGACCAGGGGCGGGCCGCGTGCAGCGAAGCGGCGAAGGAGGCCGCGGCCCCCTCGGTGGAGGCGTTCACGCTGGTCCGGCTCGGCGCCATCGAGCACCAGGCGGGGCGCCCCCGGGAGGCGCGCCGGGCCCTGCGCCGCGCGCTGGGTCTGTACCAGCGGGCGGGGAACGTGCGGGAGGAGGCGCGGACCCTGGGGAACGTGGCGCTCTTCGACCTCGAGCGAGGGCGGCACGACGCCGCGCGGCGCGCCCTGAGGCGGGCGCTGGAGTCGGCCCGGCGCGAAGGGAGCCGCCTCGCGGCGGTGTCCCAGACGATCAACCTCGGGGGGCTCGCGCACCTGATGGGTCGCCTGGACGAAGCCGAGGCCCTCCTGGCCGCCGCGCGAGACGAGGCGGGGGGCTCCGGCGACCTCGTCTCGGAAGCGATCGCTCGCTGGGGGCTCGGCTGCGTGGCGCTGGAGCGCGGGGACCGTGACGCGGCCCGGCGCGAGCTGGGCCGCGCGCGACGCGGCTTCGAGGACGCAGACCACACCGTGTTCCTCGGCGGGGTCCTCGGCTGGCTGGCGGCCCTCGAGGCGGTCGACGACGACCCGGAGGAAGGCCGCGCCCTGCTGCGCGAGGCGCACCGGCGGTCCCCTCCCCTCGCCGCGTCCTTCGACGCGCTGGAGGCCGTGGTCCTGTGCGCGGAGGGGCAGCGAGCCCAGGCAGACGCGCACCTCGCGGCGGCGGAGGCCCCGGCGCGAGCATCGAGCGCGGTCCGCCAGGCGCTCCGGGTGTCCCGGGTCCTGGTCGCGGACTACTCCGCGTAGCCGATGAGCTCGGTGATCGACTCGGCCGTCTGCTCGACGCCGCCGGGGAAGGTCGTGGTGATCACGTCCGACCACACCAGCCCCGGACCGTCCAGGGACGTGATGGTGTTCTCCTCGGTCTCCGTCACCGTCTCTCCGTCGATGATCAGCGATGACGTGTGGTGGAAGACCACCGAGTTCGGCCACGTGTCCCCGTTGTCCGTGATGGCCTCGACGTTCGCCTCCCGGATCTCCCAGTTGCCCGTCTTGCGCTGGCTCTGGGACACGCCGCCACCGGTCACGGTGACGTCGACGATGGAGGCCCAGGCCTGCTCGGCATCCGGCGCGCCGCCGGGCCAGGCGAGCCACGGCGGGTCGTAGGTCTCGGTGGCGGAGATCCCGCCGGCGCTGCTCTCGGAGCGGACCAGCTCCACGTCGCCGTCGTTGCAGCGGTAGAAGAGGGTGGAGGAGCCCTCGGGCAGGTCCGACTGCAAGGGATAGAACCCGTCGGCGTCCCGGGGCAGCAGCTCCTGGGTCCAGGTGAAGGGTGGCTCGCTGTCGTTGGTGGTCTCGTAGGTGTAGACGCCCCCGCCGTCGACGGGCATCCACTCGTTGCAGACGCCGTCGCCGCCGTCGGGGGTCAGCGGCTGGCAGCCCACGACGAGGAGGGCGGCGAAGGGCGCGAGGAAGAGGCGGGTGGGGGTGCAGTGCAGGTACATGGGCTTCTCCGGGCGGCGGTTCGTGCCGCGACGCTCACAGACTGGCGGCGGCGCGGCCGGAGTTCTGTCGCAGCTGTGTCGCAACCGGTGGGGAGCCGACGCCCGTCCTGTGCTCCCCGAGCCCGTGCGGCCCGATTAGGATGGGGCGATGCCTGCGCTCCCCCTGCTCCGTGCGCTCCTGGTGGGTGGCCTCGCTGTCGTGGCCGGGACGGCGGCCGCCCAGCAGTACCGATTCCCCACCACCGCCGCCCACTACGGCGACTGGTACCCGACGGCGTACAAGGACGCGGGGGGGCAGGACTGGAACTGCGGCTCCATCTACTACAGCGGGCACGGGGGCTCCGACTTCGGCGGCGGCAGCTGGGCGGGGATGAACGCCGGGCGCGACGTGGTGGCCGCAGCACCAGGGACGGTCGAGGTGACGGAGGACGGCTGGCCCGACGACTGCTCCAGCGCCGACTGTCCCGGCGGAGGCGGGTTCGGCAACCACGTGGTCGTCCTCCACCCGGACGGGCGCCGTACCTATTACGCGCACCTGAAGACCTGGTCGATCCCCGTGTCGGTCGGCGACGCCGTCGCCTGCGGCGAGCTGCTCGGCCAGATGGGGAGCTCCGGGTACTCCACCGGACCGCACCTCCACTTCGAGGTGCGGGTGGGCGGAAGCTCAGGCCAGCCCTACTCGGGCACGCGCACGGACCCCTTCGCAGGGCCTTGCTCACCGACGCCGTCGACCCACTGGACCTCCCAGGGCTCCCACGGCGCGCTGCCCGGGCTGACCTGCGACGGGCAAGCACCGTGCGTGGTGGACGGGACGCTGTCGTGCGGCGACTCGATCAGCGCGAGCAACAGCGGGGCCGGAAGCACGTCCACCGCCATCACCTACTCCTGCACGACCTTCTTCTACACGGGCCCCGAGCGGGCGTGGGCGCTGGACGTGGCCCCGGGGACGGACGTGACGGTCACGATGGGCGGGCTCAGCGCCGACCTGGACCTGTTCGTCAGCGAGGGCGCCACCTGCGCCCCCGAGCAGTGCGTGGGCGGGAGCACGTCGTCGAACACGAGCCAGGAGACGGTCAGCTTCACGTCGAGCGGGAGCGGGTCCTACGTGGTCATCGCGGACGGCTGGGACGGCGCCACCTCCGACCTGACGATGACGGTCACCTGCACCGGGGGCCCGAGCGACGACGACGACGCAGCGGACGACGACGACGCGGTCGACGATGACGACGCAGCCAACGACGACGACGCGGTCGACGACGACGACGCAGCCAACGACGACGACGCGGTCGATGACGACGACTCGGCCTCGGGGTCCGGCCCGCCGCCGATGGGCATCCGCCGGTCGCTCACTGACGAAGGCAGCGGCTGCCGGGCGTCCCAGTCACCGACGGGCTCGCCCCTGGCGGCCCTGCTGCTGGTCCTGGCGCTCAGGCGCCGACGAAGGGACTAGTCGCCGCCGCCGTCCGGGTCGTTGTTCCGGGGCGCGTACACCGAGCCGGTCTCCACGTCCTCGGCGTCGTCCATCTTGTTGAACCGCTCGCCGTCACCGGCCGCACCGAGCCGCAGCTGCTCGCGCCGGGCCTTGATGACGCTGTAGGGCGGCTCCGTGTACGCGGGGATGTCGTCCAGCGGGAAGATGAACGGCTCTTGCCCGGGCATGGTGACCGTGAAGATCTCCTTGCCGTCGCTCTCGATGAGGATGTTGCCGCCCGCGATCCGCTGCTGCTTGCCCGTGTGGGGGTGCAGCCCCTCGAACGTGAAGCCGTCGTCGGCCTTCGTCTGGAAGATCTCGCTCCCCATGGGGCGCCCGGTCCAGAAGTCCTCCCAGCCGAGCAGCCGGTGCACCGTGTACTCGTTGGGGTGCTTGTGGCCCTTGCCGCAGGAGATCACCGCCACCTTGGGCTTCAGCCGCTGCAGGAACGGGTAGTTGGATGACCACTGCGAGCCGTGGTGGTTCACCCGGTACACCTCGGTCTGGCGCAGGTGCGGGAACGTCGCCGACTCGATGGGGTGGTACCAGGCCCCCCAGGACTCGTGCAGGTACCCGGACAGGTCCCCGCCCACGTAGAAGTCGAACTTGCCGTAGTGGACGACGATCGTGCTGCTGAAGTCGTTCTGGGACGTGGTGCTGATCCACTTGTCCTTCACGACGCGCCCGCGCCCCTCGACCTCGGTCCCGACCGCCAACACCTCGACCCACACGCCCTCGCCCAGATCGATCTGCCGATCCTCGCCCTGCTGGTCGAAGCGGAGCTTCTCCCGCCGCGGCTGCTTCTCCTTCACCCACTTGCGGTACTGCTGGTCACCGAGCCCGTGCGCGTCGTAGTCGATGCCCGTGTCGAGGATGAGGTCGATGTTCGTCCCCAGGGACTCGTACAGGAAGTACATCCCCGTCCCCTCCTCGCCGCGCACCCCGCCCATGTGGTCGTGGTGGTAGTGGGTGGGGATGAAGTAGTCGACCTTGACCACCGGACGGCCCTTCGGCCCGTCGTCCAGCTTGGACCGCAGATAGGGCTCGACGACGTGCTTCGCCTCATTCCCCTTCTTCGGAGACTCGCCGGTGTCGACGACGAGGATCTTGCGGTCGCCGGTCTCGTCCGCCGGGCCCTCGATCACCGTGCCGTCGCCCTGGCCTACGTTCAGGATGTGCACGCGGATCAGGTCCGGGTCCGGCCGCGGTCCCTTGCGCTGCGCCTCGGCCTCGGCGGGCGCCAGCGTGGTCATGGAGACCCCCACCACCCCGGCGACGAGCGCCGCCGCGGCTCCGGTCCAGACATGCCCCTTCGCCATCGTCACTTCCTCTTCCTGCGCCGCCCGAGCAGCCCGACCAGCGCCGCCGCGAACCACCCGGAGCCCGTGGGCGCCGTCACGTCACACCGGCACCCCGGCACGCCCGACTGCACCGCCACCTGCTGGCTCGTCTTGCACTCGCCCGCGACTCCGGGCGTCCCGAAGTTGCACACGCCCTCTCCGTTCGTGACGTAGCAGTCGATGAAGGCTGCTTCGCACCACTCGGAGGGCTCATCGTTGAGGGACACGGCGTCGGGCTCGTTCGGGTCGAACTCCACGGAGTGACCCGACCGGATCCCGCTGCGGTCGAAGTCGTATTCGGCCCGGTCGATGAGGATCTCGCCGCCCTGACCGTCGGGGCACAGGAGCTCGAGCCGCTCGCGCTCCGTCGCCGTGAACTGGAGCCCCGTGTAGATGAGCTCGTCGCCCGTGCACGACTGGATCTCCGGGTCGGTCCCGTCGAGGCACAGCGTCCGCGAGAACACCTGCGCCTGCCCCGCTCCGAGGGTCGCCGGCTCGGCCTCGTCCCCGAACACCGCCTCGCTCGACGTGGACGTGGGCGCGTACTGACCGGACTCCCGATCCAGGCGCTCGCGGGTGATGCGGCACCCCACGAGATCCGCGTCCGACTCTCCCCGGTTGAGCAGCTCGAAGAACTCGGGGACCGCCGTCCCGGTCGAGCCCGAGTTCGGCTTGCCCTGGATCTCCGTGAACATCACCTGCCCCGGGCCCGGCCACGCACGCTGCTGGCAGAGCCCCGGCTCGCCGGGAGTGGCCGTCATCGGCTCCCCGGTGCTCGACGGGCGCACCCGGTCGTCCGGCGGGAGGCAGAAGTTCGACAGGTCGTCGTTGCCCTCGGCCGTCTCTGCGGACGGGAGCAGGTTCACCGAGCAGCCCCCCTGGGGGCACGACGGTGAGAACCGCGTCCAGTCGAATGGCACGGAGTCCACGAGCGCATCGGCGCAGAGGAGGTGGAGCCAGCCCTCCTCGCTGTTCGAGAACCCGATGGACGTGCCGTAGCGGTAGTCCGCGAGGACGATGTCGGTCTCCTCGGGGTCGTCCAGGTCTCCCACGACCGTGTCGGCGGACTTCGCGAACAGCGCGTAGCTGTCGAAGGCGACGAACAGGGAGTTGCCTGGCGCGTCGATGGTGTGCTCGCCCCAGCCGTCCTCGGGCGGCGTGAGGGGATCCGCCGACGGTCCCTCGCGGAGGACACAGTCGTGCAGGTCGCAGCCGGCCCCCCGCACGACCGAGACTTCGAACCACTCGCGGGTGGACGTAGGCGGCGCGAGCATGAGCTCGGTGAAGACCACGTCCCCCGGGCCGCACAGGGCGCCAGCCGCAGGGCAGACGTTCGGCTCCCCGGGCGTCGCCGCCATCTCCCGGCCGAGGGTGTCGAAGGTGAAGATGGTCGCGGACGGGACGCACCAGTTGCCGGGGAAGGAGTCGTTCCCGGCGGCGGTGAGCTCCTCGGGCGCGACCTGCACCGAGCAGGTGGGCGCGCCGACGCAGTCGTCCTCCACGTCGTCCCAGTCGACCGTGACCTCGTCGACCGTCGTTCCCCCGCAAGCCAGCTCGAGGTCCTCGTTGCCGCTGTCGTCGAGGCCGAGGCCGGTGTAGACGAGGTCGGAGGGGCGCAGGCAGTCGCCGCCGGAGTCGAAGCTGATGCACGACTCGGTGCGGGAGAGGACCACGTAGCCGTCGGCGGGGATGGTGAGACCGTCCAGGGCCACGGTGCCCGCTGCGTCCTCGATGGTGCACCCGTCCATCACCTGGTCGCTGGCGGTGGTGTTGAACAGCTCGATCCACTCCGCGGACGACGAAGACCGGATCATCAACTCCGAGAACACGACCTCCCCCGGATCCGCGGCGGCGGCGAGCCCGGGGAGGAGCAACCCGGCGAGGAGCGCAAGCGTGGAGACCCGAGCCATCAGAACTTGAGCCTCATCTGGAAGAGGAAGTCGCCGAACCAGCGCAGGTCGTAGGCGTCCGGCGCGTAGATGAAGTCGGTGTCCCACACGGCATCGTCACCGTTGTCGCACGCCGACGGGGCGTTGGGCAGCCGCCGTCCCAGGGCGCCGCGCAGGCGCAGGGTGAGCTTGTCCTTCACCTTCTGGTTGATGGCGACGTACCCCTCGAAGCCGTGGGCACCGAGGTCTCCGTTGGTCGACGGGTTGATCTTGCTGCCGGCCACGTCCGTGTCCTGCAGCTTGAAGGAGCCCGTCACCGTCGTGGTCTTCGTGGGCTTGACGTTGCCCCAGACGCGGATGGCGTGCCCCTGCTGCCAGTCCACCCCGCAGGCGTCCGTCTGCCCCACCCGGTACGTCTTGCCGCCGTCCACCCAGGTGCGGGAGTAGCGCACGTTGATGGCGCCGATCTTCTTGTGGTCGGCCCGCGCGCCGAACTGGAGCTGGAGGCGCTCACCGGCGCGCACCAGCGACGGGACCTCACCGTCGAGGTTGTCCTCGGCGAACTCCGCCGCCTGGAAGTTGATCAGGTCGTCGACGGTGAGGGTCCCGGCGTACCGGTGCTCCCGACCGTTCACCGCGAGGTTCTGGTTCGTGTAGCTCGTCAGGATCTCGAGCTGGAGCCACTCCAGGGGCCGCCCCTGCACGCTCGCGTCCGTGTCGAAGTCCCACACGTCGAACACGAGCGAGCGGTTCAGGTCCGCCGTCACCCGCGCCCGGAAGCGCTTGATGGGATCGATGACCGCCCGGAACTGGATGCCCTGCTCTCCCCGGGTCCTCATCCCCGCCACGAGCCGCGGGCTCGCCTGGGCCTTCGCGTAGGGGTTGGCGAACTTGATGTCGTAGTGGCGCGCCGAGAAGACGAAGCGACCCCAGGCGGGCTCCACCTCGACGAAGACGATCATCCCCTGCCCGACGTCGTCGCCCACGGACAGGGCGTACTCGCCGGAGACCTCGAGGAGCCCGAACCCGATCCGGCCGTTGAGCCCCACGGACCCGAAGTTCCGCTTCACCGGCCAGCGGCGCTGGAGCAGGAACTCGTTCTGGTCCTCGACGCCCGGCATGATCGTCCGGTCGATGAGGCCCGCGTACCCGGTGAGGCCGAGGTGGGTCCGCTTGTTGATGCGGAAGGTGGCGTTGCCGCCGAGGACCCCGACCCGGAACAGGTTCGGCAGCGTCTGGTAGGTCATCCGCCCGCCGTCGACCCACACCCGCGGCGTGGGCAGCTCGTTGGGCTGGACCGGGTCGAAGATCTGGCCGCCGGCGGTCTTCACGAAGGCGAAGTACTGGTCGTAGTTCCGCAGCGATCCGAAGATCGACACGTCGAGCTCGGCGCCGCCCGTGAGCGGCGCGATGACCCGGCCGACGCCGCCGAGGAGCCCGTCCCACTCCCGGAACCGGTTCTCGTTGCGCTCCACGGACAGCCGCGTCGGGACCGAGTGCCCGATCCGCTTGCGGCCGCCGAGCGTGTTCATCACGAGGCCTTCGCCGTAGTTCAGCTGGTAGCTGCCCGCGAGGATGTCGACGTTGGCGCGCCCCACCGGCCGCCGCAGGCGCCCGAACAACATGTAGGGCCGGAACACGGGGGTCCCGAAGGAGCCGTAGACGTCACGGGAGTTGGGGTCGTAGGTGGTGTTCCACAGCCCCTCCTGCGCCGTCCCCGCGAAGCCGAAGTCGAGGAACCCCATCACCGTGGCGTTGGCGCCGAGGGCGAAGTTCGGCCAGTTGTCGTAGCCGAGCTGCTTCGGGCTGTGGCTGCGGGCGGGGTAGTCGTCCGCGATCGCCGGCGCCGCCCGGAACCGCTTGAACGTGATGAAGCCCATCTCCGCCTTGAGCGGCTGGACCGCGCCGTCCGTGGCTCGCACGACCACGAAGGGCCGCATCGTCTCCACCATGCGCCAGGTCAGCCCCTCGACGCGGTTCACCACGTCCGGGAGCACGGCGTAGGGGCCGTTCAGGATGCGCTCCTCGACGATGGCGGTGGCGAGCGCTGCGTTGATGCCGGGCAGCTGGAACACGTCCTCGGCGCCCGACCGGTTCAGGTCGATGGGGTTCTCGATCAGCGTGAGCAGGATCTCGAACTCGTCTTCGGGGAGCGTGCCCTCGTAGTACAGCTCCCGGAGCTGATCACTGTCGACGATGTCGATGAAGACCGAGTACTCGCGGGCCTCGGCGGAGCCGGCGATGACCAGGAGCAGGAGCGCGGACCACAGGCGCACGAGGCGAGGGACAGCGGATCGAGGCCTCGTGCGCGTCATGCGGATCGGCACTGTAGAACAGCGGCCCATGGGACGTGTGGAGGCCGCGTGACAGCCCCGGTGCGGCGGTGCTGCGGCGTCACCACCGGTTCGCGAGGGTCATGCGCCGGCCGTCCCGGACGATGAGCGCGCGCAGGGTCCGGCGCTCCAGGGCGTCGTTGGCGGCGCGAGCCACGTCTTCGGCAGTGACGATGGCGATGCCGTTGAGCTCGAGGAGCACGTCGCCCGGGCGGAACCAGGCCCCGGGCTCGGCGCCCACGACGAGCTGCCCCGTCTCGAGCCCGGCGACGCTGGCCGCGTCGGGGAGCAGCCCCTGGACGGTGATGCGCAGGGCGGGGACGCCGATGGGCTCCCCCGCGTTCCTCCGGGCCCACGCAGCGCGGGCCTCCAGCTCGAGGGTGACGTCCACCCGCGAGTTGCCCCTCAGCACCCTCACCCGACGCCGGTCTCCCGGGAAGGCCACCTCGAACCACTCGGCCCAGTCGGCGGCGGTGCCCACCCGGGCGCCCCCCACGGACTCGACCCGGTCTCCGACACGCAGGCCGGCCCGGTCGGCGGGCCCATCCGGGTAGACCTCGTGCACCAGCAGACCGCCCCGATCCGCCACCTCGAGCACCATGCCGGGCCACCCGGGGATGACCGGCTCGCCCGCCGACAGCGCCGGCAGGGCCCCCCTCACGAGCTCGATGGGCATCGCGAAGCCGATCGCCTCCGCCCGGGCGTCCACGACGGTGTTCACCCCGATGACGCGCCCCTCGCGATCGAAGAGCGGGCCGCCCGAGTTGCCCGGGTTGATCGCCGCGTCCGTCTGGAGGAAGAGGTCGAAGGCCTCGCGGCCCAGGGAGCGGGCCCGCGCCGACAGTATCCCCTGGGTGACGGTGTGCCCGTGGCCGTAGGGGTTGCCCACGGCGAAGACGTCCTCGCCCACACGCAGCGACCGGCTGTCCCCGAGGGTGACCTCGGGCAGATCGAGACCCCGGACCCGCAACACCGCCAGGTCCATGCCCGCGTCGGCTCCGAGGAGCTCCGCGTCCGCGACCCGCCCATCCCAGGCCAGGATCTGGATGCGGCTCGCCTGGGCGATGACGTGCTGGTTCGTGACGATGAGCCCGCGGGCCCGGTCCACGACGAACCCCGAACCCAGGGAGTCGAACCGCCGCGCGCCCCCGAACAGCGCCTCCCAGGCGGAGCGCGGCTGCCGGGTGCCCGCCGTGTGGATGTTCACCACCGAGGGCGCGACCCCCTCGACGAGGTCGGCGAGCTGCTCGTCCGCCCGCACTGGCAGAGCGAGCAGCAGCAGGGAGATGAGCGCGAGCGCCCCCCTCGGCGTCACTTCCCGGCCCTCCGGCGGAGGACCTCCAGGGCGCCGAGCATGCCCACGAGGGCGTGCTGGTTGTTGTCGATCCGCACGTGGTTGTCGACGATGCCCATGGGGTAGGCGCCCATGACCTTGTCCGGGTACGGGACCCACCAGACGTTCTCCGGGCGGTACTGCTTCTCGATGAGGTGGTCCGCGCCGCGGATGAGCACTTCCTCCCATGCAGTCGCGTCCTCGCCCGCCTCCCACGCGAGGTGGACGACCCGCCGGACGGCCTCGAGGCGCGAGCCGGCGCGGGTGGTGCGGGGCACGTCCTTCTTGCGCCGCCAGGCGCCGTGGTAGTCGGCGAAGGGCGTCCACTGGATGGCGTACTGGTCGGCCTCGGAGTGGGTCGCCATCTCATAGGCGATCTCGGCGTAGCGGGAGTCCTTCGTCTCCTGCCACAGCTCGTAGAGGCCCTGCATCACCCAGTGGTCGGGCCAGGAGAAGCGCTTCTTCGCGTAGAAGTCGCACTGCCGGTCCCCGATGCGCCGCGCCGCCTTGAGCCAGCGCTCGTCGCCGGTCTTGTCGTGGAACTTGAGCAGGGCGAGCATCGTCTCGCCCGGGTAGTACAGCGGCTCCTTGCGGACCCGGTCGAACTGGAGCGACTCGCGGTAGCTGTAGAAGACCTTGCCGGACGGGTCGATCATGTCGGTGAGGACGAGGCCGAGCCCCTCCATGATCGCGGCGTCCTCGTCCCGGTAGATGCGGTCGCGGAACTCGGCAGGCACCTCGGACGGCTCCGGGCGCGACAGGAACGTGAGCAGGGTGAGCGCCGCGGAGCCCGACTCGCAGGATTTGTTGGAAATGAGGCAGCGGCGGTCGCCGATCTCGTCGCCCTTCGGCGACTCCGTGGCGTCGTAGATGTAGCCCATCGCCCGGGCCGCGGCGTCGAGGTACTTGTTCCGGTCCGCCGAGAGCGCCGGCTCCACGTGGGCCAGGTGGGCCATCTCGAAGAGGCCGTACACCGACCCGGCGTGGCGCACGATGTTGTACCCGCTGCTCCCCTTCGCCTGGTTCGGGAAGTACTCGTAGTCGAACTTGCCGTTCTCCTGAACGGTGTTCACGAGCCACAGGCCGCCGATGCGCAGCGACTCGAGGATGGCGGCCTCGTCGGGCGGACCGTCGATGAGGACGTTGCCCCGCACCATGTCCACCGGCTCGGTGGCGCCGGCGATGTTCACGCCGAACGAGGTCGTGCGGAAGCGGTGGATGGTGGCGTCGTCCTCGGTCCAGGCGTTCTTCGACAGCGACGCGCGCTTGCTCGCCTCGCCGAGCAGGGCGAGCGTCTTCGGGTCGCGGGCGCGGACGCGCGGGGTCAGGAGCCCCTGCGTCACCGCCTCGTGGGGAAGGAGGAGGCCCTCGTTGCCCTCGCCCTGGCGGACGATGATCCCGTCGATGCCGGGCTCGAGGAGGTACCAGAGCGCCCGGAGCTCCTTGGTGGGCAGCTGCTGGTCGGGACCGGCGACGTCGACGGCGAACATGAGCTGCTCGCCCACCGCCTGCCAGCCGGGGGCCGAGGTGCCGGCGGTCAGGAGCGCGTCCTTCGTGGCGGCGGCGATGGCCTCGCCGAGGGAGGCGCCCGTGCCCTCGCCCCGGAGGCGACGCACGGTGGCGGGGCGGTAGAGGCTCACGAACACGCGGCCCGGGGGTGGGGGCGCCAGGGCCGGATCGTCGATGGAGGGGAGCGCGCTCTCCTCCGCGACGGGGTCTCCGTCGAGGACCGCGCGGACCACCCCGAGGGCAGCCTTCCGGGCGGCGGGAGAGACGTCAGGGGCGCCCTGGGCGGGCTCCCAGGCGCGGAAGAGCAGGTCGGCGCTGGGACCGCCGTCGTAGCCGACCCGGGCATCCCACGCCTCGGTCGGCGGGAAGAGCTGGCCGATCTGCCCGTCGGCGCCCACCAGGGCGAGGGTGCGGGGCTCCCAGCCGGACGCCGAGGCGAAGGCGCCGTCCTCGTCGACGACGGCGCGACCGACGCGCTCGATCTTGCGGTCGGTGTACCAGGCGTCGATGTCGTCCTCGGACGTGCCGCGGGTGAACACGGCCACGAGGCGGAAGCCCATGGGCGCCGCGCCCTGGGAGAGGTATCGGACGGCGCGCTGGGCGGCGCGGTCGTCCTTGTCTCGGGTGTTCGCGTCCGAGTAGAGGACGATCGAGTTGCCGGCGAGCAGGTCGCCGATGCGCACCGACTTGCCGTCCAGGGACACCTTCGCGTCGAGGGGGAGGGTCTCGGAGCCGGTGACCGGCTTCACGTCCAGCGGCAAGGGCTCGGCGGGCCAGGTCTTGGACGGCTTGGCGTCTTTGGCGTCCTTGCTGGCGGCGTCCTTGGACGGAGCGCCGTCCCCCGAGTCACTGGGACAACCGGGCAGGAGCAGGAGGGAGAGGGCGAGCGCGATCGGCAGTCGTCGGATCCACATGGCGGCGGACACTAACACCCCGCTCAGCTGCTGAGGCGCACCAATGCCACGGGGATCCCGCCGTTGCTGAAGCGGAGCAGGGGGCGGCCCTCCGCACCGGCGGCCTCGGCCAGGGCCTGGTCCGGCGAGAGCAGGAAGATCGTCTGGTTCGGGCGGAGCGCGCGGAGCTTGTTCGCCCAGGCGCGCCACTCCCCCTGAGCGGCGGCCAGCTCCCGTCCCGGGGAGATGCGCTTGCCGTAGGGCGGGTTGGCGAGGATGACGCCGGGGCCATCGTCCGGGGGCGTGTCCTCGAGGCGGCGCTGGGTCACGGAGACCCCCGCGATGTCCAGGCGCTGCAGGTTGCCCCGGGCTGCCTTGACGGACGCCGGCGACACGTCGCCGCCGGCGACGGCGGCGGGGAGCGCGCGGATCCGGGCCACCGCGCGGCCCACGACGGCCTCCCAGGCGGCGGCGTCGTAGCTGGGCCAGTGCTCGAAGGCGAAGCTCCGATCGAGGCCGGGCGGCCGGCGCGCGGCGAGCGAGGCCGCTTCGCCCACGAACGTCCCCGACCCGCACATCGGGTCCAGGAACGGGACGTCGCCGGACCACTCCATGCGCAGCAGGCAGGCCGCGGCGAGCGTCTCGCGGAGCGGGGCGCGGGCGGTGGCCTTGCGGTAGCCCCGGCGGTGGAGGCTCGCCCCGGTGGAGTCCACCGCGAGCGTCCAGCGGTTCGCGGTGCCGCGGACGTCGATGGTGACCGGGTCGTCGCCCTCGTCGGGCACCGCGATGCCGCGGTAGACGAGGGCTTCGCGGATGGCGTCCTCGATGGCCCCCGTGTGGTAGAGGCGGCAGGCCCGGACCGAGGCCGCGACGCGGACGGGGCGGTCGCCGATCCACCGCTCCCAGGGCAGCTCGCGGGCGGCGCGGGTCAGCTCCAGGGAGCTGTTCGCGTCGAAGGGGCGTCCGGCGGGGGCGAGGACGCGATCCACGCTGCGCAGGAGCAGGTTCGCGCGGAGCAACGCGTCCGCGGGCCCCTGAAAGGAGACCCGTCCCCGGTCCTTGCGGGTCTTGCCCATCCCGCCCCCCAGGGCGCGGATCTCCCGGGCGGCGACGTCCTCGAGGCCTCGGGCGACGACCGCGATGCCGTGGACGGCGCTCATCGGAGCTCCACGGGGAGCAGCAGCTCGGGCTCCGCCATGTCCGCGTTGAAGGCCACTTCCATGTCCTCGACGAGGACCGCGCGGGGCGCGACGACGCCTTGCGGGACTCCCCGCGTGGCCGGCGCGTACCCCCCGGCACGCCCCGGACCGAGGTACGGGTGCACCGTGACCGCCGCCGTGGCCGCGGCGATCTGGCGCAGCGTCCTCCGGTCGACGCCTTCGAAGCCGAGGGCGACGGCGGGCACCTCGGTGCCGTCGGCGAAGCGCCACACGGCATCGACGACATTGGGCAGATCGCCGTCCCACCCGGGTCCGAGGCGCCTCACCACGAGCACGCCATCGACGCGGGCCGCCTTGCGCGCCGCGGCCACCTTCCGGTCGAAGGCCTTCGCCGACAGGCCCCGCTTCGGAGCCACCTCCCACCAGGTCATGCGCGCGGACGGCGCGAGGGAGACGCTGCCCCGGGCGTGGCCGGTCGAGACCTGCCGGTCCAGGCGAGGCACCCGGGTCATGAGCAGCTCGGTGACGTAGCCGTCGTCGACGAGCTCGACGCGCCCGCCCCGTACGCCTTCGCGATCGATGAGGCGCGCGCCGGCGAAGCCCTCGGGCGTGCCGGCCGGATCATCCACGACGGTCCACCCCGACGGCAGCAGGCGCCGTCCCAGGCGCGGCTCCCGGCGCTGCTGCTGGGCGGTGGAGGTGCCGGCCTCGAGGGGAGCCGGCGTGCCGCGGAGCTCGGGCGGCAGGAGGTACCGGAACAGGTCGGCGGCGGCCTCGTCCTCGAAGACCACCGGTCCCTCGAACCAGCCGACCAGCCCCACGTACGCCTTGTCGGCCAGGGCCATCGCGGCGGTGAGCGCCTGGGTCTTCATGACCTGGACCGGCGGCAGCAGCGACAGGGAGCGCGCGGTCCACTGGAGCCGATCGCTGATCTTCACCCCGTCGGGGCGGACCGCCTCCATCTCGATGATCACGGAGGCGTAGCCGTCGGGCTGCATGACCCGCATGCCGTCCGTGTCCACCATCACGTGGACCCCCTGGACCTCGCGGAACGCGGCGCGCGCCGAGCGTAGCCCCGGGACGGAGCGGACCGCGCCGGACAGGGCGAGGGCGCGCAGCTCCAGGTCCTTGCGGTCGATGGGCAGCGGCGGCGAGCGGTCGATGGCGACCACGGGCTCCGCGGACGCCCAGTCGGGGGCGCGCTTCTCCGTCGGGCGGGTGGCGAGCTCGGCGAGCTTGAGGTTGAGACGCTGCACGGCGCCGCGGTAGGCCCCGTCGGCCGCGAGCCACAGGTCCCGGCGCACCGCCGGCGGCAGGTCGTCCATGACGAACCGCGGGTTGCCCGCTGCCTCGGGGAGCTCCACCTCGGTGCCGCCGTCGAAGCGCAGCGAGTTCACGGAGTCGTCGCCGACCACCACCTCCACCCGCGCCGGCCGCGACGGGCCTCCACCCTGGGCGGTGAGGACGCCGAAGGAGCTCGCCACCTCCCACGCGTCCCGGTCCCAGGCCTCCACGACGATCCGGTTCACCGGCGGCCCGCCCTCGATGGCGAGGAGCTCCTTGGCCCGATCGGCCTCGGCGCCGAGGAGGCGGACCAGAGCGGGCAGGTCGCCGGCCACCTCGCCTCCGGGCGGAGGCGGGATGAGCGGGGGCGGCGCCTGCCCCTTCATCTTGCGCTGGCTCTCCACCTGGCTGAACAGCATCGCGGGGGCCACGGCGCTCACCGGCACCCAGCCGGACTCGGCCCCGCAGCTGCCGTTGAACACGGCGGGGGTGTCCCCCGTCGCCACGATGCGGGAGAAGGTCTGGAGCGGGGTCCCGATGAGGTCGACGCCGCGGACGAGCTCGTCCGGGCGACCGTCCACGTAGACGCGGAGGGCCGTGCGCACATCGATCTGGAAGGCGTTGGGGATGTCCCGGTCGGTGAAGGTGAAGCCGCCCTCGAGGTCCAGGACGACGAGGCCGTACGGGAGGCCCTGCTCCTTCGCGAGGGAGACGAGCTCGGCGCGCAGCGCGTCGTCGTCCAGCTGACGGCTCGACTCCACGATGAGGTTGCCCTGGCGGGTCACCGCCGCGAGGCCCGCCTGGCGCCGGCCGTGGCCGTTGCTCCGCTCGCCGCCGACGGGCGACCGCGACTCGAGGAAGCCGTTGAGGACCCCGTCCGTGACGACGGGGACGGGGGTGGCGAGGACACCCTGGTCGTCCACGGCGTAGTGGCCGCGCAGATCGACCCCGCCGACCGCGGAGCGCGTGGGGTCGTCGATGACGGACAGGAACGGCGGGAGGATCTCCTCCCCCACCTTGTCGCGGAATGTCTGGGCGTCGGCGATCTGCTTGAGGCGGTGCCCCTCGACGCGGTGCCCCAGGATCTCGTGGAAGAAGACGGCGGCGGCGCGCCCGGAGAGGAGCGCAGGGCCCTGGTACGGCGGCTCCTCGGGAGCCTCGATCAGCGCGGCGAGGCGCTCCTTGACCGCCTGGGCCTCGGCGGTGAGCGCTTCCTCGTCCGGAAGGCCGTCCAGGGTGTGGGCGTCGAAGTAGGCGTCCTCGAACAGGGCCGTGCCGTCCGCAGCGCGCCCGTCGGCGGTGATGCCCAGGCGGACACGCTGCTCCGCGGTGCGGGCCACGGTGCCGTCGGTGCTCGCGAACCAGCGCACCTCGCGCTCCACGAACAGGGCGACGGAGGGATCGAGCGCCACGTCCCCGGTGCTGAACACGGTGCTGATGCGCCGCACCCGGTCCTCCCAGACGGCCCAGTCATCCTCCGTGGCGGCGGGGAGAGGCTCGAGGGTCGTGTGGGCCTCGACGGGGGCGAGGTCCCAGCTGGACTCCTCGCCGACGAGGACCTGCTGGTCGTTCAGGACGCGCTGGTACCGGTCGACGGCCGCCCGGTAGCGGACCTCGGCCTCCTGGCGGATGGTGCGGCGGAGCAGGGCCACGTCGTCGCCGATGGGCAGGTTCCGGCCGGTGGACGCGTCGTCCCACGAGCCGTCCCGCAGGGCATGGGTGGAGTCGAGGGTGGGCTCGCCGACCCGGACATCGGCGTGGATCCAGCGGCCCGACTGGGGCGCCCAGCCCTGCAGTCCGCCCTCCTCCGCGATGATGCGGATCCGCTCGATCTCGACCACCTGAAGGCCCAGGTGATAGGCCGGGTGCTCGCCGAGGAGCGGCTGGTCCGCGATCGCGCTGCCGACGTCGGTGGAGAGGAGCTGCGTGAGCGCCCCGAGCTCCTCCTGGAGCGCGCTGAGGACGGGGTCGTCGGGGTCCGCGAGGGCCGGAGCCGCGGAGTCCGCGGGCGTGGGGTTCGCCGCGAGCGCGGCCGTCGGGAGCGCGAAGAGCGCCGCCGCGAGGAACAGCAGGACGGAAGGCATGCGCAACAGTAGGGCTCCAAAGAAGCCGTCGCACCCGTCCACGTCGGGGCGGGTGCGGAGCGGGGCGGGGTCGGGGGCGAAGTCGGGGTGGCGCTCGAGGAAGGCGGCGACCACGTCTTCGTTCTCCCGGCGAAACAGCGAGCAGGTGCCGTAGAGCAGGCGTCCGCCCGGGCGCACGAGCGGAGCGAAGCGGTCGAGGATCCGGCCCTGGAGCGCCGGCATGCGGTCGACGGCGGTCGGGGGGCGGGACCAGCGAGCGTGAGGCTCCCGGCGCAGGGAGCCGGAGCCGGTGCAGGGGGCGTCGACGAGGACGGCATCCCAGGGCCCGGTGACGGCGTCGGGGAGGCCGCCCTGGGGCGCGATGGGGACGAAGCGGAGCCGGTCGGACGTCCCAGCGGCGCGGGCGCGCTGCATCGCGCGGCCGAGGGCGTCCTTACGCACGTCGCACGCGAGGATGCGGGCGTCGGGGGCGAGGGACGCCAGCGCCAGGGTCTTGCCGCCGGCGCCAGCGCAGGCGTCCAGGACCCGCTCGCCGGGCTGGGGCGCGAGGCGGGCGGCGAGGCGCTGGCTGCCCACGTCCTGGACCGAGGCGTCGCCGCGTTGGACGAGGGAGAGGCCGTGGACGTTGGGGCGGCCAGCGAGGAGGACGGCGTCGGGGGCGTCGGGGGACGGGGTGGCCTCGATCCCCGCAGTGCCGAGCTCGGCGAGGGCGGCGTCCCGGGACAGGCGGTCACGGTGGACGCGCAGGGCCAGAGGCGCGCGCCCGAGGAGGCTCCGAGCGATCGCGACGGCGACCTCCGGCTCGTGGTCGGCGAGGAGCTCCGCGGCGAACCAGTCGGGCAGGGAGGTGGCGACCCCCAGAGCTGTCGCCGGGTCGGGAGAGGTGGTGAGGACGTAGGCGAGCAGGGCGTGCCGGGGGTCCTCGAGGCCGTCGCGGCCGGCGGAGGCGAGCTCGAAGGGAGCCCCCTCGAACAGGATGGCCGCAGCGCGCACCAGGTCCGCCGACGAGGCCCCGTCGTCGCCGCCCACCAGGACGTCCAGGAGCCGGCGGGCGCGGACCACGTGCCAGGCGAGGTCGCTGGCCATGCGGCGCTTGCGAGCGCCGAGGCTGCGGTCCCGGGACAGGGCCATCATCGCCTTCGGCGCCTTCGACCAGTCGGTGCGGGCGCGATCGATGGCCTGCGTGGCTGCGTCGAGGACGGGCTTGGGCGGGCGCTTGCCGGCGCCGGTGCCCGGGGCAGGAGCGGCACGCTGGACGAGCTCGCCGGCGAGGCCGCCGCGGGGGTCGAGGATCACGGGACCTCCCCGCCCCGAGGTGTCTCCCAGGAGGGGGTCAGCTCGGGGGTCCCGCCGGGCCAGCCATCGATGCGGGCGTGGTGGAGGAAGTAGCGGCCGTCGTCCCGCGCCGTCCCGCCGTAGAGCCGATCGCCGACCAGCGCGAGGCCGACGGACGCCGCGTGCAGGCGGATCTGGTGGGTCACGCCGGTGGTGATGGTCGCCTCCCAGGCGTGTAGGTCTCCGTGGCGCCCGATGCGCCGCAGAACGGTGTGTGCGTCGTACCAGCGGCCCCGGTGGGGGGTGCTCGCGCCGCGACGCCAGACCATCTTGCGCCGATCCCGCCGGTCGTGGGCGAGGGGCGCCTCGACGGTGTGAGTGTCCCAGGCCACGTCGCGATCCGTGAGGAACCGGTAGCGCTTGTGGAGGGTCTTCGCGGCGAAGAGGGCGCGGGCTTCCTCGAGCCCATCGAGCGAGGTCGCGGCCACGAGGAGCCCCGAGGTCCAGTGGTCCAGGCGGTGAGCGATGCCGGCCTCGAAACCGTCGGGCCAGGCGAGGTCCTGCGCGGGGTGGGCGCGCAGGAGCCGCTCGGCGGCCGAGTGGCCGTCGGCGCCGGCGTTGCGCGGCAGGGTGGGTTCCCCCGGGTTCTTGGCGAAGAAGATCCAGCTCACGTGGGGCGTTTCGACCTCGGGACGGCGCGCGGGTTCCGGCCGAGCGCCCGTCAGGACTTGCGGGTGAGGCGTCCGAGGATGCGCCGACCCCGAGCCCGCAGACCGAGGCCGGTCACGCTCGACGGCGGTTCGACCTCGGGCGCCTGGAGATGGGTCAGCGTCTGGACGGTGGCCCGCTTGACGTCCTGGACGCACGGGCGGCAGCCGCTGCCGCAGCAGCGCAGGGCGCTCGCCTTGATCTTGCCCGTCGCGAGGTCCCGCACGGTTGGGGCCCAGTCGCCGGGGACGCGGCAGGACTTCAGGGCGCGGGCGACGGCCGCGTCGAGGCGCGGATCGTCGGGCGCGGCGAGGGGGAGAGCGGGCATCGGCATGGATGGTAGCCAGCCACTTCGCTGTCAGGGTTCTCGGTCGGGAACCGATAGCGGATCCCAGCGGTCCTACCGGATGGGCTCGTGTGAGACGAGTCCTGACACACGAGTCGTCTCCTGGACCGGGCGCGGACGATCCCTGCCCCGCGCCTCCGGGGGACCTACCCTGAAAGAGAAGGACCCCCATGCGCGCTCTCGTCACCGTCGCCGTCGTCGCCGCCACCAGCGCCCTGCTGGTCCCTGGCTCGGCGCGCGGCGCGATGGAGCTCCGGGACGCTCCCCTCCCCCACGGCGCCCAGGTCCTCCTCCGCCTCGACGCATGCGCCACCCCCGGACCGCTCGTGCAGGTCCGCGAGGCCGATGGCGCCGTGCGGGTCTCCCTCTCCGCGGCGGATCTCGAGCTCGACTGCGACCGGGACGGCTCCCTGCCGTCGGCCACGGCGCCGGGCGAAGGTTCCTGGGTCCAGGACTGGTGGGTCGACGTGGAGCGGGAGGCGCTGGTGGTCGTGGACCGACGGACGCGAGCTCCGCGGCAGATCTCCCTGACCAACGGCGAGCGAGCGCGGCTGTCGGCGTCCGTCATGAAGGCACGGCTGCGCGACGCGGACCTGTGGCCACGGGAGCAGCTGCGGGCCCTGGACCTCGCTGCGGCCTGGACCCCCCTGGACTCGATGCCGGCGATGCACGCGGTGCTCGCGGACCGGAGCCGCCCCGCCGTGGTGCGTCTGCGGGCGGCGGCCCTGCTGTCGGCGTTCGGGTCCGAGGCGGGGCACGAGTACGTGGTGGCCCAGGCGGCCCCGAAGAGCGCGCTGAGCGGGATGCGGCCCCGGGCCCGGGTGACGGGGGCGGACCTGGGAGAGCTCGCGGCCCGGACCGGAGGGGGCCTGCTCTGTGACCGGCCGCCGCCCCAGGGCCGGGAGCGCCCCGACGATCCTGCGGCCGCGCGCCAGTACGCCATCCAGCTCCTGCCGAGCGTCCTCGACTTCGGTGCCGTGCCGCACCTGCGCGAGCTGGTGAGGAGCGGAGAACCCCTGGACCGCATGGCGGTGCGGACGGCGCTCCTGTGCCTCGCCCTGCGCCTCCCGGACGACGACCCGCGCGCTCAGCGGCTCGAAGACGTGGCCCGCATCACTGGCGGCGGCGTGGGCCTCACCTTCGACGGCCCGAGCCTGCGGGAGCTCGAGGCGTCCGCCGGCTCGCCGGACCGCTACGTGGCGGCCCAGGCGATCCGCGATCTCCTCGCTCGGGACGACGCCACCGAGTCCGCGCTGAAGCGCCTGCTGGCCCGCGGCACGTCCCAGGACGGCCTCGTGGCCCTGTACTTCGCGACGCACCCGACCGAGGCGGCGGTGGAGCCGCTGATCGACGCGCTGTTCCGGCACCCGGACAAGAGCCGCGCGGCCTCGCTGCTGGTGATGGCGCTGCGGGCGTGCCTGCCCGAGGACGGACGCGACGCGCTGGTCGCGGCGAACGGGACGAACCCCGCGCGGTGGAAGGCGTGGGCGCGGGAGCGAGCCCAGCAGCGCCGCGAGCGCGTCGACCCCGTCACCCTGTTCACGGCGCTCCTGCCCCTGCTCGTGATGCTCGGCGTCCGTCGGAGGGACACCTAGTGGCCCTGGATCCCCAGGCGGGGCGCGGCGACCTGCGGGCGCTGGTCCGCGGTGTCCTCGGGATCCTGCTCCTCTGCGCGATCGGGGTGGGCGGCTGCCAGGACGAGCCCGAGGTGGAGGTGGCGATGCTCGGCGAGGGCGCGGCGCTGACCGCGGCGACGCCGGCCGTCCTCGACGACCTGCTCGGCGTGGCGGCGGAGGAAGGCGAGTCCGTGGACGACGGCGCCTGGCCCCGCTGCACGACGCGCGACGGCTCCCATGCCCTCCTCGCCCATCCGGACGCGGTGAAGAAGGGCGTGGCGCCCAGCGATCTCGCCTACCGGGTGCTCGTGACGGACAACCTCGTGGCCGTCGACCGGCCCGGCGCCCCCTGCACGCGGGTCCTCGGCGCGGCGCCGCCGGACGCGGGGGTGGTGCTCGTCTCGGCGCGGGAGCTGCGCAACCGCTGCAGCAGCGCGCCGCTGGCCGAGCTGGTGGCGCGGGTGGCGGCCCACGAGCTGGGCCACGCCATGGGGGTGGCGAGCGGCGACGGCCTGCGCTGCGACGAGCGCGGCTGCCACTGCCCCGACCCCGACTGCCTCATGGCCGACGAGCGCGGCGGCTGCCCCGACGTGGACGCCGAGCTGTGCGCGAGGTGTGCGGGGCGGTAGTCAGAGGAGGATGACGCGGCCGGGCTCGACCACCATCAGACCAGTCTCGCGTTCCCGCCGGATCCGCGCCCGATCGAGCCGGACCAGCGCCTCCACCCGACTCTCCGACCGGGGTCGCGACGAAGCCGGGCGCTGGTCGAGCTCGGCCGTGACTCTCAGGGCCACGGAGCGAAGCCGCCGCTCCTCTTCATCCACATCGAGGCGCTTCATTCATCGGCTCCAAGCGTGCTGGCGACCCAGGCGCGCGCCGCCTCGAGGGCATCCACGACCTGCTCGGCTCGCGCTCGCTCCATCGAGGTAGGTCCCGGGGATCTCGACCGCCAGCCCGAGCTCGTCGTGGAGCCGGTGGCGGTTGCGGGCGACGAACCCGACGGAGTCGAGCCAGGCCAGCGCTTCTTCGCGCTTGTGACAGACGAGGTCGATGTCCGCCGTCGTGTACCCGCCTCGAGTCCACGCCTCCACCGCGAACCCGCCGACCACGATGGGCTCCGCGTCGATCGCCTCGCCCATGAGCGCGACGAGAAGGAGCCCGCGCTTCAGGCGGTCCGGCTCGGCCCGGAGCTCGGCGATGGGGTCAGCCATGGCCCCACGATACGCCCCTACCGCGACACCGGCGTCGGCCGCGTCGACACGCGCCCCGTGACCGCCTCGAGCTGCTCGCTCATGTCCGCGAACCACTCGACCATCGGCCGGCCCGCGAAGCGGTCCTCGCGCTTCTCGATGCGCACCTTGCGGCCGTCCACCATGTGCAGCCACAGCGTGTCGCCGAGGCTGCCCGACCAGCGGTCGTCGAGGTAGCGCACCTCGCTCACGTCCTCCCACTTCATCAGCAGGCAGTCCGTCCAGGAGCGGTACGCGAAGTGGGTCGCCGACCACGCGAGGCCGTGCCAGGCGTACTGCTCCTTGTTGATCTTGCGGGACCGGCGGTTCGCCACCGCGGTGCGGATCAGCTGGCTCGTCGCCCACCCCATCCACGCCGTCAACACGAGCACCACGAGCATCGTGTTCGGGTTCCAGCTCAACAGCACCGGCAGCGCCGACAGCGCTCCGCCGATGATCAGCAGCGGCAAGCACCCGCCCCGGAAGTCCCCCCACTCGCGCCCGTCCGTCCCCTTCACCAGCAGCTCCGGCCGCGCGAAGAACGCGCGCAGCGTCTGCTCGTGAGCATCCTTGAGGCGGTCGAAGCGCAGGTGGAACGTGTAGAGGTCGGTCACGGTCCGGGAAGGTAGCGGGGCAACGCCGAAGCCGGGCGGCTCCGACGCTCAGCCCTCGAAGCTCATCTTCCTCGACATCAGCCCCGCCAGCGCCTTCTGCACCGGCGTGCCATCGAGCACGGCCCCCACCGCATTCGTGATGGGCAGCTCCACCCCGAGTCGGTCCGACAGCTCGATGAGCGTCTTCACCCGACCCTCGGCTTCGTCGAAGGCGCAGCCCTGTGCGCTGCCGAGCCGCTTGCCGGCCTGCACCACCGGCGCCTCGTGGTCGTCGGCGGTGACCATCCAGTCGCCGATCCCCGCGAGCCCCGAGACCGTCTGCGCGTTCCCCCCCAGACGCTCGCTCAAGCGCGCCGCCTCGGCGAGGAGCCGGGTCTGCAGGAACGCCATCGTCGCCCGCCCGAGGCCCATCGCGTGGAGCATCCCCGCCGCGAGCCCCAGCGGCGTCCGCATGGCGCCCGCCACCTCGACCCCCGTCAGGTCCAGCGACCCGTACACCCGCAGGCTCGGGTTGATCAGCACCGCCGCGGCCTCGACCGCCACCGCCCGGAAGCGAGAGCCCACGACCGCCGAGATCGCATCTCCGCGCCAGATCTCGTGGGGCACCACCGGCCCGGCGAGCACCCCCGTCTGCAGCGCAGCCGTCTCCTCGGACACCACGCTGGACAGCGCCTTGCCGGTCCCCGGCTCGAGGCCCTTGACCGTGTGGATGATGCGGTGCTCGGGCCGCACGAGCGGCGCGGCCTGCTTCATGAGCGCTCGGAACCAGCGCGGCGGCACGCAGACGAACACCAGGCCCGCCTCCATCGCCTCGGCCAGCGTGTCCACGACCTGCACGCTCGGCGGCAGGTCCACCGGCGCGCCGGTCGCCTTGTCCCCGCGACGCAGCGCCTCGCGCTTCTTCTCCGAGCTGGACCACAGCCGCACTGCGCGCCCGTCGCGGGCGATCATCCAGGCCACTGTGACCCCGAAGGGGCCGGCGCCGAGCACCGAGACGTGAGGGCTCACGACGCACCTCCCAGGGGCAGCGGCGGAGGCAGCGGGTACCCCTCGAGCCGGTTCGCGTAGTACAGGGCCAGCTTCGGCTCCTCGAGCAGGATGGTGCCGTCCCCCCGGTCACGGACCGCCGCCACCGAGTGGACGAGCCCCAGCTGGCCGATGGCCGCGTGGCGGATGTCCTGAGCCGAGCCCGTCGCCAGCGCGCGGTTCAGGCGGACCTTGCCGTCGTCCCGCAGCGCCCGGAGCGCCCCCATGAGGTGGTCGATCTCCGCGTCCACCTGGAGAGTGGAGAAGCTGCGGTCTTCCGGGCCGAGCAGGAGGCGCCGGTACAGGTCCAGCCCCGGCCGCACCAGCGAGAGCATGCGGTGCATGACCGCCGCGAAGACGTGGGTCTCGAACAGCACGTTGTCCCGCAGGAAGGCGGCGCCGATGGCTTCGGACAGGCGGTTCGTGTAGACGAAGTCGCGCTGGGTGTCCGCGATGACCTCGCCGTTCCGGGTCACGTATCCGGCAGGGTCGAAGGGCCGGCCCTGGGGATCCAGGGAGTCGCCGTTCTCGTCCACCTGGTTGCCGAAGGGGTCCAGCGGCTCGCCGAAGAACACCTCCACGGAGCTGTCCATCGCGGCCATCTTCCGCACGAAGTTCAGGACCTTGTCCGGCCGGCTGAACTCGTCGTCCGTGATGATGTACCGAGCCTTGCCCTCCTCGGCGAGGCTGTCCTCGACGAGCGTCTCCGCCTCGAGCACGAGCCGGTAGTTGATGGTGCAGGGGATGAACCACACCCGCGGGTTCTCGCGCCCGGCGCGCAGGTTCTCCTGGTACGCCGCCAGGCCGGTCCCCATCAGCCCCTTCTTGAGGTGCGTCTCCACCCGCCCGGACCGGCTGCGGGTGCCGCCGGGGAAGAACAGCGAGTGCCACCGCCGCTCGATGGAGTACTGGCTGTACTCCTTGAGGCACTCCTTGTAGAGCCGGTGCTTCTTCGCCCGGTCCACCTTGTAGGCGCCGAGGTGGTCCATGAAGTAGGACAGCAGCCAGTTGGTGAAGAGGTTGATGCCCGCGCCGTAGATCATCGGCGGCAGGTTGTTCTGGTGGAGCGCGAAGCCGACCACGGGGCTGTCCATGTTGGACAGGTGGGTCGGCACGAGGACGACCGTCCCCTTCTCCACGAGGCGGTCGAAGGTCTCGATCGCCCCGCTGGTGACGATGCGATCGGCCAGAGTGAGGCCCCGCATCCCCTGAGTCAGCAGCTTCCAGGGCTTCTGGCGCTTGAGCAGCAGGGCGAGGCCCTTCGGCAGCACCTTCGTCGCCGAGGCGTAGGTGTTCGCGTCGAAGTGCCCGTGGATCTCCCCGGCGTAGGTCTCCACGACCCGCCGCATGAGGTTCTCCAGATCCCGCTGGGACGCCCGCGCCAGGCGCGAACGCACCTCGCGGAGCATGGCGAGGTACTCGGCGTCCCCCGGATCCTTGGTCCCCCGCAGCCGCTTCTCCTCCATGAACACCGTCTCGTTCAGGAGGATGTCGAGCTCGTCGTGGGAGAGGCGGGTGACGACGCGGTGGGTGATGGCGCTGACGACCTCGCGGTCGTCGATGCGCTCCCGGGCGATGCCTTCTCGTCGAACCATGGGCGAAGGGTACCGGAGGGGACGACGCAGACCCTGAGGGTGGGGACGTTCCTCCCGCCCGCCGCGCTCTCCGCTCAGCCGATCGGGCGCCGCTGCCACTGGTCGTGGGGATCGATCTCCGGCACGACCGCGTCGAGGGCGTGGGTGACCGCCAGCTCCGCGCCGGCGGTGGGCGAGGACATCCGGTCCAGGCGGAAGAGGCGCTTCGCGTCCTTGTCGAGGTCCCAGGCGACCACGTACCAGGTGGGCGGGTTGAGGACGAGGGCCACGCACTCGATGCGCCGGGTGGAGCGGGCGCCGTCGCCGCTTTGGTACGCGAACGACATCGCGCGAGAGCCGGTGAAGCAGCGCTCGAACACCACCAGCACCGTGTCGTCCACCTCCCCCACGGTCTGCGCCACCCGGGCGCTCGAGGGCGCCCCCACGAAGACGCGCCGCTCGAGCTCCACCAATGCCCGACGACGCGCCGCCGACAGCGCCATCCGCGCCCGGTCCAGCGCGGCGTCGGCGCTCTTCGCGAACGGCATGGAAGGGGTCGCGCGGAGGATCGCCAACGACAGGGCGAGGCCGATGATCTCCTCGACCTCGAAGTGCACGGCGCGCGGTCGGGTGTCCCTCGCCACCCGCACCCCACCGCCGAGCCCCGGCGTCGCGAGGATGTCGTGCCCGGCGTCCCGCAAGACGGAGAGGTCCCGGTAGACGGTCCGCTCGGAGACGCCGAGCTCGCGAGCGACCGCGGGCACCGTCGTGGAGCCGCGGTACAGCAGAGCGAGGACCCGGTCTCGGCGCGCTGCGGTCTTCATCGTCCTCACCTTCGACCGAAACCATGACAGCTTCTGTCAGTGATGTGCGAGAGCGCGCCTCGAACCTGACAGAAAGCGTCAGGGTATCGCGGCATTGTCTCCGCGTGCCACCGAAGGCACCAGGAGAGACCCATGACCCAGTCCCCCACCTTCCCCGAGCCCACCTTCATCCCCCTCCCCGGAGTCACCCTCGAGGTCTTCGAGGCCGGCCGCGAGAACGTCGGCAACCCCATCGTCCTCTGCCACGGCTGGCCCGAGCTCGCCTACTCCTGGCGACACCAGGTCCCCGCCCTCGTGGACGCCGGCTACCACGTCATCGCTCCGAACCAGCGGGGCTACGGGCGCTCGTCCCGACCGGCCGAGGTGGAGGCCTACGGCATCGGCGAGCTCACGGGCGATCTGGTCGCCCTCCTCGACCACTTCGGGTACCCCGAGGCGACCTTCGTCGGTCATGACTGGGGCGCCATGGTCGTGTGGGGCCTGACCCTGCTCCACCCCGACCGCGTGACCCGGGTGGTGAACCTGGCGCTCCCCTACCAGGAGCGCGGAGAGCGGCCCTGGATCGAGTTCATGGAGGCGTTCCTCGGCCCCGACTATTACTTCGTCCACTTCAACCGGCAGCCCGGGGTCGCGGACGCGGTGCTGGACGACAACCCCCGCCGCTTCCTCGGCAACCTCTACCGCAAAGACGTCGCTCCGGCGCCGCCCGCGCCCGGCAACGTGATGATGCAGCTGGCCACCGCGGAGACCGCTCCCGGCGCGCCGGTCTTGAGCGACGAGGAGCTGGACGTCTTCGTCTCCGCCTTCACGGAAACCGGCTTCACCAGCAGCATCAACTGGTACCGCAACCTCGACCGCAACTGGCACACCCTGGCCGCCGTGGACCCCATCATCCGACAGCCGGCGCTGATGATTCACGGCACGCGCGACGTGGTCCCCATGTCCCCGACGCTGGCCGACTTCGTGCCGAACGTGGAGGTGGAGACGCTCGACTGCGGGCACTGGATCCAGCAGGAGCGGCCGGAGGAGACCACCCGGCTCATCGTGGACTGGCTCGCGCGGACCCCGGCGTAGCGTCACTCAGCCGCCTCCCCGGGATGCGGACCAGTCAGCGCCTTGCCCGTGTTCGGTGGCCCGCGTACGGTTTGCACCTCTCGGCCGCGAGGCCGATCCCGCGAACAGGAACGAGGACGAGCCGTGGATCCACGAGTGGGAATCATCATGGGGTCGCAGTCCGACTGGGAGACCATGCGGCACGCGGCGGAGACGCTGGAGACCCTCGGGATCGAGCACGAGTGCCGGGTCGTCTCCGCTCACCGGACGCCGGACCGGCTCTTCGAGTACGCGGAGACCGCCGAGGAGCGCGGCATCCAGGTGATCATCGCGGGAGCCGGAGGCGCCGCGCACCTGCCGGGCATGGTGGCGGCCAAGACGGTCGTTCCGGTCCTCGGCGTGCCGGTCATGTCCCGCGTGCTGCGGGGCGTGGACTCGCTGCTGTCCATCGTCCAGATGCCCGCCGGCATCGCGGTGGGGACGCTGGCCATCGGCCGCTCCGGGGCGATCAACGCCGCCCTCCTCGCGACGCAGATCATCGGCACCCACGATCCAGCCGCGCGGGCGGCGGTCCAGACGTTCCGCACGCAGCAAACGGAGCGCGTCCTCGGCGACGACGTCCCCGGCGGAGACTGAGCGCGATGGACGTCGGGATCCTCGGGGGAGGTCAGCTCGGACGCATGCTCGCCCTCGCGGCGGCCCCCCTCGGGGTGACGTGCCGGTTCCTCGACCCCACCCCGGACGCCTGCGCGGGCCAGGTGGGACCCTTGCACACGGTCCCGTGGGACGACCTCGACGCCGTCCGCGCCTTCGCCGCCTCGGTGGACGTCGTGACCTACGAGTTCGAGAACGTGCCGCCCGAGACGCTGGCCGCAGCCGCTGAGGTCGTGCGGGTCGCCCCCGGGCCGCGCGCCCTCGCCACCGCGTGTGATCGGCGCCTGGAGAAGGCGGCGTTCGAGGCGGTCGGGCTGGCGGTGCCCCCGTACCGCGCGGTGGCGGAGGCGGCTGAGATCGCCCCCGCCCTCGAGCACGTGGGTCTGCCGGCGATGCTCAAGGCGCGCACGGGCGGCTACGACGGGAAGGGGCAGGTCCGGGTGGACGCCCCCCAGGACGCGACGGACGGTCTGGTGACCATCGGGCGTCCGTGCCTGCTGGAGACGCGGGTGCCCTTCGACGCCGAGGTCTCCATCGCCGTGGTCCGGGCCGGGGACGGGGACGTGCGCGTGTGGCCGGTCTCCGCGAACTCCCACGACCACGGCGTCCTCGCGGTGACCCGCACCGACCGACTCCCCATCGGCGGGGACGTCCTCCGAGACGCCACGGCCGGGGTGATCGCCCTCGCCGAGTCCCTCGAGTACGTGGGGGTCCTGGCGGTCGAGTTCTTCGTCGTCGACGGCCGACTGCTCGCCAACGAGATGGCCGCGCGGGTGCACAACAGCTTCCACTGGACGATGGACTGGGCGGCGACAGGCCAGTTCGAGAACCACATCCGGGCGGTCTGTGGGTGGCCACTGGGCGCCACGGACGGGCTGCCCTACGCGGCGATGGTGAACCAGTTCGGGACCCCCATCGGACCGGCCGTGCTGCCCGCGGATGGACGGCACCGTCTCCACCAGTACGGCAAGACCTCCCGGGCGGGCCGCAAGGTCGGCCACGTGAACGTCCGGGCGGACGACTCCGCGTCGCTGGACGCGGCGATCGGACAGGTCCAGCGGCTGGGCCGGGAGGCGGTGGCTGCCTGGTCCGCTTCGGCGGAGAGCGCCTGACCCCAAGGTCGGTGGAGCAGCTGCGCTACCGCCCCGGGGCGCAGTTCACGTGCAGGTCGAAGCCGCCCGCGTCGCCGTCGAACCCGTCGATGACCACGATGTACTGCTCGCCCCGCGTCACCTCGACCAGGGCCTCGTTGAAGCCCCAGGCCACCGCGTCGCTGCTGTCGCAGGTCCCGGTGGGGGTGTGGAGGATCATGATGTCGTGGTTGACCTGGGTGGGGTCCGGGTCGATGAGCTCGAAGGCGATCTCGGCGGTGACGGGGGAGCGGAAGGCGAAGCCGATCTCCGGGCCGTCGTAGAGCCCCGTGTTGATGGGGTAGCCGTTGATGCGGCTGTCGCGCCCCCCGATGAGGCCGTTGGTGTCTGCGCTGACCACCTGCCCGCAGGTGAGGTTGTCCCAGACGGCGCACTCGGACCCGCAGACCATGCGGTTCGCGCACTCGTCGTCGTCGCAGTCCACGGCGGCGTCCGCGTCGTTGTCGAGCCCGTCGGTGCAGTCCTCGTGGCTCAGCTCCTCGAGGCGCTCGTCCTCGGGGTCGTCCCAGGTGTCCGAGCCGCCGGTGGCGTCGCCGGGTTCGTCGGTGACGGTGTCCTCGGTGGGCGGCTCCTCACCGGGACCGCACAGGTCGCCGAGCGCGGCGGCGTCGTAGACCGCGAGCTGGCCGCTCGCCAGCGGCTCCTGGGACCAGGCGAAGGTGGGGAAGGAGTGCCCGCCCGTGAAGCTCAGGACGTCGAAGCCCACCTCGCTGTCCAGCTCGACGCCCACGTCGAGGGCCCAGTCCACGGCCCCGCAGTCGAGCGTCGCCTCGGCGTCGGCCCAGGGGCGGGCTTCGAGATCGGCAGACACGGACTCGTAGAGCGAGGCGGTCGCGCGGACGCGGAGGGTCGCCCGGGCGTGCAGGTCCCCGTCCAGCTCCAGCGTCGGCCCGATGCGGGTCGCCGTCCACTCGAAGCCCGAGGTGTTCTCCCAGTCGCCGTCCATGTAGCGCCCACCGAGTCCCATGGAGCTGTCGATGTGGGTCCCGATGCTGCCCTCGGCTGCGCCGCTCGCCTGCACCTCCCACACGAGGTCCACGTCGAAGTGCACGTCACCGGCGACCGGGACGGGGCCCACTTGGAAGTGGAAGGGCTTGTCGAAGGCGAAGAGGTCCACCTCGCCGTCCCGGGCGATGGCTCCCTCGGCGGCGGCGCCCACCACCACCTCGAGGTCGGCGTCCAGGGTCACGCCCAGGTCCGCCTTGTTCAGCTTCGGCCACGGGCGGTTCCAGTCGAACCAGTCCACGTCGAGGCCCCAGTCGAAGCCCGGCTCCAGGGTGACGGCGCCCGACTCGATCCAGGCGCTGGCGTTGTTCGCGCCGCCCACGTCGAAGAGGGGCAGGCCGGAGAAGTCGTAGGTCCACGGGTCCCGCGAGCCGTTCTCGGGCAGGTCGCCGGGCTCGAGCTCGAGCGGGATGCGCTCGAAGTGCCGGGCGTAGTAGACGACCTCCGTGAACGTCGCGGGCGCGGTGACGGCGAGGGCGCGGGTGCCCTCGAAGGTCACCGACTCCACGCGGCGCAGCAGCCCGCCGTCCCAGCCGGAGACGAGGACGCTGCCCTCCCGCAGGCCCACGGAGTCCGCGGGGACGTCGAAGTCGAGGGTCACCGCGGCGCCGCTCGCGCTCCAGGTGACGAAGCCCGGGACCTGCTCGAGGACGAGCGCGTCGTTGGAGACGAGCACGTCGCCGTACCAGGTGGCGTCGAGCACCTCTTCGGCCCGCTCCGGGTCCCACGCGGCGGAGCCGAGCCCTTCTGGGTCGTCGTTCGTGGCCGGCGGAGGCGGAGCGAACTCGGGGGCTCCCGGCGCGGACGCGGGGTCGTCGGACAGGGGCGCGTTGCAGCCGACGGCGAGCGCGAGGAGGGCGAGGGACAGGCTGGTTCGAGTCACGGGTGGGCTCCTGGGGTGGGCGGCGCGAGGCCGTCGGCCCGAACACGAAGCACGGGGCGTGCCAGGAGGCGACGAGGCCGCTGACGAAGGGATCGCGAGGTGCCGAGGAGCGCAGGAATGGACACTACAGTGACCAGCTAACTAGACTGATCCGCAGTCTACTGGTCACCACAGTGACCATGACCCTCGACCCGGGTGTGTGCTGGTCGGCCCGCTGTCAGGTCGACCCGACACCTCACGCTCTCGATGACGCATCCACCGGACACCCGGGCAGGACCCCGCAGAGCCCCGATGGCCGACGGCTCGCCAGCGCGCGCCCTGGCACACGCCGTGCTCTCTCTGCGCGCGGAGGTCCCCATGTCCCCAAACCCCAAAGCGCGGCTCCCCCACCTCATCCCCGACCCGGCGGACACCATGACCGAAGAGCTCCGGCACCAGCTGCTCGCGCTGCTCAAGCAGCTCGGCGCGACCTTCGCGGCCTGGGTCGTGGAGCAAGACGGCGACTGGGTCATCGCCGCGTCTGCCGGCCGGCCCGAGCCCGGCCCCTTGCCCGCCCTGGTCGACGAGCAGTCGCCGGTGCCCCTCCAGGTGATCCGACGGGCAGCCCGCACCCGGCAGGAGCAGGTGAGCGGCAACGCCGTCACCGACGTCCGCTTCCGCGCCGACCAGACCATCGCCCGCCGAGAGCTCCGCTCGGTGCTCGCCGTCCCCCTGGTCCTGCGCTCCGCCGACTGCGCCGTGCTCTACGTGGAAGACGGCGACCGGTGCACCGCCTTCCCCTGGTCGCGGGTCCTCGACGCGAAGCGCGCCGGGGTCGCCATCGGGCACGCCGTCGACCGCGCCGCGGGACACCCACCCCAGCGAGGTGAGGCGCAGCTGACCACGCCCCTGCGCTTCCCCTCCCGGCGCCCGCGGGTCGGCTCCACCCTCGCCCTCGCCCGGTCGCTCGCCCGGGACGTGAAGGACGAGATCGAGCCCCTGCGGGAGCACCTCGCCGCCCTGCGCGCCGCCCCCCTGGATCCCCGCCTCGCTGAAGACCTGGCCCGCCTGGAGCGCATGGCCCGGCGCCTCGCCCAGGCGTCCTTCCGCCTCGACGCCCTGGCCCGGGAGGAGCCCGAGTCGCCTCGCCTCCTCACCAGCTCGATGGTGGTCCGCAACGCCGCCCACAGCCTCGACACGGAGCACGGGCCCGGGGTCCAGGTCCTCCTCGGCACCCTGGAGTGCCACCTGGTCCGGGTCGATCAGCGGGCGCTCGTCGACGCGGTCATCGAGCTGGGGCACCTCGCGCTGGCCCTCCCCCGCGGCGGCGCGCTCCGGCCCTGCGTCCGCCTCAGCTGCCAGCTGCTGCCGCTGGAGACCCTCGCCGACCCCAACGTTCCGTGGCTCACGATCACCGTCGAGACGAACCGGATCGCGCCGGGCGCCTCGGAGGAGTGGACGGCGCACTACCTCACCCCCGAGTCGCCTCCGCCAGGCCACGACGGACCGGGCCTGGCCTACGTCGAGGCGGTGGCGAGCCAGCACGGGGGCCACGTGGAGACCGATGTGGACGACGACCGGACCTTCGCCCGGATCTGGCTGCCGCTGGAGGTCCGGTCGGTGGACCGGTCGTGACCGACCTCCGGCGGAGGGCGGGCCTGCGGGTGTACGCTGCGCCCGGCATGGGGGACCAGGATCAGTCGCGGGATCGGGTGGTGCAGGAGCGGGATCTGCTCCGGGCGCTGCTCGACATCGTCCGCGAGCGGGACCTGGAGCCGCTGCTCGAGGGCGGCCTGCGGGCCATCGTCGCCGCGACCGGCGCAGCCCGCGGGTTCCTCCAGGTGACCCAGGGCAGCCGCGCGTTCTACGCGTCGATGGAGCTCGAGGGCGAGGCGCTGGAGCGGGTGCGCACCGCGGTCTCCACGGGGATCATCGCCGAGGCCCTCGCCACCGGGCAGACGGTGGAGACCGCATCGGCGCTGCTCGACGCCCGGTTCGCCGCCCGGCCCTCGGTGCGCCAGCTGAAGATCGAGGCGGTGCTCTGCGTGCCTCTTCGCGGAGAGGACTGCCACGGGGTCCTCTATCTGGAGGGAGTGACCGGCGCCGGCCCGTTCCACCCGGAGTCCGTCGCCCTCGCCGAGCGCTTCGTCTCCACCATCGAGCCCTTCACGGACGCGCTGCTCCAGGGGGTTCCCGGCGGCGCCTCGGACCCGACCGCGCCCTGGCGGGAGAGGCTCGATCTCGACGGAATCGTCGGCTGCTCCGAGGCCCTGGCCCGCGTGTTCGAGCAGGTGGCCGACATCGCGCGCCTCGACATCGGCGTCCTCCTCGTGGGGGAGACGGGGACCGGCAAGACCCGCATCGCGCGCGCCATCCACGACAACAGCGCCCGCCGCCGGGGTCCCTTCGTGGAGATCAACTGCTCGCTCCTGCCCGAGAACCTCGCGGAGAGCGAGCTGTTCGGCGCCGCGCGAGGCGCTCACAGCACGGCGTCGCAGGCGGTGGAAGGCAAGGTCTCGGCGGCCGAGGGCGGCACGCTGTTCCTCGACGAGGTCGCCGAGCTCCACCCGAAGGTGCAGGCGAAGCTGCTCAAGCTGCTCCAGTCCCGCCGCTACTTCGCCCTGGGCAGCACCCGGGAGAAGGAGGCGGACATCCGGGTCATCGCGGCCACGAACGTGCCGCTGGAGGAGCGGGTGGCCCAGGGCGCCTTCCGTGAAGACCTGCTCTACCGACTCACGATCGTGACCATCCCACTGCCGCCGCTCCGGCTTCGACGCGAGGACATCCTCCCGCTCGCGGAGCATGTCGCGGCCACCGCGGCAGACCGCCACGGGCTGCCCCACCTGCGGTTCACCCCGCGCGCCCGGGCGTACCTGCGGGAGCTCGAGTGGCCGGGGAACGTGCGCCAGCTGGCCAACGTCGTGGAGGTCGCCTCGATCCGAGCCGCGACCCGCCGGGCGGACCGCATCGGCCGGGATCACTTCGCCGCGGACACGGCCAGCGGGTCGTTCAGCAGCGTGGACCCGGACGCGCTCGGGACCTGGCAGGAGCAGACCCGGCGCTTCCAGAAGAGGCTGCTCCGGCGGACGCTGGAGGCCTGCGGCGGGAACAAGAGCCAGGCCGCGCGGGACCTGGACATCAGCCGGCAGCACCTCCACGAGCTCATCCGGGCCCACGGCCTCAGCGACGGCTGAAGGCGGGCGCTTGGACGCTCAGCCGTCCCCGCCGGTCCCCCTCACCCCCCGCACAGCTCCCGCACCTCGCGCAGCAGGATCCCCGCGATGCGGGCATGGCCCGCGGCGTTGGGGTGGATGGGATCGAGACCGAGCGTCGACGGACGGACCACCGCCACCGCCTCGGTGAGGTCCACGACCCGCATCCCCGCTGACTCCGCCACTTCCTTCGCGGCCCGCCACGCCGGCTCCCGCTGGTGGGGCTGGACGGGGCGGCCGGGGCCCCACGGCGCGTCCCACCCGGGCCGGTCCACGAACGGGGGCACCTGAGCGAGGATCACGGGAACACCTCGCTCGTCGGCCCAGCGGGCGATCCGCGCGAGCGCCTCGTCGTGCTCACGTCGGTCGAGGAGGACGGGGTCGCCTCCGAGGGCGTCACTGACGACGCGGAACAGCGCCGACCGACGCCAGAGCCGCACCTGCGCATCGATCGACGGTGCCGGCAGGGGGCGCAGCTCCCTCCGCACGTACATGGCATCCGCCCCATCCTCTTCGCGGTTCCACTCCAGCGACGCCACGTCGTTGGACACCCACGCCACCACGAGCACGTCCACGTCGAGGTCCCCGCCGAGGACCTCGACGGCTGAGGCCTCCTGGGCCGTGTTCCAGCCGGGGAACGCGAGGGGGACGGCGCCTCCGGGGAGCTCCGCGCTCAGCCGGGCGACGAAGGACTCCTCCGCGCTGACCCCATGGCCGAACGCGACCGAGTCCCCGAGGACCACGGTGGCGCAGCCGGCGTCGGGGATCTCCGCCGGGTCCTCGGGCTCTCCATCCGGGGGGTGGTGCCAGACCCGCAGGCCCCGCCCATCGAGCTGGACGGCGTCGTCGTCGAAGCCCGGCCGCCCCGCATAGACCCGGCCATCGTCCACGGGCATCGCCATCCCGGTCGCCGCGTCCCGCACGATGACGTCGAGGGCGGGACCGCGCGCAATCCGCGCCACTCCTTCGCCCGCGGCCAGCGCCAGGAGCGCTCCGAGCCCGACCGCAGCGATTCGCCTCCCGACCGTCACGCCGACCAGTATGCGCTCTGGCACGATGCGGTCATGCGGACCGCCCTCCTCCTGCTCCTCCCCGCCCTCGGCTGCGCCGGCGTCCCCGAGCTCCCCGAAGGGCCCGACGCCTGCCGTGAGCCGACCCGCGCGATCGTGAACGAGGTGGTCGACGGAGACACCGCGGACGTGGAGTTCCTCGACGGCGACCTCATCGGCACCGAGGACCGAGTGCGCTTCAACGGGATCGACACCCCCGAAGTCGACCATGAAGACCCGCTGGCCTCCGAGTTCTGTGGGGTCCGCGCCTGGAACGAGGCCATCTCGGTGCTCGAAGGCGAGGAGGTGTGGCTCACCTTCGACACGAACTGCACCGGGACCTTCGGCCGAACGCTGGTGTACGCGTTCCGGGCTTCGGACGAGCTCTGGTTCAACGAGCACATGGTGGAGACCGGCTACGCCCGGGTCAGCGAGTTCGAGTTCGCCTTCGCGACGCAGTTCGAGGAGAAGGAGACGACCGCCATGAACGCCGGCCTCGGCCTCTGGGGCGCCTGCACGGAGTAGGCCCAGCGAGCGTACCGCGCCCCGGGTCAGAACCCGGGCGATGCCTCGATCGCCGTCCGGCGCGGGTGGGGCGACCGACTCCCCCAGCGCATCCCCCACTTCACGGCGAAGCGGCTGCGGAACCCCGGCGGCTGCCTCGATGCGTCGATCTTCTTCGCGCCGGAGCCGATGAGGACCGTCCCGGGGATCGCGAGCCCCAGGTGCAGGGGCACGAAGGACGGGGTGACGATGAAGAGGAGCGGCATCGACAGCCCGATCATCGTCGCGCCCACCGCGATGCGGACCCCACCCACGATGGGGCCGACCCGGCGCTCCCGCTCGATGTCGAACTCGGATCGAGCTCGTCGCCGGTCGTACGCGCGGTCGAGCTGGTCCTGACGCGCGCGCACGAAGACGACGACGCCGTCCCCAGACTCGATGACCCCGATGTCCCCCTCGGCCCAGCGGACTTCGCCGGGGACCGTTCCGGACCTGGGGAACTCCTCGCCGGGCTCGCCGAACTGCCCCGCGAGCTCCGTCGCGACGGTGCGCAGATCCCCGTCCACGAACAGCTCCGCGCGGACGAGGCCCCAGCGGCGATCGACGACGAGGCCGAGGCGGCCTTGCCACGCGAAGAGGAAGGCGTCGAGCGTGACGAGCTCCTCGTCCCTGGACTCGGGACCCAAGGGCCAGTCGGCCCACCGGACGCGCTCCACCCGCTCCGAGGCGAGCAGGGAGCCGGGGGAAGCCCCGAAGGCGAAGCCGGCGACGCCGTCGGGCACCACCGCTTCGCCGAGGGCCGGGCGCGCCGCCGTCGCCCAGCCGACGAATGCGACGACGGCAACCCAGGAGAGGAGTCGGCGGCTCAGGCCCCCTTGTCCTCCCAGCCGAACACCTCGACGTAGAGGCAGCCGGCCGCGATGTAGAAGGTCGGCAGGGTCCAGATGGCGCCGATCCCGAACAGGAAGAAGCCACCCGCGCCGACGACCGCCGCCAGGAGCCCCAGGACGAAGACATCGAACCAGTGGTTGCCGATGGTCTTGATCGAGGTCTGGAACGCCTCCATCGGGGCCAGGCCGCGCTCGACCACCAAGGGCAGGGCGAGATAGCTCGCCACGGACAGGTAGATCCCCGGGATCACGAGCAGGAGGATCCCGATGTACACGGCGAGCGCCGTGATGAGGGACACCAGGACGATGGGCACGACCCGGTCGTAGAACTGGAACATCTCGCCGATCTCGGGGCTGCCGCCGGCAGCGCGCTTGATCTGCATGCGCCAGAGGCCCGCCTGGAGAGGCGCCGTCAGGGGCAGGGCGATGAAGCCGGCGACCAACGAGATGGCGAAGCTCAGACCCTGGCCCGCACCGTCAGGGGTCACGAGGCCGGAGATCACGGAGGCGATCCCGCCGGCGATGCCGGCGATGATCGTCGCCCCGATGAAGACCCCCTTGAACCCGTCCTTGAGGTCCCAGGCCTTCTTGATGATGTCTCCGGCGGAGACGCTCCACTTGCCGGCCATGGCGTCTTCGAGGGAGCGCTCGCCCCCGTCGGTGGTGCTCGGCGTGTGGCTCTGAAGCTCCGCCTGCGGCGGAGCGAACGGGTTCTGCTCGTCGGACATGACACCTCCCCGGGAGGCGGGCCGCCTCCTCGTGCGCAGAGTCTACGGGAGGCGCGCCGGGAGATTTCCTCCCTCATCGCGGAGGTGCGGAGTCGCCGCGTCTGGGGAGTCAGAACGCGTCGGGGCCCGGGTCGATGACGAGGCTGCCGTCCGGGAGCGCGAGGGGGTAGAGGAAGCCCGACGGCCACGTGGACAGCTCCGCGTCCAGGGCGTCCTCGGGGTCCATGTCGTCCGCGTGCCGGTCCCACCAGCGGACGATGTCCTCGTTCGACTCGGCCACCTCGTGCAGCAGGTCCCAGGTCTCCGCGAAGTCGTCCGTCAGGTACTGCGCCCAGACGGGCCCCACGAGGTTCTCCATCACCCGCGCCCGCTGCTCGCTCACCCAGGCCTCGTCCAGCACCGCCACGTTCGCCTCGCCCTCGTAGAGCAGCCCGCGGTTGTTCTTGTTGGCGCTGCCGATGGTCAGGTAGCGGTCGTCGATGATCATCAGCTTGCTGTGCAGGCTGTGCTGCTCGTCGAAGATGTCGACGTCGTCGAAGAACAAGTCCTCGTCGATGGCCCAGTCGAAGCTCTTCGTGGTGAACGTGACGTACTGGTCCGGCACCCGGTCCTTGAACAGCTGGTCGCCGATGCCCGTCCAGTGGGCGGCCGGATCCAGGCTGCTGACCGGCATCGTCACCACCACCAGCTTGAGCTGCGGCCGCTCTTCGAGGACCTCGATGAGCACGTCGTTGAGCACCGGGGCCCGCCAGTACTGGTCCTCGATGTAGATGTACTCCTGGGCCTGCCGGATGGCCTTGATGTGACTCTCGAGGATGGACCGCTCGGGGTACGGGTCCGGCATCGTCACCTGGAACTGGGCCTCGAGCGTGCCTCCGAGCCCCGTCTCCGACGGCGGCGGCGCGGTCCAGGTCGTGTTGTTCTCGGTGTAGGGCTCCCCGGCAGAGATCGCCTGCTGCCAGCGCTGCTGCAGGATGCTGTCCACGTCGGCGGCGACCGGACCCTCGATGCGCAGCCCATAGTCCTTGCGGGGCGACTGGTCCGAGGTGTCCTCGAGGTCGAGGACGTCCCGGCGGTCGTCCAGGTCCGACTCGAAGGACATGCGGCGGGCGTCGAACACCTCGTGGTCCTCCGTGTCCCAGTCCGTGGACTTGATGTTCATCCCGGAGACGTAGGCCACCTGCCCGTCGATGGTCATCATCTTCTGGTGGTAGCTGGCGATGGGCGCATCGAACCGGGCCACGTCGTCGTCGCTGAGGCCCGAGAAGTTGCGCGCCGCCCACAGGGGATGCGCCGCGACCCGGTCCACCAGCTCCCACTCCACCGGGGTGGGCTCGTAGGCGTCGAACAGCGGCACGGAGGTCGGGTTGCCCTGCAGCGCGATCTCGAAGGCGTCGCCGAGCTCCTCGCCGTGGTCGGTGAGCTCGCTGTCGACGGTGATCCAGTCGGCCCAGCCGAAGCAGTCGTCGTCGCAGAACCGCGAGACCATGACCTTCTTCTCGAGCCAGCTCCCGCCCTCGAGCATCCCCATCATCGTCTGGGGCCAGCGCTCGGACTCGGTCATCGTCGGGTGCAGGCCGACCGGGCGGTACAGCTCGAAGTCCGACTCCCACCACCACGTCGCGATGTGCACGTCGGACGTCGCCTCGCCGAGATCGAGGTAGACCTCCTCCCACATCTCCTCGCCCGAGAGCATGAAGTCGATCTGGTTGCCCTCCCGGGGGGGCCGGTCGGAGCTCGCCGCGTACCAGGCGTGGTCGAGGCCGACGTACAGGGTGTTGACGCGGCACGCCTCGGCGTAGCCCGGGAGCTGGCGGTCGTCCCAGGAGCGGGTCCAGCGGGCGCTGCCCGTCACCGCGACGTCGACGAAGCGACCGTCCTCCACCCGGCCGGTGACCGTGGTGGGGAGGTAGTCCTCGGCGGTGTAGGTGATGGAGAACGGGGCGTCCGGCTGCTCGGCGATCTCCTCGAAGGCGTTGGGGCCGGCCGGGGCGCGGCTGGAGTTCAGGGCGCCGCAGTCGAGGAAGACCTCGTAGGCCCCCTCCTCGCCGGGGAAGCTGTCGAGGACGAGGAAGTAGGTCTCGCCGCCGCGGGCGAGGAAGCTCACGTCGTTGAACCCGCGCTGGACCACGTCCTCGGCCATGCAGGCGTCCGGGTTGCCCGTGAGGACGAACAGATCCTGGTTCGCCACCGTGGGCTGCGGGTCCACGAGCTCCCAGGAGATGCGCGCATCCGCCGGGGCGCGGAAGGCGTAGGCGACCTCACTGCCGCCGTAGTTGCCGACCCCGATGTCCCAGCCGTTGATGTTCGTGGTCGTGCCGGCGTTGCCGCTGTTGTCGCCGCTGACCGTGGCGCCGCACTGGAGCCACTGGATGGGGGCGCAGTCGGCGGCGAGGGGATCGAGGGTGGCGCTGGCGTCGTCGGTGGCGCCGAAGCCCGTCAGGGGACGGCCCCAGATGTCGACGAGCTCGATCTCGCTCAGCTCGGCTCCGTCGCACGTGGCTGCGGGAGGCGGAGTCGCGTCGTCGTCGTCGTCCCCGGTGCCCGAGACGCCGTCCCCTCCCCCACCGGTGCCGCCCCGGCCGTCGTCGCCCTGCCAGGCGGGCTGGCAGTCCGGCGCGAGGAGCAGCGGGACGGTCAGCACCAGGAGGAGGAACAGAGGACGGGAGACGGGGCGCGCAGGGTCCATCCGGCCCGTCTAGCCCGGGGCGTCATGACGGTCAAGCGCCCCACTGACCGTGAAGCGTCCCGCAGGGTCACGCGCGTGAGGCGCGGCCCCGACCCAGTCGGGGGTCGGCTACCCCTTGTTCCGCGGCGGCGGCTCCACGATGGCCACGCTGACGCCGTCGAGCTCCGAGGCGGTCGCCAGCGGGCTCTCGGTGTCCACGGCTCCGAACTCGAGCGACTCGCAGCGGACGACCGCCTGCAGCGTGTTCGCCAGCGCCTGGATCGCCCCGTCGTTGGCGGACCCGGCGTCCACGGCCAGGGTCACCAGCGGGAGCTGCCGGGTCTGGGAGATGCGGTTCTCCGTCCGCAGGCCGCGCACGGTCCGCAGGATCCCCAGCACGATCTCCATCTCCGGGACGTCCACGTCGCGCGCGGCGTCGTGCTCGGGCCAGGGGGACACGTGCAGGGACACGGTGTCCTCGTGCTCCCGGAAGATGCGCTGGTAGAGCTCTTCGGTGACGAACGGCAGGAAGGGCGCGTAGAGCGCGATGACAGTCCGCAGCGACTCCCAGAGCGTGGCCCGGGCCGACTCCCGCTGGCTCTCGTCGTAGCGCTCGGGGTTCCAGAAGCGGTCCTTGACCATCTCCAGGTAGTTGTCGGTGAAGGTGCCCCAGAAGAACTTGTCCGTGGCCTCGCGGGCGACGGCGTAGTTGTAGGTCTCGAAGCCGCTCTCCACCGCGGGGAGGATGCGGTTGAGCTCGGCCAGGAGCCACCGGTCCTCCGGCGTGCGGTCGGCGAAGGCCGGGCGCGGCGCGGACGGGTCGAAGCCCTCGAGCTGCATGAGCACGAAGCGCGCGGCGTTCCACAGCTTCACCACGAGCTTGCGGCCGGCCTTGATGTCCCGCTCGTTGTAGCGGGTGTCGTTGCCGAGCTGGCTGCCGGCGGCCCAGTAGCGCAGGGCATCGGCGCCGTACTTCTTGATGACGGCGTAGGGCTCGTAGCGGTTGAAGCCGGCCTTGTCCGTGAACTTCTCCAGATCCCGCTTGCTGATCTTCTTGCCCTGCTCGTTCAGACCCCAGCCGGAGATCATCACGTCGGTCCAGGGCAGCGAGTCGAGGTGCTGGTCGCTCTTGACCACGGTGTAGAAGAGCCAGGTGCGGATGATCTCGAACGCCTGGACCCGCACCGTCATGGGGTGCAGCTCCATGTGGCCGAGGCGCCCCTCGGTGCCGCCCCAGTTGCTGTTGATCAGCGGGGTGAGGGAGCTGGTCATCCAGGTGTCCATCACGTCGGGCTCACCGGAGATGTCCGTGCTCCCGCAGCTGGGGCAGGCGTCCACCGGCGGGGCGTCCTCCAGCGGATCGACGGGCAGCTGGGACTCCTCGGCGAGGATGACGTTGCTGCACTGGTCGCAGAACCACAGGGGGAACGGCACGCCGTAGAAGCGCTGACGGCTGATGTTCCAGTCGTACTTGAGCCCCTCGACCCAGTGGTCGAGGCGGGTCTTCATCCACTCCGGGTGCCAGTTGAGCTCCTTGCTCCGCTGGAGCCACTGCTCCTTCTTGTCGAGCACCTTGATGAACCACTGGGGCGTCATGTGGAACTCGACCGGCACCTGGCTGCGATCGGAGATGGAGACGTTCTGGTCCACCATCTTGAAGCCGAGGTGCTGGCCGGTCTCGTCGAGCGCCTTGATGATGCGCTTGCGGGCGACGTGCAGCTCGAGGCCCTCGAAGTCCCCGGCGAGCTCGTTCATGCGGCCGTGGGACGTGATGACGAGGCGGGTCTGCAGGTTGTCCCGCTTCCACTTCTTGACGTCCTCGCCGTCGCCGAAGGTGCAGACCATCATCAGGCCGGTCCCGAAGTCGAGCTTGACCTCGGGGTCGGTCAGGATGGGCACCTCGTAGCCGAACAGCGGCACGACGGCCTTCTTCCCGACCAGCTCGGTGTAGCGCTCGTCCTCGGGGTGGCAGTACAGAGCCACACAGGCGGGGATGAGCTCGGGGCGGGTGGTGGAGATGACGAGATCGGCGCCGTCGGGCGACTTGAACGCGATGTCGTGCAGCTTGCCCTTGCGCTCGAGGGTGTCGAGGTCCGCCTGGGCCAGCGCCGTCTCGAAGTGGGTGTCCCACAGGACCGGCTCGTCGGAGCGGTAGATGCGGTCCTTCTTGTACAGGTCGAGGAAGGACTTCTGCGACGTGCGCCGGCAGTGGTCGTCGATGGTGGAGTACTTTGTGCGCCAGTCGACGGAGAGGCCCAGGGCCTTCCACAGCTCGGCGTAGTGGGCGCCGCCCTTCGCCGTCTCCTCGAGGCAGAGGGCCCGGAACTCGGCGCGGGTCGTCTTGCGCTTGTTGATCTTGTAGGTCTTCTCGACGAAGCGCTCGGTGGGGAGGCCGTTGTCGTCGAAGCCCATGGGGTAGAAGACCTTGCGGCCCTTCATCCGGTGGTAGCGGATGACGAACTCCGCCTGGCTGTAGGACATGGCGTGGCCCACGTGGAGGTGGGACGCGGACACGTACGGCGGGGGCGTGTCGACGGAGAAGATCTCCCCGTCGGCGTCAGGGTCGTACCGGTAGATCCCGGTCTCGTCCCACAGGGTGCGGCAGGACTCCTCCACCGAAGCGGCGTCGAAGTTCTTGTCGAGCTCGATGTTCGTCAGGGCAGGCATGGCGCGCAGGGTTACTCCCGCGCGGGAGGAGAAGCAAGGGGCGCCGGAGTGTCCGGGCTCGGGGCCGGGCTACCAGGGGAGCGGGTCGAACACCAGAGCGTTGACGTCGGCGTCGTAGTCCGAGGGGCCGCCCGGCGGGAAGCCCTCGAACACTCCGGAGACGACCATCTCGCGGCTGAGCAGGATCGTCGTGGGGACCACAAAGGAGTACACCTCGCCCTGTCCCATCGCGTCAGGCTCGGTCACGGGGAACTGGGTGAGCACTGGATGCTCCACCCCGACCTGGAACGCCCAGTCCCACAGGTCCGCGGTCTCGGGGGGGTTCTGTGCGGCGGTGTCGAGCAGGAAGTGCAGGACGATCATCCCGTCCTCACGCCAGAACTCCCACCAGGCCTGGGTCTCCATCCCCATGGTGATGCAGGGGCCGCTCCATCCCGTGTGCAGCTGAAGGGCGACGACGTGCCCGTAGAAGTCGTAGAGCTCCACGGCGTTCCCGTACTGGTCCCCGAAGACCACGTTGGGCGCGGTCGCCCCCATGCCCCAGCCAGAGCTGCTGAGCCCCGCAGCCGCCGCCTCGTCCCCGAACCCCGGCCAGCGGCCCTCCTCGTAGGGCCACGAGTACGGGTCGTCGGGGTCGGTGCCCTCGGCTACCTCCTCGTCGTCACCAAACCCGTCGCCATCCGCGTCGGCGCCGACGGAGTCGTCGTCGTCTGCCGCGGCCGAGTCATCGTCGTCGTCGTCATCGCCGCCGCCGCCGTTCCCCCCACGACGCAAGGGCGTGCAGGCGACGAGCCCCACCGCCAGCGCGAGGAGGAGGAGGCGGGCCCAGGACGAAGCTCCCCCGGCCACGGGTCTACTTCTCCGCGTCGGCGTCGAACTCGAAGACGCAGGGGAAGGTGTACCCGCCCGCCGCCTCGACGTTCGCGCAGTCCGATCCGGTGCAGGTGTCCTCGTTGCGGTTCGTCAGCGTCGCCTCGGTGGCCGAGGTGAAGGTGCCGCTGCGGGTCCCGTTGCGAGTGACCGTGGCGTCGGGGAACAGCTGGACGGGGACGTCGAGCGGGTCCGCGGTGCACGTGAAGGTGTCGTCCGCGCCGTACGTGCAGTTGAACCGCTGGTCGTCGCTGTCGGTCATGTAGAAGTCGATGCCGGCGGCCGTGGCGAGCGTCAGCTGGGTCGTGCCGAGGCTGTCGCCGGGGCCAGCTCCGGGGGCGCCGTTGCAGCTGTCCGTCGTCAGCGCGCTCAGCGTGAGGTCCCAGGTCCCCTCCTCGGGCTCGATCCCGGCAGCGTCGTCATCGTCCGCGGCGTCGTCGTCGTTTGCCGCGTCGTCGTCGTTCGCCGAGTCGTCGTCATTGCCCGACGGGCAGCCGATCAAGAGGCCGAGGCAGGAAAGGAGCAGCAGGTAGCGAGTCATGAGTTGGATTCCCTCCAGGTCCGAGCCGAGAGCATGCCGAAGGCGCCCCGCCGCCGAAAGGGCACCGCCGCGCCGGGGCACCGCAGGACCCCCTTCCCCACTCCGCCCGGCTCCTGAGAGGCAGGCCGCTATGGTCCTCCCATGCCGACCCGCGCTGTCCTCGCCGTCGCTCTGCTGCTCGTCGCCTGCGCCCTCCTGCTCGTCGCCTGCGGAGGAGGTCCCGAGCCCGAGGCACCCCCAACGGAGGCATCCCCGGCCGCGCCCTCACCTGCCGCGACGGACACTCCCTCCGCGACAGCCCCCTCCCCCAGCCGTGCCCCCGTCGCCCCCCGGGGCCTGCCGCCCTACGACTGCGTCGTCGAGCCGTCATTCCCCTCGCTTGTGCCTCTGGGCCGCGCCTCCGCTGGGGGCCCCATCCTCGCCAACGAGTGCGGGACGGCGTTCCGCCCGACCGGCGATGGAGGCTGGGAGCAGCTTCCCGAGCCTCGCGTCGACTCGCCGACCGGTCGGGCCTACGTCCACCTCGACCTTGCGGCCCGCCGCGCCACCCTGGTCACCAAGGAGGGCGGCCACGTCCTGCCCGAGATCCCCGTCCTCTGGGCCTTCGCGCGCGACACCCTCGTCTGCGCCGGCCTGAAGAAGGTGACTTGCTTCGACTCCGCGACCGCGGAGAGCACCGAGTACGCGCTCCCCGACGGCGACGAGCTCATCGCCGTCCTCCCCATTGCTGAAGGCCCCGCCTGGGTCATCGCCGGGGTCCGACCCACCGGACCGGAGAACCCCGTCCCCCTGAGCCCCACGGACTCCACCATCGGCTACCGCCGGCCCCGTGAACCCCGCGTCCTCCAGCTCGGCAGCGACGAGGCCGCCGCGTCCGTCCCCCGCGGCCAGCTCATCGACCATCACCCCATCCGCGACCGCTGGCTCGTCCTCGACAAGGAGGACTTCGTCGTCCTGGACGGCGAGCGGGAGGTCCTCCGCATACCTGCCCGACGCACCGGGGCCCACTTCCTCCAGCCTCGCTTCTCCCACGACGGCAGCCGGTTCTGCGGGATCATCTCCGGCGTCTCACCGCAGCTCGACTCCCCTTGCGTCCCCGTCGACGGCTGACCCTCACCGCCCCCCGGCGACCGTCGGCGGCAGGCTCCGCAGGTACGCCCACAGCGCGGCCTTCTCCACCTCGCTCATCGCCGCGTAGGGCTCCCTCGGCATGAAGGGATCCAGCGCACTGCCGTCGGGCTTGGTGCCCTCGTCGAGGAGCCGACGGAAGTCCGCCTCCGACCAGTCCGCGAGCCCGCTCGCGTGGGGCGTGAGGTTCGGCGGCACCGGCAGGTCCGGCGGCGCCCCGGGGAGCGGGCCCCCCGAGAGCCCCGCCCCGTGGCAGCCCGTGCAGACCGCAGCGAGCTTCTCGCCGTACTGCGCTGTGGGGGTCGCCTCCAGCGTCTCCGGGCGCGGAGCCGCGTGGTCGATCCGCCGAGCCGCCACCAGCGGGACCGCATCGAAGCGATCCAGCACCTTGCCGAGGGCGCCCACCTCGGACGAGGCCACCGCCCGGTCCACCGGCGACGCCGCCAGCACGTAGGACGCCACCGCCTCCAGGTCGTCCCGCGGCCACCACGCGAAGTCGTGCGACGGCATGAAGAGCAGCGCCCGCCCGTCCGCCCCGACCCCGTGGGCCACCGCCCGCGCCATCGCCTCCGCGTCGTAGGCGCTGCCCACGCCTCCCTCGCCCGTCGTGAGGTTGGGCCCCACGAACGTCCCCACCGGCCCCATCTCCTCCGGCTCGCCGCCGCCGAGGTCGGCCCCGTGGCAGCTCACGCAGCCGCCGTAGGACCGAGCGAGGTGCTCCCCCCGCGCCAGCACGGCAGGGTCCGACGACCGGGAGACCCCGACCGGCGCCACCCCGTAGTCCTGCGCGACGCTGGCGTCGAAGGCCCGCACCTGGACCAGGACGAATCCCGCGAAGCCGACGCATCCCACGAGCAGCGCCGCCGCGATCAGCTTGAGCGCCCTCATGCCTCGGCCCTCTCGGCAACCACCAGCGAGAACGGGGTCGCCGTCGGCACCACCTTCGTCAGGCGGAACCCAGCCCTCGACAGCACGTCGTCGAACTCGGCCCGCGTGCGCTCCTTGCCGCCGGAGCCGACCATCATCTGGATGTCGAGGAAGGCCATGTACGGCCCGCTCTCAGGGACCACCATCTCGATGAGGACGAGGCGGCTGCCCGCGGGAATCGCCGCCGCCCAGCGCTCCAGCATCGCCACCGCCCCGTCGTCCTGGGAGCCGTGGAGGATGTGCTTCGCCACGTAGACCTCGTGCCCGGAGGGAATCTCCGCCGTCACGTCCCCCGCCACGACCTCGCTCCGGTCGGTCACTCCCAGCCCGCTCAGCACGGGCCCCGCCTGCGCCACCACGGACGCCGAGTCCACCAGCACGCCCCGCAAACCCGGGTGCAGCGCGAGGATGGTGCCGAGCAGCTGCCCGGTCCCCCCTCCGAGGTCCACCAGCGTGCCCTCGCTCCCCCAGTCCATGGCGCGGGCGAACGCGGGGGCGGAGTCCCGGGTGAGCTCGCGCATGGCGCCGTGAAAGAGCGCATGCTGCGCCGGGTCTGCGTCGAGGACGTCCCACAAGGTCTGGCCGGGGTAGACCTCGCCGAACACCGAGGCCCCGGTCTTCACCGCCCGGTCGAGGCGCCCCCAGAGCCCCGCGGTCCGCGGCCCCGTCGTCTCCAGGACCATGTTGCGCAGCGAGTGGGGGTCGTCCCGCAGGAGAGGGCGCGTGAGCCCCGTGAGGCCGAAGCGGCGTCCGTCCTCCGTGAGCCACCCCTCCCGCGCCAGGGCGCGGAGCAGCCGATACAGGCACCCCGCGTCGACGCCGCACTCCGCCGCCACCTCGTCCACGTCCCGGGGCCCGTCGCTCAGGGACTCGATGACCTCGAGGCGCGTCACGGCGGCCAGCGCGTCGCCGACCCACCGGGACGACACCGTCTCGAGCAGGGCGATGTGGCCGGGGACCAGCTTGCGCTCGGCCCCGGCGAGGCCCCGTCGCAGGGACTGAGTCATGCGGATGACGCCCGCCGGGGGCGCCTTGGGGATGGGTGCGTTCATGGAGTCCTCCTCCGGTCCGGGCGCCGAGGTGGCGCCCCGTTCGTGACCGATGAAGGAGGTCTACGAGGGACGGGCCTGCACGGTCGATGCACTCCGGTTCACAACCCCTTGTGAACCCCTGTGAACCGTCCGGGGGAGACCGCCCGCTAGGCTCCCCGCCATGACGCGCATCGCCCTGAGCGACGGCTACGCGGACCTCGAGCGCGCCCTCGTGGTCCGCGGCGGCCAGACGATTCGGCTCTCGACGACCGAGGCGCGCCTCCTCGAGCACCTCGCCCAACACCCGGACCGCGCCTGGTCCCGGGACGAGCTGCAGATCGAGGTGTGGGGCTATCGGCCCGGGATCAGCTCGCGCACCGTGTTCACGACGGTGGGACGGCTGCGGGGCAAGCTCGAGCCGGATCCGAAGGAGCCCGTCCACATCGTGACCGAGACGGGGGAGGGATACCGGTTCGCCCCCGCCGCCGGCGACGTGACCCCGGCGCGCGCCACCCCGACTCTGCCGACTCCGGCGACCCCGTTCGTGGGACGCGCCCTGGAGCTCTCGCGCTGCGCCGAGGCCCTCGACGGGGGCTGCCAGATCCTGACGCTCCTCGGGCCGGGGGGCGTCGGGAAGACGCGGATCGCGCTGAAGGCGGCAGGAGCAGCGGCGGACCAGTTCGCCGACGGAGCCGCATTCGTGGCCCTCGACGCAGTCCCCGGGGTCGACGGCCTGCCCGCCGCGATCGCCGCCGGGTGCGACCTGGGGCTCACCAGCGGCGACTTCGGAGGGCCGGCCGGCCGTGGGCCCCAGCCCGTGATCGACGCCCTCTCCACCCGCGAGATGCTGGTGGTCCTCGACAACTTCGAGCACCTCGCCGAGGGAGGCGCCGAGCTGGTCGACACCCTCGCGGCGGCCTGCCCCCGCCTCACCCTGCTCGTCACCTCTCGCGTTCGCCTCGCGCTGCGGCGCGAGACCGCCATCGAGATCGAGGCCATGACCCTGCCCGCCTCGGCGGAGCAGCTCGAGTCGACCGACGGGGGCCAGCTGCTGCTGGACAGCGCCCGGCGCGCCCGCCCTGGGTGGGTCCCGTCGGACCTGGAGCGGGCGACGCTCCAGCGGATCTGCCACCTCGTGGGCGGCAGCCCCCTCGCCCTGGAGCTCGCATCGGCCTGGCTCCGGCTGCTCGAGCCCGAGGAGATCGCTCAAGAGCTGGCGACCTCCCTCGACATCCTCCAGACCCGCATGCGCGACGTCCCCGAGCGCCACCGCTCCGTCCGGGGGACGCTGGAAGCGTCGTGGCGGCTCCTCGCGCCGGAGGCGGCTCGCGCGCTGAGCGCCCTGTCCGTCTTCCGGGGCCCCTTCGACCGGAAGTCCGCCCAGCACGTGGCGGGCACGAACCTGCTGGTCCTCGGACAGCTCGTCGACAGCTCGATGGTCGGGCGGCGCGGCGGGCGCTTCGCACTGCATCCCCTCGTGCGGCAGCTGGCGGAGGAGAAGCTCCGCGACGTGGACGGGAGCGTGGCTCGACGGCGCCACGGCGAGCTCTTCCTCGGCCGGCTCGAGGACGCGTTCCTGCGCTTCGACCGCTCGGACATCATGACCCTGGAGTTCCGCCAGCTCGTCGATGAGTCCGCCGACGAGGTCATCGCTGCCTACCACTGGGCGCTGGAGACCGACCGGGACGAGCTGCTCTACCGATGCATCGAGCCCCTGCGCCGCGCCCTGGACACGGGCAACCACTACGGCGCCCTCGCGGCGCTCCTCGACGCCACCCGGGTCCGTCTGGAGGCGCGCCCCCCGTCGCCAGCGCGGGACCGCGCGCTGGGCCTCGCCCTCGCTTTCCTGCCAGGCATCGGCCTCGGGGACGCCACCTGCGCCTCCCGCGCCATCGAGCTCCTCGAGCCCTTCGGCGGCGACGCCCTCTGCTGGGCGCTCATCCACGCCGGGATCGGGGGCCTCCTGGTGGGGCGCGCCGCCGAGAGCGTGCCGGTGGTGGAGCGCGCCGTCGCCCTCGCTCGCGAAGGAGGCCGCGCCTGGCCGCTGGGCTTCAGCTTGTCGGTGCTGGGGGTCCTCCGCACCGTTCAGGGCGACCACGAGGCCGCGCGCCAGCACCTCGAAGAGGCGGTGGAGGTCGGCGGGCACAACCTGATGCTGTTGCGCGCCCGGCCCACGGTGCACCTCGGCGAGCTGGAGCTGAAGGTCGGCGACCTGCCCGCCGCCCGAGCCCACCTCGAGGCCGGGCTGTCCCTGTGCCGGGAGGGGCGGGACCACGCGTTCGCCGTCCTCGCCCTGTGCCGCCTCGCCGAGACCTGCGCCCGGGAGGGTGGGGACCCACGCGAGCTGCTCCGTGAGGCGGTGGAGGAGGCACTGGCCCACCGGATCACCGGCGCGTGGTTCGGGATCGCGGCGGTGCAGTGGGCCCGGCTCCTGCTCGACGACCGCGACCACGCGGCGCTCGGGATCGCCCTGCTGTCCTGCGTCGCCCAGCGGCCGAACACGATGTTCGAGAGCCGGACCCTCGCTGCGGACGGACTCGAGCGTGCGCGCCGGGAGCTGCCGGCAGACCTCGTCGCGGCGGCGTCGGCCGAGGGTGCGGGCAGCGATCTGGAGCAGCTGGCGGCGAGGCTCCTCGTCCTCTGAGGGCCCGCGGCGCGCGCTGCGGGATCGCCGTGAAACGTGCCCGGCTCGTGACCGCCGATCCGCTAGCTTCGGCCGATGCACTTCTCGACCGTCACCCCTGCCGAGCCCGACCTCTCTTCCCTCGAGCCCCAGATGGCCGCGCTGCGCCAGCGCCTGGCGGACGGGGTCCCTCCCCAGGACGTGATCGCAGAGTGGCAGGCCCTCCGCGGGCCGGTCTGGTCGTGGATGTCCTGGGTGAACCTCAAGTACCGCCTCGACACGCGTGACGAGCAGGTGGGTGCCGCGAAGGAGCGCCGGGACGCGCTCGAAGCGAGCTGGGAGCAAGAGGAGCTCGCGCTGGAGCGTGACCTGCTCGCCCTGCCCGCCGAGCGCGCCCAGGGGGTGCCGGGCCAGGCGGCGGCGCGCTGGACGGCGGCGGTCGCGGCCTCGAACCCGAAGATCCGGGACGAGCGAGAGCGGGAGAACGCGCTGGCCGCCGAGTACGTGAAGCTCCGGGGCACCGCGGAGTTCACGATCGACGGGGAGACGCACACCCTCACGACGATCCCGAAGCTCGCGGAGGGGCCCGACCGCGCCCTGCGCCACCGCGCGGCCCAGGCCACCTGGGGCTGGCACGCGGACAACCGCGAGCAGCTCGACCGCATCTTCGATGACCTGGTGCACCTCCGCGCCGACATCGCCCGCAAGCTCGGCCACCGCGACTTCGTGGAGACCGGCTACCTGCGCATGGCCCGGGTGGACTACGGGCCCGAGGACGTGCAGCGCTTCCGGGACGCCGTGCGCACCCACGTGGTGCCGCTGTGCAACGCGCTGCGCGCGCGCCAGGCGGAGGAGCTCGGCATCGACAAGGTGATGCTCTGGGACGAGCCCGTCCTGTACGCGGACGGCAACGCGGAGCCCGTGCCGGTGGACCGCATGCTGGAGGCCGGCCGGGAGGCCTTCGCGCGCCTCGACCCCCGCATCAGCGCGTTCTACGCCGACATGATCGACCAGGGCTGGATCGACCTGCCGGCCCGCCCGGGCAAGTCCCCCGGGGGCTTCTGCACCTACCTGATGGCGCACCGGCGGCCGTTCGTGTTCTGCAACGCCACGGGCACGGAGCGCGACGTGCTCACCCTCGTGCACGAGGTGGGGCACGCGTTCCAGAAGGAGGCGAGCTCGGCGATCGAGCTGCCCGAGCTCCTGCACGCGACGTCGGACGCGGCCGAGATCCACTCGATGAGCCTCGAGTTCCTCGCCTGGCCGGTGATGGACGCCTGGTTCGGCGACGACGCGGACAAGTACCGCCGGGCACACCTGAGCCGCGCCCTGCTGTTCCTGCCGTATGGGCTCCTCGTCGACGAGTTCCAGCACCGGGTCTACGAGGCGCCCGACGCCTCGCCGGCGGATCGGCACGGGATGAACCTCGAGCTCCAGCACAGCTGGCTGCCGTCGCGGGACCCCGGCGACCTGCCCCACGTGGGCATGGGCGGCTTCTGGCAGAAGCAGCGCCACATCTACGCCTACCCCTTCTATTACATCGACTACTGCCTCGCCCAGACGGTGGCGCTCCAGTTCTGGGCGCTGTCTCAGCAGGACGCGGGGGACGCGATGGAGCGCTACGTGGCGCTCTGCGGGCGGGGCGGGACGCGGCCGTTCCAGGCGCTGGTGCGGTCGACGGGGCTGGACTCGCCGTTCGATGACGGGGTGGTGGCGAGCGTGGTCGAGACGGTCGCCCGGGCGCTGGACCTGTGATGCGGTCCCTCGGCCTCCTGCTGACCCTGGCGCTGCTCCTCGCTGGGTGCCCCGGAGACGACGACGACACGGTGGCGTCGAACGACGACGACCTGTTCGCGGTGGACGACGACGACAGCGCCACGGACGACGACGACGCGGTCGATGACGACGACGCGGTCGATGACGACGATGCGGTCGATGACGACGATGCGGTCGATGACGACGACGCAGTGGACGACGACGACGCGGTGGATGACGACGACGCGGTCGACGACGACGACGCGGTCGACGACGACGACAGCGCGACGGACGACGACGATGCGGTCGATGACGACGACGCAGCGGACGACGACGACGCCGCGGACGACGACGACAGCGCAGGCGACGACGACGACAGCACCACCGTGGGCTGCAACTCCGGCCTGACCTGGAGCGGCAACTTCGCCCCCACGACGGCGACGGAGGCGGCCGATCTGTGCGCCAACGGCTACAGCACCATCGACGGCGATCTCACCTTGTCCTCGGCCACGCTGACCGGGTTCAGCGGCCTCAGCTGCCTCTGCGTGGTGACGGGGGACGTGGCCTTCGACGGGAGCGTCGCCGTGCAGGTGTCCGACCTGACGGGCCTCGAGGGGCTGGTGACGATCGGCGGGGACCTCGTCATCACCAACTCGGTCGCCGTCGCGGACCCCGCGCCCCTGGACACCCTGGTCTCCGTCGGCGGCAACCTCGCGATCTCGAACACGACCGGATTCGGCGTCCTCGGAGGGCCGGCCTTCACCTCACTGCAGAGTGTCGGCGCGTCGATCACGCTGACGAACAACTCCGGTCTCGGCGCGATGGACTGGTTCGACGCCCTCACGACGGTGGGCGGCAACGTGACCATCACGGGCAACCCGTTCCTGACGGACATCAGCGGGTTCGCCTCGCTCACGAGCGTCGCGGGCGACCTCGTGCTGAACAGCAACTCCGGGATGACCGACATCACCGGCTTCTCCGGCCCGGCGGCCCTGGTCGTCACGGGCGACCTGAGCCTGGGCAGCATCCAGGGGGCCGTCCCCCAGGGCACCCTCACGGGGATGAGCGCGGTCACGGAGGTCGGCGGGGACCTCGTCTACCAGTTCACGGGCGCGTTCTCGGACATGGCGGGGCTCGCGAGCCTGACCACCGTGCTCGGCGACGTGACGTTCGACACGAACCTGAACCTCGGCGCCATCAGCGGCCTGGGCGGGCTGACGACGGTGGTCGGTGACCTGTACATCTCCACCAACCCCACCCTGAGCAACGTCGGCGGCCTCATGGGGATCGACACGGTGGGCGGCGGCTTCACCGTGCAGTGGAACTCGCTCCTGCCGACCTCGTCGGCGGAGGCGCTCCGGGACGCCATCGGCACCTCCGACATCGGCGGCACGGTGACGATCCAGGGCAACCTGCCGTAGGCGTTCGATGCCGTGCCACGCCCGCGGGACGCGCGGGCTACAGGGGCGGGTCGCGCCGGAGCAGCGAGCTCAGGGGCGGCAGCGGCACCCGCGGGTCCCACCGCTCCTGGGTGAGCGGGGGGCTCGGCGGCTCGGCGGCGATGGTCGCGGCGAGCTCCTCCAGCTGGTAGCGCTCGTACCGCTGGCTCTCGAAGATGCAGGCCCCGAAGGCCACCGCGAACATCGCCGCGAGGCTCCAGCTGATGATGGCCGGCGGGATGTGCTGGGTGTGCTCGACGAAGTCCGGCAGGAACGGCGCGGTGGCGAAGATGTACGCCCAGAGAAGCGCGTTGGCCGCCATGCCGTCGTACGTCGCCGCCAGCTTCCAGTAGCGGGTCAGCAGCGTCATCGACGCCCCGCGGGCCGCGTCGTGCCGGAGCTCGGCCCACATCCGCACGTACAGGTAGGGGCTCGCCGGGGCGCTGCCGTCACCGCCGAAGTAGGACGCGAAGCGCGGGTTCGCCTGGAGCCCGTGAGCGCGGACGACGTCGTCCAGCCGCGTGCCCCGCCCGTACCAGGGGCCGCCGGTCGCCTTCTGGGCGAGGCGTCGCAGGAAGCGACCCACCGTGAAGCAGACGAGGCCGGAGACGTAGGCCACGAGCAGCGCGCCGAACCCGATGAAGAAGACCCGGTCGCCGCTCAGGGCGGGGATCGGGAGCTTCGTCGCCCAGCCCACGTAGACGAGGGCGATGACGGTCATCCCCCCCGAGATGAGGAAGGAGAGGTCGAAGACGTCCAGGAAGTCGGACAGCTTGGTGAAGAGGAGCCGAAGGGCTTCGCCGAACTCGCGCATCCCAGGGAACCTACCAGGGTTGTGTATCGTCGCGGACGAGCGGCGCCCGGGGCCAGGGCCCGCCGATGGAGACCGCATGCGCACCCACCTCCTGGTTCTGACCTCCCTGTCCCTCGTCGCCACGACGGGCTGCCCCGCGGGCGGCAACGACGACCCGCTCCCCACCCCCGACTTCGTCGGCGACGCGGATCTGAACCTCTACCTCTTCGGCCACTTCGACGCCGAGGAGCCGCTGGAGATGCAGCAAGGGGTCGAGGCCCTCGAGGAGCAGCTGAGCGAGATCGATCTGACGGGCGACCAGGCCGGCCGGCGCTGGAACGACGGCGAGTTCCTCACCGAGGAGCACTGGGGCGGCGCCTCGTACTGGGCAGACGCCCAGCCACTGGACCAGGTCATCGTGAGCGTGGCCGGTCACTCCGCCTTCGGCCCCGACGACCACGCCTCGCTCATCCCCATCGAGGACCAGACCCCCTTCGAGTCGAGCAGCTCCGCGGCCTACAACCGCGAGGTCACCGGGGACAGCGACTGCTTCGTCGCCGGCACCTGCGACCGGGTCACCACGATGAACGAGGTGCACCGCTCCAACGCCATCGTGAACATCTGGTACGACACCCCGAAGGTGTTCCGGTGGGTCGAGCTGAGCGACGGGCGCAACGCGCTCGTGGCCCGAGCCTGGCTGGAGATGCCCTTCGAGGGGCAGAGCGGGAACAACCGCCTGGAGCAGTTCACGGCTCTCGAGGTCCGCATCCCCGACCCGGACGGCGGCGCCGTCCTCTACACGACCATCTGGGGCGACCTGAAGCCGCCCCTCGGTGACGCGATCGTCCAGAACATCACGGCCAACGGCATCGACGAGGGCTGGGAGAAGACGGACGACTACCTGAGCAACCAGTAGGTCCGCGCCCGCCTCCTGCCCTGCGAGGCCGTCCATGAACAGCGAGTGCCCCTCCTGCGGGGCGGCGGTGAGCTTCGCCGAGGGCGTGATCGCCGACCGCTGCGTGTTCTGCGACTCGCCGCTGGTGGCGGGGAGCGAGGACACCGAGCACGCAGACCTCGTCGCCCCCTTCCTCGTGGCGCGGCGGGCGGCCGCAGACCGCCTGTCTGCCTGGCTCGCGGGGCGTTGGCTCGCGCCGAAGACGGTGCGCGCGGCGGGAGAGCCCTCGGACCTCGCAGGAGTGCTCGTCCCCTTCTGGGTGTGCTCGGCGACGGCTCGCTCCCGCTGGGACGCCCAGGTCGGCATCCACTGGTACCGCACCGAGACCTACTGGGTGACGGTCACGCGAGACGGCAAGACCGTGCGGGAGCGGCGCACGCGCCAGGTCCAGGAGACGGAGTGGTTCCACTCGTCCGGGACGCACGCCGCGAGCTACGACAACCACCTCGTGTCCGGAAGCCGAGGGCTCCCCGAAGCGGAGGCGAACGCGCTCGAACCCTTCGACCTGGGGAGCGCGCGGCCCTACGAGGCGGCGCTGCTCGCCGGGTGGGTCGCGGAGCGGGCGACGATCCCGCGGGCCGAGGCAGCGGGCGTGGCCGAGGCCGAGCTCCGGTCGGTGGAGGAGCAGGCGGTGCGGGCCTTCCTCCCCGGGGACCGCGCGAAGCGGGTGGACGTGCGGAGTGATGTGGAGGTGTCGCCGGGGCGCCTGGCGCTGCTGCCGGTGTGGATTGCGAACTACACGTGGGACGGGGCCGTCCATCGGTTGCTCGTCAACGGCCAGACCGGGGAGGTCGTCGGGAGCGTGCCCACGTCGTGGGGCCGGGTGGGTCTGGCCATCGCGGGGGGCATCGCGGCGCTGGCGGCGGTGGTGATCTTCGTGCTCGTCGTGGTGGGGGTGTCCCAGTGACGGTCTCCGCGGTGCAGTGCGAGGGCTGCGGCGGGGCCGTGGCCCACGAGGCGGGGGCATCGCTGCCGCGGTGTCTGTTCTGCGGACGGGACGCGCTCAAGCCAGCCGACGTGGACGCGGGAGCCCAGCCAACGGAGTACGTGCCGTTCTCGGTGGACTCGGGCGCAGCGAAGGCGGCGTTCAAGGGCTGGGCGCGACGCCGGTTCTGGGCGCCCGCGGGGATCCGCTCGGCGCGGGTGGAGCTGAGTCGTCTGTTCGTCCCCGCGTGGACCTGGGACGGCGAGCTGGAGACCCACTGGACGGGCGTGATCTCCGCGGCGACGCGGTCGGGGAAGCGACCGGTCACCGGCAGCGAGCGGGGGGAGGTCGCCGGCGTGCTGGTGCCGAGCAGCCCTGCGCTCACGCCCTCGGAGCTGGACGCCATCGCGCCCTTTCCGGTCGAGGGGGCGCAGCCGTTGGACGGGGCGGAGCCCCCGGGGCCGTGGGAGGTCGCGCGCCTCAGCCCCGAGGTGGCGCGGGCGCGCGGGGTCGACGGGATGGCGCGGGAGCACGGGGCGCGGATCGCGGCGCGGAGCGGCGTCCGGGAGATGAAGACATCCGCGGTCGCGCTGCGCGCGGACGGACGGCCGCTGCTCCTGCCGGTCTGGATCGGCGCGTACGTCTTCAAGGACGACAGCTACCGGGTCGTGGTGAACGGCCGGACCGGGGCGGTGACCGGCAGCGCGCCCGTCGCGTGGTGGAAGGTGGCGATGGCGGTCCTGGCGCTGCTCGGGGTGGCGCTGGTCGTCGTAGCGATCGCGGCGAGCCAGTAGCGGGCGGGCGAGCGACCGCAGGCGGTCCTCAGTCCACGCCGGGGCAGGAGAGGTCGACGCGCTCCCCCTGGCGCGCGCGCAGGGTGGAGGTCAGCACCTCGACGCTGGCCGCGACGGCGCGCCGTTCCGGGTGGGCAGGACCCAGGGTCAAGGCGAGGACGGCGTCGTCGCGGCAGGCCTCCGCGAGGCGCAGGGCCACCGTGTCCCCACCCCAGCTGTCGAATCGGGCGGACGCTCCTTCGAGGGAGGCGATCTCGGCGCGGGCGGCGACGACGTCCGGGTGCTTTTCGCCGCGGGTCACGAGGAGCTTCGCCAGGGCGAGGCGCGCGTCCAGGAGCCAGCCGTCGAGGTGCTGAGCGGCGGCGCAGTCGCAAGGACATGGCTCGTCGGCGGCGACGGGCGGGGCGATGAGGGTTGCGGAGGCGGCCACGGCAGCGAGCAGGAGGAGGCGAGCGGTCATGAGGGGATGGTCGCATGCGGGTGCCCTCGGGAGGCCGGAGAGTCCGGATGCGGGCACGGGGAGGCTCGGTAGAGGACGCGGAGCCGGGAGGGCGGACGGGGGAGGCGCGCGGAAGGCGGGGCGCGGGCGCGGGGTCCTTGGCCCATGGACGGGAGGAACTCGAGCGCGCGGCGCTTCGCGGTGGTGGGGGCGCTCACGTACGCGGCGGTGGGGGCGTGGCTGTACCTGGGTCAGCTGGGCTCGGGCGCGCTCCGAGGGCCCACCTACCCGGGGGTGATGGAGGTCCTGGCCGCCGACCCCGACGCCGACTGGGGAGAGGGGTTGAGCGCGCCGCCGACGGTGCTGGCGTCGCGGATGGCCGCGGAGGAGGCGCAGCGGGCGGAGGAGGCGGAGCGTCGCGCCCGGGAGTGGGCGGAGGAGAGCGACCGCAGGCGCGCGGCGTGGGAGGAGGAGAGGCGAGAGGCGGAGGCGAAGCGGGAGTGGGACGAGGCGCGGTGCCGGGAGCTGGGGTTCAGGCCGCGCGGGCGCGACCAGTTGCCCGACTATGACCTGGGCATCGACCGTCTCGCCCGCCAGGTGCGCTTCGTGCCGAAGTTCGTCGACGGGCAGACCGTCGGCCTGAAGCTCTTCGCCATCCGCTGCCCCTCGCCTGTGGCCTTCCTCGGGTTCGAGAACGACGACGTGCTGACCACCGTGAACGGGGAGCCGCCTGCGTCCGAAGGAGGCATGGACAACATCCTGACCGTGGCCGACCGTGTCCAAGCCGAGGACCGGGTCACCGTCGAGCTCCTCCGCGACGGCGACGTCGTGACTCTGACCGTGGACCGCCCGGAAGCCGGCTGGATCAGCCTGTGGGAGCGATGAGCCGCCCGCAGCTGCGCGGCGGGCTGTCACGACGGGAGGAACTCCTCGGTACCGCGGGGGTGTCCAGCTCGAGCGGGGCCCTCCCCTCGGCCTCGCCCAGCCCCCTCACCCTCCGATGTAGGCGGCACCTGCCGCGCAGGTCCCGTCGACTCCGGACTCCACAGTCCCATTACCTGGCACCTGCCGCGCAGGTCCGACGAACTCCGGACTCCACAGTCCCATCTACCTGGCACCTGCCGCGCAGGTCCCGCCGACTCCGGACTCCACGGTCTCATCTACCCCGCACCTGCCGCGCAGGTCCCGCCGACTCCGGACTCCACAGTCCTATCTACCCCGCACCTGCCGCGCAGGTCCCGCCGACTCCGGACTCCCCGGTCCCAGCCTGCAATACCCCGCCTCCCCGCGCGGTAGACCCCCGCGCTCCCTCGCCGTCACCACCCCGTCCCCCGTCCCCCGGTAGGATCCCGCCGTGTCTTCTCCCGTCACGCTCATCGCCTACCTGCTCGCCGGAGTCCTCGGCCTCCTCGGGCTCGTCTTCCTCCTCGGCTCCCAGGGGCTCGTCGCCCGCATGGTCGTCGGGGTCATCCTCCTCCTCGCCGCCGGCGCCCTCGCCGCCCTGCCGCGCCTGCGCCCCCAGCAGGTCCAGATCCAGCAGACCCTCGATCTGACCGGCGACGTCTCGCTCCAGGGCATGAAGTGCACGTCCTGCGGGGCGTCCGTGGGGCGCAACGACGTCGTCGTCAAGGCGGGCGCCGTGTTCGTGAACTGCGGCCACTGCGGCGCCAGCTACCAGCTCGAGGAGGAGGCGAAGTGGTAGCCCTCCTCCAGCGCATCGGCACCGCCCTGGCCGACGACTGGCGGGGCTTCGTCGCCACCGTCTCCCCTCCCCCGCCCCCGGAACCCGGGCTGCACACCCTGCGCCTCCGCGCCCCCGACGGCTCCGGCCGCAAGCGCATCCACCTCCGCATCGAGCCCGACGGCGCCGGCGTCCTCTTCGTCGACGTCACCGACGTCATCCAGCTCAACCCGCCCGCCGCCGCCGTCGTCCACCACCTCCTCCTCGGCGGGGGTCACGACGCCACCCCCGACCCCGAACGCGACCACGCCGCCGGCTCCCGCGCCGTCGCCCGCGCCATCCTCGCCCGCGGCGACCGCTCCATCCCCCGCCGCACGCTCGACGCCCGCGTGGACGAGCTCGCGGCCTTGGTCGACCGGGTCACCACGCTGAACCCCGGCTGCCCCACCTGCGACCTCGAGTTCCTCGGCCGCAAGGCGCTCTTCAGCACCCGCGCCAAAGCCCCCTACAAGGCCGACCTCGCCCTGACCTACGGCTGCAACAACGCCTGCAACCACTGCTACAACGACACCGAGCGGCTCCCCATGCCCTCGATGCAGCGCGAGCGCTGGTTCGCCGTCATCGATCGCCTCGCAGCGCTGGGCGTCCCCCACCTCATCTTCACCGGCGGCGAAGCCACGCTCCACCCGGACCTGCCGGCGCTCGTCGCCCACGCGAACGCCGCCGGGATGATCTGCGGCCTGAACACGAACGGGCGACGCCTCGGCCACGACCCCTTCCTTCAGACCCTGGTGGACGCTGGCCTCGACCACGTCCAGGTCACGCTGAGCTCCCACATCGGCGAGCTCCACGACGCCATCAACGGCACCAAGGCCTTCCACCAGACCGTCAAGGGCATCCGCGCCGCCGTCGCGTCCCCCATCCACACCATCACGAACACCACCATCTGCGCCCGGAACAAGGACTCCATCGAGGAGACCATCGACTTCCTGCACGACCTCGGCATCCGCACGTTCGCCATGAACGGGATGATCTACAGCGGCGGCGGCTTCGCGGACCCGGACGCCATCGCCGAGGACGCGATGGTCCCCATCCTCGAGCGCATCCGGGACCACGCTGCAGACAAGGGGATGAGATTCCTCTGGTACACGCCCACCGAGTACTGCCGTTTGTCCCCCGTGGAGCTCGAGATCGGCGCGAAGCGCTGCAACGCCGGCGAGTACTCCATCGCCATCGAGCCCAACGGCGACGTCCTCCCCTGCCAGTCCTTCTACGTCGCCGCCGGCAACATCCTCGACGACCCCTGGGAGTCCATCTGGCGCGGCGACCTCTTCCGGTCCTTCCGCGAGCGCGAGGAGGACCCGGCGAAGTGGGGCCTGCCGGACAAGTGCCACGAGTGCCCGGACCTGCCCCTGTGCGGCGGCGGCTGCCGCATCGAGCGCGACGCCCGCGATGGGGTCCGCACCGAAGGTCCCGCCCCGTCCCCCTCCGCCGACGGCTTCGCCCCGCCCCGGGCCATGACCGCGCCCCGCAGCGAGCGGGCCGAGCGCGCCCTCCCCCTCCTCTCGTGACCCGGACGCCCCGATGAGCCCTCCCGGCTGGCTGGACCGCCTGCTCAAGCCCCCGCGCCCCGCCTACGCGGCGCCCGCCACCCCGAGCGGCCTGCGGGCCTGGCGACCGACCCTGGGCGGCGTCCACGCGCGCGTCCACCTGCGCCACGAGCCCGACGGCACCGCCCTCGCTCTCATCAACGCCTCCTCCGCCGTCCGTCTCACCGCGAGCGGCGCGGCCATGACCCCCCTCATCCTCGACGGCGAGCCCGACGCCGCCATCGTCAAGGCCCTGTCCCGCGCCTTCGACGCCGCTGCACCCACGCTGGCGAAGGACGTGGCCGAGCTCCGCGCCACCTACGAGCGCCTCGCCGCCGCCCCCGGCGGCTCCTACCCCATCGAGGATCTCACCGACGGCCGCGGCGCTCGCGCCTCTGCCCTGTCCGCCCCGCTCGAAGCCTGGGTGGAGGTAGGCGACGACGTGACCGACGTCATCGATGCGCTGTGGGACGCCGCGGTCCCCCACGCCACCCTCCTCGCCGCCGACGACACCCCCGGCGACGCCCTCGTCCGGGCCGTCGAGCGCGCCGAGGACCTGGGGATGATCTGCGGACTTCGGGCCGTCGCCTCGGACCTGCCCGAAGAGACCCTGTCCCGCTGCGCCGACGCCGGCCTCGACTGCGTGCAGCTTCCCCTCGCGGCCGTCGACGCAGCCGAGCACGACGCCCTCTTCGGCGACGGCGACCACGACGCCGTCCTCTCGCGGTTCGCCCGCTGCGCGGCCCTGGAGGTCTACGCCCTCGCCGAGGTCCCGCTCCTGCCCGGCAACGCCGACGAGCTCGTCCCCCTCGCTTCCTTCGCCGCGTCCCACGACGTGCGCACCCTGGCGCTCTGGGCCCTCGTCCGCGCCGACGACGAGCCGGCTGCGGTCCTGCCCGCCACCGCCCTCATCCAGCTGGGCACCGACGCCGAGGTCGTCTCCGAGTCCGGCGACGCCCACGTCCTCTGGTCCCCGCCCGTTCGCGCTGATGACCGCCCGCTGCTCGACCAGCTCCGGGACGGACCCCGCAGCGCCGGCGATGCCGCCATTCGCGTCACCCGCGACCGCGCGGTCCTCCCCGCCCGCGGCTCCATCGCCGCCGGCACCCTCGGCAAGGACGCCTGGCCCGCCATCTGGTCCCACTCCGCCTTCACCACCCTACGCACCGAGCTCGCCGACACCCTGCTCTGCGACCACTCGGACCTCGCCCTGTGCTCCACCGAGTGCGTCCTCGACGACTCCATGTGGGCCGCCCGGAGGACCTCGTGAGCCTGCGCCCGCTCCTGCCCGCGCTCCTCCTGCTCCTCGTCGCCGGCGAGGCCCAGGCCAGCTACCAGTTCGCGGTCCCGACGGTGGACATGACCGTCCGCATTAACCCGGACGCCTCCGTCGACGTCGACTACGTCATGGAGTTCGACAACTCGGGCCAGGGCATCGACATCGTCGACATCGGCATGCCCAACTACGACTACGACCGCAGCACGATGCGGGCGAAGGTCGACGGGCAGATCGTGACCGTCATCCGGGACTCCGAGTACGTGAAGCCCGGCGTCGAGGTGCACCTTGGCGGGTACACCATCCCTCGCGGCATGGCCGGCACGTTCGAGTTCTCGTTCCACCACGAAGACCTCGTCTTCAGCGACACCACGAACGACGAGCTCGCGAGCTTCCGCATCACACCCACCTGGTTCGGCAGCGAGTTCGTCACCGGGAACACCGACCTCAAGGTGGCGATGGTCCTCCCCCCCGGCGTGGAGCCCGACCAGGTGCTGCACCAGGGCCTCAAGGAGTTCACGAACAAGGCGAAGACGGCCGAGGGCACGGTCGTCCTGTTCCACTGGCCCAGCACCCGCTTCACCGACAAGCACATGACCGGCATCAGCTTCCCGAAGTCGGCGATGAAGCGCGTCGTGACGGTGAGCCGGTGGGAACTCCTCATCAAGGCGGTGGAGAACAACCCCACCCTGCGCTTCTGGCTGTTCGCCATCGCAGGCGTGCTCCTGTCCATCGCGTTCTTCCGGTTCAGCGGGGGCACGGGCTGCGTCGTGTTCCTCATGCTCGCCGCCGGCTTCGGGTTCGCGAGCCTCGTGTCCGTCCCCTTCCAGCTGTTCGGCATCCCAGGGATGATCGGCCTCGTCGCGGTGAACGAGGTGATGCTCAAGCGACGCAAGAACAAGTACTTGCCGCCCATCGCCGAGGTGGAGGGCGGAGGCATCAAGCGGGGTCTGACCGCGCCGGAGGCGGCCGTCGTCCTCGAAGAGCCCTTGGGCAAGGTGCTCTCCCTCGTGGTGTTCGGGCTGCTCAAGAAGGGCGTCCTCGTCCTCGCGAACGAGAAGCCCTTCACCGTCACGGTGCGGGAGCCCTTCGCCATGCAGGCGGAGCCGAAGAAGCAGCGCCTCAAGCTGCGGCGGGAGCGCGCGCGGCAGGAGGGTGTGGCGCTGCGGGCCTACGAGGAGGCGTTCCTCGACCGGCTCGAGAAGGCATCGGGGGACCCGCCGCTCGCGGACCTCGACTTCACCGACGAGCTCCAGACGCTGGTCCAGAACACGGCGGACCGGCTCGCGGGCTTCGATCTCTCGGACACGCGCGAGTACTACCAGCGCATCATCGCGCGGGCCCTCAAGGAGGCCGAGGCCACGGTGCCCGAGTCGGCGAAGGCCTCGACGACGCTGGACCGGGGGCTGGAGTGGATCCTCCTCAGCGAGTCCGCGGGCGACGTCTTCGACCGCTACCACTACCGCCCGCCCTGGTACCGGCGCCGCTACTACACCGGCCACACCAGCGGCGGGGGCGGCGGGATCCCCCTGCCCGGTGGGGGCGGCGACAAGGGCCCTGGCTGGTCCCCGACCGTCGGCGACGCGGCGGCGGGCTACGCAGGCTGGGCGGAGAACGTCTTCGGGGACATGGCGGGGGCCATCCTGCCGGGGTCGGTCGGGGACGCGGCGAAGGGCGGGTTCCTCGATCTGTCCGGGATCGACAAGGTGACGGGCGAGGTCCTCGAAGCGATGGCCGAGTCGAGCGGCAGCTCCGGTGGGGGCGGCGGCGGCGGAGGGTGCGCCTGCGCCTGCGCCGGGTGTGCGTGCGCCTGCGCCTGCGCCGGCGGGGGTCGATGACTCGGAGAGAGACGGGCGCTCCCTGGGCGCGTCCGTCGGCCGCCCAGCTTCGACGGCAGAGCGATCAGCTCGCGCCGCTGCGCTCACGGCTCCTGCGCGGGGTCCAGGTGGCGACGCGGCGGCGGATCGTCGACCTCGGGGCGGGGCACGGGGCCATCACGGCCGAGCTCGTGCGCAGGGGCGGCGGCTCCGTGGTCGCGGTGGATGACGCGGACGACTTCCTCGCCCTCGATCCCGAACCCTTCGCCGGCGCGAAGCGGGTCCAGGGGTCGAGCGACGCGCTTCCGCTCCCGGATGCCTCCGTCGATCTCGTCGTCTGCCAGGTCGCGCTGCTCTGGATGCCGCTGGCCACGACGCTGGACGAGGTGGCGCGGGTGCTGGCCCCGGGGGGTGCGCTGGTGGCCATCGAGCCGGATCTGGGCGGCGCCGTCTCTTCGTTGGCTGGGGTGACCACGGTGTGGAGGGACGCCCTGCGCCGGGCCGGCGCCGAGCCCGACGTGGGTCGGGTCCTGCCGTCGATGCTCCAGGCGAGGGGGTTCCGGGTCCGGGTGGAGCTCACCCCGGAGGTCGCGCCCCCGTCGCCTGAGTCTCTCGACCTGCTCGACGGCCTGCCGCTGACCACCGAGGAGCAGCGAACGATCGACGCCGCACGCGACGTCCTCGACGGCTCCTGGTCTTCGTTCCTGTGGGCCCCGGTGTTCGGGGTGACAGGCGTCAAGCCCGGGTGAGCGTCGGCACCTCTCGGCTGCCCCTCACCTCGCCCGCCTAGAACACCGCCGCGAAGGTCACGTACACCTCGGCGCCCGCTCCGTACCAGGGCGAGAGGAGGTAGGCCGGCTCCACCATCAGGCGAAACCCGGGCTTGCCGTCGAAGGCGCGCAGGATGAACCCCGCCTGGCCGCCCAGCGTGAGCTCCGGGGTCAGGCCCGCGCTGCTGTGCAGGGCGAACCCGCCGCCGCCCTTGAAGGCGAAGATGGGGTGGAAGACCGGGATGGGGATGGCGATGCCGAGCGTCAGCACGCCGTGCACCGACAGGGGGAGCAGCGCGTTCCCGGACACCTCCAGGCCTCCACCACTCGCGAACATGATCGTGTAGAAGCCGCCGCCCAGGGTGAAGCGCCCGCCGAACGCCGCGTTGCTCGTGTCCGAGGCAGCGCCGACCCCGCCGCCGACGTGGAACCAGGGCGACGTCAGGTCTCCGATGACGGTCTTCTTGCGCTTGCGCTCGCCGTCGTCCCTGTCGTCTTCGTCCTCGTCGTCCTCGTCCTCGTCGTCCTCGTCCTCGTCCTCGTCCTCGTCCTTCTCGAACCGAGGGTCGTCGTCCTCCTCGTCGTCGGCGAGCGGAGCGTGAGGCGGCGAACGCTCCGAGGAGACGGCGAGCCCGGGGGCAAGAAGCAGCAGCGCGAACAGCAGGGACAGGCGTGGCATGGGACCTCCACCTCGAAGCTTAGGGCTCCCGAGGAGCTCTGTCCGACGCCGGGTGCGCGCTGAGCCCGGCCGGCGCCGCCTCCTAGAAGGGCACCTCGGACTCGGCCCCCACCAGCCCGCGGATCAGGGGCAGCTGCTCCACCCGCCGCGCCATGCGGCGCGCGAAGCTGTCCTTGCCCTTCTTCTTCTTGCGGGGGCCGAGGCGCTCGGGGTCTAGGTCCAGGCCGTGCCGGCGGAAGATCGGCGCCAGCCGGTCCGCTTCGTTCAGCAGCCGCTCCTTCGTCACGTCGTAGGCGTGCCGGGCGATGAGCTGCCGCGAGCTGTAGCGCATGAGGTGGTAGTTGAAGACCATCTCGTCGTTCGCCTCGGGCTCGAACATGACGATGTCCACCTCGGGGTACTGGTCCCGCAGCTGCTGGAGCCCGTACACCACCTGGCTGCGGATCATCAGCCGCAGCATCTGGTCCGCCACCGAGCCCATCCCCTGGTCGCCGAGGTAGCTGTACCCCCGCTGCAGTGAGCCCTCCGTGGCCGGGTCGTTCACCAGCGGCGTCATCGGGTTGATCGCGATCACCAGCGTCGCCCCGTGGTGCACCGCCACGTCCACCGGCACGTTGCGCTCGATCCCGCCGTCCACGAAGTCCTGGTGCTCGATGCGCACCGGGCTGAACAGCAGGGGCACCGCCGCCGAGGCGCGCACCGCCAGGCTCACCGGCACGTCCTGGGCGCCCTTCTCGCCAAACACCACCTTGTGGCCCGTGTCGAGGTTGATGGCCGGGATGAGCAGGTCCGCGTCGAACGACCGGAAGCTGTCCTCCTTGCGCACCGCGGCGAGCGCCTCCCGCACGTAGTCGCCGAGCGGCGCGTTGCTGAACACCCCCGGCGGCAGCACCCGCAGCCCCTCGAACACCGCGTCCGCCGGCCGCGAGCTCTCCCCCGGCAGAAGCGACCGCGCGAACCCCGCCCCCATGCGCAGAGGGAAGGTCGCCGCCGCCTTGAGCCACGGCGCGAGATCGAGCCCGTAGACCGAGGTCCGCTTCAACGGCGGCAGGTCGCGCCGGTTCCGCGCCCCGCGCACCACCACGTGGTCCATCTCCTGGGGCGTGATCCCCGCCGCGAGCATCGTCGACAGCAGCGCCCCCGCCGAGGCGCCGGCGTAGATGTCGCACGCGTTCACCACTCCGCCGCCAAGCGCCTGGTCGAGGGCCCGCAGCACCCCCACCTCGAACACGCCACCGACGATGCCGCCGCCGCCGCACACCAGCGCGATCCGGCCCGGCGCTCCCGGGCGCGCAGTCGTCGTGTTCATCAGTAGAGGTCCCCGTCGTCGGGGCGCAGCGACTTGCTGTGGAACAACGCGCGCAGAGGCTTGCTGTAGTCCTCGTGCGCCTCCTCGTCGAGCATCAGGGGCGCGCTGCGGTCGCTGCTCCCGTCCACCGCCACCAGCACCCCGCGCGTGCGGAAGTGCTTCACCGCGTTCGTCACGTTCTGCTTGCTCACCGCCTCGGACCGCACGACGTTGCTGGTCAGGTACATGCGCTTGCCCGCCTCCAGCAGGGTGTTCACCAGCTCCTTCTCGGGCATCGGCCCCTCACGACGCAGCACCGTCGCTCCCTCCAGGACGACGTAGTACGCCTCGAAGAAGTTGCGGATCGTCGCGATGAGCAGACGCGCCTTCGGCCGGTCGAGCACCGCGATCTTGATGTCGGCGGCCAGCGGCTGGTCGCTCAGATCCCACAGTTCGTCGTCGGACCGCGGCGCGGCCGGCCTCACCTCGCCGTCCCGGAGCACCGGCGCGAGCCCGCCCGCCACGGTCACCCCGCCCGACAGCCCGATCTCCACCACCCCCTCGCGCGTCAGCAGCCGCCCGGCCTCCGCGAGCACGTGCGACGTGGGCACGTCCGGGTGGAAGAAGAACTCCTGGTCGAAGAGGCGCATGAGGAAGTCGAAGCGCCGCCGCACGGCCGCGAGCGTCTCCGTCGTCTCCCCCTGGCGCCCGAGGCGCAGCGCGGTGCACACGAACGCGGCGGGGACGAAGTGGAAGAGGATGTTGTTCTTGTAGTAGTCGAGCGTGATTCGGCGCTCGGCGTCCTGACTGATGGAGACGATGTCGTGCTCGCGCTCCTCGCCGCGCACGATCTCCACGAGCTTCGCCTGGGCGAACATCGAGATCGCCTCGAACAGCGCGTCCTCCGGGAAGGACCACGCCTCCGAGAACTGGGCTCCCCGGTCCTCGAGGAACCGGGTGAGGAAGCGGGCCCGGCGCAAGAAGACCTCCCGGGTGATGCCGAGCTGGTCGTGGGTCAGGAGCACCGTCCCCGCCACGGTCGACGGGGTCACCACCGTCACATCCTGGATTTCGGCGACGATGTGCGAGCCGAACCGCTTGAGGAACGCCTTGCGCTCGTCCGCGTCCAGATCCCGGTACGGCCGCCGCAGCATCCGCAGCGACTCCTTCATGGAGATGGGCACGTTCGCCCGCACGTAGACGCGCCCGAACCGGTGGCGCAGCACCGATGCGCCCTTCACGAGCTCGCCCGCCGACTCCTTCTTCTTCTCCCCGCCCGTCAGCTCGCGGCGGTACGCGCCCTCCTCCACGACCTTCTCGTAGGCGATGGAGATGGGGACGATCTGCACGTCGGGGGCGACGTTGTCGGCGATGGCTTCCACGTACGTCGACAGCATCCCGATCTTGGGCGGGAGCATCTTGCCGGTCCGCGACCGCGTCCCCTCGATGAAGAACTCCTGCGTGTACCCCTCGGCCGTCAGCGCCCGGATGTAGTGGTCCAGCAGCGTCTTGTAGAGGTGGTCGTCCGCGAAGCTCCGCCGGATGAAGAACGCACCGGATCGCCGGAAGATCGGCCCCATGGGGAAGAACGAGAGGTTCACGCCGGCCGCGATGTGGGGCGGCATCATCCCCTGGTAGAAGACGACCCAGCTGAGGAGCAGGTAGTCGAAGTGGCTCCGGTGGGTCGGCAGGAGCAGGACCGTGCCGTTGCGGGACGCTTCGCGGAGGCGCTCGGCGTCCTCCTGGCCGAACTCGACGCCCGAGTAGATGCGGCGGATGACCAGGTCCATCACCCAGCGCATGAACATGATCACGCCCATGCGGAAGTCGGCGCCGGTCTTGTCGAGGATCTTGCGGGCGCGCTTCTCCACGGCCTCGATGCTGCGCCCCTCGGCGCGGGCCTCGGCCTCGATGGCGGCGCGTACGGCGGGCTCGGTGAGGATCCGGTCGAAGATCCAGCGGCGGGGCCGGATGTTCGGCCCCTTGACCACCTTGCGCTCCCGGTAGAGGAACCCGAGGAGCAGCCAGCGGAGCTTCTTCGCCACCCGGGCGTCCGGCTGGCCCTCGTGCTCGGCGAGGAATTCCTTGAGGTTCACCGGCTTGCCGATGCGGGCGACGGCGTGCTTGCGGTGCTGCAGGAACAGCGCGAGCTTGCGAAGGCGGGACGGGGACTCGGGATCACCGAGGAGCACGTCGATGAACCCGCCGTGCGTGCGGTCCGGGGCGCGCTCCCACACGAGCACCTGGGGGACGACGAAGATGGGCTTGTCGCTGCGCCGCTGCGCCTCGACGAGGACCTCCACCACGTCCGTCGTGTTCGAGACGGACGGGCCGAGCACCTGGGTGCGGTGCTTGAGGAAGAGCAGCGTGGGCTCCCCGGCCATGACGAGATCGCCGAGGTAGCCGGCGTCCACCGGGTCCGGCAGGGGGAGCTGGCCCTTGCGGCGCTGCCCGAAGCGCACCCGAGCCGCTCGCAGCTGATCGAGGAGCGGCGCCGCGAAGAGCGTCCGGACTCCGTTGGCGAAGCGGGCGAGAGGCAGCCGGTGCTTGCGTAGGAAGTGGTTGAAGAAGAGGTAGTCGAGGACCGAGCGGGTCCGCATCACGTAGACGACGGTCCCCTCCTCTGCCGCCTCACGGACCCCCGCGAGCTCGCCATCGTCCGCCTCGATGTGATCGAAGAAGCGCTGGGCGACGCGCTGCATGAGCCAGCCGAAGCGGGGCAGCATCCCGGACAGGTAGGGGCCGACGGGCAGGTCGCGGGGCCAACCGGGGGCGGTGGGGGCCTCGACGGTCGTCGGCAGCTCGGTGGGGGACGGTTCGCTCATGGAGCGGCTCCATCATCCCACGACGGGGGCGGCGCATCGACCCCCAGAGGCGACGAGGCCGGCGTGGGCGAGCAGATCGGCGGCGATGTCCTCCCACGTGGGAGGCGGGGGCGCGGGGGCACGAAGCGCTCCTCCCTTCCAGAGAGGGAGACCCGCGGCGGCCGCGTTCGCTTCCTTCAGGGGCGCAAACCAGCGGTCGGGGACCGGCTCGCCGAGGGCCTGGGCGACGGACGTCGCGCCAGCGGGGGGCCAGGGGGCTTCGGGGGACCAGGACGCGCTCCAGCCGCGGCGCGCGCGAGCGAGGGCGCGTCTGCCGAGGACCCCGAGCCAGGCGTGGTCGATGCCATGGCGGGCGAGGGCGGCGAGTACGGGGGCACGCTCGGGACCGTCACCGGCGAGGTCGACTCGCAGGGAGCCCACCTGGGCCGCGAGCTCCGGGAGACGCGCCACCTCGGCGACCAGCCCGTGCCAGGGCTTGAAGGTCCCCTCGTAGCCGAGGACGAAGGGGGCGTCGACGCCCGGAGACTCGACCGCGACCGCGTCCTCGAGCGCGGCCCCCCCGTCGGCGACGAGCTCCCAGGCCGCGACCCCGTTGGGGACCACGCGCGCCCGCGGGCCGATCCACGCCGCCAGCCCCTCGGACACCGCGATCACCTCGTCCGCCGCGGCGAACGTCGCCCGCTCCCGAGCCAGCCGGCGCCGGGACGCCTCCGCCCCCCGAAACAGCGCCCCCTCCCACACGAGCGGCGCGTTCACCTCCAACACCCAGCGCCGCGGCCGCGTCCCCCGCAGAGGCACCCCCACATCCAGCGCATGCCGCTGATGCACCAGGTCCGGCGCGCGCTCGGAGAGCATCCGCCCCACCCAGCCGTCGAACCCCCGCGCGGGCCCCTCGAAGACCCGCACCCCGGGGACATCGATGCCCGCCGGCCCCAGCGTCCGCACCCACGCCTCCACCGCGCACCCCGCGGCGCCGTAGCCCCCCGCGATCCCGCGCAGATGAGCCGACGCTCCGCCGTCACCGAACCAGGGGATCCCCCGGTCCGCGCAGACGATGGCGACCCGCGGCCGCGACGCATCCATCGAGTTCAGGGGAGCGTGACCTCGAGAGGACCGAGGTCGCTGGCCTGCGTCGCGGCGGTGAGCGAGGCGCTGCCTGCGTCGTCGGACACCTGGAGCATGTCGGCGTCCACGGTGTAGGTGACCTCCAGGTCCCCCTCCTCCACGAGCGAGCTGTGGGAGCAGAAGAGGTCCCACAGGGCGTCGCCGGTGCCGGTCTCCGCGTCGTAGGTCCACCCCTCGAGCCGCGCCCCGAAGGCCCGCAGGTAGCGCCCCTCCTCATCGATCGACTCGTTGAGGAGCATGTGCCAGCCCCGCAGGAGCGGGATCCCCAGCGGCATCCCCGCCTCACCCGCGAAGGTGAGCGTCCGCTCGTCCGCTGGCAGGGAGTCCACCGGCGAGTACGACGGCGGGATCCGCAAGATGTAGTCGTAGGCGCTGAGCTGCCCCTCGGTGAGCACTCCGTCCCGCCGGTAGCCGATGACCACCAGATCGAGCTGCCCCGCCACGTTTGCGTAGGGGACCGAGGCGTTCATCGCCGGCCGGTCCAGCACCCCGGCCTTGTAGTCCATCCACGCGTCCACGGTCATCGTGCTGCCGTCCACGGTCACCCCCGTCACCCCGGCTCCCATCCGCTGGGGCGTCCAGCCGTGGGACGTGTCGTAGTCCGGGTCCGCGCCCTCGTCCGCGGGCACGTCGGTGTCGAAGGTCACACCCTGGAGAGCGACGGTGTGGTGCGGCCAGTCCGCCAGCCCCAGGGCCTCGAGGTCGATCGTGACCGCCTGGTTCGCGAGCCCGTCCGGCCCCATCGCGAAGGTCGCCGATGCCTCGGCCACGGCGATGTGGTCGGTCCGCACGTCCGCCCACGACATGGTCCAGTGCGGGACGTCGTTCGCGAACCCGCCCGTGCTCCAGTCGCCGCCGATGATCCCGATGCGCCCGGTGAAGCTGCCCGACTCGTCCGGGTCGGCGACCGCGCTGCGCAGATAGGCCACCCGGTGGCTCAGATCCTCCCAGTCGTACCGGTAGCCCTGCCAGAGGACGGCGTTCCCGTCGCCGACGGGGACCGAGCACCCGCTGAGGGAGAGGAGGCAGGCGAACGCGAGGACCGGGGCAGAGGAGCGCATGAGCCGCACCATATCCCGCCCGCCGACGCGCGACGTGATTGCCGCGGCCTCCAATGCGTGCTATCCGCCCGCCCCGCATGGAGAGGTCCCTCACGTTCCCGCACAAGGGCGACTACCTGCGCGGCTCCTTCTACCAGGAGACCGGCGACGGGTACGTCGACGACTTCGACCCGGCGACCGGGGTGCGCCTGGACCGCGTGCCGTACCGGGTCGCGGCGGTGGACGAAGCGGTCGAGGAAGCCCGCGCCGCGACCGCGCGGTGGCGGATGGCCAGCGTGGACGAGCGGGCCGGCTTCCTCATGCGCGTCCGCACGATGCTCGAGGCCCGACGGGGGCTCCTCGCGGAGCTCGCTGCCCGGGAGCTCGGCAAGCCGGTGTGGGAGGCGCAGCTCGAGTGCGCCGCCGCGGAGCGGTCGGTCGATCTCCTCGTGGAGCAGGGGCGGGAGATCCTGCGCTCCAGCCCCCACCCCACCTCGGTGGGCAGCATCGAGCGGTCGCCCCTGGGCATCGCGGCGGTGGTCACGCCCTGCGTGTACCCAGTCTACGGGGCGATCCAGCTCATCCTCCCGTGCCTGCTCGGCGGCAACGGGGTCGTCTGGAAGCCGTCGAGCACCGTGCCGCTGACGTCGCAGCTCGTGGCCATGTGCCTCGACTCGGCGCGGATCCCGTCGGGCGTGTTCTCGATGGTCCAGGGCCCGCGGGACCCGGTGGGCCGGCACCTGGTCGCCCACGACGGCGTCGACCTCGTCGTGGGCGCGGGGAGCCCACGGATGGGGCGCAAGCTCCGCACGGCCCTCGGGGACGCGAAGCCCGTGTCGGTCCAGTGCGGGGGCAAGGGCTGGGCGATCGTCTGCGCGGACGCGGATCTGGACCGCGCGGCCTACGAGGTCGTCAGCGGCGCGTTCCTCACCGCAGGGCAGCGCTGCAACGCCACCTCGCGGGTCCTCGTGGAGAAGGAGGTCGCTCGGGACCTCCTCACCCGGGTCGTCGCCCTGATGCGGGGCCTCAAGATCGGCAACCCCCACGACCGCGACGTGTTCTGCGGCCCCCTCGCCACCGAGACGCTCAAGCAGCGCTTCGCCCTGCACATCAATGAGTGGGCGAAGGCCCGGATGGAGTTCGCGGTGGAGGGCGGCGCCGGTCAGCTCACCCCGGCCCTGCGCAAGGACGGCCAGTGCTACGTCGCCCCGGCGCTCGCCGTGCTCGAGGACGGGCCACTGCCCGCCGGGATCATCGCGCCCGAGGAGGTGGAAGGGCCGCTGCTCCTCGCCCAGCTCGTGGACAGCGCCGAGGACGCGGTGGATCTCTACAACGCCCACCCCTACGGCCTCGCGGCAGCCATCTTCACGGAGACGGAGCGCCGATACGCGGGCCTCGCCCGCCTGCTCCGGGCCGGCGTCGTGAACTGGAACCGGGGGACGATCGTCGCCTCGGCCCGGTTCCCCAACGCGGGGCTCGGCAAGTCGGGGTTCGGCGCATCGAGCAACGCCGCGCTCCTCTACGAGTGCACCTACCCCCAGAGCCGCCTCGGGACCTCCGGGCGGTTCGACCCGTCCCACCGGGTCCCCGGGATGGAGTGGCCGAAGGAGATGGGCGTGATCGATCCGTCGTCCGCCGCGACCCCGCCCTACGTGCCCGGCACCCCCTGAGGCCCCGGAGGCTCCGTGAACGCCCGCCTTGCTCCCCTCGTCGCCGCCTGCCTCCTCGCCGCCTGCGGCCCCGACGAGCCGAAGACCCCTGAGAGCCCGTCCGCAGCGCCCGAAGAGCCCACGCTCGCGGACCCCGCTCTCTCCGCAGCGGCCGCACCCTCCGCGTCCGCCCGCGCCCTCGATCCCGCGAAGCCGTCGGGCCGCATGGTCGGCAGCTGGGGCGTCTCCCTGACGGACGTCCAGAAGGCCCAGCACGCCCAGGCGAAGGCCGCGGTCGCCGCCAACCCGAACGACGCCTCGGCGCAGCAGATGCTGCGCGTCGTCGAAGGCATGCTCACCCAGGTCTCTCTGGACGTGACCCCGGACACCGTGCGCATGCGCCTCGGCGACCAGCTCCTCGCCAGCCCCTACACCATCGGCGAGGACACCGCCGAGGGCTGCACCCTCACCACCACCGAGCCCAGCGGCCAGACCTCGGAGATCCAGGTGGCCTTCGACGGCGACGTCATGGTGTGGACGAAGACCGGAGAGCGGGGACCCATGCGCTGGGAGCGCGTGGAGCGCTGACGCGGCCCCGCCGCGCCGGTTCGGGAGGGGGCTCGCGCCCCGAGGTCAGGCGGTCCCGGCGATCTGACGCCCGATCATCGTCCCGAGCACCATCGTGGTGAGCTGCGGGTTCACGCCCAGGGACGTGGGGAAGATGCCTGCGTCCGCGATCCAGAGCCCGTCGAGGCGGTGCGCCCGACCTGTCGGTCCCACCACGCTCGTCGAACCGTCGCGCCCCATGGGGTTCGTGCTCATGGGGTGCGCCGAGTAGAGGACGAAGTCCGCGAGCTTCGTCCGGGCGAGCTCCGCGGCGAGCTGCTCGGGGGTGTCGTGCCACTGGGCGCCGTGGGCCCCGTTGCGGATCTTCTTGGCTCCGCCCGCGAGCAGCACCCGCGCGGACAGGATCAGGCCGCGCTTCAGCGTCTCGACGTCCTCGGGATCCCAGGTGTAGCTCAGCTTCGCCCGGCCGTTCTTGCGCGTCCGTACGCTGCCCTTCCCCTTGTCGCTCACCATCACGCCGAGCCCGCAGATCCGGTTGATGTCGGTGAGCGCCTGCTTCGCCTCCATCCCGATGGCCCCGGTCATGGAGATGAACGCCTCGGGCGGGACGTTGAAGGTGTGGGGGAGGACCTTCGGCTCCTCCGGGGTCCAGCAGTAGGCGCCCTGCGTCGCCCCCTTCCACATGTGGACCTCGTGGTCGCACAGGCCGAGCAGTCCGGTCCCGGGGTGCAGGTGCAGCTGGTCGCCCACCGGGCCGAGGTCCTTGGCGAGCCCACAGCCGTACAGCAGGCGCGGGGTCCCGATGGCCCCGGCGCTCAGCACGACCGTGCCCGCCCGCACCAGCAGCCGCCCCTTCGTCTCCCGCGTGTCCGGGTCGTGGAGCCGCCCCACCACCCCGACGGCGCGCCCGCCGTCGACGAGCACGTCCTCGACCCGGCACTCGGCCTGGACGATGCACCCGCCCTCGCGGGCGTCGATGACGAGGTTCCGATCCACGCTCGCCTTGCCGCCGCTGGGGCAGCCGAAGTTGCAGATCCCGCAGCCGACGCAGCCCGGCGCGTTCCGGCGCAGCAGCCCCCCTTCCAGCGGTGGTCCGAGGGCCTTCACCCCGCGCGCCACGATCATGTTGTTCTCGCCGGCGATGCCCTCGTGGACCGGGACGACGCCGATGCGCTGCTCGATCTCGTCGTAGATGGGGTGGATGTGCTCGGGGAGGTAGCGGTCGTCGTCCAGGGTCTCGGCCCACTCGCGCAGGACCGGCTCGGGCGTGCGGAAGCAGATGGCCGAGTTCACCAGGCTGCCCCCGCCCACGCCGCGCCCAGCCATCACCGGGAAGGGCACGGGGCCCTCGGCGAGCATCGTCCCGAACTCCTGGAAGTGGTACCGGACCGAGTTGGTCCACGACGGGCGGAAGCGGCTCCGTCGGGGACCGTCTTCGAGGAGCAGCACGGACGCGCCCGACGCCGCTACCTGGCGCGCGACGGCCGAGCCTCCAGGCCCGGCTCCGACGATGACCACGTCCACGTCGTAGCGATCGGGGGCGTCGTCCCAGCCGCGGATGGGGTCCAGGCCGCTGGCGGTGGGGTGCTCGGGAGCGAACCCCGGGACCGGCAGGACGTCGTTCAGGCTCACGTCAGCGCTCGTAGCCGCAGGGGAACTGCCAGCCACAGGCCTCCCGCACGGCGGGGTGACCGCAGTAGGCGGTCCCGATGAAGGTGAGGAGGCCGCCGATGGCGCCCCGCACCAGGTGGTTGTCGCTCGTGGTCCAGGACCGAAGCAGGTCCCCCCGGGCCTCGACGTCGAGGGCGCGCAGGCCAGCGAAGCGCGTGGCCCGGGACATGTCGTCCAGGGCGTGCAGCAGCATGCGGAGCATCGTGGGTGTGGGCTCGTCCATGAGCGTGAACATCGCGTCCATGTAGCGGGCGATCCCCGCGTCCGCGCCCGACAGCGACGGCGTGCCGCCGGGCGGAAAGTAGGCCTCGGCGATGGCGTCGATGAGCGCGGCCTCGTCGGCGGTGAGGGTCGCGTAGCCCGCGTCCGGCGGGGCGTCCCACCAGGAGCCAATGCGCGCCACACCCACCCCCGCTCCCGCCGTGAGAAGGCCCGAGGTGGCGAGCACCATCCGTCGAGTCACGAGGCCGGAGCGCGGGGCGGAGTCCGTCACGTGGGGGACACTACTCCACGCGCGAGCGCGCGGGTCGGTATGGTCGGCCCGCGCCTCGAACGGCGCCTGGGAGTCCTCGATGATCCGTCTCGCCCTCGCTCTGCTCGCTCTCCTCTTCGTCGCCGGCTGCCCGGTGACCGGCAACAACTACCCGGCGACGTACGCCCGCACGGCCTGCGCCTCGGTGTTCCTCTGCGTGGAGGACCCGAACGAGATCGAGACCTGGTTCGGGTACGACGACGAGGACGAGTGCATCGAGGACCAGGAGGAGCAGGTCGCCTCGAGCCCGGCGTACGACGCGTACGAGGAGGGCGACCGGGAGTTCGACGCGGACAACGCGAACGCCTGCCTGGACGAGATCGACCAGATCCGGGACGACTCGGACTGCGGGACCATGAGCCTCGGCGCGTGGCTCATCGACGCCGCCGCCGAGGAGTGCAGCCAGGTCTTCGTGGAGCCCGAGGAGGAGTAGCCCTCTTCGGGAGGGGCGCACCGATGGAGGAGTCCTGGGGCCCCGACTCGCTCTGGGCGCTGGCCCGGGACGCGATCTTCCCCCCGGCGGCGTTCGACGCCGGCCCCATCCAGGTCGACGCGATCCTGGCGCTGTCGGGCGCAACGAAGCCCCTGGACGTCCTCGATCTCCCCTGCGGCCCTGGCCGCCACGCGCTGCCGCTCGCCGAGCGGGGGCACCGGGTCGTGGCGGTGGACAGGACCCCGTCCTATCTCGCCGAGCTGCGCTCCGCGGCCGGTGAGCTCCCCATCGAGGTCGTGCAGGCCGACATGCGCGACTTCGCCCGCGACGACGCCTTCGACCTCGCCCTGAACCTCTACCACTCCTTCGGGTACTTCCCCGATCGCGCCGACGACGCCCGGGTCCTCGCCAACCTGCGCCGCTCCCTGCGCGACGGCGGCGCGCTCGTGATGGACCTGCACAGCTGGGAGCTCATGGGGCGGGGGTTCGAGCCGGTGCGGGAGCGGGCCCTGCCCGACGGCAGCGTCGTGCGCGAGGAGGCGTCCATCGACGGCGACTGGATGACGAGCACCTGGACGCTCACCCGCGACGGCGAGGCTCACGCCCGGGACATGTCCCTGCGGCTGTACTCCGCCGAGACGCTGCGCGCCGCGTTGAACGAAGCCGGATTCCCCTACGTCACGGTGTTCGGTGGGTTCGATCTGCGGCCGTGGGACGACGAGGCGGTCCGGCTGGTGGTGCTCGCGCGCTGATCCGGCGACGGACCGCGGGAGCTACTCCCCCCGCTGGAGCTGCACCTCGTTCCGGGCCGCCCAGGCCGGGATGTCCCGACGGCTCAGCGCGGTGGCGATGAGGTCAGGGAACAGGTCGGGGGTGCAGGCGAACGTCGGGATCCCGAGGCTCGCGAAGGCGGCGGCGTTCGTGGCGTCGTAGGCGGGCGCGCCCTCGTCGCACAGGGCCAGCAGGCAGACGACGTTCACCCCGCTGGCGACGAGGCCCGCGGCGCGCTTGAGCATCTTCTTGCGGTCGCCCCCCTCGTACAGGTCCGTGATGAGCACCAGGGTGGTCTTCGTGGGGCGCTCCACGAGGGACGTGCAGTAGCCGAGGGCCCGCGCGATGTCCGTGCCGCCGCCGAGCTGGCAGCCGAAGAGCAGGTCGACGGGGTCGTCCAGGTCGTCCGTCAGGTCCGCGACCTCCGTGTCGAACACGACCATGCGGGTGCGCGCCGCGCGGATGGACGCCAGGACCGCCCCGAAGATGCCCGCGTAGACCACCGAGTTCGCCATGGACCCGCTCTGGTCGACGCACAGCACGATGTCGTAGAGCCCCGTGCGCTTGCGACCGTGCCCGATGAGCGTCTCGGGCACGACGACGCCGTGCTCCGGCAGCCAGTTGCGCAGGTTCTTGCGGATGGTGCGGTCCCAGTCGATCTCCGAGGCCCGGGGGCGACGGGAGCGGGTCGCCCGGTCGATGGCGCCGCGGACGGCGGACACGGTCTTGTCCCGCAGGCGCCGCTCCACCTCCGTCACCACGTCCCGCACCACGCGCCGCGCCGTCTCCTTCGTCTCGGACGGGATGAGGCGGGCCATGGACACGAGGTTCGCCACGAGGTGGATGTCCGGCTCGACGGCGTCGAGGAACTCGGGCTCCAGGAGCAGCTCGTGGAGGCGCAGCTTCTCGATGGCGTCCTTCTGCATCATCTGAACGGCGGGGCGGGGGAAGTAGTTGCGGATGTCCCCGAGCCAGCGGGCGAGGTACGGCGAGCTGGCGCCGAGGGAACCCTTGCGGTCGCCGCCGCGGTACAGGGCGCCGAGGGCCTCGTCCATGACGCGGTCGTCGCCGCCCAGCTTGCCGAGGACCGCGTCCGTGTTTCCCTCCTCGCCGAGGACGAGGCGCCAGCGGCGGGAGCGCTCGTCGGGGGTCGTGCCCACGGTGAGGTCCTTTGCGTCCTTGGGGTCACTCGCCATCGAGGGCCTCCAGGGCTGTGGGCAGGGCCTCGGTCGTGCCGAGGAGGTGGGCGAGGGCGGGCAGGGCGAGGGCGACGCGGTGGGGCGCCAGATCCAGGGTGCGGGTCCGGCTCGTGATCGGCGGGACCACGGTGCCGTCGGCGGTGACCCGCAGCGACGCCACCCGCTCGGCCACCTTGCGGCGGTCCCCCGGCGAGAACGCGGAGAAGCCGCGGCGGAGGGCGGGCAGCAGGTCCGCGAAGAGCTCGTCGGGCAGGCCGCGGAGCCAGGTGTCGAAGGCGCCCCAGAAGGCCTCCCGGTGGAGGATCGCGGCGCCCCCTCCCCTGAGGAACCCTTCGAGCCACGCGGCGCAGTCGCCCGGCGGGTTCCCGAGGGAGAGCGCGCGCCCCACGAGCCGCCGCAGCTCGTCGTCCTCGAGCTCGCGCCGGTCCAGCCGGAGGCGGGACGCGGTGCCCTGCAGGTGCGGGGCGGTGCGCTCGGTGGTGGACAGGGTGAGGAGGACGTCGGCCCAGCCTGGATCGGACGCGCGCTCCAGCAGCACGAGGATGCGCTGGATCTCGGCGACCCCCTCGCCGAGCGTGCTCGCCGCTTCCTCGTCGAGGCCGATGCAGGCGGGGGGCAGGCCGATCCAGGTCCGCTCGAAGAGGCCGTCGAGGATCGGCATGACCTCCTCGCTGGCCGTGCCGCGGACGTCGCCGTAGCGGGCGATGCGGGCGAGGGGCGGCAGGGCGGCGACGAGGCGATGGACGTCCGGCGAGAGCGCGGCGCGGGCGGCGAGCTGCTCGAGGAGCGCGCGGCGCGCGGTGGGGAGGTCCGCGAGGATGGCCGCGTCGAGGAGATCGATGAGGCCCGCGAGATCGTCCACGTCGACGGCGCGCTCGGCGATGCCCTGCGCCGCGGCCACTTCCACGGTGTTGCCCAGCGTGTTCGCCTCGATCAGCCCCACCTCGAACTCGGGCTCCCAGGCGAGGCGCCAGTGCTCCCAGAAGGTCCCCTGGCGGTTGCTCGACAGGTCCGCGACGGGCTCGCCCCACGGGATCCCGAGGGCCCGCAGGCGCCACAGGAGGACCGACTTGCGCCGGTGGGGGTCCTGGCGCAGGTCGAGCTGGAGCTCGCGGGGCTCCACCTCCTGCTTGAGGCGGGCGGACTTCCGCTGCCGCTCGAAGTCGGCCTGGAGCGGGACGGTGGGGGTCTCGGGCGGGACGCCGCCGAGGACGTCGCCCACTTCGAGGGCGTCGCGGACGAGGGCGAGGGCGTCCGGGTAGCCCCCGAGGAGCACGGTGGTGGTTGCCTCCTTGAGCTCCTCGAGGCCGGGGCGCGGAAGGCCCCGCAAGGCGGCGAGGGCGTCGGCGAGGCGGACCCCTTCGATGACGTGGGCCGAGCTCACGTCGATGCCCGCGGACCGGAGCAGGGCCGCCGACTGGGCGAGCCAGCGGGCGCTCGCCTGGGTGGGGTGCTCCCAGAGCAGCCGGTACCAGCCCGGAGAGGTCACGCCGGCCCCGTAGCCGGAGCGGAAGGCGAGGCGAGCGTTGGTCCAGGGGACCCAGGTGGCGCTGACCCTCGTCTTCTTGAGGCCCTTGAGGAGGGCGTTGTCCGCGGTGGCCCGGCCGCTGCGCTTGATGAAGTCCCAGGTGAGGACCGGGGCATGCCAGGCGCCGCAGATGACGGCGATGCGCTCGTGGCCGGCGTTCTTCGCCCGGCGGATCTCCCGGCGCATGTGGGCCTCGCGCCGGTCCTCGCGGCGGCGGTGGGGGGTGTCGGCGTCCGGGCGGGCCTCGCGGACCGCGGACATGGCCTCGAGGATGGCGACGAACAGGTCCGTGTCGTCGTCGCGTCGCTCGACCTGCTGGTCCCACCACTCCTCAGGGTCGTCGTAGCCGGCGGCGGTGGCCAGGGCGCCGATGGGGTCCACGGGGGCCGGATCGACAACGGCCTCGATGGGATCGGGGGCGTCGGGTGTTGCAGGAGCTGCCTCCTCCGCCCCCGCGGCCTCCCCCTCTGCGTCCTCCGCCTCCGCGTCGCCGTCCTCTCCCTCCGTGGCCTCCACCTCCTCCGCGTCCCGCACCTCCCGAAACCCGTACGCCACCGGCAGGTCGATGAACCGCGCCGGCACCTCGTTCTCCGCCGCCCACAGCAGCCCCTGCCACTCGGGCGAGAAGTCCGTGAACGGATAGAACACCGCCTGCTTTGGCCGGTCCGGCGCGTACACGAGCAGGCTCACCGGCGGCTTCATGCCGTCCTTCGCCATGAGCGGCAGCACGCCGTCGCCCTCGGGCGGCCCCTCCACGAGCACGCAGTCCGGCGCGAGCCGCGCGAGCTCCCGCCGCACCGAGCGCGCGCAGCCCGGCCCGTGGTGCCGCACCCCGAGGACGAACACCTCAGGCACGGCGCCTCCGGGGCGCGTACTGGTCACCCAGGCCCGTCACCTCAGAGCATCTCCCGGCACGCGCGGTACAGGTCCATCCAGCCTTCGCGCTCCTTGACGACCGTCCGCAGATACTCGAGCCAGACCTGCCGGTCCTGGACCGGGTCCCGCACGACCGCGCCGGTGATGCCCGCCGCCAGATCGTCCGCCTTGAGCTCCCCGTCGCCGTAGAAGGCGGCCATCGCCAGCCCCGCCGTCATCACCGAGATGGCCTCGGCGGTGGACAGCGTCCCCGACGGCGACTTGATCTTCGTCGCCCCGTCGACCGTAACCCCCGCCCGCAGCTCCCGGAAGATGGTCACCACCCGGCGCATCTCTTCGAGCGCCGGCGCCTCGGCCGGCAGCTCCAGCGCGCGCCCCACCGAGGCCGTCCGCTGCTCCACGATGGTCAGCTCCTCCTCGAGCGTGTCCGGCGTCGGCAGCACGACCGTGTTGAACCGGCGCGACAGGGCCGAGCTCAGCTCGTTCACGCCCTTGTCCCGGTTGTTGGCCGTGGCGATGACGTTGAACCCCCGCCGGGCCTGCACTTCCGTGTTCAGTTCCGGGACCGGAAGGGCCTTCTCGGACAACACGGTGATGAGGGTGTCCTGTACCTCGCTGGGGATGCGGGTCAGTTCCTCCACCCGGCAGAGCTTTCCGGTCTGCATCGCCACCATCGTGGGGCTCGGCACCAGAGCCCCCTCGGTGGGGCCCTCGGCCAGCAGGCGCGCGTAGTTCCAGCCGTAGCGGATGGCGTTCTCGTCGGTCCCCGCGGTCCCCTGGATGAGCAGGGTGCTGTCCCCGGAGATCGCCGCCGCGAGGTGCTCGCTGACCCAGGACTTTCCGGTCCCGGGGACGCCGTAGAGCAGAAGAGCCCGGTCGGTCGCCAGCGTCGCGACGGCGATCTCCATGAGACGGCCGTTCCCGATGTACTTCGCGGTGATGCTGGTCCCGTCGGGCAGGTCCCCTCCGAGCAGGTACGTCCGCACGGCCCAGGGGGAGAGGCTCCAGCCGGGAGGCTTCGGCTTGTCGTCGTGCGCGGCGAGGGCGCTCAGCTCGGCGGCGAACTCCTGCTCGGCGTGCTGACGGAGGACGGTGGTGACGTCGTTCATGGGGTGTCCTTGGGCGATGCGGCGGGCCGCGGGAGGGTGGCGAGCGCGCCTTCGATCTGGAGGCGAAGGGCGACGCGCGCGTGGAACTGGGAGAGCGCGGAGAACCAGCGCGGAGAAGCGTCCGCCGAGTGCACGGCGAGGGACTGGGTGCGAGGCAGCAGCGCCACCGGCAGACGGGCGGCGGCCTCCTTGAGGGACCGGCGCCAGGCGAGCGCGCTGGACGTGGCCTCGCTCGCGCCGCTGTCCACGGCGGACAGGTGCTGGCGAAGCAGGGTGAGCCAGCGCTCACCGACCATGGTGGGCCAGACCGCGTCCCACGACGCGAGCGGCGTCCACCAGCTCGTGGCAGTGTGGGTCGTCATGAGGCCGACGATGCGCTCGGCGCGGGCATCGTCCGGGAGGGCGGCGAGGAGCCGCTCGGCGACGTGGCGCGTCTTCCCGTCCCGCTCGAGCACCTCCATGGGCATGCGGTCCCAGCGCGAGAGCAGCGTGCCGACCCACGCGGTCTCTCCGTGCAGCAGCGCCCCTTCGGACAGGCCGATGAGCAGGGCGTCGTCGTCGTCGGAGATGCCGACGGCCACCTCGGAGTCGGTCATCCCCCAGGCGGTGGCCAGGGCGGACGGCGGCACGAGCTCGAGGAGCGCGATGGTCTCGGCCTGCCCGTGGGCCATGGCGAGGGTCGGCGCGCGCCGCTTCCGGCCGAGGAGGGCGGAGACGATGGACCGCCGCTGGGGCTTCTCCTCCAGCCGGACGCCGGCCACCGCCGCCGCGAGGGCTTCCTTCGCCAGATCGGTCTCCGGCAGGCGCGCGAGGAGCCGGCGCGCGAGGGCCTTGACCTTGTCTGAGCGGTCCTTGGCGACGATCTGCTCGAGGAGACCGGCGTCGTCGGGGGCGAGGTGCTCTCCGAGCACAGGGACGAGGGCCTGGCGAACCGGGGCCGGGTCCGAGGTCCAGGTGGAGCGCAGCGCATCCCGTCCCGCCTTGCGGTCCAGGGCGCGGATCTGGCGCAAGACCCCTGGACGCTCGCGGGCGGTGGCCTCGGCGAAAGACACCTGGAGCTCCGCCAGGGTCGCGGCCGCATCGTCGTCGATGGCCCACGTCCAGGCGGCGCCTTGCTGAACGAGCCACCGGGCCCGCTCGCCGAGGAGCGGCAGGACGTGCTCCCGCAGGGTGTCCGGGCAGCGGCGGAGGATGGGGCGCAGCGCGGCGGGCGGCAGGACATGCCCTGTCGCGGCCACCCGGGGAAGGACGGCGGGGAGCAGGTCCCGCTCGTCGCTCTGGGCGAACAGGGACACCAGGGCGCCGGCCACGCCGTCGGGCAGCACCGGTCGGGTCTCGACGGGCGCGGGCTCGGGCAGCGACGGGGCCTTCGGGGGACGGCTCGCCGCCTTGCGCAGGACCGCGGTGGCTCCGGCGGCGAGGAGGATGCGGCGCTCGAGGGGCTCGTCGGGGCGGGCGGCCAGCAGCGCGTCGGCGGCGGTCCCGGTGGTCACGGGCTCGGACGCGCCGAGGGCGTCGGTCCCCACGGTGGCGAGGTCGAGGAGGTTCACAGGGCGTCCCCGTCCAGCCGACGCAGGCCGTGCTCGCCCGCCACGAGCAGGGGCCGCAGCTGGTCGCCGTCCCACTCGCCGAACACGTCGACGGGCCGTCCGCCGGAGACGGCGAGGAGCGTCCAGTGGCCCCCGCGGCTGAGGCGGAGTCCGTCGCCGTTGCCGTCCACGACCCACCAGCGCCCGCTGGCGGTGCGCACCGGAGTGACCCCCGACAGGACCGCGGGGACCTGACCCACCCACGGCACGAGCCCCCACCAGCCGGCGGCGCGATCGAGGAACGGCGCGATGGCCTCGCCACCCACGAGGTGCTCGGCGGCGCCCGGCGCCATCCCCTCCCCTCGCTCGTGGATGATCGCCCGATGCGGCAGGGCCGACGGGTGGAACGCCAGGGTCAGCGGCACGCGCGCGCCGGGGAGGAGCACGGGACCGAAGGCGCCCTGGTTGCGGGCGTAGCGGATGACGAGCGCCGGGCGGCCGGCCTCGTGGAGGAGCCAGGTGCGCTCGGAGAAGACGAGCTCGAGCTCCTCGACCTGCTGCCCGGCGACGAGCCAGGTTCCGTCGACGAGATCGCCGTGGGCCACCGTGTTCTCGGTGCGGCGCTGGAACCCGATGGTGGACCGGAGATCCGCGCGCAGGGCCTCGGGCAGGGCGTCCTCCCGGCCCCAGGCGTCGGTGAGGAGCGCGAGCTGGCCGAGGCGGTCGAGGACGCGGGCCGGCCAGTCCGGCGAGCTGCCGGGGATCTCGGCGATGTCGGCGACCCGGCGCCGCAGGCCGGTGGCCTGCGCGTCGCCCAGGGCCTGGGCCCGGTTCGAGAAGAACGAGTAGGGGCGGGAGTCCAGGTCCGACAGCCCCTCGCGCACCAGATCCCGCAGCCACAGGTCGAGGGCGGCCACCCCGTCCGTCACCCGGCGCTCCCTGGCCCTCACCCGCTTCTCCCGACCGGCCGCCCGCTTCGCCTCCTTGGCCGCGGCCTCCTCCGGGGTCAGGTCCTCCGCCACCTCGGGAGCCTCGACCTTGCGGCGCTTGCCTAGCCACGAGCTGACCCAGGACGGCGGCTCACCGGCGGCGGGCGGGGTCGTGGCGGAGAGGAACAGGAGCCCGAGGGCGTGCTTGCAGGGGAACTTGCGGGATGGGCAGGAGCAGCGCGAGGCGAGGTCGCGCAGGTCCACCTGGACCTGGTACTCGCGGGACCCCCGGCACACCCCCCACACCGCTTCGTCGGCGGACGCCACGTGGGCCCACTTCGACGGGTTCGACACCTTGCCGGCGGCCTTGATGGAGGCGGCGTCCGGCGCGAGCTGCTCGACCTGGGGTCGGGTGGGGAACACGGCGGACGGATGCTAAACGACCCGCGCCGGCCGCGCGCTCGACGCCGCCCGCCCGCGGGCTCGACGCTACTCCGCGGCCTCGACGCAGCCCTCGCCCTCGGGGACGCAGGACTGGAGCGTGAGCTGGTCCACGACCCCCGCGGGCACGGCCACGAAGTGCACCGTCACCCACTGCATCTCGCAGTCGCCACAGGCGGTGGCGTAGTACGCGAGGTGCTGGGAGTCTCCGCAGTCGGCGAGCCAGAGCGTGCCGTCGGTCCCCTCGCAGCCGTTGCTGCGGAGCACGCTGCCCACGACGTCGTTCGCCTCCCAGTCGAACTCCAGGAGTGGGTCGAGGACGTCGCTGTCGCAGCGGGCGAGGAAGTCGAGCCACTCGGACTCCTCGCGGAAGATGGTGGGGAGGTTCTGAGCGTAGTCGCACCAGCCCGGCAGCTCGAGGACCTCGACGGGGATCAGCGCGCAGGACTCCTCGAGCACCGTGTCCGGGTCGCAGCCGCCCCACTCGCCGACCACCTGCTCGTCGGCCGGGTCGGTGCTCGGGCGGTCCGGCGCACAGGCCGACAAGGCGACGGTGAGGAGCAGCAAGATGTTGCGCACGCCTACATGGTGCCGCCATGGGCGTTCCGGCGCACTAAGGTTCCGCCCATGAGCGACTCGCCCCAGGGAGACGGCCCCCCCGCCGACGACGCCCCCGTCGACGACCGCGTGGGCACGCCCGGCAACCGCCCCTGCCCCGCCGGCAAGAACTGCAAGGGGCAGTACGAGCACGAGAACCCCCGGTTCACCGGCAAGGACTACTTCTTCATGGCGGTGGGGATCTCCTCCCGCCCGGTGCCCATCGAGCGCAAGTGCGCCCTGTGCGGGCACATCTGGGAGATCGAGAAGTCGCGGCGCCCCTGGTAGCGGCGGCCTGAGAGAGCCGAACCGGCGCCCTACTTCGGCTTCTTGCTCAGGGCGTGGGCCACGCACCGCTCGACCCAGTAGTCCAGGACCTCGTCGTCCGCGCAGCCGTCCTCGGAGACGTACCCCCAGCCCTTCATGGGGCGCCCGGTGAAGTCCATGATCGACACATGGGGGCGCGACATCATGTCGTCGTGCTGGGGCTTGTCGAGGCGGATCATCATCCGCGCGTCGTTCACGCCGACGGTCATGTGCCCGTTCACCATGAACGCGATGCCCCCGAACATCTTCTTCTCCACGTGGGGCACCTCATCGAGGCGGTCCCGGATGCGGGCAGCGAGTCCTTCGTCGTAGGCCATGGGGTCTCTCCTGCGCTGGGGACTGACGCGGGTCAGGTCTCCCGGTTCGGGACCTGCACCGCGGCCCCGTCCTCGAGACGATACGCCGTCAGGGTGCCTCCCCAACAGCAGCCCGAGTCCAGCGACACCCAGCCGTTGCCCCGGCGATGCCCCAGGGCGGCCCAGTGACCGAAGAGCAGCGTGCGCTTGCCGCGCCAGCGACGCTTCTTCGCCGCGTACCAGGGCCAGATCCCAGCCGGCGCCTGCTCGGGCGGTCCCTTGAAGTCCCGCACCACGCGCCCCTTCCCGTCGACGCAGCGCAGGGTGGTCAAGGCGGCGAGGGCGGCGCGGCGCGACGGGCTCTTGCGCTTCCAAGGGAGCGGGTCGGCCCCGGGCGGGGGGACGAGCAGCCGGGCTCCCCTCCCCTTCGCCAGGCGCTGGGTGATGCGCGCCGCCTCGGTGCGGGCCTCCTCGAGGCTCCACTGGGGCAAGAGGCCGGCGTGGACGAGGACGTGCTTCTTCTTGACGTGGATGAGGGGACGGGTGCGGACCCAGGCGAGCAGATCAGGGGCGTCGTCTGCGGCGAGGATGGGCCCGAGCGTGTCCTTGCGACTCTCCCCCCGGAGCCCCTCGGCGCGGGCGAGGAGGTGGAGCTCGTGGTTGCCGAGGACCGAGGTGACGACGGCGTCGTTGCGCACACACCAGCGCAGCATCTCGAGCGAGCCCTGGCCCCGGTTCACGAGGTCTCCCGCGAACCAGATCCGGTCGCGCCTCGGCTTGAAGGCGATGGCGTCGAGCAGCGCGGAGAACGTCGTCCAGCAGCCCTGGACGTCGCCGATGGCCCAGGTCGCCACCCTCAGTTCGCTCCGGGGACGGCGCCCTCGACGAGGGTCAGGGTGGTCTCGGCGGAGACGGTGAAGTCGACGCCCCCGACGGTGCCGATCGCGCTGACCTCGAGGGTGTACTCCCCGGCGGGGAACGGCGCGCCCTGGGGGTTGCCCGTGTCCGACGGCCCGCTCCAGTTGCGTCCCTCCCAGGCGAAGATGGCGGGGTAGTCGCCGGCCAGGAGGGTGACGGGGTCAGGGGTGGGGGCGGCGCAGAGGCCCTCGTCGCAGATGCAGTAGCCATGGCCGTTGCCACCGAGGCGCTCGAAGACGGTCAGGCCCGACAGGCCTGGGCGGCCGCAGCCACCCGCGTCCTGGGGGAGCGGCACGACGTCGGCGGTGTCCTCGAGGACCCGCACGGTGTACGGCACCTCGATCCCCGCGGCGGCCTCGTCCAGAGTGAAGGGGCCGGCGGGGGTGAAGACGACGCAGACGGTGTCGAGCGGCGCGAGGGGGACGCAGGGGTCGGGGGTGTCGTCGTCGTCGACCGCGTCGTCGTCGTTCGCGGCGTCATCGTCGTTCGCGGCGTCGTCGTCGTTCGCCGCATCGTCGTCGTTCGCGGTGGCGTCGTCGTCGTTCGCCGCGTCGTCGTCGTCGATGGTCGGAGGGCAGCCCGCCACGAGGGCGGCGAGGAGGAGCAGCACGGAGGGGACGCCGAGGGCGCGGAGGGAGGCCATGGCGCGAATGCTACGCGAAGGGCACGCAGATAGACTCGGGGCATGGGTGGAGTGCATCCCAGCGCACACGTCGCGGACGGCGCGGTGCTCGGCGACGGCGTGTCGATCGGGCCGCTGTGCGTGGTCGGGCCGGACGTGGTGCTCGGCGACGGGGTGGTCCTGGCGAGCCACGTGGTGGTCGAGGGGCGGACGACTCTGGGAGCCCGGGTGCGGGTGAGTCCGTTCGCGGTGCTCGGCGGCGCGCCCCAGCAGACCCAGCACGAGGGAGATGACGGCGAGGTGGTCATCGGCGCGGACGTCACGATCCGCGAGCACGTGACGGTGCACGCGGGCAGCAGCGTCGGCAGCGGCCGGACGACGGTGGGGGACGGCTGCCTGTTGATGGTGGGCAGCCACGTGGCTCACGACTGCCGGCTGGGGGCGGGGTGCACCCTGGTGAACGGGGCGCTCCTCGGGGGCCACGCGGAGCTCGGCGAGGGCGTGTTCGTCGGCGGCGCGACGACGGTGCACCAGTTCGTACGGCTGGGCGACCACGCGTACGTGGGCGGCTCGTCGGCGGTGGAGCGCGACGTGGTGCCCTGGGGGCTCGCCTGGGGCAACCGCGCGACGCTGCGGGGTCCGAACCTCGTGGGCATGCGGCGTGCCGGGATGGACGGCGCCGCGGTGCGCCGGGCGCGGGCGCTGTTCGAGGTGCTGTTCGGGGTCGGCGACGAGCCACTCCAGAGCCGGCTGGACGCGATCGACGGCGGCGCGGCGGATCGGGTGATGGACCCGGTGGCCGCCGACGTGCTGCGGTTCCTGTCGGCGGAGAGCCGGCGCGGGGTGCTGGGAAGGATGGGGAGGTAGGGGGATGAGGACAGCCACACACCTCGCTGGAGTGCTGGCGATGGCGATGGCGTTGCTCGGAGGCTCGACTGCCGCCGAGGCGCAGGAGGAGGCCGCTCCGGGTGAACCGATCGATCTGGGCGTCACCGACAGCGTCGAGGTTCAGGGGCGCCGGACCATGCCTAGGTTTCCTCGATTCACGTACCCCGAGCGGGCGCTGCGCGCGGGGATCGAGGGGATGGTCCTGACGCGCATCCTCGTGGGCGAAGACGGGCGCGTCGTGCGACGACGAAGCGAGGACTGCGCCGAGTTCCACACCGCCACCCGGTTCGAGCGCCGAGTCAACTGGCACCCGCGGCTGTGCATGGTGGGCACGGGGCCCCGGCCTCTCCTCTACCAGACCCTCATCACCTGGGGAGAGGCGAGGTTCCTCCCTGTCCCCGCAGAAGACGGGACGCCAAGGAGCTACTTCTTCACCGCCCAGGTCGTCTACACCATCTATTGACCTCGCCGGCCCCTACTCCTCCCCCATCAGCGCCGCTACCTGCGCCTCCAGCTCCCGCACGCGCTTGAGGAGCTCGGGGAGTCGCTTGCCTGCGGCGAGGCGGCGGCGGCCTTCACCGAGCGGGGCAGCGGGGCTGCCGAGCCAGGCGCCCTTGGTCACCACCTGCCCCGGGAGGACCCAGGTGCGGCTGCCGAGCTGGACTCCGTCGCCGACGCGGGCGCCCACGTCGATGCCCACCTGGCCCGCCACCTGGCTGCCCGCACCGAGCTCAGCGCGGCCTGCGAGCCCCGACTGACCCGCGACGATCGCGCCCGCGCCGATGCGCGCGCCGTGGCCCACGTGGACGAGGTTGTCGAGCCGGACGTCGTCGGCGAGGGTGGTGTCGTCGAGGGCGCCGCGGTCGATGGCGCAGTTCGCGCCCACGTGGACGCGATCGCCAAGGACGACCCGGCCGAGCTGAGGGACGTCCACGGGCCCGTCCTTGGACGGGACGACTCCGAAGCCGGGGCTGCCGAGGACGGAGCCGGCGTGCAGGACGCAGTCGGCGCCCACGACCACCGGGCCGTACAGCGTGACGCGGGGGTGAAGGATGGAGCGGGCGCCGACGCGGGCGCCGCTCCGCAGGACGCAACCAGCGTGGATGACGGCATCGGCGTCGACGCTCACCGCGGCCTCGAGGACCGCTCCCGGGCCCACGGTGACCCTCGCTCCGAGGATCGCGTCGGGGTCGATGAGGGCGCGGGGATGGATGCCTCCGCGGGAGGGGGCGTCGGGGTCGGGCACGAGGGCCGCGGCGGCCTGAGCGAAGGCGCGGCGGGCGTCGGGGACGAGGACGAAGGTGCGGCCTGGGTTGTCGGTCGTTTCGGACGCGCGGATGTCGGGCGCGGACTCGGGGCCGGAGTCGGCTGGCGGTGCCGCGCCCAGCACCCCGTCCCCCACGAGCACGACCCCCGCCTCCCCCGCGAGGGCGCGCCAGAGCGAGGGACCGTCCACGGCGAACACGAGATCGCTCGACGACGCGCGCCCCGGTGATGCCACCCCCGACACCTCCCGCGCGGAGTCACCCACCACGCTCCCGGCGACCAGCGCCGCGATCTCCGCCGCCGTCATGCCACGGCCGCGAGGGCCCGTGCGAGGGCGAGGTGCAGGGAGTGGCCGCTGTCCACCAGGGTGAGGTGGCCGACAACGGGCCGGCCCAGGAGGGCGAGGTCGCCGAGGGCGTCGAGGATCTTGTGCCGGACCGGCTCCGAGGAGCCGCGGGTCCCGCCGGGGTTCGCGCAGCCGTCGACGGTGACGAGCACGGTGTTGTCGAGGTCCGCGCCCGCGCCGTACCCCATCGCCTGGAGACGTTCGGCGTCCTCGGCGTAGGCGAACGTGCGCGCCCAGGCGACGTCCGCGCGGTAGTCCGCTGGGGTGATGCCGACGGTCACCGTGGTCGGACCGAGGCGCGCGAGCCCGGCCCGAGGCGAGAGTGAGGCGGTGACGGTCAGGGCGTCGCCGTCCTGGGGCGCGAGCCGTGCGAGGCGGTCGCCATCCCACACCTCGACGGGCGCCGCGAGCCGGAGGGCGGGTCGCGGCGCAGGATGGAAGGACTGGACGTACTCGGCGTCGGGTCCGTGCCCGGCCGCGAGGAGCTGGTCGAGGGCACGGAGCCATGGAGCCGCGGAGCCGTCGCCGATGGGGAGCTCGGGCCCGGCCACGGCGACGTCGAGGTCGTAGATCCCGAGGCCCGCGCAGGCGGAGAGCAGGTGCTCCGGGGTGGACACGGAGAACGCCTCGTCGCCCAGCGCCACCGCCATGGTGGAGCCGAGGACGTGGTCCAGGGTGGCGGCCACCGGGGCGACCGGGGGACTCGTCGGGGAGCGGGGCTCCAGGGGGCGGAAGCGAATCCCGGTTCCGGGTGCGCCGGGGCGGAGCACGGCGACGCAGGGACGGCCCGAGTGCACGCCGAGCCCCGAGACGGTGCTCGCGGGGAGCGGACGGGTCATGGATGGAGGGTCAGTCGCTCGCGCAGAGGGTGAGGCCGCCCTCGATGGGCCCGACGCCGAGCTGGCCGCCGGGGCCCGCGACGGCGAAGGAGCTGAGGCCGTCGGACTCGAACACCTCGAACTCCACGCACAGGTTCCGGGGCAGGGGCGCGATGACCGCGCCGTCCACGCAGCACTCGACCCACTGGAACCCGAAGCGCCCCTCGCCGTTCTCGACCTCGCCCTCGCCCTGGTCGTCCTCCACGAGGAGCTCGGCGTCGCCGAGGCCGGTGACGTTGAGGATCGCGTAGCCGCCGGACCCGTCGTTCACCTCGTCGACCACGAAGACGAGGGACAGGGCGCGGCTGTCCTCCTCGAGGTGGAGACCGACGGTGATGGAGTCGGACGCCATGAAGGGCTGGGTGCCGCCCTGGTTGTAGAACGCGACGGACGAGCCGCCGGTGACGAAGGGGTCGATGTAGCGGGTGGCGCCGCCCCCGATGGCCTCGTAGCAGAAGGTCTCGGGGTCGCAGTCGTTGTCGACGCCGTCACCGCAAGTCTCGGTGTTGCCGTTGTAGGCGGTGGGGTCGGAGTCGTCGCAGTCGGTCTCGGCGGGGTCCCCGTCGCCGTCGAGGTCGCCCGGTGCTCCGTCGTCGTCGTCGTCATCGACGATCAGCTGCCCGGAGCTGGGCGGGCAGGCGGCGAGGAGGCCGGCGATGCCGAGGAGAGCGACGGGGCCGAGGTGGTGGGAGAGCGAGGCCATGGGACTCCAGATCCTGCGGGGGCAGGTGTGAGAACGCTACCACCGGGGCTGCGGTTGAGGCCTCCCGCGGAGGGCGCGGGGCCGAGGCGCTTGACATGGACGTTGACGGTGCCCACCCTCGGAACTGGGAAAGCCGCACATCGTGGCGGCGCTTTGACAGTCTGGTCGTCAGTGAGCGGCCGCCCGAGGAGGGTGGGCCGCAAGCAAAGACGACGATCACACGCCGGCGGCGTCCGTCCCTTTCTGGGGCGGGCCCGCCACCGTCGGCCCGCTCATCGAGGGGGTCGACCAGCGCACCTGGATATGGGGGCGACATGGTTTCGACGGGGTTGTGGTAGGTCGTTGCTGCGTGCCGAGGACGTTCGTCACCTCGTTAAACCCCGAACAACCCTTAGTTGCCAACGACAGCAACTACGCTCTCGCTGCCTAACTAGCAGTCCGAAGAGCCGTTCCCACCCGGTTCCGCCTGCGGCCGGGATGGGGGCGTAATGCAGCGGGCTGGCCGATTCCCAGCGTTCTTCCGGGGATGAGGCGAGATACAGGGAGGGACTGGCTCCGACGAACCCTGCCTCTGGGGGTCCAACGGGCGAGACTGCAAATCAGAAGGCTACGCACGTAGACGCAGCGGTCGAGCAACTTCGGACGCGGGTTGGGATGACGGCCCGGGGCACGTGGAAACACGCGCCCGAGAACCGGGGAAAATCGGTGGACGCTGAGACGCCAACACCGAGAGGGCCTGCGGAGCGGCAGGTCCTTGTAGAGCATAGGGAGTGAGCGACAACGCCAGCGAGAAGCTCCCCACGAGTCTCCGGCACCCTAACGAGCAAGACGAGGGTGAAGATGTATGCCGACCTTCCGGGAACCAAACCGGGAGAAGCGCCGGATAAAAAGCCGGCGCGGTAACACAGTGTCGATTCCCGCCGCCTCCACCATCATCCGCCCGCCTCCACCGGTATCGTCCGGTGGAGGCGGTGGTGTGGCGTGTCGAGAGTGGTCCTGAAGTGTGCCGGGTGCGACCTGGAGTTCGAGAAGAGCGGCAAGGAACACCGGCGGCAGCTGAAGAACGCGCCCCACCGACGGTTCTACTGCTCTCGGAACTGCTACGCGCGGTCTGAGGGAAAGAAGAACCTGGGTTCTCACCTCGGAGTCGGAAACCCGGCGAACCTACGACCAGACAACCGACGCGACGCGCTCTCACCGTTCCGCTACTTCATGAACAAGGCAAGGAATCGGCCACTCGAGAACGACCTCGATCTCTCGTACCTCGCCTCGGTCTGGGAAGGTCAGTCTGACCCCACCCGCGGGTACGTTCGGGGAAACGTGCGGTTCGTGACCTTGATGGGGAATCTCGCCCGCAACCGGTTCAGCGACACCGACCTGATCGCCTTCTGCGAGGCGGTAGTCCGCAACCAGACGCAGTCCTCGTCAGGCGACGACGCACCGGACCCACAGACGGAGACCACGTGCCGACCATCCAGGTGAACGGAGTCCGCCTCCACTACACGAGCGTCGGGAGCGGCTCGGAGACCATCGTGTTCTCCCACGGGTACTTGATGAACTCGCGGATGTTCGCGGCGCAGATCGACGCCCTGAAGGACCGGTACCGCATCATCGCCTACGACCACCGCAGCCATGGACAGAGCGAGCCTGTCCGCCGGCCCTACGGGATCTACGACCTGACCGACGACGGAGCCGCCCTCATCGACGAGCTCGTTGGGGGCCCGGTCCACTTCGTCGGCATGTCCACGGGGGGGTACGTCGGCCTGCGCCTGATGCTCCGGCGTCCCGAGCTCCTCCGCTCCGTCACCCTCATCGACACCGGCTCCGGGGGAGAGCCCCCGGCGGCCCGCCGGCAGTACGACCTCATGCTCGCCGTCGTTCGCTGGCTCGGGATCCGCCCGGTGCTCGGCCGCGCCCTGAGCATCCTCATGGGCGAGGCGTTTCGGACCGACCCGACCCGCCGCGCCGACTACCTGAGCTGGGTGGCCTCCATCCGCGCCCTCGACCGCAAGGGCCTCTACCACTTCGGGAACGCCATCTTCCGCCGCGACGCGGTGACCGACCAGATCGGCACCTTCGACAAGCCCACCCTCGTCCTCGTCGGCTCCGAGGACATCGCCACCCCGCCCCATCGGGCCGAGGAGATGGCCGCGGCGCTGGCGCACTCGGAGCTCCGGGTCATCGACGGCGCCGGGCACACCTCGCCCGTCGAGGCGCCCGACCAGGTGACCGCGGCCCTCGTCGCCTTCCTCGAACGCCAGGCCGAACCCTCCTGACTCATGAGTGAGCGAAAGCCTCTCCGCCTTCTCGTCCTCGGGCTCATCAGCACCCTGCTGTCCCTCGTCGTCGCCGAAGGCCTCGTCCGGCTGACCGCCCTCGACATCCGCCTCGTCCAGCCCGCGCTGTACCTCGTCGAGGACGACATGCACTACGAAGACGGCGCGGAGGCCTATCAGCCCAGTCCTCGAGCGGGCCTGCTCTACGAGGCGATCCCGAGCCAGACGGTCACCTGCGCCCACTGCACGCACCCGATGGAAGACCGCTACTCGAGCGTCCCCCTCAGCACGAACACCCTCGGGCTCCGCGGGCCGGAGCACGGGGGCGACAAGCCGCCCGGTGTGCGCCGCATCGTCGTCCTGGGGGGCTCGAACATCTGGGCGGCGACCGTCCACAACGGCGACACCCCCACCGCGCAGACCCAGCGCCGACTCGATGAGGCCGCGCCCGGGCGCTTCGAGGTCTGGAATGCCGGTCTCAACGCGAACGTCATGAGCCAGAAGGTCGCCCGCGCCGAGGAATTCATCGACCAGTACGCGCCCGATCTGCTCGTGTTCCAGCACCACAACCAGGGCCGGCGGGCCTTCTTCCACGGCGACGAAGACCCTGCCCGTCACTTCACCCTGGACCCGGACCTCTACCTCGAGAACATCCCGTCGCTGCTCGCCCCCGGCGACCACCCCGCCGCGCGGCGGCCGCGCGCCCTCCGCCGCTCGGCGCTGTACCGAGCCGTCCGCGCCGCGGGACTCCGCATCGCCATCTGGAGGCACGTCGCCTCCTGCGAGAACGAGGATCCACGTCACCTCGGCTGCGCAGATGCCATCACGGGCCCCTTGAACGTCGCGGCTGATGCCCTCGCGTACCAGCGATGGCTCGCGTTCCTGGACCGGAACCCCACCCTCCCCATCCTCGTGGTCGACCCCGTCTTCGAGGTCTGGTGCCCTGATCGGCCGCCGAACGCTCCCGGACCCGGCAGCGACACGTTCCTCAGCGGCCCGCGACCCGACCGGCCAAACCTCGAGTACGTCTCCCTCTGCTGGGGTGATCGCCCCCCGGAGTACCGGGACATCCACCCGCCGAGCTACGTCTACGAGGAGTACGGAGTGCAGCTCGCCGGCCACGTCTGGCACACGCTCGGCGGCCCCGCCCCTCAGAGCCCTCCCAGGAACCCGGCCACCGCACCCCAGTAGGCGTCGCCGCCCCGGAGCCAGGTGTCGCTGTGGGTTCCGCCGGGGACCTCGAGCCAGCTCGTCGGGCCGCCGGCTGCCTCGACGAGCCGCTGCCCCATCTCCAAGGGGATGAGCTCGTCCCGTGCGCCGTGGACGACGAGGGTCGGCGCAGTCACCGAGCGGATCCGCTCCACGGACGGGAACTCGTACGCCACGAGGTGGGTGGCCAGCGGGATGCTGGACCGGGCCGCCATCTCCTGGAGGGTGGTGAACGTGGACTCCACGATGAGCCCATCCACCGGGAGCTCGCTGGCGAGCCGGATGGCGACCGCGCCACCGAGGCTGCGTCCGTGGACGACGACCCGCGCGCAGCGGCGCCGGGCCTCCTCGAGAGCGGCGCGCGCGTCCCGGGCGAGCCCTTCTTCGGAGGGCCGACCCTCCGAGTCTCCGTAGCCGCGGTACTCGGCGGCGAGGACGGAGACGCCGAGGGCGTGGAGTGGCTTCAGGTGACCGAGACGGTCGGCCATCGTCCCGGCGTTGCCGTGGAAGCCGAGGACACAGATCGACCCGGGCGGGCCCGGCATCCACCAGGCCTGCGTGCGGACGCCGTCGTCCGCGGTCAGCCAGAGCTCGTCGTAGGGAATCCCGACGTCTGCGGGGGTCGCCGCCTGGCCCCGCGTGGGGTGGAAGAGGAAGGCGTCGGTGACGGACCGGAGGAGGAACGGCAGCACGAGGAGCCCTCCGAGGACGAGGCTGAGCAGGACGAGGAGGCGGGGACGGTCACCCAACGGCGAGCAAGGCCATGCGGGCGTCGTCGTCGTCGCGGATCTCCAGGACATCGAGGCCGGAGTCGCAGCGGTCGCACCACCCGTCGCGTCCGAGCTGACAGCACCGCGTACACACGTAGAAGGGCCGGGGGGTGGAGTCGAGGACCCCCCGGAGCAGCTCGGCGGACACGGCCGAGCCAGGGCGGGGCTTCGGAGCGCGGAACCGCGAGGTCTTCCGGCGCGGGGCGCCGCCGCGGGGCTCGAGGGCGGCGAGGGCCAGCGGGACGTCCGCTTCGTCGCGCAGCTGCATGACGGGGACGACGCGGTCGCAGAGCTCGCAGCGCTCCGACGGCGCGATCTCGTAGCAGGCCGTACAGAAGTGGAACGGTCGACGGTGAGCGGCGAGGCGCTCGGCGAGGCCCGGGGGGACGGGGACGTCTTCGATGGCGCGGAGCCTGCGCTTCGATGGATCGCCGAAGATGAACAGCAGGACGCCGACGAGGCCGAAGGCGATGCCGAAGGCCGGGACGAAGATGTAGAAGCTGCCGTTCGTCTCCAGGTCCCACCACATGAAGCCGAAGCACAGCGCGGCGGCGAGCAGGAGCGCCACTCCCCCGGGGCGGCCCAGGCTGATGACGTCATCGAGGAGGTCGACGCTCACCGGACGAGCCTAAACGAGTTCGGAGTGCCGAGGACGCGGTCGCCCGGGAGCGCGGCGCTACCCTGGGGCCATGGCCTGGATCGACCTCCCCGACGACGACGCGACGCCTGCCCTCGAGCGGCTCACGCGCACCTACCGTAAGCAGAACCGTCCCGTCCCCTCGGTGGTGGCGATCATGAAGCCGAACCCGGCGGCGATGCGCGGTGTCCTCGCGATGAACAGCGGAGTCACCTTCGGAGGCAGCTCGCTGGGGCGGCGGCGGGAGGAGCTCATCGCCACGGCGACGTCGGCGTTGAACGACTGCTTCTACTGAACGGTGTCCCACGCGGGGTTCCTGCGTGACCAGACGGACGGAGACGCGGGGCCCGGCGTGGTGGCACTGGTGCGGGCGCTGGCCGAGGCAGGCGAGCGCGCGACGGAGGTCCCGCTGCGCGACGGGGTGACGCTGGTCCACGAAGCGATCGATGCGTTGCCCGAGGCAGCGGCGGGGATTCTGGAAGACGGCGACGTGGCCATCCTGCACTTCGTCGCGGAGGTGGCGCTGGCGCCCCGGTGGCTGGAGCGAGCGCGGGTGCAGTACCTACGGGACGCGGGGCTCGACGACCGCACGATCCACGACGTGGTCCATGTCGTCTGCTGCTTCTCGTACATGAACCGCCTCGCGGATGCGCTCGGGGTGGGGGTGTTCGCCGAGGACCGGCAGGCCTGGGCGGCGGAGCTGTTCGGCGACGAGGCGCTGGCGCGGCATGTGGCGTGGGCGGCGCGGTGAAGAGGCCGTGAGCTTCGGCGGTCGGGGCCCTATCCTCGCGACCCACCCTCACGAGGAGCCCCGATGGCCGACCTGTCCGACGACGAGCTCGCCGAGCTGCGCGAGACCTTCAACCACTTCGATCTGGACGGCAACGGCCGCATGGACACGAAGGAGCTGGCGAACCTGCTGACCTCGCTGGGCGGCGACGACGCAGCGGACGGCCTCGACGCCGCCATCGCCGCACTGGACAGCGACGGCAACGGGACCATCGAGTTCGACGAGTTCGTGGAGTGGTGGACCGAGCGCTGAGAGGCCCGGCTCTGGAGCCTCCAGAGCAGATACTTCGAGATTCCTGACAATCCGGGCAAAGGCCTTTCGTCCTGGGTCCTGAGCGCACCCCGTGACCGTTTCCCGACCTGGGGGGCGGCCGGGGCGTGTCTCGGGGACTCAGGCCATGAAGTACCACCTCGCGTTCGCTCCTTGGATCACCCTGTGCCGAGGCTGGCTCTTTGTCAGCCTCCTGGGCCTCTGCCTCCTCATTCCGACTCGGGCCAGGGGTGGCTCGGCCCCCACCATCCCGGACAACTCAGGCTCCTTCACCTACTCCATCCCCTTTGCGGTGCCCTCCGGCCCTGCGGGCTCGCAGCCTGACATCGCGCTGCACTACAGCTCCGCCGCCGGCAACGGGACCGTCGGCGCGGGCTTCTCACTCCCCTACTCATCGATCGCACTCGATCTCGGCTGGGGCGTTCCCGGCCATTGGCTGGGCGGCCTCGATCTCTGCGACCCCGACACCTCTGAGGGCCGACTGTTCCTTGATGGAATGGAGCTGATCCCGTCGCGCCAGGATCCGCGAGCTCCGGGCATCTGCACCCTTCGCACCCGGCCTGACACCTTCGCCCTCGTAGTCCCCATCCTCGATCCCTCAGGTGACTGTGCAGACGACGAGCTGGTCCCAGACGAGGAGCCCGTGGGGTTCGCCGTCGTCCGGCCCGACGGCGACGTGTGGTGGTACGGCGACGCCCACCGGTGCGACGAGATCGGCCGCGTCCGAACGCGCAGTCGGGAAGGAGAACACACCTCGGGCTGGCTGCTCCGACACGTCGAGGACCGCGATGGGAACCTCGTCAGCTATTGGCCGGAACGAGTCCCTGAGGACGCTGACGCGGCTACTCTGCTCGGTTCCTCCCCCTTTGGGGGCGAGGAAGACCTGCGAGGGTGCGATGGGTGCCTTCGGGCCGTGACCTGGGCGCAGAGGCTCGCACGGGAGGACGACTTCGCGTTCGATCCGATGCCGATCGTCGACTCGGGCGTGACGGTCGGCTGGCAGGCTCAGTCGTCACATGCCTACGGCTCCGTCCAGCGGTCAGTCACCGGGCGGTTTGGCCAGTTCCTCTCCGATCCCGCTTCCTTCTTCCCGGCTCCCGCGAACCACTACTACGCGGCCGTGGTCGACTGGGAAGACCGGCCCGATGCGCGCGTCTCGTACCTGACGGGGCAGGGAGCGCGGAACTCCAGGCGCATCAAGCAGGTCGCCATCGCGGCAGACGCAAGGGTGACGAGGCAGCCCGACGGTCGAGTCGACGTCGACTCCTCGAGCAGCTCGTGGATTCGCTCGTACCGTCTCGACTACGATCAAGGGTCCACCGGCCGCTCTCGCCTGCGCCGGGTCTGGCCCATCTCCGGCGACTACGACCCGAGTGGCTCGTACCCCTCCATTGCTTCTCGGGACGAGCTCGACTGGGACCCGGGTTCCTATGGCGACGACATCGACAATCCGTGGGAGCTCGTCTACTCCGGCAGTGACTGGCTGTCGACCGACTCCCCGGATCTGGACCTGGCGCTGGAGATGCCGGTCCTCCAGGACAGCACTGGCGACTCGACCGTCCCGTGGCTCGGTGCGAACTGGCAGGAGGGCGGATTCCCCACGGTCGTCCTTCAGGACATGAACGGCGACTCCCTGCCGGATCTTGTGCAGCACGACCCGGACTTGCCGGCCTACCCGGTCTACGTCGACGAGCTCCTGAGCCGTGTCTCGCCATTCGGAGACTGGCTCCCGAACCCCGAGTGGCAGGGCCACGAGGCCGTGTCGCAGGCGAGCCCTTCGTTCTGGGTGCGGTACAACGATGGACAACAGTTCCTTCGGATCGAGGAGGGGCCCGTCGACCCGTTCGCAGTTCAGGAGGTTGCGGACTACCTCCCCTCGATCGACTGCGACGGCGACGGCGTCCCCGACAGCCAGACCGAGTGCGCCGAGATTGCGCGCCTCGCCTTCTCGGAAGCGCTGGAGATCCTCGACGCCGAAGTCGACGAAGAGCCGGTCTTCGACTGCATCCCCGAAGTGCCGCCGGAGGAGCCCGCATGGGAGACCCCGACCGAGTGTTGGAACCACTTCGTCGGAGAGCTCGGCCCGGATGTTGACGACGTCGTCAACGCTGGCAGTGCCTGCGAGGTCTATTGGACGGGTGGCCCAACGATGCTCGCGACCTTGGGCGTCCCCATCGACCTCGTCGGGATCACGCCCGCGATGGCCTCGTGGTGCGAACATCGCAGCTGCGCTCCGTACTGCGAGTCGTCCAGCAACGCCAATAGCGGACTGTACGGAGACGCACACGCGAACCTTCTGGGCGGCTCGATCGAGCTCGGCAGCGCGGGGCTCGAGCTCGAAGACGTACTCGCCCTTGAGACGACCAAGGAAGCTCTCACCCACAACGGCGTAAGCGGTGGAGAGCTGGTGCTCTGGCGGAAGTACGGCGTCACCCGCGGGACAAGCGGGACTGCGCTCGGCAACGCGGCTCAGCTCGCGGACTTCTTCCAGGCGCCCTTCGCGATCGACCCGGTCCTCGGTGCCCTTGAGTCGAGCACTCGCGTGCGATGGGTCGACGGCTACGCCCGCCCCTCGTTCCAGACGAGGCTGTACTCCGAGGATGTGGAGATTCTCCGCGGAACCGGCGTCACCACCCCCCTGGACTTCAGCGACGACGCCCCGGAAGCCGTCGTCACCCTCGCCGGCCACTCCTCGGTCCTGGAAGGGATGATCCACGACACGATCGACCTGAACGGAGACGGGGTGCTGGACCGGGTGCTGGGGGGCGGAGCCGTGCTCTGGAGCGACGTCCCGGGTGGTGAGGGAGAAGCGGTCTTCAATCCGTTGGAGGATGCCCCGAAGGACCTGGTGGTCTCGAACCAGCACCTCCCCTGGTTCGTGGCATTCGGCGACCCGGAGACACGCGAGTTCGGACCGATCCAGGCCTGGCATATGCCGCTCGGCGACCCCTTGCTCGGCGATGACCCTTCGTTCTCAACTGCCTTTGCGGACGGGGTGCCTGACGACCCTCGCATGTGGCAGGAGCACCACTTCAACCTCCTCGGCGTGTGGGAGAGCACGAACACCCACGCCCGAGCTCCGGTGTCGAGTGGCGTGTCTGGCTCGGTTCTGGGCGCGAGCGGTCCCTCCCTGGGAGCGAGCGCGTCGTTTGGACCGGTCTCCGTCTCCATGGGCCTCACCGCGGGAGGTGGGTCGATCGGGGTCGGCATCGGTCCTGTCTCGGTGAGCACCTCGGGCCTCAGCATCGGTCCGGTCAACATCGGCTTCACCAATGGAGTCAACGTCGATCCCTGGGGCTTCGTGTTCGCCTTCGTCCAGATGGCGCTCGAAGATTTTGACATCCCCTACGCCGCCGGCTTGAACATGGGCCCAGATGGCCTGAGCTGGTCCATTCCTGGGGTGGGGAGCGAGTGCGTTCTTGGCTGCGGCAAGGGTCAGGCTCGCTGGCAACGCCAGGGGCTCTACGACCTGAACGGTGATGGGCTCCTCGACTACGTCATCGCAGACAACCCGAACTGGCAGTTGGGACCCGGAGCATCCGCTCACGATTGGGTGGTTGTCTTCAACGAAGGTGACGGCTGGGCGTCCGAGGCCGTCGAGTGGACGGGAGTCCACACCGACTACCTGAACGCCTCGTTCACGGACCTGTATCGCCCGAACCTGGGCAACCCCGCGAATGAGGCGCCGTTCTACAGGCTCGGGCATCAGATGGCCGGCCTCCAAGACATGAACGGTGACCGCCTGCCGGACTTTGTGTTCAACAGCTGGGAGAACGGGGGCGACTGCCTTGCCCCCCCTGCCCGCGCGGTGGCCGACCCGGGGGGTGGCGGCGAGCCCCTCATCGCCTGGACGCTGCTCCAGGGAGACGACCTGTGCGTCCAGCTCAACAACGGGCACGGTTTCGAAGAGCCACGAACGTGGTTCCCCAACGGGGTCCCCGCGGAGATCTTCACACCCGAGACGGGCCAGGCCGGGATGGGGGCGGTGCCGTCTCTCGCAACGACTCGCACCTACCTCGAGCACAGCGAGACCTACAACGACGGGTTCAGCACCGGCATCGCAGGCGTGCAGGACTGGAACGGGGATGGACTCCCTGACTTCTACCGGATGCTCCCCGCCGAGACCGGGATCATCGAGGACCGTACGCTCGTCATCTACCTGAACTCGGGGACGGGGTTCGCCGTGAGTCCCATCGGTGAGGCCACACCGATCGGTCGCGCGACGCCGAGCTTGGCCCCGCTCGGAGGGAGCCAGACCTACCCTCCGGGACCGCCACAGGTCGGGTTCGACCTGGCCCACCTCGATCTCTCCATTACGCGGAAGTTCGTCAGACCGGGCGGACCCGTCGTCCAGACTCGGGTGGTCGACATCGATGGAGACGGGCGGCTCGACATCGCGCAGTCGGTTGAGGCCGACGTGGGCTTCGAGCCCGCCGTGCAGGTGTTCCCGCTGCAGGACACCGTCCCCGACGTCCTCACCAGCGTCTGGGAGCCCACGGGTGCACACCGTGCGGTGACCTACCTCCCAGCCCGAGAGTTCCTCGACCTCCCAGACAGTCCAGCTGCTGACCTTCCGGGCGCGCAACGACATGGGGACCTCATCGATGACGCGTTCCCCGCTCCCTCGCAGGTGGTGAGCACGATCACGGTCCGCGACGGGCTCGGCGTCCGGGGCGCTCCTCCGGTCACCACCCAGTTCAGCTATGGCGAGCCCGGCTTCGTTACCGCCGATCCATCCCTCTCAGAGGGAACGGGTGTGCTGCATCCGAGCTGGAGGGGGCGGAGCCTCGGGTGGGGCCAAGTGCTCGCGTCCGACGGTCGGCAGCAGGTCCTGAACGAGTACGGGCTCGAGCCGAGCACCGCCGGGCTTGCGCTCCGTTCCGCGGTCACCGACACCGGCGGCGAGCTGTGGTCCGAGACGGTGAGCGAGTGGGTCTCCTACCCCTTCGCAACCAACTACGAGGCCGACTCACGACCACTCGCATGGTTCGGGATGCGCAACTGGCACCACGCACCCGTCCGCGTGTCCCGACGTTCTTGGGAACCGTCGCAGTCTGGCGTCGCGCTGACTTCCTCGACCTCTACGGAATACGACGCGCGCAACGGACTCCCCGTATGCGTGTTCGAGGAGATCGACGGCGACCTTTGGGCGGACTCCGTCAGCTGGACCACGTACAGCGGCCAGCAGATCGATGACGGCAGGTTGGACGTAGCGCGCGCCGACGGCGTCGCGATGCTCCCGCTCGGCTCCGTGGGCGGAGCGGTGCAGGGGCAGTGCGCGGGGCTCGAGGAGCCCGATCGTCCTGGCACGATGGCTCTCCCCTTCAGCGCACTCGAGGTCCGGTCGGCGTTTTACGAGCTCTACCCCACCGGCCGCGCACGCCAGCGGGTCTCGACCGACGAGACCGGACTCGCCCCAGACCGACGAGTGGGGTTCGACTACTACCCGAACGGCCAGCCGTTCCAGAAGCTGGACGACCTCGCGATCCCCTCGAGCACCCTCTACGACCCGGTGGTGGGCGTCTACCCGATCGAGGAGCACGCCCCCGCAACCTACGGCCCCTCCGGGCCTGTGGCGCACATCGCACGCATGTCCGCCTGCGGGCTCGTCGGCCAGCAGCAGGGGTGCTCCCCAGCGGCCCACGGCGCAGCGTCCTGGTCTGAGAGTCGCTCGGGCCTGGAGACCTGGTCAGCCTTCGATGGTTTGGGGAGGCTCGTCGCCCAGGAAGACAGCCTGAGCCTCCTCGGGCCCGGCGCCAGCACGTGGACGTATGAACGAAGCGAGCGTCGCGTGCCGGTGTGGGCTCTCCCCCTCGGCGTCCTCGGCAACCGGCCAGCCACGGTCACGACGATCGCACCGTTCGATGCGGTCGGCGGCCCCGGCAGATCGACGAGCTCGATCACCTTCCTCGACGGACTGGGCCGGACGGTCCTCACGGCGTCGGACTGGGAAGACGAGTCGGCCACGGTTGGCCAGCGCCTCGACAGGTGGATTCGCCGTGACACGTTTGGAGCCCCGGAAGAAGTGCTCCTGCCGTGCTTCGCACAGGGAGGCCCGCTCACCAGCCAGACCGACTTCGATCTGATCGCACCCTTCGATGACGATCTCGGCCTCTGCACCGAGGCGGCGGCGAAGTCGGTGACCGCGTACGAGCCGGACTCCGGCCGGCTCAGCTGGACCGACCGGCCTGACGGGTCGCGGGTCGACCTCGCCTATTCGATCGACGCCGCCATGAATGGGGCCAGCGTGACCACGTCCCTGACCGAGGACGGAGGGCTCCTCAGCCGGACCGCAGTCCTGACGACGCCGCGGATGACCCGCACGCGACGCTACGGGGCGGTGTCGTGGGGGCATCCAGATGCCACCGATCTGCCCGGAGTCCCGGTGCAGGTGCGTGGACTGGCGCATCAGGCTGGTGACATCGACCTGGGCTCGTGGGTGGACACCTGGGAACTCCGGGACGACCTCGGACGCAGGATCGAGGTCACCCGGACGGGGGTGCCGAGCGGAGAGGAGACTCGCTGGGAACTCAACGGGTTCGACGGAATCGAGAGGTACAGCGACCCAGATCAGGGCACCTGGGAGTTCGACTACGACAACCGCGGATTTCTACAGCGACGCGAGCTCCAGCACGCCTGGCTTGCGACCCCGGTGGTCGCCAGCGAGTTCGACCGGGATGCTCAGGGGCGGGTGACCGAAGAGCGTCACTTCGAGAACGCGGCGTTCGCGGGTCCTCCGGACGAGACCTGGAACTGGACGTACGACCTCGACCTCGGAGGCCAGGGGCCCTCCATGGGGATCGCAGGCGAGGTCGATGGCGGGCACGTCGGGAAGCCTAGCTCGGTGGAGCGGCTCGTCCCCGACCTCTGCGGTGCCGGACCAGGCGTCGACACGGTCTTCGAGTGGCGGTACGACCGGCGCGGCCGAACTACGGAGGTCAGCCAAAGCCAGTTGCCCTGCGACTGGCAGGGGGATGCCCTCGCGGCTGCGCCGACGCTCGTGTCCCAGAGTCGCTACAGCAACAGCGGAGAGCGCATCTGGGCGAGGACACCTCTCGACGGGGAGGAGATCCTGACGGAGCTGGACGCCGTCGGTCGACCCGTCGCGGTGTGGTCCGACACTGCGCAACGGCTGTATGTCGGGGACGTCGACTACGAGCTCTTCGGCCGACCGGCCTCAATCGTCTTCGGAAATGGGGTGGTCCAGGAGTTCACCTACGAGACGGGTCAGGAGAGCGCACAGGCGCTGGTGCACTCGACGGTGGAGAGGCTCGCCGATGGGGCGATCTACTTCGACCGGGATTACACCTGGGACGCGGCTGGAAACCTGCGTCGTTACGTCGATCTGGACACGTCTCCATGGGGCGGTGCGTACGGCGCCGACCTGGCGTGCGGCTACGACGGCCTCGGGCAGCTCCTCGACTGCCGGGGGCAGACGGGCCTGGGGAGCGGCTCACCGTCTGTGGGTTGGTACCAGTACGGGTACGACGATCTCGGCAACCTGGCCTTCGAGGACGTCGACATGGGCTCGAACGTCCGCTTCGCTACTCAATGGTCTCGGGGCAACGGAGGCCTGGTCTCGAGCAGTGGGGCCGGGGCGCCGTTGAACGGCCCGGTAGCGCGCGTCGTCGAGCCACGGCCCGGCAAGAGCCTCCCGTCGATGTCGTTTTTCTACGACGACCGCGGGCACATCATCAGTCAGCGATACCACGACGAGGGGGCAGTGACCGCCCCCTTGGGTGGAGCCGTCGCCGCCGAAGCGGGACTCGAGGTTCCGGGGGGAAGTCTGTTCCCTCATGTCGCCGAGAGGTCCTTCGGCTGGACGACCCAGGGTCGCCTGAAGGCGGTGTCGGTCAACGACGGCCGGGGTCCCCATGAGACGGCCAGGTACTGGTACGGGCCGGGCGGGGGCCGCATCGGGCAGCGATTGACGCCCGACAGCGGATCGTTTGCGTGGGTGGAGCAGAGGAGGAGTGGTGGCATCGATCTCGTGGAGCGGGACGGGGAGACGCCGCGGCTGACGAAGCACGTCTTCCTCGGTGCGAGGCGCGTCGCCCAGGTCGATGGCGAGGTTCTGGTCGGGGCGATCCCCAGCGACCCGGCGGACGTAGGCACGGACCAGGTGCTGGTGGCCGAAGAGGTTCGGTTCTTCGGGGGGGACCACCTCGGTTCGGCGTCTGTGGTGACGGACGAGAGCGGGGCGCTCCTGAGGGGGGTGCGGTATGAGCCGTTCGGCCGCGTCGCTGAGGAGTGGGGGCCGGACCAGCTTCAGGCCGACTTCGAGCCGGGCGCTGTGCGCGACCTGTTCAATGGCAAGCCACGTGACCGGGACGCCTATGGCCTCGGCGGAACCGAGTTTGCGCTGGAGGGGTACGACTACGGGGCCAGGATCTACCTGCCGGAGATCGGTCGGTGGGCTTCGGCAGACACGATCACCCCCGACTCGGTGTGGGAAGCGAACCCGTTCGCGTACGTGCGCAACAACCCGCTGCGGTACGTGGACCCGACCGGGCACGCGGCGCACATCGCAGCTGGAGCTGTGATTGGTGGACTGATCGGGGCAGGGGTCGAGGGTTGGGCTCAGGTGGTGACCGGCGACTTTGACGCTGGACGCCTCCTCAAGCGAGGCGCTCAGGGAGCGGTCGTCGGAGGCTTTGCAGCGGCAACCGGCGGGACATCGCTCCTGGCCCAGAGCACAGCCGTGGGAACCTTGAGTGTCGTCACGGAGAACGTGATCCACAGGTCCGAGACCGGCGAGAATCTGTCGCCCGGTCAGGCGGCACTCGTGTTCACCCTGGGTGCGGCCGGCAACGCAAGTGCGAGGATCGCGAGCGAGGTAGCGGGCGGAATCAACCAGGTGGCAGCCGATGCAGCTGAGGGTTTCGCGGAACAGATGGCGTACGGGAGAGGGCTCGCCGGCCTCGCGAGTGCGCAGGACGTCGGAGAGGCCGCGGCGGTGCAGGTCGCAGCGCTCACAACGGCCGAGTCCCGCCTTGCATGGACAGCCTGGTCGAACTACGAGAAGGTTGTGTACAAGGGGCAGGAGTACGCTCAAATCGGTGGCCGCCTTTACAGTCAACACGCGGTCGAACGCATGCAACCCAGCCACCTCCGGGCGTCGAGGTTCCAGGGCAACGTGGGAACTACCGGGGGCCACCCCCAGATTCTGCAAGCTTCCAGCCGCGACTATGGCCGTGGAGTGGCCCCCGCTTACGTTGAGGCAGCAATCGAGACATCGGTGGGCGTACCTCAGGCGAATGGCAATATCTCCCACATGTCCGGCTCGCTTCAGGTCATCCTCTCGCCAGACGACACGGTGGTGACGGTTATCACCCATCCCGGGAGACCTTGATGTCGATATCACTGGTGAACCTTCAGGACCGAGTCCGAACGGGAGACCTCTCGTGCATTGAGCTTGGTCCCCTAGTCGAGAACAGGCTGGTCGCCGAGGGCCGTTTTCATCCTGACGATCCGCCGCTGCGCGATCTGGTCAACCGGCTCGAACTGACCAGTTTCACCGAGGTGAGTGCGAGACAAAGGGAGATCGCACTGCAGATCCTCGACGAGGCGATCGGCCTGCTGCGTGAACGGAGAAGAACGCGGAGAGTCGAGGACGCCCAATGGCGTGCTCAGCGGATCGAGTGGCGATTCCTACGCTCGGGCAGCGAAGGTCGTGACACGCGCCTCTACGCCAACCTTCACGATGCGCAGCGCGAGTTGCTGGAGACCCTTGGAGGGCTCGGCGAAGATGAGCTAGCCGTGATCGCCACCATCAGGGACTCGGAGACCATGAGTCTTGTTACGACCCGCAGGGTTCTTTGGGCAACGGGTGGCCAGAAGGGTCAGGTCTCGCTCGCGGCGATCACCGACGCGACGGTGCTCCCGGGTCACTTCGCCGCCGCCGGGGGCGAGCAGGGGCTCGAAAGCCTCGACCTGGTCACAGAGAACGGTGTCGTGTCTGTTGCCGTTGAGCCTGGAGCGCCACTCGTTGGGGTTCGGAATGCGCTGAGGATGGTCGCACGGTGGAACCTCTCCAGTTCGGGGCGTGTGCCGAGTTAGCACCCTCCTCCGCCGCCGGCACGCTCGCACGGGTTCGTCCCAGCGCACGCCTGCTGCCGCCTCAGTCCCCGCAGGTCCTCACCGAGAGCCCCTCGGAGTCGACATCCCCCCACCCCCCAACCGTCGCCCTGATCGCCCGGGCCTTCCCTGATGGCGTTCCTCCTGCCGCTCACGGCGGTCCTCCATCCCCACATGTCCGAAAGGAACCTCGCGCGGGTCCTCGAGGCCTGCACCGGGATGCTTGAACACCGTCTGGGAGGCAGGGAAGCTCGATCAGGGCGGCCAAAAGGGGTTCTGCGGGCTCGGGCCCAGCTGGACACCGCCTGGCTGCCTGGATCGAGTCCGACGACTGATCAGCGTTCCCGCGCGAGAGACCCATGTACACCAACTTCATGACGGATCCGCGAGTCCTCGCCCAGGCGCGCGAGCACTGGGCGAGGATCTTGTCCTCGGTGCCCGGCTGGCGTGTGCCGTGGTTCTCCCACTTCGAGTTCGAGGGCGAGCACGTAGCCTCCGCGGTGAACGAGAAGCTCCGACGTGGGGTCACTGTCCAGTTTGCGGCTCCCGCCACCGGCTGGGGCACCGCCTCGCTCTCAACCTTCGGCACCGAGCCGGACGAACAGGTCCGGTCTCTGGATGTCGCGTTCGAGCCGACCGGTCAGAACCAGCAGACTGCCGAGGAGCTCGTGCTGCTCTGGCTTCGCGGAGGGTCCGAAGACGAGGTCCGCCAACGTACCGAGTCCGCGTGGGCACACACCTGGACCAAGGACTAGCTCCCCAGCCCTCAGGACTCGGCCGGAACCGCCCAGGCGTTTGAGGAGTTCTTCGAGATGCCCTTCGCGGTTGGGCTGAGCACTGTCTGAGAGGCCCGGGTCCCAATGGGGACCGAGACTCACCGCTCCTCAATCAAACGGCCCCGGGAGACCAATGGCTGACGACTTCATCTCGACTCTCGCGAACCAGGTCATCGGAAGCGAGGTAGAGCAGAACGATCTCGACCGGCTCCTCCTCTCTAGGCTCTCCGCGCACCCCTCCCTCCATCCGGACGATCCCGCGCTCCTCAAGCTCCTCAACGAGCTGGAGGTCATCCGGTACACCATGGACGGGGACGCCCGACGCAACGCTCTCGCCGACGCCGTGCTCCGGGTCCCGGAGCCGCTCCGCTCGATGCTGAATGCAGCTCCAGCGGCCGCAGAGCTGCGGGGCATCCTCCGCTCCACGTTCCCCACGCCGCTCCCTCCAGGGCTCGTTCGGCCGGTCGCCCGCGTCCTCCTGGATCACGCCCCCGAGAGCGCCGTCGCGAGGCTCCTCGAGGAGGCCGCCGGACTGCGCGCAGGAGTCGCGAGGGACGAGACGTATGCGGCCTCGGACCTCTCCCCGCATGCGCCCGAGGTCCTCCATGAAGCGACCTTGCTAGACCAAGGCGGGCTCGCTGACTGGGCCTCCCGAGGCACACTGGAATACGGCGACCCAGGTGACGACCTCGCGGACCCCGCCACCTGACCTCCCCACCCCTATCCTCCCCCCATGATCCGCCTCGCCACTCCCGGGGATGCGGCGGCCATCGCCTCGATCCACAACGAGACGATCGCCACCCGCACCGCGACCATGGAGACCGACCCCAAGACCCCGGAGGGCGTCGCCGCCTGGATGGGCGCCCTGTCCGACCGGGAAGAGGTCCACGTCCTCGAGCTCGACGGCGCCGTCGTCGGCTGGGGCGTCCTCAAGCGCTACTCCCCGCGCCCGGGCTACCGCTTCACGGGCGAGACCTCCGTCTTCCTCCGCCACGATCACCGCCGCCAGGGCCACGGCACCGCCATCAAGCACGTCCTCCTCGCGCGCGCCCGGCACCACGGCTACCACCACCTCCTGGCGCGCATCGTCGCCGCGAACCGCGAGTCCATCGCCTACAACCAGCGCCTCGGGTACGAGCTCGTCGGCATTCAGCGCGAGGCCGGGTTCCTCGAAGGCCGCTTCGTCGACATCGCCGTCCTCCAGCTCCTGCTGGACCAGGCCCCCGGCCGCGAGGAGGCCTGACCGCGGGCCCCCCGCCCGTCCACGACCTACGACAGCTTCGCGAGCATCCGCTCGGTCGCACCGTCGGTGGTGAGGTGGTGGCAGACCAACCGTCCGTCCCGCTCCAGCCCGTAGGTCCCCAGCGGTGACCGCGAGCTCCGCGCTGCCTCAGCCGACCTGACCCGCTCTACGGTCACTTCGTGCCCCCGGGCCCGAAGGGACTCCGCCACCTCCGCCGTCCAATGGGCGTTGAACGGGCACTGGTCGTCGTACCGGGCCAGGAACACCCCTCCGGTCCCCTCCCCCGTCTCGCGCACCGCGTCGGCGAAGCGCGGCGTCGATGCCTCGCCGTCCCCTCCAACCGGGAGCGCCCACAGACGCCACTCGCCGGCCCGGTCGACCTCGCCGAAACCCCGCCTGCGCAGCCACCGGGGATCCGCAAGGAACGGCCGCTTGCTCTTCGAGCTCGCCACCACGAGGCCGGCCCGTCCCCGCGCCCGCGCGTCCTCCAACGCCCCCTCCACCAGCTGGGTCCCGTACCCGCGCTTCGCGTACTTCCCCGAGACCCAGAGGCAATGCACCACCAGCCACCCCGGGGCGACCACCGGACGCCAGGAGACCTCGGCCGGCGCGTACTCGATGAACACCTTCCCCCGCACGTCGAGCTTGCGAAACACCAGCCCCTCGTCGAACCGCGCCTTGAGCCACTCCCGCTTCCTCTCGACCCCGAGGACGTGCTTCTTGTCTCCGAGGGCGCAGCACAGGTGGTGAGCGTCGACCGAGTCCCGATCGAGGATCACGAAGCGGGGGCTCACGTCGCTCATGGGCCGATGCTACCCCGCGACCTGCAGGGGACCCCGAACACCCCGCCCTGCTACGGTCCGCCGCCCATGGGCTCTTGGCATCCCCTCTCCTTCCGTGACCGTCCCATCGCGCAGGGCGTGACCTACCCCGACGAGGCGCTCCTCGAGAGCACCCTCGCGCGGCTCCGTCAGCTCCCCCCGCTGGTCACCTCGTGGGAGGTCGAGCGCCTCAAGCACCACCTCGCCGAGGCCCAGGAAGGCCGGCGTTTCGTGCTCCAGGGCGGCGACTGCGCCGAGACCATCGCCGACTGCCAGCCGCACCTCATCGCCGCGAAGATGAAGATCCTGCTGCAGATGTCGCTGGTGCTCGTCCACAGCACCATGAAGCCCGTCGTCCGGATCGGGCGCATGGCCGGTCAGTACGCGAAGCCCCGCAGCCAGCCCTGGGAGACGCGGACGAACGGCGACGGCGAGACCCGGCTGCCGAACTACTTCGGCGACCTCGTGAACCGCGCCGAGTTCACCGCCGAGGCCCGCGCCTTCGACCCGTCGCTCATGCTCTCGGGCTACCAGCACGCCGCGCTCACGCTCAACTTCGTCCGCAGCCTCACCGACGGCGGCTTCGCCGACCTGCACCACCCCGAGCAGTGGGACCTTTCGTTCTTCGAGAACGCGGACCTGTCGGACGCCCTGCGCGACGAGTACCAGCAGAGCTCGCAGGATCTGTCCCGCGCGCTGCGGTTCATGGAGGCCCTCGGGGAGGTCTCGGTCGACGAGCTCACCCGCGTGGAGTTCTACACCTGCCACGAAGGCCTGAACCTCCACTACGAGTCGGCCCAGACCCACCGCGTCCCCCGGCGGGACGGCCACTACCTCCTGACCACCCACATGCCCTGGATCGGAGAGCGGACCCGCCAGCTCGACCACGCCCACGTCGAGTTCTTCCGTGGCATCGCGAACCCCGTCGGCTGCAAGGTCGGCCCGACGGCGACCGTCGAGGACGTGGTCGGTCTGGCGAAGGCGCTCAACCCCCGCGACGAGCCCGGCAAGCTCGTGCTGATCAGCCGGATGGGGGTCGACAACGTCAAGGACCGCCTGCCTCCGCTCCTCGAGGGCGTCAAGAGGAGCGGCCGCCGCGTCCTCTGGGTCGTGGACCCGATGCACGGGAACACGCGGAAGTCCGGCAACGGCTACAAGACGCGCTCCTTCGACGACATCCAGCGCGAGCTGGCCTGGACGCTGGATGCGCACGCCGCCGTCGGCACGATCCTCGGAGGTGTCCACTTCGAGATGACCGGCGAGGACGTGACCGAGTGCACCGGCGGCGCCGCGGGCATCACGGAGGACGACCTGTCCCTGAACTACGCCACCGCCTGCGATCCCCGCCTCAACTACCGCCAGGCGCTGGAGATGGCGTTCCTGCTCGGCCGCCGGATGCGCGCGGACCAGGCGAAGGGCTGACGGTCTGACCCGGACGGGCCGGCCGTCCCCGCTGGGGACCGTCCTGGGCGGCGCGCTCCTCGTGCTGCTCCTGCTGCCCCTCGCCGCCCTGGTGCTGTCCACCTCGCCGAGCGAGATCGCAGCCGGCTTCACGCACCCCATGTTCACCCCCGCGCTGACCCTCAGCCTGGGCACGACGTTGGTGAGCCTGATCCCCGTCGTCTTCCTGGGGACCCCTCTCGCGTGGTGGCTCGCGACGGCCGAGTCGAGGTTGGCGCGCACGGTGGACGTCCTGGTGGACCTGCCCATCGTCGTCCCACCGGCCGTGGTCGGGGTGGCGCTGCTCATGACGTTCGGACGACGCGGGCTCTTCGGCGGCGTGCTCGACGCGATGGGGGTCGGCATCCCGTTCACGGAGGTTGCGGTGGTGCTGGCGCAGGTGGTCGTCGCGTCGCCGTTCTACGTGCAGGCCGCCGCGAACGCCTTCCGCAAGGTCGACCCGGACACCCTCATCGTGGCGCGGACCCTGGGGGCCTCTCCGAGGATGGCGTTCCTGCGGGTGGCGGTCCCTATCGCCCTGCCAGGGTTGATCGTGGGGGCGTCGCTCGCCTGGGCGCGCGCCCTCGGCGAGTTCGGGGCGACGCTGCTCTTCGCGGGCAACCTCGCCGGCCGGACGCGGACGATGCCGCTGGCGATCTTCACGGCGCTCGAGTCGGACGTGGGCCTCGCGGTGGTGTTCTCGCTCGTGCTCGCCGCGATGGGCGCCGGCCTCCTGGTCCTCCTGCGGGTGGCGCCGTGGAGACGCGCCCGATGACGGCCTGGTCGGCGATGGTGCGCGCACGCCGGGGGGACTTCGTCCTGGACGTGGCGCTCGAGGGAGACGCCCGGACGGTGGCGGTGGTCGGGCCGAACGGGAGCGGGAAGACGACCCTGCTCCGGGCGCTGGCGGGGGCGGTGGGGGTCGAGGCGGCGAAGATCGTCGTGGGCGGGCTGACGCTCGCGGACTCGGCGGCGGGGCTGTCGCTGCCGATGGAGCAGCGGGGCGTGGGATACGTCCCCCAGGGCTACGGGCTGTTCCCACACCTGAGCGTGCTGGAGAACGTGGCGTTCGGTCTGGCCGCCCGGCAGACCGCCGAGGCCGAACGCGCGGCGAGGGCGCGGGCGATGCTCGACGAGCTGGGGTGCGCGGGGTTGGAGGCGCGCCGTCCCGGGAGCCTCTCCGGGGGCGAGCAGCAGCGGGTCGCCCTGGCCCGGGCCCTCGTCGTGGAGCCGCGCCTGTTGCTCATGGATGAGCCGCTGGCGGCCCTGGACGCCGCGGTGCGTCGCGAGGTGCGTGCCTCGTTGGCCGCCCGCCTCGCGGCCCGCGGCCGCCCCACCCTGATCGTCACCCACGACGCCCGCGACGTCCGCGCCCTCGACGCCCGCGTGGTGGTGCTCGACCGAGGGCGCGTTGTGCAGGAGGGGTCGCTGGACGAGCTGGAGGCAGAGCCGGCGAACGCGTTCGTCGCGGAGTTCGTGGGGGTGGAGTAGGGGGACTACTCGCCGAACGGAAGCGACTGCTGCGCCCGGTCCGCACGCTCGCCCAACCCCCGCCGCGCCCGCCATTTCTTGTCGCGACCCTCCCGAACGGCCTGCCGCGCCTCGAGAACATCCAGCGGAGACCGGGTCGCCTCGATTCTCTGCGTACTGACCGCCAGATAGCGCGCCGTCGTCGACAGGTCGGCGTGACCGAGCAGGACCTGAATCGTCCGCAGATCCACCCCGTCGTCCAGCAACCGCGTTGCGAACGAGTGCCTGAGCAGGTGTGGGGTCAGGTGCCAGCCCAGTCCCGCCCGTTCCGAGGCGGCTCGAAGCGCGTACCTCACCGCGTCGGCGGACAACGGTCTCGAAGAGCCGGGCGCCGAGAAGAGGAGAGGGCCGAGTGGGCGCGCCGTTCGCCAATACTCTCGCAGCTCCGCGAGCATGGACTCGCTCACCATCACCTTGCGGCGCTTGCCCCCTTTGCCGTTTCGGACGAGCAGCAGTCGCCTCCGCCCGTCGATGTCGCCGGGCTGAACTGCGAGCGCCTCCGAGATCCGGAGTCCGGTCGCGAAGATCAACCGAATGACCAGCCGATGGGGCTGGTCCTGAAGCTCGGCGAAGACTGCTGCCAGCTCGTCGTCGGTCGGCAAGTCCGGCAGTTGGGCCCGGGCGTGCGGCGCGGGGATCCCGCGGGTCACCTCGGGCCGCTCGAGGACCCCGTCATAGAGGTGCCGGAAGGCCGCAAGGTGTCCCCGAATCGAGGAGGCGCTATGGCCCTTGCGGCGCAGGGCGGCAAGGAAGGTGCGGAGGTCCGCGTTGGTCAGCTCCTCGAGGGGAACGGGGTGGGCGTGTCGCTGGAGCGTGCGGACGTAGCCGACGTAGCCGGCGAGGGTTGCGTCGGATACGCAAGCGATGGCCAGGTGATCCAAGAAGCGGGAGATCAGGACGGACATGGGGACTCCAGTGGTGGGGGATCCCCGACTCTGTCCCGCTCCGCCGCGGTGCGCTCAGGCCCTCGTTCTCCTCCTCCACGCGAGCCCGATGCAAACCAGGGCAAGCGCCTGGAGTGCCAGCCCAGCCGCGACCCCCGGGGTTCGGTACCGACACTCCGCCGTCGGCTCCTGAAGCGTGACCTTCAAGAACGCGTGCGGGTCCGGCGCAGGCAAGTCGGCCCCCACGCACGACCAGCCCGGCAGATGACGCTGCGGGACCACACGCGCGTCACCGGAGGAGCCGGTGACCCGCACGGTGCCCCTCTCGATCTCGAGCCCGTCCAGGGGGGGCGGCTCTCCGGGAGGCGAGAATCCCATGGCGGTGGCCAGTCCGGCGCGGATCTGTCCGTCCGACCACGCGAGGGCCATGAGCGGCGCAGTGTCGCGGTCGAGCCAGTAGCCCGTCACGATGCCGTCCCCAACCGGGTTGGGCGTCCTCTCCCCCCCGGTGCGTTCCTCGAGTGTCGACTGCGCGAGCAGGACGCAGGACAGACCCAGGGCAAGCATCAGACCGAATTCCTCGCGCCAACGGAGCCGCGCCGCAACCGCCCAGAGCAGCGCAGACACCGCGGTGGGGCCAAGAACCAGGAGCACCCACTGCAAGCGAAGAGGGTAGTTCGCGCCCGACATCCCGGGCCCGAGGTGCAGGAGGGGCCACAGGGAGGCCGGCCGACCGACCGAACAGGAGACCAGGTACAGGGAGAGGACAGCAACGGCGATGGGTCGCAAGTGGCGCATGCGCATACTCACAGCGAGCCCCAACAGCAAACCGACTCCGATCGCCGGCGACCCGAGGTGGAGCCACCTGTCGACCGAGCCGTCGAAGGCGAACAGGTCGCTGAGCGGCACCCTCTCGTGGACACGGGCAACGTCAGACAGGCGAACCCGTCCGACCAGCTGCCCGAGCCCGAACCCAGGGATGAGCCGCCAGCCAGCCACCCCCACCAACCCGAGGCCGATCCCTGGGACCATCCAAAACGCCTCCCGTTGGCGGCTCGTCGCGAGCCCGCCGAGAAGCACGAGAAGACCAAGGCCCGAGAACAGCCAGCGCAGTCCCGCGGGCCCCGGAGTGACCACTGCCAGACCCGCCAGGAGCACCCAGGCCGTGACCCATCGTCCCCCGGAGACCGAGGCCCAGGCCACGAGGCCAAGGAGCCAGAGTGCGAACAGCGTCGGATAGTGCGCGCCCCCCAGGGAGGCCAGCCCCACCAGGCCACCGGCGCCCGCCCCCCAAAGCAGCGGCGACGGGGACTTTCTCGCCCGGAGGACTGCGGCGACCGCAGCCGGCCACGCAGTCACCCCAAGGAACATCAGGTGCCCGATGTAGAGCGGTTTTCCCACTCGTAGGACGCAAGGAGTCCCGCCGCACCGATCATCCCGAGATACCAGGGCGCCTCCAGCTCCACCGCGAGCCAAGCGCTGCCCAGGATCAGCACGAAGACCGACGACAGGACGAGGAGGCGAAGCCCCGCCGACACTCCGCTTCGCGCGCTGAGGGCATACGCCGGGTGGGCAACAAATGCCTCCGGATGGGCAAGGACGGGGGCGCCGTAGTCGGGGAATGGATCCCACCAGGGAAGCTGCCCGCGCGCCGTCGCCGACCGAGCCGCTTCCGCCGACGTCCACTGCAGGTCCCAGTCAGCACTGGTCCCGAATCCCGGCACCGGCTCGTGGGGGCCCAGCGGGATGAAGTCGACTCGACCCAGCCAGAACACAGCGGCGAAGGCAGTGACAAGAGCAAGGAACAGCGTCCAACGCGATCGGGTCGGCAGGCTCACCCGGCGGAGTGTCCCACACCGCTCTCGTCACTCGTCCGCCGGCGCCGGAATCCGATCAGGGCCAGGGGAAGAAGCGAGCTGAAGTCGAGAGCGACCCCGCAGCCAGAGGTCCGACGACAGCCGGTCTGGACGATCGTCACATCGGGGTCAGGCTCCAGGGAGTCGTCGTCGGCCACCCCGCTGTCGTCGTCGTCACCGGAGTCGTCATCGTCCGGGAGCTCAGCGGAGTCATCGTCGTCGGAGAGATCTCCCGAGCCCGAGGCCGAGGACTCCGGGGATCACCAACCAACGCCATGTCCCACCCATGGCGCAAGTCTACTCCGCGCAGCAGAGCGAATCGCGAACGACGCCCTATCCTCTCCTCCCCCACCGGAGACACCTCGTGCGCCCCCTCCTCCTGACCCTCGCCCTGCTTCTCGCCGCCTGCGGTCCGTCGTCGACCTCAAAGTCGCCCGCTGCTCCTGCCTCCGCGTCCGACGCGTCCTCCGCGTCCGACGCACCCGGCGCGGCGGCCCCGCCGGCTGCATCAGAGACGCCCACCACCAAGCCCGCCCCCGGCTCCGTCCGCACCATCGACGTGCCGACTCTCCACGCCGAGCGCGACAGCGTCGCCTTCCTCCTCGACGTGCGCACGCCCCGCGAGTTCGACCGCGCGCACGTCCCCGGGGCCGTGAACATCCCCCTCGACCAGCTCGAGGCCCGCGTCGACGAGCTCGCGCCCCACCGCGACGGGCCCATCCACGTCATCTGCCAGTCCGGGGGCCGCTCCCGCCGCGCCGCCGGGCAGCTCGCGGCCGCCGGCTTCGACGTCGTCGACGTCCAGGGCGGCACCGGAGGATGGATGGCCGCCGGCTACACCATCGAGTGAGAGCCCTCGCCTCCCTCGCCCTCGCCACCGTCGCCCTCGCCGGCGGGGCCCTGCTCGCCATGGCGCCGCCGAACGACCCCGCGCCTGCCGCCGCCAATCCGCTCGACCAGGCCCGCGCCTTCTACGGGTCCCAGCCCGCCTACCTGTCCCCCGTCGTCCTCGGCTCCGACGTCCCCGCCGGCCTCCCCGATCTGCGCGCCGCCACCTGCGGCGCCTGCCACCAGGACATCTACGCCGAGTGGGCCATCTCCACCCACGCCCGCGCCTGGCTCGACGACCTCCAGTTCCAGGCCGAGCTCCACAAGCCGCGCCCCGACGACGGCGACGTGGGCTGGATGTGCGTCAACTGCCACACCCCCGTCGAGCAGCAGCTCGAGCGCCTCGTCATCGGCCTCCGCGACGGCCGCCTCGACCAGCCCGTCTACGTCGACAACCCCCGCTTCGACCCCACCTTGCAGACCGACGCCATCACCTGCGCCACCTGCCACCTCCGCGACGGCGTCATCGTCGGCCCCTACGGCGACACGAGCGCCCCCCACGCCACCGCGAAGTCCGACCACCTCCTCACCGAGGAGGTCTGCGTCCGCTGCCACCAGGCAGAGGCCGACTTTCCCGAGATCGTCCTGTCCTGCTCGTTCTCCACCGGGCGGGAGTTCGCCGCCAGCTCCGCCAACGCCGAGGGCAAGGTCTGCCAGGACTGCCACATGCCACCCATCGAGCGCCCGCTCATGGCCGGCTTCCCGGACCGCCCCACCCGCCGCCACTGGTTCGGGGGCTCCCTCCTCCCGAAGAAGCCCGCCTACGAGGCCGAGCTCGCTCCTCTCCGCGACGTCTACCCCGACGGGATGACCCTCGCCTGGGAGGCCGCACCGACGCAGGCCGCCCCCGGCGCCGAGACCACCGCCTCGGTCAGCTACACGAACGCCGAAGCCGGCCACCGGCTGCCCACCGGGGACCCGGAGCGCTTCCTCCTCGTGACGCTGCAGGCCGTGACCCCCGACGGCGCCGTCCTCGGCGAGGAGACCCACCGCATCGGCACCGTCACCCGCTGGTATCCCACCATCGAGCGCATCTCCGACAACCGCCTCCTCCCGGGCGAGAGCCGCACCCTGACGCTCACCTTCGCCGCTCCGAGCGCCGGCCCCCTCACCTTGCGCGCGACCGCCAGCAAGCACCGCATCACCGAGGAGAACCTCGCCTACCACGATCTGGTGGGCAAGGTGCCCGCCGGTCGCGTGTTCTGGACCGACGAGCGGCCCCTCGCCGTCGCCCCCTGACCCGGCCCCGCTCTCCGTTCGGAGGGTGGCGACCCCCACACCGCCGCCTACACTCCCGGCATGAACGTCGAGATCACCTACTGCGTCGCTTGAAACTACCTCCCGAGAGCCGCCGGTCTGGCGGACGAATTGACGGAGGAGTTCGGAGCCCACGTCACCCTCAAGAAGGGGCGCGGCGGCGTGTTCGACGTCGTCGTGGACGGTGAGCTCGTCTACAGCAAGTTCCAGACCGGCCGACACGCACGCCCCGGCGAGGTCGTCGGGTTGCTCCAGGGCTGAGAACAGGCTCCCCGCGCTCCAGCGCTCCTAGCGCGTCACCCCTGGCTTGATCTTCGTGCGTCCGTCGAAGCGCTTCACGTCGAGAGCGTGAGGGTCGATCTCCTCCACCATGCAGACGTTCAGCGCGACCGTCCCGTCGGGGTACCCCGTCCGCATGACCGACGTCCCGCACGTCCCACAGAAGTGGTGCCCCTCGTGGACGAACCGCCACGCGTACGTCGACAGCGGCTTGCTCCCCTCGAGCATCGTCACCGCCTTGCTCGGCACGTACCAGTGGATGGCGCCGAACCGCCGGCACGTCGAGCAGTTGCACGACAGCAGCCCGTCGAGGTCGGCGTCGACGGACAGGCGGATCGCGTTGCAGTGGCAGGACAGGGTGTAGGGGCGCTCAGGCATGCCGTCACGGTAGCGGGCGCTCACCCCCGCGCCGCGTTCGCCTCCACCGCCGCCCGCACGTAGGCCGCGAGGCCTTCCGCCACCGATCCGTAGTTCTTCTCGAACCGGGGATCGTCCGTGTAGCTCGCTGCCACCGCCGCGTGCATCGCCCGCGGGCAGTCGTAGAACCACCGCCCGATGTGCTGACGGTGCGCCTCGGCGAGGTCCATCGCAGAGGCCGCGTCCGGCGGAGTCCCGCCCTGCATCAGCTCCGCGAGCCCGCGATGGATGGCGCCGAGCTCCTCCTTGATCGCCCGGTACTGCTCCGGCCCGTAGCTCGCCGTCCGCCGCGCCGCCTCCGCGTGCGCATCGGTCCCGCCCCAGCGGGCCTCCACCTCGTCGTCGTACTCCCGGGGGTCGAAGCCCCCGAAGATCTCCTGGATCTGTCCATCGGTCATCTCGGTCCTCTCCGCGCCGTCGGCGCCATCGGGTGGGACGCTCCGGGCGAGCTCGGCGATCTCCCGGTCGACCGCCTGCACCGCCTCGGCCAGGGACTCGGCCCGCTGGGACAGCGCCAGCCGGTGCTCCTCCAGGTGACGTCGGCGCTCCTCCGGCGCGGCAGACAGGTGCCCGCCGATCGCCCCGAGCGAGAGCCCGAGCTCCCGCAAGACGAGGATGGAACGCAGACGCAGGACGTCGTCGTCGGTGTAGAGGCGGTAGCCCGCATCGCTCCGGGCCGACGGCACGAGCAGGCCGATGGCGTCGTAGTGATGCAGGGTTCGGACGGTCACGCCGGTCAGGCGCGCGATCTCGCTCACGGTGCGCATGGTGGAGAGCCTCGGGCCTGACGTCGCGTGAGGGTCAAGGGCGTTCTCGAGAATCTGTCCGACCCGCCGGTCGCCTCACCCTTCGGCGTGCTCCTGCAACCACCGCAACACTGCGCCGTCCGCGTGGTGGCCGATGACCTCGTCCGCCGCGTCCTTCGCCGCGTCCACCGCGTTCGCCACCGCCACCGCGTGGTCCGCCTCCGCGAACAGGGACAGGTCGTTCTCCTGGTCGCCGAAGGCGACGAGCCGATGGTCCGCGAGCCCGGCCCGCTCCATCACGTGCCGCACCGCGCTCCCCTTGGTCGCCGCGCCCGCGTGCACCGTCACCCAGGTCCACCCCTCCATGTAGATGTCGTCGAAGAGGTGCGGCTGGAGCGCGTCGCCGTACTCCGCGAGCACTGCCCGCTCCCAGGCCTCCGCCGCCTCGCGCCGCTCGATCACGGTCAGGCAGGTCACCCGCCCGCCGAGCTCGCCCCCCGGCTCGTCCACGAACCGCAGCCGCGGGTCCTGCGCCGCCTCCCGATCCTGCACGTAGAGGCTCACGCCCTCGTTCCGCTCGTGGGCGATCCACACCTGGTCCTCGCTGACGCCGTCCGTGGTGCTGACGATGGGAATCAGCCCCAGGTCCTTGGCGAGCTGCCAGGCGCCCCGCGCCCGCTCCGTCTCCAGCGTCGCCACCCGCAGGTGCCGCCCGGTGGCCAGCTCGCTCACGAAGCCCCCGTTGAAGCACACCACCGGCAACGTCAGACGCAGCCCGCCGAGCACCCCCTGCATGCTCACCACGCTCCGAGCGCTCGCCACCGTGAAGTGGACCCCTCGCGACACCAGCCCTTCGATGGCGCGCCGGTCGTCGTCCGGCAGGCGGCCCCCCGGAGGCAGCAGCGTCCCGTCGAGATCCGAGACGTAGACCGTCCCTGCCGTCGTCCCCATCAGCGCCCTCCGCCTGGCATCGCCCGGCCCCGTCAGTGCCGGCCGAGCATGGGCATCTGCCAGGCGCCGTCGGGCAGATCGAGCCCCCGCACCATCCACAGGTCGTCCTCGGGGGCTGCGACCGGCACGAACCCGGGGGGCACCCCGTCGAAGGCGTCGATCCCGAACGCGATCTCCACCTCGCCCGGCGGCAGGTGGGCCAGCACGTCGAGCAGCGGCGGCAGCTCCGGGGCGAGGACGTCCCACAGGACCGTGCGGCCGTCTGCCACTCCCCAGGCAAGCACCGCGTCCAGCGCCGGCGCATACCGCAGCGCCCCCATCTCCCCGCCGAGGCAGGCGCAGATCCCGAACATCCACGACGGCGCGAGCGTGGTCAGCCGCCGACTCAACGGCGCGCGCTCGGAGTGCAGCCGCTCCACCAGCGCCGCCCCCTCGACCGTCGCCGGCACCGGCCGGACGGGTGCACCGCCGTCCACGATCACTCCGCGCCAGCGCTGCTCCGGCGCGACCACGAAGCCGTGCCCCTCGTAGACCGCAGGCACTTCGGTGGCGAGGCAGGCGGGGCGGTACCCCACCAGCTCCAGCGCCTCGTTCATCAAGCGCCGCGCGAGCCCTCGCCCCCGATACTCCGGCTGGGTGCAGACCGCGTGGATCCCGCACGCCGGGACGACCTCCCCGTCGACGAGGAGGTCGTACTCGAGCACGCCCACGTGGGCCCGGATCGCCCCGTCCACCTCGGCCACGAACGGGGTGCTGACCTCCGACCAGTCCCAGCCCAACCCCCGAGCGAGCTTGATGAGGGGAGCCAAGCCAGGCCACGTCGTCTCGTACAGGGCGAGGATCGGCTCCAGGAGGTCCTTCGAGGGGTACGGCATCGCGCTACTCGCCGAACCCGGTGCGCTCGATCATCGTCGCCTCGAACGCCTGAGCGCCGTCGACCTCGACGATCATGCGGACCGGAGGACCGGGGATCGCATCCGCGAACCAGAAGGTGCGCGCGCCGGCCCCCTCGGCAGATCGCACCACGTACTTGGTCGCAGGGAAGGTGCCGAAGGGGACGGTGACCTCCTCCCGGGTCCGGGTCGTGCCGTCCACGGGGAACTGGGCGTGCGTCCGCAGGGCCTCCCAGGGCGCGGGTCCCGACGTCGTGGGAGCCTCGAGCACCGCGCCGTCCTCGGAGCGCGACGACGTCTCCATCACGAGCCCCTCGTCGCCGTTGGAGAGCACCGACCAGGTGGCCACCGTCACCCCGTCGGGGCCCTCATGGCGGGTCACCACCTGCGTGCCGGCAGGCATGGCGTCCTGGATCTGCTTCGCGGTGTAGGGCGTGGGGAGCATCGCGGGCATCGGGGTCTCCTCGGGCGCGGGATCGGGGGCGGCGCCGGCCGCCGGAGCGGGCAGCGGCTCCTCGGACACCGGCGACGCAGCGGCCGCCTCATCGGCCGACGACGCAGGACCCGGCCCCTCCGTCGCCGGCGCGCAGGCGACGAGCAGCAAGGCGGCCACCCACCAGCCACGCCCCGCCACTACGCCGTCTCCGCGATGGCGATGAGCTTGTTCAGCGTCCGCCAGTTGCGCGCCGTACCCGTCACCTTCAGCTGCCTCTCCAGCCAAGCGAGCGTCAGCTTGCTGCGCCCGCTGCCGTCCGCGTACCGGAGGTAGACCTCTCGGCCGATGACCCGAAAGACGTCACCCGGCGCCCGGTTCGGGTCCAGTTCGTCCACCCGCGCGGCGGCGGCTTCGTCCGCCTCCCCCCGTACCCCGACACGTGGGTCCCGGTCCAGGAACGTCACGTGAAACCACTTGTCGTTGGGCACGTCGGAGAACGGGTTCGCGTCACGCACCGCCCGCAGCTCCTCGAGCGTCCGCGTCACCACCGGGACGTCGTACCCCCAACGAGCCGCGATGGCGGCCTTCAGGCGCGCCGCGTCCTCGTGCGCGGGGCGCGTCGACGTGAAGAACAGGTTCCCGCTGGCGATGTAGGTGCGCACGTCGCTGAACCCGAGCTCGTCGGCGCAGAGCGCGCGCAGCTCAGCCATGGGCAGCGGCCGAGCACCGGCCACGTTGATTCCGCGAAGGAGGGCGATGGTGGTCACGGTGCGTAGGATGCCCCACAGTTCAGCCCGGAGTCGGAATGCGCAGCCCCGATCGCCTCCCAGAGCCTCCCCCCGCCGCCCTGCTGTTCGTCGTCCTCGCGGCCTTGGGCGCCGGCTGTCCGTCGGGGTCCGAGCCCCCGACACGTCCCCCGAGCGATCGCACCGTCACCGTCACCGTCGCCACGGACACCGTCGTCCACAGGACCGACCCGCGCTTCCTCAGCTTCGCGGTCGACAGCTCGCAGATCGCGGGGACGCTCTTCTGGAACGAGGACCCCGCGACGAGCGAGGAGGAGCCCGAGGTCCCCGTCGACCCCTACGACTTCACCCGCGCGCGCCTCGCGAACCTCACCGCCCCTCTCGCGCCTGCGTTCCTCCGGATCGGTGGGACCCACGCCGACCACCTTCTCTACGACTTCTCCGACGACCCCGAGACAACGGCGCCGGAGCCGTACCAGGGCGTCCTCACCCGCGCGATGTGGGATCCGATGGCGGACTTCGCCCGCGACCTGGGCCTCACGATCAAATTCACGGTGAACGCCGCGGAAGGCCCCCGCGACGGCGACGGCGTCTGGCTGACCGACCAGGCCGCCGAGCTGCTGACCTACATCGCCGAGCGGGAGGACCCCGTCGAGGTCCTGGAGCTGGGCAACGAGCCCAACGGCTACCCGCTGCTCCACGGCTTCAGCCTCGACACCGAACAGTACGGCGACGACCTCCGGGCCTTCGCCGCGCTGCGCGATCAGCTCCTCCCCGACGCGAAGATCGCAGCCCCGTCCGTCGCCTACTGGCCGGTGAGCGGCGAATTCATCACCTACCTGGAGCCGGCGCTGGAGCAAGGGGGCGACGCCCTGGACGTCGTGACCTGGCACTACTACCCACAACAGAGCCGCCGCTGCCCGCTCCAGACCCGCGAGGCATTCCCGGAGGTCCTCCAGGACCCGGCGCACCTCGACGAGATCAACACCTGGGCCGCGGAGGTGGAGGCCGCCGCCGGCGAGCACGCGCCCGGCGCCGAGATCTGGCTCGGCGAGACCGGGAACGCCCAGTGCGGCGGGGCCCGCGGGGTGTCGGATCGCTGGGCAAGCAGCTTCTGGTGGCTCGACCAGCTGGGCCTGCTCGCGCGGCGGGGCCAGAAGGTGGTCGTCCGGCAGACCCTGTCGGGGAGCGACTACGGGCTCATGGACGACACCACGCTCACCCCGCGACCCGACTACTGGGCGTCCCTGCTCTGGAAGACCGCCATGGGGACCGAGGTCCTCGACGCCACGAGCGCCGACCCCACCCTGCGCGCGTGGGCCCACTGCGCGGCCGGGAGCGGGGTCGCCGTCCTCGCGATCAACCTGTCGGACGAGGTGACCGACCTGGCGCTGCCCGGCCTTCCCGAGACGGGGTGGCGCACCTGGACGCTCGAAGCGGACACCCTCGAGTCAGAGACGGTGCGGCTGAACGGGACGACGCTCCAGGCGGATGGGAACGGAACCCCTCCGGCGCTCGATCCGGCAGAGGCCGACTGGCTGATCCTGCCGGCCCGGTCGATCGGGATCGCCGTGACCCCGGCCGCGGGGGTGTGTGGGTAGCGAGCGCTGCGACGTCCGTCGACGCACCGCGGACGGACTCGCTGCTGAACACCCGACTCGCAGGTCCGGAATTTCTTGTCTATCTTCCGGCTCCCCATTTCCAAGGAGGAGAGCCTCATGTCCCGTCCCGAGAACCTGTCTGCCGACGCCGCCCTCGCCCGCCTCAAGGAAGGCAACCTGCGCTACGTGAACGACCGCGTGACCGGCGAACGCCGCGACAGCGCCCGTCGCGCCGAGCTGACCGGAGGCCAGTGGCCCTTCGTCACGATCGTCTCCTGCGCGGACAGCCGGGTGTCCCCCGAGCTCATGTTCGACGAGGGCCTGGGCGACCTGTTCGTCATCCGCGTCGCCGGCAACATCAACACCCCCGAGGTCCTCGGCAGCATCGAGTACGCCAGCCTCAACCTCGGGGTGAACCTCGTGGTCGTCATGGGGCACCAGTCCTGCGGCGCCGTCACCGCCGCCGTCCAGAACGTGGACGCGACGGGCCCGGTGACCAACACGAGCATCGACTCGCTCATCGACGCGATCCGCCCCTCCGTGGTCGAGGCGCGCAAGGACGGTGAGAACGACCTGACGGACCGCTCCATCCGGGTGAACGCCCAGCTGAACGCCGAGAGCATCGGCAGCGACGAGGCCGCGATGGAGGGGCTCGCCGAGCTCGGGAGCCGCGTCATCCCCGCGTACTACAGCCTCGATTCGGGCGAGGTGAGCTTCCTCTAGGGGAGCCCTCCCCGCGCGCGCCGCACCTGGCGACCCGCGCGCAAACCGGCCATCCGCGCCGGGGGGAAAGATCCCCGGATCTTCTTCCCCCCGGCGCCGCCGCGGTTTTCTCCGATGAACGCTCCTCGTGAGCGACACCGGAGACACCGATGGCCGCCTACTCGTTCCTCAACTCCCCCGTCCTCGCCGCGACACTCCTCGTCGCCCCGCTGCTCGCGGGCTGCCCGGTGGACGACGTCCTGCGCAACCTGAACGGCGACGGCGCCCCGACCCGGGTCCAGGCCCGCATCGAGGTCGACTCCCTCGGCGCTGCCCCCGACGTCGTCGACTTCGGCGAGGTGAACGCCGGAGACTCCCGGGACGCGGTCCTCCTGGTCCGCAGCGTCGGCACCGACACCCTCGTCATCGAAGACCTCGTGCTGCCGGCGAGCAGCGGCTTCTCCCTCGTGAACGCCCAGGAGCTCCCTCCGTTCCTCGCCCCCGAGTCCGTGTTCGAGCTCACCCTGCGCTACGCACCGCTGCAGGACGAGACGGCCCAGGCCACCCTCCTCATCGCGAGCAACGACCGCGAGACGCCGGAGCTCCCCGTCACGCTGCGCGCCGAGGGGCTCGCTCCCGCCATCGACCTCGACCCGCCGTCCTTCGACTTCGGCGACCGGGAGCTCGGGTGCGTCGGCACGCTGCCCGTCTCCATCGCCAACGTCGGTCGCGCGCCGCTCGTGATCGAGGCTATCGACTTCGAGGACCTCGCCGGCGCCGGGGAGTTCGCGATGGAGTCGCTCCACGGCTTCCCCCTGACCATCGAGCCCGGCGCCCCCGCCATCGGGGTGAACGTCGTCTACAGCCCCACGGACGTGCAGCCGGACACGGGCACTCTCACCGTGCTCTCCAATGATCCGCTGCGCCCGGAGGCCACCACCACCCAGTTCGGGACCGCCCACCTCGGGGAGTGGGCCGTGGACGAGTTCCAGCAGAACGGAGAGAACTCGACCGACATCCTCTTCGTCGTGGACAACTCGGGCTCCATGGGGCCGTTCCAGGCGGACCTCGCGACGAACTTCAGCTCGTTCATCCAGATCGTCGAGTCCCTCGAGGTGGACTACCACGTGGGCGTCGTCTCCACGGACGTGAACGACGGCGGCGTCCTCCAGGGCACCATCCCCTACATCACTCCGAACACGCCCGACCCGGCTGGCTCCTTCTCGGCGAACGTGAACCTCGGCTCGACGGGCTCGGCGGTCGAGAAGGGCTTCGACAGCGCCTACCTCGCCCTCTCCTCGCCCAACACCGACCCCGGCGGGCCCAACGACGGGTTCCTCCGCGACGAAGCCGGCCTCTACATGATCTTCGTGTCTGACGAGCAAGAGCAGAGCACGCTGCTCGGCGGCGGCGACCCGGCCGCCTACGTCTCGTACTTCCAGTCGCTCAAGGACAACCCCGACCGCGTCGTCCTCTCGGACATCACCGGGGGACTCGTGGGGGGCGGGTGCGCGGACAGCGGCTCGGACTACGTCGCGGCGAGCGTGATGACCGGCGGCATCTCCGAGTCCATCTGCACGTCGAACTGGATCAGCGCGCTCTCGTCCCTGGCGTGGCTCGCTCAGTCCACGCCGGACACGTTTGAGCTCGGCGCCACCCCCGTCGAGGACACGATCGAGGTGCGCCTGTCCGGCGACGGGATCAACTTCGCGCCCATCTACGTGGGCTGGGAGTTCAAGCCGTCCCTGAACGCCGTGCAGTTCGACCTCGACCACGTGCCGGACAACGGCGACATCATCGAGATCGGCTACTCCGTCGCTGGGACCTGCGAGGACTGATTGCGGCCCCGTGGCGCGCTGCGCCTCCTCCCGACACCGGCCGCGGCGGCGAGGAGCAACGCCAGCCACGTCGCCCGGCCATCGCTGGCGGAGCACGCGGGCCCCGCGCCAGGAACGGTGTCGGGCTCGGGGGTGGGGTTCGAGACCGACGCCTCGGTCCCCGTGTCCCGCTCCGCCGTGGACACCTCCCCGTCGCCGTCCGCGTCGTCGTAGAGGGCTGTTCCGTCGGCCACGGTGGTCGCGAGCCCATCGTGCAGCGCGTCCTCGGGCTCCACGTCCACGGTCGCACCGCCGGTGAGGCTCAGGTCCGCCGCGCTCAGCCAGTCGAGCCCCGCGAGCTCCAGGACGAACTCCTCGTCCTCGTCCACCGTGAACCCGGAGAACGACGGCGCGTTCAAGGTCACCGTCCCCACCTCGAGGAGCAGCGAGTACTCGCCGTCGTCCGGGTCGGCCTCGAGGCGCCCGTCGATGGTGAGCTCCACCTCCTCGAGGACCACCGAGCACCAGGTCCCGCCGGGCAGGTCCGCCTCGACGCCCTCGTCGAGGTCGAGGAGCTCATCGCCGAGATCGATCTCCACCGGCTCCCCCTCCCCGCAGGGGGTCACCGTCGCCAACCCCACGACCGCCTCGGTGGCGTCCACCTCCAGGTCCGCGGGCGTCCCCAGGGCGAGGGCCACGACACCTGGGTTGCCGACGGCGGTGCCGTCCTGCTGTTCACTGGGGCTGACGCATCCGACGACGGGGACAAGGGCAAGGGCCAATAGGGAGCGGTTCATGAGCGGCCTCCGCGATCCGGGGGTTCGGACAAAGGGAACAGGGCGAGGTGGATCTGGTAGACGCGCTCGGCCTCGTCGACGGCCGCGTCACACCGGTCGAGGAGCCGCTCCTGCACGCGGTTGAGCTCCTCCTTGAGCTCGGGCACCAGCGACTGGGGGATGCACACGGTCACCGCGGCGAGATGCCGCTCGTCCGGTGCCGACGCCTCGATCGAGTCCTGGGCGAGGCCCAGCATCCCGTGGTGGTAGTTGCGCGCGGCCATCCCCGCGACCTCGTGCGGGGTGACCACCGAGCCGTCCGCCGGCCGTGGCACGCCGTGCGCGTCCGGGGCGAGCAGTCCGAGGGCGAGGAGGAGTTCGAGGGAGGCGCGCGCCTGGGCCTCGGTGATGCGGGGACGCAGGGTCTTCGCGATCCACTTCGGGTCGCCCACGAAGTCGTCCCGGTGGGCGAGCTCCCGGACCGCCGGGTGGTGCCAGCGGGAGATGTACTCCACCGACTGCCCCTCGATGGACCGAGCCGCGCGGAAGCGACGGGACGCCGAGATGCGCGCCCACGCCTTGTTCTGCTCCTCCTGGGACGCCGCCTGACCGAAGCGGACGAGGTCGGCGAAGAAGGACGCTTCCGCGGCGGGGAGCGCCATGGCCCGCGCAAAGCCCTCGATGGTGGTGGCCGTGAGGTTCCGCTCGCCGCGCATCACCTGGCCGAGGAGCGACGGGCTCTTCACCCCCGCGAGGCGCGCGAACATGCGGTGGGAGAAGCGCGGGTTGCCCTGCTTGGCCGCCCGCAGCCAGTCCTCGAGGAAGCGCCGGAAGTCCAGGTACTCGTGCACCTGGACCGCTCGGGCGCTGCGCTGTCCGGCTCCCGTCACGAGATCATGAGTACATCCGATTCAGATCCAGATCCACCCAATCTCATTTGATTCGCAGCGTTTATCGCCAACCTTGTACTCGCCCCGAGTACGGAGGATCGGGCCATCGCCGCTAAATCATGAGTACAACGAGCCGCAGGTTCCTAGGGTCTTGGACAACCGGGCAGCGGACCGAGCCGACGCATGGGGCGACGGTGAGGCCGTGGCCCCCGCGACGGAGAGAGACCATGACCACCACCCTGACCCGAATCCACCTCCTTCTGATCCTGATCTTCGGCTTGATGGCGCTCCCCGGCTGTGAGCTCGTGGGGAACCTGAGCCTCGGCGGGAGCGGTGAGGGCGGCGACGCCGAGTGCCCCGAGGGCGAGGACTGCGAGGGCGCGGACGAGGACGGCGAGTACGGAGACGAGGACGGCGAGGACGGCGACGAGGACGGAGACGAGGACGGCGAGGACGGCGAGGACGGCGACGAGCCGGACGAGGATGAGGACGGCGACGAAGACGGCGACGAGGATGAGGACGGCGACGAGGACGGCGACGAGGACGAGGACGGCGACGAGGACGAGGACGGCGACGAGGACGAGGGCGACGAAGAGGACGAGGACGAGGACGAGGACGGCGACGAGGACGAGCAGCAGAGCGATGACGAGGACGGCTTCTTCTACGACACCGACGGGTGGAGCGAGGAGTGCCTGGACTCGTACGAGCAGCTCGAGGACTCGTTCTGGAGCGCGGTCGAGGACCTCGAGGACGCCGGCCTCAGCGACGCCGACTTCGAGCAGGCCTACGACGCCCTCGCCTGGGACTTCGAGGCCCTGTTCGACCAGCTGAGCCAGGACTGCTCGGTCCAGTAGCCTCCACTAGGGACCCCGGCGTCGCGGGCCGCCAGCTCCGACGTCGGGGCTCCCCTCCCCCACCCCGCCAGAGAGAAAGGGTCCGCCGACCTTCATTCCGCCGCGGCCGCGCCGATACAGTGCCCACGTCGCCACCGACGGCGACGGGCGAGGAGCGCATGGCGGACTACGACCTCTGCGTCATCGGCGGCGGCCCGGCCGGGTTCGCCGCCGCCATGCGTGCCTGGGACTTCGGCAAGCGGGTCTGCATCGTCGAGAAAAGCGAGCTCGGCGGCACCGGCGTCCACAACGGGGCGCTGTCGAGCAAGACCATGTGGGAGCTGAGCCGCGACTACCGCATCGCCCGACGACGGGACCGGGGCTACGACGCGGGCAACGTGGCCGTCGACTTCCGCCAGGTGGCCCACTGCGTCGACGTGGCGGTGGACGAGAAGGTCACCCAGATGCGCCGCCAGCTCGAGGCGCTCTCCGAGCCGCGACCGAACCGCCCCGGCTCCGTGACCTGGATCGCCGGCACCGCCCGCTTCCTCGACCCCCACCGGGTCGCCGTCGAGGGCAACGAGCCCGGCAGCGACCGCACGGTCTCCGCGAAGCACTTCGTCATCGCCACCGGCAGCCGCCCCCGCATCCTGCCGAACATCGACGTCGATGGGCACTACATCATGACGTCGGACCACGTCATGACGATGGGGCGGTTCCCCCGGAGCCTCGTCATCCTCGGCGCCGGCGTCGTCGGATGCGAGTTCGCCACCATCTTCGCCAACTACGGCCAGACGAAGGTCTACCTCATCGACCGCGGGGGCCGGATCCTCCCCTTCGAGGACGAGGACGTCTCCCGCGTCTGCTCCATGAACCTCGAGCTCAAGGGCGTGACCATCCACCACCGGGCGAACCTCGTGGGGATGGAGGTCGTCGACGAGCAGGTGGCCTACACGATCGAGCACCACACGGGCGCGCGGGAGACCATCCGCGTGGACCACGCGATCATCTCCGTGGGCCGGGTGCCCAACAGCGACGGGCTCGATCTGCACAACGCGGGCGTGGAGCTCGCGCCCAACGGCTACATCGCGGACAAGGACACGCGCACCAACGTCCCCCACATCTACGCCGTCGGCGACATCACCCAGGACGTGGCCCTCGTCTCCATCGGCGAGATCGAGGGGCGCCACGCGGTGGAGAAGATGTTCGGGGAGAGCACGAAGACGCTCGACTACGAGAACATCAGCTCCATCTACTTCCTCGACCCCGAGGTAGCGGCCATCGGCCTGAACGAGAAGCAGGCCCAGGAGCTCCGCATCCCCTACCGCGTCGCGGTCTACGGCTACCGCCTGAACAACCGCGCCATCGCCATGCGGGCCACCGGCGGATTCGTGAAGCTCCTGACGACCGACTGCGAGGACCTGCGGATCCTCGGGATGCGCGCCTGCGGCGTCCACGCCAGCACCACGATCGAGGCGGTCTCCCTGATGATGAAGGCGGGCCACTCGGTGCGGGAGCTCGCCGAGCTGTTCCACCCTCACCCCGCGGTGACCGAGGCCGTGCAGGACTGCGTGCGCATGCTGCTCGGCACGAGCATCTACAAGCCCGAGGTGTTCACGTCGGACCTGCGCCTGTCGCGCATCGAGTTCGAGGAGCCGCGGGTCGACGAGCTGAAGGGGTAGACCCCTCCGTCAGGGGACCGTCAGCGCGCTCAGCGTCGTGCTGAAGCTCCCGATCTCCGTCCCCGCCACGTCCACCATCCGCGCCTCGATGGACGGGTCGAAGGCGAGCGTGTCCACGTCCACCACGATGTAGTAGTCGTTGCTGTCCGCGCAGAGCTGGATCTCCGCCTCGTTGGGGCAGCCGCTGTTCGTGTTCGCCAGGGGCGAGCTCGTGAGCTCGGGCAGGTCGTAGCCGCCCACGGAGCCGCGCTCGATCACCCGGAACTCGCTCCGGTGCACGTCCCCCGAGAGCAGCACGACCCCGTCGATGCCCTCGTCCCGGATGTGGTCGAGGATGACGTCCCGCTGGGGCACGAACGACGCCCAGGAGTCGTTGCTCCCGTCGGCGGTCCACTGGCTGCCGGTGACCACGAACTTGAAGGTCGCCGTCGACGCAGAGAGCACGTCGAGGAGCCACTGCTGCTGGTCGCCGCCGAGGATCGAGCCGTCGAGGCCCCGGTGGTACCGGTCGTCGAGGAGGATGAAGTCCACGTCGCCGTGAGACTGGACGAAGAAGGTGCCGGGGATCCCCGGCGCGCCGAGCGACGGGTTCGCCCAGTACTCGTCGAAGACCCGCAGCGCGTTGGCCCGCCCGGGCGCCGTCGCGTCCGTGTTGTTGCCGGTGTAGTCGTGATCGTCCCAGGTGGCGAGCGTGGACGTGGTCGCGGCCAGCGCCGCGCGCTCGGGGCGCTCGAGCGACCAGCGGTAGTTCCAGCGCAGCGCATCGACCACGCCGGTGTTCCCATAATGGTTGTCGCCGACGAACAGGAAGAGATCGGGGTCCTCGGCGGCGATGGTCGCGAAGATGGGCTGATCGTCGGCCTTGGAGCAGCTGCCGAAGGCGAAGCGGGTGGTGCCCGAAGTCCCCGGCGCCGGGCCGGTGGTGAACGGGACCGCGGATGTGGTCAGCGCGCCGTCCACCTCGACGCCGTAGTAGTAGTCGGTGTCGGGAGCGAGTCCTGTGGCCTGCAGGGTCACCGCGTAGTCGTCCAGCGGCGACGGCCAGGCCCAGGCGACCACGGGGGCGGTGGTGAGGTCGGCGTCCGCGGACACCCTCAGCCCCACGAGGCGCGTCGCGTCCGTCCGCGCCCAGACCCGCGCGCCGTCGGGCTCGAGGCCCCCGAGCATCGGCCCGTGGGTGAGGACGTCGGGGTAGCAGGAGCCGCAGGTGGTGTGGAGCCCGCCGGGATCGATCCAGCTCTCCAGCTCGTCCGGCTCTTCGCCGAAGTAGAGACCCGAGAGCGGCTCGCAGTACACGGGCTCCCCGTCGAGCTGCACGGCGAGGCAGGACGGCTCCCAGCGGTCGGCCCCGCTGGTGGAGCGGATCTCCACCCGATCGATGTCCGCCCGGGGCAGCCCCACGTCTTCGAAGTGGAGCACTCCGGTGGACCCACGCTCGTAGTCGTTCACGTCCGGGACGTTGAGGCTGAAGCAGTCCGTGGCGGTGAGGCACACGGACAGGGTGTTGTCGTCGGTGCCAGCGTAGGGGGCGTCGGCGGTGGCCACCGTGATGGAGACGGTGCCCACCGTCGAGGGGTAGACCGGGGGCGGAGGAGGCTCGAGGGGGGTGCTGTCGTCGTCGTCGCCGGACGAGTCGTCGTCGTCGGAGGTGGCGTCGTCGTCGTCGCTGGACGAGTCGTCGTCGTCGATGGTGGCGTCGTCGTCGTCGATGGCGTCGTCGTCGTCGAAGACGGGGTCAGCGACGGGGACGCAGACGCCGTCCACCTCCTCGGTCCCCTCACCACACACGAGGGTGGGGCAGCCGGGAGCCAGGAGGAGGACGAGCGCCGCGAGGGCGGCGGGAGCGGCGCGGTCGAGCATGGCTCCACCATACGCCGTGCGCCGCCGGGTCAGCCCCGAGGCTGCGGGGTGGTGCGCAGGTAGGGCTTCACGGTGGTGAAGTCGCCGAACAGCTCGGTGGCCTCGGCGTCGCTGAGCGACGGGACGATGATCACGTCGTCGCCGTCGGTCCAGTCCGCGGGCGTCGCCACCTTCTTGTAGGCGGTGAGCTGCAGCGAGTCGATGACGCGGAGGAGCTCATCGAAGTTGCGCCCGGTGGCCGCCGGGTAGGTGAGCGTGAGCTTCACCTTCTTGTCCGGGCCGATGACGAACACCGAGCGCACGGTCAGGGTGCTGTCGGCGTTGGGGTGGATCATGTCGTAGGCGGTGGCGACGGCCCGGTCCGTGTCCGCGACCAGCGGGAAGTTCAGGGCGGTGCCCTGCGTCTCCTCGATGTCCTTCGCCCAGCCGTGGTGGTCGGCGAGGCCGTCGACGGACAGCCCCACGACCTTCACGTTGCGCTTGTCCCACTCGCTCTTGAGCGCCGCGACGCGGCCGAGCTCGGTGGTGCAGACAGGGGTGAAGTCCTTCGGGTGGGAGAAGAGGACACCCCAGCTGTCGCCGAGGTAGTCATGGAAGTTGAGGGTGCCCGCGGTGGTCTCCGCGGTGAAGTCGGGAGCCTCGTCTCCGAGTCGAATGGCCATGGATTCTCCTTGATGGGTCCCCGGGGAGTGGGGGACGGCGGCGCGGTGGCGCAGCGGACCGGGAGGGTGACTCGGGAGAGCGCGACCTGCGACTGACCGGAAGAACGGGAGGCGGAGAGAGATTGCGGCCGGACCGCCGCCCCCGGTCAGCGCCCGAGGGCGAGGGCCGCGGCCTCGGACGCGGTGGTGGCCCGGAGCAGCGTGTCCGTCCGACGACCGTCGAGGGCGCGAGCGCCGAGCTCGCTGCTCCACCCCTCGCCCAGATCCAGGACGACGATGCGCTTGTGGAGCTGCCAGGCCAGCGCGATCTCCGAGAGCGTGCCCGCGCCGCCTCCGATCGCGATCACGGCGTCCGCCATCTGCACGAGGACGAGGTTGCGGCCGAGGCCCGCGCCGGTGGGCACGGCGATGTCCACGAAGGGGTTGGCGGACGACGCGTCCGCGCCGGGCAACACGCCGATCACGTCCCCGTCGACCCAGGCAGCGGCGGTGCGCGCTCCCCGGCTCGCCGCCTCCATCGCGCCCCCCAGTCCGCCGGTGGCGAGGCGCGCGCCGCGAGCGATGAGCAGGCCTCCCACGGTGAAGGCGGCGGCCGCGACCTCCGGCGACGGGTCGCGAGGGCCGCAGACAGCCACGACCGGGCGCCGGGCGCGGGCGGGGGTGCTCATCCTCAGTCGGCGTGGTGGTGCAGCGCGAAGGGCGCGCCCTGGGGATCGATGCACAGCACGACGTGGTCACCGCCCGGCACCTCCAGCGGGCCCTGGACGACGCGGCCGCCGAGGTCCGTCACGGCGTGGCTCGCGACGCTGAGGTCCGCGACCCGCGTGTAGATCTTCCAGTGGGGCGCGGTGGCCCACTTCGGATCGACGGCGGGCGGGAGGAAGCCCCCGAGGCCGCGAGGGTGGCCCGGGGTGCCGAAGATCCGGTAGGTGCCCATCCCCATGTCCATCTCGTGGACGATCTCCCAGCCGAAGAGCCCGCAGTAGAAGGCGACGGCCGCGTCCATGTCGGTCGATGCGAGGTCGTGCCACGCGGAGTGGCCCACGGGAGCGGGGGTGATGGGGCTCATGTCCCCCTCGGGGACGAAGGGAGCCACGGGGACGCCGGACGGGTCGGCGAGGACGCTGAAGCGGCCGACCGTGGGGATGTCCTGAGGAGGGAGGAGCAAGGTGCCGCCGAGCTCGACGCCCCGGACGGCCGCCGCGTCGCAGTCGTCGACGGTGATGTAGGGGAGCCAGTGCGCGGAGGCCCCGCCCGCCACGGCCTCGTCGGCGAGCGCCTGGATGCCGCCCACGGTGGAGCCGTCGGACGCGGCGAACATCGTGTAGTCGGCTTGCTCCCAGACCTCGATGCCCCAGCCCATGACGGCGGCGTAGAAGTCCCGACTCTGGGCGGGGGTGGGGGTGTTCAGGTCGAACCAGACGAAGTCACCGGCCATGGAATCCTCCTGCGCCGCGGTGTTCCGGGGAGCCTACGCGAGGCTCCGGACATGCGACGGCCCCACGACCGCGAGGGCCATGGGGCCGTGCATCCCTCCCTGGTTGGGGGATCGCTCCGGGGTCAGTCGCGGCGGCGGACCCGGAGGCAGAGGGCGCCGAGGAGGAGGAGCGCCCACGGGGTGGGAGCCGAGGGGGCGTGGGAGCAGCCCTGGCTCGGATAGGGGTCGGCGGCGACGTCGAGGAGATCGAAGCTCGAGCCCTCGCGGTCGTCGTCGAGGTAGTCGGGGATGCCGTCCTCGTCGGAGTCGGCGGGCTGGGTGGGCTCCCAGCCGGCCTCCTCGCTGTCGGGGACGCCGTCGTTGTCGCTGTCGGTGTCGAGGTGGTTGGGGACCCCGTCCCCGTCGCTGTCCATCGGCGCCTCGCCGTCGCCGGCCTCGATGGCGTCGGGGATGCCGTCGTTGTCCGAGTCGGCGTCCTGGTAGTCCGGGATGCCGTCCAGATCGGAGTCGAGCGGCATGTCGTCGTAGTCGCCCACCTCGTCCGCGTCGGGGATGCCGTCGTTGTCCGAGTCGAGATCCTGGCTGTCGAGGATGCCGTCCCCGTCGCTGTCGCCGGAGCCCTCGACCGAGTCGAGGATGCCGTCGCCGTCGCTGTCGTAGTCGAGCCAGGACGGGAGACCGTCGCCGTCGGGGTCGTCCATGCCCTCGAGGTAGTTGGGGATGCCGTCCCCGTCGAAGTCCGCGACGGGATCCTCCAGCGGGTTGTCGCTGTCGCCGCTGGGCTCGGTGCAGATGCCGGCGTTCACGTCGCAGGTGCCGTAGGCGCAGCCGCCGTTGGTGGTGCAGTCCGCGGCGCAGACACCGGACTCGTTGCAGACGGCGGTGCCGGAGCACTCGTTGGACAGGGTGCAGGAGCCGCCGATGCCGGTGGTGCCCGCGAGGCCGATGTAGCGGTAGCGGACGGCGTCCCAGGCCACGAGGCCGTTGGCCATGGTGGCGTTGCTCAGGCCAACGTAGGAGCGGGGGCCCTCGGCGAACTTCAGGGGCTGCGGGGTCAGGGTGACCCAGGAGCCCTTGTTCGCGTTCTGGTTCACGGTGGCGACGGTGCGGCCACCCTGGAAGACGACCTCGTAGAGCGCGTCGCTGGTGAGGGTCTCGTTCGTGTTGGGGATGTAGGCGTCTACCTCCCACAGGCCGGTGTGGGAGATCCAGGGTCCCCAGCGACCGACCGCGAAGGAGCCGCCCTGGCTGGTGGGGAGCGCGGCGCGGAAGCCGTTGAGGCCGCCGATCTCGTTCCCGGCGGCGCCACCGCCGAAGATGAAGGCGAAGGACGACTCGTTGTCGTTGGACTGGATGTCCGCGTCGGTGCAGGGGTTCACGGCGGGGTTCGGCGTCTCGCCGGCGCCGAGGGAGGCCTCACCGGTGCAGGACGACGAGTCGACGCCCTCCAGCAGCGGGAACGGGTCGATGCCGGCGGTGTAGGACTCGGGGTAGATGGAGAAGTGGATGTGCGCCTGGGTGCCGGCGGCGTTGCCGGTGTCGCCGACGGTGCCGATGACGGAGCCGGCGGTGACGTAGGAGCCGACGTTCATGCCGGGGGCGATGGTCTCGAGGTGGGCGCTGAAGTAGTGCCACCCGCAGGAGTCCATGATGGTGACGCGGTTGCCGGAGATGCCCGAGTAGCCCGAGTGGGTGATGGTCCCGGAGACGACGGCGATGGCGGGGGTGCCCTCGACGGCGAACAGGTCGTTGCCGTAGTGGTCGCCGGGGATCCAGTCGGAGTTGTCCGGCGAGTGGCTCGGGTGCGCGCCGCCGCAGGTGAAGTTCAGGGCGTTGGAGTCGTAGCCGCCGTTGTGGGGCCCGCCGACGGGGTAGTACTCGAGGTGCGGGGAGCAGGTGACCGCCTGGGAGATCTGCTGCAGCTCCTCCTCGGGCGGGCCGTGGTAGTGGGACTCGCCGGGGGCGAAGTCGGCCGGGTCACCACACGCGGCGAGGAGCGTGGCGGCGGAGAGAAGAGCGAGGGCGCTGCGGGTCATTGGTCGAATCCTCCGCCGTGGGAGGATGCAGGGACCGGGCCAGGTGGGGATCAGGCAGGTGGGGGTGGGATCGTGGGTGTTGGGGGATGGGCGAAATGGACAGTTCAGTGACCAGCCATTCCAGGGCAGAGCCTGGTGGCCGGTCACTCCGATGACCACCCTATGGGGCGGTGGGGGCGGTCGGTGATCGCCCGGGGCGTCGGGGCCGCGCTCAACGAGAGGGGACCTGCCCGGCAGGTGGCGGGGAGTTGCCCGCCGAGGCGCTCATCCGACGGGAACCTGCGCAGCAGGTGGCGGGGAGTTGCCCGCCGAGGCGCTCATCCGACGGGGACCTGCGCAGCAGGTGGCGGGGAGTTGCCCGCCGAGACGCTCATCGAAGGGGGCGAGACTTCGAGCGGACCAACCAGCTCGCCCCCCTCCAAGCCAACCCCCGCGCCCCCGGATTGATCCGCAGTGCCGAAGGCATTGCGGATATCCAGGCGTCCGCAGACGCCACCATCATCCTCAAGATATCCAGGCGTCCGCAGACGCCACCGTCGTCGTCGACTACTTCACGGCCAACCGGAACGGGCGCTCTTCGCCGTCCTCGCCCTCGGCCATGAGCGGCTCCCCCAGCCCGGTCTCGACCCACCAGTTCAGGCGCGAGGCGGCAGGGCCCTCGAGGGTCATGGCGTACGTCCAGTCGCCCTGGTCCGTGCGCTCCATCCAGACTTCCTTCCACTCCCCGCGCACGCGCCAGTGGAGGATCGGGTCCTCCACGTGCTCCCGCGCCGAGAAGCTGACCACGACCTTGCCGTCGTCCGTCTGCTCCACCGTGGTCCGTACCGGCTCGGCCCGGTCCACCCGCGCCACCAGGGCCTCGCCCTCGCTCGACGCGGTCTCCCCGGCAGCTCCCATGTACGCCAACGCCAGCGCCCGGGCGGCGGAGTAGTCCTCCTGCGCCTCCAGCGCGAGCGCATGCACGAGCAGGGCGTCCACCTGGGTCGGGTCGAGGCGCAGCGCCGACTTCGCCGCCTTGATGGCGCGATCCGGCTTGCCGGCCTCCAGATCTCCTCGCGCCAGCTCCAGCTGCCTCGCGGCCTCGTCCTCCGCAGCACCTGCGCGGGCTTCGAGCGGCGCGGAGGAGACGACGCAGACGAGCGCGAAGGCGATGAGGGACGAGACCACGGACGAGCTGGGCTGGCGCATCTCTTGGAACTCCGGCGCGAGCTCGCGTCCCACCCAGAACGGAACTCGACGCCCCTAAACGCTAAACGCTCGACGGCTTTCCCACGCTTCCGGCGCCTTACCGCGGCTTACGCCTCCGCAGGCTCCCGGATCGCTATATTCCCTCCCATGGCCGTGCTCATGCACCCCGGCGGCGACGCCCCCGCAATCCTCGGCGCCCGACACCTCGTCGGTCGGTCACCCGGAGCCCACACCCGCGTGCCGTCGCGCGCCGTCTCCGGAGAGCACGCCGTGTTTCTCTGGACCGGCGAGCGCTGGGAGCTGCGCGACCTCGGCTCCCGCAACGGCACCTTCGTCGGAGGGCGGCAGCTCGCGCCCGGCGAGACCGTCACCCTCAAGACCGGAGCGGAGATCGCCTTCGGAGAGCCCGAGGCCCGCTGGGTCCTCGCCAGTGCGGCCGGCCCCACCGTCGCCGCGGTGAGCGGCCGGGAGATCATGGAGGGCGAGGGACGCCTCCTCGCGCTGCCCGATGAGGACGACCCCGAGATCGTGATCGAGCTCGATCCCGCCTACGGATGGCAGGCCCTGCGCGACGGCGAGGCCATCGGCGTCGTGGACGGCGAGGAGCTCGACGCGGGCGGACGCAGCTGGCGGATCTGCCTCCCGTCGACGCTCGTCCCGGCGCCGTACACCACCGAGCTGCGCGAGATCTCGATCACGGAGAAGACGATCGGGCGCACCGCCCTCGACTTCGCGGTGAGCGCCGACGAGGAGTACATCGAGCTCACGGCCAAGGTCGCAGGGATGCCCCATCAGCTGCCGCCGCGGGTCCATCACTACCTCCTGCTGACGCTGGCCCGGCACCGCCTGACCGACGCGGCCGAGGGGGTCGCGGAGTCCGAGCAGGGCTGGATGTACACCAGCGAGCTGCGCAAGGCCCTGCGCATCAGCCCCAACCAGTACTACGTCATGACCCACCGCCTGCGGCGCGAGCTCGAGGAGCTCGGCATCGTCGACGCGACCCGCCTCGTGGAGAAGCGGACCACGTCACGGCAGGTGCGCATCGGGGTGTCGGAGCTGACGGTCCGCCCGCTCTGAGCGACTCGAGGGGCCGGTCACTCCAGTGACCAGTTTCCGCTGAGCAGCGCCCTCGCCTTGCTCCAGCGCGCTCCGGCGCTCCCTAGAACACGACGCGCCCGTACACCCGCTGGCTCGCGGCCTCCACCGCCGCCATCACGTCGGCGAAGACCTCCTCGATCGACTGCTTCGCGTTCACGAGGACCACGTTCTCCCGTCGCGCTGCCTGCTCCCGAAACACGGCGGCCGCATGGGTCAGCAGCTCCGGGTTCTCGCACCAGGTCTTCTTCTCGCCCCGCGCCTCGATGCGCGCAAACGCGGTCTCGATCGGCACGTCGAGGAGCAGCTGCAGGTCGTACTCGGGGACGATGGAGCGGTTCATCTCCTCGAGGAAGCTCGGTGTGAGAGCGCTGTCGTAGCTCTGGTAGGCGACGCCGCTCAGGTAGCTCCGGTCGCTGACGAGGTGCTGGTCCGGGTTGCCCGCGTGGGCCTCCAGGCGCTCGGCGATCACCGCCCGGTCCGCCGTGAACCACGCCAGCTGCTGGGCCAGCGACGGGCTCTCGGACCCACGCAGCAGCTTGCCCCACCGCGACGGGCTGATCTCCTGGATCCGGTCCGCCCCCAACCGCTCGGAGAGCAGCCCCACCTGGGTGCTCTTCCCGCACCCGTCGATTCCGTCGATCGAGATCAGCATCCTCGTCCCCTCGTCCTGTGGTGCCTGTCAGCAAAAGCCGCCGCGCCGCGCCCCGGTCGCCCCCCGCGATGCGTTCGTTCACGCTACCTTCGCGCGCCCTGGAGGTCGAAGTGAGCAAGCAACGAACGGCGATCACCCCCACCCGCGAAGAGAACTACCCGGAGTGGTACCAGCAGGTCGTCCGCGCCGCGGACCTGGCCGAGGTCTCGCCCGTGCGCGGCTGCATGGTCATCAAGCCGTGGGGCTACGCCATCTGGGAGAACATGCAGAAGGACCTGGACCGGCGCTTCAAGGAGACCGGCCACGTCAACGCGTACTTCCCGCTGTTCATCCCGAAGTCCTTCCTCGAGAAGGAGGCCGAGCACGTCGACGGCTTCGCCAAGGAGTGCGCCGTCGTCACCCACCACCGGCTCGAAGAGGGGCCGGACGGTGGCCTCGTCCCGGCCGGTGAGCTCGAGGAGCCGCTCGTGGTCCGGCCGACGTCGGAGACGATCATCGGCGCCATGTTCAGCAAGTGGGTCCAGAGCTACCGGGACCTGCCGATCCTCATCAACCAGTGGGCCAACGTCGTCCGCTGGGAGCTGCGCACGCGCCTCTTCCTCCGCACGGCCGAGTTCCTGTGGCAGGAGGGGCACACCGCCCACGCCACCGCGGAGGAGGCACGCGAGGAGACTATGCGGATGCTCGGCGTCTACCGCGACTTCGCCGAAGAGGTCATGGCGGTGCCGGTGGTCTGCGGCCGTAAGACCGACGGCGAGCGCTTCCCGGGCGCCGTGGACACGTTCACCATCGAGGCGATGATGCAGGACCGCAAGGCCCTGCAGGCCGGCACCTCCCACTTCCTGGGGCAGAACTTCGCGAAGGCCCAGGAGATCACGTACCAGACCGACGCCGGCGACCTCGAGCACTGCTGGACCACGTCCTGGGGCGTGTCGACCCGCCTCGTGGGCGCGCTGATCATGACCCACAGCGACGACGACGGCCTCGTGGTGCCGCCGGCGCTCGCGCCGCAGCAGATCGTCATCCTCCCGGTGCTCCGTAAGAACACCGACCCAGCCGACGTCCTCGACTACTGCGAGGCCCTGGCCGCCGAGCTCCGGCAGCTCCGCTGGCGGGACGAGCGCATCCGGGTCCTCGTGGACAAGCGGGACCTGCGCGGCGGGGAGAAGACCTGGCAGCACATCAAGAAGGGTGTGCCGATCCGCCTGGAGATCGGGCCGCGGGACATCGAGTCCGGCAGCGTCTTCATGGGACGCCGCGACAAGGGCCCGAAGGAGAAGCAGTCGGTGCCGCGGGCCCAGTTCGTGGAGCAGGTCGGCGACTTCCTCACGGACATCCAGCAGGGGCTGCTCGACCGCGCCCGCGCGTTCCGCGCAGCCGCGACCACTCATGTGGACTCGGTGGAGGCGTTCGAGGCGTTCTTCCAGGGCGATGGCGGCTTCGCCTGGTGCTTCGCGGCCGACGATCCGAGCTACGAGGACCTCCTCAAGAAGTACAAGGTCACGGCCCGCTGCATCCCCATCGACGACAACGACGCAACGGGCACCTGCATCTTCACCGGCGCCGAGGGCGTCCAGAAGATCGTCTTCGCAAAGAGCTACTGAGCGCTCGAGGGCGGCAAGCGGTCTCTTCCTCTCCCGCCCCGCCTCAGGGCGGCGCCTCCTCCGCGAAGAACGCGCGGATCAGCTCCCAGAGCGCGGCGACCCGCGGGACCCTCCGCAGCGTGCGATGGGTCGTCATCCACAGAGCCCCCGTGACCCCCAGGTCGGGAATCAGGGGCGCCAGCCCATCGCTCGCCGGCCCCGCGTCGATCACGAAGCCGAGCCCGGCCCGGGCGGCGGCGAGGTGTGCGGGCAGCGAGCTCGCTCGAATGACGACGTTGGCTCCGATCGACGTGAGGAACCGGGCGTCTTCGAGGTGGGCCCACGTGCCGTCCCAGCTGATGAACGGCACCTCGGACAGGTCCGCCCCGCGCCACTGCTCCACCAGGTCCGGGGCCCCGTAGACCCCCACGGACACCTCGGCGAGCTTGACGGTCACGAGGTCGTCACCCGGCGGGTTCGAGGTGCGCAACGCAAGATCCGCTTCCCGGCGGTTCAGGTCGACGAACCCAATCCCGCACAGCAGCGACGGGACGACCGCCGGGTACTCGGCCCGGATGCGGGCCAGCACGGCAGGCATCAGCTCGGTGGCGACGCCGTCGGGCACGGCGATCCTCACCTCGCCCTCCACCGCCTGCTCGAGGGACTCGCCCTCCCGCTGAAGCTGGGTGATGGCCTCCTCTGCCTGCATCGCCAGCGGCCAGAGGCGCTCGGCTGCGTCGGTCGCCTGGAGGCCGGCGGGGGTGCGGTCGAAGAGGCGGACGTCCAGGTCCCGCTCGAGGGCCCGCAGCCGACGACTCACCGTCGAGGCGTCGACGCCCAGCGCCGCGGCGGCAGCGGCGAGAGAGCCGCCCCGGCGGGCGGCGAGGAAGACCGGCAGATCATCCCAGCGCACGGCGTCTCCTCGCGTTCGTGTCGGGCACCTCTGTTCGGCGACTCCCGGGACTCCTACGAAGCTTTGCAATTGTGCAACACATGCTTGCTCGGATGCATCTTCCTTGCGAATTCGTCAGAAGCCAGTCTCTCCCCATCGACGGGGTCACGAACCACCCCCGCCACGAAGGAGAGTCCCATGTCCGAGCTTCACGTCGTCTTCGGTGCTGGCCAGATCGGCAACCCCCTCGCCACCCTCCTGCTCCAGCGCGGCCACCGGGTGCGTCAGGTGAGCCGGTCCGGCACGGCGGTCGCGGGCGCCGAGGCCTTCGCCGCCGACCTGTCCGATCCCGAGCAGGCCGCCGCAGCCGCGGCCGGCGCCGCCGTCGTCTACCAGGCGATCAACGCGCCCTACACGAAGTGGCACACGCTGCTGGAGCCGCTGCAGCGCGGCGCCCTCGCGGGGGTGAAGGCGGCCGGGGCGCGCTTCGTCGTCCTCGACAACCTCTACTCCTACGGCATCCCGGACGGGCCGATCCGCGCGGACTCGCCCATGAACCCGTGCTCGAAGAAGGGCGCCATTCGCCAGCGCGTCACCGAGCTGCTGCTCGGCCCGGAGGCCCACGGAGTCCAGGTGGCGATCGGCCGAGCCTCGGACTTCATCGGGCCCGACATCTCCGAGTCACTCTTCTCGGGCGCCGGGATGATCGCCTTCGCCAAGGGGGGACGGACCCTGCTGCCGGGAGACCCCACCCTGCCCCGGGCCTACAGCTACGGCCCGGACGTGGTCGCCGGCCTCGCGGCGCTCGGAGCGGACCCGGACGCCGCGGGCGTCTACATCCTCCCCACCATCAACACGAGCAGCCGCGCGCTCCTGGACGCGATCGACCGGGCCTCGGGCAACCGCGGCAAGACGATGCCGATCCCGCGGCTGCTCCTGAGGGTCCTTGGCGTCGCCATCCCCCTCGCCCGGGAGATCGAGGAGATGGCGTACCAGTGGGAGGTCCCCTACGTGGTGGACTGCTCGGTGATGGAGGACCGCTACGGACTGACGCCCACCTCGATCGACGCCTTCGCCGAGGAGATCGTGGCGCGGGCGGGCCTGCGGCAGCTCGCCGCGGCCTGAGGGCTACCCTGGCGGGGATGCGCGTCCACCTCCGCCACCGCCCCGAGCCCGACGCCATGCGCTCTCTGGAGGCCGCCTGCCGAGCGGCTGGCGACGGCCCGTGGCACTTCACCGACGGCTCCGAGGTCCCCTCCGACACCGACGTCCTGGTGGCAGGGCGCCCCACGAAGGAGCAGTTGCTGGCGTCCCCCCACCTGCGCGCCCTCGTGTTTCCCTACGCCGGGCTGCCACCAGCGACGCGCACCCTGCTGCTCGAGGTCGCCCCCGACCTGCCCGTCCACAACCAGCACCACAACGCCGAGGCCGTGGCGGAGGCGGCGGTAGGCCTGGTGTTCGCCGCCGCGAAGCGGGTCGTCCCCATGGATCGGGCGCTCCGTGCCGGTGACTGGCGACCGCGGTACGCGCCGGACCCCGCGGTGCGGCTGGGTGGGAAGCGGGCATTGGTGCTCGGCTACGGGGCCGTTGGCCGCCGGGTGGCGCGGATGCTGCGCGGCCTCGGCCTGACTGTCACCGCGACGCGACGGACGGGGGGTCTGGCTGACGAGAACGGGATCGCCGTGCATCCGGCGGCGGACACCCTCGATCTGCTGGCCAGTGCCGACATCCTCGTCCTCTGCCTCCCCGGGACGCCGGAGACGACCGGGCTCCTGGACGCCTCTGCTCTGGCGCGCCTCCCCCACGGGGCCCTTCTGGTGAACATCGCCCGGGCGGCGATCGTCGACGAGGACGCGCTCTTCGACGCCCTGCAGAGCGGACGCCTCGCGGGGGCCGGCCTCGATGTGTGGTGGCGCTACCCCGCCGCCGACGCGCGCCACGACACGCCGCCCGCCACGCGACCGTTCCACGAGCTCGACAACCTGGTGATGAGCCCCCACCGCACGGGACACGGTCCGTGGGTCGAGGCGGCGCGGTATCGGGAGCTCGCGGCGACGCTGGTCGCGCTGGCGCGGGGCGAGGAACCGGCGAGCACGGTGGACGTTCGCGCCGGCTACTGAACCGGGTTCACATCCGCGGCAGCCACGAGCCTCGGGCGCTCAGTCGCCCCATGCCCAGGACATGTCGCGGCGGGTGGCGCCGGGCTCCACCGTCTCCGCGTCGGAGCCGGGGGCCCAGTCCGCAGGGCCCCAGACACCGCCCTCGGCGTGCCAGGTCCAGGGGAAGGCGGCCCAGCCGAGCTTGACCCACAGGGTGCGCCCGGGCTCCCCGGCGGGGATGGGCTGCTGCTTCGACTGTGTCCAGTCCAGATCGTCGATGGAGGTCATGGCGCGACCGTAACGGAGCCGGACCGACCGTGCCTCAACGCACCGCCTTCGCCGGCTCCAGCGGCCCCAACCCGAGGTCGAACTCCCGGTCGACGAACATGAGCGCGTCCGCGATGCGCGGAGCCACCGAGGGACCGACGGGGGTGTGCTCCGGGACCAGGATGACCTTGCCGTAGCCGCCCGCCGGGTTGGGCCCGATGGTGAAGGTGGCGTGGGCCTCCTCCCCGTCCTCGGCCCAGCGCCAGACCCCGTCGTGGACGAGGGAGCGCCTGTGGGTCTCGGTGAACTCCCTCTTGGTCACCACCGAGCCGCTGCCCTGGCGGTTCGCGTCCCCGCTGGCGAGGAGCACCCGCTCGAGGTCGTCGCCCCGCCAGTCCAGGTCCGCGCCGTCGGCGATGAGGAGGTGCAGCAGGTAGAGCGGGAGCTCCGGCAGCCCCTTGGACAGGATCGAGATGGCCGCTCCGTACCGCGGGTTCAGCTCCGTGGGGCGGAAGCCGTGGACCGTCATCACGCCGTCCACCGTGAAGACGCCCCGGTAGCCAACGGTCCGCCGCAGGTGCTCGCCGGTGCGCCGCGCCAGGTCCCGCATGGCCTCGCGGTCCGCGTCGGCCGGGTCCCAGAAGGTGGCGGCCTGGGCGTAGTGGAGCTCGGCCTTGCCGGGCTTGCGGAGCACGACCATCTCGCACGGGCGCACGGCCCGCGTGCCGTCGGGCAGGACGATGCCGTGGATGCTGCACGGGATGCCTTCGAGGAAGGGCATGACCCGCACCAGGTCGGCGCTGGCCGCGAAGTGGGCCGCGAGCTCGCCGGCCATCGAGCGCTCGCGCATCCAGCGGACGCCATGGGCGGCGCCGTGGAAGCCGTCTCGGGCGTCCGCGGCGAGGACGACACCGAGGCCGTGGACATCGAGGGCGTCGAAGGCCGCTTCGAGCTCCCCTGCCGCGGGCGCGACGATCCGCGACGGAGACCGCGGGATGCCCGCCGCGTCCCAAAACGCGTCGATGATGATCTTGTCCTCGAGATCCCGCCACGCCTGCGGCCGCGCGCCGAGCACCGACCGGCCCGCGACGGGGCGCCCGTCGAAGTACAAGGGAGTGACGGCCCGCGCCTCCTTTCGGGGGTCGAAAGCCTCGACGGCAGCGCGCAGATCAGGCGGCAGGTCCGCGAGAACCTCCCCGGCCATGCGGATGCCGGTCATGGTGTCGGGCGCGACGATCCCTGGGCCGTGAACCTGGGGAATGACGTCGGGATCCGGCAGGTCCCCCATCCCCCGAGACACCCCCAGCGCGAGGACGGAGCTGGCCCCGAGCTCGTGCAGGGTCTGCGCGATGAACGCCATGGGCACGAGGACGTCGCCGGCGACGAGCCAGGGGCGGCCGGCGACCGCCGAAGAGACGAGGTCGCGGAAGTAGGTGGCGTCGACGCTCATGGGCCCACGGTAGATGCGCCGGCGCTGTGGAGGAGTGAACCGGGAAACCAGGAATCCGGGAAACCGGGAAACTTCTTCAGTTTCTCACGCCTTCCGCCCCGCAGGTTCCCTGACACCCCCGCCCCCAACCAGCGCTGCCTTCTCAATCCCGTCAATCCCGAAAATCCAGCAAATCCCGGTCCGTCCGGCCCTCAAGCCTGCGCCAGCACCGACGCCCGCAGCCCGCCGCCGCGGCCCGCCGAGAGCACGAGCGCGCCGTCCCCCCGCACCGACTCCCCGGCCCGGTTCACCGGCAGGTCGCCGTCCGCCAGCAGCAGCGCCGCCAGCGCCGTCCGCAGGGCCCCGTCCGCCGGGTGCATCCCGCAGCGGTCCGCGTGGTCCGTCAGCGGGACGTCCCGGCCGAGGCCACGCCGCACGCCGTCGATGAGCGCCTCATCGCCCGCCCCGGACAGCAGCGCCACCCCGATCTCGACCCCGCTCTTGTCCGCCGCGATGCGCACCAGCTCCGCCACCGCGTCCGGGTCCACCTCGCGCTTCAGCGGCGAGCCCTTCCGCAGCCCGCTCGCCCCCCACGAGCCGACCCACCGGGCCAGCGGCTCCACGCCGCGCGCCGCCGCGCGGTCCGCGGACTCCACGAGCACCATCGCGCCGCCCTCGCCGGCCGGCCCCTCGGTGATCGGACAGCCCGACCGGGCCATGGCCTTCGCCCGGATCTCCCCGAGCTCCTCGGCGCCGCCGGCCAGCGCCCCGTCGAACCAGCCCGCGAGCACGCCGTCGGCGGCCCAGGCGATGGCGTCGTCCGCGCAGGTGCTGTGCTGGCAGAACGTGTGGCTGGGCCCCCGCGCCCCGAGCAGGATGCCGAGGTAGCCGGCGCCCGCGTTGGGCACGAGGTTGGGGAAGTCGTTGGGGTTCGCGAGCTCCGGGCCCTTGTCCCGCAGGCGGCAGAGGAACGCCCAGGTCATCTCCAGCGTCCCCAGGTCCGTCCCCACGCCGAGCGCCAGCCTCGACACGTCCCCGATGCCCGGCGCGTCGTCCCGGGCCAGGGCCCCGGACATGCAGATCATCTTGCTGAGCCGGTCCATCCGCCGCATGAGCGCGCGCCCCTCGGGGAACGCCTTGCGCAGGATGAACTTGCCCACCGCCACGCCGCCCGCCGTCGGACCGTCCTCGATGCGCGCCGCACTGGCCCCGGACCGCCAGGCGTCCACGAACTCCTGCTGGCCCATCCCGAGCGGCGTGAGCATCCCCAGAGACGTGATGACCGGTGTGCTCATCGCCCCACCTCCGCGTCCGGGTGCGCCACGCAGAGCGACGCATCATTCCCGCCGAAGGCGAAGGAGTTGGACAGGGCGACACCGATGGACGCCTCCCGCGCCACGTTCGCCACGGGGTCGATGTCGATCTCCGGGTCCGGCTCTCCCCAGCTCACCGTCGGGGGCAGGAACCCGTCCCGCATGCCGAGGAGCACCGCGGCGAGCTCGATGGCCCCGCTGGCGCCGAGCGTGTGGCCGGTCTGGGACTTCGTGGAGCTCATGGGCAGCCCCGTGGCCCGGTCGCCGAAGACGAGATGGGCGCCCCGCGCCTCCGTCACGTCGTTCTGCGGGGTGGCGGTGCCGTGGGCGCTCACGTAGTCGACGAGGGCGGGATCGATGCCCGCGTCGTCGATGGCGCCCTGCATGGCCGCCGCCGCGCCCGAGCCGTCCGGGCGGGGCTGGGTCGCGTGGTGGGCCTCCGCGCCGTTGCCGAACCCGAGCAGGCGCCCGTGGACCGTGGCTCCCCGCGCCGCGGCGCGCTCGGCGTCCTCCAGCACGAGGACCGCTGCCCCCTCGCCGATGACCATCCCGTCCCGGCGCGCGTCGAACGGCCGCGGCGTCTCCGCGCTCACGAGGCGCAGGGCGTTGAAGCCGCAGTGCGTCAGGCGGCAGAGCCCGTCCCCGCCCCCCACGATGACCCGAGACGCTCGTCCCGACGCGATCCAGCGCATGCCGAGGCCGATGGCGTTCGTGGCCGAGCTGCACGCTGTGGAGATGGTCGACACGGGCCCGCGCGCCCCCGTCACCGTCAGCAGCACGTCCGCGGTGGTCCCCACCGGCGTGATGAGCAGCTCCATCGGGGGGACGATGTCCCAGTAGTCCTGCCCCTCTTCGAGGTTCAGCAGCGTGTCCTCGGACTCGAAGGTGCCGGCCGTGCAGCCGCCGAAGGCGAGCCCGGTGTCCCCGTCCCCGAGGTCGTCCGTGTGCAGACCCGCCATGACCAGCGCCTCGCTCAGCGCCGCCAGCGAGAACAGGGCCGTGCGCCCGTAGCGCGTCTGCAGGGGCACCCCGGCGGCGGCGGCCCGCTCCCGGACCGCGTCGGTGCGGATGTCCCCGCGGATCTGGCCCCCCTTCGCCGAGCGGTACGCCGAGGCGTCGAAGAGATCGATCTCCCCCACCCCGCAGGCCCCGGACCGCAGCCCGGCGGCGTACTCCTCGACCCCGAGGCCGATCGGTGTGATCGCCCCGTAGCCCGTGATCACGACGCTCATGAAGGACCTCCCGGCGCGCCGCGCCGCACATACAGCTCCGCCGAGGCCGCGAGCCGGTGGCTCACCCAGACCTCCCCGTCGAGGAGGACCATGGGGCCGAACTGCTTGCGGCGTCGCACCTTGATCGTCAGCGTGTCCCCCGGACGGGGACGCCCGGAGACGCGGACCTTGTCCACCGAGGCGAGGACGCCCGTCTCTTCGCCGCCGCCCTCGCCCGCGAGCTTCGTGCCGTGAAACGCCGCCGCCGCCTGGGCCATGGCCTCGACCATGAGCAGGGACGGAAACATCTTCAGGGAGAACGAGTCGCTGTGCCGCGGCATGTCGTACGCGAACAGGGCCTCCTCACCGTCCGTCGCCTCGAGGCGGGACAGGAAGAGGAAGGGCTCCCGGTGGGGGATCGGGAAGCCGCTCATGGCGCCGGCGCTCGGGCTCGCTAGCGGTTCGCGTTGATGTGGTCGGTGATGGTCTTCAGCGACCGGAACACCGTCTCGCCGATGCTCTCGTCGATGGTGACGCCCCACTTCTCCTCGACCGCCACCGCGAGCTGAAGCGCGTCCAGGCTGTCGAGGCCGAGGCCGTCGTCGCCGAAGAGCGAGCCCTCCAGCTCGATCTCCTCCGGCTCGTATTCCTCGTGCAGGTTCAGGGTCTCCATGACGAGGTCCCTCACCTGCTCCGCGGTCACTGCAGACATTCGCTCACCTCCTTCTGCCCCCGGGATCCCTCCGGAGACAGGCCGCCCAGGCCGTCGGCGGGCGACGTATACCCGAATCCCAGCGGTTGAACCACTGGGTGGGCGGGCATGTTCCAGGACTCATTCATCGTTGGACTCCGCCCCGTCGCCGCGCGGAGAGTCCGGCCCCGGCAGGTACCGGCTCAGCAGCGACGGCATCCACAGCAGGCTCGCCACGAACACCAGGGTCAGGGACAGGATGACCGCCCGCCCCAGCGACGCCAGCGCCGGGAAGCGGGACAGGGACAGCACCCCGAACGCCGCGAGCGTGGTGAGCGTCGTCACGAGCACGGCCCGCCCGGCGCCCGCCATGGCGTCGTCCAGGCGCCCGACGCGCCCGCCTTCGAGGTAGCGGTCGAGCATGAAGAGGTGGTCGTCGATCCCCACGCCGATGAGCAGCGGCAGGGACGCGAGGGCGAACACCGTGAGCTGCACGCCGAGCGCGGCGTGCCAGCCCATGAACAGGAGCAGCGCCAGGGCCAGCGGCAGCAGGCCGATCAGGGTGGGGCGCAGGCGGCGGTAGTGCGTGAACAGCACGACGAACAGGGCGATGACCGCCATGCCGAGCAGCCAGCCGAGGTTGTCCGCGAACTGGGACGCGTTCTCCGCCTCCACGAGCGGCAGCCCGGTCACGTAGGTCTCGACCCCGGCGATGGCCTCGGGCGCCTCGGCGCGCAGGCGCTCGGCGATGGCCGCCGCGTCGGCTCCGTCCGGCGGGAAGACCCGGGTCACCACCCGGATGTCGCCGTCCACGTCGGCCTTGTGCTTCGCGTCGAACCACTCCGTCCAGGACGGGACCAGCGCCTCGCCCCGCGCTTCGGCCTCAGCGCGCTCCTTGCGCAGGCGGGCCTCCTTCTCCCGAGCCGCGTCGCGCTCGTCGCTCCCCAGGGCGCCGCCGAGCTTGCCGAGCCGCTCCAGAGCGGGGACGAAGGCATCGACCCGGAACCCCTCGGCCTCCAGCGCCGTCGCCAGCCGCTGCGCCGCCCCGTCCACATCGAGCTCGCCCGCGAGGCGCGCCCGCCGCACCCGCGCCGTCTTGTCCGCCGGGCGCAGCACCGCGAGCGACTCGTACCCCCGGATGGCGCCCTCGGCCTGCAGCTCACGCAGGCGCCGGTCCCAGCGGTCGTTCGCCTCCAGCACCGCCTGCTCGTCCCGCGCCCGCACGAGGACCAGCAGCTTGCCGCGCTCGTCGCCGAAGCGGGACTCGAGCGCCCGGTCCACGCGCACGGGCTCCAGGGTCTCGGGCTGGAACGCGTCCATCGACGCGTCGAACTCCAGCGGCTTCCATCCCACCACCACCGCCACCGCCACGGCCACCGCGCTGAGCAGGATCGGCAGGCTGCCCCGGTGCACGAGGCGGGCGAGGCCCCGGGCCATCCCGACACCGACCCCCGCGTCGGGCGTGAGCCGCTCACCGAGGACGACCCACAGGGCCGGCAGAACGGTGAGCATGAGCGTGTTGTTGAGGAGCACGCCGACGCCGCTGAGCACCCCCATCTGCCCCATGGCCTTGGGGTCGAAGATCGCCATGGTGAACAGGGCCGCCGCCGTCGTGAGGCCCGACATCATCACCGCCGGGGCGACGCCGTCGAGGGCCTCCTCCGCGGCGCCCAGGGGAGCGTTCCGCAGCCGCGCCTCCCGGTAGCGGGAGATGAGGTGGATGGCCGGGTCGATCCCCAAGCCGAAGAGCACCGCCGCGAAGCCTGCCGCCATCGGGTTGAGCTCCCCCATCGCGTACCCGCCGAACCCGAGCGTGAGCACCGCGGACAGGGGCAGCAGGCCGAGGACCAGGCCCAGGCTCAGGAGCGACCGGTAGAAGACGAGGTAGAGCAGCAGCACCGCGATGATCGACGCCGCGGACAGCAGGGTCGCGTCCGCCTGGGTGGCGCTGGCGATCTCGCGCGTGTGGAGGAACGACCCCGTGAACCCGACCCGCAGCTCGTCCCCGCGGGGGTGCGCGTCCAGCACGGCACGCACCGCAGACGTGAGCTCCTGGTAGAGCGGCTCGTGGAAGTCGGGGCCGACGCCCGAGTACGACGGCGCGATGACGAGGAGGAGCGCCTGCCCGTCCGGCGACAAGAACGCCTGCTCGTCGCTGTCCATCCGCTGGACGCCGCGCCCGATCCGCTCCCCGAGCAGGGGGAGCAGGCCGTAGGGGTCGGTGAGCATCCACTCGCGCGCCTCGCCCGACGTGGGGCCGGTGAGGACTTCCTTGATGAACCGCGCGCGCCGGGTCGCCCCCTCGGGCGAGAAGCGCTCGGCCAGCGCGGCTTCGGCGACGGGATCGGCCACGTCGAAGATGAGGAGCGGGTCCACGTCCGGCACGCCGTCCGCGGGCCGGAAGCGCGCGGACTCCACCAGCTCACCGTCCTGGAGGCGCGCGCAGAGCTGCTCCCCCACGTCGAGCAGGAGCGCCGTGTCTGCCGCGCCGTCCGTGATCTCCACGAGCCCGTAGACCGCGTCCGACCGGGTGAGCCCCTGCAGCGACAGAGCCAGCCCCGTGGACGCCTCGCTCCGCTGGGGAATCAGCCGGTGCAGGTCCCCGACGACGGAGATGCGGAGGATCCCCGGGACGATCACCGCCATCGCGAGAGCCGCGAAGAGCAGGGTGCGCAGCGGGCGCCGGGCGCACGCGACGCCGAGGCGCGCCGGCAGGCTCCTCACGGAGCTACTTCTGACCGCGGGAGGCTGACCGCTCGGCCGGCGTCATGAAGAGCTCGGGCGCGAGCTCCGCGCCGACATTCACGGTGGTGAAGGCGATGACGGTCGTGTCCCCTGTGGGCTCCTGCATCGTGGTCTGGCGCACGGCGACCGGCTCGCCGCCGACGGTGAGGGTGACCTTGCTGAACAGGCCCTTGCCCGCCTTGCCCGAGGGGGTGAGCTCGAAGGTGCCGGCCTCGACCACCTTCGCGTCGAAGTGCTTCGCCAGTGCGTCGGGGTCGAGGGTGAACACGGCGGCGAGGACGCCGGACATGTCCCCCGCGCCGGGCATCGCGAAGCCGGTGGCCCCCTCCTTGCCCGCCTCCTCGGCAGACTTGCCGGCGGGGTAGAAGCGGCCGTCGGCCATGAGGAAGCTGGGGCCGTCGTCGTACGTCCAGAGCAGGCGGCCGTCCGCACGGCGCAGCCGCAGCGTGCCGGTGCGGACGATGTCCTCGACGAAGAGGACCGAGCTCTTGCGTTGCTCGAAGGTTGCCTCGACGGTGTCGTGCGACGACAGGGCCTGCGCCGCGCTCAGCAGCTCCGGCGGCAGCTCACCGGCAGTGGCCGGGCTGGCGACGAGGAGCAGCAGGAGGAGAGGGAGCAGGCGCGACACGGAGAGCCTCGGATGTTCTACGCAAGGGACGACAGGAGCGGCGCGGATCTTCGGTCACGGGCCGCACAAGTCAACCGCGACGCGTCACTCGCGCCGCCCGCACGCCGCCCGTCACTCCTTCAGGGTCGGGAACTCCCCGGACAGCCGCCCCATCAGCTCGAAGACGGCCGCCTCGCCGCCCTCGGTGAAGGCCTCGGCGATGAGCCGGTTCTTCTGGGCCTCGGAGAGGTCGGCAGGGAGCTCGGCGGGGATGCCGGGCAGCGGGGTCGACGGCGGGGGGGGCGGCTCGGCCTTCGGTGCAGCCGGGGTCTCGGGCGGGGGCTGCGCCGGAGATGAGGGCTCCGCCTCCCAGGGAGGCGACGCAGGGGCGACTTCGGCGGCAGGCGCCACGGGAGGGCCCGCGTCCGACAGCTTCGCGTCCAGCCAGGCCAGGACGTCGTCGTCGCCCACCGACGGCTGGGGCTCCGTGTCGATCTGGGGGATGACCCGCGAGGGCTCCTCCAGGAGGTCCGCGTCCCCGTCGACCACGTCGGAGCTGTCGAGAAGCTGGGAGAACAGGGCGAAGGAGCCGGTGGTGCGCTCGAGCGCCTCCTCGTCCTCGTCGTCGTCCTCGACCTCGAACTCCGTCTCCTCGTCGTCCTCGACCTCGAGCTCGGCCTCGTCGTCGTCGAGCTCCGCGTCGTCGTCCTCGTGCGCGGCGTCGCCCTCCTCGGGCTCCCCGTCGCGACCCGCCGCGGCTCCGGCCGTCACCGCGGTGATCCCTTCCTCGGACAGCACCGGGACGATCTGGCTCTCCCGCAGGGCGGCCATCGAGCCCGTGATGAGCTCCTCGGTGTCCTCGCCCTCCCAGATCGCCCGGTTCCACGCCTCGGGGTCGAACGCCGCCGCCGACTCCGCCTCCTCTTCCTCCTCCTCGACGTGCAGCCGATCGAAGAGGACCGTGTGGGGCGCCAGGTCGGCGTCGTGGGGATCGAGCACCACCGCGACCTTGCGCCCGAGGATGTCCCGCTCGGCGAGGTCGACCAGGTGGGGCTCTACCTCGCTGCCATCCCCTGCGCGGACGATCATCACGGTGGGCTTCTCGAACCGCGCCGCGTCACGACCGCCGGACGTGACCACGCCGACCTCGCCCGTGTTCAGGCGCACCAGGGACCCGTAGGGGTAGCGCCCGACCGTCTGGACGAGGGCCTTCACCACGACGGGATCGAAGCGCACCCCCGACGCGGCGACGATGCTCTCCAGCGCCTTGATCGGCAGCAGGCCCGGGCGGTTCCCGCTCGGCGTCACGAGGGCGTCGTAGTGGTCCGCCACCTGCACGATCCGCGTGAACACCGACAGCTTGCGGGGCCGCAGCTCGGGGTAGCCCCCCGGCTCGGGATGGTCCATGTGGTGCTCGAGGGTGACGAGGAGACGCCGCAGCAACCCGGGCCCGTACTCGGCCTGGCCGAGGAGCGAGCGGAACCCGGCGACGGGGTGCAGCCGCATGCGGTCCCGGGGAGAGAACTCCCGCTGCTCCTCCGCCTCCTGGCGCTCGAGCGCCGCGTAGCCCAGGTCGTGGAACATGGCCGCCGAGCCGAGGTCCGCGAGCTCGACGCGGGTCAGCCCCAGCGCCTTGCCCAGCGTGACGGCGAGCGTCGCCACGTTCACGCAGTGGTTGTAGTAGGCGTCCTCGACCCCGTGAATCGTGTGGAGCTTGAGGAAGCTCTCCGGCTCGTCGTCAGCCACGTCCACCAGGTCGTGGACGATCTTGCGGATCCGCAGGGGGTTCGCCGCCTCTGCCGCCTCGACCGCGCGGAAGTAGTCCTTCACGGCGAGGACACCCTTGGCGTAGGACAGCGCCGCGACTTCCTGCTTCTCCTCCTCCTCCTCGGCCGCGAAGCCCGTCGTGTCCCCCGCCTTGAAGAAGTAGGGGCGGTCGAACGTGATGCCCTGGAGCCCCGACTCGGTCAGCTGCTCGTTGAGGTGGTCGAGGGCGTCCCCCTCGGCGGGGGGCTTCGTCTCGAGCAGGAGGAGGACGAGGTCCTTCAGCTCGTCGCGGGACGGCGGACGCCCGAAGGTGATCCCGCCGACCCCGTGCCGCTCCAGGCGCCCCAGGAGGTAGACCATGTTCGAGTAGGCGGACGCGTCCATCTTGATGCGCAGATCGTTCAGGTAGATCTGCCCCTCGACGGTGATGAAGTGCACGGAGCTCGAGTGGCGGAAGAGGGCCTCGAGCGAAGCGCGGAGCCGCTCCAGGGGCTCGATGACCGCCTCGTTCTCCTTCTCGTGCATCGAGAGGATCCGCAGGCTCTGGAACAGCCCGTTGGCGAGGCCCTTGCCCAGCTCACGCAGCTCCGCGAGCCCCTCCTCTTCGGGATCGCCGATCCGCGTATCGCCCGCGACGTCCGCGAGCGACAGGAGGCCGTCGAGCCGCTCCTCGTCGCTCATCGCTGGGCCTGCCGACGGCGGGCTGCGGCCACGAGGGGGCCCACGTGCTGGCGGAAGTCGTCGTCGCCCTTCGTCCGGATCTTGCGGAGCTTGTCGATGGCGGCGTCGGTGGCGCACCAGGACAGGCCGATCGCCGCGAGCCGGTTCCAGGAGATCACCTCGGGCGTCCCCACGATCCCCCCCATCTTCGCCAGCAGGCTCATCTGGATCCGGTCCGAGAACCACATCGTGGCGACCTCGGGGTCGATCTCCGCCGCGATCCGCACGATCTGCTCGCGCTCCTCCTCGTCGAGGCGGGAGAACGCGTTGCGGCCGATCCAGTCCAGCAGGAACGGGGCCGTCTCCGGCTCGCGCTGCCGATCCATCGCGGTCAGCGCTTCCCGCCAGATCGTCTCGTCCGCATCCTCGAGGGCGCCGCCGAGGGCGTCGATGGCCAGGGTGGTCATGGGCAGCCGACCCAGGATCCGCACGGCCGCGCGGCGCACGAGCACGTCGGGCCAGACCATGGCGCCAGCGATGAGGTCCACCGCCTCGGGCGTCCGCAGCGTCGCCAGGCACCGCAGCGAGGCGAGGGCGCGCGGGACGTCCGGCTCGGCGCCGTCGATGGCGAGCCCCTCTTCGAACATGAGGGTGTTCGAGCCGGTGCGGCGGATGATCGTCGCCGCGAGGATGGCGGCGAGGCGCTCGGACATCCCGTGCGCCAGGAGCTCGAACAGCTTCGCGGGGTCCAGGTCCGGCAGGAGCACCTGGAGCGTGTCCCACGCGAGCTCCTCGTTCTCCGCGTCGCCGACCACGCTCGCCACCAGGGCGGCCACGGAGTCGCCCTTCGCACAGTCCGCGAGCATCTCCGCGGCCCGGCGGGTGAGGTAGGTGGGGTAGTCGCCCCCGTCGACGACGCCGCGGAGGAAGTGCAGCATCTCGTCGTAGATCTCGAGGTCCCGCTGCCGCAGCAGGTACCGCCGCATCGCCCCGACCATCGGCGCGAAGTGGTCCGGCTCGAAGAACCCCGCTTCCGTCTGGCACAGCTCGAAGCAGTAGGACAGGAGCTTGGGCACGCCCGACCGCACCTCGGCGTCGAGCTCGGCGCGCACCGCCCACAGGTCGTTGTCCGTGATGGGCTGGAACCCCACGGGCACCGGGCCGCTCTGGGCATCGAGCAGGTAGTGGGCGGAGCCGCCGTAGAGCTGGCTGCCCGTCGCCCCGAGCCCCTCACCCTCGCTCCCGCCCTCGGCCACGTCCGCGAGGAGGTCCTCGCTGCCGGAGTCCACGAAGGAGCGGGCGGCCTTGCCCCGATCGAGCGTCTTCCGCTGGCCGGAGATCCGCTCCATCATCCGAGGAAGGGCCTCGCCGCCGCCCTCGATCTCGCCCTCCTTGTTGCTGTCGCCGTGGATCTCGTGGGTGAACCCCTCCACCGCCTCGTAGGAGACGGTGTTCAGGCTCAGCTTCCACAGGAGCGTGACGACGTCCTCCTCCTCGGCGTTCCGACCCGTCGACTGGCGACGACTCAGGACATCGAGGAGCTGGAGGAGCTCGCGATCGTCGAGGCCCGGCTTGAAGACGAGGCCGCGGATCCCGTCGCGGAACAGGCGGAACGGGAGGCCCTTCTCCCGGTCGCCGTTCACGTAGACGGCCGTGCCCTTCCAGACGAAGCGGTCGGCGCCGACGACGAGCCGGATGGCCCCGTTCTCGTCGAGGATCTGGGTGAAGCCCTGCTCGAGCTCGCTGAGGAACTGGGTGATCGCCTCGTTGTCCCGCGCGTAGAAGCCGAAGCTCCGCGCGGTCTTGGCGAAGTTGTAGAGCACCTGCGCCACGTCCCGATCCGGGCCGGTCAGACCCCGTCGGACGTCTCGCGCTTCGGTCTCCTTCTGTCTACCGGATGTCTCCACCCACTGCGCTCCGGTGCCACACTCCCCGCGAGATCACGCTACTCGGGGCGGGCGGACGGCGCCACCACCTCACCGAGCAACGTCTCCACGAAGGTGCTGAAGCGATCCGCCTCGACGGCTGCGTCCCGGGGCAGCTCCCGCGCGGTGAAGCGGAGATCGCTCCGGCGGGTGAATACCGGACCGGACCAGGCGCCCTCGCTGTCCACCGACCAGAACGGCGTCACCTTGTCGCCCGGCGGCGGCGGCGGGCCGCTGAGCATGCCCCGGAAGGTCCAGCTCTCCAGGAGCTCCACGCCGAGGGGAGCGGCGTCCCGGACGTAGGGCCACCGGGCGAAGCCCTCGGCCGGGGCCGCCGCCGGCAGCAGCGGCGCGGCGAGCTTGCCGTCCGGGAGGGCGAGGTTGCGCGGGACGACGCCCCGGGCCCGCACGATGAGCCGGATCCCGTCGGGGCTGTGGAACTGGGGGGTCAGGACGTCGGCCCACTCGCGGCCGAGCCAGGCGAGGTCCGCAGCGGGGCGCGCGTCCTCGGCCTTGCCCGCCACGAGCCACTCGCGCATCCGCGCCGCCGGGCCCCCGGAGAGCTCGCCGCGCAGCGTGACCTCGAAGTCACCGTCCGCCTGCTCGGCGGCGTTGAGCGTCCAGGCGCGGCGGGGAGGGCCCTCCGGGGTCCGCACCCAGCGGGCGCCGGTCTTCGAGAGGAGCAGCGCGTCCCGGCCCAGCAGGTCCTCGGGCAGGGATCCCAACCAGAGGCTGCCCTTGCGGGGATCGATGTACAGATCGCTGCCGTCGGGGGCGCCCTTCGGCACCACGACCAGCGTCGTGTTCAGCAAGGGGAGCAGCTCGTCGGGACCCACGCGGATGGGGGCGGACGACAGGAGGAGCACCTCGGCCTTCACGTCGGCGGTGCGCAGCAGGGAGACGAGGAGCGCGGCGCGGTCGGCGGCGGTCCCCTCCCCTGCGTCGACGGTGGCGACGGCGGACACGGGGAGGCGCCAGGCCCCGCCCGCTCCTTCGGACGTGTCGAGCTTCGTGCCGTCGAGGGCGCGGATGACCGCCTCCATCGCGGCCGAGGGGACATCGGGCTGGGCGTAGACGGCGCCCGCCAGGGGGATGACGGCTCCTTCGGCGCGGGCAGCGCTGTCGTAGAACGCGGCGTGGACCGCAGCGACCTCGTCCCAGTCGGCGCCCGAGTCCACGAGCAGCGTCGGCACCCGGCGAACCACCGTCTCCACGCCCGCCCCCAGGGGCAGCGGGTTCACCCCCTCGAGGCCGACGTGGAGGCGCTCGCGGGGGCCTTCGACCTGGCGTCCGAGCTCGGCCGTCCAGCGGTCGGTGCGCACCCGCGGCGGGCTCTCGGGGTCATAGACGATGGTGTGGTCGATGCGAGCGGCCCCGTGCGCCATGGGCTGAAGCGGCAGGGCGTAGGCGTACCGGTCCTCGACGCGCTCCACCCGCGGGCGATGGGCGACGACATCTCCGGCGACGAGGCCTCCCTTGCTCGCGGTGGGCTCCGGCACGACGACAGCGCAGGTCCGCGGCGCCCCCAGATGCGCGAAGCCGGGCTCCGGGTCCGTCACCACCACCTCGAGGCCGGGGCTGACCGCCTCGCACCACTCGCCGAGGGACGCGTCGAGCATCAGGAGAGGGACTGTCCGCTTCTCTCCGTCGGCGAGGTCCTTCGCGTCCAACCGAAGGCGGAACTCCAGGCGGCGCTCCAGCGTCTCCAGCTCATCGAGGATCAGGGTCTGGGACCAGGAGTCGAACCAGCCGCCGGTGCGCTCCATGGGGCGCTCCGCGGCGAACAGCCAGCCGTAGGCCTTCGCGTCCACCTCGTCCGGCTCCAGCGCCGGCAGCTTCGGGGCGCCGGTCGCCGGCGACGCGATGAGGAGGGCGAGGGCGGCGGCGAGTCGGGGGAGCGCCCGCCGCACGTTCAGGGGTCGCTCGCGGCGCTGTCGTCGTCGTCGCCGGCGCTGTCGTCGTCGTCGCCGGCGGGCAGGCACTCGTCGGGGAGCTCGTCCAGGACGGAGCCACCGGCGCTGTCGTCGTCGTCGCCGACGCTGTCGTCGTCGTCGCCGCTATCCTCACCGGAGAGATCGATGCCGGACTGGAGCAGACGCGGCAGCTCGCCCTCGAGGAGCAGCCATCCAGGGCGCAGGCCCTGGTCGTACATGAACAGGGCGAGATCGAGATCGGTCCCCGGCGGGTCGATCCAGGTGAGGGTCTTGTCGCCGATGCCGAGGGGGAGGTCACAGTCGCCGTTGGGGACGCCGTCCTGCGGAAGGCCGTCGTACCAGGTCCCGACGATGTAGGTGGCGCCGGTCAGGGTCGCCTCGGCCTCGCCGCGCGCGCCGGCGGAGTCGTCGTCGTCCCCGGAGTCGTCGTCGTCCCCGCCGTCGTCGTCATCGAGGGGGAAGATGTGGTCGGCAGGGGGAGCGCCGCCCCCGACGGCCCACTGGGCGAACGGCTCCACACCGGCGACGTTGTCCACCGCCTGCCGGAACAGCTGGGGGTTCGCCGGAGCGTTCTCGCCGATGGCCTCGGTGTGGAAGGCAGCCACGTTCGTGCCCATCGGGTGCTCGAGGGGCGAGCGGAGCGGGACGTCGCCCCCCAGGGTGGGGATCAGCCGCGACCGCAGCTCCGGCCCGTTGTTCGAGTTCGTCCCACCGGGGACGTGCGAGAAGGTGGCGTCCGAGCCGGTTCCTTCGGAGAAGACGACCGTGTTCCACCCGAGACCGGCGCCAGCGTCCACGAGGTCCTCGGGGAGCTCGCCGTCGGTGTCCGCGAGGTAGGCGACCCAGGTGTCGGTGGCCCCGATGAGGACATCGCTTCCGCCGAACGCCTCGTCGCCGTCACCGTCCGCGTACGCGAAGGGCAGGTAGAGCGCGACGGTCGTGTCCCCCTCCACGATGACCTCGTCGGTGGCGGGCGGCACGTCGTCCACGTAGACGGTGAAGACGGTGGCGTTGAGGAGGCCACCGTCCTTGGTGACCTGGGTCCCGAAACGCTCTCCGTCGACAGAGAAACCGTCGACGCCGCGGGCGAAGAACCCCGTCCGCACGGCGCCGGAGGGAACCGGACCGTCGTTGGGCTGGTACCGCAGCTCGCCCGAGAACGGCACGCCCGACGGGACCGAGTCGTCGTCGTCCGCAGCGTCGTCGTCGTCCGCGGCGTCGTCGTCATCGGAGGCGTCGTCGTCGTTCGCGGCGTCGTCGTCGTCGAGCTGGCCCCCTTCGGGGCAGGCCACCACGAGTCCGAGGAGCAAGAGCAGGAAGAGGGGGGTCCGGCGCATCACTGTCTCTCTCTCTGGCAGCTCAGACCTCGAAGAGGACCAGGTTGTCGTCCACCTTGACCCGCACGGTCGCGACGGCGTCGGCCTGGCCTCCGAGGCACTCGCCAGTGCGCACATCGTACTCAAAGGCGTGGAACGGGCAGGTGATGGTGTGCCCGTCGAGGTCCCCCTCGCCGAGCTGCCCACCGGCGTGCGGGCAGGCGTTCTCGGTCGCGAAGAGCTCCCCGTCCACGTTGTAGAGGGCGAACTTTCGCCCGAGGACCGACACGACCTTGCAGGTGTCGGGCAGCACCTCGTCCATGCGCGCGCCCTGGACCCACATGGTGCCCGGGACGAGATCGGCGGGCGCCGCGGCGGGCGGGGCCCCGTAGGAAGGTGGGGGCTTCGGCGCGGCGGGCTTCGGACTCGGCTTGGGGGCCGGTGACGCCTTCGGCTTCGGCGCCGGGGGAGGCGGCGGAGGCTGGGGCGCGGGTTCATCCATCCCGAGGGCGGACTTGAGGGCGCCCTTGAGTCGCTTGCGGAGGCCGAAAGGAGTCATGGCTGGGACCATAGTCGCGCCCGCCTCGGACCGCGCGGCGGGGTGCGTCCCAGGTGGCGTCCCCCCGCCGCGCCCACTACGTTGCTGCCCGATGCGCGCCTCCCCCCTCGTCCTCGCCCTGTCCCTCCTGACCGCCTGCGGCGGGTCCAGCTCCTCGGACGCAACCGGCGAGCAGCCGACCGCCTCGGCCCCCGCCGTCCCCACGAGCGACTGGCGCGCCTACCCCGAGCCCACCAGCGACGAGTGGCCCGAGCAGCCCCTCGACGACGAGCGCTGGGTCGCCGCAGCCGCCGACCTGGGGTGCATCGGCCGCGCCCACCACGGAGACGAGGACGGCCACCGCGCGGCGATGCGCCGGGTGTTGGCCCACCACGCCACGAACCAGCACGCGGTGATGGAGTACGGCATCGGCGTGAACGCGGGGCCGGACCCGAAGGAGCTGGGCAGGCAGGTCGCAGACCGCGTCGCCGCCTGCCGCTGACGCGCCTCGGTCGCGGTCAGCCCGAGACCGGCTCCGGGCTCATCCCCGCCGGCGGTGCCCCCGGCTTGAGCTCCGCCGGCAGATCGAACCGGGTCCCGCAGGACGTGCACCGCACGAGCTGGCCGCCGTCCTCGGTGCGGAACAGCGGCCACCAGTACAGCGTGAAGGCCTTGAAGGCGTGCTGCTGGACCATCCGCTCCGGCCCCTCGCATACGGGGCAGTTGAGCGTGCCGTCCCAGCCGTCGGGCGTGGGCTTGAAGTGCCAGCGCGTCCCGAAGACGATGATGAACGAGAGGTCAGCCATCCGGGGTAGCGTGGGTCGTGGCGGCTGAGGACGCAAGCGCGGCCCGGCGAGGGGGCCGGGGGCTCACAGGTCCTCGATCGCGTCCCGCACGGCCTCGAGGATGTCGTCCCCCTCGAGGTTCTCGTTCCCCGCGCCCGTGCCGTGGCTCGTGGTGTAGACGATCTCCATCGTGGAGAGCGGCACGATGATGTCGAAGCCCCGGCCCACGCTGAACGGCGAGTCGTCCCACACGCCCGGCTCGGGCTCCGTCTGCCCGTCACCGACGCACCAGCCGCGGCCCGCGCCGATGCCCTCCATCACGTCCCGGCAGGTCTCCGCGTCCGGCGGCTGGGCAAAGTAGTCCTGTTCGAGGACCCAGATGATCCCCGCGCCCGCGTCTTCGATGTCGTCTTCGTAGTCAGCAACCGAACCGGCGTGCTCTCGGCAATCCGGTCACCAGGCGGGCAGCGAGATGAAGAGCAGGACGTCGAAGGGGCTCCAGTCAATGTCGTCCTCGTTGCAGAAGACGCGCTCGAGATCGATGGACGCCTCGTCTCCGTCCAGGTGCCGCGCCTCGGGCCAAGCGTACGGGGTGATGACCTCGCTGAGCTCCATGGGCTCCACGGCCCCGTCCGGGTAGGCGCAGGCCGCGTCGTCGTCATCACCGGCCGCGTCGTCGTCGTCCGCCCCGGGGGCGGCGCAGGCGAAGAGCGTGGTGACGGAAGCCGTCAGGAGGAGGGCACGGAGGAGCACGCGCGGAGACTTGCACACGGGTAGCGTGCTCGCCATGCGACTTGGCTACACGATCCTCTACGTGGACGATGTCCCCACGACCCTGGACGCCTGGGCGTCCGCCTTCGACCTCACCGAGCGGTTCCGCACCGAGGAGGGCGACTACGGCGAGCTGGCCACGGGCGACACCGTCCTGTCCTTCGCCGAGCGCGAGTTCGGCCGGTCCCACTTCGAGGACGAGACCGTGCGCGCCTCCTTCGACGGCCGCCCCGCGCTCTTCGAGATCGGGTTCGTCACGGAGGACGTCCCGGGCGCCTATGCGCGCGCCGTGGAGCGGGGCATGCGCGCGGTGGTCGAGCCCGTGACGAAGCCCTGGGGGCAGATCGTGGGCTGGGTGACCGACGCGAACGGGATCCTCGTCGAGATCGCCACGCCGATGGGCGGGTAGCGGTGGGCACCGGGGAGTGCCCGTGCGGCACGGGCAAGGAGTACCCCCGATGCTGCGGCCAACTGCATGAAGGGGGCATGCCCGGCAGCCCCGAAGCCCTGATGCGATCGCGCTACGCCGCGTACGCGCTCGGCCTCGCCGACTACATTCTGGAGACGACGCATCCCGCAGGGCCCCACTGGCGAGCAGACCGGGCGGCGTGGCGCCGGGACGTCGCGGGGTTCTGCGCCGAGACCGACTTCGAGGGACTCACCGTCCACGGGTTCGGGATGGACCCCGACGGCGCCCAGTGGGTCGACTTCACGGCCCGGCTCGGCCAGTCGGGACGGGACGCCAGCTTCCGGGAGCGGAGTCGGTTCCGCCCTCACCAGGGGCGCTGGCGATACCTCGAGGGGTCGACTCCTCGCTGAGACCGGAGCGGCGAAGGCGCATTCCGGATGAAACGCTGCGCCCGGACCCCGGACGAGGACCCCATGACGAAGCTCCCTGCGCTGCTCGCTCTCTCCCTGATCTTCGGCGGCTGCGCCGTGGACGCCGGCACCTACGACCCCGCCACCTGTGAGGCGGGCAACGACCCCGGCGACTGCTCCCAGGACTTCACCCTGCCCGACGGGGACCAGCTCGAGTGGACCCTGAGCGAGCACCTGGGGAAGGTGGTCGTGGTCCAGTTCGGGCAGATGTGGTGCACCCAGTGCCGGCGGGCGGCGGTGGACATGGGAGAGATCACCGGGGAGGAGGACCCCGACACCTTCCAGGTGTTCGCGGTCTACTTCGAGGACGGCTCCGGCGAGAGCGTGGAGACCGACGAGGTCGCCGCGTACGTGGAGGAGTACGAGCTGGACGCCTTCCCCGTGCTCGCGGACGAGGAAGGATCGGTCGAGGCGGTCTGGGGCTACAACAACGGGCGTCCGAACGTCTTCGTGGTCGACGCCGAGGGGATCGTCCGGTTCCGCACGTCGGGCCACCGGGACGGCTTCGCCGACGACATGCGGGCCGCCATCAGCGATGCGCGCCAGCCCGTGGAGTAGGAGCCGAGAGTCGGCCGGACGGCCGCCGGACCTCAGATCGAGATCGACCCCTCGCGGAAGTCGCTCGACGCCAGGTGCACGTTGATGCACACCGGCGTGCCCTCGGACGCCAGCTTCTTCGCCTCGTCGAGGACCTCGTCGATCTTCGCGGGATCCGTCAGCAGGATCCCCTTGCCCCCGTAGCCCTGCGCCACGTCGTGGTAGTCGGTGCGAAGCAGCTCCGTCCCCACGAGGTCACCGAGGAGCGTCTTCTGGTCGCGCGCGATCTGCTGCCAGGACGCGTCGGTGCCGATGACCGCGATGGGCGCGTAGCCGAGGCGCTTGTAGGTATCGAACTCGGCCAGGGAGTAGGCCGAGCTGCCGTCCCCGTAGAGCAGCCAGATCTCCGCCCCCGGGCGCACGCTCGCCGCGCCGACGGCGAAGCCTCCGCCGACGCCGAGGGTCCCGAAGACGCCCGGGTCCAGCCAGGACAGGGGCTTGCGGGGCCGCAGGATGTACGCCCCGGTGGCCACGAAGTCACCGCCGTCCACGATGAGGATCGAGTCGTCCGCGAGCTTCTCCTCGAGCTGGAGGAAGAGCTGGATCGGGTCGACGAGCGGCCCCTCGGCCTTCGCCTTCGCCGCGATCTCGTTGTCCCGGCCCTGCTCGCGCTCGCGCAGCGTCTCGAACCAGCGGGACCAGTCGGGGGTGCTGTGCACGCGCTTCGCGAGGTTCACGAGGAAGCGGCCCGGGTGCTCGAGGAGGCCGTGCGTCGGGCGGCGGTTCTTCTTCAGGGCGACGCTGTCGAGGTTCACGCTGATGAGCGTCGCGTTCTTGTTGATCTTGCGGCCGTAGCCCATGCGGAAGTCGAAGGGGAAGCCCGCGACGATGACCACGTCGGCCTCGCGCAGCGCCTTGCTCCGCTTGTGCCGGAACTGGATGTCCGACGTCCGGCCCAGGAGCCCGCGAGCCGAGCCCCCCAGGAAGGTGGGCATGCCGAGCTTGCGCACTGCCTCGGCGAGCTCGTCGGCGTCCGCCGGGGTCATGTTCACCACCGCCTGGCTGCCGATGACCAGCGCCGGCTGGGACGCGCCCGCCACTGCGTCGGCGACGGTCTGGAGCTGCGACTCGGCGCCAGGCCCGAGGCGGAAGTCCAGGCGCGGGGCCTCGGGGATCGGGATGTGGGGCATGTGGAACTGGCGCTTGAGGTAGCCCTTCATGGCGAGCTGGGCGACGGAGCCGACGGGCCCCTTCATGGCCTCGACGCCGGACTCCTTGAGGTACCACTCCTCGACGACCCCCTCGGGGTAGAGGAGATCGACCGGCACCTCCACGAACACCGGCCCGGGGACGCCCTCCTTGGCCACCTTGAACGCCTTGGTCACGAAGGGCTCGATCTCGGCGACCTTCGTCACCCGCGCACACCACTTCGTGATCGGCTCCATCACCGCCATCTGGTCGATGTCCTGGAGCGAGCCGCGGCCGCGGAGGATCGTGGCCGTCGCGCCGCCGAACACGACCATGGGCTGCTGGGCCATCTGGGCGTTCTTCACCGCGGTGACCGTGTTGGTGACGCCGGGCCCCGCCGTGACGGCGCAGACGCCGGGCACCCCGGTCATGCGCGAGGCCGCGTCGGCCGCGAACGCCGCCGAGACCTCGTCCCGCACGTCGACCACCTGGACGCCGTGGGCCTTCGCCCCGACGAGGATCGGCGAGATGTGACCGCCGCAGAGGGTGTAGACGCACTTGACGCCCTGCTGGGCGAGCAGCTCGCCGATGATCGATCCGCCGTGGGGGTGGCTCATGGGGCTCCTTCAGGGGTCCGCTGGACGGGCACGTGGGCCCCGCGGGTGGGCGCGCGAACGTAGCGGAAACGGACGGAGCGGACCCAGCGAAACGGTGCCCGCGTGACGATGTCGATTGACTTTGTTGCTCCGGTGCGGATCCTCGTCCACCGCATGAGCAGCCCCGACACCGACACCGCCGCCACCGCGCCCTCCCCCGTGACCTTCGCGGATCTGGGCCTCGACTCCCGGATCCTCGAGGCCGTCGAGCGGCTGGGTTTCGACACTCCGACCGACATCCAGAAGGCCGCGCTGCCCCCGCTGCTCGACGGACGGGACGTCATCGGCCGAGCCCGCACCGGCTCGGGGAAGACGGCCGCGTTCGGCCTCCCGCTGCTCCACCGCCTCGCCGCGTCGGACCGCAAGGGCCACCGGGCGCTCGTGCTCGCCCCCACCCGCGAGCTCGCCCAGCAGGTGGCGGTGGCCCTGAACGACTACGGCCGCGGCCTGGGTCTCAGCACGGTCACGGTCACGGGCGGCGCGTCGTACCGCCCGCAGCTCAAAGCGCTCAAGCAGGGCGTTCCGATCGTGGTGGGCACGCCGGGGCGGCTGCTCGACCACCTGGCCAGCGGCGCCCTCGATCTGTCGACCATCGAGTTCGTGGTCCTCGACGAGGCCGACGAGATGCTCCGCATGGGGTTCGTCGAGGATGTGGAGACGATGCTCGGCGCGGTGCCCGAGGAGCGTCAGATCGCCCTGTTCTCGGCGACGATGCCCGCGCCGATCGCCCGCATCGCGAAGACGCACCTGCGGGATCCGCTGACGCTGCAGATGACGGACGGCGGGCCGGCGATCGACCACATCCAGCAGGCCTGGTGCCGGGTGCCCACCCGCAACAAGCCCGACGCGCTGCGGCGGGCGATCCTCGGCGGCGACCGGGGGACGACCCTCGTGTTCGCGCGGACGCGCGCCTCGTGCGGAGACGTGGCGGGCTTCCTCGACGGGCTCGGTGTGCGGGTCGAGGCGCTCCATGGGGACATGAGCCAGCCGGCACGCGAGCAGGTGCTGCGGCGGCTGCGGGCGGCGCGGGTCGAGGTGGTCGTCGCCACGGACATCGCGGCCCGGGGCATCGACGTGGACCACATCACCCAGGTGGTGAACCTGGATCTGCCCGAGAACTCCGAGGTCTACGTCCACCGCATCGGACGGACGGGCCGGGCGGGACGCGCCGGGCGGGCGCTCACGTTCGTCACCCCCGCGGAGATCCGCAAGTTTACGTTCTGGCAGCGCAAGCGCCTGAACGAGGAGATCCCCGAGGTGCAGCTCCCGTCGGACCGCGAGCTCGCGCGCCGCGCCCGGGAGGCACTCGGGACCGAGCTGAGCGAGGCGTCGACCCGCGGGGCCGGCGACTGGCTCGCGGAGCTCACGAAGGAGAGCGAGGTCGAAGAGGTGGCGCTGGCTGCGCTGTCCTTGCTGGCCCGCAGCCGCCGGGTGCCGCTCGCCCTGGACGAGCTCGACGACCAGCTGCCGGCCTGGGCGAAGCCTCGGCCCCCCCGGAGCAAGGGCCCGCGCCCGCCCCAGCAGCGCTTCGGGGGGCCCCGCGACGACGGACCGCCTCCCCGGGACACCCACCCCGACGCGGATCCGAACCACGTGGAGCTGTTCTTCGCCATGGGCCGGCAAGCGGGTCTGCGGGCCGGCGACCTGGTCGGCGCGCTGGCGAACGAGGCGGGGATCCCCGGCGGCGCCATCGGCAAGATCACGATCTCCGATCGGAAGAGCTTCGTGGGGCTGCCCAAGGACCTCGCGCGCGCCGTGCTGGAGCGGACGCCCCAGATCGAGCTGCGGGGGCGGCAGGTGCGGGTGAGCCCGTCGAAGGGACGCCATGGTCTGCCTGACAAGCGCGGCAAGGCTCGGCCCCATCGCAGCGGGAAGCCCCGCCCCGCCGGCAAGGGCAAGGGCTGGACGAAGGGCCCGAAGAAGCGCTGAGAGGCCGCGTCCCCCGGGAGGTCAGGCGGGGGGCGTCAGCCCGCGCGCGAGCAGGAACCCCCGACGAAGCAGCCAGCGATCCGTCAGCACGTCGACCCCGTCGCGAGCCAGCTCTTCGGCGGCGCGGACCCACACCTGCCGTCGCCCGAACGACTTCACGACGCGCGCGCGACTCCACGCGGCCTCCCACAGCTGCATGAAGCGGTGGATGGGGGTCCCGGGGACCATCCGGTGGATCAGGTGCTTCGGCAGGACCGCCTGGAACGCCTCGGGGCGCGGCGGGTCCGGGGTGCGGAAGTTCGTGCTGAACAGCAGGCCCGCATCGGCCAGGGCGTCGCCGTCCTTGCGCAGAAGCTGGACCACGAGCAGCCGCCCGAAGGGGGTGCAGGTCCCCTCGATGAGGAGCCCGCCCGGCTGCAGGCGCTCGCCCATGAGCCTCCAGGCCTCCCGCGCCGCGTCCTCCTCGTACTGCCGCAGGACGTTCATGGCCCGGACGACGCGGGCCGCGCCGTCCACGGGGAGCTCGAACCCGCCCCGCCGGAAGGTCGTCAGCGGATCGACCCAGGGAGCAGCCGCCTCGACCCGGTCCCTGTCGACCTCGACCCCGAGGACGGGCAAGCGCGGATTCAGTGTCCGGAGGGCCCGCGCGCTCTCCGCGGTGGTGTACGGCAAGCGGCCGTAGCCGAGATCAACGAAGGGCTCGGGGCCCTCGGCGGCGATGAGCCCGGGCTCGGTGCGGAGCAGCCAGAGATCGAGGCGCCGCAGACGGTTCGTCGCCGTCTTCCCCCGGGTCGGCTCGCCCAGCGGCTGGCGGTCGCGCCGGTGGCCCGATCGGACCGCGAGCGTCTTGCGGGGGCCGGGCATCAGGGGATCCCGGGGGGCATCAGGTCTGGCGGCCCGGCACCCAGGCGGTGGTGCGCCCGCCGATGTCCAGGAACTCGATCGCCTCGCCCGCCGCCGTCGTCGCCCCCTCGACCTTCCCCCACCGGTGGTGGAACAGCCAGTCCTCCGGGAAGGCGTCCTTGCGCGCGTTCACGTCGGCGGCGGTGCGGACGATCTCCTGGATCGCGAGGCGCAGCCGGTCCCGCTCCGGGGCGGAGAGCTCGTGGATCCGTCGACGCGGATCGATGCGCGCCTGGTAGAGCGCCTCGTCGGCGATCCAGTTCCCGACGCCGGCGGCGAACGCCTGGTTGAGGAGCAGCGACTTCACCACGGTCTTCTTACGGCCGATGCGGCGATCCCAGTCCGCGGCGTCGGGCAGCTCGAGGAGCGGGTCGTAGCCCAGCTTGCTGATGGGCGGCTCCCCCCTGGGGTCGTCGCGGAGCCGGATCCGACCGAGGCGCCGGGCGTTCGTGAAGGCGAGCTCGCCGCCGTCGTCGAACCCGAGGCGGAGCTTCGTGAACCGGGGGGGCCAGGTGCGGTCGACCTCTCGGGCGCTCGTCTCCAGCTCCAGGGGATCGTCGTCGTGCGTGCGGAGCCCCCCGGTCATCCCGAAGTGCAAGACGAGCCACGGGCGCCGATCGAGCTCGATCCACATGTGCTTGCCCCACCGACCCGTCCCGGTGATCGTCGCGCCCTGCAGGGCACTCTCGACCTGCGTCGGTGAGACCCCGTCCACCACGATCGGATCGTCGGCGACCTCCACCTCGGTCACCAGCCTGCCGACAGCGACCTTGTGCGCCGTCCGCCGCCCGAACTCCACTTCCGCCAGCTCTGGCACACCGCCTCCTATCGGCCCCGCGCGGTATGCAACGGAACGCCGCGCGCTTATGATCCTGCCTTTGTCGACCCGCTGAGAGGAACCTCTTGCCCGAACCGGTCCCCTTCGGACGCTACCGCCTCGTCAGTCTGCTCGGTGAGGGCGGGATGGCGCGCGTCTACAAGGCCGTGCTCTCGGGCCAGATGGGCTTCGAGAAGATGGTCGCGCTCAAGCGCATCCCCCGCTCCGTCACGCAGGACGAGCGGATGCTCAAGGCGCTCATCAACGAGGCGCGCCTCGGCGGGCAGCTCGTCCACAAGAACATCGTCGAGACGTACGAGTTCGACGACGTCAACGGCCACTACTACCTCGCGATGGAGATGGTGGACGGGTGGACGCTCTCGGCGGTGCTGCAGGCGTGCCGGGAGAATCGGCACTGGATGCCGGTGTCCGTGGTGGTCGAGATCTTCGACAACATCATGAAGGGGCTCGTCTACGCCCACGAGCTGACCGACAGCGACGGCAACCCGCAGAACCTCGTCCACCGGGATCTGAAGCCGGGGAACATCATCGTGTCCCGCGGCGGCGACGTGAAGGTGATGGACTTCGGCATCGCGAAGGCGGAGTCCAACCTCTACAAGACGACGGACAGCAACGCGACGAAGGGCACGCCGGTCTACATGTCCCCCGAGCAGGTGCGGGCGAAGGACCTGGACCAGCGGTCGGACATCTTCTCGATGGGCTCGGTGCTCCACGAGATGATCACGCTGCAGGTGCCCTTCCAGGGGGAGTCGCTCGTGGCGATCGTCCACGGGATCCTCGAGACGGACCTGACGAAGCCCATGGAGCGGGTCAAGGCGCGTTGCCCCGAGCTGGTCCCCCTCGTGGCCAAGATGATGGCCAAGGAGGTGGATGACCGCTTCGAGAGCGGCCGCGCGGTCCGCAAGGCGCTGCGGGAGATCAAGGCGAACCTGCCCCACGCCCCCACGCTGGCGGACTGGCTGGACGACATCTCCCACGAGCTGCCCGGGTCGACGCCGGACGGCGAGTTCGGGGACGACGGGCCTCCGCAGGCGGTGCTGGACGCGAGCACGAAGTCGGGGGAGATCCAGATTCCGCGCCGACCGGGCGCCGGGGGAGCCGGGCTCGACGAGACGGTCGAGGTGGGCGCCCAGGGCAAGCGCAGCTCGGGCAACCGAAAGCGGCGGAAGAAGAAGAAGAAGTCGTCGGCGATGCCGATGATCCTGGGACTCGTCGCCGCAGGCCTCGCCGGAGCGGCGGTGGTCGGGGTGATGCTCCAGCAAGGGGCGAAGGACGACCCGACGCCCGAAGAGCCGACGGACGCGGTCGCGGAGGTGACTCCCGAGCCGACGCCCGAGCCCACCCCGGAGCCGACGCCCGAGCCCAAGCCGGAGCCGACGCCCGCCCGCGTCGTCCCGACGCCGACGCCCGCGCCGCCGAAGCCCGAGCCGACCCCCGCGCCGGTCGCCGCCGCGCCCGGGTTCCTGGAGCTGAACTCGCGCCCCTGGTCGACGGTGAAGATCGACGGCAAGGAGGTCGGGACGGTCCCGATCAAGAAGCTCGAGGTCGCCGCCGGCTCGCACCGCGTGACCTTCGTCTGCGGCCCCTGCGATCCGCCGAACGAGCAGTCGGTGGTCCTCAACGTCCGCAGCGGCGAGACCGAGCGCAAGGTCATCCGCTTCGAGTAGCAGGGTCTGGGTCCCCAGACGCGGCGACTCCGCACCTCGCGTCCTCAGTCGCAAGCGACCTGCGGGTCTCGGCGACGGAGATCGCCACGCGGGACCCAGACCACGAGTTCAGACTCCGCCGCCCCGACGGGGACGGCTGCGCGCGTCGCTCCGCTCGCTTGCCGGGTCCCAGACGCAAACAGGTGCGTCGCACTGAGCGTCCAAGACGGTCCCGCGCTGACGGGCGCTGAGCGCGCCGAGGTCAAGGAGGCGAGGAGGAGTCGAGGGAGGCGCACTCCAGTGCGTCGCACCGAGCGACGACGAAGCCGACGCAGAGATCGGCGTGCTCAGCGCTCGTCAGTCGTCGAAGTCCCAGGTCCAGTCCTGGGTGGTCGTGTGATCCTTCTTCGGCGCGCCGCTGCCTGACGGGATCGCGCCGGTCAGCTCGTCCATCGACGTCCAGTCCGTCGTCGTCTGGGTCCCCTTCGGCGCTCCGCTGCCGGACGGGATCGCGCCGGTCAGCTCGTCCATCGACGTCCAGTCCGTCGTCGTCTGGCTCCCCTTCGGCGCCCCGGACGCCACGGGGAACTCGTCGGCGTCCATGCTCGTCCAGTCCGTCGTCGTCGACGTGCCCGGAGGCGCCCCCTTGCCCGTCGGGACGATGTTCTCGTCCATGGCGGTCCAGTCCTGGGTCTTGTTCGTCCCCGCCGGCGCGCCCGTCCCCGTGGGCACCGGGATCGCCGCGATGGACGGCAGCGAGTCGAAGTTCACCCGCTTGTCCACGCCCTTCGCCGCCTGCGCCGCCTCCAGCGCCGCGTGGAGGCTGTCGGACCGCAGCGCGTTCCAGTTCGCCGTCGAGTCGCTGTCGTCGGGAATGGCCTCTTCGCGGTCCTTGTCGGTCGCAGCGGGGATGCCCGTCCAGTCCGCCGTCTTGTCGATGCCGTCCGGCACCCCTCCGCTCACCGGGAAGTCCAGCTCGCTCCAGTCCGCCGTCTTCGTCAGACCGTCAGGAACCCCAGAGCTCGCCGGCATGTTCGCCATCGACGTCCAGTCCGCCGTCTTCGTCAGACCGTCAGGAACCCCAGAGCTCGCCGGCAGGTCCGCCATCGACGACCAGTCCGCCGTCTTCGTCAGACCGTCCGGGACCCCTGAGCTCGCCGGCAGATCCGCCATCGACGACCAGTCCGCCGTCTTCGTCAGACCGTCAGGAACCCCAGAGCTCGCCGGCATGTTCGCCAGGGAGCTCCAGTCGGCCGTCTTGTCCACGCCCTCAGGCACGCCGCGCTCGCCCTTCCCCGCGGGAAAGCCAGCGTTGATCAGCGCCTTGAGGTCGTCGGAGGGTTCTTCGTCGGACATGCAATCACCGTAAACGCGTTCAGCGGTTCTGCACAGCGCCCGGGCTCGTCCCGCGGGTCAGTACTGCGGGGCCTCGGTCTCGGTCACCGCGCCGTCCTCGTAGACGTAGCTCTTGCCGTCGGTCACCGAGAACGGCTGCTTGTTGACGCAGAGGTAGGCACTGCCGCCCTTCTCTTCCACGTCGTAGTTGCGCCAGGTGTTCGTCGCCACCGAGCTGTGCAGCCCGATCACGCACTGCTCGTTGTCGGACACCAGGATGTCGAGCGTCGCGTCGGTGCCGTTCTTGAGGTTGAAGAACCCCTTTTCCTTCGGCATCAGCATCTCGCAGCCGGCGGCGAGGAGCAGGGTGACGACGATCGTGGACACGAGGGCAAGACGCATGGACGACTCCGATCTGAGCGGGGGGCGAGGATAGCGCGGGGAGCGGATCCGGGTTGTTATCCTCCCGCCCTTGCCTGTCCGCCCCGACCGCCTGGAGCCAGAGGACTTCCCCGTCCCCTTCGGCCGCTACACGCTCCTCCGGTTGCTCGGGGAGGGCGGCATGGCCCGCGTGTTCGAAGCGGAGCTCACCGGCCCCGAGGGCTTCCGGAAGAAGGCGGCGCTCAAGGTGATCCGCTCGGGGATCGGCCGCAACGAGGGGCGCCTGCGCAAGGCTCTCATCAAGGAGGCGCGCCTCGGCGGCCTGCTCCACCACCCCAACGTCGTGGAGACGTACGACTTCGGTGAGACCGAAGGCCAGGTGTGGATCGCCATGGAGGTCGTCCGCGGCATGGGGCTCGACCAGCTCCTGAGCGAGGGCATCGTGCTGCCGCCGTCCATCGCCATGGAGATCTCGGCCCAGATCTGCCAGGGCCTCGAGCACGCCCACAAGCTGACCGTCGACGGAGACCCGGCGCCCCTCGTCCACCGGGATCTCAAGCCCAGCAACGTGATGGTGGCCCGCAACGGCCTCGTGAAGGTCCTCGACTTCGGCATCGCCAAGGCCACCCACCTCGTGGGGAACACCACCGAGACCGGGATGACGAAGGGGACGCCGGCGTACATGTCGCCGGAGCAGGCGGCGGGGGACCCGGTGGACGCCCGATCCGACATCTTCGCCCTGGGCTGCATCATCTACGAGCTGATCACGGGCCAGCGCTTCTTCCGGGGCGACACCGTCTACGCGATCATGCTCCAGGTCATCAAGGTCGACGACCTCATGGCGGATCCCGAGACGCTCGCGCCGGCCGAGGCCATAGTCCCCGGGATCTCCGACGTCCTTCGCGGCTGCCTCGTGCGGGACGCGAACCAGCGATGGGGGGACGCGCGGGAGGTGGAGCGCAAGCTCCGCAAGCTCCAGGGACGCCTGCCGCTGCCAGGGCCCATCCGCGACTGGATCGAGGCGCGCGAGTCCGCCTACAAGGCGCGAACGGAGGATCTCGAGGCCATCTCCCTCGACCGCACGCCGGCGCCCGGCGGCATGCGGAACCCCCGCCGCATCGAGAACATGGCGACCACCGCGCAGCTCGTGGCGAGCAAGGAGCAGGTCTCCCCTCCCACCGTGCAGCTCAGCCCCGAGCCGCGCTCGGCCCCGTCGAGGGACGCGGCGGCGACCCGGGCCCAGACCCAAGCCACCGCCGCCCCGGACACCCCCGGGCCCACCCGGCCCGTCCCCCCCGTGCCCGCGGACCAGGGCGCGCGCCGACTGGCCATGGGGCTCGGCGCCCTCGCGATCGTGCTCGCGATCATCGCGGGCTTCGCCCTCGTGCGCGGCGGCGGCGACGACGAGCCGGTGGCGGTCAGCGAGCCCACCGCATCCCCTCCCCCGGAGGTCAGGGCGAGCCCCGCCGACGACCTCCTCGGTGACCCCACACCGTCCGAACCCACGGCCAGCGCTGCCCCGCGGCCCGGACCGGCCGAGCCCACCCCCGCCGACGTCGAGCCCCCGGTGGAACCGGCAGCGGAGCCGACGCCGCGGCCGGTCGAGGCCCGCCCCGAGCCGACTCCGCGTCCTCCCGAGCCCACCCCCGCCGCTCCGACGGGGCGCATCGAGCACCGCCCCCCGGCCCAGGCCGTCGTCGGAGCTCCGAACCGGCTCGTGGCGAAGGTGGTCGGCGCCGACTGCACGCCCGCCGTGCTCTACGGCCCCTGGAGCGCCAAGGACGGCGATCTCCAGGCCACCGTGATGAGCGGGTTCGGCGACGGCACCTTCGAGACCGAGCTGTTCATCCCCTACGAGCTCGCCTGGCGCAAGGGCTTCCGCTACGTCATCCGGTGCGGCGGTCCCGGCAAGGTCCAGGCACGGTGGCCCGCCGCGGGCACCCACAAGGTGGACGCGCTGGCGCGCTGACCGAGACGCCACCGCCGGCGGAAGTCGTTTAGCCTGTCCCCGTCGCCCGCCGAGCGGGCGTCTCGCCGAGCGGCGAGGCTGGAGGACGCATGCACTGGTTCCGGATCCTCTTGGTGAGCGCCGCGCTCGCGTGCGCGGTCGTGGCCCCGCCCGCCTGGGCCGCGTCGTCCGAGGACGCCCAGCGCGCCGGACAGATCCAGCTCCAGGCGAAGGACGCGTGGGACGCGGGCAAGACCGCCGAGGCCCTGCGCCTCGCCCAGCGAGCCATCAGCCTCGACGACGGGGCCGCCACCTGGCTCGCCCAGCAGATCCGCATCGAGGCCCTCGAAGAGCAGGGCCGCTACGAGGAGGCGATGGGGCACCTGCGCCGCTACCTCCGCCTCGACGACCTCTTCCCCGAGCACGTGGCCTGGGGCAAGGAGGCGAAGGCGCGCATCGGGCCGAAGTACGACGCCTGGCTCGCCGCGAAGAAGCAGCGCGAGGCCCGGCGCGGGATCGGAGCGGGGCTCGCGATCGGCGGCGCAGTCCCCCTGGCGCTCGGCGCCGGCTGGCTCGCCAACTACGGGATCAAGACCGGCAGCGGCCTCCCCAAGGAGGACTACGAGGGGTTCGTGGACGGCGGCGTCGCGATGCTCATCGCGGGCGGCGTGATGGAGGGGATCGGCATCGCGCTCATCGCCTCGTCCGCAGACGGGCCGGCGACCGCGGGCATCCAGCCTCAGGCCCACCTGGTGGTCGCGCCCGCGCCCGGGGGCATGAGCGTGGGCCTCACCGGGCGCTGGTAGACGGGTGTCAGGCACCCGCGGGGGCGTGCTGGCGGGCCTGCTCGCCACGGCTCTGCTCACCGGCGGATGCGACCTCTGCTGGCCCCGTGGAGGGTCTCTCGGCCAGTGCAGCGGCGACGACGACGACGCGTCCGACGACGACGACACGAGCGATGACGACGACACCGTCGACGACGACGACAGCGGCGACGACGACGACGTGGTCGACGACGACGACAGCACCTTCGACCCTTGTGGAGGCCAGAGCTACGGCGGAGCGGTCATCGACACCTACGACTACGAGGTGATCTGCGTACGCGCGGGCGAGTTCTGGATGGGCGCGGCGAGCAATGACCCTGACGCCCGCCCGGACGAGACCCAGCATCGGGTCGAGCTCACTCGCCCCTTCGTCCTCGGCCGGACCGAAGTTCCCCAGGCGCTGTTCCAGGGGGTCTGGGGGACGAGCGTCAGCGACTGCATCTACGGCTGCTCACCGCTCCACCCCACCCAGAGCGTGTCGTGGATCCAGGCCGTCCAGTGGCTGAACATGCTCTCCGACGAGGAGAACCTCGATCCGGTCTACACCGTGAACGACGACGAGACCGACGCGGAGATCGACTACTCCGCGAACGGCTGGCGTCTCCCCACCGAGGCGGAGTGGGAGTACGCGGCCCGGGCAGGTGACTCCCAGGTCTACAGCGGCAGCGACGACTGGGAGGACGTGGCCTGGTGCGGCGGCGCCGCGGACCCGCCCTACGAGGCGCGCCCGGTGGGAGAGAAGCTCGCCAACGCCTGGGGGTTCGTCGACATGAGCGGCAACGTGGCCGAGTGGGTGGCCGACACCTACCTCGAGTACCCCACGAGCGGAACGACCGTGGACCCGACCGGCGGCCCTCCTGGCTTCCGTCGGGTGAACCGCGGCGGGTTCTTCCCCGCGACGAGCCCCACGCAGTGCCGGGTGGCGCGCCGCGCGGATGCGTTCTCCACGGACCAGAACTGGAACCGGGGGTTCCGCATCGCGAGGACCCTGGAGTAGGCGGGACGCCCTCAGGGAGCGGGTGGCTGGACGCTCGCGCTCAGGCGGCGGCGCTCGCCGGGGCGGCCTCGAGCTTGCTGCTCCGCGGACCCACCAGCCACTTCGCCGTGGCGCGGGCGACGACCTCGCCGGAGGCGTCCTTGATCTCCCCGATGACGTCGTACTCGGTGCGGACCGAGCTCTCCAGGACCGGGGTGGTGCACTCGGCCACCAGCGTCCCCCGCGCCTTCTTGAGGTACTCGATGGACAGCCCGGACAGGATCGACCGCGCGTCGCTCGGCATGCCGCTGATCATCGCGAGGCCGGTGGAGATCTCCGCGAGGTTCATGAGCGCGATCGCGTGGACGCAGTCGAGGTGGTTGCGCACCTTCTTGCGGTCCTTCATCGACACCTTCGCGTAGCCCGGGCGGAGCTCCTCGACGTAGGCGCCGATGGTCCCCGAGTACGGAGCCATGCGTCCGATGGCGAGGCTGAAGAGCTTCTTGCCCCCCGGCAGCCCACTCAGGCGCTTCCAGTTTCCGTTCACGGTGTCCGAGATCGACTTGCCCATGGGTGCCTCCGGTTCTGGGTGACTGAATACTCATTCACCGAGCCGTCCGCAACCACAGGACGACTCAGCCCCAGTCGTAGAACCCCTGCCCCGCCTTCTTCCCCAGCTTCCCGTCGGCCACCATCTGACGCATGAGCGCCGGCGGCTCGAAGGAGGGGTTGCCGAGCTCCTTCGCCAGGTACTCGCCGATGTGCATCCGCACGTCGAGGCCGACCATGTCCGTCAGCTTCAGGGGCCCGACGGGGTGGCGATAGCCGAGGACCATGGCGGCGTCGATGTCCTCGGGGGACGCGACCCCCTGCTCCACCATGCGGATCGCCTCCATGCCCAGGCACACGCCGAGGCGCGAGGTGGCGAACCCGGGGAAGTCCTTCACGGTGATGCACTGCTTGCCGATGGCGGCCCCGTACGCGCGGCTCGCGGCGAGGACGTCGTCGCTCGTGTGCTCGGCCACGATGATCTCGAGCAGCTTCATGATGTGGACGGGGTTGAAGAAGTGCAGCCCGATGACCCGCTCCGGGCGCTCCACCGCGGACGCGATGGCGCCCACGGACAGGGAGCTCGTGTTCGTCCCCAGGATGGTGTCCGGGCGGATCCAGGGCTCGACCGTGGAGAAGAGTTCCTGCTTCAGCGCGAGCTTCTCCGGGACCGCCTCCACCACGAGGTCCACGCCAGTGACGGCGTCCTGAAGCTCCGGTCGGGCCGTGATCCGCGGCAGAGCCGCGTCCCTCTCCTCCGCAGAGACCTTGCCGCGGGCGACGCCCTTGTCGAGGTTCGCGGTGATCTTCGCGATGCCGGCGTCGATGGCGGCATCCGACACATCGAACAGGCGGACCTCGCATCCGGCGAGCGCGCTCGCGTGCGCGATCCCGTGACCCATCGTCCCCGCGCCGAGGACAGCGACCGAACGAACCTCCATGTGACCTCCTGTGTGCTCTGATTGCAGGGTCCGGACCCTAAACGACTTGAAGAGAGAACACCCCCGGAGGAAGCGGTGCGACGAAGCAGGCCGATCGGGCGCGCCCTGAGCGCGCTCGCAGCGATGGCGTTCGTGGTGGGCTGCCCGTCCGAGGAGCCCGAGCCGGAGCCCGAGCCGACGCCGGCGCCGCCCGCGGGCCGGATGGCCAGCGATGTCGCGCTGGCCGGGGTGACGGTCAACCAGGGCGTGGCGGTGGTGGTCCAGGACGGCGTCGACGAGGTGGGGGTCCTCGATCGGAACGCGCCGCTCGTGGCCGGCCGCCCGGGGATCCTGCGCGCGTTCGTCACCCCCGACGAGGGCTTCGACGCCCGCGATCTCGTCGGCGAGCTCGTCCTCGTGGATGGGGACACCACTCAGGTCCGCCGCCAGACCCGGTTCATCGAGGGGCCCTCCGCCTCCGAGGACCTGGACAGCACCTTCGTGTTCGACCTCGCCGCCGAGGACGTCACCTCCACGACGCGCTGGTCCCTCGCCGTCCGCGAGGTCGAGGGCGCGCCGACGACGATGGACCCGGGGCGCTGGGCGGCCTGGCCCGCCGTCGAGGAGCCCACCTCGCCGTCCGCAGACCTCGACGAGGCCTACGACCTGGGCACCACCTGGCTCGGGGCGAGCGACTGGGGCGGGGTCGTCCGCGTCCACATCATCCCCGTGCGCTACGACACGGACGGCTCCGGGCGGCTGCCGGACACGAGCCCCGAGCAGCTCGATCTGCTGCGGTCCTGGATGCTGCGGCTCTACCCGGTGCGGGAGGTCGTCCTTGAGGTGGGCGAGGTCTACCCCACGACGCTCCCCTTCGACTCCTCGTCCGGTCCGATGAGCGACCTCCTCTCCGAGCTGCAGGAGCTCCGCACCGCGCGGGGGATCCCGTTCGACACGTACATCTACGCGATGGTGAACCCGGCCGAATCCCGGGCGCTGTACTGCTCGTCGGGCTGCACCGCCGGGATCGCCTACCGGGTGTTCAACCCGAACACGTCCCGCCTGCGCGCCGGGGTGGGTCTCGGCTACTCGGGCGTGGGTACGGCGGAGACGATGGCGCACGAGGTTGGCCACAACCACGATCGGGGACACGCCGACTGCGGCAACCCCGACAACGTCGACGGGAACTACCCGTACCCCAACGCGCGCATCGGCGTGTGGGGGTGGGACATCGTGGACGGAGGCCTCGTCGATCCGGTCGTGCACTCGGACTTCATGGCCTACTGCGACGAGCGCTGGACCTCGGACTACCAGTACGACCGGATCTGGCGCCGCACCGCCACGATCGAGGGGCTCGCCCAGTGGCAGGGGGAGGGCGCCGACTATCAGCTGGTGTCCCTGCGGCCGGGGGGGCGGAGCACCGTCCGCGGGGTGGCCCACCTCGCGGGTCCCCCGACGAACGACGTCACCAGCGTCGAGCTCCTGGACACGTCCGGCTCCTCGCTGGGCAAGGTCGACGGGCACCTGGTGCCCATCGAGGACGCGGGCCCGGGGATGGCGGAGCTGTTCGTCCCCGTCCTCTCCGACGACGTCGCCGCCCTGCGCCTGGCGGATGGCCGCGTGGTGGAGCGGTAGAGACCAGCGGCGCCCCCGCGACCTGTCACGGTTGCCCTCCCCCGTCCTTGATCGCCAGCTCCCCTCCCCTCATCGTCTCCGGGTCATGAGCTGGTTCGCCTTCGACGATCTGTCGCCCTGCACGTCGCTCTCGACGTCGGCGTCGACGTACGCCCCGGAGGCGCCTTCGTAGGCCGGTCCTGACAGACCCGACCCCTTCGAAGCCCCCTCCGCACTCCCGCGGCAGGGGGCTTCTTCACTTGGTGGCCGTTGGCCTCGACGTCCACCACCCACCGCGCCCTCCTCGGGGGGCGCACAACCCGCGTCCCGGCCTTCCGGTCGGCGCGCACGAGGATGAGGCAATGAGCAACGAGACCTGGGTGAACGTCGGCACGATCGGCCACGTCGACCACGGCAAGACGACCCTGACCGCCGCGATCACCGCGGTGCAGGCGCAGCGCTGCGGCGGCAAGGCCACGGCCTTCGAGCAGATCGACAAGGCCCCCGAGGAGCGGGCGCGCGGCATCACGATCAACGCCGCGCACGTCGAGTACCGGAGCGGCGACCGTCGCTACGCGCACATCGACTGCCCCGGTCACGCCGACTACGTGAAGAACATGATCACGGGGGCGTCCCAGATGGACGGCGCCATCCTCTTGGTCGACGGGTCTTCGGGCCCCCAGCCCCAGACGCGCGAGCACGTCCTGCTCGCCCGGCAGGTGGGCGTCGACCACCTCGTCGTGTTCGTCAACAAGGTCGACATCGCGGACCCCGAGCTCATCGAGCTCGTGGAGCTCGAGGTGACCGAGCTGCTCGAGGCCTACGGCTACGCCGACGTCCCCTTCGTCCGGGGCTCCGCCCTGCTCGCGCTCCAGGCGGCGCGGGACGGCGACTGGGGCCACGAGGCGGTGGCCGGTATCGAGGCGCTCGTTGCCGCGCTGGACGCCACGGTCCCCGTGCCCGAGCGGGACCTGTCCGGTCAGTTCCTCATGCCCGTCGAGGGCGTCGTGACCATCCCCGGTCGCGGCACCGTCGTCACCGGGCGCGTCGAGCGCGGGGGGGTCAAGGTCGGGGACGTGGTCGAGGTCGTCGGCCTCACCTCCCCCGACGCCGATGCCCGCCAGGTCGTGGTCACCGGGACCGAGGTGTTCCGGGAGTCCGTCGACCACGCGGTCGCGGGGATGAACGTCGGGCTGCTCCTGCGTGGAGTGAAGCGGAACGAGATCGAGCGTGGGCAGGTGCTCGCGGCGCCCGGATCGGTGGCGCCCCACCAGCGCGCGACGGCCGAGTTCCTGGCCCTGGACAAGAACGAGGGCGGGCGGCACAAGCCGTTTCGGGTGGGCTACCAGCCCCAGTTCTTCTTCGGGACCACCGACGTGACCGGCGCCATCACCGGGATCGAGGGGGCAGACATGGTCCTCCCCGGTGACCGGCGCACGCTCGGCTTCGAGCTCATGCGCGCGGTGGGGATGGAGCCCGGCATGCGGTTCGCCGTCCGCGAGGGCGGGCGCACCGTCGGCGCCGGGGTCATCCTCGAGGTCGAGTGACGGGCAGGAAGGTCACCCCCGCCTGTCGGGGGTGCTGCTCAGACGGTCGGGGGCGTCCGCTGCGTGCGGGCGCCCCCTTCGTCGTTGGGGGGCCGGCTCGGCGTCAGTCGATGGAGCAGACGTACCCGAACGTCGAGCTGCACTGGTTGTCTTGCCAGGGCCCTGGAGTCGACATCCCAGAGAGGGGACCGTTGCCTGCCAGGCACGCGGTTCCGGTGGTCTCGTTCGGCTCGCTCGGTCCCCACGGGGCGGGCGGGGTGGTCGGCCAGGGATCGCCGTTGATGAACTCCCAGTTGCCGTCCAGATCCATGTCCTCCCCGCCGAGCCAGAACGGGTCGGTCCCCGCCGCCACGTTTGCGGACTCGGTGGAGAGCACCCCCCAGAGCATGCCGGTGGGGGTGGCGAGGTCGTAGCCGGGAGCGATCGCCTGGCACGCGGCGCGCGCGTCAGCCCAGGTCTCCTGCGTCAAGGCCGTCGTGCAGTACCAGATGGCAGTCCCGTTCGGCGGGCTCCACAGGTACGTGCAGCTCGCCAGCGCCGGGCACGCAGCCTGGCTGTCGATCTGGGTGTCGCAGTCGTTGTCGAGGCCGTCGCAGAGCTCGGGAGCGCCGGTGTAGACGGTGTTGTCGGTGTCGTCGCAGTCCGTGACGTCCGGGTCCCCGTCGCTGTCTGCGTCGGGCTCGGTGCTGTCGTCGTCGTCGCCGACCGAGTCGTCGTCATCCACCGCGTCGTCGTCGTCCACCGCGTCGTCGTCATCGCCCGCGCTGTCGTCGTCGTCGCCCGCGCTGTCGTCGTCGTCCACCGCGTCGTCGTCGTCGCCCGCGCTGTCGTCGTCGTCGCCCGCGCTGTCGTCGTCGTCCACCGCGTCGTCGTCGTCCCCGGCGCTGTCGTCGTCGTCGACGGTGTCGTCGTCGTCCACCACGTCATCGTCGTCGGTCGCAGAGTCGTCGTCGTCGAGGAGCAGCGAGTACTGCTCCCAGGGCGGAAGCACGGGGCAGCCGGCGAGGACGACGAGGGCGAGCAGGAGCAGCAGGCGGCGCATCAGAACCTCCCCGAGATGCCGAAGACCACGCGGTCGCGGGTCACCCCGCCCGTCGGAACGACCGCCATCGTCTTGCCCCCGGTGACGAGGCTCACGATGGTCAGGCCGGCGCCCGCGGCGACCGTCACGGCTCCGCCGACGATCATCGCGGTGCCGCCGATGCTCTGGGCTCGGGTCTCTTCGTACTTCTCGATGTTGTCGATCTTCGGATCCCCGTCCGCATCGAACGCCAGGTCGTAGGCGTCCGCGTTGAGACCGATCCCCGCGATGGTGATGCCGAGCCCGGCGCCGGCCGTCGCGAGCCCCGCCACGAGCAGCGGCGGCGGACCGGCGACCGCGACCGTCTGGGCTCCTCCCGACTCTCCGGTCACCCAGTCATCCCCCTGGAAGCGGCGCGTCTCCCCGCCCGACACCACGAGCACGTCGGTCCACCCACGCGCCTGCGATGCCTCGCTGAGCCAGGAGGTGCCGAGCTCCTCCCCTGCGACCACCGCCAGCGCGATGGCCCCCGGGGTCGACAGGATGACCTCGCCGCCAGGCTCGCTCAGGGTCAGCGTGAACACCGCCTCCCCCTGGGTCAGGACGTGCTCTCCGATCTGCGCGGTCACCGTCTCGCCGGGAGAGAGGGGGGCGCCGTCGAGGGAGATCCCCTCCGCCTCCACGGAGAGCGCGACCGGACGCTGGGCGAGCACCTCCTGGAGCGCTTCGAGGTAGAGGGGCTTCGGCGTCGGCGGGAAGGCCTCGTCCCACTTCCGGGACGGGTCGATCGTCGCGGCCTTCGAGAAGGCGCTGCGGGCGGTCGCTTCGTCGTTGTCGTTGAACGACGCGATCCCGCGCAGGAACCAGACCTGGAAGAGCTCCGCCTGGCTCGCGGTCCCTCCCCCGCACGGCAGCGAGGACGCGATGCGGTCCACCGACTTGATCGCCTGGGCGTACTCCATCTGGTCCACCCAGGCGGTGGACTCGGCGATGACGCCCTCGACGTTGATCCCCTTGCGCTTCTTGCAGGGGGTCAGCTCTCCACCGATGGCCACCACCTGCCCGGCGGGGCCCACGACCGAGGCGATCTCCCCCTCCACCTTGAAGTCGCCCGACCCCAACGCCTCCTTCGCGGCGGTGGCGGCTGAGACCGCGTCCTCCGCGTCGTCGTGGAGGACGACGGGGCGCGCTTCAGAGAGGGAGGGGACCGTCAGGACGACGGCGAGAGCAGCAACAGCGGGAGGGAACAGACGCATCGGGCAACGATCATAGCGATGGGACCGAGGGGACGCCGGGGGTCGCGGACGACCCTTACGAAGCGACACGAACGCGCCGATGAAGGCCAGGTTCGCTTACATGAGTCAGAGGGGCGCGGCCGCCTGCGGCAGCTCCTACCTGCCTTGCGCTACCTCATGCGGGCGACGCGCTCCTCGAACCCGAAGCTCACCCCGCCGCCGGTGGCCACGACGAGCACCGCCTGGACGGGGAGCAGATCCCCGGGGAGGAGGCGAGAAGGCCGGCGCCACGTGCCCGTGTCCCCCCACACCTCGCTGTCGTTCGCGTCCGTGGCCCACAGGTACGTCGCCGTGCGGGACCCGTCGGTCGGCCAGCCGCTGGCGCCGCCGCACTCGCCGTTCGTCCCCGGCGAGAGCAGCGTCCAGTCGCCGTCGCCTCGGACGACGTAGACCTCGTGGCCCCCGCCCGTGCCGTCCTGCCAGCGTCCGAAGTCGTCGTCGCCGGTGGTGGCCACCATGCGGGTGGATGGATCGAGCTCGGTCAGGGGAGCGCGCAGCGCCGCCAGCTCCAGGGGGCCGTAGGGCTCCCCGCCGTCGGGGCGGGTCCAGCGCAGGTCCACCGTCCACACGATGTTGCCGGACGACCAGTCCGGGGTGACGACGTCCTCGGACGCCACGTGCGCGTAGGGAGCTGCGGCGTCGTCGTCGCACTTGTGCCAGGGGTTGCCCTCGTTGTTCTCCGCGACGAGCACGCCGTCCGCATCCTCGAACACCACCTCGAGCCAACCCCCGCCGGTCAGATCGCAGGTCGCCAGCGCCGACGTCATGCCGAGTCCCCCGTCGAGCCAGTAGTCCCCGTCGAGGGCGTCGGGCCGGTCCTCGGCGATGGTTCGGCAGGAGACGGCGGGGCAGTCCTCGGAGTCGCCCGCGGGGACGTCCAGGCAGAGCGGCGCGGGGGTGGGCTCCGGCGTCGGCTCGGGGTCCGGCTCCGGCTCGGACGGGCAGCCGACGAGGGCGAGGGCGGCGGCGACGCTGAGGACGAGGCGGTCCGGCATGAAGCGATGGTGACACGTTCCGGTAACGTGCGCGCCGTGAGGTCGGCCCTGCTCCCGCTGGTGATCTTCGTCGCGGCGTGCCCCAGCGCCGACGACGCCACGCCCCCCGTCCCGGCGCCCCAGGTCTCCATGGCCGGGTACGTGGAGCTGGGCTTCGATCTGTCGGCGCTCGACGTGGCGCCGGCGGACGTGACCGGCGTCAAGGCCGGCGGCGTCCGCGCCTACCGGCTGCGGGCCGTCGGAGACACGCTCTTCGCCACCATCCAGGGCAGCCCCACGCCGGGGCTCGCGGACGTGGAGCTGTGGACCGCTCCGTCCGACGGCGGACCCACGGGTCCGTTCGGCGCATCACCAGCCGCGACGCTGCCCGACGCGGTCGAGTTCCTGCCCCCAGCCGACCCCGCGTTCTCGACCGTGGTCGCCCTCGGTGCGTCGCTGGGCCAGGGGGTGCAGGACGCGGTCCCCACCCAGGAGTCCATCGCCCAGAGCCCGGTCCTCATGGTGGCCCAGCAGCTCGGCGCCTACTTTCCGGTGCCCATGTTCCGCGACCCGCTGCTCACCCCCATGTCGCCGGAGATCCTCGGGCCCCCGCCGGAGTGCACGAAGCCGTCGGTGGTGGGCTACGTCGCCGAGGGGGCCATCGGGGTGCTCGCGAACCTCCAAGACGAAGACGGCGACATCGCGTATTGGCCAGCCCGGGTGGACCCGCTGCTCCCCGTCCACAACGTGTCCGTCGGGGGGACGACCATCAGCGACACCGTCTTCGGCCCCGAGCCGGGGAACTTCGGGGTCAACTTCCTCGGGCACCTCGTGAACGAGCCCTTCGGCGCGGTGGGCTCCCAGCTCGCCTTCCCGCAGGTGGAGCTGGTGGCGGATCTCGAGCCGACGGTCGTGCTGTCCACCGACCTCTTCGGCAACGACCTCATCATCTCGATCGCCGACTCCGAGGGGCCGGAGACCGATCTCGAGACGCTCACCTCGGTCGAGGACTTCGAGGTGGCCCTCGCCGGGTTCGTCGACGCGATGGAGCCCCTGGGGGCCGAGGTCTTCGTGGCCACCATCCCCTACCCCAGCGCGCTCCCGGCGGCAGACCTGAAGGATCCGGCGGACGTCGCCGTGGTCGATGCGCGCACCGAGGAGTTCAACGCGCGCCTGCGGACGGCGGGCGAGGCACACGACTGGCTCCACGTCGTCGACCTCTTCGCCCGCGTCGAGTCCATGGACGAGGACCCCGTGAGGGTGGCCGGCCAGCCGCTGCCCCTGACGCGGTTCGGGGGGCTGCTCGGCATCGACTCCGTCCACTTCAGTGAGACCGGCTACGCCCTGGTGGCGAACCTCTTCATCGACGAGATCAACGCGGTCTTCGGGACCGACGTGCCGCCCGTCCCCCTCGCCCCACTGTGGGCCCGCGACGCCGCGAACCCCGCGAACCTGCGCGCGGCGGGCTTCGACCCGAGCGCGTGCATCCCGCCGGAGCAGCGATGAGCAGGGTCGAAGGGCTCGACCCGTCGCGGGGGCTCGTCCCGAACGAGGCCCTGTGCAGGATGCTGTCGATCCCTCGCGCGTTCCGCCCGGAGGAGGTGGACCGGGTGCGCGCGCTGGCGGAGGCGCAGGCCCCCGTCCTTGGGGAGGTCATCGTGGAGTCGGGGCCCGCGGACCGGCGGTCGTCGGAGGTGCGCTGGCTGCCCCACGGGCCGGACACGAAGTGGCTGTATGACCGCCTCGGCAGCCTGATCCACACCCTGAACGCCCAGCACTGGCGGTTCGAGCTCGGTGGGCTCGAGGCGATCCAGGTGGCCCGCTACGGCGTCGGCGACGGGTACGACTGGCACGTGGACCTCGGCCCCGGACAGGCCTCGATGCGCAAGCTGTCCATCAGCATCCAGCTCAGCGAGGCTGACGCGTACGAGGGCGGCGACCTCCAGTTCCCCGACGGGCCCGAGCGCCTCGCGCGCAATCGGGGTGACGCGCTCGTGTTCCCCAGCTTCATGCACCACCGGGTCGCGCCCATCACCGCCGGCGAGCGGTGGAGCGTCGTGGCGTGGATCGTGGGTCCCCCGTTCCGATGAGGGCGACATGAGCGAGGAGGAGGCGGGGACCTCGGTCTTCCTGTCGTACTCGCGCAAGGACAGCGCGTTCGTGGACCGGCTCGGGACGTCGCTGGGGGAGCGCGGCTTCCGGGTGCTGCGCGACGTGGACGACATCCTCCCGGCCGAGCAGTGGCGGGGACGCCTCGAACAGCTGATCACCGACGCCGACGGGATCGTGTTCGTCCTCTCGCCCCACTCGCTGGGCTCCGAGGTGTGCGCGTGGGAGGTGGCGCTTGCGGCGGGGCTCGGGAAGCGCCTCGTGCCGGTGCTCGCCGCCGAGGTGGACCCGGCGACGGCCCCGGGAGGGCTCGCCGAGAGGAACTGGCTCGACCTGCGGGCGATGGACGAGGCCGGGCTCGCCGCGCTGGGGGACGCGCTGAACACGGACGTGGAGTGGGTGCGGGAGCACACCCGTCTCACCGGGCTGGCGCGGGACTGGAGCGCGGCGGAGCGGAGGGCCGACGGCCTGCTCCGAGGGGCGGCGCTCGACGCCGCCGAGGGGTGGCTCGCGGCGCGCCCCAAGGGAGAGCTCGAGGTGCCGGAGCTGCTGCGCGTGTTCCTCGTAGAGGGCCGACGGCGGGCGAACCGGCTGCGGACGCGGATCACGCTGCTCGCGCTCCTCGTGGCGGTGGCAGCGGTGGGGCTGGCGCTCGCCGCGGAGGTGAGCCGGCGTGACGCGGTGGACGCGCGGGACGGGCAGGCGCGGGCGCTGACTGAAGCGGAGGAACAGCGGGAGGCGGCCGAGACGCAGCGCGCGCTGGCGGAGGAGCAGCGGGAGGCAGCCGAGGCGGCGACGCGGCAGGCCCAGCAGGAGGAGGCGCTGGCGCTGGCGCGGCTGTCGGGGTTCCAGCTCGCCGAGGGGGACACGACGGCCGCGATCGACAGTGGGCTGAAGGCGGTCGAGGTGACGGGGGCGGAGGCCGCGCCGCCGGAGGTGGAGCGGGCGCTGTATCAGGCCGTGTGGGCCCATCGTCTGGTGGCGACGACGGAGGTCGCGCGAAAGGGGGCGCTCGAGGGCCTGTCCGGGAAGCGGGTCGCGGTGGTCGGCGAGGGCTTCCGGGACGTGTACTCGCCGCAGCTGGAGCCGCGGAGGGGGCGGGCGGGGCGGCCCCTGGCGATCCCGGAGGGGCGGATCTCCTGCGGGGAGTCGGTGGTGACGGCGGACTGGTACGACTCCGTCTGGCTCGGAGAGGGGGAGTACCGGGTCCGGGTCGGCGACTACATCACCAACCAGGACTACTCGTACCACCTCGGCCAGCACGCGGCGTACACGCCCGACTGTGGGTGGGTGCTTCTGTCCGGCGCTCATGACGCGCTGGACTGGGAGCAGCCTCGGGTCCTTACGGTCAGCTTCGGGGTGTACAGCGCGCTGCCCGTAGCGACGTTGGGCGGGCACGAGACCCCGGTCCGCGGGCTCGCCGTGGGGCCGCGCGGGGAGCGCTGGTACACGCTGACGGAGGCGGGGGTGCTGCGCGCGTGGAGCCCGCGGCCGGAGGTGGCGAGGGAGGCGCTCCGGGCGCAGGGAGGCGCGGCGCTCAACGCGTCGGGGCGGGTCGACCCGGAGACGGTCACGGAGCCGAGGAGCCTTCCCGCCGGGTTGCGCGCCGCCATCGCGTCGGAGGACTGCTTCGAGGGCGCCGTGCTCGTGGAGAGCCATGACCTGGCGTACTGCCTCATGGCCGGGGGGGATGCTCCGCAGCTCCGGTCGCTGTCAGACCCGAGCCGGGCCCTACCGGTCTTCCCCGAAGCCGTGCGGGACCGGGTGAACGGTCTGGGCAGCCACATGCGCGTGGCGCCGCATCCGTCTTGCCGACGGGCGCTGGTGAGCTTCGAGACCCCGAACCCGGACGTGCTCTACGACGGCGGCGCCGTCTACGTGGACCTCGACCGCTGGGCGATCGTCGCCGACGCCCCGAAGGACCAGACCGTCGCGGCGTTCTGCACGCTGGAGCAGCTGGCGCGGTACGCACGGGCGGTGCGCTAGTCAGGGAGGAGGCGTCGCCGCGGACGATGTCCCGGGCTGGCCGCGGATCACCCCGCGGGCGCGTGGCTCCCCGTCGTGGATGCGAAGTCCTCCGTCATCCAGCGCAGGATGGCCTCGTTGCACTCCTCGATCCTCTCGCGGTGCACGAAGTGCCCCCCGCCGACGATGCGGACGACCTCGTACGGCGTGCCGTCGGTGAAGGAGCGGGCGTGGTTGGCGTGGGCGGACTCGAAGAGCGGGGCCGCCACGTCCTCGTCGCCGTAGATGAGCATCGTGGGGACCGACAGCTTCTGGCCCTGGACGCGCCGCATCTCGACCCCCGCCTTGCCCAGCGCGCCGCGGACGAAGCACCGGTAGTAGCCGAGCGCGGCCTCGAGCCCGCCGGGCGCCTCGAAGCTCGCCACGATGTGGGCGAACTCGTCGTCGGGGATGGTCCAGGACGGAGACCAGCGCTTGCAGATGTCCCGGACTCCCTGCCAGCCGTTCTTGCGCAGGGTCCGCTCGGGGAGCACAGGCAGCGCGTAGTACGCGAAGTGCCGCAGGGACCAGGCGTCGCCGGGGCTCGGCGTGACCGACCGCAGGGGCGGGATGGCGACGGTCGCGAGCCGCTCCACGCGTCCCGGCTCCAGACCCGAGGCCTGGTAGACGGTGGAGGCGCCCCAGTCGTGCCCCACGAGGCGGAACGTCTGTGCCTCCAGGGCGTCGGCCAGATCGAGGACGTCCCGCCCGAGGGACGCGACCGTGAAGTCCCCGTCCGCCGGGATCTCGGTGGGGGGGTAGCCCCGCATCCACGGGGCCACCGCATGGAACCCGGCGGCGGCGAGCAGAGGCAGCAGGTCGTCCCAGGTGTGGGCCGTGTCCGGGTACCCGTGCATGCAGAGGACGAGGGGGCCTTCGCCCGCTTCCCGGATGCGGAATCGGAGGCCGCGGGTCTGCAGATCGCGCTCGGTGATGGCCGGCAGGTCGATGTCGGGTGCGCCCACGATCCCTCCGTCGTCTGGCTCGCGCGGGCGGACAATCCCCTTGCCCCCGCCGGGCGGCGCCCGCTATAGCACCGCCCGCCATGCTCCTGCGCCACCTGCTCCTGTTGCTCGCCGTCCTCCTCGTTGCCTGCCCCACGAACGGCCGCAGCGACGACGACGACTCCGTGGATGTCCCCTCGCTGGACGACGACGACTCGGCGGGCGACGACGACGACGCCGTGGGCGACGACGACGACAGCGTGATGGACGACGACGACGCCGTGGGCGACGACGACGACTCGGTGATCGACGACGGCCCCCTCGGCTTCGTGGGCAGCCCCTGCGAGTCCGACAACGACTGCGACTTCGACGGCGCCACGTGCCTCCTCGAGAGCGAGGGCTTCCCGCGGGGGATGTGCTCGGTCGGGTGCGACCTGTACTGCCCCGACGCGGACGGCCATCCGGTCACCTTCTGCGTGGAGGGCGCCGAGTTCGCGGGCTCCGAGCCGGCGGCGTCCGGCATCGGGGACGGCGCGTGCTCCCAGCGGTGCGACTTCGGGTACTTCCCGGACACGGGGTGCCGCCCTGACTACAACTGCGTGATCACGGCCCGCGCCAACGAGTCCTGGACCGAGAAGTACACCTGCCTGCCGAACCGCAGCTCGGATCTGACGTCCTGCCACTACGACCTGGCGGCCCGCGGCGTCGCCTTCGAGCCCACGATCGTCGCGGACACGAGCCCCAGCTCCCACCCCAACCTGACCTGCTCCGTCGAGGAGCCCGTCTACATCCTCTCGCCGCTCCTCGGCGCGGACCTCACCTACTACGACGGGAACCCGACGAGCCGCGTCCTCGCGACCTGCGACATGGCGCACGCGCTCGCGGACACCATCGTGGACGTCCTGCCCTACGGCGTGACCGAGCTGCTGCACATCGGCACCTACAACTGCCGCGTCATCGCGGGGACCGACACCCTGTCGCGCCACAGCTTCGCCGACGCCATCGACATCTACGGGTTCGGGTTCAATGACGGCTCCGAGTACACGCTGGTCGACGACTGGGAGCACGACACGACGAACCCCACGTCGGCAGGCGGCGAGTTCCTCTACGACGCGGCCTACCGCTGGCACGACGACGCGATCTGGTCGATCATCCTGACGCCCAACTTCGTCAGCTCGAACGGCACCCTCGCCCACGACAACCACTTTCACGTCGATCTGACGCCGGGGTCCGACTACATCGGCCTCACCGGGGGCAGCTACATCGGGCCCAACCTGACCGGGGACTGAGCCGCACCGGGCAGGACCCGGACGAAGGGAAGCCCATGCCGCGCCGCGCGATCTCCGACCGCCTCGCCGATCTCTCGAAGCTGCGGGCCTCGGCCCGGCGCCAGGCAAAGATGTACCGCAGCCTGAACCCGGAGCCCGGGCCACTGCGGCGCGCGCTCATCGACTTCGGTCTCGTGCAGCCGGCTGGTGGAGACCCTGACTCCGTCCACCCTGGCGCGCCGGGCAGCGACCAGCCGGTCGGGCCGAAGACCACCGAGAACGACCCGAACCGCGTCTCCTGGGCGAACCCACGCCTGGTCGACTCCCTCGTCGTCGTGGGTCAGCACTCCCCGAACCGGGGGGAGGTGAAGACGCCGGGCTGCCTGAACCGCGCGAACCGCACAGAGTTCGAGGCCGAGCCCCTCGTCGTCATTGACGGCGCGGTCCCCGACGACCTCGTCGGCCACTACTTCGCCATGTGCGTCACCGGCAACACGGAGAGCGGCCTGCCCCGCGGCACGCAGTCGCCCTGGTTCGTCGACATGGCGAAGAAGCTCCCGACCCACCTGCGCAAGCTCCTGCCGGACGTCCTCACCCACGAACCCACCACGACCGTGCTGAACAGCGACGCCTTCATGCTGCGGTTCAGCTTCGACGACGCGGGGGTCCGCGTGGCTTCGCGGATCGGGCGGGGACCCGACTGGTACGCGGACGCGGCCACCCGGGAGTCGAACGAGGAGCACTACCTCGGGAAGGAGACCTGCCAGCACCGGCGCTGGATCCGCAAGTTCCACTTCCACGACTCCGGCCTCCTGCGGATCAACCTGGCGCTCGGTCTGCGGAACATGAACAACACGGCGTTCCAGCCGATCCCGAGCCACAAGGCGGGCCAGCCGCCGCGGATGCTGGTCACCTGGGATGCCGGCCAGCCCTGGGAGATCGACTCCCAGTCGCTCGAGCTCGTCACACCGGTGGGGCGGCGCGATCAGTGGACCGCCGAGGCCCTTGGCACTCAGCCCTTCAAGACCGTCTTCACCACGGCGCACCCCGCCTGGGACGCCCGCACGGACGAGACGTTCTTCATCAACTACGGCAAGGGGATCTTCGGGCTCATGCAGGGCCTGCCCCTGGCCCGGGATCTCCGCTTCTATCTCCGCCACCTCAACGCCCTGCGCCTGCGGACCCTGGACGATCTGGACCTCCACCTCCTCGTGGACCTCGAGGTCACGCTCAAGTGGCTGTTCGCCTGGGGGGTTCAGGAGCTCACTCCCGAGAAGGTCTACGGGTTCATCCCTCAGACCTTCCTCCGGGTGAAGGTGTGGGACGGGGAGAGCGAGACGCTCCAGACCCTGAACGTGCAGGAGCAGGGCCTCGACGTAGCCATCGAGGAGTCGGTGCACCAGGTCGCGGTGACGAAGAACTTCATCGTGGTGATGGATACGGGGTTCAAGGTCGGGATCAACGCGCTCTATGGCGATGCGATCCCCGGGCTCGAGCTGCTGGGGCAGCTCATCCGGACGTGGACGACGCGGAGCGTGCGCCCCTACGCGACTCTGCACATCATCAGCCGCGCAGACATGGCGGCCTCGATGAAGGACGAGGAGGCCCTCAACGCGGATGGGAGCCGGGACGTGGAGTCGTTCCGCATCGACCTGCCGGTGGCGGCGTGCCACTTCCTCGCCGACTACGAGGACCACGGCAACCGCATCACCCTGCACGTGGCGCACTGCGACGCGACCGACGTGTCCGAGTGGCTGCGGAGCGAGGACAAGGGGGTGGTGCAGCGCGACGAGGTGGCGCGGGAGCTGCTCGGGCTGCCGAGCCTGTCGGGCATGGACATCAACCGCCTGGCTCGATACACGGTCGACTGCGAGCAGCACCGGGTCGTCGACACGCGCATCCTCGAGGAGGAGCCCTACACCTGGACGCTCGCTCTGTACGCACACCAGACGGCCGGCCGGCCCGTCCCGCTGCCGAACCGCTACCGGAACCTGTTCTGGTGCTCGATGGGGTTCTCGGAGGACCTCGCCTTCTCCCGGCTGTACGGCCTGTACGTGAACTACATCCACCGGACGGTGCCGGTGGTGGGCATCAAGGCGATGATCGATCGGATGGAGTACCAGCCGGCGACCCTGTTCCGGCTGGACACCGAAGCGATGAAGATCACGGACTCGTACGTCTTCGATCCGGGGTGGGTCTCGAGCTCCCCCCAGTTCGCGCCCAGGCAGGTCCCCGCGGACGCGACCTATGAGGACGGATGGCGGGTGGTGGACGGCGAGCGCCTGGACCCGGAGCTGGACGGCTACCTGCTGTGCACGGTGTACGGGCCCGATGAGGTGCTGCCGCCCGGGAGCCGACAGCGGCCGAAGGTGCGGGTGCCCGAGCTGTGGGTGTTCGACGCCGCGGACCTGGCCGGCGGCCCGGTGGCCCGGCTGTACAGCCCGAACCTCATCTTCGGCTACAGCATCCACACGGCGTTCGTCGACGAGGTCGGCCCCCGCGAGGAGGACTACTTCGTGCCGGTGATGGAGGACATGCTCAAGGGCAAGCCGAAGGACATGCAGGAGTTCCTGCGAACGACGGTGGGGCCGTACTTCGAGTGAACTCCGCACGCCGAGGGCGTGCTGCGCGGGCCCGAGGGCCCTTGCGGGGCTCACGAGCGCGTCGGCCTCGCGGCCGACCGGGGCCGATGGAATCCAGCGTCGCTTACGGCACGGATCGACTCGGCGTCCAAGGCCGCCTCGTCGACCGCACCGACGCACCACTGGATTCATCGGCGCGCTCGTTCCGACCACCCGTTTCGCCTTCGGCGCCCCTCCGGGGACGCCTGCGCGGGCCCGAGGGCCCTTGCGGGACTCATCGGCCAGAGCAGCACCCCGCCACCACGCGGCCGGAATCCGGAAAGACGGCCCCGGACCGCGCAGCGGACCGCCACCTGCGTCGCAGGTCCCACCGAGGTGCGCGCTGGGCCGCGCAGCTGGCCGCCACCTGCGTCGCAGGTCCTCCCGGGGGGCGCGCTTGGCCGCGCAGCGGACCGCCACCTGCGTCGCAGGTCCCACCGAGGTGCGCGCTGGGCCGCGCAGCTGACCGCCACCTGCGTCGCAGGTCCCACCGAGGTGCGCGCTGGGCCGCGCAGCGGACCGCCACCTGCGTCGCAGGTCCCCCTACGGTGCGCGCCTGGCCGCGCAACGGACCGCCACCTGCGTCGCAGGTCCCCCCGAGGTGCTAAGCACCCCGCCACCACGCTGCCGAATCCGGAAGAACGGCCCGAGGGTGCTCAGGACCCAGCCACCACGCTGCCGGAATCCGGAAGAACGGCCCGAGGGTGCTCAGCACCCCGCCACCACGCTACCGGAATCCGGAAGAACGGCCCGAGGGTGCTCAGCACCCCGCCACCAGACTGCCGCCCCGCGGCGTCGCTTCGCCGATCTGGCGGGCGTCGGCAGTCGGATCAAGGGCGCCCGCCCCCGATTCGCCTCGGCGCGCAGCGCGCCCCCGGCGCGCGAGGTCGCGGGCCTACCCCGACACCGCCTGCGCGTACGCCAGCTCCGCGAGGCCGAACCACTCGAACTGGCTGTCGCGGAAGGGCTTCCAGGCGTCGTACACCTTCTTGAAGACCGGGTCCTCGGCCGCGAACTCCTCGAACATCGCGTCCGCCTCGCGCCGCGCCGCCGCCATCACGTCCGCCGGGAACGGGGCCAGCTCCACCCCATGGCTCTTGATCTCCGCGAGCGCCTTCGGGTTCCGCGCGTCGTAGCGGGTCTGCATGGCCACCGCCGACTCGGATGCCGCCGCCGTGAAGATCTCCTGATACTCCGTGGGCAGCTTCTGCCACGCGCTCTTGTTCACGTAGTAGCTCAGCGACGGCCCCGGCTCCCACCACCCGGGGTAGTGGTAGACCTTCGCCACCTTGTAGAAGCCGAGGGCCAGGTCGTCGTAGGGGCCGACCCACTCGGTGGCGTCGATCGCGCCACGCTCGAGCGCCGGGTAGATGTCTCCCCCCGCGAGCACCTGCACGGTGGCGCCGAGGCGGTCCATCACCTTGCCGCCGAGGCCGGGGATGCGGATCTTGAGCCCCTCGAGGTCCGCGAGCGACTCGATCTTCTTCTTGAACCAGCCGCCCATCTGCACGCCGGTGTTGCCGGCGGGGAAGTTGAGGATCCCGAAGCCGTCGAAGACCTCGCGCATGAGCTCGAGGCCGCCGCCCTCCAGCAGCCACGCGTTCTGCTGGCGCGCGGTCAGGCCGAAGGGGACGGCGCAGTCGAACGCGAGGGCCTTGCTCTTGCCCGTGTAGTAGTAGGACGCCGTATGGCCCACCTGGATCGCGCCGCCCTGGACCGCGTCCATCACCTCAAGACCCGGGACGAGCTCGCCGGCCGGGTGGGTCTTGATGGTGAAGGCGCCGCCGCTCATGGCCGCCACGCGCTCCGCGAGCACCTCCGCGCCGCCGAAGATCGTGTCCAGGCTGCGCGGGAAGGACGACGCGAGCCGCCACGTGACCTTCGGCTTCGTCACCGCCGCCGGCGCCGCCTCCGGGGCGGGCTCGCCGCCGTCACCGCACGCCGTCGCCACGCCCGCGAGCGTCGCCGAGGTCGCCCCCACCACCACCTTGCCCAGGAAGTCCCGTCGCTTCATGTCTCCTCCAATCGCGCGAGGATACAGACGCGCGCGTGGGCGGACGGGCTCAGGCCGCGATCGCCGCGCGCCCCTCGCCTGCGTCGTCGGGACCTCGTGCGTCGTGAGCCGCCGCCGTCGCGAGAACCGCGCAGATCCACAGCCCCTGCGCGAGCAACAGGTGCACCAGCTGCGCCCACCCCGGCGCCTTCAGGCCGATGTTCACGAACCCGAAGATCACCTGGACCACCACGAGCATCCCCAGCCGCGCCGTCCACCGCCGCGCCTGGGCCGACACCCCCGCCGACACCACCTTGTGGCCGAACCCGATGAGGAGCGCGGTCACGCCGATGGCCACCGCCGGATGCACCACCCGGAGGCGTACGAGGACGTGCCCCGCCGCCGTCTCCGCCGCCTCGGAGCCCACCGGAAACAAGGTGTCCCCCAGCGCCGTGACCGCACCGAGCATCGAGGTGAAGGCGAGCCCTCCGAGCACCGCGAGGAACCACCACTCCGGAAGGGGCGCGCGGGCGAAGCGGACCCGGGAGCCAGCCCCCGCGAGCCACGCCATCAGGGCGGCGCACCCCGTCAGGAGCAGGGTGTTCCCCAGATGCAGCCCCACGACGACGCCCCGGGCCGAGCTGGTGTCCCCCGCCACGAGCTCGAGCTTCACCAGCATCGCGCCGATGGCCCCCTCGACGATGACGAACAACAGCGTCGCCAGCGCCGCCCGGCTGACGCGGTGGCCGAAGCCGAACCGTCGCGCGCAGGCCACGAGGAACCCGATGGCGACGACCCCGCAGAGCCCGCTGGTGACCCGGTGCGTGTACTCGATGACGCGCTCGGCCGAGGGCGCCCGAGGGACGACCTGCCCATCGCACAGCGGCCAGTGATCGCCGCACCCGGCGCCGGAGCCCGTGATGCGGACCCACGCCCCGAAGAGGATCACGAAGAGCAGGTACCAGACGAACCCCCAGGCCAGCTTGCTCAGCAGCGGCGCCTCCTGGGCGTCACCGGCTGCGTCCCCCGCCGCGCTCACTGCAGCGCTCCCACCTCGATGGCTCCGACGCGCGTCCCGGCCCTCTGGCTCACCGTCCCCTCGTACCGCCGCGCGGACAGCCGCTTGAGGCCCGCCACGCCGTCGAGCACGATGCCGTCGGCGTCCTCGAGGCGCCCCAACGTGAGGACCTCGACGCGGGAGGTGCCCCCGAAGGTCAGCGTCCCTCCCACCGTCTCGAGGCGGCCGAGCTCGAGCCGGGTCAGCGCCGCCCCACGGATCTCGATGGGGCCGCGCACGTCCTCCAGGGCGGCGAGCTTCAGGACCGAGAACGGCGCCCCCTTCACCGTCAGGCCGTGCTCCCGTGTCTCCCCGACGACCGTCAGGCGAGGCATCTCCAGGACCCGCACCGGACCCACCACCGCCGGGGTCCCGTCCACGGGCTCCTCGTTCGGCGACGTCGCGCTACCCAGGACGACGAGGCTCCCGAGCACCTGGTCGAGGGCCGGCAGCGAGACGAGGTCCGGCCCGCCGAGGTCGCGCATGGCGACCGACCCCGCGCGCACCAGCTCGGGGAACTCCAGGACCCGCGCGCGGACGCCGTCCACCACGAGGGCGCCCACCTGCTCGAGGGGCACCTCGACCTTCGCCAGCTCGAGGTCCGAGAGGCGGACCCCACCGCTCACCGACCGCAGCGCGAGCTCCAGATCTTCGATGGCGGGGAGCCCCCCGACGCTCACCATCTCCGCCTCCCGCAGGGCGGGCAGCTCGAGCCGCTTCAGGTCGGGCAGGTCCTCGAGGACCACCGCGTCCGACCGCTCGAGGTCCTTCGCGTCGATGCGCTCCAGACCGGCCACCGACCGCACCTCGAACCGCTTCGAGGTCTGGGTGAGGCGGGGGAGGTCGAGCTCCGCGAGGGCCAGCGTCGGGGGCCCTCCGTCCGGGGGACGACTCCCCGTGATCACGAGGCCCGCGGCCCGCTCGAGCCCCTCCACCTCCAAGGTGAGCCGACCCGCGCCTCCCGCCTGAAGCCCCGCGCCCACCACGCGCAGCCGCGGCGCCTCGACGCGCAGGGTCGCGTCGGCGAGCCACACGAAGAGCGACGACTCGACCTCCTTCAGCGCAGGAAGCTCCACCTCACGCCAGGTCCGGCCGGCGTACAGCTGCAGGTCCGTCCCCACCTCGACGAGCTTCGGCGCCTCGACCCCCTCGATGCCCGGCGAGCACACCGCGAGTCCCCCGCCGACCTCCACGAGGCGCGGAAGCTCCAGCGTCCCGGGATCAGCGGCGCGCCGACTCCGGGTCTCGACCCCGCCGTTGGGACCGTCAGCGAAGGAGGGGCCGGACTGCTCCAGCGGCCCCAGCGGGGACAGCGGCCCCCGCGTCTCCCACTCGTTGCGCGGGTGGAGCGCGCACCCCACGTTGAGGCCCTTGCCCACCTCACGCAGCGACGGGAGCTTGACCTCCACGAGGTCGGGCACCGCGATCTCCAGGCGCTCCGTGACCTCGACGAGCTTGGGCAGGTCGAGGGCCTTCAGACCGGGGACCTTGACCACCACCGAGCCCTTGATGACCCGCTGGCGCTCGAGCCAGGCCAGCTCCTTGTCCGAGTCCACGACCGTGGTGCTCGCGCGCGCACGCGTGGGCGCGAGTGACAAGAGGGACGCGGCCACGAGCAGCGCGCCGAGGGTGACGAGGGAGGCCGCAGGGCGGGGAGGACGGAAAGGGGGAGAGCGTCTCACGCCGTCGATCCTAATGACGGAGTCGGGACCGCGCAGCGCAGGGGCTCCTCCGTGCGACAATCGCTCGGTGCCTCGCCATCCCCGCGTCTCGTCCGACCTCGATCGCATGCAGGGCAGCCTCTTCACGAAGCTCGCGCCCCGCATCCCCACCCTGACCGGCCCGATCTACCCACTCCACGTGGGGGACTCGTGGCTCGCGCCTCCGGATGGGTGCGCGATGGCGGACCTCCGCGCCGACGAGTACCCGAACCTGAACCGCTACACGACACCTCACGGCGATCGTCGACTGCTCGCCGCGCTCTCGGAGCGCCTCGGCGTCCCCACCAGCCGCCTCCTCGTCACGGGCGGGGCGACGGGCGGCCTCGACGCGGTGGCCACGACCCTGCTCGACAAGGGCGACGAGGTGCTGATCTGCGCTCCGTACTGGCCGCTGATCCGCGGGATCGTGTGCGCCTCGCGGGGTGTGCCGGTGGAAGTGGACGTGATGCTCGACCGCGCCGGGGAGGAGCTGGCGGCCGCGCTGGAGAGCGCGGTGACCGAGCGCACGGTCGCCATCTACGTGAACTCGCCGCACAACCCCACCGGGCGGGTGCTCTCGTCCGAGGATCTGGACCACCTCATCGCCGTGGCCCGGCGTCACGATCTCTGGATCTGGTCGGACGTCGTCTACGAACACCACGCCTACCGCGGGACCCACCTGTCCGTGGCGGACCGCGCCCCCGAGCGGACCTTCGAGGTCCACAGCTTCAGCAAGGCCTGGGCGATGGCCGGGAACCGGTGCGGATACCTCGTCGGGCCGGAGGATCCGCGGCACATGGCGCGGGTGCGTCGCACATCGAGCCACTCCCTCTACTCCGCGCCGACTGCCTCGCAGATCGCGGGCCTGCGGGCGCTCGAGACCGGCGGCGACTGGCTGGCCGCCTCCCGGGCCCACTACCAGGCGGCGGGCGACGCGGCCGCCGCGCGGCTCGGCCTCGCTCCCCCCGACGGCGGCACGTTCCTCTTCCTCGACGTGGCCGAGCACCTCGGCGCCGACGGGCTCGAGGGGTTCCTGCATCGCTGCATGGACGAGGGGCTCATCCTGGCGCCAGGGTCGTCCTGTGGGGTGGCCTACGGGACCTGGGTGCGGGTGTGCTTCACCTCGGCCCCGCCCGCGGTGGTGGCCGAAGGGGTCGAGGTGCTGGCGCGGCTGCTCGGTCGCTGAGGGCGGCTCGCGAAGGAGGAGCCCTCAGGCAGACGGACGGTGGACGCGGTGGGCGCCCCAGGCGATCCCGCCGAGCATCCCCCCCACGAGGACGAGCCCCCCGATCTCCCGCCACCGCTCGACGTTGAGCGTCTTCATGCGCAGGTCGGTCACCAGCTCGACGGCCGTGATGGGCTCGAGGCCCAGCGACGCGATGTAGCCCGCCCATCCCAGCGCGCCCAAGGCGAGCCCCGCCGCGAGCAGCACTCCTTCGCGCCGCCGCGGAGCGAGGAGCGAGACCACCGCGGCCAGGACGTAGAACACGAACCAGGGGATCCAGTCGGGATCGTTGAGCTGGACGACGGCGGAGAGAACGAACAGGCCGCAGGCGATCCAGCTCGCGACGCGGAGGGGTCGGGGCTGTGACATCCGGCCGACTCTAGAGCACCGACGAGTGGATCCGGCCGGCGGTCCTCGACAGCGCAATGACCACGCGGATCGTCGGGGAATCGGGCACGCGCATGCCCGATTCGCCAAAAAAACACTGCGATCCCCCAAGAAAACAACAAATCATTGGGTCTTCCCCTTGCGGGCGGCCTCGGAAGCTTGTCAGGATGCCCAGCACTCAACCAACGCCCGACAGGTTCGGGCGGCATGTCCTTTTAGGAGACAAGAGAATGAACAAGACGGAGTTCGCCCAGAAGCTCGCCAAGAAGGCTGACCTTTCCCAGGCCAAGGCCCTCGAGGTCGTGAACCACATCTTCGCCGCCGACCCCGGCCAGGGCATCATCGCCGTCGAGCTCGACGCCGGCCGCAAGGTGACCATCCCCGGCTTCGGCACCTTCTCCACCAAGCATCGCGCTGCCCGCACCGGTCGGAACCCCTCCACCGGCGAGCAGATCGAGATCGCCGCGAAGAGCTACGTCCAGTTCAAGCCGGGCAAGACCCTGCGCGAGCGCGTCGCCGAGTAACTCCGGCTGCTCTTCATGAAGGGCTCGCACCCTCCGGGGTGCGGGCCTTTCGTGCTTGGGGGACTCGCGAACCTGAGGTCCCCCGGCTGTATGCTCTTGGTGTGCGGCAGCTGACCCACATCAAGGACGGCCAGAAGGTCGCCGAGTACCTGCTCGACATGCAGGACGTGATCATCGGCCGCGGCCACGCCGCCCACATCCGCCTCGACGACAACCCCGTGGTCTCCCGGCAGCACGCCCTCGTGCGCGCCGAGGGCAACGGCCACGTGATCGAGGATCTGGGCGGCGCCAACGGGACGTTCATCGACGGGCGCAAGATCCGTCGCCACGTGCTGCGCCCCGGCCAGCGCATCGTCCTCGGGGAAGACACCCTCCGCTACGACCTCGGGCACCGCACCGCCACCAGCATCCGCTCGGTGGCCGCCCCCGCCTCCGTCGACGCGGACGAGACCCTGGAGACCATCGAGGAGATCGGGGAGATCAGCCCCGGCGTCGTCCAGTCGCTGGACACCTTCGACCACCTCTCGGACCTCGGGCAGGTCAACCGCGGGCGCGGCGCTCCCAAGGGCGGCGATCACACGCAGATCGCGGACAAGGACGAGCTCGAGCAGATGCTCGCTCGCATGAACATCAAGGCCCGTCCTCATCTCCAGAAGCTCGGAGACGACGACGACGCCGATGACCCGGACGCGGGCGAGCTGATTGCGCTGGGCAAGTCCCCGACGCGCATCGGCCACACCGACGCCTGCGCCCTGCGCCTCCCCGGCAAGCGGTTCCTGCTGCCGGGCAAGGTGGCCGGTCAGCTCACGAACGAGGCGGGACGCTGGCACATCGCGCCAGAGAGCCCCTTCTGGAACCCGGTCCTCCTCAACGGGGACAAGCTCCAGAAGATCCGGATGCTCGCACCCGGCGACGTCTTCGAGGCGCAGGGGATCCGGTTCGTGTATCGCCGGGGGGTCTGACCTCCGAGGGGGAGTGACGGCCAGGTCGAGGGAGGCGCGGGGCGGGGGCGCGCAGAGGGGAGCGGCCAATGGCTGCCTACGAGATCGTCCAGTGCCTCGATGAGGGCAAGTCGTCCGCTGTGTTCCGGGGACGAAGCCCCGACGGTCGCAGCGTCATCCTCAAGTCCGTGCGGAGCGGCGCCGGCCGACCGCTGGCCCACCTGCGCACCGAGCACGCGGTCCTGTCGCGCCTTCGGGAGGAGGCCGTCGACGGCGTCCCCCGACCCATCGAGCTGACGCGGGTCGATGGACGCCACACCCTCGTGTTCGAAGACGACGGCGGGGTCACGCTCCGCTCCCATCTGGACGACGGGCCCCTGCCCCCCGCGCGGGCCAGCCGCATCGGGGCGTCGCTGGCGGCCATCCTCGAGCAGGTGCACCGACAGGGCGTAGTCCACAAGGACGTGAAGCCGTCGAACATCCTCGTCGACGAAGGCGACCGGGTCGTCCTGATCGACTTCGGGATCAGCTCGCTCCTTGCGTCCGAGCAACAGGACCGGGAGGCCTCGGCGCTCCAGGGCACCCTGGCGTACATCTCGCCGGAGCAGACGGGCCGCATCAACCGACCCGTCGACCGCCGCTCGGACCTGTACAGCCTCGGGGTCACCCTGTTCGAGATGCTCGCCGGGCGGCGACCGTTTCCGTCCGAGGATCCCATCGAGCTCGTGCACCAGCACATCGTCAAGACCGCTCCCCGGGTCGACGCGGTGGACGGGGCCCTGCCCTCGCTGCTCGCGGACCTGGTCTCTCGCCTGCTGGAGAAGGACCCCGCGCGCCGCTACCAGACGGCGGCCGGGGTCGCCTGGGATCTGTCCGTCCTCGCCGAGGACCTCGCCGCGGGCGAGGCCGTCCCCTTCCCCCTCGGGGTCCACGACCGCTCGGACCGCTTCGCCATCCCCCACCGCCTGTTCGGCCGGGACGCCCCCCGCGAGGAGCTGCTCGCCGCGTTCAGCCGGAGCGCCGACGGCGGCAGCGAGTTCGTCTCGGTGGGCGGCTGGTCCGGCATCGGCAAGTCGGCCCTCATCCACGAGATCCACGCCCCGGTCGTCACCCGGCGGGGCCTCTTCGGCGAGGGCAAGTTCGATCAGTACACGCGCAACGTGCCCTACGCCGGGGTGGTCCAGGCCTTCGAGCGCCTCGTCGCGGGCCTGCTCGCGGAGTCCGAGGAGCGCGTGGCGCGCTGGCGAGCGCGGCTGGTCGAGGCCCTCGGACCGCTGCTGCCCGTCGCCGTGTCGGCGCTGCCCGACCTCGCGCACATCGTCGGTCCCCAGCCCGCGCCCCCGACCCTGTCCGCCGAGGCCGAGCGGCACCGCTTCCAGGGCACCTTCCTCGAGCTGATCGGCGTGTTCTCCTCCGCGGAGCATCCCCTGGTGCTGTTCCTCGACGACATGCAGTGGGCGGACCAGCCGTCCCTGTCGCTGCTCGAGGTCCTGCTCAGCGACGACACGGTCGGGCACCTGCTGGTCGTCGTCGCCTACCGGGACAACGAGGTCGACCCGTCCCACCCGTTCGAGATCCTCCGGTCACGCCTCCGGGTCGCCCGTGCGGAGAAGCAGCTCGCCCCCGAGAACGCGATCACCCTGGCGGGTCTCGCCCGGGGCGACCTCGTGGACCTCGTGGCGGCCACGCTGGGCGCCGAGCCCGCCACCGTCGAGGCCCTCGCGGAGCTCGTCCTCGACAAGACCGGTGGCAACCCGTTCTTCGTGCGCCAGTTCCTCCACGCGCTCCACCGAGACGGGCTCTTCGGCTTCGACCCGGACGACGGCTGGATCTGGGATCTGGACGAGATCCGCGCGCAGCAGCTCACGGACAACGTCATCGAGCTGATGGCCCGCAAGCTCGGCGAGCTCCCCGACGCGGCCCGCGACGCCCTGTCGCTGGCCGCCTGCATCGGCAACTCCTTCGCCATCGCGACGCTGGGGCAGGTCTCGGGTGATGCCCGGATCGCGGACGCGCTGTGGCCCGCGCTGCGGGACGGCTTCCTCGTGCCGCTCGACGCCGACTACCGCCTGGTGGTGGGCAGCTCGGACTACGCCGCCGTGCACGCGGACGACGAAGGTCCCTCCCCCAACGCCCGGTTCCGGTTCCTGCACGACCGCGTCCAGCAAGCCGCGTACGACGCGATCCCCGCAGCCGACCGCGCAGGCGCGCACCTGCGCATCGGCCGCACGCTGCTCGCCGCAGGCGCCGACGTCCACGACGTCTTCGCGGTGGCCGAGCAGTTCCAGCACGGGCTGCACCTCGTCGACGACGCCGACGAGCGCCGGAGGCTGGCGGAGCTGTTCGGGCGCGCCGGAGACCACGCGCGCCTCAACGCCGCGTACGAGCCGGCGCTGTCCTTCCTGGACGCGGGACTCGAGCTCCTCGGCGACGCCCGCTGGACGTCGGGGTACGAGCTCGGCGCGGCCATGATGCGCGGGCGCGCGATCTGCTTGTACATGGCGCACCGCCTCGACGACGCCAACGCCGTCACCGAGGAGATCCTCGCGAACAGCCGCACCGATCTGGAGCGGATGCAGATCTACAACCTGAAGATCGAGATCTTCGCGCGCCGGTCCTTCTTCGTCGAAGCGGTGGCGCTGGCCGTCGACGGCGTACGCCTCGCCGGCGTGGAGCTGCCCGTCGAGCCGACCATGGAGGACATGGGCGCGGAGCTGGGTGCGACGCAGCAGCTCCTCGCCGGGACGGACCCGGCGGCCCTGCCCGATCTGCCCGCCGCCGACGACCCCCTCGTCGTCACCGCGCTCAAGATCCTCAACAACGTGGTCGCCGCGGCCATGTTCACCGGCGTCCCCATGGGGACCATCGTCATCCTCAAGATGACGCAGCTGTCCTTCACCCACGGGAACAGCGCGGACTCGGCCTTCGCCTGGAGCCTCTTCGGCCTCGTCACCGGCCCGATCCTCGGCGACTACGCCCTCGGGCTGAAGTACCACGCCGCCGGGCTCGCGGTGAAGGAGCAGTATCCGGACGTGGAGCTCAAGGCGAAGATGAGCACCGCCGTGGGGCTGCTGAGCCACTGGGGGGACCATCCGCGCGTGGTGTTAGGCCCGCTCCAGGCCGGGTTCGACGCCGCCCTCGAGTCCGGCGATCCGATGCACGCCCACTACGCGTCGGCTCAGCAGGTCGCCGCGGAGTGGCTCATGGGGCGGCCCCTGTCCGTGGTGGCCGAGCACAGCCAGAAGTACCTCGAGTTCGCGCGGCGCAACCGCATCCACGAGTCGTCCCACGGCTTCGCCATGACCCTGCGCGCCATCGACGCGCTGCGGGGGAAGACGCACGCGGTGGGCGCCTTCGGCGACGCGGACTGGGACGAGGCGGCGTACGAGGCGGAGGTCGAGGGGTTCACCCACCCGCTCACGCCGCACCTGTGGCACGCAAAGAAGGCGGCCGTGCTCCTGTACCTCGGGGAGCCGTCCCGGGCCTGGGCCCACGCGCAACGAGGCACCAACTGGGATCTCGCGGTGGCCGGGAACCCCCAGACGACGTTGAACCGGTGGTATCGGGCCGTGGCGGCGCCGCTCCACGTGCGCACGCTGGACGGGGAGGCGGCGACCGAGGTCCGGGGGCTGCTGGATCAGGACCTCGCTCAGCTCGCGATCTGGGAGGAGAATGCACCCCAGGGCTTCACCCACAAGCGCCTGCATGTCGAGGCCGAGGTGGCGTGGCTGGAGGGGCGGGAGCTCGACGCGATGAACGGCTTCGACCGGGCCATCGCGGAGGCGGGCGCTCAGTCGTTCCTCCACGACGAAGCGTGGTCCAACGAGCGGGCGGCGGCCCTGCACCTGGAGAGTGGGCGCGACCGCGTGGCCTCGGTGTACCTGCGGGCGGCGCGGGAGCTGTGGGCGCGGTGGGGCGCGAGCCTCCGGGTCAGGCAGCTCGACGAGGCGCACCCGGAGCTCGCGGTGAGGGTGACCACCACGCGCACCCTGGACTCCACGGTCTCGTCCACGACCACGTCGGACCGGCTCATCGATCTGCTCACGGTGCTCCGGGCGAGCGAGGCCCTGTCCGAGAAGCTCGTCCTCAGCGATCTCCTCGACACCCTCATGCGCCTCGCGCTGGCCAACACCGGCGCGCGGCGGGTGCTCCTGCTGCTGGATCGGGACGGAGAGCTCGTCACGGCCGGCGAGCTGCGCGAAGGAGCGGCGGCCGCGCCCTCGGGGGTCCCCCTGAGTGGTCGCGACGACCTCGCCCGCTCCGTCGTTCAGTACGTCGCCCGCACGCTGGAGCCGGTCGTGCTCAGCGACGTGACCCAGGCGAGCGACTGGGTGGGCGACCCCTGGGTCCGCGACCGGCGCACGAAGGGGGTGCTGTGCGCGCCGCTGCTGCGCCGGGGCGAGCTCGTGGGCGTGCTCTACCTGGAGAACGACGCCACCGCGGGGGTGTTCACCCCGGAGCGGCTCGAGCTGCTGCGGCTGCTGTCGGGACAGATGGCCACCTCGATCGAGAACGCGCGCCTGTACGGCGAGCAGCAGGAGCTGGCGGAGGGCAACCGACGCCTCGCCGACTCCTTCGCCCGGTTCGTTCCGCGGGAGTTCCTCGCGCACCTGGGGCGGGCGTCCGTCGCCGAAGTGGGGCTCGGGGAGGCGGTCCAGCGGGAGATGACGGTGCTGTTCTCGGACATCCGGGCGTTCACGGCCCTGTCCGAGCGGCTGACGGCGGCGGAGTCGTTCGCGTTCATCAACCGCTACCTCAGCCGGGTGGGGCCGGTGATCCGCGAGCACGGCGGGTTCATCGACAAGTTCGTTGGCGACGCGGTCATGGCCCTGTTCCCCCGCGGGCCCGCGGACGCGCTCGCAGCGGCGGTGTCGATGCAGCGGGCGGTGCGGGAGATGAACGCCGAGGGGGGCGAGCCCGTGCGCATCGGGATCGGGATCCACCACGGGACGTTGATGCTGGGAACCATCGGCGAGGCGGAGCGCATGGACGGCTCCGTCATCTCCGACGTGGTGAACACGGCGTCGCGCCTGGAGGGGCTCACGAAGGCCTACGACGCGAGCGTCCTCGTGAGCGGCTCGGCGCTGGCCCTGTGCGCGGACACCGTCCGGCCGCGGAGCCGCTACCTGGGAGAGGTGCGCCCCCGAGGCCGGACGAGCGCGGTGCGGCTGCACCACGTGTTCGAGGGCTCGGACGCGGCGCCGGAGTACGCGCGCACCCTCTCGGCCTTCGAAGGGGCGGTGCGGCAGTTCGTCGAGGGGGACGTGAAGGCGGCCCGGGACGGGTTCGCTGCGGTCCTCGCCGAGACCCCGGGCGACGGCGCCGCAGCGGCGTACCTCACGCGCTGCGAGGACCTGATCTTCGCCGAGTCGGCGGGGGCGACCAGCCTCGTGCGCCCCCTGGACGCGGAGCTCTGAGCAGGGCGCCGCGGAGCGCGAGTCCTCCCGCGGCGCGGCTCATGCCTCGGCGAGGGCTCAGTCGGCGGTGAGCAGCGCGGTCACGAGCTCGGGGAAGGCGACGATGAGCCCGAGCCCCACGAGCTGGATGGCGATGAACGGCACCACGCCGCGGTAGATGCTGGACGTGGGGACCTCCTCGGGGGTGACGCCGCGCAGGTAGAACAGGGCGAAGCCGAAGGGCGGGGTGAGGAAGCTCGTCTGCAGGTTCACGCCGAGCATCACGCCGAACCACACGAGATCGATGCCCAGGATGCGCGCCGCCGGCACCAGCAGCGGCAGGATGATGAAGGCGATCTCGAAGAAGTCGATGAAGAAGCCGAGGACGAAGACGACGAGGTTCGCCACGACGAGGAACCCGATCTTCTCGCCCGGCAGCGACGTGAGGATGTCCTGGATCCAGGCGTCCCCCTCGAGCCCGCGGAAGACGAGGGCGAAGGCGGTGCTCCCGATGAGGAGGAAGACGACCATCGCCGTGAGCTTCGTGGTGTGGCGGGCCGTCTCCCGGATGGCGTCGAGAGAGAGGCGTCGGTTCGCGGCGGCGAGGAGCATGGCTCCGACGGCGCCGAGGGCGCCGGCCTCGGTGGGGGTGGCGATGCCCGCGAAGATGGAGCCGAGGACGACGAGGATGAGGAGCAACGGCGGGACGAGGACGAACGCCACGCGACGGAGCAGCGCACCGCCGGAGATGGCGCGCTCGCTGGCCGGGAGCGCCGGCGCGGCCTCGGGCTTCACGAACGCGACGCCGACGACGTAGGCGGCATAGAGGCCTGCGAGCATGAGGCCCGGGATGAGCGAGCCCACGAAGAGGTCGCCGACGGAGATGCCCATCTGGTCCGCGAGGACGACGAGGACGACGGACGGCGGGATGATCTGGCCCAGGGTGCCGGACGCGGTGATGACGCCGGTGGCCAGCGTCTCGCTGTAGCCGTACTTGAGCATCACGGGCAGGGAGATCATCCCCATGGCCACGACGCTGGCGCCGACGACGCCGGTGGCGGCCGCGAGGAGCGCGCCCACGAAGACGACGGCGAGGGCGAGGCCGCCGCGCAGGGGGCCGAAGAGCATGCCGATGGTGTGGAGCAGGTCCTCGGCGAGGCGGCTCCGCTCGAGCATCGTCCCCATGAAGATGAAGAACGGCACGGCGAGGAGCACGTAGTTGCTCATCACGCCGAAGGTGCGCAGGGGAAACAGCGACAGGAGGCCCCAGTCGAGGGCGCCGGTGAGGTGGCCGAGGGCGGCGAAGGCCAGGGCGGTGCCGCCCAGGGAGAAGGCGACCGGGTAGCCGGAGAAGATGAGCAGGAAGGCGACGACGAACATCGCGGGGCCCATCCAGGAGGGGTCGCTCACGGGGCGCCTCCTTGCTGGGGGGCTGGGAGTGAGTCGGGTGCAGTGTCCGCCGTGGCGGTGCTCGGGGGCTCGGCGCCGGCGAGGAGCAGGCCCTTGCGGATGGCCATGGAGACGCCCTGCAAGCCGAGCAGCCCGAAGGCGAGGGGGACGACGGCCTTGAGCGGGTAGCGCGGCAGCCCGCCGGGGTCGGGCGACATCTCGCGTCCCTGCCAGGAGTTCGCGACCCAGTCCCAGCTCTCGACGACGCCGAAGACGCAGAACGGCAGGAGGAAGACGAGGGTGCCGACGAGGTCGATGGCCGCCTTGCCGCGGGGGCCGAGGCGGCCGTAGAGGACGTCGACGCGGACGTGGGCGTCGTCTCGGAGCGTGGCGGCGGCGCCGAGGAGGAAGAGCAGCGAGAACAGGTACCACTGCGCTTCGATGAAGAGATTGCTGGACAGGTCGACGCCGATGAAGCGGCCGACGTAGCGGGCCACTGCGTTCCAGGCGCCGATGAGGACCATGAGGAGACAGAGCCACGCGACGGCGCGCCCCACGGCGCCGTTCAGCCGGTCGATCCCGTCGGCGAGCTTGCTGAGCATGGGACGAGGGCTAGCACGGAACCGCTTCATGCCGCCCTTTCGAACACCATTCGAAAAACTGGTGTAGCTTCCGAGTGAGCGCCGGATGTCCGGGGCTCGACGGAGTCCAAGACCATGCTCACCACCATCACCGACGACATCCACAGCATCGACGAGGACTTCGGCTTCTCCGGGTTCCAGCTCGGGAGGCGCGGCACGGTCGTCCGGCTCGACGGCGACTCGCTGCTCCTGCACTCGCCGATCCCCATGACCCCCGAGCTCAAGGCGGCGGTGGACGCGCTGGGGACGGTGCGGCACATCGTCGCGCCGAACCTGTTCCACCACCTGTGGGCGCCCGAGTGGGCGGACGCGTACCCGGACGCGGTGGTGCATGCGCCGGAGGGGATCGAGAAGAAGCAGAAGCGACTGCGGGTAGGCCGAACGCTGGATGGCACGGCGGATCCGGCGTGGGGCGGGGTGCTGACGCCCCTGCTGTTCGAGGGCATGCCCGCGCACCGAGAGACGAACCTGTGGCACGAGGCGAGCGGGACGCTGATCTCGTCCGACCTGGCGCTCGCGCTGCCGCGGGAGCTCGACCACTGGCTGACGCGGACGTACGCGAAGCTGAACAAGTTCTACGGCAAGCCGCTGGGGTGCTCGCTGGTGCACAAGATGTGGACGAAGGACAAGCCCGCGGTGCGTCGCAGCGTCGACCGGATCCTGGAACTGGCGCCGAAGCGACTGGTGCTGGGGCACCGCAACGTGATCGACGGGCCGGACACGACCGACGCGCTGCGGGAGGCGTGGTCGTGGCTGAAGGCGTGACCGACGCGTCCGGAGGGTCCGAGGCGGAGGAGGCCCGGCTGGCGCGCAAGGCACGGCGCCAGGAGCGGCGAAGGCAGCGGATCCTGGAGGCGGCGACGGACCTGTTGGTCGAGGGCGGGCCGGAGGCTCTGACGATGGCGGCGTTGGCCGAGCGCGCGGACACGTCGCCGTCGACGCTCTACTACTACCTGCCAGGGCGCGAGGCGGTGCTGGATGCGATCACGGCGGACATCGTCGAGCGGGACAGCGATGCCCAGCTCGCGGCCCTGGAGGCGACGGCCGGCCAGGGCGGGGTGGAGAGCCTGTGCGCGATCATGGAGGCGCGGGCCCGGCTGGTGCTCGACGACCCGGACCGGCTGGGGGCCCTGTACCTGCACCTCGTGACGGTGCGGGTGTCCAAGACCGTGCTCGAGGAGCGCGTCTACCCCGCGGCCTGGAAGGTGATGGGCGAGCTGGAGCGCCGGCTGCGCGAGGACCAGGAGGCAGGACGGGTCCACCCGGAGCTGGACCCGCGGCGGTTCGCGAACGTCGGCTTCTACGCGACCCAGGGCATCCTGACGATGTGGCTGGGGATGCAGCGGATGGGGGGCGAGCTGCGCTTCCCGGTGGAGGAGCTGATCGAAGAAGCGAAGGCGACGGTGCGACGGGCGGCGGCGGTTTGAGCGTTACTGCGGCTGCGAGCCCAACCAATCCGCGATCCTCTGCAGCAAGTACTCCGCGACCGCGTCCGACCGCGCCGGGTGGATCCCGGCGAGGTGTCCCTCCATCGCCCATCGGGCGTCGTCGCTCTCGATCACCTCGACCAGGAAGCCCCGGACGAACGCCCGCAGCTCCGCCGGTGCATGGTCGAGCTGTGACTCGAAGTCGAGACCGTCGAGCAGCGTCACGATGTCCTCGTAGTCCTTGCTCGAGAACCAGTCACCAGCGTCGCTTCGGTAGGGGGAGCGGAAGGCGAGGACCTTCGAGCCCAGCAGGTAGGCGGGGGCGAGCACTCGGACGGTCGCCCCGGACTCCAGCCGCACGAGCACTGTCGCGCTCTCATCGACCGAGTGCCACTCGTTCACTGGACCCGGCGCGTCCTCGAACGGGGCCAGGATGTCGACGGTGAGACCCGAGAGCACCCAGCGACAGCTCGGCGCGTCCTCTCGCGTATCTGGCTGCGCCCCGAGGCCGCGCAGCTGCTCGTGGACAGCCTCCAGCTCGCTGTAGCTCCGTGCCTCGAACAGGCAATCGAGGTCCTTGGTCTTGCAGGTAGCGGCGGAACCTGGTGGGACCAGGAGCGCGACTGCGACGCCCCCGGCGTACACCGGCTCGGGCACGAGGGTCGCGAGCTGACGGTGCGCCTGCTCCACGAGCTCGAGTGCGGGCCTGGTCACGGGACCGAGTTGCCGAGCAGGTGGTCAGCGAGGAGGCGGGCCGCCACCTCGCGTTCGCGCGTTCCACCCGCCCGTAGGGAGTCGATGAGCGCGAGGGAACGGTGCAGCGCGGGATCGGTCGTCGACGCGGTGGGTACGCACTTGTCCAGCGGTTCGATGGCTCGCCCCCACTCCGACCCGGCTGCGTGGGGCCAGACCATGAGCTTGCCACCGACCAGCTTGGTCTCCCCCAGCGCACCGGCCGCGGTTGGCACCCCGCGGGCGTCCGGCCCGAAGGTTGGGAAGAAGGCGAACCTCACCCCATCGACCAGGAACGGAAGGACCGACCGGGTATGGAGGGCGCGGTCCTCCTTCTGGGACGCTCCCCGGAGCAGCCGAGCGCTCGCGGCACGATGAGTCGCAGAGTGGACCTGGGAGACAGAGACCCCGAGCTCGCTCGCGGCGTTCTGGAATGTGCGCGTCGCCGGCTGCATGGTGTGCAACTTGAGGGCGACGACGAGGTCCAGCGGTCTCAGGATGTCCACGGGACAATTCTATATTCTAGAATCTAGAATTCAAGATCAGCCCGACCCCAGGCAGCCCAGATCCCCACACCTGCTACGCACCCGCTCTAGGATTCCCAGGTGCGCCGATCTCCCCTCCTCGTCTGCCTGGCCGTCACGGCCCTCTCCGGCGCTTGCGTCGGCGAGCCCCCCGACACTCCGCCCGCGGGCGAACCCGAACGCCCCGCGGACTTCACCGTGCGCCCCGGCGTCGAGGTGGTCACCGTGCTCGACGCGCGCCCCGGCGCGCCGCTGACGCTGTACGACGCGGACGGCACCGCGCTCCTGACGCTCCTGGCCGACTCGCAGGGGCTGGCCCACTTCTCCTACATCCCCCTCGAGCACCTGACGCTCGACACCGAGGGCGGGCTCAGCATCCCCATCAACGAAGGCGAGGTCCTCGACCCCGGGGACGGCTACACGATCGTCGACGAGAGCACGGACCCGCCCGAGTGGTCGGGCACGTTCTCGGTGCTCGCGGTGGACGACGTCCCCGACTCCGCGCTCTACGACGACCAGATCCTCTGGGGCGACAACATCCCCATCCTCGGCGATGAGGAGGACCCGCGCATCGGGTACCACTACATCGAGATGCGCGACGGCACCTTGCTCTCCGCGAAGGTGCGCCTGCCCGACGCCACGTTCTACGGCGACGGGCCCTACCCCACCGTCATCGAGTACAGCGGCTACTCCCCCTCGAACCCCAACGGCTACAGCCCGGGCCAGCAGCTGGCCAACGCCCTCGGCTACGCGAGCGTCGGGGTCAACATGCGCGGCACGGGGTGCTCGGGCGGCGTCTTCGACGTGTTCAACCGCGCTCAGCACGCCGACGGCTACGACATCATCGAGGCGGTCGCCCGGCAGGAGTGGGTGCTCCACAACGAGGTCGGGATGGTCGGCCTCTCCTACCCCGGCATCAGCCAGCTCTTCGCGGCGTCGACCGCGCCCCCGTCGCTGGCCGCCATCGTGCCCCTGTCGGTCATCGCGGACCCCTGGGCCATGCAGTGGCCGGGCGGCGTCTACAACGAGGGCTTCACCGCCCAGTGGCTCTCCAACCGCGACTCGGACGCCGAGGTCGGGGGGAGCAACTGGGTGACCCAGCAGATCGACGGAGGCGACACGGTCTGCGCCGAGAACCTGCGCCTGTCGGCGCAGAACATCGACTTCGAGCCGTTCCTGCGGGGACTCGAGACCCGCCCCCCCGACGCGGACGACCGCAACCTGAACCTCCTCGTGGAGCAGATCACCGTCCCCACCTTCCTCGGCGGGGCCTGGCAGGACGAGCAGACGGGCGCGCTGTTCGGCGGGATGCTCGACCGGTTCGTCCAGAGCCCCGACGCCCGCTTCCTGCTCTACAACGGCCGCCACCCCGACGGCTACAGCCCCGACGCCGCCTTCCGCTGGCACGAGTTCCTCGAGTTCCACCTCGCCCGACGCGTCCCGGAGCTGCCCGGCATCGTGCGCAGCTTCGGCGCCCAGGCGATCGCGGGCCCCTTCCAGTTCGAGACCTACTCGTTCCCCGAGGACCGGTTCACGGAGTTCGGCGACGACTACGACGCCGCCCTGGCCGCCTACCGGGCCGAGGACCCGGTGGAGGTCTGGTTCGAGCTCGGCGCCGGGGGAGACCGTCCCGGCGAGCCCATCGCGACCTTCAACACGACCCTGCCCGTGTGGCCCCCGCCGGACCTCGAGCGGCGCACCTGGTACCTGGACGCGGCCGAGGGGCTCGCGGAGGCGGCGCCGAGCGCGGACGCCCACGACCTGTGGACCTTCGACGCCGACGCGGGCGACCAGGACTTCTTCGGCCCCGACGGGTACACGATGACGCGGCGGATCTGGGACCTCGACTGGACACAGTTCCCCGACGGCGCCGTGCTGAGCTACCTGTCGGCCCCGCTCTCCGAGGACACGGTCCTCACCGGGCCCGGCGTGGCCACCCTGTGGGTGAACAGCCCCGTCGACGACGTGACCGTGCAGGTGACGCTGACCGAGGTCCGTCCCGACGGCACCGAGACCCTCATGCAGTCCGGGCACCTCCGGCTGGGCCACCGGGCCGGCGAGCGCCTCGCCGACGACCGCATCGTGCGGGACTACTCCCTGGGCGCGTTTCAGCCCGTGCCGGTGGGGGAGTGGACCGAGGCAATGGTCGAGATCCCGTCCTTCGCCCACCCCCTGCGCGCCGGCTCCCAGCTGCGCATGACGGTGAGCACCCCGGGTCGCAACCACGGCACCTGGACCTTCGAGGCCCCGGTCTACGACGACACGCCGACGTTCCAGCTGGGCCGCGGCGGCGACCACGCCTCCAGCCTGTCCCTGGGGATCCTCGGAGGGCTCGACGTGCCCCCGGACCCGCCGCCGTGCCCTTCGCTGCGGGGCAGCGTGTGCCGCACCTTCGTACCGACGGTGAACGCGACGGAGTAGGCGCCGAGCCCCTACCCCCCGACCCCGCGCGCGGCCTCCACCGCCGCCACCGCGGCCCAGCGCTCGGCCTCGGCGCGGAGCAGGCCCACCTGGGCGTCCACATCGGCCCGTCGGGCATCCAGCAGCGCCGACACGTTGGCGAGCCCGGCGCGGTAGCGCTCCTGCACCTGACGCAGGGCTGCGCTGGACGCGTCCACCGCGCGCTCGCGGGCGGCCATCGCGGCGTTCGCCGCCTTCAACCGCGACTCGGCCGCCACCCGGGCCGCGTCCAGCGCGCGGGCCTGCCCGTCCAGGCTCTCCTCGGCGCGCCCGCGCGCCGCCGCCGCGTCCATCAGCTCGCCGCGCCCTTCGTTGAGCACCCGCAGGGGCACGTCCACCGACAGCCCCACCCCCCAGCCGGGGCCGCCCCCGCCCGGCGTGGCGTACTGGGCCACCTGCCCGTCGGCCGTGACCGTCGGCAGCTGCGCCCCCACCGCGCTCGCCTGCCCCGCCTTCGCCGCGGCCACCGCCTCCTCAGCCGCCACCATCGCCGGGTGGGTGTTCGGGCCGTCCTCGGGCGCGCCGAGGTCGCCGCGCACCACCGGGCAGGCGCCGTCGATCGTCCCGGCCATCAGGTCCTGGAGCGCGACGCACGCCTCCACCGCGCGGCCGAGCGCCTCCACCTGACGCGCCGTCAGGTCCGCGACGTCCGCCTCGGTCCGGGCCTCGTCCGACCGGGGCCGCAACCCGGCCGCCACCAGCTCCGCCACGGCGGCCCGGTCCTCCTCCGCGGAGCGCAGCGCCACCTGGAGCGCCGAGGCGACCTCCTGCTCCAGCACCACCGTGGCGTACAGCTCCGTCGCGCGCTGCCGGGCCTGCACCCGCGCCCAGGACACCGTCGCGATCTGCCCCCGCAGGGACCGCCGCGCCGCCGCCGCCGCCGCCCAGGTGGACGGGTCCAGCAGCCGCACCGTCCCCCGGACGCCCACGCCCGCCTGCCACGCCACCGGCCGCGGGAAGCCCTGGGGCAGCAGCCCGCCGCCCGCGTTCACCGACGCGAAGCCCGTCACCGACGGCAGGGCCGCCCCGGTCCAGCGCGCCACGTCGGCCTTCGCCGCCTCCCGGTCCCAGCGAGCGAGCGCGACCTCGAGGGCGCTCCGCTCCACCGCCGCGCGGACCTGCTCCAGGGTGAGGGGCTCGACCATCCCGACGACGCCGCCCTGGACACGCCCCGCCTGCGCGGCCTCGTCCAGGGCCTGCCGGATCTCCTTCTTCGGGTTCGCCGCCGACTCCTGCGCGGACGCGACGCTCGCCCCCGCCAGCGCCAACGCCAGCAGCCAGCCCGGCGGCCTCATGCCCGCCTCGCCAGACGCCAGGCCACGGCGAACACCGCGGGCACCACGAACAGGGTCAGCGCCGTCGACAGGGCGAGCCCGCCGAGCACGATCGCGCCGACGCCCCGGTACAGCTCCGAGCCGCTCCCGGGCAGGAGCACCAGCGGCAGCAGCCCCGCCAGCGACGTGAGCGCCGACATGGCGATGGGCCGCGTCCTCCGCTCCACCGCGCCGCCGAGCGCGGCCGACAGCGTCATCCCCTCCCGCAGCCGGACGAGCGCGCCGTCCACCACGAGGATCGCGTTGTTCACGACGACCCCGATGAGGATCACGAAGCCCAGCGCGCTCATCATGTCCAGCGGCTGCGGCGACAGCGCAGCGTCCACGAGCCGCAGGCCTGCCACGCCCCCCGCCGCGGCGAGGGGCACCGTCACCAGGACGACCAACGGCGCGAGCAGGTCCTCGAACAAGGCCGCGAGCAGCAGGAAGCTGATGGCCAGCGCCAGCAGCAGCACGTTCGCCATGCGGCCCTGCGCCTGGGTCAGCTTGTCCGCGGTGCCGGCGAGCGTGAACTGGATGCCCGGGGGGATGTCCATGGAGATGGGCGCGATGACGTCGTTCCGCAGCAGCGCGATCGCGTCTTCGAGGGCCACATCGTCCGGCGGAGACACGCGGATCGTCAGCCCCCGGCGCCGCTCGATGCGGCGGATCTGGGTCGGCCCCTCCCGCTCCAGCACCTCGGCGAGCGTCCCCAGCGGCACCACCGCCCCGCGGGCCGTGGCGATGGGCGCGGCGCGCAGCTCGTCCGCCGTCGCCACGCCGCCCCCCACCGGCCGCACCACCACGTCGAGCTTCGGCTGCCCCCCGCGGGCCAGCTCGCCGACGATGCGGCCATCCACCAGCGCGTCCACCGCCGCCCCCAGCTCCGCCCCGCTCAGGCCGCTTCGGGCGAGCTCGTCGCGCTTCGGCTCGAGCTGGAACTCCGGCGCCCCGGCGTTCAGGGACGGGATGGGCCGCACCTGCGCGCCGGGCAGCACGTCCCTCACCATCCCCATCATCCGTCCGCCGACCCCGGCCATCGCGCCGAGGTCCGAGCCCGTGATGTCCACGTCGATCGACCGGCTGCTCGCCAGCCCGCGCCCGAACAGCGAGGCCTGGGACGCGACCCCGAACACACCGGGGATGTCCCGCTGCCTCGTCCGGTACAGGGTCACGAGATCGTCGATCTCGTCCGGGTCGATGGCCTCGGCGCCCATGAAGGCGAGCCCCGGCCGCGCCACGAAGAACGAGCGGGAGATGCGCGGGTCCTCGCCGTCCTCGCCGGTGTTCGCCTTCATGCGCGACTGGAACGCCTGGCCGATCTCCACCATCTCCGGCACGGAGTAGGACGGGGGCGGGATGAGCGCCCCGAAGAGGAAGTTCCGGTTCCCCGTGGGCAGGTACTCCATCGGTGGCAGCAGCATCACCGCCACGGCCGCCATCGCCGCCGGCGCCCCCACCGTGACCAGGGCCGACAGCGACAGGCGCGACGTCATCCGCTCCACGAGCCGACCCACGCGGGCCGCCGCCCGGGCCACGAAGCCCCCCTCGCCGTCGGCCACGTCCACGGTCAGCACCCTCCCCGCGAACGACGGCACCACCAGCACGCTCGCCACCAGCGAGAGCGACACGGCGAGCGAGATGGCGATGGCCACGTCCCGCAGGAGGTAGCCCACCTCGTCCTGCCAGGAGATGACGGGCACGAAGACCGCCACCGTCGTCAGGGTGGAGGCGAGGATGGCCCCCCACACCTCCCGGGCCCCTTCGTAGGCCGCCTCGGACGCGTCCCGCGCGCGCCCGCGCCACGAGTCGATGCTCTCGAGCACGACGATGGCGTTGTCCACCACCATCCCCACCGCGAACGCCATCCCCGCCAGCGACACCACGTTCAGGGTCCGCCCGAGGAGCGACATGCCCAGCGCCGTCCCCACCACACAGACGGGAATGGTCAGGGACACCAGGGCGGCGGCCCGGAACGAGCGCAGGAACAGCAGGAGAACGACCGCCGCGAGCAACCCGCCGAGCAGGAGGTTCTGCCGCACGAGGCCGAGGGCGCCGTAGATGTAGGACGTCTGGTCGCTGGCGATGCGGATGTGCAGGCCCTTCGGCGCCATCTGCTCATCGTCGATCGCCGCGATCTCGTCCTTGATCATCTCCGTGACCTCGAGGACGTTGCTGCCGGCTTCACGTCGGAGGAGGAGCGCGAGGGACTCGTGGTCGTCGCCGAACACCCGGGCGCGCTGCTTGCGCAGGCCCAGATCGACGGTCGCCACGTCCCCGAGCCGCACGGGCGCCTCGCCCGCGACCCCCGGCGACAACACGATGTCCACGAAGCCGTCCAGGGTGTCTGGCGTGGCCAGGGTGCGGACGGCGTAGCGCCGCTTGCCCAGGTCGAGGTCCCCGCCCGACGAGTCGCTCAGCTCCGCCCGGACCGCGGCCACGAGGCGGGACACCGGCACCCCGCGCGCCGCGAGGTCGTGCGGGCGGTACGAGATGACGACCTCGCTGTCGCGCCCGCCGAAGTGGTCGATGCGGGCGACCCCGGGGATGCGCTCCAGCCGCGGCAGGACCTGCTCCTGCACCCACGTGCGGTGCCCGGCGACCGGCCCGCCCTCGGGGTCCTGGATGAGCACCACGGCGAGCGGCGGCCCCGATGCGTCCGCGGTCGACACCACCGGCTCCCGCGCCGACTCGGGGTAGGACGGCACCTGCACGAGCTTGTTCGTCACCCGAACGAGGGCGTCGTCGAGATCCGTGCCCACCTCGAACTCGAGCGTCACGGAGCCCCGGTCGACGCTCGCCTCGCTGCTCATGAGCACGAGCCCGCGCAGTCCCTTGAGGACGTCCTCCTGCTCCTGGAGGATCTCGCGCTCGATCTCCGGAGGGCTCGCCCCGGGCCACCGCGTGTCCACGGAGAGGCGGGGCACCTCCACGTCCGGCGTGAGCTGGATGGGGAGCCCCACCACCGAGAGCACCCCGAACATCACGAGCATCGCGAGCCCCGCGAGCACCGCCACAGGCCGGGCGATGGCCGCTCCGAGCACCCCCCCTCGGCGCGCCTCGTCGAGCTCGGCCCCGGGCGCGTTCACCCCGGCCCCTCGGTCACGCGGACCTTCTGGCCGGGGCGGAGCATCTCGTTGCCCCGCACCACGATCACGTCGCCGGGCTCGAGGCCCTCGACCAGCGCGAACGACGGCGACTCGGCGAGGACGCGCACGTCGACCCGCTCCGCGGCCCCGTCGACGACCCTGACCACCGTCGCCCCGGCCGGGCTCGCGCTGATCGCGTCCCGAGGCACCCGGGCCCCGGACGTGAGCGCCGCGGTCGTGTCGAAGACGACGGTCACCGGCGCCCCGGGCACGAGCGCGCTCCCCTCCCCTGGCGTCAGGCGGACGCGGGCCGTGCGGGTGGTGGGATCGAGCACCGGAACCACCGCGGCGATCGTCGCCGGCGACTCCGCTCCCGCCGCGCGCAGGGTCGCTGCGTCCCCCGCCTTCACCAGCGACGCGAGCGAGGCGTCCACGTCCACGAGCACGTCGAGGGACTCCGTGGACGCCACCTCCACGAGCACCCGCCCGGGCGTCACCCAGTCCCCGGGGTCGGCGTGGCGACGGATGACGGCGCCCGAGAACGGCGCGCGCACGGCGTGGCGGGCGATGCGGGCCTCGACCTCGGCGACCCGAGCCTCGGCGCTCCGCAGCCGCGCCGTCAGCCCCGCGACGTCCGCCGCGACCCGGTCCACCTCCGCCTGGGCCAGCACGTCCGCGGACACCTTGCCGTAGCGCGCGAGGTCGGCGGTGGCCCGATCATGGGCCGCCTTCGCCTCGTCCACCGCGGCCTTCGCGGCGCCGAGTTCGGCCCGGGCCACGGAGTCGTCCACCTGGACCAGCAGATCTCCCCGCCCCACTTGGTCCCCTTCGAGGGCGTCGAGGCGCAGGATGGGTCCGTCCACGCCCACGGCGAGCTCGGCGCGGTGCCGCGTCCGCACCTCGCCGAGGACGGGGAAGCTCCGGTCCATGCGGGGCTCGGCGGCCTCAGCGACGGCCACGGGCGCGGGGGGCCGCTCCGCCGGCGCGGGGGCGTCGGGCTCGGCGCCGGAGGGGCAGCCGAGGAGGAGGACGAACAGGAGGAGGAGGCGTCGCAAGGCGCGCAATGTAGCGATGAGGTGAGGCGATCGGGCCGCGGAGTCCCGAGGAGCGGCGCGGCGCCCTCAGATCCCTGACCGCAGCACCTCACCCCACGCGCTCTCGAGCGCCCTCCGCAGCGAGCGCGCGTCCGGGAAGCGGTCCGCGGGATCCTTCGCCAGCAGCTTCAGGACCGCCTCCTCGAGCGTTGCCGGCACCAGCGGGTTCCGCCGTCGCAGGGGCTCCGGGGCCTGGTTCACGTGCTGCATGAACAGGGCCGGCAGCTCCGGGGCCTGGAACGGCGGCGTCCCCGTGAGCACCTCGTAGATCACGATCCCCAGCGAGTAGAGATCGCTCTGGGGTGTGTCGCGTCCCTGGCCGAACAACCGCTCCGGGGCGATGTACGCCGGGCTGCCCACGACCGTCCCCGCCGCGGTGAGCGTCGCATCCACGGACCCCGCCCCCTTCGCGATGCCGAAGTCCATCAGCTTGAGCGTCTTGCCCCCACCCGCGACGAACAGGTTCGGCGGCTTGATGTCCCGGTGGATGATCCCGTCCTTGTGCGCCGCATAGAGCCCGTCGCAGGCCTGGAGCATGAGCGGCATCGCCTCGATCAGCGGCAGCGGCCCGCCCTGGCGCTTGAGGACCCCTTCGAGATCCTCGCCGTCGAGCAGCTCCATCGTCAGGAAGTAGTTGCCTCGCCAGGCCCCGAACTCGAACACCCGCACGATGTTCGGGTGCTGGAGCCGGCGGCAGATCTTCATCTCCTCCTTGAACCGCTTCACCTCCGCGTCGTTGCCTTCGGGGCGGGAGATGATCTTCAGGGCCACCTGCTCCTCGAGCATGCGGTCCGTCACCGCGAACACGACCCCCATCCCGCCGCGGCCGAGCACCTTCTCCACCTCGTAGCGTTCCGCGATCCGGTCTCCCGGCTGGAGCTGCCGCGGGTCGAGGGGCGACTCGGAGGTGATCGCGTGGACGACGCTGTCCTCGAGCTCGAGGGTGATGGTGGCCGGCTCCGGGGGCTCGGGGACCCGGGTGGCGGGGCTGCTCCGGTAGAACCCGGGGGACGTCGTGGGGCGCCCGGCGCGGTTCGTCGGCACCCGCTGCCCCGGGGTGCTCAGGGTGCGGGGCCCGCGGCTCGGTGGACGCGCCGCCGGCGAGCTGAGCGTCCGCGGGCTGGTCGACAGGGGCGGGCGCTGCACCCGCTTCCCGGGGGAGGTCACCGTGCGCGGGCCCCGGTCGGGGGGGCGGCTCGGCGTCGGGACGGGCTCCACGGCCGGCAACGAGTCGAGGGACGGCAGCTCCGGCAGCGCCGGGAGATCCGGCAGCTCCGGCAGGTTGGCGTAGTCCGGGGCGTTTCCTGCCGGATCCGCTGCCTTCCGAAACGCCCGGTCCTCCTCGAGGATCTTGTTCAGCCCGGTGATGTCCTTCTTGTCCCTCGCCTCGAGGATCCGGGCGAGCTGATGCCGCGCCATCTCCAAGGTGGGCTCGATCTCCAGGCAGGCGCGGAAGGCGAGCTCTCCGTTCTCCGGGAGCCCCTGCCGCACGTAGAGCAGGCCCAAGGAATACAGCGGCTGGAGGTCCTCGGGGGAGCGCTTCACCCCACTCGCCCGCAGCCACGGACCGAGCCAGTGATCGAGCTCGAAGTCGAGCTGGTCGTGCTGCCACGCGATCATCGCCGCCCGCCGCGCCGCCTCGGCGTATCGAGGCTCCCGGGCATCCACCGACTTGAGGGCCGCCAGGGCCTGGCCCGGCGTGCGCGCCGTCGCGAACGGGTTCGCCTTCGACCGGACCCGCCCCAGCGGGTCCGCGTTCACCTCGCCGCCCTGGAGCACGTGGACCGCCTCGGCCCGGCGCCCCGTCCGGCGCAGGACATCCGCCGCCCGCTCCCGCTCCCCGAGCATGATGTAGAGCGCCGCCGCGTCCGCCGTGTCCCCCGCCTGGGTGAACGCCACCGCCGCGGACCGCATCGCCCTCCGCGCCGGCTCGTCCGGTCGCGCCCCCCGCCGCACCGAGTCCGGCACCCCCATGAGGTGGGCCCGCGCCGCTTCTCCGTAGCGCGCCTCCGAGAAGAGCAGCCGCCCCACCTCCGACCACGCCCGCCCCTGGCGGTACGCCGACAGCGCCTCGCCGTAGCGGTGCTCACGCTCGAAGGCCCGGCCGGCTTCGACGTAGCGGCCCTGGGAGAGCAGGCGCTCGCCGCTCACTCGCGCCCCCTCACGACGTCCTCGCTCTTGAGGAGCTCCTTGAACGCTTCGGGGTAGACCGCGTGCTTGAGGGCCTGCCCCGCCTCCACCTCGCCGGACCTCACGAGGCGCAGCAGGTGCGTGTCGAGGCTCTGCATCCCGCTGGACGGGTCGATGCTCTGGAGCATCGCGTCGATCTGGTAGGCCTTGTTCTCCCGGATCATGTTGGCCACGCCGGTGGTCACGAACAGGAGCTCCAGCGCGGCCACCCGCCCGTCCTCCTCCGCGTTGCGCACGAGCCGCTGGGACACCACCGCCCGCAGGATGACGCTGAGGACGGCGCGCACCTGCTCGGACTGCCCCTCGGGGAAGGCGTCCACGATGCGGTCGACCGCCTTCGCCGCCGAGCCCGTGTGGAGCGTCCCGAACACGAGGACGCCCGTCTCCGCGGCCGAGAGCGCGAGCTTCATCGTCTCCAGGTCGCGCATCTCGCCCACGAGCACGACGTCCGGTGACTCGCGCAGGGCCGAGCGCAGCGCCGTCCCGAAGGACGCGACGTGCTCGCCCACCTGGCGCTGGGTGAGGACCGCCTCCTTCGGCTGGTGGAGGAACTCGATGGGGTCCTCGATGGTGATGATGTGCAGCGGCCGCGTCTTGTTCAGCTCGTTGATGAGCGCGGCCTGCGTCGTGCTCTTGCCACAGCCGGTGGGCCCGCAGAAGAGGACGAGCCCGTTGGGCAGGTCGAGGATCCGCCGAATCGCGCTCGGCAGGTCCAGATCGTCCAGCTCCGGGACGACCTCGGGGATGACCCGGAACACCGCGCCGAGCCCGCGGCTCTGCTGGAACACGTTCGCCCGGAACCGCCCCGCGCCGGGCAGCGTGTAGGCGAAGTCCACCTCCTGCTCGCGCTCGAGGATGTCCCGCTGCTCCTCGGTGAGGATCTCGAGCAGGAAGCGTCGGGCCTCGGACTCGGTCAGCTTGCGGAACGGGATGGGCACGAGCTCACCGTCGTGGCGGATGAGCGGCTTGTTCCCCGCCATGAAGTGCAGGTCGGAGGCGCGCTGCTCCACCACGAGGCGGAGGAAGGAGTCGAGGCGGGCCATCAGCCCTCACCCTGCGCCCACGGGGGCACGGTGCGGGTCTTCTCCGGGCGAGGCTCCTCGGCCTCCGCTTCGACCTCCGCGGCGAGGACGTCGGCGAAGAGCGACTTGTCGAGGGCCTTCGCGTAGGCCTCGGGCGCGCTGACGATCCCCTCTTCCACGAGGGCGAGCAGCTGGTCATCCATGAGCTGCATCCCCAGCTCCCGGCTCGTCTGCATGACGGTGGGGAGCTGGTAGCACTGGCCCTTGCGGATGAGGTTCGCCGTCGCCTCGTTGTTGAGCATCACTTCGACCGCCGGCACCCGCCCCTGCCCATCCCGGGTGCGGAGGAGATGCTGGCAGATCACGGCGCGCAGACTCTGAGAGAGCATCGCCCGCACCTGGGTCTGGTGGCCCGGCGGGAAGGCGTCGATGAGCCGATCGACGGACGTGTCGGCGCTCACCGTGTGGACCGTCGCGAGCACCAGGTGGCCGGTCTCCGCCGCGGACAGGGCGAACTGGATGGTCTCCAGGTCGCGCATCTCGCCGACGAGGATGACGTCCGGGTCCTCTCGCAGGGTTGCCCGGAGCGCCCGGCCGAAGCTGCCGGTGTGGGTCCCCACCTCACGCTGGGTGACGACGGACCGATCGTGCTCGTGCACCACCTCGATCGGGTCCTCGATGGTGATGATGTGCCGTCCGTGGTGCTGGTTGATGTAGTGGATCATCGCGGCGAGGGTCGTGCTCTTGCCGCTCCCGGTCGGTCCACCGATCAGCACGAGGCCGTCGGGCAGGTTGCACAGCCCTTCGATGAGCTTGGGGAGCCCCAGGGTCTCCAGCGGACGCACCTCCTGGACGATCTTTCGGAACACCGCCGAGATCCCGTGGGCCTGGCGCAGCACGTTCACCCGGAACCGCAGGCCGAGGGACTTCACGCCGATGGAGAAGTCCGCGTCCTCGAGGCGGTCGAACTGCTCGGCCTGCACCGGACGCATCAGGCCGCGGACGGTGGCCTCCACCTGGGCGGCGGTGATGGGGTGGTCCGACAGGGGGACCATGCGTCCGAGCTTCTTGATGAAGGGGGGCCGGTCCGCGATGAGGAAGAGGTCGTCGCCGCCCTCCTTCGTCGCCCACCACAGCAGGCGCTCGAACCCCTGGAGGCGCTCCCCCACGCGCTCGTCATCGCCGTGGATCGCGGCGCGCCACCCCATCATCAGCTCCTTGGCGAGCACGCGGACGCGCTTGTCCGGGTCGGCGAGCAGCGGCTCGACCCGGGGGGCGATCGAGGCGTCCGCGAGCATGCCGACGGCCTCGAGGGCGTCGTGGCGCAGGTCCGCCTCCGGGTGCTCCAGCAACCGCACCAGCAGCGACAGCCCCTTCGACGAGCCGATGGTGGCGACCGCCTGCACCACCGCGGGGTACAGCGACTCGTCCTGGGCGCCGAGCTGAGCGAGGTGGGGGAGGATCTGGGGGTCGCCGATGGCGCCGAGGGCCTCGATGGCGCGCTCGCGCACCCACCAGTCGGTGTCCCGCTGGACCACCTGGACCAGCGCGCCCATCGAGCGGGGATCTTCGAGGCGGATGAGCACCTCGACGGCGTAGCGCCTCACGGTGTCCGAGTCGTCGTCGAGGTAGGCGACCACGTGGCGGGTGAGCTGCTCACCGGCGATGTCCACCAGCGCCTCGACGACCCGCTCGCGCACCCACCAGTCCTCGTCCCGGAGCAGGCGGAGCAGCTTCGGCCAGAGCTCGCCGAGGGGGTCGCCGACCTGGCGCACCACCTCCACCGCCTGCCGGCGGACGTTCACGTCGGAGCTGCGGAGGAGCCACAGCACCGTCTGGTGCAGGTCGATGCGCCGCTCCCGGGCCAGCTGGACGACCACCTCGAGGGCGGCGTTGCGGATGGTCAGCGCCTCGTCCCCGAGGGCGTCCGCGAGGAGGGGGACGATCGAGTCGTCGCCGATCTCCCCCAGCGTGTTGAGGATCACCTGCCGGGTCCCCCGCGGCGACCGGGCGTAGAGGCGCTGGAGCACGCTGGCCGTGCGGGCGGACTTCGTCGCCGCCATGCACTGGATGGCCGCGCGCTGGAGGCGACGGTCCTCGTGGCTGAGGAACGGGGCGATGCGGTCGAAGAACAGGTCCGGCGGGGCCGAGGAGGCCATTGCACGCATGGCGGCGGCAGCGACCTTGGCGTGGCGGGAGTACAGGGCGGGCTCGATGGCCTCGAAGGCGGCGCGGCGGCTCGACTTCATGTAGCGCAGGTCCCCGAGGAGGCGCAGCGCGTGGAGCACGTCGTCGGTGGGAGCCTCGTTCACCACCCGGGCGAAGACGGGGATCGCGTGGTGCCCCCCAAGCTTCGCCGCCGCATCCATCGCCTCGACCCGGCTCGTCCACCCGCCGCCGCGCAGGGCCGAACGGATCTCCGCCAGCGCCGTGCGCCCGCCCCCGGCCGTCAGGAGCTCGCCGGCGAAGCGCCGCATGGGCTCGTCGGGGCTCTTCAGGAGACGGACCACGTCCACGTGGGAGGACGGGTCGTTGCACTTGCGGAGCAGGGGCAGCAGGACGCGACGGACGCCGGGGTCTCCCTTCAGGGCGACCTTGAGCATCGGGGAGTAGAGCGCGCGATCGGGACGCAGCGTGACGATCTGCACCCACACGCTCAGGCGGGCCCGGCGGCGCTCCACCGAGACGCCGGCCTCGGGCAGCAGGAGCGGCAGGAGCCGGGCGAGGTCGTTGCTGGGGAGGGGGGCGACCTCCTGGACGAAGCGCTTCTGTTCGTTCGCGTCCGCCCACGCCGCGGCGACGAACTCCTTCTTCGCCGCCCGGAGGTTCATGCCCCGATTCTACTTCACGCGCGCGCGGGTGGCCTGGGGCCACGTCGGGCGATCAGCAGCCCGGGGCCGCGAAGCGCCGGGGCGAGGGCGTCCCGGGCCGGCCGTGGCAGGGACGTCAGTCGAGGAGGAACCGCCAGCCGTCCTCGCCGAAGAAGTCGACCGCGTCGGCGTAGCGGAAGCCGCAGTGGGACGCGAAAGCGGCGTCCGTGTCCATGTCCCCGACGTAGACGCAGGCCCCGGGATCGAGGTGGTGGTCGAGGATGAGCTGGACTCCGAGGCCGGGCATGGGCTTGCGGGTCCAGTTCTCGATCCGCCCGGACGGGCTCGTGTCCCAGCGCACGTCGATGTCGTGGCCGAGGAGCTCGTTCGTGCGGTCGAAGCAGGCGCGGGCGACCTCCTGGGTGAGCTGGCCGCGGGCGACTCCGGACTGGTTCGAGACGCCGAGGAGGAGCCAACCGGCCTCGGAGAACGCCGTGAGGACCTCGGCGCGGCCGTCGAGGACCTCGACGTCGTCGGGCCGCAGGGGGAAGGGCGCGGGTCCGAGCGAGCGGCGCAGGGTGCCGTCGTAGTCGAGGATGAGGGCGCGGCGGCTGTGCCCCGGCGGCCAGCGCCGCGCGAAGGGGACGACCTCCACGCCGGCGAAGCCCTCGTCGGTGGACGGGCGCTCGGAGCGGGCGAAGAAGGCGTCGATGGCGCCCGGGGGAAACATGTTCGGGTCGTCCTTGCTGGCGGCGCGGATGCCGGCGGCGTCCAGCAGGCGGCCCTGGCGCTGGAGCATCCGCAAGCAGGCGTTCACGTAGGCGTCGCCCTTCGGGGCGTCGATCCAGACGCAGCGGACGGGGACGCCGTGGGCCGCGCCGAGGGCGATGGCCTCGGACCGGGACTGGCGGGAGGGGTAGGTGTTGTCGAGGACGAAGTGCCGGTCGCCGGCCTCGAGCCCCTTGCGGAGCAGCGCGTCCACGTCGGCGAGGCGGCCGCCGACGGTGTCGCGGTTGAGGCGGACGAAGCCCCGGTCGAGGTAGGGCTGGACACGGGACGTCTTGCCGGCCGCAGGGGGGCCGGCCACGAGGACGATCTCCTCGGGGGGCGCGGGGACGGCGGCGCGGACGGCGTCCCGGGCAGCGGAGGCCCAGGGGCGAGCTCCGTCGAGGCGCTCGAGGTCGGACGGGGTCAGGTGCAGGGACGGCGCCGCGAGGGAGCTGGTGAGGGACGCGAGGCGGGTGGCGCCGGGGATGGCGACGATCTGGGGGCCGGCGGCGAGGACCCAGGCGAGGCCGACCTGCTCGGGGCTCGCCTGGTGCGAGGCGGCGACGGCGGCGAGGCGGGGGTCCTTGCGCAGGGCGTCGACGCCCCGGTGGCCGCCCACGGGCGAGTGGGCGATGAGCGGGATCTGGAGCGCGTGGCAGCGGGCGACGAGCCCCTTCTTCAGGGTGGAGGCGCGGGACGAGGAGAGCTCCACCTGGACCGAGGCGATGGGGAGGACGGCGAGGGCCTCGTCGAGCTGGGCCTCGCTGACGTTGCACAGGCCGATCCGGGCGGCGATGCCGTCCTCCACGAGGCGGGCCAGCGCGCCCACCTGGTCGGCGAACGGGACGTCCTTGCCGTGGGGGGTGTGGAGCTGGAGCAACGGCAGCTGCTCCACCTGGAGCGCGGCGAGGGAGCCCAGGGCGGCAGCGCGGAGCTGGTCGGGGCGGCCGGCGGGGACCCAGCGGCCGTTGGGGCGGGCGAGGCCGACCTTGGTGGCGACGAGGACCTCGTGGACGGGGCCGGTCCAGGTGGCGAGGGCCTCGGCGATGAGGGCCTCGTTGTGGTGCAGGTCGCCGTCGTCCAGGGCGTAGGTGTCGGCGGTGTCGAGCAGGCGGACGCCCGCGTCGAGGGCGGCGTGGAGCAGAGCGAGCGCGTCGGGGCGGTCGGGGCGGCCGGCGGTGGAGAGGCGCATGCAGCCGAGGCCGATGCGAGGGACGTCGACCCCGGCGACGGCGACGGTGGCGAAGGGGGCGTCCCCGACGAGGGTGGGCAGGGGCAGGCCGGCGGGGGTCGCCGCGCCAGGGGCGTCCGGGGTGCCCTCGTCGAAGAGGTCCCACAGGTCGTCCTCGTCCCAGTCGTCCGACGGCCGGTCCGGGATGCCGGTGCCGCCGAGGTTGCGCACGTCCCACCACCGGGGCAGCAGGGGGACGTCGGCCGCGTCGCACACGAGGACCTCGCGCCGGGCGCCCGGGGCCGACGGGGGACGGACGGCGAGGAGCAGGGTGCCGGCGAGGAGCGCGTCGATGAGGGCGCGGGTCGCCGAGTCGGGGCGGGCGCGCCGGGAGCGCGGAGCGTCGGAGACGTAGCGACCGATGGACGACGCGCCCGGCTGCCCCTCCGGCGGCGCGTCGAGGCCGAGCCCCAGGGAGAGCTCCGCGTTGGACAGCGGCGGGGCAAACGTCTGCTGGAGGCGCTCGATCTTCGCGCGGTACTCGGCCTTCTGGGCCGCGATGGCCTCGACGGCGAGGCGATCGGCGAGGCGCTGCGCGTTGCGGGTGAGGGCCATGGGCTGAGAAGGATAGGGAACCCCGGCCGGCCCCTCCTACGCCCCCGCCGGCATGTCCAGGCAGAGGTCCTCGCCGAAGGCGCGCACGTCCTCGAACGGGATGTGGTCCGAGACGGCGGCGCCGTAGTACGCCTTCCAGACGAGCCCCTCGGGATCGACGAGGAAGTCAGCGGGCACCATCGCCTTCGGTCCGTCGATCTTGAGGGAGAACAGCCCCGCGAGCACCGCCCGGATCGCCGTGAGGAACACCCGCGGGTAGAAGAGCCCGAGCATGTTGGGCCGGACGTCGAACCGGTCGTACAGCTTCAGGTCCGGGTCCGACACCAGCGGGAACGGGGGGTTCTGCGCGCCGACGTACTTCGCGATGTTCTCCGGAGGGGACTGGAACACCGCGATCAGCTGGATGCCGGCCTTCTCGATCTCGTCGTACCGCTTGATGACCTCCTTGATCCGGAGGTTGCACAGCGGGCACGACGCCCAGCGATGGAACGCGAGCCACACCTTCTTGCCGCGGAACTGCCCGAGGTCGATCGTGTCCCCGGTGTAGGTCACGCCTTGGAACTCGGGAGCCAACTGACCGTGCTCAACCGTCATCGTGTCGCTCGTCCCTCTCCTGGTGCGTCAGTGTAGGCATCAGCGCCCCACCTCGGGGATCTCCGTGTCGGCGAGCGGCAGCGTGAACGCGAACGAGCTGCCCCGACCGACGTCGCTCTCCACCCAGATCCGGCCCCCGTGGTGGTGGACGATCTCCCGACAGATCGGCAGCCCGAGCCCCGTCCCCGACGGCCGGTCCGTCAGCGTGTCCCCCACCTGCTTGAACCGCTCGAAGATCTTCGCCTGGTCCGCCGGCGCGATGCCCACGCCGGTGTCGCTCACCCGGAACTCGACGAACCCCACCGCCGGACTCGCCGCGATCCGCACCTCGCCCGACTCCGTGAACTTCGCCGCGTTGCCCACGAGGTTCACGAGCACCTGCAGGACCCGGTCCGCGTCCGCGAGGACCGGCTGGAGCTCCGGGACGACCTCGGAGACGAGGACCAGGGGGCCCTCGTCCGGGAAGAGCCCCGCGGTCGCGGCCACGGCGCGCCCCACGAGATCCGCGGGCGCCCGGGGCGCGAGGCTCCACTCCATCTGCCCGGACTCGATCTTCGAGATGTCGAGGACGTCTCCGATGAGCGTCGAGAGGCGCTGGCTCTCCCCCACCACGATGTCGAGGTTCGACTGGACGGTGTCCATCACCTTGCGCACCTTCGGATCGTCCGTCGCGACGTGGGGGTAGACCCGGGACTCCAGCCGGTCCCGGGAGATCCGGGCGAAGCCCAGGATGCTCGTGAGCGGCGTCCGCATCTCGTGGCTCACGGTCGCGATGAAGTTGCTTTTCATCCGGTCGATCTCGCGCTCGAGCGTCACGTCCCGCACGAGCACCACCGCCCCCCAGAGCTCCCCGCCCTGCCGGATGGGGCTCGCCACCGCCACCGCCGAGCGCTCGCCGACCGCGAGGTCCTCCGTCGCCATCACGCCCGTCCCGAGGCAGGTGTCCACCACGCCTTGCAGCCCCGGGGGGAGGCCCGCGTCGTCCGCGCCCAGGATCTGGCTCAGGGCGCCGTTCCGGATCTCGGTCCGACCGTCCCGACGGACCGCGACGAGACCGTCAGCGAGGTTGTCCACCACCGCGGCCAGGGTCCCCAGCGCGGCGCCGGTCTCGTCGATGGCGCGCCGCAGCTCGCGGTTGCTGCGGGCCAGCTTCGCGCGGGCCACCTCGCCGAGCGCCTCGGCGCCGAGCAGCTGCCGGCGCAGACGGGCGGTGCCCACCGCGATCCCCACGAGGACCGCGCTGACGGCGAGGGCGCCGACGACGCCTTCGAGGGTGCGCAGCGCCGACCAGTGGGCGCCGGCGTAGACCGCGACCGCCAGCGCCGACCAGCCGCTCACCGCCGACGAGGTCCTCTCCGAACCCGCCGCCAGCGCCACCGCGCCGCCCAGAGCGACCGTGACCGCGGCCTCGAGGGGAGACGGAACCAAGGCCGTCAGCAGCGCCAGCCCCACGAGGCTGAACGCGAGCAGCCCGCGCCGGACGAGGGCACGTCCACGCGGAGGGGCGGCGGAGGCGGCGGTCACGGACAGGGGGAGCCCTCCTTGCTGTTCCCGGCCAACATACGGGACTGAGGGGATCCTCGATAAGTGCGCCGCTATCCTGCCGCGCGGCCCCCCGAACCCAGCCCGCGCGGAGACCTCGATGAGCCCCTTCGGCTTCTTGAAGAAGTTCCGCCGGAGCCTGGACGCCCAGGTCGAGGCCGACGAACCCGCTCCGGTGACCGCGGCGCTCGAGGACGCCGGCCTGCACATCGGCCGCACGACCGACCGATTCGACGGCGGCATGCCGGGCGTGCCGAAGGGAGAGACCTACGGACGCTTCGAGGTGATGGGAGAGATCGCCCGGGGGGGAATGGGTCGCATCCTGGAAGCGCGGGACGCCGAGATCGGGCGCACCGTGGCCCTGAAAGTCCTGCGCACCACGCTGTCCGTCGAGGAGCAGCAGATCATCCGGTTCGTCGCCGAGGCCAAGATCACCGGGCAGCTCCAGCACCCCAACATCGTCCCCGTCCACGAGATCGGGGCGACCTCCGAGGGCGAGCTCTACTTCGTCATGAAGCGGGTGGACGGGCGCTCGCTGCGGGAGCTCGTGGACGACCTCGCGGCGTCGCCCGAGCTCCAGGCCGAGTGGAGCCGCGCGCGGCTCCTGCGGGTGTTCCTCGCCGTGTGCAACGCGGTGGCGTACGCCCACGACCGGGGCGTGCTCCACCGGGACCTGAAGCCGGCCAACGTCATGGTGGGCGCGTTCGGCGAGGTGCTGGTCATGGACTGGGGAGTGGCTCGGCTGCTCGACGCAGCGGAGTTCCACGACCGGGACCATGTGGTGCGGGAGGTCACGGTCGGCGACACGGAGGCGGGGGCCGTCGTGGGCTCGGCGGGGTACATGAGCCCCGAACAGGCCCGGGCCGAGGGGCTCGACGAGCGCAGCGACGTGTGGAGCCTGGGCGCGATCCTCTACGAGCTCCTCACCCTGTGCGCTCCCTACGAGGGCGCGAACTACTTCTTCCTCCTCGCCCAGACCGACGAGGGGCCGCCCGAGGACCCACGCACCCGCGCGCCGGGGCGCGACATCCCCGACGAGATCGCCGCTGTCTGCATGCAGGCCCTCGCGCAGAGCCCCGAGGATCGCTTCCCGAGCGCCAGCGCCCTCGGCTCCGCCGTCGAAGCCTTCCTCGAGGGCAGCCGCAAGCGCGAGGAGGCCGAGCGCCGGGTCGCCGAGGGGGAGCGCACCTGGGCCCGCTACCTCGAGCTCCTCGGTGACGCCCGCGCCGTCGGCCGCATCGCGGCCCGCGCCGTCCGCGCGCTCTCCGACGACGCCCCCCGCGCCCAGGTCCGCCAGGCCTGGTCGCAGGAGGACCAGGCCCGCGAGGCGATGACCCGGGCCGAGATGGCGCGGGACCGCGTAGTCCAGCTCGCGCACCGGGCCTTGGCCCACCACTCCGACTCGCCCTCGGCCCACGACCTGCTCGCCCGCGTCTACCACCACCGCCACGTCGACGCCGAGGCCCGTCGCGACGTGGCGAACGCCCGGCGCTTCGAGCAGTTCCTCCGCGCCCACAACAACGGGACGTACTCGGCGTACCTCGCCGGGTCGGCGCCCGTCCGTCTGGTCTTCGACCGGGAGGTGCGGCTCTCCCTCGCGAAGGTCGTCCCCCGGGAGCGGGTGCTCCAGGTCGCGACGTCGTGGCAGGTCGCGGCGCCCGACGGGCTCGACCAGTCGCTCGATGCCGGCTCGTGGCTCATCGACGTGTATGCGAAGGGCCGCGCCCACACGATCTACCCGGTGCACGTGCGGCGGGCGAAGGGCTGGGACTGCATCCCTCCGGCCGAGGAGCACCCCGAGCCCATCCGGATCCCGCGGGCGGACGCCCTGGGCGCCGACGACGTCTACGTGCCTGGGGGGTGGTTCCTCAGCGGGGGCGACCCCGAGGCCGCCGGAGCAGGGTCGTCCCGCCGCGTGTGGGTCTCCGGCTTCGTCATGCGGCGCTTCCCCGTCACCGTGGCGGAGCTCGCGGCGTTCCTCGACTCCCCCGCCGCGAGCCAGGCGGCGCGGGAGGGACTCCGCGACGGCGGAGGCCGCTGGCGTCCCCGCTGGCCCGCGGTCCACGTGACCTGGGAGACGGCGCGGGCCTTCGCCGCGTGGGAGGCCGAGCGCACCGGCCTGGCGTGGCGCCTCCCCTACGAGCTCGAGTGGGAGAAGGCCGCGCGCGGGGTCGACGGCCGGTGGGCCCCCTGGGGCGACTTCGTGGACCCGTCGTTCTGCCGCATGCGCCGGGAGATGGGCCCCGAAGGCGAGCGGGTCTCCGTCGACAGCCACCCCCTGGACGACAGCCCGTATGGCGTCCGGGGGCTCGGGGGCAACGTCCGGGACTGGTGCCTCGACGCCCCCTCGGACGAGCCCGCGGTGACGGGACGGAGGGCGGCCTTGCGGAGCCCGACGCCGTCGGCCCGGCGGGTGGTGCGGGGTGGATCGTTCCGGTCCGGGGCCTCGGAGGTGCGCTCCGCCGCGCGGGCGACGTTGCGCGCCGACCGGCGCCATCCGGATGTGGGGTTCCGGCTCTGCCGTCCCCTGACGGACGCCGATGTCTGAGCGGCTACAGCCCCAGGACCTGCGCGGTGTGGGCGACCACGGCGGACGGGTCGAACGGCTTCGTCATGAACACGTCCGCGCCCACGTCCGCGCCCTGGCGGCGGTCGAACTCCTGACCCTTCGCCGTGAGGATCACGATGTGGGTCTCCGCGATGGCGGCTTCGGAGCGCACCGCGCGGCAGACATCGAAGCCGTTCATCGCCGGCATCATCACGTCCAGGTAGACGAGGTCCGGCCGCTCGTCGCGGATCGTCTGGAGCGCCGCGGCCCCGTCCGAGGCGAAGAGCAGCTCGACGCCGTCGTCCTCGAAGTCCTCCAGGGTCTGCTCGAGCAGCATGCGGATGTGGGGCTCGTCGTCGACGATGAGGATCTTCTGGCTCACGCTGCCTCCCGCGGGGGATCCAGGGTGGAAGCCCCCGCCCGCTTTCGCAAGTCCGGCCCCGCCCGGCGGATTGGGTAGGTTCTCGGCGTGTCGCTGTCCCTCAAGAAGCTCCTGCGCCGACGGCCGCTGCGCGACGCGGTCGAGGCGCTCCGCGGGGGGTTCCCCGGGGGGTTCGCCATCGTGGACCAGGGCGGTGACGTCCTCCTCGGTGCGGTGCCGGACGAGGCGGTGACGCACCACATCGCTCCGGCGGGCGCGCCGCTCGGCGCCGTCCACGCCCCGGGCCCTGCCGCGGCCGCCGTGGCGGCGACGATCGAGGCGCTGTGGACCCAGGAGACGGAGAAGAGGCAGCTCGGGCGGGAGACGCTGGAGCGATACCGGCAGATCACGATGCTGTTCGACGTGGGGGAGCGGATCTCGGCGTGCTTCGAGGTGGAGTCCATCGGGCAGGTGGTGCTCGAGGAGGCCCGCCGGCACCTCGGCGCCGACTCCGGGGCGCTCCTGCTGCACGAGTCCCGGAGCCGCTCGCTGGAGGTGGTGGCCCGGTTCGGCCCCGAGTTCGGCGAGGAGACCGCCTGGTCTGCCACCGAGGGCATCCAGGGGCGGGTCTTCCAGGCGGGACGCGCCGAGCTCGTCGTGGACGTGTCCGAGGAGGAGGCGTACACGCCGGCGGCTGCGCCCATCACCTCGCTCCTGTGCGCGCCCCTGCCCCTGGGCCAGGAGATCCTCGGCGTGCTCCGGCTGTCCACGGCCGAGCGGCGGGAGTGGACCGCGGCGGAGGTGAAGCTCGTCACGTCCCTGGCCTCGCAGGCAGCTGCGGCGCTGCGCAATGCGCTGGAGCACGAGCAGCGACGGCGGGCGGAGGCGCTGTGGGGGGACCTCGGCGGGGGCGGCCTCGCGGACCGGATCGCGGAGGTCGCGGCGGTCGGCGCCGGAGGCCCCGGCGGGCAGCTCGCCCTGCTCTTCGCCGACATCCAGAGCCTGCGGGACGCGGTGGGCGTGCTGCCGTCCGCGGCCCTGTCCACCGCCCTGGACGGCTACCGGGCTGCCTTCCTCCATGCGGTCGTCGTCGCGGGGGGTGACGTCCATCGGGCCTCGGGGACGGGACTGCTGGGCCTGTTCGCCGGGACGCAGGCAGCCCACCACGCCCTCGCCGCCGCCACGGCGCTCCAGGATCGCCTCGAGCTGCTGGCCACCCCCATCCACCTCGGAGTGGGCGTGACGGCCTTCTCCGCGGAGGATCTCGACGAGACGGTCCCTCGGGCCCTGCGCCGCGTCGCCGCCCTCCAGCGCGAGGCCCTCGGCGGGGTCGTCCTCCTCGACGCCTTCAGCCACGCCGCGGCCGGCGCGCCCCCTCACCACGCGCCGGCAGGCCACGACCGCTGGTCCCTGCCGCGGGACGGAGTCCCCCCTACCCCATGAGCCTCTTCGACACCGAGATCTGCGCGCTGATGCTCCTGGACGACGGAGGCCGGGTGACGAAGGCGAACCCCGGCTGCGCCGCGCTCCTCGACTGGCCGGCGGCGGAGCTGGAGGGAGAGCTCTTGGCGGACCTCGCCGTCGCCCCGGACCGACCCCGCATCGAGCGGGCGCTCCAGCGGGTTCGGGACGGGGCGCCGAGCGCGTCGGTGCAGCCACGGTTCCTCCGGCCGACGGGCCACCTGCACCTGCAGCTGCGCGCCGCCCGCGTGGACGGGGGCATCGCGGTCGCGGCCGAGCGCCTCGACGAGCGGGTGCGCATGGTCACCTCCGACGCGAAGCTCCGCTCGGTCGTGAACTTCGCCTCGGACTGCTGGTTCGTCCACGACCTCGATGGCCGCATCATCGACGCGAACCCCTGGGCGGCCCAGAGCCTGGGCTACACCGAGGAGGAGATGCTCGGCCTGCACGTCGCCGACTTCGAGACGACGGTGAAGCCCGGTCGCCTCGACGGGATCTGGAACCGCATGGAGATCGGGCGGCCCCGGACCGTGGAGGGGATGCACCGGCGCAAGGACGGCACGACCTACCCGGTGGAGGTCCGCCTCGGGCTGTTCGAAGCGGACGACAACGAAGTCCTCATGCTCGCCATTGCCCGGGACATCACCCTGCGGCGTCAGCAGGAGGACGCGATCCAGCGCGCGAACGCCGAGCTGACCGAGGCGAACGGGCGCCTCCGGGAGCTCACGACGAACCTCGAGGCCAAGGTCAGCCGCCGCACGCGGGACCTCCACGACGCCCTGAGCCGCACGAGCGCCACGGTGGAGCAGATGGCGGACGGGCTGCTCGCCGTCGACCACCGCTGCCGGGTCCTGCTCAGCAATCCGGCCCTCGTCGCCCTCCTCGATCTGCCGGCCGACCGGGACCTCCTCGGGCGGAGCTGCGAGGAGGTCCTGCCCGACGCCCTGTCCGCTGCGGTCCACCAGGCGCTGGACGACGGGGAGCTGGTCCGCCAGGAGGTCCCCCTGCCCCACGACCGCATCGCGTCGGCCGTGGTGACCCCGACCCACGACGAAGGCGGCGCGAACTCCGGCGCCGTGGTGATCCTCCGCGACGTCACCCTGGAGAAGGAGGTCGACCGCATGAAGACCGACTTCATCGCCACGGTCTCCCACGAGCTGCGGACGCCCCTGACCTCGGTGGTGGGCTTCGCGAAGCTCACGCGCGACCGCCTCGACAAGTCGATCTTCCCCCACGTGCCCGCCGACGACCGCAAGGGGCAGCGGGCCCTGAGCCAGGTCCGCGGCAACGTGGACATCATGATCTCCGAGGGGGACCGGCTCACCGCCCTCATCAACGACGTCCTCGACATCTCGAAGATGGAGGCCGGCCGGATGGAGTGGCGGGCGGACGACATCGACGCCGCCGACCTCATCGCGCGGTCCCTCGGAGCGACGGCGTCGCTGTTCACCGACGGCGGCCCGCGCCTGCTCACCGACATCGCCGACGACCTGCCCCCGCTGCGCGGGGACTCCGACCGACTCATGCAGGTGCTGATCAACCTGGTGAGCAACGCCGTCAAGTTCGACCCACACGGGACCGTCATGGTGCGGGCGCTCAAGCGCGCCGGGAGCGTGCACATCACGGTCGCCGACGAAGGGGCCGGCATCGAGCCCGCGCTCCACGAGGCGATCTTCGAGAAGTTCCGCCAGGTGGGAGACACGCTCACCGGCAAGCCGACGGGGACGGGGCTGGGGCTCCCCATCAGCAAGCAGATCGTGCAGGCGCACCGGGGGGAGATCCGGGTGGAGAGCGCGCCGGGCGCGGGGGCCGTGTTCCACGTCGTCCTCCCCGCCGCCGACGCGGACCCGAGCGACTCCGCCGTGGACATCGAGACCTTCGTGCAGCGCATCGAGCACCAGGTCGAGGCGCGCGGCGAGCCGGGCGGCAAGGACATCCTCGTGGTCGACGACGACCCGAGCCTCCGGGAGCTCGTCCGCCAGCAGCTCGCCGAGCGGGGGTTCTCGGTGCGCCTCGCCGTCGACGGCTACGACGCCATCGAGCAAGTGCGCAACCACCGGCCCGATCTCGTCGTGCTCGACGTGATGATGCCCACCATCAGCGGCTTCGACCTCGCGGCGATGCTCAAGTCCAACCCGGACACGGCGACCATCCCGATCATCATCCTGTCCATCATCCGCAACGAGGAGCGGGGCTACTCCCTCGGGGTGGACCGCTACCTGACGAAGCCCGCCGAGACGGAGGAGCTGGTGGGGGCCATCCACGAGCTCCTCGCCCGGGTCAGCTCACCGCGGCGGGTCCTGCTCGTGGACGACAGCGCCTCGACCGCGGGGAGCGTCGTGCAGGTGCTCGAAGCGCGGGGCTACCAGGTGGTCGGCACCTGCACCGGTGAGGACTGCCTTGACGAGGCCCGCAAGACCCGACCCGACATGATCCTGGTGGAGTCGATGGTCGCCGACCGGGAGAAGCTGGTGCGGATGATCCGGCTCGAGCGCGCGCTGGAGCACGTCTACGTCGTGCAGATGGTGGAGGGATGAGCCGCCAGTCCCTGCGGCGGCGGGTGTCGGACCACCTGCGGGCCCGGTGGGAGGAGGTCCAGCGCTGGCGGCGGCGGCGCGCGGTCTGGGGCTCCGTGAACCGCGTGGGACAGGCGCGCGCGGACCACCCGGTGGTCAAGAACGCGGTGGAGCCGTCGAGCGCCCTGTCCACCGCGAACCGGAACGAGCCCACCGCCGAGCCGTTGCGGGTCCTGTCCGGCGCCTATCCCGAGGACCTTCGGGGGAGCTGGTTCTTCCTCGCCCTGACCGGCACGTCCGAGAAGCCGCTCGGCACCGACCGCGAGGACACGCCCGCCCTGAACTCCGACGGCTACGTGGTCCGCGTCGACATCGGGGACTCCGCGTCGATGACCGCGCGCATCCTGCGCACCCCCGACTGGTACGCCGACGAGCTCCTCCGGCCCGGCAGCCCGTACCCGGCGCCTCCCGGCGGCGTCCTGGCGCTCCTGCGTCGCCTCGCGCAGTTCCAGGACCTCGGGCTCATCCGTCGCAGCCCGCTGCTCGGGGTGCGGAACATGAACAACACCGCGTTCCTCCCGTGGATGGGCGAAGGGGGCATCCCCCGGATGCTCGTGTGCTGGGACGCGGGCCGCCCTTGGGAGATCGATCTGTCGACGCTGGCGCCGGTCACGCCGGTGGGGAAGCGGTCCGAGTGGCGCCCCGAGGCCGACCATCAGCTCGCCTTCCCCGCGGTGCTGACGTCCGCGCACCCGGTCTACGACCAGGACCACGCTGGCGGCACCGTGTGGTTGGTGGACTACGGCAAGTCGGTGTGGGCCTTCCTGGGTCAGATCCTGGTCATGCAGCAGGTCGCCGAGGCCCTCGAAGCCCAGCGGCGGGATCTCGCCCGGTGGGCGTGGTCCCTGAAGTCCGGCGTCGGCAAGCGGCTCGTGATCGCGATCCTCGAGCTCGAGGCCCTCGCCCGGCTGGCCATCGATCTGGCGCTGCCGTTCACCCTGGACAGCCCCGCGGCGGAGACGTTCACCCAGCTCAAGCGGTGGGACGGCCAGGGTGACCTGCTGAGCTATCGCCTCGTCAGCGCGGGCGAGGACGTCCTCATCCACGAGACCGTCCACCAGATCGCCGCGAGCCGGAACCACGTCGTCCTCATGGACACGGGGGTGCGGGCGGACGCGGGCACCCTGGCGGGGCGGCTCGGGGGGCAGCTCGGAGGGTTGGCTCCAATGGTCTCGGCCCTCGCCTACCGCTCGGCGCGGCCCTACGCGCGGCTCCACGTGGTGGACAAGCGGGACCTCGCCGCCGCCGACGCCTGGCGTCAGGCCCACAGCCACCTCCTCGACGACGTCCCCGACGTACACGTCGTCTCCATCGACCTGCCCCAGGAGGCCAGCCACTTCCTCGTGGAGCGCGACGACTCCGAGGGGCTCAGCATCATCGTCGGCCACTCGGGCGCCACGGACGTGGGCGCGTGGCTCCGTCCCTGGGACCGGGGCGTGGTGCACGAGGACGAGGTCTCGACGCGGCTGCGGGGCCTGCCGAGCCTCGTCGCCCTCGACATCAACCGCCTCGCTCGCTACACGATTCGGCCGGGCTCGGGCGAGATCCTCGAGGCGAAGACGCTCGCCGACTCCGAGTCCACATGGACGGTGGCGCTCCCCGCCGAAGCGGGCATCGGGCGCCCTGTGGACCGCGCTCCCCAGATGACGTCCTCGTTCTGGTGCTCGCTGGGGTTCCACGACCGGCTCGTGGTGGTCCAGAACTGGCTCCTGCACGAGACCCACCCGGACCGCCTCGTCCCGTCCGAGGCGATGCTCGAGCGCCTCGCCTCCCGCGACCCGATCCCCGGTGCTCTGTTCCGCCTCGACCACAAGTCGATGGAGATCGTCGATCGGTACGAGCTCCCCGCCGGCGCCTTCCCCAGCTCGCCTCAGTACGTCCCTCGCCGCGGGGAACAGCCGGACCCGGCGCGGGTCGAGGGCTGGTTCCTCTGCACCGTCTTCCCCCCGGACCGGGCGGGGCAGCCGGTCCCCGCCGAGCTGTGGATCTTCGACGCCGCCAATCTGGCCGGCGGACCGATCTGCACGCTCGACACGGGGACCACGCGCTTCGGCTACTCCCTGCACTCGGCCTGGTGCGACGAGGGCGAGGTCCAGGAGCGCGTCGCCGAGTACGCGGTCCCGCCGGAGGACCTGCTCAGCGGGATGGACGAGCCGGTGAAGAGCTTCCTCGCCGACGAAGTCATCCCTCGGTTCCGGGGGGTGGTGCCGGAGTAGGCCGTCGCCGCGCCCCGTCCATGGAATGATCTCGCCGCTGGGCCGTACCACCCCTCGGAGGATTCATGACCAACACCATCTCCGAGCCCGACCGCGGCCTCGCCGTCGTCGCCCACCTCAGCGGCCTCGCTGGCTACATCGTCCCCTTCGGCGGCGTGCTCGTCCCCATCTGCATGATGCTGCTGCTCACCGACCGCCCGTCCGTGGTGGCCATCGCGAAGCAGGCGCTGTTCCTCAACCTCGCCATCTTCGCGGTCGCGGTGGTCGCCATCGTGGCGTTCTTCACCGTCGTGCTCATCCCCGTGTCGTGGCTCGTGCTCCTCCTCGCGACGCCGGTCGCCGTGCTCATCCCGATCATCGGCGCCATCAAGGCGGCGAACGGCGAGCTCTGGCGGTACCCCGTGGTGGGCGCCATGGTCTGACCGACCGAGCCCTCACGGGCCGCGCCTCCCATACGATGGCGGCACCGTGGATCTCGCCGCCACCGAAGCCCTGCGCGACTCCGTCTCCCCGGCGCTGTACGCGTTCGGCGCCGTCGCCATCGCGCTCGAGACCCTGTGGTTCGTGGTCACCAGGACGCCGCGGGACGTGCAGTCGCGCCGCCTCGGGATCTACTGCGGGCTCCTGGGGTTCGGCGTCGAGGGGCTGCTCAAGGCGACCGTCGCCCTCGCCGCCCTGTTCTTCGTCTACGAGCACCGGTTCTTCGACTTGGGGTTCGGCTGGGAAGCGTGGGTCGCCGCGTTCCTCGCCAACGACCTCATGTTCTACGTCTCCCACCGGGCCCAGCACGAGGTCCGCCTGCTCTGGGCCGTCCACTGTGTCCACCACTCGGCGAAGCACTACGACCTGACCACTGGTGTGCGGGGGAGCGCCCTCGGCGCCGTCTCGAGCCTCCCCTTCTACCTGTGGATCCCGCTCCTCGGCGTGCATCCGGTCGTGATGCTCCTCGTGGACCAGATCTTCAAGTTCTACGGCCTCGCCAACCACACGGAGTGGGTCCGGCGGCTCGGCCCGCTCGAAGCCGTGTTCGTCACGCCGTCGTCCCACCGCGTGCACCACGCGACGAACCCCCAGTACCTCGACCGGAACTACGGCGGGTTCTTCATCCTCTTCGACCGCCTGTTCGGCACCTTCGTCCCCGAGGAGGAGCCTTGCGTGTACGGCCTCAAGAAGGACTGGCACGGCTACGGGCTGTGGGACGCGCAGGTCCACGAGTTCCGGGACATCTGGCGCGACGTGCGGGGCGCCCGCTCGCTCGGCGAGGCCCTGCGCTACGTCTTCGGCCCCCCCGGCTGGCGCCCCGAGGTCCCCTCCCCCGACGCGGCGTGACCCCGCCCGCCGGGCGCGACGCGGCTACTCGACGCGGCGCACCCGGTCGCCGACGCGCACGCGCCCCGGCACCACCACCTTCGCGTTGATCCCACGCAGGTTCAGGGCCCGGCCGTCCGGCGAGTTGAGCCAGCGGACCGCATCGGGACCGAAGCGCTCCCGGAACTTCGCGCACCCGGTGTGAGGCTGGTCGGTCACCTGGATCACTGCCTCGCCGATGGCGAGCTTCGTCCAGGCCGGCAGCCCGTCCTTCGACAGATCCAGGTCCACGTACAGCTGGTCCCCGGCGAGGGCCTGCTCCTCCGGGGTGTCGGCGAGGAGCGCGACCGCGCGCGCGTTCATCACGTTGAGCTGCATGTCCGGGTGGGGCCCACCCTCGGGCATCCGCGAGCTGTCCCGGCGGATCCACGAGTCGCCCACCAACCCCTCGCGCAGGTCGAGCTCGCCTTCGTCGAGGAGCTCGCGCTCGCCCACGCCCGGCCGCCGCACGATCATCCGCAGCTCGCCGTCGTCCCGAGGGGACCGGCGGACGTCGTCCAGTCCCGCGTCGAGCAGTTCGCGGTCGGTCCAGGCCATCAGGTCGTCCCCTCCAGCCCGAAGACCCGGGCTGCGTTGTCGTGCAGGAAGAGGCGCGTCGCCTCGTCGTCGAGCCCGAGGCCCGCCAGGTCTCCGAGGCACAGGGCCGGTGGCAGCATCGGGTAGTTGGAGCCGAACAGCACCTTGCTGCGGCCGCGCCCCTTCATGAAGTCCACGAGCGCCGTGGGGTAGCGGCTCGGCCGGTACGCCGACGTGTCGATGTAGACGTTCTCGAACTTGCGGGCGAGGAACACCATCTCCTCGGTCCAGGGCGCGCCGATGTGGCCGCCCACGATCACCAGCTCGGGGAAGTCGATGGCCACCTGTTCGAGGTGCGGGATGGGGCGGCCGTACCCGCTGGGCATGAGCGGCCCCGTGTGGCCGACCTGAAGGCAGAACGGCACCCCCGCTTCGACACACGCGGCGTACACCGGGTAGTACAGCCGGTGGTCGGGAGGCAGCTCCCACAGCCACGGCAGCACCCGCACACCGACGAACCCCTCGCCGACCCAACGGCGCAGGGTCCGGACCGCGTCCATCGGTCGACGCAGGTCCACCGAACAGACGCCGGAGAGCCGATCGGGGTGGGCGCTCACCAGCTCGGCGACCGCCTCGTTGCTGAGGAGCGCGCCCTGCGGGCCGACCCAGGCGCTCACCAGCGCCCGACCGATGCCCGCCGCATCCAGGGCCATCAGGGTCATCTCCGGGGGGATGGCGTCCGGCGGCTCGGTCATGCCCATCCACCGCAGCAGGCTGGCGAACATGGGCTCTCGGAGGAAGTCCGGGGTGGGGTGCTGGATCCAGGCGTCGATGATGGGCTGGCTCATTGGGAGGGAGCATAAGGCCGCAGGGCGGTTTGTTCTCGAGCGCGGCGCAGGAGTCAGTGGGGACACCTGTAGAATCGACGTGTGTCCGACGACGTTCCGTCCCCCGACGAGTGGCCCGAGGAGCTGATCCGCAGGGCAGTCACCCACTCCCCCGACTGCCTCCTGCTCCTCGACGCGGACCGTCGCTTCCAGTTCATCAGCATGATGCCTCCCTCCGTCGCGAAGGAGGTCCTGCTGGGGAAGCGGGGGGCGGACTTCGTATCGCCCGAGTGGGCCGAGAAGGAGCGCCGCGCCCTCGATCGGGCCCGCGAGACGGGCGAGGTCGTGCAGTACGAGGGGCCGTTCCAGGGAGACTCCCCGCAGCCGAGGACCTGGGAGACCCGGGCGCGCGCGATCGTCGACGACGGCGACTTCACCGGCTGGGCGCTGATGACCCGGGACGTCACCGAGCAGCGCTTGGGGAGCCGGGACTTCGAGCGTTTCTTCGACATCGCCGAGGACTACCTGGCCATCCTCGACGCCGACGGCAACGTGCTGCGCATCAGCCCCTCGGTCATCGAGCTCGGCATCGAGCCCGAGCGGATGGTGGGTACGCGCCTGCTCGACGGCGTGAGCGACGAAGACACGCGGCGCATCCTGAACGCGATGCGTCAGGAGCGGTCCCGCGTCGAGTTCTCCTGGGTCGGCCCCGACGCGCGGCGGCACCTCATCGACGCGACGATCATCCGCTCGGAGCTCGGGGGCGGCCGCATCTACGCCCTCGGACGGAACATCACCGAGGACCGGGCGCGCCAGACCCAGATGGCCCACAGCCAGAAGATGGAGGTGGTGGGGCAGCTCGCCGGGGGCGTCGCCCACGACTTCAACAACCTGCTCCAGTCGGTGCTCGTGAACGCCGACCACGCCCTCGAGGCCCTGGAGCCGGGCTCGAAGGCCGCCGACTACCTGCGCGACCTGCGCTCCGCCGCGCAGCTCTCCGCCGACCTGACCCGCCAGCTCCTCGCCTTCAGCCGCCGCCAGAGCTACCGGCCCCGCCAGGTGGACGTCGGAGAGCTCACCCGCCGGATCCTCTCGATGCTCCGGCGCACCATCCCCGAGAACATCGAGATCTCCTACGTCCCCGGCAACGAGGTCCGGACGGTCATCGGCGACGGCAGCCAGCTCGAGCAGGTGCTCCTCAACCTCGCCCTGAACGCGCGGGACGTGCTGCGCACGGGCGGTCGGATCACGATCTCCACCGAGGACCTGCTCGTGGACGGCAGGGATCCCGCCTGGTCGGAGCTGCGCCTCGGGCGGTACACGGTGCTCTCCGTGGCCGACAACGGTCCCGGCATCCCCGAGTCGGCCCGGGCGGACATCTTCGAGCCCTTCTTCACCACGAAGGGGCGGTGGGGGACCGGGCTGGGCCTCGCCATCGTCCAGGACGTGGTCAAGCGCCACGAGGGGCACGTCCGGCTGACCACCGGGCCGGACATCGGCACCCGGTTCGACATCTGCCTCCCCGTGTCGGACGGAGCGTCGCTGTCGAGCGAGCACGAGCCGATCATCGAGCCCGCCCCCGGACAGGGGGAGCACATCCTCCTCGCCGAGGACGAGCCCTTCGTGCGGCGGGCGATCTCCCGCGCGCTGCGCCGGGCCGGCTACAGCGTCACCGTCGCGGGTGACGGGCTCGAGGCGCTGGCCGTCGTCGACGCCGGCGAGCAGATCGACGTGCTCCTGCTCGACGTCGTGATGCCGGGGCTCGGGGGCCCCGGGGTGGTCCGCTCTCTCCGGGAGCGGGGCCTGGACATCCCCGTCGTCCTCGCCAGCGGCTACACGGACATCGCGCTCATCGACGACCTGCCGCCGGACGTCCACGTCCTCCAGAAGCCGTACCACCCGAACGAGCTCCTCGGTCTCCTCCGCGAGAAGCTCGACCCCTCAGGGGGCGAAGAACCCGGCGAGTAGGCGACCCACCTCGTCCGGGGCGTCCTCCTGGAGGAAGTGCCCGCAGTCGGGCAAGGCGGTCACGGCGTCGTCGGGCAGCTTCATGTCCTTCGCCACCTGCGCCATCGTCCGCGCGACGTCCGGAAGGATGCGATCGCCGGTGCCGTAGATGATCCGCGTGGGGACGTTCAGGGTCGGCAGGCCCGCCGCGATCGTCTCCATCCCCTTCGGATGCAGCCCGTGGACGCTCTTGAGCAGCGCCTTGCGCGCCGCCGACTCCACGAAGGGCGCCTGGACCCCGGCCGCCACCTCGTCGGTGACGGCGCCCCGCCGCCGCGTCCCCATCTCCATCGCCTTGCGGAGCCCCCACGGGCTGGCGAGCAGGAAACGCAGCCCCGGCACGTACGACCCGGCCACGAAGGCCATCACCGCCCACGACATCTTCGGATAGACGAGGGTGTTGAGCAGGCACAGGCGGCTCACGCGCGACGGGTTGCCCACCGCCCAGTGCAGACCGAGGGGACCGCCGAGGTCGTGGACGACGAGGCCCACGGCGGGGAGCTCGAGGGCGTCGAGGAACCCCGACAGGACCCGGTCGAAGAACCGGAAGCTGTAGGACGCATCCAGCGGCTTGTCCGAGCCGCCGAAGCCGGGCAGGTCCACCGCGATCGCCCGGTGGGTCGGCGCGAGGTGGGGGAGGATGTTCCGGTAGAGGAACGAGCTCGTGGGCCAGCCGTGGAGGAGGAGGACCGGGTCCCCCTCGCCCGCTTCGACGTAGTGGATGCGGAGACCTTCGACCTCGACGTGCTTGCTGGTGGAGTCCATGGGGGGAGTGTGCCCGACCCGGTGGTTCCACCCTCCCGACGCGGGTGTCACACCCGTTCGACCCAGCTGTTCCGACCGGCGAGAACCCAGCAATTCATTGGCTGATCGCCTCGAATCCGGACCTGGCACGCGGGTTGCTTTTGTGAGGGACCGACCTTGCAACCACGCCCCTCCTCATGACGGACGGGCCCAGCCGGAGAGACCACCATGACCCCCACCCGATTCGCCCTTGTCCTGCTCGCCCTCGCCACCCTCGCCGGCTGCCCCGACAGCAACGGGAACGGAACCCCGGGCGGAAACGGCAACGGGGGCGACCCCTTCGGCAACCCCTGGGGTGGCTACGACAACGACCCCACTGGCAACGGCGGCCTCTCGTACACCAGCGAGACCGGACCCGACGGCTGCCCCGTGGTCGCGCTCGAGCCCACCGTGTGGAACCCCATCTACGCCGCCTACGTGGGCGGCGACGACCCCTACTTCCACCTGCACAGCACCGAGGACGTCCTCTACTTCGGGGCCGAGATGTACACCGGCTACGGCCCTGGCTGGACCGGGCAGCAGGGCACCTTCGACCCCGACTGCGGCGACAACGGCATCTGCGTCTACCTCGTCCCCGACGGCCAGACGGTGACGCGCGCGGTCGCCGGCGACGTGGACGTCGTGTCCCTGACGGAGGTCGGCGGCACCCTCCAGCGCCCCGCGGAGCTCGTGTTCCGGGACATGACCTTCGAGGGGACCGAGGAGGGCTCCGACGTGTGCTTCCACGTCGAGGAGGTCACGCTCCGCGCGAACTGATCGGGACCGTCGGCGGCCCGACGGCCGTCAGCCGACGCTCGCGAACAGCCCGCTGCCGAACCAGGCCCTGAACCACTCCCCCAGCTCACCGACGAGGCGCTCGAGGTCCACCCCCTCGAGCGCCGCCGTCGTGTGCAGGGCCTCGCCCAGCGTCGCGCCCGACGCGAGCGCGGCGAAGAGCGCGTGCTGCTCCCGGTCCAGGGGGAAGCGCCAACGGGAGCCTCCCCCGCGATAGACGCACATCCAGGCGGCCTCCTCGCTCGGGAGCTCCGCGGGCACCTCGTCGCGGGCGGCGTTCATGGCCGGGGTCACCGCGTGGGACAAGGCCAGCAGGCGGAGCGCCGGAATCGGCTGAACCCGCAGGTCGCCCCACTCCTCGGGGGGGATGGCCGCCAGCACCTCGTGAGCCACGGGGTCCGCGAAGGGCTCGTCCCACACGGCGTCCATGGCGAGCTCGACGCGGGCGATGTCCGCCGCGGCGCGCATGGTCGCCGCGTCCTCGCCGATCCCCCGGGACGCTGCGCCCGCCGCCTGCGCCAGCCAGTCCGGCAGTCCGTCCCCCACCCGATCCAGCGTCCAGGTCCGGGACGGGACGTCGGCCAGGTAGGCCCGCAGGACGGCGTCGCCGTCGTCGAGCAGCCACGTCGTCGCCGAGAACTGGCCCGCCAGCACCTCCACGATCCGGTCGACGTACGCGAACGCGTAGATCCCCAGCTGCTCCTCCGGCGTCAGGCGGTCGTTGCCCGGGATGACGTCCGCCAACGCCGAGGCGCCGTCCGGCAGCAGCCCCTCGTCGGCGGCCGCCGCGCACCCCCGCTCGACCCCGTCGGGGTGGGTCACCGCGCGGAGCATGAAGCGCTGGAGCTGCTCCAGACCCGTCACGGCCTCCGCTCCCGGGCCTTGTCCGCCTCGCCCTCGAGCACCTCGAAGGCAGGGATGTCCCCGTCCCACTCGATGAGCGTCGCGGTCCCTCCCGTGCGCTGCTGCACCCAGGCGTACAGGTCCCACACGGCGTCACAGACGAAGTCGTCGTGCGTGTCGATGCAGTGGGTGCCGTGGTCCGTGTGGCCCGCGAGGTGGTTCTGGACCACCCGATCCCAGGGGACGCCCGCGAGGTACTCCATGGGGTCCAGGCAGTGGTTGCGGCAGGTGACGTAGACGTTGTTCACGTCGAGCAGCAAGGCGCAGTCGGCCTCCTCCGCCATGCGCGCGATCCACTCGATCTCCGGCATCTCGTCGGCGGCGAAGGTCAGGTACGTGGACGGGTTCTCGAGGACGAGGGGACGCCCCATGAGCCCCTGGACCACCTTGATCCGCTCCACCACGTGGCGGAGCGACTCCTCCGTGTACGGCACCGGGTACAGGTCGTGACCGTTGTGTCCGCCGACGCCCGTCCAGCAGACGTGGTCCCCCATCCAGGCCACGTCGATGCGATCCGCGAGCGCCTTGAGCTGGCGCAGGTAGTCGCGATCGAGGGGGTCCGTCGACCCGATGGAGAGCGAGACCCCGTGCATCACCACGGGGTGGTCACGGCGCACGTCCTCGAGCACCCGCATCGGGCGCCCCTCCGTGGCCATGAAGTTCTCGGAGATGATCTCGAAGAAGTCGACGCGCACGGGAGCCTGCCGGACCCGGTCGAAGTGGGGCATGCGCAGCCCCACGCCGACGCCGAGGTCCGGCAGGCCGAAGCGGTTCGTGCTCATGGACGAAGCGAGCTACTCGCTCTTCTTCTCTTCCTTCTTGGCGTAGTCGCCGGTGGCGCAGCCGCCCTTGCCCTTGCAGGAGTTCTTCCCCTTGCAGCCGTTGTCGCCGGACTTGCATCCCCCCTTACCGCTGCACTCGTTCTTCCCCGCGCAGGCGTTGCCCGACTTCGCCACGGGCTCCTCGGCGTGGGCCGACGCGCAGCCGCCCTTGCCCTTGCAGGAGTTCTTCCCCTTGCAGCCGTTGTCGCTCGAGGTGCAGCCCCCCTTGCCCTTGCAGTCGTTCTTGCCCGCGCAGTCGTGACCGGCGGCCTTGTCTCCCCCGTCCTCCCCCGCGAGGGCGGTGTTCGCGGCGCCCGCGAGGGCTCCGAAGGCGGCGGCGGAGAGCAGCTTGTTGAAGTCACGGCGGTTCATGGTCGCTCCTGGTTCCCTGGTTGCGGTCGAGGCCATGTGCCCCTCCCGACGGGTCCAGTCTAGGGAAGGCGCACTCCGTGACACAGATGGGCCGGAGTTCCGCGTCCAGCCCCGCTGCGTCGCGCCTTGCGTAAGGTGGCGCGTGCCCATGGAGACCCGCATGACCCGCCTCGCCTTCCTCCTCGCCCTGCTCCTGCCCGCCGCTGCCGTCGCATCGCCCGTGACCTTCACTCGGGTGGACCGAGCACCGGGCACCGTGATCGCCACGACCGAGGCGTTCCAGATGGACATGGTGGCCGGCGGATCGTTCGCCGGGATGGAGATCCCCCCCGCGACGCAGTCCGCGAGCCAGGTCGAGACGTACATCGAGCGCGTCGAGGCCTACAGCGCGGACCGGCGCGTGATGACCGTCACCTTCGGGCCCATGTACGAAGCCACCGTGGAGGCCTCCGGGGGAGAGGAGACGGCGAGCACCGAGACGCTCGCGCTCCAGGGCGGCTCGTACCGCCTCGAGTGGACGGCCGCGGGGGGCCTGACGGCCACGAAGAGCGACGGCAGCGCAGTGAGCGCCGAAGAGAAGACGCTCCTCGAGGAGCGCTACGACGACATGGGCACCACGGACCCGCTCGCGACCTGGTTCGACGGCAAGACCCTGGAGATCGGCGAGCAGGTGGCCGTCCCGAGCGAGGTGCTCGCCGCGTCCTTCGGAGAGCTCGACGACGAGCTCGACGCCGACTCCATGACGCTGAAGCTGACCGAGGTGGGGGTGCAGCGTGGGGCGCGGGTGGCCACCTTCGAGGCCACCCTGACCATGACCGCCGAGGAGAACGACGACGGGCTCCAGCTGTCGATGTCGATGCCGCTGTCCGGGACGTTCCTCATGGGGGTCGACACCTGCGAGCCCCTCGCCCTGGACATGGCCGGCCCCATGAGCATGACGGGGGTCGGCAAGGCGGAGGGGATCGAGATGCACCTCAAGGGCTCGGGGCCAGTGTCCCTGTCGGTCGTGGCCGTGTTCTCCCGGCCGGCGAAGTAGCGCTCACGCGGGGCTCACGCGGGACTCACGCGGGACGGAAGTCAGCGCCCCTCCCCGCTCCGTGCCGCGCCCTCGGCGCACTTGTCGATCACGAAGTCGTCGATCTCGTTGCCGTCGAGGTCCTCGGCCTCCAGGTGCAGCCGACAGCTGTCCACCTCCACCCAGGTGAAGTGGTGCTGCTGGACCCGGGTCACGTCCAGCGGGTGCGGCTCGACGTCGTAGAGCGACTTGCCGCCGGCGCCCGTGATCACGTAGTGGAAGCCGTCCTCGGGGTCCGCGACAGCGGTGTTCCCGTCGAACCGCAGGCGCTGGAACCGCTCGTAGAAGTGGTCGTGGCCCACGAGGACGAGGTCCACGCGGTCCTGCAGGATCGGCAGCACCCGGCTGATCATCAGCCCGTCGCCGTCGCGCTCGGGGTGCCCCGTGAGGATGGGGTAGTGCCACAGAGCGACGGTCCAGGGGCGGTCGTGGCTGCGCAGGTCCTGGACCAGCCACTCGATCATGCTCGTGTCCGTGATGTCGAGGATGCCCTCCACGCAGTCCAGGCCCACGAAGTGCACCGGGCCGTAGTCGAAGCTCCAGAACCGCTCGTGCTGTTCCTCCTTCAGGGCGTTCTCGGGCAGCAGGTAGTTCGCGAGGCTCGGGGCGGCGCGGTCGGTCTTGTAGTCGTGGTTTCCATGGGTCGGATAGAAGGGCAACCGGGTGAGGATGTCCTGGTAGGGCGCGAAGACGAAGTCGTGGATCTCGTCCCAGTCGCCGTCGCCATAGGCGTTGTCTCCGGTGGTCAGGAACAGATCGGTGCGGTCCAGGCGCCCGGCCATGCGTCCCGCCAGGGCGAGCTGCTCGGGGGTCCCCCCGCCGAAGTCTCCGATCGCCAGGAACCGCACCGGCGCGTCCGGGTGGTCGGGGGCCGTCCGGAACGTGAGGCCGCTCGCCACCGTCGTCCCGTCGATGTCGACGGCGTAGCAATACTCGGTGCCCGGCTGGAGACCCTCGATGCGGGTCTCGAACAGGGCGATGTCGGAGCCCGACCCGGGGATGACGGACCGGGACGGCGTCAGGCTGCTGTCCATCGACGCCGAGGGTCCGAAGCGCACGGTCGCGGTCTGAGCCGAGTCCCCGCCGCCGAAGGCCATGCGCACGGACGTCCGGGTCACGTCGCCCAGATAGGGCCATCGGGTGAGCCCCTCCACGGACCCGGGGACGACCGGCGCGCCGCAGTCGGGAGGCGCGGGCTCCACGTAGGGGGCTGGCGTCGGCTCGGGGGTGGGCTCGGGGGCCTCGGACGGGGTGCCACAGGCGACGAGGAGGGAGGCGGAGAGGGCAGCGACGACGCGGGACATGTGCGCTCCAGGGTGTCGCGCGCGTGAGCAGCGCGGCCGGACGCCACCCTACAGCCTCGCTCACGCCCCCCGGTGACTTGGGGGTGTCATAGGGCCGGATCGCTGGACAGGTCTCCTGTCATAGTCCTGACGACAACCTGAGCAGTGGTCATCGTTACCATGGCCGTCCCTGTCGGAACGAGGGCCCCAGCAGAGGACACCCATGTCGAAGTTGAGCACGAGCCAGAGAAAGTCCGTCGAGGACCAGGTCCTGGAAGACCTGAACCTCGGGATGCGACACGTCAAGCAAATCAGCAAGGGCAAGCCCGGGACGTCGGAGGGGGAGTACGGGTACTTCGTCTTCACCTCGGCGCTGTGGGACGCCCAGGGAGGCCCGGTCTCGTACCTGGGCGTCTCGAAGAAGGCGTCGACCCACAAGTCGCTCCGTCGCCTCGTCATCAAGCGGACGCTGACGCTCGAAGGCGCCGGGATGGACGAGATCTTCAAGGGGAGCGACTACAAGATGGCGCGCAAGCCCCTGATCGAGGGGTTCGTGCGGGTCGCTGGCGACACCGCCTACATGCGCGGCAACGTCACGGACGACGCGAAGTTCGCGAAGCTGCTCACGACCCTCTACAAGAAGGCGCATCCGTCCCTGAAGAAGGTCGTCCTCGTCAGCGGCACGGACGCCCCGACCGAGGACGCCCACTGGAGCACGGGCGGCATCTCCCTGGACGCGTCCACCGACGACGGCAAGGTCGTCGTCGGCGGGGAGACGCTCGAAGGTGACGGCCTCGCGGACAAGCTGGCCACCCTGTTCAGGAGCGACGTCGTCCCCACCGCGGTGGAGACGCTGCTCGCGGACGACGAGGGCTCGGACGAAGGCGCCGCCCTGGAGATCCACCGAGCCCGCAAGGAGGACCTCGACGAGACCGCCCTCCTCTACGACGGACTCTCGCTCGAGGAGCTCGAGCGCCGGGAGGACTGGAAGGCCCTGGACGTGGGCGCCGCCCTCTCCTCCTTCTCCGACGCCCTGACCCGCGCCCGGGAGATGGCGGTGGACGCGGTGGCGACGTCCTGGGAGGCAGCCCTCGACTCCACGAAGAAGGCGACGGCCAAGGACGAGATCGTCGACAAGGTGGAGGCCGCGTACTCGCGGTTCGAGAACGAAGGGAAGCTCCTGATCAACCAGCTCGAGTCGAGCTCGATCACGAAGGGCGGGCTCGTCTCGGACCTGAACACGCTGCTCCTGGCGGATCGCGTGCTGCTCTACGTCCACAAGGAGTTCGCCCCCCGCGCCCTGAGGGCCATCCACGAAGAGGTCGAGCACCTCCAGACCTACCTGCCCTGAGGAGCCCGCTGTGAACGACGACGCCAAGATCCGCGAGCTCGCCCGCATCCTCCAGCTCGACGAAGAGGAGCGGGCGACCGTCCTCGAGCTCAGCCCGAGCGCCCTGTCCGAGCTGACCACCCTCAAGGAGAGCCTGGTCGCCAAGGCGCAGGCCCTCCTCTCCCGCCACGCCAAGGAGCGCCCCCCGGAGCAGGTGGGCTGGCGGGACATCTTCGACATCGACGACTGCGTCGAGCTGAGCCGGGTCGCTCAGGGCGAGACCGACGAGGCCAGCGAGGCCCGCACGCGCCTCGTGAGCCTGTGGACCCTGTTCCACCGCGCGGTCGGCCGACGCAAGGAGTTCGCCGACCTGCTCGAGGAGATCAAGGAGGCGCGGGACGGCGCCCCCGAGGGCGACGTGGAGGCGGAGCTCAAGAAGGCGCTCGCGAACTCCCTGAACCACTTCCCCGACGGGATCCAGAAGGACTGGGAGCGCGCGCACGACCGCCTCGAGGTCCTCAAGATGAACAAGAAGCAGAAGGCGCTGCTCCACAAGCAGGCGAAGGAGGAGCTGTCCAAGCCGGATCCGAGCGATCTGGACGGGCGCACGCTCGCTGAGGTCGAAGAGGCCACCTGCAAGGAGATCGTCGGCAAGCTGGCGTCCCGCTCGCTCGACCGCATGCGCTTCTACCGCGATCAGACGGACCTGCCCATCGAGCGGGACGACATGGAGGAGCTCCAGCGGTACATCGACCGAGCCCTGGAGCGGGCGTACCGGTTCATGGACACGGCCGAGCCCAGCGTCGAGGCGATCAACGAGCTCGAGGAGATGGTCGCCCACATCCCCGAGTTCCTCCGGCCGCCGACCTTCATCAAGGCCCAGCGGGCCTGGCGGGCGACGCAGCGCGCCTTCGCCATCGAGGCCGCCCGCAAGCGAGCGGAGGAGGTCAGCCGGGCGGGCAACCTCGCGCTGCTCAAGGCGGCCGTGACCCAGCTCCTCGCCGCCGCGAAGGACCACTTCGATCTCTACGCCGACACCCGCTGGGGCGACCACTACAACCAGGACAAGCAGAAGCAGTACGAGTCCAGCGGCGAGTGGCAGGTGTTCTTGGGCGTCTCCTACGCCGAGTCCCTCAAGCAGCTGAAGGATCTCAAGGGGGTCCTGGAGGACGACTTCAAGGAGTACAAGGACTGGGACGCCATCCAGAAGCTCCAGGCTGCCCTCGGGGCCCTGGGCACGATGCACACGGCGGTCAACGGGGCCTGCAAGGCGGGGACCGCCATCAAGGGACTCATGGAGAAGGCCGTGGCCGCGGCAGGAGGCGCCACGAGCTCCGTGAAGTCGAAGGGCGAAGGCGAGTGGCTGACCGAGTGGAGCGCGGTCAACAACCTCTACATCGGGTACTCGATGGGGGTGGCCACGGCGCTGCTGAGCATCGCCACCCGCATCCGCGCCCTGTCCAACGAGACGCGCATGTTCCTGCGGTCGCAGGAGCTGAAGCACCGAGCCGGCACCGACCGCCTCACCGGCAAGCGCGAGGACGACTCCGGCGCGTTCGAGCTCGCCCTGGCCAACGAGATGAACGCCCGCGTCCTCGAGATCGAGAAGCAGGGCCTGGGGATCGTGGTCGACTCCATCGAGCTCTCCGCGAACGTGGCGAAGCTGAGCGGGATCGGAGCGTGGGCCGGCTACGGCATCAGCATCAGCGGGAAGGCCGTGGAGGTCGCCGGGAACATCATCTTCAAGAACATCGAGTTGGCGGGGACGAAGCGGGCCATGGCGACTCTCGAGCGCGCGAGGGCCGGCGATCCCGAGGCACGCCTGGAGATCTTCGAGGACTGCGCCTGGTACGCGAAGATGTACATCGCGCACCTCGTCCAGCAGGAGGATCCGCTCGCGACCGTGTTCATCCTCCAGCGCGGGTATGACGAGGCGGATCTCCAGAAGGAGTCCGTCCAGACGGACGTCCTGCGCGACTTCCTGATCCAGTCGGCGCACCAGAAGAACGAGCTCGAGGACGAGTCCAGCGTACTGAGCAGCTTCGTGGGGGAGCCCGCCGCCGCGCTCATGAAGCGCATCGGGAACAGCGACCTCTTCAAGCGCAACCCGGTGGAGTACAACCCCCGGTGGACGGCGGACGCGAAGCACGTCGTCCTCGACCACTCGATCTGGCATCAGGTGCACGACGACGCGGTGAAGAACGCGGGGCTCGCCCCGACCCCGGACCAGGTCGAGAAGGTCATGATCGGCTACACGAGCGCGGTCTCGGACCTCGTCCTGGGGCGGGAGGAGCAGCTCCCGACCGTCACCGCGCCGGTCGCACCGGAGACGGGAAAGGCCCCGCCGGGGTCCGTCAGCCGGGAGAAGAAGCGGTTCGCGCTCAAGAAGTGGGAGCGCCTGCTGCGGGAGGAGTACAGCCTGCTCGCGGCGCTCTCCACCGCGCTGTTGCGCTGCGAGACGTGCACGGACGAGGGTAACGGGCAGAAGCGCCAGCCCCACGCGGGCTTCATCGCCTACCGCAACGCCGTGCATGACCTCGTGGAGAAGCGGAAGACCGAGCTGGGTCAGGAGCTGCAGCTGCACGCCCGCCGCGACGTGACCGACATCGGCAAGTGGTACGCGAAGCCCACCGCCATCGCGGATGTGGCGGCGTACGGACTCTCGAAGGCGGTCTGGCTCCAGTACGCAGAGGATGCGAAGAAGACGGTCTATGTAGCGGGAGACATCGTCGGCGTGGGCAACGCCATGGGGGTCTACTCCGCGCTCGCCGTCCTGGACCTGCCCCTGGACACGGACGATCGGCGGGCGGCCGTGCTGGAGCGCGAGAAGGCGATCAAGGCCGTGATCGCGGCACTCCGCACATTCGTCGCCGGGTGCGACAACGGCGAGTTTTCCGAGTACCTGCGGGCACTCCAGGAGCGAGCGCTCCTCGAAGCCCGCACCGTGGACGGTGAACTCTTCCCCGACTGGACGTTCACCGAGCCCCCGACGGTGATGACATCGGGCGCCTGGAAGGACGAGGTCGAAGCGGCGGCCGAGGCGGGCGCGAACGCATCGTGGAGCAAGGACGACGACGCGAAGGCGATCTTCGACGACCTCGTCTTCGCCAACGCCCGCCTGACCGGAACGACGCCCGCGGACACCCTCCGGATCCAGCGTGAGCGCACGACGAAGCTGAAGAAGGCCATCGCCCGTGCCGGGGCCTTCTACCGGAGCCGGAGGCACCCGCACCTCCAGAAGTGGGCGAAGGCCATCGGCGACTACGAGGTGAAGATCCTCAAGGAAAGCATCGAGGAGGAGACGGACATGGGGACGTACACCCGCCCCTCGATCCGGCCTCCGGTGAAGACGCTGGGGACGTTCCTCAACACCCAGCACGGCAAAGCCGTGAAGATGGGCTCGTTGCTCTCGGGCGACGGGGGCGACCTGAAGACGGCGGTGAAGAACCTGGACAAGTTCGGGGCGAAGTACGCCCTCGCCATGAAGCAGATCGACGAGGGAGAGCTCGAGAGCCTCGCGACCACCCTGGCCGACGGGCTCAAGCTCTCGGGCCCGGCCATCGCCAAGGCGATGCAGCTCCAGACCACCTGCGGGGTCCACGCGGAGTTCTGCGCGCTGCTGAACGACATCGTGGAGGTCGTCTCGGATGCGGCCGAGCGCTTGCGTCAGCGCAAGGCGAACCCCCTGGCCACCTTCGAGGTCCCCGACTGGAACGACGAGCGCGACTTCAAGCGCGACACCTGGCACACGGTGAAGGAGGAGCAGATCATCGGCTCCGGCTTCATGACCCGCCGCGAGTGCGAGGTCCACCTGGGCACGAACGTGGACTCGTTCTACCGGCTGTACGCTGGCTACGTGGACCGCCGCCTGAGCCTCTTCGTCGAGGACGTCGGCAAGGACTGGACCGTCAGCCACGGCCGCAAGCTGAAGAAGCTGATCAAGGAGCACGACTCGGTGATGGAGCAGGCGAAGAAGATCGGCGTCCTCGTGGATCGGCTCACGTCGATCGCCAACCCACCCGAGCTCGCCGAGTGGATCGAGAACTTCAAGACGACCCCACTGAACTGGCTGGAAGAGACGCCACCCCCTGTGTCGTTCGTGAAGCTGCCGGCCTTCGCGGAGCACATCCAGTGAGCCTCGATCCCTCCACCGCCGAGTTCCTCCGCGAGAGCGTCGAGGGCGACACCTTCCACTTCTGGCTCGGGACGGTCGGGGAGCAGGGCGCGCCCATGTTCCTGTTGACCGACCAGTTCGACGATCCGCGCGGCGACGATCTGCGTCGCAACGTGCGGCGGGCCGTGGCGCGGGCCGGGACCGGAGACGGGCGCGTCGGTGTCGGGCTCCGGCGGCCGTCGGGCTCGCTGGCCCTGTCGGTGCGCGGCGCCGCCGAGGGGATGCTCGAGCAGCTGATGGCCTGGGCGCGGGCCCACTCCGAGGCCACGGCTCCGGGCTCGCCGGTCCCCTTCTCCTTCATCGTGGAGGTCGCGGACGACGGCACCCCCGGCGCGGTGCACGAGGATCTGGACGGCTGGGGAACGCAGACGCCGCCGGCCCACGTGGACGCGGCGGCGGCGGCGCTGACCCGGAGCGGAGGCTCCGAGTGCTGGTTCTTCCTCGCGGGCGGCGCCGAGGGCGGGCTCGTGCTCTCCCCGAAGTCCGAGGACGACAGCGGCTCGGCGCTCGCCGAGGCGGTCAAGGTCCTCCCGGGGCGTCCCTGGACGAAGCCGATCTACGGGTCCGCCCAGTCGGCAGGCGGGCGGTGGGTGTTCGCCACCACGAGCGAGGTGAAGGGCGCCGTCGAGGTGCTCGCGGGCTGGGCCCAGCGGGCGAGCGGCCGGCACCCCGGCGTGCGGGAGCTGGTGGGCGCGAACTTCCTGCAGCTCGACGAGGGCGGCAAGGCCGTGAAGCGGGAGTCGGACGACGCCGCGTGGGCGGCGCTGGCGGTCGGGACCGGCCCGAAGGCGAAGCTGATCCGCAGCAACGACAAGCTCCTCGGCGGCAAGGACGGCACCCGCCTCTGGTTCTGGGTCGGCCCGGACGCGGACGGCGGACTCGTGCTCGGGCTGAGCCCGGCCGAGGCGGACCCCAAGCGCGCGAAGCTCAGCAAGTTCGTGCGGGACGCCACCGGGACCGACGGCAGCGGAGGGGTCGGGGGCCGCGGGACGCTCACCGGCGGGGTGCTCAGCGTGAGCGTCCCCAAGGGCGCGAAGAAGGCGAAGACCGCCCTGGACAAGCTCGCCTCCACCTGGGGGAAGTACCTGCCCGGGTATGCGCATCTCGGCAAGGCGAGCGTGAGCGAGGGGAAGTAGTCGCAACGCGTGAGTGGCGTGAGCGCGTGAGCGCGTGAGCCTCACGCCGACGGCCAGTCCTCCACCGCCGTCTCGAAGCGGCCGAAGTCGTAGCGCTCGCCGATGGCATGCATCACCTGCACCAGGCGCTCGCGCTGCCCGCGGTCCTTGAGCGTCTTCGCCCGGTGGTAGCAGAACGGGTTGTTGCCCCGCCGCCCCATGGTGCACGTGGTGGTGAAGGAGCAGCCCGCGCCGCAGATCGCCCCGTACTCGCACTCGGCGCAGAACCCCCACAGCTCGGACGTGTCGCGCTCCTGCACGAAGTTGAGCAGCGGCTCGGTGTGCCACACCTCATCGAGCTTCACGTCACGGACGTTCCCGGCCTTGTAGGGCGCGGTGGGCAGGGACGGGCACGCCTTGATCGTCCCATCCGACTCGATGGACATGGTGTAGACGCCTGCCTGGCAGCCCTTCCAGTGGCGGGCGGCGCCGCCGGGATCCGAGCGGAGGATCATCTCGTGGGGGCTGTAGTAGCCGAGGTTGTTGCCCGCCACGATGTTGAAGAGGCCCTTCAGCCCGGCACCGGAGGCGGCCGCCTCCTCCGCGAAGCGGATCTGCAGGCTCCCGAGCGTGTCCATGACATCGAGCATCTGCCAGGGCTCGAGGAGCCACTCGGCGGCGTCGGCGGCGCGCCCCATGGGGACCGTGAGCTGGCAGCGCCACACCTGCACGCCCGCGTCCTTGAGGAGCAGCGCCGTCTCCTCGAGAACGGGCGCCGTGAGTCGGTTCACCTGGGTGTTCGAGGCGACCACGAGCCCCGCCTCCCGGGCGATCCGGATCCCCGCCAGGGCGCGGGCGTGGCTCCCCTCCTTGGCGCGGAGCACGTCGTGGGTCTCTGCGGTGCCGTCCACGGAGAAGCCGAGGGCCCGGAGCCCCGCCTTCTTCAGCTCCCGGGCGAGCTCGGGGGTGATGCCCCACCCGCCGGTCTGGATGCTCACGCGGATCCCGAGATCCGTGAGGTGGCGGACCAGCGTGAGCACGCCGTCGAAAAGATACGCCTCTCCGCCAATGAGCGTGACCTCCTTGGTGCCGAGGGCGGCCAGCTGGTCGGCCACGGCCAGGGTCTCCGTCAGATCGAGCTCGTCGTCACGGGCCTTCCACGCCCGCGAGCCGCAGTGGCCGCACGCGTGATCGCAGAGCGTCGTCACCTCCCACACCACGTAGCGGGGGGTGTTGCGCTCGCTGGCGGTGACGGTCCGGGACCGCGCCATGGGGACTACTCGTCGGCGGAGTCGTCGTCGTCGCCGATGACCACGCCGTACAGCGGCTGCACGAAGTCGTCGTCGTCGCCCGCCGAGTCGTCGTCGTCCGCCGCGTCGTCGTCGTCGGCCGCGTCGTCGTCGTCGCCGATCACCACGCCGTACAGCGGCTGGACCGGGGTGTCGCCGGAGTCGTCGTCGTCCGCCGCGTCGTCGTCGTTCGCCGCGTCGTCGTCGTTGGACGCGTCGTCATCGTCAGCGGCGTCGTCGTCGTTCGACGCATCGTCGTCGTTCGACGCGTCGTCATCATCAGCGGCGTCGTCGTCGTTCGACGCGTCGTCATCGTCAGCGGCGTCGTCGTCGTCAGCGGGGATCCCGTAGAGGGGCTGATCCGTGCCGTCGTCGTCGTCGGCCACGGAGTCGTCGTCGTTCGCCACGGAGTCGTCGTCATCCACCACGGCCGAGTCGTCGTCGTCGGCCACGGCGCCGTAGAGCGGCTGCACGATCTCGGGGGCGCAGCCGACCATCGAGCCGAGCGCGAGCCCGAGGAGGGCGGCGCCGGCGGAGATCTCGGAGGTGGGGGGCTTCTTGTGGCGGCAGGGGCCAGAGCAAGGCGTGTCGTCGGACATCAGGTCTCCTCGTCGCGCTCGGTCCGTTTCACCCACGCAGGAGGGTAGCAACCCCCGAGCCGCCGAGCCGGGCACCCGACGGCACGAGTGCTACGGTTCGGCCGTGAGCTCGGTCTTCGTCGGCGTCATCTTCCTGGTCGTAGCCGGTGGCGTGTACCACCACAACACCGTCTCCCACGACACCCAGATCATCTTCCCCACGCTGTCGCCTGACCAGACGGTCGCGGTGCTCTGCGGGATCGGGCTCGTCCTCGTGGTCTCGGGCGCGCTCCGGTGGCTTCGCGGGCAGCCGCCAGTCGACGACGACGCCTGACCCTGCTGACGGCCGCCGCGGGCTACTTCGCCACGCCCCCGACCGTCGGGAAGGCCTCTCCGGCCAACCAGCGCGACGTCATGCGGCGGTCCATCAGCTTGCCCACCACCCGATAGTCGGAGACGAACGCCTCCGCGGTCGCGGGGTCCTCGCAGACCACCCGGTTCGGGCGGCGGAACGAGGCGTGGCAGAACCGGACCTCCTCGCCCTCGACCACCAGGAAGCCGGCGTGGAAGTCGAGTCCGACGATGTACACCCCGTCGCCGCGCTCCCGCGTGGCGGCAGCGACGGCGGAGCCCGTCTTCAGGCGATGGCGCTGGATGCGGTCCTCTCCGACCATGGTCTTGATGATGTGCTCGGACGCCTGCATCCCGAGACGCGGCCGCTCCACCCGGAACCCCCCATGGGCGAGGATCACCGCCACGAAGTGTCCGCAGGCGATCGCGCCCTCCGTCGGTCGCTCACACGCGCCGTAGAAGTCCCAGGGGGTTCCGAGCCAGGCTGGGAGCAGGTCGTCGATGATGATCCGCTCCGCGACGCGCTTCGCCTTGCCCAGCACGGCGTCCCGCGCGCGCCCCTCCGAAGCAGCCAGCTCCGCCGCGAGCTCCTCGCGCTGGGACTCGATGGTCCCCAGGAGCCGGTCGTACTCCTCGGCCTTCATGCGCCCCTCGCCGGGGCGGCTCATGCCGAGGATCAGGAGGAGAGAGAGGAAGAGGACGCGGCCGCTCACGCTCTCGAGGTGCGCGGAGCCCCGGGCATCGATCACCCGGCCCTCAGGCGCGCGGCGTCCTCGCGGAGACCGTCGCCAGCAGCGAGTAGAGCGCCGGGATGTGGTCGCTGATGAGGGGCTTGCCGGTGGTGAGGATCGCGACGCTCGTGTTCCGCCAGCGGTCCGCCCAGCAGTGGATGTTCATCAACCCGAGGTGCCCGAAGGCGGCCTGGGTGTTCGGCCCGAACGGGCTCACCCACTTGCCCCCGAGCATGAACCCCACGCCGTAGCGCAGCGGCAGCATCAGCGAGCTGTCCAGCTCCCGGTACGACGTCTGCTGGGTCGCCCGGTTCACCGTGCGCGGCTCGAAGATCTGCGTCCCCTCCCAGCGGCCCCCGTCCAGGAGCATCTGAAAGAACCGCGACGCCTCCTCGGCGGTCCCCACGATGTTCCCCGACGGCACGATCGCTTCGAGGAACCGGGCCTCGTTGCTCAGCACCGCCGCGTCCTCGAAGCTCATCCCGAGCACGAAGCGGGCGATCCCCGAGAACGGCGGGAACACGGGCACCCCCGTGAAGTGGTTCTCCGCGACCAGGGGGACGTCGGCGGCCGGGACGCCGTAGTTCAACCGCGCGACCCCCAGCGGGTCGAGGATCCGCTCCTGAAGCACCTGGCGGATGTCCTTGCCCGTGACCCGCTGCACGATCTCGCCCAGGACGAAGCCTCCCGTGAGGGCGTGATACGAGAGGTTCTGGCCGGGGCGCGTGAGCGGCTCCGCCTCGCAGAGGAGACGGATGATCGCGTCCCAGTCCGTGAGGAGCTCCAGGTCTCCGCGGCCCCCCGTGGTGGGGATCCCCGCGCGGTGCGTGAGCACGTGCCGGATGGTCACCCAGCCCTTGCCGTGCTGCCCAAACTCGGGGATGTAGTCCGCCACCCGGTCGTCCACGTGCAGGACGCCGTCCTCGTCCAGCAGGTGGATGACCATCGCCGTGATCGCCTTGCTCGCCGAGAACAGGCAGATCGGCGTCTCCGGGGTGCTCACGGTCGCCGACGACGGATCGGTGTCCGGCCCCGTCCCGTGGGACCAGCCGATGGTCCGGTCGAGGACCACGCGCCCGTTGCGCCTCACGCAGACGGCGATCGTCGGGTGCAACCCCCGCCGGAAGAGACGCTCCGTCGCCGCCCAGATCGCGTCGACGTCCTGGGGCTTCATGCCCCCCGCTGCCGCTTCTTCCTCCGCGCCCCGGCGGGTGATCGGCGCGAGGTCCCGGGGGACGGGGATGCGAGCGTGGCGGACGCGCCTCAGGATCCTGCGTGCGGGCATGGGCACGAGCCTGCCACACCACCATTGGGAGTAGACTCCGCCCCCCGTGTCCCCCACCCCCGAGACCGCGCGCGCCCAGGATCTGCCGATCCCCTTCGGCCGCTTCACCCTCGTCTCCGTCCTCGGTCGCGGCGGCATGGGTCGCGTGTTCCAGGCGGTGATGACGGGCCCCTCCGGCTTCCGAAAGGAGGTCGCGCTCAAGGTGATCTCCGGGGCGGAGCCCCACCAGCTCGACGACGTGCGGGCCGGCCTCGGCGACGAGGCCCGGATCGGCGCCCTGCTGAGCCACCCGAACATCGTGGACGTCTACGACTTCGGCGACGACGACGGCCTCCCCTGGATCTCGATGGAGATGGTCCAGGGCCTCGACCTCGCCGAGATCATGCGGCGCACCCGCCTCGCGCCCGCGCACGTGGTCCGGATCGGCATCGCCATCGCCGCCGGCCTCGACCACGCCCACGGCCTCAGCATCGACGGGCGTCCCGCCGGGCTCGTCCATCGGGACCTGAAGCCGAGCAACGTGCTCGTGAGCCGCGACGGGGTCGTCAAGGTCATGGACTTCGGGATCGCGAAGCTCACGTCCGAGGGCCACCGGACGGAGACGGGCGTCGCCAAGGGCACCCCCGCCTACATGTCCCCCGAGCAGGCGGCCGCCGAAGAGATCGACGGCCGGGCCGATCTGTGGTCCCTCGGCGCGATCCTGTGGGAGCTCGCCACCGGAGAGACTCTCCTGAGCGGCGGCACCGTCATCGAGCTGATCATGCAGCTCCTCCAGCTCCCCGAGCGGCTCGCCCAGCCGGGCGCCTTCGACGCCGTCGAGGCGGCCGTCCCCGGCCTGGGCCCGGTCGTGGCCCGGCTCCTCCAGAAGGACCTGCACCAGCGCTACGGGCGCGCGGACCAGGTCGAGGCCGATCTCGAGCTCGTGCTCGCCGGCCTCCCCGGCGCACCGTCCCTCCGCGCCGTGGTCCGTGACCTGCTCGCAGGCGGCGACGGGCTCGCCCTGCCGGCCCTGACCACCCGCCCGCTCAAGGGTCACCTGGGACTGTCGGCGACCGTCGAGCGCGCCACGCCGACGAACCTGCCCGCCGATCCGTCGTCGTTCCTCGGACGCGCCGAGGATCTCGCGGCCCTCACCGAGCAGTTCGAGGCGGGCCGGCTCGTCACGCTGCTCGGCCCCGGGGGAACCGGGAAGACCCGCCTCGCCCGGGAGTTCGCCCGCAGCTTCCTCCCCCGGGTCGCTCAGGGAGGGGTCTGGTTCGTCCCTCTGGACGAGGCGCGCGGCGTCGACGGGATCCTCCACGCCGTGGGGAGCGCCCTCGGCTTGCCCCTGAGCAAGGGGGCCGCCGACGCCCAGCTCGACCGGATCGGGGCCAGCCTCGCGGGCCGCGGGGCCCTCCTCCTCGTCCTCGACAACTTCGAGCAGGTCGCCTCGCTCGCCCCAGAGACGGTAGGCCGCTGGCTCGCGCGCGCTCCCCAGCTGCGGGTGCTGGTCACCTCGCGGGAGATCCTCCGCATCGACGGCGAGCACGTCCTGCCCCTCGGTCCCCTGGAGCCCGAGGCCGCCGTGCAGCTCTTCGTCGACCGGGCCGGGGCCGTCCGCCGGTCCTTCTCCCCCACCGCCGACGAGCTCGGCGTCATCCGCCAGATCGTGGATCGCCTCGACCGCATCCCCCTCGCCATCGAGCTGGCCGCCTCGCGCGCCGCGGTGCTCCCTCCGCGCAAGCTCCTCGAGCGTCTCAGCCAGCGCTTCCGCCTCCTCCGGGGGGGCTCCCGAGGGACCTCGGCGCGGCAGGCGACCCTCGAAGGGGCGATCGGTTGGTCGTGGGATCTGCTGAACGACGCCGAGCGCTGGACGCTCGCCCACTGCTCCGTCTTCCGTGGCGGCTTCGGGCTCGAGCAGGCGGAGCAGCTCGTCGAGCTCGACCGCTTCGACGGAGCGCCCTGGGTGTTGGACGTGGTCGAGTCGCTGAGGGACAAGTCCCTGCTGCGGACGTGGGAGGGGGTCACCGGCGAGCTCCGGTTCGGGATGTTCGAGAGCATCCGCGAGTTCGGGGCGAAGAAGCTGGCCGAGCTCGGGGCGGAGGACAGCGCCCGGGACCGGCACGCCGACGTGCTCCTCGCCTTCGCCGAGGGAGTCCGCGACGACGTCTACGGGCCACGGGCGAACGAGACCCATGACCGCCTGGCCGAGGAGCTCGAGAACCTCGCCGCCGCGATCGCTCGCTGCCAGGAACAGAGCGACGGCGTGCGGCTCGCGCGGCTCGTGATCGGGACGGAGCCGGTGCTCCGGCGTCGAGGGCCGGCCGCGTACAACCGCCGGATCCTCCAGGCAGCCCTCGCCCGCCAGGCCGAGCTGCCGCCGGAGCAGCGGGCGATGCTGCTGGCAGCCTGGTCGACGGCCCAGCGCCTGGGCGGGCAGACCGACGAGGGCCTCGCCACCGCCTGGGACGCCGTGCGCGCGGCCGAGGAGAGCGGCGATCAGGTGCTGGCCGCGAAGATGACCGTCGGGCTCGGGCACTCGCTGCGCAGCCCCGACGGCGCCGACGCGGTCATCGCGCGGATGGAGGAGGCGCTGAGGGTGCTCCGGGCCCGGGGCGAGCGTGGCCTCGAAGGCTTCGTCCTCAGCTCACTGGCGCTCGCCGTCGGCTGGCGGGGGGACGCCCTGGGCGAGCGGCGGCTCCACAACGAGGCCCTGGCCCTGCACCGCGAGGCCGGCAACGCCCGGATGGTGGGGGCCGAGGCAGGAAACATCGCGGTGCAGTGCGCGCTCGACGGGGACCTGGAGGTGGCCGAGCAGTGGATGCTCGAGGCCTACGATGCCTTCAAGAACTCCTTCGACCACCAGGCGGTGCAGATCACCCTGGGCAACCTCGCGTCGCTGTACGTGGAGCTCGATCGGCGCGACGAGGCGGATCGGGCCCTGCGCCGCGCGCTCGATGCGGCCCACCGGCTCGGCATCAGCCACTTCGTGCCCCTGCTGACCTGCAACCGCGGGCTCCTCGAGCTCGTGCGGGGGGATCTGGACCGGGCCGCTGCCTTCTTCGGCGAGGCCGAGGAGCTCTACCGGAGCGTCGACGTGGCGCCGTACCACGAAGGGATGCTCCAGCTGTACTGGGGGATGACGCTCGTGTTCCTGGGCGACGCCGAGGCCGCGCGTCCCCGGTTCCAGCACGGCCTCGAGCGATACGAGAAGGCCCGCATGCCCCGGGATCTGGGCCTCGCCCACGGCGTGCTGGCTGCGGCGGAGGCCGCCCTGGGTGACGAGGCAGCCGCGCTCGGGGCCCTGGAGCAGGCGCGTCACTACGCCGAGCAGACCGATCAGGACGACGTCCGCCTCGTGGTCGGGTTCGGGGAGGGCCACGTGGAGCTGCTGCGCGCCCGGCGCGCCCGCGCGGTGGGGGCGGACGAGGACGCAGCGCTGCTCGAGGAGCTCGTGCTCGCGCGCCTCGACATGCTCCGCCTGGACACGGTCCGCCCGGCCATCGTCCGCCTCGCCCGGCGCCTGCTGGAGCACGCCGCAGACCTCGGCGAGAGCACCGTCGCCGACGCCCCGGCGCCGATCAGCGGGTAGGGGCCGAAGACCCGGGCGAGCTTCTCCCGACCGGCCGGCCCAGCCCCGCACGCACCTGCTGCGTGAGATCGTGGGGCAGGCCCGCGTCGCGCAGGAGGGCCAGCAGTCGGGCCCGCTCGTCCGAAGACGGCCGCACCGAGTAGCTCCGCCCCCGCGCCTTGCGGGCCCAGCTCGCCAGGTGCTCGTGGGCCTCAGGACGGACCGACGCGACGCGGAGCAGCCCGTCGAGGGCGGCGAACTTGCTGAGGCGGGCCAGGAGCGGGAGGGCCCGCCGCGCCGTATGGGCGTGGGGCGGATCCAGGACGACGGCGACGAGTTCGTCGACGCTCAGGGGGATGAGACCGCCCGCGAGCACCGACGCCGCCTCGCGCGCGACCCCGGGATGTCCGTCCAGCAGCAGCGCGGCCGCCCACCCCGCGCCCTCCTCCGCGTCGATCGCTGCGATTGCCCGCAGGGCCGCCACGGCCACCCGAACTGCGGCGTCGAGGAGCGGCTCGAGGGTCGAGAGATCGCTCCGGTCTCCCGTCTCCCCGAGGGCCTCGATGGCTCCGGGCGCCGGGCGGGAGGCGACGGCGGCGCGAGCCACCACCACAGGGTCCCCTCCCCGCTTGCGGAGACGGTGCTGCCCGACCCATCGCACAGGGCGGGCCCGGTCGATGACGGCTGCCTCGAGCACGGAGGAGCCTCCCGGCAAGTCCAGCTGGTCCCAGCGGCGCACGGCGTGGGCGCGCACCGGACCGTGAGCCGCCCCCAAGGCCAGGCGCAGCACCTCTTCGGCGGTCGATGGGTCGCCCTCGCGGTCCACTTCGTCCAGCGCTGCCATCGCCGAGCGCACGTCCGCCGAGCCCAACGCCAGGCGCGCGCGATCCGCCACCGGGACGCCCATGTCGGCCAGGACTCGCAGCCCGTACCGCAGCCCGTGAGGCCGCTCGGCCGGCAGCCGAGCACGGAGCGCGTCGAGCTCCCCGCACAGCCCCTGCCCGACGACCCCGTCGGCGGCGGCGTCCCATCGCACCCGCTCCGTAAGTCGTCCGATGGCATCGAGGCGATCGAGCAAGGCGTCCGCCGGGAGGCGCCCGAGGAGGCGCTGGACGCTGTACCGGGCCGTCGCGGCGACGGGCAGGACGTAATCGGCGAGGCGGGGCAGGAGAAAGTCGAGGTCGACCGCGTCGCACCCGTGCGTGCCCAGCCAGCGGACGGCCGGCTCCCGGAGGTAGCCGTCGTGGTGGGTCGTCATGTAGCGGGCGTAGACCACAGCGTCCGCGGGGGAGAGATCACCGAGCGACGGCAGGCTCGCGCGTCGGGGGCGGTACGACATCCCCTCGTCCGGCGGAGACGTGGCGAGCTGCATGCGGGCCCACGGCGTCGGCGCTGCCAGGACCGTGGCCACCACGTCACGGACCCACGCATCTTGCGGGTCGGCGGAGTTGGGGTAAGGGCGCCAGGAGTGCATCACCCCATGATGGGTCTTGCGGGGGGCAGGCGCCCTGGGACCGGTCGGATCCGTGACACCAAAAGCACCGACGCCGGCCCCCCATCCAGGGGAGAGCCGGCGCCGGGGGAAGCGGCCTGCGTCGCCTAGAAGAGCGCCGTCTCGACCCGCTCGGCGTAGAAGCCCGTGCTGAAGGTGAGCTTCGCGCCGAGGACGGCGGCCTCGAGCTCCTCGTCGCCGTCCACGTCGTCGGCCCAGAGGCAAGCGCCGGCGTAGGTGACGTTCACGTCGCCGTCGACCACCTCGGCCGTCCACGGCTCGCTGCTCTTGCCGCCGCCGACCGTGGTCACGTCGCCCTCGGCAATGGAGACGCCGAGCATCGCGCAGTTCACGCCGTTCGTGGCCACGCCGCCGCCGAGGAGCATGGCGAACTCGTCTCCCGCCTCGGAGATGAGCCCGAACGCAGCGACCTCCTCCGTCACCATCTCACCGTCGCAGACGAGCTCGCAGTCGGGGTTGTCCGTGCCCTCGCCGCACTCCTCGGCCGCCGGCTCGATCTCCTCGCCGTCGCAGACCAGCTGCTCGGTGGGCATCCAGACGCGGTTGGGGTATTCGGGGTCGCGGTGCTCCAGCGTCACCTCCGGCGCCCAGACCTCGGACGGGCACGTGATGTTCTCCTCCGCGCAGTCCAGGGCGAAGGTCAGGGGCTCGCCGTCCACGTCGACCGTGAAGCTGCCCCCCTGCACGCCGATGTCCGCGGTGTACACGGCGCCGCCGATCTCGAGCTCCACGGCGATGACGTCGTCGTAGACGATGGCCCAGTCACCATCCATCGACGGGGCGTCGTCGGTGGAGAAGTAGGCGCCGCCGCAGTTCGTGAAGCCAAAGAGCAGGGGAAGGGTCACAAGGGGCAGGGCTCGGAGCAGGTTGGGGGTGGTCATCGTTTCGTCCTCCGTGTCGGGGGTTGGTCAAGGTCCGACGCTGACAACCTAGGACGACCCCCTCCACGCTGGATTACACGTCCATTACCTCCTCCATTACCGGCGAGACGTCGGTCGTTTCTGCCCCGGCTCGGCGTCGCGGCTATCGTCAGCGGCGTGTCGCGTCGCCAGATCCTGCGGGTGGTCGTCGTGCTCGCGGTGGTCCTGGGGCTCTTCCTCGTCGTGCCCCTCGACTCCCTGCGCGAGTTCCTCGATCCCGACCGCCTCCGCGAGCAGGCCGCCGCGGGCGGCGGGCGCTTCGTCCTCGGGTTCCTCGGCGCCACCGTCCTGCTGGCGGGCATGACCGGCCAGCAGGCGCTGCCCGCCGTCGCCGGCGCCACCCTGTTCGGCCCCCTCGTCGGTCCGCTGCTCAGCGTCCTCGGCGTCTCCGCCGGCAGCGCGCTCCAGTTCCTCGGGGTCCGCTACGCGTTCCGGGAGCCCGCCCAGGCCCTGCTCTCGCGCCGGGCCCCCACCCTCGCCGCGCACCTCGAAGCGCGCGGGCTCGCCGTCCTCGTGCTCCTCCGCTTCATCTGGTTCCCCCTTTTCCCCACGAACCTCGGCGCGGCGCTCTCGCCCCTGGGCCTCGGCCGCTTCCTCGCCTCGTGCCCGGCCATGCTCCCCCAGGCCTTCATCTGGGCCTTCGCCACGGACGCCATCGTCACCTACGGCCTCGCCGACGTCCCACCGGAGCGCTGGGGGATGCTCGCCGCGATGGTGGGGGCCGCCGTCGGCGGATATGCCCTCGCCCTGCGCCGGTGGCCCGAGCTGCGCGCCGTCGGCAAGGGCGCCACCTCCCCCGAGGAGCCTTCATGACCACCGCTCTCGTGCTCACGGACTCTGGCCCCGTCGTCCGGGACCACCCCCTCGTCGACCGCCCCGGCGAGGCCGTCCTCCGCCCCACGGTCGGCGGCGTCTGCGCGACGGACCTCGAGCTCATCAAGGGCTACATGGGGTTCTCGGGGGTCCTCGGGCACGAGTGGGTGGGGGTGGTCGACGAGGCAGACGATCCCGCGCTCGTCGGGCGCCGCGTCGTCGGCGACATCAACTGCCCCTGCGGACTCTGCGCCACCTGCCGCGCCGGGCGCCCCACCCACTGCCCGCACCGCACCGTCCTCGGCATCGACGGGCGGGACGGCGCCTTCGCCACCGCTCTGCGGCTCCCGTCCTCGAACCTGCACGTCGTCCCCGAGGGCGTCCCGGACGAAGCGGCGGTGTTCGTCGAGCCCCTCGCCGCCGCCTGCCAGATCCTCCAGCAGATCCACGTGCGGCCCACGGACCGCGTCCTCGTCCTCGGCGTGGGACGCCTGGGTCAGCTCTGCGCCCGGGTCCTCGCCCTGACGGGGGCCTCGGTCGTCGGCGTCTCCCGCAACCCGGCCCGCCTCGCGCTCCTGCCCCCAGGCGTCGGCCGCGCCACCCTCGACGACCTCGAGGCGGACCTCGCGAACGGCCAACGCGCCGATGTCGTCGTCGACTGCACCGGCAACCCCGACGGCCTCGCCCTCGCCACCCGCGCGGTGCGCCCTCGGGGCACCCTCGTCCTCAAGACGACCACCCACGATCTGGGCGACGCCTCGCCGATCCCCTGGGTCATCGACGAGATCACGCTGGTCGGGTCCCGCTGCGGCCCCTTCGCCCCCGCCCTGCGCATGCTCGCCGCGGGCACGGTCGACCCCACGCCCCTAATCACCGCCGAGTTCCCCCTGACCGACGGCGTCGCCGCCCTCGCCCGGGCCGCAGATCGGGACGCGGTGAAGGTGCTCTTGAGGATCGAGGGGGGCTGACCCCTCAGGTCATCGGGCTGGCCGTCGGGTCCCAGCCGAGCCCGGCCATCGCGGCGGCGACGAGCTCGGTGGCGAGGTCCCCCTCGGCCAGCTCCCGGCTGTGGAACGTCCACTCGTTCGCCGACTCCGCCACCTGGATGACCAGCCCGGACCAGCCGACGCCGCTCGACAGCTTGTCCTGCGGCAGATCCCCCATCGCGGCGCCGTCGAGCTGATCAGCCACCATCGCGACCACCGAGCCGGGCACGGCGCCGGACGCGCGCTCCCACTTCTCGAGGTCCTTCGGCGGGTTCACGACCGTGTCGAAGCGGGGACCCCGCACCCCCTCGACGCTGCCCACCGGAGGCGCGGTGTCGAGGCGCAGATCGAGCCGCAGCCTCACGTGCAGCCGGTCCCGCTCCCGCACCCCACGGAGGACCACCACCCAGCCCCGCTGGTCCGCCGCCCGGTCCTTGAGCTCCTCGCGCACCGCGGCGAAGTCGTCGTCGAGGCTCCCCTGCCCCACTCGGCGCTTCGCCTCCGCCCACAGGGGCGCGGAGCCCTTGCCCGCGATCACCGCGAGGACGGCGGAGAACAAGACCCCCACGGGCAGGAAGAGGAACGGCACGACCACCCAGCCGAGCCACCCCCAGGTCCGCGCCCCGACCCACATGCCGGCGCTCCAGGAGAGCCACCCCGCGAGGGCCAGCACCACCGGGCAGCCCAGCGAACGCAGCCCGGCGCGCCACCCCTGCGGCCGCGCCAGCTCGAGCAGGCGGCGGTCGGAGAGCTCGGACGGCTCGGCCTCGGACCCCATGCATCGAGCCTACACTCCGCCGGTGTTCGGCATCCTGCTCCCCGGCCTGTTCGCCGCCCTCGTCGCCGTCGCCGTCACCGTGGCCATCGAGCGGCTCGGCGGGCGCGCGGGTGGGCTCCTCGGCACCCTCCCCACCACCATCGTCCCCGCGTCCCTCGGCTTCGCGGCGGAGACGAGCCCCGAGGGCCTCGCGGCCGCCATGTACGCCGTCCCCCCGGGGATGCTGCTGAACGCGCTCTTCCTCTGGCTCTGGCGCGCGGTCCCGCCTCGGCTCCCCGCGATGCCCCTGCACCCCCGCCTCGCGGTGATGACCGCGGCCTCACTCGGCGCCTGGTTCGTGGGCGCCCTAGCGCTCGTGCGGGCCCTGGACGCCGCTGAGGGCTCCCTCACGACGCTGCGCGCCGTGGGCGTCGGCGCGACGCTGGCCATCGTGGTCATCGGGGTGCTCGCGTGCCTGCGCGGAGTCCCCGCCCCGAAGGGGAAGCGCCCCGTCGGCCCCCTCACGCTGGTGCTCCGGGGTGTCCTCGCCGGGCTCGCCATCGGCACGTCCGTCTGGATCGCCCGCACCGGGGGGCCCCTCGCCGCCGGCGTCGCCTCCGTCTTCCCTGCCATCTTCGTGACGACGATGGTGTCGCTGTGGCTGTCCCAGGGCGAGGCGGTCCCTGCAGGGGCGGTGGGGCCGATGATGCTGGGGTCCGCCGCCGTCGCGAGCTACGCCGTCCTCGCCGCCGTGGCCCTGCCGGCCCTCGGGGTCTGGCTGGGGCCCGCCGCCGCCTGGATCGGCGCCGTGCTCACCACGACCGTGCCGGCCTGGTGGTGGCTCGGGCGCCGCGCCGGCTCCTGACCGCCGGGGCTACTCCGGGGCGTCGCCGAGGGCAGCCCCCAGCGCGTCCGCCGCCTCTTGCGTGGCCGCGAGGGGCTCCTGCTGACTCCTGACCACGTCGGCGCCCTCGGCGAGCACCGCTTCGAGCTCGCCGAGGAGCGGGAGCAGACCGTCGGCCGTCTGAGGGAACTTCTGGGTGGTCTGGAGCAGCGTCTGCACCGCGCGACCCACCCGCCCGGCGAGATCGCCCCACTGTCTCCTGGCCGTCTGAGCGACGTCCTGCTGAGCGGCTAGCGCGCTGGACACCGCCTCGGCGTGCGCCCGCAGCCCGTCCCGGATGCCCGCGAGCTCGGCCCGCGCGTCGTTGCGCTCCTGCTTCGCCGCCGTGAGCGCCTCGAGCACGTCGTCCCGCTCTCCCGAGATCGCCGAGATCCGGTCCTTCGTGGACGTCAGCTCCTCGCGCGCCGCCTCCTCGGCCGCCGTCGCCGACGTGACCTGGTCCTGGAGCGCGCTGAGCTCCTCGTGGAGGGCCTCGAGCTCCTCCGCCGCCGCGGCCAGCGCGTCCTGCCCCTCCGCCGCCTCGGCCTGCACCGACGCCAGCTCTCCCTTGAGGTCCTCGACCTCCGCCTGCGTGCCCCCGAGCTCGTGCTGGGCCGACGCGAGCGCGGCCCGCACCTCCCGCAGCTCCGCCTGGAGCTCCACTTCCCGAGCCTCCGCGTCCGCCCGGACGGCCTCGGCCTCGGCCCGAGCCTCCGCCGCCGCCGTCCTCGCATCCGTCGCCTCGGCCTTCGCGGTCTCCAGATCGACCCGCGCCGCCTCGAGCTCCATGCGCGCCGCCCCGGCATCCCGCGCGGCCTCGGCCTTGACCCGCGCCGCCTCGGCCTCCTCCCGGGCCCGCTGCAGGTCCGCGACCCGCGCCTCGACCTGCGACGCGCGCTCCACGAGCGCCGACTCCTTCTGCTCGAGCACCAGCTCCCGCTTCGTCAGCGCGAACTCCCGCTCCTCGACGGCCTCGATCTCCGCCTGCGACGGGCGCTCGCCCGCGAGCAGCTGGGGCTCGGCGCGCACCGTGTCCGCCTGCATCGACAGCCAGTGCTCGAGGCGGTCCCCGAACCACGCGTTGCCGAGCGGCCGTCGCACGTACAGGTCGCCGCGCGGGCCCCCCGCCAGCCAGTGCCGCAGGAGGCCGGCCCCCGGGGCGCCCGAGTCCACGACCACGAGCAGCGCATCCGCGAGCGAGGCGTCCCCCTTGACCTCCTGGCAGAGCATCAGCCCCTCGGGCGCGTCGGCGTGGGTGACGATCATCGACGGGCGCCCGCGCCGCGCCGCCTCCACCGCCCCCTCGAGGTCGTCGACCAGGACGACCGCGTACCCCGCCTCCCCGAGCCGCCGCTCGAGGAACGCGCCCGTCTCCGGGGCAGGGTCGAAGACGACGACGTCGGTCATCTCAGTCGCCCTTCCGCCAGAACTTGAGCCCTCGGGACTGCTGCTCGGCCTCCGGAGTGGGCAGCTTGCGGATCGCCCGGCGCGCCCACCGCTGGCTGCGGTCGAGCTCGAGGACCTTCTCCAGCCACTTGCGGGCCCCGTCGACATCGTCGGACTCCAGGGCGACCTTGCCCAGGTAGGTGGTCGCTGCGAGGTGCTTCTTGTCGAACGCGACCGCGAGCTGGAGGAACTCCTCCGCCGCGTCCTTGTCCTTCTCGAGCTTCCACGTCACCCAGCCGAGCTCGGCGAGGACGTCCGGGTCCGACGGGTCCTTGACCCGCGCCTCCTTGAGCAGCCCCGCCGCCAGCCTCCACTCCCCCGCCTGCACGAAGTGCTGGATGCGCTCGATCATCGTCGGACCCCCGCGGGAGCCGGGGCTCGCGTCCTGGACCGGCGCCGGGGGCGTCGGGGCTCCGGAGAGGCTGCTGGCGCCCTTGATCGGGGTGAGCGTCGGCGCCTGCCCCGCCGCCAGGCGGCGGTCGTACTCGGCCCTCCGCTTGGGGTCGGACAACGTCCGGTAGACGAGCTGGATCCCCGTCGCGAGCTCCTTCGCGAGCTCCTTCACCTCCGGCGGCATGAACCGGGAACGCTGGGCTGCGGCCCACCGCCCCGCGAGCTGCCGGCACCGCTTCTCGATGTGGGGCAGCGGCGCGTCCGACTCGAGGCGCAGGAACATGTAGTAGTCCCGCCCCATCCGCTTGTTGTAGTCGCGGCGGATGATCTGCACGGGGTCGCGCTTCTTCTTCGCCGCGTCCGTCGCCAGATCGGCGGCCGCCTCCGTGGGCACCGGTTCGTCGGCCACGGAGTCGGGGACGTCGTGGAGGCTCACCTCGACCGTCGCGCCGAGGGACGGGGGGTCCTCGATGGCGGGGGCGGTCAGGGTGGGCGCGTCCTCGGGAGCGCCCGAGAAGGCCGGCGGCTCCACGGTCGGCGCCTCGACGGTGGCCGGCGAGCCCACGTGGACGTAGCTCGTGCTCTTCGTGCGGGTCGGGGGAGGACCGAAGCGCCGCCCCGAGTCCGTCCCCGGCTCCGAGGGGGGCCCGTCCAGGGGCTTCTTCGCCTCCAGGGCTGCCTGGATCGCGTCGTCGCTCACCGCGCTGAGCTCCCCGGTGGCGCCGGGGTCCTCGATCTCGATCTCCACGTCCGTCTCGGAGTGGTTGAGGCCCTCGAGGTGGGCGGTCAGCTCCACCCGCAGGGGGAACTGACCGGCGAACAGCGCCGCCCGGTGCAGCAACCACAGGAGCTTGACGAGGTTGCCGGTCCGGTCGGGCAGCCGGCGATAGAGGACGTCGAGGGCGCAGCCGCCAGCGATCGCCGAGGGCAGCTCGCCGAAGGGCTCCTCCACCCCGAGCAGCGGGAACCACTCGCCGAAGTCGTCGGCGCGGTCGAAGGTGCCCTGCTCGGTCACCAGCGGCATGACCTCGTCCACGGAGAGGTGCTGCTTGACCCCCATCCACAGGCCGGAGAGCGTCACCGGCTCGGGCAGGAGCGACGGATCGACGGAGTCCGGGTCCAACGCCGGGGCCTCGCGCCAGGCCCAGGTCCCGCTGCCCCAGTCGAGGGAGCTCGCCACCGCCGCGCGCAGCGCCTCGACGCGGGTGGCGTCGTCCCCGTCCCGCGGCGCCTCGTCGTCCCGATCGGAGCGATGGTCCACCGGCACGCCGAGCACGAAGTCGAACCGCTTCCAGGACCGACCGAAGGTCATCTCCAAGGTGCCGGTGCGTCCCTCGCGGAGGAGCGCACACAGCAACGCCGCCCACAGGGCGCGGTCGAGCCGTCCCTGCGACGTCGGCGCCAGGCCGGCCTCGCTCATCATCCCCAGAACCCTCTCCCCGACGCACCCTTCGGCGGCGCACGTCGGCCCAGGGTGAAGTCTAGCGGGCGCGGGGGCTCAGTCCACGTCCCGCACCCAGGTGACGACGTCGAAGTGCTCGCCCTCGACGCGCGACGCCTCGGTGAACGCATCTCGATCGAAGGGGGGGAACCAGGTGTCGCCGTCCACCTCGCGGTGGACCTCGCTGATGACCAGCCGCGTCGCCAGGGGCAGGGCCGCGGCGTACAGGGACGCGCCGCCGATCACGAACGGCTCGGGATCGGTGGTCCGCGCGAGGGTGACCGCGTCCTCGAAGGAGTGGACCACCTCGGCGCCGTCGGCCACGTAGTCCCGGTTGCGGGTCACCACGATGTTGCGACGCTTCGCCAGGGGCTTCGGCAGGGACTCCCACGTGGCGCGTCCCATGATCACCGCGTGTCCGAGCGTGGTGCGGCGGAAGTGCTTGAGGTCCCCGGGGAGGCGCCAGGGCAGGTCCCCGTCCTTGCCGATGACCCCGTTCTCGGCCACCGCGACGATGAGCGCGAGCCGGTCGCTCACACCGAGACCCGCGCCTTGATGTGGGGGTGGGGGTCGTAGCCGTCGAGGCGGATGTGCTCGTATCGGAAGCCGAAGATGTCGTCGACGGAGGGGTCGAGCCACAGGGTCGGGAGCGCCCGGGGCTCCCGGCTGAGCTGGAGCTTGGCCTGCTCGAGGTGGTCGCTGTAGAGGTGGGCGTCCCCGAAGGTGTGCACGAAGTCGCCGACGCCGAGGCCCGTTACCTGCGCGACCATGTGGGTCAGGAGCGCATAGCTGGCGATGTTGAACGGCACGCCGAGGAAGACGTCGGCGCTGCGCTGGTAGAGCTGGCAGCTGAGGCGGCCGTTCTGCACGTAGAACTGGAACAGGGTGTGGCAGGGCGGCAGCGCCACCTGGTCCGCCTCCCGCGGGTTCCAACCGCTCACGATGAGTCGCCGCGAGTGGGGGTTGCTGCGGATGGTCTCGACCACCCGGGTGATCTGGTCGACGCCGTCTCGCTGGAACGTCCCGTCGGGCTTCTCGGTCCCCCCGAAGTTGCGCCACTGGTGGCCGTAGACCGGCCCCAGGTCCCCCTCCTGGCGCCCGAACCGCGCCGTCTGCTCTGCGGTGGCCCACTCGTTCCAGATGCGGACCTTGTTCTCCTGGAGCCACGCGACGTGGGTGTCCCCGGAGAGGAACCACAGCAGCTCGTAGATGATCGAGCGCAGGTGGAGCTTCTTGGTGGTGATCGCGGGGAAGCCGGCGGAGAGATCGAACCGCATCTGGTGGCCGAACACCGAACGGGTGCCGGTGCCGGTCCGGTCCGACCGGACGGCCCCTTCGTCGAGGATGCGCTGAAGGAGGTCGTGATACTGCTGCACGGGCGCAGGAAAGCAGATCCGGCCCGCGGTTACACTCGGTCCGTGTCTCGCCGGATGACCAACCTGCTCGTGTCGATGGTGGTCGCCCTGATCATGGGCATCACGATCCACTACGGCCTCGCGAACATGGAGCCGCCGGGGCCACCCCGAGCGGGGGACGCCGAGACTCCGCCCGCGGTGAGCGTGCGGTTCGCGGGCATCGAGCCGCGTCAGGCGCTGCGGCTGGAGGTGCAGGAGGGCCACAAGGAGGACGTCCGCTTCACCCTCTGGCTGAAGACGTCGGTGGACAGCGACGCGCGCGAGGAGGGGGGGATCCCCGCGGCCCTGGCCCAGGCGGAGGGGCTCGGGGGGCTCGACCTCGCCGCGATCGACCAGGGCCTCGGCCTCGAGACCGCGGAGCGCGCCGCCACCTTCGTGGTGCGGATGAAGGTCACCGACGCCGACGCCGACACCATCACGCTCCGCTGGACCGTCCGCCGCGCCTCCCCTGGTGAGGCCTCCGATCCCGAGTGGACCGACGCGATCAAGCGCGCCAAGAAGATGCGCGGCACCACGAAGATCGCGCGGTCCGGAGCTCCCCTGGAGTCGACGGTGGAGGGGGAGAGCTACCGGTCCGTCGCGTCCGCCGACGTGAGCACGCTGTTGCGCCGCTGGATGGCCGAGCCCGCGCCCCTGTTCCCCGATGAGCCCGTGGGACACGGAGCGATCTGGGAGGTGCGGCGGGAGCTCACCGACGCGGGCGTCACCACCGGTCAGACCGCCCGCGTCGAGATCACGGACGTGAAGGCGACGGGGATCGTGGTCCGCGAAGACCACAGCGCCGAGCTGCTGCGCTCGAGCCTCGAGTTCCCGGGCGCGCCCAATGTGATCGAGCTCTACGCCGACGACCTGCGCCTCAGCGGCGAGACGACGTTCACCGCCCGCCCCGAGTCCATCGCGGCGCTGGGCGAGGGCCGGATCGACACGAAGGTGAACCTCGTGCTCGGCCTCGGCATCGCGCAGATGGTGACGCGCACCACCTCGTCGGTGGAGCTGGTGGTCGACCGCCCCTGAGGGCCTACTCCCCCAGGAGCGAGGCCAGCTCGTACCGCACTTCTTCGCAGCTCCCGTAGCGGTCGCCCGGCTCCTTCTCGAGGAGCTTGAGGCAGATGGCGTCGAGCTCGGGAGGGATGTCGTCCTGGAGCGACGAGGGGATGGGCGGCGGCTGGGTGAGGTGGTTGAGGAGGAGCGGCAGGAGCTCCTCGTCGCCGAAGACCGGCTGGCCGGTCAGCACCTCGAACATGACCGCGCCCAGCGAGTAGAGGTCCGCGGCCGGGCCCACGTTGCCGCCGGCCTGGATCTGCTCGGGGCTCATGTAGCGAGGCGTCCCCAGCCGCACCCCGGTGAAGGAGATCCGCGAGCTGTCCAGCGCCCGGGCGATCCCGAAGTCCATGAGCTTGAGGCCGTCTTCGTGGGTCACGAACAGGTTCGACGGCTTGATGTCGCGATGGACGATGCCCTGGGCGTGGGCATACCCAAGGCCGTCGCACGCCTGGATGAGCAGCCGCACGATCTCCGCGAGGCTCGGGCTCTTGTCGCCCACGTACTCCCACAGCTCCTGGCCCTTGAGCAGCTCCATGGAGATGTAGCGGGCGCCGCGCCAGATCCCGAACTCGTGCGTGCGGACGATGTTCGGATGCCGCAGGCGACGGTGAATCTTCATCTCCCGGCGGAAGCGGCGGAGCAGGGTCTGGTTCGCGACGACGGAGAGGAACACCTTGAGGGCGACGGGCTCGTCGAGCTCCAGGTCCCAGGCTTCGAACACGGTGGCCATGCCGCCCGCGCCGATCGCAGCCTCGATGCGGTAGCGATCGCGCATGACCGTGCCGGGCTTGATGAAGAGGCTGTCCGCGTCGTTGGCGTCGATGTCCCCCGGAAGCGGCGTGATCGGCTGGCTGTCGGGGTGCCAGAAGACCCCGCTCGAGTCCTCCTCCCACTCGCCAGGGGCCTCCTCGCCCGGCGGCTCGCGCTCCAGCGGCTCGACCGTCTCGTAGCCGTCGAAGGAGGTCGGCTCGGACACGGGGATGTCGTCCAGGTCGGCGAGGGAGTCGAGGGAGTCGAGAGAGTCGAGCTCCGGCTCCGGGAGGGACTCGAGATCAGGCAGCGCGTGCTGCCCGGAGATGCGCGCGATCTCCTCGCCGAGCTCGTCTCCGAGGCCCATGGCGAACAAGCCCGACGTCTCCACCGGCGGCGGCGTGGGGGGCGGCGGCTCCGCGGGCGCGCGCTCCTGGCGACGCTGCGGCCCGTCGGGCATGGGGTAGACGATCTGGTAGTCGGGGTCCCGCTGGAGCGCGAGGGTCTGGAGCCGCCGCATGACCCCCTGGTGGGACGCCAGGGGGCCGATCATCCCCGGTCGCCATGGGGACTCCCGCAGGTGGTCGCCCCGCATGATCGCCGCCGCCCGGGCGCGGAGGCCGGCGCGCATGAGCAGGCTCGCTGCGCGCGCGTTCTCTCCCAGAGCAGACAGGAGGGCCACCATCTCGGGACGGGCGCCCCCGCGAGCGAAGTAGACGGACGCGTCCAGGCACATCTGGCGCGTGTCCGGTTCGAGCTCGGAGACGTGGATGACGCCGGGGGGGAGTGGCAGGAGGAGGGTGAGGCCGGCTTCGTAGAACCACCCCAGGTGGGCCATGATCCGCGCAGCGTCGCGATACGCCCCGCCACGGAGGTAACACTCCGCCGCCTCTACGGGTCGGGCGGCCTCTTCGTGCCGCTCGCCCGCGCGTACGTGTTCCCCCGCCTCGCTCGAAAACTCCTCACCCACCGGCCCCTAGGGTGCCATCACTCGCAGAAAGTCGACAGTTGGGACAGCTGCGATCTTCGGGTCGTTGAAGAACGCGTGGGGCATGCCGTCGTAGGCGATGAGCTCCACCTCGGCACCCTGTTCGGTCCATGCGGCGGCTGCGGCCTCCGCCTGGGGGAACGGCACGAGGCCGTCGTCGGTGCCGTGGAGGATCGCGACGGGGCTCGTGGGCGGGGGCAGGTGCAGCGGCGAGACGGAGTCCGGGGCGTGGTCGCGCAGGAACAGGGGCCCGATGAGGCGTCCGAGGCCACCGTTCATGGCCGCGAAGTCGTAGACAGCGAACACGGGGACGACCCGGACGAAGCGGTGCTCGTCCCGAAGGGCGTGAGCGCCGAGGAGCATGAGCGTGCCGCCGGCGCTGAGCCCGGACAGGCTAACGCGGTCGACGTCCAGGGCGTAGCGGTCGGCAGCGGCGAGCCACCAGCGGATGGCGGTGACCACGTCGTCGAGGGCTTCGTCGAGACGGCCGCCGCGAAAGACCATGCGGTACTCGGGGACGCAGACGGCGTACCCTTCCTCCACGAGCTTCGTGGCCAGGTACTTCATGGGTTTCATGCGCCGGTTGCCGAGCACCCAGCCACCCCCGTGGATCAGGACGACGGAGGGGTGGGGGCCCGGGCCCTCAGGCAGGTACACGTCGGCGACGGGGGGGATCCCGCGGCCGGCGCGCTCCTCGCGGAACGGGACGTCCTTGTGGGTGGGCGGGGCGGGTGTGATGCCCATCGGCGTCAGCAAGCTGCTGACGGACCTCACCGTGCGCCAGGTCGACGGCCCCTGCTGGGTCGGGGCGTTCGTCACCCGTTCCCTCCTCCAGAGAGCCCCGCCGTCTCCTCCAGCTCCTTGCCCTTCGTCTCCGGCAGGAAGATCCAGATGAGGACGAGGGCGATGATCGGGAAGATGGCGGTGGGCTTGATGGCGCCGCCCCACGAGTCGAGGCGCTCGGCGAGGACCCCGATGAGCAGCGGCGACAGGACGTAGCCGAGCCGCCCCAGGAGGTTGTTCGTCCAGGCGAAGGCGTCGCCCCGGAGCTCGGTGGGGAAGAGCTCCGACGTGAAGGCGTTCAGGACGGACAAGACGGCGGTCACGCCGAACACGGAGATGGTCAGGCCGATGCCGAGGACGAGCGGCGGCAGGCCCGGGGTGTAGGCCGCGAAGATGCCGAACACAAGGCTCAGATAGATGACGACGGCGCCCCAACGCCGGCCGATGACGTCCAGGAGCTTGCCCGACAGGAAGATGAGGGGGAGGGAGACGACGGCGGCGATGGTGAGCGCCTTGCCCACCTCGCCGTCGGTCCACCCCGCGTCCTGCTTGGCGAAGATCTTCCAGAAGTGAACGGCGTTCTGGGTGCACGCGTAGGTGGCGAACCAGATGGCGCCGAGCTCGAGGACGCGGCGTCGGTACGGGCCGCGCCAGATGGCGAAGAACGAGGTCTTCGGGGCGCTCGCGGCGGCCTCCTTCTGCTCGAGGAACCGGCTCGTCTCCTTCAGATTCCGGCGGGCGAAGGCGAGGATGAGGAGCGGGACGACGCCCACGAAGTAGACGCTGCGCCAGCCGGGGACGACGGTCTCGCCGCCCCAGGTGAAGGAGAGCTTGAGCAGCAGGGGGACGACGCCGGCGCAGATGATGGCGCCCAGCGAGCTGAAGGCCTGCAGCACCCCGATGACCATGCCTCTGCGGTCCGCGGGGAACTCCTCGGCGGCGTACACCATCGCGGTCGCCCACTCGGCGATGAGGAAGATGCGGGCCACGAACTGGGTCACCGCGAACATCCACACGGTCGTCGACAAGCCGGAGAACAGCGTGAACAGCGTGTACCCCAGGATGGTGACGGTGAGGACGCGGCGCCGGCCCCAGCGGTCCGCCTTGCGGACGAGCAGGTAGGCGAGGATGGTCCCCGCGTTGATGAACGCGGTGAGGCCCGTGACGGCGAACTTGCTGAGGCCGAACTCCTCCTGGATGGAGTCGAGGACCTGGGCGAGGGCGAAGAAGTCGTACCCCTCGAACAGGGTCGCGACGGAGAGGAACACGAACAGCCGGATCTGGTAGCCGGTGAGCTTCGTGGAGCCCTCCGAGGGGGGCCCGGCGGGGGGCAGCGGTGCGGACATGGGGTCTCCTCCCGAGGTCCGCGGAGCGTACCGCGCGCGGTTCGGCGCAGCGAACGCGACGCAGGACGAGGGCCAGCAGCGCGCCGGGGTCCTAGAGCTCTCCCCACCGACGCCCGATCACCTCCTGCATCGCGGGGGCGCTCGCGTCGAAGTCCCGGGGCTGGCTGCGGCCGGGGAACCACTTCCACAGGAACGCCCCCACCACGTCGGGCTGGCCGTCGATGGCGCGCAGGGCAGCGTCCAGGCACCGCGCCTGCAGATCCGAGGCCTCCGCCCCGGCGTCGACCGAGTAGTCCCAGGGCTGCCGGGCCGCCCCGAGCGAGCGGTTGTAGCCGAGCTCCGTGAACACCACCGGCCGCCCCACCCGCGCCGACAGCGCCGTGACGTCCGTCATGACCTTCGCCCAGCCCGCGTCCAGCTCCGCGTCCGTCGGGACCCCGCGGGTGTGCAGCGGGAAGTAGGCCTGGATCCCGATGGCGTCGAGCGCGTCCCAGAACGGGACCCGCTGGTAGTCGGTCCAGTTGGAGGCGAACGTCAGGGGCCCGTCGTAGACGTCACGCACCCGCCGGGTGATCTCCCGCCACTCGGCCTCGTGCTCGATCGTCCCGTCGAGCTCGGTGCCGACCGCGAACGCGTCCGCGCCGGCGCTGGCCGCGGCCATCGTCTCGATCCAGACCGCGTACGTCCTGAAGAACCGGTCCCAGGACTCCCGGTCGTCGAAGGTGATGTCGCCCCGCCAGGAGAACCGGCTCCCCCAGTACGCCAGGTGCGGCTTGATGAACACCTTGACCCCCATGGCGTGGCCCTCGGCGATGGGCCGGGCGAGCCACTCGGGCGGGTCGGCGGTGTCGAGGGCGCGGAAGCTCACCGTGCCGTCGTTGCCGATGCGGGCGTAGGGGTGGATGGCGACCCAGTTCACGCCGAGCGCCGCGAGCTCGCGCATCGTCTCCACCATCGCGTCCGATCCCCACTCCCAGCCCCAGGTCGGGCACGACACGGTCATCCCCTTCACCGGACCGCCAGCCGGGAGACGGAGGGGCGCGGTGACGACGGCCCCGAGGGGGGCCGGGTCGGACGACCGGAACGGAGACGGGGTCGCTGCCGGACCGGCCGGGGTGGCGGCGGACGGCTCGGGGGGAGGCGCGGGGGACGCCCAGGGAGCCGACGCGCCGAGGGCGAGCGCAAGCCCCCCGGCCAGGACCAGGAAAGCGAGGACATGTCGGCGGTGGCGCATCGCTCCCGGCATCGGACGATGCTACCAATGGGCCGTGTCGCGCCCCCTCGCAAGCTCTCTCGCCGAGCTCCTCGCCGCCCACGACGGCGCGCTGCCCCTCGACCAGGGCGCAGCGCTGCTCGCCGCCGAGGAGCAGGAGGGGGTCCCGGCCTCCGCGGTGCTCCACGCCCTCGACGAGTGCGCCCGCGGGCTCCACATCCCGGCCCGGGCGAGCACCGTGGAGGCGGTGGCGCGGCTGAACCACCACCTGTTCCGCACGCTCGGCTTCCGCGGGGACGTGGACGACTACTACGCCCCGCGCAACAGCTTCCTCGACCAGGTCATCGCGCGGCGGCGCGGCCTGCCCATCGCCCTGTCCGTGGTGATGATCGAAGTCGGTCGGCGCGCCGGGCTCGACCTGGACAGCATTGGCTTCCCTGGCCACTTCCTCGTAGGGACCCGGGGGACGGACGAGCAGCCTCGCTTCTACCTCGACCCCTTCGCCCAGGGGGACGTCTCCACCCGGGACGACCTGCGCGCCCGCCTCCTGCACATGGGCATGCCGAGCGACCGCCACGAGGAGCTGATGGGGCCCATCTCTCCCCGTCGGATCCTCCTGCGCATGACGTACAACCTCAAGGGCAGCTACCTCCGGCTGCGGCAGGTGCCCGAGGCGCTGCGGCAGATCGAGCGGGTGCTGCTGCTCGCGCCCGACCGCCACGAGGAGCACCGCGACCGGGGCCTGCTCCTGGCGGAGAGCGGCCGCGAGGCCGAGGCGCTGGTGTCCCTGCGGCGCTACCTGGACGAGGTGCCCGACTGCGACGACCGGGACATCATCGGCGCGGTCGTCGCGCGCCTCGAGTCCTGAGGCGGGAGCGCGCGTGGAGCCACTGGACCTGCTGTTCATCGACGTCGCGGACCCGGCCTACGAAGGGGAGTGCGCGCTGCGGTTCCGCATCCTCCGGGAGCCTCTCGGCTTCACCCGGGCGGACGTGGCGTTCCCCTTCGAGGCGGAGAGCCTGCACCTCGTGGCGGTCGACGCGGACGGCGTGGTGCGGGGCTGCGTGCTCTTCCACCCCGACGGGCGCGGCGGCGGTCGGCTGTTCCAGATGGCCGTGGACGAAGCGCTCCAGGGGCAGGGCGTCGGGCGGGCGCTGGTGGACCACCTCGAGGCGGAGCTGGCGGAGCGGGGGATCGAGGAGGTCGAGCTCCACGCCCGGGACCACGCGATCGGGTTCTACGCCCGCCTCGGGTACGTCGCGTTCGGCGAGCCGTACACCGAGGTCGGGATCCCCCACCAGAACATGCGCAAGCGCTTGTCGTCGGGTTGACGTCGGCCTTGCGGGTGGGCCGGCTGGCGCGCCGGGGGGGCCGCCCAATCGCATCTACCCGCCACCTGCCCGGCAGGTACCGCCGACTCCGGACTCCACAGTCCCATCTACCCGCCACCTGCGGCGCAGGGACCGCCGACTCCGGACTGCACGGTCCCATCTACCCGCCACCTGCGGCGCAGGTACCGCCGACTCCGGACTCCTTCAGGAGCCGGCCGGCTTCTGGCCGCGCCAGGGGGGACGGAGGGCGGCCGCTTGCGGCCGGTTCCTGGGGCGTGGACGGCGCCAGCCGTTCGCGGCCCAGAACGGAGCGCGACTGCGCGACCCCGGAGGAGAACCGGTGCCGCTTGCGGCAGGCGCTCAGATGACGACCACCCCTTGACGTCGGCCTTGCAGAGCCAAGGGGAGCGCAGGCACCGCGTGAGGTAGCGTCTCGGCGATGGACTTCGACGCGCTGCTCGACCGGGTGCTCGCCGCGGTGGACCACAAGGCGTTCGTGACGCCGATGGCGGGGATCGACGACCCCGTGGAGGTGGCGCTGCTCGAGCCCGTGTTCGCCGGGCTGGGGGACGAGACGCCGGACATCGAGGGGCTGCGGAGCCAGGTGCGCGCGCTGGCGGACGCCGGGAAGATCACCGAGCGCCGCGCCTGCATCCTCCTCCAGACCATCGCCGCCCACCCGGCCTGCGAGGACCTGCGTGAGCTCGCCCGGCTCATCGGCGACGAGGAGCACCTCGTGCTGCGCGACGGCGGGCCCCGGCAAGCGGCGCGCCTCGCGGTCGTCGACCACCACCGGGGCGTCCACGCCTTCCTCATGGGGCGCTACGAGCACGCGCTGGAGCTGGAGACCCGCTCCGCGTCGGCGCGCCCCTGGGGGGACTCGCTGGCCAACATCCTCATCATCCTGCTCCGCCTCGACCAGGAGGCCCGCGCCATCGAGATGCTCGCCAGCATCCGGCGCCGCTTCCCCCTCGATCTCGTCCGTCAGGTCGAGAGGTACATCCGCCAGGACCCCGACCTCGCCTTGCTCCGCGAGCAGCTGGACGCGGGGACCGACGCGGGCGGGCACGGCGCGGCCGACGGAGCCGGCATCGATCCTGCAGACCCCAACGACGACCCGGAGGAAGATCCATGGGACCCCGTCTTGCACTGATTCGCGTGGCGCTCATCGCAGCGCTCGTCCTGAGCGCCACGGCGCCGAACGCGGCCCTGGCCGCCAACCCCGAAGAGGGCCTGCACGCCGGCCGTCTCACCCGCTCCCGGGTCATCGAGATGGTGTTCGGGGTGCCGATCAACGCCGACGGCATCGCGGGGCCGCCGCTGTCGACGCCCACCGGCGACGACGACGCGTTCACCGGCGACGACGACAGCGACGGCGCGAGCGAGACCGAAGGCACGGACGACGGGACCGACGACGCGAACGGCACCACCGAGTCGACGACGACGAGCTCCAACAACGACTACGGCGAGTCGGGTGACGGCAACACCGACTACGGCAACGCCGACCCCAGCAACGGGGGGCTGACGTCGAACACGAAGAGCACGGTGGGGACCCAGACGCTCCTCGACATCATCATCGGGATCATCTTCGGACAGGACCGCCCCTGGGACGACAAGAAGGGGCGGCGCCAGTGAGCCACGCCGACCCTGACGGAGCCCTCGCCCTGGCGGCGGAAGGGCTCCCCGAGCCGGAGTTCTGGCCGGGCCTGCCGCGGCTCGTCCGGGACCCGCAGCCCGACCGGGATCGGCCTCCGTCCGCGTTCCTCCGGGCGCTGCGGAGTCGGATCGCCCACCGGCGCTCCCCGGAGACGCTCTCGCTGTTCCGGTCCCTCGGTCGCCTCGCAGGACAGCGCGTCGAGCGGGCCTGCACCGAGGCATTCCCCGACCTCTTCACGGCCGACGAGCGCGGCGCCATCGTGCAGGGAGTGTTCACCGAGCTCTTCGACGGAGGACTGGCGACCTTCCGGGGCGTCGACGCCGCGGAGCTGCTCGCCTGGGTGCGGCTGCGGGCCGACCGGGCGGTGCTCAAGGCGGCGGTGGCCCGCTGGGCGACCTTCGAGGTGCGGTCGGCCCACCGAGCCCGCTACCGCGACCTGCTCACGGACGCGGAGGTCGAGGAGATCAGCGCGGACGTGCTCAGCGAGCTGCTGGGGCGGTCCCTGGCGCGGTTCGAGGGGCAGAACGACCGCCAGCTCTACGTCTACGTGCGCACGTCGGCCCACCGGGCGGTGGGGCGCGCGGCGCGTCGCAAGGTGCTGCACCGCAAGTCGGTGGCGAAGATGCGCCAGGAGGCGCCGCCGGATCTGCCGCCGCTCGTGGGCTCCCCGGAGCCGGCGCCGCGGGTCCGACTGAACTCCGAAGCGCCGCTGCCCATCTCGGCGGACGACGAGGCCTACCTGCGGGAGCTGCTCGAGGCGGGCGGCAAGCTCGCGTCGGTGGCCGAGCGGCGGGGGGTGACGCGGGGGTCGGTGACGAAGATGGTCCAGCGGATCATGCGCCGGCTGGACGACCTCACCCCCGACGAGCGCGAGCGGGTGGGCGAGTGGGCCGAGGCCACGCTGGGCGCCCTGCAAGCGGACGCGCGCTGATGGGCCGGCTCCTGGCCAAGCTGCGCGGCGCGGTCGCGGCCGCCGTCACCCAGGTGATCCTCTGGGTGCTGGGGGGCACCGGGGTCTGAGGGCTGGGGCTCAGCGCGAACGGCGGGTCCTGAGCCGCCCGAGGTCGAGGAAGCGAGAGAGGAGCGGAGGGAGGCGGGCTCAGGCCCGTCGCACCGACCGACGACCGACGCTGACGAAGAGATCGGGGGGATCAGGACCCGCCGAGCATGCCGTCCTTGATGTCCTGCTGTACGGGGTCACCGCCGAGCCAGACCTTGAGGAGCGCGTCGGCGAAGTCCTTGCCCTCGATCACGCCCTTCTCGGCGCCGTTCACGCGGGTGACGGTGCCCTTGCCGGGCTGCCAGGCGAGCTCGATGACGTCGCCCTTCGCGACCTTCGGGAAGTAGGTCTTGAACGTGTCGAGGCGCGCCTGGAGTGCGCTGAGCTGCGAGGCGCTGTTCTTCGTGAAGCCCTCCTGGATCCCGTCCGTGATCTTCTCCGCCTCGAGTCCGCGGAGCATGTGGAGCTGGACCTTCCAGGCGCCGGCTCCCAGGGCGGCGTCCGTCGACGTGACCTTCTTCTCCGTCCAGAACCCGATGACGTACACCTTGATGAAGAGCACCGAGCGGAGGCCCGCGCCGTTGAGGCTCACGGACTTGCCGGAGACGGTCGCGGTGTCCGCGAGGTCGACCCCGTGGTGGGTGGCGGCGACGGCCGGCGACGCGATCAGCGAGAGAGCGACGAGCAAGGTGGCGAGCGAGCGGACAACTGCGGACATGGACTCTCCTCCGGTCTGTGACGGTTAGGACACCTTACGACGACGAGCCGGGTCAAGGTGCGCGGCCGGGCGGCGCGCGGACAGGCAGGCGCCCATACGCAGCGGCAGACCCAGGCGATCGCTCCTACTCGTCCAGAGCCTCGTCCGCGCGCTCATGCCCGTTCTGCATGCCGCTGCGCGTCGTGTTCCGGGCGATGTCCTCGTCGATGGGCGGATCGAACGTCGTCTCGGCCCAGTTGCCGCGGAACCGCAGCGCCCCGTCCGGCCCATCGACGAAGACGTCCAGCGTCCAGCTCTGGCGCAGCACCGCCGTGCCCCGGCTCGCCTCGAAGGGCTCCACCGTCCACGCCCGCGACACCAGCACATCCCGACCGTCGGTCGTGGCGAAGCGCCGGAAGTCCTTGAACAGCGTGAAGTCGAGGGCGAAGAGCGCGTTCTCGCGGCTCACGGCGTTCACCGTGCTCAAGCGGTCGCAGGAGCCGTCCTCGAAGCAGTCCTCGCCGTCCAGGAAGCTCCGCGTGTACGCGGCGGTGCTCGGCTCGGCGTCGATCTGGTTCTCGACGAGGGTGAAGGCCGCGTGAGTGCTCACCGGATGGCGTGAGCCGTAGAACAGCGTCACGTCGGTGGTGTCGGCGAGGGACGTGTCCGGCGGGCGGGTCAGATCGGCGACGTCGTCCGAGGAGAGCGACGACGGGATGGTCGACCGATCCGGCGTCGACGCCGAGAAGTCGACCCCGTCGAGGAGCGCCGCGAAGTTGTCGGCGCCGGCGACGCGCACCGCAGGGTCCTCGGCGTCGAACTCCCGGACCATGTAGCGCGCCAGGTCGCTCAGCTCCGTCGGCGCCTCGATGGGCGCGGGGCAGCCCGCGAGGGTCAACGCTCCGACGAGGGTCGCGCACGCCGCGCCCTGCTTCGCCATCCACACCGTCCGCGCTGCATCCATGTCCCGAGCATGCCAGCCAGCCACCTCCGCTGCCCGGGCACCGGACGCCCAAGCGACGGGCGCCCGCCCCTGCAACCAGGGACGGGCGCCTCTCGTCCGCGGTCCCGCCTCGCGGGGGGACCGCCATCACTCAGGCCGCGGGCGCTTCGTTCGCCCCGCCCCCTTCGAGCAGCGCGGCGCGGGGGCCCTCGGGGCGCTCCTCGCCGGCTCTCGGCACGTCGTCGGTCTGCGCCCCTTCGAGCCACGCGTCGCCGCGCAGCCTCCAGAGCGAGATGGCCGCGAGGCCCGCGATCTCGACCGTGAGGCCGATCCACGCGCCCACCGCCCCGAGCCCCATGGGCATGGCCAGCACGACCGCCACCGGCAGCTGGAGCAGCCACGCCGCGAGCACGCTCGACACCATCACGAAGCGGGTGTCTCCCGCGCCGTTCAGCGCGCCCTGGGCGACCATCGCGATGGCGTCGAACACCTGGAAGCCCGCCGCCACCAACAGCAGCGTGCTCCCGAGCGCCGCGACCTCCGGCTCGACGCCGAACACCGCCACGAGCGGGTCCGGAGCGACCACGAACACGACGCCGAAGACGGCCATGACTGCCGTCGCCAGCACCATCGCGTGTTTCGTGGCTGCCCTCGCCGCCAGCGCCGACCCCGCCCCGACCGCCTGACCGACGAGCACGCTCGCGGCCTCGCCGATCGCGTACCCGGGCAGGAAGCTCACGCTCACGATCCGGATGACCATCACGTGAGCCGCGAGATCGATCGCGCCGACCCGCGCCAGCACCGAGACCAGGAGCACCCAGGCTCCGACTCCCAGCAGCTGCCGCACGCCCATCGGGCTCCCCAGCCGCCAGATCTCCCGGAGGAGACCCCGCTCCGGCCGGCGGGTGTCCGCCGACGCCAGGCGCGGGAGTCCGCGCCAGCTCAGGAAGAGGAACGCCACCGCCACGGCCAGGACCGTCGCTGCCGCCGCTCCTCCGACGCCCATCGCCGGGATCGGCCCCCATCCGAAGATGAAGAGGGGGTCGAAGGCGATGTTCAGCCCGTTCGCGAGGAGGTTCGCGACCATCGGGGTGCGCGTGTCACCCCGGCCATCGAACCAGCTCTTGAACGCGAGCACCGCGAACGTGAGCGGCGAGCCGAGGACCCGGATCAGGAAGTAGCTGTTCGCCATCTCCCCGACCGCGCCCTCGGCCCCGAGCGCCGCGAACAGCGCCGGGCCGAGCGGAGCGAGCGCCGCCAGCAGTCCACCGACCACCGCCGCCACCCACAGCGCCTGCCACCCGAGGCGGAGCACGCCCGCCTCGTCCTCACGGCCCGTCGCCTGCGCGACCGCGACCTTCGCCCCGCCCATGAGCCCCATCCCGAAGGCGAGGATCAGGAACGTGGTGCTGATCGCCATCCCGACCGCGGCGAGCGGCTCGGTCCCCAGTCGGCTCACGAAGAGCGTGTCCGCCACGCCCATCGCCGTGAACGACAGCATCGAGATCGTGATCGGCCAGGCGAGGCGGACCACGTCACCCATCGCGGGGATCGCGTGCCGGTTGGAGCCCGGCGTCTCCGCCGGGTGGCCATCCGGAGGGGCCCGTTCGGGGGCTTGTCCTTCGCGGGCCATGGCGGGCGCTCCCTCGTGGTTGATGGATCGCTGGGGGTTCACCTCGTTGATCTCGTCCGACATGTGTCACCGTCCTTGTCTCCGGGTCTCCCCGGCGTTGTCTGTCCGGGGTGCGTCCCCGGCGTGGTTCCTCCGGGGCGCGCCCCGGCGTGGGTCTCCCGGGCGGGTGGCCCGGGAACTCGTGGGTTGCGTCTCCGCTCGCGGACGCGCGGCGCACGCCGCGGGCGGGGACGGGGGGTGTGTGGTCTGGGATCCGTGGACGCCGAACGCCGGAGAGGCGGGCCACGGCCCCCGGTCAGGTCGCCAGCGCGCTCACGCGCAGACGGATCCCAGGCGGGGGACGATCGGTTCGGGGACTCAGCGGAAGGGAGTCAGCAGGTGCGCTGTGCGCCCCCCGAGCGACCCTGCGGGATCTTCGGGGGCCCGCCATTCGGCGGGTTCTGCGGGGAGCGATCCACCCACGCCCGAAGGAGGGAGCCGGTGTCGATCGCGGGGCCAAAAGCAAAGACCGTGGCGAGACTATCCATCTGCGTTTCCTCCAGTGGGGCGTAGCGACAGGGATCTGCCGCCCTCTGCGTCCCGGAGCATGCCCGCCCGGCCGCGCGGGGGAAACCCCCAAATCAGGGAAATGACTCCGTCGGGCCGGGCGCTGTGTTGCCCGGCGGCGCGTGTTCGGATAGAAGGTCGGGGCAAAGCTCCCCGGAGGTTGTCGTGTCCCTCGCTGAGAACATCCCCGTCGTCGACTTTCGCGACTGGTCTGACCCCGCGATGAAGTCCCAGTTCGTGACCGCCCTGGGCAACGGCCTCGAGAAGTTCGGGTTCGTCGCCGTGACCGGCCACGGCATCAGCAAGTGGACGCTCGATCGCGCCTACGCCACCGCGCGCGAGCTGTTCGCCCTGCCGGCCGACGTCAAGGCGCGCTACGAGACCCCGGAGAACGGGCGCCAGCGGGGGTACACGTCGTTCGGCGTCGAGCACGCCAAGGACCACGCCGCCCCGGACCTCAAGGAGTTCTGGCACATTGGCCGCGACCTGGGCGATGACCACCCGCTCCACGAGTCCGGGGACATCCCGCCGAACCTGTTCCCCAGCGAGCTGCCGGTGTTCGAGGAGGTCTTCCTCGACTACTTCAACCGGATCGAGGGCTTCGCTCTGCAGCTCCTCGACGCGATCGGCGCCTACCTGGGCCAGCCCCGGGAGTTCTTCCGGGGCGCGACGCAAGACGGCAACTCCATCGTGCGGATCATCCACTACCCGCCGCTGGCCGGGGACGTGCCCGCCGGGGCCGTGCGCGCGGCGCAGCACGAGGACATCAACCTGATGACCGTCCTGCCGGTCTCCACGGCCCCCGGCCTCGAGCTCATGACGAACGACGGCGAGTGGATGGCGGTCATGACCCCCCCGGACGTCCTCGTGGTCGACACCGGCGACATGATGAAGCTGCTGACCGGCGGCGTGCTCCCCGCGACCACCCACCGCGTCGTGAACCCCGAGGACGCAAAGCGCGGCGAGTCGCGCCTGTCGATGCCCTTCTTCCTCCACCCGCACCCCGACTTCCGGCTCACGCCCATCGGGACGGACGGCGAGGGGATCAAGACGCGCGACTTCCTCGGCGAGCGGCTCCAGGCGATCGGGGTCGCGTGAGGCGCGCAGCCCCGGCGCTGCTCCTGGGCGCCACTGTCTCGCTGCTCGCGTGGACGGGCGAAGACGTCTCCGGCCTCGACGCCGTCACGTCCAGCGACGACCGACCCGACTGCCTCGAGGGGCTCGACCTCGACGTGGGCGAGCTCGTGTGGCCTCAGTGCTTCGACGATCCCAGCAAGGCCATCGCCACCCGCAGCCGGCTCCGCAAGGAAGGGATCCTCGCCCGCGTGCAGGAGCTCGGGCGGTGGACCCGCGTGGTCCGCTACTTCCCCATGTCGGCGGCGAAGGCCGAGCGGAAGGGGCAGGAGGCGCTCCAGCGCCGCCCCGACGGCCCCGAGGGGATGCTCGCGGTGGTCGTGGACTGGGACCCGGACCTGCGGTCCTTCGTGTGGGACCTGGAGGCCGCGTGCCCTGAGGGGTGGCACGCCGCGGGCGACTTCAAGCTCACGGCCTACGTGCTCGCGCAAGAGAAGCACTTCGCCGACGACGAGGTCCTGACCGACCCCTGTGAGCTCGAGGGCGAGTTCCGCAGCGCGTTCCTGTTCGGCCAGGGGGTGGAGCTCCAGGGCTCGGGGCTCACGCTCGATGGGCGCATCGTGCGGGTGCGCGGGGACGGCTGCTTCGAGGAGGCGCGGTGTCCCCTGACGGCGACGACCCGCTGCGCGCGCCCGGGGCGCACGGTCGCCGTGGACCCGGACGTCATCCCGCTGGGGACGGAGCTGCTCATCGAGGGGGTCGGGCGGCGCAAGGCCGAGGACGTGGGCGGCCGGATTCGGGGGCAGCACATCGACGTCTATCACGGCACCGAGCTGTCGGTGCACCAGGCCAACACCCGCACGGTGGACTCGGCGCTGGTCTGCGTCCCGTCGGACCTGCCTCAGGGGCCCCCGGCGCCGCGGGGCCTCCGGGGCGACTGACGGACCCCTCGGGGCTTGCCGCGGGCCGCTCCCGACGCCACGATCGGTGGCGTGTACCGCCGCATCACCCTGATCTCCCTCGCGATCTTCGGCATCCTCCTCGGCGCGGCCTGGATGACGCCGGACACCTGGGTGGTGGACGAGGCCCGGGTGATGGACGCCTCGCCGGACATCGTCTGGCCCTTCGTCTCCGACGCAGCGACCTTCTCCGAGTGGACCGTGTGGACCCCCGAGCACCGTGAAGGTCTCGACAGCGAGGACTTCGAGACCACGGGGGGCCTGCGCGGCTACCGGTGGTCCTCGGCCCGGTCGATGGGGGAGATCACGACGCGGGCCGTGGAGTCGGGCCGCGTCGTCGCCCTGGCCGGCAGCGCCGAGGGGCGGTTCCCCATCGACGGCTCGATCGTGGTCGAGGAGCAGGAGGACGGCGGAGTCGTCGTGCGCTGGACCCACGAGGGGGAGCTCGGGTGGGACCCGCTGATGCGGCTGCTCCGTCCGGTCGTGCAGGGCCGGATGGCGGAGGACGTGTCCGCCAGCCTGGGGCGCCTCGGGGAGCTGGCCGAGGAGGCGCAGCGCGCGGCGACGCCTCATCCCGATGCTCCCATCGGCACCCTCGCTCCGTCGCCCGAGGAGGGGCGCCCGATGGAGGAGGAGCCCGACGCACCGACGGACCCTGCCAATGACTGAGCGGTTCTGATATTCAGCGGGGATGCTGCGGACCGCCCTCGCCCTCCTCGCACTCTCCGGAACCCTCCTCCTCGGCTGCCCCGCGGGCGAACCCGACCCCGAGCCCACCCCCGAACCGACGCCCGAAGCGCCGACCCCGGGGGAGTTCCAGGCGGGCGCCGCGGTGGTGCGCATGACGGTGCCCATCGGGATCAGCACGTCGGGCAACTCGCCGCTGGAAGGACCCGACAGCGACTCGCCGTACTCGGACCGCTTCCCCGCGAGCCGGCGCCTGCACGGCCACCCGGACGTGCGCGCAGTGGTCTACAGCCGAGGCGAGGGCTTCGAGCTGGCGGTGGTGCGGGTGGACATGATCGGCGCGGTGGAGCAGATGCGGGACGCGCTCGTCGCCGAGCTGTTCGACCGCACGGGCATCGACTACGACGACAGTCTCGTGCTCGGCGCGACCCACACCCACTCGGGCCCCGCGCGGTTCATCCAGCCCGTGTTCTTCTCGGTGATCGCGGACTACTTCCACGCCGCCCACTACGAGCGGATCGTGGGGCTCATGGCCGACGCCGTGATGGAGGCGCGCGCGGATCTGGCGCCCGCCGAGTTCGCCCTGGTGCATGCCTCGGCCCCGGATGCCCACATCGACCGGCGCTGTGAGGACGGGGACACGGACTACACGAACGACGACACGCCGCTGCTCGTGGTGCGCAAGGACGGCGCCATCGAGTCGATCGTCATGACCTACGCCATCCACGGCACCGTGCTCGGCCCGGACGACCTGAACATCAGTCAGGACGTCTCGGGGGCCATCGAGACGTTCACCGAGCTCGCCCTGGAGGACGAGGACGCGATGGTGATGATGATCAACTCCTGGGCCGCGGACGCCGGCCCCGGGAGCCCCTCGGTGACGCCGCTGGCCGACGCGACGCCTCTGCCGACGGACTACGCCCGCATCGAGGAGGTGGGCGAGTACATGGGATCGGTGGTGACGGGCGCGCTGGACAGCGCCGAGTGGACGACGGAGCCCGCGGTGCAGGCCCGGACGTACCGCTACCTGCTCGACCGGATGGAGATCGGGTACGGGTTCGACGAGTTCCCCTTCGAGTACGGCGGCGTCTACTGCGTCGGCGAGGTGGACTGCAACGAGCCGCCCCCGTACGAGCCGCTGGAGAACATCGCCAACGCCTGCATCCCCTTCCCCGAGCACTCCCCGGCGCCGATGCAGTCGATGGTGACGGTGGGAGCCATCGGCGACGCCCACTTCCTCACGTGGGGCGGCGAGTGCGGCACGAAGCTCGCGGAGACCACGATGGCCTCGTTCATGGAGGTGGACGGGGTCGATGACGTGGTGTTCTTCGGATACTCCAACGACTACATGGGCTACGGGCTGCACGAAGAGGACTGGTACTTCGGCGGGTACGAGGCCTCGGGCTCCATGTGGGGGCCGAAGCAGGGCGACTACATGGCCCTGCGGGCGGTGCAGAGCTTCCGGGACTACATGGGCGTAGAGACGGCGTCCTACACGGCGGCGCCCCCCATCGAGCTCTTCGACCTGAGCGTCATCGACCCGGTGCTGATCGAGACGGCCCTCGAGGTGGGGACGATCGTCGAGCAGCCGGTGGACGCGGGCCCGGGGGAGACGGTGACCGCCACGATCTACGGCGCGGACCCGTGGTGGGGGACGCCGCTCGCGACGCTCCAGCGGGACGACGGTGGCGTCTGGGTCGACGTGGTCACGCCGACGGGGAGGACGGTGACGTCGGACGGATACGGCTTCTGGGTCGACCTGAGCCCCGATCCGGACTGGACCGACGCGGACGAGCTGCCCATGACGCGGCACTTCTCGTACACCTACTCCCTGCCCCGCACCTCGCGCTACGGCGAGGCCATCGGGCTGACGCCCGGCAGCTACCGCCTGTCGATCGTCGTCCCCGAGGACGGCGAGACGGAGACGGTGATCACGACGGACGCGTTCGCGCTGGAGTAGGCGCGCGGCTGGCGCCGGTCGGGAGAAGCGACGCGGGCCGACGACAGGGGTCGCCGGCCCGGTGCCAGGGTTCGAGAGACTGGCCCCCGGGCGCTGACCGGGCAGGATGTGGTCTTGGGTGAAACGCGCCCGGGGAACCGGCCTCAATGGGGAGGGGCCCCGGGGGGATCCGGGAGTTGCCTTCGGGCACGACGTTGCCCGACTGGCCAGGTCAGCGCGTGGCGCCGACCGCGATGAGTTCGCCGGAGGAGGGCGAGGTCACGTAGAGCGCGCAGGGGTCCCACGGGCCCGTGCCGAAGGTCAGGCCGGTGACGCCGTCAACGCCGCGGAGGAGATCCGTGAACTCCCCCGTCTCCGGGTCGAGGCGGACCACCCTCCCCTCCCCTGCCAGCGCTGCGTAGACCGCCCCGTCGAGCGTGGCGACCACCACCTCCGACGGACCCGCGCCCAGCGGCCAGGAGGTCACCTCCGCGGCCTGCATGGGCTCCTCGCCGTCGAGGGGGAAGCGGAGGAGGCTCGGCTCAAGGCCTGACGACGTGACCCAGACCGCGCTCGCATCGGGCGAGAACGCCACGCCGAACGGGGCCGGCACCTGCTGGATGAAGCCGTCGAGGCCGCCGCTCGGGCTGACCTCCACGATCTCCTGGTCCGCCACCGGGCTCGCGACCACCAGAGAGCGCCACGGGGTGGACGCCGCGCTCTCCGCGCCGGGGAGGGGTTGGACAAAGGTCGAGGTCTCGCTCGTGTCCGGGTCGACGTGCACGACGGCCCCCGCGCCGTCGCCGATGTCTCGGCTGATCGCGGTCAGGGCCCCGTTCCACCAGGCGAGCCCTGCGACCTCGGCGACCTGGGCGACGGGCGCGTGAGCGCCGGACGTCTCTACCTCTTCGATGGTGTCGGCGGTGCTCACGAAGAGACGGCCGGAGGGGGAGAACACGACGCCACGGGTGCCCGCGTCGAACCCGTCGGCGACGACCGCGACCTCTCCGGGGGCGAGAGAGTCGGCGCAGAGTGCCTCGGGATCCTGGGGGGTCGGCAGCTCGGCAGCGGCGACACACCCGCCGAGCGTGAGCGCCGTGAGCGAGCCCGTGAGTGCACGCGTGAGCCCAAACGGCCTCTGTGCGTTCACCCCCCGAGACCGGCCCAGACGCGCCGTCGTCACAAGCCGAGCCCCGGCTCGCCGACGCCGACGACGTAGAGCTCGTCGCTGAACAGCGACGTGACGTAGACCGCGCACGGGTCCCAGTCGGCCCCCACCCCGAAGGCGAGGCTCGCCGCGAACTGCACGCCGACCCCGACGGCGTCCTCGGAGCCGTCCGCCGGGTCCACCCGGTCGATGCGTCCCGCGATGTTCTGGGCGATGTACACCGCGCCGCTCTCCCCCATGGCCACCCCGTCGGGCGCCGTGCCGGGGCCCCAGGACGTGATCTCCGTCGGGGTCTGGGCGACGCCGTCGACGATGGGCACCTCCCACAGCGGGGCGGGGTTGGCGAAGGTGGTCGCGACATACGCCGCGCTGCCATCCTCGGAGAACCCGATGCCGTTGGGGGACGTCACTTCGTCCGACCAGAGCGTGACCTCACCCGCCGCCGTGACCTCGACGATCTCCTCGTCCCCCGACGGGGTCGAGACGAGCAGGGTCCCCCAAGGGGTCACGGCGGGGAAGTTCGCCCCGGGGATGCCCCCCGCGAGGAGGCGCACGTCTCCGCTGTCCACATCCACGGCGTACACCCCGCCGAGCCCGTCGGGCTCGCCGCTGTCGCCAGAGGCGACGATCAGCTCGCCGTTCCACCAGGCCAGCCCCACCTCGGCCGGGATCGGGGCGAGCTCCTCGTGGCGGCCGTCAGCCCAGACCTCCATCACGACATCGCCCCGCGACACGAAGAGCCGACCGTCCGGGGAGAACGCGATCCCCTCGGTGCCACCGGTCAAGCCGGTCGCGAAGACCTGGACCGTCCCCTCCGACAGCGAATCGGCGCACACGTCCACCTCGGTGGAGTCGTCGTCGTCGGCCGGGGGATCGCCGGAGGGGCACGCGGTGAGGAGGATCGCGAAGAGCAGCAGCAGGGGGGTACGCATCGGCCCGACCGTACCTCAGAGGCAGCAGCGGAACCCCGTCGAGTAGTCGTGGTAGCCAGTGCTGTGCGCGGTGGTCACGTAGGTGCAGCCCGCGCCGTTGATCGCCGCGTCCCCGTAGAAGCCCCCGCGGAACGCGCCGCTGGCGTCGCTCACCCACTCGTGCAGGTTTCCGTGCATGTCGTAGGCGCCCCAGGGGCTCACGCAGGCCGCGTGAGCGCCGCCCGGCTCGACAGTGTCGGGCTGCTGGTTGATCCCCGGGTCGTTCATGGACGTGGGGTCCCAGACGTTGGAGTGGCCGAAGAAGTCGATGACCGGGTGCCCGCCAGGGTAGGTGTCGTTGCACGCCGAGCCGTCGTAGGTGTTCGCGTAGGGCCAGGTCAGCCCGCTGGGCCCCTGGCAGGCGGCCAGCCACTCCGCTGAGGTGCAGAGGCGCTTGCCGACCTCCGTGCAGGCCGCGGCTGCCTCCGCGCCGGAGACGTAGCCCTGGGGTGGGATGCCGTCAGCAGGGACGGCCCGAACGAGCTCCGACGAGCCCAGGGCTCCGTACGGGGAGCGGGGGAACCAGGCCGCGCCGTCCCAGACTTCGAGGGCGGCTTCGTATCGGTCGATGCAGAACTCGGGGGCGCCGGAGACGAGGACCATCCCGGAGGGGCAGGCGCCGACTGCGTCGTCATCGTCGGACGCGTCGTCGTCGTTGACGGCGTCGTCGTCGTCCGCCGCGTCGTCGTCGTTCGCCGCGTCGTCGTCGTTGACGGCGTCGTCGTCGTTCGCCACGTCGTCATCGTCAGATGCGTCGTCGTCGTCGGACGGGAACGCGGGCGTGGACAGCGGCGGCAGGCCACCGCCACCGCTGGGGCACCCAAGCAGGCAGGCCGCCATCAGCGTGAGTCCCCACCTCGTCATGGTCGTCTCCACGCCGGGGACCCTACCGCGAGCGCACCATCCGGGCAGGCCACGATGCGCTACAAACCCGCGATGCGCCGCCTCCTGCTCCTGCTCGCCCTCGCCATCCCCCTCAGCGCCCCCGCCGAGGAGCCCCCGGAGGGCCCCACGATGCGGCTCTCCGGGACTCCCGACATCCCCGACGCCCTGCGCTCACGCTTCAACCAGTACCTCTCGACCCGGTCCGCGTGGCTCACGGACATCGCGCCCGACGGCGACGCCGTCCTGGTGTCGACCCGGTTCGGGGAGGCCTCGCAGCTGCACCTCGTCAGCGAGCCCCTCGGCATGCGTGAGCAGCTCACGTTCCGTCCCGAGCCGACCCGGCGAGGCGCGTTCGTCCCCGGCAGCGACGACCTCCTGTTCAGCGGCGACATCGGAGGCAACGAGCAGTACCAGGTCTTCCGGCTGTCCGCCGCGGACGGCTCCGTGAGCCTCCTCACGGACGGCGAGAACCGCCACGGATTCCCGGTGCTGAACCGGGCCGGCGACCGCTACGCCTGGAGCAGCAACCAGCGCAACGGCACGGACACGGACGTGTGGCTGGCCAACACCGATGGCAGCGACCCGCTCCTGGTCGGGGAGGCAGAGGGCTCCTGGTACCCCATCGAGTTCTCGCCGGACGGCAGCAAGCTCCTCGTCCTGCACTACGTCTCGACCACCGACCGCCGCCTCAAGATGTGCGCTACCGACGGATCGGGCTGCCAGTCCATCACCAACCCGAAGAAGCCCCAGGCCTGGAAGGTGGCCACGTGGCATCCCAACGGGGAGGAGCTGTTCGTCTCGGTCGACAGCGACGGCGAGTTCGCCCGGCTGTACCGGGTGGGGCGGGGGCGCAAGGGCATCGCCCCGAGCCGCACCTGGACACCGCTCACGGACGACATCGACTGGGACGTGGAGGACGCGGTCGTCTCTCCCGACGGGAGCACGCTGGCGCTCACGGTGAACGAGGAGGGTTACAGCTCCCTATGGCTCCTCGACGTGGCCACCGGCACCAAGAAGAAGGTGGACCTCCCCCAGGGGATCCTCGCGCGGGTCATGTGGGCGCGGAACGCGAACGTCCTCGGCTTCACCCGGACCGACCCCACCTCGACCGGCGACGTGTGGACGTATCGACTCGAGGACGGCGCCCTGACGCAGTGGACGAAGAGCGAGGTGGGCGGCATCCCCCAGAGCTCTCTGGTCGCGCCCACGCTCGAGCGCACGGAGTCCTTCGACGGGCTCTCGGTCCCCATGTTCGTCTACACCCCGCCTGGCGAGGGCCCCCATCCGGTGGTCGTCGCCATCCACGGCGGACCCGAGGGACAGGCGCGGCCCTACTTCTCCTCCCGCACCCAGGCGATGGTCGCCGCGGGGCTGGCGGTGGTGGTGCCCAACGTGCGCGGCAGCGCCGGGTACGGGCGCACCTACGTGTCCATGGACAACGGGTTCCTCCGGGAAGACTCAGTGAAGGACATCGGGGCGGTGCTCGACTGGATCGCGGCGCGTCCCGACACCTACGACGCAGCCCGCGTCGGCGTGAGCGGGGGCTCCTACGGCGGCTACATGGTCCTCGCGTCGCTCACGATGTTCCCCGAGCGCATCGCGGCGGGCGTGGACGTCGTCGGGATCTCCAACTTCGTGACCTTCCTGGAGAACACGAAGTCCTACCGGCGCGACCTGCGCCGCGTGGAGTACGGCGACGAGCGGGACCCGAAGATGCGTGAGTTCCTCGAGCGCATCTCTCCGACGGCGAACGCAGACAAGATCAAGGCCGCCCTGTTCGTCGCTCACGGCGCGAACGATCCGCGGGTCCCCGTGGGCGAGGCAGAGCAGATCGTGGAGGTCGTCCGCGGCAACGGACAGGACGTGTGGTCGATGATCGCGATGGACGAGGGGCACGGCTTCAGCAAGAGGACGAACCGGGACACGTTCAACCTGCTTCAGCTCCTCTTCTTCGAGAAGCACCTGCTCGCGGACTGACGCGACTCGCCGGCAGCGAGGCCATCGGGGATCCCCGCCTCGTCAGTCCCCGCAGGTCTTCACCACCGCCCGCCCGAGCTTGCGGCACAAGCCGCCCAGCTGCTCCTGCTCCTCGGGGGTGAGCGCGGCGAGCATCTCCGTGATCGTGGATGCGTGAGCGGGGAACAGGTCTGCAATCAGGCCGTGCCCCGTCGCCGTGAGTTCCACCGTGACGAAGCGGCGGTCGCGTGGATCACGCGTGCGCTGGATCAGCCCGCGCCGCTCGAGGTTCGTCACCACGGTGGTGATGTTCCCGCCGCTGAGGAGCAGCTTGCGCCCCACCTCCTTCTGGCACATGGGACCCAGGTGGAACAACGCCTCGAGGACTCCGAACTGACTCGACGTGAGCCCCGCGTCCTTGAGGGGTCGGTGGACCCCCGCGTCGAGCACGGAGACGCACCGCATCAGCTTCACGTACGTGCCGAGGGCGCGATCCTGCTCGCCGGGTTCTTCGTGGGGGTCGTTCAAGGCTGCTCCGGTCCCGCAGGATAGCGAGCCGCTCCGGGACGGCCGGCCCAAGACGGACAGCGAGGGGTCTCCAACCTGGGAGGAGCGAGGACGGGGCGCCTGTTCAGGTGGCGAGGAACTGACGCTCGACGAGCTGTCGGTAGAGGCCGTCGGCGGCGACGAGCTCCGCGTGGTTCCCGCGCTCCACCACCCGCCCATGGTCGAGGACCAGGACGCGGTCGGCGTCCTTCACGGTGGAGAGCCGGTGGGCGATCACCAGCGTGCTCCGCCCCACCATCAACCGGTCCAGCGCGTCCTGGACCAGGTGCTCGCTCTCGGCGTCCAGCGCAGACGTCGCCTCGTCGAGGACGAGGACCCGCGGATCCTTCAGCAGCGCGCGCGCGATCGCCACCCGCTGCTTCTGCCCACCCGAGAGCCGTACTCCCCGCTCCCCCACGAGGGTCTCGTACCCCTCGGGGAAGCCCGTGATGAACTCGTGGGCGTTCGCGGCGCGCGCCGCGGTCTCCACGTCCGCGTCGGACGCGTTCGGCTTGCCGTACCGGATGTTGTCCCGCACCGAGGTCGCGAACAGCACCGGCTCCTGGGACACCACTCCCACCTGCCCCCGGAGCCAGGTGGGATCCAGCTCGAGGAAGGGGACGCCGTCCAGCGCGATCGCGCCCTGGTCCGGGTCGTAGAAGCGGGAGAGGAGCGCGGCGACCGTGGACTTGCCGCCCCCGGAGGGACCGACCAGCGCCACCGTCTCCCCGGGGCTCAGGGTCAGGTCGAGCTCCACGAGGACCGGCACATCGGGGCGCGACGGGTAGGAGAAGCTCACGCCGTCCAGCGTCACCGTGCCGCTCACCGCGTCGAGGGTCCGTCCGCCCGAGCGGATGCCCGGCGTGCGATCGAGCAGCTGGAAGACCCGCTCGGAGGCTCCCATGGCCTTCATGAAGTCTTCCCAGACCGAGCTGAGGGCGCCGAGGGAGAACGCGACGAAGAAGGTGTAGAGGACGAACTGCGTGAGCTCGCCGATGCTCATCGTCCCGTCCACGAGGAGGGTCCCGCCGTACCAGAGCACCGCGGCGACCGCCCCGCCGAACGCGAACCCCATCCCCCCGCCGAAGAGCGCCCCCAGCCGTGCCCGCGCCCGCGCCAGGCTGAACACCTCCTCGACGTTCTCGGCGTACCGATCCCCTTCAGCGTCCTCGCGCGCGAAGGCCCGCACGGTCCGGATCCCCGCCAGGGTCTCTTCGGCGACCTCCGTGGAGCGGGCCAGGGCGTCCTGCACCTTCTTGCTCAGGCGGCGGAGCACCCTCCCGTAGAAGAACGCCCCGAGCACCACCAGCGGCACGGTCGCGAGCATGACGAGAGTGAGCTTCCAGGAGGTCCACAGCAGGATCCCCACCGCGCCCAGCCCCGTGGCCGCGTACCGCAGGACCATCGAGATATTCACGGTCGCCGCGTTCTGGAGCACCGTCGTGTCCGCGGCGAGTCGGTTGGTGAGCTCGCCGGTGCGGCGCTCGTCGAAGAACGCGATCTCCTGGGACACGAGCGAGCGGTACAGGTCCGCGCGCAGCCGGGTGACCACCCGCTCCCCGGCGACGGTGAAGAGGTAGCTCCGGGCGGCGGTGAAGATCCCGTTCATGGCGAACAGGGCGAGAAGCACCAGGGCCGCCTGGTTCACCGTCTCCTGGGCCTGCTCCCCGCTGACCCCGTCGACGATCTGTCGGATGAAGACCGGGTAGGAGAGGTTCAGCCCCGCGGCGACGAACAGGGCGAGGGTGGCCAGGATCAGCGTCTTCGCCTCCGGTCGGGCCAGGGACACGAGGCGCTTGAAGGACGCGAGCTCGACCTGTCGGCCTCGGTCGTCGGTCTCGACCCCGGACGTCCTGTCGTAGGCGTCCACGGCCTCAGGGAGCCGCTCAGGGCTGCTCTCCGGGGTCTGTTCAGGCACGGGGCGACTCCAGCAAGGGTGCGAGCGATGCGAGGATCGCCCCGGGCTCCTCGAACCACCACGTGGGCTCGTGGGGGGCGAGGGCGTCCTGGGAGAAGGGTCCCCAGAGGACGGCGCCGGTCCGCACGCCGGCGGCGCGGCCGGACTCCATGTCGTGTGTCGAGTCCCCGATGAACACGGCGGTCTCCGGGTCGGCGTCGAGCAGCTCGAGGGCGTGGTGCACCGGCCGCGGGTGGGGCTTGGGGTGCGAGACGTCGTCCGCCCCGACCACCGCACCGAAGCGCTCCGTGAGGCCCATGCGGTCGAGGCCCCGGAAGGCTCCGACCCGCCGCTTGCTCGTGACGACCCCGAGAGCGATCCCCGCCTCGGCGAGCGCATCGACGACGGCACAGACCCCGGGGTACGGGCCGGCGAGCCGCTCGTGGTGCTCGATGTTGTAGGCGCGGTAGGTGAGCCGCATCTCCTCCGCCTGGGCGGCGTCGCGGGCGAGCTCGGCGATCTGGAGCCGAAGCGGCGTCCCGATGCCCCGGAGCCACACCTCGTCGGGGGGCACCGCCCCGTGGTGGACCCGCATCATCTCCCGGTACCCGCCGAGGATCAGCTCGATGGAGTCCAGGAGGGTGCCGTCGAGGTCGAACAGCACCGTGCGCACGGGAGCGGTCATCGGGCGGGGGATAGCACCACGGAGTGCGACGCGTACACTGGCCGCCAGGCCGGGATCCCTCGGCCCGGAGGAGTGATGGCATGGCGATGAACAGCACGCGGCGGAAGCTCGCCATCGGCACGTGGAGCGCGCCCCGTGAGGGCAACATCTACGGAAAGCTCACGCTCGACGCGGAGCCGGCCCTGGAGTACCTCCGTGAGCTTCGTGAGCGGACGGGGCACAAGGTCACCATCACCCACTTCGTCGGCAAGGCCGTCGCGATGGCGCTGGCGAAGTCGCCGGGCCTCAACGGGCGGATCCTCTGGGGGAAGTACATCCCCCACGACTCCGTGGACATCGCGTACCTGGTGACGCTGGAGGGCGGCGGGGACCTCGCGAAGGCGAAGATCGCCGATCTGGACAAGAAGCCCATGGAGGCCGTGGCCATCGAGCTGCGCGCCCTCGCGGAGAAGCTCCGGGCTGGGAAGGACGACGAGTTCGAGGCGAGCAAGAACACGCTCAAGATCATCCCGCGCTTCCTCGTGCGTCCCCTGCTGTGGCTGACGGGTTGGGTGGCGTCGAGTCTGGGCTGGAGCGTGAAGGCGCTCGGGGTGTCGAAGTACCCCTTCGGGAGCGCGATCATCACCTCGGTGGGCATGTTCGGACTCGACGAGGGCTTCGTGCCGCCGACGCCCTTCGCCCGGGTGCCGCTGTACGTGCTGGTGGGCGCCGTGCGGCCGCGGCCGACCGTCGTGGACGGCGAGGTGGTCGTCCAGCAGCAGATCACGATCACCGCCACCATCGACCACCGGTTCATCGACGGGTTCGAAGGGGGGCGGCTCGCCAAGATCGTGCGGTCGGTGTTCGAGGATCCGAAGCAGCTGGACGCGCCCGCCGAGGGTGCCGCGACGACCGAGAAGAACGACTCCGCGAAGGCCGAGGCGCCGGCGCCGGCGCCCGCGTGAGCCGATGAAGCTCGACTCGCCGTCCACTCGGCGCAACCGGGACCCGATCCTCGAGGTCCTCCGGGACCATGCCCCGCGGTCGGGCTTCGCCCTCGAGACCAGCGCGGGGTCAGGGCAGCACAGCGTGCACTTCGCGGCGGCGTTCCCGGAGCTCACCTGGCAGCCCACGGACGTCTCCGACGAGGCCCTCGCCTCCATCGCTGCGTGGCGCGAGGAGGCGGGGCTGCCGAACCTCCTTCAGCCGCAGAGGCTCGACGTCTGCGACTCACGCTGGGATCCCGTGCCGGACTCGGGGGCGTCCCTGGTCCTCAGCATCAACATGATCCACATCAGCCCCTGGGAGGCATCCGAGGGACTGTTCGCGGGAGCGGGTCGGCTCCTCACGCCCGGCGGGGCCCTCATCACCTACGGGCCCTATCTCGTGGACGGGGCATTCACCGCCCCGAGCAACGAGCGGTTCGAGGGCTGGCTCAAGGGGCTGGACCCGCGCTTCGGTCAGCGGGATCTGGAGGCGCTGCGGGAGCTGGCGGAGACGAACGGGCTCACCCGTGAGGCGCTGGTCCCGATGCCGGCGAACAACTTCACGGTGGTGTACCGGAAGACCGCGTGAGCGGCGCACATCGGCGCTGCGTGAGCGAGCGTGCCCGAAGGTCGAGGCCGCGGAGAGCCCGGCTCTATTCGCCGGCCGCGTTCGTGATCAGCTGCCCGTAGAACCGCACGGCCTCGCCGTAGTTCTCGACACTCACCCGCTCGTTGGTCCCGTGGATCCGTCCTGTGTCCCCCGTCTCCTTGTGGAGTCGCAGGGGCGAGAACCTGTAGATCGAGTCCGACAGTCCGGCGTACCGCCGCGCGTCCGTCGCTCCGACGCTCATGCCGGGGGCCACGACCGCGTCCGGGAAGGACTGCCGCACCGTGCTCGTGAGCACGCGCCAGCCCTCGGACTCCATGGTGGAGATGGGGGGTGGGTCGCCGGCGATCCCGCCCATGGGACGGAGCTTGATCCGGTCGTCCGCCACCGTCGCCTCCACATGGCGCAGGACGTCCTCCCGGGTCTCCCCCGGGAAGATGCGGAAGTTCACGACGGCCTTCGCCTCCTGGGGGAGGACGTTCGCCTTCACCCCGCCCTGGAACATCGTCACGGCCGTGGTGGTTCGGATGCTGGCGTTCGTGGAGTAGCTCGCCTCCAGCTGGCCCTGCACCACACCCCCGAGGAGCCAGAGGTTGCGGAACACGAGCTTGTTGGCGAAGCCCATCTCCGGGGCGAGGGTCACAAGCATGTCCCGGAGCGGCCCGTCCATCCGCGCGGGCACGGGGTTGGCCTCGAGGCGGGTGACGGCCTCGGCGAGGACGCCGACCGCGGTGTGCGGCGGAGGCATGGAGCTGTGTCCCCCCTCTCCCTCCACCGTGAGCTCCACCGAGAGGTAGCCCTTCTCCGCGAGCCCGACGAGAGCCGCCGGCTTCGTGAGCCCAGGAACAATCCCGTGAGTGACGGCCAGTCCTTCGTCGAGGACGAGCTGGGGCTTCACTCCTCGCTTGCCCAGCAGCTCAGCCATCGCCTTCGCGCCAGCGCCCGCGACCTCCTCGTCGTGGCCGAAGGCGAGGAGCACGTTCCGCTTCGGCTGGAAGCCCGAGGACCAGAGACCCTCCACGGCCTCGAGGATCGCGACCATGGAGACCTTGTCGTCCATCGTCCCGCGGCCCCACACCCAGCCGTCCTGCACGACTCCGTCGAACGGCGGGACCTCCCAGTCGGCGAGGGTGGACTCCTCCACGGGGACCACGTCCTGGTGGGCCAGCAGGAGCAGCGGCGGAAGCGACGGGTCCATCCCCTTCCAGGTGTATAGGAGGCTGTGGCCGGCCACGACCTCCTTGAGCAGCCCGTCCCGCACCGCGGGGAACGTGACGTCCACCCACTCGTGGTAGGCGACGAACGGCGCGGGCTCGAAGGTCTGCCCCTCCGCGGCGGCGATGGTGGGGAACCGAACGGCCTGCGCGAGGCGTGAGGCTGCCACGTCGGCGTCGACCGGGGGGACCGTGAGCGGCACGACCTCCGGCTGGAGGGAGGTCGCCGTGACCGCCCGGCCGACGAGCACCAACACGAGGACGAGGATCAGGCCGAGGACGGTGAGGAGGGCGCGCTTCAGCATCACTCCAGCTCCAGCAGGAAGCGTTCGAGCTGGTCGAGCTCGTCGCTGGTGAGGTGGGAGGTGACGCCGTGAGCGTCGAGAGGGTTCCGGTCCACGAGCACCTCACGCAAGGTCGATGCGGAGCCGTCGTGCAGGTAGGGCCCCGTCGCGTGGAGCCCGAGCAGCGTGGGGGTGTCGAGGCCGAGGAGCGTCTCGCCCAGGCGCTGGCCCGAGCCGTCCGTGAGGGTCCCCACGTCGTGCAGGAGCGGCTGCCCCGGAGCGAGCCACTGGGAGTCCGTGTAGAGCGGTGCCGGGTGACACTCGGCGCAGCCCACGGTCTGGTCGTTGAAGAGCGCCTCGCCCGCGAGCGCGTCCGCCGTGAGCTCCCCCGAGGCCTCACGCCAGGGGGACGGCTCGAAGTCCGCCAGCGAGGTCACGTAGGCCGCGAGCGCGTCGAGGTCGGCGCTGCGGCCCGCCTTGGGTTCTCCGAGCGTGTCCTGCGTGAGGGCCCAGTCCGCGTCGGTGAGGAAGCCGAGTCCTGCCTGAGGACCGCGCACGTCGTTCTCGAAGTCCTGCACCTCGTCGAAGTTGGCGGTCCAGTGGATGGGGCCGTGAGCGGTTCCGGCGCGCCCGCGCAAGGAGATGGTGTTGCGCAGGCCCTCCCCACGGTCCGTGAAGTCCCAGGTGCGTCCGTCGTGAGTGCCGTCGAGGTGGCAGCTCGCGCAGGAGACGTAGCCGTCCTGCGTCATCCTCACGTCCGACGAGCGCTGGAAGATGAGCCGCCCTTCGTACACCCCCGCCCCGAGGGGCTCGGGGACCCCCGGTCGCTCCAGGCTCACGGTGCGCCCGATCTCGGGGAGCGGACCGGTCAGGTCGATCTCCCACATCGCCCGCCCGACGCGTGAGGCCGCGTACAGCGTGGTGCCATCGGGGCTGGGGTAGAGACCCTCGACCCCGCCGGTGAGCCCCGGGACCGCCCCCGACGCCTGGTTCGTGTAGGCGTCGAGGATGGTCACGCTCTCCATCCCCAGAAACCCGACGTAGACGAAGTCCCCGTAGCGGGAGAAGGCCACCGCGCTCGCGAGGCCCCGGTCGTCGAGCAACGCCCGGTCGCGCTCGGCGTAGAGACCGCTCAGCCCTTCGAAGCTCACGGCGTCCTCGGTGAGAGCCACGGACGACATCACGGCTCGGACGGTGGTCTCGTGCGTGAGTGCCTGGTTCTCGAGGAACAGCCCGCGCTCCACGTTGGCCTGGAGCGAGGGGAACCAGGCGGACCGTCCGTCCGGGTTCACGCCGATCTGCTGCAGGTACGACGGGACGCCCCGCGACGTGGTGTCCGAGTCGGGCCCGGGGTGTAGGCCGAGCTCGTGCTCGCTCACGCTGTCCGCCCCGAGGTCCACCACCGCGAACTCCGCGCCCTCGTCCGGGGAGCGGTGCCGGCTCACGAGCAGCTGGTCGCCCGTGAGCGCCAGCCCCCGTGGATCGTCGACGACGTCGAGGAGACGGCCGAGGGTCGGCGCTCCGTTGAGCGGAACGCGGATCTCCGCCACCTGACCGGTGGCCTGGAGCGCGACCCAGCCGCTCACGCCCTCGGTGGGCCCGACGACCGAGTAGGGCCTGCTCCCCCGCGGCAGCTCCACGCGGCCCACGTACTGCTGGGTCGCCGTGTCCCAGACGTCGACCGCGTCCACCTCGGGGCACGCCACGAGCAACGCGTTCGGATTCCCGGACGACCGTGAGTGGGAGAGGGTTGCGGGCTTCTCGCACCCCGTGAACCAGCGCTCCACCTCGCCGTCCGCCGGCCGGTACACCGCCACGGCGTCGTAGTCGGTGGCCACCACGTACAGGGCGTCCTCGTCCCAGTCCGTGTCGATGACGTTCGCCTGGGTCACCCGATCGCCCGAGCGCTCCCAGGTCACGGCTACGCGGGTGCTCGTGACGTCGGGCCGACCGTCGGACGCGAGCACTTCGAGGGCGACGAGGTAGTGGCCGGGGGCCTCGTAGGTGTGGGTGGCCGCGGCCTCGGTCGACTCGGCGCTCGTGCCGTCCCCGAAGTCCCATCGGAAGGTCACCGCATCCCGTGAGGCGGAGCCGTCGAAGGTGACCGCCTCCCCCACGTGCACCAGGGCGTCCCCCGCGATGACGGCCTCGGGGTCCGTGACGACCGGCGCGGTGGTGTCGTCGTCGTCGTCGACGGACGCGGTGGGACAGGCCACCAGGGGGAGCGCCGCGAGGCTCAGGCCCAGCGTGAGTCTGCGCGTGAGCGTTGGACTGACCGTCACTCGACGGTCGCTCCGGTCGAGAAGCGGACGGTGTACTCCACGGAGGTCGGGTTGCCGAAGAAGTCCGTGATCCCCCCCGCCGGCACGGTGACGACGTAGGTCGTGTCGGGCGCGAGCGGCTCCTTCGGCGCGAAGTTCACCAGGTTCTCCTGGGCGGTGAACCAGCCATCGACCGGCCAACCGTCGGCGGTGGCGACCCGGAAGGAGCCCGCGAAGACGCTCTTCGGCTCCACCATCTCATCGAAGCTCACGCCGATCCGCGAGGTGAGGGCCGCGAAGGTCTCCCCGTCGCGGGGGGAGCTCATGCCGACGGTGGGGCCGCGTGAGTCGGGCTCCTCACGCCAGGGAACGACCGACGTGGCCTGGTCCGGCATGGAGTCGTCGTCCACAGCAAGGATGACGAGGTTGCCCAGCGGCGTCGCCGTGTCGAGGTCGCCGGGAAGACCAGCGGTGCCGATGGTGGTCACGTTCGCCGGGTCGGAGAAGTCGTAGATCCCCGCGAAGCTCGACTCCCCCACGAAGACCGTCTCGTGCTGGAGGAACACGTACCCCCCGTTGCCCGGCGAAGCGCCGTGACCGACGCGGGTGGGGTTCGTCGGGTCGCTCACGTCGTAGACGATGGCCCCACCGCCGCCCTCCTTGCGGGCGAACAGCGCCCAGGAGCCGCCGAGGTTCGCGAAGTAGTACTCCCGCGGGACACCATCGTCGTCCGTGACGTCGAACTCTCCGCCCGGCAAGGGCTGAGGGTCCGTCGGGTCCGAGACGTCCATCATCACCGTGCGTGAGCCCTCGGCGGAGGCGGCCATCGCCACGTTGCCCATGACGTGGAAGGTGCCCAACCGGAGGACGGGCTCGAAGGTGTACTGGGCCACGAACTCGGGGGCCCGCGGATCCGTCGCGTCGATGACGTGGACGCCGTTGTCCGCGCTGGCCACGTAGATCCACGGGCCGGCCCACGAGAGCGACAGGGTCACGCGCTGGTAGCTGTCCGGGTAGAGGTACCCCGGCACGTGCACCTCGGCCACGACGAACGGGTCCGCCACGTCGGTGATGTCCCAGATCTGCACCCCGCCCTGCATCTCACCGAGGTCGAAGTCGATGCCCCCGTGGTAGTTCACCGCCACGTAGTCCCGGCCTTCGTAGTGGCGGAAGCCGACCGAGTGGGTCTCCCGCATGTCGCCGTCGAAGCCCTCGCCGACCTTCACGGGGTCGCACGGGTCCGACATGTCGAAGAACGAGATGCCGCCGACGCTGTACTCGGGCGCCCAGGGCATCAGCAGGTAGCCGTCCCACGGCACCACGAGGTTGTGGTGGTCGCTGTCCTCCTCCCCGCCGTTGAGGAAGGCGCACCCCTCCCAGAGCTGGTTCGGAGCGAACTGCTGGGTGGGGCCGCCCGGGCCCGTGGTCCCACCCCACGCGTCGGGCGCGGGCCAGGCCGGCGGGGTGGGGTCGGGGGCGGCGGCGCTGTCGTCGTCGTTCGCGGAGGGACACCCCGCCAGAGCGAGGGCGAGGATGGTCAGCGCGCGGATGGAGTGGCTTTCCATGGCGTGGCGCATCGTAGAGGACGCGGGCGGCTCAGGGAGCGCAGGTCTTGGACGGGAACGAGGTGCAGGCGGCATCCAGCGGCGCGTCGATGCGCATCACCGCCCTCCCCTCGTTCGTGAACAGGAGCGCCCCTCCATCCCAGGCGATCGCCTCGCACTGGACCGTCAGGGGCTGGGCGAGGCCGATGCGCCGGGACGGTCCGGCGAGCCAGTTCACGGATTCGGAGCTCGCTTCTCCCCCTGAGGAGGCGGCCCCCGAGGACTCGCCCTCCCCGGACGCGACGTCCGGGGGCCGCGAGAACACGAAGATCGCGTGGTAGGTGAGGATGGCGAGGTGCTGCCCGTCCGGCGACAGGTCCGCGGCGGTGACCATCCCCCCGTAGTTGCCTCGGTCCCCGCCCACGTCGAAGGAGCCGAGCCGCTCCAGGGGCAGGCTCGCCGGCGTGGAGTCTCCCCCCGACGCAGGCGCCGGCGCGTCCTCGAACCCCGCGGGAAACACGTAGAGCGCGGTCTCCGTGTCCCCTCGGTGCTTCGTGAGGAGGTACATGCGGCCGCCGTCCCAGAACAGGGCCTCGCTGTCGAAGTTGCGCGCCGCCGGCGGAAACTCCGTCTGCTCGGGGTAGTGGAAGCGGATGGCGCGATCCGCGGCGACCGTCCCTGAGAGCGCCTCAGGCTCGGGGATCCGGTAGACGGTCAGGTCCCGCCGCTTGTTCGCGTTGTTCCCCCCGTCGTGGATCCAGAGGTTCCCCTGGGGGTCGACGGCGATGTCTTCCCAGTCCTGCGCCCGGGCCCCCGTGACGTCGACCACGCCCCGGTCCTCACCCGTGGGCCCGACCGCAAAGAGCTGGGCCTTGCCCCCCGAGTCGTTGTGGGACCAGAACACTCCGTCGTGAGCCCGGCTCTTCACGAGGCCCGACGACTCGTCGAGGCCGCGGGCGGCGAGCGTGCCCACGAAGCCTGCAGGCGCCGCGTCCGCCACGCCGACGAGCCCCAGGGTCAGGAGAGCGACCAATCCCCCGCGCACTGCTACTCCCCTCCGCTCGCTCGGGGCCAGGGACGCGCCGGCAAGCCCAGCTCCGCCCGCAGGGCCTCTCGCCCCTCCCCGTGGTCTTGCCAGTAGGACCGCCTCACGGCCCCCGTCAGCTCTCCGACCTCTCCGTCAGTGCGCTCCCACCGCAGCAGACGCTGCGGCGCAGCGGCCTCGACCCACCAGGTCGTCTTGGGGCCGCCGCTCACGTTGGCGGTGACCGTGTACGCCTCGAAGCTGCCCGCGGGCACGGTGACCGCCTGCGAGGTCGCCGAGCGGCTCAGCGTCGCCGTCTCCCAGCGGAACTCGCGGTGCTGCATCCGCCGGTCCGGAGCGCTCGCCAACCAGGGGACCTCCTTGCTGGCTCCCGCGGCGACGAGCTCCCCTCCGAGCCCCCGCACGAGCATGGGCATGGCGTCCGCCACCACGCCGCGCGCGGGCAACTCCCGCTTGCCTTCGGTGGTCTCCCCGTCGAAGTAGGAGAAGAAGCGCTGGTCGAGGCCGTCGGGCTGGACCACGAGCTCCTCGTAGACGTGCCCGCACCACTCCTGCATCGAGAAGGAGACCTTGTCCGGAAGCCCGAGGGGGACCCGCCCGTCGAGCCGCAGCCACGAGCTGGTCAGGAGGTTGTAGTCGTAGATCCCGGTCTGGAAGTCCCGCACCTCGTTGAGCTTGAGGACCGGGTACTCGTCGCCGTGGCCCCCGTCGGACTTGACTCGCTGCTTCGCGCTGAAGTCCTCGGTGACGAAGACGAGGATGGCCTCTCCCTGGCGCAGCTCCCCGTACCGGCGCTGGCTCAGGGTGTAGCCGGCGAGCTCGGCCTTGCCGTCTCCCCAGTGGCTCCAGAAGCCGGCCGGAACCAAGGTCAGGGGTGCGTCGGGGGCCGCCTGGCTGACGGAGCCGCAGCCAGCGAGGAGAAGGGAGACCAGGAGGAGCCATCTCATGGCTCGGAGTATGGCGCCGGGATCCAGTGGTCGGGCAGGGCGTGGGCGGGCACGGACAGATCGACAGAGGGATCCACGGCCCGCGCGCGCGGGCGTCCGTTCAGGGAGATCAGCGCGTCGGCGTAGACCGCCACGTCCCGGCCCGCTGCCCGCTCCTCGGCGGCGAGGTGTCGCGCGTACTCGGCGATGAGCTCCTGCTCGGTGCAGAGCATCTTGTACTGCTGCGGCGTGAGGTCGGCGCGCGGGCTGACCCTGCGGGTGGCCCCCGACGCGCGATCCACGAGCCGGAACTCCACGAGCCCGGTCTTCTCCACGAGCATCACCCGCCAGGAGAAGCGGAAGCCGCGCCCGGTCCAGGCGACGTCGCCGGGCAGCCCGAGGTGGCGGAGGGGCAGGACCACCTGGAGCAGCAGCCACCCCGCGGCCAGGGCCGGCCCGAGCGGCGGTCGTGGTCCGGGCGCCGCCCCCCGCCACGCCACCCGGTCCCATCGCGCGCCCAGCAGTCGGCGGGGCCACGACGGAGCGAAGAACAGCGTGCTCGCGGCGATCATCAGCCACGGGAACACCCCGATGGGGAACAACAGCCACGTGGCGACGTGGAAGGCCACCACCGCCGCGAACCCGAGCGCCCGCGTCCGCCGCGCCGAGAGCAACAGCGGGATCGAGAGGTCGTACAGCGTCCCCGCCCAGGCCATGGCCACCGCGGTGCCCGGCAGGACGAGGAGCGGCCCGAGCACCGGTATGTCCCCCATCGGCCGCAGCCAGGTGTGGAGCGGCTCCCCCGCGAGCCAGTCCGGGGTGAGCTTCGCGAGCCCCGCGAAGACGTAGACGATCGCGATCTGGCCGCGGAGCAGCCACCCCATCCACGCCGGGAGGCGGGGGCCCCGGTGCAGCGGCAGGGCGAGGACGAGGACCCCGAGCAGGGTCATCAGGTAGTAGTGGTTCAGGTAGGTGGCTTCCTCGAGGAGCTCGACCCAGACGAACGCGCCGAGCCACACCGCCGCGCTCAGGCGGTAGAGCACGCCGCTGGCGATGCCGAGCCCGGCCAAGGCCATCGCCCCGAAGAGCGCGTAGAGGCCCGCCTCCGAGGGTTCGGGGATCCAGCTGAACCCGGCGTAGCGGAAGTGGAACTCCGGCTGGAGATAGATCGACTCCACCCAGCCCCGGGCGACGAAGCGCACGGCGCTGACCGTGCACAGCAGCCCGAAGAGGACGCGGAACGCGGCGAGACCCGCGGCGTCGACGGGCTCGCGGGCGGCGGTGAGCAGGCGACGCAGCGCGCCGACTGGACGCTCGTTCAAGGACTGCTAGTCGCCGTCGGTGTCGTTGAACCGGACGGTCACCCCGAGCGCCTGGGCTAGGTCGGCCTGGAGCACCGCCTGGAGATCGAACAGCGCCGACACGGCCGCGTCGACGGAGTCGGGGTGATCCACGATCGCCACCGCGAGCGGCGCAGGGATCGCGTCGAGCGCTGCCATCCCGGCGAAGAAGGTCGCGTCGAAGTCGCTGGCGAGCTGGTCGCGCCGGTCGTCGCCCACCAGCGTGATGATCCCCGGGACGTCCGCCTCAGACCAGCGGCCATGGAAGACGTCCGCGACGCCGTCCAGGTTGCTCTTGATGGCCGCCAGGGAGCCGCCGCCCCACCGCGCCTCGAGCTGGTCCGGCTCGGGCACGCTGCCGTCCTCGAGCCCCGCCGGGCGGGCCATCTTGAGGAGGCGCGCGTTCTCGACGGTGAAGATCATCCGGTTCACGAGCTCGGCCACCACCTCGTAGCTGTTCTCGAACTCCGCCAGGGGGCCGGGGGGCGCGACGAACTCGCTGAGCCAGCCGTCGCCGTCGGGCTGCCAGGCCACAACCATCTCCGCGCCGCGCGCCGCGGCGTCGTCGGCGAGGGCCGCGGTAACCTCACAGCGTCGCGCGCCGTCGTCGGGATCGGTGAAGGCCGCGAGGGAGTCGTCCTCGGACCAGAGCAGCCAGGCGATCGCCGGGAGGCCCTTGGCGGCGTTCAGCGTCGTGTTCAGCGCCTCGGGCGTGACCGGCTCGCCGCTGTCGAGCAGCTCCTGGACGTTGTCGGCGCGGACCGGCCACAGATCGAGGCGCGCGCGGATGGTCCAGGGGAGGTCCCGCGCCGGGCCGAAGGGGATGACGTCGCTTCGCTTCCAGGCGACGTGCGCTTCACCGAGGGCGTCCCGGGCTGCGTCGAGCGTCCCCTGTTCGGGGGCGTCGCAGAAGGCGGCGATGGCGGCGGCGGCCTCGGCCATCTCGGTCTCGAAGACCTCGTAGCGGGGAACGATCACGCCTTCGCCGAGCCCCTCGAGGACCGGCAATGCCACGTCGGGCCCCTCGGATGCGGTGGGGCATCCGGCGGCCAGCGCAGCGAGCGCGACGAGCGCGGCGAGCCTCACAGGGACTCCACGAAGCGGACCAGCGCGTCCCGGTCCTCGGCGGCGAGCTCGACGAAGGCGTCCCGCGCCTCCTGCCCCTCGCCCCCGTGCCAGAGGATCGCCTCCGCGACACCGCGGGCCCGCCCGTCGTGCAGGAGGTGGTCGTGCAGGTTCACGCCGGGGATGAGGCCGAGGCTCCACAGGGGCGGCGTCTTCCACTCACTCCCGTCGGCATGGGGCAGCGGTCGGTCGTCGGAGAGCTCCTCGCCCATGTCGTGGAGCAACAGGTCCGTGTAGGGCCAGATGAGCTGACCCTCCAGCTCGTCCACCGCGGACTCCCCCGTCACGTAGCTCGGGGTGTGGCAGGCGTCGCAGCCGCTCTGGCCGAAGAGGAGCTTGCCGCGCAGGACCTCGTCCTCGTCCCAGTCCCGGCGGACCGGTACCGCCAGCGTGGCGGCGTAGATGGCCACCGCCTGGAGCAGGTGTTCCTCCAGCTCGGGGTCTCCGCCGTTGGGGGCGTCGAGACAGTCGGCCTGGACTGGCGTGCAGTCGTCTGCAGGGACGAGCCGGCTGGTGACGCCAAGGTCCCCGGCGAAGGCGCCTGCGGACTGGGTGATGACACGCGGCTGCTCCGCCTTCCAGCCGAACCGCCCGGTGGCGAGCTGCCCGGTCTCGGAGTCCACCACCACGGCGCGGACCCCGGAGATGCCGTCGCCGTCTGCATCGTCCGGGTCGACGCGGGCGTCCAGGTCGGCCTCGAGGATCGCCTCGAGGAGTCCCAGGCCCACCATCTGGGGGGCGACCCGCAGCGACATGCGCACGTCGTCCGCGAAGGGGCCGTGGGGCAGCTCGTCGATGGAGATGGTCGGCCGGCGGAGGGAGTAGCTCATCCCGTCCCCGTAGGTGCCCGGGGCCTCCTCCCAGGTCACGACGACCCGGCCTTCCGAGGGGACGTCGGCGACGGCGAGGTCCTGGAGCTGCCCGCCGTAGGTGGGCTCGGGCAACCCGTCGGGGCCGATGGAGAGGCGGACGAGGGCGCCGAGGACGTCGTCCCCGTCCGGCCCGGGGGCGCGGCCATCGCGCGCGTGGCACCCGGAGCATGCACGGGCGTTGAAGAGGGGGCCGAGGCCGTCCCGCGCGGCGGTGCCGCCAGGCGCCTCCACCCAGGCCTGGTCGAAGAAGGAGTCCCCCAGGAAGAACTGGTCCCGGGTGTCGGACTCGAGGTTGGCGGCGGGCGTGATGAACGCGTTCCCGCCGAGGAGTCGGGTGTTGGTGGTCTCTCCGCCCGGCAGCCACTCACCGTCTTCGAGCGCGGCGAGGTCGAGCCGCTCGCACCCCACCCCCCACGCCGACAGAGCCAGCGCGAGGGAGAGGGGCCGCGCAACGCGGGCGACCGCAGCGGAGAGACGTCCCAACCGGCTACTCCTCGAGCTCGATGGTCAGCCCGAACTCCGTGAACACGTCGAAGAGGACGGACTCCTGCTCGAAGAGGCTGTCCACGAACGCCTGGACGCGTGCGTTGCCGGCGGCGTTGCCGGGGGCGATCTCCTGGTCGAAGGGGGCCTGGATGGCCTCGGCGAGGGTGACGGATTCGCGCACGCGCGCGTCGACCGTGTCCGCGAGCTCCTGGTTCTGGGCCGCGACGACGTCGTAGACGCCGGTCCCGGTGACGGTGGAGCCGTCCGTCCGCGTGTAGACGCCCTCCCAGACGTTCAGCACCCCGACCACGTCCTGGACCATGTCCCGGTGGGTGTTGTCGGAGAAGCAGCTGTGCTCGTCCTCCTGGTCCCCGGAGAGCAGGGCGGCGCGCGCGCGTTCCCCGCCGGTCTCGAAGCCGGACAGCACGATCATCCCGGTGAGGATCCGCTCGAGGGCGTCGATGCCGTCGAGGCCGTCCCACTCGGTCCGGTACGCGGCGCCGTCCGCCCACTGGTCGGCCACCTGGTTCAGGTGGGTGATGAGCAGGTCGCTGGTGACGGCGAGGTAGTCGCCGCGCCGGTCGGCGTTCTCCAGGGTGGTGTAGTCCTCGAACGAGCGCTCGCCCGGGCCCGTGGCGGACATGTCCTGGCCCCAGAGGAGGAACTCGAGGGCGTGGTAGCCGGTGGCCACGTTGCCGTCGCCGCCCTCCCCGTTGAGGCCCGCGAGGGTGTCGGCGTCGATGGTCACGGACGCGTCGTTGACGATGCCGGAGAACGCGCCGGGCAGGTCCCCGTCCACGTAGTCGATGTAGTTCTCGTCCATCGGCCAGGCGTTGAGCAGCCCCTCGACCTCGTCCGGCAGGGCGTCGATCGGGCCGTCGTAGAAGCGGTAGACCTCCGTCTGGAGGTAGGGCTCGCGGGCGTCGAGCCACGCGTCCTTCGCCGCGGTGAGGCCGGCGGCGTCCGGCGCGCCGAGGAAGCCGTCGATGGCGGCGTCCATGTCCGTGGCGGCGGCGATGGAGTCCTCGTAGGAGGCGACGACGATCGCGGCGTAGTTCTCACCGAGGCTGTCGAGCGGGGCGCCGGGGCAGCCCGCGAGGGCGGCGGCGGCGAGGGGGAGGGCGAGCTTCTTCATGTTCGTTCCTGGCTGGTGTTTGGTCCGGGAGCCCGGGAGCCGTGGGTGGCCTCCGGCGCGGCAGACGACCTGTCACCCGCACTCGCTGGATGACAGGGCGCGGACCGTATCGAGAACGAATCTCAACCTCAATTAAATTGATAAAGATAATTATTATCATCATCAGTGCTTGCCTAACGAGAATGATTCTCATACTCATAGACCAGCCCGCACGAAGACGGATGCGCATCGACAGCGATCGGTTCGCGAGCGGCTCTGGGTCTCGGAAACTCGGCGAATCCTTCCTCGCCGTGGAGCTGATGAGCCGATCACCGATGCGTCGGGGGGGGTGCTGGGACGCCGGCACCTCCCCCTTCGTCTCCCTCCCTCAGACCGCCGCTGCGCGGCCGGTCCGTCCACGACAGGAGCCACCATGTCCCGCTACACCGGCCCCCGCCTGAAGAAGATGCGCGCCCTCGGCGTGAACCTCCCCGGGCTGTCCCGCAAGTCCATCGACCGCCGCCCGTACCCCCCGGGCGTCCACGGAGAGACCCGGCGCCGCCGCCCGTCCGACTTCGCGCTCCAGCTGCAGGAGAAGCAGAAGCTCCGACTCAACTACGGGGTGAGTGAGCGCCAGATGCGGCGGATGATGCTCGCCGCGCGCAAGTCGACCGACCCCACGGGCGCCAAGCTCCTCGAGCTCCTCGAGCGCCGCCTCGACAACGTCGTCTTCCGGGCCGGCTTCGCGCCGACCATCCCCGCGGCCCGCCAGCTCGTGAACCACCGCCACATCCTGGTGAACGGGAAGCGCGCCAACATCGCGTCGATCCGGGTCAGCGTCGGTGACGTGATCCAGCCTCGAGAGAAGGCCCGCACGATCCCGTCGCTGGTGGACTGCGTCGCCTCCCCCTCCGTCAGCCGACCCGACTGGCTCGCCTTCGACGCCAACGAGCTGAGCGTGACCGTCCGGGAGCTGCCTCCCGCGGAGAGCGTCCCGTTTCCCATCGACGTGCAGCAGGTCGTCGAGTTCTACAGCCGCCGGCTCTGAGCCCATGAACGCAATCTTCAACGAGCAGTCCCTGATCGAGCGCCACTTCGTCCCAGGAGGCCGGCCGACCCGAGGGTGGCCGGCGGCCCCCCACGATCCGCGGGAGCGCGCCGCGATCGACAGCGTGGGCGAGTGGCTCGTCTGCCAGTTCCCTGCGGGGGATCAGCGCCTCGAGTACTTCGCGGACCGCGGGTTCCTGCACCTGCAGCTCTGGCATCCGATCGCCGAGATCTCGGTCCTGACCCCCAGCCGCCTCACCGAGGACTGCTTCGAGATGTACCCGTACGCGCGCGGGCGCCTGCGGGACCCCCGACCGGCCGCGATCAGCGCCGTCCTCCGCCTGCACTGCCTGGACTTCCCCACCTGCTGCGCGATCCGACAGCTGGTGAACCTCCACCTGGCGCCGCTCGCTGCGGCGCTCCAGCCCCCCCGCCGCCGACGCATCCCGCCGGCGGCGCCCAACGACCCGGAGACCCCATGACCGCCCGCGTCCAGAAGCCCGCCCCCGCGTTCTCCGCCACCGCCCTGGTGGACGGAGAGTTCGAGACCCTCAGCCTCGGCGACTTCGCGGGTCGCTACCTGCTGCTGTTCTTCTACCCCCTGGACTTCACCTTCGTCTGCCCCACCGAGATCCTCGCGTTCTCGGACCGGGCCCCCGCGTTCGCCGAGAAGGGCGTCTCGGTGGTCGGCTGCTCGATCGACAGCGAGTTCGTGCACCTGGCCTGGTCCAAGACCGCCCGGGACGACGGCGGGATCTCCGGCCTCCAGATCCCGCTCCTCGCGGACGTGGGCGGGCGCATCGCCAGCGACTACGGAGTCCTGCTCGACGACCACGTCGCGGCCCGCGGCCTCTTCCTCATCGACAAGGAGGGGATCGTCCGGTCCATCACGATCAACGACCTGCCCCTCGGCCGCTCCGTGGACGAGGCGATGCGGGTGGTGGATGCGCTGCAGTTCACCGAGGAGCACGGCGAGGTCTGCCCCGCCAACTGGACGCCGGGGGCGGACACGATCGTCCCGGACGTCACGGGCTCGAAGGCCTACTTCGGCAAGCAGGGCAGCGCGTAGGTCGCGAGCCCGCGCACCTGCAGCCGGAAAGAGGCGGCGTCACCACACCGGGGCGCCGCCTCTCTCGCTTGGCACGAAGAAGGCGGCGTCCCCACTCCGGGGCGCCGCCTCTCCATCACTCCGTGGGCCCGGCTCGGGCTCAGCCCATCACAGGCAGAGGCACTCGCAGTCGTCGCCGCGGCGCACGCAGCTCTCGCCCGTGCGCGCCTCGATGAGCTCGGTCCAGTCGCCCGTCGCGAGGTCGTACCGCCAGGTGTCGTCGAGGTGCTCGCTGCACTCGGCGTGCATGCCCCCGAAGACCCACAGGTTGTCGTACATGAGCGCGACCATCGCCTTCTGGCGACGCTCCGGGAAGTCCATGTCCACCTCGACGTAGTCGGACGGGACCTCGCTGGGGTTGCCGAGGCAGCCGAAGCCCTCGCCGGTGAACGCGTCGCCTTCCGCGATGCGGTCCCACTCGCCTCCGCCGGCGGGGAACTCCCAGAGATCGTTGTCGTCGCCGATGTCGGTGTGGCCCCCGAACAGCAGGATGCGGTCGCGGGTGCCGTCGTACTGGATGTGGGGGTGCATGCGGGTGAACGGCGCGCCGTTGCCCCCGTTGTCGAGCTCCTGCCAGGCGCCGCTCTCCAGATCGAGGGAGTACAGATCGTTGAACGCGAGGGACTGGAAGTCACCGACCTGGCCCGCGAAGAGGACGAGGTGGCCCCGCGCGGAGTCGAGGGCCGTGCCGTAGAACGCGCGCGGCGACGGCGCGTCCCCGGAGGTGGAGATCTCCTCCCAGCCGTCGCCGTCGGTCCACTTCCAGAGCTCGTCGGAGCGCTGGAAGGCGAGGGGGTCGGCGTTGGTCAGCCCCCCGTAGACGTACAGCGCGCCGTCGTACCAGGCGAGCTGCGGGTAGTACCGCGCCGACGGGCCGCCGTCGGCGTCGAGCTCATCCCAGGTGCCGGACTCGAAGTCGAAGGCCCACAGGTCGTCGAAGAGGTCGTAGTTGCCGGAGCCGCCGTCCTCGCGGAAGCGGCCGCCGAAGAGCAGGGCGCGCCCGCCGTCGGCGTCGTAGGTGGCGCCGTAGCGTCCGCGGGCGTGGGGGCCGTCGACGGAGAGCTCCGACCAGCCGACGCCCGCCTGGAAGATCCAGGTGTCGTCCCGGTAGGCGGCGCGGGGGATCTGGTCGACGATGGGGGCGTCGTTGCCCCCGAACATCAGGATCTCGCCGCCGGCCTCGTGGGCGACGGCGATGACCTCGCTGCGCTTGGTGGGGCGCTCCTCGCTGACGATGGCGTCGAGGTCGCCGAAAAGGGATTCGTCGTCGTCCTCGGACGGGGTGGGGCAGCCAGCCAGCGGGAGGGCGAGGAGGGCGAGGAGCAGCGGGAGGGATCGGTCGTGGTCGCGCATGGTCGTTCCTTCGAGCGGGCCGCCTCGTCCAGCGCCCCGCGGTCGGTCGCGCGCCTCGGTCGGCGCGCCGGGGCCACTGTAGGTCCAGACGGGGGATGGTGCCGGGGTTGCGGTTGGTGGTGGTCGGAGGGGCTCAGGAAGTGGCGGAGGCTGCGGCGCAGGGGGCGGCGCTTTCTGGGGAGAGGGCCGGGAAGTCGCGGGGGCTGCGCCGCAGGGGGCGGCGCTTTCTGGAGGTGGGGCCAGGAAGTCGCGGGGGCTGCGCCGCAGGGGGCGGCGCTTTCTGGAGGCAGGGCCAGGAAGTCGCGGGGGCTGCGCCGCAGGGGGCGGCGCTTTCTGGAGCCAGGGCCAGGAAGTCGCGGGGGCTGCGCCGCAGGGGGCGGCGCTTTCTGGCTGGCGGTCCCCGGTGGCGCCCGCTGGCCGGTCCCTCTCCCCCGCGCCACCATGGCGGCATGTGCACGCTCCTCGTCGCCCCCCGCGTCTGGCCCGAGACTCGCCTCGTCGTCGCCGCGAACCGGGACGAGCTCTACGCGCGCCCGGCGAGCCCGCCGAGGGTCTGGGAGCGCGGCGAGCGACGGTTCTTCGCGCCGCGCGACGACGTGGCGGGGGGGTCGTGGATCGGCGTGGCGGAGAGCGGGCTGTTCGTGGGGGTCACCAACCGGAGCATCGGCGGCGGCCCCTCCATCATCAGCAAGGACCGCCGGTCCCGCGGCGCCCTCGTCCTGGATGCCCTGGGCTGCGAGACGGTCGCCGAAGCGCTCGAGGTCGTGCGGGGCCACGGCCCGGAGGCGCACAACCCGTTCCACCTCGTGCTGGTGGACGCGACGGACGCGATGGTGATCTGGAGCGACGGCTGGACCCTGCATGAGGACCCGCTCGCCGAGGGCGCCGTGCACCCGGTGACCGAACGCAGCTACGGCGCGGCCCCGTCCCGGCGCGACGAGTACCTGGTGGAGCGCGGCGCCGGTCTCGTCGCGGCGCCCGAGCCGACCCCCGAGCAATGGCGCGCCCTGCTCGGGCTCCGCTTCGACCACGCCAGCGCGGACCCGATGGAGGCGTTCGACGACGTCTGCGTGGCGGTCCCGGAGTGGGGCTACGGGACCCGCTCGTCCACGTGGGTGCGGATCGGCGATGACGGCCGGGTGCGCTACGCCACCATCGAGGCGCCCCCCAGCGAGGGCGCGTTCGTGGACATCAGCGGGAAGATTCCCTGGTGAATGGTGAAGAAGTGGTCGCGGAGGGCGGACTTGCACCGCCGACCCGGGGTTCATGAGGCCCCTGCTCTACTCCCTGAGCTACTCCGCGAATGTGGTACTGCGGGAGGGATTCGCACCCCCGACCCTCGGTTTGTACGGGCTCGAAGCGGAGCAGGGCCGTGTCACCGAGGGCGTCGCTGGGGTTCGCTCGCAAGGAGCGAAGCCGCCGGCATGTCGGGACATCTCAAGGCTTCGCCGACGCCGCGAGCGGACCGCAGCGGCGGCCGAATGCCGGCCGTGATCCGCTTCGAGCCCGAAGACCGGCGCTCTACTCCTGAGCTACCGCAGCATTTTCTTTCCAGGTTGGTGCGGGGAGGGGGACTTGCACCCCCGACCTGCTGCGTATCAGACAGCTGCTCTGACTCCTGAGCTACCCCCGCGAAACGACGAAGCCCCCGACTGCGCATGCGGTCGAGGGCTCCGAGAAGATGTGCGTCTGCGCGCGCTGCTACCCGGAGTCCTCCGCCATCACCATCACGGCAATGCGGACGTCCACGACGACGCGGGCGACACGAGGGGCAGCAGGGGCGCGGAAGAACTCCATGACGCGCTGACGCTACGGCGCGTCCCGGATCCGGTCAACGACCCGGGATGCCAACGGTGACAGGGGTCGGGGCGCCTGCCGCGAGCGGCACCGGTTCTCCTCCGGGGTCGCGCCTGCGCGCTCCGTTCCGTGTCGAGGCGCGCTCGCGCGCCCCGACACGGGAACCGGCCTGCGGCCGCCCTCCGTCCCCCCTGGCGCTAGCTGATCAACGGGCGATGCCCATCTTGACGAGGGAGGCCATCAGGACCCACACGAAGCTGCCCACGACCACCGCCGGAAAGCCGACGAACACGATCAACCCCAGGGCGGCGTTGCCTATGCGGTCCAGGAAACCTCGCTCTCGCCGCTCTCCGCAACGGCAGGTCTCCATGCGCTGGGCGTCCCGCCAGGAGCTGGTGAGGTCGCACAGCGGCCGCTCACAGAGCGGGCAGTCGCGGCCGAAGTCGAAGCGCTCCCCACAGCAGGGGCACGCGAGTGGCTCGGGGGTCATGCCGGGGACTACGCAGCGACGGGCTCTCTCATTGCCGCTTGCGGCAGGCGCCCGGATCCCGTGGGGTATCCTCTCCCCGCGCTTGGAACCACAGCAAGGGAGGGGCCGTGACCGACCGCGCGCGCTCGCTCCTCCCCCTGCTCCTGGTAGGCGTCCTCGCCGTGCCCGGCGCCGCCCTCGCCGACGAGCCGACCGGACAAGAGCCCGCCCCGGCCGACGTGCCCGGCCACTCCGAGTCCGCCTCCGACGAGCCCGCCCCCGTCGGGCAGCTCACGCCGCCCATCGCCCTCGGCACCGTCGCCGGTCAGCTGCCCGACGGTGCGCTCGCGCCCGGGGATGCCCCCGTGGAGGTGATCGTCTCCATCGTCGTCGACGTGGACGGCGCGGTGCTGGACGCCGAGCTCGCCACGTCGTCGGGCTTGGAGGTCATCGACGACGCCGCGATCCGCACCGCGCTCGCCCTGCGCTTTCTCCCCGCCACCCTCGACGGCGACCCCGTCAGCGTGACCATCGACTACCCCGTCGCCTTCGTCCCCCCGCCCGAGGAGCCCGCCGGGCCCCCGCCCGCCCAGCTCGTCGGCCGGGTGCGGCAGGTGGGCGGAGGCGCGGGCGCCGCGGGCGCGGAGGTGGCCCTCTACCCCGCCGCGCGCCTGCCCCAGACGGAGCCCACCCCGGCCAGCGCGGACGAGGGCAGCGGCGCCGAGCAGGGCCCGACCGCCGCCCCCCTGACTCCCGCCCAGGTGACCTCCGCCGACGAGCCTCTCCTCACCCTCACCGCAGCCCCCGACGGCACCTTCGACACCGGCGATCTCCCCGCTGGCCTCTACCTCGTCACCTGCACCCACCCCGGCCACCGCCCCACCCAGCACGTCGAGGAGCTCGGCGACGGCGTCCTCCGCGAAGTCGTCTACTGGGTCGAGCCCGCGGAGAACGAGTCCGTCGTGCGCGCGTGGCAGCCCCACGACGCCCCCCGCCGCTCCCTGACCCGCGAGGAGCTGCGGGTCGTCCCCGGGGCGTCCCGCGACCCCGTCGCCGCGCTGACGTCCTTGCCCGGCGTCACCCAGGTGAACAAGGTCGTCCGCCCCCAGGGCTTGTCCGAGCAGTCGCACGCCCCCGTCCTGCGTGGCTCCGCGCCCGAGGACTCGGTCATGGTCCTGGACGGCCTCCCCACCCCGTTCATCTACCACTCGATCGACCGCTTCTCCCTCGTGGGCGACGACCTCGTCGAGAGCGCGTTCATGGAGCCCGCCGCATCGAGCGCCCGCTATGGCGACCTGACCGGCGGCGTCCTCGGTCTGGACCTGCGCTCTCCGCGCGCGGACCGGGTGGGGGGCTACGTGGACCTCGGGATCGGGCGCGCGGGGTTCGCCCTGGAGGGGCCCATCGGCAAGCGGGCCCGCTTCTACGTGGGCATGCGGCGCTCCTACTTCGAGCTCTTCCTCAAGCTCTTCCTCCCCGACGACGCCGCCGTCGACTTTGCCACCGCCCCGTTCTTCCAGGACCAGCAGGCCATCATCGAAGTGGACGTGACGCCCCACCTGAAGGTCACCGGCGGGTACCTCGGCTCGCTCGACGGCATGCGCATGCTCCGCGGGGGCGCGGACCCGGATGAGGCGCCGCTGTTCGACATGGACATGGACCTGCACCGGTTCTTCCTTCGCGCCGACGCCGCGCTTCCGTCGGGGCTCGTGAACCGCCTGCACGTCGCCGTCACGCCCTGGTCGACCGAGTTCCAGGTCCAGTCGTCCCACCACTACCGGGACAAGCACACGACCATCCACGTCCGCGACGACTTCGCCGCGCCGCTCCTGCCCTGGCTGCGCCTGCAGGCCGGGACCCAGCTGGAGATCGACATCCTCGAGCAGCGGCGGGACACCTCCGACCTCGAGCGGGAGGACACCGGCCCCATCACCACCTTCGGCCGCGAGGCCAACGAGGTGGGCGAGCAGGAGGAGGTGCGTCCGTGGCTCGGCGGCTGGGCGGGGTTGACCTTCGAGCCCATCGAGCAGGTGCGGTTCGCGCCGGAGGTGCGCGTCGACTGGTTCGGGAGCATCGATCAGGTGGCGGTCCAGCCCCGCGCGCGGCTCGGCATCCAGGCCCTGCCCTCGCTCCGGTTCAGCCTGTCGGGCGGCCGCTACGTGCAGTCCCCCTCCTTCGACGAGCTCAACGCGACCACCGGCAACCCGGACCTGCGGGCCGAAGGGGCGTGGCACCTCAACGGCGGCGTGGCCTGGACCCCCGCCTCGTGGATCACGATCGACCTGCAGGGCTACGGAAAGTGGCTCGACCACCAGGTCGTCAGCGAGCGGAGCACGCTCAGCTTCGGGGACTTCGCCCAGGTGGCGGCGACCGGCCTCGACGACGACCCCACCAACGGCCTCTCCAACGACGGGATCGGGCGGATCTTCGGCGGCGAGCTCTTCGCCCGCTTCGACGTGGGCACCGTGCCCCGGCTCAACGGCTGGGTGGGCTACACACTCGCCTGGTCCCAGCGCCGGGACGGCCCGGACGAGGAGTGGCGGTTCTACGAGCTCGACCGCCGACACCAGTTCACCACCGCCCTGAACGTCACGCTCCCGGGAGGGTGGCTGGTCGGAGCGCGGTGGATGATCCAGTCGGGGAACCCGTACACGGAGATCGACGGGGCGACGTTCTACGCGAACGGCCAGCAGTGGATCCCCACGTACGGCGACCACCTCGGCGCCCGCCGTGAGCCGTACCACCAGCTCGATCTGCGCATGGGGCGGCGCATCCTCGCCAAGCAGCACATCGTCGACGTCTACTTCGAGGTCATCAACGTCTACGCGAGCCGCACCGGGGGCTGGCGGTTCCACTCGTTCGACTACGAGGTCGACGAGGTCCTCTTCGCCATCCCCTACGGCAACTTCGCCGTGCGCGTGGAGTTCTGATGGCTCGCCTCCCGTGTCCTTCAAGGACGCCTCGCCTGCTCGCCGCGACGGTGGCCCTCGCGCTCGCCGGCTGCCTCCCGGAGCTGCCCGACGAGCGGCGCATCGACGACCTGCGCGTCCTCGCGATCCAACAGTCCCCCGCGGTGCTCCCCCTGGGTCCCGGGGCGGCGGGGCAGGTGACGCTGCGGGCCCTGACGGTGGATCCGGATGACGCGGCGGGTGAGGGCACCGACCACACCTGGACCCTGGACCTGGACGACGACGTCGACGGAGTGGAGCAACTCCGGCAGCTCGTGCCGACGGAGCCTCACGGCCCCGACCTCGCGCTGGACCTGGCGCCTCTGGTGGGGAGCGACGTGTCGGCGCTGCCCTTCCGCTACGTGGTGGACAACGGCGCCCGCGAGCGTGAGGCGCTGCGGCTCCTCCTCGCGGATCCCGGGAGCGTCGATCCCCTGCCCGGCGACGACGGCAACCCCCGCCTCGCCCGCCTCGAGGTGGACGACCGGTCTTGGGGGCCCGAGGACCTGCCGACCGACGGGCGGCCGCTGGAGATCGGCGAGGTAGAGGACGGCGAGGGCATCGTCATCAAGATCGCGGTGGCCGGCGGCGCCAACCCCGCCACGACTCAGGCGACGCTCTTCTGGACGCGGGGCTGCCCCGGCCTCCCCGAGCTGTTCGATGTCTCCGACGCGGACTCGGAGGCATGCCCCGACTCTCTGATCGACAGCGTCGCCGGCGACTCGGCCGACGCCTACGCCACGTTCTACGGCGTCGAGGACCCGGACGACGCACCGCGACGCCAGTTCGGCTGGTTCCCCTGGCGCGACGCTCCGGACCGGGAGACGCGCCTGTTCCTCGTTCTCCTCGACGAGGCGGGCGGGCAGTCGTGGCTGGAGCTGCTCCCCCGGGAGCCGGAGCGGGTGCCTCCGGGGCTCTGAGACTCAGGGAGTCGTCACCTCACGCACCGACACCTCCCCGCCGAGGTTCATGGCGAGGCGCGCAGATCGGAACCCGTTCGCCGGGTCCCGCATCCAGGCCACGTAGTCTTCGTGGTCGGCTGGGAAGAGGACGACGTTCCCCGCGTGCACGTGCGCGCCTTGACGCATCCGCGGGGCGAGGGCCCGGGTCACGGCGAGCATCGCTCCCGGGAAGCCGTCGTTGTGCAGGAAGTCGATGGGCCCCGGCACGTCGGCGAGGGTCTCCCGCGCGTCTCCCTCTCGGATCTCGACAATGTCCGCCAGGCCCGCCTCCTCGACGTTGGCCCGCGCCCGGGCGACCTTCTCCGGGCGCAGCTCGGAGCCGATCACCTGGCCCCCTCCGTTCGCCCGCACGGCGAGGCCGAGGTAGATCGCGGAGACGCCGATCGACGAGCCGTACTCGACGACGATCCGGGAACGCAGCGCGCGGTTCGTCAGGTAGAGCTGCACGCCGCTGGCGGGATCCACCGCGAGGGCAAGGTGCCCGATCCGGTCGCCGACGCGGTCCCAGGCAGAGGCCACCGTGCTGCAGGGGGCGATGAACGAGTCGGCCGTCGACGCCACGTCGACGGCCGGGTTCGCGGCCCTGCGCGAGGACGTCGTCGCGGGTCTCGTCCGCTTCATCGAAGACGTGGCTCCGTCCCGCGCCCCCGACGCCCCCCGACTCGCGCGCCAGGCCTTCGGCGCGCTCGTCGCGGCTCTCGAGACGCTCGCCGACGATCCGACCGATCCCGAAGGCGCAGCCCGGGACACGACCACGATGATCGCCGCCGCGCTCCACCTGCCGGCTCCTCCGACGGACGCATGACCACGAAGACCGCCGCTGCGCTTCGAGGGCTGAGAGGCACGCCGGCGCGCCACGGCGGGCCCATCGACATGTGAACGCCTGACGTCTCGCCATCTCTCCATCGTTTACAGAGCGGTTACCGGCCCTCGGGAACGCGGCTCGGCCCTCCCGGTCTTTCCCTCCGTGACCCGGGCGGCGACGCCCCTCGACAAACGATTTGGGGCGTCCCACGCCACCACCAGGAGAGACCCACATGACCTTCCGCAGCCTCGTCGTCCGCACCTGCCTCGTCCTCACCGCCGCCGCGGCTCTCGCGTCCACCGCGGTCGCCGGGGACTCCCCCCGCACCGCCGAGGTCCGCGTGGACTCGCGCCTCGTCGCGCCGTCCCTGCCCGACCGCGCCATCGAGCGCGTCGACCTGGGCCTCGGCGCCGTCGACTACTACGACACCTCCGACGGTCCGGTCGCCGGCCGCTACGCCCCCCAGCCCGCTGGCGTCCACGCCACCGGCGACCCGGCCAAGGCGAACGACGCGCGCCGCAAGGGCTCGGAGTTCCTCAAGAAGATCCAGAAGAAGGACGGAGGCTGGGGCGCCGGCAACTGGGGCCAGCCCGACGACGGCGCGCCGTCCGACGTGGCCACCACCGCCATGGTCCTCCTCGCCCTGCACCGCGACGCGAACGGCACCGACATCCACGACGCCTCCATCCGCAAGGGCGTCGAGTACACGCTCGCCTCCATCGCCAGCGCGCCGCGCGACTCCGCGAAGGTCACCACCCCCGAGGGCACCCAACCCCAGCGCAAGCTCGGCGCCCTCGTGGACACCCACCTCGCCGCGATGATGCTCAGCGAGATCGCGGGCACGCTGGACGACGAGACGAACATCGCCATGGACAAGGGCTTCGGGCAGGTCGTCGCGAAGGTGCAGCTCGCCCAGAACGCCGACGGCTCCTTCGACGGCAACGGCTGGGCCCCCGTCCTGTCCAACTCCATCGCCGCCACCTCGCTCATGCGCGCCGACGAGCGGGGAATCGAGGTCGACCAGGAGGTCCTCGACAGGTCCGAGAAGTACCAGGCGGCCCAGGTCGCGGGCGACGGGTCCGTGGACACCTCCACCGGCGCCGGCGTGGACCTGTACGCCGTGGCCGGCTCGCTCCGCACGAACTCCATGGGCGCCAAGCGCAAGGGCTCGGCGAACACCCAGGAGGCCACCCGCGCCGCCGAGGCGTCCGCCACCCGCGTCGCCAACGACGCCGACCGCCTCATGGCCGGCTTCGGCTCCGTCGGCGGCGAGGAGATGCTCGGCTACATGATGATCAGCGACACGCTGGCCGAGGAGGGCGGCGACCGCTGGGAGACCTGGGAGGGCAAGGTGGGCGCCTACCTCGTGGGCATCCAGAACGCCGACGGCTCCTGGGTCGGCCACCACTGCATCACGTCGCGGACCTTCACCACCGCCGCCGCCGTGATGGCCCTCGGCTCTGGCGACTACGCCCAGCGCCAGGCCGCCGCCAAGGCGACCCCCGGCCCCAGCAAGGGCTGAGTGACCCTGGACGCGGGCGGCGGTGCACCTCCGATCGCCGTCGTCCGTGTCACCCCCGGGCGCGCCCCCTTCGCGCCCGCCCTCGCCGGAGTAGGCTCCCTGCCCATGAGCTCACCCCGGCGATCCATGACTCGGCGGTCAGTGCTTCGCGCGCTGGCCGCCGCGTCTCTCACGCTCAGCGCGTGCCGCGATGGGGGGACACCCGACGACTCCCCTCCCCCGCCGGATCCCACGCCCACACCCCCGCTCCACTCCGTGCCCGCCTGGCAGGTCGAGGCCCGCGACGCCCTCGAGCGCGCCGTCGCCTGGCTCCTCGCGGCCCAGTCCCCCGACGGCCGGTGGCGGTCCTCCACCTACGGGTTCTTCAAGGACGGCCAGTCCCTGACCCCGTTCGTGCTCGACTGCCTGCTCGACGCGCCCCTCGGCGGCATCACCTTGTCGCCCGCCCCCGTCGGCCGTGGCCTCGGCGCGGTCCTCGGGCTCGTGGACGCGGACGGGCGCATCGGGTTCTCGGGCTCGGCTCCTGACTACCCCGTCTACGCGACCGGGCTCGCCCTGTCCTGCCTCGGACGCCTGCGCCCCGAAGGCTGGAGCGAGGCCGCGACGCCGCTGATCTCGTGGCTCCGGTCACAGCAGTTCTCCGGAGCGGACTGGCGCGCCCACCCGGCTCTCGGCGGCTTCCCCATGGGCTGGTCGACCGCGCCCACCGCCCCCGACGCCGGCCACGTGGACCTGTCCATGACCCGCCGCGCCCTCGAGGGGCTGCGCGCCGTGGACGTCGCCCCCGGCGATCCCGTCTTCCGCCTCGCGTTCCGCTTCGTCATGCGCGCCCGCACCGACGACGGCGGCTTCGTCTACTCCCCCGTCGAGCCCCAGCTGAACAAGGGCGCGCGGATAGGGGGTCTGGAGACTCCGTCCGCGTCCTACGGGACCGCCACCTGCGACGGCCTCCTCGCCCTGCGCGCCGTCTCCCCGGGGGACATCGGCGCCGACCACGCCGCCCGCCCCGAGGTCGCCCCGGCGCTCGCGCGTCTTCAGGCCATCCACCGCGTCGACGTGAACCCCGGCGTCCTCGGTGGCCCCATGGAGCCCTTCGCCGCCGCCATGCGTGGGTACTACCGCGCGGCGAGCAGCCGGGTGTTCCACCTGTTCGGGGTCGACGGCTGGCAGGAGGAGCTCGTCCGCGCCGTCCTGGCCGAGGAGACCGACGGCCGCTGGCAGAACCCGTCGAACCTCCAGAAGGAGGACGACCCCATCGTCGCCACCGCGTTCGCGGTCCGCGCCCTGGCGCGCTGCCTCGCCTGAGATCCGCGGCGTCGCGGGGCCTTAGACGCTCGCGATCACGTCCAGATACGCCCGCACCGCCGCGGCCATCCCCATCGTCAGCGCGTCGGCGACCAGCGCATGGCCGATGGACACCTCCGCCACGTGGGGCACCTCGCTGAGGAACCGCCCAAGGTTGTGCAGGTTGAGATCGTGGCCCGCGTTCACCCCGAGCCCCTCGGCCACCACCGCCTCGCTCGTGGCCGCGTACGCATCCAGCAGCGCCCGCTCCTGGTCGGTCCCGAAGGCCCGCGCCCAGCTCTCCGTGTAGAGCTCCACCCGGTCCGCGCCGGTCTCCACCGCGCGGCGGGCCACCTCCGGCTCCGGGTCCACGAACAGGCTGACCCGGCAGCCCAGGTCCTTGAGCTCGGCGACGATGGGCTTCAGCGCCGCGATGACGGCAGGGTCGTCGAGGGCGAAGCCGTGGTCCGACGTGTTCTGGTCCACCGAGTCGGGCACCAGCGTCGCCTGCGTCGGACGGTGCGCGCGCATCAGAGGCATGAGGTGCCCCTCGATGAGCGGGTTCCCCTCGATGTTGAACTCCCGGTCGGCCCAGCGCTCCTCGGCGAGCAGCGCGGCCACGGCGGGGACGTCGTCACGGCGGATGTGGCGCTGGTCGGGGCGAGGGTGGACGGTGACGCCGAACGCCCCCGCCTCGAGCGCAATGCGGCCCATCCCCACCACGGAGGGGAACGTCAGATCCCGCTGGTTCCGCAGGAGCGCCACCTTGTTCACGTTGACCGAGAGCTTCGTCATGGCGGCGGAGGATAGGGGCTCGGCGCGCCGAAGGCGGAGGGACGGACGATCAGGCAGGTGGCGTCGGGGGATCACCCGCGTCCGCCCATGCTGCCGCCACCGCATCTCTGGGGAAGGGAGGGAACGGCGTCCCTTCGAAGAGCCGCCAGGAGAAGTCGTTCATGGCGCGCGCCAGCGGCGCGTACCGGGCGACGAGCGCAGCCGCAGCGGGGAGCTCGATGCCGGGATCGGCTCCACGGGCGCAGCGGCGGATGTAGGCGTTTCGCGCGGCGTAGTCGGGCTGATCCGGGTCGACCGCGCCGCTCAGGGCCGTGACCACCTGGTTCACCAGCCGTGCGATCGCGTAGGCGGGGTCGTGGAGTCGGTGCTCGTTCAGGAAGTGGCGCTCGGCGTCGGACAGGTCGAAGTCGAGGCTGGACGCGAGCCCGAAGTCCGAGACGTAGATGGCGTCGCCGTCGGTGAGGATGTTGCGCAGGTGACCGTCGAAGTGGACGAGGCCCCGGTCGTTCATGGCCCGCATCGCGATCGGCAGCTCCCGCTCCAGCATCTCGATCGCGGCCCCCGCCGCCTCCGGTCCCCGCCCGAGTTCGCGCGTGAGCCAGCCCTCGACGGTCCAGGGCACGTACTCGAGGAACAGGACGAGGGACCAGCTCGCGGTGGCCAGCGCCTGGAGCCTCCGCGCGATGGAGCGATCTCCACCGAAGAAGGCGACGACGGCCTCGACGTCGGCGTGCTCGGAGGGGATCTCGTGCCCGAGCGAGGGAAGGAGCCGTGCGTGGTGGCGCAAGGGGACGCTGGGGACCTCCCCCTCCAGCGCCCAGCGGGTCGTCAGCTCGTGGGCGGCGACCTCGCGCCACGCGCTGATGCCCGGCGAGCCCACGCCGTAGTGACACACCGCGGGGAGGTCGAAGAGGTTGGCGGTCGTCCGGGGGGCGTCGCGCTCCAGGTCGGTGAGCGGGATCGACTTGGCGAAGACCCGCGTGTCCGCCAGCTCGAGGACCGCGTGGGCTCCGCCGATCCCCTGCCCGGTCCGCGCTGCGGCGAGGAGCGAGGCGATCTCGCGGTCATCGAGCGCCTCGAGCGCGACCGCCACCCGCTCCATGCGTTCTCGGCGAGCCTGCAGGCCGCCCGCGGGACCGCCAGCCGCGCTCAGTCCACCGGCCGGGTCTGGTGGAACTTGTCGTAGGCCAGCGTCCGTCGGCCGTCCGGCAGCAGCTCGATCACATCAGCGAAGCCGTGCCCCCAACGGATCTCGCTCCAGAGGAAGCTGTGCTGGCTGTGGACCGGCTGGGCGAACGTGTCGTCGATCCCGGTCACGGTGACCACGATCTCCGCCCGCACCTCCTCGAGTTCGTCCGGTCCCCAGCCGTGCAGGAAGGACCCCTCGGTCAGCTCGTGCATCGCCGTCCACGACAGGGCAAACACCGGGCTGCGGGCGCGCACCAGCGGGAGCTCGACGAAGTTGCGCATGCGCTCCCCCTCGACCGTCGTGTGGTTGTACGCAAGCACCACGTTCAAGCGCGCATCCACGATGAGGTTCCCGCGCTCGTTCGCCATGCGGAACTGGAGCGTCGGGACGCCGTCACGCATCCGCACCACCGCCACGTCCGAGAACAGCACCCGGGCCGACGGCCGAGCGAACCGGGCGAACATCACGCCGGTGACGATGGCGAACCCGAGCAGACCGAGGAGAACCTCCACGGCGGCGAGGAAGTCCGCGAGCGGCGTCGCGGGAGTCAGGGCGCCGTAGCCGATCGTGCTCATCGTCTGGACCGAGAACGCGAACGCGTCCGAGAAGGAGCCCGGGTCCGCCCCCGCGACCATGTCCCCCAGCCAGTAGACCGCGGCGAACGCGCCGTTCACCCCGAAGTAGCCGGCGGTCACCAGCGCGAAGAACCGCAGCCAGCTGAGCTTGAGCAGCCAGTGGGCCACATCGGACAGGTCCCGGAGCACGCGGCGGTTGGACACCACGTTGAACCCTCCGTCGCGCCGCACGATGCGGTACCGCTGCGGGTCCTCCATCTGCTCCTGCTCGAAGGGGGCGCCACCGTCCAGGTCGGCGGGGTCGTCCGAGTTCTCGTCGATCTCGTCGTTGGTCTCGGGCGGCGCGTTCACGGAGGTGAGTCTAGCGCCGGTTCTCCCCTCCCCCGCCGGCCCTGACCATGCGGCGAGGTCAGCGGCGGACCGAGAACGCGTCCTCGTCCCGCTGCGGCTCCACCCAGTCGACCTCGACGCCACTCACCCGCGCCGCGGGCGGCCCCTCGTGGCACCAGGCGATCAGCTCCTCGACCCGCCCTCTTGGCCCCTCCGCCTCGAGCCGCACGGCTCCGTCGGGCAAATTCCGCACCCAGCCCACGAGCCCCAGTCGCGCCGCCTCGTCCCGAGTGGACGCCCGGTACCAGACGCCCTGCACGCGCCCCGTCACACGAACGCGGGCGCGGACGAGGTCGCCATCGGGAACGGTCACCATGCCCCCATCATGGCAGCCGCCGCCGGCCGGGCGACCCGTCGCCCGAGGGGTTAGGATCCGGCGCCATGGCCAAGACCAAGCCCTCTCCGTCCGCCACCGACCGCCTCACCGCCTGGTGCGCCCAGGGCGAGGAAGACGTCGAGGCGATCGTGGCGCTCCTGGCCACCGACGACGCCGAGGTGGACGCCTTCCTCGCCGGGCCGGCCCGCGAGCTCGGCTTCGTGAAGCGCTTCCTGGGTGACCACGCCTTCGAGGTGGAGCTCGCCGTCGCTGACGTGGACCCCATCTCCGCCGCGCGCTGGCTCGCCCTCGCCGAGCTCGACCCCCACGTCTTCGCGTGGAACCTCGAGGCGGACACGGTCCTGCCCCTGGACGACCCCGCCGCCGCCGAGGCCATCGAGGGGCTGCTGCTGCGCACCCTGGCGTCGCGGGAGGACCGCTCGGTGCTCCTCAACTGGCTGTCCCACCCTCAGTTCCTCGGCGGCGCCGACGCCATCGCGCGGATCGAAGCGGGCCTCGCGGACGCCGGGGCCGCCCTGACCTGGGAGGACCGGCTCGACACGGTGAAGATCCTGTCGCGCCGCGGGGGACGGTGGGAGGCCGCCCGGGCGCTCGAGCAGCTCCTGCGGCGCGCATCCCCGAGCGCCGACGAGGTGCGCGCCATCCACCAGCGCGCGGTCGCCATCGCGGACGCGACGCTCCTCGGTGTCTTGGGGGCCATCGAGCCCTGGGCGTCGGACACCGACCAGCTCCGGGCCATCGCGGCGGAGGTCACCACCCACGAGCTCATCGAGGCGTTCGCCCCCGAGAGCGGGGAGCGGAGGGCCCGGGTCGAGGCGGAGGCGCCCGGGCCCGCTCACCGGGCCGCCTGGCGCGAGCTCGCGCTGCGTCACGAGCGGGCCGCGACGGATGCGGTGGGCCGACTCATCGTCCGCTCGTCGATCTTCCTCAACGACCACGCCCTCGCCGGCGGCCTCGCCGCGACGCTCGCCGCCGAGCGGCGGGAGAAGTCGGTGGAGGCCCTCGTCGCCGCCTTCCTCAGTGGACTGCATCGGCGGCCGCCCGGCGCGAACATCGAGCGGATCCTCCGCTCCCACGCCGAAGCAGCGCTCATGGCGTCCCTGGATCTCCAGCCGGACTGGGTGCACACCTTCGAGCCCGAGGCCATGGCCCGCCTCGCCTTCCGCCTGCTGCCCGTCCTCGACGCCCAGGCCCGCGAGCGGGTGGCCGCCGAGGCCGCGCTCCAGGACGGCCAGCGGGCCCTCATCCTCCGCGACGAGCTGGACGCGCTGTGAGCGCCATCGCCGCCGCGCGGCGGGCCCCCCTCCTGCTCGTCCTCCTCCTCGGCTGCCCGGCGGCGTCCACCTCCGAGGACCCGCCGACCCCCGCCGCCGCCGTGTTCTCCGTGTCCACGGCCGAGGCGAGGGCGGACACCGTCGTCGACCCGGTCATCGTCACCGGGGTCGTGGAGCCCCGCCGGGACGTGACGGTGCTCTCCGAGGGCAGCGGGCGGGTCCTGGAGCTGCCGGCTCGGCTCGGGCAGACCGTCGCAAAGGGGCAGGTCCTCGCGCGCCTCGACGCGGTCATCGCCCAGGCGCGCCTCGACCAGGCGGAGGCCCAGGCCGAGCAGGCGGCCGCCGCCCTCGAGCTCACCGAGACCGACGCTGCCCGCACCGCCGACCTGCACGCCCAGGGCGCGACCACGGACCGGGACAAGGACGCGTCTGCCATCCAGCTGCGGAGCGCGAAGGCCCAGCTCCAGGCGGCGCAGGCCTCCGTCACCCTGGCCCGCCGCGCCGTCGAGGACACCGCGATCCGCGCTCCCTTCGCCGGGGCCGTCAGCGGCGTACACCTCGAGGTCGGCGCGGTCATCGCCCCCGGCACCCCCGCCTTCGGCCTCGTCGATCTGTCCGAGGGCCTCGTCTCCGCCGGGATCTCCGGCCGGGAGGTCCCGCTGGTCGAGGAAGGCCAGCCGGTGCTCGTGCGGGTGCCGTCGCTCGGGGAGCGCACCTTCGAGGGCTCGGTGCGGGCGGTGGCCCCGGCGTCGAACCCCCAGACGCGGACGTGGCCGGTGGAGGTCGCCATCCCCAACCCCGACGGCGAGCTGCGCGGCGGCATGGTCGCGCGGGTGGAGATCGTCGTGGGCGAGCGGCAGGGGGTGCTCGTCCCCGACGGCGCCATCGTCGAGGGAACGCAGGGGGCGAAGCTGTTCGTCGTCCAGGGCGACGTCGCCGTACAGCGGGCGGTGTCGCTGGGTCGCAGCGCCGACGGTGAGGTCGAGGTCCGCACGGGCGTGTCGGCCGGGGAGCTCGTCGCCGTCCTCGGCAGCCAGCGCCTGTCCGATGGCGCCTCCGTCTCCGTCTACGACATGGGGGAGCCCGCCGCGACGGGCCTTCCCCCTGCGCCGGAGTAGCGGACATGCGGTGGCTGCCCGCGTTCTCCATCCGGAACACCGTGCTCGTGCACATGGTGATCCTCGGCCTGCTCATGATGGGCACGTACGCCTACACGGAGCTGCCCCGGCAGCTCATGAGCGAGCTGTCCTTCAACTGGGTGTTCCTCCGCGTCGACTACCCCGGGGTACCCGGCGACGATCTCGAGCGCCTCGTGGCCATCCCGGTCGAGGAGCAGATCCGCAACGTCAACGGCGTCAGCTCGGTGAGCAACCGGAGCAAGGAGGGGTTCACCTTCTTCTCCATCAAGTTCGAGTCGCTGTCGGACGACGAGTTCGACTCCGCCTACCAGGAGGTGAAGGACGCGGTCGCCGTGGTGCGGCTGCCCGAGGAAGCGGAGGAGCCCGTCTGGGTGAACTTCAGCTCCGCCGACTTCGTCCCGATGGTCTCCCTGGTCCTCGCCGGCGACATGTCGAAGAAGCAGCTCTTCGACCACGCGGACCGCCTCGAGGAGGAGATCGAGGCCATCGAGGGCATCAGCAAGGTCGACGTGGGCGGCATCCAGGAGCGGCAGATCTGGGTCGAGGTGGACCCGGACCTGCTCCACGCCGCGGGCATGAGCATCGACCGGGTCGTGCAGGCGCTGAGCGCGGCGAACGTCTCCATCCCCGGTGGTCTGCTCACCGTCGGCAGCGCCGACTACCTGCTCCGCACCACGAACCAGTTCGACGCCGTCGAAGCCATCGAGGCCGTCGTCCTAGGCGCGCGCCCCGGGGGTGGCGCCATCACCGTGGGCGACGTGGCGAGCGTCGACGATCTGTGGGAGGAGGCGAACGTCCGGGCGCGGTACGAGAACGACCCCGCCGTCACCTTCACGGTCACCAAGAAGCCCGACGGGAACTCGCTGGAGCTCACCGCCGCCATCCGCGACGTGGCCGACCGCTGGAACGAACAGCTCGAAGGCACCGGCCGCATCGCGGTCACCGGCGACTCGAGCAAGCAGATCGCCCAGATGCTCGGAGATCTGCAGACGAACGCGCTGTTCGGGATGATCCTCGTCGTCCTCGTGCTGTGGGTGGTGCTCGGCCTGCGCAACGCCCTGCTGACCGCGCTGGGGATCCCGCTGGCGTTCCTCGCCACCTTCATCTTCATGTGGTTCGCCGGCGCGTCGCTCGACGGCAACAGCCTCTTCGGCCTCGTCCTCGTCCTCGGGATCATCGTGGACGACGCCATCGTGCTCGTGGAGAACGCCGCGCGACACCGGGCGATGGGCAAGGACCCGGTCACCGCCATCGTGGATGGAGTCTCCGAGGTCTCCGTGCCCGTCGTGGCCGCGATCCTGACGACCATCGCCGCCTTCCTGCCGCTCATGCTCATGCCCGGCCTGATGGGCAAGTTCATGCGGATCATCCCTGTCGTCGTCTCCATGGCCCTGGCGGCGTCCCTCATCGAGGCGCTTCTGTCGCTGCCGGCGCACCTGCACGAGTGGGGGGAGCGCGACCCGCACAAGCTCGCCGAGCGCGAGCGGATGTTCGACCGGTTCACCGATCCCTACGCGCGACTCCTCGAGCGGCTGACGACGGCCCGGCTCCCCCACCCGTCCGAGGCGGCCGGCGTGAACCGGCTCCTCACCTGGCTCATCCCCGCCGCGAACCTCTTCGCGCTCGGGCTCACCGGCTTCATCTTCATCGCGATGATCCCGATCTGCCTGTTCATCGTCTTCGGACAGGTGGGCGGGATCGCCGGCGCGGCCATCCCGGTGCTCGCCGGGGGCGTCCTTCTCACGCGCGCGCTCGCGCGCGGCACCCTGGGTTCCACGATCGGGACCCTCTTCGACAAGGCGCGCCACCTCCGCTTCACGGTGCTCGGCGCCGTCTACCTCCTCATCGTCCCCCTGGCCCTCGGGATCACGAGCCAGGTGGACCTGGATCTCTTCGGTGGCGAGGAGATCCCCCAGTTCTTCGTCCACGTCCGCCTCCCCGAAGGCACGGCCCTCGAGCAGACCGACCAGGTGATGAAGGAGCTCGACCGGGTCGCCCGCGCCACCCTGCCCGCCGACGACCTCGTCTCGGTCACGACCCACGCCGGGTTCCTGATGACGGAGACGGAGTGGTACTTCAAGGCGAACTACGGGCAGCTCGACATCCAGCTGACGCCCCCGAAGCTCCGCGATCGCTCCCTGGACGACCTCATCGCCCTGCTCCGCCCGGCGGTGGAGCGCGTGCCGGGACCCGACTCGATCGAGCTGGTGCCGGTGAACAACGGCCCGCCGGCCGGGGGCGACGTCGAGCTCAAGCTCCAGGGCCCGGATCTGGACCGCCTGGATGAGCTCAGCGAGGTCGTCCGCGCCGAGCTGCTGCAAGTCGAGGGCGTCGCCGATGTCCGGGATGACTACCTGTTCGGCAAGAAGGAGCTGCGGGTTCGGGTCGATCCCGAGCGGGCCGCGCTCTACGGCGTCTCCGAGGTCCAGGTGGGGATGGCCCTGCGTGCCGCGTACGAGGGCGCCGAGGCGACGCGGTTCCAGGACGGCGGCGACGACGTGCCCGTGCTCGTCCGCTACCCCCGCGAGGCCCGCAAGGACCTGTCCTGGCTCGACCGCACGATGGTCCCCACGGCCCTGGGCTCGTACGTGCCGTTCAAGGAGGTCGCCGACGTCGAGACCGGCCGGAGCATCGACGCTGTCCGCCGCTACCAGGGCGAGCGCACCATCACGATGTCCGCCAACGTCGACAAGACGAAGAACACGGCCATCAACGCGGTGAACGAGGTCAAGGGCCGCTTGGGTGACTTCAGCCAACGCTTCCCCGGGTACTTCATCGACTACACGGGCGAGTTCCAGGAGTTCCAGAAGAGCCTCGAGGCGCTGTCGTACCTGTCGGTGGTCGGGCTACTGCTCGTCTACATGATCCTCGGGACGCAGTTCGGCAGCTTCCTGCAGCCCATCATCATCATCGGCTTCACGTTCCCCGGCGCCATGTTCGGCTCGGCGGTCGCCCTCCTCGTCACCGGGACGCCGCTGTCCATCCTCACGCTGTACGGCCTCGTGGCGTTGCTCGGGATCGTGGTGAACGACAGCCTCGTCTTCATCTCGTTCATCAACGCCGAGCGCAAGCGGGGACTGTCGGCGCGGGACGCCGTGGTGAGCGCGGGGCGGCTCCGCCTGCGGCCCATCGTCCTGACCACCGTGACCACCGTCTTCGGCCTGCTGCCCATGGCCATCGGGCTCGGCGGCAAGTCGGAGGTGTGGGGCCCCCTCGCCACCACCATCGCGTTCGGCCTCGTCTTCGCCACGGCCACGACCCTCCTCGTGATCCCCCCGGTCTACCGCGTGTTCGCCGATCTCGTGGATCTGGGTGCTACACCTGCGGACCCCAACCAACCCAATGAGGACCCCCATGGCTGACATCACTCTCGGCGGCAACCCCGTGCACACCTCTGGCGATCTGCCCGCGGAGGGCAGCAAGGCCCCTGACTTCACCCTCGTGGCCGCGGATCTGTCCCGCAAGAGCCTGTCGGACTTCGCCGGCAAGAGGCTGCTCATCAGCATCTTCCCCAGCATCGACACGGGCGTGTGCTCGAAGTCGACCCACGTCTTCGCCGAGCGGGTCAAGGGGCGCGACGACGTCGCCTTCGTGACGATCTCCGCGGACCTGCCCTTCGCCGCGAAGCGGTGGTGCGGCGCCGAGGGCGTGGAGAACGCGATGACCCTGTCGAGCTTCGACAGCAGCACCTTCGGCACCGACTACGGCATCAAGATGGTGGACGGCGCCCTGAACGGCCTGCTCGGGCGCGCCGTGCTCGTGGTCGACGGTGACGGCACCGTGCTCCACAGCCAGCTGGTGCCCGAGATCGCCCAGGAGCCGGACTACGACGCGGCCCTCGGCGCCCTGAACTGATCGCTCCCATCGGGCTTGTCGCCCGACGGGGGCCGCGGTCCTGATGCGGCGGCACCGTCCTGTATGGTGCCGCCGTGCTGGACGCCCCTTCTCTCGGCCCTTTTCGGCTCGTCGCCCCCGTCGCTGCCGGCGGAATGGGCACGATCTGGAAGGGCCGGCACACCGGCCAGGGGGTCGCCGTCGCCGTCAAGGTGATGACCGGTGACGAGGCCACCTCCCGCGAGTTCCGCAAGTCCTTCCGCACCGAGGTATGGGCCATGGCCCGCCTCGAGCACCGCGGCATCGTCCGGGTCTTCGACCAGGGAGTGGTCCCCGCGGCGATGGAGGCCCACGGCCTGCCTGCGGGTGCCCCGTACATCGTCATGGACCTCGTGGGGGACGGAACGACGCTGAGCCAGGCGCCGCCGAACGACTGGTGGTCGCTCAAGCGAACCCTGCTGCTCCTCCTCGACGCCCTCGCCCACGCCCACGCCCGCGGGGTGGTCCACCGGGACCTGAAGCCCGCGAACATCCTCGTCGACCCGGACGTCGACGGAAGCGGCGGCCTGCAGCTCACCGACTTCGGGATCTCCCACGCCATGGAGCGGGTCCTGCCCTCGGAGGAGGGCGCAGCCCCGGTGATGGGCACGCTCCAGTACATGGCGCCGGAGCAGATGGATGGGTCCTGGCGGGACTTCGGGCCCTGGACGGACCTGTACTCGCTCGGGTGCATCGCCTGGGAGCTGGCCTGTGGCGAGCTGCCATTCAAGGCCGACGACCCCCTCGATCTCATGGACATGCACCTCGAGGAGGAGCCGCCGGACTTCGTGACCCGCATCCCGGTCCCGTCCGGCTTCGAGGCCCTCGTGCGTGACCTGCTCGCCAAGGAGCCCTACGACCGCCCGAGCCGGGCCGCCGACGTCGCGCGGCAGCTCAAGGAGCTGCGCTGGGAGGGTGACGAGGAGCGCACCCTGGCGCTGGGGTTGACCATGACCGAGGGGCTGCCTGCCGTGCAGCCGGAGCGCATCGAGGAGTTCCTCACCGAGTCGCTGACGAAGACGCACCCCGTGGTCGGCCCGGTGGACCTCGGCCTTCAGACCCTGACCGAGGTTCGCCCCGTCGCTCCCCCGACGCTCGACGAGGACGACGACGACGGCATCGAGGACAGCGCCATCCAGGCGGGGCGGCGACTCGCGCTGTCGTGGCGTCGGCAGCGACGGCCGCGGGAGTGGAAGCGGCTCGCCGGCGTGGGGCTGGGGCTGTGGGGGCTGCGCCCCTTGCCGCTCGTGGGCCGGGACGCGCAGCTCGACGCGATCTGGACGGCGCTCGCGCAGACCCACGCCGAGCACCGCGCAAGGGCGGTGCTCATCGACGGACCCCTCGGGTTGGGGGCGAGCCGCACCGCGCTCTGGATGTGCGAGCGGGCCCACGAGCTCGGGGTCGCGGAGATCCTGTGGGCGACGCACAGCCCGCAGAACGCCGCCTCCGACGGCCTCGGCCGCATGTTGGCCCGGGAGTTCCGCACCACGGGGCTGAGCCCAGCCATGTGCGCGGACCGCGTCGAAGACGTGCTGCTCCGCCGGGGGCTGACCCGCGAGGAGAAGGCGGAGGGGTTCGCGCGGGAGCTCGTGCGGTGGACGAAGCTGCGGCGAGGCTCTCCGGTCCCGTCCCTGGCTCGCTCCGACGACGAGAGCTTGCGGCCCCGGTTCAAGGAGCTGTACCGCTTCGTGCGTCGGGTGGCCCGGCGTCGACCGGTGGTGCTCTGGATCGACGACGCCCAGTGGGGCCTCGAGGCGATGGCGTTCGCCTGGTACGTGCTCCGGGCCCAGGAGACGAAGCCCGCCGACGTGCTGCTCGTGCTCTCGCTCCAGCGGTCCGGTCTGGACGACGACGACGAAGCCCGCCGGGTGGTGGACCTCATCGAGGAGCAGCCCACGACGCTGCGCCTGGAGATGACACCCCTCCAGGAGGCCAGCCTGGAGCACCTGCTCGCGGACCTGCTCGGGCTGGACCGGGGCATCGCACGCAAGGTCGCGGAGACGAGCGCCGGGAACCCCCTGTTCGCCACCCAGCTGATGGGAGACTGGGTCCGACGTGGCGTCCTGGAGCCGGGTCCGTGGGGCTACCGGCTCGCGGCGGGCGAGGAGGCGGAGATCCCAGCGGACCTGAGCGCCCTGTGGGACCAGAGACTCGACTCGGCCCTGCGACGCCTGGGGGACGGGGGCGCGGAGTCGCTGACGATCGCGGCGGCGATGGGCGGGCGCGTGACGCGGACGCGGTTCCTGGAGGTCTCGGACGAGCTCGGCTGGCCCCCGCCGGCGAAGCTCGCGGAGACGCTGTACAGCGAGCGGCTCGCGACCCCGAGCAAGGGCGGCTGGTCCTTCGTGCACGACGGGCTGACGGTGGCGCTCGAGCGGCGAGCCCGGCTGGACGGGCGCTGGAAGCTGGCGCGGCGCGCGGTGCGGGCCCAGTGGACGGGCCTGACCGCGCTGCAGACGACGGCGAAGACGCGGGTGCCCGTGACTTCGGCGGGATCGGGGTAGGCTGGCGTCGGGAGGGAGCCATGGAACCGACGAACCCGTATGCACCGCCGATGGCCGAGGTGGCGACGAGCCTCGGAGCGCCGTCGAACGCCGAAGCCATCCGACGCGAACACATCAACCACGAGGCATCGCTCAAGGCATTGGGCTTGCTCTATCTGCTGTCCGCCGTGGGGACCCTGGTGGCGGGCGCGATCCTGGTCATCGCGGGCGTCTCGGGGACCGGGGACGAGGACCTCGTATTCTCTCTAGGGATCGGCACCCTGATGATCGTGCTGACGGGCGCGTACTTCTGGGTCGGCTCGGGGCTGCGACGCCTCGACAACAAGGTGAAGACCGGAGCCACGATCCTCGCGGCGTTCGGGATGCTGTCCGTGCCGTTCGGGACGCTCTTCGGCGCCTACCTGCTCTACCTGATGCACGGGAAGAAGGGGAAGGTCGTCCTCAGTGACGAGTACGCCGCGATCGTGGCCGCGACCCCTCACGTGAAGCGCAAGACGTCACCGATCGTGTGGGTGTTCGTGGGGGTCCTGGTGCTCGTGGTGGTGGGCGCGTTCCTGGCAGCGGTGTTCGCGTAGGAGGGCGCGGGAGGCTGGCGCCGGGGAGGGAGCCAACGTCCCACCTCAAGAGACCCACCTCGGTGCTGACCTGGGGCTTTCTCGGTGCCTTCGTGCTCTTCGTCATCATCGTCGTGGTGATGACCTACCGGGACATGTCCCAGCTGCTCAGCCCGTGACGACCGCGACCACACGACCAGCGGCGCCATCGGAACCCCGACTTGCTACCTTTCGCGCCCACCCCCGCGCGAGGCCCTGACATGACCGACGTTGCCGCGATCCTCGGAGACGAAGCCCACTACCTCCTCGGCTACGACGCCCCCAAGATCTCCAGGGACCGACTGCACGTCCCCGGCCCGGATCAGGTGGACCGGATCTACGTGCCGAGCGATCGGAACATCCGCGTCCTGACGAACCTCCAGCGCATGTTCGGGCACGGACGCCTCGCCGACACCGGCTACGTCTCGATCCTGCCGGTGGACCAGGGCATCGAGCACAGCGCCGGCGCCAGCTTCGCGCCGAACCCGGACTACTTCGACCCCGAGAACATCGTCCAGCTGGCCATCGAGGGCGGCTGCAACGCGGTGGCCACGACGTACGGCGTCCTCGCCTCGGTGGCCCGCAAGTACTCCCACAAGATCCCCTTCATCCTCAAGTTCAACCACAACGAGCTGCTCACCTACCCGAACACGTTCTCGCAGATCGCGTTCGCGTCCATCGAGCAGGCCTTCGATCTGGGCTGCGCTGCGGTGGGGGCGACGATCTACTTCGGCTCCGACGACTCGAACCGGCAGATCGTCGAGGTCAGCCAGATGTTCGAGAAGGCCCACGACCTGGGCATGGCCACGATCCTCTGGTGCTACCTCCGCAACAGCAGCTTCAAGGTCGACGGCAAGGACCATCACGCCTCCGCGGACCTGACGAGCCAGGCCAACCACCTTGGCGTCACCATCGGCGCCGACATCATCAAGCAGAAGCTCCCGGTCCGGAACGGCGGCTACAGCGCCCTGAACATGGGCGACAGCAGCTACGGCAAGTTCGACGAGCGCATCTACACCGAGTTCGCCTCGGAGCACCCGATCGACCTGTGCCGCTACCAGGTCGCCAACTGCTACATGGGCCGGATGGGCCTCATCAACTCGGGCGGGGCGAGCGGCGCCAACGACCTGCACCAGGCGGTGCGGACGGCCGTGATCAACAAGCGCGCAGGAGGACTCGGGCTGATCTCCGGTCGCAAGGCGTTCCAGAAGTCCCGCGCTGAGGGCGTCGCCCTGCTGCACGCCATCCAGGACGTGTACCTGGACGAGAGCGTCACCGTCGCCTGACCAACCCGGGACAGGAATCGTCCCGGGTCCCCGCTACAACCGTCCTCGTCCGGGCTGGCCTCTCCCAGGTCACTCTCTGCACGCGCATTCCCGCGCCAGCTCGCCACCGAACTCCCTTGGCCGTCGGCCGAGGCCTGCTCGTGTGTGGCGCCATGCAAACCGACTCCGTCCCCCGTCCCCGCGACGGGCTCTCATCCCAGCTCGTGGCGCGGTACCGCCAGGAGCTGCAGCTCCGCAACTATTCGCCGAACACGCTCCGCACGTACTCGGCGTGCTTGGAGCGCTTCCTCCGCTGGGTCTCCCCCGTCCATCCGAGGGAGGTTGGGAGCGAGCTCCTGCGGGCCTATCTCCACGAGCTCTTTGCCGTGGGAGCCTCGCGGTCCCACGTCGCTCAGACCGTGTCCGCGCTCAAGTTCCTCTACGTCCAGCTCTACGGCTGGGACGACGACGACCGGTTCGACGTCCCCCGGCCACGGGCAGAGACGAAGCTCCCGTTCGTCCCCACACGCGATCAGATCCTGCGGATGGCCCGCGGCACGGCCCACCGTCGGCATCGGCTCGCGATCCTGCTCCTGTACGCCTCTGGGCTGCGGGTCTCGGAGCTCACCGTGGTCGAGATCCGGGACGTGGACCTCGAGCGGGGCCTGCTCCGAGTCCAGCAGGGCAAGGGGCGCAAGGACCGCCTGACCCTCATCTCCCCGTCGCTCTACCGGGAGCTTCGTTGGGCCAGCGACGGACGTCGGCCGGATGAGGTCCTGCTCTGCTCGATGAAAGGGGGCCCGTGGTCGGTCCGCACGGTGCAGGCGTTCGTCCGTCGCGCCGGGGAGCGCGCGGAGCTGCCGCATCGGGTCACCCCTCACAGCCTCCGGCACGCCTTCGCGACGCACCTGCTCGAGGCCGGCACGGACCTGCGCGTGATCCAGGAGCTGCTGGGGCACAGCGACATCAGGACGACCACCCGGTACACGCACCTGAGGGACCCGAGCCGGCTGGTCATCAGGAGCCCGCTGTGAGGCGGTCAGTGGTCGTGGTGGTCGCCGTGGTCGCCGTGGTGGTGATGATGTTCGTCGTCGTGCGCGTGCCCATGCCCGTGGGAGTGGGCGTGCCCGTGCCCGTGGGAGTGAGCGTGCCCATGGGCGTGCGCGTGGGAGTGCCCATGCCCGTGCGAATGCCCATGCCCGTGCGAGTGCCCATGGTCGTGCGAGTGTCCCCCCGTGGCGGTCATCTCGGCGAGCCAGGCCCGCGGGCCCACGCGCCAGGCGGAGCGGAGCAGGACGAGGACCAGGACGATCGTGATCACGAGGCCCGCCGTGCCGTGCTCGTGGGTCGCCCCGAGGGGAAGACCTTCGGGCGGCACCGCGGGGAGGAGCTCCGTCGCGAGGAACGCCAGGCCCCAGGTCATCCCCAGGAAGGCGACGAGGCACGCCGCGACCGCCTTCCGTCCGTAGCTCTTCAGCAGGAAGCCGAACGTAGCGACGTTCGTCGCCGGTCCCAGGAGGAGGCCCGCGAGAACGGCACCCGGGGTCAGGCCCTTCGCCCAGAGCACCCCGGCGAGGGGGGTGGCGGAGCTCGCGCAGACGTACATCGGAACCGCCAGGGCGGACACCACCGGCAGGTCCCAGCCGGACGCGGCGAGGGCCGCGACCTGCTCGGAGGTCACGAAGGCATCCACCAGGGCCGCGAAGACCAGGCCGGCGACGACGAACGGGCCGATGTGCAGGACGAGCTCCTCGAAGGAGGTGAGGAGGCGCTGGAGCAGCGGCTGGTCGTCAGACACCGCGATGGCCTCCGGGTCGCCCGGCTGGTGTTCGACGAGGCTCGCCAGCGCGACCGCGGCGACGATGGCAGCCAGCACGGCGCCGACGAGCCGCAGCACCGCGAAGTCCCAGCCGAGGAACTGCACGGAGAGCGCGAAGGTCTCCACCCCGAGCTCCGGGGTCGCGAGCAGAAAGGCGACGACGAGCGCGGCCGACGCCCGGCGCCGCACGAGCGCCTCGCTGATGGGCAGGACCGAACAGGCGCACAGGGGCAAGGGCGCTCCGACGACGGCGCCCTTGATGGCGCCGGTGAACCGGGAGCCTCCCCGCAGCCAGTGCGCCGGGATGCGACTCCCCAGGGACTGGACGACCGCTCCCAGCCCGAGGCCCAGGAGGAGCATCGGGGCCGTCTCCACGGTGAGCTCCCACAGGGACCCCAAGAACGCCTTGCCCCCCTCGCTGTGCTGATGACCGACCTCCAGCAACGCCAGCGGCAGCGCGAAGCCGGCTCCCGCTCCGGCCAGATCGATCCACCGGGATCGAGTGGTCGTCGGGGTCTCCTCCGCGTGCTGGTGCCAGAGCACGTGGATGAGCAGTCCGGCAAGCAGGGCGGGCAGCCAGGTGTGCGCTCCGGGCAGGACCTCGGTCCCCGAGTGGCCGAGCGCCGCACCGACTCCGGTGCACACCGCGAGCGCTGCCCCTCGAAGCAAGGCTCCAGCCCGACTCCCGTGCCTCCCGAACTCGAGGAGGATCGCGGCGAGCAAGGGGATCGAGTGGGCCGCCAGCGCCAGGGTCACGGCCCACGCGCCATCGCTCAGGGACCACGCGACCCCCACTTCGACCCCGTCCACGAGTTGGTGCAGTCCGAGAGCAGCGAGCGCGATCTCCTCGCCCGCGGTGGAGTGCTCCCCCCCTCGGCGGCCGGCGAGCTTCTCCGCGAGCGCGGGCAGAGCGAGCCCCACCCCGAAGAGCAGGAGCGCGAGGGCTCCGCTCTCTGCCGCGGCCTCCGGGAGCAGCTCCCCGAGGACGACGGCGAGGGCCGCAAACAGGGCAAACGTGCGCGCCGGCCCGAGCCGGGACGGGGACCAGAGGCCGGGATAGGTGGCCAGGACGCTGCCGAGCAGCACCGGGACCACCGCAGCGAGGATGGCGACGATCACGAGGCGGCGGACCCTAGCAGGCTCCTGAAGAAGGAGCCTGCTAGCGGATTCGCAGCAGCGCGGCGGACCGGCTCATTCGCGGGGGCTCCCCAACTGACGGCGCTCCTCGCTGAGGGCCTCGACGGCGACGAGCAGCTCTTCGGCGGCGTCCGCCGGGGAGCCGTCGGACGTATCGAGGACGAGGTCCGCGGTGGCGTACCGGGGAACGCGCGCGGCGAGGAGCGCTCGGAGCTCCTCCATCGGCCGCGTCCGATCCACCATCGGGCGCTGGTCGCCCTGCCCGAGGACCCGTTCCATGTGCTCCTCGGGGGTCGCCCGCAGCCACACGCAGACGCAGCGGGAGCGGAGCAGGTCGAACACCGGGGCGTTCTCCACGACCCCACCGCCCGGAGCGAGGACCATCGCGTGTCCGCGCCCCAGGAGCTCGCCCACGCACAGCGCCTCGAGGCGCCGGTAGTAGGCCTCGCCGTGGAGCGTGAAGATCTGGGCGAGGGACAGGCCGGCGACCTCCTCGATGCGCGCGTCCACCTCGATGAAGGGCCAGCGCAGGCCGTCGGCGAGGAGGGCGCCGATGGTGCTCTTGCCTGCTCCCCGCATTCCGAGCAACGCCACGGGCCGGACCTGGGCGGCTGCCCCGTAGTCCGACTCTCCTCCGGGGCGCTGGGCGAGCCACTCCTCCGTGGCGACGAGGTCGGCGACCTCCAAGCCAAGCGCGACGGCCACGGCGTCCAGTCGCCCGATGGCGATGTTCGCCTGGCCGTTCTCGAGCTGGCTCACGAAGCGGGGCGAGAGCCCGGAGCGCTCCGCCAGGTCACGGGCCGTCAGACCAAGCGCGTGCCGTCGGTGACGAACTCGACGCGCGACGCGCTGCTGGATGGGTCGGCTCTCGGACACTCGGAGCACTATAGTGCGAGTTCGCGGACCGCGACCAGCATTATCTTGCACACAGCACACTCCCACCCTAGAGTCCCCACCATGGCCGCAGACCACCCTCACCCGACCGTCGCCTTCCAGACCCACCCCGATCGGTACACCCACGTGAAGCTCACGGTGGACGGCGCCATCGCTCGCATCGCGCTCGACGTGCAGGAAGAGCGAGGGATGCGGCCGGACGACTACACGCTCAAGCTGAACAGCTACGACATCGGCGTGGACATCGAGCTGGCGGACGCGGTCCAGCGGCTCCGCTTCGAGCACCCCGAGGTGGCCTGCGTGATCATCACGAGCGCCATCGAGGGCGTCTTCTGCTCCGGCGCGAACATCTTCATGCTCGGGACCTCGGCCCACGCGTTCAAGGTGAACTTCTGCAAGTACACGAACGAGACCCGCCTCTCGATCGAGGACGCCTCGGAGCACTCGGGCCAGCGGTACATCGCCGCCCTCAACGGAGTCGCGTCGGGCGGGGGCTACGAGCTCCCCCTCGCCTGCGAGGAGATCTACCTCGTCGACGACCGGCGCTCGGCGGTCGCCCTGCCGGAGGTCCCCTTCCTGGGCGTCCTCCCCGGCACCGGGGGCCTCACCCGGGTGGTGGACAAGCGCAAGGTGCGGCGCGACCGGGCCGACATCTTCAGCACCCTCGCGGAGGGCATCAAGGGCAAGCGGGCCGTGAAGTGGGGCCTGGTGGACGGGGTGTTCCCCCTGTCCCGCTTCGACGACGCCATCGCGGCCCGCGCGACGGAGATCGCCGGTGAGGGCCACGGGGACCGTCGGGGCATCACCCTGAACCCCATCGAGGCCCAGGTCGACGAGGACGGCAACCGCACGTACGAGCACGTCACCCTCACGTTCGGCCCCGTGGACCGGGTGGCCACCCTGACGGTGAAGGCACCCTCGACGGTCGTGGACCTGCCGGCCACCCCCTCGGACCTGGGAGACACCTGGTGGCCGCTCAAGGCGATGCGGGAGCTCGACGACGCCCTGCTCCACCTCCGGTTCAACCACCTGGGCACCGGCCTCGTCCTCATCAAGACCGAGGGTGACGCCGCGAACGTGCGCGCCACCGACGCGCAGCTCCTCGCCCACCGCGACGACTGGTACGTCCGGGAGGTCACGCTGCACATGAAGCGCACGCTCAAGCGGCTGGACCTGACGGCGAAGACGCTGTTCGCCCTCGTGGAGGAGGGTTCGTGCTTCGTGGGGAGCATGTACGAGCTCGCCCTCGCCGCGGACCGGCAGTACATGTTCGAGGAGGACGGCGTCACGGTGGGCCTCACGGGCATGAACTTCGGGCCGCTCCCCATGAGCAACGGCCTCACGCGGCTCCAGACCCGCTTCCTCGGCGCTCCCGACCACCCCGCGAAGCTCGCCGACGAGCAGGGCGAGGACCTGGACGCGGACGACGCGATGGACCTCGGCCTCGTCACCGACGCCTTCGACGACATCGACTGGGAGGACGAGATCCGCCTGGTGGTGGAGGAGCGGGCGTCCATGTCTCCCGACGCGCTGACGGGCATGGAGGCGAACCTGCGCTTCGCCGGCCCGGAGACCATGGAGACCAAGATCTTCGGCCGCCTGACCGCCTGGCAGAACTGGATCTTCCAACGCCCGAACGCGGTCGGCCCCAAGGGAGCCCTGACGCTCTACGGCCGTCCCGAGACCGCCGAGTACGACTTCGACCGAACCTGAACCCGAGTCAACGCACCCCACCCCGGGAGACCCCATGAACGTCGATCTGAACTCCAAGATCCCCAACAACGTCGGCCTCGCCGACGACCGCAAGCTCCAGCGCGCCCTCGAGGCGTGGCAGCCGAACTTCATCGACTGGTGGATGGACATGGGGCCCGAGGGCTTCCAGATGGACCAGATCTACTTGCGCACCGCCATCTCGGTGGACGCGAAGGGCTGGGCCCACTTCGAGCACGTGAAGATGCCGGACTACCGCTGGGGGATCTTCCTGACGCCCCACGAGGAGGAGCGGCTGATCAACTTCGGGGACAACATCGGGCAGCCCGCGTGGGACAAGGTCCCCGGCGACTGGCGCACCGAGCTGCGCCGGATCATCGTCACCCAGGCGGACACGGAGCCGGCGTCCGTCGAGCAGCAGCGCCTGCTCGGCCAGTGCGCTCCGTCGCTGTACGACCTGCGCAACCTCTTCCAGGTGAACGTGGAGGAGGGTCGTCACCTGTGGGCGATGGTCTACCTGCTCCACAAGTACTTCGGCCGCGACGGCCGTGAGGAGGGCGAGGACCTGCTCGTCCGCCGCTCCGGCAACGTGGACAGCCCGCGGATCCTCGGCGCGTTCAACGAGCCCATCAAGGACTGGCTGAGCTTCTTCTGCTTCACGTTCTTCACGGACCGCGACGGCAAGTACCAGCTCGCGTCCCTGGCCGAGTCCGGCTTCGACCCCCTCGCCCGCTCCTGCCGCTTCATGCTCACCGAGGAGGCGCACCACATGTTCGTGGGGGAGACCGGGGTCTCCCGGGTGATCCAGCGCACCTGCGAGCTCATGAAGGACGCGCCCGGCGAGGACGTCACCGCCCGCGGTGGCATTCCCCTCGACATCATCCAGAAGTACGCGAACCGCTGGTTCACGGTGTCGATGGACCTCTTCGGAGGCGAGGACAGCAGCAACGCCGCCTCCTACTTCGCGGCTGGCCTCAAGGGCCGGTTCAACGAGACCCGGCCGGGCAAGTACGAGGACCACCTCGCCCTGGACCAGGTCTACGAGACCCAGCGCCCCAAGGGCGACGGTGCCGTGGAGAACGTCGAGGTTCCCATGCGGCGCGCGATGAACCTGGTGCTCCGGGACGAGTACCGCGCCGACTGCCAGAAGGGCGTCGATCGTTGGAACAAGATCATCAAGCGCGCGGGGATCGACTTCCAGATCACCCTCCCCAGCGAGCGGTTCCACCGGAACCAGGGCCTCTGGGCGAACCAGCCCTGGGACCCCAACGGGGAGTGGATCGGGCAGGAGGCCTACGACCGCAAGGTCGGTGACTGGCTCCCCACCGAGGACGACGAGGCGTACGTCGCGTCGCTGATGAAGCCCGTGTACGAGGTCGGGAAGATCGCGCCGTGGATCGCGCCCCCGCGCACCGGCCTGAACGGCAACTCGTTCGACTTCGAGTACGTGACCTTCTCCGACGACCCCTACGCCCGCATCTGAGCCGATGACCAAGACCCTCCAGAGCTACCTCTCGGGGCAGTTCGTCTCCGGCTCCGGCCGGGCGAGCCAGCTCCACGACCCCACCCGCGGCGGAGTCGTCGCCGAGACGTCCACCGCTGGCCTCGACCTCGCGGGAGCGCTCGCCTACGCACGGTCCGTGGGGGGGCCCGCCGTGCGCGAGCTGACCTTCGCTCAGCGGGGCGAGGTCCTGTCGGCGATGGCCTCGGCGCTCCACGAGCACCGGGACGAGCTGCTCGATCTCGCGCGTCTGAACGGTGGAAACTGCCGCAGCGACGCGAAGTTCGACATCGACGGTGCCACGGGGACCCTCGCCTTCTACGGCAAGCTCGGGCAGTCCCTCGGCGATCGGACCTTCCTCGCCGACGGGGACAGCGTCCAGCTCGCCAGGAACCCGCGGTACATCGGGCAGCACATCCGCGTCCCACGCCATGGCGTCGCGGTGCACATCAACGCCTTCAACTTCCCCGCCTGGGGGTTCGGAGAGAAGGCGGCGGTGGCCCTGCTCGCCGGGATGCCCGTGCTCTGCAAGCCGGCGACGAGCACCGCGCTCGTGACCGCGCGCATGTTCGAGATCCTGGTCGCGGCGGACGTGGCTCCGGCCGGGACGCTGTCGCTCCTGTGCGGCTCCGCGGGAGACCTCCTCGACCACCTCGGTCCACAGGACGCGCTCGCGTTCACCGGCAGCTCGGACACGGGCGCGATGATCCGCGGCCGGGACAACCTCGTCCGCCTCGGCGTGCCGGTGAACGTCGAGGCCGACAGCCTCAACTCCGCGGTCCTCGGGCCCGACGTGGACGACGACTCCGACACCTTCGACATGTTCGTGCGTGAGGTCGCGCGCGACATGGTCCAGAAGTCCGGCCAGAAGTGCACCGCCGTTCGTCGCGTCTACGTCCCTCGCGACTCGCTGGAGAGCGCCCGGGAGGCGCTGATCGCCGAGGTGCAGCGGTCCGCGGTGGGGGATCCGGCCCTGAAGCAGGTCCGCGTGGGTCCCGTCGCCACGGCCCAGCAGCTGCGGGACGTGCGCGCCGGGATCGACAAGCTCGCGGGCACCTACCGGCTCGTCATGGGGGACGGCAGCCCCGGCAAACTCGAGGGTGAGGGGCTCGAGAACGGCTACTTCGTCGGCCCCACCTTGCTGGAGGCTGACGGTCCCGGCCCCGGCCTGGCCCACGAGCTCGAGGTGTTCGGCCCCGTCCAGACCCTCATTCCCTACGACGGCTCCGCCGCCGAGGCCGTCGACTCGGTGGCTCGCGGGACGGGAAGCCTCGTCAGCTCGGTCTACACGGACGACAAGACCTTCGCGAAGGACATGATCCTCGGCCTGGCGCCGTACAACGGCCGCCTGCACCTCGGCGGCAAGAAGGTCGCCGATCACAGCCCGGGCCCCGGGACGGTCCTGCCCCAGATGGTGCATGGCGGGCCGGGGCGCGCCGGCGGTGGCGAGGAGCTCGGCGGCGTCCGCGGCCTCTCCTTCTACATGCAGCGCACGGCCGTCCAGGGACTGAACGCCCTCGTGGAGCGCATCGCCGGCCTCAAGTAGGGCAGGCCCGCGCGCTCCCCGGCAAGAAGAGCGAGCCGGCGGACCGGCGGCCGCCATCCAGGCGCCTCGGGGGCGCAAATCTTCCCGTGGTGCCCCGGGGCCCGGTCTGATAGAAGCCTGCGCCATGAACACCGCGCGCTCTTCGTTCGTCCTGCTCTTCCTCCTGGCGGGCCTCCTGGTCCTCGACGGGTGCGTCCCTCGGGGCGGTCGGGGCGGCAACAACGGCAGCAGCTCGAACGACGACGACTCCGCGGCGAACGACGACGACGTCGTGGATGACGACGACGTGGTCGACGATGACGACGCCGTGGACGACGACGACGCGGTCGACGACGACGACGCGGTCGACGACGACGACGCGGTCGACGACGACGACGCGGTCGACGACGACGACTCCACCTCGAGCCCCGACGACGACGACTCCACCTCGAACCCTGACGACGACGACTCCACCGTCGGGGACGACGACGACTCGAGCCCGGCCCCCGACCCCTGCACCCTCCCCACGGCCAACATCGCCATCCAGTCCCCCATCCCGGCGCCCCAGACCTACGGCCTGTCCAGCGCGAGTGGCGCTTCCTTCCCCGCCGGCCTCACCTGCTCCGGCGTCGGCGGCTCGAACATCCTCGTCGACCTGTTCGCGGTCATCGGGGGGACCGTCACCGTCCAGTTCGACCACACGGGCGGCGACGTGCAGTACGCGGTCTTCGACCCGGCCAACGGCTGCGCCGCGGTGAACATCACCCACACGACCGGGACGACCGACTGCCTCGATCCCTACCCGGACGCCACCGGGACGTTCACCTTCAGCGCGCCCGCGAACGGCACCTACCGCATCGTCCTCGACGCCTACGAAGCCGGGAACGAGGCCGACGTCACGCTGACCGTCAACTGAGACCAGCGCCCCTCATCGCACCCGCAGCGACCGCAGCCGGTTGAGGGCTGCGGCGACCTCGAAGCGCCGGAACTCCACCAGGTCCCCCGCCGGCCGCGGGCTCACCGCGTCCAGGCCTCCCGCCGTGACCGCCGCCTCCACGGCGTCCAGGACCTCCCCCACGGTCGCGCTCCCCATCGCGTGCCGCCGGGCCCACTCGATCGCCTCGGCGATGGCCCGCACCTGCCCGTCGTGGACCAGCTGCTCCACCGCCCCCAGCTCGATCGACTCCGTCCCGTACTGCAGCTCCCGCACCCCGCGGGTCCGCAGCGCCACATCCCGCTTGCCGCGCCGTGGGTCCAGCGACGCCGCCTCCGGCACCCGCCGCGGCAGGGCCCCGAACACCCCCCCCTGCGCCGTCCGCCCCGTCGGCCGGTCGGCCACCACCTCCCGCGCGCGCGCCGTCGCCTCCCAGGGCACGTACTCCCGCATCCCGATCACGCAGTCCGCCACGTCGAGCCAGTCCCCCGAGCCCCCCATGACCACCACCGTGGACACCCCGTGCTCCGTGAACAGCTGACGCGCGCGGTCCACGAAGGGCGTCAGCGGCTCGTGCTCGCTGGCGATGAGGGTCTGCATCCGCGCGTCCCGAATCATCACGTTCGTCGCCGACGTGTCCTCATCCACCAGCAGGCACCGCGCCCCCGCCTCCAGCGCCTCCATGATCGCCGCCGCCTGCGACGTCGAGCCCGACGCGTTCTCCGTGGAGAACGCCTTCGTGCTCCGCCCCCCCGGCAGGTCTCCCACGAACGGCGACAGGTCGACCCCCGCCACGCTCCGGCCGTCCTCGGCGCGCACCTTCACCGCCCCCGCCACCGCCGCCACCCGCTCGCGCCCATCGCCGGGCACGTGGGCATAGACCCCCCGCTCGAGCGCCCGCAACAGCGTGCTCTTGCCGTGGTAGCCACCTCCCACGATCAGGGTGACCCCTGACGGGATCGCCATCCCCGCCACCTCCCCGGCGAAGGGCAGCTCCACGACCTCGCGCAACCCGGCCGGCGACGAGAACGCCACCGCGTCCTCCCCCAGCGGGCGGTCGTCCACCCCGGACCGGCGCGGCAGCCGCGCCCCGTCCGCCACGAACCCGACCCACCCTCGCGCCGCCACCTCGCGCCGCAGCGCGCAGTGGTCCACATAGGTCTCCAGGTGGCGCCGCACCGCCTCCTCATCCCAGGACTCCGCCGCCAGCACGCGGTGGGCGAGCTCGGGGAGCACGTCGATCACGAGCTCCGCGGCCTCGCGACCCAGCACGCGCCGCCCCCGCGCCGGCAGACCCACGCGGACTCGGGCCTCGATCCAGCCCTCCCCCACCACGACCGCGGTCGTGCGCAGGATCTCCTGCCCCGGCGCGTCGCTCTCGATCCGCCCGCTCTTCCCGCTCCCCCGGCTGCGACTCGCGCCCCCGCACTCCGCCGCGAGCCGCCGCGCCAGCAGGTCCCGCAGCGCCACCCCGCGCTCTCCGCGCAGGTCCCCCTCGTCCCAGCCGTCGGTGGGCAGCCGCACCCTCAGCGACGACGGCGCTGCAAACGGATCGCCCTGCACATGGTCGATGAGCAGCGTCAGGCGACCGCCCGCCACCCTCCGTGGCAGGTCCTTGTAGGCGGGGTATGGCCTCCCGTCGATGCGCCGCAGCGCGTCCCTCAGCTCATCGACCGTCGCCGTTGTGTGTCCCATCGCCGGATCGTGCCCGAGCGCCCCCTGTCACCGAACCCCCTCCCCCGAAACCGCCTCCCCGGCCACCGGCCGACGCTCAGAAAGTCCCTGCGCCCCGCAGGTAGCATCGGCCCATGGGAGAGGAGACCCCCAACCGAGGCGGCCACAACCGCTTCGACGGCGCCATCGGGCGCTTCGTGGCCGGAGTGGCGGACTTCTTCGTCGACGCGGCCCGCACCTGGGGCGTCGTCGTCTTCCGCCCCTGGACCGCCGGCGACCGCCTGATCGACGACGAGCTCACCCGCGGCGGCCGCTACCTGAGCGCGTCCGCGCAGCTGACCATCGCCGCCCTCGTCGCCTCCTTCATCGGCACCGCGGGCGGGGGCGATCTGCGCCAGGTGATCGAGGATGTCCTCGAGGCCGCCGCGACCCTCGCCGGCGACGCGAACATCGATCTCGTCTGGAAGATCTTCATGGCGATCGCCGCGGGGTCGGTCGTGTTCTGCTTCTCCCGCCTCGGCGCCTGGCTGACCCCCGCCGGCGAGCGCGCCCGCGCCGAGGACGTCTTCCTGTGGACCCAGGGCGCCTCGGTCATCAGCCTGCTGCCGACCCTGGTGGTCTTCGGCGTGTGGGAGCAGGTCGACACCGCTGGCGCCTTCTTCGCCCTCCTGATCCTGTGGATGGTGCTCGGCGGCCCCGGCATCGCGCTGGCCCGCTGGTGGTCCCGCCCCGGCTTTGGCCTCCGCCCCCTGCGCTTCCTCGCGGGCCTCGCGTTCCCCAGCGCCTGCATGGTGTGCCTCGTCTTTCTCATCTTCGAGATCGACGCCCTCCGCGCCAGCGCCACCGGCGAGGAGCGCGTGGATGTGTGGATCGAGTACACGGACGCAGCGCAGCCCCAGGAGGGAGACCTCGTCGTGCCCGTCTCGCTGTTTCACGACGGCGAGTCACCCTGGTCCGTCTGCGGCCTCAGCATGTGCGATCAGGCCGACCACTCTCTGCCCTGCGCCCAGGTCACCCTCGAGGGCGAGCACTCGTCGTGGCTCCCCCCGCGGACCGTCGTCTCCCTCGACATGGTGATCGTGGGGGGCAACGACTACGTGCCCCCCTTCCCCGTGATCTGCTGCGACGCCGACCACAAGCGCTGCTTCCGCGGAGAGTGGGGCTTCGATCGCGCTCCGAGCCCTCAGACGGCGCACGAGCCCTGATCCGCCCCCGCGCCCATCGCGCGACGGAACGCCGCGCCGCACGAAAGGGCGTGGCCGGGGCGATCCTGTTCTGCTAAAGACGGTGCCGCGTGTAGGTGCGGCCGGCCAGCCGACCCACCCCCTACGGATGCGCGGAGGTCAATGTGGCGAGGCAGCTCACGGTCAACGGTCCCGACAAGGTCATGCAGATGGATGACCACACCGTCTACCGCAACACGATCGCCCGCATGTTCCGCTCGGGCTTCCTCGAGGCCTTCACGAAGGTCCACCCCATCGTCCCGGCGCTCATGTTCGTCCCGGTCGCCGCGTACTTCGGCTGGCTCGGACTCCAGGCCCTCGGTCCGCTGCTCCTCCTGCCCGCCATCGCCGGCGGCATCCTGTTCTGGAGCTTCACCGAGTACGTGCTGCACCGCTGGCTGTTCCACATCGAGCCCAGCAACCTCGTCAGCAAGATCATCTACGTCTACCTGCACGGCATCCACCACCACTACCCGGACGACCACTACCGGCTCGTGATGGTCCCCATCATCTCCGGTCCCCTCGCGGTGGCCTTCTACTTCCTCTTCGCTGCCGTCCTGCCCCCTGCCTGGGTCGCGGGCGCCTTCACGGGCATGGTCCTCGGCTACCTCAGCTACGACTACGGCCACTGGGCGACGCACCACATCAAGATCCCCCGCAGCGCGTGGGCGAAGCCGGTCGCGTCGATGCTCAAGGGCCAGCGCAAGCGCCACCTGCGCCACCACTTCGGCGACCACAGCAAGGGCTTCGGCGTGTCGACGGGCCTCTGGGACCACGTCTTCCGCACGGTGGACCCCAGCCTCACCACCGCCCCGCCCATCGTGGGCGGCACCGCCCCCGGCGTCGAGGACGAGGCCGCCTGACCCTCTCGGCGCGCCCCCGTCGCGTCAGGCCCTACTCGCTCTTCGCGCGCACCCCGACCACGTTGGGCACCGGCCACGGACGGTCGTTGTCGTCGCTCTCGAAGAACCCGGTCTCGTAGCTCCCGAACAGGTCGAGGCGCACTCCGCCCGCCTTCACCGACAGCGACGCCTCGGGCCCGCCCTCGGCGTACTGGAGCCGGCGCAGGTCCAGCGGCAGCTCCCGCAGGAGATCGATGAAGTCGTGAGTGCTCCACGGGGAGCGCGCGTGCACGAAGAGCGCCCGGCCGCTTCCATCGAGCCCGATGGCGGCGTGGCTCCATCGGGTGTCCTGCTGGCTCCACACGTTCACTCCGTCGCAGCGCAGCATGCGGATCGACTGGACCAGGGTCCGGTAGGCGGAGCGCCCCGCCGGTACGTCATCGCAGGCTGGGTCCAGGATCGTAAGCGGTCCCCGGCTCGCCTCTCCCGGACGCACATCGAAGGCGAGCGTCGCGTTGTCCGTCGTCCACCGCGGGTTGTTCACGTGCCCCGCCCGCTCCATGTGCGCCGTCGAGGTGGAGTGGTCCATCTGGTACATGGAGGCGTTGATCGCGGCGACGAGCCCCTCGGTCTCGACCCAGTCGCCCACGGTCCGGTTCCCCATCGTCGGGTCCGCGGAGGCGTTCAGCAGGACCAGCTCCCAGCGGGCCGGATCGACCCGAAGCACCCGGATCCGTGAGTCCCCCACATCGGACGGCCGAGCCGCGACGAACGTCCCCAGCTCGAGCCCCGGCCCGAGCTCGTTCCACGGAGGCGGCGCGGGCAAGGCCGGCCTCGCCTCCACCGGCTCCCCATCACTCCCCGTCTCCGCACCGGAGGCCCCCACCAGGAGACCGAAGGACAACACCAGAGCGAACCGCGCGACGAAGGAAGCCATGCGGGTCTGACCACGTCCGCCCCCCCGAGTTCCCGGCCGCTCCTCAGAGCGGGAACACCCACTCCCGCGCCCGCCGAAGGCCGGCGTCCGCCTGCGCACGCACCCCAGGGGGCACCGAGTCCAGCCGGGACACTGCGCTCTCCTCGTCGCCCCACAGCGCCCCGACCCCTTCTCCGTAGCCGCGCGCGTACTCCCCGCCCGCCGCCGGATCGGCCCTCCGGCCCGCCTGCGCGTCTCGGACTCCGTCGGCCCACGGCCCCAACCACTCCGGGAGCGTCCGCTCCCCCTCCCGGGCGAAGCCCCACCGTCCCCAGACACGCGCCCACCGCGCCTCCTGGCGCAGCTCCTCGGGCACCAGCTCGTCCACCGCCGCCGCGAAGGTCCGCTCGTCCGCGCGCTCGGACGCGAGCCCGCGCCGCTCGTGGATCCCCGCCGCGACGCCGAGCAACACCGCGGTCCGCTCCACATCGGAGCGCCCGCGCACCCACGGCCACCACGACGGAGCGACCTCCTCGCCGGACGCCAACAACCTCCCGGCCTCCAGGCCGGACTCCCACAGGATCTGGCGACGGGCCATGGGGCGGCGGAAGTCGAACGTGATGGGCCCTGTCGGATCGGCCCCCACCCGCCCGGTGTGGGCGCCGGGGGCTACGTGCGCCGCGGCCATCCGCAGGGGCCGGGTCTCGAACTCCGAAGAGGCGAGGTCGCTCCCGAAGCTCAGGAGCCCCAGGAGTACGAGCGCGCCTGCGGGGACTCGCCCCAGGGGACCCCCGCGCCGCGCCAGGACGGCGGCTCCGACAGCGATCACGGGGAACAGAGGCGCCAGGTAGCGCCACGAGAAGCTGTCGGATGCGGCGTCCGGAGCCTCCGTAGGCAACCCAGGGCCGATGACCACGAACGCGACCAGGTGGCTGACGACCGCCGCTCCGAGCAAGACCTCGTCCATGGCGCGTCCGCGGAGCCCGCGCGCCAGAAGCCACACCGGGACAGAGAAGAACGCCACCCAACCGAGGGCCGCGAGTCCACCCCCGAGCGCCGAAGGCCCCCACATCGCGCCCGCCCATGGGGCCCCGAGCGCCTCGATCCACGGCCCCGGATCCCACGCTTGTCCGGAGCCGCGCCCGTAGATCATGAGCCAGCGCTCCAGCCCCGCCACCCGCAGACCGAGCCACGGGAGGCTCCCCGCGGCGATCCCCCCGCCCATCCACCCCCACCTCACGCCGGTGAGGCACGCCCCGCCGAGCACCACCAACACCACCGGCGCTGCGCTGTACGCGAACGACGCCGCCAGCGCGGCGCTCAGCCCGAGGAGGAACGCCCCCCGCGCGGTCGTCCGATGCCGACTGGCCGCCAGCACCAGCGCGATCAGCCCCGTGACCTCGAAGTGATTGCCCCACGCCCGCTGCCCGAGCTCGCGATACAGGGGCGGCGGCAGAGCCGTCAGGACGGCCGCCAGCGCACCAGCCCGCGGTCCCGCGAGGCGCCACCCGGCGAGGGCCGCGCCACCCACGGCGAGCAGCCCGAACAGCAGCGGGAGCAGCTTCCACGTCAGGACGGTCGGGGGGAACACGCTGAACAGGCCCCAGGCTCCGAGGGTCAGCAGCCGACACCCCCCGCAGGAGGGCAGCAGCTGGAAGGTGGCGTCGCGCACCGGAAGCCCGGCGGCGAGGAGCTCCGCCTGGACGATCGTCGTGTTCTCGTCGTCGTCGATGGCCCGCCACGGCGTCTCGGTCAGCCCGGCGAAGAACCCGAGCGTCCACAGCCCCAGCGCTACCACCACGACGGCGTGCTCCCACCGCCACCGCGCGCCCGCCGCTCCCTCGTCAGACCCCATCGCCCGATCTTCGCACGCCGCCACCTCCCGCCGAGCCGCCGGGCCACGCCCCCATGCAGCCGTTCGATGCACTCCGGGCAGCAGATCGATGCACCCCCTGGCAATCGGCACTCCGACCATTGACGGTGTGCGGACCCGGCACTACAACTACCGCCCCCAACCTGACTGATCGGTCGATCAGCCACCCCAAGACGCCGCAATCACGGCACAAACCAGACCCCCAGAACGAGAGGAGTTGCCCACGTGCCTACCGCTGACGCCCGCAGCAGCATCCTCGACTGCGCCTGCCAACTCTTCGCCGAGGGCGGCTTCGCCGGGACCTCCATGCGCGCCCTGGCGAAGGCTGCTCAGACGAGCCAGGCCCTCATCCACCACCACTTCGGCACCAAGCGCGGCCTCTACCAGGCTGTCCGGCAGAGCCTCGTCGAGCGCCTCGCCCTCGCCGACCTCATCGACACGCCCCTCGACACCGCCGACGAGGACCCGACCGACCACATCGCCGCGTCCATGGCGCGCTACGCCGCCTTCCTCCAGCAGAACCCCGAGTACCTCAAGCTCGTGAGCTGGGCCCGCCTCGAGGGCGACGACGAGCCCTGGGCCGAGCCCCACCAGATCCTCGAGCCGCTCGCTGACGCGCTGCACGCCCTGCAGGACGTGGGCGCCCTCCGCCCGGACCTCGACGTCGGCCTCCACATGGCCCTCGTGGGCGGGATCGTCGAGCACTGGGTCGCCAACGCGGCCGTCATGACCCGCACCTTCGCCCCGGACCTCGACGTCGAGGCCGCCACGAACCGCTTCTTCGCCCAGACCGCCTCGGTCATCGCCCACGGGGCCCTGCCCCGCACGGAGACCCCATGACCCGCGCCCTCCTCCCGATCCTCGCTCTCTCCTTCCTGGCCGCATGCGCCGGCGCCGAGGCCCGCCCCGACGCCAAGGCCCCGCTGCAGGACATCGACGTCCCCCTCGCCCCCGGTACCCGGGTGGAGATCGCGGTGGTCCAGCCGTCCCAGGCCCGCCTCGTCCTCGAGCTGCCCGGCGAGGTCCAGGGCGCCCGCGAGGCGATGCTGTCCCCCGCCCTCGGCGGCTTCGTCGAGGCCGTCTACGTCACCGAGGGCCAGAACGTCGGCAAGGGCAAGCTCCTGGCCGAGGTGGACACCTCCTTGCGCGCCGTGGCGGTGGAGACCGCCGAGGCCCAGCTCGCCCAGGCGAAGGACGACCTCGCCCGGGTGGAGAAGCTGGGAGACCTCGGCACGGACGCCCAGCTCAGCCAGGCCACCACCCAGGTCACCCTCGCCGAAGCGAGCCTCCGCCAGGCCCGCATCCAGCTGGACCGCACCCGGGTGCGCGCCCCCTTCTCCGGCGTGATCGCCGCCGCCGACATCGAGGTGGGTGAGGTCGCGAACCCCGGCGCCCCCGCCTTCCGGCTCGTCCAGCTCGACCCGGCCATCGTGAGCCTGTCCGTCAGCGACCGCGACGTCGTGGCCCTCGAGGAAGGCATGAAGGTCAGTGTCCTCGCCGACGCCCGGCTCGCCCCGGTCGAGGGCGTCCTCAAGCGCATCCTCCCCGCCGGCAACCTCAAGACCCGCACCTTCGAGGTGGAGGTCGAGATCCCGAACCCGAAGCGCGCCCTGCTCCCCGGGATGATCGCCAGCGCGTCCGTGTCCGAGGTCGTCGCCACCGAGAGCGTCGTCCTGCCCCAGGACTTCCTGGTCACCCGGCTCGACGGCCTCGGCGTCTTCGTGGACGACGGCGGCACCGCGAAGTGGCAGCCCGTGACCATCGCCTCGATCGTCCGTGACCAGGCCATCATCGAGTCGGGCGTGGCCCCCGGCGACCGCGTCGTCGTCGTCGGACACCGCGACCTCGCCGAGGGCGACCAGCTCGTCCTCGCCCGCGAGGGCCTCTGCTGCACCGGCGGCCGCGCCACCTTCTAGCTCTCCCCGGACCCCTCCCCCGGACCCCCTTCCCTTCTCGGGAGCCGCGATGTTCAGCGCCCTCATCAACCGCACCCCCGCCGTCCTCCTCGCCGTGTTCTGCATGGTCGTCTTCGGCGCGCTGTCCTACGGGACGCTGCCGCGCGAGTCGAACCCGGACGTGAAGATCCCCGTGGTGATGGTCACGACCATCTACACCGGGGTCGCGCCCGCCGACGTCGAGTCCCTCATCACCATCCCGATGGAGAACGAGCTCGCCTCGGTCAAGGACCTCAAGAAGATGACGTCGTCCTCGTCCGAGGGCGCGAGCATCGTGAGCCTCGAGTTCGAGCCCGAGGTGGTCATCGAGGAGGCGCTCCAGCTCGTCCGCGACCGGGTGAACAAGGCGAAGCCGTCGCTGCCCGAGGACGCCGAGGAGCCAACCGTCCGGGAGATCAGCTTCTCGGACATGCCGATCATGCTCGTCACCGTCGCTGGCCCGGTGGACGAGACCGTCCTCAAGTCGCTCGGTGAGCGCCTCCAGGACGAGGTCAAGCGCATCCCCGGGGTGCTCGACGCCACCCTGTCCGGCGGCCGGGAGCGCGAGATCCGCGTGGAGGTGGACCCGCCCCGCCTCGCCCACTTCGGGTTCTCCTTGAACGACGTCCAGAACGCCATCTCCGGCGAGAACGTGAACATCCCGGGGGGTGACGTCACCGCGGGCGCCTCGAACTACCTCGTGCGTGTCCCCGGCGACTTCGGCGCGTCGAGCGACATCCTGGGCGTGGCGGTCAAGCGCAAGGGCGACCGCCCTGTCTTCGTCCGCGACATCGCCAACCTCGTCGACGGGTACGCCCCGCGCACCACCTACGCGCGCATGAACGGCGAGCCGGCGGTGACTGTCGGGGTCAAGAAGCGGGCCGGCGCGAACATCGTCGACATCGCCGACGCCACGAAGGAGCTCGTCGCCGAGCACTCGGAGACCTGGCCCGCCGGCGTCGAGTACCGGGTGCTCGCGGACCAGTCGAAGCAGATCCGCGACATGGTCTCCGAGCTCGAGAACAACATCTTCACCGCCCTCATCCTCGTGGTGGCGGTGCTCCTGTTCTCCCTGGGAATCCGGACCAGCCTGTTCGTGGCGACCGCCATCCCGCTGTCGATGCTCCTGAGCTTCGTGGCGATCGAGCTGTTCGGCATGACCCTGAACATGGTGGTCCTGTTCTCCCTCATCCTCGCCCTGGGGATGCTCGTGGACAACGGCATCGTCATCGTCGAGAACATCTATCGCCACGCGGAGATGGGGAAGTCGTCCTTCCAGGCGTCCGTCGACGGCACGAAGGAGGTGGCGCTGGCGGTCACGGCGTCCACCGCCACCACGGTGGCCGCGTTCCTGCCCCTTGTGTTCTGGACCGGGATCATGGGCCAGTTCATGAGCTACCTGCCGAAGACGGTGATCATCGTCCTCACCAGCTCGCTCCTCGTCGCCCTCATCGTGCTGCCCGTCGCCACCGCCCTCCTGATGCCGAGCAAGCGCGAGGGCTTCGAGGAGCTCGAGCGCGGCCCGATCCTGAACGCCTACCGCAAGGTGCTCGAGTTCTCGATCGACCACCGGTACGTCAGCGCGGGTGCGGGCTTCCTCACGCTCTTTGGCACTCTCGTCGCGTACTCGTTCCTCAGCCACGGCACCGAGTTCTTCCCCGAGACTGAGCCCGACCGCGCCACCGTCGCCGTACGCGCCCCCGACGGCACAGATCTGGAGGCCACCGACCGCATGGTGCGCCGGGTCGAGGGCATCCTCGCCCAGCTGGAGAACGTCGACGTCTACGTCGCCGAGACCGGGGTGTCCGGGACCGGCGACCCGCTCAGCGGAGCCCAGGGCGCCGCGAACCAGGCGCGCATCACGGTGGACTTCCTCCCGACGCCCGCGAACGCGAAGGACGGAGAGAAGACGCGGACCGAGCCGTCCACCCGCACCATCGACACCATCCGCGCCGCCGTGGCGAAGATCCCGGGCGCGAAGATCACGGTGGAGAAGGAGCGCATGGGCCCGCCCGTGGGCTCCCCCATCGCGGTCGAGGTGGCCGGGGACGACTTCCACGAGGTCGGGGCCCTCGCGCAGACCCTCCGCCGCGACCTCGCCAACGTGCCCGGCGCCACGGACCTGACCGACAACTACAAGGTCGGCCGGCCGGAGATGACGCTCCGCATCGACCGGGGCGCCGCGAAGCGTGTCGGCGCCTCCACGCGGGACATCGCCACGGCGGTGCGCACGGCGGTGGCCGGGACGAAGGTCTCGACCCTGCGGGAGGGCGAGGACGAATACGACATCATCGTCACCGTCGACCCCCGCTACGCGAGCAACCTGCAGGAGGTCCTCGACCTGCGGATCCCGGGGCGGGAGGACACCTCTCCCGACACCTTCGCGGTCCCCCTGTCGACGGTCGCGAGCTTCGAGCTCACCGGCGGCTCGGGCGCCATCCAGCACATCGACCAGGACCTCGTCGTCACCATCCAGGGCGACGTGGCCGAAGGCTTCGGCGAGAACATCGTCCGGGCCGACGTCGTGAAGCAGCTGGAGTCCTGGGAGGGACCCGCCGGCTACACCGTCCGCCTCGGCGGCGCCAACGACGAGCAGCAGGCAGCGGTGGAGTTCCTGGGCCGCGCCTTCCTCATCGCGATCTTCCTCATCGGTCTGGTGCTCGTGACGCAGTTCAACAGCTTCACCCGCCCCGGCGTGGTCCTCGCATCCGTCGTCCTCAGCCTCGTCGGAGTCTTCTGGGGTCTCATCATCACCGCCACCCCGTTCGGGATCATGATGACGGGCATCGGGGTCATCAGCCTCGCAGGGGTCGTCGTGAACAACGCCATCGTGCTGCTCGACTACGTGGAGCAGCTTCGGGAGCAGGGCATGTCCATGTTCGATGCGCTCGTGGAGGCCGGCCTCACCCGCTTCCGCCCCGTGATGCTCACCGCGGTCACCACCATCCTCGGCCTGGTCCCCATGGCCCTGGGCTGGAGCATCGACGCCCGCGCCCTGCGGTTCATCACCGGCGGATCCAGCGCCCAGTTCTGGGGACCGATGGCCGTCGCCGTGATCTTCGGGCTGATGTTCGCCACCGTCCTGACGCTGGTGATGGTTCCCACGATGTACTCCATCGTCGAGGACCTCCGAGGGGTGGTCTCCAACCGTCCCGAACGCAAGAAGAAGCCGAAGCGGAAGAAGAAGCCGAAGGCGACCCCAGAGCTCTCACCCGCCGCCGCCACCGCGCTGCTCCTCGCCCCGGTGCTGTGGGTTGGGGTCGCCCAGGCCGCGCCGGTCACCCTCGAGGACGCCTTCGCTGCGGCGATGGAGCGCAACATCGACGTGCAGCTCGCCGCGGAGCAGACCGAGCAGGCCCGGGCCCAGCGCGGCCTCGCCCTGAGCTACCTGAGCCCGACCGTGTCTGGCTCCGCGGCCTACGTCATCAACGAGCGGGAGGTGTCCTTCGACCCGTCCGAGCTCATGCCCGAGCCGGACACGTCGGGCCTCGAAGACGGACTCTCGTTCCTGCCCGAGGAGCAGCGGCAGTCGCTCATCGACGGCATGTCGTCGATGTTCGGTGGCGACGACACCGACATCGAGCCCACGGTCATCCAGCAGAAGCAGTTCTTCACGGCGGGCTTCCAGATCCGCCAGACGCTGTTCAGCGGCTCGGCGGTCCCCGGCTTCCTCTCCGCGAGCCGCCAGGTGGACGCCTCGATGATGGACGAGAAGCGGCTCCACCAGCAGATCAAGCTCCAGGCAGCGGCCGGGTTCTTCAACCTCGGCGTGGCGCGCAAGTCCGTGGAGCTGGCGAACGCGAACGTCGAGCTCGCGCGCAGCCAGCTCGTCCAGGCGTCCCGTCAGGTGGCCGCGGGCCTCGCTCCCGCCCGGGCTGAGCTCCAGGCGCAGCTCGCGGTCGCATCCGCCGAGCGCGACCTGCGGACGGCGCGGGAGTCCGAGGTGGAGGCCGAGGAGCTCTTCTACCGGGTGACCGGCCTCGCCCGGGACACGGAGCTCGCCCCCACGAACCGCCTCTCCGTCCCTCCGGACCTGGCGGCGAGCATGGCCGCCTCCACCGACCGCCCCGATCTCGCGGCGGCCGACCTGCGCGAGATCGCGGCGAAGCACCAGATCACGGGCTGGGCGATGCAGTGGGCGCCCCGCGTCGATGCCTCCTTCAAGTTCGACTACAACCCGAACTCGGGCTTCAACGACGACGTCACCCCCTGGGCCTTCACCTTCTCCGCGAGCTGGGACCTGTGGGACGGCGGGGCGCGCAACGCCCGCATCCGAGAGTCGGTGTCGATGCGGCGCATGGCGAAGCTCCAGAAGGCGAAGCTCGAGCAGACCATCGAAGAGGACGTCCGCGTCGCGTGGGAGCGCCTCGACCAGGCCGAGCGCAGCCTGGGGACGCTCGACTCCGAGCTGGGCCTCGCCCGGGAGAACCTGCGCCTCGCCGAGGGCGAGTTCAGCGCGGGCCAGGCCAACTACCTCGACGTGGACACGGCCCGCATCGGGCTGATGCGCAGCGAGCTCGCGAAGGCCCAGGGCGAAGCCCTCCGGCAGCTGCGGGCGGTGGAGCTGCTGGTGGCGACGGGCAGCATCTAGGGAGGCGCCCCCGGGGTCACCTGAGCCGGCTCAGCATCGCGACGACCCTGCGCATGGCGTCCTGCTGGGCCGCTCCCTCGGGGAGGTCGACGAGGTCGAGCACTGCGCAGACCTCCGCGGCGCTTCCGCGCGCGATGCGGAAGTGCCTTCCCCGATTGCCGCCGAGCGACCGCGAGTGCGAAGTCGAAGTCGAACGCGAAGTCGAACGCGAAGTCGATCGCGACACACGACATCGACATCGACTTCGACATCGACATCGACATCGACATCGACATCGACTTCGGCCTCCCCCCCTACCGCGCCCCGCCCTCGATCCAGTCCCCCACCAGCTCCACGTCCAGGTCGTCGAGCACCTGCCCCTGGGGCATGGCGCTTCCGCTCCCGCCCGCGATGGCCTGGGTATTCGCCAGCTTGTGCCACAGGTAGCTGTCCAGGGAGTCGCCCGGGGTCACGAGCAGCATGTCCGCCTGGGTCGCGGGGACGTCGACGATGTCATCTCGTCCCTCGAGCACGAACCCCGCCTCGGGCTCGGCGCCCCCGTGGCACCCGGAGCACTCGCCGACCAGCAGCGGCCCCACGTCCGCGTCCCAGGTCGGGGCGGCGCAGCCAGCGAGCAGAGCGACCGCCGCCAGACCCGGAGCGAGCGCTCTCACAGCCCCTCGAGGACCCCCGTGGAGTCCCCGAACTCGTCCTCGACCACCCCGAACGCCTCGAGCATCGCCAGGAACAGGTTCGCCATGGGCGTGTTGTCCGCGTAGCGGATGTGCCGGCCCGGGCTCCAGGCCCCTCCACCGCTCCCCGCGAGCAGAACGGGCAGGTTCCGGTGGCTGTGGCTGTTGCCGTCGGCGATCTCGCTGGCGAAGTACACCGCGCTGTTGTCCAGCAGCGAGCAGCCGCCCTCGTCCACCGCGTGCATCCGGGTGAGGAGGTCCGTGAACCGGTCCACCTCGTACTGGCCGATTCGCCGTAGACGCTCCAGCGACTCGGGATCGTCCTGGTGATGGCTGAGCTGGTGGTGCGCTCCGGGGACGCCGATGACGTCCGCGTAGCTGCGGCTGCTCGCGCCGTTGCCGAGCATGAAGGTCACGATGCGCGTCAGGTCGCAGGACATGGCCACCGCCATGAGCTCGTGCATCGTCGCCAGCCGCCCGACGAAGTCCTGGCCCGGCTCCGGCTCTCCCGGCGGCACGCAGGCCGCGCCCGCGAGCCCGTCGATGCGCACCTCGAGCGCCCGCAGACCGTCGAGGTACTCGTCGAGCTTCACCTGGTCGTCCCGCCCCAGCGTCGGCCGCAGACTGTTCGCCTCCCCGAGCGCCCGGTCCACGACCGACAGCCGAAGCAGCCGCCGCCGCTCCCGCTCCTCCGGCGTAAGCCCATCGCTCACCCCGTCGAACAGGCGCTCGTAGACGAGGCGCGGGTCCGTCATCTTCGGCAGCGGCGTCGACGGCCCGGCCCACGTGATGTTCCGCACGTACGCACACGAGTAGCCGCTGTCGCAGTTCCCGGTGCTCGCGCCCCCCGTCATCCCGAGCTGGAGCGAAGGCACCGGCGTGTCCGACCCGAGAGCCTGCGCCGCCACCTGGTCCACGCTGACCCCGTTGCTGATCCCCGGCCCATCCGTCTGGACCACCGTGCGGCAGGTGAGGAAGCTCCCCGTCCCCCGCGCGTGGTCCCCCGCCACAGGCACCTGGGCCGGGAGGTTCGACAACCCGGAGAGCACCGACACCCGGTCACGGATCGGCGCGAGCGGTTCGAGGATCGACGGCAGCGCGAAGTCGGGACCCTCCGTCGACGGGGTCCACCACTCCATCTGCATCCCGTTCGGGACGTAGTAGAAGACGAGGCGCCGCGGCGACGTCCCCGGATCGGCCCAGCTCTCCCGGGGCAGCGCCGACGGGAGCAGAGGCAGCGCCAGCGTGACAGCCCCCGCCTTGAGGAATGCCCGCCGCGAGGGCTTGCCTCCCTCCAGATCCCCGTACACCCGGGTGCCCTTGCGCCACCACCACCTCATTCGTCGCCCTCCTGGGCCGCGGTGTGGCGGAACGGGTCCGAGAGCGCGATGGCCACCGCGAGGTCCGCGAACCGGTGGTCCGAAGCGACGAACGCGTCTTCGATCTCCCCCAGCGCGTCGATGTCCGTGACCCGCGGCGCCCGCCCCATCGCATAGGTGAACACCGTCCGCGCCATGCACTGGGGCACGCGGGGATCGGCAGCGAGGCTGTCCGCGAGCTCTCCCACGTGATCGAAGGCGACCCCGCCCGGCACCGCTCCGGCCGTGTCCACGGGCAGCCCGAGGTGGTCGGTCGTCCGCGCCCGGCCCACGGGGCCGAAGCCCTCCATGGAGAAGCCCACCTCGTCCATCACGGAGTGGCAGCTGTGGCACACCGGGTCCTGGCGGTGCTGCTCCAGCTGCTCGCGAAAGCTCAGGTCCTCGCTTCCGCCTTCGGCGAGCCCGTCGACGCCGCCCGGCGGAGGGGGCGGCGACTCGCACGTCAGGGCCGCGAGCACCCACTTGCCCCGCTGCACGGGCGAGGTCCGCTCGGGGTAGGAGAGCGCCGTGAGCATCCCGGGGCTCCCCAGGACCCCGCGACGGGGACCATCGGTGAGGGTCACCCGCTCCCAGTCGTCGGCCGGCTCCGCGATCCCGAGGTGTGCAGCCAGGCGGGCGTCGACCCAGGTGTCCTGGCGCGTGACCAGGTCCAGCATCGACGCGTCCGCGAGCAACGCATCGCCCGCGAGCCTCCGCAGCTGCTCCTGCATGGAGTCCCGCAGGGCCTCGTCCCACTCCGGGAAGAGGTCCGGGTCCGGCGCGACGTCGTCCAGGGCGGACACCGGCAGCCACTGGGATCCGAAGGCATCGACCACCGAGGACGCCTGTGGATCCCGGAGCATCCGCCGCACCTGCTCCTCGAGGACGGGGGGCCGGAGCAGGCTGTCGTCCGCCGCCGCGGCGAACAGGTCGTCGTCGGGCATGGACGCCCAGAGGAAGTAGCTCAGGCGCGACGCGAGCTCGTAGGCATCGAGCGCCCGGCCCCGCCCGCGGGGCGCGGCCTCCACCCTGAAGAGGAAATGGGGAGAAAGCAGCGCGGACTTGAGCGCCAGGGTGATGGCCTCGTCGAAGTCGCCCCCCGACGCCCTCGACAGGGCGTACAGCTCCAGGGCGCTCGCGATCTCCTCGTCGGTGACGGGCCGCCGGTACGCCCGCGGGAGGAAGGCGGAGATCACCTCGCCCGCGCACTCCTCGCCGTCCGCCGGCGGGCACGGGATCAGGGCATCCCGCGCCGCCGTGTCCGCGGCCACGGCCCCCACCGGCCCGCTCAGGCTGAACCAGTCGACGATGAGGTTGCGGTCGACCCCGCTGTCCTGGTCCCAGTAGTCGTTCGTGAAGGCGACGCCGATGGTGTGCCCGCCTTCGGACAAGGTGACGTCCGCCCCGTACTCGCCGTACGACCCGCCGGACTCGAACACCTCGAACTCGCCGAGCTCCTCCCCGTCAACGAGGAAGGTCGCACGCACCAGCGCCGAGCCCCCCTGCTGCCCCGAGAGGCGCGCCGTCAGGCGGTACGCGCCGTCCGCCGGCAGCTCCACCCACGCCGTCGCCGATCCGTTCGCGTAGAGGTTCCAGCCCTCGCCGCCCTGCACGCCGGTCGACGTGTCCACGTCCTCGCTCTCCGCCTCGAAGAACCAGACCTCCTCGTCCACCGTCACGCGCAGGACGTCCTCCAGCACGAGGTCCGCTGCGGCCTCCCAGGCCTCCAGGTGCAGGGGCGCGATGGAGAGCACCTCGCCCTGGTTGTCGAAGCCGTTGCCGAAGTCATCGGCGGGGAAGTCGTCAGCGGGGGTCAGCGACGTGCCGAGCAGGTCCCGGACCGTGTGGTTGTACTCGGTGCGGTTGAGGCGCCGCATCGTCACGGACTCCACGTCCGGGCTGGCCGGGCAGCCGGCGAGGAGGACGAGGGCGATGGCGATGTGGCCTCTCATGCCGAGGTCACTGTAACGAAGTGAAACTGACGGGTGAGGACGGGACCGGCAGGGTGATTTCATGCCCGGAGTCCCCGCCTCCTCCGCCCCCTCAGCCGCCGATGCGCTCCACGGTCAGCGCGCCGACGCCCATGCGCAGCTGGCGCGTCCCGGGCCGCCGCTCCACGAGCTTCTGCCCCAGGCCTGGCGCGAGCTTCCCGTAGGCCTGCCGCGCCCGGTGGATGTGCACGTTGACGGTCGTGGGCTCCACCCGGAGCATCCGCGCGAGGTCCTCGACGTCGAGCCAGCCCTGGATCTCCGAGGGGTGGGCGGCGTCGGCGAGGCGGGCGCGAGCGAGGGTGACGAGGAGGTAGTCGAAGCTGCGGGGCTTGCTCGCGATCCGCTGGCCGTTCACGACGACCGTGACCTCGCAGAACTCCTCGTCGGGACTCACCGCGAAGTGCAGGGCGAGGCCGTCGCGGGCGTCCAGGGTGCGGGCGAAGGTCGTCGGCAGATCGATGGTCCACGACGTCCCCGCCGCGTCCACGCGGTCGCCGTGCCGCACGCGTCGACCCTCTCCGTCGAGCTCCCAGCCGTCGGGCCCCTCGACGACGGCGACCTCGGGGGCCTCGTCGTCCGGCAGGAGCAGGACCCCACCGTCGGATCGGCTGCTGCGCCCGTCGTCTGCGCGGGCCAGGGCGCCGGGCGGTCCAGCGTCGACCAGGCGCCACACCGAGTCCGCGTCCCCCAGCGCGAGCACAGCGCCCTCCTCGAGCGGTTCGCGACGCCCGGGCTGCAGCCGCAGGCCGTCCAGCCAGGTCCCGTTGCTGCTGCCCAGGTCCCGCACCGACCACCCATCGGACCACTCGAGGACGAGGTGCTCTCCGCTTACGCGACGGTCGTTCACCTGCACGGTGCACGCGGGCGAGCGACCGACGAGGGTGCGGGCCGACAGGGGCGCGCGGCCACCATCGGGGCGGAGGAGGGTGCCCACGAGGAGGAGGGTATTGTGCCGATCGATGAGCCTCAAGCACCGACGGGCCCCTTGCTGAGCAGCGGCACTGCGGTCGGACGCTGGTTCATCCAGTGGCGCATCGGGGAGTCGCCAGCCTCCGTCGTCTACCGGGCGACGGACGCTCACGGCGGGACCGCGGCGGTGAAGCTGGCCCGTGCGGGCGCCTCGGAGCGGATCGCCAAGGAGGCAGCGACGCTCTCCCGCCTCGCCCACCCGGCGTTCCCCCACTTCATCGAGGACGTGCCCGGCGGCTTCGCCATGGAGCTGGTCGAGGGGAGCCACCTGGGCGGCGCCCGGCTGCCGGCCCCCCACGCGGCCGGGGTGGTCGCCCGGGTCGCCGACGCGCTGACGTACCTGCACGGCCAGGGGGTCGCCCACCGGGACGTGAAGCCCGAGAACGTCCTCGTGGACCTGGACGGTCGGGTGCGGCTGATCGATCTCGGCGGGGTCGCGGACCTGTCCGCGTCGGGCGCGTCGATCCACACCCCTGGCTACAAGCCCCCCGAGCAGGACCCCACCGGCGCGGCGATGGACGCCTTCGCGCTGGGCCGGCTGCTCGACGGGCTCACCGTGGGCGACCGACCCGAGGAGCTCTCGCTGCTCATCGCGCAGCTCACCAGCGCCGACCCGTCCATTCGCCCCGACGTGGCCGGTGTGAGCGAGCGCCTCGCGCCCTTCGCCGAGGACCCGGGCCCGTTCCTGTCGTCGACGCGGGTGGACGAGGTCGAGCCCCGGGTCGACCCGGGGCGGCCCTTCGGTCGCTACTCCCTCGAGAAGGTCCTCGGCCGCGGGGGGATGGGAGTCGTGTGGCGCGCGCGGGACGGGGAATCCGGCGAGACGGTCGCCCTGAAGATCGCCGCCGGGCATCGCTCCCGCCTGGCCCGCGAGGCGAAGGCCATCGCGAGCCTGGACCACCCCAACGTGGTCCGCCTCGTGGACTTCGGCGAGCACGATGGAAGCTTGTTCTACGCGATGGAGCTCGTGGATGGGCCCGATCTGGGGCTGATGCTCCGTGAGGGGCCCCTGGAGCAGCAGCGCGCGGTCGAGATCGCTCTCGACGTCGGACGAGGCCTCGCCGCAGCCCACGCCGCGGGGCTCGTCCACCGGGATCTGAAGCCCGCGAACGTGCTTCTGGACGACGGCGTGGCGCGGCTCGTGGACTTCGGGCTCGTGCGGATGGACGACGCGTCGGTGGAGCTCACCCACATGGGGGCGCGGCTGGGGACCCCCGCGTACATGGCGCCCGAGCAGGCCCGCGGCGAGGTGGCGACCGCGGCCTCCGACGTCTACGGGCTCGGCGCCGTGCTGTTCCACATGCTCGACGGGCAGCCGCCGCACTCCGGGGGAGACGCGGCCTCGATGCTGTCGATGGCGGGGCGCGGCGGGGCGCGGACGCTCGCGGCAGGGGACGACGGGGTCCGGCGGGTCGTGGCCCGCGCCATGGCCCCCCACCCCGCCGACCGGTACGGGGACGCGGCGGCGCTGGTCGCCGATCTGGAGCGCCTGCAGGCGGGTCGGCGGGTGGGGGGACGTCCGGTGGTGCGGCCGTGGCTGCGTCGGAACCGCTTGCCGCTGCTCGTGTTTGGCGGGGCTCTGCTCGCCATCGGGTCGCTGCTCGCGGCCCAGCAGACCGCGGAGCGGATGGAGCGCAGCGCGTCGCGAGACGCCGCGGTGGACCGGGTGGCGGCGCTGGAGGAACGGGCGGCCGCGATCCGCCCGGGGGATGCCGAGAGGGCATCCGAGCTGCTGGAGACCGGACTGCGTGACCCGGCGGTGCGGGGGACGCCGGCGGCGAGCGCGGCCTGGCTGCGGGAGGCGGACCGGCGGACGGGACGGGCCCGGCTGACGGCGCTCGCGGGGGCGTACCTGGACGCCGACGAGCCGCGCCCCACCCTCGTGGCCCTGTCGGACACGTTCGCGGAGGAGGGCGAGAGAGCAGGGATGCGCCGCGCGGGCTGGATCCTCGCGGGGCTGGGGGCCAGCGGGGCGGAGCAGGAGCGAGTGACCCGCCGAGCGGAGGTGGGCGCCCGACGCGTCGAGGCGGCGCGCGGACGACTCGAGGGCCCACTGCGGGCCTTGGGCGCGACGAAGAGGCTCCCGGGACTCTCCGGCCTGGACCGGGTCGTGGGGGGGCTGGTGCACATCGACGGAGCGGTGAGGACCCTCGTCGACGGCGCCGAGGGATGGGAGCTGGGAGCCCCCATCGTCGACACCACGGGAGCCAAACAGGTGGCCCTGGTTCACGGAGCGTTCCGTGTCGACGAGGAGGCGTTCCTGTCGGACGGGACGCGCCTCGGCGCCGTGGAGCACAGCGGCCTCCAGGGCTTCGTCCGGGTGGATCTCGACAGGGATGGCGACGACGAGTACCTCCTCCAACCCTGGCAGGGCGACACATGGGTCCTCGACCCCGACGAAGGAGTGAGCGAGCGGTTCGTGGAGCTGCCGCGGGGCGAGCACCTCGGCTTGGCCGCCGGAGACTTCGACGGGGACGGCGAAACCGAGGTGGTCGTGCCCACCGGGCCCTGGACCTGGTTCGACCTCCGGCTCTGGCGCGCCAAGCCCGGCGGCTCCCCTCCCCAGGTGGCGCGCGCCTCGATCGGGAACGTCCGTCGGCCCCAGGTTCTCCACGGAACGGACCGCGACCTGATCGTCACCTGCATGGACGGCGTCTACGGCAGTCTCACCGCGTTCCCGTCGGGCGATCCGCGGGGGCTGCCCAACGGCCTGCACGTCCTCCGCCTCGTGCGCGGGGAGCTCACCCCCGTCCTCCACATCCCCGCGATCAGCTGCGAGGCGGCGACGTCGGGGGATGTCGACGGCGACGGACGGGAGGAGGTGGTGGCGAGCCTCGACGGAGAGCTGCACCTCCTCGCCACCGACGGAGACGGCTGGGCGGTGGCGAGCCTGGAGGGGGTCGAGCCGCGGGACATCCACGACTACGACGGCGACGGCGACGACGAGGTGGTCGCCTGGGTCGACGGCGAGCCGCGGATGCTCGGATTGGGGACCGAGCCCCTGCCACCGCTGCCGCCGCCCGCGTCACGGACGGTCGAGGATCCCCAGGTGCGGCGAGCGGTGGAGCTGCACGAGCTCGGGTTGTCGGACGAGGCGCTCCTCCACCTCGAGATCCTCCAGTCCCTCGGCTCCGACGCGGCCAGCGAGGCGGCGCTCCACCGGGGGTTGGCCCTGGCTGACCTGCAGCGCTACGAGGAGGCGGAGGCTGCGTTTCGGGACGCCGAGGCAGACCCCCGGTTCGCCGCGCGGGCCGCGGAGCAACGGAGACAGGCGCGCCGCGACGACGGGCGCGACGGGCACGAGGTGATCCTCTCCTTCGAGGACGAGGTGCCGGACGGGGCGCTGGTGATGGGGCCCGGCTGGTCGACGGGGCCCGACGGCCTCCGGGTGAGCCGCTCCGCTCCGGGACCGCTCGTCGAGGTGCATCTTCGCCGCACCGGAGGACCCATCCGGGTGGAGCTCGACGCCACGTGGGAGCGGTTCGAGTGGGGCGCAGGCTTCGGAGTCTCCTTCCCCGCGTCGGACGGCACGACGTCCGCTCCCCACCATTCCCTGCGCGCGATCGGGGGCGCGGGGTTCGTGAACACGGACTTGCGGTGCTTCGCCGGGGGCGACACGGCGTCGGACCGGCGGCCCCAGGCGAGTGCAGACCTCACCGGAGTCGGGAGCTCCGTCCTCCTCATCGACCCCGGCAGGGAGCTGCTGCGCTGTGCCCAGGACGGGGTCAGCACGCTGGCCCTGGCCCTCGCGACCGAGGTGCCCGACGAGTTTGCCGTGCACATCGGCACCATCTCCGAGGCGGGGGGATCGATGCTCGTCGAGGGAACCCTGCGGTCCCTGCGGTTGCACGGGGTGGAGCTGCGCGCCCCGACCGACGCGGAGCGAGCGCGGCTGGGGCAGACCTACGGGCCCGGCACGACGCAGCCGGTCCTGGAGGAGCCCACCGACGCGGACGCGGTGACCCACAGCCAGCTGCGCACCGAGCCCGGCCGGTGGATGCCGCTCCTGCGCGACCAGCTGAGCCCCGAGGCCTACGTGGAGCGCTGGGCGGAGGCCTGGTACCCCGCGGCGGCCCACCACCGGGGAGACCCGCGCATCGAGGCGCGGCTCGTGGCGGATCTCTACGGGCTGGAGTCGGTGGAGATCGAGGAGCGCTGGGTGCTGTCCCTCCTGGTGTTGCGCGCGGCGGCGCTGCGGAAGGCGGGTCTGTGGGACGTGGCGCGGGCGCAGCTCGACGCGGTGTGGGCACGCTCGGACAAGGCGGCGTTCATCGGGTGGGCGCGCGAGTCGGCGCTGCTCGCCCTGGCCGAAGGAGATCCCGAGCGCGCGATGGAGGCGATCCGGCAGGCCCTGGAGCGGAGCGCGCTGCCCGAGCTGCTCGGCGACCACCTCGCGCGCGTGATCCCCCTCGCGCCGCTCCACGAGCACCCGGGGTGGGCGGACGTGGTCGCGGCGCGGAGGCTGTCGGGGGAGCCGGAGGAGTAGGCGGCGCGGTCGCGGCCGGGGCCGCGTGAGGTCTCAGCCTTCGTGGCGGGTCCTCAGGGGCGCTCGTGGCAGCCGTAGCAGCCGAAGAAGTTCGGGTCGTTGAAGTTGGAGGAGCGGCCGAGGTGGGCCTGCATCGCGGGCAGGACCTCGTCCTCCATGAACTCGCCGAAGGCGGCCTCCTCGGGATCGTTGCTCTCCGAGAAGGGGAAGCCCGCGAGCGGCAGCTCCTCGAGGCCGTTGGGCATCTCGTGGTCGACGGCCTCCCGGTCCTGACCGTGGCAGGTGGCGCAGCCGAAGGTGGCGTACTCGTCGGCGTCGAACGCCTGGAACGCGTCGGTCATGTCCGGCATGACCACGCAGGTCATGAACTGGCGCTTCTCGTCGTCGTCCATGTCGTCGAAGGCGCCCGACGGCTCGTAGTCCGCGCAGGGGTCGGCGGCGTCATCGTCGTTGGAGGCGGAGTCGTCGTCGTTGGCGGTGGGGCAGGCGGCGACGAAGAGGAGGAGCGAGAGGGCGAGGAGTCGAGACAGGGACATCGTGGTCTCCGGAGGGAGGCGGGGTGGTGATCCGGTCGTCGTTGATGATCGACAGCCGTCCATGTAGCTCACTGAGGCAATGGACGGTTCGGGCAACGCGAGGTGCGAGCGGCGGGAGGTCCCGGAGAGCCAGGCGAGCGTTACGTCCGCGCCTTGTGAGTTTCTCGTTTACACCGGTGACCGGCCGAGGTGGACGGTGCACGACGGCGAAGCCGCACTGCGGACATCCAGGCGTCCGCAGACGCACGAGCGGGCCTCGCTAGTTGAAGGGATGCGGCTCCAGGTCGACGGTCACGTCGTCGGACTGGGTCTCCCCCTGCACGTCCTCGACGGTGATGGACATGGTGACGGTCTCGCCGTCGAGCTCCGCGTCGCTCGTGATGTCGAGGACCACGAAGCGGCCAACGACCTGATGGGTGAAAGGGGCCTGGGACGCGGGGGCGTCCTCGAGGCCCTGGGTGATGGAGTCGATCAGGATGATCGAGGCGCCGTCGTGGACGACGTCGAAGGTGAGGGTGGGGTTGCGGTCGCTGCCGAGGTCGTCGGGGTCCCCGGCCTCCATGCCCTTGACGAGGACCGAGCCCAGCAGGTGGTAGCCCCCCTGGGGGCCGCGGATGACCTGCATCGTGTCGCCGTCGCCGACGGTCTCGAACTCGACCTCGCCGGTGCCGAGGAGCACACCGGGGTCCTCGCTGCCGGAGGGGCAGGCGGCGAGGCCGAGGGCGCAGGCGAGCAGGAAGGGGCGGGTGCGGAGCATGGCGGCGAGTCTATTTCCGGGCGGCCCCTCCGTCGACTCGCCCACTGGGGCGCGCGCACCCCCAGGGACGCCTCGGGCCTCTATCGTCTCCCGATGCGGCGCCTGCTCCCCATGGTCGTGGTCCTGCTGTGCGCCGCGGCGGCGGGCTGCACGAGCTACCACCCCCGGGGATTCGAGGAGCCGGCGGTCCACGGCGAGGAGCTGCGGCTGGGGATGCAGGACTGCCGGGAGTGCCACGGGGAGGCGCTGGACGGAGCGGGGAGCTCCTCGGTGTCTTGCGACGGCTGCCACCCCATTGGCTGGCGAGAGGACTGCACGTTCTGTCACGGAGGGACGGGCGGAGACACGACGGGGGCGCCGCCGCGGGACCTCGACCGGACGCAGGAGGAAGCGGACACGGTGTTTCCGCCCCACCGGGCCCACACGGAGGAGACGACGCACGGGGCGTACGCGTGCTCGATGTGCCACGCCGAGCCCGACGACGTCACGAGCGCGGAGCACGTGTTCGACGAGACGCCGGGGCGGGCGGAGGTGAGCTTCGCCGAGGGCCTCGCGCGGGACGCCGTGTGGACGGGAGACGGGTGCTCGAACAACTACTGCCACGGGGACGGGCAGGAGAGCGGCACGATCGACGTCCACGCGTCCCGGCTGGGCTGCGACGGGTGCCACGCGCCGCCGACGAGGTCGGGGGCGGTGGCGGCGGCGCTGTCGGGGGAGCACCGGGAGCACATCCGCCACGACGTGCGGTGCGCGGACTGCCATCCGAACGTGGACGAGGCGGGGGAGCTGACGATCCCGGTGCTGCACGTGGACGGGGAAGCGAGCGTGAACCTGGGCCCGGACATGTCCTGGGACAACGGCCGCTGCAGCGGGAACTGCCACAACGAGCAGCACAACAATCGGAGGTGGAACTGAGGTCGGCGGACGCCTGGATATCCGCAATGCGCCTTCGGCGACTGCGGATCAATCCGGGGGCGGGGAGGGTGGCGCTCGGTCGGGGGATGCCTCGTCGCGGAGATCTGGGCGGGGGTTGGGCCCCCTGTGAGTTCTCAGGAGTGCACCGACCCTGCGCCGCAGACCCCATCACCTCCTGAGGTCTCTCTCAGGAGCTCACCGACCCTGCCCCGCAGACCCCACAAACTCCTGAGATCTCCACCAGGAGTTCACCGACCCTGCCCCGCAGACCCCACCAACTCCTGAGATCGCCACCAGGAGTTCACTGACCCTGCCCCGCAGACCCCACCAACTCCTGAGCTCCCACGAGGCGCCCAGTCCCGCCCGCTACCATCCCCCGATGGGTGGCCCCGCCTGCTCCGTCTACTCCATGCTGCCCCCCACGGACACCGAGTCCGCCCTCGAGCAGCTGCTCGTCTCGCGAGGCGCCGTGATTCCGAGGACCAAGCGCGGCAAGCGCGCCTCCCTGTGCACCATCGACGACCGGCCCGTCTTCATCGAGATCGTCCGCGACGGCTCACCGCTCTGGGACGACCTGCTCGTCGGGGTCGACGAGGGGGAGCCCTACGACGCCGTCTGCGTCGTGACGCTCTGCGCGAGCCTGAACCAGCCCGCGGACTACGAGCTCCTCACCAGCCTCGCCCGCGAGCTCGCCCCCCTCGTCGGGAGCCACGCGACCCCGCCCATCAAGTGAGCCCTACCCCGCCGCGAACACCAGCCCCAGCGCGATCGCGGCCGGGACCACTTGCAGGAACAGGATGTTCTTCGACGCCGTCGCGGCCCCGTAGATGCCCACCACGATCACGAAGACGAGCATCGCCTTGACCGTCGGCGCCTGCCCCGCGAGCTCGGCCCAGGCCAGCACGGCCGCCAGCGCGCCGTTGTAGATCCCCTGGTTCGCCGCGAGGACCTTCATCGTCTCCGCTTCCTCGGGCTTCGTGCCGAAGATCTTGCGCCCCTTGGGCGTCGCGAAGACCACCATCTCCAGGTACATGAACAGCACGTGGAGCACCGCGACGAACAACACCGCGATGCGGGCGACGAGCTCCATGGCTACCTCCGCGACCAGCGGAGCATGCCCTCGATGTTCCCCTGGAGCACCTGCGCCGCCCCCGCGTCCGCGCCCTTCGTGAGCGCCGCGAACTTGAGCCGGCCCACGTCGTCCCGCCGGGGCGCCGAGCTCAGGGCGTACCCCACCGCATCTCCGCGCAGCAGCCACGCCCCCACGTTGTAGTCCGACCGCGCCCCCTGCTTCGGGTTCAGGTTCGCCGTCCCCGGATGCATGTGCCACGCCAGCACCCGCCAGCCGTCCCGGTCCCCCAGATCCTCGAGCACCAGCTCGTGGTGGACCGCGCCGAGCACCGGGATCTTGATCCGCTGGTAGAAGCGCACCGACTGGGGCGGCGAGTACGCGCTGTCCGGGACCGTGCGGCACTCCTGGACGTGGTCGACGTTCCCCACGTAGTGGTCCACGTCCATCACCCGCGCCGCCATCGCGGCCACGTCCACCCCGGGCGTCGGCAGCACGCCGACCCCCTCCTTGGTGGGCTGTCCACCGTTCTTCCAGGCGGAGAACGTGAACTTGCCGCCCGTGGAGGGCAGGTTCCTGAAGACGCGATCGACGAAGGGGGCGCTACTCATGCGCCGACGATACCGAAGGGCCCCGCGACACGCCCACGGGCCCGCCCGAATCCCAACCGCCGCCCGCGCCGCGCTCAGCCCGCGAGCAGCTCCTCGAGCTTGTCCACCGAGATGCCCACGTCCGTCGCCGTCTTGCCCACGTCGCCGCCGTTCATCCGGTAGGCCGCCTGCGCCCGCAGGTGCAGCATCGACTTCGGCTGCAGCGTCGCGATCTGCACGTCGCGGCCCACGTCCTTCGCCGCCCACGCCGCGTTCACGCCGTAGTCGCCGTCCCGCCGGTAGGTGAACATCGCGCCCGCGAGCTCGATGACGTCCCCATCGGAGAGCCGCGCCGTCTGGATGGGACGACCGTTCACCCGCGTCCCGTTGCAGCTGCTCATGTCCACCAGCGTCACGTGCTCGCCGTCCACGTAGAACGCGCAGTGCCGCCGGGACATCCCGGGGATCGCCAGCTGGATGTAGTTGCTCGGCGCACGCCCTGCCGTCACCTGGCGCGCCCCGAGGTGGAACGTGTTGCGGAGCCGGTCGGCGCCATGACCGACGAGCCAGTGCTTCTTGTGGGAGCGGTCTTCAGTGGATTCAGGCTGCGCCTCGGCGTGGCCCCTGCGGAGCCAGAAGAGGAAGACGAGGGCCATGGACAACAGGATGGTGGCGGCAATGAACATCGAGACTCTCCCAAGCAGTCGGCGTGCGCCCGACAGCTACGAACCTAGGCCGAGACTCGCGACGGCCATATGACCCCGCTATGACAGGGGGATGGACACGCGGCTCCTCCACGTCCTGCTGCCCTCCGGGTTCGACGGCGACGTCGACGCCCTGTGGACCCGCTACGAGGCCGAGGCCGACGACCCCAACCCCTACTCCTTCATCACGTGGCTCTTCCACGAGGGCGCGCTCGGCCCCCAGGACGCCCGGGCGTCCCTGACCTCCGGGCGGGCCGTCCTCACCGTAAGCGGGAAGGTCGACGAGGTCCTCGAGCTGCAGGAGGGGCCGAACCTCGAGACCCTCGGCGTCATCGGGCGCGGGGCCATGGGCGAGGTGGTCGTCGTGCGGGACAAGGCGCTCCGCCGCACCCTCGCCCTGAAGCGGACGCTGTCCGGAGCCGACGCCGACCCCCGCGAGCGCGCCGCCTTCCTCACGGAGGCGCAGATCACCGCCCAGCTCGATCACCCGGGCATCGTCTCCGTCTACGGCTTCGAGTCCGACTCGGACGGCCGCATGGCCTACACGATGCAGCTGGTGCACGGCCGCACCCTCGAGCAGGTCATCGCCGACGCCCACCGGGACGCCCAGCAGCCGGGCGTCAGCCGCCGGATGGTCGAGCACGCGCTCCGCGAGCGCCTGGACATGTTCCTCGACGTCGCCGACGCCATGGCCTACGCCCACGAGCAGGGCGTCGTCCACCGGGATCTGAAGCCCGAGAACATCATGGTCGCGGGCCACGGCGAGGTGATGGTCATGGACTGGGGCATCGCCCGCCTCGTCCCCAAGGAGCTCGGCGACGGCCAGCTCCGCATCGTCGGCACCCCGCTGTACATGTCCCCGGAGCAGGCCTACGGGGCGCCGTTCGCCCTCGACCCGAAGTCCGACCAGTACTCCCTCGGACTCATCCTGAGCGAGCTGGTGAGCCTCCAGCCGGCGAACCCGGAGGACGAGCCCCTCGCCTGCATCAAGGCCGCCCGCGCCGGGGTGACCCGCCCCCTGACTCCGCCCCCCGGCGCCGCCAAGGTCGCCCCCGAGCTCCAGGCCATCGTGCGGATGGCCACCGCCCGCAAGCCGGGCCAGCGGTACCCCACCGTCGACGAGCTCGCCGAGGACGTCCGGCGCTTCCTCCGGGACGAGGAGGTGGTCGCGGCCCCCGACGAAGGCATCCGCAAGCTCGAGCGCTGGGTCAGCCACAACCGGGAGAAGACCCTCCTCATCGGGTTGTGCCTGCTGATCCTCACCGTCGCCACCGGCCTCGGCCTCACCGCCCTGTCCGAGGCCCGGCTCGCCGAAGCCGAGCGCCAGGCCCTCGCCCGGGAGGAGGCGCTGCGCAAGCTCGGTGCGATCACGACGCGCCAGGTCCGCCACCTCGATGAGCAGCTGCACGACTACGAGGCGGTGGTCGCCGGGATGACCTACGCGGCCGAGGAGGCCCTCACCCGCGCCGCCCCGCCCGAGCCCGGCCCGCTCTTCGGCATCGTCCCGGACTACGCCCCGGCGGACCTCGCCCCCTCGGACTTCTACGAGGCCGGCGTCTCGTTGGCGCAGCTCGACCTGAACGTCTCCGCCGGCGTCCCCCAGGAGGCGGTGACCACCCAGCTCGCCCAGCTCAGCGTCCTCACGCCGACGCTCCGGTCGGCCCTCGTCCGCGGCTCCGGCATCTCCGCCGACGCGGACCCGCTCGAGGCCCTCGCTCCCCTGCGTGATGGCGGGATGCCGCTGGTGTGGACCTACGTGGCCACCGAGGCGGGCGTCATCGCGAACTACCCCGGCACGGACGGCGGCTACCCGGATGACTACGACCACCGGAAGCAGGGCTGGTACGGCGTCGCGACCGAGGTGGACGGCCCCGTCTGGAACATGCTGGAGATCGACGAATCGGACATGGGCCTGCTGCTGACCGTGTCCGAGGGCCTGCACGACCAGGAAGGCAACTTCCTCGGCGTCGCCGCGCTGGACGTCGCCTTCCCCTACCTCATCGACGAGTTCCTCGACGCCCCCGAGCTCGAGGACATCGCCGAGGCCTTCCTCGTCGGCACCGACGGCAACGTGGTCGTGCGCAGCTCCGAGAAGGGGGGCGCGTTCGACGCGAAGACCTACGAGCCGAAGCCCTTCCCGTTCCTCGCGCAGCTGCCGCGCGATGGGCTGGCCGCAAAGGCCGCGGGCTGGAAGCGCTTCGACCACGAGGGCGAGACGCTCGAGATGGTCTGGAAGCCGCTCCAGGCCGTCGACTGGTGGTACGTCGTCGTGGGCAACCGAGCAGAGATGTTCGCCCGCGCCGCCGAGCTGCTCGAGGGCGCCGAGGGCTGAACGCACCCGGCCCTCAGGAGCCCAGGGCTGTCAGTCCAGCAGATCGCTCCAGTCCGCCGTCTTCGCCACCCCGTCGCCACCCCGGGGCGCGTCCACGCCCGTGCCCGGCTCGAAGCTCCAGTCCTCGGTCCCCGGCTTCCTCGGCTTCGCCTTCCCGGCACAGGCCAGCGCGGACCAGTCCTCGGTCCCCTCGGGGATGCCGCCGGTCCAGTCCTCCGTGCCGTTCGCGCCCGCGACGCCGCTCCAGTCGGCCGTCCCGAACACCCCGTCCCGCTGGAACGGCAGGGTCGGCGTGCGGGACTCGATGTCGGTCCAGTCGGCGGTCTTCTTGCGGCCGGTCCCCCCCGGCTCCGCGAGCTCGGAGAAGTCCGGCACCAGAGGGCCCTTGGTACGGTCGTTCGCCATGGATCCACGCTAGCACCGCCTGGTGCGCTGCCCTTGGGGGGCCCCGTGACCGACAAGCTCGCCGACCTCTACCCGCCCACGCCCGACGGCGTCCCCGCGGACCTCACCACCCCGAGCGCCGCCTACACGCGGAACGCCCGCCTCGCCCTCGCCGGGCTCCTCGCGTTCGTGGGGCTCTACCTTTGGCTGACGTGGTTCTTCGCCAACGCGACCTGGCGGCTCGTGCACAACGCCATGGTCGCGGGGGACGGCGGCTTCATCGGCTACCTGCTCGCGCTCGGGCCCGCGTTCCTCACGCTGTTCATGGTCCGCGGCTTCTTCTTCACGAAGCACGCGGGGGAGTCGACCGACATCGAGATCTCCGAGGCCGACGAGCCCCTCCTCGTCGCCTTCGTCCACCGCATCGCCGACGAGGCCGGCGCCCCGCGCCCCCACCGGATCTTCCTGTCGGCGAACGTGAACGCAGCAGTGTTCTACGACCTGTCGTTCCGCAACCTGCTCCTGCCCACGAAGAAGAACCTCGTCCTCGGGCTCGGCCTCGTGAACGCGCTGAGCGTGGACGAGCTGAAGGCCGTCGTCGCCCACGAGTTCGGGCACTTCGCCCAGAAGACCATGGCCGTGGGCCGCTACGTCTACGTCGCCCACCAGATCGTCGGTCACGTCGTCGCGTCGCGCGGCTGGCTCGACTCGGTCCTCGCCGGCATCTCGGTGATCGACATCCGCGTCGCCTGGATCGGCTGGATCATGCGGCTCCTCGTCTGGTCGATCCGGTCGATCCTCGACACCGCGTTCCGCATCCTGCTCCTCGCCCACCGCGCCCTGTCCCGGGAGATGGAGTTCCAGGCGGACCTGGTCTCCGTCTCTCTCGCCGGCAGCGACTCCCTCGTCCACGGCCTCTCGCGACTGTCCGCCGCCGACGGTGCCTTCGACCGCGCCGCGAACTTCACGATGGGCCGCCTCAACGAGGACAAGCGCGTCGCTGACCTCTTCGCGCTCCAGACCGAGATGCTGGAGACCGTCCGCCGGATCCTCGACGAGCCGGAGCACGGCAACCCGCCCCCGGTCCCCACCGACGGCGCCGCCGCGCACCGGGTGTTCGAGGACGAGATCGCTGCCCCGCCCCGCATGTGGTCGACCCATCCCCCGAACCGGGACCGGGAGGAGAACGCGAAGGCGCGGTACGTCCCCTCCCCCCTCGACCCGCGCTCCGCGTGGCAGCTGTTCGCCGATCCGGCGGCCCTCCGCGGCCAGATGACGCGCAACCTCATCGACCGCGTCACCTCCGAGGCGCCCGCCGACGCCCTGGCGAAGCTCGAGGACGAGCCCATCGACGAGAGCCTCGCCGCCCTGCGCAAGAACTTCGAGCAGCGCTCCCTCGATCGCACCTACCGGGGCGTCTACCTGGGCCGGTCCGTGGTCATCGACATGGAGAAGCACGGCGCCCTCTTCGACGACGACGCCCCCGGCGACGCGGCGGCGCTGCGCTCGCTCTACCCCGAGTCCCTGAACGACGACCTGGGCAAGCACAAGGAGCTCGCGAGCGAGGTGGCGCTGCTCACCGCGCTGAAGGAGGGGGTGCTCGAGGCGCCCGGGGGGATCATCCGCTTCCGGGGCGAGGAGATTCCCCGCTCCGAGCTCGCCGAGGTCATCGACGGCGCGAAGAGCGAGGAGAAGTCGGTGAAGGAGGTCCTCCTCGCCCACGACCGCAAGGTGCGGTCCACCCACCGCGCGGCCGCGCGCGACCTGGGACCCGGCTGGGAGGCCTACCACGTGGGTCTCGTCCAGCTGCTCCACTACGCCGAGCACGCCAGCGCCGAGCTGAGCGACGCCCTCGGTCACCTGCGCAACGTGTTCAGCGTCGTCATCGCCGACGGCAACGTGAGCCGCAAGGAGCGCAAGCGGCTCCTGTTCGCCTGCGAGGAGGTGCAGCAGGCCCTCGGTGACGTCTGGGACCAGCGCAACGACGTCGTCGTGCCCGCATCGGTCGCCGAGGCGATGGAGGCCGAGAGCTGGATCGACGCCCTGCCGGACGCGTTCCACCTCGTGCCGCCCACCGACGACATGCTCGGCGACTGGCTCGACGCCGTGGAGTCCTGGGCCCGAGCCTTCGGTGGCCCGCTGGGCGGCCTGGCCCACGAGACGCTCGAGGAGCTGCTCGCCACCGAGGAGCGCATCCGCGGCGCCGTCCTCGACGGGGAGGACCTGGGCGAGGCCCCAACGGCGGCCGCCGTCCCCGCCCGCTATCGCACCTGCTGCCCCCACCAGGAGCGGGAGCTCCAGAAGAAGCTCGGCCTGTGGGACCGCTTCATCCTCGCGGAGGGGGCCGGGCCCGCGACGCTGCGGACGATGGTCGCCCTGAGCGTGCTCGCGCCTGCGATGTTCCTCACCGGGAGCGCCGGGAACACCGACGTGACCGTGTACAACGGCCTCGCCTCGGACGTCCACGTGACCATCGGCGATGCCTCGGTCCGCCTCGCCGCCGGCACCTACGACGAGCTGACCGTCCCCGCCGCCGACGGGGTGACGGTCCTCACCCGCACCGACGACGGCGACATCATCGAGACGTTCGCCGCCGACGCGTCAAGCTCCTTCGGCCAGTACGTCTACAACGTGGCTGCGGCGGTGCCCATGGTCGAGTGGACGCAGGTGTACGGCTCGGCCACCGAGCGCCCCCCGCGCATGCTGGGCGCGCCGCGGTTCTTCTCCACCCGCGCGGACGCGATCTTCCGGGAGCCGCCGGAGCAGATCTCGACCTCCGGCTCCGGGGGGACGCGCGACGTGCTCGAGGCGATCGACGCCCACCCCGCGATCCAGATGCAGACCGTCGAGGCGGTGGAGGATCGGGTGGCCCTGCTCATGGCGCACCTCCGCCACGACCCCCTGAACGCTCCGGACACGATGAACTGGTTCTACATGGCCCACGACCAGATGCCCGAGCGCACCAAGGAGCTGGTCAAGGAGCGCCTCGCCGCGGAGGGACCGCATGTGGTGCTCCTGCGCGCCGAGCAGGACCTGTTCGAGGACGACGCCTGCGCCCGGCACACGAAGCAGTCCGAGGCGAACCCCGACGACCCCGACCTGCTCTACGCCCGGCTGCGGTGCGCTCCGGACTCGCCGGAGAACAATGCGGCGTTCCGGGCCGGGTCCTCCGCCCACCCCGACCACGCCTGGCTGCGGTGGGGCGCCGCGTACGGTCTCGGCCTCGAGGGACGCTGGGAGGACGCGCTGCCCATGGCAGAGCGCGCGCTCGAGGAGCTCCCGCCGATCAGCGACCAGATCGCGCAGCTCATCGCGCAGGCCCGCCGGATGGTGCAGGGGCCGCAGGCCTCGATCAGCGACCTCGCGGACGTCTCCATCAACGTGAGCCAGGCGCTCGACATCGCCGGCCCGAGCCCCGAAGGCGGCGACGGCCTGACCCCGTGGCGGGCCGTTGAAGCCGGGGAGTACGCCGCTGCCTGGGCGGCGACGCAGGAGATGGAGCGGGAGAGAGGCGCCACGATCGCCTGGCTCATCGCGACCTCGGCGGGTGCATCGGCCGACGAGCGAGCCCGGGCCCTGGGCCTCCCGGACGGCCTCGGCCTCGACGGGGCGACGGTCTGGGCGGCGGCCGCGCTGGCGGCCCGCGAAGGGAAGGACCTGACCCCCTTCCGGGGCGCGGCCCTGGTGCACGCACCCCCCGAGGTCGTCGAGGCGCTCTTCCCGCTGCTCGAAGGCGACCGGATCGCCACGGAGCCCGACGCCATCGACGCGGCCCTGCCCCTGATCCATCCGCGCTGGCGCGGACACGCCTACGTGATGGGCACCGTCCTCCACGGCGCCGACGCCCCCGAGGTCTGGCGGGATCGGGCCGAAGCCCTGGTCCTCGCCGGCAACCGCCCTCGGGTGCGGGCCGCCCGATAGGGCCTCGCCCCCGCCGCGCTCAGACCCCGAGGACGCCCCGCGCCCAGACGAGCACCGGCTGGAGCCTCGCGGGCAGGAGCGCCGCCGCTCCGTCCGCGTCGACCCAGCGCCCCTCGTGGTGCTCCGGGTGCCCCAGCTCGGGATTCACGGGCAGCGTGACCGTGGCGATCCCGGTCTCCGCGAGGTAGTAGCGGGCCACCTTCTTCGGCCGGGAGTAGGGAGGCGTCTCGGCGTGGGCCTCCCCCCAGTGCAGGGCGAGATCGTCCAGCGCCGCCTCCTCCCGGGCCTCCCGGAGCGCGGTGGCGACCGGGTCCTCACCGTCGTCGACGAGCCCCTTGGGGAAGTCCCAGTTCCGGTAGACCCGCAAGATCAGGAAACGCCACCCCTCGGGCGTGCGGCGCACGGGCACGACGCCCGCGGACAGGAGCTGGCTCACGCGGGGGCGGGGTGGGGCGACGGCGGGGCCGGGCCGCGCAGATCGAGGACGGTGTACGCCGGCCGGAAGCCGAGCCGCAGGGCGTTGCGCTCGGTGGGTCCGCCAGCCGCGGAGCCGATGAGGCAGTAGCGCGCGCCCGCCTCGAAGGCCCAGGCGAGGCGGAAGCGGAGCATGGCTTGGTGCACTCCCCGCCGACGGGCCGACGGGAACACCGAGCCGGCGATCAGGACCGCGCTGTCCTCCCAGAACTCGAGGCCGCAGGAGCCGACGGGGGCGCCGTCGTCCTCGACGACCCAGCAGCGGACCCGGTCGACGGCCGGGACCCGCCGCGTGATGGGGACGAGCCCGGGCGGAGCGGCGTCGACGGCGCCGTGGAAGCCGATGAGCTGTGCGTCGACGAAGGCGCTCAGGGACGCGGCGTCGGCCGGGTCGACGGGGCGGAAGGTGAGGTCCGTCGCCGGGGCGGCACGTAGATCGTCGCCGCCGTGCACCAGGACGTTGACGAGCTCCTGGGGGACGAAGCCGCGCCCCGCGAGGCCGCCGAGGAGCCCCGCGTGGTCGTAGGGCGTGACCTGGATGACCGCGCGCTGGCCGAACAGGGCGTAGAAGTCGAGCAGGTCGTCGAGATCGGCGTCGACGAAGGGCTCGGCGGGGTCTCCGAGCCCTGCGGCGTAGTCCGCCCAGGAGCCGACGCCGTCCCAGGCCATCCAGCCCGAGCCACAGGGCCTGCCTTCGACGGCGAGCTCCCTCAGGACCGCCGCCAGGCGCTGGGCATCCCGCAGGGCCATGTCTCGGGGGGAGGGCAGCACGTCAGGGAGCGTACACGCCGCCTCACCCCGCTTCCGGCGGGCGCGGGCTGCGGGTCTAGGCCGCCGCGCTCCGCCGACGGGCGATGCCCCAGCAGACGCCCCCGACCAGGAGCCCCCACACCGCTCCCATTACGAGGGCGAAGCCGAGGATCTGGGGCAGGCTCGCGGCGCCGCCGCTCTCGGCGATCTGCTCGGCGTACCAGGGGTTGCTGGCCACGTAGGAGTCCCAGAGCGCGAACTGGGTCCCCCCGGTCCACACCCCGCTGAGCAGGCTCGCGCCGAACGCGGTGGAGAAGGCGGGCAGCCCCTTGCGGGTGATGAGCACGCCCCAGGCGACGTAGCAGGCGATCCAGGTGCCCATCTCGACGGGGGTGGGGAGACCCACGAGCGAGGTGAGCAGTCCCATGAGGAGCCCCGTGAGGCTGAGCAGTCCGATCCAGGTCCAGTTCATGACGTCCTCCGGCGCCATCCGCGGCGCGATGGAGACACCCTCGCAGCGGTCCGGGGCGGGTCGATTGGACGTTCTTTGCATGGGCCTCGGCGCCAGGGAGCAGGCGCCCGGGTCAGGCACCTACTCGGGGACGAAGCCCGCGGCGTCGCCGGCGTCCACCGGGCTGAACTGGGCCCGCTGCGCAGCGATGTACTGGGACGGGGTCACGCCGGTGTGGCGCTTGAAGTCGCGGATCAGGTGGGCCTGGTCGAACCAGCCGAGATCGGCCGCGAGCGCCGCCCAGCCCACGTCGCCGCGCACGTCGAGCTGAGCGAGCAACCGACGCATGCGCAGCAGCCGGGCCAGAGCCCGCGGGGTGATGCCCACCACGCGCGTGAACTCCCGGTCCAGGTGGGGGTGGGAGATGCCGAGCTCGTCGGCGATGTCGGCGATGGGACGGGTCGGATCGGCTTCGAGCAGGGTGACGGCCCGCGCACACCGCGCGGCGCCGGCGGGGGCGGGGCCGAGGTGGGCGACGAGGAAGGACTCCAGGACGTCGAGCATGCCGTGCTTGTCGGCCGCGGCCAGGAGCTGCTCACGGAGGGCCGCGGCGGCCGGCCAGACCTCCTCGAGCAGGAGGACGCGGCCCTTGAGGGTCCGGGGAGCGACCCCGAACAGCGCCTCGCAGCCCACGGGCGTCCCCACGATCCCGACCGCGTAGGTCTCGCCGGTGGGCTCGTTGATGACAGGGCGGGTGTGGGGCCCGACGAGGAAGCCGCGGTCGGTGGTGACGGCGGGCCCATCGCCGTCGTCCGCCGTCTCCGTGATGGGATCGCCCAGGACGAGGACCGCCACGGTGGAGCCGGTGGGGGCGATGCGCTCACGGGTGTAGGGGATGGTCCCGCGCGCAAACCACAGCGCCTCGCACCAGGCGGCGAGAGGCGGGCCGGGGAGCCGGCGTTCGAAGTCGAAGTCGAAGGGAGCGGTCATGGAGGGCCGCTGAAGTATGCAGGCACCGAGCAGCTCCGTGTCCCACCGCGCCCGATGGCGTGGCGCTGTCGATGCAATTCTGGGCGCCATGCGCCACCTCCTCGTCCTGCCCGCCCTCCTCCTCGTCGCCTGCGCGCCTGTCCGAGGCGACGACGACGACTCCAGCAGCGGCACCAGCGGGCTCACGCTCGAGGACCGCTGGGAGGACATGAACCCCGGCGACTGCCTCGTGCTCCCCGAGGACAACGGCTTCCTCCCCGAGGGGTCAGCGCGGGCGACGTCGGGCCTCTGGTACGACGTGCAGTGCCTGTGGATCGGCGGCAACGCCAGCCAGATCGTCATCGAGCCCTTCTCCTTCGATGAGGTCAACGGCGGGGACTTCGAGGTGAGCGTCGTCCGCGGGACCACCCCCGGCGGCGAGGTCATCGCGCTCGGGGGCGACCCCGGCACCCTGCACCTGATGCCGAGCGCCTTCGGCGTCCTCAACGGCTGGTGGGAAGGCGACCTCGAGGACGTGGACAGCGGCGGCAACCCGGTCCGCCTCGAGGCGGTGATCTTCAAGGACGCCGCCGTGGACCAGGTGGTCGGGCGCTGAGCGAGCCCTCTCGCGGGTTCACCTCGGCGCGGGCAACCGCGCCGGCAGGTGGAACCTGACGTCCGACAACGCCCCGGCCTCCACGCGCACCCGGCCCAGCTCCGCCGTGGACCCCGCCCACGAGTCGACGCACGGCCGCAGGGCACCGGCCGGGTGGGTGACCGCGACCTCGTAGTTCCCCGGGAGCAGCCCCGCCACGAGCACGCCTCCGCTCGCCGCCGTCCGCGACCGCCAGGGCACCGGCTGGTGGAACGCCCCCAGGTACGTCACCCGTCCGCCCCCACCCCGAAGCTCGACCCGCGCGCCGGCGACCCCGGTGGCCTCCGCCGTGCAGCGCGCCTGGTGCACGCAGGTGACCGAGAAGCCACCCCGCCGACCGTCCAGCGCCCCGATGAACGGTCGCGACGTGTATTGGACCCAGCTCCAGGGCAGCTCCAGCGGAGGCACCGGCCAGTCCTCGTCGGACGTCCTGAGACAGAAGACGAGGGGCAGCTTGTGACGGGCCTCGATGCGCACGGCGAGGTCGGCGTGGGCGGGCAGGCCGCGCAGCCGGTAGACCCCGTCGGTCCCGGTCACGGCGGGTGCCAGCGCGGGGTGGTCCCGGACGAGCACGCGGGCGCCGACGAGGGGCCGGCCGGTCTCGTGGGCCAGCAGCCGCCCTTCGATGGCGACGCCGGGGCCCTCCGCGCCGCCGACGACCGCCTGACCCGTCCGGCGCGGCAGGAGCCGGGACAGGGGACCCGCCACCAAGCGAAAGAGGTTGCCCCGCAGGGCCACCAGCTCGCCGGTCACCGCTCCGGCCGCCTCTGGGAGAGCATCCAGGCGAGCACGTCGTCCTCGAAGGCTCCGTTGAACCGCGGGGCGTGGTTCCCACCCACCACCTGCCACAAGCGCACGTCGACACCGTCGGGGCAGTCCAGGGCAAGCACCTCGGTCTCCTCCCCCGGCAGCAGCGGCGTGTAGTCCCGGGTCTCCGTGGCGTCCAGGCTCAGTCCGCAGCCGCCCCGCTGCCCCCACCGCCGCAGCATCTCCTGAGCCGAGGGTCCGGTGGGATCCCCCTCGATGGCCTGGGCCCGGTCCTGGGTGCCGTGGACCTGGAGGACGGAGACCGGCCGCGTTGCCTCACACGCCGCCTCATCCCAGGCGCCCGTCCCCGCGACGCTCACCAGCGACGAGAACGGGTGGTCCGCCTCGCAGGCCAGCCGGTAGCTCATGAACCCGCCGTTGCTGTGGCCGATCAGGGCGATGCGCTCGGGGTCGACCGGGTACTCCGCCGCGACGTCCTCGACGAGGCCGAGCAGATAGCCGACGTCGTTCACCCCGCTGCCCTCGAAGTCGCAGCAGTCCGGGGTGGCGTTCCAGAAGCGGTAGCCCCTCGAGTCCTGGAAGCCGTCCGGCAGGACGACGAAGGCGCCACGGGCGTCGTCCAGGCCCATCCACCGGGTGACCTGGCTCCCGGAGTTCCCGTACCCGTGGAGCGCGACGACGAGGGGCAGCGGGGAGACCCCGTTCCAGTCGATGGGATCGAGGACGACGGCGGGACGGTCGGCGCCCACGGTGGGGCCGGAGAGAGGGCAGCCGGCCAGGAGCAGGCCGAGGACGAGGGCGCAGGACCGAAGGGACACACGCCGAGCCTACGTCAGGGGGCGGGCTCCGCGTTGCGGGCGCGCACCAGCCCCCGAGCCGTGGCGTGCAGGCGTCCGGCCGCCGCCTCCTCGCGCGTCATCTCCACCAGGCAGCCGGGGCGACCCTCCGCCCGCATCGCGAGCTCGGCCGCAGTCTCAGAAGACAGCCCGAGGCCTCGCTCCCCCAGCTCCCGCAGCGCGCTTTCCGCGAGGGGACCAAGGTGGAGGTCGCCCCCGGACCGGGCCGTGGAGATCACCAGGAGCGGCGCCCCCGGCCAGGTCTCCAGCAGCGCCGCTGGGTCGTCAGGAGCGAGGGCGATGCTGAGTTCCTCGCCAGGTCCCTCCACCTCCTCCAGCGTGCGCACCCCCGCGACCTCGTGGGCCGTCTGCACGAGCCACTCCACGAGGCGGGACACGCCCATCCCCTCCTCGCCGCTCAAGACGACGTGCCGGGCCCCGTCGCGGGCGCTGCGCAGGGCGGACCAGAGCCACTCCTGCGCCGCGCGCCGCCCCACGATGGGAGGGGGGCGCATGGACAGAACGAGGACCGACGGGGGCGGCACGGCCTCGGGCGACGGGGGCGCGGGCGGCAGACGACGCTCCGTGCCCTGGAGCGCGGCGAGGGCGGCGATGGCCGAGGGGAACCGGGCGGCCGGGGACGGAGCGAGCAAGCAGCGGATCCACGCGTCCAGGGACGCATCTCCGGTCCGTACCTCGCCGCCATCGGCGGGTGGCGCCCCCGCGCTCAGAGCGACCAACGTGCAGCCGAGGGCGTACAGATCGGACCAGGGACCGAGCCGAGCGGGATCACGCTGCTCGGGCGCGCGGTACCCAGGCGTCCCGCCCAGCGGCCGGGAGCCGGTCTCGGCGAGGACCTGGGCGATCCCGAAGTCCGCGAGGAGGACGCCCCGCCGGCTGTCGCGCAGCAGGTTGCTCGGCTTGAGGTCCAGATGGACGACGTCGCGGGCGTGGGCGTGGGCGAGGGCCGTGAGGACGGAGGCCGCGACGGCGCGCAGCTCCTCGGCGGTGGCGCTCCCCTGGGAGCGGGTCAGCGGCCCGCCGTCCGCGAGCTCCATGATGAGCGCGAAGGCGCCCTCCTCCACGTCGGCCAGGCTCGCCGCCACCGCTCCGACGATCTCTGTCTCCAGGAGGCGCACGATGCCGGGGTGGTCGAGGCGGGCGATGGTCTCGACCTCGCCGCGGAAGCGGTCCCGGGCTGCCGGCGTCGACCACTCGGAGAGGACCTTCACGGCGGCCTCGGCGCCGGTGGCCGGGTCGACGGCCCGCCAGACCTGCCCCATCCCGCCTGCACCGATGGGCGCTGTGAGGAGCCATCGGCCGATGGGGGCTGGGGTGCCTCGGAGCGCGTCAACCTCGGCCTGGATGACCGCGGTGTCGCTGGGTCGGTGGGTCCGGCTGTTCTGCGCGGCGGCGAGGTCCAACAGGGCGACGGCCCGCCGAGGGTCGGCCCGGCGGCGGCGCGCGTGGCGCACCAGCGACTGGATGATGTCGGCCTCCTCGCTCTTGGTGTGGGCCAGGGTCTGTCTCAGGAGGGCGAGCTCCTCGAACCAGGATGCGTCGTCGGCGTCGAGCAGCTCGAGGCGCAGGACCTCCTGGAGCGCCACCAGCTCCGAGCGGTGGGGCGAGACGGGGGTGGCCTGGTCGAAGAGCTGCCTCGCGTCCTCGATCCGGCCCTGCTCGAGCCGGACGACGACCTGGAACAGGGCCAGGGCCTCGCGGAAGACGGGACGTCGTGCGTTCGTGGCCCCGGAGACGGCGGTCTCCCATGCCTCGTCGAGGCGGCCGGTCCAGAGGCACGTGCGCACGTGGGTCCAGTACTTGGCGCCGTTGTGCATGCCGGTCTCGCGGTGGATGCGCAGCGACTGGCCCGAGGCGCGGTGGGCCTCGTCGAAGCGGCCGAGACCGCAGAGCAGGTCGGCCGCGAGGTAGAGGGCATCGGCGCGGGCGACGTGGGCGTCGATGGGCTCGGCGAGGCGGGCGGCGGCGGTGGCGGCGGCGAGGGCCTCGTGGAGATCTCCGGTGCGTCGCAGCTGCGTCCCCCGCTGGCCGGCGCCGGCCGCGCGGCCGCGGACGCGGCCGTGGACGAGGTTCAGCTCCGACGCCCGCGCGACGTCGTCGTAGCCGGCCCGATCGCCGAGGCGTGCGCGGAGGGTCCCGCGGCGCCAGTAGGCCTGAGCGAGGGGCCCCTCTCCCCCCGGGACGCCGTCGAGGAGGGCGATGACGCGGTCGGCGAGCGCGAGAGACGCCGTCTCGTCGCCTCGGAGGAGATTGCCCTCGGCGAGGAGGAGCCGGGCGTCGAGGAGCGCGGAGTCGCCGCCGAAGCGAAGGCGCATGACCTCGAAGAAGGCGGCCGCGTCTGCATCCCGACGGCAGCGCTGGAGGGCGGTGAGGTAGCGGAACTGGGCATCGGCGTCGGGGGACTCGCCGGCGGCGACGGCGGCCTCGAAGCGGAGGACGATGGCGTGGTGACGGCCTTGTCGGTCGAGCAGCTCGAGGTCCCCCGCCAGCCCGGGGGTCGGCGGGTCGGAGTGGCCGAGCCCGAACTCCACGGCGCGCAGGGCGTCGGCCCAGGCGACGAAGGTGCGCGGTGGGGAGACGGCGAGGGCGGCGAGGTCGGCTCGAAACCGGCCCGGAGGGAGGCGAGCCGCGGCGTCGAGGACCCAGGTGTGGAGGGCGCCGAGGTCTGCCTGGCGGCCAGCGACGCGGGGGACGGGGACGAGGCGGCCGAGGACGGTGGCCCCGGCGGCGACGACGAGGCCGGGGCCCACCTCGAAGGAGAGCTTCGCGACGGCATGGACGCGCCCGAGCAGCGCAGCCGCCTGCGCGAGCCAGCGGGCGGCGAGGACGCCGTGGGTGGCTGGGTCGGCGAGGGCCACGCCGATGGGGCGGCCGACGACGCGGTCGTGGACGACGGCGGCGCGGGAGCCCTCGACGTGCAGGGCAAGCTCCCGCGGCGCGCCCCGCACCTGGGCGCTGGCGAGGGCGCCCATCTGCCAACGAACGTCCGCCCGGCGAGACGGAGGCAGCGCGTCCCAGCGCCGCAAGACGGTCAGGGTGAGGGGGCGATCGGAGCCGGGCGCGCGGGCGTCGAAGACCACGGCATGGTCGGAGCGCGCGACCATCTCGCGCAGGTCGAAGCCGAGGCAGGAGTCGCCGCCATCCAGAGCATCGGGCGGCAGGGAAGGCCGCGACGCACCGCGAGTCGTCGCCAGGCTGGGGCGATCCATCTCCACGAATGCACCCTACGAGGGCGCGCCGAGATCTCCGATGACAGGGCTATGACGTGGGGGGTGGGGAACCGCCGCCCCCCAAGCTCAGGAGTCAGAGGCAACACCCGAGGGTTTCTTCGGGACGCCCGGGGCTCCGCCACTCCTCAGGCCGGCTCCGATCGCCTCTCCTGGGGGTGGTCCATCAGCTCCCGAAGCGTGCGGCGGGCTGCGCTGCGCCCCACGCCTTGCGACAAGACATAGCCTCCAATGCCCCCCAGGAGGGTGCCGACCGTCTCGCCTTCGAGGAGCTCGGCCAGTCCCAGAGCAAGGATCGCGCTCAGCAGAAGCATCACCGTCACGAACTGGATGACCTGCCCAGAGGCGACCCACTCCATCATCACCACGCTGGGGAAGAGACGCACCACGGCGATGGCGATGACGCTGATCCCCCCCAGGAGTCCGATCATCCATGGGAGCTGAGAGCGCAGATCTTGCTTCCGCTCCTTTGTCTCGATCTTCTTCTCCAGCTCGCCGAGGTACGCCCGCACCTCCGTCTCGGCGTCGGCCCATGTCTCGGAGATGCGCTTTCGCATCTCGGCGCGCTCCCGAAGCTCGACTTCTACGGCTTCAGCGACCCGCGCGGTCTCCGAGGCGAAGTCACCGGCCAGCGCGAGCTTGCACGAGTTCACTGCCGCCCCTCGGTCGACGGAGAGCTTCGCCGTCGTTCGCCGGAGGGCACCCCACTCGGTGATCTTCTGCTCCAGGTCGAGGTCGTAGGCCACCTCGACGATCTCCCCTGCCGCGAACCTGATCTTCTCGACGGACTGCGCCAAAGCAGTGGCCTCCGCCTCCTTGCACGGCTTCTTCTTCAGCTCGCCCAGTCCCTTCAGGAGACTCTCCTTCGACGCAGCAAGCCGATCTCGAAGCACCGCAGACTGCTGATTGCCAACCGACTCGGAGTTGACCGCCTTGTACGTTCGGACCTCCGCCAGCTTCTCGAGGGCCCACTGCCGCTCCGTCTTGGTCTCGGCGAGATCGTCGGGGAGCAGGCGGGTCCGGTCCCGAATCGTCTGTAGTTCGAGCTCAGCCGAGTGGTCGTGCTCGATTCCTGCACCGAGAAGACGACTCAGGCTGGACGGCTGGGACGTGGTTATCGCCGGAGCGACGAGCAGGGCGATGAGGGCGAGGCAAAAGAACCTCGACCACGCGCGCGGGGGCCCGAGCAAGCAATAGCGCTCTCGGGTCGGTACGGGGGTCTCGCAGTTGGTCATGGCAGATCACTTCTCCTTCACTTGGAGAAGAAGGTCGCAACGAGCATGCCAGGCGGCGCAAAGACAACAGGTGGCGCCTGCCGCCACCGCTCGGGACGGCCCCTGGAGGGGCTCTCCCGAGCCTCGCTGTCCTGGAAAGCAGACACCCGGAGACTCGCCCTGTAAGGCTGCGCAGACACCCCCGGCAGCCAGCGGGCCGCTCAGTAGTGCTCGAAGTTACAGTTCATGTTCGAACGATAGCGGTGGTGACTGCGTCGTCGGGGCTGTGTGTCGACGCGTGTGTCGCGTCTCAGCTCTGGGGCCGTTGGCCATCGCACTTGGGCGTGAGGATACACTCGCTCCCGACCTCGACTCGACCTGGGGGGGAAATGGTCTGGATACTCCACCTAAGCGACCTGCACCGCAGCCCAACCGCGCCCATTCCGGACCATCTCCTGACCGAGTCCGTGATGAGGGAGGTGACGAAGCTGCGAGGTGGAGATAGCGGGGTCGACCTAATCGTCGTCAGCGGCGATCTGATTCAAGGCTCGAAGCAGGACGACCTTGTAGCGGCTACCGCTGAGGTCGACCGCCAATACGCGGAAACACGAGCGCTACTGGAACTCCTCGTTCAACATCTCCTTGGCGGGAAGTGGGATCGAGTTGTCATCGTCCCCGGAAACCACGACATCTGCTGGGCGCACTCCAAGGCCTCGATGAACCGCGTGGTACTTCCGCCGGACCCAGCCGAGCGGGCCGGCTACGTCCGAAGGTACCTGGCACAGGGAAGTTCCAGTCACCTCCGCTGGTCATGGGCGGACCTCTGCTTCTTCGAGATCGACAACGACGAACTGTACGAATCTCGACTTGCCTCATTCGGTCGCTTCCTGAACGATCTTCCCCGATCGGACGATCATCCTTGGCGCGATGAACCAGCCGCCCGATACACGATTCAGGTGTTCGATCAGTTTGAACTCTGCGTCGTAGGCTTCTCAAGCTGCCACAAGCTCGATCACCTCAACCACATCGGGTCCATCCACCCTGAGGCCATTGCGGCCGCGGAGGAGGAGATCCGACGCCAGGGGGTCGCGGAATACAGAAAGGTAGCGGTGTGGCATCACAACACCCGAGGAGGACCTGCTGACTCAGACTACATGCACGACCACGTCCTAGAGATGCTCACTGCACTCGACTACTCGCTCGGAATCCATGGACACCAGCACCGCTCCGAGGTGGTCTATCGCCACTCGAATGTGGATGAGAGTCAGACGCTGGCTGTCATCAGCGCCGCGTCGCTGTGCGCGGGGGCCCGCGAGCTACCACCCGGACACAATCGTGGTTTCAACATCGTCCAATTGGATGCTTCCAGCGTATCAATATGGCCGCGTGAACTTCTGACGCTGTCGGAGTTCATGGTCTGGCAGCCGCGGCGGCTTCCGAGCGGAGAGGAGGTACGAAAGGTGCCTCTTCGAACTTCGAGAGTGGGCCACGTCGACCTTAGGAAGAGAATCCTGTGGCTGTACGACGAGAAGAGACTGCTAGACATGGCGAACGTCATCGAGCGTTCAGGGGGGCTTCAGGACCACTCGCTACGGGCACTCTGGATCGAAGCCCTCGAAGAGCTGGGGGAAGACGTGAGGTTGGGCGCGATGCTGCCCACGACCGGCAGCGAAGCGATATCCGTGCTTGCGGCCCTCGAACGGGCTGGAGATCACCAGCGGCTAGCTGCGCGCCTGTCCGAGCCATGGGCGGCCAACACAACCGACGCCAGCGTCAGCGACTTCGTTGGCCGACTCACAGCCAGACTCAGAGTTCAGAGCCTACTCCGTCGGAGAGAGGGGGCGAGTCGTGACTAACTTCAGGCTTCGTGTTGAAGCAGATCGTGTTCTGCAGCTCTTGAGCTCGCAGATCTACGACTCCCCCTTTGCGATGCTGCGAGAGAATGTTCAGAACGCGTACGACGCCACACTGATGCGGCATGTCGGTCATGGCGTACCGCTGAGCGAGATGGCAATCGATGTCGTTCTTGAAGGACATGAAGTGAGCTTCGTAGATCGAGGTATCGGGATGTCCGAGTCGGTCTTGCGCGGGAACTACTGGTCCGCGGGCTCTAGCGGCAAGACGGGAGATCTGGCACGACGGGCTGGTGTCGTCGGTACTTTCGGTATTGGCGCGATGGCCAACTTCGGAGTAGCCGATCGGCTTGAGGTCGAGACTCAGGAGGTGGGCTCGAATGTCCGCTTGTGGTCCGGTGTAAGCCTTCGGGATCTCTCACTCGACAAAGACTGCATTGAGCTTCGCAGCGACCTACCCGCGGGGGAGCCCGGCACCACGGTCCGACTCACACTCAAGGCGGGCACCACGGTCTCAGAGAAGAGGGCGGCCAAATACCTGGCTCCCTTCGTCCGCTTCCTTCCGGTCCCCGTCAGAGTGAACGGTACGAACATCTCCCAGGGAGGCTTCTTCGAAGACCTCTCCGACGGGACTGATCTCCTCCGGAAGGAGACCTGGACGATTGACTCCTTCACGCTGCCCCTTGAGATCTCAGTCAACCCGAACACCTCAGCGCTGCGAGTCGCTTGTCGCGAAGTCAAGCTAGATGGCGTCCCCGTAGGTCGACTCGCTCTCCGACAGGATGGGCGGTCAATTGACGGTCTGCGCTCTGGCTTCCGACTGGCGGCGCTTCCTGTTTCGAGCCCTTTTCAATGGGGTGGCCGAATCGACGTGACCTTCCTGACCCCGACGGCGGGGCGCGAGGCGCTGACCCGAGACTCGATTCGGGTGGCGAGCAGGATCGTTACCTGCGTTGACACCGCGGCTGCAACCGCCCTGGCCGACTCAGCAAGAGCCGACCAGAACACTGGCTTCCTCACATACGTTCGCAGGAAAGACGCCATGAACCTCGCAGGGAACGTGCGGATTCGCGTGGCCAACGAGGAGGAGGTTCCGCTCTCAAAGGTAACCACCCTCAAGGGCGCGCACTTCTACCTTGGAGCAGATCCCGCGACTATCGAGCAGTTCTCCTCCGGTGCGCCGCTCCTTCTCGTGTCAAACCGGCAGCCGCGCCGCGCGATCCAACAACGCTGGCTGGCGGAGCATCGGATTCCCGAGGTTCCTGACCGGGCCCACATCACGAGCGTTTTCCCTCCCGAGGAGCTCTCACGAGGTGAACTGGCTCTCAAGCTGCGCGTCGAGTCAGTTCTCCAGGAGGACTACCTGCTGCCCCGGACCGACGTTCGCTTCGCGGAGATTAGTCACGGGGTCACTCTACTCCTCGACGCTCAGGAGACTGAGAACCCGGTCATCTACCTCCGGCGGGGAGGCCCTGGGATCGCAGAACTCCTCCAGGTACGCGAGACATCACCTGATCTCTTTGCGCCCTTTACGAAAGACTACGTTCGCAACCACGTCTATCGGCACGTCCAGGGCCTGGTTCCGTCCGCAGCACGGCAAGGTGCCGAGAAGCTCAAGGCGCTTCTGAACAAGCGAAAGGAACTCTACCGGTACGAGTCGGAGGAGGTCGGCAATCTCGACCCGATCCTGGTGGAGTTTCTTGAGGGCAAGATCACAATGGACGAACTTCTGTCCGGGCGGTCGACAACCCGGAACGTCGGACGCCAACGGGTCTCTGCCAGTCAGGTCGGAGCGATCGAGAGGGAGATCCCGACCCTGGGGACGACTTCATCCCCCTCTGAACCCGATGACGGGTCGGCGATGCCTGGAATCCTCCGGCTTGACACCGACACGAAGATGAAGGTCCTTGTCGCAGAATCCGGCGTCCCAATCCTTGGGGGCTTCCGCACGTTCCTAGGACTAACGGACAAGGTCTCCGCACGTGATAAGGACTTCTTCATCGCGCCCCACCACACTCGGGTCATCTGGGCTCAGCACCGGGTGATCTTCGTGTTTCAGCACGCCTCGGGCGGGCTTTCGTTCTACTACGACGTAGAGTTGAAGGAACCTCTAGATGTGGGACCTGGTGGTCGAGAGATCCCAACGACCACCCTCATTACGAAGAGCCGTGTCTTCGTCCCGGTTCCGACTGAGATCGAAGCAGCCTTCGCGGTCTCCTCAGGCAAGCGCGAATTCTTCGTTCGATACGACTTCGTAACGAGCTAGCAGGACGGCAACGCAGAAGCTTCCTGGGCCGGACAGCACGTCGCTGGGCTCTCCCGTCACGAGTCTCGGCGCGCCCCCGTCTGTTCGGACCGATCCCAGTGGGCACCCAGTATCGTTCCGAGGCCCGCGTTCTCCACCGCTCCCCGTCGGGTCTCCGCTCTGCTCTCGGCATAGTCCCGCAGCCCTACTTGGAGTGTGTGCCCCATGATCGCCTCATAGGTCCGAGGGTCGGTGCCTCGCTCGATCAACTCGGAGGAGACGAACCGACGGATGGCATGGGGCGTCAACCTCGGCACCCCTGCCGCCTCGCAGGCAACCGGCAGCTTCCGCTGGCAGAGGGTAATTCCCCGCGCTCGGGACCCGAAGACCGGCCCGTCGGACAGCGACGCCATCCTGCGTCGGCGGAGCATCGCCAGGCAGTCGCCCGCGATCGGCACGAGCCGCCGTCCCGTCTTGCCGGTCAGCGCCACTTGTTCGTTCCGCAAGTCCACGTCCTTCCAGAGCAGCCCGTTGAGCTCGCCCTGTCGGGCGCCGGTCGAGGCGAGGAACAGAAAGGCGTCCTGCTCGTCGGGCCACGGCGCTAGCTCGCGCCACACCGCGAATACCTGCTCCCGGGTGGGGGTGGGCTTCTCGCGGACGCGGTCGGCGCCGACGCGGGGCCAGGAGAGGTCGAGGGGATCGCAGAGCCCGACCGACGCGGCCCAGGCCAGCGCGGCGCGGAGCAGGATGATGTCGCCACGGACCGTCAGCGGCGCCGCGCCCCGGCTCAGCAGCCCCCGCACCCACCGCTCGATCTCCCGGGAGGTGAGCCGGGCGACGAGGAGCGGTCCCAGGGCGAGCCGGATGCGGGCTCGCTGCGACTTGTAGCCCTTGAGCGTCGTCTCCTTGAGCTGGCCGGCATCGACCCGCTCCTGGCAGTCGCCCAGGTAGTAGGCGAGCACATCGGCGACCGTTTGGGCCTCGGAGTCGAGCCCCCGTCGGATGTCCTCCCCGCCGGCGAGACCGATGGCGATCGACAGGACCGCCGCCTCGGCCTCGTCGCGCGTCGCACGACCTGTCCAGATCGTCTCCTTCCGGCCGCGCATGGCCCGCCAGTACCAGCGTCTTGGGTCGTCGGCCTTCGGAGGACGCACCGCCCGGATGCGGATCTTCCCGATGGAGAACGGAGCGGGCTTGATGGGGTTGGTCTGGCTCATCGTTCGTCCTCTTGCGGAGGGGTGACGGGCACTTCGGACGGCTGCTCGCCCTCGGTGATCCAGGCGTAGAGCGCACCGAGGCTCGGTGCCTCGGACAGCACTTGGCGGGCCGTTCGAAGAGCCGCGGCTCGGGTGAAAGACGCCACCGACAGGCCGGACGAGCGGGCCGCTCGCTCAACGACGAGGGCCTCCTCTTCCTTCCAGTTGATGACGGTCCGGGACGGGGACTGAGAATCACTCATGAAGACACCTCCAGGTCAGTATGTCGCACTGGGATCACGCCAGGAACTAACGACGTCAGCAGACACGACCTGTGCTTGACGTTATGAAACGACCGATTCAGAATGACAACAGGAATGGAGAACGAGTCATGGAGCCCACAACTGCCGTGGTCTACTGCCGAGTGAGCACCGAAGGCCAGGGCGCGTCCGGCCTCGGCATGGACGCCCAGGAGGCCCGCTGCCGGCTGTTCTGCGAAGCCGAAGAGCTGACCATCCTGGACACCTTTCGCGAGGTCGAGTCGGGCACCCACGACGGACGGCCGATGCTGGCCGAGGCGCTCAAGCTGGCCCGCGCCCGGCGTGCGGCCCTGGTGGTGGCGAAGGTCGACCGCCTCGGGCGCAAGCTCGCCACCGTGGTCCGAGTCCTCGATGGCCGCGCCCCGGTGTACGTCGCAGAGCTGGGCCGGGCCGCGTCCCGGTTGGTCGTCGAGATCCAGGCCGTCGTCGCCGCCGACGAGGCGCGGCGGATCTCCGAGCGGACCAAGGCGGCGCTCGCCCAGGCGCAAGAGCGCGGCGTCCGGCTCGGCAACCCGCGCTGGGCTGACTCGATCGAGGGGGCGCGAGCTGCGCGGGTGTCGAAGGCCGACCAGTTCGCCGCCTCGGTTCGGCCAGCCATCGCCGAGATCCGCGCCGCCGGGGTCAGCACGCTCTCGGGCATCGCCCAGTGCCTCACAGCGCGAGGGATTCGCACCTCGCGGGGCGGGTCGGAGTGGAACGCCAAGCAGGTATCGAGGGTCCTGGCGCGCTGAGCGGTTCTGCAAGAGGGGCATCCTCAAAACCTCAGAACCCATGCGTCCGACCGCCCTCGGAGTCGGACCAGCGGGGGTTCACCACGTACCGCGGCCCTGGCGGTCTCCCCGCTCGGCCATGTGGTCGTTCGTCTGGTGAGACCCGGACGTATTCGTGCTCGACCAGCACCTCCAGGGCCGCATCGAGACGCTTGCCCCTGCTGAACGCCTGCCGGCCCCGAGCCGCCTGGTGGAGGTCGCGCCGGCTGAACATGCGGCCCACTCGGTCCAGGTACGGGAGGAGCAGCAGCGCGTCGGTGATCGGTTCAGGCTCGCCCATGACTGCGAACGTGGTCCGCGCTTCGTCGAGGAGGTAGGTGCCGAGGATCACGGCGTCTTCCATCACGCTCTCTCTGACATCGGGCTCCTGGAGCGCCTCCGGCCCACGAGCGAGGTGAAGAAGGCCGGCGATCCTGGCGACGCCGCCGGCGAGCTTGCCGGCCCAGTCCGCGATGGGTGAGAGGTCCCCTCCGATGGGGTCCAGCCGCGGCTCCAGCTCCCGCTCGAACTCCCTCAGGACGGCTTGGGCTTCACCCGACAGCCGGAGCTCCAACGGCTCATCGCGCTGTTCCTCCTGCGCCGCCCGGGCCGAAAGCAGCGTTCGCAGGAGGTCGCCGTACGCCGCCTCAACTGCAACGGAGACGCGCCCTGGATCGACTTCTCGCCGCCCAACACGACTCGGTGGCGCCGACCAGAAAAAGCGGGACAGCAACCCCCGCCCGCGAAGCCGCGACGCCTGACCCAGCTCTCGGAGCACAGACGGCTGCGTGGCAAGGGCGATCGAGAGCATGGGGTGGTCGACCCCGCTCGCCTCCCGCAGGACTCGGTCGACCCTGATCGATTCGCCGGAGTACCCCTGTAGGTACACGTCAAGGCTGGGGCGCTTGCTATGCCGGCCGAGCACGATGTCGAACAGGGTGGCCTCAGGGGAAACCGATGCGATCCTTCCCCTTTGGCTCGCCATCAGCTCGACCAGCGCCTCGGCGGTGGAGTCGCCGGTCATGAGGCGCGGGGCGACTACGAGGTTGCTCTCTGCGACCCGCCGCTCTTCGGCGAGCGTGGCCACCTGCTCCTCGTCGCCCTGGCGCGTGGCGCGGTTCAAGGCCTTGCTCTTCATGTCGACGATCGCCCTGCTCCGCGCGATCGCTGGCGCCAACTCCAAAGCGCGCCTCCGCTCCCACTCCGCGAGGGGCGAGAAGACCCGGCTGAGGGTGGGGGACTTCCGCTCCCCCGAGGGAAGCGCGACGCAAACGAACACGCCGAGGTGCGGCTCGACCCATCCCGGCCGGACCTCGACCTTCGCCCGCGGAGCGGCGACGGAGAGGGCCGGGAGCACCAGCAGGCCCGGAAGCGCCATCGGCACCTGCAACTCGTTCGCGAGGCCCCGCACGAAAGCGTCCACCACCGGCGGGAAGGAGTCGTAGGGGAACCCGTCGTTGCGCGGCTCGGGTCTTAGCGGCCGTGGCGGGCCCCAAGGAGCGCCGTCCGGGCCCAGCTCGACGGTCCCGACGAACGGCGAGTCGGGCAGCTCTCCGGCCCGCAGCAGGTCGTTGTCGTCACGCACCGTGCCGCTCCCGTAGGTCGAAGACCCGGCAGCGGCCGTGGAGAGTTGAGGCCACGCGAGCGGCGTAGCCGCGGCCCGCTGTATCGAGGTGGGTCCGCAGGCAGACATGCGTCCCGTCAGGGACGCGGCTCGCCAGGGTCTGGTTCCACGCCCCCTGCCAGACGCCGAACACCGCGGGGGCGTAGAGGTCCGCATCCGGCGTCGCGGTCGTCCACGAGAGCCAGTCCGGCTCGCCCTCCAGGATGAGGGCCTCCAAGGGGGCGGCAGGCCACCACTCGGGCGGGTGGCCCACTGCCAGCACCAGTTGGCCGAGCCCATCAGCGAGGACGAGCCCGCTCGCGCTCCCCTCGCCCGCCGAGGCCGCCGAAGCCTTTGGCCACCCTGACGGCGGCGTGTCTCCGACCCAGCGCGCCCTGAGCGACTCGACCCTTCCCGTCGGTCCCCACGCCCGAAAGAGCAACCGCCAGCCCGCGGTCCAGGGACGCCCCAGGCAGGCCGCCCAGCGTGGCAGCCGCGCTGTCCTCGGCAGCGCACGGGCGAGGTCGCGATCCCCGACAGTGCCAGGGTCGATGCCTCGCGCCGCGAGCCACGCTGCGACTTCGAAGTCGTCGCAGACGGGCCGACAGGAGTCCCACAGGGCGACGACCTCGCTGGGCGGCGGACGCTTGTGCCGGGGCGGCGCCGCAGCCTTGGCGACCGCCGACCCAGGGCGACGTGGGGGAGCCGGCGCCGCCCCCCGCTCGGGCAGGTCGCGGGGGTTTCGCTTCCCGACCCGGAGTCCATCCCGGACCGTGCGAGTCACCTCCCGACGGCCGAGCCCGGACTCCTCAGCGACGTACCGCAGTTCGTCGACAACAAGCTCCTCGGAGAGCCCTCCCGCCGCCACGAGCTCGCCGAGCGAGGCCGAGGCCGCGAACAGAGCCGAGTGCCGTCCACCCTCGCCAGCCTCCCGGACCCTCGCAAGCTCCCCCGCGAGCGCCGCCGCCAAGTATCGGTCGCTCACAGCTTCCTCCGCTGGCTGCGCCTTCGCGGCCGGCCGGGCTCGGGCTCGCCCTCGGGCCGGGCCAGCTCGATGCAGTCGGCCCAGAGCACCACGCGCCGACCGCCCAGCCGACGGACGATCCCTGCGGCTTCGATGGCGGCGCGCGCTTCGGCGTCCCGCATCGGCATCAGCTCGGCCGCACGGGCGACCGAGAGCAGCGCCGCGCTGCCCAGGCTCAGCCGATCGTTCCCAGCGCTCATCGAGCCGACCGACGCCGGGCCGCGACCCACTCGCGCAGCTCGTTCTCGTCAAAGCGGACGGTGCGCGGGCCCAGCCGGACGTAGGGAACTCGGTTCTGGTGGACCCAGGCGTAGAGCGTTCCGCGCGGGATGTTGAGCAGGGCGGCTGCCTGCGTGTACGTGATCAGCTTCATCGCATTAGTCTCCCGACTGGCCGCCCGACATCGTGTGGGGCGTGCTCGGTACCGAAGAGCTTTGTGAGCGCGGCCAGCCTGCGTCCCGCACGGCATTCACCGGGATTGGCGTGAGCGTGGGAGAGGGCGCAGACGGGCCGCCGAGGCCGGAGGTGATCAAGCAGAGCCTGATCCCGCTCGGCGTCCTGTCGCTCAGGTCGGGCACCATCGCGCAACTGGGGCTGATCGCCTGTCGCCAAGGCGACGCGGTGGTGCCAACCCTGCTCGTCGAGCCACGGTCCCTCGTCCTGTTCGAAGTAGACCGCGCCGTGACTGCCTATCGAGAGTGGGTGGGAGGCCTCAACAGGTCGGCGGTGGAGTGGCCCAAGGCGCAGAGCTGGCGCGACTTCAAAGTGCCCGACCTGTCCAACCTGCTGGACCTCCACCAGTGGGGTAGGCGGCGTGACGGGCGGCGGGTCGCACCGCGCGAGGTGCGGTCGCTCTGGAGTGCGGGCGGCGCGGACCTGGAGGCGATGTACGAGGGCCTGCCCGATGCCGTCAAGGCTCGCCGCAAGGCGCTCCAGGGCCTCTGGTCTCGGCAGCCGTGGGTCTTCTCCACCCCTGCCTTCCACCCTTCCAGGTTCGCCGGACTGCTCAAGGACGCGTGGCCGGTCGCCGACCTGCCCGCGTTCGATGCGGCCTTCACCATCCTCCGTGGCAGTGCAGGCACCAACCCCTTCCAGCCTCGGCAGGGGCGCCCCCACCAGTCGGTGGTCGAGCCCGACGAGTGGCTCTTCTACGAGGCAGTCGCCTCAGAGCTGCGGGCGGAGCCCATTGAGCTCGTCCGCCGGTTCGTCGCGGCGGGATGCGACGGGCCACGTGACCCGGCTGGCCTCGATGAGACGTTCCGCCGGGTTCGTCAGGCAGGGCTCAACCGGGTCCGCCGCGAGAGCCACCCCCAAAGCATGCTGATCCCCATCAACTCCGCGGCCGACTGCGGCCAGGACGATGAGGTGCTCCTGCGGTGGCTCCGAAGCGATCAGGCGCTCCGATGCCTTGAGGCAGTCGCCGGCGGGGACACCGCAGCGTACGACCTACCGCTGGCCGGCGGCGACTGGTCCGGCTTCGTCGCGGCCCGCCGGCAACCCCTCTGGAGGGACATCGACGCGCCCGGCGAACCGCCCCCAGAGCGCAACGCTGGTCCGACGCCGCCAGTCGGTCCGAAGGCCCCCGAATCCGAGCACGATGCGCCACTTGATCCTGAAGCCCACAACCGGCTCTGGGAGTCGGCCGAGCCTCTATCCGTCTGGAAGCGAGACTGGTGCACTGCCGCTGGGTTCGCCGAGAGCGCGCACGTGTTCTGGTCGAGGTGGCTCGCGCTCAGCCTGGGTGCTCGCGAGTAGAGACAAGGGACCCTGTCGTGGGGGTCTCAACGCGTACCCCATGCATGCCACGCAACATGCCCCGGGGCGGCATGAGCTCGTCCGCGAAGCGCGACCCCATGAGTGACATGCACCATGCAGCCACGGCTCGGACTCTTGACCACCGTGGCAAGCTTGTCGGCATGACGGCGCGACCGCGCCGAGTGGTACTGAGGGGGAGCACACGCACACGATGGAGATCCGGTCGCCCAACTTCGCCTTCCTGGCGAAGCATGACCCCCTCCTGCTGCGCTACGCGGCCCAGGCCGAGCGGTACTTCGCCGACGACCCCAACGCCTGCCTCCTCAAGCTCCGCCTCTTCGCCGAGACCCTGGCCAAGCAGGCCGCCGGGCACACGGCCTCCTGGGACGGCATCGAGGCCAGCTTCCTGGACGTCCTCAACAGCCTCGCCGCCTCCGGCGCCCTGAGCCCCGAGGCCCGGGAGCTGTTTCACTCGCTCCGACGCGCCGGCAACGCTGCCGCCCACTCCCACAGCGACAGCCACCGCGAGGCCCTCCACCAGCTCAAGGCCGCCCGGCGGCTGGCCATCTGGTTCCACAAGTCCTTCGGGCACCGTTCGTTCAAGCCCTCCCCGTTCGTCCCGCCCCCTGACCCGCGGGCCGCCACAGAGGCCCTCCACGAGGAGCTGGAGGCCCTCCGAGCCTCCCTGGCAAGCAAGGAGGCGGAGGCCGAGCAGAGCGCCGCCCAGGCAGCCCAGGAGGCCGCTCAACGCGCCGCTGCCGAGGAGGAGGCTCGACGTGCCTACGCGGATCTGGAAGCAGCGATGGAGCTCGCGTCGGAGACCGAGGCGGAGCTCGCGACCGCCCGGGCACAGTTCGACGAGAGGCTCGGTGCCCTCCAGCTCCAGGTGGCGGCGAAGCCAGAGGTAGCCGCCGCCGCCGTCGCCGCCGCTGCCCAGGCAGGGGCCGAGCTGACCGCCGACGAGGCCGAGACTCGCGAGAAGATCGACGCCCAGCTTCGGGCCGTCGGCTGGGAGGCCGACACCATCGTCCTGCGCTGGTCGAAGGGCACCCGCCCCACGAAGGGCCGCAACCTCGCCATCGCCGAGTGGCCCACCGAGAGCGGGCCAGTGGACTACGTCCTGTTCGCCGGGCTGACGCCGGTCGCCATCGTCGAGGCGAAGCGGGAGTCGAAGAGCGTGCGTGGCGTCATCGGCCAGTCGAAGCGCTACAGCCGAGGCTTCCTCGACAAGGGGCACGCGACGCCGATCGGTCCCTGGGCCGACTACCGGGTGCCGTTCCTGTTCGCGACGAACGGGCGACCCTTCTTGCGTCAGCTCAAGGACGAGAGTGGCATCTGGTTCCTCGACGCTCGCCTCCCCACGAACCACCCCCGCGCCCTGGTCGGGTGGTACTCGCCCGAGGGGCTGCTGGGGCTGCTCGACCAGGACGTGCAGGCAGCGGAGGACAAGCTCAAGGCCGAGCCGAAGGACTACCTCCCCCTGCGGGACTACCAGCGAGACGCCATCACGGCCGTCGAGAAGGCGCTCTCGGAGGACCGTCGGGAGCTCCTCCTCGCGATGGCGACCGGCACCGGCAAGACCCGAACCTGCATCGCTCTGGTCTACCGCCTCATCAAGAGCGGGCGATTCCGGCGCGTGCTGTTCCTCGTGGACCGCAGCGCCCTCGGCAAGCAGGCCGCCGACGCCTTCGGCAGCGTGCACATGGAGAACCTCCAGAGCTTCAAGGACATCTACGACGTGAAGGAGATGGGCGACCTGCGCCCCGAGGACGACACGCGGCTGCACATCGCGACGGTGCAGGGGATGGTGAAGCGGCTCCTGTACCCCTCCGACGATGACCCGGTGCTTCCCGTCGATCAGTACGACTGCATCGTCATCGACGAGTGCCACCGGGGGTACACCCTCGACCGGGAGATGAGCGACTCCGAGCTGACCTTCCGGTCCGAAGCGGACTACGTGAGCAAGTACCGGCAGGTGCTCGACCACTTCGACGCGGTCAAGATCGGCCTCACGGCGACGCCGGCGCTGCACACGACGGAGATCTTCGGCCGGCCGGTGTTCACGTACAGCTACAGGCAGGCGGTCATCGACGGGCACCTCATCGACCACGAGCCCCCGATCCGCATCGTGACGGGGCTCGCCGAGGACGGGATCCACTGGGTCGCAGGCGAGGAGATGGCTGTCTACCGGGTGCGGACCGGCCAGCTCGACCTCGTGGAGACTCCGGACGAGGTCCACGTCGACGTGGACCTGTTCAACCGTCGTGTGCTCACCGAGAACTTCAACCGGGTGGTCTGCCAGGAGCTCGCCCGGGAGATCGACCCGAGCCTGCCCGGCAAGACGTTGGTGTTCTGCTCAAACGACCGCCACGCGGACACCGTGGTCGGCCTCCTCAAGGAGGCGTTCGAAGCGCAGTACGGGCCCACGCCGGACGACACGGTCGTGAAGATCACGGGGGCCGCCGACAAGCCGATGGCGCTCTTCCTGCGCTTCAAGAACGAGCCCAACCAGATCAAGATCGCCGTGACAGTCGACCTGCTCACCACCGGCATCGACGTTCCCGAGATCACCAACCTCGTGTTCATCCGCCGAGTGCGGAGCCGCATCCTGTTCGAGCAGATGAAGGGGCGGGCGACGCGGAAGTGCGACGACATCGACAAGGAGGTGTTCCGCATCTACGACGCCGTCGACATCTTCTCGGCCCTGGCGGACTGGGACACGATGAAGCCGGTGGTGGTCGACCCGAAGGTCACGTTCCAGCAGCTCGTCGGCGAGCTGGCCGAGGTGGACGAGGAGGAGGCGCTGCGGGGGATCCACGAGCAGCTCATCGCAAGGCTCCAGCGCAAGAAGCGGCGGCTCGTCGGTGAACGAGCGGACCAGTTCGAGGCGCTGGCGGGGCAGCCGCCGGAAGAGGCCGTCGAGCTCATCAAGGGGCAAGACCCCAAGGAGACTGCCCAGTGGTTCGCGGACCGCCCGGGGCTGGCGGCGTACCTCGATCGCTCGACGGGCGACGGGCCTGTCCTGCTCGTCTCCGATCACGAGGACGAGCTCCGGCGCGTCGAGCGCGGGTACGGCAAGGCGAAGAAGCCCGACGACTACCTCGACTCGTTCGGCCGCTGGATCCACGAGCACATGAACGCCATCCCGGCGCTGGTGCTCGTGACGACCCGGCCCCGGGACCTCACCCGGCAGCAGCTCCGGTCGCTCAAGCTCGCCCTCGACGAGGCGGGCTACAGCGAGACGAGCCTCCAGGTCGCGTGGCGAGAGCTGACGAACCACGACATCGCCGCGAGCATCATCGGCTTCATCCGCCGGCAGGCCATCGGCTCACCGCTGCTGCCGTACGAGGAGCGGGTCGACCACGCGTTGAAGGTCATCCTCGGACGGCAGAAGTGGACCGTCCCGCAGCGGAAGTGGCTGGAGCGGATCGCGAAGCAGCTCAAGGTGGAGACGGTGGTTGACCGGGCCGCCCTCGACCGAGGCCAGTTCAAGGCCCAGGGCGGGTTCAACCGGATGAACAAGGTCTTCGACGGGCGCCTGGAGGAGGTGCTCGGGGAGCTGAGTGAGGCGGTGTGGGAGGAGACGGGATGAGGCGCGTTCGATGAAGGGCATCAACTCGGTCCGTCTCGCGCCCCGACAGCCAGCCTCTGGCGTGAGTGATGAACTGCGCCGAGAACTCGCTCGGGCAGAGCATCTGCGTGCGGGAGTCGGGTACTGGACCGTCCACCACCCTGACTTTCGAGGGCTGTCGCGTGCCCTGGGTGGACAGGGCTACCTCTGCGTCGACCTCAGCCTGCCCACCTCAGTCGATCGACTGGAAGAGCTGGAGGCCGCTGGCGCGGAGGTCTATCTCCATCTCGAACGGACGACGAGTGCAAGCAGCTGGGAGGGGCCGGTCCCGCGGATGCCCAACGGACTGATGCACACCAAGTTGGTGCTCTTCGACCTCCCAGATGACAAGGCATCGCTGTGGTGCGGCAGCCATAACTGGACATCCCGAGGACTCGGAGGGATGAACATCGAGGCGTCCCTGGTGCTCGACATCGATCAGGGATGCGACCTCTACAACGCAGTCGCGAGCTTCCTGGAAGAGGTGCGGGACGAGCACTGTGAGCGCTTCGACCCGAAGCTGGTCGAGTGGTACCGCTGGCTACAGAAGGACCGTTCGGAGCGCACGACCCGTGTGGTCCGGTTTAGGTCTCCGACTCCGACGGTCTACTCGGACGAGACCGTCACGCTCTTCGGCGACCGCCTCAAGGACCTCAAGCCTTTGCCCGCCGTCACCGACACGCTGCTCGTAGAGGTTCTGGAGGCCGCAGGCTCCGCACGAACTGTTTACGTGGCCGAGGTGCTCGACAAGGGGAAGCTGGAGGGGGCCGACCCCTCCGCGGGGGGACTGACGTTCGACAACCGGCACCACGGATTCCGCTCCGGGCGGGTCGTTCCAGATCTGCTTCCGAAGGCGGCACCTGCTTCCGGGCGCGTCGCCACCGCCAAGTTCTATGTGACCTTGCACCTGCTCTACGAGGCGGACGACGTCGTGCGGACTCGGCCGCCCATGACGTTGCGGCGATGGGACAGCGATCCCGAACGGCTCGCCCTGCGTCGGCTCGACCGCTGGTACCTGGACGGCTTCACCGAGGACGTTCACGAGGATGTGCCGGGCCACGAGGTAGACGAACTCATCGCCGATGCGTTGTCGTGGGCCGAGACGCGCGGAGTGAACCTGCCGGCTGGCCTACTCCAGCGTCCTACGCCGCCGGAGCACTACGCCGCCGTGGAGGCGGCGCTCTCAGATCTAGACGAACAAGAGGTCGGCGATCTGGTGCTCAAGCATGTGGCTATCCGCCGCGGCGGCGACTAACCCGGGGACGCGGCATGGGCCTTGCGCCGGCTCTCTACGGCCACGTCTCCACGGACTCGACCGTCTGCTCCTGGAAGTCCTCCCAGACCCAGTGGTACTCGATCAACAGTGCCTCGGTGTCCTTGTAGTACGACTCACGGGTAGTCCGGCGGAACCTCACCATCTCCCACCGGTTTGTCTTCGTGAGGTTTTTGTCCCAGACCTGATAGGCCTCCACCTCCGCGTTCGCTTCTTCTCGGCTCATCCACGCGACGACCATGTCGGCGATCTCTCGGCCGCCGTTTCGGAGGAGCGCGAACCAGTAATCCTGCTGTCCCATTCACTTCGGCCCTTCAAGCTCGCTGCGTCTCAGCGCCTCATAGAAAGTCTCGGCCGCCTCCCGCCGCAAAGGCCCGGCCCCGTCTTCGTGCAGACCCCGCGTAGGCACAGAGGTCCCGCTGATCAGCTCGACTTGCTCGACCACGGCAACCGCAACCTCATCAGCGGGCGCCTTGAACGGCACGACCACGTCGCTCTCGGTGATTGCCTTAAGAGGCGCCTCGCGGACCCGAACCACCCCCCACCCAGCCTGACGGAGTCGCTCCACCTTCTCTCGGTCGCGCTCCTCTCGATCCCGGTGCCAATAGGAGCCGTCGAACTCGACGATCAGCTTGTGCTCCTGCAGCTTGATATCGACTCGCTCTAAACCACTCGATGTGCGCACGCTCGTGTCCTGGGGGTCGATGTCGAAGTGCACCATGAGCTCGAACAGCAGCGCCACTTCCTGCATAGACCGACTGACAGGAGCACAGTCCGGACACCCCGTACCGTTCAGAGTTCTTGCCGTGACAGTTGTCGACCAGACGTGCTCGGGGTTGAACGAACACCTCCATCGCTTGCGGTCGTTCGACCCGGCAAGGACCCGAGAGCCATCTGCGACACCGTCGTCCTGGAGCGGATGCAGTTCATCGGCGATCCTGGGGAAGAGCGCTCTGAGTGAGTTCGTTGAAGAGACCCTGCGATTGGTACACATCCCGCACGAGTTTCCTCGGACGCGGTTGGCGACCTTCGCCGGCCACACATGGTCCTCAGCGACCTCGCACGTCCACCAAACGGTCCTGCCCGAGGCGATAGAGACATCAGTCGGGCGAAGCGGCCCGTTCAGATCGGGGTGCCATTGCCCAGCAAGCTCGGGCATCAACGCTGCGAGCGAGTTCTCCGGCGCGACTCGACGATTGAGGCAGACAGGGCAGCCAGCCGACCGAACACGTGTGTAGACGCGGTCGTCGAACCGATGGCCAGACGCACAACCCCACTCCACCCAGACGGCACTTGAAACGGTGACGGTCCAGGGGGATGCATCTCCCTCAAGGGGGCCCAGCCAGGAGGCCGCCACGTCGGGGTGGTGGCGAGCGAGTGAATTCGACAGAGACGCCCTGGCTCCCCGAACCGCGCAGAACGGGCACTCGCTGCCACTGACCAGCGAACCGATCTGGGCGCGCCATTCATGGTCCGGCGACACACCACACTTCCACCACGCGTAGACGCTAGATCGCGGGGCGTAGTCACCCGGACTCTGATCGCCGTTGCGGACGGGATGCCACAGCAGAGTCAGTTCCGGGTGGAGGGCTTCGAAGGACCCCTCAGGACCGAAGCCGTTTCCAGTGCAGATGTTGCAGCCGGTCTCGCCAACCGTTCGGTTGCCGACCGAGGTCTGCCAGGGAGGATGCGCCTCGACATCCTGGCACTCCCACCACACCCGCCTATTCGCAGCCCTCCTTACATGCCTCGGCTCCAGCCGCCCATTGAGAGGGGACCAAGAGGAGAGGAGGTGGGGCGCAGCCGTGGCGAGTGAGTTGCTGATCGACACCCGCCCTCCTCCGTCGCAAAACGGGCACAGCGGGCGGCGCTCAGCGGGCTTCGTTGACCAGACGTGGTCCGGGGCGTGAGGGCACTTCCACCAAACGACCTCTCTGGTGGAACCGCGACGGATCTCATGCGCCTCCTTGGGGTTGAGCGTGGGATGAAACTGGGCGCCGTGGGGGCCGTGCGCGATCGAATTGCTGATGCTCAGTCGGCCGGACTGTCCCCGCTTGCAGAACGGGCAGCCTGCGCCCTTCTTCCGACTGTTCGGCTGCGCCTGCCAGACGTGATCAGGGGCAACCGCGCACTTCCACCAGCGCTTCTTGTTGCTCCCCGGCGAGATCCTGCGGGGGTCGACGCCTGCGTTGCGCGTCGGATGCCACTCGCGCATCAGCTCGTGGTGGAGAACCGCGAGATTGTACTGCGGCGTCACCGACCTCCGAATCCCCGGCACCCTGCCTCCCTTGCGCGCGGTCACCAGCCCAGCAAGGGGACCGGCGCAGGTCAAGACCAGCACCTCCCCCGAAGGTAACCTGCCGCGCTGTGACCACCACCCACGACATCGTCGCCAAGCTCTGGAACCTCTGCCACGTCCTCCGCGACGACGGCATCACGTACCACCAGTACGTCTCCGAGCTGACCTACCTGCTCTTCCTCAAGATGGCCGAGGAGACCGGCACCGAGCACCAGCTCCCCGAGGGCTATCGCTGGCGGGATCTCGTGAACAAGGGCGGCGTCGAGCAGCTCACCTTCTACCGCCTTCTCCTGGTCCACCTCGGCGCCGAGGGGCGCGGCCGGGTCCAGGCCATCTTCACCAACGCCGGGACCTCCCTCCGGCAGCCCAGGAACCTCCAGAAGCTCGTGGGCAGCATCGACGCCCTGGACTGGTACAGCGCCCGCCAGGAGGGCCTGGGGGACCTCTACGAGGGCCTGCTGGAGAAGAACGCCAACGAGAAGAAGAGCGGCGCCGGCCAGTACTTCACGCCCCGGCCGCTCATCGACTGCATGGTCGCGCTGGTCAAGCCGCAGCCCGGCGAAGTGGTGCAGGACCCCGCCTGCGGCACCGGCGGCTTCCTCGTCGCCGCCGACAAGGCGATCAAGGACGCCACCGACGAGCTGTTCGACCTGCCCGAGCACCTCCAGGAGTTCCAGAAGAAGCAGGCGTTCATCGGCGTCGAGCTGGTGCAGGACACCCACCGCCTCGCCCTCATGAACGCGCTGCTGCACGGCATCGAGAGCGACTGGCTCCTGGCCGACTCCCTCTCCCCCCGAGGCGCCGCGCTGCCGAAGGTCGATGTGATCCTCACGAACCCGCCCTTCGGCACCAAGAAGGGCGGCGGTCGGCCCACGCGCGACGACTTCACCTACCCCACGAGCAACAAGCAGCTCGCCTTCCTCCAGCACATCTACCGGGGGCTCAAGCCGGGCGGGCGGGCGGCGGTGGTCCTACCCGACAACGTCCTGTTCGAGGACAACACCGGCCAGCAGATCCGCGCCGACCTCATGGACAAGTGCGACCTCCACACCGTCCTGCGCCTGCCGACCGGCATCTTCTACGCCCAGGGCGTGAAGACGAACGTGCTCTGCTTCACGCGGGGAAAGACCGATCTCGGCAACACCGAGGCCGTCTGGGTGTACGACCTGCGGACGAACATGCCGAGCTTCGGCAAGCGCAACCCGCTGACTCGCTCCCATTTTGAGGATTTTGAGGAGGCGTTCGGAGACGACCCGCTCGGCAAGTCGCCCCGCACGGACCAGGGCGAGGAGGGCCGGTTCCGGCGCTACACGCGTGAGCAGATCAAGGCGCGCGGCGACAACCTCGACATCACGTGGCTGCGCGACGACAGCGTCGAGCGGGCCGAGGACCTTCCGGAGCCGGAGGTCATCGCGGCGGAGATCCTGGAGCACCTGCGGGTGGCGATGGAGGAGATGGAGGCGCTGAGCGAGCTGCTGGAGGGCGAGGTCGAGTCGGTGGAGTTGGGGCTGTGATCCAGTTTGACGAGACCCTTCCTACGCGCGACCGTTGGAAAGTCTCCGAGCGTCTCAACGAGTTGCTGCCGCCCAGTTGGGGTTCCGTGCGGCTGGGTGACATCGCTCGCGTCCAGAACGGAGCGCCGTTCAAGTCCAAGCTGTTCAACCGTACGGGCGAGGGGATGCCTCTGATCCGCATCCGCGACGTTGGAGCAGACGGCACAAGCACCTTCTACTCGGGCGACTACGACGACGCATACGTAGTGCGGGCGGGCGACATCCTGATCGGCATGGATGGAGAGTTCCGCTGCCGGCGATGGCGCGGCCGAGCCGCTCTCCTCAATCAGCGAGTCTGTCGACTGCTCGTGGACGCCACTCAGTACGAGCCGAGCTTCCTCCTCGCCTTCATCCAGCCCTACCTGGACGCCGTCGAGCAGGTCACTTCGTCCATCACGGTCAAGCACCTGAGCAGCAAGACCGTCGCAGACCTCCGGCTTCCGGCTCCCCCCCTCCCCGAGCAACGCCGCATCGTCACCCGCATCGAGTCCCTCCAGGCCCGCAGCCGCCGCGCGAGGGAGGCAGTGGACGCCATCCCGCCCCTGCTGGAGCGGTTCCGGCAGTCGGTCCTCGCGGCGGCGTTCCGGGGCGACTTGACGGCGGACTGGCGCCGCGAGAACCCCGACGTGGAGCCCGCCTCGGTCCTGCTGGAGCGCATCCGAGCCGAGCGCAAGCGCCGCTGGCTCGACGCCGAGGCCGAGAAGGCCCGCAGCAAGGCCGAGGCGAAGGCGCAGAAGGCCGGGAAGCCCTGGACCGAGACCGACGACCGCAAGGCGCTGGAGGCGGGCCGGAAGCGGGTGGAGAAGCGGTACAAGGAGCCGGAGCCGGTGGACCCGCAGGGGCTGCCGAAGCTGCCGGAGGGTTGGTGCTGGGCAGCCCTCGGCGAGGTCGGCATCTGGTCAAGTGGCGGCACCCCGTCACGGCGCAATCCTGACTACTACGGGGGTGAGATTCCTTGGGCGAAGACTGGAGAGCTACGGGACGGCCCAATCACCGAAGTTGGCGAGCGGATCACGGAAGCCGGGCTGGCTAACAGCGCCGCGAAGCTCTTTCCGGCGGGAACGATTCTTGTCGCGATGTACGGAGCCACGATCGGCCGGATTGGCGTCCTCACCTTCGCCGCTGCGACGAATCAGGCCTGCGCTGCTCTGCTCCCCGACAGGGCGTCCTCGACGAGCCGGGACTACCTCTTCTGGTTCCTGCGAGGCTGCCAGGAAGCCTTCCGAGCCCTCGGGCAGGGGGGAGCCCAGCCGAACATCAGCCAGACCGTCCTCAAGGCGTTCCCAATCCCGATCCCGCCTCCACCAGAGCAGGCAGCGGTTGCCAACCGCTGCGCTGAGCAGTTCCAGGCGATCGACGCCGCCGAGATGGGCCGCGCCGCTGCGGTCGAGCAGCTCGACAGACTGGGGCAGTCGGTACTCGCCAAGGCATTCCGAGGCGAACTACTGCTGCCTAGCGAGGGGACCTAGCGCCGAACCTGTCTTGTAGAGACCTCGTCGAGGCCCTGTGGTGGTTCTGGAGCGTCGAAGGTCGGCCGCTTGTCGACGGTCAAGAAATCCGGACCTGGGCCGTCGCGCCCCTGGATCGAGCGGGGGAGCCCTGGGATGGGGGCCCTCGGAACTGCCATTTCGGCGACGGCGACGACGGCAACCACATCTTGGAGGCCAGTCATTGCGGCCAGAGGAGGAGGCCGCGACCGCCATCGGCCGACGCTCCCGCTGCGGCACCCGCACCGATCGACATCAACACCAACCAGCCCCGCCGGTGGCTCGTTCGGTACAAGAAGAGCCCGGCACAGGCGGCGCCTGTCTACTTCTCCTTGAGCGAGGAGGAGTGCCGACCAGCCTGGGAGAAGGCTCAAGGCGAAGTCTCCGACTCGGGCCTACAGCTCGTCGAACACGAAATAGCTGGATGGATCGCCCGGAACTACGGGGCTAAGAAGTGCGTTCCGTGTCTGGAGGAGTAGGGGCCTCGCCGGTGTGTCGCCCTGTGTCGCTCACGGGCCGGAAATGGCCGTTTCGGGCCGGTTTCCGTCGACACGCAATCCGCTAACCACCTGAAATCACTACACCCCTACAAGTGCTCGAAGTTACAGTTCAGCATGTTGCACGTCCGGGGGCAGTTGTACGCCTCCCACCTGCGCCGCTGGCTCTGCATGCTGTTCCACATCCAGGGGATGGGCTGGGTCTTCACGTTGCCTACCGGCGGGAGCCAGAAGCACAGCAGGAAGTTCCCGTACGGGTCCAGCGAGATGTCGCTGTGGCCCGCGTTGCAGGGCAACCCGTTGCTGACTGACGGGTTGCGGAAGTAGCGCTTCATCTCCGCGAGCTGGCCCACGCTGTTGCACACGTGGCCGTCCGCTTCCTTGATGCCGATCAGGTAGTCCAGCGCGCCGTCCAGCTCGTCCAGCTGGTCCTCCCGCGGGAAGTGCGGTGAGCTCACGAACCAGTTCGGGTCGTACGTCCGCCCGAAGTTGTTGAACAGCGGCTGGAACACCACCTGGTAGTCCCGCTCCCGCGTCCAGTCCGCCATCTGCGTGATCTCGCCCACGCTGTGGCGGCTCACGATCATCGCGATGATCACCCGCGGGTTGTCGACCTTGTCCACCAGGTCGAGCGTCCGCATCACCTTGTCGTACGTGCCCGGCTCGCCCCGCATGTGGTCGTGCGTCTGCCCCGAGAACCCGTCCATCGACACGTAGAGGATGTCCAGCCCCGAGTCCGCGAGCTGCTTCACCCGCCGCTCGTTGAACGTCGTCGCGTTCGTGTTGCTCGTGACCGTGAACCCCAGGTCCGTCGCGTACCGGATCAGCTCGAACAGGTCCTTGCGCAGGAACGGCTCCCCGCCCGCGAAGTTCAGCCCCACGTTCCCCGCCCAGCTCGCCACCTGGTCGAACACGCCCTTCCACTCGTTCGTGGTCAGCTCCGGCCCCGGCTTGATCTTCCAGATGTCGCACATCCGGCAGGGCAGCGTGCACCGGTCCGTGATCGAGACGTGGATTTGGTCCGGCAGTCCCGGCGCCTTGCGCAGCTTCACCACGTCCTTCGCGTCGCGCACGTAGCGGGCGAGGTCCGAGACGAAGAAGCTGCGGGGGCTGTTCACGGCGAGGCGGTCCTTCCGCGCGGAGAGTAGCCGGAGCGCGCCCTCGGTCGCAGTCTCCGTCGCATGGCACTCGAGTCCCCGCCGCGCACGATGAGTCCTTGGCCCCCGCCGCCTCCGTCCGTAGGCTCGCGCGCCTCCAAGGAGTCCCCATGCGCGCCCTCACCGTGACCGTCGACATCGCATCGGACGGCTCCTCCACCTTCGTCTCCAGCGAGACCGATGACTGGATCGGCCGGACCGGTGTCCCCCTCGGCGACGACATCTGCGACCTGTTCTTCGACTTCGAGTACGACTACGGCGGCGGGAGCCGGGAGCAGTACCGCTATCACCTCACGAAGACCGACAGCGGTGGGCTGCCGCTGCCCATCCCGGCCAGCTTCGACATCTGCCAGGCGACGCCGAACACGATGGTCGGGGCCTGGACGCTGGAGGTGGACTCCCTCGATGGCGGCGATGACGCCGTGGTCACTCTCGACATCACCGACGACGAGACGACGCTCACCATGCAGTGGGGCGACGACCCCGCCGAGGACTGGACGAACTGCGTCATCGACGGAACCGTCTGCGACCTCACGATCGCCTGCGACGACGCCGAGACCCTGCGCCTCGAGCGGCTCTGAACCGGCCCCTGCGGCCGACCCCGCCGCCCCTCACGACCCGTAGATCGTCTCCAGGTCCGGCTTCTCCGTGCAGTAGTAGTGCGTCCAGAGCAGGGCCCAGTTGGCGAAGGTGACCACCAGCGCCGCGTACGAGCCCCACCAGATCGCCGCCACGAAGAGCGCGCTCGGCGCGAACACGTACATCGCGTTGGGCACGAAGCGGTGCAGGCCCCGCGCCACGTACCCCATATCGCGGCAGCGCTCCGGCTCCCAGTGGTCGAGCCCGAACGCGCGCTCCATCCCGAAGGTGAGCTTCACCGAGGCCATGATCGACACGAACGCGACCGCCATCACCCCGGTCGCCACCGCCCGCCACGGGTCCGGCAGCATCGCCCCGCCCGGCTCGGCCATCGCCAGCCACCACACCGTCGACACCCGCACGAACGCCAACGACGCAAACCCCACCTGGTAGATCCGGAACCCCAGCGGGTAGCCGAACCGCGCCGTCACGTGCTTGCCGTAGAGCTCCGGCCGCCACCACGCCACCACCCAGGCGTGGTGGACCACGCAGGCGGCCATCGCGATCCAGACCCGCTCGCTGGCGTCGGGCAAGAGCGCCGCGACGGCGGCGAACACGGCGGCACTGATGAGGACGTGCAGTCCCTGGCGTCTCCACATGGGAGCAGCCTACGTGGGGGGAGCCCTCACCGGCTCCCGTCGTTGTCCGCGGCGCACGGGTCATCACCGCACGGCGACACCGCCACCCCGGGGCTCGCCGGGTCCAGGAACGCGGTCACCAAGTCGAACAACCCCGCCCACTGGAGCGCGCCGTGGGCCCCGTTCGACGGACTCGGCGGGGTGTTGCCCGTGGGCGACGGCCCCAGCTGGGGGTCGTACTGGAACAGGATCGGGAGACCCGGCCCCAGTGGGCCTTCCGCGGCCGGCAGCCCCCAAGGCGTCGTGTGGGCCGGCGTGAGCAGGGTCGCGCCCACCGCCCGTCCGAGGTTCTCCGTCGCCACGTTCCACATGCTGTCGTCGCCCATGTTCTCGACGTACAGCCGCGACCCCGTGACGCCTTCGGCGTAGTTGATGCCGTCGATGGCGTCCGTGTAGAGCTGGAACAGGGCCAGGGCGCGCCGCTGCGCCGTCGCGCCGGGCACCGCGTCCGCGAGCTGGTTGGTCAGATCCGCCACCTGGGCGGCCCGCTGCACCGCGAAGGCGAGCGGCCCTCCACCCACCGTCAGGACGGCCGCATCGACGTCCACCCCGTCCTGGGCGAGGAGCGCGGTGCCCATCACCGACCCCAGCGACACCCCGAGGTACCCGAGGCGGCTGTTGTCGACGAGCGCCTGCCCCTGCGCGCCCTGGAAGACCGGGTCGGCAAACAGGGAGCCGTCGTCGATGAGATCGACGAGCACGCGCGTGTTGATCATCGCCTGCACGAGCCGGTTCGCCGCGCCGATGACCCGCTCGGGGTTGTCCGCGAGGGTCAGCAGGTCGTCCAGGTCGTTGAACTCCAGCCCCCGCCAGGTCGTGGCGAGGACGATCATCCCGTTCCGCTCCGCCGCGACCACGGCGGGGTGGCGCCAGTCCGGCGTGTTCAGGTCGTACGACGGGTGGGCGGTCGCCCCGTGGCCGTACAGGAGGAGCGGGACCGACCCCGCCGGCGCGTCCGCCACCGAGCTCGGGATGATGGCGAACACGTCGATCTCGGTCTCGCCGGTGACCTCGATGGTCCCGTCGTCGTCCACGTCGAGGAACATGTCGTCGCGGAGGAAGTCCTGGACGTCCACCTTCGCGCGGGCGTAGCGCCAGGTCTCGTTGTGGACCTCGTCGCTGCTCGCCGCGTCGCGGACGTCGTAGAACTCCCACTCGGTGGGGAGCGTCCGCTGGGCGAAGCCCGACAGCAGCTGGTCGTTCCCCAGGTCCACCGGGAAGTCCCAGGCCACGGCCACGGAGTCGGGCGGGACCCCGAGCCCCTCGAGCTCCTCGAGGAGGGCGCGGTGGTGCAGGGCCGCCCCGCCGTAGTCGGAAGGAGGCGTGCCCGCGACCAGGGCTTCGAACCGGTCAGGGCGCGGAGCGGCGTCGGTGGTCACGACGACGGCAGCCCGCCCCGGCGCCGTCAGGGGGCGCAGGGGCTGGATCAGCAGCGCCGGCGTCTGGTCGAGGATGGCGTTCTCGTCGAGCTCGGCGAGGACCGGGACCCGCTGGCCGGTCTCGAGGTCGACCATGAAGACGGCGTCGTCGCTCGGGTCCCCACCCGTGCCGTCAGGGAGCGCGCTCGCCCCCACTCCCTCGATCGTCGCGATGACAGTCTGGTTCCGGGAGAAACCACGCCGCCAGGTGATCCCGTCGGTGGGCAGCCCCCCGAACCACGCCGGGTCCAGGTCGATGCGCCCGTCCTCTCCCACGAGAAAGGCGTTGGGGAACGGGTCCGCCGCACCGAGCCCGAGCAGCCCACCCGAGACATCGGTGCCGAAGTCGTCCGGGGTGGGTGGCTCCTCGCCGCCGGAGGGGCAGCCGAGGAGGGAGATCGCGACGACGAGGTAGGGGAACCGCGGTGGCAGACGCATCCCGCACCGTACCGGGGGCGCTCGGTCCCCTCGGACGTCTCAGCGCCGCGCGATCTTCTCCAGCTTCATCTTGAGCACCGAGCGCTCCCGCCCGATCTGCTTCGCGAGCTCATCGGCGCGCGCGGGGTCGGCGCACTCCGCCAGCTCGTCCTCCATGGCCTTGATGCGCTTCATCTCCTCGACCGCCGGCGGCGCCACGCCCGCGTTCTTGAGGATGCGCATGACCATGCGGAGTTCGGGGTGGATGTGGCTGTCGTCCTCGATGGGGATCGGCTCCCCCTGGAACGGCAGATTGTCCATCTGCCCCTTCGCGTAGGCCTCGGCGACCAGCTTGTCCACGTGCAGGCTCATGGCGATCCTCCTAGCAGCGCTCTGCGCACGGACCCGCGTCGGGGGCCCGACACGACAAAGGTTGGCACGCCCACCGAGGTTGGCGATGCAGCAGAGGGTTGCAGGCTCACTCCGCAAACATCAGCCACGCTGTCTGCACCGGCCGGACGCTCGCCTCCGCCGGCCGGTCCCCGCCGCGGACCTCGGTGCTCGGCAGGTCCACCACCCGCCCCTCCACGACCATTCGCTTGCTGCTCCCGCCGTCGAGGTTGAGCGCATCCGTGCAGCCGAGCGTCGCCAGCAGCCGACCCAGTCCCCGCAGCGTCCACCCGAGGGCCCGATCAAGATCGCGGCCGTCGCAGGCGGCGAAGACCAGCGTTCCGTCGGGCCGGCGCCCCACGCCGAGGCGGGGCAGCAGGTTCGTGTCCCCCGTCTCGTCCTGGCTGAAGGTTCGGGGCGGCGCCGTCCCCCAGAAGTCCTCCGCGCGCAGGTCCAGGGTGGGGACCCCGTCCCGGAGCAGGAGCGGCCCCCCAGCCATCGCGTTCGCGGCCGGGAGAGGCCAGGGGTAGGCATCCCCCGACGACCACGCCCCTGTCGTCGGGATCACGCAGCCCCGCAAGGGCACCCCGAGCGACCTCCCCGCCGCGACGACCTCGCCGTCCACCACCGCGATGGAGTCCGTGTCCGGTCCGACCTCCGCCTCCGCGCGGTTCACCGCTCCGGCCGGAGGACCCACCACCGCGATGCGCGCTCCCCCCGCGTCCACGAGCAGCGCGCCGCGCCCCACCGACGGCGCCGACACGAGCTCCCCCTCGCTGATCAGCAGCCCCACCGGCTGGTACCGCGTTGCGGGCGGGACGATGTCCGGCTCGGAGTAGAGAAAGAAGCCCCCCGACGTGGCCGCGACAGCCCCTTCCTCCCGCGCCACCTGCGTAAGCGAACGGGCGGGCGCTCCGGGCCGTCGACACTGACGGGCCACCAGGCGCACCCGCCGAGGGTCGACCTCGAGGAGGTTCACGAACAGAGGGCCGTCCGCCGAGACGCCGTCCACCGTCGCGTGACGCAGGCCGGGCCGGACGCCCCGCCAGGACAGATCCGCGAGCACCGCTCCGAGCGGCGGCCCGCCCGACGCCGCGTGACGCAGCCGGCCCGCGTGGCTGTAGAGGAAGTCCGCGAGCCCACGCACCCGCAGCGCCCGGGGAGGCGGCGCCGCGAGGATCCCCTCGAGCCGCACTCTCAGGAACACCCGGAAGAGCTGGGCCGCCGGTGCGGACCCCAGGTCGCCGAGCAGCCCGTCCGTCGCCCGGAGCCGCCGGGCAAACATGGCCGCCTGGGCCCGGTCCACCTCCTCGGCGAGCACCGCCACGAGGTCGTCCTCCGACCACCCGCCCCCGGCGTCCCCGCCCGCGCCCAGGGCCTCGGCCAGCTCCGCGAACCTGCCCCCCCAGCTCCGCTCCGGCTGCGGATCCGGGCCCCCCCGAGGCCAGGGATCCGCGAACGCGCCGAGCGCGTCCAGAGCGTCGCCCGGCACGCCGCGCTCCGCCCCCCATCGCCGCGCAACCTGGAGCCAGGTGGTCACGGCGACGAGGGTGCCACGGAGGTCAGGGCACCAGCAGCCGCCACTCCTGGGCCTGGGTGAGGAACTCCGCGAGGTCAGAGTCGTTGGGGAGCGCCGTCGCAGCGCTCTGGAGCTCGGCGATGGCGGTGTCGAGCTCCGCTCCCTGCATCACCTCCGGCACGTTCGCCGCCTCCGCCAGCGTCACCAGCGCCCGCGCCTTCGCCAGCTCCCGCGCCGGCTGCGCCTGGAGCTGGGCGAGGCTCCAGGTGAAGGTCTCGACCCGAGCCAGCCCCGTCGTCGGCTCCACCCACTCGACCGTGAACAGGATCTCGTGGCTGGGCGAGTCGCCGTCGGGCGAGCAGTCGACGATGTCCATCTCGTAGAGCATCTGGTCGTTCGGGGCGAGGTTCTGGGGCTCGACCTCGCTCGGCAGGCCGCCGATCTCCTCTCCGGAGAAGTCGTCGATGACGAAGCCCGGCGGCATCGTGATCGCGAGCTGCACGTCGAGCGCCGCCACCTCCAGCTGGCGCAGCAGACCCTCGCCGCCGAACACCCGCGTGGCCTCGGCGTACCCGTCGATGAAGACGTGCGCGCCCTTCCCTGCGTCCGTGACCTCGTCCATCAGGTCCGCGTTGTAGGACGGCCCCAGCGGCACCCCGACACCCGACAGGTAGATGCCCTCATCGGTGCCGAACTGGGCGTTCGAGGCGATGACCCCGATGTCGGTGACGCCGGCGTTCGCGCCCCCGTCGGAGACCAGGATCACCCGGTTCGTCATGGAGGCCTGGTAGTTCTGCTGCGCGAGGGCGAACGCGGAGACGAGGCCGGCGTTCAGGTCCGTCCCTCCACCCGTCGAGAGCGAGGTGATCTCCTGGAGCAACACGGGGTCGCTCGGGCCCGTGACGACGTGCGAGTCGAGCACCACCCCCGGGGTCGAGCTCCACTGGACGATGGAGACGGTGTCTCCCGCGACGAGCTCATCCGCGATCGTCGACATCGCGGCGCGCGCTCCGAGGATGCCGGGCCCCTGCATGGAGCCCGACGTGTCCACCGCGAACACGAGGTTCATGGGGTCGCGGCCGGTCGGGTCCCGGTCCTCGGACACGACGGCGACGAGCAGGTCGTAGCGGTTCGGCTCCGTCGCGTGCTCGAGCAGCTGGGCCTCGACCCGCAGGTCCCCGGTCGGCGCGGGCGCGAAGTCGAAGCTCGCGTAGTTGAGGTACTCCCAGGGCTTGCCGCCCAGCGGGGCCGTGCCCTCGTCGATGAGGTAGGCGTGGTACGCGGGGTCCGCCTGGGAGTTGCTGTCGTCGGCGGACACGAAGGAGGTGATGGGCGCCTCGGACTGGTTCAGGCACACGCCGCCCTCACCGTCCTCCGGGGGCTCGGCCGTGTCGTCGTCGTCGTCGTCGTCGCCCACCGCGTCGTCGTCGTCACCGGCGGCGTCGTCGTCGTCGGCCACGTCGTCGTCGTCCCAGAAGGAGTCGTCGTCGTCCGAGACCGCGTCGTCGTCGTCCACGGCGTCGTCGTCGTCGACCACCCCCACGTCGTCGTCGTCGTCACCGAGGGCCGGGTCCGGGAGCGGGGCTCCGTCGGGAATGGGCTCACAGCCGACGAGGGCAGCGAGCGCGAGGGCGAGGGGCAGGCGAGCGCGGATCATGGGGGACCTCCTTGAGTGGGAGGTCAGGCTAGAGAGACAGCCTTTCCATCATGTAACAGCGCGCCGCAGGCCAGCGACCACTCCCTCGATCTCCGCCTCCCCCTCCCAGCGCGCGACGAAGGTCCGCAGCTCCTCGGCGCTCGCGGTCCCGTCCACCAGGCGGCGGAGCATCTCCAGGGCCCGGCGCAGGCCCCGCGACGAGGGGTGCTCGAACGTGTCGAGCAGCTCGTCAGCCTCGGTGGTGGTCCGCACCGCCTGCGCCCCGTCGCCGTCGAGAAGCTCGGCCACGGCGCGGTAGGCGAGGCCCAGGACGCGGTACCAGCCCCGGCCGCCGGCCCCGGCCAGGGCGGTCTCCAGATCCCGGCGGGCCTCGGCGGGACGCCCATCCAGCGCGAGGGCGAGACCGCGGTTGGAGAGCGCGACATAGAGCGCCCGCTGTCCGCCGTGACGACGGCTCAAGACGATGGCCCGGTCGAGGTGCGCCAGGGCCACGTCGAGCTCCTCGGTGCCAATCCGGAGGAACCCAAGGGTGGACGCGCACTGCTCCTCGAGGCGCAACAGACCGGCCCGCACCGCCGCGGCCAGGGCCACATCGAGGAGCTCGCGGGCGTTGGGGCGAAGCCCGAGACGCAGCAGGTGCTGAGCCAGCCGCAGGGTCGCCCGCACGTGCTGCTCCGGTACCTGGTGGGTCGCGGTCAGCCCAATGGCGCGACGGAGGTGGTGCTCCGCCTCCTGACCCAGCGTCCCCGCGCTGAGCGCCTGCCCCAGGGCCATCCGGCAGCGCGCCTCGAGCAGCGGGAGCCCCTCCACCTCCGCGATGGCCACCGCCTCCCGCAGCCGGGCCACGCCCCGGGTCGGCTGGCCGGCGAACAGCTCCAGGCGCCCCGCGTGACGGAGGCGGCGCGCGGTCTCCTCCGGGGGCGCGTCGGAGGGGAGCGGGTGCTCGGCGAGGAGCCGCCGCGCCTCGTCCAGTCCCCAGGAGAAGGCCACGACGCTGGCGAGCTCCGCCACGACGGAGCCCGCGAGGAGCGGAGCGTCCGTGGCGAGCTCCAGGGCCCGACGCAGCATGTCGATGCGCTCGCTCCGGCTCTGGCGCGACCAGCGCAGGGCGTGGATGGCCCGGAGGCTGCGGGCGCGGTCGGCGGGGGCGACGTCGGGCGCGGTGGAGGCCTCGAGCAGATCGGCGGCGAACGAGTCGGCGCGGGGCCGAGGGATCCGCTCCGCGGTCTGGCGGGCGAGACGGGCGACCAGGGGGGCGCGCTCCGGGAGGGGGGCCGCGTCGAGCCCTCGTCGGATGTCGGGCCAGCGGGCCTCGATCGCGTCCAGCGCGGCGCCGCCGCGGCTGGGAACGGCCGCGAGCAGCTCCGCGAGGATCGTGCGTCCCCGGTCGTGGTAGCGCCGTCGGGCCGGACCGCGGTGATCGCGGCTGAGGAGCGCCCGGGCGGCATGCGGCAGGGACAGCGCGCCGCCCGGGGTCTCCCGAAGGACCGAGTCGGCCACGAGGCGGGCCACGACCGGGGCGGCGTCGGGCGGGGGCCGGTCGGCGAGGTCGGCGAGGTCGGCGAGGTGGAAGGGACGGTGAAACCAGCTGGCGAGCCCCGCGAGGCGCCGCTCCTCGTCGGACAGGCCGGAGACCGTCGCCCGCCACGCACGGCGGAGGGGCGCGAGGGGGAGATCGAGGTCACGGGCCAGATCGCGGGCGCCCCGCCCCAGACGCCTCCCCACGAGCTCCAGGGCCAAGGGGTTTCCCTGGAGACGGCGCACCACTCCGGCCTCAGCGGAGACGGGACGGCCGGCGGAGCGCTCGAGCAGCTCCCGCGCGTGGGCGTCGCCGAGGCCGTCCACCTCGACGGGGTCGAACCCGGCCCGCCGGCGTCGCCCGGCGACGAGGAGGCGGAGACGCGGGGCCTCTTCGACCATCGCGGCGAGGCGGGCGGCCAGGGGGTCGGGAGGGTCGCCGTCCAGGACGAGGAGGAGGACTCCGCGGACGGCGAGGGAGCGCGCGAGGGCATCGTCATCGGCGATGTCCTCCATCCCCAGCGCGGCGGCGAGGCGCGCCTGAGCCTCCCGCAGCGAGTCCGCCCCGTGCAGGTCCACCGCGCAGGTGGTCTGCTCGACCCCCTCCGCCCACCGGGCGCCGAGCGAGGCGGCGAGGGCCGACTTGCCGATGCCCGGGGGCCCGTGGAGCTCGAGGCGGGCGCCGGGTCGGGCCAGGCGTGCGAGGACGGCGTCGATGAGGGACTCGCGCCCCACGAGCTGGCGCGCGACGGGGTGGGACACCGAGGCGTGCGCGATGCGGGCGTCGAGGAGGACGAGCCCCTGGTCGGGCACGGAGACCACGAACCGCGGCCGGGTGGGATCGAGCTCGATGCGCTGGCGGAGGCGGTGCACGGCCACGTCGAGCCGGGCGAGCTCAGCGCCGCGGCCCCAGAGCGCCCGCGCGAGCCGATGCCGGGAGACCGGCCGCCCCGGGCTGTCCGCGAGGACGCCGAGGAGCTGCGCCTGCTGCGCGCTGAGGCGAACGCTCCGTCCCGCAACGAGGACGGCGCGCCCGGGCAGGTCCAGGCGTCCCCACCCCAGGTCGACCGCGCCGACCGGGTCCACCTCCAGGCGGTACCCCAGGCCCCGGACCGTGACGATGCGCCGGCCGGCAGGTCCCAGTCGACGACGCAGACGGCTGATGGCCATGTCCGCCGCGCGGGTCGGACCGGCCCCCGCGAGGGTCTCCCGCGCCACGATGGCGCCCGGGGAGTGGGCCAGCCGACGGAGGAGCTCGCGCTCCCGCGGGGTGAGGGTGAGCGATTGCCCGAGTCCCTCGACGTTGCCCGTCTCGAGGTCGATGTGGGCGTCGCCGAGCGCGAGCGTGGACATCTGTTACAAAGTAGCAAGGTGTGGGTATGCAACCATGCCTTCGTGCGACGCGCCCTCCTTCTCCTCGTCTTCGTCATGCTCTGCGGGCTCGCCGCCTGCTCGAACCTGGGCGGACCGTTCAGCGCCTTCGTCCCGGGGCCCGACGACGACGACTCGGCCGATCCGATGGTCGGAGCCGAGGACGACGACCCGGTGATCGACGACGACGACGACGACGCAGCGGACGACGACGACGTGGCGGACGACGACGACGCGGCCGGGGACGACGACGACAGCGTCGACGACGACGACTCCGGCTCCGACGACGACGACTCGAGCGACGCAGGCTCCGACGACGACGACTCCGGCGGCACGGGCTCCGACGACGACGACAGCGCGAGCGACTGACCTTCGAGGAGGTCCACACGATCCCCGGGAACGCCGAGGGCCGCGGTCCCCGCTCCCCTGCCCCCTATAGGTCCACCTCGTCCACGGGGATCGAGGGCGACTCGAAGATCCGCTTGATCTGCGACGACAGGCTGTAGATCTGCCGGAGCGCCGCCCACTGGGCCTCGCTCGCCGCCCGCACGGACCCTGACTCCAGCAGGATCGCACCCACGATGAACTCCACGTCGCGCGCGTACCGGGTGCGCTGGTAAGGAGCCGTCCACTGCATCTGCTCCGTCGCGTACTCGAGGTCGGCGGGGCAGACGGGCACGCGCACGTCGTCCGTGCGCAGGAACTCGCGGAGCGCGCCGCTCGCCCACCGCTGCCGGAGCCGATGCTGGAGCGCGACCTCGTACTCGGTGGGGTTGCCTCCGAAGCGGTCCACGAGGCGCCGGAGCATCGTCCGCTCCTCGTCCGTGACGGTCTTCAGACCCAGGGTCTGCATCCAGTTGTCGATGCCCTCGAGCTGCCACGCGGCCAGCGGCACGTCGACTCGGTCCCGGCGGATGCGGCGGCTGTTCGCCGTCTCCACCGGGGGTAGGGGGTCGCCGTCGGGCAGGTCCGCGCTGATGGAGTCGATCTCCGCGTCGAGGGCCTTCAGCTCGAGGATCGTCTCGTGGGCCTTCTTCGCGTGGGGGGCCACTTCGACGAGCTTTGCGCCGCCGCAGAGGGGGGCGAGAGGGACGGAGTCGCGCAGGGCCCGACCTGCCTGATCCTCGCGGGACGCACCATCCCCGCCCGGAGTGCCCCCGCGCAACCGACCAACCGCCGCGTGGTCCTCCCCGCCGTCGGCGACCGACGAGGGGTCGCTCCCGCCGGACGTCACCGCTCGTGTCCGCTCGACCTCTCCCCCTCTCTCCGCGCCGCGCCCGGACGCGCATGCCTGCGTCCAGCGCCTCGCCTCCTCCCAGGCGCCGTAGAGGGTCCACCCCGCCCACAAGCGGCTCTCCGCCGGGAACTCCTCACTCTCCGCCTCCACCCACGAGAGGCGCAGGCGCACGGTGTCGTGGGCCCCGGTCTCCACGAGCAGATCGAGCTCCCAGGCCTGGTAGAGCATGAGCAGCGCGTCGCCCGCCGGCTCGGTCTGGACCGTCCACCGGGCGAGCGCCGTCCGCCCGTCGACCTGCAGCTCCCGGGACCACCGCACCACCTGCCGCTCCAGAGGCACCTCGGCGTACTCGATGAGCTCGGACTGGGCTCCGTCTTCGGCGGCCAGCTCCGCGACGAGCGTGGGGAACGCGCACCCCACCGTCACCGCCGACATCACCCCCGGAGCCCGCGCGAGGAGCGCGTCCTGCCCCTCGTCCCCGCGCACCCCGAGGACCTTCTCCACCGCGAACCGCGCGTCCAGCCGCTCGATCCCGCCGAGATCCGCCGCCCGCAGCGGTGCCATCCGCCACGAGTCCACCGCGTCGTAGGACGGCGGCCGGTCGAGCAGCGGCGTGTCGCCTCCGGCCAGCTCCCGCAGCAGCTCCGAGACCATGTCCCCGAGCACCTCGTCGTTCGACGGCAGCGCGGCGATCACGGCCACAGCCGGTCCCACCGGGACCTCGTCCACCAGGGGATCGAGGGCCTGGGGCTCGCGGAGGCGGCCCGCCACGAGACCCACAGCGAGAAACAGCAGGGCCAGGAGGAACAGAGCGAGAGGGCGACGCATGGGTGCAGCGTATGGGAGACCCACCCGCGCGCGGGTCACGAAGGGGGCTCACCGCTCCCCAGCGGCCTCAGGGGAGCGCGATCAGTTCCTGCTCCGTCTCGACGACGACGGTGGATCCGGAGTCGGACGCGCAGACCCGCCGGAAGATCTCCGTCGTCCACTCGAAGGTGCAGTCGGTGCCGGGTTCGTCATCAGGGCCGAGGCTCTGGACCCAGACGAGCGCGTGTCCTCCGAGGGGGTGGGGAACCCAGACGAACCCGGTCCCCGCGAACGAGCCCTCCTGGACCCGGTCCAGCCAGCCGCTCTCCTCGTCGTACCCGTAGTACGCGGGGGAGTGGCAGTCGCCCTCCGGGTCGCACTCCCACCGCTCGGTGACCCGGCCGTCCGTGTCGCGGATCGACTCCCAGAAGGTCTCCTCGACCAACGAGCCGTCGACGCCCCGCAGCTCCGTGCGCACCGGCAGCCCGTCGTCGTCGAAGCTGGTCACGGAGGTCCACTCCGCCCGCCCGTCGGGCAGCAGACGCTCGGACCTCTCGGCCATCACCACCATGGGGCCGGCCCCTGGAGGGACCGAGCCGGGTGGGTAGGGCCGCTGTGTCTGGTGAAGCTCGACGTACGTGCCCGTGTCATCCCAGGACAGGGACTCGGTGGAGATCAGCCTGCGGTCCGTGCCCCACTCGCGGGTCGATGATCGCAGCGGGTTCGCGCCGGGGGTCGCCGGGTCCACCGTCCAGCGCGCGCTCGCCACCTCGAGCCTCGTCTCCTCGTCCCACTCCCGGGTGATCCAGTGGGGCTCCCGGTCCACCTCCCACGCGGCGCGGACCTCGGCGAGGCCGAGGGGCCCGATCTCCTGCTCTACCTCGGACTGGAGCTCACCGTCGCGCACGACCTGGACGAGGACGGGGTCCACGTCGGTGTCCTGCTCGTACTCCTGGAAGGTGAACTGCTCGCGGGTCATCTCGCCCGCCTCGTCGTACCAGCGCTCGACGCTGTCGAGGCTGCGCAGCGCGTAGGTGACGACCTCCGGCGCGGCGTCATCGGAGTCGAGGAGGAGCTCCCCGGATGCGGGCTCGCAGCCGGCGACGAGGAGGACGGAGAGGCTGACGAAGAGACGTGTGGACCCACCCATGGCGGGACGATACCCGTCCCCTCAGCCGGGCCGCCCGATCTGCACGATCTGCCCGGCCACCTCACGCTCGCCGGTGCGGTCGCCGTAGGTCAGCGCCACCTCGCGCCCCGAGGACACGTCGTGGGTCCCCGGCGACGGCGACCGGCCACGGCGACCGGCTACCCTCCCGCGATGGACGCCCTTGACCCCATGCCCGGCCGGGCGGAGGCCGATGGGACGATCGCGGAGGGGGGACCTGGTGCGCGGTTGGGGCGCTACACCCTCGGCGCCGAGCTCGGACGAGGCGGATCCAGCGTCGTCCGGCGCGCCGAGGCCGACGGGACCACGTACGCGCTCAAGCTGCTGCACGGCAACCGCGGCGGAGACGCTGGCCGAACATTCCGCCGCGAGGCCGCCGCCATCGCGCGCCTGGGGCACCCCTCGCTCGTCTCGATCGTCGAGCTGGGCGAGCACGACGGCCAGCCCTACCTCGTCATGGAGCTCGTGGAGGGACGGAGCCTCAAGAGTCTGCTCGCCGACGGTCCCCTCGACACCGAGCAGGTCCTGCGCGTCGCTCGGGGCCTCGCCGCGGGACTCGTCGAAGTGCACCGGCACGGGCTCGTCCACCGGGACATCAAGCCGTCGAACGTCATCGTCCGGCCCGACGGCGAGCCCTGCCTCATCGACTTCGGCCTGGCGGCCGACACAGACGATCAGAAGGTCGTAGGCACTCTTCGCTACGCGCCGCCGGAGCAGCTCGGGCTCATCCCTGCCGCCGTCGGCCCCGCCTCCGACCTCTACTCCTTGGGCGTTACCCTCTACCAGGCCGTCGCCGGCGCGCCCCCCGTCCCCGACGGCGACGACTTCATGCACCGGCTCATGGCCGCGCCCGCCCCGTCGCTCTCCGACGTCGCCCCCGCGGCGCGCCCCGCCCTCGCCCTGATCGTGGACCGCTTGCTCCTCAAGGAGCCCGACGACCGCTACCGCTCCGCGTCCGGCCTCCTCGCCGACCTCGACCGCATCGACGCCCTCGACGAAGCCCTCCGTGCCGGAGCCTCCCCGCCTCTCTTCGCCGAGCGCCGCTCCTCCCTGTCCGAGCCGACGCTCATCGGCTGCGAGGACGAGCTCGCCGCGCTCCAGAGGGGGTGGGAGCGGGCCCGCGACGGGGAGCTCGTCGTCGCGACGATCCGCGGAGCCGGCGGCCTCGGCAAGACCCGCCTCGCCCAGGAGCTGCTGCGGGAGGCAACGGGGGCCATCGTCCTCCGCTGCAAGTGCCAGGACCTCGACCGCACCCCGTTCGGACCCATCCGCGAGACGGCCGATGCCCTCGCCGCCCACCTCGATCGCGAAGAGGACGCAACCCTCGCCGCCCGCCTCCGGGCCGCGGCCGGAGACCACCTCGCGCTGCTGGGGCGCCTCTCCCCGACCCTCGCATCGGCGCTGGGCGGCGCGACCGACGGCGGCGACCACGCTGAGCCCGCCCGCTTCTACGCCACCGTCGGCGCGGTCCTCGCTGCCCTCGGATCCTCCGACACCCCCGCCATCTGGCTCATCGACGACCTCCAGTGGCTGGACGACGCAAGCGCCCAGATCCTCGCGGCGATGGCGGACGAGGCGCCGCGCCACCTCCTCGTCGTCCTCACCTCCCGCCCCACGCAGCGCGACGCCCCGCTGGCCGGGGCGGAGGCCCTCGCGCCCTTCAACCTCCCCCCGATCGAGCTCCAACCGCTGCGCCGCGCCGACATCGACGCCTTCGTCACCGCCCGACTCGGAGGACGCCCCCTCAGCCCGCCGATCGTCGACCGACTGGCCGCCGCAACCCAGGGCAACCCCTTCGCCCTCGACGAGTACGTCCGCGCCTTGCTCGACTCGGGTCAGCTCGCGATGACCCCCGACGGCTGGGTCATGGAGACCGCGGATCTCGTGGACCTGGAGCTGCCCGAAGACGTCCTCGACGTCGTCCTCCGGCGGGTGCGCGCCCTGGACGCCGACACCTTGCGGGTGCTCCGCGTCGCCGCCGTCTGGGGAGGCGAGGTGTCCACCGAGGACCTCCGCCGGGTCACCCAGCTCCCCGAGGCCACGGTCCACGGGGCCGTGCAGCTCGCCATCGACCGGGGACTCGTCCTCCGTCGGCCGGGCGACCTGATCACGCTCCAGCACGACCGCATCCGCGAGGCGGTGGTCGGGGAGCTCGCTCCGCACGCCCGCGCCTCGGTGCACCAGGCCATCGCCGACGTCCTCCCGCCGAGCCCCACGAACGCCCGCGACGCCTATGCGCTCGCCCACCACCTGGGCGCGGGGCACGTCGAACGGGACCCTGCGGGAGTCGCTAAGGCGAGCCTGGTCGCCGGACTCCTCGCCCTCGACGACCACGCCTACGAGCAAGCGTGGGCCACCCTGTCCACCGCGCGCGACCTGAGTGGCGACGCGGACTTCTCCACCGAGCGACGCTGCGCGATGCTCACCGGGCTGGGGCGCGCCGGAGCCATGACCGGACGCCTGAACGCGGCCTACGCCGCGCTCGATCAGGCCCTCGACCTGACGACCGACACCCGGGAGCGCTTCGAGCTCCACTACCTGCGGACCCTCACCTACGCCAGCCAGGGCCGGAACGACGACGCGCTCTCCGAGCTGCGCCGCTCCTTCGACGTACACGGCACGCCCTACCCCCGGTCCCGCGTGCTCCAGGGGATCTCCCTGCTCTGGTTCGCCGTCGCGGGACTGGTCCTGTTCTGGACCGGCTTGGGCCGCGGCTCCGCCGAGGGCGAGGAGCGCCGGCGCCGCACGGTGCTCTCCCGCCTGCACTACGCCGGGACGATGCTCGCGATGTTCGACGGCGACACGTTCCTGATGGTGCAGTTCATCGTCCGCGACTTCTTCAACGTGCAGCGCCTCCCCGCCTCGCCCGAGAAGGCCATCGCCACCAGCGTCTACGGCGCGGTGATGGGCACGCTCCAGCTCGGCGGGGTCATGAAGGCGCGGACGCGGGACGGCATCGCCATGGCCGAGCAGATCGGCGACCGGGGCGCCGTGGCCGTCTGCAAGGCCTACGAGGCGTGCGGGCACAAGTGGGCCGGAGACGTGGACCGGGGGACGCAGCTGCAGCTCGAGGCGCTCCCGCTCCTCTGCCGCGACCTGCCGGGCTCGTGGCACACGGCGATGATGATCTGCGAGCAGGCCTACAGCTACCACCACGCCGGGCGGTCGGCCTCGGCCCACGCACACATCACCGAGTACCTGCCCCACCTGCGCCGGACCAACAACCGGATGTTCGTCTACAACACGCTCGCGGTGGACTACGCCGCCCGCACCGTGCTCGGCGACTACGCGGGGGCCGCGGATCTCTGGGCCGAGCTCGAGCCGGACTACGACGACCTGAAGGGGACCGGCTACGTGCAGCTCGCGCGCGTGCAGGCGAGCTTCGAGCGCTTCGTGGACGAGGCGAACACCGGGCCCGAGGTGGAGTCGATGATCGCCGCCTTCGCCCCCACGCTCGGCGAGGACTACTACTCCATCTACGCCTGGATGCTCTACGGGTACGCCCGCCTCGACCGTGTCCTCGAGTCAGGCGGCGCCGAGGGGCGCCCCGAGCTCACCCGCACCATCTGGAACACGCGGGTCCGGGCCCTGACCCCGATCTTCGCGTGCCACCCGCTGATCTGGCGGGCGGCGCTGGCCCGGCTCGACGGGAAGCGGGCGCGGGCGCAGCGGCTCCTGCGGAAGGCGGAGCGACTCGTGAGCCGGGTCCACACCCCGCGGGGCTCGTTCTACGTGGCCCTGGAGCAGGCCCGCCTCGGGGTGCTCTCGGGTGACCGGACGGCCGGCTCCCACGCCCGCCGCGCGGCCGAGATCGCGGAGCGGGAGCAGTGGTTCGCCAAAGCACGGGCCGTGCGCGCCGAGTTCCCGGACGCGTTCCCCGCGGGGGACGGCTCGAACACGCTGTCGGGCTCCAGCACGGAGACTGGATCGACGCCGGGGCGCAGCGCGCGCTACTCGGACGCGCTGCTCAAGGTCTCCCTGGCGTCGGCCACGTTGAACCCCGAGGCCCAAGCGGCCCAGGTCCTGAACGCCGTCGTGCGGGTGTTCGGCGCCGAGCGCGCCCTCTTCTATCTCCTCGACGAGGACGGCGCCCCCGTGCTCCAGGCGAAGGCCGGCTCTGGCGCGGAGCGGGTCAGCACCACGGTGGTGAACCGGGTCATCGCAGGTTGCGCCCCCGTGGTGTTCACCGGCGACGAGGCGGCGGAGCTCCTCGAGGCGGAGAGCATCCAGGCCCAGGGTCTGCGCAGCATCATGGCCGCGCCTCTGCGGAGTCGGGACCGCACGGTGGGCGTCGTGTACCTGGACAACCGCCTGGCTCGCGGCGTCTTCACCACGAACGACGTGGAGCTGCTGCTGGGACTCGCCAACCACATCGCCATCGCGGTGGAGACCGCCCGCAGCGCGCGGCTCGAGTCGGAGCGCTCGGCCATGGAGCGCGACCTGGAGCTGGTGGGCGCTGTCCAGACCATGCTCCTGCCGCCCCGCGCTGCGCTTCAGACGGCCCGCCTCGACGTGGTCGGTGTCTACGAGCCGGCGGCCCAGAGCGGGGGGGACTGGTGGTGGCTCGACCAGCATGACGACGGCGGCGTGACGCTCTGGCTCGGGGACGTGGTGGGCCACGGGGCCGCGCCGGCGATGGTCACGAGCACCGTGGCTGGGGCGTTCCACTCGATGCGCGCGCTGCAGCCCGACGCGCCGCCGGAGGCCGTGCTCGCCCACCTGCACCAGCGGGTCGCGGGGCTCGGCGGGGGGTTCCACATGAGCATGACGGCCCTGCGCTGGGACGACCGGCTGCGGCTGTGGAGCGCGGGAGGGCACCCCGTCCTGGTGCAGATCGACGAGGGGGTGGAGGCGCTCGGGACCGCAGGACACCTGCTCGGTCAGGACGACGCGGACTGGCAGATCGGGGTGGTGGAGCGGCCCGCTGAGGGGGTGGCGCGCGTGGTGCTCTGCACCGACGGGCTCACGGAGCTCGAGAACGAGCAGGGACGCCAGTTCGGGCTACGCCGGGCGGCGCGGGAGCTGGAGCGGATCGCGACGGGTGGAGCACCGGGGACCGCCGAGGCCCTGATGGACGCGTTGACCACGTTCCGGGGCGCGCGCCCGCTGGACGACGACCTGACCTTCCTCGTGGCCGTGGCCCGCTGAGCAGGAGCGGTCAGCCGTCCAGGAACTTCAGGTAGCTCTTTGGCATGTCGTCGAACTCCGCGTCTTCACCGCACGCCGCGCAGGGGCGACTCGACGGGATGGCGCGGTCTCCGTCGACCGACAGTTCCACGTTCTCCTCCGCCCCGCACGCGTCGCAGTAGTACGGCAGCAGCACCGAGGCGATGGCGGCAGGCCCTGCGAAGCCGGCGATCATGTTGAGCTGGCGTACGAGCGTGGGGGCGACGGCCACCAGGGTGACGTCGGCGCCATCGAGGGCCCGCATGAGGAGGATCCACTCGCGCACCCCCGTGGAGCTGATCTGGGTGACCCCTCGTAGATCGAGGCGGACCGGGCCCGCCTGGACCAGCGAGAGGACCGGCGCGAAGTCGGCGTCCTCGGTGATCTTCCCCGCCAGAGCGGCGGTGCCTCCGTCGATGTGGACCGTGAGTGCGCTCAAGGGACCTCCTCCAGGAACAGGTTGAACGATCGGCCGGCTCGCGTCGCGCGACGAACCCCTCCAGCGACGTCGAGGAGCGCGAGGACCCGGGTCGAAGAGCCCGGCCGGACCGCGATGAGCAGGTGATTCATGGAGGTGAAGACCATCGCGAGACCGAGCCCCGCGCCCCCCGAGCCCATCTTGATCTCCCACGGATCGCCCGAGCCCAGGTGCGCGAAGAACCCCGCGAGGCCCGCGAGGGTGAGGGCGCCGTGGGGATCGGTGACCTCGACGCCGAGGCGCCCGCCGTCGCAGGCGAGGCGGACCTCGATGGGAACGGGCGGCCCTGCCCGGCGGGCGTTGGTGAGGAGCTCGTCGAGGGCAGCGTCGGCGGCCCGGACAAGGCGTGGAGCGAGGGAGGCGCCGAGCTCGGCGAGGGCGGCCGATGGCGCCTCGCTCCCAGGGGGGACCAGGAGGTCGATGGGAAGACCGGACACCCAGCGGCGGACATCGACCGAGGCGGGGTCGAGGGTCACGCGGTCCTGAGCGAGGGGCTCGTCGGTCGGGTCTGCAGGTCGCGCGACCAGGTGCCGCAACACCCCAGCGTTGGCGATGACGCGCCGGGCCTCGTCGTCGCCGGCGTGCACCACGAACACCGTCCGGTCAGGCGCGGCCGACGCCCGCGCGATCGCCTCGGCCCGCCCCGCAGGGTCCAGGGCGCTCCAGTTCACGACGGTCGGGGGCGCATGGTGCACCGGGGATCACACCCTCCAGTTCGGTGGCGTAGTGTCGCACGGCGCCGCGACCGGGGAGGTGGCGGCGCCATGGAGGGGCGCGTGTACCAGGTTCCCATCGATCACCCCCGCGCGACCATCGACCGCGTGGTCATCGTCTCGCCCCTGACCGAGTGGGTGGAGGCGTACAAGGTCGCCCGCCGGCGGGCGTTCTCGCGCTACGGCGTCTCCACGGTCCTCGACAACCACGAGGAGCAGGCCGCCCGCGCGAGCCGGGTCGCCCTGGTGCTCGGCATGGCCGGTGATCAGGTGCGGTCCGGGATCTCGGTCCACCGCTCGGCCCTCATCTCCGGCATCGACCTTCCCTCGGCGGTGATGCTCGCGGGCATCGACATGCAGTGGGCGGCCTTGACCCACGGCACCATCGAGCTCTCGGGGACGATGCGCTCCCGGACCGCGACCCGCGAGGACGTGGACATCATGCTCGAGGTCTCGGTCGGAGCCATCGCGCTCTTCGGCGCAGACGCGGTGGGGACCGCGCCGCCGCACATGAAGCCCCGGTACGCCGAGCTCGGCTTCGCCCCCTGCCAGCACCTGCCCGCGTTCGAGTACCCGGAGGGGATGATCACCACGCCCATGTCCATGCTCGATCCCGTCCGCATGCCGCTGGCGGAGCCCACGGTGCGTGAGCGGATGCTGACGTGGCGCAACGCGCTGACGGTGTGGGTCCCCACGACGGGAGATCTGGCATGAGGCCCGAGCTGCTGTGGGAAGGAGGCGACGACGCCCGCCTCGACGAGCTGGAGGGCGTCGAACGCCGGGATCTCTGCGCCGGAATGCACGCGGAGCTCGTCCGGGTCCTCGATCCGTCGGGGACGCAGGCGCCGCCAGCCTTCGCCCCCGGTCCCTGGGTGTACTTCCCGTGGCGACCGCTCCTCGTCCGGGTGCTCCACAAGGACGCCTACAGGACCGTCCGCGCCTCGCGAAACCGGGACGTCATCCTGCCCGCGGAGTCCGAGCGCCTCGCGAAGGGCTGCGTGGGCATCGTGGGCCTCTCGGTGGGGCACGCGATGGCGCGCACCCTCGCCCTCGAAGGGGTGGGGCGCTTACGCCTCATCGACGGCGACGAGCTGGAGCTGTCCAACCTGAACCGCGTCCCCCAGGGGCTGCCGCAGCTCGGGCTGTCGAAGGCGGAAGCGTGCGCGCGCGCCATCTGGGAGCTCGACCCCTTCATCGACATCGAGGTCTGGCCGGGGCGGCTGGAGCCGGAGGACATCGGGCGCTTCGTCGACGGTCTGGACGTCGTGGTCGACGCCTGCGACTCCTTCGGGGTCAAGAGCGGGCTGCGCGCGGGGGCCAAGGCCGCCGGTCTCCCCCTGGTGATGGAGACGAGCTTCCGGGGGACCCTCGACCTCGAGAACTACGCGCGGGATCCCGAGCACCTGCCATTCCACGGAGCGCTCGAGGGGTTGGCGCCGCCCATCGACGAGGACGCCCGGGTCGCCTTCTTCGACGCGCTGATCGGCCCTCTGACGCCGCGAGTGGAGAGCGCCCTGCGCGGCCTCGGCCGGACCCACGTCAGCTACCCACAGACCGGCAGCGACATCATGCTGGGCGCCGCCTCGGTGGCCCGCCTGGTGCGGTCGCTGCTCCTTGGCGACGACGTCCCCTCCGGGCGCTGGCGGGTGGACCTCGAGGGGATGCTCGGCGTCGAATGAGCGGGGCGGACCGCGCGGAGAGCGGCTCCTTCGCCCCCGGTGCGAAGATCGGCCGCTACACCCTCGGCCCCGAGATCGGCCGCGGTGCGACCTCCGTCGTCCACGAGGCCCAGGGCCCGTCCGGGGCGGTCGCGATCAAGCTCCTCACGTCCCGTGCGCCGGAGGCCGCGCTCCGGTTTCGCCGAGGCGCCGCGGCCCTGGCGCGGGTCCGCCACCCCTGCCTCGTCCCCGTCATCGAGCTGGGCGAGGACGCAGGGACGCCGCTCCTCGTCATGGGCCTCGCGGCGGGCCGGAGCCTGCGGGCGCGCCTCGAGGGCGGGCCTCTGCCCGAGGCGGCCGTCGCGCGGATCGGGGTGGACCTCGCCTCGGCGCTCGGGGAGATCCACCGCCAGGGCCTGCTCCACCGGGACCTGAAGCCCGAGAACGTGATCGTCGACGACGACGGCGGGGCCACGCTCGTGGACTTCGGCCTCGTGGGGTCGGGCGACAGCGGCCAGCCCGCCGGCACCCCCCAGTACGCCGCCCCCGAGCTCCTCGGCGTCCTCGTCGTCCCCCCGTCCCCGGCCTCCGACCTGTACGGCCTCGGCGCCACGCTCTTCGAGGCCCTCACCGGCCAGCCGCCTCTGCGCGCCGACGGGGACTTCCTCCACCGCCTCGCCACCGTCGCCCCACCGGACGCGCGCACCCTGCGGGTGGGGACGAGCCCGGCGCTGGCGACGGTCCTCGCGCGCCTCCTCGCGAAGGACCCCGACGACCGCTACTCCACCGCCGACGGGCTCGCGCACGACCTCGGTCGCCTGCCTGCCCTGGACGCGACGCTCGCCCGCGGGGAAGAGCCCGACCTGCGCGTCGCCGCCCCGACCTGGGGGGCTCAGCGCGGCGAGTTCGTGGGGCGCGAGGAAGAGCGGGCCCAGATCGCGGCGCGCTGGGAGTCGGTGCAACAAGGCAGCGGCGGCGCCGTCCTCGTGCGCGGGGAGGCCGGGGCGGGCAAGTCGCGGCTGGTCCGGCAAGCGGCGATGGAGGCGGAGGCCGCAGGCGCCCTCGTGCTGGGGACGAAGTGCCAGCGGATCGACGAGACGCCCCTGGCAGCCCTGCGCGAGCTCGCCCAGGCGCTGACCGCCCGGGTGCAGGGGTGGCCCCGGGTCGAGCGGCACGCCGAGCGGGCCCGGTGGCGGGTCATCGCGGACGGGTCCCCCATCGGAGAGCTCAGCCCCGGGCTCGCCGACGCGGTCGGCAGCGGCGCGGGGGGCATGGAGCTCGAGCCGGGGGCCCAGCAGCAGCGCTTCTACGCCGCGATCGCCCGCTTCGTGGCTGGTCTGGGGACCGCCGCGCGCCCCCTTGTCTGGGTGCTCGACGACGTCCAGTGGCTCGATCCCGCCAGCCGCGAGGTCCTCGGAATCCTCGCCCGTGAGGCACCGCCTCACCTACTCCTCCTGGTCACCGCCCGCCCCGCGCCGGCCGCCGCGGTCGCCGCCTTCCTGCGGTCGATGGAGCCTCTCGCGCTGGACTCCATCGACCTCGCCCCCTTCGATGCCGCCACGATCGAGCGATTCGTCGCCGACCGCCTCGGCGGGGGCGCGCTCGACCCCGCGGTCCTCGGGAGCCTGGTGGCCGCGAGCCACGGCAACCCCTTCGCCCTCGAGGAGACGCTGCGCGCCCTGCTCGACAGCGGGCTCCTCCGCCCGTCCGGGACCTCGTGGACCGCGCCCCCCGAGGAGCTGACGGCCCTCGCCCTCCCCGACGACGTCCTCGACCTGCTGATCCGGCGGCTCGACACCCTGCCGGACGAGGTGGACCGCGTCCTACGCGTCTGCGCCGTGCTCGGCGGCCCCACCGCCGCCGACCGCCTCGCCCAGGTCACCGGCCTCGCCCCGGAGGCGGTCAGCGCGACCCTCACCCGACTCGGGGCCGAGGGGGTCCTCCACCGCGACGGCGCCGGGCGGTGGTCGTTTCAGCACGACCGGGTCCGAGAGGCCGCCTATGGGCGCCTCGGATCCGCCGAGCGCGCGGACACGCACCAGGCGATCGCCGAGGCCCTCGACCAGGCCCCCGGCGACGACACCGACCTCGTCTACGCCCGCGCCCGTCACGCCCGCCACGGCCACCCGGACCGAGACCCGCCCCGCGCCGCCGCCGCCAACCTCGCGGGGGGCCTGCGGGCGCTGGAGCAGCACGCCTACGAGGCCGCCTGGGAGATGCTCCACTTCGCCGAGAGCGCCTACGGGGACGCCATCCCCGGCGCCCTCCACGCCCCGCTGGGCCGGGCCTGTGCGATGACCGGCCGCCTCGACGACGCCTTCGCCCAGCTCGACGCGGCGCTCCCCCACGCGACCTCGCGCTGGGAGCGGTTCGAGCTGCAGTACCTCATCACCCTCAGCCACGCGAGCCAGGGGCAGAACGACCGGGGTCTCGTCGCGCTGTACGAGGCCTTCGAGCTCCTCGGGCGCCCGTTTCCCCGCAGCGCGGTCGCCCAGGCATTGAGCCTCGCATGGCACTGGGGCTGGGTCCTCGTCCTCGGGGCGCTGGGGGACGGGGACGGCGCGGCCGGCGAGGAGGAGACGCGGAGGAGGATGGCCGTGAGCCGCCTCCACTACGTGGGCAGCATGCTCGCGCTGTTCGACGGGGACGTGTTCCTCACGCTGCAGTTCATCGTCCGGGACCTGGCGAACGTGCGGCGACTCCCCCCGTGCGGCGAGAAGGCCATCGCCACGACGAACTACGGCTCGCTCCTGGGCAGCTTCGGGCTCGGCGGGCCGATGCGTCGACACACGGCCCGTGGCGTCGCGCTCGCCGAGCAGACCGGAGACGCCGCCGCCATCGCGGTCTGCAACGCGTACCGGGCGGTGGGGCACAAGTGGGCCGGCGACCTGGACGAGGGCACGGCGCTCCAGCTCGCCGCCCTGCCGCCGTTGACCGCCGAGGTGCCGGGCTCCTGGTACGCCTCGATGATGATCACGGAGCAGTCCTACTCCTACATGCACTGCGGCCGGGCGCGCGCGGCTCACGCCCACACGCTGGCGTCAATGCCCGCCCAGGACCGCACCGGGAACTTGCTCTTCACCTACAACACCCGCGCCGTGCACTACGCCGCCTGCGAGATCCTGGGTGACACCCCCGGGGCGGCCCGGGCCTGGGGAGTCCTGGAGCCGCACTTCGCGCGGTACGGCGACGAGATGCGGCTGACGCGGGGACAGGCCCGGTTCGAGCGGATGATCGACCGGCGGGACTTCGCCGACTTCGAGGCCGCGCTGCCCGAGCTCCAGGACCAGCTGGGGGAGGACTACTACAGCCTCTACGCCTGGCAGCTCCTCGGCTACGCGGAGATGCTGCGCCTCGAGGACGCCGAGGACGCCGAGCGCGCCCCGCGGCGCGCGGCTCTGGCGAAGGTGGTGCGAGCAACCTTCCCGCGGTTCCTCACCCCGGTCTTCCGGTGCCACCTGCACGTCTGGCGGGCGGCGCTCGCCCGGAGTCGGGGGGCGACGAAGAAGGCGAACAAGGCCCTGGACAAGGCCGAAGAGCTCGCGGGACGGGTCCACAGCCCGCTGGCCACCTTCCGGATCGCGGAGCAGCGCGCGGCCCTCGCGGCCGACGCGGGCGCCCCCATCGCCCAGTGGCACGCCCAGCGCGCCCTCACCATCGCGCGGGATGAGGGCTGGAGGAACAAGGCGGCGCAGGTGGCGGCCCGCTTCGGACTCGACGAGGCCCCCGCCGTCAGCACGCCGACCCCGTCGTCGGGTCCGGGCGACCGGGAGCGCCGCTTCGCCGACGCCCTGCTCGAGGTCAGCCTCGCGAGCAGCGGGAGCGTGGATGTAGGAGACGTGGCCGAGCAAGCCCTCGCCGCCACCGCCCGGGTCCTGGGGGCAGAGCGGGCCCTCTTCTTCGTGGTCGACGCGACGGGCGCCCTCGAGCTGGCGGCGTCGGTGGGCGACGACGTCGACCGCATCAGCGCCTCCGCGGTGGAGCGGGCCAGGACGTCCGGCGCGCCGGTGGTCTACACGGGCGACGAGCGGGGGGAGGCGGTCACGGAGAGCATCGTGGGGCACGGGCTGCGGAGCGTGCTCGCCGCGCCCCTGGTCCTCCGGGGCGAGGTCGTGGGGGTGATGTACCTGGACAACCGGCTCGCTCGGGGCCTGTTCTCGGCGGAGGACGCGGCGCTGCTCCGGGGGATCGGCAGCCAGATCGCGGTGGCCCTGCAGACCGCGCGGGCCGCCACCCTGGAAGCGCACAACGCGACGCTCGCACGCGACGCCGAGCGGGTGGGCGCCGTGCAGGAGCTGCTGCTGCCGGGGACCACGCGCTTCGGGGGGCCGGGGCTCTGGGGGGAGGCGTGGTACCGACCGGCGGACCGGGCCGGCGGAGACTGGTGGTGGCATGAGGTCCTGCCAGACGGGGGACTCCTCGTGTGGATGGGCGACGTGAACGGGCACGGCGCCGGGCCCGCGATGTTGACCGCGACGGTGTCGGGGGCGTTCACGGCCCTGCGGGCGCACCAGCCGGAGCTGTCCGTCCCCGAGATGCTGGAGGCTCTGAACCGGCAGCTCGCGGACCTCGGCGGGCGCTTGCTCATGAGCATGACAGTGGTCGGGGTGCCCGCGGCGGGAGAGACGCTCTCGGTGTGGACCGCCGGGGGCCCGCCTGCGCTGAGGTTGCGGGGGGAGGAGATCGATCCTGTCGGGGCCGCGGGCTCGCTGCTCGGCGAGGCGCGGTCGGGCTTCGCAGCGGGGGTCGCCTCGATCGATCTCGCCCCGGGGGACCGGGTGGTGCTCACCACGGACGGGCTCCTCGAGCTCGAGTCGCGGGGGCGGCCGCTCGGGGTGCGGGGGCTGACGAAGCTGGTGTCCCGCCCCCCGGGGCGCGCGCTGCCCGAGGTGGTGCGGTCCCTGACCGAGGCGGTGGACAAGCGCCTCGCGGGGCGGCCTCAGCCCGACGACATCACCATCGCGGTCGTCGAGGTGGGGACGGAGCCGCCCGCCTGAGCGAGGCCGCACGCAGGGGGCCGCGCTCAGCGCCCCCCGATCTGCACGATCTGCCCGGCCACCTCGCGCTCGCCGGTGCGGTCGCCGTAGGTCAGCGCCACCTCGTCTCCGGTGGTCGGCGACAGGGAGAGGCCGAGCAAAGCGTCTTCAGCCTGCGCGGCACCGCGCCCTCGATGACCTCCGATATAGTTGGGCTCCGCTGGGGATCCCCAGAGAGGGTCAAACGGGGAGGGGTAAGCATGAACGCAAAGAAGATCGCAGTGATTGGTGCTGGGCCGACAGGACTGGCAGCGGCGCTAGCCCTCTCGGTATTGACGAACGTCGAGATCACCATCTTCGATCGCGCGGCGGACTGGGAGCAGAAGCTTGAGGACCTCGCGGACGACCCCCGGGTCTTCGAGCTCTGGCCGAACGCGGTCGCCGCCCTCGAGGAGCTGGGGGTCCACCCCAAGAAGACCGAGGGCTGGGACACCCTCGAACGCTACGACTTCCGGTCGCGCTTCGGCGAGCTGCTGACCACGTTGCCCGTGGGGTCGATGGGCCGGCGGTGGGGCTTGAAGACCTTCACGGTGTCCCCGTATCGGCTGCTCTCGGTGCTGGCCAAAGCCATCGAAGACCAGGGAAAGATCAATTCCCCCAAGTGGACCAATGGGGAGGATGTCACCGTCGCCTTCCCCGAAGACCCGCCGAAGAAGGAGGGTTCCGAGGACGACGAGGACCAAGACGAGGGCTGTGGTGAGGCGGGCGGAGAGACCGACGCCCTCAAGGGCGGCACCGCCGGCTACGGAGAGCGGTCGAGGCGACGCCCCAAGAACGGCAAGCTCGAGGTTCTGGTCGACGGGGAGAGCGAGGGGAGCTTCGATCTCGTCGTAGGTGCAGACGGCCCCAACTCGGCCCTCCGCGCGAAGCACTTCCCGGGGCTCAGGTGGCGCGAGAGCCGCCAGTGCGCCGTCGTCGGGATGGGTCAGCTCAGCAACAGCCTCGTGCCGACGGGAGTCGGCTTCGTCGCCCACGGCAGCGACCGGCGCCTCGGCGCGTGGTCTCCGTTGCCCGTCCCTGGGACCAAGGAGTGGGTCCGCTGGATCCTGTTCGCCCCGAAGGCGCTCTTCGAGCGACTCCCCCAAAAGCCGGACCCGGCGGCCACGCGCAAGAAGCGAGCCGACCAAGAGAAGGCCTACCAGGATGCGCTCAGGTCCAACGCCCAGGAGGCGGTAAACGGCTACGGCCTGCTCCTGCAGCAGCTCCCCCGGCAGGGAACGAACCTCCGCAAGTTCGACCTTCGGGATCTGGAGCTCCGCTACGACCAGCCCTGGTTCAAGCGCCAGCTCGTCCTCGTCGGCGACGCTGCCCATCCCTCGTTCCCTGACCTTGGCCAGGGCTGTGCGCTGGCCTTCGAGGACGCGGTGATCCTGCGCCGGAAGCTCGCGGCCTGGGCGGACGGGGACGGGGAGCTCTCCGACGCCCTCGACGCTTGGTTCGAGGCACGCTTCGACCGGGTGCGTGAGGTCGTCGAGGGCTCCTACCTGACCCACCGCTGGGCACACGTCGACGCCGGGCAGCCTGACCTGCGCGATCGCCTGATCGCCACCACGGCCGGCCCCATGATGGCGGAGCAGCTCGATCACCTCACGAAGCCGAGAGTCTGAGGCGTCCGCCGCGGCGCTCCCCGGTGTTCCTCCCGGCAGGTTCGAGCTCCGCGCCGAGATCGGCCGCGGTGCGTTCGGGGTGGTCTACAGCGCCTTCGACCACGAACTCGGCGCAGAAGTGGCGCTCAAGCGCCTCCTCCAGCGGACCCCTGAGGAGGTCGACTTTCTGAAGCAGGAGTTCCGGGTCCTCGCGCGGGTACACCATCCGAACCTGGTTCCCCTCCTCGAGCTGTTCAGCGACGGCGGCGACGCCTTCTTCACCATGATGAAGGTCCCTGGCCACCCCTGGTCCGTGCCAGAGGTGGGGGACGAGGACCCCACCCCTCGCATTAACGTCATCGACCAGCACCTGCCAGGACTGCTCCTCGGCGTCAACGCCCTGCACAGCAGCCGGATCGCTCACGGGGACATCAAGCCATCGAACATCCTGATCGGTCCTGAGGGACCGGTGTTCCTCGACTTCGGGTTCGCGCGCTCGGTGGTGACGAGCCCGATGGCCGCCACCTTCGCGGGCTCTCCCTCCTACGCCGCGCCCGAGCTGTTCACCGGTGGCAGCGCGGGGCTCAGCAGCGATCTCTATAGCCTCGGCGCGCTCCTCTACGAGTCCATCACGGGCCGCCTGCCCGCCGACCCGTCGAGCCCGCGCTTCCTTCGCGACCTGACCGACGGGACTCGGCCGAGGCTCCTGGCCCTCGTCCCCCAGGCCCCCACGGTCCTCGCCGAAGCGATCGAGGCCGCCCTGGCGCCCGCGGCCAACGACCGCCCCACGGTCGAGGACTTCGCGACGGCGCTCGGGATCGCGCTCCCGGACGCCGCTCCCGAGACCGAGCCTCCCTTCGTCGGCCGGGGCGATGCCCTGCGCGTCCTGCACTCCGGAATGGATGCGCCCGGGTCCTGCCGGGTCATCGAGGTGCGTGGCCCCTCGGGGATCGGCAAATCGCGGGTCTGTCGGGAGTTCGCCCGGCGGGTCCGGGAACACGGCGGAGCCCTGGTCCTGAGGGGCCGCGCCTCCCGTCGCGAAGCTGTCCCTTTCGGAGGCTTCGACCAGATCGCCGAGGAGCTCGCCGGTCAGCTCTCGCGCAGCCAGGCGCTCCGCCGCGCTACCGAGGACCACGACCTCGCAGAGGCCGGCCGACTGTTCCCCGTCCTCGGAGCCCTCGCCGCGCTCCCCGCGCCCCCCGGCGCGAGCCCGTCCGAACAGCGCACCCGGGGAACCATCGCCCTCACCAGGATCCTCCACTCGCTGGCCCGCCGGACCCGCGTCGTCATGCTCCTCGACGACTTCCAATGGGCCTCCGAGGACTGCGGCGCCCTCTTCGACCAGCTGACTTCCGGGGACGACCCCGCCCCGGTCCTGTGGGTCCTTGGCGTGCGCACGGACGCGACCGACGCCAGCCCCGGCGGAGCCTCCGCCGATGAGATCCTCGAGCTGGGTCCGCTCACCCCGACGGAGTCCCGGGCAATCTGGGACGCACTCCGGAATGCCGACGAGGGCCGCCCGACCCTGCCCCCGGAGGCGGAGGGCTCCCCGTTCCTGCTCCAGCAGCTCGCCACCCTCCCGGGGGCCGCGAGCGGCCCTCACCACTCGATCCGGGAACACCTGGCCGACTGGGGTGCGGACGCGCAGAGGCTGGTCGAGCTCGTGTCCGTGGCCGAAGAGCCACTCTCGGACGGGGTGCTACTTCGCGCGGCCGGCCTCGATGCCCGGTCGTGGCCCCTCCTCCACGAGCTGGAGACCCGGAGGTGGGTGAGCGGCGGCCCGGCCTCGAGCCGCCGCTCCTTCCGTCCGTACCACCACCGAATCGCGGAGACCGTTCGGGAGCTGCTCGACAAGGACGAGCTGAGATCCCGGCACATCTCCCTGCACGAACACCTCCTTGGGGAGCCCGAAGGCACGGCCGGACGGCTGTTCGTCCACGCCAGGGGCGCGGGACAGACTGCGCTCGCCAGAACGCATGCCACCGCCGCCGCGCAAGCTGCAAAGCAGAGCCTCGCCTTCGCTGACGCCGCCTCCTGGTTCGAGGAGGCCGTCGCGCTGGACCCGGAGCCAGGGCAGACGCCGGAGCTCTGCGAGTCGGCGGGCCGCTGCTACGTCCTCGCTGGGCGGAGCGACCGCGCGTGGCTGTCCTACCAGCAGGCAGCCGAGTCGAAAGAGGCAGATCGGGATCCTGCCGAGGTCATTCGCCTCCGCGCCATCGCATCGTCCTTGCGGGTGAAGGCCGGGGACGTCGACGAGGGGCTGGGGATGCTCGAGCGGCTCTTCCCCCAGGTGGGGCGGCCGCTGCCCCCCACCGATGGCGCAGCCTTGCGGGAGTCGCTCTGGCGGCGGCTCGTGTTCGTCCTCTTCCGCCGGCCGGCGGCGATCAAGCCCGGTGCTCCGACACCCGCGCAGCTCGCGTACCTCACGTTGCTGCACGAGAGCTCCGGCACCCTCGCTCAGACCCGCTTCCCGGTCGCCGACTGCATCGCGCTCCGGCACCTGGGCGCCGCCGTCCGGTACGGGGACTCCAACCACATCGTCCGTGCGCTGGGGTACGAAGCGATGGTCGAGGCCAGCATTGGCGGACGCCTGCTCGTGAGGCGGGCGGGGGGTCTGCTGTCCGCTATGGAGCGCATGGCGGACACGAGCACTGCGACCCGTGCATACGTGCACATCTGCCGCTCTTCGGTCGCCTGGTCCACCGGCAGCTGGCAGGCCTGCGTCGACGAGGCGCGTGCGGCCGAGGGCGCCTGGGTCGACTCGGGCGAGGGGACGCCAAACGAGCTGGCAATCATCCGGCTCTACCTGTTCTCCGGGCTCTGGTGGCAGGGCCGTGTCGACGAGATCGCTGCCCTCCTGCCGGTCCTGCTCAAGGACGCGCGCGCGCGTCGCGACCCCTTTGCGGAGAGGACGTTCATGACGGGGGAACCCTCAGGCGCGGCCGTCGCCGCCGGGCAGGCGCACCGGGTCGTCGAGTTCGCGGAGGGGATGGCGGGCACCTGGACCGGTGACACAGCAGACACGCAGCGGTTCCAGCGCCTGACGGGGCTCGTGCGCGCGCTCCTCTACCTGGGTCGCCCAGAGGAAGCGTGGGACGCGATCGAGCGCGAGTGGCCGGCGATGAAGGCGGGCCTGTACCCGTCGATGGCAATGACGGGCTCCATCCTCTGGTTCATGCGAGGGCGCACGGCGGCCGCCATCGCCGCGAAGGCACGGATTGGCGGGCGCAACCCGCGGCCCTTCCTCCGAGAGCTCAGGCGCGCGGAACGCCAGCTCGCGAAGAAGAAGACCAACGTGTCCCGCAACGGAGCAGTCTTCTTCCTCCGTGCGACGAGGGCCCTTCTGTCGGGCGATCCGGAGGACGCATCGAGGACACTGGCAGAGGCGCGTGTCGAGTTCGACAAGGCAGGCATGCGCCTGCTCGCCCTGACGTGTGGCGCCCTCGGGGGCGGAGCCGGCGCCGCGGAGTCCCTCGAGGAGCTGGGCGGCCTGGGAGTCGTGGACCCGATGCGGCTCTGCTCCGCCCTCGCGCCGGGATGGGGTCCCGCGCCGCCCGCGGGAGCGTGACTACCACTTCCTCGGCATGAGGAGATCGAGGAGCCTGAGCCACGTCCGCGGGAAGAACCCGGAGAGGTCGGGCAGGCTGGTCACGTTCCCCATCGCCAGCTCGACCAGCGCGTCGCAGGCACGCTCGATAGCCTCCTCATCCTCGCGAGGCAGCGAGCTGGGCTCCTCTTCGTCGTCTCCGGCGAGGGTGTCGCGGATCCAGTCGTCGACCTTGAGGATGTCGAACAGGTGGGGCAGGCGCCCGTCGGCGTCATGGAAGAGCTTCTCGTCGATGTCCTTGAAGAAGTTGAGATCCTCCGGCTCACGCTCCTCCATGGTGAGGACGTCGCAGAATCCATCCCGGAGCGGCCGGCGGCGCCCGTTGGATGGGTCACCGGGGCGGACAAAATTGGTCCTGTAGAGGACTGAGTCGAAGGACACGGCGCGCATCCGTCCAGGAACGGGACGGCGTCGCATTTGCCGGAGGATTCCGTTCACCGCGTGCTTGGCGGACTCGTTCGCAGCCTCCATCGTCCCCAGGCGCGTGAAGGTGGCCGTGTAGCTGCCGCAGATCGCCAAGTTGTCCTGTTCGACGTCGTACCCCTTGAGAGGCTTGTTCTCGTCGATGTCCCCCACCAGTGGCAAGCCCGAGAGCGGGGGCTGGCTGAAGTAGGGAGTGTTGTTGAACTGGAAGGTGCCTTTGGCGCCCTTGAGGATGGGAGTGCGGTGAGCTTTGGTCTTGTCTGTCACCAACAGCTTCCTGCCCGGGTGAGCGGGCCGGAGATGCAGGTCGAGGTGCCAGGTGTGGTAGGGCCCGAAGCGGGGGAGCTTGAACGCCTTGGCTTTGTCGCAGCACCCCTTGGCGTCGACGACCTTCTTGGGCGTCCCGTCGCCAAAGACCAACCCACGCGAGATTTGGAAGTAGAGCTCCGCAGAGCGTAGGGAGTCGAAGTCCCCGTAGCGGCTAGGGCGACTTCCACGCCGAGGCGCCACCGCGTCGAGGACCTGACGCCACGCGAAATCTCCGACCTCGGCCCGGGTGGCCTCGTAGATCGGCGGCACCTTTTCCTTCCGGGTTTGACCTCCCGAGCGGGGATTCTTGACCTTTCTTCCGGGGATGGCCTGGACGTCGCCCGTCCCGGAAAAGCTCCCCGCGACGAGGGACAACGTTCCGAGGGTGCGCTGCCCCCGATACTCGAACGCGCGGTACTGCTTCTGGGAGATCCCCGACAGCCCCCAGGGTGAATTGGGCATGTAGAGATGCCCTCGACCAAACGGCACATCTCGATCACGGAAGAAGTATTGAATACCCGCGAAATGCCTTAGAGGAAGCCCGGGGTCGGCGTCGGCAAGCCGTTCGGGCTTGAACTGGTCCTTCCCGTCCTTCAGGAGGTTCTCGAGCCGGTGGAGTGAATTCGTTTCGCAAGGCTGGCCAGCGGCGTCCTTCGTCTTGGCGAGCGTCCGGAGGAGTCGCAGCGTCTCGTGTGGCGGGGTTGCGAGCACAAGATAGGCCCCCGCGGGCAGCAGCTTGCAGCGGGTGACCCCACTCCGGTAGCCAGGCTGGGAGCGCAGCTCCCCAGGCCAATTCTCCTCGTCCTGGTAACCGACCCCGTCACTACAGAAGACTCGCGTCTCGCCGTGTCGAATCCCCTCCGCATCGTTCCGCCGGTACAGCTCGATGGCCTCGCTCGCATAGAACTCGACTCTGAGGTTCTTGCTTAGGTGTCTCTTCCAGTGGTCGAGCCATGCATCCGACGTCGGTCCCCTGAGCGTGGCGTCCCGGCGACCACGGTCCGTCAGCTGGTCGAGCAGCTGCTGGCTGAGCACGTTGCCGAAGGTCCTGGCGTCTGCCTGTGCGCTGTTCAACCCCACCAGGGCCTGGGGCCAGCGATCCACCGCGTCTTTCATCGCTTGCGAGTAGCCGTCCTCCAGCCGGATGAAGTCACGCCAGGAGACCCGCTCCAGCTCCTTGCGGCGATCGAGACATGAGGTCATGAACTGGACCACCCGCATCTGGGAGCGGAGCAGGTCCCGCATGGGGATCCCCAGGCTCCGCTGAAAGACCCGGAGCGCGGTCTGAAGCTCGGTGATCGACCCTGGACGACGTCGCACCATCCTGTCGGGGAGCTGTTCGTCATCGAACGCGACGAAGAACTCCTCGTTGTCTTCGAGGTTGTCAAACACCGACCGGTAGCCCAGAGGCCGGCCGGTCCGCGGGCTGCTCAACGGGATGTCCTTCATCGTGGCGAAGAGGTGATCGTAGAAGGATGGGAAGAAGCGGTAGCCGTGCTCCCCCGCCGCGACGAACGGCGGCTCGGTCTTGTCTCGCCCCCGCCCGCCCGCGACGGGGATCTGGAGTACGAAGACGGCCATCACCGTCCGCCTCGAACCAGCGTTGGTCCCACCCTCGCTCGCTGCAACCTTGGGGGCCAGTGTGGCGAGGACCCCGTCATCCTCAATCCAGTGCACGTCAAAGCGCGGCGAGAGAGGACCCTCCAACACCTCTTCAAAACGCCTGAGAAGCTCAATGAACAGCGTCGATTGCTGTTGGCGCTCGAGATTCTGGAACTGGTCCGACGACTTGGCGACACCCAGCAACGCGCTCTGATACGCCTCCCGTGCCGTCCTGAGCAAGTCGGGGTGGCAGATCACCTCCAGACCGTACGGAACAACACTCTGTGGCTCCTTGCCGCCCGATCTGGAGTCCTCGTGAGCCCCCAGGGCGCCCGCACTCTCAGGGGAACTATTAACCCACTCAAGTTCTTCGAACTCGTTCGACGCCGTCGCCTGAAGGATCGCACGTAGACGCAGCGGGGGCTTTCCGCTTCGAAGTGCCTGATTGTCCTTTCCCTCGATGTCGACGGGGGGAAGGCGCTGGGCGCCCCCGCTGTCCTCGTCGTCGCTGCTCTTCGAGCCCCCGAAGTGGGGCGCACACAGCACCTTCCCCGCATCCAGAAACGAATACTCGCTACGCGCCAGGCCACCAACCCCGGGGACTGTGCCGTCCTGTCGACGCTCGTCCCTCACGCGCTCGATGACGTGCACTTTGAACCCCCGCGCTGCCAGTTCGTGCGCCGCGGTCAGGCCCGCCACCCCTGCACCGACCACGATCGCCGGGGGGGGGAGCGGCCGACAGCCCTCTTCCCCTCTCCCCCGCGCATCCTCCCCACCCACTTCACTCACGCTCTCGTCCCCTCCCCCGTCACTCATCGCTCGTCCTCCCGGTAGCTCCTCAAACGCGCGGCGCCTCCTGGGCTCCGCGCGACCCCTTCGATATACAGAAGCAGCGCATCGTACGCCTCGCACAGGTCCGGAGCGGCACCCGCGACGTGCAGGTCCCCGGATACCGTTGCCTCCTCGATGCTCGTCTGCCCGCCCGCCAAGGCGAGGATCGTCTCCTTGGACACGCGGACATCGACGACCGCGGGCCCGTCGCGGTCGCCCTCCGACTCCAGTCGAAGGCGGCCACACTCCAAGACGAGGGCCAGCTCCTCCTCCCCCACTCGCAATGAGACGATGCCAGGCACCCGCTCCACCATGAGCGCCCCGAGGTCAGGGAACTCCACCTCCAACGCGGCCAGCGACCCAGCGAGCGTGGTGCGCAGATCAGCCATGGAGGAACTCCACGGTCGTTCTACCGGAGAACCTGACCCGCTCTCCATCGACGGTTCCATCGACCGCGAACCGCCCCGCAGCCTCCTGGATCAGGGTGACGCCTGGAGCCTTGTCGTGCGGGACGGCGATTCGTGCCACCGAGTCGGGCTCGAAGACGACGCGCAGTTCATCGCCAGCCCGCGCAGCGGACACCTTCAGCACCCGGGGCACGTCCGTCGCGGGGCCGGGCACGAGCAGCTGCATCACCCGAGGGAAGGTCGGGACCCCCGAGGCACGCAGCAAGCCCGAGCGAGTGACCGTGACCTCCGGCCCCCTGAACACCCGCTTCTGCATGGCCCCCCTCCACAAGAACACACAGGCCGTCCGCACGCGCTCCCGGCTCCGGTCCCGCATCCGCACGAAGGTCACCGACCAGGGACAGTCGAGGTCGTGGGGCAGGCAGAAGCCCCACTCCCACGAGAAGTCCGCACCCCAGACGAACGCCCCCCAGTTGTGGTCGTGATAGGCGGGCACATCGCGCAGGGAGTGCTCCTTATCGCCGAAGCGGCAACGCCCGGACGCCACGAGCCGCGGGCAGATCGACCAGTGCAGCGGCTCCGGCGCGCCCAGGTCGACGTTGCGCACGAGCGCGGGCAACGTCACCGGCCGGAGCATGAGGTCGACCTCCGCCCCGGGGACCCGCGCCGAGAGTTGAAACACGCCGTCCTCGAACCAAAACCCGTCGCTGCCCATCACCAGCGACAGGTCTCCCGCCTCGCAGCGGAACCCGGCTCCCGCCTGGACGACCCCGCCGCTCCAGTCCGACTCTGCGCTCCCAAGGACGACGAGCCGCGCCCTGGGGGAGGGGGCTCCCGCGATGTCCTCCACCGTGACCGAGAAGTTCACCAGCAGGTCAACGTCGGCCGTGGAGAGCGCAAAGTGGAACCACTCTTTGAACCCGGGCCTCTTCGCTGGACTCCAGCGCGCACCGCCTCCCCGCCGTGTCAGGTCGGCGAGGGTGCGCGTCGTCACCGCCCTATCGAAGGAGGTCACGTAGCTCCGCCTCATCCGCAGGCGCCCCGGGCGCTGACTCCGCGCGCTCGACCGTCGCGACCGGCTCGAGGACTCGAGCGGCGAGGGAGTAGGCACCCACCCACGCGAGGGCAAGGTCCCGGGGCTGAAGCGACGCCCGAGGAGCCATCGCGGCTATCTGCACAAGCTCTCGCGTCGACCGTGCCAGGTGCACCGCCCCCAGCAAGGCCAGCACGAAGTCCGACCGCTCCCCTCCTGCCTCAGGGGGCATCACGCTCCGCCTCGTGGACGACCCACCTGCCGACCAGTTCCTCGGCCGCGGTCTCCCGCAACAGCTGGGCGAGGGTGTCGATGAGGCTCTCGGGGAGGGGCTCCGCGCTGGCCCCTCGCAGGGCCCCCATCGTCCCCCCCTCCCACAAGATCCGCGACTGGGCCACCAGCGCCGAGCGCTCGAGGCTCGCGAGCAGCTCCGCCCCAGCGGAGGTCTTCGCGAAGCGTGCCCCCTCCGCAGTAAGGAACGCGAACGCTGACTGGACAGCGACGGGGTGGCGCAGGGTGGCGTCCCGGAGGCGCGAGAGGAGGGTGAACGCTTCGAGCTCGAGGTCGACGGACACAGCGCTTCCTGAACGGGCTCGTCGCTAGTTGACGACAACCCCGAGGGTGAGGGAGGCGCCGGCGCGGCTGCGGAGCGTGATCTCCCCAGTGAGGCCGCCCTTGAGCGACTTTCCCGGCTTGTCGACCCGCGCCAGGGTGAGAGTGAGGGGGATCACGTCACCGGGTCCAAGCACCGGAGCTGCCGGAACGACCTTCAAGTCCACCAACCAACGCTTGTCCCCTCGCCACAGCTCCATGTAGCGGGGAACGATCAAGTCATGGGTGACCGCGCTCCGGTTCTCGAGGGTCACGCTCGCGGTCGCCGCCTTGTCCGCGTTGAAGAACAGCGCCCCGTCGCTCGGGTAGAGCGCGTCGTCGGCACAGGCTCGGGCCCCCGTGCCGAACAGGCTCCTCAGGTGCTGAGGGTCGAAGTGCTTGCTTCGCTCGATCGAGTCTCGCCACGAGGACAGGAAGAGGTCGGTCAGCTCCCGGCCGACCCTCCCGAGACGCTGCCGGTCGTTGCGGGAGACCAGGGCGCTGCCGACGTCCGCGGTGTCTGAGAGCGAGTGCAGCGCCTTCGCCACCTGCACCACCGAGTCCGCAGCGTTCTCCTTGAACCTGCGGTCGTTCGACTCCTTGGATTGCTTCGACATCGGCTTCCCCCTCAGACATTCCGCTGCACCGCGTAGACCGCCACTGCTTCGAGGAACTCGTGCGGCTGTCCTGCGGGGAGCGCGGCCTCCTCGAGCCGCGCCCGCGCCCGCCTCGAGTACTCGACAGCAATGCGGCGGGCGTGCTCCATACTGCCACGGCGCCGGACCAGTTCGAAGAGGAAGGCCACATCCTCGGGGGACTTCGGACGGTCCGGCTGCCCCTCCTCCTCCTCCGTCGCGAGGAGCGCTTCGAGATCAGACAGTTCCTCAGCCTGCAGCCGCCCCTCGTCGTGCATCGCTCTCAGCCGGGCCAACGCGGCCCGCTGCCGCAACAGGTTCGCCGACGGCTCCTCGGGCCTGGGTCGCGCCAGGATCTCCAGGGCGGTGGCCCGCTCATGGGCGGTCGCCGCGCGCAGTGCGTGGAGGAGGATCAGCGTCCGCTTGCCCTCGGCGAGATCCCCGGCCCACTCCTTCCCGGTCGTGGCCTCCGCGCCCTGGAGGTTCAACAGGTCATCGGCGATCTGGAACGCGATGCCGCATTTGGTCGCGTACGCGTCAAGCGCGTGGGCGGCGCTGGGCTCCGCCCCTCCGATCAAGCCCCCGAGCCGGACGGGGTTGATGAAGGTGTAGTGACCCGTCTTCTTGTGCACCATCGTGATGTAGTCGTCGTCGGCGAGCTGCCAGACCCCGCGCCGGATCCAGTCGAGCTCGAGCGCCTGGCCCTCCGCCGTCTCCACCGCCATCTCCCGCATGGCCTCGAGCACCCGCAGCGCAGGCCCAAGGCCCAGCACCTTCGTGTTCTCCAGCAGCGGGCCCAGCGCAAGGGCCAACATCCCGTCGCCGACGTTCATCGCGGCGGACATGCCAAGCTCCCGGTAGAGCGTGTCTCCGCCTCGGCGTTGGAGCGACCGGTCCTCGACGTCGTCGTGGATGAGGAACGCGTTGTGATATAGCTCGATGGCAACTGCGGTGGGCAGCGCTTGTTCGAGCATCCCGCCGGTCGCCATCGCCGCCGCGATGCAGAGAGCAGGCCGGAGCAGCTTCGCCCGACGCCTCGGATAGCGCAGCATCGGCTCGTACAGCTCCGACGCGTACGGACCCGCATCCGGGATCGCATCCTCGAGTCCCTGCATCACCGGTTCGCGGATCAGGTCGAGGAACCGGGCGATGATCCGCTTGGCTTCACTGGCGTCCACGGCTCAGCGCCCCCCGATCTGCACGATCTGCCCGGCCACCTCGCGCTCGCCGGTGCGGTCGCCGTAGGTCAGCGCCACCTCGCGCCCCGAGTAGACGTCGGGGTACGGCCGGGACCAGGGCGGCATGCCGTCGGGCGCCGCGACGTCGTCTCCGTCGAGCCCCGCGCCCCGCAGGAACCCGTCGATCTGCCGCTCGGTGATGCCCGAGTAGTTCACGGAGCTCGGGATGAAGCAGCCCTGGCAGTACGGCAGCTCGCTGTAGTCGCCGCGGGCCACCATCTGGCGGCGGCGGTTCAGCCACGGGTTGCGGAGCCACAGCTCGGAGAAGCTGCTGTCCACCAGGCTGCCGACGACGTTGTGGTAGCTGTTGTCCCGGGTACAGACGGTGACGCGGCCGTCGCTGCCAATCGTCGGCGACAGGTAGAACCCCGAGCACGGCGTCTTCAGCGTCCGGGGCACCGCGGCCTCGACCACCTCCTCGGCGTCCGGGTTCACCGGCGAGCGCAGCCCGAGCTTCCTCATCAGGTCCGCGTACACCCGGTTCTGGAGGTCCTGCTCCTCGGGCGTGGCGCAGTCGAGCTGCTTGAGGAAGATGTAGTTCTCGGGGCCGTGGACGGGGACGTGGAAGCCGGTCGTCTCGATGGGCAGGCCCGCGTCCTCGTACGCCTTCGTCCAGAACTCGACGAACTCGGGCGCCTCGTCGGCGTTCACGTCGCTGACGATGAACTGCATGGCGAGCTTGGGCCACCGCGCCGACGTACTCCCCTTCCGCTGGACCATGTAGAGCGCCTGCTTCTGCGACTTCTTCATCGCGTCGAGGCCCTTGATGACGCGGAAGGTCTCCTCGCGGATGGCGTCCAGCGTGAGGTGCCACACCTGGGGGACCGTCGCGTCGTTCAGGGCGCGGTCGGCGATGTGGGGCTTCAGCGGGAAGGTGTTCGTGTGGACCTCGATCTTCCCGAAGATCTCGCCGTTGCCGGTGTGCTCGAGGATGAGGTCGTACATCTCCGCGAAGCGCGGGTGCGACAGGGGCTCGCCGAGCCAGAACATCACGAGGTTGTCGAAGCGCAGGCCCGACGTTCGCAGGTCCACCAGCAGCTCGCGCACCATGCCGAGCGGCATGTGCTGGATGGCGGAGTAGTGGGGGTGGCCCTTGTCCGCCTCGGCGACGGCGCAGTGCCCGCACTTGAGCGGGCAGCGGTTCGTCGTCTCGAGGACCATGTAGGAGCCCGCGAGGTTCAGCGCGCCGACGTCCACCTCAGGCGCCTTCGCTCGACGGAGCAGTCTGCCCAGCATCCGATCCGCCCTTCGCCTTCGCCCCCTTCGCCGATCCGGGCTTCCCCTTCGCCGCCTGCTCCTTCGCCCGCCGCGCCTTCGCCGCCGCCCGGCGCCGGGCCTTCGCCTCGCCCTCGCGCGCCTGCCCCGACTCCTTGATCAGCGCGTCCTCGCCGACCTCGCGGGTCGCCTCCTGGACGACGAAGGGCAGCCCCGTCGCCTGCTGGAACTCGTACAGGGAGTGGTTGAAGCACTGGTCGAGGCAGCCGGTGCCGAACACCTCCTCGCGCATCGCCTGGGCGCGCTCGCTGTAGAAGAGCTGGTCCAGCGGCTCGTCGAGCGCGCTGCCCACCTGAAGGCCCTTCTGGTCCCACACACAGCACGGCACGAGCTTGCCCTCGTGGTTCACCCCGAACTGCTCGATGAGGCCGAGGCACCGCACGTGGTCGCGCCGGCCCTCCATGTACTCGATCCCGTACCGGTAGTAGTCCATCCGCGACCGGACCTCGTCGTTGCGGGTCCCGATCTCCTCGATGGCGGCCAGATAGGCCTGCTTGTGCTCGCCCTCGGTGACGTACAGGTGCGGGTAGCCGTTCACCGGCCAGAAGTCGAAGCCGATGGCCCGCTCCTGGGCGAAGTCGTGGATGGGGACGAGGTCCTGCACGTTCTGGTTCGTGACCACGAAGTAGATGTTCAGGTGGATACTGGTCGTGTCCTGGAGCTCGGAGATGGCAGCCATCGTCTCCGCGTAGGCGCCGTCCACGCCCCGGAGCTGGTCGTGGGTGTCCTCGAAGCCGTCGATGCTGATGGAGAGAGAGTCGACGCGGCTGTTCTTGAGCGCCTGCATGTCCCGACGCAGCAGGGTCCCGTTCGTCGTGATGTTCACGCCGAGGCCGAGGTTCTTCGCGTACTCGATGATGGCGAAGATGCGGGGGTGGACGAAGGGCTCGCCGCCGGTGATGACGAGGGTCTTCACGCCCGCCGCGGGGGCCCGCGAGATGACGGTGATGGCCGACTCGAAGGGCATCATGTCGGTGAAGTGCCACAGATCGCAGAAGTCGCACTTCAGGTTGCAGCGCTTGTTGAGCAGCAGGATCATCGTGCGCGGCTTCTGCCAGTCCACGTCGACGGGGATGTGGCGCGTGATGTCCTCGTCGGTGAGCTCGTGGGTGATGGCGTCCTCGTCCCAGTGGACGACCTCGGGGACCTTGCCGTCGCTCAGCAGCGTGGACGCGTTGCCCCGGCGCTCCTTGCGGAGGACGAGCTCGGTGGCGGCGCGCTCCTCGGCGGCCACCTCGGTGATGAGGGCGTCGAAGCGGGCGGGATCGCGGAGGACCTCTGCGGAGAACGTCGCGTTGAAGTCGGTTCCCCGCACGGACTCCCGGCCCCGGTAGAGCTCGATGAACGCCTGACCCACGCGGTCCCAGTCGTAGCGGTCGGCGAAGCGGCGGGCGTTGCGGCCCATGGCGAGGCGCCGGTCGGGCTCGTCGAGGAGCTGCTCGATTCGGTCGCAGAAGGTGTCCCAGTCGCCGTCCTCGGTGAGGGCCACGTCCCAGCCGTCCTCGAGCAGGAGCCCCTCGGCGCCCTTCCTGGTGGAAACGACGGCCTTCGCCGCGCCGAAGTACTCGAGGATCTTCAGGCGCGTGCCGCCCCCGTCGAGGAGCGGGACGACGCAGAGGTCCGCGGCGGCGATGTGGGTGGCGAGGTCCTCGACGCAGCCCGCGTAGGTGAGGCGCGGGTGGGCGTAGCGGTCCGGGGCGCCCATGCCGGCGGCGAGAACGTGGACGTCGCGGCCCCGGGCTTCGAGGCGGGGGAGGATCTCCTCGGCGAGGACGCGGCAGGCCACGGTGTTCGGCCAGTAGTGGAGGGTCCCGTGGAAGAAGAGCAGGTCGCGCTCGCGGGGGACCCCGTGGTGCTCGCGGACGCCTGCGCCGGACTTGCCGACGAACATGGACCGGTCGACGCCGTGGGGGATGACGGTGATCTCGCTCCGCTCGAAGTCGTCGGGGAGCATGAGCTCGCGGTCGTCGGACGAGCAGGTGACGACCTCGTCGGCGAGGTGGCAGAGCTGGAGCTCGATCTCGCGCAGGCGCTTGATGGTCTCGGCGGGGAGCTCGGTGGTGTCCTCGAGGCGCTTCCACTCGACGTTGTGCTGGACGACGGAGCACTTGCGCCGGAGCACGCGGGCGGCGACCCAGGCGGGGGCGCCGAAGCCGGGGAACTCGGCCTGGAACCAGTCGGTGCCGTGGCGCACGCCGACGTAGATGGTGCGAAGCCAGAACTCGGGGTCGACGACGGGCTGGTAGAGGATGTGCTCGTCGCGCGGGTAGCCGAGGGAGTCGAGGAGGCCCTCGACGGTCTGCCAGTAGTCGGGGACGCCGAGGCGGTCGAGGAGTGGCCGCAGGCGGCGCGGCACGCGGGTGGCGGCGATGAAGCGCGGGGCGTAGGGGACGAGCTGGTGGGTGCCGTCCCGGTACAGGTGGTAGTGGGTGCGGTCGCCGGTGACGATGGTGACCTCGGCGCCGTGCCGCGACAGGGCCTCGGCAGTGCGCACGACCTTGACGGCCGCGCCGTGAACGGCGGGCAGCAGGTCGTGGCGGGTCACGAGCGTGACGTGCATGCCCGCCCCGAGGGTGGAGGGGGCGGCGGGCGCGTCCATCTGGGAGCGAGCGTTCACCGGCAGCCAGTATGACCGGTGGGGGCGACGGTGGCTGGGCGGGTCAGGGTCGGTCTCAGGAAGAGGGCTGCCCTGCGGTGCAGACCCCAGGGGATCCTGGGTCGGGCTCGGGAAGCGGGCGACCCTGCGGCGGAGACCCTGCCGGTTCCTGTGCCAGGCATCAGGAAGTAGGCCACCCTGCGGCGGAGACCCCCGGAGATCCTGGGTGAGACCTCAGGAAGCGGGCCACCCTGCGACGCAGACCCTGCCGGTTCCTGAGCCAGACCTCAGGAAGTAGGCCACCCTGCGGCGTAGCCCCCCGGGGATCCTGGGTGGGACCTCAGGAAGCAGGCCACCCTGCGACGCAGACCCTGCCGGTTCCTGTGCCAGACCTCAGGAAGTACCCCACCCTGCGGCGCAGACCCGGCCGGTTCCTGTGCCAGACCTCAGGAACCGGGCCACCCTGCAGCGTAGCCCCTGCCGGTTCCTGTGCCAGACCTCAGGAAGTAGGCCACCCTGCGGCGTAGACCCGCGGGGATCCTGGGTGGGACCTCAGGAAGCGGGCCACCCTGCGGCGTAGACCCTGCCGGTTCCTGTGCCAGACCTCAGGAAGCAGGCCACCCTGCGCCGGGGGATCGAGTCCCTCGGGGACCTGGGAACGGGACGCCAACCCCGGTGGACGCAAAGGCAGTGGTGTTCATTCGCTCAACCCCTCCACCCAGTACCTCAGCCGCACCATCTCCTCGTACCGGTCGTCGGGCTTCCGCGCCCCGAGCAGCGCCACCAGCAGGCGTCGGCCGGCGATGGTCGTGCGCAGCACCAGGCACGACCCCGCCACCACCGTGTACCCGGTCTTGCCGCCCGCCGTATCCCAGTGGTCGTAGTGCGCCAACAGGTTCGAGTTGCGGGCCTGGATGTGCACCCGGCGGTCCTGCCGCATGTAGTTGTGCTCGGCCGTGCGCAGGATGGGCCCGACCTGGGGGTGGTCCAGGGCCAGGGCGAGCAGGCGCACCGCGTCGCGTGGCGAGGTCGCGTTCTCCGGGTGGAGCCCGGTGGGGTCGCCGAAGTACGCCGACGCCAGCCCCATCGCATGAGCCCGGCGGGTCATCGCCGCCGCGAACGCCTCGTTGGGCAACCCCGTGGAGAACGCGAGCGCCGCCGCCGCCCGGTTGTCGGAGGCGAGCAGCGCCGAGTAGACGAGGTCGCCCGCGCGATAGCGGCCCCGCACCCGCAGCTTGCTCCGCGTGATCTGCATGTGCTGCTTGATGGCCCGCGTGATCTGGATCGGCTCGTCGTCGGGCCGCGGCGCATCGAAGTACAGCATCATCGCCGCGAGCTTCGTGATGGACGCGACGGGGCGCGGCTCCTCGGCCCTCTTCGCCGTCAGGACCTCGCCCGAGTCCTCATCGACGACGTACCAGGCCTTCGCCTGGAGCCGGGGGCCGCCGCTGGCCGGGACGCGGTCGGGAGCCGCCGGGAAGTCGGGGGCCTGGGGCGCGGTGGCATCTGCGAGCGCCATCAAGCGCCAGCTCTCGGCTCCGAGCTCCGACAGGACCGTTCCCAGAGGCGGGGGCGGCACTTCGACTTCATCCGCGGCGGAGTCACCCTCGCTCTGATCGGTGACCGGCGGTCCCGCGGCCTCCACCTCGTCTCCGTCGTCGAGCCCGTCTGTGCAGGCCGTGAGGACGAAGGCGACGATGAGCAGCAGCCGGCGCACCGCCGGAGAGTGGCCAGCGGGGCCAGGCCTGTCGACTCAGCAGGGTGACGATGGCCTCGACCCCGCACGAGCAGGGTCCTGTCAGGCGAGCTGGACGGGCCCGTGGTCGTCGCAGTGGTCGCCGTGCTGGTGGTGCAGGTGGCCATCGACGAGGTAGTCCACGTGATCGCCGTGGGGGACGGCTTCGTGCCCGCAGCCGGGACCGTGCAGGTGACCCGCGTCGTGGCTCCCGCAAGCGTGCGACGGGGTGCAGTCGGCGGGGTTCGTCGCGTCGATGGAGAGGGCGTGCTCGTCCACGTGGTCGCCGTGGACGTGGTGCAGGTGCCCGTCGTGCAGGTAGTCGACGTGGCCGTCGTGCCGAACGGCGGTGTGCCCGCAGTCGGCGTCGTGCTGGTGGCCGTGGTCCTTGTGCTCGTTGCAGCTCATCTCAGTCTCCGTGGGTGTGGCGTGCGTGCTCCAGGGCCACGTCGAGGAGCTCCTCCACGTGGCCGTCGGCAAGTCGGTAGTACTGGTGGCGGTCTTCCCTCCGCCGGGTGACGAGCCCCTCGCGCGCGAGGAGCTGGAGGCGGTTGGAGGTGGTCGTCACATTGACGCCCAGGTGCTCGGCGAGGCCGGTCACGCAGGCCTCACCACCGCGCAGGCACTCGAGCAGTCGCAGACGGTCGGGGGAGCCAACCGCCTTGAACATCGCCGCCGTCCGTCGCAGGAGTGCGTCGGGGACGTGCGTGCCGTGTGGGGGGATCGAGTGACTGTCGGCCATGCCCTCTTATTCCATGGATCCATGGAATGAGCAACCATCAGGGCGCGAGCGGACGCCGGAGCAGAGGTCTCGACTCTGCCTCTACCAGGGGGTCTCGGCGTAGTCCTTGAAGAACAGCCCCCACGGGTGGGTCCCCGTCTGGAAGCCCACGAAGATGGGGTCCACGATGCGCGCCGCGCCATCGACGATGTCGAGAGGTGGGGAGAACGCCTGCTCCACCGCCTTCTTCGCCGCGAGCAGCGCCGGGTCTTCGTCGGTGACCCAGCCCGTGTCCACGCTGTTCATGTGGATGCCGTCCTCGATGTAATCGGCGGCGGCGGTGCGCGTCATCATGTTCAGCGACGCCTTCGCCATGTTCGTGTGCGGGTGCCGCGCGGTCTTGAGCGCCCGGTAGAACTGCCCCTCCATGGCCGAGACGTTCACGATGTGCTTGTCGGCAGTGGGGACGGCGCGCATCAGCGGCCGCAGCCGCCCGTTGAGGATGAACGGCGCGACCGCGTTCACGAGGTGCACCTCGAGGAGCTCGATGGTGGGCACCTGATCGAGCATCAGACGCCAGCTGTTCACCTCCCGCAGATCCACCTGCTGCAGGTCCGCGTCGAGCTGACCCGCAGGGAAGAGCTCCCCGCCCGCGCCCAGGTCCTCGGGGATCAGGGGGACCTGGGAGAGCAGCGCCGCCTTCGCGTCGTGGGCCTGGCCCGACGCACCGAACGCCTCGGGGAGGGCGTTGCGCGTGCGCGGTCCGTGGTCGCCGGCGACGAGCGCGGCTTCGGCCGCCGGCAGCAGGTGCAGCGGCTTCGTCTCCCCTTCGAGGAGGTGGCCGTAGAACGCAGGGGGGCGCCGCACGGTCTGGCAGGCGTTGTTGATGATGAAGTCGAGGCGCGAGTGCGAGCCGAGCAGCTCCCCGCACAGCAGCTCGACGGACGGGCTGTGGCGCAGGTCGATGCCGTGGATCTCGAGGCGGTCCTGCCAGTCCACGAAGTCGGGCTCGCGGGCGTAGCGGGCGGCGGCGTCGCGGGGGAACCGGGTCAGCACGATGACGTGGCAGCCGGCACGGAGCAGCAGGATGGCCGCGTGGTAGCCGATCTTGACCCGCGCCCCGGTGACCAGCGCCGTCCGGCCGGAGAGGTCCGCCTGGGGATGCCGCTTGCCGAAGTTCAGGTCGCCGCACGCCACGCACATCTGGTCGTAGAAGTGATGCAGGCGCGTGTACTCGGTCTTGCAGACGTAGCAGCGCCGCGCTTCCTCGAGCTCCAGGCCGAGCTCGCCGACGGGCTCCTTCGGCGCACCGCCCTCGGGGGTGACGAAGATGGGGTGCTCGCGCAGGGTGCGGATGCCGGTCTGCATGCGCTTGTCCATGTCGCGCTGCCGCTTCGCCTCCCGCCGCTGCCGCTCCAGCCTACGCTGCGCCGATGGCTCCGCCCGCACCGCCTCCCTGCGTCGGCGAGTTCTGCGGCGACGACGCCGCCATGGGCTACCGCGACGATGGCGGTGGCACCGACCTCCTCAGCGACGACGCCGAGAGCTACGCCTTCGACATGGGCAGCTCCGATGCCGCCGCGCAGTTCGCCACCATGGGTGGCGGCGAGGAGGACCTCGGCGCCGAGCTCGATGGTCTCGACACCATGCTGGTCGAGGTCCGCACCAACCGCCCCGGCGTGCAGGTGATCGTCGATGGCGTGGCCGCCGGAGTGACCCCGGTCCACGTCGACCTGAGCTCGGGCTACCACACCGTCAAGCTCATCAGCGACACCGGTGAGCAGAGCTTCCAGCTTCGTCCCGAGGCCGACCCCGATGCCTGGTGCTTCGAGGTGAAGGGCCGCGGCTTCAAGCTCGACCGCTGCCGCTGAGAGGTAGGCCCTCGGGGCCTCTCAGGCGGTACACTGCCCCCGCTGGAGGTCCTCGTTGTCTGGCCATACGTCCATCCTGTCCGACCCTGGCGGCCAGCGCCGCATCACCCTGCGTCGCCTCCGGGTGCGGGTGCTGGCCGGCGCGGATGCTCCGCAGGATCGCATCTTCGACGTGCCCGTGGTGCGCATCGGGGCCGGCAGCGAGAACGAGCTGACCCTCGATGACTCCGCGGTCAGCGGCCGCCACTGCGAGATCCGCCGCACCCCCGGGGGGCCCCTGCTGCGAGATCTGGGCTCCACCAACGGTGTCCGCATCGGCGGCAACCGCGTGCGCGAGGTCTACATCCACCAGCCCACGCGGGTGCGGGTGGGGCGCACCGAGCTCGAGGTGAGCCCGGTCGACGAGGTGCACGAGATCGAGCCCTCGACGGCCGACCGCTTCGTCGGCCTGGTGGGGGGCAGCCAGGCCATGCGCGAGCTCTACACCGTGCTGGCGCGGCTGGCGCCCACCGAGCTCTCCGTGCTGGTCCACGGAGAGACGGGCACAGGAAAGGAGCTCGTGTCGCGGGCCATCCACGCCCGCTCCAACCGCCGCGATGGTCCGATGGTGGTGTTCGATGCCGCCGCGGTGCCCCACGAGCTCATCGCGCGCGAGCTCTTCGGCCACCGCAAGGGTGCGTTCACCGGCGCCGACGATGATGCCCCCGGGCTGTTCGAGAAGGCCGATGGGGGCACCCTCTTCCTCGACGAGATCGGGGAGCTGCCCCTCGATCTGCAGCCCCATCTGCTCCGCGCCCTGGAGCAGCGAGCCATCCGGCGAGTGGGCGACACCCACTACCGCCCGGTCGACGTGCGCATCGTGGCGGCCACCAACCGCGACCTGCAGTCCGAGGTGAAGGACGGCAACTTCCGCGCGGACCTCTACTACCGGCTGGCCACGGTCGAAGTGCGTGTGCCCTCCCTGCGCGACCGGCTCGACGATCTCGAGCCGCTGGTGTCCCACTTCCTCGGCATGGTGGGGGGGCACGGGGTGGTGGGGTTGTCCGACGAGGTGAACCAGTTCTTCCGCGCGTGGCGCTGGCCCGGCAATGTGCGGGAGCTGCGCAACGTGGTGCAGCGGGCGATTCCGTTCACGGATGGCGACCGGATCGGCATGGCGGCCCTGCCGGATGCCATCGCGGGTCGGGAAGCCCCGGCCGGGCCCGTCGAGCTCGACCCCGCCTTGGTCACAGGCACCTACCACGAGGCCCGGGAGGCCCTGCTCGATGCCTTCGAGCAGCAATACCTCGAGGACCTGGTCAAACGGGCAGGGGGCAACCTGGCGAAGGCCGCGCGCATGGGCGGTGTCGACAGGAAAACCTTGTACCGTTTGCTGAATCGGCACGGGCTCCGCTAAACGTCATCGCTGCGGTGACACTTTCTGACGCCGACGAGGTTGGCGCGTAGAACCGTGTGTCTACGGTTGGGGCACGACCGGAGCAGCCCTCGCTGGGGAGGGCGTTCCACCGAACCCGACGAAGGGAGTGTGCCCCCATGGCATCCGTCCGCCTGGATTTCTCTGTCCCCGATCAGCTGCCTTCCACTCTTCCCGTGCTGGCGCTGCGCCGTGGCGTGCTGCTTCCCGGGGCCGTCGCGCCCTACCTGGTGGGCCGCGCACGCTCGCTGTCTGCGCTGCAGGCCACGGGGGACTACCTGCTCGTGGCCGCGCAGCGGGAGCCCGTGAGCGCGCCGGCTCCCTCCGATCTGCTCCCTACCGCCGTGCTGGCCCGTGTCGTCGAGCGACAGAAGGGGAAGGGGCAGGCGGAGCGCGTGGTGCTGCAAGGCATCGCCCGGGTACAGCTGACGGGCTTCCCGTCCACCCAGCCCCACCTGGAGGCCCGCTGGAGCGCGGTCGAGGAGG